>Ga0209123_1000001_pt1 | contig 951512 bp, 864 predicted proteins | sample BarGraIncu00431A_FD_184500 | JGI IMG/M metagenome (GOLD analysis project Ga0209123, IMG submission 184500) | Arctic peat soil microbial communities from Barrow, Alaska, USA - Barrow Graham LP Incubations 004-31A (SPAdes) (version 2) | ecosystem: Environmental > Terrestrial > Soil > Wetlands >...
ACATGAATGTTGAATTAATCACTCAAGTAGCAATGGATGAGGGATTAAGATTTGCAATCAGAGAAGGTGGAAGAACAGTAGGTTCTGGAGTTGTTACTTCAATAGTTAAATAATATAAACAAAAAATAATCTAAAAATCATATGATAATTTTAAAATAATAAAAGCTTTTATTATTAAGGAGAAGGGGACGCTCTTCTCCTTTTTCATGCAATAAAACTTATGTGTAAATACAAGTTGAAATCTTAAATGCAAAAATTAAAAATAATATAAAAAAATACTTGTCAAAGCAAAAGTTATGTTGTATACTTTAATAGTTGTATTGTGGTAACAGCGATGAGGTAAGAGGTTGCCGGACTTCCGGGTCATTCTTCACCGAGCACGCCCTGATCTTGAATCGGGCGACGGAGTTTCTGCGATTGTTCCATAAAATTATTGCATGCAACACCCGGAACAGTTTACAGAACATCCGCTGTTGCACGTAAGAAGTAGAACGTGCGATGAAAAGGAGGAAATAATAATGGTAAAACAAAAAATTAGAATTAGATTGAAGGCTTTTGATCATAACATTTTAGATCAATCAGCTGAGAAAATTGTTCAAACTGCTAAAAGCACTGGAGCTAAAGTAGCTGGTCCAGTACCACTACCTACAGAAAAAGATGTAATTACAGTGTTAAGATCTCCACATAAATACAAAGATTCAAGAGAGCAATTCGAAATAAGAACTCATAAGAGACTAATAGATATAATTAGTCCATCACCTAAAACTGTTGATGCACTAATGAGACTCGACTTACCAGCCGGTGTTGATATCGAAATTAAACTATAGGCGTACATAGAAGTGCGGTGAAACGTATAAGTGCAATTTGCTATGCGTAAGTAATAGATACTATTATGATCACTATTGTGGTCCGCTAATAAGTAGGAGGTGTATTTTCATGAAAAAAGGAATAATGGGTAAAAAACTTGGAATGACTCAAATATTCGATGAGAATAGAAAAGTAGTTCCAGTAACAGTTGTTGAAGCAGGTCCTTGTGTTGTTGTTCAAATTAAAACTGTTGAAAATGATGGTTACAATGCAATAAAAGTTGGTTTTGGAGATATAAGAGAAAAATTAGTTAACAAACCAATGCAAGGACAATTTGCTAAGGCAGGTACTTCTTTAAAAAGATTCGTAAAAGAATTTAGAATGGAAGATACAAGCGCTTATGTAGTAGGTCAAGAATTTAAAGCAGATATATTTGCTGCTGGAGATAAAATTGACGTATCAGGAATTTCTAAAGGAAAGGGATTTCAAGGCGTAATTAAGCGATGGAATGCAGCTTGTGGACCAATGAGTCATGGTTCTAAGTTCCATAGAGCACCAGGATCAATGGGAGCATCTTCAGATCCATCAAAAACATTCAAAAACAAACATATGCCAGGTCACATGGGTAATGTTAATACAACAGTAATGAACCTTGTAATAGTTAAAGTAATGGCTGAAAAAAACATTATATTAATTAAGGGTGGAATCCCAGGCCCAAACAAAGGAACAGTTGTAATAAGAAATGCTGTTAAAGCGTAATTTTCGAGAAAGGAGGATGCAGAATGCTTACATTAGATTTATTTAGTAAAGAAGGAAAAAAAGTTGGAGATATTGAGTTAAATGAAAATATATTTGGAGTTGAAATCAATACAGATGCTATGCACCAAGTTGTAGTAGCACAACTTGCAAATAAAAGACAAGGAACTCAGTCAGCTAAAACTAGAGCTGAAGTTCGAGGCGGTGGAATTAAGCCTTGGAGACAAAAGGGAACTGGTAGAGCAAGACAAGGTTCTATTAGATCACCACAATGGATACATGGTGGTATAGTATTTGCTCCAAAGCCAAGAGATTACCGTGTTTCAGTACCTAAGTCAATGAGAAGAGTTGCTTTCAAATCAGCTTTATCAGCTAAGGTAGCTTCAAATGAAATGATAGTTATAGACAGTTTAGAATTTGACACACCAAAAACTAAGGCAATGTTAGAGGTTTTGAAAGCTTTTGATGCTAAGAAAACTTTAATAGTTGTTGAAAAGTCAGATGAAAATGTCTATAAGTCAGGTAGAAACATACCAGGAGTTCAAGTAACACCAGTAAATAACTTGAATGTTTATGACATACTTAAGTATGAAAAATTCATAGTTACAAAGGATGCTGTATCTAAAATTGAGGAGGTGTATATATAATGAAGCTAACTAGCCATGATATTATAAGAAAACCAGTAATTACTGAAAAAAGTATGGCGGTAATGGCTGATAAAAAATACACCTTTATAGTTGATATCCATGCAAATAAAACTCAGGTTAAAAAAGCAGTAGAAGAAGTATTTGGAGTTAAGGTTGAAAATGTAAGAACACTAAGGAATATAGGTAAAACTAAACGAGTTGGAGTTCACATTGGAAAAAGAGCTGACTTTAAAAAAGCTATTGTTACTTTAACAACAGAAAGCAAAACAATTGAGTTTTTTGATGGAATGTAATTATTAAGCTAGTATTGGCAGAGGCCAGATAAGCGAGAAAGAAGGAGGGAAATCACATGGCGATTAAGAAATTTAGACCGACCACACCTTCAAGAAGAAATATGACGATGTCTGATTTTGCAGAAATAACAACAGATAAGCCATTAAAATCACTTCTTAGAAGTACAAAAAGATCAGGTGGTAGAAATAATCAAGGTAAAATAACTGTTCGTCACCGAGGTGGTGGAGCAAAACAAAGTTATAGAATAATAGATTTCAAGAGAACAAAAGATGGTATTCCAGCAAAAGTTTCTACAATTGAGTATGATCCAAATAGATCTGCTTACATAGCTCTTGTTGTATATGCTGATGGTGAAAAAAGATACATAATTGCTCCAGTTGGTTTAAAAGTTGGAGATGTAATTGTGTCCGGTGCTGATTCTGATATAAAAGTTGGAAACACACTTCCAATAGCAAATATACCATTAGGTTCAACAATTCATAACATTGAACTACAAGTAGGAAAAGGTGCTCAACTTGTAAGATCAGCAGGTTCTTCAGCTCAGCTTATGGCTAAAGAAGGAGAATATGCTCAAGTAAGACTTCCAAGTGGAGAAGTAAGATATGTTAGATTGAATTGTAGAGCTACTATAGGAACAGTTTCAAACTTAACACATGATATTGTTAACATAGGTAAAGCAGGAAGAAAAAGACATTTAGGCTTTAGACCTACAGTCAGAGGATCAGTAATGAATCCGAACGATCATCCACATGGTGGTGGAGAAGGTAAAGCACCAGTTGGTCACGCTAGTCCGATGACTCCTTGGGGTAAACCAGCACTTGGATATAAAACTAGAAAAACTAAGAAATACTCTGATAAGTTTATTGTTAAGACGAAAAATAGAAAATAGTTTTATTGAAGGTTATATTGTCTTTAAAACTATGTTCATGGTTTATGAAGGGAGGCCACAAAGGTGAGTAGATCAGTAAAAAAAGGACCTTATATACAAGAAGTTTTGTTAAAAAGAATAAATGAAATGAATAAAGCTGGCGAGAAAAAAGTAATAAAAACTTGGTCAAGAAGTTCTACTATTTTCCCGCAAATGATAGGGCATACTATCGCAGTACATGATGGAAGAAAACATGTGCCAGTTTATGTTTTAGAAGATATGGTAGGGCATAAATTAGGAGAATTCGCGTTAACAAGAACATTTAAAGGACACATTGACAGAGAAAGAACTAGCAAAGTAAGATAGTGTTGGAAGGAGGAAACAAACATGGAGGCTAAAGCTATAGCTAAATATGTGAGAACATCCTCAAGGAAAATCGGGATTGTTCTTGATTTGATAAGAGGAAAAAAAGTAAATGAAGCTTTTGCTATATTACAATTTACTCCCAAAAATGCAGCTGAAGTAGTAACTAAAGTGCTTAAATCAGCTGTAGCAAATGCAGAAAACAACTTAAATTTAGATATTAATAGATTATATGTTGCTGAAACTTATGCAGGTCAAGGTCCAACTCTTAAGAGATTTAGACCGCGTGCACAAGGAAGAGCTTATAGAATAAGAAAAAGATCTAGCCATGTAACTATAATAGTTACAGAGAGATTATAAGAAGGAGGGGTATAGCGTGGGACAAAAGATACATCCACACGGCTTTAGGGTTGGTGTAATTAAGGATTGGAGTTCTAAATGGTATGCAGATAAGAAGAATTTTGCAGATAATCTTGTTGAAGATTTTAAGATTAGAGAATTCTTAAAAAGTAAACTTTTCACAGCTGGAATTTCTAAAATTGAAATTGAAAGAGCTGCTAAAAGAGTTAAAATCAACATACACACTGCTAAACCAGGAATGGTCATTGGTAGAGGTGGCTCTGGAATTGAAGTTATAAAGCTTGATATGAAAAAACTTGTAATTGATAAAAATGTTTTAATTAACATAGTGGAAGTTAAACAAGCTGAAAACAATGCTCAACTTATGGCTGAAAATGTTGCTTCTCAATTAGAAAAAAGAATTTCTTTTAGAAGAGCAATGAAACAAACAATTCAAAGAGCTATGAGATCTGGCGTTAAAGGAGTTAAGATTGCTTGCGCTGGAAGACTTGGCGGAGCTGAGATAGCTAGAACTGAACATTATCATGAAGGTACAATACCACTACAGACATTAAGAGCTGATATAGATTATGGATTTGCAGAAGCAGATACTGTATACGGAAAAATCGGCGTTAAAGTTTGGGTATATAGAGGCGAAGTTCTTCCTACAAAAAAAATCGTTACGGAAGAAGCAAAAGCGTAGAAGTGTAAGGAAGGAGGAATAAGAACATGTTAATGCCTAAGAGATCTAAACATCGTAAGGTTCATCGCGGTAGAATGAAAGGAAAAGCTACAAGAGGAAACTTTATTGCATACGGTGATTATGCATTACAAGCTATGGAATGTGGCTGGGTTAAAAGTAATCAAATAGAATCTGCCAGAGTTGCTATCAATAGATATGTAAAAAGAGGCGGAAAGGTTTGGATAAAGATATTCCCTGATAAGCCAGTGACTGAAAAACCAGCTGAAACTCGTATGGGTTCCGGTAAAGGATCTGTAGAATATTGGGTTGCAGTTGTTAAGCCAGGTAGAGTCTTATTCGAAATTGCAGGAGTAACAGAAGAAGCAGCTAGAGAGGCAATGAGACTTGCTTCACACAAACTTCCAATAAAAACTAAGTTTGTATCTAGAAAAGATTTTGAGGAAATGGGTGGTGAAGTCGTTGAAGGCTAATGAATTAAATGAATTAAGACAAAGTAATCCTCAAGATTTGCTAGTAAAAATGTCTGATTTAAAGGCAGAGTTATTTAACCTTAGATTTCAGTTAGCTACTGGCCAACTAGAAAATCCTATGAGAATTAAACAGGTTAAAAAATCAATAGCCCAAATTAAGACAATCATTAGGCAAGAAGAAATAAAGGCTTTTGAACAGTAAAACTGAAGGGAGGTTGCTCTTGTGGAAAGAAATAACAGGAAAACAAGAACAGGTAAGGTAGTTTCTGATAAAATGGATAAAACAATAGTTGTTGCAATTGAAACAAAAGTTCGTCATCCATTATACGGAAAGATAATTAATAAAACAACTAAGTTTAAGGCTCATGATGAAAATAATGAAGCTAAAGTTAATGATAAGGTTACAATTATGGAAACTAGACCATTATCTAAAGATAAAAGATGGAGAATTACTGGAATAGTTGAAAAAGCTAAATAATGTTTCGGTTTAATAACTGGAAGGAGGGTATTTGATATGATACAACAGCAATCAAGATTAAAGGTTGCAGATAATTCTGGCGCAAAGGAAATTATGTGTATTAGAGTTTTAGGTGGTTCTCATAGAAAATGGGGAAATATCAGTGATACAATAGTTGCCAGCGTAAAAAGTGCAACACCAGGTGGAGTTGTTAAAAAGGGTGAAGTTGTTAAAGCAGTTATAGTTAGATCTGTAAAAGGTTTAAGAAGAGCCGATGGAACATATGTCAGATTTGATGATAATGCAGCTGTTATCATAAAAGATGACAAAACCCCAAAAGGAACTCGTATATTCGGACCAGTTGCAAGGGAGTTAAGGGATAAAGACTTCACTAAGATCTTATCACTAGCGCCTGAAGTTCTATAAGATAGGAGGTGTCTAACATGGCAGTTAAAAAAGTGCACATAAGAAAAAAAGATTCAGTAATGGTTATTTCTGGTAAAGACAAAGGCAAAATAAGCGAAGTCTTAGCTGTATATCCTAAAACTGGTAAAGTTTTAGTGAAAGATGTTAGCGTTGTTACAAAACATCAGAAACCAAGCAAACAAAATATGCAAGGTGGAATAACTCACAGAGAAGCAGCTATAAATAGTTCAAAAGTTATGTTATATTGTACAAAATGCAAAAATGTAACAAGAATAAGTAGCAAAATTCTAGAAGATGGAACTAAAGTAAGAGTATGCAAGAAATGTGCAGAAACATTTTAGTTTATGAAAGGAGGTTTAACATATGAGTTCAAGGCTACAAGAGAAATATGAGAATGAAGTAGTTCAAGCGCTTATGGAAAAATTCGGTTACAAAAACGTAATGGAAGTTCCAAAGCTTGAAAAGATAGTTTTAAATATGGGAGTTGGAGAAGCTAAAGATAACTCTAAAGTTTTAGATGCAGCCCTTAGCGATATGCAAATTATAGCTGGTCAAAAACCAATTATAACAAGAGCAAAGAAATCTATAGCCAACTTTAAACTAAGAGAAAACACTCCAATCGGTTGTAAAGTTACATTAAGAAAGGCTCAAATGTTCGAATTTGCTGATAAATTAATGAACGTTGCATTACCTAGAGTTAGAGATTTTAGAGGAGCTTCTTCTAAAGCTTTTGATGGTAGAGGAAATTATGCTATCGGTATTAAAGAACAACTTATATTTCCAGAAATAGAATATGATAAAATTGATAAAATTAGAGGAATGGATATAATATTCGTTACTACAGCAAAGACAGACGAGGAAGCAAGAGAGTTGTTAAGATTCCTTGGAATGCCATTTGCTCAATAATAAGGAGGAAAACATATGGCACGTAAGGCTTTAATAGAGAAATGGAAAAAAGAACCTAAATATTCATCTAGAGCTTATACAAGATGCAGACTTTGCGGAAGACCACATTCTGTATTACAAAAATTTGGTATATGCCGTATCTGTTTTAGAGAACTTGCACACAAGGGAGAAATTCCTGGTTGCAGAAAAGCAAGTTGGTAATTAGAACATTCTAATGAAAGGAGGCACGAAAAATGGTTATGACTGACCCAATCGCAGATTTGCTAACACGTATAAGAAATGCAAATGTTGTAAGACATGAAATAGTAGAAGTACCTTCATCAACTATAAAGAAGGAAATCGCAAATATATTGCTTCAAGAAGGATATCTTAAAAACATAGAAGAATATAATGATGGTGTCGTTCCTATGATGAGACTTGCAATGAAATATGGTCAAAACAAGGAAAGAGTTATCACTGGACTTAAAAGAATATCTAAACCAGGACTTCGAGTATATTCTAAAAATGAAGATATTCCAAAAGTTTTGAATGGATTAGGAGTTGCTATAATATCAACTTCAAAAGGTTTAGTTGCAGATAGAGAGGCTAGGAAACTAGGCCTAGGCGGAGAAGTTATTTGTTATATTTGGTAATCTAATAATTCTAGGACATAACGGTGTTTGTTATGTACATAGTAATAATAGATAATTTAGGTAAAAACAGATGTAGTATGTGCTTAAAGTAATAAAAAAACTAACAATTTATAATTGATTAGTGATTAAAGGAAATATATGGGGCATAATAATTAATAGTTGTTATGTGTCTGAAAAGAATACAGGAGGTGTAAGTATGTCAAGAATCGGAAGACTTCCAGTAGTTATACCTAATGGAGTAACTGTTACAGTTTCACCAACTAATGTTGTTAATGTAAAAGGACCAAAAGGTGAGCTAACTCAAAACATGAGTACTAAAATGAATATAGCTATGGAAGACAATACTGTGGTAGTTACAAGACCAAGTGATGTAAAAGAGCATAGAGCTCTTCATGGACTTACAAGATCATTAATAAACAATATGGTTATTGGTGTTACAGAAGGATATGAAAAAACACTTGAGTTAGTTGGAGTTGGTTACAGAGCCCAATTAAAAGGATCTAAAATAACATTAAATCTTGGATATTCACATCCAGTTGAAATAGATGCAGTTGCAGGAATCCAATTTATATTACCAGATGCTAACAAGATAATAGTAAAAGGTATTGATAAACAATTAGTTGGATCTGTTGCAGCAGAAATTAGAACTTGGAGAAAACCAGAACCTTACAAAGGAAAAGGAATTAGATATGCTGGCGAAATTGTCAGACGTAAGGAAGGTAAAACAGGTAAATAAAGTAGGAAGGAGTGAATGATGTGTTCAAGAAAGACGATAGACAAAAGTCAAGAGTTAAGCGTCATCTTAGAGTTCGTAAAAAGATTTCTGGTACAGCAGAAAGACCAAGATTAGCTGTATATAGAAGTGAAAAGAACATATATGCTCAAGTAATAGATGATGTTGCAAAAATCACATTAGTTTCTGCTTCAAGCATAGATAAAGCTTTCGAGCAAAAGATAGGAAGCAATAAAGATGCTGCAAAATTAGTAGGAAAAATGATTGCTGAAAGAGCACTTGAAAAAGGAATAGATGAAGTTGTATTTGACAGAGGCGGATATGTATACCACGGTAGAGTGCAAACACTCGCTGAAGGAGCAAGAGAAGCTGGACTTAAATTCTAAGAGAAGGAGGGAATCACATGAAAATAGATCCTAGCACATTAGATCTTAAAGAAAAAGTAGTTAATATAAACAGAGTTGCTAAGGTTGTTAAAGGTGGACGAAACTTCAGATTCAGCGCATTAGTTGTTGTTGGAGACGAAAACGGACACGTTGGCGTTGGAATGGGTAAATCAGTAGAAATTCCTGAAGCAATTAGAAAAGGGATAGAAGATGCTAAGAAGAATTTAGTAACAGTAGCTATGGTTGGAACAACTATTCCACATACTATTGATGGTAAATTTGGTACATCTGTTATACACATAATGCCTGGGGCAGAAGGTACAGGAGTTTTAGCTGGTGGCCCAGTTAGGGCAGTTCTAGAATTATCAGGATTAAAAGATGTTAGAGCTAAATCTTTAGGCTCTAGTAATGCAAGAAATGTGGTTAACGCTACTATAGATGGTTTAGCAAGACTGAGAACAGCAGAAGACGTTGCTAAATTAAGAGGAAAAACAGTAGAAGAAATTTTAAGATAGGAGGGGAAAACCTTGGCTAAAGTTAAAATAACATTGGTTAAGAGCTTAATAGGTAGAAAGAAAGAACATATTGCTACAGTTAATGCTTTAGGATTAAGAAAAATAAGAAAATGTGTTGAGCACGAGGAAACTCCTCAGATCAGAGGTATGATTAACAAAGTTATATATCTAATAAAAGTAGAAGAAGTATAAAAGAGGAGGTGTTGACATGAAACTTCAAGATTTAAAACCTGCGGAAGGTTCAAAAAAATCTCCTAAGAGAATCGGTAGAGGTACTGGTTCAGGTTGGGGAAAAACTGCGGGAAGAGGTCAAGATGGACAAAACTCTAGATCAGGTGGAGGAACAAGACCAGGATTCGAAGGAGGTCAAATGCCTTTATACAGAAGATTGCCTAAAAGAGGTTTTACTAATATTTTTGCAAAAGAATATTCTTGTATAAATGTAGATAGACTGAACGTATTTGAAAATGGTACTGAGATAACACAAGAATTACTAGTAGAGAAAAGAATCATAAGAAAAATCCATGATGGGGTTAAAATACTTGGAAATGGAAAGTTAGAAAAGAATCTATCTGTAAAAGTATCAAAATTTTCTAAAGCAGCAGCTGAAAAAATTGAAGCAGCTGGAGGAAAAGTTGAGGTGATATAAGTGTTATCAACCCTACGTAATGCCTGGAAAATTCCTGATTTAAAAAAACGTATGATATTTACACTGCTTATGGTTGTAATAATGCGAATGGGTATTTTCATTCCTGTTCCGGGTGTGGATGCTAGCAAGCTTGTAGACTTAACTAGTAATGGAGGTACATTACTTAGTTTTTACGATATGCTTTCAGGTGGTGCATTTGGTAAGTTTAGTATTTTTGCAATGGGTGTTGGTCCATACATAAATGCATCAATTATAATGCAATTACTTGTAATAGCAGTTCCGTACTTAGAGCAACTTTCTAAGGAAGGACTCGAAGGACGTAAGAGGATACAAGATTATACTAGATATGCTTCAATAGTACTTGGGGCTTTACAAGCCTTCGGTATGTATGCAATTATTGCTGGAACTGGAGCATTCTCAAATACATCTAGTTTAACCATATTTATAGTGATACTAACGATGACAACTGCATCAACATTTTTGGTGTGGATAGGGGAACAAATCACAGGTAAAGGTATTGGTAATGGTGTTTCATTAATAATATTTATTAATATTATATCTGGATTGCCTGGACTTGGATATAAAATTGCTGAACTTCAAAAGGCTGGAACTGTAAACTTTGTGGAGGTTTTATTGCTAATTATAGTTGCTGCAGCATTATTAGTTGCAGTAGTAATAGCAAGCTTAAGTGAAAGAAGAATACCAGTTCAATATGCTGGAAAAGCTGTTGGAAACAAAATTTTCAAAGGTCAATCAACACATATTCCAATAGGGGTGAATGCATCTGGAGTTATCGGTATAATTTTTGCAATGTCAGTAATGACATTTCCAGAAACAATAGCGCAGCTTAAACCGACATCTGCAATAGCAAAATTCATTGTCGGAAGTCCTTGGAGCATATTTGAGCAAAACAGTTGGAAATATGCCGTGGTGTACTCTGTATTAATAGTGTTCTTTACATGGTTTTATACTCAAGTTACATTTAAACCAGATGAAATGGCTGAAAATATGCATAAATCATCAGGGTTTATACCAGGTATTAGACCAGGAGAGAATACAGCAACTTACATTGATATGGTATTGACTAGGGTTTCGATACTTGGAGGAACTTTTGCGGCTGTTATAGCGATATTCCCTATAGTTTTAGAGGGATTCACTCAGTTTAAAGGAATATATTTTGGAGGCACTATGTTGCTGATTATGGTTAATGTTGGAGTTGAAACATTAAGACAACTTGAATCACAATTGGTGATGCGTCATTACAAGGGATTCCTTAAATAAATAATTACCAGGAGATGATACTATGAGAATAATCTTGTTAGGTCCTCCGGGGGCCGGAAAAGGAACACAAGCAAAATCCATAAGCAAAAAATTCTTAATACCACATATATCAACCGGGGATATATTCAGAAAGAATATTTCTGAAAAAACCCCTCTTGGAATTGAAGCTAAGAAACATATTGATACGGGACACTTAGTTCCTGATAAATTGACTATAGATATGATTAACGATAGGTTAAATAATGAAGATTGCGCTAATGGATTTTTATTAGATGGTTATCCTAGAACTGTTAATCAAGGTGAAGCCTTAAAAACCTTATTGGATGAAAAAGGTATCCATCTTGATACAGCATTATTAATAAAGGTTCCCAGAGAATTTATTTTAGGTAGAATGACTGGTAGAAGAGTTTGTCTTAACTGTGGTGCTAGCTATCATATTACTTTCAATCCACCAAAAGTGGATGGGAAATGTGATTTATGTGGAAGTGATCTTGTGCAAAGAGCTGATGACACTGAAGAAACCGTTAATAAGCGGATAGACATATATGAGGCTCAAACACAACCATTGATAAAGTATTATGGTGACAGAAGTTTATTATCAGAAGTTGATGGGACACAAGAAATTAATAGTGTATTTGAAAGTATCTGTAGTATCTTAGAAGAAATAAAAAGGTGATAAACATTAAAAGTGATGTGGAAATTCAACTTATGAGAGATGCAGGCAGAGTGGTTGCAGAAGCTCTTGCGGTAATTAAGCAGTTAATAAAACCTGGAATAACCACTGCAGAACTAGATAAATTAGCTGAAGAGTTCATAGTAAGACAGGGTGCTAAACCATCTTTTAAGGGTTATTGTGGATTTCCGGCCTCCATTTGTACATCTGTTAATGATGAAGTGGTTCATGGAATTCCGAGTAACCGTGTTTTACTTGAAGGAGACATAATTAGCATAGATTGTGGCGCCATATTAAATGGCTATCATGGAGATGCTGCTAGAACTTTCCCAGTAGGGAAAGTATCTAATGAAGCTGCGATGCTCATTGAAGTTACTAAAAATAGTTTCTTTAAGGGTGCTTCCAAAGCTATAATCGGTAATAGATTATCAGATATATCTGCTGAAATTCAGTGTTATGCTGAAAGTCATGGATACTCTGTGGTTAGGGATTTCGTAGGTCATGGAATTGGCACTTCAATGCATGAAGATCCGGAAATTCCTAATTACGGTGCACCAAGTAGAGGTCCTAAGTTAGTTCATGGTATGGTATTTGCAATTGAACCTATGATAAATGTAGGAAAACATTATGTCAAAGTAAAGCCTAATAGATGGACAGTAGTAACAAGAGATGGCAGTTTATCTGCACATTATGAAAACACTGTTGCTATTTTAAACAATGGTCCTGAGATATTAACTTTGAACTAATAGAGGTGAATAATTTGGAGAAAAATAGCCTTGTAGGTAAGGTGGTACATTCTAAGGCTGGCAGGGATATGCATAGAAATTTTATTGTGGTAGGAATACTAAATGAAGAGTATGTGTATATTTCGGACGGTGAGTTAAGAAAGATTGAGAAACCTAAAAAGAAGAAGGTTAGACATCTAAATTTTACAGACACAGTAGCTGAGGAAATTAGAGATATAATTTTATCTAACAATCTGGTTACTAATTCTAAAATTAAAATATTTTTGCAGTCTGCAGAGAATGGTAAGGAGGTTTGATTACCTTATGTCAAAAGATGATATAATTGAAATGCAAGGTGTGGTGTTAGAAACTTTGCCCAATGCAATATTTCAAGTTGAACTTGAGAGTGGGCATAAAATATTAGCTCATATTTCAGGAAAACTAAGAATGAACTTTATAAGAATATTGCCAGGCGATAAGGTTACAGTAGAACTTTCCCCATACGATTTGACTCGTGGGAGAATAACTTGGAGAGACAAGTAATAAGGAGGGTTAGCTATGAAAGTAAGACCATCAGTTAAACCTATGTGTGAAAAATGTAAGATCATAAAGAGAAAAGGAAGAGTAATGGTTATCTGTGAAAATCCTAAGCATAAGCAAAAACAAGGTTAATAGGTTTTATTTGCATTTGATATTAAGTTAAGACTTAAATATTAAAGTTAATATATTAATAATAAACAGTTATTACATCGTTTTTAAGTTATAGATGTGATAAAATTGTAACAACAAGTACGTGGGAGGTGTAAACAGTAAATGGCAAGAATAGCAGGTATTGACCTACCAAGGGAAAAAAGAGTAGAAATAGGTTTAACATATATATTTGGTATTGGTTTACCAAAATCTCAGGGAATACTTAAATCAACAGGGATAAACCCTGACACAAGAGTTAAGGATTTAACTGAAGAAGAAGTTAATGAATTAAGAACATTCATCCAAAAGAACTTTATTATCGAAGGTGACTTAAGAAGAAGAGTTGCATTAGATATAAAAAGATTAATGGAAGTTGGATGTTATAGAGGAATAAGACATAGAAAAGGTCTTCCAGTAAGAGGACAAAAAACTAAAACTAATGCAAGAACAAGAAAAGGCCCTAAGAAAACAATGGCGGGTAAGAAGAAATAGTAAGGAGGGAATAACATGGCTCAAAAGGTTAAAAGAAGTAGAAGAAAAAAAGAAAGAAAAAATGTTGAGCACGGTTGTGCACACATAAAGTCTACTTTCAATAATTCCATCGTTACACTTACAGATGCAGCTGGTAATGCTTTAGCATGGTCTAGTGCAGGTGGATTAGGTTTTAGAGGATCAAGAAAAAGTACTCCATTTGCAGCTCAAATGGCAGCAGAAGCTGCTACAAAAGCTGCAATGGAACACGGTTTGAAGAGTGTTGACGTATTCGTTAAAGGACCAGGCGGCGGTAGAGAAGCGGCAATAAGATCACTTCAAGCAGCTGGACTTGAAATAACATTAATCAAAGATGTTACTCCAATTCCACATAACGGATGCAGACCACCAAAGAGAAGAAGAGTTTGATTTATAGTTTATAAAAACAGGAGGTGTAATTTGAATGGCAAGATATACTGGAGCTACTTGTAGACTTTGCAGAAGAGAAGGTATGAAGCTAAACCTTAAGGGTGATAGATGCTTTACAGATAAATGTGCATTTGCCAGAAGAGGCTATGCACCAGGACAACATGGACAGAGTAAGAAGAAAATGTCTAATTATGGATTACAATTAAGAGAAAAACAAAAGGCTAAGAGAATATACGGAGTGCTTGAAAGCCAATTTAGACGTTACTATGAAAAAGCTGACAAGTTAAGAGGAATAACAGGTGAAAATCTATTAAGACTTCTAGAAGTGAGACTTGATAACGTAGTCTACAGATTAGGTTACGGAAATTCAAGACAAGAAGCTAGGCAACTAGTAACTCACGGACATTTCTTAGTTAACGGTAAAAAGGTAGATATTCCTTCTTACAGTTTAACAGCAAATGAAGTAGTATCTGCATGTGCAAAAAGCAGAGCTACTGAGAAGTTTAAGGTTTTCGCTGAAAACCCTAAAACTTTACCAAATTGGTTAGAAGCTAACTTAGAGAAATTCGAAGGAAAAGTTTTAGCACAACCAACTAGGGAAGATATAGATGTTCCTGTTAACGAAACGTTAATCGTCGAGTTATACAGCAAATAGTCATTAATATAGAATCAGTTGCCCTCATAATAAGTTGCCAATTAAAAAAGAGGAGGGTTTAAAATGGAAATAGAAAAGCCAAAAATAGAATGTGTAGAAACAGCTGAAGATGGTTCATATGGTAAATTTGTAATTGAACCATTAGAAAGAGGTTATGGTATAACTTTAGGTAATGCATTAAGAAGAATTCTTCTTTCTTCATTACCAGGAGTTGCTACAACAGCAGTCAAAATTGATACTGTACTTCATGAATTTTCCACAGTTAAAGGCGTTAAAGAAGATGTCACTGAGCTAATCCTAAACATCAAAAGCTTAGCTTTAAAGATGGAGGGAGAAGGTCCGAAAACTATTTACATTGACGCTAAAGGACCAGGAACAGTTACTGGAGCAGATATTAACACTGATGGAGATATAGAAGTTGTTAATGATGATTTGCATATTGCAACATTAGATGATGATGCTAAGTTGTATATGGAACTTACTGTTAACAGGGGTAGAGGATATGTGTCTATGAGCAAAAACAAGACAGATGAATTACCAATTGCTACGATACCGGTAGATTCAATCTATACTCCAGTTAAAAGAGTGAATTTTGCTGTAGAAAATACTAGAGTAGGCCAGATTACTGATTATGATAAATTAACTATTGAAATTTGGACTAATGGAACCATTAGACCTGATGAAGCAATTGGTTTATCAGCTAAAATTCTTATTGAACACTTTAAGTTATTTATGACATTAACAGATCATGCTGATAATGTTGAAATAATGGTTGAAAAAGAAGAAGATAAGAAAGAAAAAGTTCTTGAAATGACTATTGAAGAGTTAGACCTTTCTGTTAGAAGCTATAATTGCTTAAAAAGAGCTGGAATTAATACAGTTCAGGAACTAACTGAAAGATCTATGGACGATATGATGAAGGTTAGAAATTTAGGTAAGAAATCACTTGAAGAAGTTGAACAAAAACTTCAAGCTTTGGCTTTGAACTTAAAACTAACTGAAGAGTAAGGAGGTAAAGACATGGCAATGTACCGTAAATTAGGACGTTCTACTGATCAAAGAATCGCGATGTTTAGAAGTCTTGCAACTAATTTGTTGAAATATGGAAAAATCGAAACTACTGTCACTAGAGCAAAAGAAACAAGAAAATTTGCTGAAAGAATGATAACTCTTGGAAAAAGAGGAGATCTTCATGCTAGAAGACAAGCGCTTTCATTTATTACAGAAGAAAGTGTAGTTAAAGATTTATTTGAAAATATTGCTCCTAAATATGCTGAGAGAAACGGCGGATATACTAGAATAATGAAAATGGGTCCAAGAAGAGGCGATGCGGCAGAAATGAGTATCATAGAATTAGTATAGTTTGAGCAGAGGGGATTAAGTGAGAACATACTTAATCCCCATTTTCATATAAATATTTAATTACATTTCATAAAGAAGGTCTAATATTTAAGTTGTTAATTAGACTAATTTATTAGATTTTAAAACTTAACATATTTATAAACGTAGGGAGTGACACTTATGGGTGAAAAAATGGTTATATGTAATAAACTTGTTTATAAGTACCCTCAAAGTGAAGATGAACAGCCTAAAGTAGCCATAGATGGATTAGATTTAGAGGTTGAAAAGGGTGAATTTTTAGTTGTACTCGGCCATAATGGTTCAGGGAAATCAACTTTCGCTAAACATATAAATGCGCTATTAATACCAACAGATGGGGAAATCTATGTAGATGGGTTACAAACATCTTTAGAATCTAATCTATGGAAAATCAGGACTGTAGCTGGAATGGTATTTCAAAATCCCGATAACCAGATTGTTGCAACAATTGTAGAAGAAGATGTAGCATTTGGTCCAGAGAACTTAGGTCTAGATCCTAAGGAAATTAGAAAAAGAGTGGATGAAGCACTAAAAAATGTACAAATGTATGATTATAAAAAACATGCTCCTCATTTACTTTCTGGGGGCCAAAAACAAAGAGTAGCTATTGCTGGTATTCTTGCTATGATGCCAAAATGTATTGTTTTTGATGAACCAACAGCAATGCTGGACCCATATGGAAGAAAAGAAGTAATGCGAACTATAAAAGAAATCAATAAAAAATATGGGATAACAATAATTTTAATAACTCATAATATGGAAGAAGCAGTAGAAGCAGATAGAATTGTAGTTATGGACAGTGGCAAAATTGTAATGAATGGAGAACCTAAGGAAATATTTAGGAATGTGCCTGTTATGAAAAAAATAGGACTAGATGTTCCTCAAGTAACAGAACTTGCATATGAACTTAGACAAAATGGTATTAATATAGGATCAGATATACTAACTATAAATGAGATGGTGAATGCATTATGTCAATTAAAATAGAAAATTTATCATATATATATATGCCAAAAACTCCTTTTGAAAAAAAAGCTATAGATGATGTATCTATAGAAATTAAGCAAGGAGAATTTGTAGCACTCATTGGGCATACAGGCTCTGGAAAATCAACGTTAATACAACACATAAATGGACTTTTAAAACCGACATCAGGTAGATTATTAATAGACGATGTAGATATAACAGAGAAAAAAGTGAAACTAACAAGCATAAGAAAAAAGGTTGGACTAGTATTTCAGTATCCTGAATATCAGCTTTTTGAAGAAACTATTGAAAAAGACATTGCTTTTGGACCACGTAATTTAGGTCTAGATAATGATGAAATAAATAAAAGAGTTCAAAGGGCAATGAAAATTGTTGGACTTGACTATGAAGAGTATAAAGATAAATCACCTTTTGAAATAAGTGGTGGTCAAAAGAGAAGAGTAGCTATTGCAGGAGTTGTAGCTATGGAGCCAAAGGTTTTAATTTTAGATGAACCAACAGCAGGTCTGGATCCGAAAGGTAGAGATGATATCTTAAATAAAATTCATGAGCTTTACAAAAAAAACGACATGACTATAATTTTAGTATCACATAGTATGGAAGATGTGGCTAAGGTTGCAAATAGAATTTTAGTAATGGATAAGGGCAAATGTATTCTAGATGGATCTCCTGAGAAAATATTTAGGGAAATAGAAATATTAGAAAGTGTAGGACTTGCAGTGCCCCAGGTAACATACTTAATTAGAGAACTACGAAGTAAAGGATTTGATTTGTCACAGGATATATTTACATTAGAAAAAGCTAAACAAGAATTACTTAAAATATTAAAAAACAACTAGTATGAATCCTTTGCCTTACTAAGGCATCATATATAAAACAGTAATATGTGTGCTTTTTACAACACATTGGGGGAATTTGTATGATAAAAGATATTACAATAGGTCAATATATACCAGGGGAGTCTTTTGTACATAAATTAGATCCGAGATTTAAGATACTAATATCTATATTCTTTATTGTTGACCTATTTTTGGTAAATAATTTTGAGGGTTACTTATTTATATTAATATTTATTTTAGCCACAGTACTAATAGCAAAGTTGCCTTTTAAGTATATATACAAAGGATTAAAACCTATTTTAGTTTTATTACTAATTACTGCGATATTAAATATTTTCATGACCAGTGGAAAAGGACCAGCACTTTGGAGCTTTGGGTTTATACATATATACAAAGAAGGTATAATAATTGCAGCGTTTATGATTGTTAGACTAGTGTTTTTGATTATGGGTACTTCAATATTAACACTTACAACATCACCCATAGAACTAACAGATGGTATAGAGAATCTTCTAAACCCATTTAAAAAGATAGGATTACCAGCTCATGAATTGGCAATGATGATGACTATTGCTTTAAGGTTCATTCCGACATTAATGGATGAGACCGATAAAATTATGAAAGCACAAATGGCAAGAGGCGCTGATTTTGAGTCTGGAAATTTAATAAGTAGAGCTAAAAGTTTAATTCCTATTCTAGTACCATTATTTATAAGTTCATTTAGACGTGCTGATGAACTAGCAATGGCTATGGAATCAAGATGTTATAAAGGTGGAGAAGGAAGAACTAGAATGAAACAACTGAAGATAACGAGAAAAGACTATATTGCAAGTTTTGTTTTTTCGTTGCTGCTAGTTATTACTATTGTTAGCAGAACATAATATTCTGCTAAATTCAATGGGTGCTTAAATTCTGGGTGTAAATAAAAAAGGTCGTGATCCGGTGAGAAATATAAAGCTTATAATAGAATACGATGGGACAAATTATTGCGGTTGGCAGAGACAAAATAATGTAATGACAATTCAAGAAAAGACTGAGAGAGCTATAGAAGAAATAACAGGTGAAAAGATTCTAATAACTGGTTCTAGCAGAACCGATGCTGGAGTTCATGCTAAAGGATACACAGGTAATTTTTATACTAATAGTAAAATTCCTGTGGAAAAATTCATAGGTGCTATTAATAGTAAACTTCCACGAGACATTGTAATTATGCATTCAGTGGAGGTCCCATACGAGTTTCATTCAAGGTATAACAGTATAGGAAAGATGTATAGTTACACTATAGTTAATAGGCATCAGTATGTAGCATTAGGGCGTAACTACATATATCATCACCAGAGAATATTAAATGTAGAGGACATGATACTTGCAACTCAATATTTTATAGGCACTCATGATTTTTCTGCATTTAAAAATTTAGGTAGTTCCGTAAAGACTTCTGTAAGAACAATAACGAAGCTTGATGTCGCACAGAATGAAGATGTCATAAAAATATATATTGCAGCTGATGGATTTCTGTACAATATGGTTAGAATAATTGTGGGTGCTCTAATTAGGGTTGGAGAAGGAAAAATAAAACCTTATGAAATTAAAAGTATAATTGAGTCAAAAGAGCGATCAAAAGCTGGAAAAGCTGTTCCAGCCAGTGGATTATGTTTGGAAGAGGTTTTTTATTAAATTAAAAAGCGCTCAAATTACAACATACAATCTAAAACCATTGACACACGTGGTAGAATGTATTATAATTATTAATGTTTGTATAAAATATCGTGTATAAGATCCACTAGCCCCGGATCTTTAGCATAGAATTTTAATTGTTAAAAGTTCAGGGAGGGAAAATAATGAAATCATACTTAGCAAAACCACTAGAAGTAGAAAGAAAATGGTTCGTTGTAGATGTAGAAGGAAAAGTTTTAGGAAGAGCTGCTAGTCAAATAGCTGCAATACTTAGAGGAAAACATAAACCAACATTTACACCACACGTAGATACAGGTGACTTTGTAATTGTAATAAATGCTGATAAGATAGTTTTAACTGGTAAGAAATTAGACCAAAAAATGTTAAGACATCACTCTTTTTATCCAGGTGGATTAAAAGAAGTTCCATATAGAATAGCATTAGCTAAAAAACCAGAGTTTATTTTTGAAGAAGCAGTAAGAAGAATGCTTCCAAAGGGACCATTAGGTCGTCAAACAATTAAAAAAATGACTGTTTACAGAGGACCAGAACATAAAAATGCAGCACAAAATCCAGAAACACTAGTACTTAAATACTAATTAGATTAGAAAGGAGGACATATAATGGCAAAGGTTCAATATATAGGAACAGGAAGAAGAAAGAAATCAGTTGCAAGAGTAAGACTTGTACCTGGCGAAGGTAAAATCACTATAAATAAGAGAAACATAGAAAGTTATTTTGGATTAGAAACTTTAATTCTTATAGTTAACCAACCTTTAGTATTAACTGGAACAAAAGATAAATTTGATATTCTAGTTAATGTTAATGGTGGTGGATATACAGGTCAAGCTGGAGCAATAAGACACGGTATTTCTAGGTCTTTATTAAAAGCTGACGAAACTTTAAGAGGAGAGCTTAAAAAAGCAGGATTCTTAACAAGAGATCCAAGAATGAAAGAAAGAAAGAAATATGGTCTTAAAAAAGCAAGAAAAGCATCTCAGTTCTCAAAGAGATAGTTTTTATAAAGTTGAAATTCCTCAAACATTTATGTTTGAGGAATTTTTATTTTTTGTAAATCCTTAAAAACTATTATGAGGGCAAAACCTATTCCGGGTAATACCCATGTACCGCATTGATGAGATATAATTTTCGTATCTATAATTTAAAACGGTCCAATTTATATTTTCAATAAATGTGGATATATATTTTTTTCTATCTGTTCCGAAATCCATGAAATACGCATGCTCATAAACATCCATTACTAATATAGGGATAGCTTGCCAGATGGCGCCAGTATCGTGTGAATCACTGCCTATAACGTGTAACTGGTTATCAAGTAGATCTATGGTAAGAACTGCCCAACCCCTCATGGATAAGCCTACATTAGTGAGATAAGATATAAACTCATCATAAGACGAAAATTGATTTGTTATAGCATTAAGTATGGGACCATAAGCGATGTTATTGCCACCAGTCATATTCTCAAAATAAAGGTCGTGCAGTTTTACACCGTCTAAAGAATATGTTTCCCCAAGCTTTAAGCTACGCATTTTAGAATAAGTGGCATTACTATCAGTATAATTAGCAGGTACATAGGGAGTATTCCAAATTTCGTTTAATTTGTTTACATAACCTGTATATAATTTATAATGTTCATCCAGCTGTTTCTTTGAAATGCCTTTGACTGTTTCCAAATCAAATGTTTTAGGTTTTAGATTGTACATAAAATCACCTCTATAAATATAATATGAAATATAACTCTATTGTGTGTTCTATAGGTATAGTAAAAAAGGCACCTAAAACAATTGTGTAAGTGTTAATAAATTATATACAAGTTGAATAAAATTAACACATAACAATAAATAAAAGGATGGGTGTTTTGAAATACGTTAATAATAAATTAATAGCTACTGTCATAGTAATTATTGTTGCAATGGTAGGTTTTATAGGTGTAAATCTAAGTATTGTTCAAGAAACGATGAATACTAATAAAGGGGTTAAAAAAATACTAATTGATTCTGGACATGGAGGAATGGATGGTGGAACAAGTTCTAAAAATGGTACTTTAGAGAAAAATATCAATTTAAGTATAGCAAATAAGCTTAAAGTCAGTTTACAAAAGGCAGGATATGAGGTAGTTATGACAAGAACGGAAGATGTTGGACTTTATTCAACGAGTGGAACCATAAGAGAAAGGTATATTGAAGATTTAAAAAAAAGATGTGATTTAAAGAAATCTAGTAATTGCGATATGCTTATTAGCATACATTTAAATTATTTTACGCAGAGCAAATATTATGGAGCTCAAGTATGGTACTCAAGTTATATAGATAGTTCAACCTTAGCAGCTACAATTCAGAAAAATTTAAAGGGAGATCTAGATCCGGAAAATAAGAGAGTGCAAAAGGCAGCTAAAAATTCTTATAGAATATTGAGGGATAATGACATTATGCCTAGTGTTATAGTGGAATGTGGCTTTTTATCAAACTATGAAGAAGAACAAAAATTAAAATCTGATGATTACCAAGAAAAAATCGCGGGTTCCATAAGTAAATCTGTTGGTGAGTTTTATAAAACTAACTCAGAGGCTAAAACGGTAAGGTGAATAAGCTTCAGCGCTAGACAATAGATGATATTCGTTGTAGAATAAAATTATATATTGTTTATTAAAATTAACTTTTCATAATGAAATGTTGTATTTAAAAGGAGAATAAAATGAGAGAAATAAATGTAACTGAAATAACAAAAACCATAAGAAACTTGTGTATAGATGCCAATTACTATCTTTCAGATGATATAAAAAGCCTCTTATTAAAGGCTAGAGAAAATGAGACTTGGGATATAGCTAAAGGCGTTTTAGATAAAATTTTAAGGAATGTTGATATAGCATCGACGCAAAAAATGCCAATGTGTCAAGATACTGGGATGACTTGTATATTTATAGAGCTAGGGCAAGATGTTCACATTGTGGGAGGAAGTCTTGAGGGAGCTATTAATGATGGCGTTGCAGCAGGATATGAAGAGGGTTTTTTGAGGAAGTCTGTAGTTAAAGACCCGTTAAGCAGAGTAAATACAAAAGATAATACACCGGCTGTTATATATTATGATGTAGTTCCAGGAGATAAATTTAAGATAACTGTAGCTCCAAAGGGGTTTGGTTCAGAAAATATGAGTCAGATTAAAATGCTAAAACCGTCTGATGGACTTCAAGGGGTGAAAGAATTCGTTTTAAAAGTGGTGAAGGAAGCTGGGCCTAACCCATGCCCTCCAATTGTTGTAGGAATAGGTATTGGGGGAACTTTTGATAAAGTAGCTTATCTTGCTAAAAGGGCAGCAATTAGACCCGCTGATGAGCCAAATTTAAATCCTTTCTATGCAGAACTTGAAAAAGAGCTTACAGAGGAAATAAATAAGATAGGTATAGGACCTCAAGGCTTTGGAGGAAGAACTACCGCCTTAGCTGTAAATATTGAAACTTTCCCAACTCATATAGCAGGTCTGCCAGTGGCAGTGAATATAAACTGTCATGTTGCAAGACATGCAAGTGCAGAATTATAATAAGGATAAGGAGGAACATCATGGAGAAAAGAATAACGACGCCACTGTCACAAGACAAAGTTAAAGATTTAAAGGCAGGAGACAGTGTGTTATTATCAGGTGTTATATATACGGCTAGAGATGCAGCTCATAAAAGACTAATTGAACTTATAGATAATGGGGATAAGCTACCAATTGATGTAAAAGATGCAGTTATATATTATGTTGGACCAACTCCAGCAAAGCCTGGAATGATTCTGGGATCAGCAGGTCCAACTACAAGTTATAGAATGGATGATTATGCACCAAAACTTTTAGAAAAAGGTTTAAAGGGAATGATAGGTAAGGGACTAAGATCACAAGAGGTTATAGACTCTATGATTAAAAATGGTGCTGTTTATTTTGCAGCAATTGGTGGAGCGGGAGCGCTAATAAGTAAATGTGTAAAAAAAGCTGAAATAGTAACTTATGAAGATTTGGATTCAGAGGCTATCCGAAGGCTTGAAGTAGAAGACTTTCCTGTAATTGTGGTAATAGACAGTGAAGGCAATAACCTGTATGAACAAGGACAAAAGGCCTATTTAGAAAGTTTAAAATAGATATAGAAGATATTCCTTTACAAGAAATTTTAATTTATAACCTTAAAAATAAATCCTATGATATAATCAGAGTAATAATAAATATAGGAAATAAAAGGTGAAATTATGGACAAGGCAGGAAAGCTATATGTAAAAGCAATGAATAAATATAATGATGGTTATATAGATACGGCATTAGAGTTGTGTGAAAAAAGTATTTCTTTAAACAGTAGAAATGCTGCTTCTTTAAATCTAAAGGGTATATTATGTTATTTAAAAGGTGATTTAGAAAAGGCTAAAAATACATGGAACATAAATTATAAAAGAAATAATGATAAAGTATCAAAAAAATATCTAAATGATAGTGTGCGGGATAAGAAAAATTTACTGCTATTTGTTAACGCCTTAGAGCTAATAAAGCAATATAATATAAGCGGTGCTCTAGAAATTTTAAAGCAATGCCAAAATAGTGACTTTAATTTTATAAATGTGAATAACAATATCAGCGATTGTTACATAAAGCAAGGAGAATATGATAAAGCACTACAATACATAAATGATGTTTTAAAAGTAGATAAAAAAAATACCAAAGCTATTATGAATAGAAAAACATTAATAGAATATGGGAGCTTAAAGCGTGATATAAATTATAAAAAGATATTTATAATTACCTCTAGTGTATTTTTAATTCTAATTATAGCGTTTTTAGGTAAAAAATATATTTATAAAATACAAAACATTTCAATAATGGGTGCTGAAGAAAAACAGAGTACAATGACCTTAATTAATAAAAAAGATAAGGAAGAAAATACCAATTTAGTGAAAACAGAAAATAAAACTCAAGAAAAACCAAAGTTTCCAGAGGGACAATTTAACGAAAGTATAAAGAATAATAATATGGAGCAAATAGTGTTATATATAAACAAGTGGGAAAATACTGATTTGGAGATGAATGATAAGTTAATTATTGTAAAAGGAAAAGAAATTATTAAAAAGAATGGGGTATTATTTTTCTATGAAAAAGGTTTAAGCTGTATGGATGATAAAAAGTACATTGAAGCCCAAAAATACTTTTTATATGCATTGCCATATTCTAGTGATAATTATTTACAAGAACATATCATTTATATGTTAGCAGTAAGTTACAAAGACATTTCTGATTTCAAAAATGCCGTTAAGTACTATGAACTAAATTTAAAACAATTTCCTACTGGAAGTTATACAGAGGAGGTTTTATATAATTTAATTCTTATAAATAAAGAAATAGATGTAAACAAAGCAAAGGATTACGCAGAAAAATTAGTAAAACAATTTCCACATTCTTTATACGATAATTCCATAGTTGAAAAAATATTAGGACAATGAAAATAAAAAAAATCGATATTGACATTTTTAAATTTTAATTTTTAATTTGGGTATACTAATTTTAAATGGATAAAAGAATTTAAGGTTTGAATATTGCCATAAAAATCAAGAATCTAGTAATCACCAAATTAGAATATTATTGACTAGTTTCATAATATGGTATAAACTAAAAATATATACCCAAGTGGGGTATAACAACTGGAGGTAATAATATGATTAAAGAAATTAATGATAAAAATTTTACTGAAGAAATTACAAATTCAGAGAATATAGTTGTAGTAGATTTTTGGGCACCTTGGTGTGGTCCTTGTAAAATGTTGACTCCCGTTATGGAAGAACTAGCAAAAGAAATGGGAACGAATGTTACATTTGCAAAAATAAATGTTGATGAAAGCCCAGTTATATCATCAAAATATAAAGTTTCTAGCATTCCAACAGTTATGGTATTTAGTAAAGAGTCAGTTAAAGAAACAATGGTTGGATTCAGACCTAAAGCAGATTTAAAGAAAATTATAGAAAAACATTTATAAAATTCACATATATTTAAGATGTTATTATTTTAGATTAAACTAAATAGAATACAAACTTTTGGGGATTGATAATTTAAATTGTAAAGTTTAAATAATTATCTCCATTTTTTTAATAAGAAATTTTTGTTTATTATAAAATAAATAAAACCAATAATAGTTTTTAATTGTTTTTTATAACAGGTAAATGAGGAGGATAAATTATGGATGAACGATATGACATAGCTATAATTGGAACAGGGCCAGCGGGCCTAGAAGCGGCTATTAATGCTAAAATTAGAAATAAAAATATAATACTTTTTGGTAATAAAGATTTAAGTCCCAAATTGATGAAAGCAGCAAAGGTAAATAATTTTTTAGGGTTCTACGACATTACAGGTAGCGACCTTAAAAATCACTTTGCGAAGCATATAGCAGCAATGGGAATAGAGATTGTAAATGAGAAAATAAATAATGTTTATGCAATGGGTGACTATTTCGCTTTGATGGTAAATGAAAAAATGTATGAAGCTAAAACAATAATTTTAGCTACGGGGATAGAATACACAAAACCATTAAAGGGAGAAGAAGAATATTTGGGGAAAGGAGTAGGTTATTGTGCTACCTGCGATGCTCCATTATATAAAGGGAAAACTGTTGTTATAGTTGGATATAATAAAGAAAGCGAAGAAGAAACTAATTATGTAAGTGAATTGAGTAGTAAAACATATTATATACCTATGTACAAAGGCGAATATAAAATAAATAGTGATGTAGAGATAATAAACCAGAAACCTATAGAGATAGTAGGTACAGACGTGGTAACTAAAATTGTTTTAGATAAAGGTGAAATAACTACAGATGGGATCTTCATGTTAAGAGATAGTGTATCACCTGCTCAATTAGTACCAGGTCTTGAGATAGTTGACGGGCATATAAAAGTTGATAGAAATATGAAAACCAACATAGACGGTTGTTATGCGGCAGGAGATTGCACAGGAAAGCCATATCAGTATATGAAATCAGCTGGAGAAGGATTAGTGGCAGCATTATCTGCAACTTCTTATTTGGATAAGCCACGGGAGGATAAATAACTAAGTATGCAAGAGGTTTAGTTATTGTTTATTTAGATAAAACAAACAATAAAATAAGGTAGTTAACATTAGCTATAAACTAAAGTTAACTACCAGGGCTGTAGTTTATCACTACAGCTTTTTTATTTCACAACAAAGAAAACATGATTTCCTATAGTTTTTATATTTGTCTTTTTTATACCCTTCATCCACTGAGAAGTAGATATTTCAGGATTATAAAAGAAAACTGCATTGTATGTGGGATCTTTACCTCTTAATGCATCTAATACAGCAGTGTAACAAGCAGTATTGGGAATAACATCCGCTTTACCGTTGTGAATTACCTTTCCGTTTTTAACACAAGAAAAGGCGTTTTTTTGATTAATAACACCAGAAATAGATTTTGGGAAATGACTATCACTAGCACGGTTTAGTATAACTGATGCTACAGCAAGTTTTCCACTATCAGGTTCACCACAACTTTCAGCATATACGACTTGAGACATTAAATAAATGTCATCATCAGTAATAGAAAGTGAGTTATTTGATTGATTAAACACTGCTAATGCTTCTATTTGTTCATTATATAAATCCTTTGTTTTTGAATCGAATGAATATAGAGATTCACCACTCACGCTTAAACTAGGTAATGCTAAAAATAATGTTAGCATACAAGATATAAAAGCGAATTTTTTCATTTTATCTTCTCCTTTTGCCGACGGAGTTAGCTGACGGGTTCGGGAAAGGTTTAACCTACACAATAGTGATTCACCCCAGATGCTTGGTTCCTCCGCGTTTTTTTACTTAGGCTAATAATAGTGTGACCAAGAGTTTAAAAATAATACATTAATTTTTTGTAATATAATAAAAATAATGTAACTATAGGAATATATACTTATTTATTTTTTAGTAAAGTATAGGTTTTATTAAAATTATTATTAGAATTTTCTAGATTAATAAATAGTTCATTAGAGGAAGTATATAAAGAGTCTAATGTGGATGTATCAGTAGCTGCACTTAAAATTTGAATTTTTTCACTAGTAAGGGCTAGTTTGAAATCCATTAGATATTTTTCATTGTCATTGAGTAATGTTTTGAAGGCTTCATAAGTAGGAAGAGCAGAGTCAGGCACAGATAAACTATTAAAACTGTTTTGCACTTCACTTAGCTTTGTGAAGTCCTCATCTACTAAGGACAAAAGGGCTTCATAGGTCATATCTTTTTTTCTAACCTTTGCTACATATGAGTAAAAATTAATTTTAGTATTTAAAAAATCTACAGATAAGGATTCAGTTTGACTGATAAACTCATTATTTTGTTCTGATTTAATATCTGTTTCTTTTCTTAGCATTACGGCACTAGAGCTATAATTAAGCACGTTATCAATAAAGGCTAAAGACACTTTTGGTAGTGTTATTTCAATATTCTTAATATCTATTAAGGAGTAGTAATTAATGCAGTCATTTCTAAGAGTTTTAAGATCTTCTACAGATTTTTCTACATCGCTCCCAGAAGGGTTATTCAAAATTGACAATGTTTTATTATATATCTTCAAGTTGTCATCCAGTGCTAATATTAGATTTTCATGGTCTTTTTTATATTTTGTTGTAGGCTGTAAAACCGCTAAATTATTTTTGTAATTAGACAAATCTTTAATAATAATAAGTAATTGTTCTTTGGCATACTCAACATCTATTGTTTGGTCGCTATTAAATTGTGCCACATTTTTATTAACATCGTTAATACCGTTAATAGTAGTTACTAAGGTTGTCTTATATGAACTATATTCTTTATTTATAGATGAGTAGTAGCTGGCTAGAAAAATACCTATAGAAATCATTATAATAGATAGCACAATTATAATTTTAAATACTTTTTTCTTAGTATTAGTATCCACAATATCTTTATTTTCGCTCAAAATAATTCACTCCCTTATTATTTGTCTTGTATTCATATATTAACATAATATATATATTATTCTAACTAAATTGCAGAATTATACCTTTTAAATGTGAAAGTATTATTTATTAAATGAAAATGATTTGGATTAGAAGCTTAATTGTTATAATAAAATTAACTTATATTATATACTAATAAATCAAAGCATGGTGTATAATTGTAAGGAAAGGTTTTAGTAGAGGGGTGTGAACTTTGTGGATGTATTCAGATTAATGTTAAGCACAATCAAAAATATAAGTATATTTTCAATTTTGGATATATTAGTGGTGGCCTACATATTCTATAAAAGTTACACGCTAATGAAAGAAACACGAGCTATACAGTTATTAAAAGGAATAGTTCTTATTTTCGCTCTAATTCCAATAAGCCAATTACTTAATTTGACAGTGCTGAATTGGATTTTAAATAAGACAATAACAATTGGTGTTTTAACTATTGTTATCATCTTTCAACCAGAAATAAGAAGCGCCTTAGAACATATAGGACGAACAGCTTTTACTGATAAACACATATTTGAAGATGAAGAGGTAATGGAGAAGGTTATAAGTGAAATTGTTAATGCTGTTGAAATATTATCAAAGAGTAAAACAGGAGCACTAATTGTAATAGAACAAAAGACTGGTATTGGAGAAATAATAAAAACCGGAACTGAAATAGATGCTGTAATATCTGCAGCGTTACTGGAGAATATATTTGTAGTTAACACACCGCTTCATGATGGGGCTACAGTAATTAGAAATGATAGGATAATCGCGGCAGGGTGTTTTCTTCCTTTATCAAATAATGATGTAATAAGTAAAAAACTTGGAACCAGGCATAGAGCAGCTATTGGAATAACAGAAACTTCAGATGCTTTAACAATAATAGTATCAGAAGAAACTGGCACTATATCTCTAGCAATGAATGGAAGACTAGTAAGAAACTATGATAAGGATAAGCTTAAGAAAATACTTGTTCAAATAATAAAGAGAAGGCAAAATAAAAAAACAACTTTAAAGGAGAGAGTAATGTCATGGATAAAGCCAGAAAACAACAATTTATAATTAAAGTTTGCTGTGTTATAGCTGCCTTTGTGCTGTGGCTTTTTATAACAAGCACAGTAAATCCATTGACTACTTATAAAAAAAGCATTCCGGTGCAACTTTTAAATACAGGTATATTAGCTCAATCAGGTCTAGCTTTAGTTCCAGGTCAAGATTTGACCATAACTCTAAATATTAAAGCGGATAATACTAGCATACTTTTGAATACGAAAGCAGAAGATTTTGAAGTAGTGGCAGATTTAAGTGCATATGCTCTTAAAAGTGGAGAACAAAATATTCCTATTGAAATAAGAAAAAGTCCTGATAATATTAATGTAGTTAATAGTGATAGTCTTTTTATAAAGGTGAATTTAGATGAACTTACTCAAACTAAACTACCTATAACAGTAAATATAACTGGGAAACCTAAAGATGGATTTTATGCATCCCAGCCAAATTTATCCCAGACTTCCGCAACAGTTGCAGGTGGATCAAAGTATGTAAGTACTGTGAAAAGTATAGTGATAGAGGAAGATATAGAAGGTGTTGAAGCGGATGTGTCAAAATCATACAAGCTTATACCAGTAGATGCAGCGGGAAAAGAAGTGAAAAGTGTGTCTGTAAGTCCAGCTCAGATAAATGTTAAAATTCCTGTAAGTAAAACTAAATCGGCAGAAGTAAAAGTAAAAACTAAAGGAGCATTATATCAGGGACTTACTATATCAAGCATAAAAATTGTACCGCAGAGGATTGAGGTAACAGGAAGTGTAGATGCGCTTAATGCCTTAAGTAACTTAAATACGGAAGCGATAGATTTAAGTGAAATAACTAATAGCTCTACAATAAATGCAAAGGTAATAATTCCAGATGGATTAAAATTAGTTAGTGGGGTACCTGTAGTTAAGGTTGAAATTAATCTAGATAAGATAGTGCAAAAGACCGTAAGTCTAGACATTAAAAACATAAATTTAGGTACTGCATACCAAGCACTATTTGAAACAACTAAAGGGACCGTAGTGGTTTCAGGAACTGAAACGGTTATAAATGCATTAGATCTACAAAAATTTAGTGCGCAAGTAGATTTAGCTAATTTAGTAGAAGGTAAGCAGTCGGTTAAAGTAAAAGTGTCCATTCCTGATGGAATAAATTTAGTATCACAAAATCCAGGTGAAATATTAGTGAATATTACGAAAAAACAAACGGAGGTAAAGGCCAGCAATGACAATACGGTTAAATAACATAGTTTTAGGCATAGATGAATGTGAAGAGGATATAATAAATACTGTAAAAATAAAGGCAGCAAAAATAATGAGAGTTGATTTTAGTGAAATAAAAGATTGCAGAATAGCTAAAGAATCCATTGATGCTAGAAAAAAAAATAACATTAAGTTTAATTATGCAGTTTCTATTAAAATTGATAATGAAGAAAAGGTAATAGAAAGAGCAAATCATAAAGATGTTAAACTTGAAGAAGTTAAGTATGATGCTGAGTTTGAATTTGGAACTAAGAAAATGATAAATAGACCAATAATTGTAGGAATGGGACCAGCGGGAATGTTTGCTGGCCTTCTTATGGCTCAAAAGGGATATAATCCTCTAATTATTGAAAGAGGAGAAAATGTAGAAAAAAGGACCAAAAGCATAAATAAGTTTTGGACGAGAGCTGTGCTTAATGCAGAATCTAATGTTCAATTTGGTGAAGGTGGCGCAGGAACTTTTTCAGATGGAAAACTAACTACAAGAATAAAGGACACTAGATGTGATTTTGTATTAGAGGAATTTGTAAAGGCCGGTGCACCTGATGAAATATTATACATAGGTAAACCTCACATAGGAACAGATGTGTTAAAAGAAGTTGTGAAAAACATTAGAGAAACTATCATTAAGTTAGGTGGAGAGGTAAGATTTAATAGTAAACTCGAAGATATAATAATTAAAGATAAAAAAGTTAAAAGCGTAATAATAAATGGTGAAGAGTTACCTTGTGATAATTTAATATTAGCTATAGGACATAGCTCTCGCGATACCTATGAAATGTTACATAAAAAAGGCATATTTATGTCTATTAAACCATTTGCAATGGGGGTTCGAATAGAACATCCTCAAGATATGATAAATGAAAATCAATATGGGAAATATGCTAACCATCCTAGGTTAAAAGGTGCAGATTACAAGCTTACATATACCAGTAGAAAATCTGGCAGAGCAGTATATAGTTTTTGTATGTGCCCAGGCGGAGAGGTAGTAGCAGCAGCGTCAGAGCAGGGTCACCTTGCAATAAATGGTATGAGTGAATATAAGAGAGCTAAAGGCAATGCAAACTCAGCTATTGTGGTTTCTGTAGGGCCTAAAGATTTCGCATCAGATGATCCACTATCAGGTATTGAGTTTCAAAGGCATTATGAGGCTCTAGCTTATCAAATAGGAGGAGCAAACTATAATGCACCAATACAATTAGTGGGAGACTTCTTGAGTGGCACTGTAAGTCGCGAATTAGGCGGTGTAAAACCGAGCTACACCCCTGGATATAAATTTGCTGATCTTACTAAGTGTTTGCCGAGCTATATAACAGATTCTATAAAAGAGGCTTTACCTCAATTTGACCATAAAATAAATGGATTTTCAAGAGAAGATGCAGTTATGACTGGTATTGAAACAAGAACATCAGCGCCAGTAAGAATTGATAGAAATGAAAAATTTCAAAGTATATCTCTAGAAGGATTATATCCAGCAGGAGAGGGCGCGGGATATGCAGGTGGAATAATATCTGCAGCTGTTGATGGATTAAAAATTGCAGAAATTATAATGAAAAGTTGGCAACAAGTATAATCTGATTAAAAAGAAGACCAATTTGAATTTTAAGAATAAAATAATATCATACGGTCTTGATATATTGTTTAATACGACCGTAAATAAACCTATAAAATATTGAGAAAGAGGTAAAAAAATATGAGTAGAATATTCGGAACAGATGGAGTACGAGGCATTGCAAATACAGAATTAACAGTTGAACTTGCATATAAGTTAGGAAAATCAGGAGCGTTTGTATTAACAGATGGAGCTCATAAACCCAAAATTATAGTAGGAATGGATACAAGAGTTTCAGGGGATATGTTAGAGTCAGCCCTAGTTGCAGGGATTTTATCTGTAGGAGCCGAGGCGATATGTCTTGGGGTAGTGCCAACACCTGCTGTAGCATATTTAACTAGGAAATATGGAGCAGATGCAGGGGTTGTTATTTCAGCTTCTCATAACCCAGTAGAATATAATGGAATAAAATTCTTTGACAATAATGGTTTCAAGTTGTCCGATGAATTAGAGGACACAATACAGGAAGTTATAGAAAGTGATTTTAAAGGAGTACCATCACCAATAGCAGGTGATTTAGGTAAGAAAATAGTTAAAGAGAATGCAGTAGATGATTATATAGAATTTGCTAAATCTACTATTTCAGGAGACTTAAAAGGACTTAAAATAGCACTGGATTGTGCTAATGGGGCTTCATATATTACATCGGTAAAAGCTACAAGAGCTCTTGGAGCTGAGGTTTTAGTTATTAACAATGATCCAGATGGAATAAATATAAATAAAGAATGTGGATCTACTCATCCAGAACACCTAATGGCTTTTGTAAAAGAAAATCATTGTGATTTAGGATTAGCTTTTGATGGTGATGCAGATAGATGTTTAGCGGTGGACGAAAAAGGAAACCTCATAAATGGAGACATTATGATTGCTATTTGTGCAAAACATCTAAAAGGAATTGGGAAATTAACTAAAGATACTGTAGTAGTAACGGTTATGAGTAATTTGGGGCTTGATATTGCAATGAAGGAAGAAAAAATAGTTACTGTGAAAACTAAAGTAGGAGATAGATATGTACTTGAGAAGATGCAACAAGAAGGGTATAGCCTAGGTGGAGAGCAATCAGGACATATAATTTTCTTAGACTTTAATACTACAGGAGATGGACTTGTATCAGGAATACAATTAGCAACTGTAATTAAAGAATCAGGAAAGTCATTATCGGAGCTTGCGGGGATGATGACAGAGTTACCACAAGTATTAGTTAATGCAACAGTTCCAAATGATAAAAAAGCTATCCATGAAACTGATAATGAAATAATGGAAGAAATCAAAAAAATGGAAAAGAAATTAAATGGTTGTGGAAGAGTTCTTATTAGGCCATCAGGGACTGAACCATTAGTTAGGGTAATGCTCGAGGGTAAAGTACAAAAGGAATTAGATGAAATGGCACATGCCCTTGCAAATTTGATCGAAGAAAAAGCAAACGCGTAGAATAAAGTTAAGATTCAATGAATTTATCATTAAAAGTATTGACGTTTGCACCATATATTGAATATAATGGACTGAAAGCTTATGGGAAAGGTTCATAAGCTTTCAGTCTATTTATTTAAAGAATAGAGTAGATTGTATTAAAGGTTATAGAAAAGGAGGATAGAGGAATTAGATAAATTAAAGCGCCAGGACTCATATTGTGATTTGAAATTAAGGCTGCACTATGAGTTGACGAGGATGGGGAGTATCGAATCTTCGGCGGATGCCCCGCGGTAGCGCACTACCGTTAACGATTGATAAAAGCGAGAAGTGATTTTCGTAACAATATCAATCAGGTGTTAAAACCTTTATAAATGCTATAAGCTAATTGGGATATTCCCATTAATTATTATAATTGTAGAGTATGAGTTGTTCTATGTAGAAGTATTATGTATGAGGCAACTGCTAAATTCTATATTTAAAATAATGGATGAGAAGTATGCTTAATTAAGTTTTGCAAAATTTAAATTCGAGAGGAAGATTAATATGTGCGGAATAGTTGGATATTATGGAAATAAAGAGGCTTCACCAATTTTGGTAGAAGGTCTTAGAAAATTAGAATATAGAGGATATGATTCAGCAGGAATTGCAGTTATAAATGATGGAGTTCTAAATGTTACAAAATGCAAAGGAAGACTTGCAAATTTAGAAGCTCAATTAGCAGAAAATCCAGTTAAAGGTAAAATAGGTATAGGACACACTAGATGGGCTACTCATGGTAAACCATCAGATGAAAATTCTCACCCACACACTAATGAAAAAGGAACTATCAGTGTAGTGCATAATGGAATTATAGAAAATTATATCCGTTTAAGAGAATGGTTAATGGCAAAAGGATATAAATTTACATCTGAAACTGATACAGAAGTAATACCACACCTTGTAGATTACTTTTATAAGGGAGATATAGTTGATGCAGTAATGATGGCAACTACTAAATTAGAAGGTAGCTATGCAATAGCTGTATTATGTAGTGATGAACCAGATAAATTAGTAGCAGTAAGAAAAGATAGCCCGTTAATAGTGGGACTTGGAAAAAATGAATTTTACGTTGCATCAGATATCCCAGCAGTATTAAATCATACTAGAGAAATATATTTATTAGAGGATAATGAATTTGTAGTAATTTCAATAGATGGTATAAAACTTATAAATATAGATAAAGAAATTATAAATAAAGAAGTTTTCCATGTAACTTGGGATGCTGCGGCAGCTGAAAAAGGTGGATTTGAACACTTTATGATAAAAGAAATCCATGAACAGCCAAAAGCAATCAGAGATACAATGACTTCAAGAATAGTTCTAGGAGAGCCAATAACTCTAGATGATATAACTATAACCAAAGAACAAATTAAGAAATTAGATAAAATATATATAGTAGCATGCGGAACTGCATATCATGCAGGAGCTGTAGGTAAATATGTTATAGAAAAACTTGCAAGAATACCAGTAGAACTAGATATAGCTTCTGAGTTTAAATACAGAGATCCAATAATTGATAAAAACACATTAATGATAGTTATTAGTCAATCAGGAGAAACAGCAGATACTATGTCAGCATTAAGACTTGCAAAGGAAAAAGGAGCAAGAGTAATAGCTGTAACAAATGTTGTAGGTAGTGCAGCTTCAAGAGAAGCAGATGATGTACTATATACATGGGCAGGACCAGAGATAGCAGTTGCATCTACTAAAGCTTACGCAACTCAGCTTATAGCAATGTATATAATAGCATTGTTCTTTGCTCAGAATAAAGAGACTTTGAGTATAGATAAAATTGAAGAAATCAAAGCAGCAATGCTTGAACTTCCAGAAAAAGCAGAAGAAATGCTTAAAGACAAAGAAACAGTGCAAAAATTTACATCTAAAACTTATATGCACAAAGATATGTTCTTTATAGGACGTGGACTTGACTATGCAGTTGCACTTGAAGGTTCATTAAAACTTAAAGAAGTATCATATATCCACTCAGACGCATACGCTGCAGGAGAGCTTAAACATGGGCCGATAGCACTTATGGAAGAGGGAACTATAGTTATAGCATTAGCAACGCAAGAAGAATTATTTGGTAAAATGGTAAGTAATATAAAAGAATTATCAACTAGAGGCGCAAAAGTGTTTGCTTTCGCACCAGTTGGTCATACTGAAATTGAGAAATCAGTTCATTCAGTAACTTATATACCAAAAGTAATGGATATATTAGCACCAGTAATTTCAGTAATTCCACTACAATTATTAGCTTATTACATGGCAATTCAAAAGGGTTGCGACGTTGATAAGCCAAGAAATTTAGCAAAATCTGTAACTGTGGAATAAATAAAAACACTATATTAAATCTTGTTGTACACAAACAATAGAGTCTGTCTCAAAAAATGAAGGAAATGCAGGTACACCAACCTGCACTCCTTCATTTTTTTATTCCTTTTCCCCCCCTAATTGAAGATTTAACCCCGACAAACCCTCCCGATAATTCACCTTAACAAATGATAGAAAAAAGTGTGAGGGTGCTTCTGCCTTAATTATTGAGGAGAAAATATGACGGAAGGGTAGAAAAAATGTCAAAAAAAAGACAGACTTTAATATTCGTGTTTCGTGTGAATTAGGAGGGTTTTAGGAGAGGAAAGAGAGGGAAAATGCGTGATTTTGAGACAGACTTAAATATTTGTGGGAGAAATTGAGTTGAGGGTTGAAATAGGGTTAAGGGGTGAGAGGGTGTTGGGGAGGTGGGGGATTTGGGACAGACTCTGATGTTTGTTTACAGAAAGTGTCATTAATTTAGTGAAAAGTAAAAAATTAACAGTAAGATTACTTTCAAACGGGTATATATTGAGTAGGGTTAAGTACAAGAAAATAGTCAATAAATGTGATGAGGTAATTGGAGAAAAGAAAAACCTTCTTCCTTAAAAAGACACATAGTACAAACCGATCATGAATTTACAAAGCCAGACATTTCTAAGCGGAAAATGGTTAGAAATGCCTGACTTTTGTTGTACACAAATTACATATTGTCAGTATGTTATCTAATTTTTATACAGATGTTTTTTAAGTGAAGCTAGGGATGTTCTTAGAGAACTTCCTAGCATTTCTCATAATTGAGTTTATGTAATATACTCTTAATCCTATAATCCTAAGATTTCTCTTGCATCATCAGGAGTGGCAACTATATTCCCTGCCAATCTGACGAATCCTACAGCCCTCTTAACCAACTGAACATTGGATTCTGCTAACTGTCCATGACCGTACATAAGATTATCTTCCATGCCAACACGAACATTACCGCCCAAAGCAATTGCTGCCATCATGATAGGAATATGTCCTTTACCAATACCAAGGGCTGACCATGTAGAGCCTTCGGGAATCAGGTTCCTCAGATATACAAGGTTCTCAACTGTTGCGGCAGAACCGCCGGCTGCACCTAATACGAACTGATAGTGAAGAGGTGCTTTCAAAATATCCTTCTTCAAATAATACAATGAATTGTAAACCATTCCTGCATCAAAAATCTCAATTTCTGGTTTTGTTCCAACTTCCCTAAAAACCTTAGCACTCATTTCAAGAAACTGAGGCGAATTAATAAATACTGCATTATTCTGCCAGTTCATGGAACCACAGTCATAAGAAGCCATATCAGGTTTCAATTCCTTAACATGCAATACACGGATTTCATCTGTTGCATAAATATCGCCTGAAGTAGTCATATTAATAACAATGTCACAATCTGGGTATTTTGTTTTAAGTAATGTTACTGTTTCTCTGAATTTGTTTACATCCATTGTTCCATTACCATTATCATCTCTCATGTGAAGGTGTGCAACAGCTGCTCCAGCATTCCAGCATGCATAGACATCTTCTACGATTTCCACAGGAGTCATAGGGATATTCGGATTGTTTTCTTTTTTTGGCCATGCACCTGTAGGTGCAACGGTAATAATAGTTTTCGACATCTTTTCCCTCCTAAATAGAACTTTTTTCTAATACACTTCGTAAAACTTCAAACTGCTCCAAAGCGGCCATACCTGCATTCACATTTTTACTTGCTTCCTCTGTTTTTATAATTGCTACTACCATGTCATTGTACGGTGTAGTTATTCCAACCTCACGACCTTTTTTACAAACAAAACCGTTAATATAGTCAATTTCTGTCTTTCTTTGTTTTTCCAAATCCTGCAGCATGCTTGCTTTCAGTAAACTATGCTGATCCCAGACATCATGATAAAAACTCAACTTGCTTGGGATATCGTTAGATGATGTGAGCTCAAGTTGTGTAAAATCTTTACCTTGCATTTTTGCTATACTGATTCCACAAGCTTTAACTACTTTAATTATTTCATCTGCAATATGAGCGACACATTTGATTCCAACTTCACTGTTCAGTACATCACCAAATGTACATCCAAGAGCTGCTGACATGCCGCTAAATGTAGCATTCATTAAAACTTTTGTCCAACGAACTCCCATCAAGTTATCTAATACTGTTGTATACCCTACCATTGACAAAACTTTCTGAACTTCTTTAATTCTTGGCGTAATCTCACCATTGATTTCTCCAATATCAAATGCAAAATTATCAATAACTTTCTGTGTAGATGTCAGCTTCGTAACGCCAGGTTCTATCCATGTTGCACCAAATCCGACTGCACCGCCAATAGTCCTGGAAACTCCAACAATGCTTGCTACGGACTCTTCTGGAACTCCATTCTGTAATGTGCATACTATACTCTTCTCATTAAGGAATGGTAACAGATGTGTAAGTACCTCTTTGTTTGTTGTTTGTTTCGTATTTAGAAATACAAGATCATATATTCCTGACATCTGATCAGGTGTAATAGCTTTTACAGGAATACATTCATTAATCGTACCAGTAATTGTAGCTCCCTTTATATTTAAAGTTTTTACGTTTAATTCATAGGAATCTACCAGTACTACATCACCACCGTTTTTGGTAATAAGAGCTCCTACGATAGTTCCAATTGATCCGGCTCCGACTACAGCTATTCTCATAACAATTCCTCCATCCAAATTTATATTTTTTAATTAGAATTCTCTTTTACTTGTGCACACTATTAAATTAAGCAAAAATCGTGCCAAATTTCTTTTTTAAAGAGGCATTGTATTTACAACATTTTCCGATACAATCATAATGTTGTAAAAAAGAGAAGGTCTCATATTTGCTACAGTTATTGTTGTAAATATGAGACCTTTCCCATTAATCTTTTATTGGAAAAGCATAATTCCTGTGATTACAACTATATTGCCTATTACAAATAACAACACGGAAAAACCTATCAAGTCGCTTAATTTTAATTTTGCTATTGCTAACACTGGTAAAGCCCACATTGGACATACAATATTCCATACACCTTCTCCCCATGCAACTCCCATTGCAACTTTCCATGCTGGTACACCTAAAGCTAAAGCTGGAGGAATCATGAATGGTGCTTGTATAGCCCAGTGACCGCCTCCTGAAGGAACAAACATACTAATAATAAGGGAAGAGAAGTAACAATATAATTCAAATGTTCCTGGTGTTGCGACGCTGATTAACCAATGTGAAACTAAAGTGACAAGACCACTGCCGGTCATAATTCCCATGATTCCTGCATAGAAAGGGAACTGAAGAATAACTCCACCAGCTGCGGTGCAACCCTTAGTAAAGGCTTGAGTATATTTAATTAATGATCCATGAAGTGCTAGTCCGAGTACAATAAATATTAAATTGATTATATTGATATTTAAACTAAATCCTTTAGTGTAAAAATAGAATATTATGTAAGCTAAGCCTGAACCCCACAATGTAAAGTTTAGGATTTTGCTTCTATCTATCTTATCGCCTATTGATAAATTTTCTGTATTTACAGGAACTACTTCTAGGTCATCTTCTTCAAAAATTGTAGGGTCTGCAAATACTTCTTCTCCCTTTTTCGGAAGCATAAGCAGGCAGAAGAAAGGAATAACAATAACTAATGTAATTAATATAAATAAATTTTGTGTTCCAAAAATAGTTTGTGTGAACGGAACTAATCCAATTTGCTTCTCGGCAAAGTGACCTGGTGTATTTATCAATAGAGGTACTGATGCCGACAATCCACCGTGTAAAATCATTATTCCAGAAAAAGCTGCCGTTACAAGCAAACGGAAATCTGTATCTTTGTGAACTTTTGCTGCTTCTCTCGCAAGTAGTCCACCTGCTATTAATCCAAGTCCCCAGTTTACAAAATATAAACCCATTGATATAAAACTAACAAACAAAATTGTTTGCTTTGGAGTTTTAGGTATTCTTACCAATTTCTTTAAACCTTTGATTACAAAATTAGATGTTGCTAAAGCATATCCACTAATTATTAAAAGAGACATCTGCATTGCAAATGAAAGTAATGCCCAAAACCCTTCACCCCAATATTGAACAATCTTTATTGGAGTTGCATGAGTTAAAATCATAGCAATAGCAGCCACAAATAAACTCATCCCCCAAGCTATAGTAAATGGATGTGGTAAATATTTTGACATTAATTTAAGAAAAAAATTAAGCATTTTTTTTATCATAATTAATTCCATCCTTTCTTGATAGATTTGTATGTATAATTTCTAAGCCTAAACAGAATATATAGCTTAAATAAAGTTCGAGCATTTTAAGCTACAGCTATTATTAAATTTATTACTAATTTTATATATTTCTGAAACCCTCAGCTGATGAATAAATCTTCATTGAATTCTTTTTTAAGGTTGACAATCTCATTAGAGTTATAATCATATAACTTTAATGACATCGATTACACATGTTCACATAACAACATCTTTATTTGAATTTATTATTTTGATTAGAATTCTATTTTACTTGTGCACTATATAGTATTAAGCAAAAGGCGTGCCAAATCTCTTTTTTAATAAGACACTGCATTTTTAACATTTTCCGATTCAAACATAATGTTGCAAAAAAGAGGAAGTCTCATTTTTACAACAGCTATTGTTGTGAAAATGAGACTTTTTTAATATTAAATCATTATTCATTTATTTTATTTTTTAATTACTTCGTTAACTTTCTATACAGATGTGACCTATTGATTCCAAGATTTTTTGCTGCTTCAGATATATTTCCATTACATTGTTTTATAACATCATCAATGTACATACTCTCTACTTTATCACGAAATTCTTTAAGCGTTTTTTTATTCTTTACACACTCATCCAACATTTGCTTCTGATTTTCACTATCATCTTCATCCTGCATTTCATCTGAAATTGTTAAATCCATATTCAATTCTTCATCTTCAACTATAATATAAGCTCGGCTGATAACATTTCGCAATTCCCTGATATTACCTGGCCAAAAATAATTAAGCAGATTATTTTTCATTTTATCCGAAAGATATTTATGTGTATCATATTTTCTATTATAGCTTTCCAAAAAAAGATCCGACAACGGAATAATATCATCTTTTCTATTTCGGAGAGGGACAACATTTATTGTGAATTCATTTAAACGATAATATAAGTCATTTCGAAATAACCCTTTATCTACCATTTTCTTAAGGTCACGATTTGTAGCACATAAGATTCTAGAAGTGCTCTTTATATCCTCTGTTCCTCCAACTCTTCGAAACATTTTACTTTCCAAAACACGAAGTAACTTTGCCTGGATAGGCAACGGAAGCTCTGCAATTTCATCTAAAAAAATAGTGCCGTTTTTAGCGACTTCAAACAAACCCATTTTCCCTCTGCTGCTTGCTCCCGTAAAAGATCCTTTCTCATAGCCAAATAATTCTGCATTAAATAGATTCTCAGAAATCGCTGCACAGTTAATACCAACAAATGCATTGTCACGTCGTTCACTATTAGCATGAATATAATTAGCAATAACATCTTTCCCTACACCTGTCTCCCCCGTAATAATTATAGTATTATCTATTTTGGATGCAAGAGCTGCATCACTCAACGACTTTTTCATTGCGGGACTTTGTGCCACTATTTTCTTTTCCTTTGAATATTTTAAAAATTCAAGTTGCCTTTTATAACGATTAGATTCTATTTGCTCATGTTTTAATATTTCATATAATTTATAAAAATCTTGCTCTCCATTGCTACTAGTAATTACTAAGTCAACTTTACCATCTTCACTAAAAATAGGAATACTTGTTGAAATGTTTTTTGTACCGTTTTTACAGTGAATTGGGGCACTAACGACTTCCCTTTTGTCAATTGCTTGGAGGACCGTAGAATTAGACCAATATCCTTTTTTTAGCATATCTAAAACAGTATAACCCACCATTTCTTCAGCCGGAACTTCAAGCAAATTTACAGCTACCGGGTTCACCAAAATAATTTTCCCTGCACCATCAGTTGCAAAAACTGATCCTTGTAAATTCTCAATAATTTTCAGCAATATATCTTTACTCAAAGATGCACTCTTTCTATCCAAAGGTATCTCATCCTTTCAAATATTACGCAATTCTATTTAATTCATTGTAACAATGTAAATTTAAAAAATCAATGATATAATAATTTATATTATTCAATTTTTCATACAGAGGGTTTTTGAATGGATAGAACGTCATCTATTTATTTCAAGATAACGAATCCATTCCTTATGAGCGACTTAACTTCCACGAAGACAACCTGTTCATTGAGGTTGTCTTGGCTGGTAATTTATATGAAATAGTTGAGAAGAAAATAGAAACAAAATTAGGGTTTAAATCCTTATATAACTAATATTAATTGATTATAGAGTTGTTATAATTGGATAAAATGTATTACAAAAGCTAAAATATCAAGTGGAAGGTATGTGAGTATTACAAAATAGATTTTAATTGTCCCATAAAAGATTTAGAATACGATAAGTTTGATTTTATTTCAAATGGCAGAAGTGAACATAAATTTCAAATAAAATATAAAAACTATAAGAAAAAATATAGAACTAAAGAAGTTGTATTTAAGGTTTTATATTAGAGTTAAATGAGTTAATACAGCAAATTGAAACTCCGTCTGTTTTTAAAAGTATACAAAAATATCTTAAAAAAGGTAAATGTGATAAATGTAATGGCAATAAATTAAAAAATGAGATTCTAGATATTAGGATAAATGGAGAGAACTATTCTACACTAGAAAACAAGCCAGTTACAGAATTAAAGTTTTGGCTAAAGGCATTAGTAAATAAAATAGACAATAATATAAACAGAAAAATTGTTGAGGAAATATCAATAGAAATAATAAATAAAATTAATAATTTAGAAAGATTAGGGCTAGGTTATTTATCTCTAAATAGAAGTATTCCCACTTTATCAGGAGGAGAAGTTCAGAGAGTTCGATTAGCAAATCAATTATCATGTAATCTTTCAGGACTTTTGTACGTGTCAGATGGCCAACTATGGGTTTGCATAGTACAGATATAAAAAATATAAACTTTATATTGAATGATTTGAAAAAAAAGGTAATACTGTTTTATTGGTTGAACATAATAAGGAAATAATGATGAACTCTGATAATATAATAGATATGGGAATTGGAGGAGGAGTATATGGTGGTGAAATTATAGCCCAAGGTTCTCCTAAAAGCATAATGGAGAATACCAATTCATTTACAGGTAAATATTTATCAGGTAAAATCTAAATAAAGTATCCAACATCAAGAAGAAAAGCTGAACATTATATAAGTATAAAGAAGGCTACATTTAACAATATAAATAAACAGGATATTGATATACCTCTCTTTCAATTCGTTGTTTTAACAGGATTATCTGGTTCAGGAAAAAGATATAAAGATGAAATATTACAGGTAAAGTACAATGATAAGAGTATTTTTGATATTTTAGATATGACTGTGATGGAAGGATATGATTTTTTTAAGGCAGAGAGAAATATACGAAATATATTAAAATGTTTAATTGATGTTGGACTAGAATATATTAAAATAGGTCAATCAGCGTTGACGATATCAGGTGGAGAGTCACAAAGAATAAAATTAGCAAAATATTTAAGTGATGATTTGTCAAAAGGTAATTTATATGTATTAGATGAACCTACTGTAGGATTGCATTTTGATGATATAAATAAACTTATAAAATTATTAAATGATATAGTGGATAGAGGAAACAGTTTAGTAGTTATAGAACATAATTTAGAATTAATTAAATGTGCTGATTTTATAATTGATATCGGACCTCAAGGAGGTCCAAAAGGTGGAAAAATTATAGATTGTGGGTCAGCAGAGGAAATAGTTCAAAACAAAAAAGCTTCAGTTTCAGAGAAATTAAAAAACATATTGAATTAAAAAAATTCATTTATTGATAAGTGCTATTAAGAATTATATTTAATTTCTTTAATATAGATATAGCAGCATAATACAGAAAACATCCTTCCATTCACAGAAAAGTTGTATTAGTAATACGAAAGTGATTACAAAAGTCAGTCAACGAATATTTAATGAAAAATTGATTAGAGGTTCGTGGCTCTTTTTTGTTGAAAGGAAGGCAAGGGAAAGAGGACATTATGACAAAAGAAGGTATAAATTATGACATAAATATGTTATAAAAACACCTAATATGATACTGATTTTATGACAACAGTAATTATAATTAATAATTAGTAGTATTTAGTAATATTCACGAATAAAGTCACGATAAAAAGATATATTAAAAGTCAGGATTTTTAATCTAAATGATTAAAATTCCTGACTTTTTTATTATATCTGAAAAGGTAAACGCTATAATCATTAACATTTTTATATTCAATGTTTGGTAATAATAGTATAATTAAATAAATGCTTTGTGTCAAACTTGTATTTTATTATTCATTAATACAAACTTCAAAATAATATTTATTAGGTAAGGAGTTAAAAATGAAAAAATTGAGGCTGTTGAATTTTATGCCATTATTAATGGCAGTACCATCAATAATTATTGGGGCGATAGCAATGTACACCAATAAAGTTCCAATTGCTATTTTTAGTCAAAATATTATTTATTTGATAATAGGTGGAATAATTTCTTATTTTATACTAATAAAAAAATCTAAAGTTAAAAATAAGGCAAGCATTAATACCACTACGATCATAGTTGCAGTAATTCTATTATTTCTAACTTTTAGTAGTTTAGGAATAGAAGGAGTTCATAGATGGGTATCTGTTGGACCAATTAAGTTTTATGTTGCAGTAATTGTCCTACCTATTATAATTATAGATCTATGGAAATTGTTACAAATAAGAGATTGGTGGTTTTCAGCTATTATTACAATAGTTATATCAATTTTGCTTGCTTTACAACCTGATGCTTCTATGCTAACTGCATTTGCTATTCCAATGATAATGTTGTTATGGAATAAGATTAATAACAATATTTTTCGGTCTTGTATTGTAGTGTTACTTTCTGCGTTGATTATTATTTCATGGGCATTTTTAGATGGATTACCACCTGTATCTTATGTTGAAAATATAGTTACTTTGGTAGCAAAAATGGGAATAGTATGGCTTATTTTAGGGGCTATTTCTCTTGTGATATTGCCATTGCCGTTTATATTTTTTTCGCCAAAAAGATATAAACTGTTATCAGTAAGCATTGGTGTGTATTTTATAATTATTTTAATTTCTACTTTGTTTGGAAATTTTCCAGTTCCATTGATGGGATACGGAGTTTCCCCTATAATAGGTTATTTTATATCTATAACTTGGCTTGCAAAATCTAAGATTAATTCATAATATTGTTAAAGCCTGTCATAAACAACTAAAAAATCATTAAACAAATATAGATATGCTGGACAGGTTATGTTTATAATGGGAAGTTCAAAAAATGAAAGTTATAGGGAAATGGGTATATGACGTCCAAGTATAATGTTGTGACGCAATCTATACAGCTACTTAAAAATTATTATTTAAAATGGGGGTAAGGACAAGTGTTAATACAAGCATTATTTACTTTACCAGTGTTAATTGCTTTTATTTTTATTTATAGGAAATACAAAACTGATAATGAAGAATTTCTCCTTCTCAAATTAATTGGTTATTACCTATTAGGTAGTTTTAGGTTTAACTTTAACAAGATTGCATTACCAGTTGGATTTATTGCTTATTTGGTATTTTTTAGACCGCAGATTAATAAACCTGTGAAAAAAGCGTTAGCATCTTTAGGCTTGTTTGTATTTATTTGTGGGTTATTAATTCCTGTTATTCAAAAATCTTATTTCGAAAGACAAAGAGTAGTAAATGCCTCTAGTAATAATATATTTACAATTAATTTAAATGGAGATCATAATGCAATAAAGCAAAAGCTAGGTATTGGTGAATATACAAAGATAGAAAATTTTGTTGCCAGCTTTGAGAATTCAGGAGCAATAAAGGAATTAAGATATGAGTTCCTAACTAATGATAATAAAGGTATTGTTTTATATTATGTAAACTTTTCATTAGATAAAAACGAGTATATTATAAATGCAACTAAAGTTAGTGAATGGCCACAGTATGATAGATTAATAACTGAGGAACAATTTTTTTACTCTCTGGATTCTTTAGATTTAAAGCAATTAAAACCCAAGGTGGAATATCCACTCTATTCAATTATGTGTAGAGGAGATTACACAAGTTTGAACGCACAAGATTCTAACAACTTTTTAATTTCGGATAAGGGACTTAATAATCTTAATAACGAGGACTTGCCTGTTAGTGGATATACTTTTTGGATTTATGGGAACAAGAGAACTAGTAAAACCACTTCCTCTGGTGATAGTTACAAATCGTATAGTCTTCCTATTCGTGAGTAATATATAACATCATATAATTAAAAATATCATTACACTATGTTAAAATGATGTTTTTTAAAAAGACGAGGAAAAAGGAGAAAAACAAAAATAAATTATGATTATAAGCATTTTCCGCTATAATCCATTATTAGTTTTATGTCGTAACTTTCATATAAGGCGTAAAAGAAATATTTATTTAATCCTGGGAGGTGGAATATTTGAATTATGATTACTATTTATGATTGGTTTGGCTATGAATTGCCGCTAAAGGAACGTTATCGGCTGATAAAAGAAGCAGGGTTTGATGGCATTTTATTATGGTGGAGTGAATACTTAGGTCGGAATAATTATCGCAACGGTCCGCAAATTGTTAGAGAAGCGGGTCTTGTTATAGAAAATATCCACACACCATTCCAAGTCCAAGACAACATCTGGCTTGATAATCTGGACGGTGAAGCCTCTATCGATTGCTATTTGCAATGTGTCAAGGATTGTTCCGAATTTGAGATTCCGACCATGGTGGTGCATCTGCCGGACGATGACAAACCATATAACGCATTGGGATTGTATAGAATCAAGAGAATTGCTGAAAAGGCTGAACAGTTTGGCGTCAATGTTGCACTAGAGAATTTACGGAATTTCACCAATTTGTCATATATGCTGGAGCAAGTGGATTCCCAGCGCATAGGATTCTGTTATGACTGCTGCCATCACTACCACTATTATCCGAGCTATGATTTATTATCCATGTACGGTTCCCGTTTGATGGCATTACATTTACATGATTATAACGGAAATGCCATACATCGATTACCCTTTGACGGTACAATTGATTGGTCTGTAGCCATGAAAAAAATTGCCGAAACTGGTTATTCCGGTCCGACTGCAATAGAGGCCATGAATTGGGATTATAAGGATTTATCGACAGAGGAATTTTTACGAAAAGCGTATGTTCAGGCAAAAAAGGTGGAAGCATTAAAACTCTATAATCCACGAAAACGGAAATAATCTTCAACAATATTTGATATATGCAGGATACCGTAATTAGCGCATCTTCGCCTAATTCTTAAAGTTTGTCACAAACAACTTTAAGAATTATTAAAGTAATCAGATAAACGGGACAGGTTATGTCTATAATGAGAAGTTGTAAAATAAATACTTGACTATTTAAGATAATAATGTTCCATAATATATTAAATGTCATCTGATTTTAATTAGTATAATAAGTGTGTTCAAGTTCTGAAAGAACTGTTTTTTACATCCTTAATATCTTGTAACGATATTACAAGACTGTGGGTTACTTTCATATTTCTTTGGTATTTACATTTGAAAGTAGTCTTACATCAATTGAACTTAATGAGCATTTGAAGAAGGTACTTACTGGAACAAGACCTTTTAGACTAACTTTACAGGAAATAGTTAAAATTGATAAGCACACTATAAAAGCATTTGTAGTTATATCAATAAAATAATATATATTTAAATGGTCATTGCTGCTACTAAATGTAATTTGAATACATTTAGTAGCAGTTAATTTTTATTTTTTTTCGAAATTTTTGTGATTTAAATCATATTCCAACGATAAATAAATATGTATAATGAAGATAATATCTTAACAACAATCAAAAATCAAAGTGTTAATTCTTCAAAAATACAGATGTAAAAATTTTGGTAAGAGTATTGGAGAAATTATAGGAGAGGCTATATAGTAGTTCATTAAGTAAATATATAGTTAGCGAATAGAAAAATATATTATGCGAGGAGTGATATTAATGAAGGCTCGTGTTGATAAGGATACATGTATTGGATGTGGATTATGCCCAGGGAATAGTAAGTGCAACACATTTTTATATAAGCCCTCTGAGATAGAGGAAAAGAAGGCAGTTAAAAGAGAAAGTATGTGATATTGGTCACATACTTTCTCTTTTTAGAATGCTAAGGTATGGGTTTATTTTATTTTCTCACGATTCTATGAATGAAAATGGAGCCTTCTGGTTTTACTGTATGAGTAAATTGAGGATTAATTGTTTCTACGAAAGTTTTAAACCATGAAAATCTAAGGGAATATAAGGTGGCAACATTTGCACCTGCAATCTCCCAATATGATTTATGTAAGCATTTAATATTTTGCCATTCTAATACATCGACGTCTTTTATAGTTATATTATTTACGTTATCACAAGGCATACCTTCAAGTATATATACATTAAGTGCTTCATAGATTTGAGGAGCTGTGCCAGTTTCATTAATATCTTTTGATTGTTTTGCTAATTTACTAGCTTGATTGTTAAATACATTAAACGCAATCTCTTCTGCTTTTTCACCGAATTTTTTAATTAAATCACCTAAAAGTTTTGCTTGACGGGTTTCAGCTACTGCAATTTTATTCTGTAGCCATCCATGTATGTTATCTGAGTCAATCAAATCTTCAAGAGGTGCATCCTCTAGCGGATTACCATATTTTTCATTAATAACATTTACAAGTACATTTACCTCTTCTCCGTAAACTTCCCTAAATGAATTTATTAAATTTATTTCTAAATCTTCTGTTACCTTTATTTTATTGAATAACAAACTATGAATTGGTGCTAAAAATCTGCTCATTATAAATTCCTCCTTAAATATTAATTTAGTATATACACAATTTAAATAGTACTTTTGCCTTTAGGAGAAGTACTATTATACTTCCTCTCAAGCATTTCTAAAACATCTATATATTCCTTTTGCAAGTGATTTTCAGTTGCTATTGATTCAAGTTTTTCACAATCTACATTTACGTCCACCATGTCGACCTTACTTAATGCTCTTCTAGCAAAGGTATAAATCAACTTATCTTCTTTTTCAATATGTCTTGTTAATAAATCACTATAACATATAGAATTTGCTATTATATCCACTTGTGAATCTAAGTCGCCATTTTTGACTCTCAAAAGAGCTTCCTCTAAAAGCTTAATATGTTGTCTTCCCAAATCATGTTCTATATACATTCCGGATAAGGGGCCTTTTACCATTTTTTCACCTAATTGAGTTTCCATTTTTTTAAATAGAACAACTTCTTCCTTATTGTGATGATGTTTATCGGCGTAATTTCTAACAAATAAAATCATCTTTTCAAAAGATACAAAATCAACGGTATTATTATTCAATATTTCTATGCTTAATTTCCTAAACAATTTTAACCCTCGTGATATATATTTATGCTCATTCATCATTAAATCTATTGCATCCATAATTAAACCTCCTAATTTTTTAATTCAATATTTGTTTTATCGTACAAGTGATATTAACTACTTCTTTAATAATAGAATACTAGTTTTTATAAAATAAAACGGTAACTTATGTTACAAACTTTAAAATAAAGAGTAGTATATTACAAATTGGCGTTTTGTTTATTCTTTCCCTAATCTATAAATAAAAAATCAACCTAAAAGCTTATAATAGCCTTTAGGTTGATTTGAAATTATTATTCTACATATGATCTTAACATGTCTATTTGTTTTATAATCAGTACTTTGTTACCCTTAAGACTAATGATACCCAATTCTTCAAATATGTTGAGCTTCCTACTTATGGTTTCTCTTGTTACCCCAACATAATTCGCCATCTCTTCCATATTAATAGGTAGATTAATTTTAAGGCCTTGATCTATAGGGGCACCATATTTTTCTCCAAACTCTAAAAGCATAAATGCAATTCTTATTTCTGCATCATTAGTAGCAAGATTTTGTGCAAGATTTTCAGTCTGAGTTAGACGCCTTGCAATAACCTGTCATATCAATAATTTTTATAAGTTCATCATCAGATAGAAATGAAAATATCGGTACTTTCTTAGCGCAAAGGCTATGATTACAATTTCCACAACAACATTCTTCCATATATTTATCACCTACCATTTAATATCACAAGCACACCTTTCTCCGCAGGACAAAATATCAATTATTTTAAGCCTACTTGGCGCTGAAAGTGCTTTAATAATTTTTGAATTGTCATCGTAATTCTGTTTCACTTCATCGCCTCATATTTAAAGTTCATTATTTTTTATTCGTTTTGCTAAGTCTTTAACCTTTTCTTCAATAATTCTAGCCGTCTTTATAAATTCCTCATCACTTTTTCCAGTGGGATCTTCTAGACCCCAATCTTCTTCATGGGTTGAAGGTAAAAAAGGACAAACCACATTGCAACCCATCTTTACAACTATATCAACCGCAGGAATATCATCTAAAAGCTTTGACCTATGTATTTCGTTCATATCCACTTTATATAAGGTTTTTATTATTCTCACCGCATCCTGGTTAATTACATCTCTTAATTCTGTACCTGCTGAATAAGCCTTAAAAACGTCTGAAGCAAATAATTTACCTAAAGCTTCTGCCATTTGAGATCTACAAGAATTGTGCACACATATAAATGCTACTTTTTTCAATTGAATCATCTCCATAAAATTATTTTATTATAAGCAGAGTATAGAATGGTATCTATATACTGTCAATACGTTTCATTTAAATAGGCTTTTAATATAATTTAACATTAAATTTATCTATATAACATTACGAAACATTTACATTACAGAAAATACTGTAAGTATATCATTACACGAAAAATGTTGTAATCCACAGCTTGTTCTAATGGATGTAAATCTGCCTGCTTTTGATGGGGTTTATTGGTGTAATAAGCTTAGAAGTGTTTTAAAGGTGCCAGTAATTTTTTTATTTTCAAGAAGTACAATTATAGATGTTATTATGGCAGTGAATACAGTCGCATGATTACATTACAAAACCTTTTTCCATGGATAGCAGTTACAACTACTGTAGCCCTTTGTGCCATGATTTTCTGCTTTGGACTTTTTGAAAAAGTTGAAGGAAACTCAAGAAATATGAGACCATTTTCTGTAGAATATGCGAATGGCACCAATAATACAGATACAATTTTTGAGAATACTATTAAAAGTCACAAAGAGATTTCAGTTGTATATAAGGACACTATGGAGGTTCTTTGCGTAAAAGCTAAAGATCCTATAGTTGGGACTTACAATACATTTTTAGTTTTAAATGAAAGTAAATTTAACGAAATTAATAGTCATGAAAAATCAGGATTAAAAAATACTTTATAGCATTGCATCATTCTAAACAAACTTTCATTGTGAAAGACAGTGTATACTCTAAAATTAAGAGCACAATTTCAGAAGAGAATACCTATAAAGTAACGGGTATGATGGCCTTTATCGGATTATTTATTGGATTAGTATTTCTTACAGCTACGGGGGAGCATTATATATTTCAGAATATCCATTATAAGTAGCATTTATATGGAGTTATATTTACAGTAAATTGATAATGTTAAAGAACGTGATGGCTAAAGTCAGGAATTTTTAATCAGAAAATGATTGGAAGTGTCTGGCTTTTGTTATTTAATTAACATGTCGAAAAATGTAGTAAAAAATGTAATAAATTAGTTGAATATGAGATTGATTGTAGAAAAAATGAATGATATAATAAGCTATCAAGTGATGGTTAGGCTAGTTCTAATGGGTGGAAACATATTAAAACTAGATAAAAATGTGTTTTAATAAATATAAAGGGGATATTGTAAAGATGGATATTGTAAAGCTGGGCATACTTGAACAAGTTAAAGAAAGATTATCAATATTTATTAATTTCTATGATATTTTGAGAGTTGTAGACCCAATAAAGAAAAAGGCCATTATTTTAGAAGATGATTTTCTTGAGGAAGTGGACGGAAGTTGTTGTAATATTTGGGAAAGAGAAGAGGCTTGTGAAAATTGTATTTCCATGAGAGCATATTTAGAAAATGATATGTTTGTAAAAATTGAAAATAAAGAAGGAAAGATTTTTCTGGTTATTGCTACACCATTAATGATAGAAGATAATATATATATAATAGAGATTATTAAAGATATATCACAAAATGGTGAAATTTCAACTAAAACTAGTAATGGTGAGAATTTTATTGAGACTATCTTGTATGATCTAAATGAAAAAATAGTAAAGGATGAACTGACAGGAATCTACAATAGAAGATATATTAATGAAAGATTGCCAATGAATATTAATAATAGCATTATAAAACAAGCTCCATTATCAGTAATTATGGCGGATATAGATTTTTTTAAAGATGTAAATGATAATTATGGACATTTAATTGGAGATAAGATTCTAATAGATTTTGCTAAACTTATACAAGCATCGATAAGAGAAGATTCTGATTGGGTGGGAAGATATGGTGGTGAAGAATTTTTAATAGTTTTAAATAATACAGGGTTAGACAAGGCTTATAAAATATCAGAAAAAATAAGAAAATTATTAGAAAATACAACTTTTGAATACGACCATATAAAGGTTAAAATAACTTCAAGTTTTGGTGTATATGGGATTACTACCAATAAAATTAGTATGGAAGAACTAATTTTAAATGCTGATAAAAATTTATATGAAGCAAAAACTAGTGGTAGGAATAAAACCGTAGTATCGGAGATTATTTAGATAATATAACATCGGAGAGATGGAATGAAGTTGTTATATTCATTCCAAACATAAGTAAACATTAATTATTTGGTTTAGTTTGGGTCGGGGGGTTTGTTACAGGGCTTTGTGAGTCGTCATTAGGATCTACTTCATCAGTTTTTGGTGGCGTATTTGTCTCCTCCTGTGGGTCTGGATCTGTTTTTGGCGGATTTTCTAAATTAGATTTTTCTTCATTAATTTTGTTTATCTTAGTTTGTAGTCTTGCTTGTAACTCTAAATAAAGTTCTTTATTTGATACATTCTGCAAAGAGCTAGAGGCACTTTGAATTAATTGTTGAGACAAAGCATATTGTGATTTATCCGCTAAAGCGAAGTTTTCTAGTAGGTAAATGGCATCTTTAGCAGACTTTTCATAGGTGATTTCCTGTTCTTTTTTCAGCACATCTTCAGTTTCAGTATCTTCTTTATTTATAACTTCCAATTGATTTTTATTTTCTTTTTCTACGTTGATGTCATTTGGATGAAATTTGAGATATAGAGTATTCATTAATATACCGTTTGTATCAACTATTGTATTAGGGCGATCAAAATCATTTTGAAATAAATCTTGGTGTAGGAACTCCATATATTCTTTCCATATTTGGCCTGGTTCATTAGCACCAAACATGTTCTGCGGAGCAGGGGTATCATCTCCTACCCATACGGATGTTGTATAATAAGGAGTATATCCGACAAACCAACAGTCTTTTGATTTATCTGTGGTTCCTGTTTTACCCGCACTAAAATAATAGTTACTAAGGGACAAACCACTTCCTGTTGAATAACCTTCTGTTAGGACACTCTTTAAAGTATCTGTCATAAGATAAGATGCACCACTATCATACACTTTAACTTGTTTATGTTTGTTTTCAAACAAAACCTCATCAATTACTGTATTTGTTATTTTACGCACATTAGTTGGACTTATAAATAGACCGTTTCTTGAGAGTGTCGAGTAACCGGAGGCCATCTCCACTGGGGTAACACCCTTTGTAAAACCACCTATAGCAACTATAGCGGAGTCGTCTTCGGAAGTTATATACTTGAACTCCATATTTTGCAGATATTTTAATGAAGTCTTTACACCATTCTCCTCTACTAATCTTACGGGAATAGTATTTATAGATATATCAACCGCATATTTTAAAGGTACAGACCCACGGTATGAAAAATCATCATTAACGGGTCCATTATTTATTGGCTCATCTATATATTCACTTGTTGGAATGTACCCTCTTTCAAATGAAGGTGTATATGCTATTAATGGTTTTATAGCAGAACCTGGTTGTCTTACACCTAAAAAAGCTCTGTTAAATGTGTTGCCATTTTGACTTCTACCACCAACTATAGCTACTACTTCTCCTGTGCTATTGTCTATAGTAACACTTGCACCTTGCTTTTCATATAAACCCGTGGCATTATCTTTTTTTAAATATCCAGCTAAATTACTATCCAATACACTTTGTAATTTTTGTTGTTTTAAAGTATCTATAGAGGTATCTATTCTATACCTTCCACTAAGGAGCTGTTTTTCTTTTTCTGCATATTCACTAGTATACTTATTAAAATAGGTTGTTCTATCATTATTATTACTAAAATAATATTTAAAGACAAAACCATCTTGCTCCATTAATTTTAATGTTGCATTATATACAGCATATTGCATATCGTAAGTCATAGGTTCTGATTTTACATTGGGTTTTATATTTAATTTAATAACTTCTGCCTTTGCTTTACTAAACTCCTCTTTTGAAATTTTACCTAAAGCCAGCATTTTGTCTAAAACTAGATCACGTCTATTTATAACTTTATCCATATGGTGCATAGGGTCATAAAGAGATGGGTTGTTTGGAATAGACGTTAGCAGAGCTATTTGAGACAAATCTAAGTCCTTATTTGACTTTTGAAAGTAATATTGCGCTGCACTTTCAAAACTATAACAACCATTACCGAAGTTTATGTTATTTACATAAAACTCTAATATCTTTGCTTTGGAGTATTTCTTTTCTAAATCTAGTGCTATAACAGATTCTTTTAATTTTCTCCACAAGGTTACATCAAATGTGAGGAATACATTTCTTGCAAGTTGTTGTGTTATTGTAGAACCGCCTTGAAGTGTTGCGCCCTTTGATGTTACATATAGCCAAATAGACCTACTTATACCTTTATAGTCCATACCATTATGTTGATAAAATCTCTGGTCTTCTATTGCAGTAAAGGCATCTTTTATATACGGATTTAAGTCGGCTTCACTGGTGTAATAATAGGTATTGGTTTTAAATTCCTTTAGTAGTTTCCCATTACCATCATAAAATTGGGTTGGTTTTCTGGTATTAAAATCAGTTTCATTTATACTTCGTGCTATATTGTTACCATCATTTATAGTTGCTTGTATTTTAGATCCATATTGAATATACACATAAGTAAAAGCCACTACAACTGAAACCATAATTATTGCAGAAAAAATTAAAATAGATTTAAGAATTCTTTTACGTAATTTCTTTTTTACAGGTGTTGTTTTTATGACTTCCACTTCTTTATTATCATCCATTTATATCTACTCCCTTTTGTTCTAAAAAAAATTCTCTAAGGCTCGTCCTAGGCGATTATGCTTCATATATTAAACTATCGATTAATAGAAGTATTATTCTGTTTTAGTAATTCAGATAAGAAATTGTGCCTTTAAGAGGAATTATAACTTTCTTATAACTTTCTTATATATTATTAACAAAATATGTAATTTATACACGCGGAATATAATTATTTTACATTTATGAAATTAAATCACGATAATTGATTTGTGGTTATCTAAATTTATTCTAAATTGCCAGGGGAAAATGGAACACCCCTTTAGTGCATAACATCTATGCACTAAAGGGGTGTTTTAAAGGCGAACCCATTGGGTTCCCATAGAATTTTGGTTTAAAAATATTGCTACATTTTTAATACGGATGACATTGATCCTTGAATTATTACAGGATTTTCAGATGGCTTTAACCATTTTAAAATGCCTATTACATTATCCTGAGAAGCTGCGGTGCATCCTGCCGTTCCATGACCAGGTCCTGACCACACATGAAAGAATATAGCAGAACCTTTTCCAGGTATTCTGTTAGCAGTATTATGATTTATTACAAAACCATAATTATATTGAGGAATATACATGTTCTCAGCTGAACTCCAACGACCAGAAACCGGACCTTTTTGCCAAGAATTATACAAGGATGAATTAACATCATCAACCCAGAAATCATTCGAAGTAGATTGCCTATAGTTCATTTTTGTACCAGGATTTGAATATCTACCAAATGTTGTGCCAAGTGTGAAAATTCCTATGGGAGAATGTCCATCACCTTCTATTTTATTATAAGTAAAACCATTTCTGCCTACATTACCAGCAAAAGAGTTTACTTGTCTCCAGACTCCATTAACCTTTTCAAATGTTGTAATGGTAGCACTTACGATTCCTAAACCATTAGTAGTAACAACTATAGCCTGCCTCGCATTTCCCTTGCCCTGTATTTTATCTATCAACAATTTAGGTTTAACAGCAGGAGTTGCTATCACAATTGGCTTAGTAGAACTTGTCTTATTTTGGGAAAAAGTTTGTTTTTGTTTCATAACTTCTGCTTCTTTCTTTCGCTTCTCAAGATTTTTTAGATCTACTAATTTCTTCTGATTTTCCAATTTTTTTTGATCCTCCAATTTTTGACGTTTAGCTAATGTTCGTATTTTTTCAAGCTGTGTAGGCTCTTTATAAGCAGTAAGTGTAATAGCTGTTTGTTTTTCAGTTTTTGCAAATATAGACGGTAATTTATTATATGCTGTAATTACTATCACGGCAACTAATACAAACATTAATAAGATAACGTTTACTTTCTTTGAAAATATCATCTTTATCTCCTTAAAAAATATGACTTTTAATAAATATAGTAACATTCACAACTTTAATTGTTCTTTGTATTATTATAGCATATCGTGGAGTATGATTAGTGAGAATAATGATGAAATATGTAATGATATATATATAATTGTAAATGAGATTTAAATTCTATTAAAGAAAAATATGTTATAAATAAAAAGTATTTTATCAAAATATAATTAAGTAAAGTTGAATTTTCTTCTTTACATCTTATTAATATAGTGATACTATAGTCTTAATTTAATAAACGATTAATTCTCATCACGAGAGGTAGAGGGACCGGCCCGATGAAACCTCGGCAACCATCAGACGTTAAATACCTGAATAGGTGCTAATTCCTGCGTTAAGTTTTTAGTTACTTAACGGAAGATGAGAGAGGTGACTTTGAAATTTTATACCTCTTTCATCATTTTATTTTGATGAAAGAGGTTTTTTGTTTTTTTGCATAAATTGAAATCAAAATTTAATATTGTCTTATCAAGAGAGGTGAAGGGACTGGCCCGATGAAACCCGACAACCAGTATCTGCGTGATACATGGTGTTAAATCCTGCAGTAGTACTGCAAGATAAGAATAAGTTTGGCCATAGAGCCCAAGTTTATTCTTGGGTTCTATTTTTTTATTATTAAACCTATTTGTTATATTATAAATGTTTCTTAAGGCGGTATTAGAAGTTATAAATTAATTATCAGTAGTGAAGAAGGGAAGCGATATTATGATTAGAGTCAGTGGTGTAAGTAAAAGTTTTTCAGATGTGAAAGTATTAAATGATGTTTCTTTTACAGTGGAAAAAGGTGATATATATGGAGTTATTGGTCACAGTGGAGCTGGCAAGTCAACCTTGCTTAGATGTTTTAATGGTCTTGAAACCTATGACACCGGTACAATTAATATAATGGGCAAAGGAGTGAAGGAATTAAGTTTAGAAGAACTCCGAGAATTCAGGAAAGATGTAGGTATCATATTTCAAAGTTTTAACCTCATTAATAGTAAGAATGTTTTTCAAAATATAGCTTTTCCACTAGAAGTATGGGGAAAAGATAAAAAATTCATTAAAGAAAGAGTAGATAGCTTAATAGAACTCGTAGGACTTAAAGATAAGGTAAACACTAACGTAAAACAGCTTAGTGGGGGACAAAAGCAAAGAGTTGGAATTGCAAGGGCCTTAGCACTTAATCCTAAAATACTACTTTGTGATGAGGCTACATCTGCACTAGACCCTAAAACTACAAAATCTATATTGCAACTTTTAAGAGATATAAATGATAAATTTGAAATAACAATTATTGTAGTTACTCATCAGATGGAAGTCATTAAAGAAATTTGCAACAAATTTATTCTTTTAGAAAAAGGTAAGATTAAAAGCCGCGGAATTACCGATGAGTTATTTATTAGGCCAACAAAAGAAATGAAGACACTTATTGGAGAGGACGAATTACTACCTAATACAGGCTTTAATATTAAAATAATTTTTACAAAGGAAATTACCCAAAGCTGCCTTATAACATCTATTGCAAGAGAACTTGATATTGATTTTTCAATAGTATGGGGTAGGCTTGAAAAATTCAGAGATAACGTAATGGGCAGCCTTATAATAAATGCAAGTGAGGATAATAAGGACAAAATAATAAAGTATTTAGATGATAGGGCTATATCGTGGGAAATCGATGGCGATTTAATCCAAAATGAGTTTTGTGAGGGGGTAGAAAGTAAATGATATTTATAAATAGTTTTCTAGATACATTTTTAAACACTTTACTACCTGCACTTTTAGAAACAATGTATATGGTGTCAGTATCCACTATTTTGGCGGTAATTTTAGGATTTATTTCAGCAGTAGGATTAATTATAACTGGTCCTAAAGGTCTAAGACCAAAAGCTATAATTTACAACAGTTTAGATTTGGTAATAAACATACTTCGTTCTTTTCCGTTTATTATACTATTGATATCTATAGTACCTTTTACTAAGTTTCTTGTTGGAACTAGTATAGGGACTAATGCAGCTATAGTACCTTTAACTATTGGAGCAGCGCCTTTTGCTGCTAGAATAATAGAATCTGCACTCCTGGAGGTTGATTACGGCATTATTGAAGCCGCTAAATCTTTTGGTGCAAAAAACTTTCAGATTATATTTAAGGTTATGGTAAAAGAGGCAATGCCATCTATAGTTCTTGGAGTTACCTTATTAATAATAAACATCATAGGTTACTCAGCTATGGCTGGAGCAGTTGGAGCAGGTGGACTTGGGAATGTTGCTATAACACATGGCTATTATAGATTTGAGCAAGACATACTGATATACACTGTAATTATATTAATTATAGTTGTTCAAATTATTCAAGCATTAGGAAATTTATTGTATAGAAAAATGATTAAATAAATCTTCATATAAAGTTGTTGATAAACATCTGTGGAAATGGTGGATAACAAAAGGATGATGATTTTATTATATAAATATTTAAAATGAATAAAACCGGCTTAATAGTTAAAGACTGTTAAGTACTATTACAAAAATAAGAGGGGGATTTCAAAATGAAAAAGTTATTAAGTGTTTTATTACTATCAATTGTTGTGATTTTCACAATAAGTGGTTGTGGAGCAAAAAAAGAAGTAGCGGCACCAACTAAGGTAACGGCTGACAAAAAGATTATTAAAGTAGGCGCATCACCAATGCCTCACAAAGAAATATTAGAGGTTGTAAAGCCTCTCCTTGCAAAAGAAGGATATACTCTTGAAATAGTGGAATTTACTGATTACGTAACACCAAACACAGCACTCGCTGAAGGAGCATTAGATGCTAATTTCTTTCAACATATACCTTATTTAGAGGAATTTGCTAAAGCAAAAAAATTAGATCTTACTTATACTGTTAAGGTTCATATTGAACCTATGGCTTTATACTCTAGTAAATATAAAAAACTCAGTGATATAAAAGATGGAGCTGAAATAGCTATTCCAAATGATCCTACAAATGGAGCAAGAGCACTTAGAGTACTTGAAAAAGCAGGTTTATTAAAATTAAAGGCAGGAGATCTTATTTCTAAGAATGATATTACAGAAAATCCAAAGAATTTAAAAATAACTGAATTAGAAGCTCCTCAACTTCCAAGAGTTTTAGCAGATGTGGATGCAGCAGTTATAAACGCTAATTATGCCATAGAAGCCAAATTAAATTTAACAGATGCATTAGCAGTTGAAGCAAAAGATTCTCCTTATGCAAACGTACTTGCAGTTAAAACAGCAGATAAAACTAAACCTTATATACAGGCACTCTCAAAAGCATTAAATTCTCCAGAAGTTAAAAAATTTATTGAGGATAAATATAAAGGTGCTGTAATACCAGCATTTTAAAAAAAATCACCTTATTTTAGGCTTAACAGCTTAAAATAAGGTGATTTTTATTTTCAAATAAATTATATTTTACATAACATATACATTATAATTTACTATTTAAAAACTCTGAGTCTATAAGCATTAAGAGCAGTATCATATAACTTGTTCATTAATTTATGGTTAGCAAACGCACCAACAACTGCGCCAATGCCTGGAACAAGCTGCAACATTTTTGCCAAATCTATATAATCTCTGTATTCTTGTTGAAAAGTTCTCCAATCAAAGGAGTTTATATCTGTAGGCAAGTCTTTTACATAATTATCCCAATTTAAAATCTGATCATAAACCTCAAGTCTTCTTTTGTCACTTGAAAAAGCTAACTGAAAAACGTATAAAATATATAATCTTTCTTTATAATCATGTACATCGTAGCCATATATACTAGCTAATTCAAACAAAAATTTAACTTTTAAACTTAGAAGAATTGGAAAGTCTGTAAGGCCAACTACAATTCCAGAAGCCCCAGTACCAGCTCCACTAACTGTAGCAGCTTTCCTATAAAAACCAATGCTTTTTTTTGCTAGAATTTCGCGTTCTTCAAGGGACATATTAGCTATGGGCTGTTTAGATGTAAATTTAGAACCAGCGAGTACTAGTTTTGCCATATTTTCAATTGAAGCATTAATAATATTCTGAATTTTGACCGGAATTAAGTTATTCATCTTGTTTTGTAAACCCTTAGTCAAACCACTAGTAAAAGAAGGTTTCTTTTCCATTCTCTTTTTCCATAGAAGTAACTCGTTTAGTACATTTTCTTCGTAGTTATCCATATTTATCTCCTTACAGTGCCATTACTTTGATTTTTGTAAGCTTTCAATATATTCTACCATTATAGATTGATTATTCACTAATATTTTTTGATCTGCAATTAATGAATCCATCTTTTTATGTAGATCTTGGATAATTAATTCTGATTTAAGATTTATTTTATAATCATTTTTTGATTTTATTCTATCTTTATCTTCTTGCCTATTTTGACTCATCATGATTACAGGCGCTTGTATAGCAGCAATACATGATAAAACTAGATTGAGAAGTATAAATGGAAATGGGTCAAATAATTTTTTAAAAATAGAATTAAATAATATCCAAATTGCTATAACTGATAATGCTATTATTATAAAACGCCAACTTCCTACTGACTCGGCTATTTTATCAGCCATTCTGTCACCAAAAGTGAGAGTGTTTTTATGAGCCAGCGTGGTATCCCTAGATATCTTATTTCCTATTAGTTCATGTAATAAATCTTCTTCAATATCGTTAAAAATTTCTCCTTGCTCTATTATTTCACTTACAATTGTTTCTGTATCAAACTTAGAATTTTCATTTAGCATATTAATATCCTCCTTATACGGATTTAAAGTGTAAATATAATTTGTAACAATGTAATTATTAGAGTTATAAAATAAATTATTTATTATCTATATTTTTAATTATAATATAGTATATCATTAAATTTGCGCTATATTCGGCATTTGCATTATATAAAATTTTAGGATACTATTGATTTAAACAATATATATAGTATAATTAATTTGTAAGATAGGTGATGGAGTTCACCTTAACTATTGTGATTTTGCAATTAATGACTCCTACCTGGTGTTTTGCGCTAGGTAGGAGTCTTTTATTTTCTTGAAATTTGTATCAGAGGGGGAGAATATAAAGTGGCGATGAGTCTAGCAATTATAATTATTCTGGGACTATTGTGTAATCAGTTATTTGAAAAATTAAAGCTTCCAGGACTTTTGGGGATGCTAATTCTGGGGGTATTACTAGGACCATATGGCATAAATATAATAAGTGCTGATATACTTAAAATTTCACCAGATTTAAGAAAGATTGCACTGATTATTATTCTACTAAGAGCAGGTCTTGGAATTAAAAAGGACACTTTGAATAAAGTAGGCGTTCCTGCATTAAAAATGAGTTGTGTTCCAGGAATTTTTGAAGGTATTACTATTATGTTTGTAGCAAGTTATGTTCTGGGGATATCAAAAGTTGAAGCTGGGATGCTTGGATTTATAATAGCTGCAGTATCACCAGCAGTAGTTGTGCCGCCCATGCTTAATTTTATGTCGAGAGGGAAGGGTGAGAAAAAAGGGATACCAACAATAATACTGGCAGGAGCATCGATTGATGATGTTGTTGCAATAACTATATTTTCAACATTTTTAGGTTTATATAGCGGTACTAAGGTGAATATTGTTATGAAAATACTGAATATTCCTATTTCTATTTTAATAGGAATCGCAATTGGGATAATTGCTGGAATTGCATTAACAGTTATATTCAAAAAATATCACATGAGGGATACCAAAAAAACTTTAGTGTTAATTGCTGTGGCAATAATGCTAACAGGAATTGAAGATGCTTTTAAAAATATAGTACCAATAGCAAGTCTTCTAGGAGTAATGACTATTGGGTTTATCTTATTAGAAAAGCATTCTAAAGTTGCTAATAGAATGTCAATGAAACTTAACAAGGTGTGGGTTATTGCAGAAATTTTACTTTTTGTATTAGTGGGAGCACAGGTTAACATATTTGTTGCTATGACATCAGGAATACTTGGATTAATTATTATTAGTTTAGGGCTAGTAGCTAGAAGTGCAGGGGTATTAATATCATTATTAGGTACAAACTTAAATTCAAAAGAGAGACTATTTTGTGTAATATCCTATATTCCTAAAGCTACTGTTCAGGCAGCAATGGGGGCAGTACCACTAGCTGCTGGAGTGAAATCGGGAGAGCTAATATTAGCAATTGCTGTACTATCCATATTTGTTACGGCACCACTAGGGGCTATAGGTATTAAAATAGCAGGAGAAAAATTATTGCCAGATGATTAAATACAAATTTATTGAATTGAATAAGGTCATTGAGAATGGCAATAATATAGAATAAAAGGAAAAAATAACAAATGTTATCGTAAGAAATGACATGTAATATATTATTGTTATTAAAATGTAAGTTGATTATGTATAGCTAATTATATATAATAGAAGGGTACTAATAGTATTATACATATTATACAAGGAGGAATAGAAATGAATATAAATATAGATGTAAACACACCACTTGATGAATTACTCGAGACATGGGCTATGTATTCACAAAAACTTATCTATACTATGCTAACTGAAAAATCAGAAATTGATGAATTTAATAAAGTGAAATTAGTTTTAAAAACAAAAGGAATTAAAAAATTGGAAATACATAATGTTTATGACAATGAATATATATTACATTATATTAAGCAAGGTGGCTTATTCAAAAAGCAAATTATTTTAAATAAGGCAGGAACTAACTTATAATAATGCTAAATATTATAAAAAACATTTGAGAAAATAACTAGTAATTTGCTAGTTATTTTTTATTTTGCATTATAATTGCATATAATCAAATATAATATGGTATAATTATATTTGATTAGAATAAAAGGACTCTTATTTAATGTATTTATTAGGAAATTATAATGATTATATACTACGATCAGGTATAATAAGATCACCCAGGGTGATAAATAGTTGAGTAAATTATGATTTAAAACACAGAAAATGATTATTAACATTTAATGAGGTAAGAAAAAATTATAAAATGTATAGTGAAAAAAGAGAGTGATGTTTATTTAAGAAGCAACACTTTAAAATATAAAAAAATAAGAAATATTATAAGAAAGGAGAAATATGACTGAAAGTAATTAGGATATTGAAAATGTTGGAAAGATTTAAGACATTAATGATGATGAAATAATGACAATAGGTGAAATTGAGGTATATCTTAAAATAAGTGAATAAATTGTTATTAAGTTAGTAAAAGACGGAGAAATAGCCTCTTTTAGAATTGGATAACATTATATAGTATATAGAAGGATATAGCTGAGTTATTGTGTCATTAAGGCAAGGTAAACCAGTGTAAGGGAGATAGGTTAGCTGATTTGGATATTGGCAAGACAAACTATTATTTCTCGAAAATAATTGCTTGAAATGAATTATGAGAATTGTTGTAACAAAAAATATAAAAGAAAAGGTAGGTGAAAATCCTGATTCATGGTTAATTAATAGGAGAAAAACTTGGACTAGTAAGTGGATATTAATTTTAATATAACTAAACTAATTTAAGTAGTAAAGCCTTGTAATTGCAACCATTATGTTTAGTCGACAGAACGAAAATATTGGATGGATAGATTGCCAAATATTTAGGAATCAGGGGAATAGTGAATAATAATTATAAAAGTAAAGGTAAAAACAAAATTAGAGTTATACCAATAGGTGGACTTGGAGAAATTGGTAAAAATATTACTGCAATAGAATATAAAGATGAAATTATTGTTATAGATTGTGGAATTTCTTTTCCAGATGTAGATATGTATGGAGTTGATTTAGTTATTCCAGATATAACTTATCTAATAGAAAATAAAGATAGGATAAAAGGGATTTTTCTAACACATGGTCATGAAGATCATATAGGAGCATTACCTTATGTTTTAAAACAAATTAATCTTCCAGTTTATGGAACACGTTTAACATTAGGCCTTGTAGAAAATAAGTTGCAAGAACATGGTATATTAGCAGATTGCACACTTAATGTAGTTACAGCCGGAGATATTGTTAAGTTAGATAAGATAAGTGTAGAATTTATAAGAGTTAGTCATAGCATAGCAGATGCTTGCTCACTTTGCATACATACTCCAATTGGGAGAATTATACACACAGGTGACTTTAAGATAGACTATACTCCAATTGATGGAGAAGTTATCGATTTAGAACGATTTGCAAAATTAGGTGGTCAAGGAGTATTATTGCTAATGGCTGATAGTACTAATGTAGAACGTCCTGGATTTACTATATCTGAGAAAGTAATTGGAGAAACTTTAAATAAAATATTTTATAAGGCAGAAGGAAGAATAATAGTAGCTACTTTTGCATCAAATATTCATAGAATACAACAAATTGCAAATGCAGCAGTTACAAACGGAAGAAAAATAGCTTTTAGTGGAAGAAGTATGGAGAGAATCTCTGAAGTAGCTATGAACCTCGGATATTTGCATATACCACCAGAATCTATAATCACTATAGCAGAGCTTCATAATTATCCAGATGAAAAGGTAGCAATAGTAACTACTGGTAGCCAAGGTGAACCTCTAGCTGCATTAACAAGAATGGCAGCATCAACTCACAGGAGTATTCAAATACAAAAGGGTGACTTGATTATTTTATCCGCATCACCAATTCCAGGAAACGAAAAGTTTATATATAATGTTATAAATGAACTATTTAAAAAAGGTGCTAATGTAATATATAATACTACGGAAGAGATTCACGTTTCTGGGCATGCGTGCCAAGAGGAATTGAAACTAATGCATACATTAGTTCGTCCTAAATATTTTATGCCAGTACATGGTGAATATAGACACCTTAAACAACATGCACTACTTGCAGAAAAATTGGGAATGAGTCCTGAAAATATCTTTATTGCAGAAACTGGGCAGGTATTAGAAGTGTCACCAAGTGAATGTAGAATAGCTGGAAGAGTTCAAACAGGAGCTATAATGGTAGATGGACTTGGAGTAGGAGATGTTGGCAATATCGTGCTTCGTGATAGAAAACACTTAGCAGAAGAAGGTATTCTTACTGTAGTTGTTACTATAGAAAGAGAAACTTATAGTATAGTGGCAGGACCAGATATAATAACTAGAGGGTTTGTATATATGAAAGAATCCAATGAACTTATTAATGAAGCTAGGGACATTGTGAGAACAGAATTAGAGCAATGTTTGAATAATAAAATTAAAGAATGGGCAGTAATAAAATCCAGTATCAGAAATGCATTAGGTCAGTTTTTATATATAAAAACTAAGAGAAGACCTATAATTATACCAATAATAATGGAAATCTAATTTCATAGCATTTAAGGATATACTTTATTCTTAAATAGGCAAAAGGAGTATGTATTAAATAATACATACTCCTTTTGTATGAGTATAATTTTAAAGGCTATAATTAAAAGATTGACAAGTTATAAACATATAGTATAGTATTAATGTAAATGCAAGTGATTTGCAACAAGGTTTAAAGGAGTGTAAAGATATTGAAGAAAATCATTAGTATCATTTTTTTAACATTTATTATAGGTACATTAGTTGGATGTTCAAAGTCGACAATTGGCGAAAAAGCTACAAGTACTAACAAAAGTGATTCGTCAAAACTACAAGTAGTAGTGACATTCAATCCACTTAAGGAGTTTGCAGAGGCCATTGGGAAAGATAAAATAGAAGTAAAAACGGTTGTGCCGGAAGGTGTCGAACCACATGATTTCGAACCAAAAATAAAAGACATGCAAAATATAAGTGATGCTAGTTTGTTTGTTTATACAGGATTTGGAATGGAAGCATGGGTAGACAAAACGTTAGCTGCTGTAGATAATAAAAATCTGATTGTTGTTGATTCGTCGAAAGGCGTAATTCCAATAAAAAATCAAGGTGAAGCTATTCAGGAACATGGTCAATATGATCCACATATATGGCTTAGTTTAAGAGAAGCAAAAATTCAAAGTGAAAATATAAAAGATGCATTGGTTAAGGCTGATAAGAAAAATCAAAGTTATTATGAGAAAAACTATAAGGAATTTTCTAGTAAACTTGATAATCTTTATAATGAATATAAAGGAAAATTTGCTGGGGTAACAAACAAGAATTTTGTTACAGGTCATGCTGCTTTTGGATATCTTTGCAGAGATTTTGGATTAAAACAAAATAGCGTAGAGGATGTATTTTCAGGAGGCGAGCCGACCCCTCAAAAATTAAAACAAATAGTAGAATTATCTAAAAAGAATAAAATAAAAGTTATATTTATGGAAGAACTTGCAAGCCCAAGAGTATCGGAAACTCTTGCGCAAGAGGTAGGGGCTAGTGTTAAAAAAATATATACAATAGAAAGCAATGAAGAAAATAAGACGTATATAGAAAGTATGGAAGATAATTTATTAAACATATACAATAGTTTAAAATAATAAGTAACCTTTTAACAATAATTAAATTTAACATTAACCTAAATTAAGATAAGTTAACTTATCTTAATTTAATTAACTCTTAACTGAGTTAAAGAGGCTGTCTCAAATGATTAAAAAATCATTTGAGACAGCCTCTTTTCTAATATTCATGAAGTTAAATTTATCGAAATATAACAGATAATATTACAATAACTATATTTATAGTAATTGTACCGTTTTTATAAAGCATATTGTAAAACGATGTAAAACTATGTATAATATATAACATATACATTAATTGTATTAGAATGGGAGGATATGTATGGATATTTTTCTAGCCAGACAACCTATATTTGACAGATTTAATAAATTAATTGGATATGAATTATTATTTAGAAATAGTGAAAAAAATTCATATCAAAGTGAAGATGGGGATAAAGCAACCACTGAAGTTATAAAAAACATGTTCATAAATATGGGAATAGAAAAAGTAACTGGAGGAAAAAAAGCTTTCATTAACTTTACTGAAAATATATTGAAATCGGATATTTTTGAAGTTCTGTCTCCAGAATCGGTGATAATTGAGATATTAGAAGATATAGAACCTTCTGATGAAATATTAGAGTTATGTAAAAAGTTAAAAACACTCGGTTATACAATAGCTTTAGATGATTTTGTCTATTCTAGTAAATACAGAAAAATATTAGAGATAACAGATATTATTAAAGTTGATTTTAAAATAACTACGGGATGTGAAAGAAGAAGAGTAATTGAACAAGTAAACTCTAAGAATATTAAGTTTCTTGCGGAAAAAGTTGAAACTATTGAAGAGTTTAATGACGCAGTTTCAATTGGATATTCATACTTCCAAGGTTACTATTTTAGTAAACCACTAATAATTTCAGGTAAAAGAATATCAGAGAACAAAGCAATTTATGTGAAATTATTAAAAGAAATTAATAGTACTGATTTTACACTAGAGTCTATAGAGAATTTAATAAAAAAAGATATATCATTGTCTTTCAAACTATTGAAGCTTATAAACTCAGCAAATTATAGTTTTAGGTGTGAGATAAAGTCAATAAAACAGGTATTGTCTTTAATTGGAGAAAAAGAAATGAAGAAGTGGCTATATTTAATAGTTTTTAAAACAATAGGAGAAGATAAGCCGGGAATTATATTAATAAACTCTTTAACAAGGGCAAAGTTTGCAGAATTAATTGCCTGTAAAATTGGAAGAGAGATTGATAATTTTAATGCTTATTTGATAGGTATGTTATCACTTATGGATTTGCTATTAGATAGACCCTTAAAGCATATACTTGATGAATTATTAGTACCAAATGAAGTAAAGGATACTTTAAATGGGACTTGTAATGACAGCTATAGTAAGATACTTAGTTTAATTATAGAATATGAAAAGGGGCAATGGAGCAAGGTTTCAAAAATATCAAAGGAACTTAATTTAGACGAAAAATGCTTACCTAAGGCATATTACGAAGCTATTTTATATTCAAAGTTATAAATAAAGTATCTAATATTATAACACTGTAAGTAACACATGATGCAAATATTATAGGAAGAAAAGTTATGAATTAAAAAACCGAAGTAACATAAAAATATGTTACTTCGGTTTTTTAAGGTTTCTTAAAAATTATACATTAATGTTATGTTAATTTGAATTGCAGACGTTTTTTACTCTTCACCAAATTTACTTTCTACAAGAGCAAGTAAAGCATCCATAGCTTCTTTTTCGTCTATTCCTTCTGTGAGGATTTTAATTTCTTCATCTTTTTTTAAACCTAAACTCATTATGTTTATTATAGACTTTGCGTTTGCAACTCCACTACCATGTTCAATGCTAACGGTACATTTAAATTTACTTGCAGTTCTTACGAAAATAGAAGCAGGTCTTGCATGTAAACCTTGTTCATTTAATATTTTTACGGTTTTTTCCATCAATATAGCCTCCTAAAATTTATCTATTTTGTTTATTGCATATAATTTTTTCCATATTATTAATAATAATTAGAAAATTTCATTATCTAATTATTATAACATATAATATCATCTTTATTTATAATTTAATTTTAAATTCTTCTAAGCATTTTTTAATACCATTTTTAGATTCAGAAAACTCTAGACCATAACTTTTAATTTTATCGGTACATAATCTTACATCTCTAGGATGGTCTTTATATTTTTCTGAGTCTTTTTCTAATAATTCACCTATTCTATATTCCAAACCAACTTCTTTTAATATTAAATGACATATTTCATAACGGCTTAAACTGTTGTGACTACCAAGATGATATGTACCATAAGGAATTTGAAATATCATTGGGAACTGTTCTATAACTTCATGAACATAAGTGAGTCCTCTATATTCATTTGGAGTAACCAATGTTTTGTTGCCTTTTAAAATATCAGTTAAGGTACCCCAAAGTATATTAGGGGACATACTACAATTTCGTTCAGGCATACCAAAGAGCCAAGTAAATCTTATAACCCAAAGCTCATCTAATACTTCTTTTAGTAAACCTTCAGCTTCAAGTTTATTTTTACCATACATTGTATCAGGGCGAGGAGTATCCTCTTCTGTATATGGACCAACCTCGACATTGCCATTAAAAACTTGCTCAGTACTAAGAAATATCATTTTTGAATGTGCTTTCTTGCATGCTTTTGCAACGTTTAAAGCTCCAGTAACATTAATCTTGTATGCAAGCTCAGGATTTTTGTCGCAAAATTCCGTACTTGCTTTGGCCGCTGCATGAATAACATAGTCAGGTTTAAAGTCTTCGAAAATTTCAGTTACCTTCTCTTCATTAGTAATATCAAGCAATGATGAACTCGCACTGAGAATTTCATAAGTATTTTTATATCTCAACGCAAATCTTGTACAAAAGAAACCATTTCCACCTGTTAATAATATTTTTTTCATTTTAACACCTCATCTTAATTTTTATAAACCGTTAAGTACAACTTTAAGACCGTTTTTTCTCAGTTCATTTGCTACCTTTTCTATTGTTTCTGGGGATGGAACAGGTATGTCTATAAGCTTGTAGTCCTTTTTTAATAATCTATATTTATTACTTCCATACTGATGAAAGGGTAGAAGGTGAATCTCTGTAAAGTTTAAACTTTTAACAAAAGTAATTATAGCTTTTATATTTTCATCATCTAAGGTATACCCAGGTATTAGGGGTACTCTAGGAATGACCTTTTTATTCAGTTTAACCAATGCATTTATATTATGTTTTATTAGATTTATATCTGACCCAAGTAGTAGTTTAGATTTATTCTCATCCATTATTTTAAGATCAAATAATATTAAATCTAAATAAGCAGCCATTTCAATAAGGTCCTGGGTTTTTCCTTGACCACTAGTTTCAATTGTTGTATTTACTCCTTGGCTTTTTAAATTCTTAAGTAGTTCTTTTGCAAAAGCACTTTGAGATAATACTTCACCACCAGACAGGGTAACCCCACCATTCGATGTACGGTAGAAAATCATATCCTTAAGCACTTCATGTGTAACTTCTTCTACGGTCATATATTTACCGAACTGCGTAATTGCACCTGTTGGGCATTCATCCTTGTCAAAGTCGCAGTGCTCGCAATGGATACATTTACTATCCATTTTCACTTTTTGAGGTTCGAAACTTACAGATTCGGGATTACTACACCAAGGGCATTTAAGTGGGCAGCCTTTAAAAAACACAATTGTTCGAATTCCTATTCCATCATGCAAGGAGTATCTTTGAATATTTAGTATCAATGCTTTCACATAATCACTTCCTATAAATTATGTTCAGTTCGCCTAATAATATCATCTTGAATTTCGCGACTTAGCTCTATAAAAAAAGCACTGTATCCTGCGACCCTTATAACTAGTCCTTTATAATCATTTGGATTTTCCTGTGCACTTTTAAGGGTGTCTGCAGAAATTACGTTAAATTGTATATGCTGTATTTTTAGTTTCATAAAAGCAAATAGAAAATCAGATAATTTATGAATTCCCTCATCACCCTCTAGAGTTTTAGGACTAAACTTAACATTTAAAAGACTACCATTTGTTGTTAAGTAGTTATCTAACTTACTTACACTTTTTAGCACTGCAGTAGGTCCAAGCATATCTCGACCAACCATAGGAGACAGGCCACCATCTGCAAGTTGATCACCTGATTTTCGTCCATCAGGAGTAGCTCCTACAGCCTTGCCAAGGGGAATATGAGCTGATACTGTATAAGAACCAGGCACAAAGGTTCCACCTCTAGGGGTTGCATGTTTTTCAACTGTCTTTGAGTAATATCTAAGAATATCTGAACTAAGATTATCTACTTCATCATTATCATTTCCGTATTTATCATATTTATTAATTAAACGGACTCTAAGTTGTTCATTCTCAATACCGCAAAAATTACAATCTAAAGCTTTTATTAAATTTTTAAAAGAAATTCTTTTCTCCTCAAAAACAATCTTTTTTAGAGCATAAAGGGAATCACTTAAATTTGCTATACCAATACCTTGGACACCGGAAAAATTGTATTTTGCACCACCATATGTTATATCTTTTCCAGTTTTCAGGCAATTATCAATAAAACATGAAAGTAATGGAACCGGTGCAAATTCTTTATGGCCTATATCTACAATATTTGAGCCGTCTACCATGAGCTTTACATATTTATCAATATTAGTTTTTATGTTTTGAATTATTTCATTAAAGGTAATATTAGAATTATCAGCATTTTCTCTTAGGGTAATCTCCATTACCTTTAGTAAATTAAAAAGTGCTATATCATGTAGTCCATAAGTTTTTCCAGGAAGTGAAAGTTCAACGCAACCAACTACAGAATAATCTCTTGCATCCTCTAAACTAACACCTCTATTTAAAAATCCTGGGACTATTACCTCATCGTTAAATATCTGAGGGATTCCTGTGCCAAGTCTAATTGTCTCAGCAGTTTTCTTTAAAAAAGCTGGCTCAATAAGTTCATTTACACGTACACCCAAATTTGGTTGGGGAAGACGGATATCTTGATAGGCATCTAGTGCAATATAAGATAAAACATTAACTGCAGAGTGACCTACATCTGTTAGACCTCCTAGGGTTATAGTATATCCTGTTGGAAATCCAGCAAAATATTTAGCGCTATCAGTACTTCTAATTAAAACAACATCATTGGTTTTGATCCATAAACAGGTTAAAATTTCTTTTAGATTTTCTTCAGATACACCTGTATTTAGATCATTTAAATAAAAGGGATACATATACTTATCAAAACCACCTAAAGATAAGGAACTAGCATTGGATTCATATTGTAGAATTACACATAAAAACCATAATAATTGGCAAGCTTCATAAAAGGTTTCAGGTTTTTCTTTAGAAATTTTTGTCGAAATTCTAGCAATTTCTAAAAGTTCCACCGTGCGGTTCTCATTTGGCTCACTTTCTGCATTTAATTTTGCCAAGGCCGCATATCTTAAAATATGATTTTGTGAACCTTTAAGAGTAATTAAGCATGCTTTATAGAAATCGTTGTTTGGGTTTTTTTTAGATAATTCTGTTGTCTCATAAATTATCTGCCCCAATCCATCCATTAATAACTTCTCAAAACTTGGAATGATATGTCCTTGACCTTTATCTGTTTGATTAAGCTTAAAAATATTTAGATCTATAGGAGTACGAACTTCATGAGTCAATCTTTTATTTATAAAGTCTTTTAAGGATTTTCCAGCCCAATACGGATAAAGAACCTCTTTATAAATCTTTTTATCGGAGCTTGATATAAAAAATGGATCTTGTGGTCTACTACCTATTGTATCAAGTTCTTCAATAATCCAATATGGATCCATTTCAGGAGAAATGATTCCGCTCCTAGGTTTTACAGTTCTATTACCAATTATAAGTTCCTCACTTCTAATAGATATTTTTACTTTATTGAGTATGTGTGTAGTCGCTTTTGATCGCCTGATAATTGAACTCTCTCCCTCAGTTTCTTTATAGCTTTCTGTATATAGCAGAGACCGTTCAAGTGATACTTCTCTTTTGTTTTCAAAGAGTTCACTTTTGAGTTTTAGAATTCTATAACTAATCAAAATTTAAACCTCCTTTGAATTGTAGTTCATAATGTAGCATATATTGGGATTTATATTGTAGTTTATATTGTAGATCATATTTTAATTTATCTTTTATTTTTATTTTTAATTCATAGTTTATTCTTTATTGTTTATTATCATTGTTTATTGTTTGCTCTTATTGTATAATTAAAGTAAGAAAAATTCAAGAGTAATAAAGAAATAATATTAATATTATCATAAAAAATTATGAAAGGAGATTATTATGGAAGATTATAATAAAATGTTAAAAGATATAGAAAAACAAGAGGAAATGATACAATTTACTGAATTTACTAATGAAACTGCATTTCAATTAGGGTTGAGGTTAATTGAGAAAGCAAAAGAAGAAAATTTATCACTAACAATAGATATTACAAAATGTGGCCAACAATTGTTTCATTATGCATTTGCGGGAACTACGCCTGATAACGATGCTTGGATTATTAGAAAAAATAGAGTTGTTAATAGGTTTAATACGAGCTCATTGTATATAGGAACAAAACTAAAACTTTTAGAAAAAACTATTGAAGAAAAGTATTTTATATCATCTCAGGAATACAGTGCTCATGGAGGTGCATTCCCAATAATTATTAAAAATGTAGGGGTAGTAGGGACTATTACATCCTCTGGTGCTAAGCAAATAATAGAACATAATTTAATAGTAGAGGTTTTAACGACATTTCTTAAGGAAAGCGGCTTAATTCTATAGGTAGAGGGAACATACAATAACAAAAACAAGGGGACTTTTAAATGTATAAATTATTAGTGTTAGATATGGATGGAACACTACTTGGTGATAATCTGAAAATATCTAAAGAAAATATTAGAGCAATTAAAAAAGCAAAACAACAGGGGGTTAAAGTTGTAATTGCGTCTGGTCGTTCTATTCAAGGTATAGAGAAATATTTAGAAGAGCTTGATTTAATAAGTGATGATAATTACAGTGTGGTGTGTAGTGGATCTTTAGTTATGAATAACACAAAAGAAAAAATAATTCAATGCGATCCACTTAGTCATGAAGATGTTAGATATGTATTTAATTTAGTAAAACAGCTTAATATAACTTTGAATATGTATTCTAAAGAGAGTATTTTAATACATTCTAAAAACTATTTTAGTAAAATTGATTCCATTGCAAATAATTTACCGCTAAAAGTTATGGATTTTAATTCTCTTGCCAAAGATACTGTAGTAAACAAAATTATGTTAATAAATGAGGATTTAAGCATGATCGAAGATATACAAAAAATATTTCCAAGTATTATAATTGATGACCTTACTATTGAAGCTAAATTAGGATACAATAAAGAGTTATTTAAAGACATTTCTAAATTGCCAATGGAGTTTTTACAAAAATTTACTGTTTCAAAAGTAGCCCCTTTTATTGTAGAAGTTATAAAGAAAAACTCAAGTAAAAGATCAGGAATAGAAAAACTTGCGCAGAAGCTTAAAATAAAACCACATGAGGTTATTTGTATAGGAGATTCAGGAAATGATAAAGAAATGATTGAGTATGCAGGACTTGGGGTAGCAATGGGAAATGCATTTCCGGAAATTAAAGAAATTGCTGATTATGTGACTTATACAAACGAGGAAAATGGCGTCGCTCATGTGATAGATAAGTTTATACTAAATAATTGATTAGTTCGATTTCGGATTGACAAATCAATTGTAGATCAACAAGTTGAATAGAAAATAATATTTTGTGATAAATTATATATGTATATGTACAATTTAGGGGTAAGGTGAAAATTTTATGTTTGCAGAGGAAAGAATAGAAAAAATTATTCAGATATTAAATGAGAATCAAAAAGTTTTTGTAAAGGAATTAAGCAAAAGGTTTATTGTAACAGAGGATTGTATAAGAAAAGATCTGAAAATTCTAGAAAAACAAGGAATTATTAAAAGAACTTATGGTGGGGGTGTATTAAGTAGGCAAGCCGCCCCACATAATGATATTTTGAGCAGAAAGAATATTAATATAGAGGGTAAAATAAAAATTGCAGAAAAGGCTTTTGATCTTATACAGCCAAGGGAAACAATTTTTTTGGATATATCATCCACGAATATACTAATTGCGGAGAAAATCGCAAAAGGCAATAAAGAACTTATAGTTATAACTAACATGATTGATATTTTTAGAACCTTTTCGTTTTGTGACCATGTAGATGTAATAGGCACTGGTGGAATGTTTAATAAAGAATTAAATGGATTTGTTGGGTCAACAGCTATAGAAATCATATCAAGACACAAAGTAAATAGGGCATTTATAGGTAGCTGTGGAGTTAATATGTTTGATAAAAGTGTTACAACTTTTGATATGGAAGATGGTAATACTAAAAAAGCTATTATTAGTTCAGGAAAAAAGGTTTATCTAGTTATGGAAAACAAGAAATTTTATTATGATGGAACATATAAATTTGCAGATATTTATGACATAGATGCAATAATAGTAGATGAGGTGCCGGATGAGAACATAAGCACTGAACTAAAAAAAATAAATATAGAACTGATATAAAATATAGAACTGATATAAAATGTAGACTGATATAAAATGTAAAACTGATAAAATATGAAAGTGAGGTTCTATAAAATGAAAAAAATAAATTTTGCAATGATAGGATTTGGTGGCATAGCAAAAACTCATTCATTAGCGGTTTATGATGCTAATTTAAGGTTTTCACTTCCTTATGAGTTGAATTTAACGCATATCGTAACTAGGAAACCCATGAACATAACTCTAAGTGGAGTGAAAAATGTTACGGATATTGAAGAAGTACTTAAAGATGAGCAGGTCCATTTTATAGATATATGTACACCAAATGATTCACATTTTGATATTGTAAAAAAAGCAGCCCAATATGGAAAAGCTATTTATTGCGAAAAACCCCTAGCAGCGAACTATGACAATGCTATGGAAATGGCTAAAATAGTTAAGGAAAATAACATAATAAATTCTGTAGCTTTAGTTTATAGATTTATGCCAGCTCTGACATTATTAAAAAGGGAACTTGAGAAGGAGACCATAGGAAAGATTATAGATTTTAAAGTGAGAACTTATCATGATAGTTATTTAAATGAAAAGAAAAAGGACACCTGGAGAACTGGGAAAAATTCTGGTGGGGGAGCGTTACTCGATCTAGGAGTTCACTTAATTGATATGATACAATTTACTATGGGTGAGATAGAAGAAGTAGAAGCTAAGACTAGAATTTTCTTTGAGGATAGATCAGAAGTTGATGAAGTTGCAAACTGTAATTTTATATTAAAAGATGGAGTTCGTGGAAGTTTAGAGGTTTCAAGAATATTTACTGAAAGAGAACAAACAGATGATTACGTAGTTTATGGAAGCAAAGGTAGTATAAAGATAAACTTTAATAATCCTTATGAAATTGAGATATATTATTATGAAAGCAACTCAACTCAAATAAAAAATGTAGCAGCAGGGGACGAATTATTAAAATATTATGCTGATAAAAGAAATTCTTTAGGATTCTTTCAAAATTGTCATACCTCAGCTTTAATAAACTTTGCTAATAAAATCTATAATAATTCTAATGATGGTATTGATGCAAATTTCGATGAAGCATTAAAATGTCAGAGAATAATTGATAAGGTATATGGCATAAAGTAAGAAAGAACAAGATGCTAAACCTGTATGTGATACTTGGTTTATTCAATAATTAAATTCAAATATATAGATGTCCATGTATTCTATTAAATATAGTACATGGACCTTTTTATTTAATTCAATACAAAGTTGTGTCTTTAATTAAATTAATGATTAATATTCCCTCGTATAAAGCACTTTTTACATTCTAATTTAAAAAAATTATTAATTGTTTTTGTATCTTTGAAATCTATTAGGTCTGAAACAACAAATCCTAAATATATGACTATAATATTGATAAAAATGATTAGTAACATGTTGAACTCACCTCCAAAACACTTGTACTATACAAGTGTTATTAACAGCAGTTTAGATTAGCTCCTTCAAATTAAACTGCAACGATTGTTTTAAGCTATAAATAGATATCCTCTCCTATGCATTTATTTTTAAAATTTCATTATTCATATTAAAAATTATCTTTCTAATGCTGTCTTCCGACAGATTATAAGATTCTGTAAGTCTAGTAATGGTAGAGCCGCTTTTATAAGATTTATATATTTCCATATTACGTTCGTGCATAAGTTTACGGGTGCCATTATTTTCACCCCAACCTTTCCGCACATTACCCTCTTTTGGAATATATATAATCTCTCCTTGAATATACTTTTGCAGTTCCTTTAAAAGCGCTGCTGGCAGTACATCCTTCCCATTCTTGTAACACACTATAAAATTCCTCCTCTTTATTTTCATTGATATTTAATAAAGTTTTAGAAATTATCATTGAAACCACCTCCTTTATTTATTTGTAACTAATCTTTATTTTTATATAGAAAAGTCCCGTGGATATAAAAACCATCCACGGGACTGTTAAAAATGACAATAAAAAAAACACGATAACCTCGTGCATTCTGCCAAACTTTAAATCCATTTTAACGTTTCAGATGACGGTTATTAATTTCATTTCGAAAGCATAACAAATAGTGGGTCAATATTCCCCAATTCATATTTTATAGATAAAACAAAAGATACTTCACTATAAAATTTTACATTACTTTCGAATAATATTCAGTTATTGATCAAGTACCTCAAAAGCTACAATTAAAGTTAACATATAACATCATCCTCCTTAATTTGAATTAATTCTTCTATTCATTTTGATTCTTTTACAAGTTGATTAATTATTCTAACAATTTGAGTATATTATAAAACATATTTTATGTCAATAAATTCCTAACATGTTAGTGTTTTGGTAAGGAGGCATTAAGCCTCCTATAATTCCTCTGAGGTAGCTAACAACTATTAATTGTCATCTTCCTCATATTTAATGGTGAACTTTTGACCTTTTTATTAGGTCAAAAGCCACCCCCTAGTTAATATCAATATAATCATCTCCTTTCACTAGATTACCGGTTAATTACATTATTGCATATTGAGAGTTGTATTCTCAAGTTAAAGAATTATTATAATTGTTTTTTCCTTAAAGTTATTAGAACTTGTAGGATAGGGGAAGACTATATATACAACTAAAAAAAATGACTTATGTGTTGAAAAACCTAGGAAAAAGTCTGTTTTTGTGATATATTTATTAGAATATAGGTAAAACTTACAAATAAGCTAAACTAAAAGGAAGGTCACGAATATGGAAAATAAAATCATTTCATCAAACTTTATAAAAAACATTGTTAAAGAAGATATAGAAACGGGAAAACACAAAACAATTATTACTCGGTTTCCACCAGAGCCAAACGGATATTTGCACATTGGACATGCAAAATCAATTATTTTAAACTTTGAATTAGCGGATGAATTTAAAGGTAAGACAAATTTACGTTTTGATGATACTAACCCAGCCAAAGAAGATAAAGAGTACGTAAATTCAATAGAAGAAGATGTAAAATGGCTTGGATTCGAGTGGGATAATCTGTATTTCGCATCAAACTATTTTGATGAAATGTATAAGCGGGCTATTTTATTAATAAAAAAAGGTAAGGCTTATGTGTGTGACTTAACCGCAGAAGAGATGAAAGAATACAGAGGTACTCTAAGGGAACCAGGAAAAGAAAGCCCAAATAGAAACAGAACCGTGGAAGAAAACTTAGATCTATTTGATCGCATGAGAAAAGGTGAATTTAAAGACGGCGAGAAGGTAGCACGTGCTAAAATTGATATGAGTTCTCCTAATATAAACATGAGAGACCCAATAATTTATCGTATATCTCATGCAGTTCATCATAATACTGGAGATAAATGGTGTATTTACCCTATGTATGATTACGCTCATCCATTAGAAGATGCAATTGAAGGGGTAACTCATTCAATTTGCACTCTGGAATTTGAAGATCATCGCCCATTATATGATTGGGTTGTAAACAACTGCGAAATGGAGAAGAAACCAAGACAAATCGAGTTTGCAAGATTAAACATAACTAATACTGTAATGAGTAAAAGAAATCTTAAGCAATTAGTAGATGAGGGGATTGTAGATTCATGGGATGACCCACGTATGCCAACTATAGCAGGACTTAGGCGTCGTGGTTACACACCCGATGCAATACGTAATTTTTGTAGAGAAATTGGAGTTGCAAAATCTAACAGTATTGTAGATGGTCAAATGCTGGAGCACTTTATAAGAGAAGATTTAAGCCCAAAAACACTCAGAACAATGGCAGTTTTAAGACCATTAAAGGTAGTTATTACAAATTATCCAGAAGCTCAAGTGGAAATGCTTACAATTGAGAATAATCAAGATGATCCATCAATGGGAACTCGTCAAGTATCATTTTCAAGAGAGATATATATAGAACAAGAAGACTTTATGGAAAATCCACCAAAAAAATATTTCAGATTATTTGTAGGTAACGAGGTAAGACTTAAGGGCGCATACTTTATAAAATGTAATGAAGTGATTAAAGATGCAGACGGGAATATTAACGAAATACACTGTACTTATGACATTGAGACTAAGAGTGGTAGTGGATTTACAGGTAGGAAAGTTAAAGGAACAATTCATTTTGTAGATGCAGTAAATGCATTGAATGCAGAATTTAGATTATATGAACCATTGATTCTAGATGAGAAACAAGAAGAGGGAAAAACATTTTTAGATCAAATAAACCCAGATTCCATGGAAGTTTTACAAGGGTTTATAGAACCAAATATGAAGGATTCAAAACCACAAGATAAATTCCAATTCTTTAGACATGGATATTTTAATGTGGATTCTAAATATACAACTGAAGACAAAATAGTGTTTAATAGAATAGTATCTTTAAAAAGTTCTTTTAAAATTCTAAAATAGAATTTAAGTAATTTTTAAAAGCCAATACAAGATTTTAACTTGTACTGGCTTTTTTTTAATTAACATTAAGATAACACAAACATAAAAATTCATGAAATTTCTTAATATGAATATAACAGTAGAATTATATAATCATAATATAGACATTTGATATATTTAAAGATGTGGTATCGATAACTTGAATTTGTAAAGCTATAAGTAAAATGGGGAACATTTACAAAGAATATGCATAAAATTCTATGCTATTTATAATATTTATTTTAGATATCTTAAATATATTACATGTTTATTGTTATTTTAGTACTGGTATCGATACCAAAAATATTAAATAGAATAAGAAATAATTTTGAATTACATTGATTATCAGGTTCATTTAATAAGGCATAATGGATTGGGTGAAAATTGAATTAATCAGATAAAGCATCCAGTGTAGTTAAAAAAGGTTAGGGGAAGATTTATGGCAGTTAAAATAAAAGATGTTGCAGAAAAAGCAGGTGTATCTGTTACAACTGTATCAAGATTTCTAAATGGGGGTAAGCATGTAAGTCAAGAATCCAAAGTTGCTATACAAAGTGCTATAGATGAACTCCAATATTCACCAAGTTATATAGCGAGAAGCCTTGTATTACAAAAAACAAATTTAATAGGAGTTATTGTTCCAGATTTATCTTCAAGTTTTTTTTCAACAATTTTGTGTAGCATAGAACAAACAGCAAGTTTGAATAATTATAGTCTTATGGTATGTAATATTGCTGAAGATACTGGTAAAGAATTAAAATATTTAGATTTGTTTAATCAAATGAGAGTAGACGGAATCATTGTAATGCATGAAAAAACAAATGACAAGATTAGAAAATTTATTAACAGTATAAAAGTTCCAGTAATTTTTTGCAGTTGTAAATGCTTGAATATTAATGCTGCATCAATAGGAATTAATGATTTTAAGGCTGCTTATGAGGCTACTGAATATTTAATTAATCTTGGTCATAGCAAAATTGCTTTTATAGGTGGAGATATGATTGATATAAGCTCAGGACAGAACAGGCACAAAGGTTATAAGAAAGCCATGGATAATAACAAAATACTCATAATCAATGATTATATAAAATTCGGAAATTATAAAATGAAGAGTGGATACAATTTGATGAAGGAAGTTCTTGATGGCAACACAATTCCAACTGCAGTATTTGCTGCAAGTGATGATATGGCTATAGGTGCTTTAAATTGTATAACAGATTTTAATTTAAAAGTACCTGATGATATTTCATTAGTTGGATTTGATGGAAGTGCATTAACAGATATTGTAAGACCAAGATTGACTACAATACAACAACCAATAGCTGAGATGGGCGAATTAGCTGTAAATATGCTTGTAAATCAAAAAAATAGTGCAAATAGTAAGTTAGATGAATTAATTTTAAAGCATAAGTTAATTGAAAGAGAAAGCTGTAAGAAATGTGATTCACTATAGAGGAGGAACTTAAAATGAAACTAGTAGTATTGGGAGGTGGCGGAGTTAGATCTCCTTTACTTGCCAAAGCAATTATAAATAGAGCAGAAAAATTAAATATCAATGAAGTAGTTTTTATGGACAATAATATTGAAAAATTAAAAATATATGGTGGAATAGCTAAGAAAATAGCTGAAACTATTAATGAAAAAGTAAATTTTACATTAACTAATGATGCTACAAAAGCATTAACTGATGCTGATATGGTTATAACAACTTTGAGAGTAGGCGAAGATAAAGCCAGAGTTATGGATGAGAAAGTTGCACTAAGGCATGGCGTTTTAGGACAGGAGACAACTGGCGCTGGTGGATTCGCCATGGCTATGAGATCTATACCGGCACTTAAGGATTATTGCCAACTTGCAAAAAAATATTCGAAGCCAGATGTTCTAATATTTAATTTTACCAATCCCTCAGGGCTTGTAACTCAAGCTTTGAGAGATCAGGGATTCAATAATGTTTATGGAATATGTGATGGCCCGAGCGGATTTATAAAAGAAATAGAAGAATTAATAGGGGCTAAGCATGAGGATATGTCTGTAGAATGTTTTGGACTAAACCATTTATCCTGGTTCAAGAGCATAAAAGTTAAAGACGATGAGATGATACATAAAATAATAGACAATCCTTCATTATACACAAAAACAGAAAACCGTTTGTTTGATCCTCAGCTTATTAAGCACCAAAATATGCTACTTAATGGATATCTCTACTATTACTATAACAGGGAACAAGCTGTTGTAAATATAAATAAAAGTGGAAAAACAAGAGGTGAAACTATTCTGGATATAAATGAGGATATGTACGAGGAACTTGAAAATATTAATTTGGAAATGGAATTTGATAAGGCTTTAAATATATATCTTAAATATTATGAAAAAAGAGAAAAAAGTTATATGTCCATAGAGTCAGGTTCGGAATTAGAAAATAAAGAAGAAATCAATGCAATTTCAAGTTTGAAAGAAATTGACGGGGAAGGGTATGCCGGAGTGGCACTTAATTTTATAGAAAGTTATATTACAGGGAAAAGATGTGAAATGATATTATCCGTACCAAATCGTGGTTCTATTAATGGGCTTAAAGATAATGATGTAGTTGAAATAACTTGCATTATTGATAAAAGATCAGTAACACCAATAAGAATTGGCATTGTCCCAGAGATTCAGATGAGCCTTATAAATCAGGTAAAGGTATATGAAAGGCTTGCGGTAAAAGCCATAAATGAAAAAAGCATAGAATTGGCAATTGATGCTTTAATGGTACACCCTCTTGTAAATTCATATACTCTTGCTAAGCAAATAGTTGTGGAATATGTTGAAGTACATAAAAAATATATCGGAGAATGGAAATAAAGGGAGGGAATATTAATATGAAGAACAGAAAAATACTAGCTTTAATTAGTGCATTACTTGTAGTATCTATAATTGCGTTTACTGGATGTGGTAAAACTAAAGAAGTTTCTACTGCAAAACCAGTAACTAAAGAGTTAAGAATGCTAACGGCTGTAACAGGTGGAAAAGATGAAGCAGAAATGAAACTCTTTAAGGAAAAATTAGAAAAGGCAACTGGATTAAAGATTACCATTGATAAGCCAGCTTCAGATTATGATAATGTTATGACACAAAAACTTCAATCTGGAGAAAAATATGACTTAATATACATGGGACAAGAACAACTACCATATTTAGTACAACAAGGTGCACTTACAGACATAACTGGCTTAGTTCAAAAGTCAAAGATCTTAGGTGATACTAAAAACATACCTCAATCAGAATGGGATGCTATAAAAGTAAATGGAAAGATATATGCTGGTTTCAATAAAAAAGAAGTTCATAGAGTAGTTAATGTAAATTCAGTTTTAGCTCAAAAGGCTGGGATTAACGTAAATAGTATCGAACCAACATTAGATGGATATTATCAAGTGTTTAAGAAGATAAAGGCTAATAATGACAATGGGGCTAAGGCAAAAGATTTTTACGCATTTAACACTGCTATAACTCAAATGTATGATTTTCAGCCATGGTTTTCAACACTAGGACTTAAGGGTGGAATAGTATTAAAGGATGGTAAGAAAATTGTTCCATGGTCGACTGATGAGGCTGCTCCGGTTTGGGATTGGTTACATAAGTTATATGCTGAAGGTTTAATGGATAAGGATGCTTTAACTGATACTACTAAAGAATTAAGAAATAAGTATCAATCATCAAAAACTGGAATTATTGTTGACTGGGCTGCTTGGACAGGCTTATACAATGTAAATGCTGGTAATCAGTATCCAAATGAATTTAAAGCAGTTCCACTTCCAGGGACAAAGTCACCAGATGGGAAATATATGTTAACAAGAGGTGGAGCTTCACTTTGGGGCGTACCAGCAAATGCACAAAATGTTAGCGGTGCTATAAAAGTTCTTGAATATTTTGCAACTCAAGAAGGTGGAGAATTATTATCAATTGGTATAGAGGGAAATGATTATACTAAAAATGGAAGTAATTATAAATTAACTGACACAGGTATAAAACATGCTGCAGACCATGGTGCACCAGTTCCAATTAGTTCTAATTTTAAAAACCCAATAGGCTGGAATCCAGGATTCCAAGATGCAATGAAGTATTTAAAATATGCGTCAATTGAGCAAGCTTTCCCAGAAACACCTAAATACTCAGAAATTGTAGCAAAACATGCAGCTAAGATTATTAAAGGTGATGTAAGCACTAAAGAGGGATTAGCTAACATGAGAAATGAATTAAAGCAAGCTGGCGTAATAGATTAATTTAAAATCGCAAGGAGGGTATAACCCTTCTTGTGATCTTAGGTAAAAGAGGGTGGTATTATGTTAAATACTAAAAATAAATTAGCCAATAAAAAAGTTGCTAAAGTAAATACTCTAAAGCAAATTAAAAAATATAAAGCCATATATATTATGTTGCTACCCGTGCTACTTTACTTTATAGTTTTTTCTTACTATCCATTGCTGCTAGGAATAGTTCAAAGTTTACAAAAGAACAAGTTAATAGGTACGCCGGAATTTATTGGAATTGCAAATTATAAAGAAGTTCTAGGAGACTATCAGTTTAAACAAGCTTTTGAGAATTCATTAGTCATTGGAATAGGTACTCAACTGCTTTCATTTGTATTATCCATTCTGCTTGCAATAGGTATTAATGAAATTGGAAGCAAATTATCAAAATCTACAATGCAAACAGTAACATATCTTCCTAATTTATTTTCTTGGACAGTTGTTGGTGGTATGTGGATATTTATACTTTCTACAAATGGTTTAATAAATAGCGTGCTTACATCAAACGGTCATGACTCAATTCAATTCCTAGCGGATACAAAGTATTCGCAGGCCATAATGATATTAACAGGCGCCTGGAAGTCTATTGGTTATTATGCTGTATTATTCTTAGCAAGCATAGTTTCAATTGATCCAAACATATTTGAAGCAGCGCAAATAGATGGTGCTTCAAGAGGAAAGCAGATAACAAAGATATTAATTCCTCAACTTATACCAACTATGAAGATAATTATAGTGCTTGGAACTATGGGACTCCTGCGTAACTTTGATCAGGTATTTGTAATGGGTAACCCCACGATTATGGACAAAGTAAGGACACTATTACTTTACATATTTACAGAAGGTATAACTCAATTTAAGGTTGGAAAAGCAACCGCAGCCGCAACAGTTGTATTGATTGCAACATTGATTATAACATTTATTGTAAGAAAACTCGTTAAATATGATGATAACTATGCTTAGGAGGGTAATATAAATGATTAAAAAGAAAAAAAACAGCAATGAAATGAGTATCAAAGGGAGAATATTTAATTATTTGATGCTTCTTCTTCTTCTTATCACTATGATACTTCCTATGATAAATGTTCTCGCTGTTTCGTTATCTACTAAATTAGGGTCAATGCAGCCAGGAATTAGATTAATCCCGGATAATTTTACAATAGACGGATATAAGGATATTTGGAGTAGAGTACAATTGTGGAAACCATTTTTTAATTCACTTTATGTAACCACTGTAGGTACATTTATTCAGGTGGTATTATCCTCAATGGCAGGGTATGTACTTATTCAGAAAGATTTACCTTTTAAAAAAATTATGACTAGCATTATTATGGTTACTATGATGATTCCTGGAGATTTAACATTAATTTCAATTTACTCATTAAACAAACAGCTAGGTTTATTAAACTCATACTCAGGGTTAATAATAAATGGGTTAGTTTCTGGTTTTAGCATACTTCTTATGAAAAATTATTTTTTATCTGTTCCAATTTCTTTAGCTGAATCTGCAAGAATTGATAATGCAAGTGAGTTTATTATCTTTAGAAAAATCTATTTACCATTATCAATTCCAGGACTTGCCACAATATTTTTTATGGAGTTCGTAAATAAATGGAACAGCTTGATGATTCCGGTAACAATAATAACTAAGCAAAGCTTATATACATTACCAATGATATTAAAAGCCTTGGTGTTCAATACAGCAAGCCAGTCAGGACAAGAATTCATAGCACCGAATGCAATTATGGCAGCCATAGTAATATCAGTAATACCTTTAATCTTATTGTATGTTTTTGCTCAAAGATCCCTTGTTACTGGACTAACTATTGGAGCTTCAAAGGAGTGATTTATTATCCGCAATAATAAAACTTTAGCAATAGAAAAATTAATTGATAAGAGTTTAGAGAAAACATATTTTGAAATTCCATTTACCCTTCCCAACAATGTTTCGAAAATTGAAGTTTACTATGATTATAAGAGGAGAGATATCAAAGAGAAGGAAAATGGTGATGTTTTAAGCAATGAAATAAACGTTATCGATATGGCTATCAGAGATGAGTATGATTCTTTTAGAGGCTGCTCAGGGTCTGAAAGATTACATTTTTATATAACAGAAAATGAAGCTACGCCGGGTTATATAAAAGGAGTTATGAATGAGGGTCAATGGGCAATAATTCTTGGAGCTTATAAGGTTCAGGAAGAAGGTTGCCTTGTTAATATTAATATTAAATACCTTTTAAAAGAAAGAATTCTTTTAAAAGGTGACCTTCATACGCACTCAGTACACTCAGATGGAAAATACGATGTAGAAAATGTCATGAATATTGCAAAGTTACATGGATTGGATTATATTTTTTTAACTGACCATAATACTTTTTCTCAAAATGATTATATTAAATCTAATGATTCACTAGTAGTTATGCCAGGAATGGAATGGACTCATTATAGTGGACACTGTAATTTTCTTGGAGTAAAAAGACCAATAAAAAATTTCGTATCTAATGATAAAGAAAAAACTGTAGAAATCATGTTGGAAGCTAGAAATAGTGGAGCTCTTATTACTTTAAACCATCCTTTCTGCAAATACTGTGGTTGGAAATGGGGCTTGGATGTGCCTTATGATGCCATTGAAATATGGAATGGTCCTATGAAGGATTCAGAGATTGATGCAGTAGAATGGTGGAATTCAAAGCTTATATACGGGAAAATAATTCCGATAGTTGGAGGCAGTGACAGCCATAAAAACGAGATATTTAGAATGATTGGAACTCCGACAACCTTTTTATATAGTGCCTCAAAGGCACCATCAGATATTTTAAAATCTATTAAAGATGGTCATAGTTTTATTAGTTATACCTTTGACGGACCAACTATAGAGTTAATTATTGGAGAAGCCATTATGGGAGATTGTATAAAGCTAATAGAAGGCGAAGAAGGTTTGGCTATAATTGCAAACGTAGAGTTTAATGATCAAATAAGATTAATAACAGACATTGGAATTGAAAAAAATTATAAAGTATTAGGAGAATCAACAAAAACCTTAAGTTTTGTGGTTGAAGATAGAAAGTTTTACCGAGTTGAAGTTTGGAGAGAAGTTATTTCGCAAAAACCAATGCTCTCGGCAATATCAAACCCTATATATATTAGGAAGTGATTGAAAATGCAGCAAATAAAAAGAGTTTATGTAGTATATAAAACACATTTAGATGTTGGGTTCACAGACCTCGCTAAAAATGTTGTAGACAAATATGTTAATAGCTTTATACCCAAAGCGATTGATTTAGCCTACCAAGTAAACAAAGATGGAGAAAATAAGCGTTTTATATGGACGGTGGGGTCTTGGCTAGTAGACGAGTATTTAAGAAGGTCAGATTATGTCGCAAAGCAAAAATTAATTGGTGCAATAAATAGTGGATATATAACATGGTCTGGATTGCCATTTACAACTCACAGCGAACTAATGGATGAAGAACTATTTAATTTTGGAATATCAATAAGCAAAGATTTAGATAAGCTTTTTTCAAAAAAAACTATTGCTGCAAAAATGACAGATGTTCCAGGGCATACTAGGGGAATAATAGAGCCCCTTATAAGAAATGGCATTGAATATCTTCATATAGGGGTTAATGACGTTTCTCATAAACCTAATGTACCTGATACTTTTATTTGGAAAGACTCAAAAGGGAATGAAATAATTGTGGACTATTGCCAAGGGTATGGAAAGACAACCCTAGTACCAGGACTTGAAGCAGTTTTAGTTTTTGCACATTCAGGGGATAACCTAGGACCTCCAAGCAAAGAAGAAATCAATAGACAGTTTAATGATATACAAAAACAGTTTCCTGGCGCTGAGGTGAAAGCTTCAACCTTAGACAATTATGCAAATGAAGTTATAAAAATTAGAGATACTCTACCTATTGTTACAGATGAGATAGGTGATACTTGGATTCACGGAATAGCATCAGACCCCTATAAAGTATCTTGCTATTTAGAAATTTTAAGGTTAAAAGATAAATGGATTCAAGAGGGAAAACTACAAAGAGATACTCAAGTGTATAAAGAGTTTTTAAGAAGTCTACTTATGATACCTGAGCATACCTGGGGACTCGACTTTAAAAAGTATTTATCTGATTATAAAAATTGGTCAAAACAGGATTTTATAAAAGCTAGGCAAATCGATAAATTAAGTGAAACTTATATACCAAATAAATATTCACGATATGGCAATTATGCAAAAGCAGAATTTGACGGTCAAGTAAAAAATATGAAATGGGAAGAAAGAAGTTATTCTTATTATGAATCTTCTCATGAAGAACAAAGAGAATATATAAACTCTGCAATAAAATCACTACCCGTTGAATTAAAAGAAGGAGCAAATAAAGCGATTAGCAATTTAAATAAACCACCTGAAATAGATAAGAATAGCAGTGAATTATTAATTGGCAAAGAGTATATTGTTAATGGTTTTTCTATCATTATATTAAAAGATGCAAGTATTAAAGTAAAAGGTAAGGGGATAGTAAGTGATGTATCTCTTGGAAAAATAAGTTACGAGATTTTTGGAACAAATGTTTTTGAAAAGTGGGAAAAAGAGTACATGGTTAATTTACAAGAAAATAAGTTATGGGCAATGCCTGATTTCTTTAAACTCGGAATGGAGGATGTTCAAACCACGAAAGAAAATATATACTTTGCGCCTAAAGCGGAAATAGCTTTAATTTATAAAAATACGATAACTATAAGAGCAAATTTCCAAAACTATGAATGTGATAAATATGGATCTCCGAGAAAAATACTTATAAAATATGTATTTAATGAAAAAGAAATTGACGTAACAACGTATCTTTACAATAAAGATGCATCTAGGATCCCAGAAGCGCTTTGGATATCACATTTTGAAGATAACAATTCTATAAAAAATATAAAAATTAAAAAGCTAGAAGAAATTATTGATCCATTTAAAATCGTGGAAAATGGTAATCGAAACAATCATGCTATAAAAGAAGTCGATCTAAACATAGATAATTTATGTGTAAAGGTTATTCCGCTCGACTCAACATTAATATCTATTGGAGAAAAACGATTATATAACTTTGACCAAAACTATGCTGAGTTAAAAGGTGGATTACATTTTAATTTGTATAACAATCTTTGGGGAACAAACTTTAAGATGTGGTATGAAGATGATATTATAAGTAGATTTAAAATTAAGATACAATAAAAGGAAAGGTTAGATTTTATTTTGCTATTGGTATCGCTAACATAATTATTAAATAAAATAAGAGATAAACAGGAGGAAATGACAAATGTATGATGTACTGTGTGCCGGACTGACAGACTGTGATCTTATTTTTTCAGAACTTAGCGAGTTTCCAGAACTAGGGAAAGAAGTGGCCAGTAAGGATTTCATAATAAAACCAGGTGGGGCAGCCAATTTACCTGTGGCATTGACAAAGTTAGGGCTGAAAATTATGTTTTCAACTACTCTCGGAAAGGACAATTTAGGAAAGATAGTATATGAGTATCTTGAAGAAACAGGTATGGATATGTCTGCGGTTCAAGCTAGTGATAAATTTCGTACTAGTGTTTCAGCAGTATTATCCGTTGGTTATGAAAGAGGGTTTGCATCTTATTTTGCGAAGAATGACAAAAAATTTATAAAAGAACAAATAGAAAAATTCGCTCCAAATTGCAATCATATTCATGCTTATATAGAGGATTGTTTGAGAATACCAATAATAGAAATAGCACAAAAATATAATAAAACTATTTCTGTTGATACATCGTGGAATGAAAATATAAAACTTGTTGATATAAAAGATATTTTAAGAAAATCTAACATTTTTTTTACAAATGAAATGGAAGCTTGCAGCATTACAGAAACAAAAAATGTTGAAGATGCGCTTGAAAAATTAAGCGGTTATGCAAATTTTGTGGTTATTAAGCTTGGAAGTAGTGGAAGTATCATAAAAAAAGATAATAAGATTATAAGAGTGCCTGAAGTGAAAAATATAAAGGTGGTTGATACTACAGGTGCGGGAGACCTTTTCTGTGCTGGCTTTATATATGGTATGTCAAAAGGTTGGGATATTGAAAAAACTGCTTATTTTGCTTCAGCTTCAGGTGGACTTGCTGTTACGTTTTATGGTGGAATGGATGAAACATACACAATTAATAATGTTAATGATTATTATCGAAAAATAAAATAGGGAGATAAATAATGATATAAGCAGATTAGATATATATTTTTCAGTAAATTTACCTATTCCTTAAATTTTTGAATTTTTATTTCAAAGAAGTCAAAATAAATGAAAACACCAAATATATAGTTATTCAAACTATATATTTGGTGCTTTTTATATTCTATTTAAACAATTGAATTTCTATATAATTTATTATAATACTCTTGTTTCAATTTCTTCTTTAATTCTTGTAATAAATGAGTCCAGCGCAATTGCACCTTCATCACCGTTTTTGCGGCTTCTAACAGAAACTTCATTTAATTCTGCTTCTTTTTCACCAACAACTAATAGGAAAGGGACTCTTTCATTACGAGCTTCACGAATCTTGTATCCAATTTTTTCTGCTCTATAATCTGCCTCAACTCTAAGACCTGATGATTTAAGTTTTGATACTACCTTCTCTGCATAATCATGATACTTTTCAGAAATAGGTAATACTTTAACTTGTAATGGTGCAAGCCAAGTTGGGAAGGCACCAGCATATTTTTCTATTAGTATTGCAAGTGTTCTCTCATAGCAACCTATAGAAGTTCTGTGGATAACATATGGACGTTTTTTAACTCCATCTTTATCAATATAAGTCATGTCAAATCTCTCTGGTAGTGCGAAATCAATTTGTACTGTAATTATAGTATCTTCTTTACCATGGACATTTTTAATTTGAAGATCAAGCTTAGGTCCGTAGAAAGCAGCTTCGCCAATAGCTGTTTTATAGTTTATTCCTAAGTGGTCTAGTATTTCCTTCATTTTAGTTTCGGTATCTTCCCAAGCAGATGGGTTATCAATGTATTTATCCTTATCATTTGGATCCCCTTTAGAGAATCTATAAGTGATGTCATTTTCAAGTCCTAATGTTTCCATGAAATAATTAATTAAAGATACAACACCCTTAAATTCGTCTTCTAATTGATCGGGTCTAACAACTAAATGGCCCTCTGAAATAGTGAACTGACGAACTCTTATAAGGCCATGCATTTCACCAGAAGATTCATTTCTAAATAATGTTGAAGTTTCAGCATATCTAATTGGAAGGTCACGATAACTCTTTTGGAATGCATTATAAATTGTAAATTGGAATGGGCATGTCATTGGGCGAAGTGCCATAACTTCCTCATCCTTAGATTCATTACCAAGGACAAACATTCCTTCTTTATAATGATCCCAGTGACCAGACATTTTATATAAATCACTTTTAGCCATAAGAGGAGTCTTAGTTATAACATATCCTCTTCTTTCTTCTTCATCTTCAACAAAACGCTGTAATAATTGAACTACTCTTGCACCATTAGGCATAAGTAGAGGTAATCCTTGACCTATAACATCAGACGTAGTAAAGAATTTTAGCTCACGTCCAAGCTTGTTATGGTCTCTCTTTTTAGCATCTTCCACTTTCTCTATATGGGCATCTAAATCAGATTTTTTTGTGAATGCAGTTCCATATATACGGCTAAGCATTTTATTTTTCTCATTACCTCTCCAGTAAGCTCCTGCAACTTGAGTAAGTTTAAAAGCCTTTACATACTTTGTAGACATTAAATGTGGTCCTGCACAAAGATCTGTAAATTCACCATGTTTGTAGAAAGATAAAGTAGCATCTTTTGGGAGGTCTTCGATTAGTTGAATTTTGAAATTTTCATCTCTTTTCTCCATAAAAGCAATAGCTTCAGGACGAGAAAGTTCAAATCTTTCTATTGGTAAATTTTCTTTAACTATCTTTTTCATTTCTGCTTCTATTTGTATAATTTCTTCTGCAGAGAAAGAACCTTGTTTATCAAAATCATAATAGAAACCTCCATCGATAGCAGGTCCTATGGCAAGTTTTGCATTAGGAAATAATCTCTTTACTGCTTGAGCTAAAATATGAGTAGCAGTATGTCTAAAGGCCTTTTGTCCCTCTTCCTCATTAAAAGTTAATATACTAACATCACAGTCTTCAGTGATGATATATCGTAAATCTACAGTTTTACCATTTACCTCGCCAGCACAAGCAACTCTTGCAAGTCCTTCGCTTATATCTTTAGCAATTTCAAATACAGTTATTTCAGATTCATAAGTCTTAATTGAACCGTCTTTTAGTTTAATATTTATCATATATATTACTCCTTTCTTGTATCTTACCTAATAGAAGGCATTTTTTAAGGCATCTTTAAAAATTATTAACAGGTTTCTAAAGTATTTTTACTAGAATCTATTTTTAGGGAAATAAAAAAATCCCATCCCAATTCTAACTATAGAAAAGGGACGAGATTATAGTTTCCCGCGGTTCCACCCAAATTGTTTATAAAAATAAACCACTTAATAATTATAACGGAATTACCGGACTTTATTAGAGTCACTCAGAGGTAGTCTTCAGCAAAGAACATTTAAGAATACTTCCAGCTAAGGTATTCTTTCTCTGTAAATGTAGCCCAGCTTACTTTTCTCTTCGTAGTATTACATTATTAACTTACATTAACATTAATTATATCACTTGTAGTAAAAATGTCAAGATATCAGCAACTTGACTAGTAGTTATAAACACGCTCATTTTCTATAATTTCTAAATTACAATTGATATTTTTAAGACACCTGGATTGGTTATAAAGCTGGGAAAGTCTTATGTTTTAAATGATGTTATTTTTTACTGAAAATTAAAAAGAAAAGTTGACTGTAAATTATAAAAAAACCATTAATAAAACTGAAGATTGGACGATACTTATAAGGTATAAAATAAACTAAAATATAAAACAGCGTTCAATTGCTTTGCAAATGCTAATAGGAGGACCTAGGTGAATAGAAAAAAAAGTGGATTTAACAGTGCTACAAGGGAAAAATTAACAAATAAAAGTAAAAAACACAATATTGAGTCCTCATTAAATGATAATGTTGTATTAAAAAGAATGGCAATTGAAGTATCTATAATATATGCTTTAATTGGAGGTATTTGGATATTAATTTCGGATAGGTTTTTGCATGCCCTTATTGAAAGCAAATCTTTAATACTAAAAGCACAAATAATTAAAGGGTGGTTTTTTGTTTTTATATCAGCAATTATAATATATTTATTAATTAATGGATTTACTAAGAAAAGCAAGAGCTGGTCTGAAAAATTAAAAGAAAATTATGAAGAGATTCAATCTACATATGAGCAATTAATAGCTGCAGAAGAGGAGTTAAGAGCCCAATATGACGAATTACATGAAAAACAAGCAATAATTGAGAAAAGTGAAGAAAGATATAAGTTGGCGGTAGATGGCTCCAATGATGCTATATGGGAAATAGATCTTATAACAAAAGAATTTTTTTGTTCAGATAAATTTACCGATATTTCGGGATATGATAAAAATTGTATAATTACCATTCGGGATTTGATAAAGTTAATTGTTAGTGAAGATAGAAGAATTGCAATAAATGATTTTAATAATCATATTAATGGTAAAACATTATATTACCAAAGCAAATTGAAAATTAAGTTTAATGGTGGAGGATATAAGTGGGTTTTAATTAGAGGTATGTGTCTTAGAAATAAAAAGGGAATTGGAACTAAGATTTCTGGATCTCTTACAGATATATCTGGTCAAAAGGATTTTGAAGAAAAAATTAATAGATTAAAGTACTATGATATATTAACTGACATACCTAATAGAGAATTATTTATTAACACTTTAGAAAATGAAATTATTGAGGCAAAGGATAAGGACCTTAAGATTGCTGTTTTGTTTATAGATTTAGATAATTTTAAAGAAATTAACGATACTTTGGGTCATGAGTATGGAGATAAATTGTTAAGAAATGTTGCAATATCGTTTAGAGACTCTATTAGAGATGGAGATCTTGTTTCAAGAGTAGGCGGAGACGAATTTTTTATTTTAATGAAAAATATTAAAAATTACGACCAAATAAGTTCATTTTGTGAAAAGCTTCTAAGTTTACTAAATTGTGAAATAAGTGTAGATGATAAGCATGTATATACATCAGCGAGTATAGGTATTACTGTATATCCAGATGATGGTGTTAGAAGTAGTAGTCTATTAAAAAATGCAGATACCGCAATGTATAGCGCTAAATACAATGGTAAATCTAAATATTCTTTTTTTAATAAGGACATGAGAGATGTAGTGGTAAGAAGAGTTGCAATAGAAAAAGGCTTAAGACTGGCGCTACAAAATGATGAGCTTGAGATTCATTATCAACCACAGGTGGACATTATAAAAAATAAAATAAAGGGATTTGAAGCGCTGCTAAGATGGAATAGTTCTGAACTTGGTAGAATATCTCCGGATGAGTTTATACCAGTTGCAGAGCAAAGTGGATTAATAATTCCCATGGGCGATTGGCTTATTAAAGCGGTGTATCTTCAAAATAATTTTTGGAAAAGCAAAGGATACATATATGATACCATTGCAATAAATTTATCTGCAATTCAACTGGAGAATGAAAAATTTGAAGAAACATTAAAAAATCTTATATCTGAAACAAATATTAATCCCAAATTTGTGGAACTCGAAATTACAGAAAGTATTTTGATGAAGGATTTTGAAAAGAGTATTAAATTACTTACTGAGATTAGAAATTTAGGTATAAACATTGCCTTAGATGACTTCGGAACAGGATATTCTTCTCTTAGTTATTTAAAACAATTACCTATAAATACATTAAAAATAGACAAGTCCTTTATAGACAATATTGTTACAAATGAAAGGGAAAAGGCCATAGTAGATGGAATAATACAACTTGCACAAAAAATTGGGTTAGATGTTGTTGCAGAAGGGGCAGAAACCAAGGAGCAAATTAGAATATTGCAAGAAATGGGTTGTAATCAAATACAAGGCTATTACTTTAGTAAACCTCTTCCAGCTTCTGAAATCGAAGAGAGATTTTTAAAAACCAATTGGATTGAGTCTTATAAATAAAATTATCTCTCTCTCAAAATAATGGGGACGGTTAACAACTAACTGTGTTTGTGACAAAACAATAGGGGACGGTTAACAACTAACTGTGTTTGTGACAAAATAATAGGGCACGGTTAACAATTAACTGTGTTTGTGGCAAAACATGTTAAAATGGACAATCTTCATAATAACTACATAAGTTTTTGGTATATTTCATATATAGGTATAAATTCTAAGTAAGTCAAAGTGTGGTACAAATGAAGAATGCCCTTAGAAATCTTGTAGTTATTATGTAAGTAATTATTATTTTATTTTAAATGGGACGGTATATCATTTGGGGCAAAGGGAGACCCGTGACAGCAAAAGTCTTCTTTAACCAAGATTCTAGATGAAAGTGAAGAAATTGAAATTAGAACAGAAGAATTTGATAATGAAATTAAACAGAATGTGGCTGGTAATTAGGAACGGTTAACAATTAATAATTGTTAACCGTTTTCTGAAATCCTATATCTATTATTAACCCTAATAAGAAATGCATATATTTTTGATATATTTTTTTATAAATTATAATTTGCTAGTTATCTTATTACATAAATTTTTGACACCGGTACCTACTAATATCTCATTATCCACTTTCGCTATAGGTTGAACTTTACATCTATGGCATTTTCCAATACATTTTTTTGTGGATATATTTATATTTGGATGAATATTGGTTATCATAGTAATAATAGTATTTGTCCATTTATTTTTCTTGCATAATTTCAAATTCATATTATCAGCTCCTATATATTATCTTATGTTAAGTATTATGTGAATATAATATGTTTTTGCAAAAATGAATAATTGGAGGATGGTTAACAATCTTTTAGTATATAAGTAGCTAAGTAAAAGCTGTTTATAATAATTTAAATGGTAAATTATTTATTATACAGAGGGGTGTATAAACTTGGATAACATATTAATTATTGAAGATGAAGAAAAGGTTTCAGAAATACTGAAAGCATATCTTGAAAAAGAGGGATATAATGTTTATTGTACTACAAAGGGACTAGAGGGAATAAAAATATTCGAAAAAAATGAAATCAAGTTAGTTATATTAGACCTAATGTTACCAGATATATCAGGTGAAGAGGTGTGTGGTGTGCTAAGGAAAATATCCGAAGTGCACATATTTATGCTTACAGCAAAGAGTACCTTAGAGGATAGAATACTAGGATTAAACCTTGGAGCAGATGAGTATTTAGTTAAGCCTTTCAGCCCGCGAGAGCTAACTGCTAGAGTAAATGCGTTATTTAGAAGGATAAATATAAATAGGAGTGAAACAATAATTTATAATAATGGAGATTTAGAAATCAATTATGATAAAAGAATAGTTAAGGTACGTGGATTAGAAGTATCACTTACACCAAATGAATTTGATATATTACATATTTTATCATCTAATAGAGGTAAAGCATTTACAAGAGAGAACCTCATTGAAAGAATTATGGGAATAGATTTTCAAGGTTTTGATAGAACCATAGATGTGCACATTAAAAATATACGTAAAAAAATAGAAGAGGATAGCAGAAATCCTAAATATATATTAACAGTAACTAGAATTGGTTACAAATTTGGTGGTGATTAATTTATGCGTAACAGAAACTTTATGCAAAGTATAAGAAAAAGATTAAGTATTATTTTGGTATGCACCTCTATATTAGCACTTTTCATATCTACACTGTTGGTAAATATAACAATAAAATCAACATTTAACAAGTACTTGGTGGAAATACAAGATAAAAGGAATACTAGAATAGTAAAATATTTAGAAGAGATATATAAACAAAATGGCAAGTGGTCAGCAAATTCAGGTATAGAAATTACACATGAAGCTTACATGAGTAGCTATTGCCTTACTCTTAAGGACCAAAATAAAAAGGTAGTTTGGGGAATGAACGCTAATGACATAGTTCACAATAACAATGTTAATATGCTCGGTAAAAACGAAGGGGTTTATACTACAAGTACTTTTTCAATAAGATCAAACGACAAAATTGTAGGGTATATAGAAATTGGTCAATATGCTCCAGTATTATTATCCGAAGAGGACGTAAATTTTCAAGTATCAATAAATAAGAGCATTATCATAAGTGTTGTACTCTCGATTCTAATAACAATATTAATTAGTTTATTTATTTCAAAGCAATTTTCGAATCCATTAAGGCGAGTGTCTAAAATTTCAGTTGATCTTTCAAATGGGAATTATAAGGAAAGGTCACATGACAAAAGTTCTATTTTGGAGCTTGAGGATTTAAGGAATAGCATAAATACACTTGGAGAAAAACTCCAACATCAGGATCTGCTTAGAAGAAGGTTAATATCAGATATATCGCATGAAGTTAGAACGCCTCTCAATATTCTTCAAAATAATTTTGAGGCTATGATTGATGGTATTTTCCCAGTGGACAATGAAAGATTGACCTATCTTAATGAAGAAGTTATTAGGTTTGGGAAGCTTCTAGATAATTTTAATGCCTTAAAAGAGGTTGAAGGCGAAGAAACGGTCTTCAACATGGAAGAAATTTTGTTGAATGATGTCCTTTCACCAGTTGTAAAAGAATTTGAATTAATAGCAGAAAACAAAAATATAAACATGGCATTAGAATGCAGCGTAAGTGAAAAATACAATATGTTAGGTGACAGAGACAAAATAAAACAGGTAATAATTAATTTGCTCTCAAATGCAGTTAAATTTACTCCGGAGAATGGGGAAATAAACATTACCTTAAAAGAATTAGATAAGAAAATAATATTAAAAATACAAGATACAGGCATTGGTATCAATGAAGAGGACTTACCTTATATATTCGAAAGACTATATAGAGGTGATAAAAGTAGACATGAAATAGAAGGTTCGGGAATAGGTCTCACCATTGTGCGGAATATATTAACATTGCATAAGGCAGGTATAGAAGTGAAAAGTAAAGAAGGTGCAGGTTGTACAGTAATCGTTAAATTTAATAGGGCTTTGTGATAATCCACAAAACCAAACACAAAACCAAACAAGTGAAACCAAACAATTCGTTAACCATTTACGGCTTGTCCAATTTACATAAATAAAAAATAGTTATTTAATAATTTATAAAATTTTCATAACAGATTTAATTTAATGAATTATTTCTAAGCATAACATTTAATGAATTCACAAATAATGTTTTCATACTTTTCTTCAGTTCCAATTAATTCTATGCCGATAGTGCTTAACCTAGATACTCTAGCCTGAGTAATGTTCCCAAGTATATGAGATATATCACTGGATTTAAAATTGCATAGGCTCCTCATTAGAACAACTATTAACGCTTTCGCTTGAACAATTTTTCTACTATATTTCATATAAAGATGAATCTTTGATATTTTCATCCTAGATGCTATAAATTCGATTATATCGTCTGATTTAAAATTTCTTACAAGTATTTTTCTTTCACTTCTATACTCTGTTTTTTCATCTTCAAATTCAATCTCTTGTTTTAATTTTTCTTCTATGCACAGAGAAACAAGATTATAGTAAGATTTCCTTGCGCTTTTAATGGTGTTTCCAAATAGGCTCATAACGAATCTGTAATCAACTAATTTCAAATGATCACATCTTTTTCCTAGATATATTGCTAAACTAGAAAAATCATAATCTTCAGGACAATTTTTATATTCAATAATAGACCTAGGGTTATTGTGTGTATATAGCGTTAAGGTCTTCAAATATCTTTCATTAGCAACTATTAAACTCTTAAATCTATCTCTAAAAAGAGGTCCTGATCTTTTATGTTTTTTATTGAAATACATTGCATAGGAAAAATTTATTCCGTGCATCACCTTTGATATATCTGATCCATTAGCATCAATTATTAAATGTAAATGGTTATCCATTAGACAGTACCCGTAAAGTTTAAAATTATATAGAATCTTATACTTCTTTACAAGAGATAAATATTTTTTCTTATCGTCAGAATCCTTGAATAAATCTACCTCAGTGATGCTTTTGCACATAACATGATATATCGAACCGTCACTTTTTAATCTAAATGTTCTTGGCATAAAAAATCATCCCTTCTCATTAGCTTTTATTTAGATTATTGCCTATGATTCGAGATATATTCATATTATTGAGCTAATAGATGAGATAGTTGTTAACCGTCCCTGTTCTTTTCACGTCCTTTTCGTTTTTCTTTCAAAAAGATACTAATTATAGTGAAATTTAAGGTATAATGTAAATTAGAGAACAAAACTATAATTTATTAGCTTAATTGTAAATAAAATGACAATAAATGGTATGCTTTAGCATAATGCAATTTAACTACGTAACAATCATTAATTATTATTTTTAATAGATAAACTATGGTAAGGGGTGGGGATGTTTATATGGGAACTAAGGATATTGTCATTTTATTAGCAATAATGGTGTTCTTTTCAACAGTCAATATAAGCAAGGAGCAGGTAGTAGCCAGCGCAAGTATTCCCACGGTGAATTATATACTCGCTAATAATAATGAGAGTAATAATTACGGATTATCAGAAAGTAAATATCTATTAGAGTACGAGAAAAGAATGAAAAAAGAAGCTATTCAAGAGCAAAGAAAGATAGACACTTTAGAAAAGGGAATTAGAGCACTTGTAGATAATGATATAAATAAATTTGGAATGGTTTACTATGATATAAATTCAAAAGAAACCATTGAGATAAATGGGGACAAGCAGTTTGTGGCAGCTAGTACTGTAAAAGTACCTATAAACATGCTTATGTATGATATGGTTGTGGACAAAAAAATAGATATAAATGAAAAATTAAAATATATAGATTCTGATTTTGAAAATGGAGCAGGAATACTTCAAAAGGCAGATTTAATTAAACCTATTTCAATAAAGACATTAAGTGATTATTCAATAATATATTCGGACAATATAGCAATAAATATGATTTTAAGAAAAATAGACAATGAAAATAAATATAAATTTATTGAAGAAATTGTCGGGTATCCTATAGTTCATGAAGGAAACAATATTACTCCAAAGGAGTCATCTAAAATTCTAGAAAGATTATATTTGAATCCTGAGAATAATAAATACTATAGTGATATGATTGAAACTATGAAAAAAACAAAATGCCATGACCGAATAGACAAGTATATTCCACAGAAAATTGTAGCTCATAAAATCGGAGACTTTGGTGAATATATAAATGATACAGCAATTGTATGCACGGATAATCCATATATTCTTGTTATATTTACAAAGGGAATTCCAGACGCAAAGAATGTTATTGCAAAAGTGTCCAAGCTAATATATGACTCCGCAAAATAATAGGTAACTAAAGTTCAGGCTTTACCCGTTAACATTAAAACAAATAAGCTGGGAAGCAACAAAAGAGGTAATAATTTAAAGCATATATGGACAGAAGATATTTCTGACGTATATGCTTTTTATATTATGAAATGTTTCAGTAACTATTTAAATACTATTTTATATTATTATTATTATTAGACCTGCTCCCTGTAATAATATTATAAAACCAAAAAACATATTTTTTGAGTAATATTGCAACAATAACGGATGAGGTAATTATAATAATTGGTGCAGCAAGATACACGAATAAATTGGTATAGCTTGAAATACCAACAAATTTTAAAGTTGATCTTTTTAACATAGATAATAGCGGTTCATGGGAAGCGAAGATAAAAAACGTAAATGAACTCAAATAAAATAATTTATCTTCTATCCACTTATTTTTGATAATAAAATCGTAATTGAACCAAATAGTTAATAACCCAATAATTATAGAGATTTTATTAAGGTGATAAACATTTCTAGAAAAATCTTTAAGAGTCATATATGACATTACACATAAAATAATAATCCATATAATAGGAAATAATCTGCAAATTTTTTTGGATTCTATATTAAATATAGCAGATTTAAGTCCTTTAATAGCCAAAAACGAACCAAATATAAAGAATAGTATTCCATCAGTTCTAATAAGTAAAAGATCAACATCAAAATACCAGAATAATAGAAAAGGAATAATTGAAAAATAAGATAATTTCGATACATAAAAATAAATTAAAGGTGAGAAAACAACAAATATTAAGAGTTCTCTTACAAACCATAATTGGTATGGGATTGGTTCTAAGAATATTGTCCTAATGAATTTTTTTAATGAATATGACCTTATCAAATTGCCTGAAATAATTTCTTTTGGAAAAATAATTAATTGTAGTAAAAAATAAAATAAGATACCTAACATACTCCAAAATAAAAATGGCACTAACAATGAAAAAAATCTTTTCTTATATTTAATTAAAAAACTTTTTAATGAGGGCTTAAAGTTTAAAAAGAACAGATAACCAGCAATACAGAAAAACAATGGTACTGATATTCTTGTAATTCCATTTGTTATGAATTCTTGTATAAAACTATTGAGATCGAATGCCATTATATTCGGACTGTTTAAAAAACTAGTATTTAAATTGTATGAATGTAAATATACTACCAAAATAATTGAAATTAAAGATATAATTTTAATTTTTTTACTTAAATAAGCGTTAATAATACTACCTCCTGGTATAACGAACTTGAAAACATTAAAACAATTCAGCACATTACCTCAATATTTTATCATTCTCATTGTAACCTTTCAACCTTTTTATGGTAGCTAGATTTTTGGACTAACAAAAAAGAGAGAAAAATGGAGGAAAATAAAGGGACGGTTAATAACTATCAGCATTAATCGTCAAAATAAGTGTGTGGGACAGTTAATAATTATTCCTTTTATATTCCTTTTATATGTAAAACTTATATTGAGAAATTTCGTTAAATATTTAAAATACGGACAAAATAATGTATAATGATGTTTGAACGTAATTATTTAGAAGGGTGTGAGTTAAGATGACTTATATAAAAAAATATGAAGAATGGTTAAACAATGAGTACTTTGATGAAGAGACCCGAAAAGAATTAAGTTTAATAAGGAACGATACTAAAGAAATTGAAGATAGATTTTATATGGATTTAGAGTTTGGAACCGCAGGGTTAAGAGGTAAATTAGGTGCTGGGCTTAACAGGATGAACAAATACATAATATCAAGGGCAACTCAAGGTCTTGCGGATTATATTAAAGAGTATGGCAAAGAGTATATGGATAGAGGGGTTGCAATAGCCTATGATTGTAGACATTACTCTGTAGAATTTGCAGCAAGTGCAGCACAAGTTTTAGCAGCAAATGGTATAAAGGCCTATTTATTTGAGCAGCTAGCTCCTACTCCAGAATTATCTTATGCGGTAAGAACGTTACATACTGCATCAGGAATTGTAGTAACAGCTAGCCATAACCCTAAAGAATACAACGGATACAAGGTATATTGGGAAGATGGCGCTCAAATTTTATCACCTGTAGCAAAGGGTATAACAGAAAAAATTCAGAGTATTACAGACTTTAGTACTATAAAAGTTATGGATATGGACGAGGCTAAGGAAAAAGGCTTAATCGTAATGCTTGGAAAGGTCATGGATGATGAGTATACTGAGAAAGTAAAAGCTTTAGCTATAAGAGACAACATAGATAAAGATATAAAAATTGTATACACTCCACTAAATGGCACAGGAAATTTGCTTGTAAGAAGAGTTCTAAAGGAAAGAGGTTTTACAAATATAATAGTAGTGCCAGAGCAAGAAAAACCGGATCCAGACTTTACCACAGTAGGGTACCCAAACCCAGAGGATGTAAAAGCATTTAAATATGCAGAGGAACTTGGGGAAAAAGAAGGCGCAGAATTATTAATAGCTACAGACCCAGATTGTGATAGGCTTGCAATAATGGTTAGGGATGCAAACGGAAAATATGTTGCCTTTAATGGTAATCAGACTGGGGCCATATTAATAAAATATATCGTTGAAGGAATGAAGGAAAAAGGTACACTTCCCCAAAATGCTGCTATAGTAAAATCCTTAGTAACAGGTGATTTAGGCAGAGCTATAGGAAAGAAATACGGCGTGGAAACATTTGAAGTGTTAACAGGTTTTAAAAACATTTGTGGTAAAATCCATGAGTTTAAGAAAGACAAAAGTTATGAATTTATATTTGGGTATGAAGAGAGTATTGGTTATGTTGCTGGAACTTTTGTTCGTGATAAAGATGCAGTAATAGCTTCTATGCTTTTATGTGAAGCAGCAGCTTACTATAAAACTAAAGGAAAAACTCTAATAAATATATTAGATGAAATATACGTGGAGTTTGGATATTATAGAGAAAACCTAGTATCTTTAGTTTTAGAAGGCATTGAAGGACAAGAAAGAATTTCTAGAATGATGATAGAATATAGAAAAGATTATCTAAAGACAATAGGTAGTGCAAAACTTACCAAATTTATAGATTACGAAATAGAAAAATCGTATGACCTAGTTAATAACACGGAAGAGTCTAGTGGAATAGAAAAATCTAATGTACTTAAATTCTATTTTGATGATGAGAGCTGGTATGCTGTAAGACCTTCAGGTACAGAACCAAAAATAAAAATATATATGTACTCTAAGGGAGAAACGCTAAAGGCTGCAAAAGAAAAATTAGAAGAGATGGAAAAGGTAATTATAGGAAAACTTCAAAGTACTAAATAAACATATTTTTTCTTTAATAAACCATATAAAGCTACTATCTAAAGGGATAGTGGCTTTATATGGTTTTTATAAATTTAGGATTTTGAAGTAAATAATATAAGAAAATTAGGGATTAATACTTTATATAGTACATAAGTGTAATTGTTTACATAAAGAACAAACAGAATATCAACATATACTTAGTGTTTAGGATTAGCAGATACTATTTCTATAGCTTTTGTAATAGCAGTAGTAACATCTATAACCTGCTGTTTGTTGACCTCAGCTAATGCGCTTGCATATATTTCTCCTTGCTCGGAAACAGTATATCTTGCAGACAAAGAGTTAAGTGCTAGAGCTGTAATATCTAATTTGCATTTTTCACATTTGCAAATGTTATCATATCTATTTAATATTGTGTCTAACAGATTATTTACTTCAATTTCAAAATGATTTTTCAAATTGTACATTTTAATCCTCCTAATAATATATTTAGAGATAACATAGAAAATTATATCACATGTGTTAATATTTTATATGAAAATTTAAACGTAATTATTTACGTACCTAATTAATTTTATACATTTACTATACGCATAATTCAAAAAAAATGACAGCCATAAAGACTGTCATTACTATTATAATAAAAGCTATCTATAAAAACAAATATCCTAAAAGAAGAAAAATCCTAACGAAATAATAATACCTGAGTATAATAAGTCAACTATGCAAAAGCCCATTACGTCCTTAGCGCCAAGTCCAGCGATTCCAAGAGCAGGTAATGCCCAAAAAGGTTGAATCATGTTAGTCCATGCATCCCCCCAAGCAATAGCCATAGCAGTTTTCGCAGCAGGTACACCTAAAGCTGCACCAGCAGGCATCATAATAGGAGCTTGAACAGCCCATTGACCACCACCAGATGGTACAAAGAAGTTAACAAGTCCTGCACTTAAGAAAGTGAATAGTGGGAAGGTATGTTGATTAGATATATTAACAAAAGCAGTAGACATAACCCCTGCAAGAGAGAGTCCGGCAGCGCTAGAACCTACCATCATACCCATAATACCTGCGTAAAAGGGAAATTGAAGTATAATTCCAGCAGAACCTTTAACGGCATTTGTAATTGCATTAACATATCTTTTAGGAGTTTTATGAAGAGCAATTCCAAGGAATAAGAAGATAGCGTTTACAATGTTTAAATCAAGGCTACCAGCATTTATAAAATAAAAACCAATATAACTAAAGCCCATAACTACCAATAACATTGAAAGAATAGAACTATTTTCAAGTTTATCGGCAGGAGTCATTTCATCTTTAGCTATTATAAACACTTCCTCTTCCACCAAAAGCTTAGGATCTATAGTAACAGTACTTTTTTTGTCCGGATGCATAGCTTTGTTTATAAGAGGTAAGGTTACTAAAAGTACAGCTAAAATAACCAAATTATAAGTCGAAAACAATGTGGCACTAGTTGGTATAGGCGAAGTAACGATACCAGAAGTAGCTTTTACAACTTCAGGACCACCTGCAGCAACTAGTAGGGGAATAGAACCAGAAATACCAGCATGCCATACTAAAAAGCCTGAATAAGCAGAAGCTATTAGAAGTCTATAATCTACACCTTTAACTTCTTTAGCTAATTCTTTAGCAAAAATAGCTCCGATAACAAGGCCGAAACCCCAATTAATCCAGCAAGCTATAGTAGAAATAACTGTAACAAGCATAATTGCTTGTCCTGGGGATTTAGGTATTTTTGCAAGAGTTTTAAGACCTTTTTTAAAAGACGGTGCATTTGCAAGAGCATGTCCTGTAACTAATACTAAAACCATTTGCATAGAAAAAGATAGTAAGGTCCACAAACCTTTGCTCCAATGAACTACCATTGCTAAAGGTCCTTGACCAGTAAGCACCATCCCTAAAATCAATACAAAGAAGGTTAAAAGTATAGCAAATATGAATGGGTCTGGTAAATACTTTTGTACAAGATTAACACAACCATTTGTAAATTTTTTAAACATTTTAACTCCTCCAACTTCATTATAGTTAAACTTTTAGCAACATTATAAAGCTACATAGTACAAGTTTTAGATATTATGTTAGTATTGAATTATAATATGTAAAAAATATATAAGCTTAGTATTCGAATGTTAATACATTGAATTACAAAAATGTGTTTAATAAATCATTAATTGACAATAATATCTAAATTATTCACAATGCTGAAGTACAATGTTTCTAATAATATACTTCTATATTAAAAATCAAATTCCTGCTTGTTTGTGAAATATATATTAATTTATATCCTAAAATTATACATGGTATAATATAATCAATAAAGAAAAGAAGGGACGTGTTTTTGTGAGTTTAAGATTTATATACGGAGGATCTGGAAAAGGAAAAAGTACTTTCTGCTTAGAGGATATAGAGCAAAGGCAAAAGGTCGAGAGTGAAAAACCACTAGTACTTTTGGTTCCAGAACAATTTTCTTTTCAAGCTGAAAAAAATCTCATAAAGGTAGTTGGATCCACAGGAATAAGAAATGTCCAAGTACTTAGTTTTAATAGATTAGCGTACAAAGTATTTAGCGAGGTTGGAGGAATAACAAGGAAACCCATGGATACCTCAGGAAAGGTTATGCTTATTAACAATATAATGCAAAAAAATGGGGATGAATTCACGGTATTTAAAGGAGCGGCTAGGCAGAAAGGTTTTGTAGATAATGTAGCTAGTGCGATTACAGAGTTTAAAAAATATAGGATTTCTGTGGAAACTTTAAATGGAGCAAAAGATAATTTAAAAGAAAATCCATTACTTGTAGATAAATTAACGGATTTATCACTTATATATAGAGAATTTGATAATATTTTAAATATAAATTATATGGATCCTGATGACGATTTGACCCGTTTAACTAATTCACTTGATGATTGTAATATCTTTGATGGTGCGGAGTTTTGGTTGGACGAGTTTAATGGATTTACACCACAGCAGTATGAGGTACTTGAAAAATTATTTAAAAAGGTCAAGAGGATAAATATAACTCTTCCACTAAGAAGCTCAGAGCATTCAAAATTTATGGATGAATCTGATGCCTTTTATTCTATAAAGTTTACAGAAGATATGCTTTTAAGTTTAGCGCAGAGTAGTGGGACAAGTATTGATGCACCTATAGAACTTCAGGCAAACAAAAAACATAAATTTAAAGACAATGGGGAGCTTTCTTTTCTTGAGAAAAATTATTTTGCATTTCCATATTCTAGTTCCCCGGATATTTGCAAAAATATAAAGATATTTAAAGCGCTTAATGGCTACTCTGAAGTTGAACACGTGGCACAAGATATTTTAAGATTATGCAAAGATGAAAATATGAGATTTAATAAAATAGCTGTAGTAACTAGGGATTTGCTAAGCTACGAAAAACTAATTAAAGCAATATTTACAGAATACAACATCCCATTATATATAGATAAGAAAAAAGATATAACAAGTAATCCCCTAATTGTCCTAATAACATCAACTGTTGAGATTTTCACTAAAAACTTTAGCTATGAATCAATGTTTAGGTATCTTAAAACAGGGCTTTTAGATATAGAAAATGAGCATTTAGATATACTAGAAAATTTCATCATAGCAACTGGCATAAAGGGCAAGAAGAAATGGACAGATACTGATCTATGGCAGGAAAAAATAGAATTTTATTTTAGAGATTACTATAATAAGGACAAAGAAATTAAAGAGAAGGATCAAGAGAAAGTCGCAAGTGAAGAGCAAAAGATTGAAGCTACTATCAAAATTTTAAATGAAACAAGAGATGTTATTATAAAACCCCTTTTAGAGTTTAAAGAAAAACTAAAAGGTGGAGTCACCACAATAAAAATTTGCACAAGCCTATTTGAATTTCTAGAAACCATAAATGTATATAAAACACTTGAAGAGTGGATTGTGAATTTTAAAAGGGAAGGCGCGCAAGAACTGGTTATAGAATATAGTAAAATATGGAATTTGGTTATGGAACTTCTGGATCAGATGGTGGAGGTCCTAGGAAAAGAAACCCTGAGTTTAGAGGATTTTGTAAAAATATTATCCATGGGATTTAGTAAACATCAAATGGGACTTATTCCATCGGCCCTGGATGGAGTAACAATTAGCAGCGTGGAACGTATAAAAAGTCATGAAATAGAGGCATTATACATTATAGGAGTAAATGATGGAGTGTTTCCAAAGGCAAGCAAGGAAGAGGGAATATTCACAGATAATGATAGGATAATTTTAAAGGAAAGTGGAGTAGAATTGGCAAATGATACAAAAACAGAGGTATTTAATGAGCAGTTTTTAATCTATGCTACCATAACTATTCCAAATAAATATTTAAACATAAGTTATCCCATAGCAGATTATGAAGGCAAAACATTAAGACCTTCTATTATAATATCTAGATTTAGAGCTTTATTTAAAGGGTTAGTAGAAGAAAGTAATATAACGCTATCAAATGAGAGGTCAGAGGACCATGAACTGTGCCAGGTATGTGCTAAAATTCCAACGTTTAATGACCTAATATTCGCCTTACGAAAATATTTAGAGGATGGATATATATCAGATCTTTGGGTTCAGGTTTTTAAGTGGTATCAAACGGATCCTGTGTGGAGAGAAAAGAGCAACAATATGTTTGAGGGTTTTGACTACAAAAATGAAGTGAAAATGCTAGAAAAGGAAAAAGTGAAATTACTCTATGGTTTAAAAAACTATTTTAGCGTATCCAGAATAGAAAAATATGAAGAGTGTCCCTTTGCTTATTTTGTACAATATGGACTAAAAGCAAAGGAGAGAGAAACTTTTACATTTTCATCACCAGACTTAGGTAGTTTTATGCACAGTGTACTTGATAATTTTTCGAAACTTGTGGATAAAAGTGAAATAAAATGGGCGAATCTTGATAAATTGTGGTGCGAGGAAAAGATAGAAAGCATTGTAGAAAAGGAAGCCTCGGAAGGTTCTAGTGGGTACATTTTAAACAGCACCCCAAGGTACAAGTACTTTACTGAAAGGTTAAAAAGAGTCTTGAAGAAAACTATCTACGTTATAGTTGAGCAAATGAAAAACAGTGGATTCGAACCTTTTGGATATGAAGTCTCCTTTGGATTTGAAGAAGGAGATTATCCACCAATACGAGTAGAATTATCCACAGGAGAAACCGTGAATCTAGTTGGAAGAATAGATAGGGTAGATAAGCTAATAAATGAGGGAGAAGAATTTTATCGGATAATAGATTATAAATCAGGCAATAAAGATTTTAAACTATCCGACGTATATTATGGACTTCAAATACAACTATTGACTTATTTAGATGCCATGCTTAGAAATGAAAGCGAAATTACGCAGGATCCGATTTTCCCAGCAGGTATTTTATATTTTAAAATAGATGACCCAGTTATAAAGGCTAAAAACAATTTAGATGAAGAAGAACTAGAAAAAGCCATAATGAAAGCTTTGAAAATGAAGGGGCTACTTCTAGCGGATACTAAGATAATAAGAGAAATGGATAGAAATATTGAAGGTGCATCTCTAGTTGTCCCAGCATCTATTAAAAAGGATGGCAACTTAGGTTCAAGATCGTCAGTTGCAACAGCAGAGCAGTTTGAAATGTTACTTAATCATGTAAAAGAAAATCTAATTAAGACCTGTGAGGGAATGTTAAGTGGGGAAATAGACATAAAGCCTTATAAGAAAAAAGATGCTACTCCTTGTAGTTATTGCGAGTACACATCTATTTGTCAGTTCGACCCTACATTAAAGGAAAATACTTATAAGATAATAAAAGATAAGAGAGACAAGGAAATTTGGGAACTTTTATCATCTGAGTCAAATGAAATAGAGAATGCTTATATACAAGAAAGCGGGGTGGAGAAGGAGTAATGATAAATAAAGAGGACGAAATTAAACCTGAGGAGCAAAAGGTTATGTGGACAGGGGATCAACAAAAAGCTATTTTAACTAGGGGGTGCAACCTTTTAGTGGCGGCAGCTGCAGGCTCAGGAAAAACTGCAGTACTAGTTGAGAGAATAATAAAAATAGTGACAAATGAAGAAAAACCTACTGATATAGACAAGCTTTTAGTAGTTACATTTACAAATGCTGCCGCGTCTGAGATGAGAGAGAGAATAGCTGCGGCGATTTCAAAGGAATTACACAGAAATCCACAAAGCAAACTGCTACAAAGGCAGCTAACATTATTAAATAAATCAAGCATTACAACTATTCACTCCTTCTGCCTTGAGGTTATTCGCAGTAATTATCACGTAGTAGATTTAGACCCGAATTTTAGAATAGCAGACCAAACAGAGGCAGTGCTTTTAAAACAAGAAGCATTAGAAGAACTTTTTGAAGATAGATATGTGTCACTCAACGGTGAAATGAGAAACAAAGATGAAAACAGCGGGGTAGATATAGAAGGAATTTCATTGGAAGAAATTCCATTGGGGACACTTAATGATTTGAATCTAAAAGAGGAAACTCCTAGCCCATTAAATCTAGTTGAAACTTCTAGCTTTATAAACCTAGTAGAAGCTTATAGTAATAATAAAGAGGACCTGGGGTTACAATCTATAGTTCTAGGACTTTACAACTTTTCCATGAGTTCTACAAATCCAACAAAATGGCTAAGGGAAAAAGCCGAGGATTTTAACATCCAAGATGGATACAACTTTAGCGATACTCCTTGGGCAAAGGTTTTACTGGCAGACATTAAAATAGAGCTTTTGGGAATTGAAAAAGTTATGATAAAGGCATTGAAAGTTATAGAAAACAATGATGCTATAACACTATACTACGAAGTTTTTAAGGACGATTTAGCTTCAATTGAAGACTTATTAAGTGCTGCAAACAACAGTTTTGAGAACTTTGTCAGCATTATTGAAGATTTAAGCTTTTTAAAACTCCCTACAATAAGAGCTTGCGAAGATAAGGAAAAGCAAAAGAGAGTACAAGAAATAAGAAACAAAGTAAAAAAACAATTACAAGAGCTGCAAAAGCAGATAATGACTGCAAACTCAGAATCATCTTTAAATGATATAAAAAAATTATACCCACTAATGATGGAGTTATCGCAGTTAGTTATAGATTTGCAGGGAAAATACAGAGAAAAGAAAAAAGAAAGATCAATTATAGATTTCAACGACTTTGAGCACTACTGCCTTGACATACTTATGAAAAAAGATGATGCGGGAGAAGTAGTTATGGGTGATGACAGAAAACCAGAACCTTCCGCTGTAGCACTGTTACTAAGAGATAAATATGAAGAAATCTTGATAGATGAATATCAAGACAGCAACATGGTACAGGAAACTCTTCTAAATATAATCTCAAGAGAAAAAATAGGGGCTCCAAATGTATTCATGGTAGGAGATGTAAAACAAAGTATATATAGATTTAGGCAAGCTAGGCCAGAGCTGTTTTTAGAAAAATATAATAGATATGGAAAGGCAGAAGGAGAGAAAACCAGAAAAATAACTCTATATAAAAACTTCAGAAGTCGAGGGACAGTTATAAATGCTGTGAACTATATCTTCAAACAAATAATGTGCAAAAACATTGGAGATCTTGATTATACAGATGAAGAAGCATTAAATTTAGGAGCTCGCTTTGAAGATCTGGTCGGCCCGGGTAAAATTGGTGGACCAGTGGAACTACATCTTATTGAAAAAGAAATTAAAGACCCCTTAGATGAAGATGCTGGCAATGATTCTGACGACAGCACAAGCGATTCAGAGGATTCAGATGAACAAGGTGTGGGACGGGGCAAAACAAATGAAGATGAAACCCCTACAAATATTGAGCTAGAAGCTAGAATTGTTGCAAAACGAATAAAGGAATTAATGTCACCGAGTGGGGGAGAAGATTTTAAAGTCTACGATAAAAACATTAAAGAATATAGAAATGTTCAATATAAAGACATTGTAATATTACTACGTGCAACCTCAAACTGGGCACCCTCGTTTTTGGAGCAATTAAAACTTGAAAATATACCTGTTTATGCAGATACAGGTACAGGCTATTTTAGTACCATAGAAATACAAATAATTATGAGTTTACTTCAAATTATAGATAATCCAAGGCAGGACATACCAATGCTAGCAGTTTTACGTTCTCCAATAGGGGGATTCACCTCCGAAGAATTAGTAGACATAAGAATAGGTCAAAGGGAAGTCAGTTTTTATGAGGCAATGGTAAATAAGTCAGAACACAGGAAACCCGAATTTGAGGATGTCTTGCCAGAGGAAGCGAAACCAGACAAATCGGATTCGGAACTAGAGAAATCAGAACCAAAATTAGAATCAGATAAATCACAATCAGAGAAGCCTAAAAAGATCAGTAAATTCCTAGAAAAACTAAGCCACTTCAGAGAAATTTGTGCATATATGGCCATTGATGAATTTATCTGGTACTTATACACAGATACAGGTTATTACGGATATGTAGGAGCCATGCCAGGAGGACCACAAAGACAAGCTAATTTAAAAGTTCTTTTCCAAAGGGCAAGGCAATATGAGGAAACCAGTTATAAGGGACTGTTTAATTTTATAAACTTCATAAACAAACTTAAAGTAAGCAGTGGAGATATGGGTAGTGCAAAAACCTTAGGAGAAAATGAAGATGTAGTTAGGATAATGAGCATTCATAAAAGTAAAGGGCTAGAATTTCCGGTAGTATTTTTAAGTGGAATGGGAAAAAACTTTAACCTAATGGATATAAATAAGAGCATATTATTTCATCATGATTTAGGTTTTGGACCAGATTATGTGGACCCAATAAGAAGAATTTCCTATCCAACAGTATTAAAACAAGCATTAAAAAAGACAATAAAAATAGAAAGTCTTGCAGAAGAAATGAGGGTGTTATACGTAGCCCTTACAAGAGCCAAGGAGAAGTTAATAATAACTGGGTCAATGAGAAATATAGAGAGAAATTTAGCTAGAATGAGCTCTAGTTTAGATGAAAATAGTGAAAAATTAGGGGAATACGAAATACTAAAAGGTAAAAGTTATTTAGATTGGATAGTGCCAGCAGTAATAAGGCATTTAGACGGAAAGCCATTACGAGAGTTAATTGAAATAGAAGATAGTAGTGTTAATTTATTAGACCATCCAGCAAGTTTTGAGATAAGATTTTGGAATAGAGATGAGGTAAAGAAAAACGAGTTAAAAGCAGAAGATGCTCTTATTAGTACAAGGGAAAAGCTAGTTAGGCTTTCGGAAAAACCCTCAGATGATAAGTTGACATCAGAAATAGAAAGAAGATTAGGGTTTAATTATAAATATGAAAGGTCCACAAAAATTCCTACAGTACTTACTGTAACTGAGCTTAAAAGAAAGTTCAATGTAGAAATAGATGAGGGAAATTCGGGCACTTTATATGTGCCAAGACTTGTAAATAAACCAAAGTTTCTAGAAGAGATAAAAGGGCTAACAGCTGCAGAAAAAGGAACTGCTATGCATTCAGTATTGCAAAGATTAGATTTAACTAAAGTATCAAGCAAGAGTGAAATACAATCGCAAATCGAAATGCTTGTTGAGAAACAGTTAATATCAAAAGAGGAAGGTAAAGTGGTCAGAGTAGATAAACTAATAAAGTTTTTTAAAACAAACCTTGGGCTCCGAATGATAAAAGCTTATGGACAAAATGTGTTAAAAAGAGAAATGCCCTTCCATATGGAAATTAGTAGTACGGATATAGATAAAACCCTTCCCATTGAAATATATGGAGATGAAAAGATAATACTTCAAGGAATAATAGATTGCTATTTTGAGGAAGATGGACAGATAATTCTAGTAGATTATAAAACAGACTTCGTAAAAAATGGAGATGTGGCTCCCTTAGTAGAAAAATACAAAGCGCAGCTAGATTACTATGCAAAGGCTCTTAAGGGTGCATTAAAAAAAGAAGTTAAAGAAAGATACCTGTACTTATTTAGCGTTGATGAAGCTATAGAAATCAGGTAAAAGTACAGGAATAGAAAAGCCACCCAAAAGCCAAAGATAAGCTGGGGACACTTAATGATAAAGCTGGGGACACCCAAAGGAAAAGACAAGCATTTAGTCAATTAGTTGTTACCCGTCGCCAGCTTATCTTAAACCTTTTCTCCCACTTTAAATAAGAAAGGAGCTGCAAAATGAGAATACTTCACACATCAGATTGGCATTTAGGCAAAACTCTAGAGCAGTATAGTAGGCTAGAGGAGCAGGAAGAATTCCTAGAAGAATTTAGGCAAATAGTTAAAAATAATAATATAGATTTAGTAATTATAGCTGGGGACATATATGATAATGGCAACCCACCAGCGAGAGCAGAAAAAATGTTTTACAGTACACTAAAAGATATCACAAGTGGCGGTAAGACTGCAGTTCTTGTGGTTGCAGGTAATCACGATAACCCTGAAAGATTAGTTGCAGCAAGTCCTCTTGCATATGAACATGGAGTTATACTTTTAGGTGAACCTAAGAGCATAGCAAGGCAAGGCGTATTTGGAGAATTTAATTCTGAGGATAAATACGATTTTGAGATAGTAGAAAGCGGTGAAGGGTATCTAGAACTTAGCATAAGAGATGAAAAAGCAGTTATTATAACACTTCCTTATCCAAGTGAAAAAAGATTGAATGAGGTATTGTCTATTGGAATTAGTGATGAGGAGAGGCAGAAAAGTTATACAACAAGAATTGGCGAACTCTTTGAAAAATTATCGGCTAAATATAGAGATGATACTATAAACTTAGCAGTATCTCACCTATACGTTATGGGCGGCGAGGAAAGTGGCTCAGAGAGAAGTATTCAACTAGGCGGAAGCCTTTCTGTTTCACCATCTGAATTCCCAGACAAGATGCAGTACTGCGCTTTAGGTCATCTGCATAGACCACAAAAGGTACCAGGCACAAAGGGAAAGATAAGATACTCGGGTTCTCCAATCCAATATAGTAAAAGTGAGATAAACTATAGCAAGGGGGCATATATTGTGGATATTAAAGCTTGTACAGATGCTGAAATATCACAAATAATGTTTAGAAATTATAAACCTATAGAAGTATGGAAATGTGAAAACACCGAGAGTGCACTAGAAAGATGTCGACTAGGGGGAAAAAAAAATATTTGGGTATATCTTGAAATAAAAACAAAGGAAATAATAAGTACAGAGAATATAAAAGAGATGAAAAGACTTAGGACAGACATTGTTTCCATACAGCCAATTATAGAGGACTTAGATAGTACGGAAGAGTTAAAGGAAAGTCTAAGGGAAAAATCAATGGAGGAAATGTTTAAAGAATATTTTATAAGGGCAAAGGGAGGCCTCGAGCCTTCAAAAGAAATTATGGAATTATTTTTAAGCATAGCATTAGATGAGGAGGGGGAACCCAAAAATGAAACCAGTAAATCTTAAGATAAAGGGATTAAATTCTTTTGTAGAACAGCAAACTATTGAATTCTCAAAACTTACAGAAAAAGGACTTTTCGGGATTTTCGGTCCAACAGCTAGTGGTAAATCCACCATTTTAGATGGGATAACTATAGCTCTTTATGGCAAAGTATCTAGAGACACCAAGGAGTTTGTAAATACAGAAACCAATGTGGTAGAAATAAGTTTCGATTTTGAAATAGGCCTAGGAAAAACACGAAAGATGTATAGAGCGGAAAGAAGCATAAAGAGATTAAAAACTGGGAATTTCAAAACTGCCTATGCAAGGCTTATAGAAATAAATAAACAAAACCCTGATGAAAACAATGTAATAGCAGAAGGACCAAAAGATGTGGAAGAAAACATTATAAATATTATAGGACTAAAAGTTGAGGATTTTACAAGATCGGTGGTGTTACCTCAAGGTAAATTTAATGAATTTTTAAAGCTAACAGGCAAAGAAAGAAGAAATATGTTAGAGAGAATATTCGCTTTAGAAAAGTACGGTACCAAGTTGTATGAAAAAATAAGAGTAGTTAGAAATGAAAACATAAAAACCCTAAATGAACTCGAGGGAGAAATGAAGGGTTATGAAAATGTAGGGGAAGAAGCTCAAAAGGGAATAAAGGAAACATTAGATACTTTAAAGGAAGAAGAAAAACAACTTAAAAATCAGAAGAAATCTTTAGATAAAGAATATGAAAAACAAAAATCTATGTGGGAACTTCAACAAGAAAAAAATCAATATATAAAAAGTGGAGACTTGTTGAAACTACAAGAAGAAGAATTTAAAGATAAAAAAGAAAAATTCACTAAAGGAAGTCTAGCACTTAATGTAAAACCATTTATTGATAATGTAGATGAAACTAAAAGAAGTTTAGATATAAACAAAATTGAACTTATTAAATTAAACAGTGATTTTTTACTCATAAATGAAAAGCTAAAAATTACAAAAACTTCTTATGACGAAGCCTGGAGTTCTAAAAACAATAAATTACCTATTTTGATTGAGAGGGAGGTAAGCCTTAAGCAAGCTACAAATATTGAAGAGAAAATAACTTATCTCGCTGATGAAAAAGACATTCTTTTAAGAAAACATACAGAACTTAAGTCTTCTATAAATGAGAAAAATTTAAATTATGCTAAACTTAATGCAAGTAAGGCAAATAAAGAAAAGCAGCTGCTAGAAACCGAAGAAAAACTAAGTCAAATAGAAATTTTGCCGGAATATAGAGAAAAACTGTATAATGCCTACAATAGTGAACTCGATGTTTTAGCTGTTGCGAAAAATGTAGATGAGCTTAAAAATAAAGGTGAGAACTTGAAGAAAGCCATTCAGAGCACAATTTTAAAACATAAAGAAAGCATAATACTTAAGGAAAGTGAAGAGAAAAAATTAGTAATTTTACAAGAAAAAAGTGTGGAAATAGCGAATAATTTCCCGGGAGATAATAATTTGTTGTTAGACAAACAAGAGATATATGGCACACTTCGTGATACCCTAGAAAAAGCTGTAGAAAACCATAAAATAAAGGGAGAACTTCAGGAAAAGTATAAAAGTACAAGTAGTGAAAAAGCGAAAATTAGTTTAAATATAAAAAATATTTCCGAAAATATAGAAATAAGGAAAGCCCAAGTTGAAACTTTAGAAGATGAAATAAAGTCAATAGAGCAAGGGGAGATGGCATCAGTACTAGCAACTAATCTGCAAGAGGGAAACCTATGCCCCGTTTGTGGTTCAGAGCATCATCCACATATTGCAGAGCTAATTGAGGATACTAATTTATTAGCTAAAAGAAGTCTAAAGCAAAGTGCCCAACTATATTTAGAAAACTTATCTAAAGATTTTCAAAAGGAGCAAATAAAGCTTGCGGAGATTTTAAGAGACGAGGAGTATATAAACAACCAAATAGTTTTAGTATCTGTTAAACTTAATAATATGAATATTCGGGAAATGATGGAAGAAAAGGATAAACAGGAATCATTATTAAGCCAGTTTAAGGAGAAAATAAATGTCTACAATAAACAAAAGACTGAGCTAGATTCCATGTTTATTAAAGCGAGGGATGAAAAAAATGCAGTAGACATACAGGAAGTTAAACTTGGTGAAGGCCTTCGAATGGAAAATGAGGCTTTAAGGTCAATTGAACAGGAGTTATTAATTGTTTTAGAAAAGCTAAATAGTCGACAAGAGAAATTTAATCGTTTGAACAAAGAATTAATTAACGAAGAAGGTTTATTTAAGCAAAAACAAAGTGACATTATAACAACAGTATCCATAAAGGAAAAAATACAACGAATTAAAGCCATAGACAATGAGGTAATAAAACTCACCGCCAACATGAAGAAGATTCGAGCAGAACTTGTAGTTTTGGAAAAAGGAAAAGACGATGTGGACAAGTCTTTAAGGAATCTTACTAACTCAAAAACAGAGATAGAGACAAGTGGTAAGGAAAAAAAGGCAGAAATAGATCGCTTGACTAAACAAATAGTGGAGCTCTGTGGATTTACGCCTTCAATTGCAACGGATCTTTTAGAGGCGATTACACCAAAAACGGAAATAGAAAAGGTAATAAATGATATAAAAGATATTAATTTAAAAGAATCAAATTTAAAAGATATTTTAGAAAAAGAAAATACGTTAAGGCAAAATGTGCTTACTCGCAAGATTAGTGAAGAAAACAAAAATGAGATGCTTTTAAAAATGCTCACAGAGGGACAAGAAAGATTAAATGTATCCCTTAAAGAAAATATATTTGAAAATAGCACAATAGCTTGCCTTTATTTAATTCCAAGACAAACATTGATATTACTTGAAAAAGAAATAAAACAATACGAGCAAGCGCTAAGTAGCATCCTAGATAATTTGCAAAGACTAGAAAAAATGCTCCAGGGAAAAGAAATAGATGTTGTTTTATTTGAAGAGTTAAAAGAAAAAAGAGAAATAGTTGGAACATTTTTAGAGGAAAAAACTAAGGAAATAGGAGCTCAGTTTAGAACACTTGAGGAAATGGAAAGAAAAATTGGAGAAGTTAAAGCCCTTTTAATAAAAAGGGGTGAAGTAGAGCATAAGCTTGGTCTTCTAAGAGAAATTGATACTTTAATTCAAGGCAATAAATTTGTAGAATATGTAGCTATGAAGCAGCTGAAATATATATCAATGGAAGCGTCCACGCGTTTAAAGGATATAACAAGAGGACGTTATGCATTGGAGCTTGATGCTGATGGAGCATTTGTAATGAGGGATGATTTCAATGGAGGCACAAGACGTGAAACCAACACTTTATCCGGTGGAGAAACTTTTTTAACTTCACTTTGCCTTGCACTTGCACTTTCCTCGCAAATTCAATTAAAGGGTAGTGCTCCACTAGAATTCTTCTTCTTAGATGAGGGGTTTGGAACATTGGATACGGATTTATTAGATGTCGTGATGAATTCGCTTGAGAAACTTCATTCAAGTACATTGTCCGTGGGAATAATAAGTCATGTGGAGGAGCTCCGAAATAGGGTGCCAATAAAACTAATAGTATCGCCGGCAGAGCAGGGACAAGGAGGCAGCAAAGTAAAACTAGAGTATACGTAGGGAGATTCCGTACGGAGAGCATCGCAATTCTCCGGGGTGCCTTGCAATTAGAACTTGAGACTGGAAATTGCATTAAGAAATTCTAATCATTTGCGAATATAAAATTCTCTACCTCTGGGCTTTTCTCTGGGGGAGATAACAATTATTAATTGCTATCTGTCCTGTGGAAGCTTACGAGAATTTTATATTGGCAAACGAAGAATTGCTAAATGCAATTTCAATGTCTCCGCGCTTCTAATTGCAAGTCACTATGGAGAATTGCGATACTGTTATGTATAGTTATCTTTCACATTGTGTTGAGGTGGAGGTTAAATTAAAAGATAGAGTTTCAATATTATGATGCGTGCCTTGGCAGGCGAACGCTAAAAATATTGTGATATAAATATAGAAACAGGAGGGTTTTTATGAAGAATAAACTTCATATAGTTCTTAAAATACTATTTCTGAGTTTTTGTAGCATAATTTATTTTTTAGAATTCTTTTTTTATTACGCATTTTCATCACCAGTTGACCCTGGGTTTCAAGAAGATCAAGGAGGTGATCTAAAACTTATTTTAGGTTTGTGTTTTATTAAAGTAATTATCATTATAGTATATGTTTACATTTTAAGTAGTTTAAAAATAAAGTATACAAATAGTTATATATGTATATTATTTCTTTCATTAATTTCGACCATAACATATTTGCCAGTAGTTTCATTAAACTATAACATAATCATAACAATAAGAATGTTCACACCAGTTATAGTTAATATATTAATAATATTGGCATTCGGAATATACTTGAGTAAGAGTTGGAATATATCAAAAAGATTAAAACAGAACAAATAATGAATAGTTTTTCTACATAAAATGTTATTATGGAAAATAATGAGATAACTCCAAGGTATGGAGTTATCTCACCTGCAATATTTGAGTTATTTGATCCGGCACCCCTTGATCTCCCATTTTCTTGAGGTGAACCACTGGCTCCTTCTATTGATTTTCATAACTGATTCCTCCTAGTGGGCTATATAGTGTTAACATTATCCTAAAATAACAGTGAGGTTTTTTTAATTTCCGAGAATTAACAACTATATTATTTTTAACAGGATTAATGTTTTTAAGTTCTTCTATGTATTAATATTAGCGTGCAATTATATAAGAAATATCAAATATTTATGTGAACTCTGTGTGATTTAGTATATAATTAAATCACTTGAATTTAGACGGAGGTAGAAAATGAAATTATTTTTGTATTATGTGTTGTTTATTAACTTATATGGTATTTTCGCTATGTATTCAGATAAGAAGAAATCACGAAGGGGTGGATGGAGAACTCCAGAGAGAAATCTTTTCACTATAGCTTTCGCTTTTGGTGGTATAGGTATATTTATAGGTATGCGTTTATTTAGGCATAAAACGCAACATAATAAATTTGTAATAGGAATTCCAGTGATAATGTTAGCTGAAATATTTATATTTTTCACATACATTTATAAACTACTATAAGTCGATAATTTTCTCTTGAAATTTTATAATTTTGAGGGTATAATAAAGGCGAGATTGAAGTAAGAAATTGTTAAGATTTTCTAGATTAATAATGATATAAATATTTTAGAATTATTTCATGCCTGTGTATAACTATTCTGTGAAATCTGATAAATTTACATAAAAAATGTATTTATTGGAATTTTATGGATGATTAAAGGTTCGAATATAAAAAGTTATCCTCTTTTAGTGGATAACTTTCTTTAAATTGTGGATAAATTTTTAATTATCTGAAAATAGATTAAACTAATCACTTCGACATTTCAATAGTTTTGTCGCTTCTTATCACAAGTTATAATGGAAAAATTTTCTGACATTACGTATAATTATTAATAGTGTTTTTGGCAGGTTAGAATAAAGAAATTATTAAATTCACAGCCTACTTGTCATATTATAATACAACGTTTCTTTTCTATCTTCTTTAAGTCTAAATTTTTCTCTAATTTCAGTTAAACCATCAGTGCCGATATCAGCTATAACCAGACCTTCTTCCATATATAAGTTTCCTATTATATTCCCAAGTGGATCTATAATCATAGAGTCACCACTGTAGATTAATCCATTTCCTTCCCCAACTCGGTTTATCCCAGCTATGTAACATTGATTTTCTATAGCTCTTGCTTTTAATAGAGTAATCCAGTGGTCACGACGTTCTATAGGCCAGTTAGATGCAACGGTAATAAGACTTGCAGTCCTCGAAGCTAACTGAAATATTTCAGGGAATCGTAAATCGTAGCAGATAAAAGGGGCTATGGTGAAACCAAAAGCACTAAATAGTTTGATTTCATTTCCACTTTCATAAAATTTAGTTTCATCTCCAAATGAGAACGAGTGAATTTTGTTGTAATTTACAAGTTCCACGCCACTAGGAGCCACCACAGAATATTTATTTTTACAACGTGATGTTCCTTCTACATATCCAAAACCAATAAAAATATTATATTTAAAACTCATTTCCTTAAAAAAATCTAAGGTTTCATTATTATTTTCGCCTACATAGGAAGTGTTCATAGAAAAACCGGTTAAAGTCATTTCAGGGAAAAAAATCATATCTACCTTTTCAGAAACCGCATATTTTATGAATTGTATTGCAGTTTCTTTATTTTTAGTTTTATCTTCAAAGGTAATATCTAATTGAGCCAGTGCTAATTTCATGTTTTTAACCTCCTTACTAATAATATCCCTCTATAATACATATTATATCAGAGTAGGTTATAAAATTCTCCTATGTGCCTTGCAAAATGATCTCAAAACGTGAAATTTCGTTAAGGAATTCTAATTTTTTGCTCCAATAAAATTCTCTGCCTCTGGGGAGTTCTCTTGGGGACATAACAATTATTAATTGTTATCTGTCCTGTGGAAGCTTACGAGAATTTTATTTACACAAAAGAAGAATTGCTAAATGAATTTCAATGTTTTCTCGTTGCTTATTGCAAGTCACTTCGGAAAAATTATATACTTATTATTAATGGATCCCTGTTGGCAGTGCAAGGGGAAATGACGACAGATATATGGAATCTTTTGGCGCTCACACTCGATGTCCTGTTTCGGGTTCGTAGCACAGTCTCTGAGATTCAATGCAATTATGTGCATATTAAATTCTTAATATAAAAATAGTAGAATCTCAGCAACTATATAACTTATAATCATTGATGGTGAAAGCATGTAGAACAGTGATAGATAGTATATAATGAGTTTTATAGAGTCTTAGTTTATGTAGTGAAAAATTTACGTGAGCAGTCCAAGGACACATAACAATTAATAGTTGTTATGTCCCCCTAAGGAATACCCAGAGGTGCTAGCACTTCTGAGACAGGACGTCGAATAAGTGCGTTAGAAAATTTTTCATGGAATAAACTTAGAGTCTGTTAACGAATGATCTACTATCAGAACAATCTACATGCCGAAACTTCTAGATTACCTAGAATAGTAGATTACTTATAGTAGTAGATAAATTTTCAATTAAGGAAAGAGGTGACCACTGTGTTTAAACAATTAAAAGAACTTTTTAATAGAGTTTTGGATGATGATATTAGTGCTTTGGCAGCTCAGCTTGCTTATGATTTATTGTTATCTTTTTTCCCTTTTTTATTACTAATACTTATCATATTAGGGTACAGTGATTTAAAAAGTGCAGATGTCTTTGTTTATCTATACCAAATAATGCCGAAGAGTGCTTTTGATTTAATTTACACCACTGTAACAAGTATGTCACGCTCAGCAAATGGGAATTTATTGTCACTAAGTATAATAGGCATAATTTGGTCGGGGTCAAGTGGATTTAGAGCTATAATAAGGGGATTAAACAAAGCTTACGACGAAGAAGAAACAAGACCATATTGGAAAACTCTAGTTATATCTATATTGTTTATGCTAGGACTTGCCATTGTAATAATAGTGGCAGTAGCTTTAGTAGTATTTGGACAAATGATAGGGAGAGCTATTGCATCGCGCTTAAATCTATCTAGTAATTTTATATTAAATTGGGATATCATAAGGTACTTAGTATCTCTAAGTGGTATGGCGTTTGTATTTGCGGCATTATATTATTTTACTCCTTGTAGAAGATTAACATGGAAAGAGGTAATGCCTGGAGCAATTTTTAGTACTTTAGGTTGGTTAATATCCTCTTTAGGGTTCGCATATTATGTGAACAATTTTAGCAATTATGCTAGCATATATGGCGGGATAGGAGCAGTAATAGTACTTATGCTGTGGATTTATATAACCTCAGTTATAATACTTTTGGGTGGAGAGGTTAATGCACTGTTAGCATTTGAGCGAGAAGGAAAACAGAAACCAAAGTGTAAGAGGTATTGAGGCTCGCTTCGGGGATCATTAGCAACGCCTAATTTAATAGAATTCATATAAAATCAGGGGAGCCGTCTTCTGATTTTTTTTGCATTGAAATTTTAATATTAATACATTGATTTATTGTAAATATTAACTAAATTCGTGGAAAAGATTAATTATATTAAATAATATTAAATAATTATGAGCAATTTTATGAAAAACATCTAAAAAAATGAGGGAATAGCTTATGTTATGTCATAAATAACGTAAACTTCATTAAAACTTAACACACATTTTGTAATATTATGCTATACTAGTCCTATAGTAATTTGAACTATTATTTAATGAAATTTGAATTAGTATAAAAAACAGATTTTAATGATTGTGTTTAATTGGAAATTAAATAAGAGGTTTATAACTTAATATTATATTAAGTCGATAAATGTTCTATTATGGAAAGCTCATAATTGATATTTTGGTGGAATACCTATTTTAAAAAAATAATGGGACAAAATTACACTTTATTAAAAAAATTTTAAAAATGTAAAATAACTGGTGTTCCATAGGCTAATTAATAGTCTAAGTACTTTGTATGTGATGTTATTAATTATCACAAAAAAGGAATGATATTATGTTGAAAAGATATATTTTGAAAATATGTTCACTAATAAATGGACTGATAAAAAAGAAGAAAAATAGGATTTGTTTAATTAGTTTTCCGGATTTCTCTGATAATTGTATGAGCGTATTCAATTATATAATTAGTGAAGAGTTAGTTGAATATGAAATTGTATGGTTAGTGAATGACTTATGTATACCAGATCAAATTACTGAACTAAAAAAATCTTATAAAATTAAAGTGGTAAAAAAGAATTCTCTATCAGGTTTAATAAACTATATGACATCAAGGTATATCTTTTATACCCATACACCCTTTAATGGAGTAGAAAATCTGAATAAGCAAATTGTAATCAACTTATGGCATGGTATGCCGCTAAAGAATATAGGGTATTTGGACAATAAAGATGAAAAAGATATTCCAAAGTTCACATATACTATAGCAACGTCAGATGAGTTTCAAGATGTTATATCAAAAGTTTTTGGCGTAAGTAAGAGTAAGGTTTTAGTTACAGGGTTACCTAGAAATGATGAAATGAATAAATTTAAAAATATATTAACTAAATTAAAAATAGATACACAAAAATATAATAAAAAAATTTTATGGATGCCAACATTTAGAAAAACAACTGTAGGTGAATCGCGAAATGATGGAAAACACAAAGATGGAAAATTGCCATTGTTGTCTGATAAAGAGATGAAAAGTTTTGATAACTTTCTATTAAAGAATAATGATTTGCTTGTAATTAAGTTACATCCTATGGATAGTATACAGAAAAAAGATTTTAATAAATTTAGTAATATCAAAATAATTACTAATGATGATTTTAAAAATATAGGGGAGCAGCTGTATTCGGTGTTCCAAGAAATTGATGCTTTAATTACTGATTATTCATCGGTATATTTCGACTTTATGTTGCTGGATAAACCTATTGGATTTGTAATGGATGATTTAAAGGAATATAGCGCTAACCGAGGTTTTGTTTTTGAAGATATTGATGATTGGATGCCGGGTCCAATTATTAAGAATGTTACCCAGTTACAAACCTTCATAAAACGGATAAACAATGATATAGATGATTTTAAAGATATTAGAGAAAAGGTTAATAATAAAACTAATAGATATTCAAATTTTAATAGCACAAAAAGATTATTTAAAAAATTAGATCTATAAATTCAAATGTGAGAGGCCCTATGCAAGGTAGTTAATATTGTTGCCTTATGTGTCATGAACAGTGATTTAGCTGATGATTAAGGAGGGAAATGAAAATGAAGAAAGTAATCACATATGGGACTTTTGATTTATTACATTATGGTCATATAAATGTGTTAAAGAAAGCTAGAGAGCTTGGAGATTATCTTATAGTAGCATTATCTACTAATGAATTTAACGCTATAAAGGGTAAAGAATGCTATTTTTCATATGAACAAAGAAAAAAATTGCTTGAGTCAATACGTTATGTAGATTTGGTTATACCAGAAGATAGTTGGGAGCAGAAAGCAAAGGATGTCAAAGAGTTTCAGGTAGACACTTTTACTATAGGAGACGATTGGAAGGGTAAATTTGATTTCTTAAAAGAGCATTGTGAAGTAATATATCTACCAAGAACGCCAGAAGTGTCAACTACCAAAATGAAAGAGGATTTAGGACTTAAGGAAGCATGATCAATTTAATGAAGAGGAATCACTAATTGAAGAGTAGTCACTAATGAAGCTTAAGACATAATATGGTGGCCAGCTACAGATGATAGATTAAAACTAATGAGGTGAGAGCGTGCAACATGATAATCTTGTTAGCGTAATAGTTCCTGTTTATAACTGCGAAAAATACTTAGAAAAATGCATTGATAGTATTTTAGGTCAGACATACAAAAACATAGAGTTAATTCTTATTGATGATGGTTCTAGTGATAATAGTGGATCGTTGTGTGATGTTTATGCTAAGCAGGATAAACGCATAAAGGTTAAACATGTGAAAAATTCTGGGGTATCAAATGCTAGAAACATAGGTATACAAGTTGCGACAGGAAAATTCATTCAATTTGTTGATTCTGATGATTATATTGAGCAAGAAATGATTCAACTTTTAACTAATGCAATAATTAGTGAAGCAAGTAATGAAGTTAATGAAAATAATGAATCAAAAAATAAAGTTAGAAATAAAACAAACAATAACATTGATATTGTTTTGTGTGGATATAAAAGATTGTCTAAAAATCATAGTGGTACAATAGAAGCTAAAAATAGCAATCTATACAATAAAACTGGTATTAAAAGGGAAATGTTTCTAAAGCAGTTTGGAAATCTCTTTAAAGATTTTTATATTAATTTTGTGTGGAATAAATTGTATGTCGTTAATATTATAGAAAAATTTAATATTAAATTTGATAATTCCATAAGTTGGGGAGAGGACCTGTTGTTCAACCTTAAGTATTTGAGTTATTGCGATAATATAACTATAATTGATAAATATTTATACAATTATATAAATTATAACAATGATTCTGTTACATCTAAGTTTAATGAAGAATTATATAATAATCAACAGGACATGTATAAGGCAGTAAGAAAATTTTTAGCAAACAATAATGCATATTTAGATGAAAATAAAAAAATAGTAGAGGTGAAATTCACAGATGCTATTATGATGTGTTTAAGTAATATATTTAAAATAGATTCAAGTTATAAAAAACTAGATATTAAAAAGGACATTTTACAAATTATAGAGGACGATGTAGTTAGGGAAAATTTAAAGTATTTTGCCTATGGAGGAATTCAAAAACAATTAGTCGGTAAATTAATTAAGGGTAAATATTTAAATGTCATTTATTATCATTTTAGAACTAAAAACTATATTAAGCACGTAATAGGGTTTATACCTTATAAACTAGATAATTAGAGGAGATGTTTTTATATGAGAGTTAAAAAAGCTATTATACCAGCAGCAGGACTTGGGACAAGGTTTTTACCTGCAACAAAGGCACTACCTAAGGAAATGTTACCTATAGTTGATAAGCCAACTATGCAATATATTATTGAGGAAGCTGTGGCTTCAGGTATAGAAGAAATATTAGTTATTACAGGAAGAAATAAAAAATCTATTGAAGATCACTTTGATAAATCTGTGGAACTTGAACTAGAACTAGAAAATAAACATAAAGATGAACTTCTAAAACAGGTTAGAGGAATATCAAACATGGTTAATATACATTTTATAAGGCAAAAAGAACCTAAAGGACTTGGACATGCTATAAATAAAGCAAGAGCTTTTGTAGGAAATGAACCTTTTGCAGTAATGCTTGGTGATGATATAGTTGATTCAGAGGTGCCATGCTTAAAACAACTTATGGATTGTTATGATGAAAAACATACGACCATATTAGGAGTTCAAGAAGTAGCTAAGGAAAACGTAGATAAATATGGAATAGTAGATGGAGTTAAAATTAATGATAGATTATATAAAGTAAATAACCTTGTGGAAAAACCACAAGTAGATATAGCACCATCGAATGTAGGTATACTTGGAAGATATATAATAACACCAGAAATATTTGATATATTAGATAAAACAGAACCTGGTAAGGGCGGCGAGATTCAGTTAACAGATGCTCTAAAGACATTAATAGCAGAGCAAGATATGTATGCGTATATATTTGAAGGCAGAAGACACGACGTAGGTGATAAATTAGGATTTTTAGAAGCAACAGTAGAGTTTGCTTTAAAAAGAGATGCTTTAAAGATTCCATTCATGAAATATCTACAGTCTTTAAAATATAATGATACCTTCAAAAAATTATATAAAGATGTTGCGGATGAAAAATAACAATTACGAATTTAATAAAACTCATACTCAATTAGCTAAGGGTATCGCAATTATTCTAATGATGACCCATCACTTATTTAAATTTCCTGACAAAATAAAAGATGTTTCCTACATTTCTATAATGCCATTTTGGAATCAGAGTATTTTTTCGGAAAAAAGTTTTGAGTTTTTTTTAGGCGATTTTGCAAAGATATGTATAGCAATGTATTTATTTTTAAGCGGGTATGGGTTATACATGGCATATTCTAAAAAAGGAACTTTTACATTTGGGGATTCAGTTGAAAAGGTGATTAAATTTTTCATTGCCTATTGGAAGATTTTTATTATATTCATCCCAATAGGGCTAATTTGGTTTAGTGAAAGTGCCGCATTCCACTTTAATATAATTGAATTTATGGCGAACTTTTTTGCTTTAAGTTCTTCTTATAATGTTGCATGGTGGTTTGCTCGCTTGTATATAGAATTATTATTGCTTTTTCCACTTGTTATATGGTTATTAAAAAGAGGTTTTATATTCTCAATTGTTTTAACATTAAGTTTATATATTATATCTTTTAAAATGGATTCAGTATTTATGATTGTGCCACAACTATCGTTTTTGAAAAAAACTTTCTTTTACCCTGATATGGTGAATATTTTATTTTGGCAAATAGTATTTTGTGTGGGATGTTTAACTGCAAAGTATAATGTATTTGTTTCTATAAATAAATTTATTTCACGGAAAAATCTTGATACAAAGGTATTTTACATAAGTATGATATTAGTTATAATGCTTATTCGAATTGGATCTACCTTTGTTTTTGAATCCATAGGGCAGGGAAATGCTACATATATTGATTTTATATTAGCACCTCTATTCATATTAAGTTGTACAAATCTTATTAATCGTAATAGGAGTAAAAATATAGTTTTAGCATTAGGGAAAAATTCCACAAATATGTGGTTAACCCATACTTTTTTCTGCTACTACTACTTTCAAGAATTAGTATTCCTACCAAAGATATCTATATTAATTTTAATCTGGTTAGCAGTTTTAAGTCTATCAACATCTCTGGTTATAAATTTTGTAACTAAATTGTCATATACGATGTATGACATAGTGTCAAGGAAAGGTGTTAGTTTAAAATGATGAAACAATTAGAAAATTGATGGCTATTTACATTTTCTAAATAAGAGGAGGCAATATGGATGCAAGAAACACAAAAGAGTTCACGCGTTTCGTATATTAAGGTAACTTCTGAACATACGGACGTAAACCTTGAACATAAGAAAAATATAGGATATTTTATAATAAAAAGAATAATAGATATAATAGGTGCTTTAAGCGGAATTATTTTAATAAGTCCGGTTATGATTATTGTTGCTATTTGGATAAAGCTCGATTCAAAGGGGCCTATCTTTTTCGCTCAAAACAGAGTGGGACGAGATGGAAAGAAATTTATGATGTACAAATTTAGGTCTATGTGTTCTGATGCAGAATGTCTTCTAGGAGAGCTTAAAGAGGAAAACGAAATGTCTGGACCTATGTTTAAAATGAAAGATGATCCTAGAATAACTAAGGTTGGTAAGTTCGTTCGTAAGACAAGCATAGATGAACTTCCACAGCTTTTTAATATATTGAAAGGGGAAATGTCTTTAGTAGGGCCGAGGCCAAGTCTACCAAAAGAAGTAGTGCAGTTTACAGCTTTTCAAAAACAAAGGTTAATTGCAAAACCAGGTTTAACTTGCTACTGGCAAGTTAGAGGTAGAAGTGATATTAGCTTTAAAGAATGGATGAAAATGGATGTTGAGTACATAGAAGAAAGAAATACATTTATAGATATAAGTCTTATTTTTAAAACAGTAGGAGTACTGTTTGGAGATGAAGGAGCTAGGTAGATCTAGTGGAAATTTGAAAGTTATGAAATTTAGTTTCAATAACTTAACTAAAATAAAAATTATAGTGATTTATTTAAACTAAAGATTAAGTAGAGGGAGGAAATATTTTTATGAAAGGTATTATATTAGCTGGAGGATCAGGCACGAGGCTATACCCGGTTACAAAAGCAGTATCAAAACAAATGGTACCCATATATGACAAACCAATGATTTATTATCCTATGTCCGTTTTAATGCTTGCGGGTATAAGAGAAATATTAATAATTTCAACACCTAGAGATTTGCCAGGCTTTAAGGAATTATTTGAAGATGGCAGTGAATTAGGACTTAAAATAGAATATGCTGTTCAAGAAAAACCAAATGGATTAGCACAGGCTTTCGTAATTGGAGAAGAATTCATAGGTGATGATAAGGTAGCTATGATACTTGGAGACAATTTATTTTGGGGACAAAGTTTTACAAAAAGTCTTAGTAGTGCTGCGCAGCTCGATGAGGGTGCTATTATTTTTGGTTACCATGTTAAAGATCCAAATTCCTTTGGAGTTGTGGAATTTGATAAAGATGGAAATGTAATTTCATTAGAAGAAAAACCTGAGAATCCAAAGTCGGAGTATGCTATTCCTGGACTTTATTTCTATGATAATACTGTTGTAGAAAAAGTTAAAAAATTAAAACCTTCTAAAAGAGGAGAACTTGAAATTACCGATTTGAATAGAATTTACATGAATGAGGGAAAACTTAAGGTGAATCTACTTGGTCGTGGTCTTGCTTGGCTTGATACAGGAACTCATTCTTCAATGCTTAAAGCTTCAAATTTTGTAGAAGCTGTACAGAATACTCAAGGTACATATATTGCTTGCCTTGAAGAAATTTCATATAGAAAAGGATGGATAACTATGGCGAAACTTAAAGAATTAGCTGAGCCACTTTTGAAAACTGGATATGGAACTTATTTAATGGACATTGCTATGGAGTTTAAAAAAGTAAATAAAGAAGCATTAAAAGAAGTAGCTGCTACGTTGAATTTATAAAACAATGCAGTTATAAAATTTGGAGGAATAATATGATAACTTATTTAGTAACAGGTGGAGCAGGGTTTATAGGATCAAACTTTGTTCTTTATATTTTAAAGAAATATAAAGACGTTAAAATAGTAAATTTAGATAAATTAACTTATGCGGGAAATTTGGAAAACCTTAAAGAAGTTGAAAATAATCCGAATTATACCTTTATTCAAGGCGACATATGTGATAAAGCATTAGTGGGAAAGTTATTCAAGGAATACGACATTACATATGTTGTAAACTTTGCGGCAGAATCACATGTGGATAGAAGCATTAAAGACCCAGAGATATTTGTTCAAACAAATGTACTTGGGACTGTAAATCTTTTAAACCAAGCGAAAAATGCATGGGAGACCCAAATGGGTTTCAAAAAAGGTGTGAAATTCCTGCAAGTGTCTACTGATGAGGTGTATGGTTCTTTAGGTGAAACTGGATATTTTGTAGAAACAACTCCAATAGATTCACATAGTCCGTACGCTTCGTCGAAAGCTGCCAGTGACTTAATGGTAAAAGCATACTATGATACTTATAAAATGCCAATGAATATAACTAGATGTTCAAATAATTACGGACCATACCAGTTCCCGGAAAAGCTTATACCTCTTTTAATAAACAATTGTTTAAAACACGCTGATTTGCCTGTGTATGGTGATGGAATGAACATTAGAGATTGGTTATATGTTGAAGATCATTGTAAAGCAATCGATATGGTACTCGCGGGCGGACGTGTTGGAGAAGTTTATAATGTTGGTGGTCATAATGAGAAAACCAATATCCTAATAGTTAATAGTATTATTTCATATTTAAATGAAAATGTAGACAAGGAAATAACTCAGGAATTAATTAAACATGTTGAAGACAGATTAGGGCACGATAGAAGATATGGGATAGACCCTAGCAAGATAAAAGATGAGCTAGGATGGTATCCTGAAACTACTTTTGAAGTAGGTATAAAAAGTACAATCCAGTGGTATTTGGAAAACCTTAAATGGATGGAGAGTGTTACTAGCGGAGAATATCAAAAATACTATAAAAAGATGTATGAAGGAGAAAAAAACGTATAATGAAAAAATTTAATTTTATAAAAACGAAAATAAAAGATTTATATATAATAGAACCTACAGTTTTCGGAGATGACAGAGGATATTTTATGGAAACTTATAACTACGATGAATTTAAAGAAGCAGGACTAGATATGGTGTTTGTTCAAGATAATGAATCTAAATCTAAAAAGGGAGTACTTAGGGGTCTACACTTTCAAAAAGAGTATTCTCAAGGAAAACTTGTTAGAGTTCTAAGCGGTGAAGTGTTTGATGTAGCTGTGGATCTGCGAAAAAACTCCGAAACATATGGTAAATGGCAGGGAGTTATGCTCAGTGGAGAAAATAAAAGACAGTTTTATGTACCACAAGGTTTTGCTCATGGATTCCTTGTAACCTCAGAGGAAGCAGAATTTGTATATAAATGTACCAATTTATATCATCCTGAATTTGAAGGCGGAATTGCCTGGGATGATTCGGATATAGGAATAGAATGGCCACTTGAAAATATAGAGGAAGTGCTACTTTCAGAGAAAGATAAAAATGCAGACAGTTTAAAAGCTTCGAAGGTAATATTTTAACAATATTTAAAGTCGTTAATTGCATCGTCGAAGATGATGAACAGCACCACAGGTGATGAATAGCACCACAGGTGATAATTAATAAGAAAACAGATAGGAGTGAAATTTAATGAACAAGCCCTTAATTTCAATAATAGTGCCAATTTACAACGTGGAGGAATACATCCGAAACTGCGTAGACAGTATATTAAACCAGACATATGAAAATCTTGAAATTATCCTTGTTGATGATGGATCCCCTGATAATTGTGGGAAGATTTGCGATGAATATTCATTAAAAGATAATAGAATAAAAGTAATACACAAAAAAAATGGTGGATTAAGTTCTGCAAGAAATGAAGGACTTGATATTGCCACCGGTGAATATATAGGATTTGTAGATTCGGATGATTGGATCGAAATAGATATGTATGAATCACTCTACAACGCTCTAATAAAGCATAATGCTGATATTTCAGTTTGCGGTAGATATATTGTTAAGGGAAATAGAATAACAACAATATCAGATACTGAAAAGCCGGAAATATTTACAAGACGTGAAGCATTAGCAGAATTAGTTCTTGATGAGTATAGTGGCATGAAAAATTTTGCATGGGATAAACTTTATAAGAAAGAATTATTCGAGAATGTTAGATATCCAGAAGGAAAATACTTCGAAGACATTTTTACAACATATAAGTTGTTTTCAAAATCAACAAAGATTGTAGATATAAAAAGTCCTAAATATTATTATTTGATAAGAGAAGATAGTATCTGTGGTTCAAATACACCTAGTAAAAGATTTGATTATTACGCAGCGAACATAGAGTGTCTAGAATATATAAAAAAGACAGAGCCGTTATTATCTGACATGTGTGATAGGCAATTTTATAATAGATTGCATTTCTGTTTAAATGATATATTAATACTAGATTATGCGAGGCATGAATATAGAAGTCATACAAATAAAATTTTAGATAAGTTAAAAGAAAATTATGATAGCTTAAAAAATAACGATAAAATGGGATCTAAACAAAAAATGTCCTTACTGTTTATAGCAAAACACCCTAATTTGTATTCTTTTCTTTATCCTAAATATAAATGGAACAAGACAAAAATCAATAAGCTACTAAGCTCATTTATTCCGCAAAAGGTTAAAAATAAAATGAAATACCATAAAGAATATGAAAAAGGATACAAAGAAACAAACCATTTATATGAAACAGAACAAGGTAAAAACCACATTTTTCTTATAGGAACACCGCACCACGGCAATTTGGGAGATCAAGCTATTGTATATGCGGAAAATAAGATATTAGAAGATAATTTTAAGGACCATACAATTATAGAAATCACTACAGTAGATTTAATGAACCATTTGAAAAGTATAAGAGTTAATGTTAAAAAAGATGATATTTTTGCTCTACATGGTGGTGGAAATCTAGGAGACGAATATTACTGGGAAGAAGAATGTAGAAGAAAAATTATTTCTGAATTTAAAGACAATAAGATTATTTTGTTCCCACAATCAATCTATTTTAAAGACACTGAAAATGGAAAAATAGAGTTTGATAAAACCAAAATGATATATAATGCTCATAAAAATTTAACTCTAGTTGCAAGAGAAACAACATCATACAATATAATGAAACAGGCTTTTCCACAGAATAATGTGATTTTAACTCCTGACATTGTTATGTATTTGAATAAAACTTATCCGATTTTCGAGAGAAAAGGCGCACTATTAAGCCTTAGAAAAGATAGAGAGGGAGTTTTGTCCACTGAGCAAAAAGATAATATTAGAATTATGGTGGATGAGAATTTTGAAGAAGTAATTATTACAGATACGGTAGCAGAGTGTATTGGTACTGGAAATGAAGTATTAGAATATATGATCAATGTAAATCAAAGAGAAAAAGAGTTAAACAAAAAATGGGATCAATTTAAAAAAGTTGAAGTAGTTGTTACTGATAGGTTACATGGAATGGTATTCTGTGCAATTACATCAACACCTTGTATTGTTATCACAAATTATAATCATAAAGTTAAAGATACATATGAGTGGTTGAAGAATCTAAATTATATAAGATTTATAAATGATATAGATGAGATTCCTGAAATAATACAACAATTTAAAACTGCCGAGTTTAAGAAACAACAAATTAAAGTATATGATAATTCATTCGCTATGAAGAATTATGAAAAAATAATAGAAGTAATGAAATAGAGGTGAAGTAAGATTTGAAGAATGGTATGAGAAAAGCTGTAATTATAACATACATTACCATAATAGTAGGAAATGTAATTTCATTGATGTATACACCATTTATGTTATCGAAACTTGGTAAAGCTGAGTATGGATTATTTTCCTTAGTAAATTCAATAGTTGCATATATTTATCTTCTAGATTTGGGATTTGGAAATGCAGTTATTAGATATAATTCTAAATATATGGTAGAAAAAAATGAGGATGGACGAAAAAAAGTAAATGGAATGTTTTTAAGCTTATATTTGATTTTAGCTTTAATATCCATAGTAATAGGAACAATAGTTTATCTCAATTTGGGGAAAATGATGAGTAATAGTTTAAGCGTAGATGAAGTCATTAAAACAAAGCAAATGTTTATGGTAGCTATTGTTAATATTTCACTATCGTTTCCTTTAAGTATATTTAATTCAATCATAACAGCACATGAAAAATTTGTTTATATAAAAGTAATTAATCTATTAAGAACAATTATGAATCCTGCTATTATGATAACCATATTACTATATGGTTATAGAGCATTTGGAATGGTAGTAGGTTCAACAATCTTTAACATAATGCTCGGGTTAATCAATGTTATATACTGCTTCAAGGTACTTAATTTAAAAATAAAGTTTGCCGGGTTTGATAAAGCGCTATTCAAACAAATATTTAATTATTCATTTTTCGTGTTTCTAGGTGCAATAGCTTATCAAATATATTGGAATACAGATCAACTTATAATAGCAATGTTTGTTGGAGCAGCTCCTATTGCTATATATGCAGTTTCATCACAATTTAATACATACTTTATATCTTTGTCTAATGTTTTATCAAGTATGTTTTTGCCTAAATTAACAAAAATGGTCACAGTCGAGGAAAATAAAAAAGACTTAATGAAATTACTAACAAAAGTAGGCAGAATCCAATACTACATATGTAGCTATATTTTTGTTGGTTTTATCTTAGTAGGTAAACAGTTTATTGTGCGTTGGGTTGGCGATGGATATTCATATTGTTATCTCATTGCAATAGTACTTATGTTTCCTCAAATTTTTTCAATCATTCAATCATTATTTGCTACAATGCTCGAGGCAATGAATATGCATAGAGTAAAGGCGTATATATATTTATCTATTGCAATCATCAATGTTCTTATATCTATATTACTAGTAAAGAAATATCAAGGGATGGGATGTGCAATTGGTACAGCGATAGGCATGGTTATAAATGCTGTTGCAAATAATATATACTATAAATATGTTATAAAGCTAGATATTAAGTACTTTTGGATTCAAATGTTGGAATTATTAATTCCAACATCAATTTCATTTATAATTGGATTCTTTGCTTTACGTATATTTAGTTTGACATCATATGTTTCAATATTGATGTTTGGCATTCTATTTACAATGATATACTTTATTGTATTTTGGGTATTGGGATTTAACAAGTATGAGAAGAAAATTTTCATCTCAGCGTTGAAATTAGTAAAAATTAAGCACTAGTTTTTAGAAACGTAAATCAATAATATTACAACTGATTATCGACTATAAAAAACAACAGAATATTTAGTGAGGTGTTTTCCATGAAGACTGATAAACAACTATTAGTGTCTGTAATCATGAGTGTATATAATGAAAAAGAAAATTGGCTAAAAGAATCAATAGAATCTATCCTCCATCAAAGTTACAAAAATATAGAGTTTATTATTATTTTAGATAACCCCGATAATAAAAAATTAGATAATATAATTGAAACTTATAAAAAAACGGATGAGAGAATACGATATTTTATAAATGAAACAAACATGGGTTTAGTTAAAAGCCTTAATAAAGCATTAGGCTATGCAAAAGGTGATTTTATGGCAAGAATGGATGCAGATGATATATCATTGCCAGATAGAATAGAAAAACAAATGAATTATATGAATGCTCACCCAGACATTGATTTCATGGGTGCAAGATGTATTAATATTGATGAAGATGGTTTGGAATTATACAGAGATGCAACAATACCTGAGGATATGAAGTTAATTAAGAGCTGTCTTTTAAATGTAGATTTTATTAATCATCCAACTTGGTTTTTTAGAAAAGAATGTTCAGAAAAGAACAACGGTTACAGAGAAATTACATGTGCGGAAGATTATGACTTTTTATTACGACTTATAACTAATGGATTTAAGCTTGCTAATACAAATGAATTCTTGGTTAGATATAGAATTAGAAAAAGTGGAATTTCTAAAAGTAATTCATTACAACAGCTTTTATACTCTAAACATGTAGTTAAGATGTATAATGATAGATTGAAATATGGTGTTGAAAAAGAATCAGTAGAGTATTTAAAGAATATTAAAATTGATGTTAATGAAGAAAATAAATATAGTTTAGCATTAGAAGGTCTTACTAAATCAAAAAACTATAAGAAAAAAAATGAAGTTTATAGAATTTATTTAATTAGTAAAAGCTATATGGATTCAAAATATTTACGAATTTTATTAAAGGATATAACGTTTCATAAATTCAAGAAACTTGTATATGTTAAAAATTATATAAAATAACTCATAGCTTCGAAGAAGATAAATAGCTTAGAAGAGGATAATTAGGGGGAATGTTTCATTGAATAGAGTGGATGTCAGTATTATAATACCTGTTTATAATGTGCAGGAATACTTATCTATTTGCTTAGATAGTGTTGTTAATCAAACTATTATAAATAAAGAAATTATTATAATTAATGATGGGTCTACAGATAACTGTTATGAAATAATGAATGAATATAAAATGAAATTTCCCGAAATTATTATTATAAACCAGAAAAATAAAGGGATAAGTGAGACTCGTAATGTAGGACTCAAAGTAGCAAAAGGTGAATATGTCGCATTTGTTGATTCGGATGATTTTATTGAATTAGATATGTTTGAAAAAATGTATAACAAAGCTAAAAGACAAAGTGCGGACATAGTTATTTGTAATTATATATTATATAAGGATTTGCCCTATAAACAAGAATCTTATGATCAGAAAATAGAAGGAATTAATAAAGAGGGTTATATAGATAAAGTTGATGCTCTCAAGATGTTTTTATTAAATGATATCAAGGGTTATGTATGGAATAAGCTGCATAAAAGGGATCTTTTTACAGCGAACAACATTACGTTCCCTGATTTTATAGTATGTGAAGATACTCCGGTTGGATTTTTATTACTGGCAAGTTCTCTGAAAATATATTTAATGAATGAACCATTATATTATTACAGGCAAAGAGAAGCATCACTTACAAAAGTATTCTCAATTAAAGCAATGGAAGATATGCTTGATGGTTGTTATATCATGAGAGATCATATAGCAAAGGATCAACTCCACTATGAGGAATTAATTAACTATTATAGAGTGTATATGATAAAAACACTATGGGCAATCCATAACAAATATTGGTTGCGATATTGTGAAACTAGAGAAAAAAGTAATTATCATGAGTTTAAAAAGATAGTTTCAAAAGAGATAGATGCTTTAAAAGTTTCTGAGATAATAGGTAATAGTAAACTGACACTTAAAGATAAAGTTAATGCGTTACTTATAAAGACAAGAACTTATGGCATTATATTCCCCATATTATACAAGTTTAGATAGTTACAGATATAAAGAACCATAGGTAATGAACAGAATGTGATTGTTAAGGAGTGTTATTATGCCTCAGTCAAATATTGTCCCTCAAATAAGTATTATAGTTCCCATTTATAATGGGGAAAAATATATTAATAAATGTCTAGAGATGATTTTAAACCAGACATTTGTAAACTTCGAATTAATAATAATAGATGATGGATCTATTGATAATAGCAAAAAAATGTGTAGTGAATATGCTCAGAAAGATAAAAGAATAAAATTAATCAGTAAAAAAAATGAAGGAACCTGGGCTGCAAGAAATAAAGGGATAGATGAATCCTTAGGTAAATACATTATATTTTTAGATTGTGATGATTGGTATGAACCCAACTTATTAAAGGTAATGTATGAAAGCATCAATAATAATGATGTGGATTTAGTTATATCGGGTCAAATTAATGTTACTGTAAATAAAAATGGAAAAATTATAAGAACAGCCAAGGTACTACCAGAAGAACATTTTTTTATGTCTAAAAACGAAATTTTAGAAAATTATATCTCTTTAAGAGAAGAAGAAATTGGAGATACCCTATGGAATAAGATTTACAAATCAGAAATCATAAAGAAAGCTAATTTGAAATTTGAGAATTATAAACGTGGGGAAGACACAATATATAATGCTAATTATTATGAACATATAGACAAATGTATAGTCGTTAGCAATGCTTTATACAAATATAGAATTGAGAATTCAAATCCAGTATGGTTAAAGTATTCAGAAAATTATTTAAATATTGTTTTAGAAGAAAACAACATGGTTATAAATAAACTTAAACAATGGGAAAAATATAATAAAGAAGCTATAGAATATCAATCGACTCATTTTATTTATCGTATAATTGAATATTTCTATGGGATTGTTTATCCGAAAAATAATTTGGATTTTAAGAGTAAATTCAATAAAATATTGGACTTAATAACTGATGAAGATGTTAAAAAGAATTTAAATAATTCTAATGTGAATGGAAAATTTAATAAGTTAATTATTGAGTTAATGAAATCAAAAAATATTGTATTAATAATATTCTTAGTAAGAATTAAATTAATACAAAGTTATATAAAAGATTATAGAATTTGAAATTAGTGAAACAATATTATAATGATAAAAATTACCATGGAGGTATTAAAATGAACAATGAAAATGCCGTAGGCTATAAAGAGTTTATAAATGTTATTAAAAGAGGGAAATGGATTATACTACTGATAACTGTGTTAATAACAACAGCAGCAGCTTTAATTAGTTTCTATTCAATGAAAGGTTCGAAACCAGCTTATCAAACAAAAACAAGTCTTATAATAGGTAGGCAAGCGGATATAATTAATGCGAAAGGGTTTATTAGTACATACGAGCAGATTGCAAACTCTAGCTCTATTGCAAAAAATGCTAGTGTTTTATTAAAAGGCACTGTTCCTGTCCTAAAAATTAAAAATAGCTACAATATTCTTGTAGCAGCTGATGCTCCGATTTTGACAATTACAACTACTGGAGACACTCAAAAACAATCTTCGGATATAGCTAATGCAATTACCACATCATTTTCAAAACAAGTAAAGATCATATATCCCACAGAGACAGTTAAAATTATGGAGGTTCAGAATGATCTTTTAAATAGTAAATTTAAAGTTATGAATGTTGTATTAGCATTTTTACTTGGACTTTTTCTTTCAATATTTATTGTTACCTTTATAGGTTTCTTTGATGAGAAAATTAGGACTAAAAATGATGTAGAGAAATATTTGGGACTTCCTGTTCTCGGGAATTTACCTAATAGAAGAAGAATGGACATTTAAAGAATAGATAATTAACAATGATTGGAGAGGTAATTAAAATGGGAAAAATAAAAAAATCAGAATATATAAATTTAGATTCTATTAATGCGAAAGCATTTTATGAATTAAAAGCAAATATACAGTTTCAATGCGCCGACAAAGAAAGCAAAGTTATAATGATATCCAGTGCAGAAAAAAATGATGGTAGGTCTACTACAGCTGCATATCTTTCTTTAGTGCTTGCAAAGAGCGGTAAAAAAACTATACTTGTTGATTGTGATCAAAAAAATTCAAATATACATAATATATTTGAATTACCTAATGAGAAAGGTCTAGTGAATTTTCTATCTGGAGATATCAATTTGGAAGCAGCGGTTAATACTACAAGGCAAGAAAATTTAACTATACTAACATCAGGTCCATTGTCATTAAACTATGCGGAACTTTTTGTTTCATCAAAATTTGATGAATTAATTCAGTCCTTAAAAAAAGATTTTGATTATATAATTATGGATACTTCATCACTCAATGATAGTTCTGATGTTGTGGCTTTATCAAAGTATGTTGATGGTTCTGTGCTTGTGGTTAAGTACGGGCAAACAGAAAGAAAATCTGCTATAAAGGCTAAAGAAATTTTGCAAAAGGCTAATGCCAATATTATAGGCATATTTTTAAATAAAACAAACTAAAAATAATTTTATTAGGGGAATAGAGGTGCAAACATATGACAAATGTATTTATTATAGGGTCTAAAGGAATACCTTCGAATTACGGTGGGTTTGAAACTTTTGTAGATAAATTAACTCTTTATAAAAAAAGCAAAAATATAATGTATCATGTATCTTGCCTTAATGTAGACAAAGAAGAGTTTTATTATAATAACGCGAGATGTTTTAATGTCAAAGTACAAGATATAGGTAGTGCTAAAGCAGTGATTTATGATTTGGTAGCTTTAAAAAAGTCTATAAAGTATATTAAGGAAAATAAATTATCTAACTGTATTATTCTTATTCTTGCTTGTCGCATTGGACCATTTTTATCATATTACAAAAACATACTAAAAGCTTCAGGAATAAAGCTATATATAAATCCCGATGGACATGAATGGAAAAGAAGCAAATGGAGTTTGCCAATAAGGACTTACTGGAAATATTCTGAAAAATTGATGGTTAAAAATTCGGATTTACAAATATGTGATTCAAAAGGCATAGAGGACTATATAAAAACTCAATATGCTACTTTTAATCCTAATACCACATTCGTGGCTTATGGAGCAGAAATTGAGAGATCTAAGTTAAAAGAAGATGACCTAGTATTAACTAACTTTTACAATAAGTTTTCAATAAGAATAAAAGAATATTATTTAATAGTTGGCAGATTTGTGCCTGAGAATAATTATGAAACTATGATAAAAGAATTTATGAAATCAAAGGTTGATAAAGATCTGGTTATAATTACAAATTTGGAGAAAAACAAGTTTTATGATAATTTACTTAAAGCCACGAATTTTACTAATGATAAAAGAATAAAATTTGTAGGAACTGTATATGATAATGAACTTCTAAAAAAAATAAGAGAAGAAGCATTTGCATATATTCATGGACATGAAGTAGGAGGAACAAATCCGTCACTTCTAGAAGCTATGTCGAGTACTGATATTAATTTGCTTTTAGATGTTAACTTTAATAAAGAAGTTGGAAAAGATGGAGCTTTATATTTTAATAAGCTAGATGGGAATTTATCAACTTTAATAAATAAAGCTGAAAAATTAAAAGAAAATGAAATCAAAATACTAGCAGAAACGGGTACAAATATAATAAGAGATTTTTATTCTTGGGACAAAATTGTTAGTGATTATGAAGATCTTTTTTTCTAAATAAAGGAGGTGCAGGTGTATTAAAATATTGCATTATTCTCTCGGATTACCTCCATTTAGGACAGGAGGATTAACTAAATATTCTGTGGATCTTATGTTAAATCAAGTTAAGAACGGTGACGAAGTTTCATTATTATATCCAGGTAGTTTTTCGATGAATACAAAATTGCGCCTTATTAATAACAAACCCTTTAAAGGGATTTCAGTTTATGAAGTATTAAATCCTATATCTATTCCATTATTAAGTGGAATTCCAAACCCAAAGAGTTATTTGAAAAATGTAGATGTAAATATTTATATCAAATTTTTAAAGAACTTAAATATAGAAATTATACATATTCATACATTAATGGGATTTAATAAAGAACTTTTAACAGCTGCACAGAAGTTAAATATAAAAACCATATTTACTACTCATGACTATTTTGGAATATGTCCCAAAGTAAATCTTATAGATCTGGAAGGTTCAATATGTAAGAATTACGACAATGGGAACAATTGTATTGAATGCAATGCTAATGGATACAGCAAAGGGCTGGTAATTTTAATGCAGTCAAAGAGTTATAGGAAACTAAAGAACAGTTCCATTCTAAAAAAATTAAGATCCTATAAGCAAATGTTAATTATAAAGAAAAATCGTAATCTATCTGAATCTGAACAGGCACAAGAAAAAAGCAATAATAATGTTAAACCTTCTGCGAGTGGATATATTAACATAAGGAAATATTATATAGATATATTGAATAATATAGATTTCATTCATTATAATAGCACAGTATCTAAATTTGCATATGAGAAATATATAGATAATGTAAATAGCAAAGTATTAAATATTACTCATTCAAATATAAGGGATAATAGAGTAAAAAAACATAATAATAGTAATGAACCACTAAAGATAACTTATATTGGATCTATAGAAAAATATAAAGGCTTATTTTTTCTGCTAGAGGTGCTCGGAAGATTATTGGATCATAACATTGATAGTTGGAAATTAAATGTTTATGGAAGACATGTAAATGTAAATACAGATAGGTTTATGGGAAAAGTAAATGTAGAGGGTACTTATGATTATGGTGAACTAGAGGGTATATTTAAAAATACAGATGTATTAATAGTGCCGAGTATTTGGTATGAGACATTTGGGTATATAGCCCTAGAGGCATTTTCTTATGGAGTACCTGTAATTTTAACAGATCTTGTAGGTTTTAAGGACATGATGAATCCAGGAGTTACGGGGATCATCATCAAAGCAAGTGAAGATGAATTATATGATAACTTGCAAGCTATAATAAAAGACAGAGAAAAATTATCTTATATTAATCAAAATATAATTGAGTTACCAAGTATTTATCAAATGGGAAAACATACTGAGGACATAAAGAAATTGTACACGAATCTAATTAAAGGATAAGATAATCTTTATTTTAAGTAAAATTTTAAAGAAATGGAGAAATAATTTAATGGAAATATTAATGGCATTATTGTATTGCTTTCACCAGATGTTTGCCAATTTGCCTTTTGTCAGTAAAACTTTAACTGGCAATTTAGACTTATTTTATGCGTTAGGTATAATTGGGATCATTTTCGTTTTATTTAAAAGAAAGAGAGATATTTCACTCTTAATAATATGCGCATTACCTATTGTATGTTATGGGATACTTCAAGGAATGATTATAAAAGATTTGGAAATGCAAAAGCTTCTAGTTAATATTTCCAAAATTACCATTTGCGTTGCTTTAATGATTTTAGCATCGGGAAAAATGAATGATTTTAAAATTAAAAAGTTTGTTGATTATATTTGTAGAATATACTTAATTCTTACACCTATTGCTTTTTTATTTAAATCAAATGAATATTTATGGAGGCTCCATGATACTATAAATAAGTATAGCCTTGTAAGACTAAATTTATTTTATATAGAACCTAGTGAACTAGGTTTTCATTTATCTTTTATAATTATTATATTAATGTATTTAATTATTAAGGAAAAAGTTAGGAAAGTAAGAATTAAATATATAATATATATGCTAGATTGTTTAGTTTTATTGGCTTTATCTGGAGCTTACGGCTCTTCAATAATGCTTGCTGGAACAATAACATTCGTTTCTATTATAATAATTCTCACAAAACTAAATTATAAAAACATATTAGTCGGATATGGATTAATAATAGTTTTAACGATAGTAACAACATTGTTCATAGTTACTAAATCGTCAATGTATATGAGAACAATTGATACGTTAAACGGAAAAGATTCTTCAAATAGTTACAGAGTAAATGTTACTCAGGAATTCACGGCTACTGCAATAACTGCTACAAACGGTATTGGAGTTGGTCTCGGAAACCTAAATACAGATAATACAAGAAAAGTGTTTCAGGCAACTGGAATGACAGCAGTAGTAGCAGCTTCATATCCTTATTTCATTGCAGAGGGTGGAATATTCGCAATAGTATACACCGTCTTATTACTTTTGGTTTTATTAATTAATGTGTTCTTCAAAAGGAATATGTTACTTGCAAACCTCCTGGTATTTAGCTTTTTATATCAGATTTACGGAGGTTATTTTACCAATCCAATAAATTGGATTGTATATGGATTAATACTAAGTCAATGGACTCCAGATAGAATTGAGTTAGAAAACAATAATTTAGACGTAAGAAAAGAGATAATTTAAAAAATTATCTCTTTTCTTACGTCTTGCGAATATTAAATTCAAAGCATATGCACCATATGGGTTCCTATTAGCTAAAAGGATTTTAGGTAAGGATTACCCTAGCTTTATTATTTCTTTATCTGCCATCCCTCTTAGATACTTAGATTTGCTTTACTGCTATGAATTACAGTATGACTTCGCCGGAAGTGACTTGCAATAAGAAGCGAAAAAACATTGAAATTCCATTTAGAAATTCTTCTTTTGCGGAAATAAAATTCTCGTAAGCCTGACAGGAAGTCAGGCTAGCGAACCCGAGACAGGACGTCGAGTGTGAGTGTTAGAGAATTTTATTGTAGCAAGAGATTAGAATTTCTTAATGAAATTTCACGTTTCGAGCTCTAATTGCAAGTCACGCAGGAGAAGTCATACTATTTTCCTATTGTTAGTTTGGCGTATTCATGTAGAGCAGTTTTGTAACCTGTTATTGTGTTGGTTTCTATCTTATTATATTGATTTTTATTAGAGGTTGAATAGATACCACTCTTATCTATAATTCCAGACCTAGACTGAATCTTATTATTTTTTATTGTTATATGGTGAGGGTCTGATTTACCATTTGTATCTAGTAATATTCCATTACCCATTTCATTTTTATCCTTATCTTTTTTACCATTGGTATTTCCTATAGTGTTACCTGTTACGGTGCAATATGAACTTCCTGCAGTTATGTCTATGCCATTATTTTGTGCAGAGGATATTTTGTTGCCAGTGCAGGTTGTACTCCATGTATCATATAAACATATTGCTCCCAAATTACCAATGCCTTTAAGGGATTCTTCTACTATATTGTTTTTAACAATGTTATTATTAGATTGCCATATCTCTATTTGATTAAATCTGTTATTTTTAGATGTATTGCTTATAATAGAATTTCCACTAGAAACTTTCTTGTCCCCACCATAAACAGTGAGACCTTCCTGACCATTGCCTTCGCAATAATTTTTGCTTGCTAGCGAATTCTTTGTGCCTTTTCCAGTTGTTGAATTAAAACCGAATATTACACCTTGCCCACCGCTATTTTTTATTATATTGTTTGTGACTTTGATGTTAGATCCGCTTAAAGAATAAATATGACCACTTATCTGTTCCTTATCATAACCACCAAACACTTTAGGATTATCAAAATTATTTTTATCAATAAAAATATTCGTACTATCATTATCTATTAAAACTCCATATTTACGTATAGCATAGAAAGTTGAATTTGTAATAGATATATCAGCTGCCGTGGATAAATTAATTGCGGCATAACTTATGTTTTTCGTGAATTTGCAATCAGTTATGGTTAGAGCTTTTTTATCAGTAACACTTAGAGCAGTAGAGCAATTTTGAAACTCTATACCCTTAAAACTATCTTTATTACCTAGAGTAAATAAAGTGTTTTTGCCATTGCCAGTGAGTATAACACCTTTTTCACCAATTAACTTTATTCCATCCTTCATTTTAACTGTATTTTTAAGATTATATAGACCTTTTGGTAATTTTATTATGCTACCGCTAGGATAAGAGTCAACCATCTTTTGAAATGCTGTTGAAGTATCTGTAGCTCCAGTTATGTCTAATGAAAATTTAGTTATGTCATCTTTACTAATCTTATTAAGCGATGTATCTTTCGTTTTAATTATAATTACAAATGTAGTTATTATAATTGATAAAAGTATTACTGTAATAATAACTTTTTTGTTTTTTAAAAAATTCATATATTCACCCTTTATTTTTTTATTAGTAAATTTGTGTATAAATAATTATATTCCACGTGTCATATCTGCATATTGATGAAGTCCAAATTCGTACCCTTCTATTATGTTATTATTTATTTTGTTATGATGATTGGTATTAGAAGTTGAATAAATACCACTCTTAGCTATTCCACTACTTGCACTAATTTTATTATTGCTGATTGTTATATACTTAGGATCAGCTACTCCATTCCAGTCAAGCAATATTCCATTGCCAATCTCAGGATCATTAATATTATTTTTTAAATTTGTATTTGTTATAGTATTATCTGTTATATAACAATTTAAACTTCCTGCGGCTATATCAATACCATTATTTTGTGCAGACAATACGTTGTTGCCTGTAACAGTTGTTCCAGTTGTAGCAAACAGACAAATTGCTCCCATATTTCCACTACCTTTTATTGATTCTTCTACGGTATTGTTTTTAACAATATTATTATCAGACTGCCATACTTCTATTTGATTATATCTGTTATTTTTACTTGTATTGGCAATAATAGAATTTCCACTAGAAACCTTCTTGCTTCCTCCATATATTGTGATACCTTCTTGACCATTGCCTACAGACATATTATTGTTTGCAACGGAGTTTGTTGTACCTTTTCCAGTTGTTGAACTGTAACCAAATATTATGCCTTGGCCACCGCTATTTTTCAGAAAATTATTTGATACTTTGATTCTGTTCCCACTTAAACAGTAAACATGCGCACTTATCTGTGCTAAAGCGTATCCACCAAAAAGCTTGGGGTTATCAAAATAATTTTTATATATGGTAATATCAGAACTATTGTGATCTATTTTAATTCCATATTTGAGTATATTATAAAAGTATGAATTAGTAACAGTGCAATTGCTTGAACCATAAAAATCAATTGCTGAATATCTAATGTTATCTGTAAATCGGCAGTTTATTATATTAACACCTTTTTTATATAAAACTCTTATTGCTATTGCGCATTTTTGAAACTCTATACCCTGGATACTGTTATTATTACCTGTAGCGAATAAAATATTTTTGCCTAAACCTTGGATTACAACGTTACTTTCAGAAATTAATTTTATCCCATCTTTCAATTTAACGGTGCTGGAAAATTTATATATACCCTTTGGTAATTTAAGCGTACTACCACTTGGATACGAATCTACCATTTTCTGAAATGTTTCTGAGGTATCTGATAACCCTGTTATATCCAAATTATATTTTTGAGTGTCTATTATAATAGGATTAACAGTATCTTTAGATGCAATAGAGGAGGCCTCTGCAAAAGTTGTAGCAGTTGAGGTAGTTACAAAAGAACTACCAGTTAATAAAGAAACTAGTGTAATTATTGAAATTATACTTTTTTTAAGATTATTTTTTAAGATATTAATTCACTCCTTTTATGTCGGATTATATCGGTCGTTGTATAATTATGAACCTCATAATTATAACATTTTTAGGATCAATTAAGTTCATTTTCCAGTGGAATTAACACTATGTTAGAAGAAAAGTTACAAATTTACATACCCCAGAGAAATTGGAGGAGAATATAAGAAAAATTCGTGCAAAACGAAAAAACTCCAGAAGGAGAATAAATATCCCTCTGAAGCCTTTAATATTAAAAATTGCTATTGTCCACAAGTAGCTAGAGCATACCAATGAACTCCATATAGATAACCAGTTACTGTATTAGCACTTATGCTGTTATGATGATTGGTATTAGAGGTTGAGTACACACCAGCTTTAGCTATAATTCCATTGCTTGAACTAATTTTATTATTGGTAATAGTTATATATTGAGGATCAGCTACTCCATTCCAATCAAGTAATATTCCATTTCCTTTTTCAGGTGTATTGACAGCATTCTGACCATTAGTATCAGATATAAAATTATTTGATACTAAACAATTTGTGCTCCCAGCGATTATAGCTATCCCATTACTTTGTGAAGACAATATAGTGTTCCCTGTAACAGTAGTTCCAGTTGTAGCAAAAAGGCATATTGATCCCAAACTTCCACGACCAAATATTGACTCTTCTACCGTATTGCCCTTCACAATATTATTATCAGATTGCCATACTTCTATTTGATTAAATCTGTTATTTATAGATGTATTGTCTGTAATAGAATTACCACTTGTAACTTTGTTACTTCCACCATAAATCGTGATACCTTCCTGACCATTACCAACGCATAGATTATTGCTAGCTACGCAGCTTGTTGTACCTTTTCCAGTTGATGAATTATAACCAAAGATTATACCCTGTCCACCGCTATTTTTTATAATATTGTTTGATACTGTTATTCTAGTTCCATTCAAGCAATAAACATGTCCACTTACCTGTTCACTAGCATAACCACCAAAAACTGTGTCATTATCGAAATTATTGTTATCAATTGTAATATCAGAACTATTGCTATCTATTAAAGCTCCATATTTGTGTATATCTGTGAAATATGAATTTACAACTGAGCTATTACTTGATCCATAAAAATTAAGCGCAGCATAGTTTATGTTACTCGTGAACCTACAATCTATTACACTAAGTCCTGTTTTTTGAAAAACTCTTAATGCTTCAGAGCAATTTTGAAACTCTATACCCTTAAAACTATTGAAATTACCAGTAGAAAATAAAGTATTTTGACCTGTGCCAGTAATTGTTACATCATTAGCAGCAATTATGGTTATATTATCTTTTGGTTTAACGATAATGCTAGAAAATTTATATAGACCTGCAGGTAACTGCACAGTAGCTCCACTTGGAAGAGAATTAAGCATTGCTTGAAATTGTGATGATGTATCTGTGAGTCCTGTTACATCTAAATTATATGTTGCAGCATCTATTATAGTTGGATTACTAGTTACAACTGTTGTAACAGCAGCAGCTGCTGTTATAGTAGGGGTCACAAATAAACTAACGGTTGATAGCGAAACCAATATTATTATTGCAGTTATTTTTTTTGTAATATTATTTTTTAACATTTTAATTCACTCCTTTTAATTTGGGCTAGGTTACAATAAATTCATCTATTTTCCACAAGTTTCTAGGGCATACCAATGTACTTTATATTTATAACCTGTTATCATACTGCTATTTATTTCATTATGATGATTGGCACTAGAAGTTGAATATATGCCACTCTTAGCTATAATTCCATTGTTTGAGCTAATTACATTACCGTTGATTGTTATATGTTGAGGATCAGCTACACCATCCCAGTCAAGTAATATTCCATTACCTTTTTCGGGTGTATTTATATCATTTTTCCTATTTGTATCAGCTATACAATTATCTGATACATTGCAATATGTACTTCCTGCGATTATTGCTATTCCATTACTTTGAGCTGATAATATGTTGTTTCCAGAAACAGTTGTTCCAGTTGTATCAAATAGACATATTGCTCCTAAATTACCAGTGCCAGTTAATGATTCTTCTACTGTATTGTTTTGAATAATGTTACTATCAGACTGCCAAACTTCTATTTGGTTAAATCTGTTATTTTTGCAAATATTATTAATGAAAGAATTTTTATTAGTAACTTTCTGGCTGCCTCCATAAATTGTTGCACCTTCCTGACCATTTCCTATGCACTGATTATTGCTTGCAACTGAATTTGTTGTACCTTTTCCCGTTGTTGAATTGTAACAAAAAATTACACCTTGTCCACCGTTGTTTTTCAAAATATTGTTTGTTACAAAAATTTTAGTTCCATTTAAGCAGTAAACATGGCCACCTATTTGTTCCTTTGCATAGCCACCAAAAACTTCAGCGTTATCAAAATTATTGTTATCAATTGTAATATCAGAACTATCGCTATCTATTAAAACCCCATATTTTCGTATATCGTAGAAATATGAATTTTTAACAAAGCAATGACTTGACCCATAAAAATTAATTGCTGAAAAACCAATGTTATTTGTAAATCTGCAGTTTATTACCTTAAGTCCATTTTTTTTGAAAACTCTTAAAGCTGTATCACAATTTTGAAACTCTATTCCCTGGAAACTATTAACATTACCTGTGGAAAATAATGTGTTATAACCTATGCCTTTTACTATAACATCATTAGAGGCAATTAATGTTATATTGTCTTTTAACTTAACAATACTTAACAATTTATATGTGCCTTTTGGTAATTTAATGGATGCGCCAGTTGGAAATGAATCCATCATTTCTTGAAACTTAACTGAGGTATCCGTTTTTCCAGTTATATCTAAATCATACTTTAAAGCATCTATTAGAGTAGGATTATTAGTTATAACTGGCTTAGAAGGAGAAGGAACGATTGCAATAGTGGGGTTTACGTTTGAATCGGCAACATTTGGTGTTAATTGAGCAGATTTTTTAGTAATTACAAAATAACCAACAGTTGCTATAAAAATTGATATTATGATTGCGGTTATACTTTTTTCAAAATTGTTTTTTAATATATTAATTCACTCCTCTTAACGACATTTTAGAAGGAAAGTCCTCTATTGTGTTAATTTTAACATATAAATTAAATTACCACTGTTCACCATTATCGTTAAGAATCCTTTATTCTTTAGATTTTCTACAAATAATTAACGAAATGCGTTATAATTTAATTGCAGTAATAAAAAATAGTTACATTGAAATATTGCAACTTATAAGAAGAATAACAGCTGAAAAGGTGAAGAGTCAACGACATTTGATATAAAAAGGAGAGTGTGTTATGAAGATATTAATCACAGGTGCAAATGGCCAGCTAGGCAGGGAACTCGCTAAGCAATATAAAGAAAAAAAAGATGTACAGTTAATACTTGCCCTTAGATCGGATTTAGACATAACAAACATTAACCAAGTATATAAATTTGTAAATGCAAATAAACCAGATGTAATTATCAACTGCGCCGCACTTACGGCTGTAGATAAGTGTGAGACAGAAATAGATATGTCATATAAGATAAATGCAATAGGACCTAAAAATTTAGCCATAGCCGCAAATGAAATTGGTGCAGAAATTGTTCAAGTATCAACAGATTATGTGTTTGCTGGCAATGTTAATAAAGGATTAACAGAATTTGATGTCGTCAATCCACAAACTGTTTATGGAAAAACTAAGCTCTGCGGAGAACAATTAGTTAAAAATCATAATCCTAAACATTACATAGTTAGAACTGCATGGCTTTATGGGGATGGGAATAACTTCGTAAAAACTATGATAAATTTGAGTAAAACTAATAAAACCTTAAAAGTAGTTAATGATCAAAAAGGAACACCTACAAGTACCGTTGATTTATCGAAAACCATAATAAACCTAATAGAAAATAAAAATTATGGATTGTTTCATTGCACATGCAAAGGGGAGTGCACCTGGTATGAATTCACTAAAGAGATATTTAGACTTAAGGGCATTGATACGGTGGTTTTACCTTGTAGCACAGAAGAATTTCCAAGACCAGCAAAAAGACCTGAATATTCAGTGCTTAAAAATTATATGTTGGAATTAACAACAGGGGATATAACCAGAACTTGGCAACAAGCAATTAAAGAATATTTAAAATAAAATATTTGTATGTGTTGAAATATTTAAAAATAAAAATATCTGTAGCAAAAGTAAATTTTGTTACAGATATTTTTATTTTTGCAGATATTTGTCGCATAATAATGTAAAATATAAATATAATGTAAAATTTGATACTATAATATGATACTATAATATGAAATATGGCATCAAAATGTAAAATATGGTAATATATAAGGGTAAGCACATTGTAATTGTATTTTTGACAGTGCTTATTTTATAACGATGAAATGTATAGGGATATATAGTTATAAAATGGGGGTAATATATTGGGAAATAAGATAATTCAAGATCAAAAGCAGCTGTTAGAGGAGCAAAATTCACAGCTAATTAGTGTAATTGAAAATTTATCAGAAGGCGTATTACTTGTGAACAATAAAGGTAAATTTATAATGATAAATTTAGAAGCAAAGAGGTTAGTTTATAAATATGATGTAGGAACTGACATATTCGACGCTCTTAAAAACACCAAAATGTTTGACATGACAGGTAATGAGATACCAGTAAAAGATTTTCCTTCAGTTAGAGCTTTAAGAGGCGAAATAATAAAAAATGATAAGATGTTTATAAGTCATCCTAATAAAGAATATTACGTGGAGATTAGTTCTAATCCAATTTATAATACTAAAGGCGATTTAACTATGGTAGTAACGAGTTTTCATGATATTACTGAAACAATAAAGCAATCTAGAAAAATTGAAGAACAAAAAAATGAATTAGAAGCTATTATAGAAAATATAGATGCAGGTATTTCTATTTTTAATAATAAAGGAAAATATATATCATTTAACAAATCAGAAAGAAAAATGTTTTTCCCATACTATCAATACACAACCAACACAAATGATAGGTATTATGAATATATAGACAAGACATGTGATAGGTATAACAAGGCCATGTTCTATGATATAGATGGAGAAATAATTGAGCTAGAGGATACTCCATTTCGTAGAGTTATGAAAGGGGAAAAATTCAAAAACATGAGAATGACAGTAAAATTTCTTCATAAAATATTACAAATAGATGTTAGTGGTACGCCCATATATAATAGTGAGGGGAAATTAACTTTGGGGGTGCTTTGTAGTAGAGATATGACAGATTATTTTAAGCATGAAGAATCTATAAGAAGTCGATATGAATTCTTGGACAGAATGGTAGATACGTTCGATCTACCTGTTGTTAGGTTATCATGTCCAGATTTAAAGATTGTTGATGTCAATAAAAAGGCATTTAGTATAATTGAATTGTCCACAGCTAATTCTAAATCAATCAATGAAATACAAGATTATAAGTTTGAATATTTATTTGAAATAATAAATACAAAAGAATATAACAAGTATATTGAAGAGGTGTTAAAAGAAAAGAAAACAAGGTATTGGAATAAAAAAAGTCATATTATAAATGGTAACGAAATATTTTGGAATCTTATCTTTGAACCTATGCTTGATGTTCATGGAGAACTTCAAGAAATATTAATTTTGATAATAGATGTTACTACTGAAATAAAGTCTAATATAGCCATGGAAAACACATTAAAATTACAGGGAGAATTTCTTGTTAATATATCACATGAACTTAAAACACCATTAAATGTTATATGTTCAGCAGCTCAGTTATTTGATAGGTATTGCAAGAGTGGATCTCTGGATGATAAGAAGAATTCAATCGTTAAATACATAGATTCAATCAAGCAAAATTCCTATAGATTATCTAAACTTATTAATAACATAGTAGACTTATCAAAAATTGAATCAGGTTTTTTTAAACTCAACCTATCAAATAACAATATAGTGGTGGTTGTGGAAGAAATAGTGATGTCTGTAACTAACTTTTCTAACAGTAAAGGGTTAAATATTATTTTTGATACGGATACAGAAGAAAAAATTATTGCTTGTGACACTGAAAGGGTAGAGCGAGTAGTTTTAAATCTTATATCGAATTCCATAAAATTTACAGATGAGGGCGGACAAATAATTGTTGCTGTTAAGGACAAAATAGAATTTGTTGAAATATCAGTTAAGGATAATGGTATTGGAATTAAGGAGAAGCATTTGGATATGATATTTGATAGATTTAAACAGGTAGATAAATCGCTATCAAGAAATTCAGAAGGGACAGGTATTGGTTTAAGTTTAGTTAAATCTATTGTAGAATTACATGGTGGCAGTATATGTGTTGAAAGTGAATTTGGGAAAGGGAGTAAGTTTACAGTTAGGCTCCCATCCAAAATGGTGTTACGAGAAAATATGATCTATAGTAGTAAGGTGGAAAGTGAAAATCAAAATGTACAAGTGGAACTTTCAGACGTTTATTCGTCATGAAGGCTATGGTTAATGATATTTTTAATGATTAAGGCCCCACATTAAACATCTCATTTAAAGTAGGGAACAATCATTTAATAAGTTTAACTAGCTTTATCTTGATTAGGTTCAATGGCTGGCATTAAAGGGGTGGATTTACTAGCTGCTTTCATTAAGCTGGCTAATAAAACATATGAAATAGTTAATATAATTGCAATAATAATAAATTTCATAAAGACTACTTCCTTTCTCTTAAATTACAATTATTAGAATTTAAAGGTTTACACAAGTATAACGTGAATTTAATGCTTTACACTAGTATAACGCTTATGGTAACAATATAGTTGCGATTTTGTAAATATTTTAAAATAAATTTTCAATAAGACAAAGTTGAGGAGAAGAGGTATATCATTTGCTTTATTATCATCATTTAAAGAGTAGAATAGAATGGAAAAAGCTGGGCTAATTATCCTATTAATGTGGAGTAATGTTGAATTTTGTATTAAAAGATGTGTAAATTCAAAAATGATGATATAATAGAGGTAATTTGAAGTGAGGTGTTAATGTGAAAGCTTTAGGAAAATGGAAAAAGCCGATATTAATATTAAGTGATGCAGTGTTAATAAACTTAGCATATATATTGGCTCTCTATTTTAGATATAATTATAAGAATTTCAAATTTTATTCCAGTGATTACAAGGAAATAGCATTAATTGTAACAGTAATCTACATAAGTAGTTTTTTTGTCTTCAAGCTTTATGAAAGCCTTTGGAGTTATGCAAGTGTGGACGAATTTATGTTGGCTATTGGAGCTTGTCTAGTTGCAAATATTGTAACCATTGGATTTATTAGAATTGTTGGACATGGATTTGCCTATGGCGTAAGTATAGTAGCTTGTGCTTTTAGTATTATTTTTATAGTAGGGTTTAGGATGTCATTTAGAGTATATGATAGATTTGAAAGCATGGTAAATTTCAATGTCACTAAGAGCGATCGAAAGAGAGTTATGATAATTGGCGCTGGGGCAGCTGCAGCTATGGTTATAAAAGAAATGAAAAGCAGTAACCAGAGCACATATTTGCCTGTAGTTGTAATTGATGATGAACCTTATAAAAAAGGAAGCAACATCATGGGAGTGAAAGTTCTTGGAAGTAGGGAAGATATTCCTAATATAGCAAAAGAAAAAAATATAGAAACAATACTAATAGCTATTCCAACCATAGATGATGAAGAAAAAAGTAAAATAATTGAAATATGTAAAACAACAAGTTGTAAAATAGAAATAATTCCAGGTATGTATGAAATAATAAATGGGAAAGTTTCTTTGAATCAAATTAGAAAAGTAGAAATAGAAGATTTACTAGGACGTAAAGCAGTGGTCCTTGATACGGAGGGCATTGCAAGTTATATTCATGATAAAACAATACTTGTAACAGGTGGCGGAGGTTCTATTGGATCAGAATTGTGTCGCCAAATTTTAAAATTTGGCCCAAAACAGTTAATTATTTTTGATATATATGAAAATAATGCTTATGATCTGCAAATGGAACTTAATTATAAATACCCGAAATTAGATTTAAAGGTTCTAATAGGATCTGTTAGAGATAAGTTACGATTAGAGAATGTTTTTGAAAAGTATTTACCGGATATAGTTTTCCATGCAGCGGCACATAAACATGTTCCATTAATGGAAGAAAGCCCAATGGAAGCCATAAAAAATAATGTATTCGGAACATTTAATGTGGCAGAGTGTGCACATAGATTTAATGTAGATCGGTTCGTTATGATATCTACAGATAAAGCTGTAAATCCAACCAATGTAATGGGTGCTACTAAGAGAATGTGTGAAATGATTATACAATCTTTTGACAAAATAAGTGGAACACATTTCGTTGCTGTAAGATTTGGAAATGTACTAGGAAGTAATGGTTCAGTAATACCACTATTTAAAAATCAAATAGCTCATGGTGGTCCAGTTACACTAACTAATAAATATATAACAAGGTTCTTTATGACGATACCTGAAGCAGCACAATTAGTACTTCAATCTGGAGCATATGCTCAGGGTGGAGAAATATTCGTTTTAGATATGGGCAAACCTGTTAAAATATATGATTTAGCTTGGGACTTAATAAGACTTTCAGGATTTGAGCCTAACAAAGATATTAAAATTGAAATTACTGGGCTTCGTCCTGGAGAGAAGCTTTATGAAGAACTCCTCATGAGCGAAGAAGGACTTACTAATACAAAACATGCAAAGATATTTATTGGTAAACCTACATTCAGCGATTTAGACGTTTTAAAAGAGAGATTTAAGGAACTTGCTGTAATTATTGAACAAGATGATGTTGAGGCTTTAATGGTTAAAATTAGAGAGATTGTACCTACTTATAAAAGAACAGGTGGGGAAGAAGACCTAGCGTCTAACTTTTGAAAATGAAATATAGTTAAAAGAAATTAACATGTAAATATGCAATTATATAAATGAAAGGTGGTGTTTTATATGGGGATTTTACGTTTTATAGGTGGAATAGTGGTATTCTTTTGGCTTTTAGGACTTATATTTAAAATTGGTGGCGGGTTGATACATATCTTACTTGTAGTAGCTGCAGTAGTGTTTATTGTGGATATAATTTCAGGAAAGAAATTACGATAAAAAAAGTGCCACTTTGGTGGCGCTTTTTTTATTTGCAGAAATTATGAAAAAACTTGCCATGTGGGTGGCAGTTGGCATCTTTTACAAATTTCATTTTTCACTTCCATTAAATACATAAATCCACCATTAATTATTCTTTTATTGAGCGAACTACCATTATAATGAAAATATTTGCAAGAAATCTTTTAAAATATATTTCCAAATGCAGGAATCATGAAAAAACTTGCATTTATTGAAAGAAATAAATAATATATATTATATATTATTTCAACTATTAACGATTACATATTGCTATCTAATGAGGAATTTATAGGCAAAACAGCAATAAATTCATAAGATAAACGTATGAAGGTGTAGAAATAAAAGAAATTTTTAATGAACTTTGGTTAGAAAAACTTGCAATTGTATCTGTAAATCGTTTAATATAATAGGTAAGTAAATAAATAGTTTTTGTTTATAAAATATATTGAAAGGTAGGAGGATGTTAATGCTTAAAAAAGATTTTATAGAAATAAACCCCATGGGTGATTCTGCAATAATCATAAAGTTAAGTAATGAGATAAATGATGAAACACATTTTAAAATCAAAGCATTATGTGAATACTTTGATAATAACCCTTTTGAAGGGATGATTGAATATGTTCCTGCATTTGTAACTTTAACAATCTTCTATGATCCATTAAAGGTAATTAAGGGTAAAAAAAATAAAAATTCTTATCATGAAGTAAAATTAATAATAAAAAACATATTGAGAAATATGGATTATAAGATAACTGATAATCCTAGGACCGTGGAAATACCTGTTTATTACGGTGGAGAATTTGGACCTGATTTGGGTTTTGTAGCTAAACATAACAATCTCTCTATTGAGGAAGTTATACAGTTACATTGTAGCGTGCAAAATAGAGTATATATGATAGGTTTTGCTCCAGGATTTCCATATCTCGCAGGAATGTCTAGTAAAATTGCTACTCCAAGAAGGGAAACTCCAAGACTTGTTATTCCAGAAGGGTCTGTTGGAATAGCAGGTAATCAAACAGGTGTATATCCTATTTCAACTCCTGGTGGATGGCAACTTATAGGGAAAACCCCTTTAAAACTTTTCACACCTGAAGATGAAATTCCAAGCTTACTTCGCGCTGGTGATATTATTAAGTTTAAGGCAATTTCGCGAGAAGAATATTATGAATTAGAAGAGGGGATCCAAAATGTGCATTGAAATATTAAATTCTGGATTATTAACAACTATTCAGGATTTAGGGAGATATGGATTTAGAAAATATGGTGTAATTGTAAGTGGCTCAATGGATGCATTTTCACATAGGATTTCTAATTTGTTAGTTGGAAATGATGAGGGAGAAGCAACCCTTGAGGTAACACTTATGGGGCCTAAAATTTCAATAAAAAAAGATACCTTAATTTCCATTTGTGGAGGAAATTTATCTCCTAAAATTGATAATCTTGAAGCTCTAATGTGGAGGCCAATCTACGTTAAAGCTGGAAGCATTTTAAGCTTTGGAGAATTTATATTGGGGACAAGGTGTTATATAGCTTTTTCTGGATCTTTTAATATAAATACAACCATGGATAGCAAAAGTACATATTTACGTGCAGAAATTGGTGGATTTCATGGTAGAGCACTAAAAAAAGGGGATATTATTCCTTTAAATGAACCTACATTTAAAGGAATAAAAATTATAAGTAAGATAAATAAAGCTATTGGTAGCGAGAATTTTTTAAGTGCTAAATGGTTTGTAGGTGATGATTTTCATCCAGAATACAGTAGTAACCCTGAAATTAGGGTTACTAAAGGGGGACAGTTTAAATATTTTAAAGAGGAAAGTAAGGTTAAATTCTTTAATAGTAAATTTGAAATATCCAATTCGTCAGATAGAATGGGTTATAGACTTAATGGGCATAATTTAAGTTTACAAAACCCACTTGAAATGATTTCGGAAGCTGTAGCGCTTGGGTCTATTCAGGTACCACCAGATGGTAACCCCATTTTGCTTTTAGCAGATAGGCAAACTACTGGGGGTTATCCTAAGATCGCTGAGGCAATAACAGTTGATATACCACTTTTAGCACAGCTTAAACCTGGAGATACCATTAGTTTTCGAGAAGTGGCTTTAGAAGAAGCTCAAAGATTATATATAGTTCGGGAAAAAAACATAGCTTACTTAAAGAAAGCTATAAAAATTCAAATTGAGTAATCGGTTAAAAAGATTTAATAATAGGGGGTTTATTTATGAAAAAGGTAGAATCGGAAATTGATATTAAAGGTAATTCATCTAGCAAAAAAAACTGGAGCGCGGTTATAGGAGCAGCATTTTTAATGGCTACTTCTGCAATTGGACCTGGTTTCTTAACACAAAGTACGGTATTCACTCAAAAGCTGGGGGCTAGTTTTGGATTTGTAATATTAGCTTCCATAATTTTAGATGTAGGTGCTCAACTTAATATTTGGAGAATAATCGTTGTTGCAAAGAAAAGAGGGCAAGATATTGCTAACATGGTGCTGCCGGGCCTTGGATACTTTGTTTCATTTCTAGTGGTTATGGGTGGGCTTGCATTTAATATTGGGAATGTAGCTGGTGCAGGCCTTGGGTTAAATGTCTTATTCAATATCGATCCTAAAGTTGGCGCAGCTGCCAGTGCTATAATTGCTGTTTGTATCTTTCTTATAAAAGATGCTGGAAAAGCAATGGATCGTTTTGCACAAGTTATGGGAATAATTATGATATTCGTTACTATTTATATAGTTTTCACAGCAAATCCTCCAGTAGGCCTTGCAGTATCTAAAACTTTTATGCCGGATAATATTGATGTAATGTCAATTGTAACTATAGTTGGAGGTACTGTTGGTGGTTATATAACTTTCGCAGGTGGACATAGACTATTAGATGCAGGTATAGTAGGTGAGGAATCCTTGCCACAGGTTAATAAAGGTTGTTTTACAGGTGTAGGTGTTGCGTCACTAATGAGAATTTTATTATTTTTAGCGGCACTTGGGGTAATATCACAGGGATTAATACTCGATCCTCTAAATCCTCCAGCTTCTGTATTTAAATTAGCAGCAGGAAATGTGGGATACAAAATATTTGGTGTTGTAATGTGGGCAGCGGCAATAACTTCAATTATTGGAGCTGCATACACTTCTGTATCATTTATAAAGACATTTAGCGTAACAATTGCCAAATATGAAAAAGCTATAATCATTGCTTTTATAGTTTTATCTACAAGTATATTTTCAATCATTGGACAACCAGTTAAGGTGCTAATATTAGTAGGTGGATTAAATGGACTAATTCTTCCTATAACTCTTGGAACAATGCTTGTTGCAGTATTTAAGAAGAAAATTGTTGGAGATTATAAACATCCTGTATGGATGACTGTTTTTGGTTTCATTGTTGTTGTAATAATGGCGTACCTTGGAGTCTATACTCTTATAACCCAACTTCCAAAAATGTTTTTATAAAAGATTAATAAAACACTTACAGGATTTAATTAATAATATGGACAAGGATAATTTTAAAATTAAGTGGAGTCAATACTTTATAGGTATTGACTCCATTTTTTATGAGTTTATTTTAGAGGTTTTATTAATTAAGAATAAACATCTGATATAATATTCTCTTGATTTTTCTCTATTTAATATGTATTCAATTTCAGCGTTTTTTATTTGATTGATTGAACTAATTTAATGTAATTTTTAAAAAAATATTGGAATATTATTACAAAAGTGTTATAATTATAAATATTTATAATAATAGAAGATTTTTATAAAAGTTATTTTATTCCTAATATAATTGGAATGAAAAAATAAGTATTAATACGACTTCCGGCTGAAGGTAGACAGCCGATATACTAAAGGGGGATAATGCTATGAAACAGTATAAAATAATTAAAAAATTCTCTGCTTTAAGTGGCAAATTCAATGCCTTAATTCGAAAATACATCGTCATGATTGGCAAAATATTTGCATTGATTGGCAAATCCTTTCCCATTAGAGGGGGGTGGCTTGTAGCATGTAGCTTAACATTAGTGATTGCAATAATTGGCACAGGCAGTTACTATATGTCTAAGCATAAGTTTAATGAACCGAAAAGCCCAAAAGTAGTGCAAGCAGCCCAGATGAAAGATGGATTGACAAATAAGCCAGTGAAAATAAAACAAAATGATAAAAGCCAAGTACTAAGTAAATCGGAAATATCAGTTTACAATATCATGCATAAAATGATAAATACCAAGATTGTAGCAGGTGATGGAAAAATATGGGGAGAATTGGAAATAACTCCAGAGAGGTGTAATCAACTAATTATAGAGGTTACAGAAAGTGGATATTATGATAAAACCATTCTTCTAGAATTCTTAAAACGATGGAAAGATAAAAATTTTGCTAGTGGAGTTGATGAACATAATTATCTATGGGATGGACTGAGTGGCACAATAGGAAAAGCGAAATCTATCAAGCCTTAAGGGAAGATAGTGAAATATTAAAGAAAAGGGTGCAAAAAAGATAAAAAGAGTTTGATATATTTTATAGCATATATCAAACTCTTTTTAAAGTTAATCCATTAAGTGTTTTGATTTTAGAAACTCTTCTGCAACTGTTCTAGATTGTTCTCCATTATCTACTCTAAGATTTAGATTACGCATATCTTCTTCTGTAATTTTTCCGGCTAAGAGGTTCAATACACCTTTTAACTCAGGATATTTCTTCAATGTTGATGAATTAACTATAGGAACTGCATAATAAGGTGGGAAAAAATTCTTATCATCTTTTAAAAGCTTAAGATCAAATTTTTTAAGTAACCCATCTGTAGAAAATGCATCTATAGCTTGTGTTTCATTTTTTTGAAGCGCAGTATATCTTAGTCCACCATCTATACCTTTTACAGTTTTAAAGTTTAAATTATATTTTTTTTGAAGGCCAAGATATCCATCTGATCTGTTTGCAAATTCCATAGTAAATCCACCATTTAAAGTAGGACTTATTTTTGCTAAATCAGATATTGTATTCAAATTATTTTTTTTAGCTAAATCTTTTTTTATTGCTACCACGTAAGTGTTATTAAATCCTAAGGGTTGTAATACATCAATACCATAAGTTGTAGCAAAATCTTTTTTCACTGTATCGTAAACTTTAGCTGGATCAGTCATAGTAGGTTTTTTTAGTATATTTACTAGACCTGTTCCAGTGTATTCTACATATAAATCTACATCTTTTGTTTTCATAGCTTCAAATACTACATTAGTTCCTCCTAAATTCAATTTTCTAACAACTTTAATTTTAGTCTTAGCCTCTATTAAAGAAGCCACCATATCTCCAAGTATTAATTGCTCATTAAAGTTTTTAGAACCTACAACTATTGTATTTTTACTTGAGACAAAACTTGTAATTATTGAGAATAAAATAATTACGGCAACTAAAGCTGAAACTACAACTTTGAATTTCTTATTATTTAAAAGTGAATTACTTTTTCTAACTTTACCGCTATGAGTAATTTTTATTCCTTCAGGAACCACTATGTTTTCTACCTTACCTATAATAAAGTCTAGAAAAATAGCAAGGAAACAAGCGGGAATAGCTCCGGCTAAAATCATATTATTGTTAACAGTTGAAACACCCGAAAACACTAGATAGCCTAAACCACCAGCGCCGATAAATGCAGCTATGGTCATAAGTCCTACTGCCGTAACTGATGATATTCTAATACCTGACATTATAATGGGCATAGCTAATGGAAAACGAACTTTTAATAGTATTTGTGTTTGAGTAAGACCCATACCATCAGCTGCTTCAATAAGTGCAGGGCTTATGTTAGTTAGTCCTGTAAATGTATTTTTGACTATTGGTAGAAGAGAATACATAACTACCATGATAATTGCCGGTTTGCTGCCGATACCAAGTAGAGGTATTAAAAATCCAAGCAATGCAAGGCTGGGTACAGATTGAACTATATTTGTAAAACCGATGACAGGAACTGATAATTTTCTATACCTAACTATAAGTATTCCAAGAGGTATGGCAATAGCAACGGCAATCAAAATTGAGAATATAGTTAGTTGTATGTGCTGAATAAATAAATCTATTATTTCCGTTTTTCTATCTATTACAAATTTTATAAAACTATTCATTAACATCTACCTCCATATCTATAAATTGATTACTTAATATAGATAAAAGGCTACTCTTTGTAAGAAGTCCTGATAGTTTAAAGTTATCATCAACTACAGGAACAAAGTTTATATCTTCTTTCTTTATAAGTTCTAATATATCTATAATAGAATCTTCTCCATTAACTGTTATAAGATCAGTTTTCATTATATCTTTAAGTTTTATTGTTTTATCTGGATTTGCTCTTAGGGTTGTTCTTATTTGTTTTAAAGTGACAATTCCTTTTAAAACGTTGGCTGGATCTACAATAAGTAAACTATCTACATTGCTAGATTTCATTATTTCAATTGCTTGAAGTATTGTTCTCTCAGCAACTGATTTTATAGGCTTCGCTATCATAATGTCTTTTGCTTTTATTAATTCAGGCTGAGTCCATATTCTGTTTTTACCTACAAAATCTCGTACGAAATCATTAACAGGATTTTTTAATAATTCTTCTGGAGTATCAAACTGAACAACATGTCCATCCTCTAGGATACAGATTTTATCTCCGAGTTTTAAAGCCTCATCCATATCATGAGTTACAAAGATTATGGTTTTGCGTACATTTTGTTGTATGTTAAATATCTCATCTTGGAGTTGAGTTTTTGTTATAGGGTCTAACGCACTAAAAGGTTCATCCATGAGTATTACATCGGGATCCATTATAAGAGCTCTTGCAACACCTACTCTTTGTTGTTCTCCTCCACTTAATTGATTAGGATACTTATTTTTGAATTCATCAGGATCAAGTCCTACTAAATTTAATAATTCAATTACTTTAGCATCTATTTTTTCTTTTGGCATTTTTTCGATTGATGCTATTAAACCAATATTGTCAGCTATAGTTAAATGCGGAAGAAGTCCTGCCTGCTGTATAACATAACCCATGTTACGCCTTAGTTTTATAGTATTTTTATCTCCAATTTTATCGCCATTAATTAAAATTTCACCAGAAGTTGGAGTTAACAATTTATTAATCATTTTAAGTGTTGTAGTTTTCCCACAACCACTAGGTCCAATAAAAACTACTAATTCTTGATCTCCTATAGTAATATTTATATCTTTTAAAATTTGTCTACCATTAAAACTTTTGTTCACGTTTTTAAACTCAATCAAAATAAAACCTCCTAATTTATTGCAAAGCAACAACTTTAATTGTAACACTGGGTTGTTACTTTGTAAAGAATTCACAATAACGTAGAATTTGTTATTTAATTATTATTCAGTTATTTAAGAGGATTTATACAATCCTTTTTTAGTATTTAATTATAATTTTAGAACTTAATAAAAAAAATGATGTATATTAAAATATACACCATCCTTTCTTAAAAATTAATCTATTAATTTCTTAGACCTTAAAAAATCATCTGCAACAGTTTTTGGATCCTCACCATTATCTGCTCTTAAATTCATTTTTTGCATATCTACATCTGTAATTTTCCCCTGGAGTAGTAGCAATACTTCCTTAAGTTCTGGATGTTTCTTAAGCGTGTCTGCTCGTATTATAGGAACCGGATTGTAAGGAGGGAAAAAGTTCTTATCATCTTTTAAGAGTGCAAGATCAAATTTTTGAAGTAACCCATCTGTAGAGTTTGCATCTAAAATTTGTGTTTCATTATTATTAAGTGCAGTATATCTAAGTCCACCATCTATACCTTTTACATTTTTTAGTTTTAGGTTATATACTTTTTCAAGTCCAGGATAACCGTCGGATCTATTTGTAAATTCCATAGTAAATCCACCATTTAAAGTAGGTCCTATTTTAACTAAATCAGAAATGGTTTTTATATTGTTTTTTTCGGCAATAGCTTTATTCATTGCCATTATATAAGCATTATTAAAGCCTAAAGGTTTCATTAGCTCTATATCATAATTTGTTTTAAAATCTTTTTTTACCAAATCAAAAACTTTAGTTGGATCGCTCATAGAAGGTTTTTTTAATATAGTTATAAGACCTGTCCCGGTATATTCTACATATACATCTAAATCTTTAGATTGCATAGCTTTGAATATTACGGCAGTTCCTCCTAAATTAAATTTTCTCTCAACTTTAATTTTTGTTTTAGCTTCGACTAAAGAAGCTACCATATTTCCAAGTATAATTTGTTCATTATAGTTTTTAGAACCAATAACTATTGTATTTTTACCTTTCACAAAACCTGAAACTACTGTTGATATAATTAGTGCAAGAACCAACAATGAAGCCACGAGTTTGAACTTTTTGCTATTAAAAAATGTAGCTTTTTTGATATCTTTATGAGTAGTTCTTATTCCTTCTGGAACTACTATGTTTTCTATCTTTCCTATAATAAAGTCTAAAATAAGAGCAAGCATGCAAGCAGGAATAGCTCCGGCTAAGATCATATTGTTGTTAACAGTTGAAACACCTGAAAACACTAAATATCCTAAACCGCCAGCACCGATAAAGGCTGCTATGGTCATAAGTCCTACTGCTGTAACAGAAGATATTCTAATGCCAGACATTATAATTGGCATAGCTAGTGGGAAACGAACTTTTAATAAAATTTGTGTTTGGGTAAGACCCATACCATCAGCTGCTTCAATAAGTGCAGGATGTACGTTAGTTAGTCCAGTAAATGTGTTTTTGACAATTGGTAGAAGAGAATACATAACTACCATAATAATTGCTGGTTTGCTGCCGATACCAACAGCCGGTATTAAAAATCCAAGTAGTGCAAGACTTGGTATTGATTGAACTATATTTGCAAAACCAATAACAGGAGCTGATAGTTTTCTATATCTAACTATAAGTATTGCAAGAGGTACTGCTATAAGCACTGCAACCAAGATTGCAAATATAGTTAACTGAATATGTTGTATAAATAAATCTGTTATTTCAGTTTTTCTGCCTATTACGAAAGTGATAAAAGATTTTATACTATTCATTAACTTCTACCTCCATATCTATAAACTGATTACTTAATATAGATAAAAGACTACTATTAGTAAGAAGACCTGATAGTTTAAAGTTATCATCCACTACAGGAACAAAGTTTATATCTTCTTTTTTAATAAGTTCTAATATGTCAATTATAGAATCTTCTCCATTTACGGTTATAAGCTCAGTTTTCATTATATCTTTAAGTTTTACAGTTTTATCTGGATTTGCTCTTAGGGTTGTTCTGATTTGTTTTAAAGTGACAATTCCTTTTAATACATTAGCTGTATCTACAATAAGTAAACTATCTACATTACTAGTTTTCATTATTTCTATTGCTTGAAGTATTGTTCTCTCAGCAACTGATTTTATAGGTTTTGCTATCATAATATCTTTTGCCTTAATTAATTCAGGTTGAGTCCAAATTCTATTTTTACCTACAAAATCTCGTACGAAGTCATTAACAGGATTTTTTAATAGTTCTTCTGGAGTATCAAACTGAACAACATGTCCATCCTCTAGGATACAGATTTTATCTCCGAGTTTTAAAGCCTCATCCATATCATGAGTTACAAAGATTATGGTTTTGCGTACATTTTGTTGTATGTTAAATATCTCATCTTGGAGTTGAGTTTTTGTTATAGGGTCTAACGCACTAAAAGGTTCATCCATGAGTATTACATCGGGATCCATTATAAGAGCCCTTGCAACACCTACTCTTTGTTGTTCTCCTCCACTTAATTGATTAGGATACTTATTTTTGAATTCATCAGGATCAAGACCTACTAAATTTAATAATTCAATTACTTTAGCATCTATTTTTTCTTTTGGAACTTTTTCAATTGATGCTATTAAACCAATATTGTCTGCTATAGTTAAATGAGGAAGAAGTCCTGCCTGCTGTATAACATATCCCATGTTACGTTTTTGAACTCGATCAAAATATAACCTCCCAATTTATTACAAATAATGACTTAATTATAGCACTAAGTTTCTGTTTTGCAAATAATATACTCGAATTTGGAATTTCATGAGAATTTTAGTCATATCAGCAAAGAAAATAATAAGAGAAACCCTTACATCATATTTATTTAAATATGATGTAAGGGTTTCTCGCGAATTATAAGTTTTCATAAAGAAGGCTTTTAATCCTATCATAACTACTCTCATCGCAAATCACAACGAAAATATCCTTATCTTCAAAGGTGGTTTGCGGGCCTGGGGAGAGTATTAATTTATCATTTCGTCTTATACCAATTATAGTTGCACCTGTATTTTGCCAAAATTTAACTTCAAATATAGTTTTATCTAAAATACTCATTTCGGTAGTTATTTCAAATTCAAAAGGAATAAATGGGTTGCTATTTTTAAATCTACTAGAATAATCTATTAATTCATCAATAGAATCATCTATATTTTTATCTAATTCTTTTTTCTTTTCAAGTAAATTCTTAATGTCCTTTTTAAGAGAACTAATAGAATCTATATCTTTAAATTTATCAATAAATTTCAAACAATTATCTACTGAGTTTATTACAATTCCACTGCCTTTTGTTACTGTTACTATATCCATATCACTTAAAAGAGTTATAGATCTTCTTATAGTTTCTGGTGATACATTGTATTCACTTGCTAGAGAAGAACGACCATATAGTTTATCACCAACAGCAAAATCTCCAGATAGTATTCTATTAGTAATATCAATAGCTATTTTTTTATAAATAGGTTTTAAAATAGATTCATTTGGCATTTTCGATTTTATCAAAAGTAACATTTATACTTTTGATAAATTCCCCCCTTTTTGTTTAATAATTTAATTGAGTACTAATTGTTGTTAGTATTGTTTTTTCTAATTTATTATAAATTATTATAGGTTTATTGTATATAGTAAATTTGTTTTAGATTAAATTTTCTGGAATATAAATACTAAGACCAGGGAATGATTTAAAAATTAATTGATTCTTAAATATATTTATGATTTGAAATATGTTATGCTTAAGAGAAACTTTGTTTATCATTTTTATCACTCACAATACATTTAATATTTAAAACTGGAATATAGAAATCAATAACAGAGAATACAACAATATTATAGCTTTTAATAGAATTATAATCTATTAAATAATGAAATACCAGTGTTATAATAGCAAGGAAAGAAAATTAAATGTGAAAATAATTATAGCAAGGTATAGGAGAATTTTATGAGAAATTTATTGAACCAGAAAAAAACATTGAAAAGAAAAATAATATTAAAGGTGTTATTATGTATTATTTGCTTAGGTGTAATTTTTTATAATGGCACAAGGCAAGGAGAAATATCACAAAGGAGTAGTAAACAAGTTATAAAGGTAGCAAGTAAACTTGTGAACATGCCACTTACAACTATTGATAAAGCTAGTATTAAATTTAAAGATGTAAATTTTTATGTAAGGAAAAATGCACATTTCTTTCAGTATTTAGTTCTCAGCGTATTTATGTGTTCAGCAGTAAAGGAGCTTAAATTGTATAAGTCGAGCCAAATATTTTTAGTGTTATTTCTTCTTTTACTTTTTCCAGTAGCAGATGAGTTTATTCAAAAATACATACCAGGTAGAACATCAAATGTTTTTGACGTAGTAATTGATTTTAGTGGTGGAATTTTAGGAATGTTAATTTCCAACATTAAATATAAAGTGCATAAAAAGAAAGCTAAAATTCAATTTTAGGATCTAATTGAATTTTAGGACCTAATTGAATTTTAAAATTTAATACAGTTTTAATAGTGCATATAATAACCTCCATAAAGTAATAATAAGTCTGTATAAAAAAATGGTTTATGGAGGTAAAAAAATGAAAAATACATCTTTAAGAATAAAAATATTCAGTGGAATCTTATGTACAGGCTTAGCATTTTCTTCAACGGGTCTTAGTTTTGCATCTGTTATGAATAATACGAGTACCATTAATGTTGTTGCTACGAGTATGGATGTAAAAATTAATTCCTATGATAAAAATGCTGGTAAGGCAAGACATGCAGAGATGAAAGCTACACTAGACATTGTAGTTAAGGAAAGCATCGCTTCTAATATTATTACACAAACTGAAGGTGAAAAGGTATTAAAATATGTAACCGAGAAATCTGGAAAAAATCTTAACATCATGAAAGATAAAAAGAGTAAAAAAGGGAAATGTGATAAAGCGAAAGGTGGATTATTTAACGATTTAGTAACCGATGGTATTTTGAGCAAGGAAAAATCTGATGCCCTTAGAAAAAAAATGTATACTAAAAAAGCAGAAATCAGAACTATAGAACTAAAAAATGGATTAAATATTCTTGTAGTTAATAAAAAATTAACAATTGACCAAAGTAATAAAGTTCGTCAAGTTATAATAACAAGACAAACCTTGAGAAAAGAAACATATATTAAAACTAAGGGTATGAGTGAAAAAGAAAGAAAAATTTATATGAAAAAAATGAAGTTAACTAAGGGTAGCCCTATGAAGGTACTTATTGACAATGGTACTATAACAAAAGAGCAAGAAATTGAAATAATAAAGGTATTGCCACATCATTTCCATGGTGTTCATGGTAATAAATAGAAATAAGCTGAATTACCAAAATGCATACCATGTATTTTGGTAATTTTTATTAAAAAGTTATTCATAAGTAATACATAAAGATGTGCTAAAATAAAAACATATTCAATAAGAGTTTTTACGAGAGGAGAATTTAGTTTATGGCAATATTAGTATGTGGTGGAGCAGGTTACATTGGAAGTCATATGGTAGCTGAGCTTTTAGAAAAAGGGGAAGAGGTAGTTATTTTAGACAATTTCCAAAAGGGACATCATGATTCATTATTGGGTGGAAAACTATACTCTGGAGATTTAAGAGATGATGTTATATTACATAAGATTTTTACAGAGAATACGATAGATGCAGTTATAGATTTTGCAGCAGATTCACTTGTAGGGGAAAGTGTTACAGAGCCATTAAAATATTTTGAAAATAATATTGGGTCTACTGTAAATTTGTTAAAGGCTATGAGAGATCATAAGGTTAAATATATAGTGTTCTCATCTACAGCAGCAACTTACGGAGAGCCAGAGAATATTCCTATACTTGAAGATGATAAGACTTTTCCAACTAATCCATATGGGGAGTCCAAGCTTTGTGTAGAGAAAATTTTAAAGTGGTGTGATAATGCTTATGGTATTAAATATACTGCTTTAAGATATTTTAATGCAGCGGGTGCACATATAAGCTCAAAAATAGGAGAAGACCATAGACCAGAATCTCATTTGATACCTATTATACTTCAGGTAGCACTTGGGCAAAGAGAAAAAATTATGATATTTGGAGATGATTATGGTACTGAGGACGGTACTTGTGTTAGAGACTATGTACATGTAACCGACCTTGCTAGTGCTCATTTACTTGCAGTGAAGAGGCTTAGAAGAGGTGAAGATAGCACAACTTGCAATCTTGGAAATGGCTTAGGGTTTTCTGTTAAACAAGTAATTGACGCAACAAGAAAAATTACTGGTAAAGAAATAAAGGCTGAAATGGCTCCTAGACGTGAAGGAGATCCAGCAGTGCTTATAGCTTCTAGTGATAAAGCTCGTAAAATTCTTGGATGGGAGCCTAAATTTGCATCACTTGAAACTATTATAGAAACTGCATGGAAGTGGCATGAAAGTCATCCAGAGGGATACAAAAAATAAAAATTCGAAAAAAAAGTTGTACAAGTTTTCCTTTGGATGTGTTCATCCAGTTGGACACTTATACAACTTTTTTAAATTTTTTTGTATTTTTTACGATTAATCTGCAAAGACTAGATAAACACCATATTTATCTTTGTGGTCTTTGCTTTTACTAGCAAAATCGACCAAGAAGGAGCCTTTTAAAAAAGCAATTATGGAAATCAATATAATGAAATTTTTAATTATTGAATTAATTTTCATAAGATTTCTCCTTTCACGATATTACTATGATATTATTTTGCTCAAAAATAAGATTAAAAACCTATTGAATCATAGGGAAATTGATAAAATATATACATGGTTAAATTGATAATATAAAGGGTTGAGCAAATATAATTACAAAAAAATTCAAATTAGATTGCAAATAAAATACAAAATTTAAAATAGATTTGAACCAAAATCTTTAGGGTTATTTAGGAATTTCTATATCGCTTGGAATCTTAAGACCTGCCATCTTCATTAAGTATAATGCATTTCTAGTAGTAGACACTCCAGGTCTGAGCTTATAGTCAAAGTACAATTTATCATTTTTATAATATTCTTTTAGGTGATAATTCTTAACTTTTTTATTAGTGTTCTCTATGTCACCTAGTTCTAAATCATGGGTGGATACAAATCCTAGTGCATTTTCATTGCTTAACTTTGCGACAAGTACTTTAGCGCCAGTATGTCTATCTATTGAGTTTGTTCCTTTAAAGATTTCATCTAATAAGAAGAAAATTGGAGCTTCGTTTTCAGTAGCAGTAACTAGTTTCTTTATTCTTAAAAGTTCTGCATAGAAGGATGAAATATTTTTTTCTAAATTATCACTTGTTCTCATACAGGTATAAATATCCATTATAGAGCAAATGAATTCTTTCGAGCATACAGGAGCACCAGCATAGGCTAAAACTAAGTTAATGCCAGTAGTACGAAGCAGTGTGCTTTTCCCAGACATATTGGACCCTGTTATTAAAAGAATATTTTGTGATCTTTCCATGTGGATATCATTATATACTCTTTTATTTCCAAGTAGTGGATGGCCAAGATTCTTAGCTTTGTAAATAAGAGATTCAGTCTGGAATTTTGGCATAACCCAATCCCTGTTATCATGGGCTATAGTTGATAAGCTATTTAAGGCTTCCATTTCACCTATAACCTCTAGCCAAGATTTTAAAGAAGAACCACTAACTTTTTTAAAGCGCTGTAGATTAATTAAACATTGATAATCCCATAGGGTAAGAATATTAATAGGTAGATAAAACATGTTTCTTCTATCAGATACCAAGGTTACTAGATTGGCTAATTTTTTTATCTGAGATGAAGCCTTCATTCCATCTTTATTTATAAGTCTTTCTTCTAAGTTTTTCAAATATTCTGAGCTGAACTTCTTCTTTTCTATATGAGCAAGGAGGTTATTATATATATATATGGTATTTTTATATTGATATATAGTGTCCAAATTTCTACTTACTTCTCTATAACCAATTACAAGCAGTATTATATGAATTACAATTCCGATAAGTCCTATTTTATATAATACATTGTGAAAAATAAGTGATGACACAAGAATTGAGATAGTTATAATTGGTAATATCCTTATTACAGCTATTACTAAAGGCTTTAGGAAAAACTCATTTTTATCCTCTGCCCAAGTAAACAATGAATCAGGGTTATGATTTTTATTTTCACTAAGAATTGCTTCCGCTGCAAATCTTTGAGTCCATCCAATACTCCCTGCTAGCTCTTTTATGGCTTCCTGTCTTTTATGTATTTCCTCAATTCCATAGATAGGTTTTGATAATGCATCCTTTAATTTTTGTCTTCCAAGATAAGTTATACAGGTATTTATCCATTGGAAAAGAGAGTTGTCACCAAAAATATCTAGGTCTTTTGAGTAATTATGGTTCTCATCAATGAATTCCTCACCACTATCAGAAAAATCCTTCCAATTGTTATTGACACGGTTTATAGAAGTTTCATTTATTTTAGATAAAATAATGCACCTAATTTTGTTGTGTTTTATTTTATTATGCTTTATTGCCAAAGTTATAAATGAGAGTGCAGTAGCAATAAATACAATAATGCTTAAATAATAAGTAGTCTTTAAAAAGAAAAAAATCGTAAAGCCTATTCCACTTACAAAGACTATTAATCTTAATAAGCTTATGAAACCTATGGCTCCATTTTGTTTTTTTAGTAAATCATCGTAATGTTTTTTTCGATTAACATAAGGTGTTTTTTCCGTTTCCATAATTGCCTCCTAGATGTTTTCTTTATTAGATATATAATATCATATTAGAGGCTTGGTCCGCAATTTACTATATTAGGATAATATAAACAGATATAATTAAAACTATATAAAATTGTTTAAACTAATTCTAGTTAACTTGAATATTATAGTAAATGTGGTATTATAAGTTAATGGTCTATTTATCCTATTAAATTTTAGTATAGGAGATGATGTAGAATTGAAAATAACTATAACTGGTAGTTTATATTCGGGAAAGAGCTGCGCTGCCAAAGCTATAAGTGAGGCTTTAGATTATACTTATTTTAGTGTTGGTGAATTACAAAGAAAGCTAGCAGTAGAAAAAGGTATGTCTATAACAGAATACAATAAGTATATGCAAGACAATAATTTAGATTCTGGTGTTGATGATAATACTATAAAAATTGGAAGAGAAATGGAGAATTTTATTTTTGATGCTAGGCTTGCATGGTATTTTATACCAGACTCTTTTAAAATATATTTAAAAGTAGAAAATGATGTTGCTGTAGAACGGGCTATGAAAAGTGAACGAGGTAATTCAGAGAGGTATACTTCAAAACAGGAGGCCATGGAGGGTATAATAGAAAGAAGAAGATTAGAGGTTACAAGATTTAAGGATATTTATAATATTGATATAGAAAGGGATAGTAATTATGATTTAATTATTGATACCTCCCACATCACCATGGAAGACGTAATACAAAAAATATTAGGAGAGGTGAGGGGTGTCGTTTAAGAGAAAAAGTATGGAAGTTCTCCTACATGCCTTGCAATATGAACTCGAAACAAGAAATTTGATTAAGAAATTCTATATAAAGAATTTCTTAATCAAATTTCTATAGTTTTTTCGTTTCTTATTGCAAGTCATTACGTAGAAATTCCATACTTATATTGATATAACGACATTCACAAGGGGGTTACGTCAAAAGAAAAAGTGATCTACGAGAAAAATTTATACTCATTATTTGATATATTTAGCTACATTTTTATTGTGTTCAACATATGTTTTAGAAAATACATGCTCATTAGTTTCACTATTTAATACATAATAAATATAATCAGTTTTTGCAGGGTGGAGAGCTGCATTTATTGATTTAGTTCCCGGATTGCATATTGGTGATGGGGGAAGTCCTTTATTTAAGTATGTATTATAGGGGGATTTTACTGCTAAGTCTTTATTGTATAGTTTGGCTTTATTTCCAATTACATATAGAATTGTTGCATCTATTTGCAATGGCATATTTATATTTAACCTATTGTAAATAACACTTGATATCTTTGATCTATCTATATCTTTTCCTGCTTCTTTTTCTATTAGAGATGCTATTACCATAATATCTCGTACATTTAGTTTAGTTTTAGTTATGTAGTTTTTATTAGTTTCCATATTAATTTCAAAAGTTCTAAGCATTTTATTTATAATCGTTTTACTTGGTGTATCCTTTAAAAAAGAATATGTGGCAGGATATAAAAAACCGTCTAATTTATGTTTATCATTTGGCAATCCTTTTAAAAACCAGTAATTATTATCTGTCCAGTTTTCAACTTGGTTCATAAAGTCCTTTTGTGAAACTAATCCTGACTTTTCCAAAGTTTGACCTACTTTTTCATATGTATATCCTTCAGGTATCGTAACATTTATTGTATTATTTCTTATATTATATTTATTATATAATTTATTGCCTATTTGCAATCCTCCATATAATATTAAAATGAAAACTATAATCAAAATTAAGATTTTTATTAATTTCATAATTATGAGGCTCATATTCACCGTAACTCATTGATATGATAAGAACCAGTTTCAACTCCTTTTCATTGTTAATTGTATTTTTAGTATAACATATATGAATATTATCATTATTAAAATTTAATGAATAATTTAGAGTTTAGAACTAGAATATGTATTTTTAGTCACTATCTAAGTGCGAATAATAGCTAATAGACCATTCTTCAATTTCTTTAATGATTTTAGTGAGTTCTTTCCCTCTATCAGTAAGATAGTATTCTACTTTAGGCGGAATTTCTGCGTAAATGACCTTATCTACTAGTTCATTATTTATCAATTCCTTGAGATTTTCATTTAATACCTTTTGACTTATTCCTTTAGTAATTCGTTGAAGCTCTAAAAATCTCTTGGGCTCATCGTATAAATGACATAATAACACAGCCTTCCATTTACCTCTTATAAAATCCATTGCAAAATCTAATAAACATATATATTTTTTACCTTTATAATTCACTATTGGGTTACCTTCCTTCTGTTATTTTTATGTAAGGGTATTTTAATTTATAATTACTGTATATTAGAGTTATATTATATATTAAGATATCTAATAATAGCAAATAAATACATAATATGGTGTAAATATTAATATTTCAATAACTTACCTATAGGTAAACTCTTACCTATAGGTAAACTCTTACCTATAGGTAAACTCTTACCTATAGGTAAACTCTTACCTATAGGTAAACTCTTACCTAAAGGTAAACTCTTACCTAAAGGTAAACTCTTACCTAAAGGTAAACTCTTACCTAAAGGTAAGTTATCTAACTAAAAAGTGCGTACTTGTTAGTTAAGTTGTAGAATATTATAATGAGTATATGACTTAGGAATATTACAAATAAAAAAGATTGTATGGAGGTATTATTATGAAAGTACTTGCTTTTAACGGAAGTCCTAACAAAAATGGAAACACTTATGAGGCGATAAAAGCTGTAGCTAAAGAGTTTGAAAAAGAGAATATAGAAGTGGAGATTATTCATGTAGGAAATAAAGTGATACGTGGATGTTTAGCCTGTGGTGGGTGTAGTAAAAATTTGAATCAAAAATGTGATATCCAAAATGATGAGGTAAATGAATGGATTCAAAAAATGAGTAAAGCTGATGGAATTATTTTAGGTTCTCCAGTACATTACTCTGCAATAGCTGGAACAATGAAATCATTTTTAGATCGTGCATTTCTTGTAACATCTGTAAATGGAGGTATGCTTAGACATAAAGTAGGGGCTAGTGTTGTTGCAGTTCGACGTGCAGGTGGTATTCCTGTATTTGATCAACTGAATAATTATATTAATTATTCAGAAATGGCTATGCCTACATCAAATTATTGGAATGTAGTTTTTGGCAATGAACCAGGAGAAGCAGCTCAAGATAAAGAGGGAATGCAAATTATGAGCATATTAGGTAAAAACATGTCTTGGCTAATGAAGCTTGTTGATTTTGGAAAAAATAAGATAGAAGAGAGTCAAAGTGAAGACAAGGTATTTATGAATTTTATAAGATAGAAGTTTAGCTTACACGTTTTACAATAAAAAAGTATGAAATTTTGTCATCTTTACTCTAAATAAAGAGGGATGGTGAAATTTCATACTTTTATTGTTTTGCAAATTAGTTAAAGTGTCAATGTAAGTTAGCAGCGTTGCTAGTATCTTGTTGTTTAGATAGAAACATTAATTCGCTTTAAAAATGTATTCTATATCTTCAGTAATTTTACAATCAATATTGCCATCATTTTTCATATCATTTAGTATTCGCATAGCAACTTTATGGCTTAAGGAAGGTCTATAAGGTCGAGCCTCAGTTAAAGCTTGATATATATCAAGGCATCCCATAAGTCTAGAATTAAAGTCTAGTTCTTTATGTGGTTTTCCAAAGGGATAACCTTGACCATTTAGTTTTTCATGATGGTTTGAAGCCCATTCTACGATATCTTCAAACCCCTTGATTTCTTGAAGCGCAATTCTAGTATAATAGCTATGTTCTTTTATCACTTCATATTCGTCGTAGGTCAGTTTTCTTGGGGCTTCTAATATGGAGTTCGGAACGGCTAATTTTCCTATATCGTGTAAATCTGCAGCTATAAGCAATTTATAGGTATCATCTTCGTTATATCCATAATAGTTAGCTAGCTTTCCTACTTTAGTTGCCAGGCTGCTAGAGTGTAGCTGTGTGTAGGGAGATTTAGAGTCTATTATCGTTGATAAGACACTCGTAATATTTCGTATTTCTTTAAAGGTACATTCTATTGAAAACTTTGGAATTAAATTTTTTAAAGCATTTGTAATGAACATTCTTTTCAAATCAAGCCAAAAACTTTTATGGTTAGATATATTTAGGAACGCATTAGTTATATCATCTGAAAATATAACATAACGGTTATTAGTGATATAAGCTAAAAGCTTATCATGTTCTTCACAATTTAAGTTTTCAAAATTATAATTCATATCAAGAATGTCTGCAAGATGAATTATTTGAGACATTAAAGGAATATCATTTCCTTTTATATTAAAAAAACCTGTTCCATTATAGTTTTCATGATGATAGAGTAGTACATCTTTTACATTAGTATTAAACGGGAAATTATTAATATTACTTTCTCCAGCGCTACAATGTTCTTTTTTACGCTCTATTATGGTGAAGTTTTTTAGATCAACCCCTAGCAATTTATCATGTAAGCTTTTTTCACTGACGCCATTATCGTGTAAAATTGCCAAAGCTGTTAAATCATATAACTCTTTTTTATTAAGTCCTAAGTTTTCGCCTATTTTATAGCAAATGTAAGATACTCTTTTGCTGTGATTAGAAGTGGCACCGGTAATGTCAAGTTCCACGAAATCCAAAGCAAAGGATATTGACATTAAAAATTCATTTAAGTTAAATAACATTTGTGTTCCTCCAGAAAATTTTATTGATTAGTTTAAAGTAACAATATTAATATAGTAATTATAATACAAATTTTGTTAAGATAAAACTTTTTTATAGTTAATAAAAAATTAATATATAAAATTAACTTAAATTTTACAAAGACTGTAATCCATTACTTATAAAATTCTATGATATACTAAATTTGTTTCTAAAAAATGTAATCACATGGAGGTATTTATGTATAAATTAATAGCATTAGATATGGATGGATCATTACTTAATGGTGAAAATAAGATCTCAACAGCTAATTTCAATGCAATACAGAAAGCGAGAGAAAATGGAGTAAAAGTTGTACTAACATCTGGAAGACCTTTAGTTGGGTTTAAAAGATATTTAGAAGAACTTAATTTAATCTCAGAGAATGAATATGCAGTAGCCTTTAACGGAGCGCTTGTTCAAAGCTCAGAAGGCACAGAAATAATATCTAAAACAACATTAACTGTTGATGATTATAAATATTTGTATGAGTTAAGCAAAGAGTTAAAAGTAAATATACATGTATTAACAGAGAGTAAGGTAATTACTCCTAAAGATAATGAATACACAAGGAGAGAGGCAAAGCTAAATCAGATTCCTATTGAGATACTTGCAGTGGAAGATGTAGACGCAAGTACTACTATAGTTAAGGTTATGTTTATAGGGGAACCACAACTTATAACTGAGATAATTGAGAACATGCCGGATGAGATAAGTAGTAAATATGCAATAGTTAGAAGTTCACCTTTCTATTTAGAGTTTCTTCATAAATCAGTTAATAAAGGTGCAGGAATAGCGGCCCTTGCAGAAAAGCTAAATATTAAACAAGAAGAGGTTATATGCATTGGAGATGCAGGTAATGATATTCATATGATTAAGTATGCTGGACTAGGAGTTGCAATGGGGAATGCATTCCCAGAAGTTAAAAAGATTGCAAATTTTATAACTAAAACAAATGAGCAAGATGGTGTGGCTTATATTATTGATAAGTTTATTTTACAACCTCAAGAAGAATTTGCTGTATAAGAATCATTAAATAACTAGCCGATATATAACATGGAAGTCGAACAAATATTAATTAATAATAGATATTGACAAATAATTAAAATGAGTATAGAATTAGAGTATAGAAATTTTTATACATCCGGTATTAATCATCTTTATCCCCCAAGATTAAATATAATTAATACTGGAACCCAATTTGTTTTTAATCAAGTAAATCGAGAGGCTAGTAATAATATTATTACTAGCTTCTTATGTGTTATTTACAACCTTTATTATTTTAATTTAATCCGCTTAATTCATCTCTTCTGTTTTGCTGTTTTTCTTTCATGTTTTCTAGGGCATTTACATTCATATGATCTTTGTTATGTTCCATATATCCTTTAGCAAAGGCATAGTTTTTTTCAAGACATTCTAAATCACTTGAGTGTGATTGATTTCCACCCATAATTTTGCATTCTAATATTTCAATGTTCGCTTCTCTATCAGCTTGTTTTACTATTGAATCGCTGAACTTTTCTAATGAGGATATATCAGAAAATTTTTCAAGATGTCTTTCTGTTCTAGTATGATTTTCTACAATGTTTTCAAGTGCCTCAAGTCTATTAGCTTTTTCAATTTTATAACGGTCTTCATTATTATATATATTGTTATTGTTTGTCATTAAAAGTCCTCCTCTTTTTTAAAAAATTAATATTATTATTTTAGGTTTTTTAGCTTATTGTAATACTATGAGATGGTTGGAATTTAATATATAAAACATAATTAAGACGATATTATGTATTTAGTGGATTTTAATAGGAAAAACATGATTTTTTGTTTTGGCTGATAATCTGATATAATTACATACATGGTAAAAATGGAATAAGAAAATAATTATTAATATCTTTATTGTAAGAGTAAAGGCTAGGAGATTGATATGTCGAAAAGAAAACAAGTTCTAATAGCTTTCGTGGTTCTAATTATTATGGGTGGTTTTTTTTATGGGACAAGTTATTTGAGGGAAAAACATGAAAAATCTATACAGACTATTAAAGAAAATAAAAAAATAGATGAGATTGCTAAAGCAAAAGAAAAAGCAGTAGTAGAAAAATCACAGGCTAAAACCGAGGAAAACAATAAAAATTTAAAAAAAAGTTTACCTAAGGTTATTGTTATAGATCCAGGACATGCTAGTGTTAATAGTCTGGTGAAAGAGCAACAAGCGCCAGGTTCAAATGTTATGAAGGTGAAGGAACCTGGTGGTACTCAAGGTATTAATACTAAAACCCCTGAGTACGTGGTTAATATGGATGTAGCAGTTAAGTTAAGAGGCTTATTACAGGGAAAAGGGTACACTGTAATAATGACTAAAACGGAGAATAAGCAATTGCTTGGGAATATTGCAAGAGCTGAAGTTGGAAATAAAGCTAAAGCAGATTTAGTTATAAGGATTCATGCGGATGGAAATAATGATTCGTCTATTAAAGGGGCATCAATGCTTGTACCTACATATAATAGAAATTCAAATTCCATATATAAATGGAGTAAAAAATATGGAGAGATAGTTTTTAGCAATTTAATTAAGGAGATTGGGATGAAAAATAGGGGAGTTGTGGAGCGATCCGATATGACTGGATTTAATTGGTCTAAGGTTCCTGTTATTTTGGTGGAAATGGGATTTCAATCTAATGCTACTGAGGATAGGTTGCTAATTACAAGTGCTTACCAAGAGAAGATAGCGAAGGCATTGGCAAATGGCATTGATCTGGCGCTAAAGTGAAGGGCATTCAATTCTCCTGCGAGACTTGCAATATGAGCTCGAAACGTGAAATTCCATTAAGCAATTCTAATCTTTAGGAGGTTTAAAAATGAAGTTAAATAAGATTCATCATATAGCTATTATTTGTTCAAACTATGAAATATCTAAGGAGTTTTATGTTAATGTTTTAGGGTTGAAAATCATTAAGGAAATATACAGGGAAGAGAGGGAATCATATAAGCTGGACTTGGGTGTTGGAGATAATTATCAAATAGAATTATTTTCTTTTCCACAATCAGCTAAAAGATTGAGTTATCCTGAAGCGAGGGGACTTAGGCATCTTGCTTTTGAGGTAGACAATATTGGTGAGGTAATAAAGGAACTGTCAAATAATAATGTAATTACTGAGCCTATTAGAATTGATGAGATTACGGGGAAAAAATTTACTTTTTTTAGCGATCCAGATGATTTACCTATAGAATTATATGAAAAATAGAGGAGTGGGGGTATCAAATTCACCTGCGCGACTTGCAATATGAGCTCGAAACGTGAAATTCCATTAAGGAATTCTAACTTTTGCTCCAATAAAATGCCCTATCGCTCACACTCGACGTCCTGTCTCGGGTTCGCTAGACTGCCGTCCTGGCAGTCTTACGGGAATTTTATTTCCACAAAAGAAGAATTACTAAATGGAATTTCAATGTTTTATCGCTTCTTATTGCAAGGCACTTCGGAGAAAATTTATACTATTGCGTGGTTACGGTAGGGTGGAGCTAATAGGGATAGCAATTAAAAAAAGATTGATGGGTCTCAATAATTTCAACTCCAAAATCTTTTAACCGGTAAGCTACGGGTTTGTTGCAAAACAAATAAAGCCCATAAGACCGCTAAGTCTTATGGGCTTTTTCATGTTCTAAATTAATTTCTCTTTTAATACTTCTGATAGTGTTTTTGATTCTTCAATGGCACTTATTAGTTTTGCGGAGGATTTGTTGTCTCCGATTATGATTCCACCGGTTAATATATTTTCATTGAAAAATAATTTCTTATATACTTTATTTTCAACGTCTTGTGTGCTGAGAGCTTTAAATTTATCTTTTGATATTTGCCCTACAGATAACAGTTCGATGCCCATAGAGTTAAAGGAGATGACTCCTGTTGCATGAACGTAGGCTTTTTTATCTCCTACTGCATTTATACCAGCAATTTTACCCATATCTACAGCGGCTGGCCAGTTGCCATATACAGCGCCTTCATATTCTGCAATGTCGCCACATGCATATATGTCTTTGATGTTAGTTTCCATACTTTCATTAACTAATATACCTTTATTAGTGAGTATATTAGTTTTATCAGCTATACTTTTATTCGGGGCTATTCCTGTTGAAAATAGGACTAATTGCGCATCGAAAGTTTTTCCACTTTTGAGAGTTACTGATGTAACAGATTTTTCACCGTTTATAGCAGTTACACTATCACCTAGAATAACTTCGATATCTTGAGATTCAACTGCAGTTTTAAGTATAAGGCTACTTTCATTATCTAATTGCTTAACTAGTAAGGAGTCACTAAATTCAACTACCGAAACTTTAATACCAGCCTTTTTAATTTCATAGGCTGCTTCAAGTCCTAAAAGTCCACCACCTACGATTACTACGCTTTTAGTGGTCTTCATCTTATTTTTAATATTCTCTAAGTCCTTTAAATTTCTTAAAGTGAATACCCCTTGTTTGTCTATTCCATCTGTAGGAATCATACGGTTTTGACTTCCGTTTGCTATAATTAATTTATCGTAACTTTTAGCACTGTCACCCTCGATTAGTATTTGTTTTTCCTTTGTTTTAATGGCTTGAACCTGTACTCCTAAGTTAAGGGTTATGTTATTTTTCACATACCATTCTTTTGGAGATAGGTAGAAAGTATCGTCTTTAAGCTCTTCACTTATACCATCAGATATGGAAGGCCTGTAATAGGTTAACTGTGGTTCATTTGATATTATTTCTATCGCACATTCTTTATTTCTTTTTCTTATGGCATCGGCAGCATAATATCCAGCAGCGCCGTTACCTATGATTAAAAATTTCTCTTTTTTGACAGAACTAAAGTTTATTACCTCTTCGGTTACTTCAATAAACTGATCGGCACTTGCACCACAAGCAGGGCATATTTCAGGTGGTTTTGCTCCGTCAAATTCTTCGCCACAAACTATGCATTTCCATCTTTTCTCTGTAGTTGGTTTAGAAGGAGTGTTTTTTGGTTTAATCTTATCAGCTATCTTAAGCGCAAAACTTTCTCCAAAATTGTATGCAAAGTCTAAATCTTTTTCATTGGGATTGAAATTAATCTTCATTGAAGGATATAAATCAAGTTTAATTTGTTTTAACCTTTCCATTACATTTGGGACACCTTCTCCACTCCAACCGTAAGAACCAAATGCAGAAGCTACTTTTCCACCATGAACTATAGGGTTTAAGTTTATTAATACATCCCATATTGGTTTTAGAGCGTCTCCATTTATAGTAGGAGTACCAAAGATTATTCCCTTAGATTTATCTATACTAGATAAAATATCATGCATATCATGATGAATAACATCATACATACTAACTTTAAAATTAGAAATTGAGTTTATACCCTCTTCTATTTTTTTAGCAATAGATTCTGTGTAGCCATAAGCCGAGACGTAACATATGGTAACTTCATTTGTATTGTCCTTTTCTTCGGGAAGGCTCCACTGCTTGTATTGATTTACGATGTTTAAGGGATCTTCTCTTAAAACAGGCCCATGCCCTGGACATATTATGTCTATAGGGAGGTCCTTAATTTTTTCTATTGCTTTTAATACATAAGGTTTAAAGGGTCCCATAATACCGTCAAAGTAATATTTTAAGGCTTCTCTATAATTTTCTTGGCTTTCGTTTAAATCATTAAATACAGCTGCACTTGAGTAGTGACTTCCAAAGGCATCGCAAGTTATAAGTAGCTTGTCTTCTGCAACGTACGTAAAAATTGAATCTGGCCAGTGAAGGAAAGGTGCTGAAATAAAAGATAAGGTTTTATTTCCAAGGCTTAAACTATCCCCATCACCTACAGTTATATATTCAAAATCTCTATTTATAATTTGTTTAAGAAATTTAATTGCAGCACGTGAACCTACTACCTTAGCGTTTTTAGCAATTTCTAGAAGTTTTCCTACAGAACCCGCATGGTCTGGCTCAGTATGATCTACAACAATATAATCAATCTTCTCTATGTCAATATCTAAAGAGTTTAATCTTTCGAGATATTCATTGAAAAATTTTTCTTTTACTGTCTCGAATACTGCAGTTTTTTCACTACCTTTAACTATATAAGAGTTATAAGTAGTGCCAAAAGGGGTATACATTATTATATCAAAAATTCTAAGATTAGGGTCTAGTGCGCCTACCCAGTATATATCTTTTGTCACTTCTAATGATTTCATTTATAACACTCCTTTAATATCTATTTTTATATAATAGTTATTATCTAGTATTATAGTATAGGGATATTTAAAATGCAATAACTATTTACCATATTAAGGTTAGAATTGTTTTACAGTAAACATTTTTTATGCTATAGTTTCAATATTATTAAAAATTTAAAAACAAGGAGAAATTATATGAATTGGTTAAAAATTATTAGTATAGTTTTAGATTTATATAGCCACACTAAATAGAATGAAATTGAGGATTCTCAACTAAGTTTTGAGAATTATCAACCAAGTTATTATAGTGGGGAGAGATACGGTTATGAGTGAGATGGACAGTAATAATAAAAAATATTTAAATAAAGCATACAAAAATTTTTCAGAGTTAGTTTATGTTGTGTCTGCAAAAGAACTTGAGTTTTTTATTATAAAAGGTGAATTTACTAGCTACTTCAATTCTAGAATGAAGAAAATGATGTCAGAAATTAATGAAGAAAAAAGTGAAATTTTAGATGCAGGTGTGTTCTTTAATACAAAAGGTGAAATAACTCTAATAGATAAAGAGATAGTAGGTAAATTTATTGAGGATAGTTACACCTTAAAAATGCTTGAGTATTACAAAAACACTTCTTTGAATAGAATTATAAAGGGAATAGTTAATGGAACTGAAAAATCAAAAGGGGATTTTATTTTAATCTCATATTCAATCCTGTACAATACCCTTAATGAATTATATAAAAATATTAGTTGTAAACAAACTAATATGATTATTTATAAAAATAGATTTGCTTTAGAGGATTATAAAAAAGGTGATTGCACTATTATTATTGCAGTATTGCTAATATTAGAAGATTTATGCAAATACATTGGTGTTGATCGCTATAAAATGCTGAAAGAATTAAAAACAAAAATTTACAAATAGCAGAATGAAATTAAAAAACAAAGAAAAAATGGAGCAGAATATCTAATTATTGTGATAAAGATTTACAAATTAACTATATTTTCCATAATATAAAAGAGTTGTCAAACAATATTTCTAATTATTTGAAAAAAAATTCAATTTTAAATAAAAAACTTTTAGCTATATTTATTATGATTTCGACAAAATAATCTGATGAATATATATTAAGAAACCTCACTATTTTATGTTAATCGTGACTTTATGGGTGTAAAGGGTTGAAGTTGTCATTTTAAAGAGATAATATCTTGTAACTGTATTTCATAAAATGACAGATTTTTTTAAAAAGGAATGTTAATGTAATCTCATAGTACAAGTAGGGGGGGAGAACAGATATGGTAGTGATAGAAAATTTATACAAAAAAGTAACAGATGGTGATGTGAATTATACTTATTTTTATAGACTAGTAAAAAGTCAGATTTCTGTTTCAATGTATGATGAATTTACTAAAGTGCAGGCTTACGGTATTGAAATAGAAAGACAAGACATATCAAATGGTTCGGTAGTACGCATACAGAGAGATTGTGTAGATAATATAAGTCCACAAAGATATAAAGTTAAAAATCTTCTAAAGATGTTATATGACAACACAGTATCACCTATTCACATGATTGACATATTGGGCGAGTATATTGATGAATATACTAGTGATTTTGATGAAATGTTAAAAAACATAGCTACTTGTTAAGATTGCGAATTAGACAAGCATTTCGAGGAGATTGCTCCTCCTGAAGAGACTACTCCTGCTGAAGAGACTACGCCTCTTGAGGAGACTAAGCCTCCTAAGGAGGTTTTTCTTCTTTTTGTTATATAATGAAAAAATATAGAGCTTATATAAAACTAAAAATAAAACTATAAATAATCATAATTTTATTATATTATATTATTATAGTTAGATAATTATAAAGTTAAAATTTGTGATTCTTTTAATGTAAAGATTCAATTCAATATAGAAATATAGATTAACAAGTAGGAGTGATAGTTATGATTATCGGTGTAGGTACTGATATAGTTGAAATTAGGCGAATAAAAAAAGCTATGGAGAGTAATGATAGATTTTTAGAAAAAATTTTTACAACAATTGAATTAGAATATCTTAAAAGTAGAAATTTAAGGTCTGAATATGTAGCTGGAAGATTTGCGGCCAAAGAAGCAGTAGCAAAAGCTTTAGGGACAGGGTTTAGAGGGTTTGATTTTAAAGATATTGAAATCGACAGGACTACTCTTGGAAAACCAATAGTAATTTTGAAAGGTAAAGCAAAGTTAATAGCTAACAAAGAAGGTCAGTATTATGTTCATCTTAGTATATCCCATGGGGAAGATAGTGCTGTGGCTTATGCTATAGTAGAAGTTGAAAAAAAGATTGAGGAAAAAAATGAGAAAATAGTAGTGAAACCTAATTCATTGTAATTAATTATTTTAGTAATAGTATGAGAGGATTAATAATAGTATTAGTATTAGAACGAATTGTTATGGCTGATAACATTGATAATTGTTTTATATCTCTAGAGAAATGCTAGGAGGATATCAATGAAAAAGTGTTCACTATTATTTTTAAGTCTTTTAATATTATTAAGTTCTTTATTATTAATTTCATGTGATAAGAAACCAAAGGATACTAATGATATCACAACTTTTTTAAAAAATATGGAAAGCTATACTACAGAAATGAATATGGATGTAAAAAATGCTAAACAGGTAATAAACTATAAGGCGAAACAATCATATTTGCGAGGAGGTGGATACAAACTAGAATTAAACAAAAGTAGAGTTTTTATTTATAAACCCGATGATAAAATTTATATTAGTGATAAAAACAGTGATACAAAGTATGTACAGAGTAAGGATTTTGATGAAGTTTTTAAACTAAGTTTTATTGGAGAATACATAGGATTATTATATACTAATGAGGAAATAAAATATGTTACCAAAAACATAAATGATATTGAATATACTGTAATTGATTTATTTATTCCTGGTAGTAATAAAAATATTAATAAAGCATTGCTATATGTTAATAATAAAAAAATGGTACCAGATAAAATGGTGATTTATGATATCAAGGGTATTGAGAAAATTGAGATAACATATGTTAATTTCATTCCTAACGCAGAGATTGAACCATCAGAGTTTAATGTTCCGTAGTAGAAATTAAATTTAAATAACAAATGAGGTGAAGATCATGTTTAAACATTTAAGACCAGTGTGGGCAGAAATTGATTTAGATAAGCTGGCTCATAATATGAGAGAGGTCAGACGTATTGCTAAGAGTGGAAATATTATAGCGGTTGTAAAGGCGGATGCCTATGGACATGGAGCAATAGATGTGGCCCCAGTTCTTCTTGAAAATGGAGCTAATAGATTAGCAGTGGCGATTCAAAGTGAAGCAATAGAATTAAGGCGTTCAGGAATAGAATGTCCAATAATGGTTTTAGGGTTTACTCCACCAAATTTAATAGATAATTTATTGAAATATGATATCGAACAAACTGTATTTTCTTACGAGTTTGCAAAAAAAATATCAAAGATGGCTGTAAAGAAAAACAAAATAGCTAAAATCCACATTGCACTAGACACGGGTATGGGTAGGATAGGATATCTACCAAATGACAAGAGTGCACAGGAAGTATATAATATCAGCAAGTTACCTAATATAATAATAGAAGGTATGTTTTGTCATTTTTCTAGTGCAGATGAAAAAGATAAGACCTATACTTATGAGCAAGTGAAAAAATACGATGACTTCTATGAAAAGTTAAAAGAGAAAAAGGTGTACATAAATATAAGGCATATTGCCAATAGCGCTGCTATTATAGATTTACCAGAAACACATTATGAGGCAGTACGCCCGGGAATAATAATCTATGGTTATTATCCTTCTGATGAGGTAAATAAGGAGAATATAGATTTATTACCTGTGATGACCTTAAAAACAAATGTAGTACACATAAAAACACTTCCGCCTGGAGAATACGTGAGTTACGGAAGAAAGTATAAAACAAAGGAAGAAAGTGTTATAGCTACACTTCCAATTGGATATGCTGATGGATATACAAGGCTTTTATTTCAAAAGGCAAAGGTAATATTGAAGGGTGAATTTGCTCCAGTAATAGGTAGAATTTGTATGGACCAATGTATGGTTGATGTTACTGGGATTAATGGAGTAAAAGTTGGAGATGAGGTTATACTAATAGGCGAAGATGGAAAAAATAAATTTACAGCAGACATAGTAGCAGAACTAATAGGTACTATAAGTTATGAAGTAGTTTGCATGGTCGGTAAAAGAGTTCCAAGAGTATATATCAAAAAAGGTAAGGTTGTAAAAATAAGAAAATATGTGTAATATTTACATAATATATGTAGAATAGAATACATATATGCAAGATTACTTGTTGAAAAAAGGGGAAAATACGAATAATTTCTTTGACAGATGGACATAGATTGAATTATAATATTTTCATACATATTGTTGTTTTACTAAATAGGAGGTATTAAATTTTCTATGTCGACTTCAAAGAAATTAGTAATAAACCTCTCAAAGAAACTTTATATTGAATTTAATAAGGCACTTTTAAAAGATTGTAAAAAAAGGAGTGCATTTATTCGACAGGCTATAATACTATATATTGAGGAAAAGAAAAAACTTAATTATATAGATGAAATGAAACAAGGATATTTAGAGATGGCAGATTTAAATTTAAAAATAGCTAACATGGGGTTCGATACTGATATTAAAGACTTTAAAGAATACGAAGTTAAGCTTTCGGAGAGTGATTTGTCAAATGACAACAATAGTAAAAAGAGGAGATATATTTTATGCTGACTTGAGTCCGGTTGTAGGCTCAGAACAAGGTGGGATTAGACCAGTAATCATACTTCAAAATGATATTGGTAATAAGTACAGTCCTACCATCATTATTGCAGCTATTACTTCTCAGATAAATAAAGCAAAACTCCCTACTCATGTTGAAATTTCATCAGAAGAGTATGGTCTAAACAAAGATTCTGTAGTTTTGCTTGAACAAATAAGAACTTTAGATAAAAAGAGACTAAAAGAAAAAATTGGTCATATGACTGATAACGATATGAAAAAGGTAGATAATGCACTTTTAATTAGTGTAGGTTTATAAAATGAACAAGGGCATTATTGCCAATGTTAAATAAATAAGGGCATTTATTGCCCTTATTTTTATTAGATTAAATAATATTTCTGAAATTAGGTTATTATAAAGTATAATATTATTCACAAAAATTTTATAATAAAATTTATTACGAACCGGGTCACTATGGTATAATGTTATTAGTAATTTTACATGAATGAAATACATAAACAAGGTAAGGAGAGTTTAATATGATACAATTTAAGAAAGTAACTAAGATTTATGATAATAATGTAATAGCCTTGTCGAACCTTGATATTACCATTGAAAAAGGGGAATTTGTATTCCTTGTAGGTCCTAGTGGAGCAGGAAAATCTACTTTTATTAAAATACTTTTAAGAGAGATAGAGCTTACTACGGGTAGTGTCATTGTAGATGGTAAGGATATAACAAAATTAGCCAGAAAACAAATACCTTATTTTAGAAGAAAAATTGGGGTTGTATTTCAAGATTTCAAATTGATTGATAATTTAAATGTTTATGAAAATGTGGCATTTGCACTTAGAGTTATAGAAGCTTCTCCAAGGGATATTAGGAAAAAAGTACCTATGGTCCTAGATTTAGTTGGATTATCAAAAAAGCATAATGCCTTTCCTCATGAGATTTCAGGTGGAGAGCAACAAAGAGTTTCACTTGCAAGAGCTATAGTAAATAATCCTACTTTGTTAATAGCGGATGAGCCAACAGGAAATTTAGATCCTGAAACAGCACTAGGTATTATGGATGTTTTAAACGATATCAATAGGGCAGGCACTACAATAGTTATGGCAACACATGCAAAAAATATAGTAGACTCTATGAAGAAGAGAGTAGTAGCTATTGAAAAAGGTATTCTTGCTAGAGATGAGCAGAGAGGAAGATACGGTTATGAAGATTAATACAATTAAATATTTTATTATTGATGCTTTAAAGAGTTTGAAAAGGAATAGAACAGTTAGTGTGGCATCCGTGGCTACAGTGGCAGCTACTTTGTTTATTTTAGGTGTATTCTTATTGATCGTTTTCAATGTTAATGCAGGGGTCAAAGAATTAGGTTCTAAGTTAGAGGTGAAAATTTATCTTAAAGATGCTGTAACAATATCAGAAAAATCAGCTATAGAAAATGCCATAAGCAAAGTTCCTGGAGTTTCAGATACTAGATTTGAAGATAAAACCGATGCACTAGCAAAAGTAAAGGAACAATTTGGTAAAGATAGTGAAGCGTTAGTACAGGGAATGGAAAAAACTAATCCTTTCCCAAATGCATATATTGTAAGAGTAGAAAAACCTGAAGTAGTGAATAATGTAGTTAAGGCTGCGACAGGACTAAAAGGTATAGAACAGATTAAGGATGTTCGTGAGCTCGTTGATAAAATTATAAGTATAACCAATACCCTTAAAATAATAGGATTCGTATTATTTATAATTTTAATAAGTGTATCTTTATTCTTAATTGGGAACACTATTAAACTCACAGTATATTCTAGGAAAAAAGAAATAGGTATTATGAAATTTGTTGGAGCTACTGATTGGTTTATAAGATGGCCATTTATTATTGAAGGTATGATGCTAGGAATATCAGGAGCAATTATTTCTACTGGAGTATTGTATTATGCTTATAAATTCATTTTCCAAAAATATACTAGTGCGATATTAGGTATGTCTCTAATAAATCCTCATATTATATTGAGCACTACTTTATGGCAATTCTTGTTAGGCGGCTTATTTATTGGAGCAATAGGAAGTGCTATATCAATAAGAAAATTCTTGATTGTGTAACGGTAAATCATCATATGCAAAGCTGTTTATCATTTGCGTTGATGTAGTATTAACGATTTCGAAAGGGTATTAATGCCCTTTTGAAGTGGTGTTAATTATATTTATTTTCTTATTAGTGTTATAAATATATTATAATTACATAAATAATATATAGAGAATTGCAAAGAGGTGTATAAATTGGGCGATGAAAATAAACCTGAAAAATTTAGAATTGTACAAAATGGTAATGGCAAATCTAAGAGTAAAAAAAAGAAATGGATTATATGGATTATAGTTTTGGTTATCGTTACTAATGCCATAACTTTGTTTGTATCAACTCAAATATCCTTAAGATTTCCAAATGGTAAAGTATTAATTGGAAGAGACGCTTATGACCAAATATTAAAGTTTCAAAAACTATTTTTAGTAAGAAATAAGTTATATGAATATTATGACGGTGTAATTAATGATGATGTTCTAGTTGAAGGAGCTATAAAGGGTATGACTGACTCCCTTAAGGATCCGTATACTGTTTTTATGAACAAAAAAGAATTTTCAGATTTTAATTCTCAAACACAAGGAGCTTATACTGGACTTGGATTACAAGTAGGAGTTAAAGATGATAATATAGTCGTAATTGCACCTTTTGATGGATCACCAGCTAAAGAAGCAGGAATACTATCTGGGGATGTAATAGAAAAAGTTAATTCAACAAAAGTCACTGGGAAAGAATTAGAAAAAGCAGTTACAATGATGAAGGGCAAAGCAGGTGAAGCGGTTTCCTTAACTCTTAATAGAAAAGGAAAAGGAAGCTTTAACGTGAGTGTGAAACGTGCTAAGATTGATTTGGTAACAGTTAAAGGTGAAATGTTAGATAATAATGTTGGATATATAGAGCTTACAATGTTTGATGAAAATACTGCAAAGAATTTTGCTAAGAAATTAGAAGAATTACAAGGCAAGGGTATGAAAAGTCTAATAGTAGATGTCAGAGGAAACCCCGGCGGACTTTTAGATCAGGTTGTATCTTTAACTTCTAACTTTGTTCCAAAAGGAAAGAATATTGTATACACAATAGATAAGAATAAGAAAAAGACAGAGTATAAATCTACAGGTGGCCCTGCTATAGGTATGCCATTAACAGTATTAACAGATGCAGGAAGTGCTAGTGCGTCAGAAATTTTTGCTGGTGCTATAAGGGACTATAAGGTTGGTACTTTAGTGGGAGAAAAAACTTTTGGTAAAGGTATTGTTCAAAGTATGTTATACACAAGCGCAGATGGTTTTAATGATGGGACTGCATTAAAAGTGACTATATCTAAATATTATACTCCGAATGGTGAGAATATACAGCATATTGGAATAAAGCCAGCAGTTGCTGTTGTATATCCAGCAGCACTTAAAGAGAAAGTATATGATAGAAAAACAGACCCACAGTTTATAAAAGCTTTAGAGCTAGCTAAGAGTAAAATCAAGTAAAAATATAATACTACTTAAACAAAAACAAGTATCTACCAAGAAATTTGGTAGATACTTGTTTTTAAGAACATTTAAGTACAGCGGGTGATTATCAGAACCTAGTTTGGTGTTTTACTTATTTATATGTTAGTGTGAGAAATATGACCTGTTTCAGATCAAGAAGGGAGGAGAATTTTACCTAATGGAGATTGCAATACATACTTTAAGATCAGTTGCTTATGCAATTGCAGATCCTTCAAATGCATTTATTTTAATAATGATAACATTGATTTTTTATAACAAAAATAAAAAGATTTCAGCTATGCAAAAAATGATAATGGGAGAAAGGTTAGACTCACCCTTCGAACTAACTATATCCCAAATTGTAATAGGAATTTTTGCGGGAACAATAGCGAGTTTAATATTTACATTTTCGGGCTTAGTTTTTGATGAGAATTCAAATATCTATTTATTATTTATGGTGTCATTATTTTTTATGGCAGTTAAGCCTAGATTTATTTGTTTTTCTTATTCAGGTGCAGTTTTGGGTTTAGCCAGTTTAATATTTAAGTATGCATCTAATATATTACATATGCCACAATTAAATTTCATAAACATAGATATTCTGACCTTAATGACTTTGGTTGGAATATTACATATTATTGAGGGAAGTTTAGTAATGATAGATGGTTCAAGAGGAGCTATCCCTGTATTTACTAACAGAGATAATAAAATTATTGGTGGATTTGCCTTAAAAAGATATTGGGCATTGCCATTTGCTTTACTTATACTTTTAAGTACAACAACATCGGATTTAATGGTTGGACAGAGCGTAATGATGCCTGAGTGGTGGCATTTGATAAAAGGGGATATGTTAAACCGAATAACCAAAAATTCAGTTATAGCTTTTATTGCATTGTATGGAGTTATAGGATATAGCAGTATTACATTTACTAAGAGTAAGCGCCGAAAGACCCTTACTTCAGGAGCTTTAATAATAGGTTATGGTGTACTTTTAACTGTTATTTCACGTTTAGCAATACTAGGTGGATGGTATCAATTATTTGTTTTAATATTTGCTGCAGGACTTCATGAAGCAATGCTACTATTAGAAAAGCATATGGAATCCACTTTAGAACCTAAATTTATTAGTAGTGAAGAGGGAATTATGGTTCTTGCAGTAGCACCAGAATCGCCTGCTTTCCAAATGGGAATTGAAAGTGGAGATCTAATTGTACGGATTAATGATAAAGAAATAGAGGGCGAAGAAGAAATTTTTAATATAATAAAGGGGAATTTCACTTCATTGTCTTTTAAAATTAAAAAACCTTCCGGTGAATTAGAAAATATAAGTTATAATAATATGGCTGGAAACAGGAGACTAGGAATAGTAATTGTACCGAGGGAAGTACCTAAAGATACTACTATAGTAAAAGTTAATGAAGAAACCTTTAAAGATGTGATGGATAAAATAAAAAACAAAGACAAGGATAAGAAATAAAGATAAGCATTAAATTTTTCTTAGAGCATGCTATAACGAAAAGTATATATTGCTAAAATGCGCTCACTTCGCCAAGTAATTCTAAAATTTATTTTGTTTTTAGCTTCTAAAAAACGCAAACTCGCTTCACTCAAACATGCGTTTTTCTTTACGCACCTTAAAATAAAATAAATTAAGAATTACTAAGGCTTGTTCAAACGCATTCTACGCAATATATTTTTGTTAGCATTCTCTAAGAAAAAGACCTAATTTCAATACAAATATCTTTCAAAAAATCTCTTAGATGTTAGGTTGACGGCTTTCTATAGATTATCAGAAATAAAAATATATTAGTTTTTGAGTGCAAAATCACATTGAATTTTGTGCTCTTTTTATTGGATTAGATAGAGGGTTAAATTGTATTTTATTTATAATTTACGGATAATATTTCATAGCTTTTTACAGATGATAAGGGGTAGACCGTTGGGGTGAAGAAAATATAGATAGAATTATTTATTTAAGTTGGTTATAATTAGTAAAAGTTAAAAAGCATTTTCTTATGAATTAGAAGGTTGAAAGTATATATATTAGTAACCTTGAACTTAATTGGTATATTTCAAGGTTAATGGAGGAAGTTAAATGTCTACACAAATAATAATAGTTTTAGTTCTTACAGTTATCATTTCTATAATTTCAACGCTGGCTTATTCTGTAAGAATTGTTGGCGTAAGAACAGGTAGAATAGCAGTATCTTTCGCGGTATTCAATATTTTTGCGTTAGTTTCTAGAACTGCAAACAGTGTTCAAGCTCCATTATTGGCTAAAACAATTGAGAGTACTATTAAAATAGGAAATCCTCAGAGTTTATTATCTACATTCAGATGGATTCTATTTTCTACTACAATAGCAACAATTATTGGATCAGCATTAATGCCAACATTTATAAAGGTTTTTGGAAAAGCTGTGGAATCGTTTAGTATTAATCGTTCTATACCTAAATTATTATTACATATTTTTTCTAAATCAGGAATAGAGCAGTTTAAAAGTAGTGTTACAAAACCAAAAAAAGAAAATTTGGCGCATTTGAAAAAATTTAAAACCATGCCTAAGAAAATTATTTTACTAAATACTTTAGCGTTTTCAATATCAACTGTTGGCGTTTTGGCATCATTGTACGCAGGGTGTCTAAACCCGGAACTGAGAACTACATGTAGTACATTGTCAGCTGTTATAAACGGTAGTGCAACAATACTTATGGTTATATTCATAGACCCATATATATCGATTCTTACAGATGATGTAATAAAAGGAGAGTGTAGCCAATTACATTTTGATAGATGTATAATTTTTATTGTTGGAGGATTGATAGTAGGAACTCTTTTAGCTCAGTTTTTATTAGTTCCAGCGGCACAGGTAATATCTTTTATAGCTAAATTAATTTAGAGAAGCTTTAGGAGTAGGGAATCACAATATAGGGGGGATCGTTTTGATTATACTTTGGATAGTTATAGTTCTTTTTGCAATTATGGGTATTGCTCTTATCTGTGGTAAAGGTAGTTGGTTGGTTGCAGGTTACAATACTATGAGTAAAGAAGAAAAGGCGAATTGTGATATAAAGAAAATTTCTCGTGCGGTAGGGATTTTCTTATTATTTATTGATATGCTTATGGTAATTATGTCCTTTATTACACAATATGCTATTAAAAATAATGCCGACTATATCATGAATAATATGGTATGGGGTCTTACTTTTGTTGTTATTGTGGGATGCATTATATTAGTTATAATCATTCAAAAGTATGATAAAAACAATAAATAATAACATATTGTTTATTAATAAAAAGGCATTAATGCCTTTTTTTATTTGGGGGTATACACATTTTTTATTATGGTAATGGTGAAATAGGACGGAGTATAAATGTTTTATATTTTGAATAATTATTATTGGCTGATATTTAGTATTATTGTGAAATATTCAAAATAGAGTAAATAATTACTAGGAAAGCTTTGACTAGAACCACCCACAGTAGTAGTTAATGATGTTATTATAGTAAATAGGAGTTATTTATTATAGGATTATTTATACGGTATATTGACATATTAAAAACTTATAGTTAGAATGTTAAGTAGAGAACAAATGTTCAGATAGAGGAATACAAGGCGGTGATTTTATGCATGAGTTTAAGTTACATTCAAAGTTTAAACCTACTGGAGATCAACCACAGGCAATTGATAGCCTTGTGCGCGGAATTGGAGAGGGCAATAAGTTTCAGACACTTAAAGGGGTAACTGGTTCAGGTAAGACTTTTACAATGGCTAATATTATTGAGAGGGTTCAAAAACCCACCTTGGTGCTCGCCCATAATAAGATTTTGGCTGCGCAACTTTGCTCAGAGTTTAGAGAGTTTTTCCCGGATAACTGTGTTGAATATTTTGTGTCATATTATGATTATTATCAGCCTGAGGCTTATGTTGCACAGACGGATACCTTTATAGAAAAAGATTCATCAGTTAATGATGATATTGATAAATTAAGACATTCAGCGACTTCTGCATTGCTAGAACGAAATGATGTTATTGTGGTTGCTTCTGTTTCATGTATATATGGCCTTGGTAACCCTGAGGAGTATAAAAAACTTACAGTGTCCCTTCGGGAAGGTATGGAAAAGGATAGAAATGAAGTAATAAGACATTTAGTTGATATACAGTATGAAAGAAATGATATTAATTTTATTAGAGGAACCTTTAGAGTGAGAGGTGACACTATTGATATATTCCCTGCATCGTCTTCTAGTGAAGGCATTAGGGTAGAGTTTTTCGGAGATGAAATAGAAAAGATAAGATCCTTTGACTCGCTTACAGGAGAAATTATTGGAACTCGCAAACACGTATCTATTTTTCCAGCTTCCCATTTTGCTACATCAAAGGAAAAACTAGAGCTTGCTATAACACAGATAGAAGAAGAACTTGAAGATAGATTGAAGGAGCTTAGTGCACAAGATAAACTTCTTGAGGCACAAAGACTTAAGCAAAGAACAAATTATGATATTGAAATGATGAGAGAGGTTGGTTACTGCACAGGTATAGAGAATTATTCTAGGATTTTAGATGGTAGGCCGGCAGGAACAGCTCCTCAAACATTAATGCACTATTTTCCTAAAGATTACTTAATGTTTATTGATGAAAGTCATGTAACACTTCCGCAGGTTAGAGCTATGTTTGGTGGAGATAAGTCAAGGAAGACTAATTTAATAGAATATGGTTTTAGACTTCCATCTGCCTTTGATAATAGACCGCTAACTTTTCAAGAGTTTGAAGGAAGTATGCATGAAACAATTTTCGTAAGTGCAACACCTAACGTTTATGAGGCAGAGCATAGTGAAAATGTAGCGGAGCAAGTGATAAGACCAACGGGACTATTAGATCCCGAAATAGTTATAAGGCCTGTAAAGGGTCAAATAGATGATTTATATGCTAAGATTCAGGATACAATAAAAAGAGGATTTAGGGTTTTAGTTACCACTCTTACGAAAAAAATGTCAGAGGATTTGACTAAATATTTCAGAGAAATGGACATGAAGATAACTTATTTGCATTCGGATATTGATACTATGGAAAGAATGAAAATTATTCAAGATCTTAGGTTAGGTACATTCGATGTTTTAGTAGGTATAAATCTTTTAAGAGAAGGGTTAGATATTCCAGAAGTAGCCCTTGTTGCAATATTGGATGCAGATAAAGAAGGGTTCCTACGTTCTGAAACTTCCTTAATTCAGACAATAGGAAGAGCTGCAAGAAATTCAGAGAGTAAGGTAATAATGTATGCAGATAAAATTACAAAGTCTATGAAAAAGGCTATGGACGAAACTACAAGGCGTAGAAAACTTCAGATGGAGTACAATGAGGAATATGGTATTACTCCAACTACTATTCAAAAGGACATAAGGGATGTAATTGGATCTATAACAGTTGCAGAGGATAAAGAGGTATATGAAACACTTGAAGCTGCAATGGACGCAAATTATGATGAAACTAAAAAGTTGATGGATAAGTATGAAAATGAGATGAAGCAAGCAGCTAAGGATTTACATTTTGAAAGAGCTGCTCAGCTAAGAGATATAATTTATAAACTTAAGAAGCAAATTAAGAACATTTAACACAGAGGAGATAACAATGAGGGATAAGATTTTTATAAAGGGCGCTAAGGTTCACAATTTAAAAAATGTTGATTTAGAGATACCAAGAGATAAGTTTGTAGTGTTTACTGGACTTTCAGGGTCTGGTAAATCTTCACTCGCTTTTGATACATTATATGCAGAGGGACAAAGAAGGTATGTGGAGTCATTGTCGGCATATGCAAGGCAGTTTTTAGGTAATATGGATAAGCCAGATGTTGAGTATATTGAGGGGCTATCTCCTGCTATTTCTATAGATCAGAAAACCACTAACAGAAATCCACGTTCTACGGTGGGCACTGTAACTGAAATTTACGATTATTTGAGATTGCTTTATGCTAAAGTGGGGATGCCACATTGTCCTAAATGTGGCAAGGAGATTACGCAACAGACTGTAGATCAAATGGTTGATAGAATAATGGGTATGCCAGAAAAAACTAAGATTTCAATTTTAGCCCCTGTTATAAGAGGGAAAAAGGGTGAACACGTCAAAATATTAGAGAATATTAAAAAAAATGGATTTGTGCGTGCTAGAATTGATGGTAATACTATAGAACTTATGGAAGAAGATATAAAGCTTGCAAAGACTAAGAAACATAGTATAGAGATAGTTATAGACAGAATTTCTGTGAAAGAAGAGGTCCGTGGGAGGCTTTCAGAATCTTTGGAGAGCGCTTTAAAACTAGCAGAGGGGACTGCCATCGCTAGTGTAGCTTCCGGAGAAGATATACTATTTAGTGAGCATTTCGCTTGCCCAGATTGTGGTATTAGCCTTGGAGAATTAGCACCTAGGATGTTTTCTTTTAACTCTCCATATGGTAAGTGTGACACTTGTGATGGTCTTGGTACACTTATGGAAATTGATGAGGATTTGATCATACCAGATAAAAGTAAAAGTATTAAGGAAGGTGCTATTCTGTCTTTTGGCGAAGGTAGCCTTAAGGAAGATTCTTGGACTTTTTCGGTACTCCGGGCTTTGAGCCAAAAATTTAAGTTTAGTTTAGATACACCTATTGAAGATTATGATCCAGAGATTCTTAAAATTCTATTATACGGAACTAATGGAGAGAAAGTTAAGGTGGACTATGTTAAGGAATATAGATCTGGTACTTTTAATCATTCTTATGAAGGTATTATCAATAACTTGAAAAGACGATATTTTGAAACCTCTTCTGATTATATAAAAAGAGATGTTGAACAATATATGGGGGATAATGCATGTCCTAAGTGCAAAGGGGCAAGGTTAAGTCCGGAGGCATTAGCAGTAACAGTTGGAGACAAGAATATCAGTGATTTTTGCCAATTGTCAATTATAGATGAAGCGATATTTTTAAAAGATATAAAATTATCAGAGAAAAATAAGATTATATCTAATCAAATTTTCAAAGAAATAAATGATAGACTTAATTTCTTGAAGGATGTGGGATTAGATTATTTGAATTTAGCTAGATCAGCGGGTACCTTGTCTGGTGGAGAAGCGCAAAGAATAAGACTAGCTACTCAGATTGGTTCAAGCCTTATGGGTGTTTTATATATTCTAGATGAGCCTAGCATTGGTCTTCATCAAAGAGATAACGATAAACTTATTAAGACATTAAAACATTTAAGAGACTTAGGTAATACCTTGATAGTGGTAGAACATGATGAGGACACTATGAAGGCAGCAGATTATATTGTAGATGTTGGCCCAGCAGCTGGTGAACATGGTGGAGAAATTGTGGTTGCAGGAACAATTGAAGATGTAAAAAACTGCGAAAGATCAATTACAGGTCAATATTTAAGTGGTAAAAAGAAAATAGATGTTCCCGAAAAAACGAGAGTATCTAATGGAAATAGTATAAAAATACTTAATGCAAGGCAAAATAATCTTAAAAATGTTAGTGTAGAATTTCCGTTAGGAGTATTTACAGCAGTCACTGGAGTTTCAGGTTCTGGGAAGAGTACTTTGGTTAATGAAATTTTATTTAAAGGTCTTAACAAGAAGGTAAATAAATCTAAAAAAAATGCAGGACTTCATAAAGATATTTTGGGCTCAGAGAACATTGATAAAATTATAAATATTGATCAGGGTCCTATAGGACGTACGCCAAGATCAAATCCAGCTACATATACAGGCGTATTTGATATAATTCGAGATGTCTTCTCAATGAGTTCAGAAGCGAAAATTAGAGGTTATAAGCCAGGTAGATTTAGTTTTAATGTAAAGGGCGGAAGATGCGAGGCTTGTAAGGGTGATGGAATAATTAAAATAGAAATGCAATTTTTATCTGATGTGTATGTGCCCTGCGAGGTTTGCAAAGGGAAAAGATATAATAGAGAAACTTTAGAGGTTAAATACAAAGGAAAAAATATTGATGAAATTTTAAATATGACTGTGGAGCAAGCTGTAAAGTTTTTTGAGAATATTCCTAGAATTTATAGTAAATTTCAAACACTAATGGATGTTGGCCTTGGTTATGTAAGACTGGGTCAACCTTCCACACAATTATCTGGTGGTGAGGCTCAAAGAATTAAACTTGCGTCAGAACTATCTAAGAGGAGTACTGGTAAGACATTTTATATTTTGGATGAGCCGACTACGGGACTTCATATTGACGATGTAAGTAAACTTATTAAAATACTACAAAGACTTGTAGATGCAGGCAATACTGTAGTTGTAATTGAGCATAATTTAGATGTTATTAAGTGTGCGGATTATGTTATAGATTTGGGCCCAGAGGGTGGAGATATGGGAGGTACTATTTTGTGCACAGGAACGCCAAAAGAAATATCTTTGAATGTAAATTCATATACAGGACAATATCTTAAAAAAATGTTATAATTCTTATAAGGCTAGCATATTAATTTAATGCTAGTCTTTGATTATTTTTTAAAGAGGAGAAAGTGAATTATGGCTAATATAAGCGAAATTTTCAAATATGCAATTATAGCGATTATATGGATTATAATAATAGTTGCTTTGAAAATAATGTATAAGGATCTAAAAGGTGGTGCAAAGAAAAAACCAGTAATTAAAAAAACTATGGGTCTTGAAGTTATAGAAAGAGGGGAAAATTTTAATTTAAGAGTTGGAGCAGTTATTCCTCTAAATGATGAACTCACTATAGGTAGAAAAGCAGATAATCTTTTAATCTTGGGTGATAAGTATGTATCTTCACAGCATGCAAGAATATTTATTAAAAACACAGATTATGTTTTGCAGGATTTGAGAAGCACTAATGGTACACTTAAGAACAAGAGAAAGGTTACGGATAAGGTAGGTATTAAAAAAGGTGACGAAATTCAAATAGGAACTTCGATTTTTAAGGTTATAGGATAAATAAAGATTTTGAATGAGGTGATAACATGGAAAGTATAAAGGAAGAACGAAAACTTCTTAAGTATACTTGTCTTTTATGTATAGTTTTATTTTTTAATATGTTTTTTGTCGGTAAAAATGGGTTTGATAAAGGTGCAATAATAATGGGTGTAATAATATGTTTGATTTTTATTTATTCTCATTTTATAATAAATAGATTTTTCCCTGATGGGGATAAATATATTTTACTGTTTTCAAATGTTTTGGCGGTTATAGGTATGGGGATGTTATATAGACTAGACCCTACTGTTGCGCTTAAGCAACTTATATATTATTCAGTGGGCATTGCTGTATTCATTTTAGTTGTAGTGCTTTTCCCAAGTTTATCTAAATTTTCTAAATACAAATATTTTTATATGATATGTACTCTTATACTTATGTCTATGGGAAGTATATTTGGGTCTTCTACATATGGAGCTAAAAACTGGGTAAACATTGCCGGAATGAGTTTCCAACCAACAGAATTTGCTAAATTATCACTAGTGGCATATTTAGCAGCATCATTACAACATTATGGGGAAAATGTTAATGGAAAGTCAGAACTTATAAAATTTAAGGCCTTACTTGAACCTGGAATTGTTGTTATGGTATCACTTGGTTTCATGGTTATTCAAAAGGATTTGGGATCAGCGCTTCTATTTTTTGCTATTGCAGTGACTATGTTATATATTGCTACTTCAAATTTTAAATATGTTCTAATATGTTTAGGACTTTTTATTGTGGGTGCATTTATAAGTTATCAACTTTTTGATCATGTGCGTTTAAGGTTTATGATTTGGGGTGATCCATGGAAATACGCTAACGATCAAGGAATGCAGGTAGTACAATCTTTAATTTCTATAGCATCAGGTGGTCTTTTTGGAACAGGCCTTGGGCTTGGATATCCTAAAATGGTTCCTGTAGTTAATACAGATTTTATTTATGCAGCTATTTGTGAGGAAATGGGACTTTTAACTGGTTTTGCTATACTTATTTTGTATTTTCTCTTATTTTATAGATGTATGAGGGTGCCTGTTTATGGCAAGGATAACTTTACAAGATTACTGGCAGTAGGTTACAGTACAATGATAGCTGCTCAAGTTTTAGTTATAGTAGGTGGCGTGGTTGGAGCTATTCCTCTAACAGGCATAACTTTGCCGCTTGTTAGTGCTGGTGGAAGTTCTATGATAATAACTTTCTTTTCGTTAGGCATACTTCAAAAAATTTCGGAGGACGGTCAAAGTTATGAATGATTTTGTTATTAATATAAAAAAGGTCATGTTGGTGTTTTTAATATTTTTTATTGCTTTAATTTTCTACATTACTTATTCATTTATGTTTACAAGTGAAAAAACTGTAGCGAGTACATATAATAAGAGACTGTGGGCTGAGAGAAATAAAGTATTAAGAGGAACAATTTACGATAAAGATATGGTGGCGCTTACAAAAAGTACGAAAATAAATGAGACGTCTCAAAAACAAAAATACTTACAAGGTGATCTTTTTGCCCATGCTATAGGGTATATTAATCCTATATATGGAATTACAGGCCTTGAAAATAAATATGATGCTCAGCTCAGGGATTCCGGAGAATCGGCAATTTCAAAGTTTGTTTTCTTTAATAAAGACAGTGAGCAAAAAGTTGGTAATGGATTAAGAACTACTCTTGATTCAAAGCTTCAAAAAAAAGCTTATGACCTTTTGAATGCTACGAAGTTTAAAGGTGCTGTAGTGGCATTGGATCCTAAAACAGGTGAAGTTTTAGCCATGGTATCTAAACCATCTTATGATCCAAATAAACTAGATGCTAATTGGAAAAGTCTAACCGCAAATAAGGATGCACCTCTTCTTAATAGAGCAGTATCTGGTTTATATCCACCAGGGTCTGTGTTTAAAACTATTACAGCAACAAGTGCTTTAGAAAACATCCCTAATGTTTATAATAAGGGGTATCAGGATAATGGGAAATTAGTGGTCAATGGAACACAACTTTTGGAGAATTATAATGGCGAAGTCTTAGGAAATTTAGACTTTAAATCTGCTTATATGCATTCTAGTAATGTGTTTTTTGGGTCAGTTGGTATTGATTTAGGAAATAAAGCACTAAAGACAACCGCAGAAAAATTTTATTTTAATAAAAACATTCCCTCAATTGGATTAACAATAGAGGATAGCAGATTCCCAAGCTATAAAAGTAATGAGAAAGGTAATATTGCACAAAGTTCTATAGGTCAGGCTGGAGTTTTAGTTACTCCTATGCAAATGGCATTAGTTGCAAGTACTGTAGCTAATGGTGGTATTATGATGCAGCCAATGCTAGTTAAAGAAATATTAAGTAGCAAAGGTAAATCTTTAGAAATATTACAGCCTAAGCAATTAGGGCAAGCAATGTCTAAGGAAAATGCCGATATCATGAAAAAACTAATGAGGGCAGTAGTGACTGGAGGTACAGGTACTGGTGCAGCTGTTTCTGGAATTGAGGTTGCAGGAAAAACAGGTACTGCAGACCATAACAATGATCAAGGAGCACCACATTCCTGGTTTACTTCATTTGCACCTTATGATAATCCTAAAATTGCAATAGCTGTAATTGTAGAAGAGGGTGGGCAAGGCGGTGGAATAGCTGCCGAAATAACTAAGAAACTTATTGAAACTTATCTAAAATAAAGCATTAACGACCTTATGTCTTAAAATATACAAATATATGCGGAAGAATAATATTATAAAGTCAGATATTGAAATAATATCTGGCTTTATTATTAGAGATAAAAAAGTAAGGTGATATATGTAGCAATTTGCAATATATTGCCCGGGTAATTTAACTGTATTAGTATAATTGTGACTAATTATGATTATTAAAAATTATGTTTAGTTTAATTGGGGGTGCTCTAGTGTGTTTGATTTTGATTTCCAACTAAAAATTCTACCGAATGCACCAGGAGTATATCTTATGAGAAATCATCTTGGTGAAATAATATATGTAGGTAAGGCTAAAATATTAAAAAATAGAGTAAGACAATATTTTCAGAATTCGAAAAATCATTCTGAAAAAGTGAAGGTTATGGTTAAAAATATAGCTGAGTTTGAATATATAGTAACGGATTCAGAAATGGAGGCTTTAATACTCGAATGTAATCTTATTAAAAAACATAGTCCAAGATACAATATTTTACTAAAGGATGATAAGCACTACCCTTTTATAAAGGTAACTATAAACGAGGAATTCCCAAGAGTTTTTGTAACTAGAAACATAATAAATGATGGAGGGAAATATTTTGGACCATATACAGATTCAGCAGCTGTATATAGCACTATGGAACTAGTAAAACAAATATTTCCACTTAGGACATGTAGGAGAACTATCAAAGAGGGCCTACCTACTGGGAGGCCATGTTTGAATTATCATATTGGGTTATGCAAAGCCCCTTGTGTGGGGTTTATTAACAAAGAAGATTATGGGAAGATTATAAAAGGTGTTTTGGATCTTTTAAATGGCAAAGATAAAATTATAAAGGACGATTTAAAACGAAAAATGGGAAATGCATCAGAAAATTTGGAATTTGAAAAGGCAGGGATGTTTCGAGATAAAATAATTGCAATAGATAAAATTAATGAGAAACAAAAGATTGTAATAGGGAATTGTGAAAATGAAGATTTTATTAATGTCTATGTTGATGATAAAGATGTCTGCTTTCAGATATTTTTTCTTCGTGATGGTAAGATAGTTGGACGCGAACATTTTATTTTAAATGACGAAGCATCGGATGTTTATTATGAACTTATAGAAGGATTTATAAAAAGATTTTACTGCGCTGCTGCATTTATTCCTAAAACAATTTATGTGCCTTTTATAAATGAGGTAGAGATCTTGGAGCAGTGGCTTAGCACAAAAAAGGATTCAAAGGTAGTAATAAAGGTTCCTCAAAAGGGAGAAAAGAAAAAAACTTTAGAGATGGTAGAAAACAATGCTAAGCTAACACTTGAGCAATTTAAATTAAAGGATAAACAAGATAAGGAAATTCACAAAATTGCACTTTTGGAGATTGTAGAATTGTTGGACCTAGGTGACGTACCTCAGAGGATTGAATCATATGATATTTCAAATATAATGGGCGTGGATTCTGTAGGTAGTATGGTGGTTTTTGAAGATGGAAAACCCAAAACGAGTGATTATAGAAGGTTTAAAATAAAAACAGTTATAGGGGCTAATGATTATGATAGTATGCGTGAAATTCTAGAACGAAGATTTATTCATGGACTAGAGGAAGTAGAAAAAATTAAAGAAAGACATTTAGAATTAAGTAAAGGTAAGTTTTGTGTATTTCCTGATTTAATTCTAATGGATGGTGGAAAAGGACAGGTTAATGTGGCCCTGGAGGTTTTAAATAGTCTTAATATTGATATACCTGTATGTGGAATGGTTAAGGATGATAAGCACAAAACCAGAGGTTTAATATATAATAATATAGAGCATAATATGAGAAGTAATTCTCAAAGTAATCACTTAATTACTAGAATACAAGATGAGGTGCACAGATTTGCTATTACCTATCACAGAACTTTGCGCGATAAGAGAACCTTATATTCTATACTAGATAACATACCTAACATAGGAGAAAAAAGAAGACGAGAGCTACTGAAAAAATTTGGAAGTATTGATAATATAAAGATCGCAAGCTACAATGAACTAATGGAAACCCCCTCCATTGATAGTAAGGCTGCGTTATGTGTTATAGAATATTTTAAAAACAGCAAGTAGTTATTCAAGGCACTTGAATTTATGGTGAATTTAAACTGTTGAAATATCTTAAGAATAAGGGTAAACTAAAAGAGCTATATGATTCCATAACACAGATCATATAATTTATGTTATGGAATCATATAAATAAATTAATATTTTCAAGGAGCAGAATATGATATTATATGAGGAATTAATTAAACAAATAAATAAAGTAACGAAAAGAGAAAATATAAATATAGATGAACCTATGAAAAAACATACTTCTTTTAAAGTAGGTGGACCAGCAGATATTTTGGTAACTCCAGAAGACGTTAAAGAGGTTCAAGCTATAATAAAGATTTGTAAAGAAAAGAAAGTGGTTTATTTTTTAATAGGAAATGGTTCAAATTTACTTGTACGTGACGGTGGAATTCGCGGTGTTGTTATAAAACTATGTAAGCTTAACAAAATTGAAGTAGAAGGAAATAAAATAATTGCTCAAAGTGGAGCTAGTTTATTTGATGTTACGATGGTAGCACTAGAGAAAGGACTAAAAGGCATTGAGTTTGCTAGTGGGATTCCAGGAAGTATTGGTGGTGCTGCAGCCATGAATGCAGGAGCCTATGATGGTGAAATGTCTATGGTTCTAGGGTCTGTATTAGCTATTAATAACGACGGGGAATTAATAACTTTAACCAAAGATGAAATGGAGTTGTCTTATAGGAGTAGTGCAATTCTAAAATATGGATATGCAGTAATAAGTGTTACTCTAAATCTCAATGTGGGAGACCGGGAAGTTATAAAATCAAGGATGGATGTACTTGCAAAAAAAAGAAGTGATAAACAACCTTTAGAATATCCATCAGCTGGGAGCACATTTAAAAGGCCAGAGGGTCATTATGCAAGCGTGCTTATACAAGACTGTAATTTGAAAGGTACTTCCGTTGGGGATGCTGAGGTTTCCGTTAAACATTCTGGTTTTATTATAAATAAAAAAGATGCCAGTGCAAAGGATATTTTGGATTTGATTAAGTTAGTGCAACATGAAGTGAATGAAAAATTCGGGGTACAACTTAGCACTGAAGTAAAGATTTGGGGAGAAGAAATTTTACAAACAAAATAGATTTTAAATGCACAGCAAGTTAATCTCACTGTGCATTTTTTTTATTTTACACCTCTATACTTCTACCCCAATGTGTTATAATAAAAGTGAAACTGTAATATTTTTATGTTTAAAGAAGAGGGGATGTTTTAATGAGATTTGTTATATTGACAGGGTTGTCAGGCGCTGGTAAAACACAAGCTGTACGGAACCTCGAGGATTTGGGTTTTTTTTGTGTGGATAATTTACCGCCTTCATTAATTCCTAAATTTGCAGAGGCATGTTATAAAACTAACGGGAATATAGAAAGAATTGCTTTAGTTATAGATATTAGAGGTGGAAAGTTTTTCGATGATCTATTTGAAAGCTTAACCTATCTAAAAGAAGAAGGATATAAGTATGAAATTCTATTTTTAGAAGCATCAGACAAAACACTTATTAAAAGATATAAAGAGTCAAGACGAAAACACCCACTAGCCCCGGAGGGGAGAGTCTTAAATGGAATCGCTACTGAAAGACGCAAACTAAGAGATGTACGTGAACGTGCGGACAATATAATTAATACTTCTAGACTTTCAGCAAGAGAGCTCACAGAAGAAATAAATAATATTTATGGTGAAGAAGGACAAATAGAAACGAAACTTATTATAACTGTGCTTTCTTTTGGATTCAAATATGGGATACCTATGGATTCAGATTTGGTATTTGATGTTAGGTTTTTGCCTAATCCATATTATATTCCAGAGCTTAAGCAGTACTCAGGTAATGATAAACCAGTTCGAGATTATGTGTTAGATTTTGATGGGACCAAAGTATTTATAGAGAAACTTCAGGATATGTTAGTGTTTCTAATTCCCAATTATAAGGCAGAGGGAAAAAGACAACTGATAGTTTCGATAGGTTGCACAGGTGGAAGACATAGATCTGTAGCAATAGCTAATAGAATTTATGAAATACTAGAACATGCAGGTTACAGTGTGAATATTGATCATAGGGACATAAATGAGGATGTTAATAGTAGGGACAACAAGTTATGATACCGACTTATTTTCTTGCACCTGGCATTAATATTAAAAGGTGGATTTTTCTAGGATTAGTAGGTGTTTCTATTTTAGTTTTTGGAATTGTTGAAATTATAAATATAGAATATTTTTCTCTTAGAAATATAGGATCTTCAATTTTTCTAATTGGGTTTGGAGCTATAATTGTATATATTTCTATAACTAAAATCATTAAATTTTTTATTATTTTAATTAACACTGGAAATTTAGATGAAGCTGTTAATTCAAAAAAATTAGGAGATTTAATCTATGAAAAGAGGGTACTTATAAGAGGACCTAAAATCGTAGTAATTGGTGGAGGTACTGGTTTATCAACTATGCTTAGGGGACTAAAAAAATATACTAATAATATAACTGCAATAGTTACAGTAGCAGATGATGGTGGAGGTTCAGGGATACTACGAGATGATTTAGGAATTCTTCCGCCAGGGGACATTAGAAATTGTATTTTAGCATTAGCAGATACGGAGCCACTAATGGAGGAATTATTACAGTATAGATTCAAAGATGGAAGATTAAAGGACCAAAGTTTCGGTAATTTATTTTTAGCAGCAATGGATGGAATTTCAAATAATTTCGAAGAAGCTGTTCAGAAAATGAGTTCAGTCCTTGCAGTAACGGGGCGCGTGATTCCAGTTACTTTAGATAATATGACTTTAAAGGCAAAACTTAAGAATGGAAAAATAATTGATGGAGAATCCAACATACCCAAAGGTGTGATTGATAATAATAGTGCTATTGATGAGGTGTTTATAGAACCTAGAGATGCAATAGCTATAAAGGAAGCATTAATTGCTATAATTGATGCAGATGCAGTGATACTAGGGCCGGGAAGCCTTTATACTAGTATTATCCCCAATTTATTAGTAAAGGAAATAAGAAATGCACTAAACTTAACAAAAGCTATAAGAATATATGTGTCAAATATAATGACTCAGCCAGGGGAAAGTGATAACTATGGTGTTAAAGACCATATAATGGCTATTAATAAACATGCTAAATGTAAAATCGTTGATTACGTCGTAGTAAACACAGGAAAAATAAGTGATGAGCTTGAACAAAAATATCTCAATGATAATTCCAATATGGTTAATATAAATGAAAAGGAAGTTACAAAACTTGGTATAGGTGTAATTAAGAGCGATTTTGTTAAAACTGAAAAAGGTTATGTAAGACATGATGAAGATAAACTTGCTACTATTTTAGTAGAAACTATTATGGAGAAAAAGTTAGTTAATGATAAAAGGAAAATAGTAGAGTACTTTTATTTAGCACAGAGGCTGAAGGAAAACAAAAACAAATAATAAATTATTATTTATTTTAATTTCCCTTTTGAAAATAAATGCAATAAGGAGTAGAATGATGTCATTTTCGTCTAAGGTTAAAAATGAAATTTGTAGATTTACAGATATGAGTAAGAAAGAGGCTATTGCTGAATTAGCTGCTATAATGAAGGTTAGTGGGACTATTGGGCTTGCTTCAAATAAACAGATGAATTTTCAAATAACCACTGAAAATCCTGCTATAGCAAGACTTATATTTAAATTATTAAAGGAACATTTTGCGATTCACGCTAGATTACTAGTTAAGAGAAGTAATTCTCTTAAGAAAAAAAATGTTTATGTAGTAATAATTACAGAAGAAATGGGTGTTAAGAACTTATTAAAAGAAGTGGCAGTCCTTGAGGATGAGAATTTTTTTTCAATAGATTATACTATACCTGATAGGTTAATTGATGCTGAAGAATGTAAACGTAAATATATAAGAGGGGCTTTTTTAGGTGGCGGAAGTATAAGTAATCCAGAGAAAAATTACCATGTTGAGTTTGTTACACATGATAGTGATTATGCAGAGGAACTATGCAAACTTATTAATAGTTATGGACTATTTTCAAAAATAATACAAAGAAAAAGTAGTTTTGTTATTTATATTAAAGAGGGTGAGCAGATTGTTGACCTCCTTAATATAATTGGTGCGCATAACTCATTATTATTCTTGGAAAATGTAAGAATAATGAAGGAAATGAGAAACAATGTAAATAGACTTGTGAATTGTGAGACGGCGAATCTAAGTAAAACAGTAAATGCGTCAGTAAGACAAGTGGAAAGTATTAAATTAATACAATTGGAAATAGGTTTTCAAAGGCTTCCTAAAAATTTAAGGGAGATTGCTGAGCTCAGACTTGAGTACCCAGATGAATCTTTAAAGGAGCTTGGTGCAATACTAGAACCACCAGTGGGTAAATCCGGTATTAATCATAGATTAAGAAGAATAGAAAAAATTGCTGAAGAATTAAGGAAAGAAGGAAGGTAAAATATCTAATGGCAAAGCATGAAGAGATAATTAATCATATCCTTTCTTTGCAGATTGGAACTAAGATCTCAGTAAGGGGCATTAGTTGCGAATTGGGGATTAGCGATGGTACATCATATAGAGCTATAAAAGAAGCAGAAAATATGGGCATTGTTAATACTGTGCCTAGGGTGGGTACAATAAGAGTTGAAAAGGTAAATAAAAAAAATATTGAAACGTTGACATATGCTGAAGTTATAAGAATCCTAGATGCGACGATTTTAGGCGGAAAAGAAGGAATAAATAGAAGTTTGAATAAATTCATTATAGGAGCAATGGATATTGACACAATAAGTAAATATATAAGCCCTGGCTACTTACTTATTGTTGGAAACCGTGAAGATGCACAAAGGCTTGCCCTTGAAAGTGAGACAGCGGTGTTAATCACTGGAGGGTTTGGTTGTAGTAAAGAAATAAAGGCTTTGGCAGATGAGAAAGGTATCCCTGTACTATCATCAACTTATGATAGTTTCACAGTAGCGAGCATGATAAATAAAGCTATTGATGAGAGTATGGTTAAAAAAGAAATTATTTTAGTTGAAGATGTTATGGATGTTAATACAACTTGTCTTATGGGTAGCGACACCGTTGCTACATGGAGAAAACTAATGGCTGAAACTAATCATGAGAGATATCCAGTTCTAGATGAGCATATGAAGGTTATTGGTATAGTTACATTAAAAGATCTACAAGGACATAATGACGAAAATGAACTAATACTTAAAATCATGAATAAGAGTCCTGTATGTGTAACACCTAAAACAACTGTAGCTTATGCTGCTCATATTATGGGGTGGGATGGAATAAAAATTTGTCCTGTTATTGATAAGAAGAAGCTCGTAGGAGTTCTAACTATAGAACATGTTATAAAAGCAATGGAGTTTGCTTTAAGGCAGCCACAAGTTGCGGAAACCATAGAAGATCTTATTTTATTGAATTTTATATGTGAAACTGAGGGGGATAGTTTGCATTTTAATGGTCAGGTTATTCCTCAAATGTTAGACCCTTTTGGTACAGCTTCTTGGAGTTCACTTAATATGTTATTATCAACTATGGGAATAATTGCATTAAGACAGAATGATAATATTAATGTTTCAGTAGATAGTATTATGACGTATTTTATGAAACCTGTACAAATGGGTAGTGATATAGATATATATACACAAATTGTGGATAAAGGTAGAAGTTTTTCTAAGGTAGAAATAAATATGTTTAACAAGAATAAGCAACCTATTGCAAAAGCTATGATTTCAGCTAAAATTTTTAGTAAATAATATCTCAAATTAATTATATGGTTTGATGGGAAGTGAAAAAATGATTAAGGAACTAGAGATAAAAGAGAAAGAAGACCTTGGAAGTTTTGTGCACCTTCATGTACATACTGAATATAGTCTTTTGGATGGTTCTGGAAAAATTAAAGAGCTTATAGCTAAAACCAAGGAACTTGGGATGAAGAGTATTGCTATAACAGACCATGGTGTAATGTATGGATGCGTAGAATTTTATAAACAGGCTAAAGAGCAGGGAATTAAACCTATTATTGGTTGTGAAATATATGTGGCAGCTAAATCAATGGATATTAAAGCAGCAGACAGGGAAAATAAGACTCATCATTTAGTGCTTTTAGTTAAGAATTCATTGGGCTATGATAATTTGATGAAAATAGTATCAGCAGCTTCAATTAAAGGTTTTTATTATAAACCAAGAGTTGATTTTGAATTTTTGTCAAAGCATAGTGAGGGAATAATTGCCAGTAGTGCTTGTCTTGGTGGCGAAATTCAAAGTTTGCTACTCCGTGATAATTATGAAAAAGCCAAGGAAATAGCTTTGAAGTATAAGGAAATATTCAAAGATGGTTTCTATTTAGAATTACAGTATCATGGTATGCAGGACCAGTTTAAAGTCAATGAACTTTTAGTTGAGTTGTCAGGAGAAACTGGAATTCCTTTGATTTGTACTAATGATACTCATTATATAAATCAAGAAGATTCAAAGGCTCATGATGTGCTTTTATGTATTCAAACAGCAAAAACTGTTGATGAAGAAAATAGAATGAGATACCCATCAGATCAATTTTATTTAAAATCTGCAAGCGAGATGGAAAAGACTTTTTCATATGTCCCAGAGGCTCTTAGTAATACAGTAAAAATAGCTCAGATGTGTAATTTTGATTATGAATTTCATGTATCAAAACTTCCAAGATTCCCACTGCCAGAAGGGGTAGAACCGTACGACTTCTTAAGAGAACTCTGTTATAGTGGCCTTGCTCCTAGGTATCATGAATTTAGTGATGCATCTGGTGATAGTTTTTCTATAGAATATATAAATGAAATAGCTAGTGGTAATGACCAAGCTAAGATGTATGTAGATAGACTTGAATTTGAACTTAATATAATAAAACAGATGGGGTTTATAGATTATTTTCTTATAGTATGGGATTTTATAAAGTTTGCAGTAGATAGTGGCATTCCAACAGGACCAGGGCGTGGATCTGCGGCGGGTTCAATACTTGCTTATACCCTGGATATAACTAAGATAGATCCTATTAAATATAATCTTGTTTTTGAACGTTTCCTTAATCCTGAAAGGGTATCTATGCCAGATATAGATTCCGATTTCTGTTATGAGGGACGCCAAGCGGTTATTGATTATGTAGTAGATAAGTATGGATCGGATAATGTATCGCAAATCATAACATTTGGAACAATGGCCCCTAGAGCTTGTATAAGGGATGTAGGAAGAGCTATGAATTATTCTTACGCAGAGGTAGATAGGATTGCTAAGATGATACCAGGTGTCCTTAATATAACTATAGATAAAGCTATTGAAATGAATGCGGAGCTTAGAACATTATATGAAGATGATATTCGCGTTGAAGCGCTTATTGATATTGCAAAAGCACTAGAGGGACTTCCAAGGCATAGTTCTACTCATGCAGCAGGAGTAGTTATTGCGTCTAAACCTCTAGTAAGTTATGTGCCACTTCAGAAAAATGATGAAATGATAGTAACGCAGTTTCCTATGGGAACTCTTGAGGAACTTGGTCTTTTAAAGATGGATTTCCTTGGACTTCGTACCCTTACAGTTATGAGAGATTGCGTAAAGTTCGTAAAACAAAATAGAAATGTAGATATAGATATAGATGATCTTAACATAGAAGATCATAAGGTCTATAAGATGATAGGAGAAGGTAAGACTGTAGGCATATTTCAACTAGAATCTGCTGGTATGACTAGCTTCATGAAGGAACTTAGACCTGACAATTTAGAGGATATTATTGCGGGTATAAGTTTGTATAGGCCGGGTCCAATGGCTGAAATCCCGCGTTATATAAGAAATAAAAATAGCGCAGAGAAGATTGAGTATGAAACTCCGGAGCTTGAAGAAATTCTTGGAGTTACATATGGGGTAATGGTTTATCAAGAACAAGTTATGGATATTGTTAGAAAACTTGCTGGATATTCAATGGGTAGATCAGATCTTGTACGTCGTGCTATGTCTAAAAAGAAGCATAAGGTTATGGAAGAGGAAAGATATAACTTTATCCATGGAATAGTGGACGCAAATGGGAATATAGAAGTTGAAGGTTGTCTTAGAAATGGAATTACTGAGAAGGCAGCAAATCGTATATTTGATCAAATGATGGATTTTGCGTCATATGCGTTTAACAAATCTCATGCAGCAGCTTATGCTGTTGTAGGATATGAGACAGCATATTTGATGTGTTATTATCCTACTGAGTTTATAGCTGCTATGCTCAACAGTGTAAAGGGGAATAGTGAGAAAATAGCCTTTTATACGCGGTACGCGGTGCAAATTAATATTGGAGTGTTACCTCCAAATATAAATGAAAGTTTCGCAGAGTTTACTGTAAAAGGTGATACTATAAGATTTGGTCTTTCTGCACTTAAAAATGTAGGGGTAAATGTAATAGAAAGCATTGTTAGTAATAGAGAAGAAAAAGGAAATTTCACCGGGTTTATGGATTTTTGCAATAAAATAGATACATCATGTGTAAGCAAAAGGGCGGTAGAAAGTCTTATTAAGGCAGGAGCTTTTGATGATTTTAAAATTCATAGATCACAATTACTAGCAATTTACGAGAAAGTATTAGATGGAGTGAACAATGATAGGAAGAGAAATATTCAAGGGCAAATAAATTTATTTTTAGATTTTGATAATGATTATAATAATTTTGAAATAGAATATCCGAGTATTAAAGAATTTAAAAAGAAACATATTTTAGCAATGGAAAAAGAAATGACAGGGATATATTTATCTGGCCATCCTCTAGACGAATATGAAGAGACACTTAAAATACAAACTAATACAAGAATATCTGATATTGTGGTGGACGAAAGCCTTGAAGAGGGCAATGAAATGCTGAGTGAAAGCTTTAAACTACAAGATGGTGATAAAGTTATTATCGGAGGCATAATATCATCTGTTAATAAGAAGGTTACGAAAAATAATGATATGATGGCTTTTATTAATCTAGAAGATTTATACGCAAGCGTTGAAGTAATAGTTTTTCCGAAAACATTTGAAAAATTTAAGTCGCTTATGGAAGAGGATGAAATAGTAATAATAAAAGGTAGAGTTAGCATTAGGGAAGAAGAACAACCAAAGATATTATGTGAGGATATTAAACCACTTTTAAAGATAAACAGTGAAAAGATTTATATATTAGTAGAAAATGAAAGTATGATCAAGGAAACATTAAAAAAATTAAAACAAAATTTAGCTATATATAGAGGAAACACTCCTGTGTATATTTGTACAAAAGAGCCAAGAAAAATGTACGCTGTAGATAAAGGGTCATGGCTCAGTGAAGAAATAGATGTTATGGAAGTTTTAAGAAAAATGTTTGGTGATAAAAATATAAAAATACAATAAAGTTTTTAGGTTATAATAGTAGAAGTAGTTATAATGGAAAGAATAGATACCATAGGTAAAGATGATTTCATAAGTTACAATAGTGGAATATACATCTTTTACCTGGGTATTATTAAATAAAAGGTTTACAAGACCTTAATATTAGTATTTTTTAAAAAAAATATTATTTATTTATGTAATATGTTGAAATTTTCAAGAATTTTGTATAATATTAGAGTATAGAGTTGTTTTTAGTCAGTAACAATATATTTATTAGAACATGGATTCATTATGGCCATAGTGGGACAAACTTGTCCCACTATGGTACAAGAAGATCACAACTAATAATTGTTGTCTTCCAATGAGAACTATAAGGAGGAGAGTTTATGAAAACAATTGCGGTATTAACAAGTGGTGGAGATGCACCAGGAATGAATGCAGCCATTAGAGCTGTAGTTAGAATGGCTATATATAAAGGCATAAGAGTTATGGGTGTACAAAGAGGATACAGTGGACTTATAAATGGTGAGATCTTTGAGATGGATAGACATTCTGTTTCAGATATAATTCATAGAGGTGGAACTATTCTTAGAACTGCTCGTTGTGAAGAATTTAAAACTGAAGCTGGAAGACAAAAGGCAGTTAATGTACTGAGAGTGTTTGGTATTGATGGATTGGTAGTAATTGGAGGAGATGGTTCTTTCGCAGGAGCACAACTTTTATCCGAAATGGGTATTGCAACTGTTGGGATACCTGGAACTATTGATAATGATTTGTCTTATAGTGAATATTCTATAGGGTTTGATACAGCATTAAATACTGTACTTGATGCTATAAATAAAATTAGAGATACATCAAGTTCTCATGAAAGAATTAGTGTAGTTGAAGTAATGGGAAGAAATTGTGGAGATATAGCCTTATATGCTGGTATTGGTGGAGGGGCTGAAGAAGTAATTATTCCTGAAAAAGGGTATGAAATAGATGCTTTATGTAAAACTATATTTGAAGGCAAATTAAGAGGCAAAATGCACAACCTAATAATTCTTGCTGAAGGTGTAGGTGGAGCAAATGAGCTTGCCAAGCAGGTTGAAGAAATAACAGGAATTGAATCAAGAGCTACAATACTCGGACATATTCAAAGAGGTGGAAGCCCAAGTGCTTTTGATAGAATGCTTGCCTCAAGAATGGGAGTAGCTGCAGTAGAAGTGCTTATGGAAGGCAAAACAGGAAGAGTTATTGGTATGAAAGACGGCAAAATAATGGATGAAGACATAACCGAAGCACTACAAATACCAAGAAAGTTTAATGAAAGACTTTATCATATTTCAAAAATTCTTTCTTATTAAGAATAATTACGTGCTGTTACCAAGTTAGACAATGTTATCACTTTGGGTGATACATAATCTAAAAATAATAATATTATTAAACAACAAATTAAATACAAAATAACTTTACGATAGGGGATTAATTTATGAAAAAAACCAAAATTATATGTACTGTAGGCCCGGCTAGTGATAATAGTGAAACTATAAAAAGCTTAATTAACGCAGGAATGGACGCTTCAAGACATAATTTTTCTCATGGAGATCATGCAGAACATAAGATAAGAATGGACCTCGTAAAAGAGTTACGATTAGAACTGAATAAACATATAGCTATAATATTAGATACAAAAGGACCAGAAATAAGAACAGGAAATTTTGCAACTGGTAAAGTTGAATTAAAGGAAGGCGCAGAATTTACTGTTGTCTGTGGTGAGGAAGTTATTGGAGATGAAACTATTTGCTCTGTAACTTATAATAAATTATACGAAGATGTTAAACCTAATGATATTATATTAATAGATGATGGTTTAGTAGGACTTAGGGTACAAGAAGTAAATGGAAAAAAAATACAATGCGTTGTTGCAAATAGTGGTATGATAGGCAATCATAAAGGAGTTAATGTTCCTGGAGTTTCAATAAATCTTCCAGCACTTACAGAAAGAGATATTGATGATTTAAAATTTGGAGCTGAGATGGATGTTGATTTTGTTGCAGCGTCTTTCATAAGAAAAGCATCAGATGTACTTGATATAAGACAAGTACTTAATGAAAATGGTGGAGAAAAAATACAAATAATTTCTAAAATTGAAAATAGAGAAGGAGTTAATAATATCGACGATATTATTAAATTCTCAGATTGTATTATGGTTGCAAGAGGAGATCTAGGGGTTGAAATTCCTACAGAAGAAGTTCCTATTGTGCAAAAAATGATTATTGAGAGATGTAATGCTGCTGGAAAGGCAGTTATAACAGCAACTCAAATGTTAGATTCTATGATGAGAAACCCAAGACCAACTAGAGCAGAATCCTCAGATGTTGCAAATGCTATATTTGATGGTACAGATGCTATAATGCTCAGTGGTGAAACTGCTAGTGGAAAATATCCTATAGAAGCAGTAACTATAATGTCTAAAATAGCACAAACTGCTGAAAATGCTCTTAATTATGAAGAAAATTTAAACAAGAAAAGAAAATCTCATATTCCAAACGTTCCCAATGCTATTAGTTTAGCAACTTGTAATACAGCAATGGAATTAAAGGCTTCAGCTATTATTACTGCAACTCAAAGTGGCAGTACAGCTAGAAAAGTTTCAGCTTATAGACCAGAATGCAATGTTATAGCAGTTACTCCATATGAAAAGATAGCTAGAAGTCTAGCATTAAACTGGGGAGTTATATCAGTGTGTGCAGATAAAGTAGCGTCTACAGATGAACTTATAGAAAAATCTGTGAATATTGCCTTAGAATCAGGTTATGTAGAAAAGGGAGATCTGGTTGTTATGGCTGCTGGAATTCCAGCAAATTTTGTGGGTAGCACAAATATGATGAAAGTTCATATTGTTGGTGATATATTACTTCAAGGAAAAGGAAACATAAGTGCATCAGCTTGTGGTACAGCTTATTATGTAAAAAGTGCAAAAGAAGCTAATGACACTATGCGAGATGGAGATATTTTAGTAATGAACACATTGAATAGAGAGTATATTGACATATTAGATAGGGTTTCGGGAATAATTGTAGAAGAAGATGAATTAAGCTCTAGTGTTGTTCTTGAATGTACAGCAAGAGAAATTCCAATAATATATAATGCAACAGGAGCAGCGGATATTATTAAAACTGGTTCATTTATAACAATGGATGCAGCTAGAGGTATTGTAGTTAGTGGTAGGGCTAATATAAAATACTAAATAAATTCACAAAAGTTAGGAAGGTTGCTAGAAAATTAGCAATCTTTCATTATTTTTAAATAAAAGTTGAAATCCTGAATAAATTCGTGTATAATTAAAATAATTATGGCTATAATTATAAGTACAAGCAAAACAGTTTGGCAACTGATTCTTTATTAGCATCTATATGGTGCTTTTTTTTATGTTTTATATAAAAAAACAATTTTAGAAAGATTAAATTTCTTTAAAATCTATTATATATGAAGCCTTTATATAAACATTGGAAACAGAAAAATGAGATATATTGTACTTATCCTTCTTTTCTATAGTATAATAAAGTTAAAAGTTACTAATTATAATTAAAAGCTATGAGTTAAAATTAAAAGCTAAGAATTATAATTTAAAATGAATAATCGGAGGGATAAAGATGAGAGGAACTTTAAGCTGTAGCGCAACAATTTGTGTTAATAATATGTCGGGAATATGCTCGGCCAGTACTATCAATATTTCCGGAGTAAGTGCTCATAAAAGTGAAGAAACACAATGCGAGACATTTGATGAAAAGGGATTAAGAAATTCATTAACTAATGTACTTAATATGAATGTTATTGGTGAATTTAAACAAGTATTTGATAATGATTCTATAGAGATGAGCCCAAGAATTAGATGTAAAGCTATTAATTGTAAACATAATGAAGAAAAGTTGTGTATAGCAAAAAATATTTTAGTGAATGGTGTAGACGTTATATGTAATGAAAAAAAATGTATAAATATTGAAAAAACACAGTGTGAGACTTTCGAAGAAGAATAATTTTTTAGAAAAACAAAAATAAACTTAAAAATAAAAATATAGCAATTTTAAATATTTCGGAATTATAAAATTAACGCTAAAGTAAATTTTTTATTACAAGTAGTTAGGCACATGAGAATAGATATACTAGCATTTTTGCCTGGTATTTATTTTCATGTGCCTTATATAAAGAAAAGGTTATAGATAGATGTTTAGGAGGAAAAAGTATGAAAAGCAAAAGAAAGAGTATGGAAAGTAAAATAAAAGTTAAAAGTTATATTATTCCGGTTGAAAAAAATATGGATTATATAATGACTATAGATAACATGGGATATGAGGGTGAAGGAGTAGGTAAGATAGATAATTTTACCGTTTTTGTAGCTGGTGCAATTGTAGGCGAAAAAGTGATGGTGAAAATTGTTAAGATATCTAAAAACTTTGCGTTTGGAAAGTTACTAGAAATAATTGAGAAATCTATGAATAGAGTAGAGCCAGTTTGTAGTATATATAAGAACTGTGGAGGCTGCAATATTCAGCATTTAGATTATGATTCCCAATTAGATTTTAAAACTAATAGAGTAATGCAGGTTGTAAATAGAATAGGGAAATTAGATGATGTTATAGTGCACCCCACAATAGGAATGTTGTCTCCTTATAATTATAGAAATAAAGTTCAATTACCTGTCAGCAACATTGATGGTCAAGTGAAAATTGGTTTTTATGCAGCAAGAAGTCATGACATTATAAATATGGAAACTTGTCATATTCAAGACAAGGTAGCAGATATTGTGGTAAAGCTAACAAGGTTATGGATAAAAGAGTTTAATATTGAGAGTTATAATGAGGAAAATCATAAAGGTACTCTAAGACATATTATGATTAGAAAAGGAATTAAAACAGGAGAAGTAATGGTGGTATTAGTTACAAACACTAGCGAACTTCCTCATAAAGAAGAATTTATAGCTTTAATTAGTAAAAAGATTAAAGGGCTTGTCAGTGTAGTGCAAAATATTAATAGTGAAAAAACAAATGTAATATTAGGAAATTCATGTATAACACTATGGGGAAAAGATACTATAACAGATTACATATCAGAATTTAAATTTGAGGTTTCAGCACTATCTTTTTTCCAGGTTAATTCAATTCAAACAGAAAAATTGTACAATAAAGCACTAGAGTATGCAAATTTAAGTGGTGGAGAAGTAGTGCTGGACGTTTATTGTGGTACAGGCACTATATCCTTATTTTTATCGCAGAAGGCTAAAAAAGTGTATGGAGTAGAGATAGTACCACAGGCTATTGAAAATGCTATAATAAATGCGAAAGAAAACAAGATAAACAATACAGAATTCATAGTAGGAGATGCAGAAAAAGTAATCCCAGAGCTTATTAGCAAAGGAGTAGTGGCTGATGTAGTTGTAGTTGATCCTCCAAGAAAAGGGTGTGATAAAACACTTCTAGAAGCTATAAGTAGTATGAAGCCTAAAACTATAGTTTATATTTCTTGTGATCCAGGTACTTTAGCTCGCGACTTAGGAATTTTAGATGAACTTGGATATAAAACTTTAGAGATTCAGCCAGTGGACATGTTCCCGCAGACGGCGCATGTGGAGTGCTGTTCGCTACTAACAAGAAAAAAATAGAGCAGTGATTGAGATGGAGTTTAATTATGGGAGAAAAAAGATTGTTTGATATAAAGTTTTGGAAATTCGTATTAGTAGGAATAATAAACACTATATTCGGAACCGTAATAATGTTTTTGCTGTATAACCTAGCTAGCTTCGGTTATTGGGGGTCTTCTGCCATATCCTATATATTAGCAAGTATACTTAGCTTTTTCCTTAATAAAAGGTTTACTTTTAGAAATAAAGACTCTACTGTAAAAACAGCATTAAGATTTACTGTGAATATTGCTGTTTGTTATTTGGTGGCATATAGTATTTCAGAACCAATTGTAACAAGGATACTTTCGAACACTTCTTTATCAAAGAGTATAGTTGAACAGATTTCTATGCTTTTGGGGATGGTTCTGTTTACTGCGCTTAACTATGTAGGTCAGAGGTTTTTTGCATTCAAGGAAAAATAATTTAAGGTTGCCTACGGAGTAGATATCCTACTGAGTGGGCAACCTTTTTTTGTGTGATTTTTATAATACTTAAACCTTTGTTTTGATTATTCGCCATGCAAGTCTGCCATCTATTTGAAGCAGAATATCATCGCTTCTTCTTCACTTAGTAAGGAGATCTTCACTACTCTTAATTTCGTCTGCAACAATATATCTTGGCCTGTATTTAACCTCTTCATATATTCTGGCAATATAGGTTCCTATAACTCCAAGACTTATCATTAAGGCACTTCCAATTATGAGAAGCAGCAGAATAACTGTTGTGAAGCCACTCAAAGCCGTCCCCATAAGTTTCATATACAAAGTATGGATTCCAAGTACTAGAGAACCAGCAAGAAAAAACACTCCCATAAAAGTAACTATATGAAGTGGAAATGATGAAAAGGAAGTAATGGCCTCAACTGCAAGCCTGCACAAATTAATAATAGACCACTTTGAGACTCCTTTTGTTCTGATTCCTACATTAAAGGGGATACTTATCCGATTATACCCAATCCAGGCTGACATACCTCTGAAGAATGTACCTCTTTCATTCATGCAACGCCATGCCAAGACAACTTTTTTATCCAATAACTTGAAATCTGAAGCCTGCTGCATATTAAACCCCGAAAGCTTGCTAAGTATTCGATAAAATAAATTAGCACCGACTTTTTTAATCATGCTCTCATTTCCACGTAAGGCCTTAACGCCTTCCACAACCTCATATCCCTCATCCTTCCATAACCTGATCATCTCAGGTATTAATGTGGGTGGGTGCTGCAGGTCAGCGTCCATGATTATACAGGCATCTCCCTTTGCAGCTTCTAGTCCTGCACAAAGCGCTGCCTCCTTGCCAAAATTCCTGCTAAGCTTCAATGCTTTGATAGATGGAATTTCTTCAGAAAGGATTTTAAGTCTGGACCATGTACCGTCAGTTGAGCCATCATCAACCAGCAAAATCATAAACCCTATATCTGTTTCTGCCAAACACTTCCTGATAACATTGATATTTTCACAAATTTGGATTTCTTCGTTGTAAACTGGAATAACAACTGTAATAAATGATCTTTCCATTGTTATTTAACCCCCTTTCTGAGATGTTTAATAGTGGAAACCATAATGCCTGACTTTTTTATGAAAAGAAATATTAGTATTAGAACGGATATCAGGGTAATCATAAGTCCGATGAAAAGTTTTTCTGGAAAAAACCACAGTTCAATCTTATGAGAGCCTTTTAACAGTTCAAAGCTTAATAAAGAATCATCCACAGCCTGCGACTCAACCTCTTTATTATCAACTTTGACGTGCCATCCCTTATCAAAAGGTATGGACATTACCATCAGTCCGTCACTTGCTGTTTCTATATGGCCGCGGATGCTGGTATCCGTAAAGTTTTCAATGGTCATTGATTTTTTCTGGATAAGTGTCATTGCTTGCTTAAATGCGGGTAGATTCAAACTGTAGGCATATACTTTAAAGCTTCCTGTTTCGCTACTTGCCTTATCAAAATTAATTTTCAGAGTTGCAGAAGATCCAGACTCGCAAAATCCAAGATTAATGATTGTGGAATGTTTTGCATTAAAGTCAACCCTTTTGCCATTGACTATAACAAATCCACTGCCTTTCATATTAGAGGGCGCCTTATAGTATAGATAGACTTGCTCCGTTTTATTAATTACAAAGTCAATATTCGCTGTAGAGGCACTATCCTTATTAATACGCTTAAAGCTGTAGGACTGTGTGCTCTGGCCGCTAAAGTCAATGTTATTCTGAGCCACTTGATTCTGGTCAATAGGAACTAGAACATCTGGTACACCGCAAATAGCTTCTATAAGAAGATTCTGAGTTTCAAGTGGATTGGGACCGGAGCTGCTGTCAAATTTCTTCAGCTCATTAGTGGATTGAAAGCCAAGTGGCAAAACATAAGGGTTTGTAAAAATCTTTAATTCATCTGTGGTCGCAGTCTGTTTGTACAAATTTTCATTAATAGCTATGTTCCGATAAATCAGATATTTGATGCCGAGAAGGGAATCCAGTATTGCTGTGGAACCCTCGTAGATGTAACTGTTAATACTATTGCTAGAGTACCCGAGATTCTCAAGCATTTTTACAGGCTTCTCGGAGATGGTGGAAGAAAAAATCGAGAGGCCAGGATAATTATACAGAGCAGGGTCATTGGTTGTTTGGGGTGGTAGGATTTCCAAACGATAAAAACCTTTATCCGTCAGTGCAATATCAGAAAGCTGATCACGAATTTGAGTAACTTCCTTGCCGCTTGCATAGTTGTTTCTACTTGAGTAGACTTCAGTGGAGTCAATTTTTATAATTGTCACAATTGTATTAGTGGTTATCTCGGCAGTCAATACAAGGAATACAATTAGAGTTTTGCAGGATGGACGGATATTGCACGAGCGATCAATGGTAAGGGCCACTGCATATAAAATAATAAAAGCTGCGCTTATATATATCGTAATAAATTCAATTGATAAATTATCGAATTTCTGTGAGATAAGAATAACACCCAGAACAGAAAAGCAAATATTGCCTATCTCTTTGCCAGTAAATTCATTCAGCTTTCTAAAACCTTCATAGCTCATAGATAATACGAGAAAGATGTAAACGAAAGAAAATCGATATGGGAGCTGGTTGGGGTAATGAAAACCATGCCAAATAAAATTTAGCATATTAATATTGAAGCTTAGGATTAAAACCAGAAGAAGGGCAAGATTCCATAACTTTTCCTTCAGTGGTATGCTTTTGCATAAAAAATAGATTGGAATGAGTATTAAGACAACTATTCCACAATACAAATTGGGTGCACCTTCGCGCACAGAAGGAGATGCAGCTGTAAGATGTCTTGTTATAAAATCAAATAAATCGTAATAGTTCGTCAGTGTTTTTGGGAATATATCACCCGCTGCCGAAGTTGATTTCAATTGAAAAAAGGTTGGAAGTAGCAATAAAGCCGATAACCCGGCGGACAACAATGAAAATCCTGCAAATTGACATGTCCTTTTTATTAGCAAGGATCGGCTTTTGAAATCATGATATTTAAAGAGACAAACTGGGTAATAAAGCAAGGTGAAAAAACAAATAAAAAAAGCCATATAAAAATTCGACAAAAGCGCAATGGCCAAAGTAATGCAGAAAAAGAAACCTTTACCCTCCCGTATTAACTTTATAAGGCCAATCATAATGAGGGGCAGAAGATAAATCGAATCCATCCACATAATATTCCAGGAAAAAGCAAGCACAAAACCAGAGAGTGCATAAAGTGTGGAGAATCCTACAGTAACTAGACTCTTTTCACCATGTAAAAACTTCAAGTAAAAGGCAAAACAGGACCCCGCCAGACCTACCTTTATAAGCGTCAACACAAGTATAACTTCAGTCAAATAGTCTGCTGGAAATAAAATAGTTATAAGATTTATTGGGCTGGCTAAATAATAGGAAAATAGCGGCAAGAAATTCACCCCAAGGCCGCCTGACCAGGAGTACAGCAGGCTTGAAGATGATCTAAGCTTGTCCTGCAAATCTGAGATAAAGGGAGCATATTGATGATATAAGTCTGCTATTAATAAACTCCAATTACCAAATGGAAAAATTCTAACAACTATATAGGCGACTTCTAGGATAAAGGCAGGTAGAAAAAATGCTAACAAGATTACATAATGCCTTTTAATGTATATACCAAACTTTTTTATAATGCGAATGCTATTTTTCAAAAATGATCCCACCTTTATAATCTATATAAATATAAATAGTATATATAAATATTTACCAAAAACAAACTTATGGTTATTATATCAAAAATTTACCTGATTGAGAAGAGGAAAAGGGAGTTTAGTGCCACCCCGTGGCAAGTGGCATGTGAAGGATTTTGAGCAAAAATTAAACTAAGATAATTGAACTTGATGGATTAAGTTATAGAAAATGTCGAATAATAGACTGTGAAAAGCATATAAATATACCCTAAAACATGTTAATATGTAAAAGAAAGTAAAATGTGAATTTATTTTTGTAGTGCATCCTTTTTATAAATATAAGACTTTTATTGATATGCATTAAAAAATGGGGGCAATATTATGGGAAATACAAATGGTAACAAGATAATAGAACCATGTTTGTATTTATGCAATAGTATTATTACAAAGGTTAATAAGGAATTTGCTGATTTTACAGGGTTTACGATAAATGAAATAGTAGGTAAATCACTTATAGAAATAGGAGATATGATAAGAATTAATTCACAAATGCTTATCAATAATATTAATAATACATATTCAGGATATATATTCACAAAGGGCCTTGAAGCAAGGGAAGTAACTATATCTCTTCTTTTCTTTCAAGGAGCGAATGAAAAAGGATATTCTTTTATTGAGAAACCAAACTCTAGACTTAGTGACAAACTTGTTTTTGTAGAACAAACATTTATTGATAACATATCATGTGCAGCTATTTACAGTGTACCTGAGTTAATATTACTTAAATCAAACCAAAGGTATCTTGATTTTATGGACTCACCATTTAATAAAGAGGAAAATAGTATAGGTAAACCTATTAGTAAAATTGTAACTGGATTTGTAGGAAGTAAAGGTGAAGCTATTTGTAAAAATGTTATTGAAACAAAAAAGACCAACGATGTAAAAGAATTTAAACATGATAGCGGTGCTAGAGGCGTATCTTATTGGGATTCAAATCAAACACCTATATTTGAAAATGGAAAGATAAAATATATATATCAAACTTCTTCTGTGGTTACTGAAAGGGTTTTGATAAATCAAGATTTAGAAAGGCAAAACAAGTTGATTGAGTGGCAAAAGGAAAAACTAGAACAAAAAAATGCAGAATTAGAGCAATATTTAAGAAAACAGTTAGAGGAAAAAAATACACAGCTAATTAGTATAATTGAAAATTTATCTGAGGGAGTAATAGTTGCAGATAATAAAGGTGAATTTATAATGACAAATCCTGAAGCAAATAGATTAATTTATGAATCAGACCAAGTAAGTGCTTTAGGTGTAGCTTTAAAAAACACTAACTATTTTGATATGGAAGGCAATACGATATTATCAAAAGATATGCCTGGAATTAGAGCATTAAGAGGTGAGAAAGTAAAAAATGTTAAAATGTTCGTAAGTGACCCTAATAAAGAGTATTTTATGGAAGTTAGTTCAACACCCATCTATAATACTAATGGCGATTTAACTATGGTGGTATCGTGTTTTCGTGATATTACTGAACTCATTAAGCAATCTAAAAAAATTGAAGAACAAAAGAAGGAATTAGAAGCTTTTATTGAAAATATGCCTGATGCCATCGTAATTTATAATAAGTATGGTGATTTTACTTATTTTAATGCTGAAGCTCGTAGACTATATCCTGAAATAAATTATCAAAATAATAGAGATAACGTTCATAATAGATTTCAGCATTATGATTTAGATGATAATATTATCCATATCAAAAATCTCCCTACAATGAGAGCTTTTAGAGGTGAGAAAATAAGGAATGAAAGAATTGTTATTAAACGAGCGGATAAAGAGCAAATTACGGAAATTAATGGCACCCCTATATTTGACCATGAAAAAAATTTGGTTTCAGTAATAATGTCACACCGTGATGTTTCGGAGTCTATCAACAATCAACAACATATTAAGAAACAACAGGCTCAATTATTAATTGCTGAGAAGGAAAAAAGGGAAGCCCTTCAAGAATCTATTAAGATTAAAGATGATTTTCTTTATCTTATTACTCATGAATTGAAAACTCCATTGGCAGTTACAAATTTGGCTTTACAAGCAATTGAGCATTTATGCAAGGGTGAGGTAACGCAAAAGGTTGGTAAGTATTTAAAGACAATTAATCAGAATACATACAGACAACTTAGATTAATTAATAATTTACTTGATATTACTCGTATCAGTTCAAGTCAAGTGAAGATGAATATGACAAACTTCAACATAGTGTATGTTATTGAATCAATTGTAAGTTCAGTACAATTATATGCTGAACAAAAAAATGTGAATCTAAAATTCTCTACTAATTTATCAATAAAGAATATTTATTTTGATGAAGAGAAGACAGAACGAATCCTACTTAATCTTTTGTCTAATGCTTTAAAATTTACTTCTTATGGAAAATCAATTACTGTGAGTTTATCAATGAAAAAGCATAAAAAAGCAGATATGATTTCTATAATTGTGCAAGATGAGGGTTTGGGTATTCCCGAGGATAAGCAGAAAATCATTTTTGAGCGATTCGGACAGGCTGATACAACTTTGTCAAGGCAAGCTGAAGGGACAGGTCTTGGTTTATATTTAGTAAAACTTCTTGTAACTGAACTAGGTGGTGAAATATCTTTGAAAAGCCATGTAGGTGAGGGAAGTACATTTACAGTATTGCTTCCTGCGATTAAACCAATAAGTATTGACGAGATAGCTTCATGTAATGAAGTTAATAGCAAATTGATGAATAGTGATAACAATGTTATTCAAACCGCTAAAATCGAATTTTCAGATATATATTTCTAAATATATGAAAAGAATTTGAGAACCTAACTTGCATATTTAGTAAATAATTACAAAATAAAATAATGCAAGTGCCAAATAGTCCTCACTGATGAAAAGGTTGGGGACTATTTAAGTTTATTTATGAACCTTACACAAGTAGTAAGAGTTAAATAGCAAAAATATTTAAAATTTATTAATTGTTAACATTTAATAATTTGATTGTGCTGATATATCATAAATATTGTGATAAAATATTAATGTATTAAATTTGAGAGGGGATAATCATGGTTATAATGAAAAAAATATTTCAAGATTGGATATTACCAATAATTGCAGCAATTGCAATAGCGTTTATCATAAACAAGGTTATTTTCTTTAATGTCACTGTTCCAACTGGATCTATGCTACCAACTATAAACCTAAATGATAAGATTTTAGTAACGAGAGTTCATAACAAAAATAATCTTAAACACGGAGACATCATAGTATTTCATTCGGATGAATTAGGTGAAGATTTAATAAAAAGGCTTATTGGATTACCAAATGATAAAGTGGAAGTTAAAAAAGATGGATCTGTATACATAAATAATAAAAAAACAGATGAAAGTTATATTAAATATCCAGGTGGTAAAACAGGAATATTTAATGTACCAGCAGGTAGTTATTTTTTCATGGGAGACAATAGGGCAGATTCATTGGATGCAAGATATTGGCAAAAACCTTATATACCAGCGAAAGATATAATGGGTAAGGCAAGAATTATAATTAGTCCGTTTAGCAGATTTGGAAAATTTAAATAGAAAAATAGCAGAGTATAAATGCAAGTTTATACTCTGCTATTTTCATTTTTTTGATTTTTCACAATTTGAATTCATATCATAGCTTAATATTTATTTATATTAGTTTTTTTATTTAGAAGAGTTTTTTCTTTAGGAAATACAGTAAAGCTTTACATAATCTAATCTCATATTTGGAAAAAAACAATCAGTATTTTTTTGAACTTTATTAAGCAAAATATACTTGGATTAATAAAATAATAAAAAAAATGAATTTAACAATTTTAATCTAGTCAAAAACAATATTGCAATGTCGAAAAACTCCTGGAATACAGTATATAATTATGAAAAAAGGAGTATTTTGTAGATAATTGAGGAAGAAACAATATAACATGAAACGCTGATGAAAAACGGCGAATTTTCATATTTAGTTATTTTAAAAACCTATGGTATTATAAATTGCACTAATAAATTGAATTGACAAATTGTACTTAAAAAAGATAATTATAAAAAAACATTTACAATTAAAAGGAGGACATATCATGGAGAAATCAAAAAAACTTTCTCATACAGCTTACGGTGGTATTAAAGGTGAAGATTATTTGCCATTTATACCTACAAGTCAAGCAATGCCAGAAACTACTGCAATATCTTTAATTTTGGGAATGGTATTCGCTATGCTGTTTGCAGCTGCAAACACTTACTTAGGACTTAAAGTTGGTATGACAATTTCAGCTGGTATACCTGGAGCAATTTTGGCAACAGGTATACTTAAAGGTTTATTTAAAAGAAATAATATATTAGAGGCTAATATGATAGCTTCAATTTCTGCCATGGGAGAATCTATAGCAGGAGGAGTTATTTTTATACTTCCAGCAATTATACTTTGGGGTATGGATCTAAAACTTTCTACTATAATTGTTGTAACATTACTTGGAGGACTTTTAGGGGTATTTTTTGTTTCTCCACTTAGAAAATTCTTAATAGTTGAGGAACATGGTAATCTTATTTATCCAGAAAGTATGGCTGCTGCAGAAGTTCTAGTAACTGGTAGTGAGGGCGGAGCAGGATTTAAGACAGTTTTGACGGGACTTGCAGTAGGATCAATTTTCAAAGTATTCTCTGGCGGATTTAAGTTCTGGCTTGAAGAAGCTGAATGGACTATTAAACCTATGCAAGGTACAATATTTGGTTTTGATACATTGGCATCTCTTATGGGTGTAGGGTATATAGTTGGAGTTAAATCATCACTTTATATGTTCGGTGGTGCTGTAGTAGCATGGCTTGGACTTATGCCATTAATAATGTATGTTGGACACGGACTTGCAACACCATTATTCCCTTCAACAGTTGTTATAAGTCAAATGGGAGCATGGGATATTTGGAGTAATTATATAAGATATATTGGTGCGGGCGCCGTTGCAGCAGGTGGATTTATTAGTCTTTTCAAATCAGCACCAACAATTATTAAATCTTTTAAATCAGCTATGTCTGGTATTGGAGCAGGTGGGGTAGCTCAAAAGAGAACGGAAGTTGATGCACCAATAACTTGGGTTATAGGCGCTTCAGTATTAGTATTCTTACTTTCATGGTTATTGCCAATAATAAATGCTGGTGTAATTGGTGGAATACTTGTAGTTTTATTCTCATTCTTCTTTTCAGTTGTATCAGCTAGAATGGTTGGTATTATTGGAGCATCAAATAATCCAGTTTCGGGTATGACTATTGCTACATTATTATTTGTAACATCAGTATTAAAACTTACAGGTAATGTAGGTGACAAAGGAATGGTTACAGCTATAATAATAGGTGGTATAATTTGTGTAGCTATCGCCGTTGCTGGTGGTACAGCACAAAGTTTAAAAACAACTTATATTATCGGTGGTACACCAAAGAACGTTCAAATTGGTATGTATTTAGGAATAGTTGCATCTGCAGCAGTCGTTGGTGCAGTTATATTAATGCTTAATAGCACATATGGTATTGGTACTAAAGAAGTTGCTGCACCTCAAGCGACATTAATGTCAATGGTTGTTAAAGGTGTAATGACTGGTGCACTTCCATGGCCACTTGTATATGTTGGAGTTGCAATTGCTATATTTTGTGAACTAGCAGGTCTTCCAATATTACCAGTTGCACTTGGATTATACTTACCTATACACTTAAGTTCATCTATTCTTGTGGGTGCATTTATTAGAGGATTGGTTGAAAAGAAATTCAAAAAAGATGAAACAAAACAAAAAATACAAGTGGAAAAAGGTATACTACTTGCATCAGGATTAGTTGCGGGAGATGCCTTAATGGGTATAGTTGTTGCTGGATTTGCAACAATGGGTCTTGATATAGGATTTGGACCTAAGTTATTTAAAGGATTAGCTGCAAGTTCTGAATTTTCAACAATAGTGTTCTTTGCATTAGCAGTCTGGATGTACATTTTTGCTACAAAAGTAGACAAAACAACTATTTAATATTATAATTAAGTATAGTATATGGTATATAATATTTAATTTAAGAAATAATAAAGGGAAAAATATAAGTTAAGAGCCGTTACGGCTCTTAACTGTTTTGTAGGTGGAAAACATGTTAAATAATAAAGACAAAAAAAAATCAAAAGAAAATTTTTTACTTTATAAACCAAAGAGAAAGATTGAACATTGGGAAGTAAATAATGAAAAAGTAAAACTGTTTTTTCACCATGACAAGCCAGTAGAAAAATTGATGAGGTGGCTCATAAAAAAATCAAGAGTTAGCGATATTGAGCTAGATGATCGAGGGTCTATGGTTTGGCAACTTTGTGATGGCACTAAAACTGTATATGATATAGCTTTAGCAATGATGAAAAGATTTAATGAGAGTGAACAGATTTCTATTGAAAAATTAATTATGTTTCTAAGATACTTATCTCGAAGCGGATGGATCACTTTTCAAAATAAATAAGACGATCTATGGTACTTTGACTAAGACACTTTAATAACTTGACTACGTTAGTGGATTAAGTGACACTAGTGGATTATAAATGGAGGGAAAAGAATATGGAATTAAATAAATTGATTGATGGTATGAAAGAGGATATTATTAAGTCTACTCAAGAAATTATAAAGATTAAAAGCGTAGAAAGTGAAGCAAAACCTGGGATGCCTTTTGGAACAGGTGTAGCTAAATCATTAGAATGTGCTTTAAACACTGCAAAGGATTTAGGCTTTAATACTGTTAACCTAGATGGTTATGTAGGCTATGCAGAATATGGACAGGGTGAAGATTATGTTTTAGCATTAGGTCACTTAGATGTAGTTCCTGAAGGGGATGGATGGATATACCCACCTTATGGCGCAGAAATTCATGATGGAAAAATGTACGGACGTGGGACTACAGATGATAAAGGGCCAATAATGGCAACATTGTTTGGATTAAAAGCAATAAAAGAAGCAAATTTGCCTCTTTCTAAAAGAATAAGGGTTTTATTTGGGACTAATGAAGAAACTGGAAGCAAGGAACTTGAACATTACTTAGAAAATGAAAAAGCACCAGTTGCTGGGTTTACACCAGATGCAGACTATCCAATTATTAATGGAGAAAAAGGTATAACTATTTTCAACATCGTAAAAGATTTTAATAGCGAAAGCAAGGGTGAAAATCGTATAAAATATATCAAAGGTGGTCAAGTATCTAATATAGTACCAGATTTTTGTGAAGCAGGTATTATAGCTACTAATGCACAGAGTATTGTTAAAGCATTGGATATTTTTGTGAAAAATACCAATTACAAGCTTTCAGCAGTTGTTAATATAAATTTAGTAGTAATTAAATCTATAGGGGAAGCGGCTCATGGAAGTTTACCTGAACTTGGTCAAAACGCGATAATGCAGTTATTTGCTTTCCTTGGAACTATTGACCTTGGTACAAACGATGTTTCAGAATTCGTAGATTTTTTAAATAAAAATATAGGGATGGAAACACATGGAGAGTCTTTTGGTGTTTGTCTTGAAGATGAAAATTCAGGAAAATTATCATTTAACGTTGGGGTTGTAGATATGGATAAAAATTCTGCTACATTAATATTGAATTTAAGATATCCTGTAACAAATAAATTAGAAGATATGATGAATCCATTTAATAATAAAATTAATGGAACTGGAATAAGAGTAGAAAAATTTGTTCATCAAGAACCATTATATTTTTCACCAGAAAATCCAATTATTAAAGCACTTCAAAAGGTTTATACAGAGCAAACTGGAGAAGAGGCAAAATTAGTATCTATTGGTGGAGGCACTTATGCTAAAGAAATGCCTAACACTGTAGCTTTTGGACCAATGTTTCCAGGAGAACCAGATACTATCCATAAAAAAAATGAATATATTACAATAGATAATTTAATTAAGAATGCTAAGATATATGCTCATGCATTGTACGAACTAGCAAAATAACATATGTAGTATATATAAATATAAGCAAACATCATTAGTCTAAGACATACATCTTAAAAAATAAGAGGTATGTCTTAGTGTTTTAAAGAGTTAAAATTTGATAAAACTAAATAGTTATGGATTTATACAAAAGGAATAGAATTTAAGTGGGAATAGATGTATAATTGAATATTAAAGTATAAATTATTTAAATATCACTATATAAATAGATTAAAAACTATATACGCTATAAAAATATTAAATTTTTAGTGAGGGATAATTATGAAGATAATAGATATCAAAATGGGGAAAATTAATACTCCTTTGAAACATCCATATAAAGTAGGAAAGAGAGTTCTTACTTTTTCTGATGAAATAGTTATTAAGATGACTACAGATACTGGGGAAATAGGATTTGGCAGTGCGACTCCAACACCATTTATAACTGGGGAAACAGTTAACTCAATTATTGGAGCAATAAATTATATTAAACCTGAAATTATAGGTTTGGACATTGATAATCTTGAAGAAATCATGAAGGTAATTCACAATTCTATTCATGGAAATAATAGTGCGAAAGCTGCTATTGATGTGGCTATTTATGATTTGCTCTGCAAAAAATATGGTATACCACTTTATAAATTTTTGGGTGGTTATAAAACATCATTTATTACAGATCTTACAATTGCAAATGATACTGTAGAACAAATGGTAAGGAAATCTTTAGAAGCAGTAATGGATGGGTATACTCATTTAAAGGTGAAAGTTGGAAACCATGTTGATCTTGATATAGAAAGAGTAAAAGCAGTTAGAAAAGCAGTTAGAAAGGGAATAAAAATAAGGGTAGATGCTAACCAAGGGTGGAGGCCAAAGGAAGCTGTAAGAATCATTAGAAAATTTGAAGATATGGATTTGCAAATTGAGTTTGTAGAACAACCAGTTAATTCATGGGATATAGATGGATTAAAATATGTTACAGATAACGTTGATACAAAAATTCTTGCAGATGAAGCAGTTTTTGGACCATCAGATGCATTTAAGATAATTGAAAAAAGAGCGGCGGACCTTATAAGTATAAAGCTTATGAAGTGCGGAGGCATCAATAATGCAATAAAAATATATAATATGGCAGAAAATATGGGTATAAGATGTATGATGGGATGTATGCTAGAGAGTAGAATAGGAATAACAGCGGCCGCTAGTTTTGCAGCATCTAAATCTAATTTAGTTAAAGCAGATCTAGATACTATGTTGTTATTTGAAAATGATGCAGTAATTGGTGGGGCTTGTATAACTGGGAATAGAATAACTATTAATGAGGCTCCAGGTCTTGGTATTTCAGATATCATTGGGTGGAATGAAATTATTTAAGTAAGTTTTGAACTAAAAATATGATTTCTTTAATGGGGTGATAGTTTTGATTAATAATGAAATTGATATGGATGCTAGTCTGATAGAAGTTGAATTAAAGAAGCAGCTTGAATTTAATATAGAAGTAGAAAAATTAAAGGGTGCTTGTGAAATCATTAGTGAAGAAATTCTGAAATACATTGAAAAAAGAAAGGAAATCACAAAATATATTTTAGAATATAGGAAAAAAGTAATTGAAGACTATAGAGATGATGAAGATATGGTAATAGAATATTTTGATCATGAAATATATGTGAAGGAAGAAGCGTTTAAAACTATTGATAGAAGGCTTAAGGAATTAACTGCACTTAAGAGCGTTCCTTATTTCGGAAGAATAGATTTCTCAGAAGAAGATTATGGTATTAGTAAAATGTATGTAGGAAGATTCGGAGTTACTCCAGAGAATACCTTTGAACCTTTAATAGTAGATTGGAGAGCCCCTGTTGCTTCTTTATTTTATACAGGGGCTTTGGGGGAAGCTTTTTATGATGCCCCCAAGCAGAAAATACTTGTAAATATTTTAGCTAAAAGACAATTTATTATAAAAAAAGAAAAGCTTACGGGAATGTTTGACTCAGCTCTAGATATAAAAGATGAGATACTCCAAATGGTGCTTAGTAGCAATGCGGGAGAAAAGCTTAAAGATATAATAATGACAATACAAAAGGAACAAGACGATTTAATAAGACAGCCAAGAGTAAAAACTATTGTAGTGGATGGAGTTGCAGGTAGTGGTAAAACTACTATTGCTCTTCATCGAGTTGCATATTTGCTTTATAATTATAGAAAGATTTTAGAGGATAAGGTACTAATATTAGGTCCTAATAATGTGTTTATTGAATATATATCAACGGTTCTACCAAGCCTAGGAGAATCTGGAGTTAAGCAAACAACCTTTAGAGATTTTGCCTTTGATATTTTAGAGATTAATGAAGTAATGAGTCTGAAGGAATACATGGAAAAAGTGCTTAGTGGGGAAAAAGAATTTGCGCAGGACATTATGTATAAAAATTCTATAGGGTTTAAGAGTTTCCTTGATGATGCAGTAGAAACATTAGATAATGAATATTTTAAAATGGAAGATTTATTCTTAATGAATGAATTAGTTTTATCTAAAAAAGACATAATGGAAATGTTTAATATTCATTATAAAACTATGCCCCTATTTAGAAGAAGTAAGAAAATTAAAAGAATTATTTATTCTAAGATTAGTGATGCTAGAGATGAAAAAGTTAGATTTATACAAAAGGAATATGAAAAAACTGTATCATCTTTGTCAGAGGCTGAACAGGGTTATAAAATAAATGATTTAGATTTTAATAGAAGGCTTAAAATTAGAGAAGTTATTAAAGCTGTATTAGAACTAAAAAGAAGCCTTACATGGCTTGATAGTGGAAACTGTGTTGATTTGTACAACAAAATTAATGGATATAAGCGATTAACTGAAAATGATTTAGGCGGAATTTTGTACTTTAAAATTAAACTAGAAGGGATAAAGATATCTGAGGAAATAAAACATGTAGTAATAGATGAAGCTCAGGATTATAATCAACTTCAATTCTTAGTAATAAAGGAATTAACAAGGTGTTCTTCTTTAACCATAGTTGGAGATAGCAATCAAAGACTAATCCCATATGAGGGCAAGCTACCTATGCATGATTTGAAAAACATACTTCCACATTGTAATGTTCAAGAATTTAATTTAAACACCAGCTATAGGTCCACAAAGGAGATTATGGAGTATGCTAATAAATATTTAAATGCAGAACCTATCATTCCTCTAGTGCGAAATGGTGAAATTGTAACTGAAAATATAATTGCTGATAAAGATGAACTTAAAGAATTTATTCTTAAAAGAGTTGAAAATTTTAAAAGCAAAACATTCGAGAATATTGCTATTATCTGCAAAGATATAAAAGAAACAGAAAAAATATTTGAGTTAATTAATGAAATTGCAAATGTTAAGATTATAGATAAAGAAAATGCAATATATCATAGTGGCGTTGTAGTGCTTCCATCATATTTTGCTAAAGGTCTTGAATTTGATGCAGTTATAATGGTATTAGATCAGCCTAATGTTATAGCTGGAGCTAAAACCAATAGTTTGCAGAGTGAATATAAGCAAGAAGATAAACTTAGATATGTAATGGCAACTAGAGCATTACATGAACTTCATGTGATTCAAAAAAGTTCATTCTAAATAAGAAGAAAATTTATAATAGTCCAGCATGTATGAAGTTAGGATAATAGATAGTTCATTAACAGTGTCTAAGGTTATTCCATAAACTAAGACACTGTAAACTTACTATATACTATCTTTCACTTTTTACATGCTTATATTTTAAAAGGTTCATTGACGTTTATTAAACTGTAGCAATAATACAAATGATAATTTATGTATTTTTTTAGAGGATGTTAAGAGAAGTATATATCACGTAAAATGCGTTTGAACAAGCCTTAGTAATTCTTAATTTATTTTATTTCCAGATGCGTAAAGAGAAACATATGTTTGAGCACACAACAATTGAGAATTGTTGTGTACCTATGAGGAATACTAAGGGGTAGCGAGTTTATGTTTCTTAGCACTGTAAATAAAATAAATTTTAGAATTACTAGGTGAAGTGAAAGCAGTTGTAGAGATATATACTTTTCGTTATATCATGCTGAAAAAATGTCTTAATGATTAACTATTTTGTTAGTTCTTCCCAATTCTCAATAATCTGATTTAATTCTATCAGCGTGCTGCTTTTATCTTCACTGGCTATAGAACCTTTAAGGCTAGCAATATTTAAACTTATATTATATAATTCATCTCGTTCAACGCTGAATTGAATGCGTGGAATAATTTTTTTCCAGGCAAATTCAATATTTTTGATATCTTGCTGAAGGTTATCCCATTTTTCAACTTGAGCATGTTTTATAGATAATTCTACAAAAGCAATTACATCTTCTGAAGGGCTGTGAGGTTTTTTAAAATAACTGCCTCCTAGCATTAATAACACAAAGGCTGTTAAGGTTAACATTGGTATAGCATAAGATATAAATTTTTTCATATAACACAGCCACTCCTTTATATTTTATTTGGTATTTTGTTTTATGTGGTCTTTATAAAGATCTATATGTAAACCGCTTGTTGCATTATAAATAGCTAAAAATACTTCAGAAACATCATTAATACCTTGTTTTTTTAATTTGTTCATTAGCCATCTTTCATTCCTATTTATACTCTTTAAGTTATCTTGAACAATAGATCCATCACAAATTACTTCAAAATCAATACTAGCAGGGTCAGTTTTAATTTTTAAATCTTTTGCCGTAACTGGATCACATTCAGTTTTTTTTAAGATAGATAATTTGCCATCCTTTTCTAGCACTGCATAAGCAATTTGATCTATGTCAAAAACACCTTTATCTCTTAATTGAGATAGAAGGTCCCCTATGGTGTAACGAAATTTTTTCATGGATTCCTCTAGTATTTTTCCGTTTGTTATAACAATGGTAGGTTCACCGTCAAGGTATTTTTCAGCAGTTTTTGATTTAAGCGTTATTAATTGTAAAATAAAGCACAAGACTGCCCAGGTGAGTAAACCTACCCAATGAGGCCATGCTCTGCTAGTTAAATCAGTAGTTAAGGTGGAGGCAGTGGAGCCTATTGTAATACCGACTACATAATCAAAAAAAGTCAACTGACTAACCTGCTGCTTTCCAAGAATACGTGTGAATATTAATAAGGTAAAAAATCCGATAACTCCTCTTATAAGTACGATTAGACCTTCATTCATCATTACACCTTCCTCAATAATATTTTGTCCAAATTCATTATTTATATGTTATAAAGATTACAAATTCAAGTAAAAGTAGAGAAAATCTACAATGGAGATATTATTTTTATGGTAGACGGACTAAATCACAACGTCAATGATGTTATAGAAGAACATACAATTAAAAATTAAGAATTTTATATTAATACAACGTATAATTAATTTAAAAAATCCATAAAATACTATTGAAATTTATTTTAATTCTGATATAATAAAATTATAAACAGAAATTAAACGTATTCAAAAACTAATAAACTAATGTTTCTGAGATATTCGTGAAGCTCTTATTTTCAACCTACAATATTTATACGGGAGTTCAAGATCTAGGTGTGGATTTGGCCTATAAGACCAATTTTAAATTGGCAAGGACTGTTAAGCATCTCTGAGGACACCCACCTATCAAAAAGATAGGTGTAAAAATTGGGGCAACGGTATTTTGGATTATAAATTTAAAGTTTTGAGTAATTTATGAAGGAGATAGAGATATCTCCTTTTTTTATGTTATAGAAATTATGAATTGCATTCTTTATGTTATAATTAGTCTATACTAATAAGGCATCTTAAAAATAAAAAGCATGTGATGTCTGATATCGAGGTGTGTTTAAATGAGAGAAGATAAAGTCCTCCAGATGATAGAGTCAAATCCAATTGTTATAAAAAACATTGAAAATCCCAGTGATGAAATGAAAATCATGGCTATAAAGAAAGATGGGATAATGTTACGTTATATAAAAGATCCTACTAAAGAAATGAAGGATTTGGCGATTAAAAGCAATTTGAGGGCAATTGAATTTATAGAAGACCCAACTTATGATATGAGCAAATATGTTGTGTCAAAGCTTTGGAATACTTTGGAGTATATTAAGAATCCTAATGAAGAATTGATAAAAATAGGTATAGCGCAAAAGGGATACGCAATAAAATATGCTAAAAATCCAAGCCTGTCACTTCAAAAACTAGCTATAGGAAAAGATTATGACGCTATAAAATATATAAATTATCCAATTGAAGAAATACAGTTTTTAGCTATAGAAAAAAAATATGATGCTTTAAGATATATAAAAAATGCAACAATAAGTGCAGAGATATTGGCAATTGAGAAAAATGAAGCTGCAATAAGGTTCATAGTAAATATAGATGAAAATAAAAAAATATTGTTATTAAAACACAACGCTTTGGTAATGAAATATTTTATTAACGACTTACCAATGGATGTTGGAGAGTGTGCTTTTAAAGAGGTATTATCTAAGGAAGTTGTATCAGAAAAATACGTAAGGGATTTTATAAATTGTGCTAGTATAAATGTAAAATATGGAAATATATCTATGGATAAAATAATCTTTATTTATAAATATGGTAGTGAAGCCTGTAAAAGAATAGCTGTTGATGAAAAATTGAATATGATATAGAACTGAATATGATAAGAAGGGATAAATTATGAATTTTAAGGATACCATGCAAAGTGTAGAACTTGTTATAGAAACGGATGAAGTACCTTTAATTGTAGGTGAAAGTGGTATAGGGAAAACAGCATTAGCGAAAACTCTTGCGATTAGAAAAGGATGGAGCCTAGTTATTATAGATGGAAACCTATTAAAAGAAGGAGAAATAGGTGGTCTACCAACAGTTGAGGATTACAGTTTTAAAGATGCTAATGGCAAGGCTGTACGAGGTAAAAATACCGTTTATGCGGTTCATACAAAGTTACAAGAAATAGACAGTTTAATAGGGGACGGCGAAGAGGTTTTTTTATTTATTGATGAAATAAATCGTTGTGAACATACAGTGCAACAAGAACTTATGAATCTTATACTAAATAGAGAGATAAACGGGTATAAACTGGATGGAAAAGTGAAAATCTTAGCTGCAATGAATCCTTCAAGTAAATATGGAGAAGATTTTGATTACCAAGTAGTTGATATGGATGCAGCACAAGAAAATAGATTTGTTTTACTACATATGGAATCTGATTCATTAGCTTGGCTGACCTGGGCTACGACAAATAATATAGAGCAAAAGGTTATAGAATTTATATCTACTTTCCCAGAATATTTACTTAGTAATCAAAAGGATGAGCAAATAAGAGCTACTCCTAGAAGTTATGAACGAGTTTCTAAAATTTATAGAATTTATAAAGAAACTAAAGATAAAATCCATAAAAGAATATTTCTAAATATACTAAAAGGAAATCTAGGTAATAATATAGCTCATGAATTTATGGCCTTTGTACAGGAGGATACTAAACCTCTAATTTCTTATGAAGATATAATTATTGGAGAACAATTATCACAAGAAGTTATTGCAAAGGTAAAAAAAGAAAGCCACACTAGATTATATTTAATTGCAAAGAATATTTTGAATATATTAGATAAGGAAGAAAATTTAGATAGTGATACGAATAGATTTGTAGAATTTTTGGGATATTATCCTGTAGACCTAAGAATAGGGATTATGCAGGATATTAAAGAAAATAATAATAATATATATAAGGTATGTCTTAAAAATGAGGCTTTCGTAGAAATGTATTTCAAGGCCTATAATGAGATAAAAGGCTAGGTGAAATTATGGGGAGAAAATTTGAAAGTTTCAAAAGTGAACTCTATGATGAAATTTGTAATGTTAAAAGTACAAAAGACATGTCAAAGGAGTTTACAGAAGATTTTTTAAGACTTGTTACTATGGTTAATTTTATGCTCATAGAAGATGATGAAAACTTCTATGGGTATTTTCTGTTGCAAATGTCGAGAGAAGTAAAATATGATATAACTACGCCTACAGCTGTGAATTTTAAATTATCTAGGTATGTTATTTATTTTAACCCGTACATATTTTTAAAACTTAGCGCGGACCAGATGAAGAGCTCTATTAAACATGAGATTTTTCACATATTGTCCTTTCACTTAAATCGCATTAAAAATCTTAAAACAAAATATAGTTCGCTTGCTATTAATATGGCGATGGATATAGTAGTAAATCAATTTATAGATTATCTGCCACCATTTGCTACAACAATAGATGGGATAAATTTTAAATATAAATTAAATTTACAGCCTTATATGACTATGGAGTCTTATGCAAAGACGATTCAAGTAGCACTAAACCTATTAGAAGAAAAGGATGAAACTGAACAAGATTACTCTAAGGAGAAGCATATAGAGAAAGAATATGATGTATCTAAAACTCATGATTTATGGGAAGAATCCATAGAGGCAGATGTGGAAACTCTTGAAAATTTTACGAAAAAAATAGCGACACTTGCGGAGAAGGGCAAAGCCCCTCTTTATTTAGAGGGTATTCTCAAGGGAATCAAAAGTGAAAAAGGAGAAATTCCTTGGAATTTATATCTGAAAAAGATCATGGGAACTTTGGAAAGTGATAAAAAAAAGACTGTATCAAGGAGAAGCAGACGTCAACCTAATAGATTGGATTTAAGAGGAGAACTTAGGGGACATACAGCTAAAATCACATTGGCAATTGACATAAGTGGTAGCATAAGTGACGAGGAATTTAATGGAGCAATAAAGGAAGTTTTTAATATTGTAAAGACCTATAAACATGAAATAACATTAATAGAATGTGACTCGCAAATAAGACAAGTATATAAAGTCAAATCCATAAATAGTATAAGAAAGCGTTCTAGTAGCCGCGGAGGAACAAAATTCACACCGGTATTTGAGTATGTAAATAATACGGATACCAACATATTAATATATTTTACAGATGGAAAAGGTGAAGAAAAATTAGAAGTAATGCCAAAAGGTTATAAAATTTTGTGGGTTGTATCAGGACGTGGGGATAAACTTTCATTAAGGGAACCTATTGGGATGTTAAAAAAACTAAAACCTGTAGAGATAATAGAGGATAATGAAGAAAGGTTAGATATAATGGTTGATGGATTTTCTGCGAATAGCCATGAACCAATATATTAGGGAGATAAAGTATGGAATTCCGTCAGCGTGACTTGCAATAAGAGCTCGAAACGTGAATTTTATTAAGTAATTCTAATCTTTTGGAAATATAAAATTCTCTAGGGCTCGCATTCGCCGTCCTGGCTCAGGTTCACGAGCTTCCACGTCCTGTGGAAGCTTACGAGAATTTTATATTTTCAAAAGAAGAATTACTAAATAGAATTTCAATGTTTCTTCGCTTCTAATTGCAAGTCACTGTTGAGAAATTCATACTTACTATTAATAAGTAAGGTCTAAATACATATTTTGCATTATGTAATAGCTTTATCTCAATAGTAAAGATATAATAAAAGTGTTCATAGAGTAAAAATAAAATAAGTTAAAGGCGGATATATACATGAAAAATTTAAAGATGATATTAGAATATGATGGAAGCAGATATAAAGGATGGCAAAAACAAGGGGATAACGATTTAACAGTCCAGGGCAAAATAGAAAAAACATTATCTAAAATGGCAGGTGAGATTATACAGGTTGCAGGTTGTGAAAGAAGTGATGTAGGGGTACATGCTGAAAATTATGAGGCTAACTTTCATACAGATTGTGATTTGAGTATAGAAGATATGCTGGATTATTTACATGAGTTTTTACCAGATGATATAGTAGTGAAATCAATGGTGGAAGCAAGTGAGAAATTCCATGTTGGATATAACATAAAATCAATAACTTATGTGTACAAAATAAATAATAATGAATTAAGAAATGTGTTTAATAGAAAATATGTTTATCATTCTGAGGTGAAACTTAATTTAGAAGAAATGAAAATTACGGCAGAATCTTTAGTTGGGACCCATGACTTTCAGTATTTAGCCACAGCATCTACAAATGTTAAATCTACAATTAAAACCATTAATTATATAAATATAACAGAAAAAAAAGGTATTATTGAAATTGAAGTAAATGCAGATGAGTTCTTATGGAATATGGTAAGAATTATTATAGGAAGTCTTTTAGAAGTAGGCAAAGGAAAAATTAAAGCAATGGATATAGAAAAATTATTGAATGAAATAACAGCAACAGAATATATTCCAATGGCAAAGGCAAAAGGATTATCTCTAAGAAATGTTGAATACTAAGGTTTTATAAAAAAATCGTGGAATATTAAATTAAATAAAGGATTTTAAAATTTAATGTAGAATAACATTAAATTGGGTAGATATTTAAATTATGTATATAATACCAAGTTTTATAGTAAAATAGAATGAAGTGTTGGGGTGCTAATAATTAATTAATAGGGGGAAGAAATGTTTAATTCTCAGAAGAAAAAGATACTTGCAACTATTATATTCCTTACATCTTTGTGTACGATAACTTTTGTAATAATATCATACTTTGCAGTTCAATCAGCGGTAACAAGTCAAATGAAATACGATGGGACAACCTTAATTAGGACTGTTAGTAGTAAAATAAAAGGATATAGCTTAGCCGAAAAAGATAAGATAGCAACTACAATTTCAGAGGTGAAAAAAGAGGGAAATGGTAACATTAATTATGTATCTCTAGTGGATACAAATATGAAGATGATTGTTAGTAGTGATGATGTTGTCGCCACTGCTAATAATAGCACAGATACAGTATCAGCGGCTACCAAGCAGGGAGACGTTTCCACAGTAGTAACAGAAGCAAAAACGGAAGGTTTCATATTTAATGCTCCAGACGGAACTAAGGTTTACAACGTATCAACACCTTTTTATGAAAATTCTAAAATAGTGGGAACACTTAATATTGGAATATCTCTCGAGAATATGTATAGTGTAATACGAACATCCATAATTTCGACATTAGTTATATCTCTAGGTATTCAGATATTAGCGTTAGTGATTGGAATTATAATTTCTAAAAGTATATCCATGCCACTAATTAGAATCGTTGACAAACTTGAATTTTTCGCGCGCGGTGATTTAACTGTGAGCTTTGAAAGCAAAAATAAAGATGAGATAAAAAAGCTTACAGATGGACTTAATAAAAGCGTTCATATTTTGAAAAATACTATATCTCGTATAAAAGATACCGTTTCAGGTCTTAATAATATATCTTTTGATTTAACAGCTTCGGGGCAAGAAGCTGCAGCCTCTAGTGAAGAGGTATCACAAGCTATAAATGGTGTGTTTGAAGGTATGGCAGAGCAAACCACAAATATTAGTGAGATTGCAGTAGTAATAGATAGATTTGGCCAAAGACTAAATGATATTCAGGTTAAGGTAGAATCACTATCTGAAAGTACTGTAGAAATTAAAGGAAGCGCAGATAATGGGGCAGTTAAGCTTCATGAATTAGTTGAATCCATACATGATGTACAGAATTCTTTTGGTCTTACAGAAAAAGGAATTAAATATCTTAGTGTTAATGTGGGTAAAATAAGTGAAATAACAAGCGTAATAAATAACGTGGCTGAGCAAACTAATCTTCTTGCATTAAATGCTGCAATAGAGGCAGCTAGAGCGGGAGAGGCGGGTAAAGGTTTTGCTGTAGTTGCTGAGGAAATAAGAAAACTTTCAAAGCAAGTACTAGAATCCTCTATGAATATAAATGAACTTATCCAATTAGTAGACAATGGAACGTCTGAGGTTTCAGAATTAACAATAGTTTTATCAGGGAAACTTGGAAATCAAATGAAAATTATTGAAGGGACTGTAGACTCTTTCAAAAGCATTCAGAATGAAGTTAATAGTACAATTCCTCAGATGCATGAGGCATGTAAGGCTCTAAATAGTTCAGTTGAAGAGCAGGGTATTATTAAAAGTAGGGCGCAAGAATTGGCGGTGGTATCAAAAGAAGTATCAGCTTCTACGGAGGAAATTTCGTCAGCTGCTACAAAACAATCAGAGAATATTACTAAACTTTCGACTACAGCCCAAGATCTAAATACTATGTCGGAAGGTTTAAATAGCGAGGTTGAAAAATTTAAAATATAAAGAGATCTCTTTTAATTCATATAAAGAAAACACCAAAGTTTTATAAGTTTTGGTGTTTTTCTCTTTTCACAGAACAGTTTTATTTAACTGTTATTATTTCATACTCATCTGTACCAAATCCAATAGCTTTTGCATGATCTATTCCAACTTTCCAATTTGTATCAGGATGGATGCTTGAAAATTTATCATCACCTTCATGATAATGGTTGTCTGTTAGCTCAGTTTCATATAATGCTGTTGCTTTGTTTACCATATCAACGCAGGCTTGATCTAAAGCTACTGGGTCAAAAGATGCAGCTATACCTATATCTGGAACAATTGCTACATCGTTTTCGGGTGAACAGTCACAGTTAGGTGAAACATTCATAATGAAGCTAATATGGAAATTTGGTTTATCTTTAATAACTGCATATGTATATTCTGCAATTTTTTCATTAGCACTATCAGCAGATTCATTCCATTTTATTGTTGCTGATCCAAAGCGACATACGGCAACACATTGGCCACAACCTACACATTTATCATAATCTATAGTAGCTTTTTTATTTTCATCAAAGGAAATCGCCTCATGTAGGCAATTTTTAATACACATGCCACAGGCTACACATTTATTTTGTTTCATAAATGGCTTTGAAGCAGAATGCATTTCAAGTTTTCCTCCAACTGAACCGGAACCCATACCTAAATTCTTTAATGCTCCACCAAAACCAGTCATTTCATGACCTTTAAAATGAGTCATGGAAATAATTATATCTGAATCGGCAATGGCGGAACCTATTTTAGCAGTTTTGCAATGTTTTTGGTGGATTGGAATTTCTCTGTAATCCCCACCCTTTAATCCATCGGCGATAATTAAGTTACAGCCAATTGAAATTGGATTAAATCCATTTTCCATAGCGGATTCAATATGGTCAATAGCGTTATGTCGTCTTCCTGAGTATAAAGTATTTGAATCAGTAAGAAAAGGCTTGCCGCCGAGTTCTTTCACAAGTTTCACAATTCTTGCAGCGTAGTTTGGTCTAATATAGGAAAGATTTCCTGGCTCTCCAAAATGAATTTTTATAGCTACAAATTTATCTTTAAAATCAATATTTTTAATACCCGCCTCATCGACAAGTTTTTGAAGCTTATCTAATAGATTATATCCTGGTTTTGTTCTTAAGTTTGTAAAATATACTTTTGATTTTTCCATTAATTTACCTCCTATGAATTTAATTATAATCTTTTTCAAGTTTAAGTAACGTATTTTAATATTATAACATATTGTATCTTGTTGTTTGGTTTAATTGTATAGTAAATATTTTATTAGGGATTATTAGTATTAATAAGTAAAATTCGTTTTTTTATAATAAATTATATTAAATAAAAAGCTGAAAATGTTTACATATTATATCTAAAAACCCTTTAGTTTCATTAGTTAAAGCGTGCCCATTTATTTTTTAAATATGCATTGACATTAAATATTTATGGTATTATAATATACTTCGTAAGCTAAATAAACGGATACGAAATATTAGCAAACGAAATATATTTAAAGGTGGTGGTAAAGTGGAAACATTAAATGAGAGTATAGAAGTTGCAAGACTTTTTCAAGAAGTTATGCAGCTATTTAAACATAATATGAATAAAGTGCTTTGTGATACAGGTATTTCCGCTCCTCAAGGTATGGTTATGGCACTTTTAAGTAAGAAAAAGAAGATGAAGATAACAGAACTTAGCAATGAACTTAGTTTATCAAATAGTACAGTCTCTGGAATTATCGACAGGCTTGAGAAACAAGAAATGGTAGTAAGAGAAAGAAGTGATGAGGACAAGAGAGTAGTTTACGTAAGTATATCACCAAATTTTAAAGACATGCATAAAAATTTTCATAGACAATTTGAAAAAAACCTTGCAGATATAATGAGTAAGGGAAATTCAGAGGAACTTCATAAAATATTTGAAGGTTTAGATACACTTAAGAAGCTTTTAATTGATCAATAAAAAATAAGCCAACAAAAACAAAGTAATAACAACGAATGGAGATGATATTTTTGATTAAATTGTTTAGATTTTTAAAACAATACACAATGCAGATTATAGCAATAGTTATATTAGTTTTTACTCAAGTGCTTGCGAATTTATATTTACCAACTTTAATGGCTGATATAGTGGACAAAGGTATATCACAAAAGGATGTATTTCAATCTATTTCATTTTTAGGATTTAATGGGACTTATAAAGGGATAAATTATATTATTAGAATAGGTGGAATCATGCTAATAATCTCAGCAGGTGGTGTTATATGCTCAGTTATAGCTTCATTTTTATCTTCAAAAACCGCTGTAGGACTGGGTAGAATTGTTCGTAATAAATTGTTTGCGAAAGTTGAAGGATTTTCATTACATGAATTTGATAAGGTAGGTACTGCAACCCTTATAACAAGGACTACAAATGATGTTGTTCAGGTTCAGACAGCAACCGTAATGATCTTTTCTATTTTGCTTTTTGCGCCATTAACTGCCATAGGAGGTATTGTAATGGCTTTAAGAGAGGATGTGCAACTAACTTGGATTTTTGCAGTTGTAGTTCCGCTTCTTGGAATTATTATTGGAATAACTCTTAAATTCGCTATGCCACTATTTAAATTGATGCAAGTTAAAATAGACAAACTGAATCTTGTATTACGTGAAGGACTTACAGGTATTAGGGTTGTACGTGCATTTAATCGAATTGACACTGAAAAAGTTAGATTTGATGATGCTAACGTGGACCTTATGGATAATGCTATTAAAGTAAATAAAATTATGGCGTTTTTATTGCCAGTAATGATGTTAATTATGAATGTAACAACAGTAGCTATTATTTGGTTCGGTGCTAAAAGAATAGATGCTGGCAGTATCCAAGTTGGTTCATTAATAGCCTTTATGCAATACGGAATGCAAATTTTATTTGGATTCTTAATGCTTGCTATGGTATTTATAATGATACCAAGAGCACAAGCTTCTGCAATAAGAATAAATGAGGTATTAGAAATGGAATCTGAAATCATTGATTCAAAGAATACAATACTAGCTAACACAAAAAGTGGATATGTTGAGTTTAAGAATGTAACTTTTGGTTACCAAGGTGCAGATCAGCCAGCTATTAGTAACATAACATTTAGTGCAAGCCCTGGTGAAACAACAGCTATTATTGGTGGTACAGGTGCCGGTAAATCAACTCTCATAAACTTGATACCACGTTTTTATGATGTTACTTCTGGATCGGTACTGGTTAATGGGGTAGATGTTCGCGAAATGAGTCAAGAAGATCTTCGCTCAAAGATAGGTTTTGTTCCTCAAAACACTGTTCTTTTTACTGGAACTATAGCTGATAATATTAAATATGGTAATGATAAGGCTACTATGGAAGAAATCCAGCATGCTGCAACTGTAGCACAAGCAACGGATTTTGTTAATGGTATGAAAGAAGGATATGATCATATGATTGCTCAGGGAGGGACAAATGTTTCTGGTGGACAGAAACAACGTCTATCTATTGCACGTGCACTAGTTAGAAAACCTGAAATATACATTTTTGATGATAGTTTTTCAGCACTTGATTTTAAGACTGATGCAAGGCTTCGGGCAGCACTTAAAAAAGAAACAGAAAAATCTACAGTAATAATTATTGCTCAAAGAGTTGCAACAGTTATGGATGCAGATAGAATTATAGTTTTAGATGAAGGCATAATTGCAGGCATTGGAACTCACAAAGAACTTTTATCAAGTTGTAAGATATATCATGAGATTGTATCTTCACAGCTTTCAGAGGAGGAATTATCATGAGTGAAAATAACAAGAACAAACCGCGTGGAGGCATGGGTGGTGGACCAATGGGATCCTTCGCAGGTCCAGTAGTTAAAGCCAAAGACTTCAAAGGGACATTAAAAAGGCTTCTAAGTTATTTAAAACCACAAAGAACTAATTTTATTCTAGTATTTATATTTACAATTATCAGCACTATTTTTGCCATAGTAGGACCTAAGATTTCTGGATATGCGTTAGATAAATTGGTTGATGGCATAAAGAATAAATTTGGTTTAATTCAGCTTCACGCTGCGCAAGATAAAATAGCAGCTGCTATAAAGGCAAATCCAATGGCCGCTAAAAGTCCCAAAGTGGTTGAGGGTTTAACTCAAATTAAAGATGAGATTTCTAAAATAATGGATGTAAATGGCGGAATGATAGATTTCACATATATTCGAAATATTATTCTTTTATTACTTGGATTATATATAGTAAGTACTGTTTTTGGGTTCCTTCAACAATATATAATGGCTGGAGTTGCACAGAAAACTGTTTATAATCTTCGCAGTGAAGTTGAAGATAAGCTATCGAGATTACCACTTAAATTTTTTGATTCAAAAACTCATGGTGAGATATTAAGTCGTGTAACAAATGATGTTGATAATATTTCAACAACACTTCAACAAAGTCTTACTCAGCTTATTACGGCTATTGTTACTATCATTGGTATTATCATTATGATGCTCACAATAAGTCCACTAATGACACTGGTTGTTATTTTAACCTTGCCACTATACATTGTTGTGACCGCTTTTGTTGCAAAACGATCTCAAAAATATTTTGCAGCACAACAAAAGGAAATTGGATCACTTAATGGTCATGTTGAAGAGATGTATACTGGTCACAAAATTGTTAAATCCTTTGGACATGAAAAAGATTCAATAAAAGAGTTTGAAAACATTAATGATAGATTGTACAATGCAGGTTGGAAAGCACAATTCATATCAGGAATAATAATGCCTATGATGAGATTTGTTAGTAATATAGGTTATGTAGTAGTTTGTGTTGTTGGTGGACTTTTAGCAACACAAGGAAAAATTACTATAGGTAATATTCAAGCCTTTATTCAATATTCTAATCAATTTACTCAGCCAATAGTTCAAACTGCAAATATTGCTAATATAATTCAATCAACAGTAGCTTCGGCTGAACGTATTTTTGAATTATTAGATGAAGTTGAAGAACTTACAGAAACTAATAATGTTAAAGTAATTGAACTACCAAAAGGAGAAGTTAAGTTTGAACATGTTAACTTTAGTTATAAAGCAGATGAACCACTTATTACAGATATGAACCTTGATGTAAGGCGCGGTCATACAATTGCAATTGTTGGACCAACAGGTGCTGGTAAAACGACGTTAGTTAACTTGCTAATGCGTTTCTATGAAATAGATGCGGGTAAAATTACAGTTGATGGAGTGGACATAAGAGATATAAAACGTGGAGAATTACGTAGTATGTTTGGTATGGTGCTTCAGGATACGTGGCTCTTTAATGGCACTATAATGGACAATATCGCTTACGGCAGAGATGGAGCAACTGAGGATGAAGTTATTAAAGCTGCAAGAGCAGCTCATGCGCATCACTTTATTAAGACTCTTCCTGATGGATATAAAACAATACTAAATGAAGAGGCTTCAAATATATCACAGGGTCAAAAACAACTGCTTACTATAGCTAGGGCAATCCTTGCAAATCCAACTATTATGATACTTGATGAAGCAACAAGTAGCGTTGACTCAAGAACGGAAGTATATATACAAACGGCTATGACAGAGCTTATGCAAAATAGAACAAGTTTTGTAATTGCACATAGACTTTCTACAATTAAAGATGCAGAGTTAATTCTAGTAATGAATAAGGGAAGTATTATTGAGATGGGTAACCACAATGAACTTCTTGCTCAAAATGGATTCTATGCAGATCTTTATAATAGTCAGTTTAGTGGGGCAAATTTAGATAATGAAGTAGTTTAAATAGAAGAAAAATTATAAGGAAAGAGAATGTTGTTTTAAAACATTTTCTTTCCTTAATATTATTTGTGTGGGGATATTTATGGGATATAGATTATTTAACATTGACAACCTTTACATTACATGATATTATGATTTTATAAATTATATATTGTCGAACAGGATTGTGACTGATGATTCAGGCAAGACCTTGGTTAATGTGAAACTTACTTATAGCGAGCGTATAAGTGTTCCATTTTAATTTGGGTTTTTATTTTATTGTAAGGATATAATACTAGGAGTTACTAATAAAAAGATATTCACAATTGTATAAAATATAATTATATAAAGTGGTGTTAAAATGAAAATAAAAAAAGTATTGAATAATAATGCTGTTACTGTAATGAATAATGAAAATAGGGAAATAGTTGTTATGGGTCTAGGACTAGCTTTTAAAAAAAGATCTGGAGATGAGCTTGAGGAAGAAAAAATTGAGCGGATATTTACATTAGAGAATAAAGAGGTATCTGAAAAACTAAAAAAACTCATCAGTGAAATTCCTGCAAAATATGTGCAAATTTCAGAAGAAATAATAAATTATGCAGAAAAATATCTAGAAAGAAAGCTAAATGAAAATATATATTTAACATTAACAGATCATATTAGTTTTGCTCTAACAAGGTATAAACAAGGGTTAAATATAAAAAACCCTATGCATTGGGAGATAAAAAAGTTTTATAAACAAGAATATTCTATTGGACTTATTGCACTTGACATAATAAAAGATAATTTTGGAGTAACGCTTTTAGAAGATGAGGCAGCATCTATAGCACTACATATTGTGAATGCAGAATTAAATGAAGATATGCCAAGTGTTGTAAATATGACAAAGGTTATTCAAGAAATACTCAATATAATCAGATATAATTTTAAAATTGACTTTGATGAAGAGTCTTTAACGTATCATAGGTTAGTAACTCATTTAAAGTTTTTCGCTCAAAGAATGGTAAATGAGACACAAGCTAAAAACGATGATGATTATTTATATGACATTGTAATAGAAAAGTATATTGATATTTATAAGTGTGTAGAAAAAATAAAAACTCATGTAAAAAAAGTGTATAATTTTACATTGTCAAAGGAAGAAATGACATATTTAACTATTCATATTCAGAGGGTTGTTAATCGAGATATAACGACATAACATATTAATATAAAGTGAATAATAAAGGATTGTGACTGAGATTCAGGCAAGACCTAAAATGTTTACTAAATACTCAATTTAATATTATTAGCTTTTGGAAACTAAAAGCATAATAATTAATTGAAGTGTTTAGTTGCAGTTTAGGTCTTTTGTTTTATAAATTTTAAATGTAATCAAATACAAATTAATATAAGGGGTGAATGAAATGGACTATAATAATTTAGCAAACCGAATTCTTGAACTAGTTGGAGGAGAGAAAAATGTATGCAGTGTTATCCATTGCGCTACTAGATTAAGATTTAAATTAAGGGATAAGAAAAAAGCAAATAAGGTTGAACTTGAAAAATTGGTTGGTGTTTTAAGTGTAGTTGAGAGCGGAGGACAATTTCAAGTAGTTATTGGAAGCGATGTTTCTGATGTTTATAAAGAAATCATAAAAATCGGTGATTTTGGAATGAAATCTGATTCAGAAGAAGAAAAAGGATCAATTACTTCAAGAATTTTTGGAGTTATCTCAGGGAGTTTGTCACCACTTATACCAGTACTTGCTGGAGCGGGTATGTTAAAAGCTCTCCTTACAGTTCTTACAATGACGCATGTTTTATCTATGCAAAGTGGAACTTATAGTATAATGTCTGCAACTGCAAATGCTGTATTTTACTTCTTGCCAATTTTCCTTGGTATAACTTGTGCTATTAAATTAGATGCTAATCCTTATGTCGGAGGGGTCATTGGAGCAGCTCTTTTAGAACCTAATTTAACAGCACTGCTTCTAGTAGGTAAAACAACAACATTTATTGGAATACCTGTAGTATTAATGGATTACTCATCTTCTGTTTTTCCGATTTTTATAGCTATTAGTATTTTTGCAGTGCTTGAAAGACTTTTAAAGAAAGTTATTCATAAAGATGTACAAATGTTTCTAGTACCTATGTTATCCATGATGGTTATGGTGCCTTTAACTGTAATAGCATTCGGACCTTTCGGTGTCTATACTGGAAGTGCAATTGGAACAGGTATTACCTTTCTAAGTGGAAAAAGTGGTATATTAACAGGGGCTGTTATGGGGGCTGCTTGGACATTTTTAACTGTTCTTGGACTTCATTGGGGACTTGTACCTATAATTTTAGCAAATCTTGCAGCTGGTGGGGATCCAATTATAGCAATGGCAGCAGCCGCTCCTTTTGCTCAAATGGGCTTGGCTTTTGGTATTTTTGTAAAAACAAGAGATAAAAAATTAAAGACACTTGCAGGAGCTACATTACTACCAGGATTACTCTCTGGAGTAACAGAACCTATTATTTATGGATTACTATTACGTTATAAACGTACCATTCCATATGTTGCGGTGGGTGGAGCTATTGGTGGAGCAATTAGTGGAATGCTTGGAGTGCAGCAAAAAGTTTTCGCATTTCCTAGTGCATTAGCAACTCCAGCATTTTCACCGATGTTACTTTATGTATTTGCTATGACAATTTCATTTTCTATCGTAGCACTTCTTACCATAATCTTGGGATTCGAAAAACAAGATAAATCTTCTAAATCTAAAGTGGAAGCAGGAGAAGTGTCACTTTTAAAAAAAGAAGTTATTGTTAGTCCACTAACTGGAGAAGTTAAACTATTATCAGAAGTAAACGACCCAGTTTTTTCATCAGAAACAATGGGCAAAGGTATTGCTATCGAACCAACAATTGGTGAGGTCTTATCACCAGTAGATGGCATAGTCACAGCAATATTTCCAACAAAACATGCTATTGGAATTATATCTGATGGAGGAGTGGAGATATTAATTCATGTTGGAATAAATACGGTTCAACTAGAAGGGAAATACTTTACGCAGTTAGTTAAGCAAGGGGCCAAAGTGAAACAAGGTGATCTATTGGTTAAATTTGATATTGAAAAAATTAAAGAAGCAGGTTATCAAATTATAACACCTGTTATTATCACAAACACTAATAATTATGTAGATATTTTAGCAAGTAACAAAAAACAAATTAAAAATGGTGAGATTTTATTAACTATTGTATAATTAATAAAAGAAATTAACAAAGAAAATTAATGAATTTTCAATAGGAGGAATAATGATGAAAAATAATACAGATAGATTTCCAGAAGGATTCTTATGGGGAGGAGCGGTTGCTGCTAACCAATGCGAAGGAGCATATAACGAAGACGGTAAGGGTTTATCAACTCAAGATATAGCGCCAAAAGGAATTACTGGGAAAAATACAAAAGAACCAACAGAAGATAACATGAAATTAATAGGTATAGATTTTTACCATAAATATAAAGAAGACATCAAGTTGTTTGCAGAAATGGGTTTTAAAACATTTAGGACATCTATTGCATGGTCTAGAATATTTCCAAATGGTGATGATGATCAGCCAAATGAGAAAGGATTACAATTTTATGATGATTTATTTGATGAATGTTTAAAATATGGAATGGAGCCACTTGTTACAATTTCACATTATGAGACTCCGCTTGCTCTTGCCAAGAATTATGATGGATGGGTAAACCGTAAGTTAATAGGTTTTTTCGAGAACTATTGTAAAGTGATTTTTGATAGATATAAGGGCAAGGTTAAATATTGGCTTACATTTAATGAGATTAATTCAGTGTTACATCAACCTTATATGAGTGGTGGTATATTTACAGATAGAAAAAAATTAACAAAACAAGATTTATACCAAGCAATTCATCATGAATTAGTAGCAAGTGCACTTGCAGTTAAAATTGGCCATGAAATCATGCCTGGTGCAAAAATCGGATGTATGATTCTTGGTGTACCAAATTACCCATTAACCCCAAATCCAGACGATGTAATTCAGGCAATGAAACAGGATAGAGAAAACTTATATTTTGCAGATGTTCATGTAAGGGGAGCATATCCTAAATATATGGATAGATATTTTAAAGATAATAATATTAACATTCAAATGGAAGCAGGAGACGACTTGATACTTAAAAATACAGTAGATTTCGTTTCATTTAGTTACTATATGAGTTCTTGTGCAACAGCCGATAAGGAAAAAGAAAAGGGCGCGAGTGGAAACATAATTTCAGGAGTACCAAATCCATATTTAGAATCTTCACAGTGGGGATGGCAAATAGATCCACAAGGATTAAGGTACATTCTTAATCTCTACTATGATCGTTACCAAAAACCACTATTCATTGTTGAAAATGGATTAGGTGCTATTGATGAATTAGTAATTGGGAAAGATGGAAATAAAACAGTAAATGATGATTATAGAATTAAATATCTAAATGATCATTTGGTTCAAGTAGCCGAGGCGATAGAAGACGGAGTGGATATAATGGGGTACACTTCCTGGGGATGTATTGATCTTGTTAGTGCATCAACTGCAGAACTTAAGAAACGTTATGGATTTATATATGTAGACCGTAATGATGATGGATCAGGTAGTCTTGCAAGATATAAGAAAAAAAGCTTTGATTGGTATAAAGAAGTAATAAGAACAAATGGAAAAAGCTTGATATAATATACAAGTTTTATCTCTGAATTAAAAAAAAATTACAGGTTGAGTAAAATCAAACTGTAATTTTTTTATTAAATAATATTAAAGATTTTGAGTATTATAATTATGACAACAATTCCACCAATTATTGATAACATATATTTACACTCCTTTTTTATTAAATTAATATTCTCTATATAGTTTTATATCTATTGTATGTATTTTGGCGTAAATAATACATATGATCAAAGTATATATTCCAAACTCACTCTTATCATAATGCAATTCAATTATACATATTAATAATATAAAGAATAAATGAGGTGATACTTTGGAAATTTACAATGTTAGAAGTGGTGATAGTATATTTTCTATAGCTCAAAAATACACCGTTTCTATTCAAGCTATAGTAAATATAAATGGACTAACAGAGCCCCAAAGATTAGTAATAGGAATGAATTTAGTTATTCCTACACAATCTCTTTATGATATACAACAGTCAAAAACAACTATAGAAACTTTAGGATATTATACTCCGCCTTCTTATAAAGATGCAATTTCTCTGATAGATAATCTAGGACAATCATTCACTTACTTAGGGATTTATTACTTCCACGTTATTGCAACAGGTGATATAGTAGAAGATATAGATATAGATATATTAACGATTTCTTATGAGAAGAAAATCTCTTTTATTCCTGTGGTAACAAACATGAGTGAAAACAAATTTAGCAGCGAACTCGCTAGGACTATTATATCAAATCCAGTTGTTACAAATAATTTTGTAAACGGTGTACTTGGATTGCTTCAAAAATATGATTTACAAGGCATAAATATAGACTTTGAAAACTTATATCCTGTAGATAGAAATTTATTTACTGAATTTATTCGCATACTTTCGCAGGCACTTCATAAAAACAATAAAATACTTGTTTTAAATATTGCACCTAAATGGCAAGATTGGCCAGAAAAAGAGTGGGCTGGTTTTTTTGATTATAATGCTCTCGGACCATATATTGATATTGCTGCCATCATGACCTACGAGTGGGGTTGGCGTGAAGGGACACCTAGACCAACTGCACCTATTGACAATATAAAACAGTCTTTGGATTATGCAATAGCTAATAATATACCAGCAAATAAAATTCTCATGGGAATGACTCTTTATGGTTATGATTGGAATGTATCTAATAGTTTGAAAAATATAGCAACTACCGTTACCCTTGCGCAAGTATGGGATTTAGCAAGAATGCATAATGGAAGTATATATTTTGATGTAGAAGCAAAACAACCTTATATGAATTATATTGATTTCAATAAAGAATATCATGTAGTATGGTTTGAGGATGCACTAAGTCATTATTGGAAATACCAGCTGGTAAAAGACTATAATTTAAGAGGTGTTTTCTATTGGACGCTTAATCTACCTTTTCCATCAACTTGGTATATATTATCTAATATGTTTAACATAACAAAGTAAACAAAAAAGACATTGTAGAAAAAAATTCTACAGTGTCCTTTTCAAGTTCTTTATTAATTTTATATTTTTGCCCTTATTTTAAAATAACCTTATATTCCCTAAGCCAAATATCTACCTGGATTAAATAAGCAATAAGTTGCGGTCCTGTCATAAGTTGACCATACCAAGGTTTCCCATAGGCTTTTCCACCTGAATCAACTATTTCCTGAACATATTTTTTGTCTATGAGTTGTAGAATAGGTGAGGATTTATCATTTATTATGCCATTCATTAGCTTTTGAACTGCTATAGTATAGCCTGGGTTATGAGTTTTGGGATAAGGGCTCTTTTTCCGCCAAAGCACATCATCTGGAAGCAGTCCTGTAAGAGCTTGACGTAGAACTCCTTTTTCACGATCTTTATAATACTTCATATCCATAGGAATATTATAGGCATATTCTACAAGCCTTTGGTCTGCAAAAGGAACTCTTACCTCTAGGCCGCTCGCCATACTCATTCTATCTTTTCTTGTAAGCAAGGTTATCATGAACCATTTTATATTTAAATAGAATAATTCTCTCATTCTATGCTCTCTAGGGCTTTCGCCGGCAAGACCTGGAACATTACGAAGACTTTCATCATATTTTTCTTGAACATATTCCTCTAGTGGAAGATTTTGAAGGTCTGGAGATAATATGCTTTTTCTATCGCGAACATTTTTAGACCAAGGAAAGGTGGTTTCATTTATATCTTCCTCACGCCTAAACCATGGGTAACCACCGAAGAGCTCATCTGCACATTCACCGGATAATGCAACTGTAGACTTTTTCCTGACCTCCTTGCAAAAGAGAAATAATGAGGAATCTACGTCAGCCATACCTGGCAAATCAGTAGCAATAACAGCATCTTTAAGATATGAAGTCAGTTCAGGTGTATCGATAAGTATATCGTGATGATCTGATCCAATATAGTCTACCATTTTATAAATCCAGTCTGCATCTGTGTTTGGTTGGAATTCTGTAGGTTTAAAAAACTTTTTATTATCAACATAATCTATAGAATAAGTATTTAAGTTAGGTAAATTGTTCTTTTTAAAGTATGAGGAGGCCACTGCAGAAATTATACTTGAGTCAAGGCCACCGGATAAAAATGTACACACTGGAACATCAGCAGCTAGTTGTCGCTCTATTGAGTCTACAAGTAAGAATCTAATATGCTCTGCAGTTGTAGATAAATTCTCATCATGAGGTTTAGCGGTAAGTTTCCAATATTCCTTAGTTTTAATACCTTCTTTATTATAAATCAAGCTAAATGATGGAGGTAATTCTTTTATATTTTTAAAGATACCACTACCAAGAGGTCTTGCAGGGCCAAAACCAAAGAGTTCAGTTAGACCTTGTTTATCAAGAATTGGTTCGACTATTGGGTGGGCTAGAAGAGTCTTTATTTCCGAACCAAATATTAAAGAATTATCTTTGATCGTATAAAATAGAGGTTTAACACCTAGTGGGTCCCTTGCCAAAAATAGTGTTTGATGTGTTTCATTCCAAACTCCGAAAGCGTAAATGCCATTTATATGTTTAACACATTCCTCGCCCCAAAATATATAGGCTACTAAAAGCACTTCAGTATCAGAATAGGATGAAAAACTAAAGCCATTTTCTTTTAATATTTTCCTTACATCTTCTGTATTATATAGTTCACCATTATAAACAATAGTATAGGTATTATTCCCGATTTTTTTGGTCATTGGCTGTGAACCACCTTCTGGGTCAACTACCACAAGTCGTCTATGTCCTAAAATAGCATGCTTTGAAAAATGAAACCCACTGGCGTCTGGTCCTCTTTTTTTTAAAGTATCAGTCATTTTTAAAAGAATTCTATCATTTTTTTCGATATCAGCATAAAAATTAATCCATCCTGCAATGCCACACATATTATCATCTCCTAAAATTAAATAACATTGTCATTTATATGTTATGTAATTTAGTTTAAATGGTGTATAAAAGCATACATATTAAAAAAAGCATCTGTAATTAATCCTTGTGATTATAAACATATTGTGATAGACTAATAAGCAATTAAATAAATAAACTACCTAGGGTAGAGGTGCTGTGTCTATTAGTACTTATTCGGAGCAGGCATGCTAAGATGGATAAGAAAAGGAGCTACGGCCGAAGAAAATATATTTGGTGAAATTATTTTCTGGTTTTACATATAATATGTGTAAAGTTGTCACTGATTTGTCAGTGGAGAGCTACAAGGTACACGAAGTTTGTATGGAAAAATATTTTATGCAGCAAAGGTGTTCCTTTGCTGTATTGTTTTTTTTGAAGAAATGTGTAAACATTTCTAAGGAAATTTTAAAAATATTATAAGTTTATTTAAAATATACAAAAGTTCTAAATTTTATTAGCTGTTAATAGACAGCGACCAAGGAGATGACTTGATTATGGCAGTAGTTGTTCAAAAATATGGAGGTTCATCTGTAGGAACTACAGAGAAAATTAAAGGAATTGCACAAAGCATAGTAAAGAGAAAAAACAAGGATACAGATCTAGTTATAGTAGTGTCTGCTATGGGGGACACCACAGATGACTTATTGGCTCTATCAAAAGGGATTGGAGAAGAACCAGATAAGAGAGAATTGGATGCTTTACTATCTACAGGTGAAATAATTTCAAGTGCATTATTAGCTATGGCAATTAAGGCCCTTGGATATGATGCCATAAGTTATACTGCTTACCAAATAGGAATTAAGACTAGTGGACATTATGGTAAAGCATTGATTGAAGATATACATGGTAACAAGGTTAAGAAAAGTTTAAAAGAAGGTAAAATTGTAATAGTTGCAGGCTTTCAAGGAATAAATGGAGAAGGTGACATTACAACCTTAGGTAGAGGTGGGTCTGACACCACAGCCGTTGCATTGGCTGTAAAACTTAATGGTAGATGTGAAATATATACTGATGTTTCTGGAATTTATAGTGTAGATCCTAGAGCATACAGTGATGCTAAAAAATTAGAGGAAATAGAATATGAAGAGATGCTTGAGCTAGCAAGTTTGGGAGCTCAAATAATGCATTCAAGGTCAATAGAGCTTGCTCAAAAATATAGTATACCAATATATGTAGGCCTGAGTGATAGTGATATTAAAGGAACTGTAATTAAGGAGGTAAAAAATATGAATATGGAAAGTAAACCAGTAACAGGTATAGCAACTAATGATGATGACGTGGCGGTAACCCTCAAAAATATACCTAAAGATGTTAATATATTATCCACCATATTTGAAGCTATAGGAAGTAAAAGAGTTAATATAGATATGATAAGCCAATCATCACCTGTAGATGGAACGGTAAGTGTTTCATTTACAATTCCTAAAGAAAGTTTAAAGGATAGTCTAGAAATTATAGATAAATTAACACCAGAAGATAATAAGGTGATAGTTGATGAGGATATAACCAAATTTTCAATGGTAGGTCTTGGCATGAAAACAACCTCAGGAGTAGCTGCTAGAATGTTTAGGGTTTTTAATAAAAACAATATTGAAATTAAAATGATTACTACATCAGAAATAAGAATTACTTGTGCTATTAAAACATCAGACAAACTAAAGGCTATAAAGGTTGTTGCAAAGGAATTTGATTTATAATCATGACTCGATAGAAGGAGGGATTTATGTGAGATTTTTTGGAAATATAAAAAATGAAAATAATATATTAAGTATTGCAGGTGTTAGTGCTCATGTTCTGGCTAAGGAATATGGTACCCCTCTTTATATAATGGATGAGAAGCTTATACGAGATAATTGTAGAAGGTTCTATAAATCTTTTAAAGCTAATGACGGACATAACAAAGTAGCCTATGCGGGAAAGGCATTTTTAACTATTGCTATGTGTGAAATTATAAAAAGCGAAGGTTTATATTTAGATGTTGTTTCAGGAGGAGAATTGTATACCGCGCGTAGGGCCGATTTTCCACTTGAAAAGGTATATTTTCATGGTAATAATAAAACAATGGATGAAATTGAAATGGCAATAAGACTTGGAGTAGGTACATTTGTGGTAGATAATCTTCATGAAATGGAAATAATCCATGAAAAAGCAAAGGAAAAAGGTATTATTCAACGGGTTATTCTTAGAGTAACTCCAGGTATAGAAGCTCATACTCATGATTATATAAAAACTGGACAAATTGACTCAAAGTTTGGATTTACTATATTAAATAATGAATTAGAAGAAGTTATAAGGACTGCACTAAGCTTAACAAATATAAAACTTGCAGGACTTCATTGTCATATAGGATCTCAAATTTTTGAATTACAACCTTATAGAGATGCTGTGCAAATAATGACATCTTTAATTAAAAATATTAAGGAAAAATTCAGTTATGATATAGAAGAATTAGATATAGGCGGAGGTTTTGGCGTTTATTATGATATAGGTGATGAGCCTAAGGAAATAGAGGAATTTTGCCTTACAATAATTGAGGAAACTGAAATTAAGTGCAAAGAATATGGAATAAATTATCCTATTCTTGTTATAGAGCCAGGTAGGTCTATTGTAGCAAATGCAGGAATTACATTATACACTGTAGGAGCTATAAAGGATATACCAGAGGTTAGAAAATATGTGGCAGTGGATGGCGGAATGACAGACAATATAAGACCAGCCTTATACAATGCACAGTATCAATGCGTACTGGCGAATAAAATAAGTGGGACCTGTACAGAAGTTGTCACAATAGCAGGTAAGTGCTGTGAGAGTGGAGATATATTACTCGAAGGTGTTAAATTACCAATGGTAAATAGCGGAGACCTTATGGCTGTGCTTTCAACCGGGGCCTATGGATATTCAATGAGTAGTAATTATAATAAAATACCTAAGGCGCCTGTAGTTTTAGTAAATGAAGGTAACCATAAACTTATATGTAAAAGACAAACTTATCAAGACATGATTAGCAATGAAGTGTGCTTATAGGTATTCGGAAGAGATGTTAAACAAAAGAAGATAGAGAAATCTTAATAATCATCACCTAAGAATCTTTTAGTCGGTAGGTTGCCAATTGATACATGATAAATATGTTTAATAATTGTGTTGAAAATATGATAATTTTTACGGGAAGACAAATGTCTCCCGTAATTTATTTTATGTGAATTTTGAAAATTAAATATTAAGGCCCCAAAATTAAAGTTCCTAAAGTCAAATATAAAAAAGAGAGTGTTATTAGTATACCATTGAAAATGATACTTAATTTTCTAAGTTTATTAGGTCTAGCTTTCATTGATAAAATCCCAAATAAAATTCCTATTGTACAGATTAAAGGCGCCAACATTAAAGGCATACCTTCTAATTTTTGATATTGGGTTATTTCAAAGAACCAATTCAATATGAGTATAAAAATAATTAAAGCTATTGCGAAAGAAATAATACCTAATGTATTTCTAGAGCTTTTAATGGAAGATTTAATCTTCATAATTCTCGCCACCTTATATAATTATATATAAATTGCTTTTCTTATGATTTTAGATTATTTTTTATCAAGAATATCCCCCCTCCTATTTTTAACAACTCAGTTAATGATTAATCAAATTATTTAATTAAGGATTGGAAGATTTTTTCTGTAAAGTGTATAGTAGGTATAATAAAAATATTATACCATTATATTTATTTTATGTGTATTAATTGAAGTTAGGTATGGAGTATAATTTAAACAATTATTTCTAAACATATATTTTAGGCCCAATTATATAATTAATTCAGATAATATAGAAATATTATGAAATTTTTTGATATAATGGTTAAAGGAATAAGAGATGTGTTTATTCAAAGCACATTTATTGGAGGAATATATATGAATAAAGAATTAAAATTTGCTCAAAATCTTATTGATTTTATTTATGATAGTCCAACAGCTTTTCATGCTGTAGAAAAGGTTAAAGAAGAAATATGCAAAGCAGGTTTTGTTGAGATTAAGGAAGAAGAAAAGTGGGACATTAAAAAAGGCGGAAAATACTTTGTGACTAAAAATGACTCTGCACTAATAGCGTTTATAGTTGGAAAAGGAGAAACTGCGGAAAATGGATTTAAAATTATCGCAGCTCATACTGATTCGCCTAGTTTTAGAATTAAACCAAAACCAGAAATAGTAGTAGATAATATATATGTAAGATTAAACACAGAAGTTTATGGCGGACCTATATTAAATACTTGGATGGATAGACCACTAGCAGTAGCTGGGAGAGTAACTTTGCGAGGTGAAAATATTTTATATCCAATAACTAAGCTAGTAAATATTAAAAAACCTATAATGATAATTCCTAATTTAGCTATTCACATGAATAAAGAGATAAATACTGGAATTGAACTAAATAAACAAAAGGATACATTACCACTTTTATCAATGGTAAACGAAGAATTAGAAAAAAGTAATTATCTTATAAGTGCTATTGCAAAAGAACTATCAGTAGATCTTAAACAAATCATAGACTTTGATTTATTCCTTTATGAATATGAAAAGGGATCAATTATAGGTTTAAATAATGAATTTATTTCAAGCTCAAGATTAGATGATTTAGCTATGGTACATGCAGGAATAAGGGCGTTATCTAAAACATCTGTCGTAGAGGCAACAAATGTAATGGTTTGTTTTGATAACGAAGAGGTTGGAAGTGCAACAAAGCAAGGTGCTGATTCAAATATGCTGCTTAATATATTAGAGCGAATTACAATATCTTTAGACAAAAACAGAGAGGATTTTTTAAGAGCTGTTTCTAAATCCTTTATAATATCTGCAGATAATGCACATGCGCTTCATCCTAATAGTCCAGAAAAAAATGATCCAACTAATAAGCCTTACATGAATAAGGGCCCAGTTATAAAAATAAGTGCCAATCAAAGTTACACCACTGACAGTAACTCTGATGCGGTTTATGAATTAGTTTGCGAAAAAGCAGGAGTTCCTGTTCAAAAATTTGTTAATCGATCTGATGCGCGTGGTGGATCGACTATTGGACCAATATCTTCAACTCATCTAAACATACGCTCAGTAGATATAGGAAACCCAACTCTAGCTATGCATTCTATAAGGGAATTAGGGGGAGTAATGGACCATTTTTATGTTGCAAAATCCTTTGAAGAATTTTATAAAATTTAATACTAATAGAACTAAGCCATATACAAACGAAACCTCACAATATTTAGTTGTGAGGTTTTTATTATTTTTACTAATAATTAAACAGTTAGTTGGAGATAATAATTTCATCTAGTCCTAAAAACTTACAAATATTATTAACAAAAAGTGTTAAAGGGGTGTTTATAATGACATATGTTACATTAGGGGCAATAGTCGTGATAGGTATTTTAATTTACATAGTGGTGAGAAAAAATCTAAATCATTACGAAGAAGGAAATTTATTAAAAGATGTGCCATCCATAAATGTGAATAAAGAAGATTTAGAAAAACATGCCTTTGAAATAGCACGTCATTACTCTGATGTCAAAAATACTAATTGCAAGAAAAAGCTTATTAGTAATTTAGATAGAAGTTATGAAAAAATTTTAAGAGGTTACGAGAAAATAGATAAAGAGGGGAAGGATAAAAAAGAAGTATTACCTGCTGCAGAATGGCTTATTGATAACCTTTACTTAGTAGAGAAAGAGTATAAGAGCATAAAATATAATATGCCACAAACATATTACAAAGACCTACCAGTAATATGTAAAGGCGTTATGAAAGGATACCCACGAGTTTATCATATTGCAATTGAAATAGTATCTCATACCGATGGGAGAATGGATGAAGCAGTTATTGGGAACTTTATTAGTGCGTACCAAAAAAACGCAGTACTGACGTCTGGTGAGCTTTGGGCTATTCCTATAATGTTAAAAATAGCATTAATCCAAAATATTAGTAAGATAACTGAAAAAATTGTTAAAGCAGAGCTGGATAAAAAAGAGGCAGAATTAGTTGCAGAGAGATTAATTAATGCTTATGCTGATGGCAGGATTAGTGCTGAGCTAACTTTATTAAATAGTCAAAAATATAATTTTAATTTTCATTTTACAGAAAAATTATTGAAATTGTTAAGGGATAATGGTGTTGATTCTAAAGAAATTTATGATTTTATAGATGAAAAACTTGGTGCGCAGGAAACAAGCTCTGATAAAATTATAGCTCTAGAACATCAAATAGAAGCTAATTTTGAAATATCCATGGCAAATTCTATTAATAGTATAAGAATCATTGAAGGTATAAATTGGAAAAAACACTATGAAGAATTAAGCCCTGTAGAGAATATTTTGAGAGAGGATCCTTCACGTATTTACGAAAAAATGGATTTTAAATCTAGAGATAAGTATAGACATGTAATAGAAAAAATATCTAAACATACAAAACTTCCAGAATCATATATAGCAAAAAAAGCTATTGAATGTTGCAAAGAAAGCAAGGATTTAGGAAACGACACTTATAAAAATCATGTTGGATATTATCTAATAGATGACGGTAAACATGAGTTAAAAGAAAAAATTGGGTACAAAAACAATGGAATGCAAGGAATTAAAAGTATAATAAAGAAAAATGTAGTAAATTATTATATTGGTACTATTATAACGTTTACTATATTAATAATAAGTTTAATTATTTACAGTAGCCTATTAAATGATGTTGACAAAAATTTATGGAGATATGTTCTAGCTGTAATTGTTATATTAGTGCCTTGTAGCGAAATAGTAATATCAATTTTCAACTGGAGTGTAAGTGTTCTGAGTACCACCTCATTTATCCCTAAAATGGAGTTTAAAGAAGGAATACCGGAAAGATATAGTACAGTTGTAGTAATTCCAACTTTATTAAATAATACTAAAAGGATAGTTGAATTGATAAATGATTTAGAAGTATATTATTTAGCTAATACTCAAAAAAATTTATTTTTTGCATTACTTGGTGACTTTAAGGATAGTGATACTCAGGAGGAACAAGAAGATAGAGCTATAGTTGATATTGGGCTTTTAGAAATAGAAAAATTAAATAAAAAATATTGTAGTTCTGAAGAAAAGATATTTTTCTTTTTAAATAGAGTAAGGCAGTATAATAAAAAAGAAAACAAGTGGATTGGTTACGAGAGAAAACGTGGAAAACTTATGGAGTTTAATGAGTTTTTAAGAGGAAACGAAAATACTAGTTACAACACAATAAGTAGTAATGCTAGGGACCTTAGAAAGGTTAAATATGTTATTACATTAGATGCAGACACAAAACTTCCAAGGGACTCTGCGAAAAAACTAATAGGTGCTATGGCACATCCACTAAATAATGCTGTTATAAATAATAGTAAGAAGATAGTGGAGAGAGGTTATGGATTAATGCAACCGAGAATAGGAGTATCTATTCTTAGTGCAAATAAAACACTATTTTCAAAAATATTTTCTGGCGAAACAGGTATAGATATATATACTACTGCTGTGTCTGACGTATATCAGGATTTATTTAGTGAGGGAATTTTTACCGGAAAAGGGATTTATAATGTAGATGTTTTTAATTATATGTTAGAAGGAGAAATTCCTGAAAATACTATATTAAGTCACGATTTGTTAGAGGGGTCATATGTTAGGACCGCTTTAGTTACTGATGTGGAATTTATAGATGGATACCCAGCTTATTACAATTCTAGTTCTATGAGATTACACAGGTGGACTAGGGGAGATTGGCAATTATTACCTTGGCTTATCAAAGCTTCACCAATAAATAAAATATCCAGGTGGAAAATATTTGATAATTTAAGAAGAAGCTTATTAGCACCTTCCATTACAATATTGATAATACTCGCCTTGGGTGGGATATTACCTGACGGTACAGATAAATGGGTTATTGCAGCCTTTATTGCAATTTTAGCACCTATACTTTTTGATGTATCAGAAGCTGTTGTTTCTCCGGCTATTGGAATAACTTTATCTGGCAAAATTCAAAATGGCAAAATGGCTATAGAACAAGTATTTTTGATTATTTGCTTTATACCTTTTCAAGCATATATGATGCTTGATGCTATAATTAGAACCTTATATAGGGTATTAATTAGTAAGAAAAATTTATTGGAGTGGCAAACAGCAGCAGATGTTGAGATAAAACTAGGAAAAAATCTTAAAGATTTTATAGCTTCTATGTGGATTGGCAGTGCAATTTCACTATTAATTTTGTTTCTAGCATTTAATTCAAGTATGAGTATTGGATTGCTTAGTATACCTGCTTGTATACTCTGGTTTTTAAGTCCAATAATTGCATATGATATAAGTCGTGATACAAGTCTAGAAACATTTGAAATAAAAGAAGAAGAAAAGATTTTTTTAAGAAAACTAAGTAGGAAAACCTGGGCCTACTTTGAGGATTTTGTAAATGATGAAAATAATTGGCTTGGACCAGATAATTACCAAGAAGATCCTCCTAATGGAGTAGCTCATAGAACTTCACCAACAAATATGGGTATGGAATTAACGTCAAATATAGTTGCGTATGATTTGGGATATATAGGAATCATAGAAGTAACATGCAGAATAGAGAAGATTATAACCTCAATGGAAGACATGGATACATTCAATGGCCATTTTTATAATTGGTATGATACCAAAACTAAGACTCCGCTTTATCCTAGGTATGTATCTACTGTGGATAGTGGGAATTTAGTTGGTTACCTTTGGGTAGTTGCCCAGGCATTAGATGAATATTTAAACAATCAAATATTTAACCTTGATAAAGTCAAGGGTCTTCAAGATGTTTTGAGGCTTGCTAGTGAAGAAGTGGAAAATTGCAAAGAATTAAAAGACTTATATCTTGGAGCTATAAGTAATATAGACAATGACATAACAGATTTTAAATCTTGGAAAACAATGATTGTAGATTTAGCATCAATGGTAAAAAAAGAAGAGAAGAGTGGATTAGGCACGGAATTATATTGGAATAAAAAACTCAAAGATGATGTAGGTAGATTTTTACAGGAAATAAATGAATTTTTTCCTTGGTTTGATAAAGCATATGAAGAAAACTTTGATTTAGAAATTGGTAATTCATTACGAAACCTGCTGGAAAATACATCAATAAATCGTATTCCAGAAAAAACGAATGAAATATTAAATATGTTAAAAAACCATTTAAAAAATGATGATGAAGCTTTAGCAAAATTGTATATATTGTTGCAACAAACAAAAGAAAAATCTCAAATGGTTATTAAGAACATAAAGTGCTTAAAAGAAAGAATAAACTCTATGGCAGAAGCTACTGATTTTAAAATGTTATATGATGAAGACAGAGAACTACTTAAAATCGGATATGACGTTGAGACTAATAGTCTAGGTAAGAGTTATTATGATTTATTAGCTTCTGAGTCAAGGCAGGCTAGTTTTGTGGCCATAGCAAAAGGAGATATTCCTAAAAAACATTGGTTTAAACTTGGTAGGTCTATGACTCTTATGGGGAAAAGTAAGGGTCTAGTTTCTTGGAGTGGAACTATGTTTGAATATATGATGCCTTTACTTATAATGAAAAATTATCCAGGGACTATGCTTGATGAAACTTACAAAGCTGTAATTGGGGCTCAAAAGAAATATTGTTATGAGAGAGGGGTCCCTTTTGGAATCTCTGAATCTGCATTTTACAATTTTGATTTAAATTCAAATTACCAATACAAGGCATTTGGAGTAGCTGGAGTGGGCTTAAAGTCAGGACTTGAAAATGAATTGGTTATCGCACCATATTCTACTGTTATGGCACTCCAAACTGATTTTAGAGGCGCTTATGATAATCTTCTAAAACTTACTGCCGAAGGACTTGGTGGAACTTACGGTTTTTATGAGGCTGTAGATTATACTAAAAGTAGAATGTCAAAAGAGGAACCTAAGGCCATTATTAAGTGTTTCATGATTCATCATGAAGGGATGAGCTTAATGGCTTTAGATAATGTATTATTAAACAATATTCTCCAAAAAAGATTTCATGCTTTGCCAAAGGTCAAAGCTACTGAGTTATTACTTCAAGAGAAAATTTCTAAGAGAGTAGTATATGATAGAAAATATAATTTTAATGTAACGGGCACTACTACAGTTAAACAAAAGATTATAGTTAGAAAATATACTACAGCAAAAACCGAAATGCCAGAAACACATTTAATTTCTAATGGAAGTTATTCGTTAATGATTTCTAATAGTGGAGCAGGGTATGCTCTGCGAGATAAAACTATGATTTATAGATGGAGGGAAGATGTCACAAAAGACAATACAGGTATGTTTGTTTATATTAAGGATGTGGATGAAAATGAATACTTCAGCGCAGCTTATGAACCTTGCAAAAAATCAGGCGACAGGTATGAAGTAACCTTTTCATTAGACAAAGCTGAATTTACAAGGGGTGATAGTAATATTACCACTAGCATGGAAATTACAGTGTCTACAGAAGATGACTCAGAGGTAAGAAGATTATCCATTACAAATAATGCTGCTGTGAACAAATATTTAGAAATAACCAGCTATTTAGAAGTAACATTAGCACACTATGATGCGGATATAGTCCATCCAGCATTCGGGAATCTGTTTGTAAAAACAGAATATGTGGATAATCCTAGTTGCATCTTGGCTACAAGAAGACCCAGGGCTAAGGGGAAGAAACAACCTTGGATTATGCAGAGTGTTGCAATAGAGGGAACTACCCTAGGAACTATTCAATATGAGACTAGCAGAGTTAATTTCATAGGGCGTGGAGAAAATACAACCCATCCTATAAGCATGAAGCTTGGTTCTACTTTATCTAATACTGTTGGAGCGGTGCTTGATCCTATAATGAGTCTGAGAAGAAAGGTTAAGATAAAACCTGGCGAAACATGCATTTTAGCCTTCACTACTTCAATAGCTAATAGTAAAGAGGAAGTAATAAGTTTAGCTAAAAAATATAGTGAGTTTCATAATATAAACAGGGTATTTGAATTAGCGTGGAGTCAAACTCAGGTAGATATGAAATATTTAGGTATAAAATCTACGCAAGCAAATTTATACCAGGTAATGGCTTCCAAGATTTTATTCCTAAATTCCACGTTTAAACAAAGAGGAGAATATATAATAAACGTGAAAAAAGGTCAATTCACTCTTTGGGGATACGGCATTTCTGGAGATTTGCCTATAATTCTTCTCATAGTTCGCCAAAGTAAAGATAAGGACCTAATTAGTCAACTTTTAAACGCTCATGAATATTTAAGTCTTAAAGGGTTAAGAGTTGACCTGGTGATAATAAATCTTCAAAAAACATCATATGACCAACCGTTGCAAACTGATATTAAGGAATTAGTAGGCAGTAGCCACTTAAGAGAAAAAGAAAATAAACCTGGTGGATTCTTCATATTAAATAAGGCAACTATTATGGATGAAGATATAGAACTTCTAATAGCAATAGCTAGATTAGTTATAGATTCTTCAAAGGGTCTGCTCGTATCTCAAATTCAGAACAACAACAAGAGAGTAGAAAATGAAGCATTGTTAAAAACTAGAGAAAATAAATTAAAATTCAAAGATTATAAGTTTAAATTAGAACCACTAGAATATTTTAATGATTTAGGAGGCTTTAATGTAGAAGGAAAAAACTATACTATTCTACTAAAAGATTTTAATAATACCCCTGCACCTTGGATAAATGTAATTTCCAATGGGGGTTTTGGATTCCATGTATCAGAATGTGGATCTGCTTATACATGGTATCAAAATAGCCGAGAAAACAAAATTACTACTTGGTCCAATGATTGGATAAGCGACGAATGCTCAGAAGCCATATACTTGCGGGATGAAACTTTTGGTAATGTGTGGAGTATTACACCTAAACCTATAAGAGATGGTGGAGAATACTTAATTGAACATGGATTTGGATATTCAAGCTTCAAACATGAGGCTTTTGGAATTATGGGTGAAGTAACCATGTTTGTGCCTATGGGTCATAACGTTAAGTTATGCAAAATAAAACTGAAGAATAATAGCGAAATAGCTCGCGATTTGAGTATAACCTATTATGCAGAACTTGTAATGGGTGTCGTACGAGAGCATACTGCGCAGCACATTGTTACCTATTTGAATGAAGAAAATGAATATATATATGCCACAAATTGTTATAACCACAGTTTTGGTAAACTAAATGCTTTCTTGAAATTAGTTGGAGGCGTAGATCAAAGTTTTACTGGTAACAGAAGTGAATTTTTAGGTAGAGGAGGAAGCGTTGAGAATCCTGAGGTACTAAAGAGAATAAGACTTTCAAATAATGTAGGAGCTGGACTAGATCCATGTCTTGCAGTTACTTCAAAAATTCATATAGAACCTAACATGGAAATTGAATTAATAGCAATGCTTGGTGAAAATGAGGATTTAGGCAAAATTTCTAATACAATAAATGAATTTAAAGAATATGACAGGGTGGATTTTGAACTAGAAAATGTGAAAAATTACTGGAATAAATTACTTCATACAGTGCAGGTCAAAACACCGGATAAGAGTATGGACTTGATGCTTAATGGCTGGCTTATGTACCAAACTGTAGCATGTAGATTATGGTCTAGAACTGCCTTTTATCAATCAGGGGGAGCTTATGGCTTTAGAGACCAGCTTCAAGATGTAATGTCACTAAGTTTGATTGAACCTATTATGACTAGAAAACAAATTATATATAGTGCATCAAGACAATTTGTTGAAGGTGACGTGCAACATTGGTGGCATCCAGTTGTAGACAGTGGAATAAGAACAAGATTCTCTGATGACTTATTATGGTTACCATATGTCACTATGGATTATATAAAAAATACAGGGGATTTTGCTATTCTTGATGAAGAGGCTAGGTATTTAATGGATACGCCACTCGCAGAAGGTGAAGATGAAAGGTATAGTGTTTCAGGAAAGTCAGATTTTACAGGAAGTATTTATGAACATTGCATAAAAGCAATAGACAAAAGCCTTAAATTTGGGGATCATAATATTCCACTTATGGGAAGTGGGGATTGGAATGACGGGATGAGTACCGTAGGTAATAAAGGGAAGGGCGAGAGTGTATGGCTTGGATGGTTCTTATATGATATACTTGGGAATTTCGTAGAAGCTTGCTCATATAAAAAAGATGAGGTCAGACTTCAAAAATATACGGAGATGCAAGAATATATAAGGGTAAATTTAGAGGGAAATGCATGGGATGGCAATTGGTACAGGAGAGCGTATTTTGATGATGGCACGCCACTTGGCTCATCTCAAAATGAAGAGTGTAAGATTGATTCTTTATCTCAATCTTGGGCAGTTATATCAGGAGCTGCAAATAAAGAAAGAGCACAAGTGGCAATGGGGTCATTAGAACGATATTTAATAAAAGAAGATAGTGGAATGATCTTACTTTTAACTCCACCTTTTAACAGATCTACCTTGGAACCAGGTTATATCAAAGGTTATGTGCCTGGAGTCCGAGAAAATGGAGGTCAATATACGCATGCTGCGACGTGGGTGATTCTTGCATTTGCTAAACTTCATAGAGGTGACAAGGCAGCAAAACTTTATAATATGATTAATCCTATTAATCATACAAAAACCCTGCCTGATTGTGAGAGATACAAAACTGAGCCTTATGTAATGTCTGCTGATGTTTATGGGAAAGAACCTCATGTAGGAAGAGGCGGGTGGAGCTGGTATACTGGGACGTCAGGATGGATGTATAGGACTGGAATAGAAGCTATTCTAGGGTTTAAGCTAGAGGATGGTAAAGGATTTACCATAAAGCCTTGTGTGCCAGAAGAATGGGATAACTATGAGATTATTTATAAAAAAGAAAAATTTGAATATATAATTGAAGTTAAGCGCCAGGGAGACAAAGGAATTTGGCTTGATGGTAATTTATGCGAGGATGGATTGGTTCCATTTATTGATGGAGTGCATAAAGTAGAGGTTATTATATAAAAAATGGAGTGACTTCTTTTAGAAGTCACTCCATTTTTTATAATTATGTGTTTAAAACTACAATTAATCTTCTGAATCTAGAATTTCTTCTCCTCCGTCATAGGTATAGTCAAATTCAACGTTAGATATATTCATAGAAACTATAGGGTCAGTTACAGGGTCTGGAAGCATAGTAGAATCTGTTTCTGAATAAGATCGTAGGTCTGTGTCTTCTAATTCATAAAAATCTCTTTGGTATGGTACATATATTTTAGTTTGGTCGTTAGACATATTATTACCTCCCTTAATAAATTATAAAAAATATATAATACATCAATATAATATATATTTATAACATTTAGTGTTCCACAGAAAAGGAAAAAAATGAAGGTAATATTAGTTAAAAAATATGATTGCATATAATGAATTGGATTAGCATAAGATACACTTGAGATTAAAATTCGTCTTAAAAAGAGGAATTTAATAAAAGATGTAGAATATATATAATTACTATCAATAAATAACTGTTACAGATTAGAAGATTATAATAAGTATTTATTGAGTTAAATTTAGAGGAGGAATATAAATGACAGAATTAAGACAAATTTACAAATGCCAATTATGTGGTAATATAGTTGAGGTTGTCCATAATGCAGGTGGAACTTTAGTCTGTTGTGGACAAAATATGACACTCCAAAGTGAAAATACTCAGGATGCGGCAGTTGAAAAACATGTGCCTGTAGTTGAGAAAATAGAGGGTGGAATTAAAGTTAAGGTTGGAGCAGTTGAGCACCCAATGCTCGAAGCACATCATATTGAATTTATTGAAGTACACACAGCAAATAAGGTATATAGAAAATTTTTAAATGCTGGCGAAAAACCAGAAGCAGAATTTAAAATAGAAGAAGAAGTGTTATATGTAAGAGAATATTGTAATTTACATGGACTTTGGAAAGCATAAAATTTAATATATATGTTGACAATTTAACTTAATAGGAATACGATATTTATAAGATATTTTAATTGTCTTATAATATTATAGTCTTTGATGAGAAGTAAGTAAATTTGAAAACAAATTCACAGAGAGTCGTAGTGGGGTATTTACTTTAATGTCCTAAGGTGGAATTACGATAATTATGTTTAAATTGAATGGGTCTTTGAGACTCGGGATGAAATGTAGTAGTCCTTGACGTAAGCCTTACGTTATAAAGGTAGGATATAAATGTATCTGTTTGAGTAGAAGCGTTAATGTAGCTTCTAAGTATTAGGTGGTACCGTGTAAATATGCCCTATGGATTTATCCATAGGGCTTTTTTTATTTAGGAAAAGGAGATGATTATTTTGGAAGGCGATAAAAAGGTAATATTTAGTGGTATTCAACCTTCGGGTGAATTAACACTGGGAAATTATTTAGGAGCTATAAAAAACTGGGTTAAATTACAAGAAGAATATGAATGTTATTTTTGTGTAGTGGATTTACACGCCATTACAGTAAAGCAAGAACCAAAGGATTTGAGAAAAAGAACATTAGAAGTGTTAGCTATTTACTTAGCTTCAGGAATTGATCCAGAGAAAAATACCATGTTTATTCAATCACACGTGTCCGCGCATAGTGAAGCTGCTTGGCTTTTGACTTGTTCTACTTACATGGGAGAATTAAGCAGAATGACTCAATATAAAGAGAAATCTAAAAACAGTGAAAGTGTAGGAGCAGGGTTACTTACATATCCGGTGCTAATGGCAGCAGATATTTTATTATATCAAACTAATTTAGTACCTGTAGGAAAAGATCAAACTCAACATCTTGAAATTGCCAGGGATATAGCTGAAAGATTTAATAAAACTTATAGTGATACGTTCGTAATACCTGAACCATATATAGGTAAATTAGGTGCTAAGGTAATGGACTTACAAGAACCAACTAAGAAAATGTCTAAATCAGGAGAAAATATTAATGGATTCATTTTAATAATGGACCCACCTGAGGTTATAAGAAAGAAAGTAAATAGGGCAGTTACAGATAGCTTAGGGGTTGTTAAGTATAATGATGAACAATTAGGTGTTAAGAATTTAATGACCATACTAATGACGATAACTGGCATGTCAATAGAAGAAATTGAAGATAAATATAAGGGATTAGGTTATGCCCAATTTAAAAAAGATGTAGCAGAAGCAATAGTTGCAGAGCTTGAACCTATACAGATAAAGATTAGAGAATATACAGGGAAAAAAGCTTATTTAGAGGAAATTTATAAAAAAGGGTCGGAGAAGGCTAACTATGTTGCTAATAAGACATTAAGAAAAATGCAAAAGAAAATAGGATTCATACCTAGGTAAGGTATAAAATCTCCTGCGCGCTTTGCAATATGAGCTCGAAACGTGAAATTCCATTAAGAAATTCTAATCTTTTGCTCCAATAAAATCCCCTAACGTTCACACTCGACGTCCTGTCTCGGGTTCACTAGACTGCCGTCCTGGCAGTCTTACGTGGATTTTATAGTCGCAAAAGAAGAATTTCTAAATGGAATTTCAATGTTTCTTCGCTTCTTATTGCAAAGCACTCCGGAGAAATTGTACACTATTATTAATGGATCCCTACGGGCAAGTGCAAGTAAAAATGAAGGTGGAGACATAAAATTCTTCACATTCAACCTCTTGGATCGGGTTCACTAGCCTGCCTCTGGGTCGTTCTCTAGGGGACATAACAATTATTAATTGTTATGCAACCTGTCAGGCTTACGAGAATTTTATATTAGTAAAAGAAGAATTCTTAGATGAAATTGTATACTATTATTAATTGGGCCCTATGAGCAAGGGGAAAACGAAAATAACAATAATATTAACAACAAAAGACGATTATGTTTTCATATAGTCGTTTTTGTTCGTGTCATTAAGTTTATAAGTATTCAATATAAACTGATGGAAGGAGGAATATTTATGAAGAAATTTAAATGTCCTAATTGTTCTAAAAAAACAATAACCATCAAAGAAAAATTGAGAATAGATGTTTTAGCTAATGGATATTGTAAAGAATGTGGTGGTAAAGTTAACAAATCTTATTGGGCAACATTGTTATTAAGTGTTTTATGTTATTGGGGGGTACATTTTGTTATATCTTTAGTTCATACGATAATATGGCAAGTATTATTTATATTTGTGATTATTATATTGCTCATTGTTATTAATGTAGCTTTTATTCCATTAGTAAAAGGTAAATAGTTGAGGTATAAAAGTAAGCTAATTGTAAAACAGTTTTTCTTTCTCACATATTGTTACTTTTTTCGTTTTTCTATTATATCGTTGCTTACAGTACAACCTTAGTTGACAGATATGGTGATAAAAGCTAAAATTGATAGGTAGAGAATTGAGAAGTGAAATTTTAAAATTACTAGGACTGTAGAGAGCAGTTTTAGGAATATATATTGATAGTACATATAAAAAAAGAAAAAAGGAGCGCGATTATCTTGGCGGATTACATAAAAGAGATTCAAAAGAGAAGAACATTTGCTATAATTTCCCATCCGGATGCTGGTAAAACTACGCTTACGGAAAAGTTATTATTATATGGAGGCGCAATTAGACTTGCAGGTTCAGTTAAAGCTAGAAAAACCACTAAACATGCAGTTTCTGATTGGATGGAAATAGAAAAACAAAGAGGCATTTCTGTTACGTCTTCAGTTATGCAATTTAATTATAATGATTTTTGTATAAATATACTTGATACACCAGGACATCAAGATTTTAGTGAAGATACTTATAGAACACTAATGGCTGCAGATAGTGCAGTAATGATTATTGATGGTGCAAAAGGAGTAGAGGCACAAACAAGAAAGCTATTCCATGTTTGTAGTATTAGAGAAATACCTATATTTACTTTTATTAACAAGATGGATAGAGAAACTAGAGATATATTTGAACTTATGGAAGAGATAGAGAATGAATTTGGAATTAAATCTTATCCAATGAATTGGCCTATAGGTTGTGGAGTAGATTTTAAAGGTGTTTATGACAGACGTACAAAGGAAATTATTGTTTTCGATGATGGAAAACATGGTCAAATAGAGGCTAAAGAGACAAAAATCAACGTTAATGATGAAAAGGCAATTGAACTTATTGGCGATGGACTATATGCAAAGCTTATGGAGGATATGGAACTTTTAGATGTGGCAGGAGATGATTTTGATTTAGCTAAAGTAGCTAATGGAGAACTTACTCCAGTATTCTTTGGAAGTGCTTCAACTAATTTTGGGGTTGAACCTTTTTTAGATAACTTTTTGCAATTAACTTCAGCTCCATTACCAAGAAATTCGAGTATAGGAAAAATTGATGTTTTCAGTAAAGACTTTTCTGCCTTCGTATTTAAAATACAGGCTAATATGAATAAAGCGCACAGGGATAGAATTGCGTTTATGAGAATTTGTTCTGGAGAGTTTGAAAAAGGCATGGATGTTTATCATGTGCAAGGCGGTAATAAAATAAAATTAGCGCAACCTCAACAATTTTTAGCTCAAGAGAGAGAGATAGTTGAAAATGCTTATGCGGGTGATATTATTGGAGTTTTCGATCCAGGTATATTTAGCATAGGAGATACAATATGTTCTTCTTCTAATAAATTTCAGTTCGAAGGAATACCAACTTTTGCGCCAGAGCATTTTGCGAGGGTTAGAACTATTGATACCATGAAGAGAAAGCAATTTATAAAGGGAGTAACACAAATAGCCCAAGAAGGTGCAATCCAAGTATTTAAAGAACTTCATATAGGAATTGAACAAATTATAGTTGGGGTTGTTGGAGTGCTTCAGTTTGAAGTACTAGAATTCAGACTTAAAAATGAATATAATGTAGATATTAAAATTGATAGGTTAGCATTTAAATATATAAGATGGATTGAAAATAGCAATATTGATAAAGAAAAACTTAATTTGACTAGTGATACTAGAATAGTTAAAGATCTTAAGGATAGAGATCTGTTAGTATTCCAAAATGATTGGGGTATTAGTTGGGCACTTGAGCATAATAAAGGCTTGATTTTGTCAGATGTTAGTAAAAATAACGACTAAGATAAAAATAAAAGAAAAATCTCTTGAAATAATTTCAAGAGATTTTTTTGCGTTTATTATTTTTTATCACATGGTTTTTCTTTTGCTAGATAATACATCAATTACAAATACAATTGCAGCAACTATTAGTAGAATGTTAATTAAATTTCCACCTTTACTAAAAAGTATCCCTATTAACCAAAATAAAACCACGAATCCACCTAACCAACGTAAAAAAGGCATATTTTGACCTCCATTTATCAAAATAACAATTTAATGAAATTTTAAAATTTATTAAAGTAGACCTTTGTAATAGAGCAGATTATCTACTAGAGCAGATTAATTCATTAAAATGGTTTGAATTGAATGATATCTATGTTTATTGAATAAACTATATAAATATCTTTTATAGTATGTATTACTTAAGCAATGTATATGCAAAAAAAATATGGAATTAAATTGAGAAAAGTGTATGCATACATTTGAAAAAATATGGATATTGTATATAATGGTATTAGAGTAAAGGTTAAAAACATTGATAATTAGATTATAGGGGGAGAAAAATGGAAAATAGAGTATCATCAATTAAAACAATTGACATAGTACAAATTGGGATTATGTCGGCAATTATATACATTGCAACATATTTAATAAAAATACCTGTTGGAAACAGTGCTGTATTCCATATAGGAGATAGTATGGTATATTTAGCAGCCATATTACTAGGAAAGAAAAAGGGTGTTATAGCTGCTGCACTGGGCATGACTATATTTGATTTAACAACACCTTGGTTCTACTGGGCACCATTTACACTGATTGTAAAAGGCGGAATGGCATATATTACAGCGGTGATAGCATACAGGGCTGGGTATAAAGGCGATAATCTGTGGAATAATCTATTAGCATTTGTAGTTGCGGGTGTCTGGATGATTTTTGGATATTTACTTTCAGGTTTTGTAGTATACAAACTAATTTCTAATAATGCACTACTAGCGATTGCAGACATACCTGCAAATATAGGTCAAATTATAGTTGGTATTGCTCTTGCATTGCCATTATCCATGACTTTGGTTAAATATAATAAAAAACATGGATTTATAAATTAGTGAAAAGGTTCATAATAGCATATATTATGAGCCTTTTTTAGTCATATTAAAATAACTAATTTGTATAATACTCTATTTTTTAGCACATGATTTAGAAGCATTTTTTGTTTTAATATAGAATACGCTGAAAATTATTGTTGGTATTATTATGAAGCACACTAGAGAAAAATAAACATAAAAATTTAAAAAATCATATAATACTAATACTTTAGCGGAAATGAAATAGGAAATTATAAATACAAATAAAGTGATTATATATACTGAATATTTATTAAGGAAAGAAAGCTTTTTTAATAAAATTAGAATAGCATTTAACGCTAATACATATTTTATAAACCATCCACCTACCATTTGAAGCATTACAAAAAACTCTCCAACCGCTAAAAAGTCAAAGTAACTAGCTAACTGAGTTTGTGTGAGCTTGGGATAGGTAAGTGACAGGGATCTACTTACTTCAAAGGTACTTAAAAGACCAATGTTTGCAAAAATCTCCATTTGTATTACAATTAAAATAGCAATAACACAATGTTTTATTATTTTTGACTTATTAGTTATTTTAGATAAAAATGGAATGCAGATAGCTATGCTTCCATAACATCCTAGTGCTTTTATTACCGATAAAATAAAAGATGGGGTTACTCCATTTGCCATTATAGGAAGTAGGTAACTAAGTTTTTTGTATTTAGCAGTAAGTATTGCTAGATTTATTCCTGCAACCATAATAAGTGAGATACCGATAATAATTATTATAATAATCGCCCTAGTGCCCTTCTTTGTAATATAAAGGGCGGGTATTACTATAAACAAGAGAAAAAACCAAACAGGAGTATCTGAAAGCATATTTACATGTAAGGCATTTGCTTCTACTGAAGAACTTTCTATTAAACTTATAAATAAAGTTATAATAAATAAAATTAAAAAAATATTTCCCATAGTTTTACCTAAAGCTTTTTGAAATATTTCGTCCATATTATAGCACTTTGTTTTTTTACAAACATAAAGCAAAAAAAGAAAATAAAAAAAGAAAATAATAGATGCAATAATGACGGAAATCCACGAGTCTCTACCCCCATCCACAATGAATACATTCGGGTAAGTTTTCATTGCCACAATGGAAGTTCCCCATATTATGAACATAAAATGTTTTGTATTTATCTTATCCATTTTGCCAATCTCCCTCCTCCTTGTCTCAATTCTACACAAAGGTGTAATAAAATTTGATATATATGTAGTATTATTTCCCATTTTTAAATTATTAAACTTAAATATTATAAAATTTAAGAATATTAGATTTAAATATTACAAATAATAAACTAGGTGATTAAAATGGAGAAAATAAATATAAATTATATTAAAGAAAAGTTAAAAAATAGTTATGATGTGAAATATAGAGAGATACAGTGTGAAGTAGGAACGATATTCGGTGTATTCATTGATGATTTATGTGATTCTAAATTTATTAGTGAATATATATTTAACCCTCTACTAAGACATAAGATATCAACTGTAGACTTAGAGTATATAAAAAAAGAAGTATTACCAGCTAATAACATTGGTGATATTAATAGCAATGATGAGGCTATATATCACATTTTGTCTGGAGACTTGGTGCTTATATTTTCTTTTGCAGATAAATCGATTTTTTGTGAGGCCAAGGGATATGTAAGGCGAGGGGTTGGAATTCCGGTTACAGAAAATGTAATTAAAGGGCCGCGAGAAGGGTTTACAGAAGCTTTTGTCGATAATGTATCACTGATTAGGCGTAAGATAAAAAATCCTGATTTGAAATTTGAACCAATAATTTTAGGAAGTAAATCAAATACTGTAGCAGTAATATGCTACATAGAAGGTGTGGCTCCGAAGAAACTTGTTGATTATATAAGAAAAAAGGTGACTAATATAAAATTAGAGTTTATATTAGACACAAATTATATTGAGGAAGAATTAAAAAATAAGAATACAGCGTTTGACACAATAGGTACTACGGAAAAACCAGATGTAGCAGCATCAAAGCTATTAGAAGGGAAAATAGCAATAATCGTAGATGGAACACCTTTTGTAATTACTGCTCCATATTTTTTTATAGATAATTTTCACACACCAGATGATTATTATTCTAATAAGTATTTTGGAAATATATCAAGAATTATGAGGGTGGGTGGATTCTTCTCAGCCATTTTATTGTCAGGGTTATATTTGTCAATTGCGACGTTCCATTTTTCAATTATTCCATCGGTACTTGCTATAAAGTTTACAATGTCAAGAGCAGATGTACCTCTGCCTACAGTAATAGAGTTGTTACTAATGACTTTTTTCTTCCAATTACTACGAGAGGCAGGAATAAGATTGCCACAGTCAATAGGTCAGGCAATGAGCATTGTTGGAGCTTTAATTTTAGGAGATGCAGTTGTTGGAGTGGGATTAGCCTCCCAAAGTACCGTAGTAATTGTTGCACTTGCGTCTATTTTTTCTTTTTTAGTGCCTAAGCTTTATGGTGCTCTATCCATATGGAATATAATTATTATTATTTTTTCATCAGTTTTAGGGCTGCCGGGATTTTATATTGGTTTTTTTATTTTTATAGCACACATGGCAGGCCTAGAAAGTTGTGGATATCCATATTTATTTCCATTAGGGACACTAGAAACGTTTAAATTTAAGGATATTTTATATAGAAAAGATCTTAACGGAATATCTAATAGTATTTTTGATAGGGATGATTATAATGAATAGTTATAAAAAGATATTAGTTATAATATGTTTAATGCTGAGTTGCTGTAGTATTACATCATGTTTTAGTTATAGGGATATTAATAGACTTTTATTTGTTACTTGTATAATAATAGATGTAGATGTTAATAAAAATCCTATAGTATATGCAGAGGCGTACAAGGGTATAAGAGGTGCAACGCCTGTGGGTACTGATGAGCGAATTTTATTTAAAGGAAAAGGAAAAACAATGTTTGAGGCTATTAGAAATATGAACGCTACTTCTAGTTATAAATTAAATTACACACAGAATAAGGCAATAATATTTACTCAAAATGCTGCGGAATTTGGTCTTGATAATTATATAGATTTTTTAGATCGTGATCAAGAATTGCTTATAAGGCCATATATTGCAATATATCTAGGGGATCCAGAGAAACTTATAAACCTAAACATTCTTCAAGAAAAGTACATTGGATTTTTTATAATGCATCTTGTAGAAAATGTAGGTACGTCTTCAAGAGCTGTAAAACTAAGTTTTAATGATTTTTACAATCAGAGAAATATGGGAGACAAAACCAATGTAGTAACCATAATAGATATCCCTAAAGATAACGAAGAGCAAAGGTTAGAAATAAATGGTGGGGCGGTAATAAAAAATGATAAAATGGTTAGCATAATAACAACAAATGAAGGGCAGGGATTTAACTTTCTAATGAACAATGTTTCAAGTGGTTCTTTAGAAATAACCAATCCATGTGATATTAATAAATTTGTAACTCTAGAAATTTTAAAAAGTAAAACTAAAACAGAAATAACCTATGAAAATAATATTATTCATTTAAAAAAGAAAATCAAAGTTAATGTGGATTTTGCAGAAGCTCAGAAAGATATTATCTTTACAAAAGAAAATATTTCGAAAATCCAAGAGAAATCAGAAAAAAATATTTTAGAATCTTGCAATAATCTATTTGCAGAATACAAGGGAAAGGGTTTGGATATTTTTGATATAACTGAACAATTTTATAACAAGTATCCGAAAATTAAAATTGAAGATATTATCAATAAAACTGAATTGGAAGTTGAAGTAGAAGTAGAAATAATGAACACAGGGGATGTTAAAAATTTTTATTGAGTTATTTATGAAACCTAGGTCATGGTATTCCATTGTATTTTGCTGTAAACTATAATTATAAAATAACTTTAGTTATACGAAACATTGTACAACTATAAACATAATATATTATTATAGTGCGTTTGGGGTGAAATATATGGATACGAAAAAAATTAGTTTGTTGTTAAAGAGGGATGAGGGTACAAAATTAGATTATAAGTTGAAAATTGATATATTAATGGAAAGTGGTAAAAAAGAATTAGCTAAAGATGTATGCGCTATAGCAAACTCCCGTGGAGGAAGAGGATATATTATCATTGGAGTGGAAGATAAAACAAAAAGAATTATAGGTATTAATGCAAATGATTTGAAAGAGGAACAAATTCAACAAATTATTACTTCAAGATGTGAACCTCCTATTCCAGTATCCATAGATTTTGTAATACATCAAAGTAAAAATTTGGCTATTATAACCATATATGACGGTGGTCAAAAGCCTTACCAATTAAGGGAAAATGGGGCTTTTTACATTAGACGTGGGTCTACAACAGATACCATGCGTAAAGAAGAATTGATTTCCTGTTTACAAGAAAATTTTAGTCTCAATATAGAAACTATGCCTATTATAAATAGTGATATTAATAGTTTAGATTTTGATATAGTAAATAAATTTTTCTTAAATAAAGGCATTTTAGTAAAGGACAACAACAAGTTAGAGTATATGGACAATGCTGGAATAACCTTTGTTGAAAGAGACTATAATAAAAGGGTAGTGACATTGGGAGGTTTATTGGTATTTTCTTCAATTAATAGCATTTATCTACCTCATAATATGATTAAGATTGTAAATAAGGTAAATGACAATTTAGAAGAAGTAATCATTGTCCAGGGCAATTTATTAGATATGTTAGATAGGGTAGAAGAATTTTTTAAAAAGATATTTCCAGCAAATTATCCTATAGGGGCGGTTCATGAGGCTGTAAAAAATGCAATACTATATAGGGATTATACTATATTTTATAAGGAAATTGAAATAATAGTAAACTACAATAGTGTTAGTGTAGTTAGTCCTGGGAATTTATTTTTTTCAACTGAAAGTAATGTTCATAATTATTTGAAAAGAAATATGTGGATATATGATAAGCTTATAGCATTGGATGATAGAAAAAGATTTATAAAATCTGGAAGAGGTTTTGTACGAATGAAAAAGGCTTTTATTAAATACGGTAAAATCATAACTGTGGATTCAAAAGATGATAATACTTTTAAAGTTATTTTCCCAGGGATTAAAAATTTTATTTGAATGTTATTTATTGTTAGATGGTGTATTAATCAACATATTTATTGTAAAGGGAGAAAAGACTTGTAAATCAGCGCAATAAGCAGTTAGAAGGACCTGGATACAGAGAATGAGTGATTAGGTTACTTGATATACTTCAAGTATATATATATAGTTAATATCATAAAAATTATATCTAAAAGGCAAAGAAAGAAAGAAGTAACTGTAAAAATTATTAAGAGAGCTAGTGGTAGGTGTGAACTAGTTAAGGAATACAGTGAAATACATTCTGGAGCTTTAAGCTGAAGCAGCATCGAAGATGATGAAGCATCAAAGATGATAAGTAGGCTGAGACGGGTGGACCTTACGTTATAAGGGAAAAGCGGATTGTTAAATCAATTTGGGTGGTACCACGGAATTATTTCGTCCCTTTCTTAGGGGCGTTTTTTTTATTTCCAAAAATAACACAGAATTAAAATAAGGAGGAATAAATTATGTCAAATGTATATGATACGCTGTGTGAGCGAGGATATATAAAACAACTTACTCACGAGGACGAAATTAAAAAGTTATTAGCAAAGGACAAAGTTACATTTTATATAGGCTTTGACCCAACAGCGGATAGCCTTCATATAGGGCATTTTATTGCTATGATGTTTATGGCACATATGCAAAGGGCAGGTCACAGACCAATAGCTTTAGTTGGTGGTGGAACTGCAATGATTGGTGATCCATCAGGCAAAACAGATATGAGAAAAATGCTTTCAAAAGAAGAGATTGATTATAATATATCCTGCATAAAATCACAACTCTCAAAACTTATAGATTTCAGTGATGGTAAAGCTATATTAGATAACAATGCAAACTGGCTTTTAAACCTAAATTATGTAGACTTTATAAGAGATATAGGAGCACATTTCTCTGTAAACAGGATGTTAACTGCTGATTGTTTTAAACAAAGATTAGAAAAAGGTTTATCTTTCCTTGAGTTTAACTATATGCTTATGCAAGGATATGATTTTTTAGTGTTAAATCAGAAATATGGATGTACTATGCAATTAGGTGGAGATGATCAATGGTCCAATATAATTGCGGGTATGGAACTAATAAGAAAAAAAGAAGGTAAAAATTCTTATGGAATGACATGTGCGTTACTTACCAATAGTGAAGGCAAAAAGATGGGTAAAACGGAAAATGGTGCTTTATGGCTTGATGCGAACAAAACATCTCCCTATGACTTTTACCAATACTGGAGAAATATTGCGGATTCAGATGTAGAAAATTGTTTATCTTTACTTACGTTTGTACCCATGGATGAGGTACGACGATTGGGTAATTTAAAGGATGAAAAAATCAATGAAGCTAAAAAAGTGTTAGCTTATGAGGTTACAAAACTTATTCATGGTGAAGAAGAAGCTAATAAAGCTAAAACCGCAGCAGAGGCGTTATTTGGTGGTGGAACTAATATGAGTGACATTCCTACGATTTCCATACCAACAGACATGAAGAGCGCGGGAATAATGGATATATTAGTCTACACTAAAGTAGTACCGTCTAAAGCAGAAGCTAGAAGACTAATTGAGCAGGGTGGTTTAACTATTAATGATAAAAAAATAGAGGATAAAAATGCAACACTTTTAAACTCCGATTTTGAATCGAATAGTATAATTATAAAAAAAGGAAAGAAAAAATATTATTCTCTGATTATAGAATAGGAAATTTTTTTATGCGTAAGAAAAAGTATATATTATGTATAATACATTTGAACAAGCTTTAGAATTCTTTATTTTATTTTTAATTAAGATGCGTAATGAAAAACATATGTTTGAGTGTAGTGAGTTTATGTTTTTTAGTAGATTAATTAAAAATAAAATTAGAAGTTCTTAGTGAAGTGAATGCATTAACAGTAATATATACTTTTTTCTTTTTTATTAACTGTCCCCTTTAAAAAGATATGTTTTAGACGATAATAAAATAATGATACTTTTATAAATAATGATAGATTTAAAAAATGTTGTTATGACAAAGAAATGGGAGGTGACCTATGTCCATAATTAGCAATATTTCAATTTTTCAGAATCAAGAAGCTAAAAAGGCTTTTAGCAAACTATCTTTTGAAGCTGGGGAGAGGTTCAATGCAAAAATAGTAAGTATAGGGCAGCAAGAGGGAGAAGTTAATTTAAAGTTACAAGATGGATGGCAATTTTCTGCGAAGATTGATAAACCACTTGAAAAAGCTTTAGATGGAAGTGTGCTTAAATTTGAAGTAGAGGGTTTTGAAGATGGCAAACTTAAAATTAAACTAGTATATGGAGATAAAGAAGGAAAAATCGTAGAAAATGACATTTTAGAAAACTCTCCTAATGGGAAACCTTTAAGTGCCAACAAAACAGATGCCTTGATTTTTGAGAAAATGATAAAACATGATATACCTTTAACTAAAGATAATATAAGTGATATAAAAAACTTAGTTGATTTCAGGGAGAAAATATCTTTAAATGTTAGCAAAGAGGATATTTTTATTGATAAATATTTTAATAGTAGAGATATTGACATTAATAGTAAAAATGGAATTGAAATAACAATAAAATTAAAAAACTTTTTTAATGCTTTAAAGAATTTAGATATTGATGAGATATTATTATTTAAAGAAAATAATATAGAACTTACTAAAGGGAATTTTGAGAGTTTTATAAAGTTATTTAAGGGCGAGTCCGCAGTATATAATAACCTAAAAGATATAAACGAATATCTTTTAAATAGTGATACAACTAAAAATACAACTAAAAATATTGAATCTCCATCAATAAATCAGAATAATTTCATGGGAATAGATGATCAAAATGAAGTTGCGAATTCTAAAACAAATGAAATAAAGGGCAATTTTCAGGAAGAGGCTTCAGTAAATGTTGAGTTAAAGAGCTTAAATATAAATTCAAATGATGAAATACCTCAAACTACATTGCAAAAGGAAATTGTTAGTAGTGTGGAGATAGACAATAAAAATGCCATAAATACTAAAACTAATGGTTATGGTAAAAACAATTCACTTAATGAAATTATAAATATGATAAAAAAGGAATTGAATATCTCTAGTACAGACAGTATTTTAAATAATGCTGAATTTGATATAGAGAATGTAAATACAGATACCCTAATTAAAGAGCAAATCAAAATAAAGACTGACGAGATTAAAAATATAGTTAAATTGATTATTGAAAATAAACTTAATCTAAAACCGGAGACATATGAGAAGGTTATGGAGGTATTTGATCAAAAACTTAATGATATAAAAATATTTAATTCAATTTCGGAACAATATTATTATTTGGATCTACCTATAAATGTTAAAGAAAATGAATATCAATTAAAATTAATTATTAAGGATGATAGAAAAAAAGGTAAAAAGATAGATAGTAAGAATGTACAAATTGCTACTAGTGTCAAGACAATAAATATGGGAATAGTGGATGCATATATTAAAATTAATAATACTAATATGAATATTGATATTAAGTGTAATGAATTTTTTGTTAAAGTTTTGGATTTTAGCAAAGAAAAATTAATAAAGGAGTTATCCAATCTCAATTATAAAGTTAGTATTAAAGTTAATAACAAGACTAACGAGTTTACATTAGCAAATTGCGGAAAATTTTTTGACGATAGAAGTTTTAATACTATCAATATAAAGGTATAATAGTTTGAAGGCATTTTAAAAATGATTAATAAGTGAGAGTATATTTATTTCATATCTCTAAGGCTATAACTTTAAGCATTAATGAGGTGTATTAAAATGAAAAAGATAAAAAAAGCTACTGCAATAAAATATGAACAAGGATATGATGTTCCTATAGTAACTGCAGCTGGAATAGGGTATATTGCTGATAGAATTCTGCAGAAGGCTAAAGAGAGTAATGTGGCTATAGTTCAAAATGAGGAATTAGCCAATTTACTTTCAAATGTTGATATAGGGTCAGAAATACCTGTAGAGTTATATGATGCAATAGCAAAGGTTATTGCTTATGTAATGGATATAGATTCACAAATGAAAAAAAAATAAATATTTAATAAAGGAGGTACATTATGGCGTTATGGGCAATATCTGATCTTCATTTAGCTATAAATTCAGATAAACCCATGGATATATTTGGAGAAAAATGGAGTAATCACCATGAGAAAATAAAAGAAAATTGGCTTAGAAAAGTTTCCTGTGAGGATTCTGTATTAATTGCAGGGGATATATCGTGGTCAATGAATATTGATGAGGGCATGTTGGATTTAGAATGGATTCATAAGCTTCCAGGTAAAAAAATACTTATTAAAGGAAATCACGACTATTGGTGGAATAGTATCACAAAGCTGAATTTGCTCTATGAGGATATGGATTTTATTCAAAATAATTTTTTTAATTATAAAGATTTTGCTATATGTGGAACTCGGGGGTGGAATTGCCCTGGGAGTGCAAGATTTACGCTACATGATGAAAAAATATTTAATCGAGAATTAATAAGGCTCAGGATTTCACTAGATGAAGCAGTTAAGAATGGGTATAAAAAGATCATTGTAATGCTTCATTACCCACCAACTAATGATAAGTTCGAGGAAACAAGGCTAATAGCTCTAGTAAAAGAATACAATGTGAGCAAGGTGATATATGGACATTTACATGGTCCTTCTTTAAATAGGTTATATGAAGGAAATATTGAAGGCATAGAGTACATAGTTACTTCTTGTGATTATTTGGACTTTGATCCTTTAAAAATATTAGAGTAGAATATAAATTTGTTTATGTTGATAACTAATTTAAAACTCATAGGTATATGAAAATAAATATCAAATCAAAAACATTAGTAAGTATCAAAAATACTATTATATTGATTTGTTATTTATTTTCGTGCGCCATGATTTTTATTTAAATATTTTGGAAAAAAAACCTGATTTTTTGGTGGTTTCTTCTGCCTCAAAGTTTTCTGTAGAAGATTTATTTATATTATCAGTAGCAACTAATAATGCAGCCTCTTCTTCTTTAATTAAGAATTTCATGTCCCTTGCAAGTTCCTTCAAATTTTGTTTAACATTAGGAGTCGTTATAACATTACTAAACCAAACTAAAGAATCTTCTGGATTGCCTAAACGCCTATTTAACTCTCCAATAAGATACATAGCACTATATTTATCCATTCCATATATGGGGAATGCTTCGGTGTAATATGCATCACTAAGTCCTTCTAGAGCCTTTTTTAAAAATACCAACTCCATTTCTTTAGCGTCATTTGTATCTAGTAACCTGTACATCCAGGCGAGTTTCATGCAATTGATTGCCTTCTTACTTGATTTTGAGTTAGTGATTACATAATTTAAAAGGGATAGCTTATACCTTTCAATAGCAATATGAACATCATAAACTTGTGGATACATTCTTCCGTTCCACTTGGGGGTAATAGACTTTTGTACTTGCGTTATTTCTATACTCCTTATAGTAGGAAAATCTGTTTTCATAGCGGAATATCCACAAGAATTACAAACCCAAACATCATAGAAATAGGGATTAATCAAAGAATACCTAATAAAAAAATCACTATCTTTTTTTATCATTCTGTAAGCTGAGGATTTTACTGTTGTAGCGTTGAACACATGGCCACATACAGGACAGGTCACTTCTTTATTATATAGAAGTGACTTCTCCTTACTCTCTTCCTCTTCCTCTTTTAGAGTTTTGGTTTCTTTATTATAGATTTTAATATTGTCAGTGTTGTCAAAACCCATATTTTCTAAACCGGAAAATATATTTTTATCCATTTAATCACCTCAAAAATAGATTTAATGTGGTATGATAAGTTTATATAATTTGGTATATTTTACTTAATTAATTGCTTTTATACTAATTTAGTAGTAAATTAATTATAACAGAAAATTAATAAAAACATAATATTAATATAAATATTGACATTCAGGTTTCAAGATGTTAATTAAAACACTCAAATGATATGAAATTTTATGTAAAGGACTGAGTATATGGCAATAAGAGAGTGGAAAAGATTTTTAATTCCGTATGAACAGGGTGTAGAAGAGTTAAAAGTAAAATTTAGAAGTATAAGGAGAGAATATAGACGTAAAAATGATTATTCACCTATAGAATTTGTCACGGGAAGGGTAAAAGAAATAGCAAGTATTCTTGAGAAAGCTAATAAATTCTCCATTCCTCTAGAAAGAATTGAATTTGAAATGGAGGACATTGCCGGAATAAGAATAATGTGTCAATTTGTTGATGACATTGATAAGGTAGTAAATCTAATACGTGAAAGACGTGATATGCAGATAGTTTATGAAAAAGATTACGTTGCCAATGTTAAAGGTAGTGGTTATAGAAGTTATCATATGATTATAAAATATCCTGTAAATTTAGCTGATGGTCAAACAGAAATATTAGCAGAATTTCAAATAAGAACCTTAGCAATGAATTTTTGGGCAACAGTAGAACATTCTCTAAATTATAAATATAAGCATGATATACCAGAGTATATAAGGGAAAAACTTAAAAATGCTGCAGATGCTGCTTTTCAGTTAGATGAACAAATGCTAGAAATAAAAGACGAAATTAAGGATGCACAAAAACTGTTTGAGGTAAAATCTAACTTGGTATCCGATATAATGAATAATATCATGATGATTTCTTCACTTGGAAAATTAATAGATGCAACTAGATATAGAGAGCAATTAAATAAGTTACTTGAAGAAGGGGAAGTTTTTGAGCTTAGCAGCCTACTTAGGGCTACTCAGAAAACTTTAGATATGTATAAACCTTAAGCATCATTTTTGCAGCTCTTTTATACACAAAAAAATAATATATTACGCTTGAATGCATTAGGCGTAATATATTATTTTTTTGTTTTTATTAAGATGCTACTATATTAACAAGTCTTCCTTTAATTACAATAACCTTGCGTACAGTTTTGCCTTCTAGGGCAGCAATTACAAATTCATCCTTAAGAGAAATTTCTTTTATGCTATCTTCTTTTAAATCAGAAGCTACATTTATTCTGGATTTAATTTTACCATTTATCTGAATAGCTATCTCTACCTCATCTTTAATGAGAGCACTTGCATCAAATTTAGGCCAACTTTGATTAAATACGGAGTAACCCATACCTAAGGTTTCCCATTTCTCTTCTGCAAAGTGAGGAGCAAAAGGAGCTAAAAGCTTAAGGTAATCCACTAGTACTTCTTTTAAGAAAGTATTGTTTTTATTTTCTCCACTAATATATTTTGTTATAGCATTTGTAAGTTCCATAAGTCTTGCTATAGAAGTATTAAATTGAAGTTTCTCTGCATCTTCGGTAACTCCGTGTATAGCAAAATTCCTCCAGTAGTTTAATTCTTTTTCATCCAAGCCAAGTGAGAAATTATTACTTTCTTTTGATATCTCGCATGTTCCAGTGTCTATTGCTCGTTCAATCCTATCAACGAATCTACCAATAGCTTTTATACCATCATCACTCCAAGATCCTCCATCAGCATAACTAAAACCAAACATTAGGTACATTCTAAATACATCGGCGCCAAACTCTTTTATATACGCATCTGGTGAAATAGTATTTCCTTTTGATTTACTCATTTTTAGTCCGTCTTCTCCGAGTATTAAACCTTGATGGGTAAGAGATTTGAAGGGTTCATCAAAGTTTAAATATCCCATATCGCGAAGAGCTTTGGTTATAAATCTTGAATAAAGCAGATGCCCACATGCATGTTCAGGTCCACCTACATACTTGTCTACAGGAAGCATTTTGTTTACTAAGTCTTTGTCAAAAGCTTTTTCACTATTTTTGTTATCTACATATCTAAATTGATAGAAGGAAGAACAAACAAAGGTATCCAAGGTATCGGCCTCACGACGAGCTGGAGCACCGCAAACCGGGCAAGGGACATTAATGAACTCTTCACATTTAGCTAAAGGTGATTCTCCGTCTGGTGTGAATTCTACGTTGTAAGGTAACTCTACAGGAAGTTGATCCTCTGGTACGGGAACAGTTCCACATTTATCGCAGTGAATTATTGGAATAGGAGATCCCCAATATCTTTGCCTTGAAACTAACCAATCGCGGAGTCTAAAGTTTACTTTACTTAAGCCGAGGTTCATGCTCTCCAATTTTTTAACTATTGCTTCTTTTCCGTCGTTTGTGGATAAACCATCAAATTCCTCACTATTCACCATTTTTCCATGTTCAGTGTAAGGAAGGTTTTCCGCATTTTCAATAGAACTTTTAAAACCAATAATTACCCTTTCAATAGGCAAATTGTATTTACTAGCGAAGGCGAAATCTCTATCATCATGAGCAGGAACAGCCATTACACAGCCAGTTCCATAAGTGTTTAGAACATAGTCAGCTATCCAAATTGGAACTTTGCGTCCGTTAATAGGATTAATAGCATAGGAACCAGTAAATACACCGGTTTTATCTCTTGAAATAGATTGTCTTTCTATATCAGTTTGTTTTCTGGCATCATATTTATAAGTTTCGACAGCCTCTTTATACTCACTTTTAGTGAGTAGGTCGACAAGTTCATTCTCAGGGGCTATAACTACATAAGAGACACCAAATAGAGTGTCTACTCTTGTAGTGAATACACTGAAGTCTATATCAGAATCCACTACTTTAAAAGTAACGTCAGCACCAGTAGATTTACCTATCCAATGTTTTTGCATTGCTTTTGTTTTTTCAGGCCAATCCAAGGTATCAAGTTTCTCTAGTAGTTCCTCAGCATAGTCAGTTATTTTTAGAAACCATTGGGTTAAATTCTTTTTAGTGACCTCAGTGCTACATCTTTCGCATATTCCATCTACTACTTGTTCATTTGCAAGTACTGTATTACAGCTAGGGCACCAATTCACAGGTGCTTTTTTCCTATAAGCAAGACCCTTGTCATATAGTTTTAAGAATAACCATTGAGTCCATTTATAATAATCAGGACGACAAGTTACAACTTCATGATCCCAATTAAACATTGCTCCCATAGCCTTTAATTGTTTTTCCATGTTACTAATGTTTTTATCTGTAGAATCTTTTGGATGTACTCCTGTTTTTATTGCATAGTTTTCGGCAGGAAGCCCAAAAGCATCAAAGCCCATTGGCTCAAATACGTTATATCCTTGCATTTTTTTCATTCTAGCCCAAGAATCTACAGGACCATAGTTGAACCAATGTCCAGCATGTAATTGGCTTCCAGATGGATAAGAGAACATTTCAAGTACATATAGCTTTTTATCAATTTTGTTCTCATCAAATTTATATAGGTTAGTTTCTTCCCATTTTTGTTGCCATTTTTCATCGATAGTTGTATTATATTTTGCCATTAATATTCCTCCTTGTAATGCTTTAATGCTTATAAATAATTATTAATCTTTTTTTAATTTAAGGTTATATGTAAATATATGCTAAATTAGAAAATAAAAAAAACCCCCATCTCAAGAAAGAGACGAAAGTAATATTCCGCGGTACCACTCTAGTTAGGTTTTACACCTCACTTACGAATATAACGGTTTTAACCGTACTTGTTTTTACAAGTAAGCTCTTGATTGCAAGTTTTAGATGGCAATCAAATCATAGGTAAGTTCATACTATATCATTACTGCTTTTCACCAAAGGAACAAATAAATAATAGACCACTACTCTTGGCTATTCTAACTTGAATATTTCTTGTCGTATTCCTTACAGCAGTTCTCTTTAAAATGATATAAATATTACTACTCCTAATCAAAGCAGTTTATTATATTATACTAGTCTTTGTTTATTATAGTATTTTTATCCATTATAATTTAAATAAAATTTTGTGTCAAGACCATGCACCAGGACATATTAAATAAACAGAAAGTACTATGATTGGTATTCTTGCCCGGTCTATTTGTCTAATATTCTTTACTTGAATTTCTTAAGAAGATTTTTATTTGCATAGGATATAAAGGTTGTAAGCGCATAGTCATATACTATGAAGGCAATCTCTATGATAATTATTAGCAAATATATATTTATGTTAATATTAGGAATTTTTAATAACAATAAATTATATATAAATACAATTATTGTGGAGGTTATATTAAAATATAACAATTTCAATATAATTTCTAAAGGCATGTTCCTCAATTTTTCTATAAAATATTTTGCAAAACCATAGGAACCAAAAATTAATATATAGGCTATGCTTATAAGTTTTGATGGAATAATAAATAAGCTAAGCAAGGAAACAGCACCATATACCACTAGAGTATTTTTTACTCCAGTAAGCATAATGGAAAGAGGAATAATGCAAGACGCCAAAGCTAATATAGATAATTTATTTGTAGGGAAAACAGATGAAAAGTATAGTAATATCAAACTAAGTGCCGCAAATATACCACCCTTAGCAATAAGATTAGATTTCATAGATATCATCTCCTCAATTAATAGACTTAGCAACCGGAAATAAGATCTCCACCCATACATTCACAAAGACTATCCGCACACCACAAGTTAATACACAAATTACCCATGCCACCATTGTTGTTACTCCTACCACGATAGTTATCTCTATAATTTGAGCTACGCGTATTGAGTTCATTAAAACTGCGTCTGTATTCAATATTATTAGGCTCCTGCGAGCAGGCACGACTTATAAAAGTATAAGCGCTATCATGCCAACCTTTTTTCAGGTGAACCATTCCCATTAAATAATTCCACTCAGCATTTTTTGTATGCATAGAATTTAATTTCTGCTCAGCTGACGAAGTATTTCCGCTATTTATATCCATTCTTACAGATTGATATACGTTATTATTAGTATAGTCATCATTTGAGGTCGAATTAGAATTATTCTGATAACTATAACTGTTTGATGAGCCTTGGTTACTTGAAGAACTACTATTCTTCATTAACGAATCATAAGCTTCATTTAGTTCTCTCATTTTAACCTCAGCTAAATCCTTTAAAGGATTATCACCATATTGATCAGGGTGATATTTTTTCGCAAGTTCTCTATATGCTTTTTTAATATCTTCTTTAGATGTTCCTTCTTTTACACCAAGTACTTCATATGGATTTGTCATCTTTATATTCCACTCCTTTTAAATTATCAATATTTTCTATATTAAAAACCTTATCCATTTTTTCCATTAATCCGAGTTCTAGTATATTATATAATATATCTTCATTTTTTATTAGTGGCAAATTATTTAAATACTTTAAACATTGCTCAGCACATGTAGCTAATATAAAATCAACTCTTGGTTTTATTAATTTAGAAAAACTTTGAAAATCTAAATTATCCAGATTAAGTAATGAATTTATAGCATTAAAAGAATCGCTTTTCATATCCTTTTCTAAATCATCATAAGCATCTATAATGTATATCCATTTACCTAAATTATAACCAAGCCAATATAAGTCTTCTTTAAAGGAGGCATCTTTATAGTAAAAGGATACTATAAAGCCCGTAAGGTCAGCGAAAACATGGGATACTTCATCTATGCCCATATCTTTATGGTTTTCCTCTATATTATTTAGTAATAAAAGCTTTTCTTTTGTATACTTCATTACATCATTATATGCTTTTTCTGATTTTGGTAAATAGTTTTTTAAAAATATTGAAGAAACTTTGCTTTTCATTGTTTTATTATCGTAAACATCATCAATTAACTTATAATAGGCTAAAGTGATATTACAAAATGCAGCGTAATCTAAGGCCTCATTATTATTAAGCATAATCCTATTTTTTAACGGATGCATCATACATTTAAACTTAATAAAGTTGTATTTGTTTTCTGATAAGGAGTCTAAAAGTATTGCTAAAAAAGTCATATCATAATTCAAGGTAAGCCGTGGCAGATTGCCAAAATTATTTTTAATAGAGTTACACAAACCACAATAATAAGCTTTGAATTTTTCATAGTCTTTTATCTTCATTTCCATTTTACAGGGAGTTACATATCCAAACATTATAACCCTTTCACTACTTTTTTCGATTTTAATATTTCATAAATACTTTTAGAGGTAGTATCCTCTAACTTGTAACCCAGAAGGTTTACAACTTCTTCAATTTCTGATTCATAGACACTTTCAATTTCTATATATGGAAAAGGACAGAATTCCTTCTCATTTATATCTATTTCTATAAGCGTATTTTTATATTTATAGCTTTCCCTATACTTTTTAATTGATTGTATAAGGATAAGACCTAAGGATTCAAATATTCCCTTAGCGGCAAGCTCATCTTTGATTTCAGATTCATGTTCATCCATAACTTTGTATTTTTCTTGACTTATAAGTTTTTTGGTGGTTATATAATGGACCGTAGAATTTGTTAGTTCATCTTGCACGGTACGTATTCTTGCATAGCCTTTGCCCTTTATTAGTCTTTTATCCGAGAAATCATAAATATTATTTATTTGATTTTCTTGTTTTACTTTTATTGCATTTAGATTCAATAGTTTTCTGCGAATTTCCTGTACATCAATATCTATAATTCTAGTTTCTATTTCTTTCAAAGTGATCCTCCTTGTAGATTCCCTGGGTAGATAATTATGAATTGCTGAATTACTTATTAATTGTGATTATATCATAACTTAAATAAAGTAACATTAAGAATTGATTAAAATTATCAAGTTAAATCTAGGTAAATAAGTTGGTTTTATAATATTCTATTAAATACTAAGTATAATATCAACATAAGACTTTGTTATAATTGCAAATACATAGTATAATAATTAGGCACATTAGATAAATATTAAGGTGGTGTTTTTTTGGAATACATAAAAGAAGTTAATATAAATGAGGCTATTATTCATGTTTTAGATAACAATGCAGATGAACCTATCTTGAATGAATATGCACTGGATTTAGATGAAGAAAAATACAATTTTTTGCTCAAACATATCCAGAAGTGTTTGAAAGATGAAGATTTAAAATATGGAGTGTTTAATGAAGAACGAAACATAGTAAAAGAAATATCACAGGAATATTTAAATGGTGAAAATAATTTATTGGATGTATCTAAGGAACTAGCAAGACAGATGTTTATTTTAATGAGGTCTAAAGGGAACATTCCTTCTTGTGATTTGATAATAGTATCATTTACTACAGAATTTGGACCAATACTAGGTATATTTAAAATGGATTATATTAAGAATTATGTTCACACTATAGAGTTTGTAGATGATAAATTGGGTATTGACATAGTACCTCAGTTTACGGGGTTACCTGGGAGTTCTCAAAGGATACAAAAGTGTGCTTTTTTGAAACCAATTAGAGAGGAAAACAATTTTGATTTAATGGTTATTGATAAAAAAAGCAAGAATAAAGAATCAAAAGATAATGAATCAATTGATAATCAATCACAGGGATATGGTTCAAACTATTTTATTAATAATTATTTAGGCTGCACAATTGTTGATAATGAAAGAGATGTTACTAAAAACTTTGTAAAAGCCGCTGAGAAATTCACACAAAATACCTTTGCTAAAAATGCAGATGAAGCAGAAGTTGTTAGAAGTACTATAAAAAGAAAACTTAGAGAAGAAGACAACATTGATGTTAAAAAATTATCTGAGCAAATATTTCCAGAAAACAATGGAACAAAAGAAAAATTTGTTGAGTTTATTGCGGAACAAGGAATTTCTCAAAATATTAGTCTTGATAAAGAATGGATAGATAAAAAATTAAAAAGGGTAAGACTTAAAATTGATAAGGATATAGATTTATACGTTGATACCGAAACATATCATGATAATAGCCGTTTTGAAATACAAAGAAACGGTGATGGAACTATTAATATGGTTATCAAACATGTAAGTAACTATATAGAGAAATAAAACTAAAAGACCTACAGTATAAAATATACTGTAGGTCTTTTAGTTTTAATTAATTAAATCTAATTATTTAGATGAACCAGCTGAACCTAAAACATTAGTGATTTTGCCTTCAACTAATTTAGTTATGTTATTTCTTGCTTCTCCTAGATATTTTCTAGGATCGATTTCGCCAAGATTTTTTGTAAGTACTTTTCTTATTGAACCAGTCATAGCAAGTCTTAAATCAGTATCCATATTTATTTTACAAACAGCCATAGAAGCTGCTTTTCTAAGCATTTCTAGTGGAATTCCTTTTGCGCCTGCCATTTCTCCACCAAATTCATTGATCATTGTAACAAAACTTTGATCTACAGCAGATGCTCCGTGAAGAACTATTGGGAAGTTATGCATCCCAGCTGCTTCTAATTTTTCAGTGATTAATGCTAATCTTTCAAAATCAAGTTTAGCTTCGCCTTTGAATTTATATGCGCCATGGCTTGTTCCTATAGCTACAGCTAATGAATCAATACCAGTTCTTGTTACATAATCTACTGCTTGTTCTGGATCAGTATATGTTGCATCTGCAGCGGATACACTAACAGCATCTTCAACTCCAGCAAGTTTACCAAGCTCAGCTTCAACTACAACACCTTTAGAATGAGCATATTCAACTACTTCTTTAGTTGTACGTACGTTTTCTTCATAATCAAGATGAGAACCATCATACATAACTGAAGTAAATCCAGAAGCTATTGCAAGTTTGCATTGTGCAAAATCTGAACCATGATCTAAGTGAAGAGCAATATCAAGACCAGTGTCTTCAACAGCTGCCTCTACCATTTTTCTTAAGTAGGTTGGTCTTGCATATTTCATAGCTCCACCTGATACTTGAAGGATAACTGCTGATTTGTGTGTTGCACAGGCGTCAATAACACCTTGTATTATTTCCATGTTATTGATATTGAAAGCTCCAATTGCGTATTTTCCTTTGAGAGCTTCTTCGAACATTTTAGTAGTAGTAACTAAAGCCATTTTAATTCCACCTTTCAAATTTTGTGACAGGGACATTTATCGTCCCCGTGGGACTTTTTCAGTATATACATAATTATAAGCTATTAACGGACTATTTTCTACCCCTTTATTATAAGTCACATCAAAATAAATAACAAATGTAAAATATTAAAAAATATTTGCTATAGATACTTTTTCATGAGACATTATATGATCTACTAGATATTTCATTACATATACAGTGGCTAGACCTTCAGATCTATCTTTTAATTTTATATATTGAGTTAGTTTTAAAATCTCACTGTCTATATGATCTATGTCTTCATGATGTATATTTAGAGTTAAAAATTTAGAAGTTTTTTCCCATTCTGCTTTATAAGTTAGTGATAAGTCGTATGCAGACTTATAATTCTCCTCTATTATAAAATTTTCTAGGGAAGAATTCAATATTTGCAAATGGGAACAACTTCGATTTATAACATTTACAGATAAAAATATTCCTATAATCATTACTGTGAATAAGCTTACGGCTATCAGTAAATTTCTCATCTTTTCTTATCGTTCCCTTCCTTGAGTTGATAATAAAACTTATTTTTAGAGTCAAGCATTCCGACGAAAACATCGCGTGCACCAGGAATTTTATTTTTCTTTAATATACTGTTTAGCCAAGTTTCATCTTTTTCTAAAAGTTTTAAATTCTTATAATTTATATTCCCATCCATAATCAAAGGTACAGGCAAATGTTCTTGAGAAACTTTTAAGTTTAGATCATCCTTAGTTGCATTGCTTTGACCAGTTTTGGGTAATATAGATAGTTCACCGCTAGTTTCCAAAATAGCATACTGAATATCGGATAAATTGAAATATCCTTTTATTCTAAGTTCTTCTAATAAATCATTAATATTAAATCTTTGAAATTTGAGTTCAGCAATATCAATTTTGCCATCTTTTATTAATATGCTAGGAGTTCCAGTTAATATTCTTCTAGACTTCTCGCTTTTGAGTTCAATGTAGGAAGTACCAACTTGGAGGAATAACAAAGTAATTATTGGTATAAGTGCATGTGAAATTGGTATTCTTATATCTTCCATGGGGAAGGTAGCAAGATCAGAAATCATTAATGCAATTACAAGCTCGAAAGGTTCAAGCTCACCGATTTGTTTCTTTCCCATCATTCTCATAATAAATATTACTGCAAAGTATAAGAAAAAAGTTCTGATTACTAAAATTAACACAATATTACCTTCCTCTCTACTATATAATGTATATGTTTCGTTTAAATAGAAAAATTATAAGGGGTACATGATACATTTTTTTATAATTCAAGTATAATAGTACTAATCACTAAAATAATAGGGGATGAATGCATGAAAACTTTCAATATAGGACTTAAAGATGGTGAAAATATTATAGTTCCAGAGGGGACTATATTAAATGACATTATTAAAGATAATGGTTTATTAAACGATATGCCAGTAGTTTTAGGCAAGATTAATAATAAACTGTATGAACTAGGAAATACGATATCGCAAGATGGCAATTTTGAGGTTGTGGATATTACAACTAAAGTTGGAATGACGACATATGTTAGAACACTACAGTTTGTGCTGATAAAAGCAATTTCCGAATTGTTCCCTAAAGCTAAAATTTCAATTGAACATTCTTTAAGTAAAGGATTATTTGGTGAAATTGATAAAAATCCTGCACTAGATATTGACGATATATATGATATAAAAAATAGAATGAGTGAAATAATAAAAGCAGATATTCCCATAAGGAGAATTGCATTTTCAAAAGAAGAAGCAGTAGAGATTTTTACTCAATATGATATGCAAGATAAAGTTAAGCTTTTAAAATATGTTAATGCACAGGAAATAAAACTTTATGAATTAGATGGGCGATATGACTATTTCTACGGAATGATGGCTTATTCAACAGGGATATTAAAAACATTTGATTTAATATATTATGAGCCAGGTTTTATATTAAGATATCCAACTATCGATGCTCCAAATAAAATTCCTAAATTTCATAAACACGAAAAACTTGCTAAAGTATTTTATGAAGCGGCGCAATGGGGTGAAATACTAGGGGTTGGAAGTGTTGGTTCACTAAATGATGAAGTAGTTAATGGTGATATTGTTAATCTAATTAGGGTAGCAGAGGCGCTTCATGAAAAGAAAATTGCCTATATAGCAGATATGATCCACCAAAAGGAAAAAGTAAAATTAGTACTTATAGCAGGCCCCTCATCTTCCGGAAAAACTACTTTTTCAAGAAGGTTGGGTATACAATTAAGGGTAAATGGATTAATACCTATATTTATTTCATTAGATGATTATTTTGTTGATAGAGACATTACTCCAAGAGACGAAAATGGAGAATATGATTTTGAATCTATATATGCTTTAGATTTAGAACTTTTCAACAGGGATTTAGAATTATTACTTCGTGGTGAAGAAACGGAAGTACCAAGCTTTAATTTTATGACAGGGAAAAGGGAATGGCATGGGAATAAGATTAAAATTCCAGATAATGGAGTTATGATTGTAGAAGGAATACATGGATTAAACGAAATTCTAACTTCGTCCATATCTAAGGATAGTAAATTTAAAATATATATAAGCCCTTTAACGCAGCTTAATGTAGATGACCACAACAGAATTTCTACAACAGACGTAAGAATGACAAGAAGAATAGTTAGAGATTATTTATCAAGGGGATATGGGGTAGAGGATACATTGAAAAGGTGGCCTTCTGTAAAACGTGGAGAAGAAAAGAATATTTTTGTATTTCAAGAGCAGGCAGATGTAATGTTTAACTCTAGTGTAGTCTATGAGCTTTGTGTGCTTAAGAAATTTGCATTAGCGGAACTTAATAAAATTACAGAAGAAAGTCCAGTATTTTATGAAGCAAGTAGATTAAGAAGTTTTCTAAACTTCTTTAAAGATGTAGACAAAGACTTGGTGCCAGACAATTCAATAATAAGAGAATTTACTGGTGGAAGTTGTTTTTATCAATACTAAAACGTAGTAACTATCTAAAGCATCCTATGAAACATTAGCATGTAAGATATTCTGATAGTAGAGCGTTCGTTAACAGCCTCTAAGTTTATCCCATGAAAAATCCCCTAACGCACTTATTCGACGTCCTGTCTCAGAAGTGCTAGCATGACCACTGGGTATTCCTTATGTGGACATAACAATTATTAATTGTTATGCATCCTGGGTTGCTTACGGGGATTTTTCATTACATAAACTAAGAGGCTGTAAAACTCACTATATACTATCTGTCACACTCTTACATGCTTTCGTTTTCATTAGTATTACTTGTATTAAGTATAATATATCAGAATAAGATAGTATGAGATTTTTCTGTAGTGATTTGCAATAAAGAAGCGCAGAAACATTAGAATTTCTTAATGCAATTTCCTGTTTCAAGCTCTTATTGCAAGGCACGCAGGAGAAATCTTATACTTAATTTTTAAGATTATAACAATCTAATGTATAAAGAAAATATGAATTTTTTCTTGCAGGTGTTGCAAGTTACGCAGGAAAAAATGTATAATTGATATTCAGGTACTTTTGTTGCGCCATCTGAAGGTTTTAACATGTAGGATTGTAAAAAAATAATACTATTGAAATAATTACAAAAGAATAACATATGTCAATACAGGATAAAATTAATTAATAATTGTTTTGTACTGTGCAGAGACAGATGAGGAGAGAAAGATGAAAAACTATAGCGTTTTTGACATATTGGGACCAATTATGATAGGTCCATCAAGTTCGCATACAGCTGGTGCTGCAAGGCTTGGCAAGGTTGCGTCTATAATTGCGGGGAAAAATATAAAATCAGTCCGATTTGTTTTACATGGTTCTTTTGCTAAAACTTACAAGGGGCATGGAACTGATAGAGCATTAATTGCTGGGATTTTAGGTATGGATCCTTGGGATGATAGACTTAAAGATTCCATGAGTATAGCTAAAGAGCAAGGGCTAAGCATTGAGTTTGATTTCGAAGATCTGGGTGATGTTCATCCTAATACAGTTAAGTTTATTATAACAAAAAAAAGTGGGAGAATAGTTGAAATTATTGGATCATCTGTTGGAGGAGGAAATATTTTAATTTTTGAAGTTGATGGGGAAAGCGTTGAATTTACAGGTAAATATCCAACGATTATAATTAGTCATAAAGATATTCCAGGTATGATTTCAAAAGTGAGTACCATATTATATGATAAAGGTATTAATATAGCCTTAATGAAGGTATATAGAAATAGCAGAGGGTTAAAGGCGGCTATGGTGTTTGAAACAGATACAATAGTGCCAACAGATGTTCTGGATAAGATCAAGCATATGTCAAATATTTATAATATAAGAGAAATATCGCCAGTGCCACAGTCGTAATATAATTAGGAAAGTTAGGGAGGATATAATTGTGTTTGTAAACAAAGGAATAAATCTTTTAAATATATGTGAGGAAAAAAATATACCAATTTGGGAATATACAATAATGTGTGAAGTTGAAGAAAGTGGACTGCCTAGACATGAAATTATTGAAAAGATGAGAAAAAATCTGAATATAATGAGAGAGGCCGCAGAATTCGGACTTACTAATGAAACTAAATCAATGAGTGGGTTAATAGGAGGCGATGCAATTAAACTTAATAGGTATGCAGAGGCTAAAAATACACTCACAGGAGAATTTATGATAAAAGCAATGGCCAGAGCTGTTTCTTGCTCAGAAGTTAATGCAACCATGGGGAAAATAGTCGCTGCACCTACAGCGGGGTCTTGTGGAATACTGCCTGCAGTAATTATTACAGCAGGAGAGAAATTAAATAAAACTGAAGATGAACTAATTAATGCTTTATTCACGGCATCTGGTATTGGGATTATAATTGCTAAGAATGCCACACTATCAGGAGCGGAGGGTGGATGTCAGGCTGAATGTGGATCAGCAGCAGCAATGGGAGCCGCGGCTGTAGTTGAAATGATGGGTGGGACCCCTGCTATGGCAATGGATGCGGCGGCTATAGTTATAAAAAACATATTAGGACTCGTATGCGACCCTATTGCAGGGTTAGTTGAGGTGCCTTGTGCTAAACGGAATATAGCTGGAGCAGTAAGTGCGTTAACTACTGCAGATTTAGCTATGAGTGGCGTTACAAGTCGAATACCTTTTGATGATACGGTACTTGCTATGTATACGGTGGGAAAACAATTACCTTGTGAATTAAGAGAAACTGCCATGGGTGGACTTGCAATTACTCCTACAGGATTAAGACTTTCAAAAGAAATCTTATCAAAATGAAAAAAAATATATTGTTATATTATGAGAGGGATATCCTAAAAGGATGTTCCTCTTTTTATAAAGTAACCTTTAACAGCATAATGAATAGAATAATAAAGAAAACAAATTAATGATAGTTAGGTGTAATGAATGAAAAAAACATACTTTTTTATGATTGGTGTAATTGCCATAATGTTTATAAGTACTTCTTCGAGTTTAGTAAATACAATAATATATTCTATAGCCATAGTTCCATTAGCTATACTCCTCGGAGACCAAACAACTAGTATATCAGATTATATAGGACAAAAAAAGGGGGGGTTGTTGGCGGCTACAGTGGGTAATGTTCCAGAGCTGATGATGGGAATATGGTCAATAAAGTACGGAATGATACCTATGGTTCAAGCTTCTTTAATCGGGTCGATTATAAATAATATGCTGTTAGGACTTGGAATTGCAGTAGTGTTTGGAGGGTTTAAGTTTAAACAGCAGAACTTTAATAGAATAATAGCACGAACAAATTTTAATATGTTAGTATTGGCATTATCATCAATGGTAATTATAGCAACATTAAATAACTACACTGTACTTAAAAATTCCGTACTTATATCTATAAGTGTGAAAGTTGCTTTTTTACTAATAGGTATTTATGTATTAGGACTAATATTTTCATTATATACTCATAATAATTTATTTGTTGTAAGTGAGCATAAAGAAGAAAAAAAAGTAGCTATGAATAAGAACGTTATTCAAAGTGGTTTAACTTTAATTTGTATATCTGTATTACTCTATTTTATAAGTGATAAGCTAATTTATAATATTAGAGATTTCACAAAAGACTATAATATATCTCAAGAGTTTATAGGGATAATCTTAATCCCACTTTTAGGGAATATAGGTGAAAATGTTTCTACCATAATGTGTGCAATGAAAAATAAGGTAGATATGAGTTTAGAAACAGCGATAGGGTCAAGCATCCAGATTTCACTTTTTGTAACACCCGTGCTTGTAATATTTTCTTGTTTTATGGGTTTAAATATGACACTTTTATTTCCAACTTTCCACATAATAATGTGCAGTATTGCTGTAGGTATGTCTTTTTTAGTGTTTCAGGATGGGAAGACCTATTGGTTAGAAGGCAGCATTTTGCTTACTACCTATCTAATAATTACTTTAGCGTATTATTATATTGTTTAGATGCATTAAAAAAACAAGTCACATCTTTGACTTGTTTTTTTTATGCGCCTAAGCATATTTTAATTTATATAATAATATAATTAAACTAAAAGGTGATTATTTGGCACATAGAAGAGTAATTCAGAATTATTACAACGATATAAATAATCTAGCAGATACTTTAGCTAAACTAGTCAATTCCTATAGGGTATTAATAGGTGGAGCAGAGGAATTAAATAGAATTGCACTAGCAAAGAAAAGTGATGTTAAGGATGCACTTAAAAGAGCGGATAGTGTGGGAGACATTATAGACGAAACAATTAAGGTTTTAGATGATGCTAGTTATGGTTATATGTCTTATTGCAAAATAAAAACTGAAGTTATGAAATGTAAGATTCAAATAGAATTTATAGAAACAGAAATTGACGAGGATTTAAGGTTAAAAGATTAAGGCACAAACAAACACCAAACTATTATTTGGATAGGTATTTGTTTGTGCCCATGAAAAAGTGTAAGAAATAGAAATATTTCTTACACTTTTTTTATTCGAAATTTACTTACCATAAGATAAGAGAGTATAAACATTATAATAATAGTAAGAGGAAAATTATTAGGAGAATTCAAAGTAATTAGAGCATAAAGCGCAACGAGCATTCCACATAGAGTAATAGGAATACCTGTATAAACATTATTAAATGTAGAATTATTATATCTTGCTAGTCTATATGCACCAGCTATAGGGAAAATTAGAAAACAAACATAACCTAAATAACCTAGAGATTTGAAATCATATAAATAAAATATAAGAATAGAGGGTGCAACTCCAAAAGATACTAGATCAGCTAATGAGTCTAATTCTTTTCCAATTGAACTAGTTACTTGTAAAAAACGTGCTACTTGGCCATCATATCTATCCATAAGGCCAGCTAATAATATGAAAATAACAGATAACTTGTAATTAGTTTCAAAAGTCATTAACAAGGATAATAAACCAAAAATTAAGTTTCCAAAAGTAAGAATATTTGGTATAGAAGATTTCTTCACTTAACATCACTCCTAAAATAATAAAAATTCATTATAAATCCGAATATTATATTATTGTATATTTTATAAAATCATCATATTTATTATACCTTACTTTACATAAATATTTAAGTATGTTAATCATATTTTTATTTTATTGTTACCTAAAAGCAAAAATTCTAATTATATTAAAAAAATATTAATATTAATTTTTATTTATGGTTAAAATAAGAATAATTATTAATTTTCATCTACATTAAAGTATTAAGAAGGAGGATTATAAAATGAAGGTTTTTGAAATAATGACTAAAGAAGTTATAAGTTTATCAGCAGACGATACAGCTGAGCATGCAGCAAGGCTTATGCACGAGCATAACATTGGATCAATTCCTGTAAATACAAAGGAAAAAGTAATTGGTATTGTAACAGATAGGGATATAATACTTAGATGCATCGCAAAGGGTATAGATATAAAATCGCAAAAAGTTCGAGATATCATGACTTCAAACCCAGTAGTGGTTGATGAGAATATAAATGTGGAGGATGCTACTAGGATTATGAGTGAGAGGCAAATAAGGAGATTACCAATAACCTCGAGTAACCAATTAATTGGAATAGTGACACTTGGAGATTTAGCATTGGAACCCAATCTTCGAAAAGATGCTACAGAGGCACTAAGTGAAATTTCTATCCCTTGTACACACAATATTTAAAATTTGAAATCTTTAATAAATAGCAAGTTCCATATATATATTACAAACTTATTATTTATTATCAAACACTTAAGTTAAAATCCACAAGAAAAGAGAATCTTGTGGATTTATTTTTAAAGAGGTATAATATATGTAAATTAATTTCAGCTCCGCAGGTGATAATTAAGCGGTAAATAGGAGAGAATGTAATGAAAAATGTAAAGTTTATATACAATCCATATTCTGGGGAAAATACTATAACATCAGATTTAGATGAGATAATAAGGATTCATCAAAAATATGAGCATACAATAGTGCCATATAGAATAAGCAAAGAAGATCCTATTTCAAATGCTTTTATTGATATAGATAAAAGTTATAAATACGTTTTAATAGCAGGTGGAGACGGAACAATAGATAGTGTAGTAAATGAGATGAAAAAAAGACATATTCATTTACCTATAGCAATTCTTCCAGCAGGCACTGCAAATGATTTTGCAAATTATATAGGCATGCCTCATGATATTGCCGAAGCATGTAATCAAATATTAGAAAGTGATGTAAAAAAGGTAGACATAGGAAAAATAAATGATAAATATTTTTTGAATGTGGCTAGTACAGGGTTATTTACTGATATATCTCAAAAAATGGATATGAATTTGAAAAATACTATAGGGAAATTGGCATATTATGTAAAGGGGTTAGAACAATTACCTAATTTTAAAAAGTTAAAAATAAAAGTAAGTTCTGAAGAAGTTTCTTTTGATGGAAATATGTATTTAATGTTAGTTTTTAATGGACAAACAGCAGGAAGTTTAAAATTTGCATATAATGCAAGAGTTGATGATGGACTTTTAGATGTAATTATAATCAAAGCTGGAGTGATGAAAAATATTTTTAATATTCTTGTTAGAATGATTCGAAATGAGCACTTAGAAGATGTAGAGGGAATTGTTTATTTTAAGACTAACAGATTGGAAATAGAATGTTTTGAAGATATTGTTACAGATATAGATGGAGAAAGAGGACCGGATTTTCCACTGGTTATAGAATGTAAAAAAGGTGGAATATCCATATTAGGTGCTAAAATATAATAAGTTATGCATATTTATATAAATAAATTAATAAATATTAATAAGAGCAATTTTAGGGAGAGTATATGAATGAGTTTATATTTTTTACTACTATCAATAATGGTTGTTTTATTATATGAAGGCATAATTTCTAGTTTAGTTTATGCACCTAAAAAAATTAAGATAATAAGTATTATAGCTTTAATTTTAATGACATTTAGATACATAGCTTTATTAATTCTTTTCATTATGAAAAATCAAAATTATTTATATTTATTAAAACCCTTTGTATATACAAACTTTATTTATATACCAATGTTTGGTATTATTTCACTCTTCATATTTGCTAGAAATAATAGAATTAAACTTAAAAAAATATTGTTTATGTGTACAATTTTAGTTATAGCCTATTGTATTGGTATATATAAATCGGCTGCGAATATTAGTATATCAAACATTAGTGGATTTACTATAGAATTGCAACTTAAAGGTTATTTTTATGTTGGGCTACTTATATTAAATTCGATTTTTATTATAAAGGGTATACAACTTTTTAATAAAACATATTCTAACAAATTTGGATCATTGCTTATAATAATATCTTCAATTATTACATTATTGTCAGTGCTTTTAACTTCTATAAATTCAGATTTTGTTCATCTATTGCTAGGAGATGTTTGTTGGATTATAACTATAAACTATGGCTTAATCAAGTTTAAAAAACAAAAAAATAAAAAGACAAAAAAATAAAAAACATATATAACTATAGGTAAATCCATAGTTATATATGTTTTTTTATCCTTGGCGCGATCTAGGACTATGTTTTGAAGTAGGTCTTGATGCCTTCTTTGTAGAAGTCTTGGTCGAGGTCTTTAAAATTGGTTTTGATTGAGGTTTTAAAGTAGTTTTTATTGGGTTTTTTAAATCGGTATTCGAAGAGGGCTTCGATATTTCCGAAGAGGACTTCGAAAAGGTTACTTTAGAACTCTTTTTCTTTTTAAATTTGGAATTAGTATTGGCTTTAATAAGCCTTGGTGGAATTAATGATTTTTTATCAAAACCAATTAGATCTTCCCTATGAGCTTTTATTAGCGCTTCTTTTACAATGTTATAGTTATCTGGGTTCTTAAATTGAAGCAAAGCTCTTTGCATATTTTTTTCTTTTTGCTCATTTGGAACATAAACCTTCTCACCAGTGAAAGGATTAATTCCAGTATAATATATTGTAGTAGATAAACTTCCAGGGGTTGGGTAAAAGTCTTGGACCTGCTCTGGAGTATATCCCATTTCTTTTATATATTCCGATAATTTAATTGATTCATTTAAGTCGCAACCAGGATGGCTTGACATAAAGTAAGGAACTAAAAATTGATTTTTATCCAATTTTTTATTTGTTTCAGAATATTTTTTAACAAAACGATCAAATACTTCTTGTTTTGATTTTCCCATTTGATCTAGTACCTTGTCGCTTATGTGTTCGGGTGCTACTTTTAATTGTCCGCTAATATGATGTTCACACAATTCTTCAAAAAACTTAGGATTTTTATCATAAATTAAATAGTCATATCTTATTCCAGAACGAATGAAAACTTTTTTTATATTTGGGATAACTCTAACTTTTCTTAATAAATCTAGATATTCAGTGTGGTCGATGATAAGATTCTTGCATGGAGTTGGATACATACATTGTCGATCCCTGCATACACCAACCTTTTCTTGGATCTTACAAGCTCTATGTCTAAAATTAGCCGTAGGGCCACCAATGTCATGAATATATCCTTTGAAATTTTTTAAAGTAGTCAAAAGTGTCGCTTCATCTATAATAGATTTTTGGCTTCTATTTTGAATAACTCTACCTTGATGAAAGGTTAGGGCGCAAAATGAACAACTACCAAAACAACCTCTATGACTGGTTATGGAAAATTCAACCTCAATTATTGCAGGAATGCCACCTTTATCTTCATATATAGGGTGATATGTTCTAGTGTATGGAAGACCATAAGTTATATCCATTTCCTTTTGAGTTAAAGAAATTTGAGGAGCATTCTGAACTACATATCGATCATTATGTTTTTGAACTATGGTCTGCCCTCTTATATCATCTTGCTCTAAAGATTGCAATTTATAACTGAGTGCATAAGCTTTTTTATCAGTGGAAACTTCTTCGAATGAAGGAACTTCTATGAAATTTTTAAGTTCACTAATGTCTTTTGACGCATACACAGTTCCAAGTAGACTAGTCATTTTGTCTATGTTCATGCCATATTTGAAGAGATTAGCCATTTCAACTATTGTTCGTTCACCCATGCCATAAATTAGTAAATCTGCTTTGGCATCAATTAACAAACTTCTTCTTACCTTATCTGTCCAATAATCATAATGAGCAAATCGCCTAAGACTTGCTTCTATACCGCCAATTATAATTGGGACATTTTTAAATGCCTCACGGGCTCTATTACAATACACAATTACAGCTCTATCCGGCCTATGGCCTGACTCGCCACCTGGTGAATAAAGATCAGTGTGTCTTTTTTTCTTTGCTGCAGTATAATGATTAACCATAGAATCTATATTGCCAGAATTTATAATAAATGCATATTTAGGCTTTCCGAGTTTTCTGAAATCAGAAGCGTCTTCCCAATCAGGTTGGGCTATAATACCTACAGTAAAACCCTCTCGTTCTAAGGTTCTTCCGATTATTGCAGTTCCAAAAGATGGATGATCTATATAGGCATCACCTGTAATTATTATAAAATCTAATTGAGATATATTTCTTTCTTTTAAATCATTTATGCTAATAGGTAAAAATTGTTTATTTACTATCATATAATCCTCCTAAGAGACTAGTCGAACGTGAGGTTCGCTGAACTTATAGTTCACTAAACGTAGGGTTCGATGAACTCATAGTTCATTAAACTTATCGTCTATAAACTAAAGTTCGTTGTCTTGTGCTAACTGTATCTAATAATATTAACATAATTACAGAAAAATATGAACTGTAAAAATTTGTGAATGTTTAATATGTTATTATAAAATGTCGAATGTTAAGATAAAATAAGCATTTTAAAGTAAAGATGAAAGATAACCAATGAGGAGTGTTTAAAACAGTATACGGGAGAATTTTAATTGAATTTCTCTTTTGTAGTTGCATTTTGAAGTATATATAATATAATTATATAGAGAGAATATTTTTTTATAATAGAGTAAAAATATACTAATAAACTAATATCTACAAAAAAAATACAGGTGGTGAAAACAAATGGATGATGGCCCTCAAATTAGAAGGTCAAAATTAAATCAAAAATTTAATATTAATATGCAGAGAATTTCTTATTTTAAGAATTGACATAGTATAAAAGTGATTAAAATCAATGGGTTAAAATTATGTTCTGATATTTCTCTGCATATGGGGAGGGATATCTATGGAAATAATTTCGGAGTTTTTTTTAAGCAAATTATTATATCAAAACGTGTATGACGAATTCGAGGATAATATTGGAAAACTATTTGATATTTACGTTACAACTGATCAGGGGTATCCAAGAGTTATAGGATATAAAATTAAAAAAGATAGTGAAATTTATAATTATGAATTTAGAAATATTGAAATTTGTAAAGATGATAAAAAATTAACTGTTCAAGTAAGAGGAGTAAAAGATATAATTCCTAGAAAATTTTCTTACCTTTTATCTAAACATCTATTGAACAAACAAATAGTTGATGTTAACGGAAAAAAAGTTGTTAAAGTTAATGATTTAACTATGAAAAAGGTTGCTGGAGAAATAAGGGTTGTAGCCGTAGAATCGGGTATTATTGCAGCTACTAGAAAATATAAATTAGATGGGATAATTAGAGCTTTTTATAATATATTAGGTAAAAAACCTCGAGAAAATAGTATAACATGGGAAAGTGTTCAATCACTAGAAATGGTAGATCATAGCTTGAAACTAACAAAACCCTATGGAAAGTTAACTAAACTTCATCCAGCAGATCTTGCTGATATTTTAGAAGGACTAGATACTGAGGCTCGAAACAAAATTTTTGAAAGCCTAGATAAGGATTTAGCAGCACATACTTTAGAGGAATTACAGCCGGAGGTTCAAGCAGATATTTTAAGTACAATAAATAGTATACTGGCACAAGAGATTTTAGATGAAATGCCTAATGATGAAATTGCTGATATTTTAGATGAGATGAAGGAAGATGATGTAGAAAAAATTCTTCTAAACTTTAATAAAGATGATGAAGAAGAAATTAGAGATCTTATGAATTATGAAGAGGAAGTTGTTGGGAGCATAATGAATAAAGATTTTATATCTTTTAATGTCAATATTACAGCTAGTGAAACTATAGAAATTCTAAGGGAACTTCAACCAGAAGATGAGGTAATACATTATATTTATATTGTAGATGAAGATGAAAAACTCCAAGGATCCATTTCCCTTCGAAATTTAGTTTTATCAGCACCAGTTCAAAAATTGAAAGATATTATGGATGATACAGTTATTAAAATAAAAGATAATCAAGATATTGAAGAAGCTGTGGAGCTTGCACTTAAATATGATTTGATATCTTTACCTGTAGTTGATAATGATGAAAAGTTATGTGGAATAGTAATTATGAATGATATAATTGAGGAACTATTGTCTCCTAGATGGAAAAGAAAACTTAAAAAAATTATATAAAGTTTATATAAGAATTATATATAAATACACTGTGTTACTAGATTATAGTAGCGCAGTGTATTTTTTTTGGAATTTTACACAAACTAATGATGCTAATGAATTATATATATTTAATCTAAGGAGGGATAAATTTGAAACTTAGAAAACATTTACTCAAAAGATGCAGCGCTGTAGTTATGGTAATTTTAATTGCATATTTTGCAAGTGAAGTTTATTTTAATATTTCGACAAGAGCTATAGCGCAGGTATACAAATATGGGTCAAGAGGAGACCAAGTTAAACTAATTCAAACTAAATTAAAAAATTGGGGTTTCTATAATGAAAGTGTTGATGGGATATATGGGTACAATACCTATCTTTCTGTCAAGGCTTTTCAGCGAAAGAATGGATTATCAGTAGATGGAATAATAGGGAATTCGACACTTGCAGCCATCGGGCTTCCCGTTAGCACATCAACTTCTGGTGGATCGCCCTCTAGCAAAAACGTAACAAATAACAAGGATGTGGAATTAGTAGCTAGGCTTATTAATGGTGAGGCTAGGGGTGAACCTTACGAAGGGCAGGTTGCTGTTGGAGCAGTAATTCTAAATAGAACAACAGATGCGAGGTTTCCGTCTACAATAGCAGGAGTAATTTATCAACCAGGTGCATTCACAGCTATTGTAGATGGACAAATAAATGCAAAAATAGAACCGGATTCTACAAGGGCCGCAAGAGACGCTTTGAATGGATGGGATCCCTCAGGTGGTGCTGTATTTTATTTTAATCCAGCAACAAGTACTAATAAATGGATATGGTCACGGCCACTTATAAAAATAATTGGTAAACATAGATTTTGTGACTGATAAAGCATAAGTTAAATATGTTTTGCTTAAATTTAACAGTAAAAGCTACTTAGTAATTTCTAATTGAATTAGGAATTACTAAGTAGCTTTTTTATAGTAAATTATAAAACTCTAGATTTTACATTTACATTTATTCCATTATAAAACATAAATTTTTATTTGCGAGATGCCATTAGTATCTTTTGAATTATGGTATAATATTCTTAAATGCTTAAAACAATTTACATATATTATACATAAAATTTGATAAAGTTTATACAAATTTTAAACAAATTTTACATAAAAAGTGGTAAACATGCAACTAAATACAAATAAATACGTATATTAAGCGAATTGTTTTTTAAGGACCACTAGCATTTATAAAAACAAATTATATTGGGGGTTCTTCTTAATGCTAAGCAAATTCGAACAGTTGTACTACATGTACTACGATTGTGTTTATAGGTATATCTTTGTTTCTGTAAAAAACAAATGGAATGCAGAAGATATAATCGCTACTGTATTTACTAAGATATATGAAAACAATGATAAAATTACTGATGTAGAAGCAAGCAAAAATTGGATCTTTAGAATAGCTCATAATACTATTATAGATTTTTATAGAAAAAATAGTAAAGTAATCCCTATAGAAAATTTTTTCGAAAGAGGGGATGAAGATTTTGGATATGAAGATATCGTTATCAGAGATGAGTTTAATGGAGTGAAAAAAATAATTGATCAATTGCCAGAAGAAACTAGAAAAATGCTTTATTTGAGATTTTATGGTGGACTTAAATTCAGAGAAATTGCAGATGTGGTAGATATAACGGAAAGTACAGTTAAGTCAACCATCTCAAGGGCTATAAAAAAGATTAAAAAAAATTATGAGTGTAGTTTAGGAGGTGATGTGATTGGCAGTTAATGAGATTAATATTGAAAAATCATTATTTGATGATGCAGCAAAAATTGTTATTGATGAGAAATTTAAATATGATCTAAGAAACAGGATACTATTTGGAAGTAAGTACAATAATGTTATGGAACTACCTAAACTTAAAAATAAATATTCCAAAATCGCTTCGTGTTTTGTAATTTGCATATTTGTAGGTGGGACAATATTCAAGGTTATAGATGTTCCAACCAAAAATATTTTTACTAAGGCTGAAGGTACTCCTGATGTAAGTATGCCAATAGTTAGTGCTAAGGGTTTGACAGGAATAAGTAGTGAAAAAACAAATCCATTACAGATTTTGGACGATATTATAAAGAATAATTATAAAACTAAGCAAATAAATCTGGCTATAAAAAGTACCAAAACCACTTCTGATAAAGCTTTGGTTGGAAATGGAGATGAGAATAATGCTGTTATTAATAAAGAATTGAATGAGGAGAATTATGCAGAAAGTGATGATTCCATAAATCAAGGATTAATTAACAAAGGAACCACACATGCTAGTACACCATCTGTTGTGAAGGTCCCAATGGGGGTGCCAGACAATGGTAACATAAAAGATGTTGTTAGTGATAATTTGAAATCCTACGATTCAAGGTATTCTTTTGATCAAAAGAAACTAGTTAGTGTTAAAGATGATGGTATATATGTAAAAGATTTGAATTCCCTAATAGAGAAGAGGGTAATATCTTGTAATGCTGCTACACAAATTGTTGATAAACCTAACTTTACACCTAATGGTGAAATAATTTATTATAAAGCAGAAAAAGTAAAATCAGAAAATGGAGCTATTTATTTATCTGATAAATATGGTCAAAACTCTATCAAAATCGTAGATGGTAAAAACCCTATGATATCCAAAGACGGAAGAAAATTGCTATATGAAGCTAATGGTGTTATATATATTGAAACCCTAGCAACTAAAGCCAAAAGTTTTGTTGCTAATGGTAAATATCCTGCTTTTTCAGACAATAGTAACTTAATTAGTTATGTAAAAGGAGGAACAATTTCTAGTTTGTATGTTTTTAATATAGCGAGTAGAAGCGAACACAAATTAACTAATATGGAAGTTATTGATGGGAGCAGTGGTATTCAGTCTTGGGCAGCAGCTGTAAGAAGCATAAGTGGCACCAGTAATTTAAGCGTAACTGGAACATATAGTTATTTTGAGAGTATTTGGGGTTCGGCTAATAAAGAAATATATGTTCTTAGAAGAAATAATCCTGCACAAATATTTGAAATATTGAAGTTTAAGCTAGATTAATTTCTATATTAAAAAAATCAATAATTATATTAAAATAGATTAATAACTAAATTATAGAAGGCTAGACAATAAATTAATTGTCTAGCCTTCTATAATTTTTAATATAAAGGCAAAGAAGTGTGATCTAATTTCATTACTTATTCATGTTTGATGTATTTAATAATTAAATTCAGAGTACATAATATGGAATCCATATGAGTTCTTTCATACCCATGAGAAGCGAAAATTCCTGCACCGATTAAAGCTGTTTTTATATCCCACCCAGCGCTTAGCGCTGCAGAAGCATCGGAACCATAGTGTGGATAAGTATCTATCTTATAATCTATTTTTTCATTTTTACATATTTCAGTTAATTTTTTTCGCAAAGTTAAATCATAGGGACCTGAGGAGTCCTTAGCGCAGATACAAACGTTATATTCAGATGAATTTTGATCTGGACCAGGGCAACCCATATCTACAGATACAAACTCTTTGGTATTTTTTGGGATTGATGCGGAAGCACCATGCCCAACTTCCTCATAATTACTAAAAAATATATTAGTTGTATATGGAAGATCAACTTTATTTTCTACTATGTATTTGATAGCATAAAGCAAAATTGCAACTGAAGCTTTATCATCTAGATGTCTAGATTTTATAAAACCTTTTTCAGTAAAGAGTGTTCTTGGATCAAAGCAAATAAAATCACCAACGCTTAACCCCAATTCTTCAACTTCCTTTTTTGAAGAAATTTTTTCATCAAGAATTACTTCCATATTGTCAGCAGTTCTTTTAAGTTCACGTGCATCATTACCACTAATATGTACCGAAGGTTTTATGGTTTGAATAGTTCCTGTGAAAGTTTTACCGTCAATAGTTTCTATGGTGCAGTTTTCACCCTCTATTGAATTCATCATATATCCACCGATTGGATCAATTGATAAAGAACCACTGGAATTAATCTTTTTAAGCATTGCACCAAGTGTATCAGCATGAGCAGAAAGTGTTCTTTGATAATCATTATTTCTGCCTTTTAAGGTAGCCACAATTGCACCTTTATTGGTGATGATGTATGGCAGGTTTAGAACGTCAAGTTCACATTTTATGTAGTCCATAACCTTTTGAGTATAACCTGAAGGACTGGATATTGATAGAATAGTTTTTAAATAGTATTTAATTTTATCTTCATCATAATTCATAGTATCACTCCTTATAAATGGAATTAGTATGAGCATGATTTTACCATAAAAATTGATGAATGAGTAGTGAAATATTTGGTTTAGGCCAATAAATAAGCAAAAGCGCGTGGGTTTTTATTATATAGGATTATTAGTTTTTTTGTAGTATAATACTCATGAGTAGAAAAGGAGATTACATATGGGGAAAAAAGCAATTATAATAGTAGGAGTTTTAGTTTTGGTCGGTACAATTATATTTAGTAGCTACTCCTATGTTAAAGTAAAACAATGGGATGCTTTGATTTTACCTAAAGTTAAAATAGAAAATGAGGATTTATCAGGTAAAACTAAGGAAGAAGCCCAAACAATAATGAAGGACAAGTATTCAAGCAAGGTAGTTAAGAAAAAAATTACCATAGTAACTGGTGATAAAAAATATGTTTTGGATTATTCAACGCTAGATGCAAAATACAATACTGATGAAGCAATAGAACAGGCAATTGACTATGGTCATAGTATGAATATGTTTCAAAAATATAAAGCCATCAAAAACCCTGTTGATAAGCAAATAAAGCTAACCTTTGAATATAGCGATAAGAGTGTTGATAAAATATTAGAGGAAATAGCTAAAGATACAAATAAAAATCCCGTAAATGCAACAATAACTAAGATGAGTAGTGGACAATTCACTGTTACAAATGATGTTATCGGAAAACAGTTAGAAAAAGCTAAATTAAAAACTACTATTAAAAGTAAAATAGATGGTGTTTTGTCAGAAGATGTTATAAACATCACGGCTCCAATAATACAATTAAAGCCTAAGATTTCGGCGGCTTCCTTAAAAACAATAGATTCAAAAATATCAGGATATACTACTAACTTTGCAAGTTCAACACAAGGTAGATCAACAAATATTTATTTATCTACTGAAAGTATAAATGGCACATTACTTATGCCAGGGGATGTATTTAGCTTTAATGGTGTTGTTGGACAAAGAACAGCAGCAAGAGGTTATCAAACCGCAGGGGTAATAATTGGTGATCAATTAGAGCAAGGATTAGGTGGAGGAATATGTCAGACCTCATCTACTTTGTATAATGCAATGCTTACAACGCAAATTTTATCTGTAGAAAGAATTCATCATACAATATCGTCAGGTTATATTCCAAAAGGACAAGATGCTACAGTTGATTATGGCAATCTTGATTATAAGTTTAAAAACACATTTAAATATCCAATATATATTGAAGGTTTTATATCAAATAGAAATATATATTTTAATATTTATTCTAATTCTACATTGACTAAAAGAACTTATGAAATTATAAATGAAACCTATGCACTTACTCAACCAACAACGCAAACAGTGCAAGATCCAACTATGTATGTGGGTCAAAATGAAAATATAAAGACCGGTTATCCAGGATTTAAAGTTAAGATTTCTAGAAAAACGTATGAAAATGGTAGGGTAATTAAAACTGAGGTTATAAACAATGATACATTCCACGTTATCAATGGCATTGTAAAAGTTGGTACTAAAAATAGAACATAACGTTTAATAAACGTTATGTTTTCTTTTATAGAAAATGTATGTCGATATTATAACGTTATTGTAAATTCATTCTAAAGAATAAGGCAACCTAAAGTACAATTGAGAGGAGAAAAAATGGACTATAAATTGATATGTATAGATATGGATGGTACATTGTTAGATGATAAAAAAACTATTAGTGAGAGGAATCTTAGAGCTATAAGGTTAGCTAATGAAAAAGGTTTACGGATTGTTGTAAGTACAGGGAGAATTTTTACTTCGGCTAATTACTTCTCGGAAATTTTGGGAGTTAAGTCACCAGTGATAGCTTCAAATGGTGCATATATTAGGGAGAAAGACAGAGACGAAATAGTTTACAATGCAGCACTCGGAGAAGATAAGTGCAAGAAACTTTTATCTGTTTTTAAGCAATATGATATATATCCACACTATTATACAAGTGATATAGTCTTTACAGAAAATATAGAATATTCCTCACGTTTTTATAAGGAAACTAATAAAACACTGTCAGATGATAAAAAAATTAAAGTATTACTTGTGAAGGATTGGGATAAAGTATTTAAGGAACAGGGAATGGAAATTTTTAAATGCGTAGGTGTAGATGTGAATTTAGATAAAATTGAAAAAGCAAAAATATCAATAAAAAATATGAATGATTTTGAAGTGGTAAGCTCTAATTTTGATAATTTCGAAGTGACGAATAAGGGTGTAACAAAGGGGAATGCAGTTAAAATTCTAGCAGATTATTATGGAATAAATAAAGAACAGGTTATTTGCATTGGCGATAGTGAAAATGATTTATCTATGATTAAATTTGCAGGACTTGGAGTTGCTATGGGAAATGCAGATGAAAACGTGAAAGAGGCAGCACAATATATTACTGATACTAATAATAATGATGGAGTAGCAAAGGTTATTGAGAAATTTGTGCTAGAAGTATAAAATTTCTCCTATGTGCATTGCAAACGAGCTCGGGACTGGAAATTCCATTAAGAAATTCTAATATTTTGCGAATATAAAATTTTCTAACTCTGGGTAGTCCTCTGGGGGACACAACAATTATTAATTGTTGTGCACTCAAACTCGGCGTCCTGCCTCGGTTTCGCTAGCCTGGACCTCTGGTCGCTCTCTGGGGGACATAACAATTATTAATTGTTATGCAACCTGGCAGGCTTACGAGAATTTTATATTTGCAAAAAAAGAATTACTAAATGGGATTTCAATAGTCCTTTCGCCTCTTGTTGCAATTCATTCCGGAGAAAGTCTATATTTACTAATTAGACATTGCGACGGGTAGATTCACGCATCTGTAAATAAAATAAATTAAGAATTACTAAGGCTTGCTCAAATGCATCTTACGCAATATATGCTTTTGATAGCATAATTCAAGAAAAATATGCAGTTATCAATTTTCAATAGTTTTATCGTTTTTGGTTGCAAGTCATTGCGGAGTCTTTACGAGCGTTTCAATAAATATTTATATTATTAAATTCGTCATATAATGCTATAATTAGTCTATGTAATATAAAAAAAGGAGTGATTCAAAATGAAGTGGGAGGAAGTTAGAAATCTGTATCCCGGTAAGTTTGTGAAATTTGAAGTCGTAGAATCACATACAAAAGATGGAAAAGAGTATATAGATGAAGTTGCTATTATAAAAGCTATAGATGATGGAAAAGAGGCTATGAAGGAATTTATTAACTGTAAACCAGGTCAATTAATATATAGTACAATTAATGAGCAATTAATTATACAATTAGTTAAACATGTAGGGATAAGAAGGAGTGTACAGGGTGAATAGACTGCAATTGAAAGATGGATTACTTTACACATCTATAACTTTACAGCATGAAGGCAAGTATATTGTAGTGGATGATGTTATAATTGATACCGGAGCATTTCATACTATCATAGCTCCTGATTACCTAGAAAAAATGGATGTTGCTTTTTCTGATGAAGATGAATTAGTCAAAGCGTCTGGGTACGGTGGAACTGTTTCCTATTCACTTCGAAAGAAGATGAATTCAATTGAATGTGAAGATATACAGATTGATGATATAAAAATAGATTTTGGTGAGATTGATCCTAATGAAAGGGTTAATGGGTTAATTGGGTTAGATTTTTTGAGGAAAGCTGGAGTTATATTAGATTTGGTTGATTTAGTTATGTATAAGAAGAGTAATTAACAACCTTAGAAAATAAAATCTTACCGTCCGCCTTGTCTGGTGGACTATTTTTATATAATAATTTGTACAATTGTGTGGTGCAAGTGAAACAGAAACACTCATTGTAAAGGAAGATGAAAATAGCGGTGTTAATTGGTTTTCTTTGGATAAGTTTACTAGGGATCATTTTGATGAAAAGGATGTTTATTTATATAACAAGCTAATTCACAGGGCTAAACAAACTAACTAGATTGAATATTTGAAATATGAGAGCATTTTAAAATTGTGACAAAGAACTAATAACATAATCTAGCTTATAAATTAATTCAATAGTTGCAGGCGGATTATCAATTGAAATATAGTTTAAAAAATAAAAGGAGCATTTAACTATGAGCAATAAGTATTTAGGATCAATAAGAAGTGATTATAAAAAAGATGTAGATAAAAAAAGAGATTTTGAGAAGTTTAAAAAATTCTTTAATATGCGTGAAAAAAAAGATTATACCTTAGATGATCAGACATGGGACGATTTAGATATGAATAAGGTATATGAAAAATTGGATAGAGCGTATAGCAGCCCTGGAGAAGCCGCTTTATATTCAATGCTTAGGAATCCTTTTATGAAGGAAGACAAGTTAAAAGAAAGAGGCAAATTAATTGAGACACTTAAAGAAAATAGTAATTTAAGGGAAAGCCTTCAGGGTATTTTCTTTGAATTAAATAGTGATATCAAAAACAGTCTCTTAGATATGATTGAGAATGATCTTGTTGTAAATAAAGCTAAATTTCATATTTATACTATCCTCGGAAAAGTATTTCCTATAATAACAATTTTTCTTGCTATACTTATAAATATAAAATTTATGTTCGTATTTGTGGGATTAACTTCTATTAATATGATCATAAATTCAATAGAAGTAAAGGCAATCAAGTCTAATGGAATATTTTATTTGCAAAAAAACATTAAGGCAGCTAAAAAAATTATAAACATAAATAATAAAGATATTAGTTATTATAAAGACAAAATAACATTAATGTTTAAAAGTGTAAAAGATATAGATAGGAATACAAGATTGATAGGGTTTGTAAATATGTGGGGCGGACTATTTGAATCTATTTCTGTTATTTTCCTTTTGGAAGAAAGTGCTTATTATTCCATTTCTCATAGGATAAAAGAGGAAAAAGAAGTTTTATTGGATCTTTATTATATTGTGGGAGAATTAGAAGCACTAATTTCTATTGCAGGTTACAAACAAAATTTAAAGGAGTCATATGTAAAACCACAGTTCATAAAGGATATTACTTTAAACATAAAGGAAGGAATACATCCTCTTATAGAGAATGCTGTTGCTAACTCAATCAACATAGAAAAGGGAGGCATTGTTCTTACGGGCACAAATATGGCTGGAAAATCTACTTTTTTAAGAATGATGGGAGTGAATATAATACTGGCTCAAAGTTTCTATTTTGTTTTGGCTAAGAGTTACAAGGCTCCTTTTTTAAACATAGTTTCATCAATTAGCCCTAATGATGATTTAACAAAGGGAAAGAGTTTCTTTATGGCAGAGGTAGAGTCAATTCAAAGAATAATTAAAGCTTTAGATAAGGATGTTCCTGTATTTTGTCCTATTGATGAAATATTTAGGGGTACAAATCCAATCGAAAAAATTTCCATGTCAGCAGCTATATTGACATACATAAATAGAGGGAAAAGTATTTCAATTGTGGCTACTCATGATAGAGAATTAGTTGACATTTTAAAGGAAAATTATGAATTTTACTACTTTAGTGAAAAAGTTGATACTAAAAAGGGTTTAAGTTTTGATTATAAGATAAAAAAAGGAGTTTCTCAGACAAGGAATGCAATAAAACTCTTAGAATATATGCATTATCCGAAAGAAATAACAGATGCGGCGTACAAAAGAGCAGGGTCTATAGAAAGGTAAGGAGGGGTAATTATGAATTTGAATATAGTTTTATTTCAACCAGAGATTCCACAAAATACTGGAAACATCGGAAGGACTTGCGTGCTTACTGATTGTAAACTTCATCTTATAAAACCATTAGGGTTTAGTTTAGAGGAGAAACAACTTAAAAGGGCGGGACTGGATTATTGGCCTTATTTGAAATTAGAGATACATGAATCATATGAAGCATTTAGTGAAAAATATAAGGACTCAACATTTTATTATTCTACAACAAAAGCTTCAAAATTATATTCAGAAGTGGAATATAAAGAAGGAGATTTTATAATCTTTGGACGAGAGTCGTCAGGACTTCCGGATAATGTTCGTGGTAATAACCTTGAGAAATGTATAAGGGTACCTATGATAAATAGCACAACTAGGTCTCTTAATCTTTCTAATACAGTGGCTATTGTGACATATGAAGCTCTCAGGCAGATAGGGTTTACTGACATGAAATAAAGTACATACAACTGAATATAAGAAAAAAATGAGGAGGTTTAGTTATGGAACATATTTACGATACTATAATTATTGGGGGAGGGCCTGCGGGATTATCTGCTGGACTCTATGCATCAAGGTCCAAAATGGACACTCTAATTATTGAGAGAGGAGAGTTTGGCGGACAGGTGGCAACAACAGATGAATTAGATAATTACCCGGGATCCATTGAAAATTCTACAGGAGCATCATTAAGCAAAAGAATGAAGCAGCAAGCAGAGGGATTTGGAACACAATTTGATAGCGAAGAAGTAACTCAAGTTAAACTTGAAGGTGATATTAAAGAAATTAAATGTTTAAAAAAAACTTATAAAGCTAAAACAATTATTATTGCTACAGGAGCATATCCTAGACTTGGAGGATTCAAAAACGAACTTGAACTCAGAGGAAAAGGCGTTTCCTATTGTGCAACTTGTGATGCTGATTTTTTTGAAGGTCTGGATGTTGTTGTACTTGGAGGCGGAGATTCAGCTATATCTGAAGCAATATACCTAGCTAAATTTGGAGAAACTGTGACTGTAGTGCATAGAAGAGATGAACTGAGAGCTTCTAAGTCACTTCAAGAAAAGGCATTTAAGAATCCGAAAATAAAGTTCGTTTGGGATACAGTAGTTATAGAGGCTAAAGGGACAGAACTCTTAGAAAGTTTAGTAATTAAAAATGTTAAAACTGGCGAAATTAGTGATTTGAAAGCAGATGGATGTTTTGTATTTGTAGGGTATCTTCCAATTTCAGAATTATTTAAAGAGGAAATTACTATGACACAGCGTGGTGACATCATCACTGATGAAGATATGAAAACTAATATACCAGGAGTATATGCAGTAGGAGATATCAGAGTGAAATTACTTAGACAAGTAATTACAGCAGCAGCAGATGGTGCAATAGCTGCGACTCATGCAGAGCACTACATTGAAAGCAAATTATATTAAAATGTAGAAAATTATTATAAGAGATTATTAGAATACTTTGTAATTTGAGAGTAAAAAAATAAGACTAAAATATATATGAAGGAAGATGAAAGATGTCTGATCGAAAAAAAATGTTAAAGCGAAAAGGAATACTGTCTGAAAAAAAAGTTATTATTATTGGGGATAAAGATGGAATATCAGCTCCTGCCATAGAAGTCTGTTTAAAATCTTCGGGAGTCGAAGTAGTGTATGCGGCAACAAAATGTTTTGCCTGTAGTATTACAGGAGGACTAGATGATGAGATCCAACAAATAGTAGTTGACTGTGCTACGCTACATGGGGCGCAAAACTTGGTAGTAGTTATTGGAGTATCCGAAGCGCAGTCATCGGGGATTTGCGCAGAAACAGTTACAGCTGGAGACCCAACTTTTGTCGGTCCTTTAGCAGGAATCGCTTTAGGGCTTGTAGTATACCATGTATTTGAACCAGAAATTAAAGATGAATGTGAACTGTCAGTTTATGAGCAGCAATGTGGAGTAATGGAAATGGTTTTAGAAATAAATGAAATAATTTTAGAAGTAAAATCGGTTAGAGATAAGTTTTGTATTTATAAATAATAAAATATTGTAAATATAAAGAGGAAATTAAACATATATATAGAATAGATAATAGTTGGGAAATAGTTTTGTTTTATTAATTATTTAGGGGGGGTATTATTATGAATAAAAAAAAGTTAGTTTCAGTTCTCACAGTGGTAGCTGTAGTCGCAACATTGTTTGTTGGGTGTGGAACTAAGTCGGCCGAAACACCAAAAGCCACAACAACTGCAGCACCGAAAAGTACTATGAGTATAGGACTTTCTACTGATGAAGGCGGATTAAATGACAAATCATTTAACCAGTCAGCAGATGAAGGGGTTAAAAAGGCTAAGGCTGAAGATGGTTTCACGTACAGTACTCTTGAATCTAAAAAGAAAGAGGATTATGTACCGAATTTAGAATCATTACTTGAAAATGGTGCAAATCTAGTTTTTGCAGTTGGATTCCAAATGTTTGATGCAGTGACTGCGGTTGCTACAAATCATAAAGATAAAAACTTTGCAATAATAGATTCAGTTGTTGCTCTTCCAAATGTAACATCAATTACTTTTAAAGAACAGGAAGGTTCTTTCTTAATGGGAGTCATCGCTGGAAAAATGACTAAAACTAATAAAATTGGATTTATTGGTGGACAAGATGGAGAGTTAATAAACAAATTTGAAGCTGGTTTTGCAGCTGGTGTTAAATCTGTTAATCCAGAAGCAGCTAAGGGTTTAATAAGCACAGATGGTAAGAGTGCAGGATCAACTGTAAAATATGCAGATAGTTTTGTTGATACAAATAAAGGGTATGAATTAGCTAAATCATTATATCAAGGCGGTTGCGACGTAGTTTATCATGCAGCAGGCGGAGTTGGACTTGGTTTATTTAAAGCAACTCAAGAATTAAAGGATGCAGGAAAACCAGTTTGGGCTATCGGAGTTGATATGGATCAATCATTAACAGTTCCACAATATGCTGACGTTATACTTTCAAGTATGATTAAAAGAGTAGATACAGCAACTTATAATGAAGCTAAAGCTCAAGTTAAAAACGAATTTAAAGGTGGAACAGTTGTTACACTTGGATTAAAAGAAAAAGGTGTTGGAATAGCTGATACATCTAATAAAAATGTACCACAAGCAGTTTTAGATATAGTTAAAACGTATGAAGCTAAAGTTATAGCTGGAACAATAGTTGTGCCAACAACTAGGCAACAAGCAAAGGATTTTAAATAATTTTTTATTAAAATTTAATTTTCCATTGCTTATTACTTACTATTTTATGATTTTCAGTATACAATAAGAGCTAGATGTATTACATCTAGCTCTTTCTAAAAATAATTGTAGTTTAAATCTTTTTAAGGAGGAAAGTAAATGGAAAAGGTAATTGAAATGAAAAACATAACCAAGGTTTTTCCAGGAACCATTGCAAATGACAATGTAAATTTTGAACTATTAAGAGGAGAAACACATGTTCTTCTTGGCGAAAATGGTGCGGGAAAAACAACGCTTATGAATATTCTTTATGGTCTATATAAACAAGAAAAAGGCGAGATTTATGTAAGCGGTAACCTAGTGAATATATCTACTCCAAATGATGCTATAAAATTAGGCATAGGAATGGTTCATCAACATTTTATGCTTGTACATAATTTTACTGTGACACAAAATATCATATTAGGAATTGAACCTAGAAAAGGCTTTAAAATTGATATGGTCAAAGCAACTCATGATGTTAAAGAAATTTCAGATAAATATGGTTTTGCAATAGATCCTAGTGCTGTTATAGAAGATATTTCAGTAGGGCAGCAACAAAGGGTAGAAATACTAAAGGCACTATATAGAGGTGCCGAGATTTTAATATTAGACGAACCTACGGCAGTTTTAACCCCAAAGGAAATTAAGGAATTGGGATCAATAATTAATAATCTCGAAAAAGAAGGAAAATCAGTAATATTAATAACTCATAAATTAAAAGAAGTTATGAGTATGAGTGATAGAGTTACAATAATAAGGCGAGGTAAGGTAACTGGCACAGTAAAAACAAAAGAAACAAATATTGATGAATTAGCAGAACTTATGGTAGGCAGAAAAGTTAATCTAACTGTTGAGATGAAGCCTTCTGTAATTAAGGGTGAAATACTAAAAATTGAAAATCTTTGTGCCAATGACCAAAGAGGATTACCAGCAGTACAAAACTTAAATCTAGTAGTAAATGGAGGAGAAATCCTCGGTATAGCTGGTGTTGATGGTAATGGTCAATCTCAATTTATCGAAGTTCTAACTGGACTTCGAAAACCTAAGAGTGGAAGTATTACAATAAATGGGGAAAACATATATGGTAAATCACCAAGAACTATTATGTCAGCAGGTGTTGGTCATATTCCAGAAGATAGACAAAAGAGAGGACTTATACTAGATTATTCTCTATTTGAAAATTCAGTACTTGGAATTCATAGAAATTTACCCTTTAGCAAAGGTATAATTATGAATTATGCTGAAGTTAGAAAACACTGTGATGATCTGATTCGGGAGTTTGATGTTAGAACTCCAAATGCAGATGTAAATGCAGAATCACTATCCGGTGGTAATCAACAAAAACTTATAGCTGCTAGAGAAATTTCAAAGGACCCAGAGTTATTAATAGCAGCACAACCTACAAGAGGGCTTGACGTTGGCGCAATTGAATATATTCACAAAAGATTAGTAATGGAGCGTGATAAAGGTAAGGCTGTTTTATTAGTTTCTTTAGAACTTGATGAAATACTAGCATTGTCTGATAGAATAGCTGTAATGTATGATGGTAGAATAGTAAATACACTTGATCGATGTGATGCCACAGAGCAAAAACTCGGTGTATTAATGGCTGGTGGTACTCTTAGTGAAACAAAGAAAGGAGTTGAAGATAATGAGTAAAGTAGAGAAAAAAAATAATAGTTTTGCTAAAATAGCAAAGAATGCACTTAAAACACTTGCTTTCCCTTTCTTTGCTATAATTGTTTCAATATTTGTAGCCGTATTCTTTGTAATGTGGGCAAAAGGATATTCTATATTACAGTATTTTTCAGCTCTAGGAGATTTATTTGGACTTATATATAAAGGGGGGTTTGGTAATGAGAGAGTAACATTTGTTACTGTTTCTGAAGTTACCCCATTAATATTTACAGGAGTTGCAAATGCTATAGCATTTAAATGTGGACTATTTAATATAGGAGTTGCTGGTCAATTTATACTTGGGATGCTCGCAGCAGCCTTTGTAGGAACTATTCCAGGGTTAAATCCTATAATTCATATAATTTTGATTATTGCAGCAGGTTTTATAGCTGGTGGAATATGGGGAGCAATCCCAGGGTATTTGAAGGCTAAAGTAGGCACTCATGAAGTTATTAATACGATTATGATGAATTATATATCTATTTATTTAGCTAATTTCCTTGTCCTAAGAACTGGATTTGGAATTAAAGGTAAATCTAGTACAGAAACTATACAAAGCAGTGCACAGCTTTATAGGTTTGTTAGTGGTAGCGAAGCTAATATTAGTGTATTTCTTGCAATAGCAGTAGCTATTTTTATATTCTGGTTATTATGGAAAACCACTGTTGGATATGAAATAAGAGCAGTTGGTATAAATCCACATGCTGCAGAATATGGTGGAATCAATGTAGCAAAAAATACGGTTCTGGCTATGGTACTTTCTGGTGGAATAGCAGGAATTGGTGGTGCAACGCATGTTGCAGGTGTTCTTCATAATGTAAAAGATTTTATGGCACTTCCCTCTTATGGCTTTGATGGTATAGCAGTGGCTCTACTTGCCAAGAGCAATCCTATTGGATGTATAGCTTCAGCTTTATTATTTGGAACGTTAAATAGTAGTGCCAGAACACTTCAACTAAATGGGATACCAAAAGACATAGTTTATTTAATTCAGGCTATAATTATTATATTTGTAGCTACAGATTATATTGTTAAATACTTCTCTGAAAAGAAAAAGAAGGGGGCGATTACAAATGAGTAGTGTTATTTTAATAAACTTGTTAGCGCAAACTCTAAGAATAGCAACTCCTCTAATTTTTGCAGCACTAGGTGGTATATTTTCTGAGAAATCAGGTGTAGTTAATATAGGCCTTGAAGGTATGATGATAATAGGCGCTTTCTTTGGAGTATATGGAAGTTATATTACTGGTAGCCCACTAATAGGAATATTATTTGGCGTCATTGCTGGTGGAGTTATGGGCCTCTTACATGCGGTGTTAAGTATACATTTACGGGCAGATCAAGTAATTTCAGGTACTGCAATAAATCTTCTTTCCACGGCACTTGCTAGTTTCTTAATATTTAAATTATTTGATGGTAAAGGTGGTCAAACTGATATAGTAACAGGACTTTCATATAACATACCAAATTGGATTAAGAATATACCGTTTATAGGTGATTTTCTAGCCCAACTAAATTGGTTCGTTATATTAGCAATTATATTAGTATTTGTATCACACTATATATTATATAAAACTCCTTTAGGACTTAGAATTAGAGCAGTAGGAGAACATCCAAAGGCTGCTGATACTTTGGGGATAAATGTTTATAAAATAAGATATTTATGTGTTATTTTATCAGGAATGCTTGCGGGCCTTGGTGGAGCGGCTTTATCTCTTGGAATAACTCCACTTTACAGAGAGGGTATGGTAGGTGGGCGTGGATTTATTGCCTTAGCTGCGGTTATTTTCGGTAATTGGAAGCCTTTTGGAGCGCTTGGTGCAAGTTTGTTATTTGCCTTTGGTCTTGCATTTAATATTTTTGCACAGGGTCTTAGTTGGAACTTGCCGTCAGAAGTATATAATGTTATACCATATGTACTCACTATGCTAGCACTTGCAGGATTTGTTGGGAAAACAACAGGACCTTTGGCTAGTGGTAAACCATATGATAAAGGATCAAGATAATTTTTTGTTTTTGGATTAAGCCTAAAGCATAATCTATATTTATATCTTGTGCTATGGTATAATATTTATAATAGGTTGGCGCTTAAAATAGATAACAAGTCAAACATGACAGTCTAAAATAGACTAATAGTAACTTGTTATTTATTTATTTGTGCCCAAGATGAGGTGATAGATAAAATGAACATTAATTTTGGTTTAAACTTGATCCAAGAGCAAAAATTAATAATGACGCAGGAAATGCAGATGTCTGTTAAACTTCTTCAAATGTCAGCATATGAGCTAGGGCAATTTGTTAATAAGGAGATGCAAGAAAATCCAGTTCTCGAAGAAAAAGATTTGCAAAATCATAAAAGTAACAACAATGATAGTTATGATTATAAACAAATAATTAAATACCTTGAGAAGGATGATTATAAAATAAAAAATTATAATGCGAAAACTGAAAATGAAGAAGTTTCACCTTTTTATTATATTGCACAAGAGAAATCTCTAAAAGATTATCTTAATGAACAAATAGGTGAACTTACCCAACCGAGTGAAATATTAGATATATGTAAGTACCTTGTTGAGAACCTTGATACTAAAGGATATTTATCAGCAGATTTATCGGATATATGTAAGGAAATTGGAATAACGAATGAAAATGCTGAGAAAGCACTTGAAATTTTCCAGTCTTTAGAGCCTCAAGGAATCGGAGCTAGAAATTTAAGAGAATGTTTAATAATTCAATTATATAATTTAGAGATAGATGATGAAAATATTTATAAAATCATAAATAATTATTTAGAGTTACTAGCAGAAAATAAATATAATGAGATATCTAAAGAATTAAAAGTTACAACTTCGCAGGTTCAAAAATATGGAGATATAATAAAAAATTTAGAGCCTAAGCCATCAAGAGGATTTTATACTGGTGAGACCGTTAAATATGTTGTACCAGATGCATACATTAACAAGATTAATAACCAATATTTTATTTCTATGAACGAAGATGTACTTCCAAAACTAAATATAAATAGTTTGTATAAGGAAATAATTAAAAATGAAAAAGACTTAGAAGCTGTAGAATATGTTAAAAATAAGCTTAATAGTGCAATGTTTCTTATTAAAAGTATTGAACAAAGAAAGAACACTGTGTATAGAGTCTTAGAAGAAATTTTGACAGTTCAAAAGGAATATTTCGATATTGGTGAAGAATATTTAAAACCAATGACACTTAAAAAGATTGCTAATAATTTAGAAATGCATGAGTCAACTATTAGTCGTGCAATAAGAGAAAAATATGTTAGTATAAATAATGGTAAGGTCATTAAAATAAAAGACTTTTTCACCAATGGAATAACGTCAGTTGTGGGTGGAGAAGATATATCTACAATTAATATTAAAAAATTCATTAGAGAAATTATAGATAATGAGGACACTAAGAAACCCTTATCCGATCAGATTATTTGTAATCGATTAAATTTAGAAGGAATGAATATTTCAAGAAGAACTGTGGCAAAATATAGAGAAGAACTTGAGATTAAAAGCTCTTCTAAAAGGAAGAGATTTTGAAAAATTTACTCGTTTAATCATTCCGTTAACAAAATGTTAACATATTTTTTTGAAATACTAATTTAAAAAAGTTAGTATTTCATCTATAATGTAAGTGGGAACAAAAAATATGTACTGGGACTTAAATAGTCCAGAAAGGTGTTCAAGTGGAAAATATATTAAAGTTACAAATCAGAATAGTACCAGAACTAATAGAACTTCTTGAGAAGCGGCATGATATACTTAGGACCATATTTTTCAATCAACCGATAGGGCGGAGAATATTAGCAGATCATATGTGCATAAGCGAGAGAATAATAAGAAATGAAATAAATTTCTTGAAATCTCAAAACTTAATTGAAGTTAATGCATTAGGTATGTTTATAACACCTGATGGAGAAGAGATTGTAAATCAGTTAAAAGGATTTATTCATGAAATCAAAGGGTTGTCTAAAATTGAGGAATTTATTGAGAAACATTTGAACCTTAAGCAAGTCATAGTTGTTCCTGGAGATGTAGAAATTGATAAAAGTGTTCTTAAAGAAGTTGGGAGGGTCGCCGCTAGTTACGCAGTAGATATTATTGAAGATAATAATATAATTGCATTAACAGGTGGATCAACTGTTAAAGAAGTTGTAGATAGTTTCCCCAAAAACAATAAATATAAAAATGTTTTAGTAGTTCCTGCTAGAGGTGGTATGGCCAGAAATGTAGAAATACAAGCAAATACTTTAGTTGCTAGGCTAGCAGAAAAAATTGGTGGTAATTATGAATTACTCCATGTACCTGATAATTTGAGCAATGCAGCTTTGGACACCATATTGAATGAAAAAAATATAAAAAGTATAATTGAGAAAATTAGAAAAGCTGAAATTCTTATTTATGGTATAGGTATTGGTAAAGAAATGGCAATAAAAAGAGGAATGCCCGAAAAAGAGATAATAGAACTTGAAAAATTGGGTGCAGTAGGTGAGGCATTTGGTCAATACTATAATGAACTTGGCAAAGTAGTTTATTCTACACCTACGATTATGATAAAAAATGAAGATGTTAAAAACAGTAAAGTACTTATTGCAGTAGCGGCCGGAAAAAATAAAGCTAGAGCCATTATTGCCACTGAAATCAATCGTTCTAGCACTGTATTAGTAATTGACCAAGCAGCAGCGATAGAAATTATTAATATTTTAGAGAAAATAGAGTAAACTATATAATGATTTTCTAAAAGGGAGAATTATATATTTACATAAAATTAGTTTATTAAAATTTAGGAGGTTTTGCCAAATGGTAAAAATAGGAATTAATGGATTTGGAAGAATAGGAAGAAACGTATTTAACGCATTAGTAAAAAATTACGGAGCAGAGTTAGAAGTAGTAGGAATCAATGATTTAACAGATGCTGCTACACTTGCACATCTTTTAAAATATGACTCTCTTTATGGAAAATTTCCTGGAACTGTAGAAGCTAAAGAAAATTCAATAGTTGTTAACGGAAAGGAAATTAAAATATTTGCTGAAAGAGAACCAAAAAACATTGACTGGAGTTCACTTGGAGTAGAAATCGTACTTGAATCAACTGGATTCTTTACAGATGCTACTAAAGCAGATGCACATTTAGGCGTAAGTGTTAAAAAAGTTCTTATATCAGCACCAGCTAAAAATGAAGATATAACAATAGTTATGGGTGTTAATGAAGAAAAGTATGATTCATCTAAACATAACATAATATCTAACGCATCATGTACAACTAATTGTTTAGCACCATTTGCTAAAATATTAGACAAAGAATTTACAATAGTTAAGGGTTTAATGACTACTATTCATTCATACACAGGAGATCAAAGATTATTAGACGCTCCACATAGCGATATGAGACGTGCGAGAGCTGCTACTCTATCAATGATTCCAACTACAACTGGAGCAGCTAAAGCAGTAGCATTAGTGCTACCACAATTAAAAGGAAAATTAAACGGATTTTCATTAAGAGTACCAACTCCAACAGTTTCATGTACAGATTTAGTATGTGAAGTTTCAAGAGATGTTACAGTAGAGGAAGTAAATGCAGCATTTAAGAAAGCTTCTGAAAATGAAATGAAGGGTATTCTTGGATTCTGTGAAGAACCATTAGTTTCAATAGATTTCAAAGGAGACGAAAGATCTTCTATCGTTGATGCAATGTCAACTATGGTTATTGAAGGAAACATGGTTAAGGTTGTTTCATGGTACGATAATGAAGCAGGTTATTCAAATAGATTAGCTGACTTAACTAAATTTGTTGCAGATAAACTATAAAATTTAATCTTACTATAAAACTGTAAGAGAATGTTAGCTTAGTATTAAGGTCTGGTTTTATAGTTAGTCTATGGAATCAGGCCTTTTTATATTTTATTAAGATAAGGCATATTCAAATAAATAACAAGTTGTATGGTAGTCTATTTATAGGGTAGCCTATTTATATGAATGTTCTTAAATTATGTTCTTAAATTACAATAATTTTATATTAAAAATGAGAGGAGAATGTGTATGAAATTTAATAAAAAAACAATTGAAGATATTGAGGTTAAAGGTAAAAATGTTTTAGTAAGATGCGATTTCAATGTGCCATTAAAAGATGGAGTTATTACAGATGTAAATAGATTAGTAGGTGCTATGCCTACAATAAATTATTTAGTTAAAAATGGAGCTAAGGTTATTTTATGTTCACACCTTGGAAAACCGAGTGGTCAAGCAAAACCTGAACTTACACTCGCACCTGTTGCTAAGAAATTAAGTGAAATGTTAGGGAAAGAAGTAGTTTTTGCAGCAGACCCAAATGTAGTTAGTGATAATGTGAAATCCGCTGTTTCAAAAATGAAAGACGGAGATGTGTTATTATTAGAGAATACAAGATATAGAAAAGAAGAAACTAAAAACAGTGAAAACTTTTCTAAGGAATTAGCATCTCTTGCTGATATATTTGTAAATGATGCCTTTGGATCAGCACACAGAGCTCATTGTTCTACAGTTGGTGTAACACAGTTTGTTAAAACTTCAGTTTGTGGATATTTAATTCAGAAAGAATTGAAATTTTTAGGAGATGCAGTAGAGAACCCTGTTAGACCTTTCGTAGCAATTTTAGGTGGAGCTAAGGTTTCAGATAAAATAAATGTTATTGAAAATTTGCTTGAAAAAGTTGATACCTTGATAATTGGCGGCGGAATGGCTTATACATTCTTAAAAGCTGGTGGTTACTCAGTAGGAAGTTCTTTAGTTGAGGAAGATAAAGTACAATATGCTAAAGTTATGATGCAAAAAGCTGAATCAAAAAAGGTTAAATTTTTAATACCTGTAGACAATATTGTTGCTGATAGATTTTCAGCCGATGCAGAGCCAATAGTTACCGAAAGTCAAAATATCGCAGATGGGTTTATGGGACTAGATATTGGACCTAAGACTTGTGAAATTTATAAAGGTGCTATAAGCATTGCTAAAACTATTGTTTGGAATGGCCCAATGGGAGTGTTTGAATTTGCAAGTTTTGCAAAGGGAACAATAGCAGTGGCAGAAGCTATGTCAAAAGTTGACGGAACTACTATAATAGGTGGTGGAGATAGTGCGGCGGCTGTTAACCAATTAGGATTCGGAGATAAAATGACTCACATATCTACAGGTGGTGGAGCATCTTTAGAATTTTTAGAAGGTAAATTGTTACCAGGAATTGAAGCTCTTACAAATAAATAGATAAATAATTTAAATATTTTATATTTTAAAATAAATGATATTTATAAAAAAAATTAGGGGGTTTTTTCATGAGAAAAGGTATAATCGCTGGAAATTTTAAGATGAATAAAACTGTAGCTGAATCTGTAATTTTAATCGAGGAAATGAAACCATTAGTTAAAGATGCGAAATGTGATGTAGTAGTTTGCCCTACATTTTTAGCACTAGACGCTGTAATAAAAGCTACTAAGGGTACAAATATAAAAGTAGGAGCACAAAATATGCATTTTGCAGATAATGGTGCGTATACAGGTGAAGTTGCACCAGGAATGCTTAAAGCTATGGGTGTTGAGTATGTTATAATTGGTCATAGTGAAAGAAGACAGTATTTCAATGAAACTGACGAGAATGTAAACAAAAAACTTAAAGCTGCTTACAATCATAATATTAATCCTATACTTTGCATTGGAGAAACTCTTAGTGATAGAGAAGGAAATATTACGGAAAAAGTTTTAGCTAATCAAATAAAATTAGATTTAGAAGGACTTATAAAACAGCAAGTAGAAAAATTGGTTATTGCATATGAACCAATTTGGGCTATCGGTACAGGTAAAACTGCAACTGCTGATCAAGCTAATGAAACAATTGCTTTTATAAGAGCAACTGTTGGAGGTATGTTTGGACCAGAAGTAGCACAAAAAGTTAGAATTCAATATGGCGGCTCTGTAAAACCATCAACTATAAAAGAACAAATGGGTAAATCAGATATAGATGGTGGATTAATTGGAGGAGCTAGCCTTAAAGCAGAAGATTTTGCAGGTATAGTAAACTATTAAGAGGTTTTAATAAATGAATTAATAAATGTGGCTAAGCTATTAATGTAGATTAAGCTACTTTAGTAGATTGATCTGCTAAAGTAGATATATCTAATAAGTAGCCTATGCCACATTAAATGGTTAATTATAATAGTAGATATCAATATCTATTTATTTGTATCGAATATTAGGAATAATCGGTGGGGGGGAACAAAAATGTCAAAGAAACCAGTAATGCTAATGATTTTAGATGGATTTGGTCTATCAAGTAACAATGATGGAAATGCAGTATTTGCAGCCAATAAACCAAACTATGATAGAATAGTAAAAAAATATCCAAGTACAAAATTAACTGCAAGTGGCCTGGAGGTAGGATTACCAGAGGGTCAAATGGGAAATTCAGAAGTTGGTCATTTAAACATAGGTGCTGGCAGAATTATATACCAAGCACTTACAAAAATAACAAAAGAGATTAAGGAAGGAGACTTCTTTAAAAATCAGGCTTTTAATAAAGCCATAGATAAAGCTATTAAGGCAAATTCTTCTGTGCATCTTTTAGGATTATTGTCTGATGGAGGAGTTCACTCTCATATTGACCATTTAAAAGCTTTAATAAAGCTAGCTAAAGATAAAGGTGCTAAAAAAGTTTATGTTCATGCTTTTTTAGATGGTAGAGATGTGCAACCAGGTTCAGCACTAAAGTATATAGCAGAAATAGAAGAATATATGAATGAGATAGGTCTCGGGAAAATTGCGACTATATCTGGTAGATATTATGCAATGGATAGAGATAAGAGATGGGAAAGAGTTCAGCTTGCATATAATGCTATGGTTTTATCTAAGGGTGAGGAGAATACCTCAGCAATAGATGTTGTTAATAAAGCTATCCATGATAATAAGACGGACGAATTTGTTCTTCCAACTGTTATAATGGAAGGAAATAAACCTGTAGCTTCTATTAAAAATAATGATAGTGTAATATGTTTTAATTTTAGACCAGATAGAGCTAGAGAACTTACTAGAGCAATAAATGATAAGGAATTTGAAGGTTTTAAAAGAGAAACGTTAAATTTAAACTATGTATGTACTACTCAATATGATTTATCTATAGAAAATGTGGATGTAGCATATACTCCTGAAAGTTATGTTAATACGCTTGGTGAATATGTTAGTAAGATGGGTAAAAAACAGTTAAGAATAGCTGAAACTGAAAAATACGCTCATATTACATTTTTCTTTAATGGAGGGGTGGAAGCTCCAAATGTTAATGAAGATAGAGCGTTAATTCCGTCACCTAAAGTTGCAACCTATGATTTAAAGCCGGAAATGAGTGCATATGAGGTTACGAGTGAGCTATTAAAGAGGCTTGAAACAAATGAATACGACATGATTATACTTAACTTTGCAAATCCTGATATGGTAGGTCATACAGGGGTTTTCGAAGCTGCTAAAAAAGCTATAGAAACAGTGGATGAATGTGTTGGTAAAATTGTAGAGTCTGTTCTAGGTAAAGATGGTAGTGTGTTTATAACAGCAGATCATGGAAACTCTGAGCAAATGATTGAATATTCCACAGGTAAACCAATGACTGCTCATACTACAAATTTAGTTCCATTCACATATGTCTCAAACCACAGTACTGAGCTGCGAGATGCTGGGATATTGGCGGACATTGCTCCAACTATGCTTAAAGTTATGGGGCTAGATGTGCCACATGAAATGACAGGGAAATCTTTAATTAAATAGCTTCGGTAGTTATAATATAAGTTTACTTATGTTATAGGATTATCTTAATTTGATTTGGGGAATAATATTATAGAAAAAAACTTTGGAGGTTAAATAATATGAAAAACTTTATTGAAATAATTGATATTTATGCAAGACAAATTTTAGACTCAAGAGCATTTCCAACTGTTGAGGTTGAAGTAACCCTAGAAGATGGAACCATAGCTAGAGCATCAGTCCCATCAGGTGCCTCTACTGGTTTATTTGAAGCCGTAGAATTAAGAGATGGAGACAAAGATGTATATGGCGGTAAGGGAGTTTTAAACGCTGTTGATAATGTAAACAATATAATAGCTGAAGAAGTTGTTGGAATGAATGTATATGATCAGATAGCAATTGATAAAGCAATGATAACACTTGATGGAACACCTAATAAAGCTAAACTAGGTGCTAACGCAATTCTTGGGGTATCACTTGCATGTGCTAGAGCAGCGGCTGAATCATTAGGACTTGGACTATATCAATATATCGGTGGAGTAAATGCTAAAGTTTTACCAGTTCCAATGATGAATATTATTAATGGTGGGAGTCACGCTGATAATAATGTAGACTTGCAGGAGTTTATGGTTATGCCAGTTGGAGCAACTTCTTTTAAAGAAGCATTGCAAATGAGTGCAGAAGTTTACCATTCATTAAAAGCCTTATTAAAAGCTAAGGGATTATCTACAGGCGTTGGTGATGAAGGTGGATTCGCTCCTAACTTATCATCAAATGAAGAAGCGATAAAAATAATAATTGAAGCTATAGAAAAAGCTGGATATGTTCCAGGAAAAGATATTTATATAGCGCTTGATCCAGCAGCTTCTGAATTCTTTGAAGATGGTAAATATAATTTAGCGTCAGAAGGAAGAATATTAACTCCAGAGCAAATGGCTGACTATTATGTAGAATTAGTTAACAAATATCCAATTATATCTATTGAAGATGGAATGGCTGAGGAAGATTGGGATGGTTGGAAGTACTTAACTGATAAAATAGGAGATAAGGTTCAATTAGTTGGAGATGACTTATTTGTAACTAATACTGATAGATTAAAAATGGGAATACAAAGAAAAACTGCAAATTCTATTCTTATAAAATTGAATCAGATAGGAACACTCACTGAAACATTGAATGCTATAGAAATGGCTGAGAGGGCAGGTTATACTGCAGTAGTTTCTCATAGATCTGGAGAAACTGAAGATACTTCAATAGCTGACTTGGTTGTGGCTATGAATGCGGGACAAATTAAAACTGGTGCTCCAGCTAGAAGCGAAAGAGTTTCTAAATATAATCAGCTTTTAAGAATAGAGGAAGAATTAGACGAAATGGCTGAATACAGAGGATTAAAAGCGTTTTATAACATAAGCAGATAAGTGGGTTTATAAAGAGTATAGTCTTTGACGGCTATACTCTTACATTTTACGTAGGTTTATGTGGATTTTTAAGTAAAATTGTGTTAAACTTAATTAAAAAATAAAGTATATTATGAAGTTAGTATGTGAATTACATTCCATTGTAAGTTACATTAGAGTATGATAGAATAGTCAAGTATTCAATGAATAGGGGGTGTACATATGCATAATTTTTTATTAGTTTTACTTGTTATAGCTTCAATTGGTATAATTGTATCTGTTATGATGCAACCTAGTAAATCAGATGGATTAAGTGGGCTTGTAGGGGGAACTTCAGAAACTTTTTTTGCGAAAAATAAAACCAAAACTGCAGAGTCAGTTTTAGCGAGAATAACAGTAATTTCAGCAGTTTGTTTTACTGTAGTAGTATTGATGTTAAATTTTTATTAAATAAAATGTTAAATTTTATTAAATAGTATACTTAATAAAATTGAAATAAATATTTTGATTTCACTGCAGTTTATTTAAATAATTTTTAATAAACTGCATTTTTTTATATATTTTAAAATTAAGATATCAGTGATAAAATAATTTAAAATAGTCTATGATTATTAGAGGTGAAGGATGATGGGTCAATACAGTTCCAAATTAGAAAGTAAGGATATGGATTTTTTATTTGAAGGAATTTTAAGCCTAAAGACAAAAGAAGAGTGTTATAGGTTTTTCGAAGATGTATCTACTATAAATGAAATTAAAGCATTTGAGCAAAGACTTCAAGTAGCAAAAATGCTAGCAGATAAAAAGACTTATTTGGATATAACAGGGACTACAGGGGCAAGCACTGCTACAATAAGTAGAGTCAATAGGGCTTTAAATTATGGTAGTGATGGATATAAACTTATATTAGAACGTTTGAAATTAGAAAAATAAACATATTTATTTTCAGGTTTTAACAAAGAGACGGATAATATATGTTTAATCAGTTTAATTATTAAGGGAGTGGTTTCATGGATTTGAAGAATTTGTTAAACAAAGAGCAATGCGAGGCTGCAATAACAGTTGATGGGCCGCTACTAATACTAGCTGGCGCAGGATCTGGAAAAACAAGAGTTTTGACTTATAGAATCGCGCATATGATTGAAGATTTGAAAATATATCCGTCACAGATTTTATCAATTACGTTTACTAATAAAGCGGCTGGTGAAATGAAGGACAGAGTAAGGTCTTTAGTAGGTAAAATAGCAGATAACATGTGGATTTCTACTTTCCACTCTAGTTGTGTTAGAATACTTAGGCGGGAAATAGATAAGATAGGATATAACAAAAATTTTACTATTTATGATAGTTATGATCAAAAAAGTTTAATTAAGCAATGTATGAAAGAACTTGATATAAATGAAAAAGATCTAACAGATTCAGAAATTTTAGGAAAAATATCAAATGCAAAAAATGAACTTATTTCTTCAGATAAATTCAAAAGAGAAAATGAGAGCGATTACAGAAAAAATAAAATTGCTGATGTGTATTTTCTTTATCAAAAAAAATTAAAATCAAATAATGCATTGGATTTTGATGACTTGATTTTTAAAGCGGTTGAACTTCTTAAAAATAACAAGGATGTTTTGGATTTTTATCATTCGAAATTTAAGTATATTATGGTAGATGAGTATCAAGATACAAATAAAGCACAATATGAGCTTATAAAGCTTTTAGTAGATGAACGTGAGAATATATGCGTCGTTGGAGATGATGACCAATGCATTTATGCTTGGAGAGGTGCTGATGTAACCAATATATTAGACTTTGAAAAAGATTATCCAAAGGCAAAGGTTGTAAAACTTGAGCAAAATTATAGATCTTGCGGAAATATACTCTCAGCAGCAAATGAAGTTATAATAAATAATTCTCAAAGAAAAGATAAAGCGCTAAGGACTGAAAAAGATTTAGGCGATAAAATTAATATATATAGAGCCTTTACTGATAGAGATGAAGCTAATTTTGTAGCAACTCAGATTAAGAAAATTATGACAGAAAAAAATAGAAGTTTTAAGGATTTTGCAATTTTATATAGGATGAATTCTCAATCACGTATTTTTGAGGAAAGTTTTCGGAAACATTTAATCCCATATAGAATAGTAGGAGGATTAAAATTTTACGATAGAAAAGAAATAAAGGATATAATGGCTTATTTAAAGCTTATTAATAATCCGCTTGATGATATTGCTTTAAAAAGAATTATAAATGTACCTAAAAGAAGTATAGGCGATGCAACTATTCAAAAAATTCAAGAATTTGCAAATAGCATAGATCAATGTTTGTATAGTGCAATTCTAGATGTAGATTTCATTCCAATCCTGACAACTAGAAATAAATCATCTATAAGCAAGTTTGTGAGTCTTATGAATAATTTTATGGCTAAAAATGAAGAGGTAAGCGTCTCAGCACTAATCAAATCTATAATAGATGATACAGGGTATTTAAAGCAATTAGAAGCATCTAAGGAACCAGAGGATGAGTCAAGGGTAGAAAACATAAAGGAGTTAGTATCAGATGCGGTAGAATTTGAAAAAACTTCCGAAGATAAATCACTTTTGGCATTTTTAGAAGGGGTAAGTTTAGGTTCGTCTACTGAGGATCCAGATGAAATCGTAGATACTGTAGGCATGATGACAGTACATAGTGCGAAAGGGTTAGAATTTCCAGTAGTTTTCATGGTAGGTATGGAAAATGGGATATTCCCAGGGATGTCTTCCTTGAACAACTTTACTGAGATGGAGGAATCAAGACGTCTGTGTTATGTTGCTATAACAAGAGCAGAAGAAAAGCTTTATATAACTTCTGCTGAGAGTAGAATGGTGTTTGGAAGAAATGTAGGATATCAACCGTCAGACTTTATTAGCGAGATTTCTCCGAATTTAAAAGAAATTATTGGAGGAGTTAAAAATAGGACTGTGGCGGTATTAAAGAGAAAAAACTCTAGGGATTCACAAAAATATAATCCTCATGGTCTGATGAGTTCTTCAAATATGGAAAATAAAACCACCCAAGATTACCTATCTGTTACGAGGCAAGAAAATAATTTAGGTAATCAAATAATTAAAGGTGAAGCTAAAGTGGGTAGAAAAGTTAGACATACTAAATTTGGCATAGGTACCATAGTGTCAACTTCAAATTCAAATGGTGACACACTAATTTCAATAGCCTTTGATAATATGGGAATAAAAAAATTGATATTAGATAAAGCTCCCTTAGAAATGTTATAGGACATATGAAAATAGGACTAGCATATGACTTGTTATTTATTTAAATGCAAGAAGGCAACTAAAGTTGCACGAAGGCATTCAGTATGCAATTAGTGCATCTTGGGTAAAATAACGAGTGATAATGCTAGTCATTTTATTTCGGATTATTAAAAGATGAAGGTCTATTTTGCATGAAAGGGTGTAGTTTATGGGTATTAGTGATGAGAAAATGCAGGAATTAGAGACAGAGCTTAATGTAAATGCGGCTTATGATGAGATGAATGTAGAAGATAGAATTAATGAAATCAAAAAGATAATTAAATACCATATTGATAGATATAATGATGAAAATCCTGAAATATCTGATTATGAATTTGATCAACTAATGCTTAAGCTTAAATCAATAGAGCAAGAACATCCAGAACTTATCACTTTAGACTCCCCAACTCAAACAGTTGGTGGAAATGCTAAAAGAAAAGCTGGAGTACTGGTAAAACATAATGTCCCAATGCTCAGTTTGCAAGACGTATTTACAAAAGAAGATGTCTATGCTTATGTAAATAAAATGATTGAACAACTAAATGATCCAACGTTTGTTGTGGAACGTAAAATTGATGGTTTGTCAATGTCTCTGCGTTATGTAGATGGTAGATTAACAGTAGCTGTGACTAGAGGTGATGGAATTATTCAAGGTGAGGATGTCACTGAAAATGCTAAAGTAATTAAGGATGTTGTAAAAAAACTTAAAGATCCCATTCCATACCTGGAAATTCGGGGTGAAGTATATATGTCGAGTGGATCCTTTGATAAGGTTAATGAGCAACAAGAATTATTAGGAAAAAAGATATTTGCCAATCCAAGAAATTGTGCTGCTGGAACACTCAGACAGTTAGATAGTAAAATAACAAAGGAAAGACAATTATCTTTATTTATTTTCAATATTCAGGATATTAAAGGAATTGAATTTAAGTCGCATACGCAAGGTTATGAATGGTTAAAAAAGCAAGGCGTTAAAGTCATTGAAAATTATGTGAAATGTAAAACAGCAGATGAAGTATGGAGTGCGGTGCAGGCTATCGGAGAGGAAAGAGGTAACTTAGCGTATGACATCGATGGAGCTGTTATAAAAATTGATGATTTGGAAGAAAGAAAGAAACTTGGAAACACTTCGAAAGTTCCTAAATGGGCTATAGCTTATAAATATCCTCCAGAAGAAAAAGAAACAAAATTAATCGATATTGAAGTATCGGTAGGCAGAACAGGTAGAATTACTCCTACAGCAATATTTGAGCCGATTCGTTTATGTGGAACATCTGTATCCAGAGCAATCCTTCACAACCAAGATTTTATCGATGATTTAGATATAAGGATTGGAGATATAATTGTTGTATACAAATCCGGAGAGATTATCCCAAAGATTAAGGGCGTAGTGAAAGAAAAACGTGTGTTCGAATTAAGTGAATTTAAGATTCCAGGCATTTGCCCAGTTTGTGGAACGCCTACTGTCCGTGAGAAAGATACTGCTGATATCAAATGTATAAATCCTAATTGTTTAGCGCAATTAGAAAGACGTATCATTAATTTTGTTGGTAGGACTGCTATGGATATAAAAGGTTTTGGCACGGCATATGTTAAGGAACTTATCCGTTTGGAATATATAAAAGATATTGCGGATATATATTCCTTGTTTAATTATCGGACCGAACTTATAGAGCAAGGTATAATTGGAAAAGAAAAAAATACAGATAAGTTATTAGAAGCTATAGAAAAGTCAAAGGGAAATGAAGCACAAATGTTACTTACAGGACTCGGAATTCCGAATATTGGAAAGGTAGCTGCGAAAAGTATAATGAAAAATTACAAATCTATTGAAGACTTGCAAAATACGTCTTTGGAAGAGTTACAGGATGTCTCGGATATAGGTGAAATAAGTGGCTTGTGTATATTGAAATTTTTTGAAGATAATAAAAATAAAGAAGTAATTGATAGATTAAAAGATTATGGCGTTAATATGGCTGTAGAGGACGCGAGTAACGAGGATAATAAGTTTGATGGATTAACCTTCGTTGTAACTGGGACACTAACTTCTATGGGGCGAGATGAGGCTACAGTATTGATAGAGAATCATGGAGGAAAAGTAGCGGGGTCTGTTTCTAATAAAACCAGTTACGTGTTAGCAGGAGAGAATGCCGGAAGTAAACTCACAAAAGCTCAAAAATTAGGAATTACAGTTATATCTGAAGAGGAATTAGTAAATATGTTAAAATAGACAAAATACCATGTGATTTAGACAAAATCACATGGTATTTCTAGCATTAAGGTCTTCAATTTTTTTTTCAGTGGATATAACAATATCGCCAGTTTTAAGATTATCTTTAAGGGTATCGCCATTTTGGTGGTTTATAGATAAACTAGAAGTATTTTGTATAAGCTTTTCCATTAAATAATTTTTATATCTCAACTGGTTAAATATCTTAATTAATAAAATAAAGCCCCATATTCCGATAAACATAAAAGTTAACATGGCAAAAATTGCAATTATTTGAATGGTTAAAATTAACATAGAAAAATCCTCCTATATAATTATTATATATAAATCATGTAAATATAATATATATTATATCATAATGGAACCATAGAATTTGAATACTTAGAGAGTAAAGTTTTTTTGATAATTTACTTTAAATCTGATTATTTCATATGCTAGAAGTTAATACTCTCAATAAGACACATATTGGGGGTAGGTATGAAAAAGTTATTATGTATAATGTTAATATTTGTGATGATGTTAGGTAGTGGATGTATTCAAAAGAAAGTGAAGCCTTCAAATTCTAGGAAATATTTAGTTTATAACATAGGAGAATTGCCAGTAGATTTATTAATGGTAAATAATGATAATATTAGAGAAAAAGATTTGCTATTTGCTTTGTTTGAAGGACTAGTACGAGAAGATAAAGATGGCAAAATAGTGCCTGCAATGGCAGAAAAGGTTGAGAAGACAAAGGATGGAATTGGATATACTTTTAAATTAAGAAAAGATCTTCATTATAGCGATGGAACTGATATTAAGGCTACAGATTTTGCTAGATTTTTTCATGATATCTTATTGGATAAAGAAAATATTTATGCTAAGCAATTATATTGTATATACGGAGCTCAGGATTTTAGCAACAATAAAGTAAATTTCGAAAACGTTGGTATTGTGGCATCAAAGGATGATTTAAGCTTAGAGATAAGGTTAAATAAACCTAATGAATATTTTTTAAATATTCTTAGTAATCCAGTTTTTACTTTAAGGGAAGATAATATGAATATAAAAAGCTGGAAAGATAGTTATGGTCAGATACAATATAGTGGTCCATTTGTTATAAAAGACGTAAATAAGGAAGGGGAAATAACATTAATAAAAAATAATAAGTATTGGGGAGCCAATAAAATTGTTAGTAATGAAATGTTATTTACTACCATAAAAGATCAAGAGAAAGCTTTAGCAGATTTTGAAACTACAGGAGAAAGTGAGACCTCAAAAATTGATGTATTTGTAAGTCCACCAGTAAGTGAAGTGAGTTCTCTAGGCACGGAAAATAAAACAGAAGTAATACCTACGTTGAGTATGTATTACCTGAATTTTAATTTAAAAACTACAAATCCAGTAGATCTAAATTTTAGAAATGCAATTAATTCAATAATAGATAGGAAAGTCATTTTACAAACTATGTCAGAGGATTTAGCTGTTCCAACTATAAATTACACAGCTGCCAAAAGCAACAATAATAGTGATAAATTAATTTTTGATGAGACTATTAATAAAAATAAAGGTTTAGATTATTTAAATATCAGTAATTATGATGAAAACCAAAAATTAGTTATGGTATATGAGAATAATAATTTCGATAGTAAAATAAGTCAGGAAATAGCAAAAGAAATTAAAAAGGATTTAGGGTTAAATGTAAAATGCACTGGATATACAAAAGAAGAGCTAAAAAAAGTACTTACTGCTGGGGATTATAACATAGTATTTTTAAAGAATGATGAAGAATATGGAGATATTTATAATTTCTTTTCTAAATGGACAACAATTTCTAAGGATAATATTTATGGATATAAAAATTCAGATTATGATACAACTATAAATAAAGCATTAACTGAGAAGAATGATAAAAATAAAATAACAATCTACAATCAGGCACAAGCTATATTAGCAAAAGATTTGCCGTGTATACCGGTATATATAGCCAATATGGTTATTTGTAAAAAAGAAAATATAAAAGATATCTATACTACTAAGAGTGGAAATTTAATATTTGATTATTCTTATAAAGACAGTACCATTGCGACAAAGTAATATAAATAGTTGACATGGGAACGTATGTTTGCTAAAATGATTTATATAATCACTTTAGCACACAGGGGGTTAATACCTATGAATATTGATAAAAAATATAAAGAAATTATAGAAATTGTTGAGGAAAAATTAACTTGTTCAGCTCATAGTTTAGATCATGTATTTAGGGTTTATAATCTTTGTTTGTTACTTGCAAAACATGAGGGAGATGTTGACTTAGAGGTTCTTATTCCAGCAGCATTGTTGCATGATGTTGCAAGGGTTGCAGAAAGTAATGATAAAACTGGTGAGATTGACCATGCAGTTTTAGGTAGTGAGATTGCAGAAGGCATTTTAAGAAAACTGAAATATGAAGAAGCAAAAATTGAAAAGATAAAACATTGTATTGTAGCACATAGATTTAGAACTGGAAACGAGCCTAATACAATAGAAGCAAAAATACTTTTTGATTCAGATAAACTAGATATTATTGGTGCAAGTGGAATTGCTCGTACTTTTATGTTGGCAGGACAATTCAGGCAAAGATTAACAGTGAATGAATCACTTAATGAATACCTAATCACTAATACAGTTGTAAATGGAAGGGTAAAAGATATTTCAAAACATACACCATTTATTGAATATGAACTGAAGTTTAAAAAAATACCAGATAAATTATACACAAAAAAAGCAAAAGAAATTGGTAAAGAAAGGCTTAAATTTATGGAAATGTATTTCAACAGATTAAAGTCAGAGATAGAAGGTATTGAATAATTTAATTCATATTTATATTTCTATACTATCATTATAAATACTAACTATTAAATATGACCGTACTTGACATATTGATTATGAAATTATAAGCTATAGTAGTAAATTAGTCAGAATAAATTATAAATGAGGTGCAATAAATGGAAAAAATTATTAAATTTCTAAAGGAGAATCCTACTTTTTATTTTGCAACGGTAGAGGGTGACAAGCCTAAAGTTAGACCTTTTGGTTTCTTTATGGAGTATAATGGAAAACTATATTTTGGTATGGGTAACCATAAACAATCTTATAAACAGGTTGTTGCAAATCCAAATGTAGAAGTATGCACAGTAGGTGCCAATGGACAATGGATTAGGATAAGTGGTGTTGCTGTATTTGATAACAGCGAAGAAACAATGTCTAAAGCGTTTGAAACTTTGCCAATGCTTACAAATATATATAATAAAAAAAGTGGATTAACAATGGGTATTTTCTATTTAAAAGACGGCATCGCTGAAATCGCAGATATGAAAGGTAATTTCGAAAAAATTGCCTTCTAAAAAAAACCGTCAGCCCAGTAAACACTGGCCGACGTTTTTTTTCTTGTACTATATAACTATTTATTTCTAATAAAGTCTAAATTAAAAAGGTTAATTTTGATTTTGATCTTTCCCTAAAAGTTTTTACATACTTTATTTTTTTCATGTAATCAAACAAAGTTTAAATTAAAAGGGTTAATTTTGATTTTAATCTTTGCCTTAAAAGTTTTACATATTTTATTTTTTCATGTAATTAAACTTTTTTTCTTGTATTATGCTAACAAAAGTATATAATGCGTAAAATGCATTTGAACAAACCATAGCAATTCTTAATTTATTTTATTTTCAGATGCGTAAAGAAAAATGCATGTTTGAGCGACAGCGAGTTTGCATTTTTTAGCAACTGAAAATAAAATAAATTTTAGAATTACATGGTGAGTGAAAGCATTAGAGCAATATATACTTTTCGTTATAGCATAATTCAAGAAAAATCTTTAAACTATTTGATTACGGAAAAATATTGTCAAGAAAAATATGAACATGTTTTTGCTGCTATCAAAAGACAACTTGCCTTGTTTAAAGGTTTGTTTTCGTTTATTGTACACCACATCTTTAATAAAGATAGAAGCCAATTCATTATTTTCAGGTGTCGGAACTTCAGGCATTCTGAAATCAACGTCTTGGATTAAATCCTCTGATTTCAGTGAGAAATTCCTGTAATGTTCTGCGTTATCTAATGAAGGTGAGTCAGGCCAACTTAAAACTAAGCCAGAGTCCAAAATTTGATGTTTAAAAATATCTTGAAGCATGCGAGAATTATCTTCCACCTTATTAAAATCGGAATATAAGATTAGACTATACATGTAAAGCATAAGTTCGTCAGAAGTATAACTTATCTCTTTATCAGCGCTTTCCTTTAATAAAACACCTTTTTCACTATCATACAATTTTGAAAGCTTTTCATATAAATCATCACTAGTATCTTTAAATTTAAGCAGTGAAGTATTATTGTACATAAGCATACAATTTATAAAAAGCATACAGGAAAGATCTAATTTAGCATTGATAATTAAAGTTGGTTTAGCATTATAATGGTCTATAAGCAGATCTAAAAAATCTAATAATAAGGTTTTGCATTTTTCTGAACCGGAGTACTTGTAAAAAATGTTTAAGGCTAAGCAAATCTTATTAAGTTCCTCAAATGAAACATTATAAATCTCATCTTTGTACTGAGTAAACATATTTAGAATATCTTGAGAAAATTTTTCGTATTCAGGTTCTTGTTTTTCTTTGTCGTAGGCCTTGTCTTTATCAAAAGAAGAATATTTGTAATAAGCAGCCATCATAAATGCTTGATCAGAAAATTTGAATTTATTATTTTTATCTTCGAAATTAAATTCTTGGTGCATGGGATCAGTTAAGTCCTTTTTATCAACAAAAAGTCCATCTTTATTTCGAAAATGCGAAGCATAAAATTCTAATTGCTCTTTGCATAGATTAAGGTGTACTGATCTTATAGCATATTTGTTATCATCCACATCCTTAAAGTTACTATAATAGTCTGCGAGTTCCAGTAGTGACAAAGTCATAAATGCATTACCATTAACAGTTATTTCTTTTTTTACCTTACTTTCATTCCAACTTAACCTGCCTTCTTTCAATTTTAATTTAGCATCTGCTTTTTTATAAATACATAAAAGTGGAGAATTTAGATTAATTGTGTTAATATCAATCTTAGAAAAAGATTTAGATCTTAAATCATGTGCGGGAATATATATTCCACATCTAGAGTCAAAAACTATATCTTTTAATGATTGTTTTGATAAGTAGAAAAATTGATTTTTTATGTTATTTTTGTTAAGTGTATTGATTCTTAAAAAAGGTCCTAAAAAATTCAACATAACACCACCATATATTAGTACTTATATAGATAGTATGATTAAGTTTCTTAAAATGTGCTAGTTTTGTGAAATTAGAGAGGAAGAATTTAAATGAAAGTTGGAAAATTGAATTGGGATGACTTAAAACAGATAATAGATGATAACAAAAGTGTTGTCAGGGACGACGTAAGAATTAGAAGTGGAATAGGTGAAGATTGTAGTGTTATCGATTTTGGTGAATATGAATGCGTGATCTCAACGGACCCAATAACAGGAGCAGGTAAAAATATAGGTAAATTGGCAGTTCATATAAATTGTAATGATATAGCTTCTTGTGGAGTTGAACCTATAGGTATTTTAGTTACAATTCTTGTGCCGCCAACGTCTACGCTCGAAGATATAAAAAACATTATGAAAGAAATTGATGAAGAGACAAAAAAACTAAATGTGGAGATATTAGGTGGACACACTGAGGTTACAGAAGCAGTGAATAAAATAGTGGTTTCGTGCACAGCAATAGGAAAAGGAAAAGCGAAAAGAGCGGTGGCAACTTCGGGAGCTAAACTTGGAGATGAAATTATTGTTACCAAATTATTGTGTATGGAAGGAACTTCAATTATAGTAAATGATCATTTAGATAAGCTAAGAGGCGTTTTAACTCATGAAGAGATTGGAGTAGCTAAAGACTATATTAATAGTATCAGTGTGGTTAAGGAGGGGCGTATATCGGGAGAATTTGGAGTTAATTCTATGCATGACATAACTGAAGGTGGAGTGTTAGGAGCATTATGGGAGGTTGCGCAGGCTAGTAATTTGGGGTTTAAGGTATATAATGATAAAATGCCAATTAGTGATGTTAGTTATAAAATTTGTAAAAAACTTAATATTGACCCTTTAAAATTTATATCTTCAGGAAGCATGTTAATAACAACTAGTTGTGGAAAAGAGCTAGTAGATAGATTGAATAGTAATGGAGTGCAAGCTACGATAATAGGCAAGATGACAGCGGCTATAGGATTATTAGTAACTGATGGTATTGAAAAAAGTGTTTTGCCACCTACTAGGGATGAATTATTTAACATATAATTTTAGAATAGAATATCGAAGTATATGATAACAAATATTGATTATTAGAGAGTTATGAGGGGGACAATTATGAAAAAAATAATAGTTGCTAGTAATAATGAACATAAAATAAAAGAAATAAAGGAAATTTTATCACAACTTCCTTTTGAAGTATTATCTTTAAGAGAAGCTAATATTAATATTGATGTAGAGGAAACAGGAAGTACCTTTATGGACAATGCAGATTTGAAGGCTAATGAAATTTATAAAATAGCTGACAGAAACATGGTGCTTGCAGACGACTCAGGTTTAGTAGTGGAATCATTAAATGGTGCTCCAGGTATTTTCTCAGCAAGATTTGCAGGAGAGCATAGTAATACTAAAGCAAACAATGAGAAATTATTATACCTTTTAGAAGGTGAAAAGGACGAACAGCGAAAAGCTAAATTTATTTGCGCAATGGTGCTTATAGTTGATGAAGAAATAATAGTGAAAGTGCAAGGGGAAGTAGAGGGCATAATTACAGCTGAATTTAGTGGTGACGAAGGTTTTGGATACGATCCATTGTTTTTTATAAAAGAATTCAATAAAACATTTGCACAGATGACTCCTGAAGAAAAAAATTCAATTAGTCATAGGGGAAGAGCACTAGAAAAATTAAAAAGTGAACTTGAAAAATTAATATAGGGTATACGATTATTAATAATTTGTTTAGAAAAAACTAAAGATGATCTGTGCTTTATAATGAAGAAGGTGATTTAAAATGCGTATAGGTGTTATAAGTGATACACATAGGATTATTAGCAGTATAGAGCGCCTAGGGAGTGAAATAAAGGGATTGGATGTACTAATTCACTTAGGCGATAATGTAGATGACATTTTGACTATACAAAAATATTATAAAGGCAATATAATTAATGTGAAAGGTAACTGTGATTTTTCTACAAAAACGCCAAATGATCGGTTAGAAGAAATTTGTGGTAAAAAGATTTTCTTGACACATGGACATAGATATGGCGTAAAAGAAAATTTGCTTAAATTAAGATATAAGGCTTTAGAAACAGGTGCTGACATAGTTTTATATGGACATACACATGTTGGACAAATAGATTTTGAAGAAGGAATATGGTATATAAATCCAGGCAGTGCATCATTGCCAAGGGATGGAGATCGTAGTTTTGCGATTATTACTATCGAAAAAGGAAACATAGAACCAAAATTAATAAGATTTTAAAAAAGTGTTGACGAATTAATGTATATGGTGTAAAATAATCCATGTCGTCAGAAAAAATCATTAAAATTGAATGTTTATGAGGACAGAGTTAATTTAGGACATTAAACAGCTTTTTATGGATGTTTAATGGATATCGGGGTGTAGCGCAGCTGGGAGCGCGCGTGGTTTGGGACCATGAGGTCGCAGGTTCAATCCCTGTCACCCCGACCACTAAAATAACAGCATCGCAGATGATGAATATGCGGGTATAACTCAATGGTAGAGTGTTAGCCTTCCAAGCTAATTACGAGGGTTCGATTCCCTCTACCCGCTCCAAATATATTAATACGTCAAGGTATTAATATATATGCGTCTTTAGCTCAGTTGGATAGAGCAACGCCCTTCTAAGGCGTGGGCCGGGGGTTCAAATCCCTTAAGACGCACCATATGGTGGACGTAGTTCAGTTGGTAGAGCGCCAGTTTGTGGTACTGGTTGTCGTGGGTTCGAGCCCCATCGTCCACCCCATTTTCACTAATGCTGGGATGTCGCCAAGCGGTAAGGCACCACACTTTGACTGTGGCATTCGTAGGTTCAAATCCTGCCTTCCCAGCCAATATGGTTTACTAGCTCAGTTGGTAGAGCACATGACTTTTAATCATGGTGTCCGGGGTTCGATTCCCCGGTAAGCCACCAAAATAGTAATCTTATGCAGGTGTGGCGGAATTGGCAGACGCACTAGACTTAGGATCTAGCGCCTTCGGGTGTATGGGTTCAACTCCCTTCACCTGCACCATTACTATTTTTGCAAAATTACTATTTACAAGTACAAGTAAAGTACTATTTTAAAAAAATTAAGGTTTAAAACATAAATGTGCGGGGGTGGCTCAGTGGTAGAGCGTCACCTTGCCAAGGTGAACGTCGCGAGTTCGAATCTCGTCTCCCGCTCCAAATATGTTAATACATATTAAAGTACATATGCGTCTTTAGCTCAGTTGGATAGAGCAACGCCCTTCTAAGGCGTGGGCCGGGGGTTCAAATCCCTTAAGACGCACCAATATGCGTCATTAGCTCAGTTGGTAGAGCACCTGACTCTTAATCAGGGTGTCCGGGGTTCAAACCCCCGATGTCGCACCATTTTTTTAATATATACCGGGGTGTAGCGCAGCTGGGAGCGCGCGTGGTTTGGGACCATGAGGTCGCAGGTTCAATCCCTGTCACCCCGACCATTAAAATGACAGCATCGCAGATGATGCAATATGCGGGTATAACTCAATGGTAGAGTGTTAGCCTTCCAAGCTAATTACGAGGGTTCGATTCCCTCTACCCGCTCCAATTATACTTAATATATATATTAAGTATATAAATGTCTCTAGATAAGTTTAATATGAAATATATGGTGGACGTAGTTCAGTTGGTAGAGCGCCAGTTTGTGGTACTGGTTGTCGTGGGTTCGAGCCCCATCGTCCACCCCATTTTTCAATATGGTTTACTAGCTCAGTTGGTAGAGCACATGACTTTTAATCATGGTGTCCGGGGTTCGATTCCCCGGTAAGCCACCAAAATAGTAATCTTATGCAGGTGTGGCGGAATTGGCAGACGCACTAGACTTAGGATCTAGCGCCTTCGGGTGTATGGGTTCAACTCCCTTCACCTGCACCATTACTATTTTTTCAAATTTACTATTTATAAAACATGCGGGGGTGGCTCAGTGGTAGAGCGTCACCTTGCCAAGGTGAACGTCGCGAGTTCGAATCTCGTCTCCCGCTCCAACTACGCGGGTATAACTCAATGGTAGAGTGTTAGCCTTCCAAGCTAATTACGAGGGTTCGATTCCCTCTACCCGCTCCAATTTAAGTCTTTAGTATTTATACTAAAGACTTTTTCAAAATTTATAACAAATGTTTTTATGTGTAAAATTAGTAGTTTTTAGCGAAGTGAATGCATTAGTCGTATTGCAATACGCGTAATGTATACTTTTTTATTTTTATGCGCCCATAGCTCAGCTGGATAGAGTGGCAGACTTCGAATCTGTAGGCCGTGGGTTCGACTCCCTCTGGGCGCACCACAGACGTTGATATAGCAGGCTTTACAGAAATGTGAAACTTGCTATATTTTTATTTTGTCCTCTATTTTGCCCCTTATAAGTTGCACATCATTGAAAACATTAAAATGCTAGATAAATGAAATTACTTGTAGTTCAAGACGAAAAGTGTAACAATATATGTATATATACAAATATATATAAAAATGTATTATAGGGGGACAAATCATGAAGAAATCAATTTTATTACTTGCTTTGTCAATGACTGTTGTTGCAATACTTGCTGGGTGCAGTAAACAAGTAAAGTTAGGAACGGGTATGGCAAACAGTAAAGCTATAAATTCTTGTGCTTACGACATTACATTATCTATTGATGGAACTGGAATTAAGGATAATAGCTTAGATACAGGAGCAACTGCGGCGATGTCAAACATGCTAAGTTCAAAAAAGGTATCTTTAAATTTTAATGGCAAAATGCTAAAGACTGCGGATAGGTCAAAGATTAGCAGTAATGTAAAAGTATCCACTGGAGGAGCATCTTTTGAGGCACCAGTATATATAGATAGTTCTAATACTAAATTTGACTTTGAATTGTTTGTAGCGTTACCTGATATTTTAAAAAATAGGCTTGGAATTGACCTAACAAATATTACCAACGTATATCTGACGTCGGCAGATATTGAGAGCAATTTTAAGAAAAAAATCTCTGCCGTGGAATATAAAAAATTCCAGGATTCAATGACAAAGGCATTTGACAAAAAGAGTAACAAGAATGCTAAGGTTTCAGAAGAGATGTTAATTACAGTCAATAATTATTTAACAAAAAATAAGGCGAAAGTAAAAACCTTTGAAAAACTTGGCGATGCGAAAACCTCAGAAAATGGGATTTACACTATTAAGCTTACAAAAGAGGATATTAAAATGATTATTTCTGATTATTTCAATAATGAAGCATATTTTAATAATTACAAAACCTATGTAAAGGAAGTTGAAGGGTTATCTTCAGCAAGTTCTGGTGATGTAGCAAAACCTGTAAATGTGGATAATGCAAAAACAGTTATTGCAGATTACAATAAAGTGCTTGACGATGTTAAAACGATGGATATAGTAGTAAAATTCACAATAGAGAATGAGGTTACAACTAAAACAAATATCAAATTTGATATTGTAAACTCAGCTGGTAATGTAAAAATTGAAATTGATAGCAAACTAAGTGATATTAATAAAGTAACTTCTATAGTTGCACCAGATAAGAACTCAGAGAAGACATTAAATATTATGAAGTTAAATATCCCGGAAATCCAATAAAACAAAAGACTTTTTTAAAATTAATTTATTATGCGCCAATAGCTCAGCTGGATAGAGTGGGAGACTTCGAATCTGTAGGCTACGGGTTCGACTACCTCTGAGCGCACCATATAAGCCTTACAAACATTAAGTTTGTAAGGCTTTTGTTTTTGCTATAAAAATAGTTTTGGCCTCCTTTTGCCCCTTATAAATTTCTACTAACCAAAATTAACTAATATACATTTTGGTTACAATATGATATATTTTAATCAATTATCATTTTAAAAGACTGTAAAATTAAAGAGGTCTTGAACTTTCGGATGAAGGATATATATATAGCATTTAAAGATGGGAGTAAAATGGGGGGAATTATTTGATGAAAAGAAACAGAACACTTGTTAAAAAAGATTTTATAAAAAATAATAATATGCCTAAAATAATTCTGGGATTAATTATAATTTTAATTTTTGTAGTGGCATATGGTGAATATTACTCGAATATGCAGTCGGAAAAATTATATAACGCATCAATTGCTAGTATCGCGGACCGGCAAAAACAAGAAGGCGAAATTGAAAAAGGAAAAGTGGTGGAAGTTGACACAAAAGAAGTTGCAGTTAGTAAAGTAGTGCCTGAAAAAGTAGTGAAAAGTCCTGAACAGATTAAAAAAGAAGCAGACGCAAAAATAAAGGCTGATGCTGAAGCTGAAGCTAAATTGGTGGCAATTCAAAAAGCTAAAGATGATGCAGCTGCTAAGATAATAGCAGATAAAAAGATAGCTGATGCAAAATTAGTAGCAACTAAAAAAGCAGCAGCAGCCAAAGCAGTGGTAGATGCCAAAAATGCGGAAAAAGTAAAATATAACGCATGGGTTCATGCCCAATTTAGTAGTTCGGATGGTTCTAATAGAGGGTTAGTTGATTTAGTCAAAAATGACTTAAATGATAAAGCGAGCTTTGAGTATAATACAACAACTTATAACGATATGGGTACTTACCTAAATATAAAAATGACATATAAGGCTAAGAATGCTTCTGGTGATGTAATACAGGAAAACGTTACAGCTAAAGCAGATTATAAAACCAATAGCATCACAATAACTTCACAAAGTAATTGAAAAACAACACCAATAATTTCAAGATATGAGAAAACTATATAGATGTTCCTTTTTACTAGTTATTTCTTCGACCTTAGGACGCAAAGATAAAGCCTTACAAACATTAAGTTTGTAAGGCTTTACCTTTTGCAGTTACTTTGAATACATTACTAAAACAACAATCATCAAAGCATATTACTTCTCTATTGGTACAACGTAAAATAAGCATACTAAACTTCCTATAACAATTAATAAGCCTAAAATTGCGGGTAAACCCATAATTTTCACCTCTCTATTTAAGAACCTTATATATTTATTATTGCTATATTTTATAAATTAATACAAGTTTATAAAAATATTAGACTATTTAAGAATAAATGGAATGTAACACAGTCTATTAAGTTGTGATACCTTTAATTCCAAACTTAAATTCTTTAGAAAGTATTCTAGACTTTTGATAAACTTTAATATTTGAAGCAATCTTTAAATCTTTTAAAATATAAACATTGACACTATTATATTCATAAACATCATAACTTTCTTTATTTAGTAATTCAGTTTCTAATAAAACCATAGTTTTAATAGTTTTAAGATTAGTATGACAACAATCACAATCTATGGGTATGGTTTCTATGCTTACAACAAAACATAAATTTTTACCCTGAACATAATTTAAAGCCTTATTGCTAATATTTAACACAATTTATCATCTCCTAAATATATTCCTTCATTCATCTTAGTTTTATTTAATTTCACTATAAGATATAGATTTTATCATACCACATTATATACTTGAAATTTTAAGAATAGATTAAAATTTAATTTGAGAATATTCTTAATTAATAAAAAATCATACTGGATTTGTAAACAAACTGACTAGTTGGTTGTTTTAGCTACAATTCCCGGAGGTTTATTCGGAGTTTTATTAGATAAATATATGGAGGGCTTTAGAAATCCTGTTCTTATCGGGGCTCTGCTTATTATTATGGGCATAATATTATATTATGCTGATAAAACTAGTGATGAAAAAATCAAGATAGAAGATATTGGATTGAAGAGAAGTCTTATAGTAGGTATTTCTCAAATATTTGCAATATATCGATTTGTTTTAGGAGCTGTAGTTATAGCTACATATTTTATTAGATTAAAATAGCGATAATCAATCGAGGTTTGTCCATTTACACATTCTTCAACTACAAATGTTTATAATTCAGATGGACAATCTATAGGAAATCATACCTATTCTTATGAATATAAATATATTTATATTCATAAGAATACCTTTATAAAAGATGTTAATAAGTGTAATACTGTCATAAAATCAGTAATTCGTGGTTATAATAGTAAGAAATTAAGATTCCCAGCTGGATCAAATCTTGAAAAACATAGGAGGGAAAAATGGACTCAAAGAATATATCAAGACGAAAAAAAAAATACAAACTAAGAAGTTTTATATTTTATCTGATTTTTGGATTAATATTTACTGGAGTTACGGCTCCATTGATTATATTTCATGGACCATTTACTAATGTAAAAAAAACGATTGTAGATGCGTCAATGACTACACTTAGCCACCAATGGATTGCAAAGATGTTTTTATCTGATGCGGAAATTTTAAAAATTCGTAGTGAAGATACAGTTCAAAATGTTCAGCAGGGCGATAATAACCTTATCAAGTTTGCTAATAGCCATGATAATAGTATTGAAAGATATAAGATTTCAAATGGAATAAAGTTCACAGGTTATCTACTTATTATTAAAGACCCGACAAGAGTTAAAATTGGCTATAGTAACAAATTAGGAACTCAGGGTGAACTAACAAGTCAGATAGCACAGGATAATGGTGCAATCGCCGCTGTTAATGCGGGAGGGTTTTCTGACTCATCCTCAACTAGTACGAAATGGACTGGTACGGGTGGAAAACCAATGGGCCTTATTATGAGTAATGGAAACATTAAATTTAATGATATAAAAGATCCTAACAAAAAAGGTGATGTTACAGCAATTACAAATAAAGCTCAACTTCTTGTAGGATCTCACAGTTTGAATGATTTAAAGAAACTTGGCGTAACCGATGCGGTATCCTTCGGTCCTGCACTTGTGGTTAACGGCAAAGGGACAATAAAATCCGGAGATGGAGGCTGGGGAATTGCACCGAGAACTGCTATAGGTCAGCGCGCGGATGGTGCTATAATATTACTTGCTATTGATGGAAGAACAACTAAAAGCCTAGGAGCCTCACTCAAAGAAGTACAAAATATAATGCTTCAATATGGAGCATACAATGCCTCAAATTTGGATGGCGGTTCATCAACTACAATGTACAATAATGGTAGTGTTATTAATAACCCTTGTGATGCACTTGGCGAAAGAGCAGTTCCATCCGCTTTTATCGTTAAACCTTAATCGATAGGAGAGTAAATCGCTGATAGGAGAAAAATCACTGACAGGAGAGTAATCTATGAAAAAAGTATATAAAAAAATGATAATGTGCATTATAATTTCATTAATCATACAGATTAGTGGGCTTTTCTATTTGAATAATTTCCTTCTTACTTCAAATGGTAATGTAAAATCTCAAAAGGTAACAGATTCAAGTAATAAGACTTCTGCTTCTAAAGTTAAAGTGCCTAGTGATGCTACTAAAATAAATGTTTCTTATGATGCAAGTTATGTTTCCTATTTTTTAAATGATGAGCTAAATGTAATTAATACTACAACAGGTAAGAGTGTTAATGTAAGTTCCTCTAATGGAGTTAAAATATCTTTTTATAAATGGCTCCCAGATAGAAATAGAATGCTTATTGTAGAAACTAGTGATAGAAATCTTTCATTATCATATTATGATGTTACTCAATCAGAAAAGAGTAAAGTAACTGATATTTTAATGGTTAGTTCTGAGTCTGTTGTACAGGATATTGAAGCGTCACCTTTAACAAATATAATTTATATAAAAGTAAAAAATGGTTATAAAAATTATTCTATATATTGGGTAGATATAATGAAATCCATAAAGAAAATTGATACCCAATCTAAATATATAGGAAATATTCAAGTATTACCCCATGAGGATAAGATGTTATACGAAGATTTAACTAATAACAAGGTTTATGAAACTGGATCAGATCAGGCTTTGAGCTTCATTGGCTCTACAAAATCAAACCTACTTGCCATAGACAACAATGATTTGGTTTATATTGGGAATGTAGATAGCAACGATAACATAGATAAGATATATTATGGCACATTAAAAGGGGACTGGAAGTCAATTCCATTAAGTACACCAGTAAACAAAGCTAACTTATTTGTTACAACTAGTGGAAAAATTTATAAAAATGATACAAACAAAAGTACTTTGACAGAGATTAAGACAGGGAAAAAATTAACTTACAAGGGTACATTCCTTCAAGTATATAGTGCTGGTATATCATCATTAAGTAACGGAAATTTAGTAAAAACACCTTTCAATTAAAATGATTATATAATCTTGGAAATCAATCTCAAAACATAAAAGTCTTACAAACATTAAGTTTGTAAGGCTTTTATGTTGTTTTTAATACATCTTTCATGATACTAATAAATTCTTGAGCCACTTTAGAAAGATATCTTTTTTTTATAAAGGAAACTACTAAAGTTCTAGAAGCATCTAAATCTTTTATTTGTAAATAAACAGTATTAATAGGGGCTCGTGGAAGTAAGGTTATGGTATCAGGAACAAAAGTAATACCCATACCTAAAGATACGAAAGCCTGGGTGGCCTCGATACTTTCACTTTCGAGTATGATTTTAGGGACAAATCCAGCTTGTTTGCAAAGGGAAACAGCAATTTGGTGCAATTTTTGATGTTGCTTTAATAAAATAAAAGGTTCATCACAAAATTCATTAAGGGATATTTTAGGATAAGTAAATTCAGCAGCAGCATGATGATGAACACGCTGCTGCTGAGCATAGTGATTAGTTAGTATTTTTTTAGCAAAAGAATGCGATGAAGGAATTGCTAAAAGAAGTTTTTCTTTTAGTATAGGTTCATAAGAGAAAAGATTATCTTTTATGGGTAAGGTCATTAGTGAAATATCGGTGGTCCCTTTAATAGCTAGATCTTCAAGTTTAATAGAATTACCCTCCATGAAAACTACGTCAATACCAGGAAATTTTTCGTGAAACAGTGGAAGAATCTTTGGCATTATATAAGTACTTCTAAAAGTGGAAAGTCCTATGGTAAGACGACCTTTTTTAAAATTTGATATGTCCTCCATCTGGTTTGTTAACTGGTCTTTCAAATCTAAAATGTTTTTGGCTGTTTTAGCATATAGCTCTCCTGCATATGTAAGTCTTAGTGGATTAGTAGATCTGTCAAATAATTGTACTCCCAATTGTTGCTCTAATTTTTGAATATACTGGCTTAAAGAGGGCTGTGCTATGTATAATTTTTGAGCAGCTTTCGAAAAACTTTTTTCTTCTGCTACTTTTAACATATAGTGAAGTTGACGAAAATCCATATTTTACTCCTAACTCAATTTTCAACATATAGGCAAATGACTATATGTTTTATAAAGATTATAGTATTTGGTAACTCATATGTTAAATGATACAATATAATAAAGTATAAAACAATGTTAAATGTGTGAAGACAAGGAAACACAGGAAGGTTGCATAATCATGAAATTAATTATAACTTTATTAATTGGATTTAGTGGAGGGCTTGCAGCCTTGAAATTTAAAGTGCCAGCTGGCGCTATGATAGGAGCAATGTTATCAGTAGCATTTTATAATATAATAACGGGAGATGCATTTTTGCCTCAGGATGTAAGAGTAATTACGCAGATTGCTGCTGGTGCATTTATTGGATCAGGGATTAGAAGAAAAGATGTAATGGATCTTAAAACAATGATTAAACCTGCAGTATTAATGATTTCACTTATGATAACCCTAGATTTACTAATGGGATACATAATGTATAAGGCAACGGGGATTACCTTGGTGACATGTCTTTTTGCTTCTGCTCCAGGTGGAATTGTAGATATGTCGCTTATCAGTAATGATATGGGGGCGGATGCATCGAAAGTAGCAATATTACAGCTAGTAAGACTTATGAGTGTAATGATTTTATTTCCAACAATTATAAAATTTGTAGATAAGAAATACAATAATTCTAAAAAAAGTGATGAGAATGATTTTATTAGTGGAGCTACTGAAAATAATTTAGGGCGGAAGGGAAAATGCATTAATTTAATGATAACTACAGTTGTTGCTTTAGTAGCTGGATTTATAGGTTATATTTCAAAAATACCAGCAGGAGCAATGACTTTTTCTATGTTATCAGTTGGAGCATTAAATGTGATTTTTAATAAAGGGTACATGCCAATTAATATAAGGCGAGCAACCCAAGTGTTTGCGGGAATACTTATAGGGGAGAGAATGATGTACTCCGATTTAATAGCACTTAAAAGCGTACTACTTCCAGCTTTTATACTTCTTATAGGCATTATTGTTGTTAATCTTTGTATTGGTTTTTTAATAAGCAGAGTTAGTAAGCTAGAGATAACTACTTCTCTACTCGCAAGTGCACCTGGGGGAGTATCAGATATGGCTATCATTGCAAAGGATTTGGGCGGAGATGCACCAAAGGTTGCAATACTTCAGCTTGTAAGATATGTTTTCATAATTGCTATTTTCCCTATTATAATTAAGTTTATAATTGGCTAACAATATATATGAAATAAAGATTATATAATAAATATTTATGTATTAGGACATTTGTATAAAAATATAAAAAATGGACAGTAAATTTAGATGCAATTAAGTTGACAGAAACCTAAATATATAGTAGTATAATTAAAGAATAAATAATTAATTACCTTTAATTTGGCCCGAGAGACCGAGAAGGAAGTAGATGTTTTATATTGATATTGCTACGCCTTCTCAAAATAGAGATGGCGTTTTTATTTTGAAAAAAATCATATAATAAACGAGTAATTGAACATAATAAAGTAGTAAATGAACGTAATATTAAAATTACTGTAGTACCTTTAAATTTGGTCCCGAGAGGCTGAGAAGGAGTGGATTTATATGTTAAAAGGAAGAAACTTAATTGATCCTATGGATTTTACATTACAAGAGCTTGAGGGGATTTTTAATTATGCAGATGAAATAATTGAAAATCCAAAAAAATTCTCTCATATATGTGATGGCAAAATTTTAGCAACATTGTTTTATGAACCAAGCACACGAACAAGATTAAGCTTTGAAGCTGCAATGTTAAGACTTGGAGGTCAGGTATTAGGCTTTTCAGAGGCTAATTCAAGTTCAGCTGCAAAAGGAGAAAGCGTAGCTGATACTATAAGAACGGTAGAATGTTATGCGGATATTGCTGCAATAAGGCATCCGAAAGAAGGTGCAGCTAAGGTTGCAGCTATGAACTGTGAAATGCCAGTTATAAATGCTGGTGATGGCGGACATCAACATCCAACTCAAACACTTACAGATCTTTTAACCATAAGAAACATTAAAGGAACATTATCAAACTTAACCATAGGAATTTGTGGAGATTTAAAGTTTGGTAGAACGGTTCATTCATTAATAAAAGCCATGTCAAGATATGAAAACATTAAATTCATATTAATAGCTCCAAACGAATTAACAATTCCTAAATATATTAAAGTAGAAGTATTAGAAAAAAATAATATAGAGTTCATTGAGGTTGAAAAATTAGAAGAAGTTATTGAAAAACTCGATATTTTATATATGACTAGAGTTCAAAGGGAAAGATTTTTTAATGAGGAAGATTATATAAGGCTTAAAGATAGTTATATACTAGATAAAGAGAAAATGCTAAAAGCTAAGAAAGACATGATAATTATGCATCCACTTCCTAGAGTTAATGAAATAGCTGTGGAAATTGATAAGGATCCAAGGGCATGTTACTTTAGACAAGCAAAATATGGTATGTATGCAAGAATGGCACTTATTGCTAAACTTTTGGGGGTGGATAAATAATGGTAACAATAAATAGCATAAAAAGAGGGATAGTAATAGATCATATTAAAGCAGGAGTAGGACTTAAAATATTCAATTATTTAGGTCTTGATAAAGCAGAATTTACAGTTGCACTTATTATGAATGCACCTAGTAAAAAAATTGGTAGAAAAGATATAATTAAGATAGAAAATGAGATTGATATAGATTTTACAGTATTAGGATTCATAGATCCTAACATTACAATTAATATAATAACTGGAGAAGTAATTAAAAGTAAAGTTAAATTAAATCTACCAGATAAAATTGAAAATGTTATAAAATGTAATAATCCGAGATGTATTACGTCGACTGAACAAGAAATTCAACATAGCTTCTATTTATCTAATAGAGAAAAGGGCGAATATAGATGTATGTACTGTGATGAGATTAATAACAATAATAGTGTATCATAAAAAAACACAGAAAAATTTTAATTTAGTGTGAAGGGATGGTAGAATTATGGAGTTATTGATTAAGAATGTTAGAGTTGTAGATTCATCACAGGATTTTAGTGGCGATGTTTATATAAATAAAGGGATAATATATGAAATAGGAAAAAAACTACAAAAAGACTGTGAGGTAATAAATGGAGAGGGATATGTTTTAGCCCCTTCTTTTATAGATCTTCACAGTCATTTTAGAGAACCAGGGTATACATATAAAGAGGACTTATTATCAGGAAGTATGGCAGCGGTTAGGGGTGGATATACTGCGGTAAACCTTATGGCGAATACAAAACCAGTATGCAGCTTTATGGAGACAATAGATACGGTTCTAAAAAAATCTCGGGAAATAAATCTTGTAGATATTCATCAATGCGCATCTATTACGGAGAATCTTTTAGGGGAATCTATAGATCACTTAAGAGAGTTGAGCACTGCAGTAAGATTTATATCGGATGATGGAAAGGGAGTTTCAGATAGCCGAGTTATGCTTGAGGCAATGTTGGTAGCTAAAGAAAAAAATTTAACAATAATATCCCATGCTGAAAATAAAGAATTGGTAGAAATTGATACAAGGCTTGCAGAGAATATGATGACCTGGAGAGATATAGCCCTTTCAAAATTTACAGGTTGTAGACTTCACTTAGCTCATGTTAGTACAAAAGAAGCAATGAAAGATGTTATAGAGGGTAAGGAGCAGGGAGGACAAATAACCTGTGAAGTTACACCACATCATTTAGCATTAACTGAGGAAACTGAGTATAGAGTGAATCCACCTATAAGAAAAACTGAGGATGTAAATTTTTTAATCAAGGCTATAAAAGATGGTTTTGTAGATGTAATAGCTACTGACCACGCACCACACAGTCCTCAAGATAAAACAAATGGAGCTCCTGGTATTTCAGGCCTTGAAACTTCTTTTGCCGTATGTTTCACGAAACTTGTAGGGGAGGGGCATATTACTCTAAATAAACTTTCAGAGATTATGTCAAAGAACCCAGCTAAAATTATGGGGTTAAACAAGGGTGAAATCAAAATTGGATATGACGGAGACATGGTTCTCTTGGACATTAAAACTAAATATAATATTGATACATCAAGGTTTTTATCTAAAGGACACAATTCGCCTTTCCAGGGAAAGAGTGTAATAGGAAAAGTAATGTGCACCATTAAGGCAGGGAGAATAGTTTATAAAGCAGGGGAAGATTTAAATAAGGGTTAGACTATAAAAAAGTAAAGGTGGAATAATAATTGATTATAGATAGATTATTTAAAAGTGTAGAGAAAAATGGTAATGTATGCGTAGGACTTGATACAGATTTGGAATATTTACCTGAGGAGTTTAGAAATAAATTTGCATATGAAGAGCATGCGCTATATAGATTTAATCAAATGATAATTGATGCAACATATGATGTATCAGCTTGTTATAAGGTACAAATAGCATATTATGAAGCTCTGGGACTCAAAGGTTTAAAGGTATATAAAGATACTTTGAATTACATAAAAAGTAAAGGATGTATAGCAATTGCAGATGTTAAAAGGGGAGACATTGCAAAAACTGCGCAAATGTATGCTAAAGCTCATTTTGAAGGAGATTTCGAAAGTGATTTTATTACTATAAATCCATATATGGGTATGGACAGTGTAGAACCATATCTACCTTATGTAAGAAATAATGAAAAAGGACTATTTTCACTAGTAAGAACCTCGAATAAAGGTGCAGAAGATATAGAGTATATTGAGAATAAAGAAAATAAAAAGGTTTATGATGTTGTAGGTGAAAAGTTATTAAAAATTGGTAGTGAATTTATTGGGGAATGTGGATATAGTTCAATAGGTGGAGTTGTAGGATGTACTCATATAGATGAAGGATTAAAGATGAGAAAAAACCTTGAAAAAATGTTCTTTTTAATTCCGGGGTATGGAGCGCAAGGTGGAGCGGCTAAGGATGTAGCCATATATTTAAAAAATGGAAATGGTGGAGTAGTAAATGCATCTAGAAGTATTTTGCTTGCTTATAAGAAGAGTGAAAATGGAGAAAAACATTTTGAAAAATGTGCTAGGGAAGAAGTTATAAAAATGAGAGATGCAATAAGAAAGGCATCAAATAAATAAAATGATCCATGATCTTTATTAAAATACTGGAGGGATTTATTTGATATGCTCAGTAGAAAAAACATATGAAAATATTGAGATAAGTGAGGGAGTTTACAAACTTTCTATAAAAGGCAAATTTAACGTAAAACCAGGACAATTTTTTATGTTAAAGGTAGGGGATTTAGAACCATTATTACCAAGACCTATAAGTGTATATGATGTGGATGATGAGAAAATAAGTTTTTTATATCAAATAGTAGGATTAGGTACAAAATATCTTAGCAAACTTAAGGAAAATGACGAACTTCAAATAATGGGACCACTGGGAAATGGATTTGATGTAGAAAAAATAAAAGGGAAAATTGCTGTGGTATCTGGAGGAATTGGTATAGCGCCACTTATTTATTTGATTAAAAAGCTTAAGTATTGTGAAATAGAATTGTATGCTGGGTTTAGAACTGTGGATTATTCTGTGGATTCTGTGGAAAAATATGTAAAAAAAATAAACTTATCCACAGAAAGTGGCAAAATTGGTCATAAAGGATATGTAACAGATTTAATAAATCCTAAAGAATATCAAACTGTAATTTGTTGTGGACCAGAAATTATGATGAAAAAGGTTGTAAAAATGTGTTTGGACGATGAAGTTCCAGTATATGTGTCTATGGAAAATCATATGGCCTGCGGAATAGGTGCATGTCTTGTCTGTACTTGTAAAACAAAGGGTGGGAATAAAAGGACATGTAAAGATGGTCCAGTTTTTAACGGGAAGGATTTGATTTTTAACGATAGATCAGAAGTCGTGAGTACTGCTCCGAAGGAGATGATTTAATGACTAAAGTAGAGTTATGTGGTGTGAATTTAAAAAATCCTGTTATTGCTGCATCTGGCACTTTCGGATTTGGCGAGGAATATAAAGAATATTTCGATATCAGTAGACTTGGTGGAATATCAGGGAAAGGCCTTACTATCAATGAAAAACAAGGCAATGATGGAATAAGAATGTATGAATCTCGAGGTGGCATGCTAAATAGTGTGGGTCTTCAAAATCCAGGTATTGAAAATTTTATATCTAAAGAACTTCCGAGGATGTTACAATATAATACGACCATAATTGCAAATGTTGGGGGTAGTAGTATACAAGAATATGTTGCAGCAATAGAAAGATTAAATAATGAGGCTATAGATATTGTTGAATTAAACATATCCTGTCCTAATGTAAAATGTGGAGGGATGGCTTTTGGAATTAAATCAAAGGTAGCATATGATGTAGTAAGGGAAATCAAGAGTATTTGCAAAAAACCTCTTATGGTTAAGTTATCACCTAACGCTGAGGATATAGTGGATATGGCCTATAAATGCTGTGACGCTGGAGCGGACGCTTTATCTTTAGTAAATACATTTAAAGGAATGGCAGTTGATATACATAAACGCAAACCGATATTTAATAATATATATGCAGGAGTATCAGGCCCAGCTATAAAACCTATGGCACTTAGGATGGTTCATGAAGTATGCAAGGCCGTAAACATTCCAGTTGTAGGTATGGGTGGCATAACCTGCTATGAAGATGCTATAGAGTTTATAATGGTAGGAGCACGAGCTATCCAAGTTGGAACTGCCAATTTTATAAAACCAGATATCTGCAATGACATAATCGAAGGCATAAAGAATTATATGATAAAAGAGGGTATTAAGGATTTAAGCGAGATTAGAGGAATTATTTAAGGAGGAGATATTATGAATATTAATGTTTTAGATATATTAAAAGAATCAAGTGCACTTCTAGAGGGACACTTTCTGTTATCATCAGGAAGACACAGCAACAGATATTGCCAATGTGCAAAATTGCTTCAGTATCCAGACAAGGCTGAAAAAGTTCTAAGTGTAGTAACTGATAAAATTAAAGATATAGATTTTGACATAGTAGTAGGACCAGCTATGGGTGGAGTAATAGTAGCTTATGAAATGGGAAGACAAACAGGAAAGCCTGCTATATTTACTGAAAGAGTAGATGGAAAGATGGAACTACGCCGTGGATTTGAAATTACTAAAGGTCAGAAGGTTTTAATTACAGAAGATGTAGTTACTACTGGTAAATCTTCCTTAGAAACTATCAAGGTTCTAAAAGAATTAGGCGCAGAAGTAATTGGAATATGTTGCATCGTAGATAGAGGAAGCAGCACTATAGATTATCCTATATACAGCGCTATAAAGTTAAACATAGAAAGCTTTGACCCTGCAGAGTGCCCACTTTGCAAAGAGGGAACACCGTATATTAAACCAGGAAGTAGAAACATAAAATAAAGGTAATCTTTTTTTCTTAGAGGATGCTGTAACGAGAAGTATATATTGCTAAAATGCGCTCACGTTGCCAAGTAATTCTAAAATTTAAATTATTTCCAGCTGCTAAAAAATGCAAACTCGCGTTGCTCAAACATGCATTTTTCTTTACGCAACTAAAAATAAAGTAAATTAAGAATTACTAAGGCTTGTTCAAACGCATTCCACGCAATATATACTTCTGTTAGCATCATCTAAGAAAAAAGATATTATGTCTCAATGAGAATATGTTTCAAATATTAGGTATTGAGGCAAATACGAAGTGTAGTCTTACCTTGAATCAAATAAAAAAAGATCAGAAGACTATATTAAATCTTCTGATCTTTTTCGCGTGTATGATGCAGTTTGGGGTAAATAATGGTGGAAAACTTTTAGGATATGTTTGACATAAATAGTGATATATAAGTTATAATTAGTGTATAACATAAACTAAAATATAATTTAAGGAGAAGGTAAATGTTTAAAAAGAACCACTTAAGTATTTATATAACAAATGAAAATGTAGTGGCATCTGAATTTTATAAAGGGATAATTGTGAATGAGACAACTACCAATATTATTAAATCATTAAGTAAAAATTGGAGTTCACATGTGAATATTTATTTGCAGAAGGATATTTTAATATCCATTCTAAATTTCTGTGTTGAAAAATTACAAGTTAAGTTATTAGACAGTGTAACAATTATACTAATTATTCCAGTTGAGGTTGATGGTTTAATACGAGATGATTCAATTGTTAATGTTTTAGAAAATGTGAATCATGCAACTGCAATTTATCAATTGGAAAATATTGTGGCGGTTGTATGTAATTTTCTAAAAAGTACAAACAACGAGTCAACAAGAAGATTATATATATATACCGAAGAATCAAAAACTTACATTTCTTTATTTTGGATAAATAGTATAGTTGATTTTAAATGTGTTGAAAAAGAGTTAAATGAACTCACTAAAGAAGATTTAATAAATGGTATTAATGCTATCTATTCTAACTTGCCAACTGAAATTCCAGAAAAATATAATAAAATGAATAATATCAATAAATTTAAGCATTCATGGAATATGCAGATCGAAAATCAAGTTTACATAATAGCACCAGAAAAAATGCGATATTTATTGGGTCAATCTCTTGGTGAATATGATTTAATCTATTTAGATTTTACAGAGAATATAGTTCTTCAAGGTGCAAATGAAATAATAAAAGATATGATAAATAATAAGTAAGTACAAGATATTTTAGTAAGGGACAAAAAGTTCTAATTACAGAAGACGTGGTAACTACTGGAAAATCTTCCTTAGAAACTATTAAGGTTCTAAAAGAATTAGGTGCAGAAGTAATTGGAATATGTTGCATCGTAGATAGAGGAAGCAGCACTATAGATTATCTTATATACAGCGCTATAAAATTAAACATAGAAAGTTTTGACCCAGCAGAGTGTCCACTTTGCAAAGAAGGGACACCATATATTAAACCAGGAAGTAGAAACATAAAATAAAGGTAATCTTTTTTTCTTAGAGGATGCTTAAACGAGAAGTATATATTGCTGTAATGTTCGAACGCATTCTACGCAATATATACTTCTGTTAGCATCATCTGAGGAAAAAGATATAATAATTCACTGCAACGCATTTTGAGATTGATTTCTATTGTTTAATCTGTCTTGTTTTTTAAAAATGCTAAGTCATAAAAATATATTCCTACAGACATTCCTAAGGAAGAACCCACTCCACTTAAGAAATCTATTTTATGTTTAAAGGCATAATTGAAAATAAGATTTAAAGAATAAAACAAAACAAAAGAAACGATAGATTTAAAGAACCTTTTTCTTATATCTAACCATTTTAATGTTCTCATATTTTTAATTGTTACAAAGGTTAAGTAACTTGAATAAAGTAAAAGAAAAACCACATATCCTATTACAAATTTAAAAGACAAATTATTATCGATATTCTTATATACAATAAATATCATAATTATTGTACTTACTATAAATAAAGCATATATCATGTTTGTCAGTTTAAAGAAATTATTTTTTTTCATATTATGTTATCCCCTATCGTTGTTTTAATTTTGTTTCATATATTCCTTCCATATAAATATATCTTTGATAATGGTATTTACTAATACAATATGAACATATTCTGACAATCTTTAAATGAATTTAATAAATGGTTACTGTTTATTGACTACTTGTATAATTTGGGGAATTGATTTACTTCAAACAGACACACTTTCCACTTACCATCTTCTTTTATTAGGTCTACAGTTCCTTTAGAGGTGTCTGCTTGTTTGGTTTTACCATCGGAAGATATAAAATTAAATTTAACTTCATAAGGGTACCTTACTTTATCGCTGTCTTTATAGTCTTTATACACGTTTTCACCTAAAGTAAGGTCTGTAACTTGTGCTGTATAATTATTCATGACACATATTTTCGTGTTTACAGTTTTAAACTGAGTCCTTAATGCATCGTCATACCCATCTTCTGTCATTAAAGCTACTATGTCTTTATCAAGAGACTTTAGCGTTTTTAAGTACGCCTCGCTTTGTTTTTTGTACTCTTCTTCGTTCGGTGGTTTTTCTGTATCTATTACTGGGGATATAGGTTTACTGAAATCAACTACCTCCTGAGCATCTACTGTGTAGATACCTTTAACAAATTCTTTCCCAACTTTTTTAGCGTCGCCTTCATCGGAGCTACTGCATCCAATTAATGCTAATGTAACTAAAAACAGAATACAAAATATTCTTATTACTTTTTTCATGATTATTACCCCCCCACTTTTCTGATTTTAATAACTATTATTTGATGAAGAATATTTTATAATGTTGTAGCAACCGTATTTTCAAGATATACATTTTCTGTAATAGAATTATAACATGTAATCTACATTTATATATATAATGTTATAGAGATATTTTAGATATAAATTATTTGTATTAATCTAATTATACAAAAAAAATAACAAGAAAGGCAAAAGATTATATTAAGTCTTCTGCCTTTCTTTCTTCTGAAACTCTAAATATGATTTATACATTAAATCCTTGAGAACTAAAACTGCATCTTCCGAGGAGTAATTATAAGTTGTCATCATCTCTTTGATCATCTCAGTGAATATTTTATGATATTTATTGCGATCTACAGTGATTTGATATTCTCCAAGAACTGGATAAAGTTTAATCCATTCATCAACATAATCATTGGCTGTATGCATAGGTACTTCAGTTGTCACCGACTTATCATCCTTTAATAGATAATCACAACTTACCTTTAGCACTTCAGCTAATCTTGTTATTTTCGCTGTTTCTGGGAAAGCTAAATCAGATTCCCATTTAGAAATAGTCTGCCTTGTAACGCCTAATACTTCGGCTAATTGGTCTTGTGTCAAATTGACATTTTTTCTTGCCTTGGCTATTTTATCCCCTGTTTTCATTCTATCAGTCCTTTCTGCTTTATAGTTTAATTGTACCATTCCAAAGTACAAAGCCAAACCAACCCAGTGTTTCTAAAAGCAACCTGTAGTTGCTTTATTAAGACTACTTTCGTAAATATTGTGGGAGGTATTCTTATATGATACAATATATTTACAATATTTGTTTTAATTAGGCTATTATGAATATGAATACAATGTTTGAACAATTACAAATATCATTACTTGTGGATTTTTTATAATTATAAACTAAGAGGGAGTGTTGGAATTATGAATAATCTATTTGTAATAATTAGTATAATAGTAGGCGCTTGCATTATATTGTATGGAATAACGAGAACGGAAAAAAATTATGATATGCTTAGATATGCTTTAACTACAGATGCTAGAATTAAAAATAAAAAGGGATTTATGACAGCATACAAAATTAATTCTTTAATAGTAGGATTTTTGTTTTTTTTATTCGGTTTTTTAGTGTTTGTAAAGGTGATTTCGGAAAGGTATATGGGTTTATGTTTCTCATCAATATTTTTTTTAGGAAGCCTAATGAGATTGTTTATTCAACTTAAATATACTAAAAAGCCAAGCAAAGAAAGAAACATATAAACTTGACAGCCTACCGGCTAAAAGACTTTTAAGTTGAAATTATTAAGAATTATTATGTATTTTGTCCTTAGATTTCGTTCCACCAAAGCACAAAAGTCTCAAGCATAAATATAGATATGCATAATAATATGAGCTTTCTCCGGAAGTGACCTTGAACTGTGTGTTCTAAAATAAGAAGAGCAGAAATATTGAAATTGTTCTTTAACAAACCCGACAGCCTAACGGCTAAAAGATTTTTGGCGAGGATTTTGAGTTTGCCATGTCTTTCCGTCCTTTGATTTCGCTCCACCGTCATGCAACAGATACTCTTAGATATAATTAGTGTATACATAATAATATGAACTTTCTCCGGAAGTGACTTGAGATAAGAAGGGCAAAAACATTGAAAATTCATTTAGAAATTCTTCTTTTGTAAATGGAAAATTCTCGTAAGACTGCCAGGACGGCAGTCTAGCGAACCTGAGGCAGGACGCCGAATGTGAGCACATAACAATTAATAATTGTTATGTCCCCCAGAGAACGACCCAGAGGCATAGAATTTTATATGAGCAAAGGATTAGAATTTGTTAATTGAATTTCCAGTTTCAAGCTCTTATTGCAAGGCACGCAGGAGAAAGTTCATATGGATTGCACCAGGCTATTTGATATTTAGTAATTTATTTATTAGTGTTTGAAGTTCTTTAGTTTTGTCTTTATCCATTGGTTCCACCCCTTTTAATTTATAAGGGATACCTAAAGCTTCATATTTACTTACTCCTAGAACATGATATGAAAGAAGTTCTACTTTATCAACATTCGGAACTTCATCATTAATAATTTTAGCGAGTTTAGTTATATGTTCTATAGAATCTGTAATTCCAGGAACAACAACATGTCGTATCCAAACTCTAGTATCTGATTTTCTCAATGATTGTAAAAATATATTAACATCTGTTGTATCTCTACCTGTTAAGGCAACATATCCTTGACTGGTTGTTTGTTTTATATCCAGAAGTACTAAATCTGTATATTTTAATATCTCATCATAGTTACCATAACCAAAACCAGCTGTATCAATGGCAGTATGAATACCATTTTGTTTACATAATTTTAAACATTCAAGTAGAAATTCTGGTTGGAGTAGTGGGTCGCCACCAGAGAAAGTGACTCCGCCGCCAGATCTATTAAAATATGGTTTGAATCTAACAATTTTTTCTACAATTTCATTAGGTGTCATTTCCATGCCACCACTCAGCTTCCAAGTGTCGGGGTTATGGCAATAGGCACATCTTAATTTACAACCTTGAAAGAAAACTACTACTCTTATCCCAGGACCATCAACTAGTCCCATGCTTTCTATTGAATGAATTTTACCTTTTACCATAAATATACCCCTTTCACTTTAGTTTAAAGAAAATTACAAAATAAGTTAGATTTTTTTATGAAAAGTCCTGCTTATAACTTCAAGCTGCTGTTCTTTTGATAATCTATTAAAATGAACGGCATATCCTGAAACTCTTATTGTTAATGTTGGATATTTGTCTGGATTTTCCATCGCGTCTATTAAGACTTCTCTATTTAGTACATTTACATTTAGGTGATGTGCACTTTGTGCAAAATAACCATCTATTAGGAAAACTAAATTATTTATTCTTGTAGGTTCATCTATTCCAAGTGCAGCGGGTATTATTGAAAAAGTATTTGATACTCCGTCTTGGCAATAAGTTCTATAAGGAATCTTAGCAACTGAATTTAATGATGCTAATGCTCCATTTTCATCATTACCTTGTGTTGGGTTTGCTCCTGGGGCAAGTGCTATACCTTGTTTTCTTCCATCAGGAGTTGAACCTGTTTTCTTGCCATAAACTACATTAGATGTAATTGTAAGTGCTGACAGAGTATGTTCAGCTCCCTTATATGCAGGATGTATTTTAAGCTCATTGCTGAATTCCTTGATAAGTTCAACAGCTAAATCATCAACTCTGTCATCATCATTTCCGTATTTAGGGAAATCTCCTTGGGTTTTAAAATCAACAGTTATACCTTTATCATTTCTAATTGGAGATACCTTAGCAAATTTTATAGCACTTAATGAATCAACTGCAACTGAAAGTCCTGCAACACCAAATGCCATGAAATATTTAAGGTCAGTATCATGAAGAGCTAGTTGACCTGCTTCATAAGCATATTTATCATGCATATAATGAATAGTGTTCATTGTATCAACATACATTGAAGCAACATATTTTAAAACTTTAGAATACATTTTTCGAACTGTTTTGTAATCAAGAACCTCATCAGTTATATTTTCAATTCCAGGTACTACAAGTTTACCTTTTAATTCGTCGACTCCACCATTTAGTGATAGTAATAATGATTTTGCAAGGTTAGCTCTAGCTCCAAAGAATTGCATTCTCTTTCCTATTTCCATAGCAGATACGCAACAAGCTATGCCATAATCATCGCCATAAATTGGTCTCATTATATCATCATTTTCATACTGAAGAGCATCAGTTTCAATTGACATTTTAGCACAGTATTTTTTAAAGGTCTCTGGCAACTTTTCTGACCAAAGTACTGTCATGTTAGGTTCTGGTGCTGATCCTAGGTTCGTTAGTGTATGAAGAAACCTAAATGAAGTTTTAGTTACCATTGGTTTTCCATTAATAGAAACACCGGCAATTGATTCTGTTACCCAATTTGGATCTCCACCAAATAATTCGTTGTATTCAGGAGTTCTAAGATGTCTTGCCATTCTAAGTTTAATTACGAACTGATCAATAATTTCTTGAGCTTCATCTTCAGTAATTAAACCTTTCGCTAAGTCTTTTTCAAAATAAATATCTAAGAAAGTAGTTGTTCTCCCGAGGGACATGGCAGCCCCATTGTTTTCTTTTATCCCAGCAAGGTATCCAAGGTACACTGCTTGTACAGCCTCACATGCACTGGTAGAAGGTTTTGAAAGGTCTATACCGTATTTTAAAGCCATGCTTTTTATTTGACCAAGAGCCCTTATTTGCATACTAAGTTCTTCTCTATGTCTTATTAAATCATCTGATGCATGTCCAGTAAATTCTAATAAATCTTTTTTCTTTTGCTCAACTAGAAAATCTAGACCATAAAGAGCTATTCGTCTATAGTCGCCTATTACTCGTCCACGACCATATGCATCTGGAAGTCCAGTTAATAATCCTACATTTCTTGCAACTTTCGTTGCATCAGTGTATGCATCGAAAACTCCTTCATTATGTGTTTTTCTGTATTTTGGGAAAAATTCTTTTATATCCTTGTTTAACTTGTAACCATATTCTTCTAGTGATTGTTCTACCATTCTAAAACCGCCAAATGGATTTACTATTCTTTTTAGTGGAGCATCTGTTTGTAATCCGACGATTACTTCATTTTCTTTATCTATATATCCAGGTGCGAAATTATCAATTCCCGCGATTTCATTAGTTTCTACATCTATAATACCTTTTTTAATTTCTTCTATAATAAGTGAATTAGCTTTATCCCAAACTTTATTAGTTTTATCGGTTTTCCCTACTAAAAAACTATCATCACCTTCATATAAGGTATAATTTTTTTGAATAAAATCTTTTACATCTATTTGGTCTTTCCACATATCGCCTTTAAAACCATTCCATTGTTTAAACATTTTTGTTCCTCCTTATAATATAAAATAAATAACAACTATTAGCGTTGATTTAGATTGAATTTACCAATATATTTATTATAATATTAAAAGTGAAACAGTACAAGTGCTTTGGAATAATAACGAATATTAAAAATATTGCGTCAATTATGTATGCATTCAAAACAAAGGGATTAGACAGAAAAAATATTTTAAATAAAATAGTAACAGAGAGAATATAAAATGAAACAACGCTAAAATATTCTATTTTACAATAAAATGAGATAGTTATTTATTTGAAATTTTCTTAATTTATATAAATTATGAAAATAAATACAGTTTAAAGTTATTTTATACTAGGAGAGGCAATTTAGAGACTATATATTAAGAAGGTAAAGGTTTTTAAAAGCTAAAACATCTCTAGAAAACCATGTTATTTTTAATTGTAATAAGGTATACTAAGTAATATAAAGCTACCACTTAGGCATTCCGAATGGAGAAATATTTGGTAGTAACAATGTTTTTATTATTGGAGGTAGATTAGATGAAAAAACCGAGCATGTTTAGCAAGAATTACGATAAAGAAATTAAAAGACGAAAAAAAATAATAATATTATTGATTATTGTACCTATAATAGGGTTAAGTATATTTTTAAGTACAGATTTTAGTGGTTTATTAAATAAATCAAAAGATAATAAAAAAACGGAAGAAGTTGTTAAAGAGCAGTCAGATTCTAAGAAACCAGAAGATCTACAGGCGGAGACAAAACTAAAAGCAGCGGCCGCTTTAAAAGCAAAAGCTACATTAAAAGCAGAGGCTGATTTAAAAGCAAATGCAGAAGGTGGGACTCTTATTGCAACAATGCCTAATGGGGAAAAAATCAGTATTGAATGTAATGTAATAGCAGGAGAAAAAAACATAAAAGGTGTATTAAACAATAAAGATATATTATATGATATAAGCCCAAGTAAAAAAGCTATAGTAATGCAGAGCAAAAAAAGTCAGGATCTACTATACTTTGATATAAACAAAATCAGCAAAGATATCACAAAAAAAGTACATATATCTAGTAAAAATGAAAGTTTTCCAAAGCTCCAGAAGCTTAATGAAAGTCCAAATTACGTTTGGTCCATTAACCCTAAGTTTATTGATGAAGATAACATTGCATACGTTAGTGAATTGCCTTGGATGAATGAAAAAGCGTTGCAATATATATGGAAGATAGATCTGAAAAGTAATATTCATATGCAAGCAAAACCGGCATCGGGAACAAAAATAACTTTTGGTAAAATAACCTCCATGGGGCTAGAGGCAAATGTAGATGGTAAAACCATGTACGTAAATTCTTCAGGGAAAGTAACCCAATAGGGGAAAGAGGTAAAAAAATGGATATAGGATTATCTTCAGCCTGTTTCTATCCTGACATGCATACAGAAAACAGCATAGAAAAGATGAAGGAGTTAGGATTCAATCATGGTGAAATATTTTTAAATACACTAAGTGAGTATGAGAGTGATTTTTTAGAAATCCTTTTAGAAAAAAAAGAACTTTATGAATTCAACATAAATTCAGTCCATGCATTTGCAGGTTCTTTTGAACCATATCTCTTTGATAAATATGATAGAAGACGTAAAGACATGTTAAATCATTTTAAAAAAGTTTGTAGGGCGGCAAAAATTTTAGGCGCAAGTTGTTATACATTTCATGGTATGCGCCTTGCGGAATTTGATGAAATTGATTGTAAATTTATAATAGACATATATAATGAACTTTCGTATATTGCAGCTGAGTCTGGTATTAAATTAGCGCAGGAAAATGTATCTTGGTGTATGTCGTCGAATTTAAAATTTTTAACCCTTTTATCTAATTCTTGTAAGTACCCAATATATTTTACTTTGGATTTGAAACAAGCGTATAAAGCTAATGTTTCGATAGAGAAATATATAAAAGTAATGGGCAGTAATTTAGTTAACCTTCATATAAATGATAGAAATGAAAAATCACCTTGTTTATTACCAGGGAAAGGGAGTTTAATTTATGAAGATATATTAAGTTATCTTAAGAAGGTTAACTATAGTGGGAAAGGGATAATAGAGGTTTATAGTAACAATTATTTGAATTGTTATGAACTTACAGAGGCTAAGGATTTTCTTTTAAAAATATTTACGGAAAATTTATAAGACTCTAGATTCATAAAGAGAGCATTTTTAGGTTATTGATTGAGTTAAATTACTTGTAAATTACAAATAATTTGGTTATAATCATAAGTATTAGACTATTTGAGCAAATATGCTTGATAATATTTGTAAATAACATAAAAGTTATGTTATAATATTTAAGGTAATAAGCATTTGTGACCATTAGGAGGAGTAATATAATGAACGTTAAAATGGAAAAATTAGAAAATAATATTATTAAATTAGAAATAACAGTAGAAGCTGAAAGGTTTGGTAAATCTTTGAAGAAATCTATTGCAAAAAATTCAAAGACTATAAACATACCAGGATTTAGAAAAGGTAAGGCACCAATGAATATAATAAAGAAAATGTACGGTGAAGGTGTTTTCTTTGAAGATGCAATAAATTTTTGCTGTGATGATACATATCCAGAGGCATTACAAGAACATAATGTAAATCCATTGGATTATCCTAAAATTGATGTTATTGAAATAGGGGAAGGAAAAGATTTCGTATATACTGCTTCAGTTGAAGTAGTACCTGAAGTTCAAATTGGAGAATACAAAGGAGTAGAAGCAAAGAAAATTAAATACAGTGTAACAGATGATGAAATTGAAAACCAGCTAAAAGGAATGCAAGAAAAAAATGCTAGAATTGAAGTAAAGGCTGATGGCGTAGTTGCAATGGGTAACATAGCAATTATAGACTTCAAAGGATTTATTGAAGAAACACCTTTTGAAGGCGGACAAGGAACAGACTTTGAACTTGAAATTGGTTCAGGATCATTTATCGACACTTTTGAAGAACAATTAATTGGTTTAAAAGTTGGAGATACTAAAGAAGTTAAAGTTAATTTCCCAGAAGCATATGGAAGAGAAGACTTAAACGGAAAACTTGCAACTTTTAATGTAACAATAAAAAGTATGAAAGAAAAAGAATTACCAGCTATTGATGATGAATTTGCTAAAGAAGTATCAGAATTCGATACTTTAGAAGAGTTAAGAAATAATATAAATGAAACACTTGCAAAATCAAGTGTAGATAGAGAAACAAAAGAATTTGAAGAAGCTGTTATGGATGCAGTTTGTTCAAATGTTGAAATGGATATTCCAGAAATTATGATAAAAAGAGAAACTGATATAATGCTTAAAGATTTAGAAATGAAATTAAAACAACAAGGTTTAGATCTTGAATCATATTACCAGTACACTAACAATACTGAAGAAAAAGTTAGAGCATTCATGAAAGAAGCAGCTGAAAAGAGAGTTAAAACTGATTTAGTAATAACAGAAATAGCTAAAATTGAAAAAATTGAAGCTACTGATGAAGAAATGCTTGCAAAAGCTAAAGTAGTTGCGGCGCAATACGGAGATAAAGATATAGATAAAACAGCAGATTTAATTATGCAAGCGCAAAAACAATATTTAAAAGTTGATGTTGTAAATGAAAAAGTGATAAAAATATTAGTTGATAGTGCTAAAGTTATTGCATAATTTTTAATAAAAGCATAATTTATACTAAAATTAGTAGTTATTAGAGCTAAATTATTCCATAATCTGTACTAAAATTAATTGCCAGATATCTTTCTGGCAATTAATTTTGAATATAGGATAAAATTATATGATTAAAAAATAATTACTTGGGATAGAATTAAGGAATAGATTGCCGACTTAAGTAGTATTATTATTATTAGAGTAAAGGAGTGAATTATATGAGTTTGGTGCCAATGGTTGTTGAACAAACTAGTAGGGGAGAAAGATCTTATGATATTTATTCAAGATTATTAAAAGAAAGAATAATCTTTTTAGGAGAAGAGGTAAATGATGTCACTGCCAGTTTAATAGTGGCTCAGTTATTATTTTTAGAGTCTGAAGATCCTGACAAAGACATTTATCTATATATAAATAGTCCAGGTGGATCAATCACAGCAGGTATGGCTATTTATGACACAATGCAATATATCAAACCACAAGTTTCAACTATTTGTATTGGTATGGCAGCATCTATGGGATCTTTTTTATTGAATGCTGGAGAAAAGGGAAAAAGATTTGCATTACCTAATAGTGAAATCTTGATACATCAGCCTTTAGGTGGTTTCCAAGGTCAGGCAACTGATATTGATATTCACGCAAGACGAATTATGAAAACTAAAGAGTCACTAAATAGAATATATAGTGAAAGAACAGGGCAACCAATTGAAAAAATTCAACATGATGTTGAAAGAGATTATTTCATGAGTGCACAGGAAGCTTTGGAGTACGGATTAATAGATGAAATTTTAACTAAAAAGAAATAAAATCCAAAGAAATAATGTTAGTAGAGGTGAAAATATGACAAAATTTGATGAAAAAAAACAGCTTAAATGTTCTTTTTGTGGTAAAACACAAGAACAGGTTAGAAGGTTAATTGCAGGACCAGGAGTGTATATTTGCGATGAATGTATAGAACTATGTTCGGAAATAATCGTAGATGAATTCCAAGGAGATGTTGAACTAGATTTAGGAGCATTGCCAAAACCTGCAGAAATAAAAAAATATATAGATGAATATGTTGTAGGTCAAGATACAGCTAAAAAATCTTTGGCAGTAGCTGTATATAATCATTACAAAAGAGTAAATTCAAATGTTAATGAAGGTGATGTTGAACTTCAAAAGAGTAATATATTACTACTTGGACCAACAGGTTGTGGTAAAACGCTGCTAGCTCAAACCTTAGCAAAATATTTAAATGTACCCTTTGCGATAGCAGATGCAACTACACTTACTGAAGCTGGATATGTAGGAGAAGATGTTGAAAACATTCTGCTCAAATTAATACAAAATGCTGATTACGATGTAGAAAAGGCAGAAAAGGGTATTATATATATAGATGAAATAGATAAAGTAGCGAGAAAATCTGAAAATCCTTCAATAACTAGGGATGTATCTGGAGAAGGCGTTCAACAGGCGTTACTTAAAATATTAGAAGGCACAACAGCATCTGTTCCGCCACAAGGTGGAAGAAAACATCCTCACCAAGAATTCATTCAAATTAACACCGCAAACATTTTATTTATCTGCGGAGGAGCATTTGATGGGCTTGATAAAATTATTGAAAAAAGAACTAGAACTACATCTGTTGGTTTTGGAGCTGAAATAAGGTCCAAAGAGGAAGTAAATGTAGGAGAATTATTAAAGTCTATAATGCCAGGAGATTTACTTAAATTTGGCCTAATACCTGAGTTTGTAGGAAGGCTTCCAATAGTTGTTACTCTTGAAGCTTTAGACGAAGAGGCATTAGTTAAAATTCTTAGTGAACCTAAAAATGCGCTTATTAAACAATATAAGAAATTGTTTGAGATGGATAACGTAGAGTTAGATTTCGAAGAAGCAGCTTTAAAAGCTATAGCTAAAGAAGCTATCAAAAGAAAAACTGGAGCTAGGGGACTTAGATCTATTATAGAAGATACAATGAAGGAAATTATGTTTGATATTCCATCTAATGAAGAAGTATCTAAAGTAATAGTAAACGTGGAAACTATTAGAACTAGAATTCCACAACTAGTTTTAGCTGAAAGTGGAAAAAGAGAAAAATTAAAGATTACAAAGAAAATTAAAAGTAAAAAAGGTCCAGAAACAGCTTAAAGTGAATTAAGACTTAAAATATAGAAAAAGGCGGATTTTATATCTGTCTTTTTTTATTTCAATTAAATAGCATATTTATTTTATATTTATAAATTTTGAATTAAAAAGAAGATAAAATTGTGATTATTATGTGGAAAAAAAGAATATATTAAGCCTCACTTGTGCATAATATCAAATGATGCAATATTTACTAAAATATGCAAATTTAATATGTGGAAGGAGGATTAGTTTAATATATTCATTATTAAACTTTAAATAATATGACAACTAAACTTTTTATGGGTATACAACTTTTTTTTACAATAGTTATTGGATTATATTTTTTCAATGCACTGAAATCACAGCAAAGCAGTAAGGTGGTTGTTAACAAGGAAAGTAAAAAAGAAATGGAAAACTTGAGAAGAATGAAAAAAATAAGCCTTACAGAGCCACTTACAGAAAAAAGCAGGCCTACAAGGTTTGAAGAGGTTATAGGACAAGAAAAGGGAATCAAAGCACTACAAGCAGCAATATGCGGGCCTAACCCTCAGCACGTAATAATTTATGGACCACCTGGAATAGGAAAAACAGCAGCGGCTAGATTAGTGCTTGAAGACGCTAAAAAAAGAGAGAGATCTCCCTTTAATGAATTCTCTAAGTTTGTAGAAATAGATGGAACAACTGTTAGATTTGATGAAAGAGGTATAGCAGATCCACTTATTGGATCAGTTCATGACCCAATTTATCAAGGGGCTGGCCCATTGGGAGTAGCAGGAGTGCCACAACCAAAGCCAGGGGCAGTTACGAAAGCACATGGTGGAATTCTATTTATTGATGAAATTGGAGAACTACATCCCATAGAAATGAATAAACTACTTAAAGTACTTGAGGATAGAAAAGTATTTTTAGAAAGTGCTTATTATAACGGAGAAGATCCTAACATGCCACTTTATATAAAAGAGGTATTCGATGAAGGACTTCCAGCTGATTTTAGGCTAATAGGTGCAACCACACGTAATCCAGAAGAAATAATGCCAGCAATAAGGTCAAGATGCATAGAAATATTTTTCAGGGCGTTACTTCCAGAAGAATTACAAGAAATCGCTAAAAACTCAATAAGTAAAATAGGTCTTAAAATTTGCGATGAAGCATTGAAACTTGTAGGAAAGTACTCTAGCAATGGACGCGATACAGTGAATTTAATTCAGCTCGCTAGCGGAATGGCTATTAATGATGAAAGAGATGAAGTAAGTATTGAAGATATTGAATGGGTTATAGAAAATGGGCAGTACTCTCCAAGGCTAGAGTCTAGGATATCGGATAAACCACAAATTGGATATGTAAACGGGTTAGCAGTTTACGGAGCAAATATTGGGGCGGTAATGGAAATTGAAGCTAGTGCCAAAAGAGTAAAGCTTAGAAAAGGTGTTCTTAAAATTACAGGAATTATTGAAGAGGAAGAAATAAGTAGTGCAAATAAAAAACTTACAAGGAAAAGTACGGCGAGATCTTCAGTAGAAAATGTGGTTACAGTTCTTGAAAAGTATTTTAATATAGATTGCGATGATTATGATGTTCATGTAAACTTTCCAGGGGGGTCACCTGTTGATGGTCCATCTGCTGGGGTAAGTATAACAACTGCAATATACAGTGCGATAAAAGGTATACCAGTTGATAATATGGTTGCAATGACAGGAGAGATATCAATACATGGCAATATAAAGCCAATAGGTGGGGTCAATGCTAAAATTTCTGCTGCAAAAAAAGCAGGAGCTACAAGGGTTATTATCCCTAAAGATAATTGGCAAGATAGTTATAATAACATTGAAGACATTAAGATTATACCAGTGAGTAACATTAGTGAGGTGATTCGTGAAGCATTACTTCAAGATACACCTAAAAATATTCCAACTACATTTGAGCCAGAGGTGAATGTTATAGCAGCCGAGTCATTGAAAATATAGCATACTTTTATTAGAAAAAGGTAATCCCTATTTAACTATAGTGGCTTACCTTATTTATATTAAGTTGCTAAGTATTGAAATATATCTAAATTATAGGTATACTATAGTAGTTAAACTATAAAAATATAATGACCAAATATTTTTATTTTGTGATACGTCCATAGTAAAATTATAATTTTTGATTTTACATTAATTTATGACGATTAATATAATATAGAAAAGAGGGAGAAAAATGGATAAAAATATAAAACTTCTTCCGTTAATTCCGCTAAGAGGTATGAATATATTTCCATATATGGTATTGCATTTTGATGTTGGTAGAGAAAAATCTATACTTGCATTAGAGGATGCTATGCTAAATAATCAAGAAATTTTTCTGGTTTCACAGAAACAAACAAAAATTGAAGAACCAGAAGAAAAGGATATATATAGTATTGGTACTATTTGTAATGTAAAACAAATATTAAAGTTACCAGGAGATACAATTAGGGTACTAGTTGAAGGAATAAATAGAGGAAAAATTTTAGAGTTCAAAGATAATGAACCTTATCTGAGGGTGGAAGTAGAAATTGTTGAAGATGAAGAGTGTCTTGATGATAAAAAATGTAAGGCATACATTAGAGTTATTGATAAAGCTTTTGAAGAATACATAAATTTATCAGCCAATAATTTTCCGGATGCTTTATTTAGTTTGGAAGAAACAGAAGAGCCAGGAAGATATTGTGATATTGTAAGTTCATATTTAATATTAAAGCCAGAGACAAAACAAGAATTGCTTGAAATATTAGAAGTTACTAAAAGGCTCGAAAAATTATTGTTTATTTTAAAAAATGAGGTTGCAGTTTTAAAAATAGAAAAGAAAATAGGAATTAAAGTTAAAGGTAGAATTGATAAAATCCAAAAGGAATATTATCTAAGAGAACAAATGAAAGCTATACAAGAAGAATTAGGAGAAGAAGACGAAAACAAGAGAGATATTGCCGAATATGAAATTAAAATTAAAAAGGCAAAACTTCCTAAAGAAGCAAAAGAAAAAGCAAATTATGAACTAAATAGATTAAGAAGTTCAGGAAATTATTCTGCCGAGAGTGGAGTAACAAGATCATATTTAGATTGGATATTAGCTCTACCTTTTAATAAATCAACTAAAGATAATATTGATATTAACAAGGCTAGGGAAATTTTTGATACTGAACATTATGGACTTGAGGATGTTAAAGAAAGAATAATAGAATATTTAGCAGTTAAAAAAATTAGCAATACACTTAAGGGACCAATACTTTGTTTGGTAGGGCCTCCGGGAGTTGGAAAAACATCTATAGCAAAGTCTGTTGCTAATGCATTAAATAGAAATTTTGTTAGAATGTCTCTAGGTGGAGTAAAAGATGAGGCTGAAATAAGAGGACATAGAAAAACCTACGTGGGTGCAATTCCAGGTAGAATTATATATGCAATGAAACAAGCCGGATCAAAAAATCCATTATTCCTATTAGATGAAATAGATAAAATGAGTGGAGATTTTAAGGGTAACCCTGCAGATGCACTTTTAGAAGTTTTGGATAGTGAACAAAATGCAAGTTTTAGGGATCATTACCTTGAACTAGATTTTGATTTATCAAATGTTTTGTTTATAACAACTGCAAATAAACTAGATACCATTCCAAGGCCACTATTAGATAGAATGGAAGTTATTGAGGTATCAGGCTACACTTCGGAAGAAAAATTCCATATTGCTAAAAATCACCTTATTCCTAAAATGTTAAAAGAACATAATATGGAAGATAGTAAAATAATTTTTTCGGATTCCTCAATAAGTTGTATTATCGAAAATTACACTAGGGAATCAGGGGTTAGAAGTTTAGAGCGTCAAATTGCATCTGTTATTAGAAAGGTAATAACGGAAATGGTAGAAAAAAACAAAGAAAATGTTAATGTTACAACAACTCAGGTCAAAAAATATTTGGGTGCCGTTTTATTTACTTATGATAAAGCTGAACAAGAAGATAGAGTAGGAGTTGTAACTGGACTCGCGTGGACTGAAGTTGGTGGGGTTACCTTACCAGTTGAAGTAAGTGCTATGGAGGGAACAGGTAAACTTCAGCTTACTGGCCAATTAGGAGATGTTATGAAAGAATCTGCTAAGGCTGGATACAGCTATGTTAGAGCTAATGCAGGAAAATATAATATTGATAAAGATTTTTATAAAAATAAGGATATTCATATTCATGTTCCTGAGGGAGCAGTGCCTAAAGATGGTCCATCTGCGGGGGTAACTATGATAACTGCAATGGTATCAGCATTAACTAATAGAAAGGTAAGACATAACATAGCAATGACAGGTGAGATTACACTTACAGGAAGAGTCCTACCTATTGGTGGGTTAAAAGAAAAATCATTAGCCGCCTATAGAGCAGGAATTGATACAATTATTATCCCTAAGGAAAATGAAAAAGACATACAAAAGATACCAAAGAGTATTAAGGATAAACTAAAATTTATAATTGCAAGTAAAGTAGAAGATGTGCTTGAAAACGCATTAGTAGAAAATAAATTTCTTGAAAATACATTACTTGAAAATAAAGTAGATGGAGAGATAAATAATGGAGATAAAACAATCTGAATTCATAATTTCAGCAGTGAAACCTGCTCAGTACCCCACAGATAATAGAGTAGAATATGCTTTCGTTGGCAGGTCCAATGTAGGCAAGTCTTCTTTAATAAATACTTTAACTAATAGACGAAAACTTGTTAAAGTTAGTGGTACACCTGGAAAAACTAGGCTGATAAACTTTTTTTTAATAAATAATAGTTTTTATTTTGTTGATCTGCCTGGCTATGGATATGCTAAAGTATCTAAATCAGAGCAAGCTAAATGGGGTAAGATGATGGAGGACTATTTAGTCCGTAGACCTCAGCTCCAAAAGGTAGCATTACTCGTGGATTGTAGACGTAAGCCAACTAAAGACGATCTCTTAATGTACGGATGGATTAAACATTTTGGATATGAGGTTGTAATAGTTGCAACAAAAAAAGATAAGTTAAATAGAACAGAGCTTGTGAAAAATAATAAGTTAATAAGAGAAACTTTTGCATTAGAGGAGTCGGAAGAAATCATCAATATATCATCACTCAAAAAAACTGGTGTTAAAGAGCTGTTAGTGAATATGTTTAATGATACGCAGGAAGGAGAACCATCCACTTCAAATGGAAATCCTATACTATAAGAAATAAGAAATAAGAAATAAGAAATATAAATTAGATCTACATTACAATGTGAAGCTAATATAAAGCATGCATTGTGGTGAGGTCTATTTTTTTGTTTTTTATTTTCTAGATAATTCTGTGTCAATTTATTTCTATAAGAATAGTATATATTAGAAAACAAAAGAAAAAGATTTTTAAGTTTAATAGATAAAAACAATTAAAAGGAGGGAAATCAAATGGATATGAATAGCTTATTAAGTGGATTAGCAGAATCACAAAAAAATAACAACAAATGTAATTGCAACAACGATGGCTGCGGCTGTGACAACAATAACAACGGCATCTTAGGAGGCGGAAATTCAATAATTTGGATCATTGTTTTATTATTGATATTTTGCGGTCAAGGTCAAGGACAAGATAATGGTACTGTTTGTGGATGTGATCCAAAACACTGCAAAGAACTTTGTAGATGTGGACCAACTAACAATAATGGCATATTTGGCTTAGGCGGCTTAGGCGGATTAGGTGGCGGATGTGGCGGCGGAAGTGGCATTTGGATATTAATATTAATACTTTTACTCGCATGTGGCAATGGCAACAAAGGCAAAGGATGCACAAACAATATTGTTAACTTAGACTGTGACGAAGAATAACTTTGGCAATTGATTATAAATACACAAACAGATAAATTATATGTTCTTAACTTTAGCTGAAAAATGTAACACATTAAAATTTGGCCCATGAAAGGGGAGTTTTATATGTCTAAAAAAAGAAGTTGTGGTTGCGGAAACGCACCAATAGTAGCAGCAGCAGTAAGTCCATGCGCAAGTTTATGTTCAAATCCAATTTGTGCGATAATATTGTTAATTATACTTCAAAGAACATGCCTACTTGAAAATAAAAATGCTTTCTTATTAATATTGATTTTCATAGGTTATTGTTGTTGTAAACGTCCAGTAGTTGCTGCAGCAGCAACAGGCTGTGGATGCTAATTTAACAAATCAGGGGGAGCTTAATGCTCTCCCATTTATAAATGAGGTGATAAATATGTCAAAACATCATAAGCACGATAGAAATAATATGAATAGTCAAAATAATAATAATAACGGCAACAACGGAAACAACGGAAACAACGGCTACAATGATAACAATAATGGGAATGGAAACAGTAATCAGAATAACAATTCTAATAATAATCCATTAGCACAAATGGTTAATGGAAATTCAGCTAATCCTTTAATGGGATTGTTAACGGCTTTTCTTGGAGGGAATAGTGGTGGTGCTGGTGGTGGCAACAATATGCTCGAGGGGTTACTTGGCAGTTTAGGGGGCCAAGACAATAATGGGCTAGGCAATTTGCTTGGTAGTTTAGGTGGGCAAGACAATATCTTGGGAAATTTGATGGGTAGTCTAGGAGGTCAAGACAATAATGTGCTAGGCAATTTACTTGGTAGTTTAGGGGGCCAAGACAGTATCTTAGGAAATTTGTTGGGTGGTTTAGGAGGCCCTAATAATAACAATGGTTCGAATTCAAGTAATGTAAATTCAACACCAAATGTTGCAAAAAATAAGAGCAAAAATCGTAATAGTAATAATGTTACTGAAAATAATAATATAACAAGTTCAAATGAAAATGAGCAAGACAAGGTGTTTTCAAATATATTTGCAGGGATGGGTAGTATAGATTTAAGTCAGATTTCAAATATGTTATCTGGAATAGATTTAAATAACTTAGATTTAAATAATTCAGATCTTAGTGATATGATGAATTCTATATCAAATAACAATTCTTTTGTAAATGATGATTCTATTGAGAATAACGATGTTGAATTTAAACATACAGGTAAAGAAAGTTCACATAGCGTTTTGGAAGACTTAGAAGATGAGGAAAAGGGTCAGCTTATATATATATTAGCTCATTTAGTAGATGAGCAAAAACTTGAAATGCTCAATAGAATTGTAGAAGAAAATTCTAACTTAAAACATTAGAGCTTAAATATATATAACTTTTTTTAGTGACATAATTTTATTTATAAAAACAACACACAAATGTTTATGTGTTGTTTTTTAATTGCTTACAAATTATCACTTTCACCGTCAGGTTGTTCATAACCTAACATTGCACAATTCCCTTCAAGAATTCCACCTTCAGAAATCATTAATTTTTTAACAGAAATATCACCTCTGACCTTACCACAACTTTCTATGGTTAAAGTGTTTTTACAAGAGATTTTCCCATTAATTAATCCATTGATGTATGCGTTATTGCAAATTGTATTACCTTTTATATGGCCGGTTTCACCCAATATTACATCATCTTCACAAATCAAGTCACCATCAATAGAACCATCTATTTTTAGAAGCCCATTACCAGTAACAGAACCAATTATATAACATTGTTGACCAATTAAAGTTTCAATTCTATTTACATCTTTTTCTTTGTTCGTAAACATATATATTCCCCTCCAATTTTAATTAAATTATTTGTTTTATATAGTTATATTTTCAAATGATAATAATTTTAGAAAATTGTATAATTATTTTAAATAATAATAAATATTATGCTCTATAATGAATAAAACAAAGTGAAAAGGTTAATATTATAAATGTAATCGGAGTTAAATCTCCATTAGCATAAAATATATTATTTTATAAATGTAATCGGAGTTAAATCTCCATTAGCATAAAATAAATTATTTTATGCATAACCCCCCCATCCCCCTTGGGACCGATAATACGGTCCCTTTTTTGATTTAAAAAAGATATTAATATTGTACAAGGAAATACTTTTATTGTTTTATTTAATGTTTATCGAGCTAATCTTAAAAGTAGAAGTTTTATCACTATTAGGTACAAGGTCTAGAATTAGTTCTACAGTATAATTTTTTGTTTCATTTAACTCGCTTGTTCCCTTAAAATTTAATGTCCATAAGATTTTTGTGGTTTTACCTTGTTTGTCCCAATTAGAATCTTTGAAAATGGCATCCTGAAAATTAAAACTAATTTTTTGGTTAGACAAATCACCTAATAGTGAAATATCATTACCACTTAGATCAGGTGCGAAAAGATCTTTTGATATATTTAATTCAGCAACTGGAAAGTTTGCCATCAGATTTATAAAACCTAAAATAGTGTTTTTACCCATATAATCATCAGTGTAGATATAGTCAAAAGACATTAAGCTATTTTTAATTTGAATATAACTGGTAAAAGTCGCTTTCCCATCTTTAATATTTCCAGATAAAACTTTAGGCGTCTTATTATTTTTACTGTCGATAAAACCTAAGATATTGTTTGTGCTACAAAATATATCATTAAATTTTTCACCATCCCAAGAAAAAACATGTTGAATGGGATTATTCTTTATTGAAGATTGAGTAAATATCTCAGGTATGTTATTTCTAGATATGTCCATTAGAGTGATTCTCATTGGCCAATTTAGATAATAGTTTCCAACGGTATTGACTTTTTTAGCAGGCTCAAGGTAATAGCTTTTATCTTCTGAATTTATTTGAATATAATATTTGTCCTTCTCTGTTTTTATGTAGAGAATATCCTTAATTCCGTCCCCTGTTAGATCAGATTGCATAACTTTGGTTTGATTGACAATACTAAATGTACTTATTGAACTTTTTCTTATTAATAAGAAGAATGTAAGTATTATGGTAAAGACAATAATAGCTAGAGCATAATAAATAAATTTCTTCTTGAAAAAAATTACCTGTAACTTCATATATTCCACCCCCCTCCTTTAAATTATATGTAACAAATATATATTTAATTAATTTATATTAAAAAAATTTTTAAAAATTCATATTAATTAATACAAAGAGGTGAACTTATGAAAAAATGGAGTAGATTATTAAAAAAAATAACAAGCGTTTTTATAGTTCTTATTATGGTGGTTAGCTTATCTGCCTGTAAATCTAATCAAAAACCAAAAGATGAAACACAAAAAAAACTAAATATATTCCTAGATACAACTGATGATTATTCTTCCCAAGTAATTAAGTATTTGATAGATGATTATAAAAAAAACAATCCTGATATTGAAATAAAACTAAATGATGTATTAGGAGAAAAAAGTGATATCATGGAAACTATTAACCTAGGAAACGAAATTGATGTGATTTTCACAGATAGGAATAGTCTTATTGAACTTAGCAAAAAAGGAGTTTTGAGTGATTTGAAAGGTGCTTATTCTGACAATGCTATAGGTGATAGATATTATGACATTATGGGGTCTTATGGAAGAATAGGTGATAAATATTATGGTATAGGAGTTGTACCATATTCTATTGAGTTATTATATAATAAAGCAAATCTAGAAAAATTAAATATATTAAGTCCTAAGAATTCAGAAGAATGGTTAAATGTGTTAAAGCAGATTAATGATAAACAAATAAAAACTCCAGTTGTACTTACAGAAGATATAGATGCCAATGGTTACCTATTTTCCTTATTGGGGAGCAAAGCGATAAATATACATGAACTTGAGGAAAGTTATGATAGTGGTGAGGAAGCATACAGAAAATTAATAAAGGTACAAGGAATATTTGATGAATTTAATTTACTTAAAAAAAATAATATAATTACTAAAAATTGTTTTGAGTTAGGTAATGAACAAACTATTACTAACTTTAATAACAGTGATTCACCGCTGCTGGTTTGTATTTCTTATTTTAATTCTAAACTCAACGGAAGTAATATAGGTTTAATAGAAGATTATGCTAATAAATCCAATTACTTTAGTAATGTGCCTATTATAATAAATTCTTTATTAAGTGTTCCTGTAAATGCAAAGAATGCGGATAATGCTACTAATTTTATTAAGTATATATACAGCGATGAGGTTCAAGCAAGAATTGTCCAAAAGGAAATTATAAGTGGAAATAAGATTGCAAATAATAAAATATCCGGTATTGGTAAAATAATGGTACAACATATGTACAAAGCTAATGATAATAGTATGATTTTACTATATAATTTACCTGACATTATTAAAAATAATGTACTTAAAGCTTTGAAGTCGATTTTAGATGGTGGTTATAACTCTAAAGAATGGGAAGATATAATAAAAGAAAGTTATAAATAAGATAAAAAAAGAAGTATGAAATTAAATTTCATACTTCTTTTTTTGTTTGTATACTATTTTTTCCCAAGTTATTTTTTACAATGTTCACATAAACCATAAAAATATATTTTACTATTTATTACTTCATAGCTGGTATATTGTTTTACATCTTCGTTTATATTTGAAAAATGTATGCCTTCTATGTCATCAACCCTACCACAACTTAGACACTGTATGTGAGGATGTGAAGACATATTTCCATCATATCTAAAGTTACCTTCACCTACATTAAGTTCTATTATTAAGCCAACTTCTATAAGGGTTTTTAATGCCTTATAAACTGTAGCCAAACTCATAGTAGGATATGTTGGTTGTAGAGCATTGTAAATTATTTCCGCGCAAGGATGTTCTTTTGTTGATTGAAGATATTTATAAACAGCAATACGTTGAGGTGTGAGTTTTAATTTTTTCTCTTTAAATACTGTTGTAATATTATCCATATACACCATCCTATAATATTATTTATTTTATTATAAGTTTTATTATATAATAAAAACTATTACTTGTCAAAAGAAATAGAAATTCAATTTTTTTTTTGATTTTAATTCATTTATAGAATAAGTTACATATATTAGTATTAGAGAGAGGAGCGCTGATAATTTGAAAAAAACCTACGTATTGGACACCAATGTTATTCTATATTCACCCAGTGCTATATTATCTTTTGGAGATAATGATGTAATAATACCAGAAGTGGTATTAGAAGAATTAGATAGTTTTAAGAAAGATAAAAGTGATTTAGGTGCTAATGCCAGATATGCATCAAGACTTATTGATAAACTTCGCAAAGAAGGAAAACTAAATGAGGGCATCGATTTAGAAAGTGGGGGAAGACTTAGAGTAGAAATGAACCACTATGATACTAAAATACCTGCTTCTTGGAATAGTAAAAAAGCTGATAATAGGATATTGCAGGTATGTAAAGCTCTTAAAGAGCAAGGGGAAGATGTATGCCTAATAACTAAAGATATATTTCAAAGAATAAAGGCAGATGCTTTAGATATAAGTGTTGAAGATTATTACGAAAAATTTGTACCAGAATATGATGATCAATATACAGGAAGATTAGAGGTATTTGTGTCTCCAGAAAAACTTCAGGAGTTTTATAGCAATAGAAGTTTAGAAGTTACTGCTTTACTTAAATATGATGAGGAATCTGGTGAATATACAACTCCACATTTATACACAAATCAATTTTTAATAATTCATTCAGTGGAAAACCTAAAACAAACTGCATTAGGCAGGTATGATGGGAAAAGTATTATACCACTTTATTTTAAAGATAGTAATCCTTTAGGGGTATCACCAAGAAATGTAGGTCAAAGATTTATGTTGGAAGCTTTAAGTATTGATGCAGTAAGAGCCCCACTTGTAATTATTAAAGGTCCAGCAGGAACAGCTAAAACATTATTTTCATTAGCGGTAGGGCTACAAAAAATATTACAGGGAAATGATGAACACCACCTTGGTGGTGACCATTACAGAAGGATTTTAATTTGCAGACCTAATATTACTATGGATGAGGAGATAGGGTTTTTACCTGGGACTGAGCAAGAAAAAATATCACCCTTTATGAGACCTATATTCGATAATTTAGAGATACTTGTGGAATCTGATGAAAAGGAACGTTACAAAAATGAGAAGCAATTATTGGATAAGATAAAAGACTTGTTTGATAGGAGAATCATAACCACTGAAGCAGTTGCTTACCTTAGAGGCAGATCTATAGTTAAAAATTGGGTAATTATAGATGAGGCACAAAATTTATCGCCAAAACAAGTTAAAGCAATAATAACTAGAGTTGGTGAGGGTACTAAGTTGGTTCTTATCGGTGACCCAGAACAAATAGATCATCCTTTCCTTGATTCAAGATCAAATGGGTTGTGTTATGCATCAGAAAAAATGAAAGGCAGTGATTTGTGTTATCAAGTAACACTAAAATATGATGAATGTGAGAGGTCGCCGCTAGCATATGAAGCCTCTAAAAAATTATAAATAACATTTTTTAGAAGAGAGTATATTAATTTATACTCTCTTCTTGTATGAAATTATCATATAAAAGCTATATTCACAAAAATTACATATAAAATTTGTTTTCAAACATAGAATTTTCATGTACAATGTGATAGTACATAATAAAGAAAAGGATGGGTAACATGAGAAAAATAAAAAAAAGCAAAAAAAACAAAACTCGTACAAGCACACTTGTTTTATTATTTATAGTATTTGAACTTGTTTTCACAGCAATTACTGGCCCATTTATGGTTTATTATGGTCCGTTTAAAAATGTAAAGACAACAGTAGTAGGTGCGGCAATGACTACACTTACATTACAATGGATGGCAACAACATTTTTATCAGATGCGAAAATAAAAGAAATTATGAGTGAACAAAAAGTAGAAGCTTTAGTACAAGATAATTCAAAATCAGCAGTAACCATAGAAAATAAAAATGATAATAGTATTGAAAGATATGATGTAATAGGAACCAAATTCAAAGGTTATGCATTAATAATTAAGGACCCAACTAGGCTAAAAGTAGGTTTTAGCAGTATGCTTGGCAAAGAAGGTCAAATAACTAGTGATATTGCAAAAGATAATAATGCCATTGCAGCAATTAATGGTGGTGGATTTAAAGATGAAGATTCAGGAACAAAATGGACAGGAACGGGAGCTAACCCAACGGGAATTATAATGACTGGCGGGAAATTTGAATTTAATGATTTGAAAAGTAAAAATTTAAAAACAGAAGTTGTAGCATTGACCAAAAGTGGAAATTTGTTAGTTGGTCCTCATAGTCTTGCAGAGATGGCAAAAGCTGGAGTAACTGAGGCTGTATCCTTTGGACCAGCACTTATAGTTAATGGTCAGAAAACTATAACTAAAGGTGATGGAGGCTGGGGAATAGCGCCTAGAACAGCTATAGGGCAAAGAAAAGATGGAGCGATAATATTATTAGTTATTGACGGTAGACAAAGGAGCAGTTTAGGGGCTACACTTCGAGAGGTTCAAGATAGATTGTTTGAGCTTGGTGCTGTTAATGCTACTAATTTAGATGGAGGTTCTTCTTCTACATTGTATTATAATGATGAAATTATAAACAGTCCATCAGATAGTCTAGGTGAAAGATCAGTACCTTCAATTATGTATATAGAAAAAAGATAATAAGTTGAAATTTTAGCTTAGGATATTTTAAAGTTAAAGGAGAAAACATTATGAAATGGTTGAAAAGAATAAGTATATGGATAGTAGTATCTTTAACTTTGCAGTGTTTAGGTCTCTTTTACATTGATCATTATTTTTTAGCTACTGATTCAAAAGTGGTTACTAAAAAGGTTGTAGAAGATAAAAGCGTGCAAGAAAAAAACATTGATATTAATATTCCTACAAACGCAAAATATATATCGGTGTCTTATGATGCTAAATATTTGTCTTATTATGAAGATGAACAATTAAAAATTGTTAATTGTAAGGATGGGAAAATTGAAAATATAGAAGCGGAAGACGGAACTAAAATTTGTTTTGCCGAATGGCTTCCAGATAGAAACAGAATGCTTTTAGTAGAGAAAAAAAGCGATGATAATTCAAGCAATTTAATATTATATTCTTATGATGTAAAAAAAGGTGAAAAATTAAAGTCTAAAGAACTAGCTTGGGGTGGCACAAATGCTTTGGTAGAAGATATTCAATTATCGACTTTAACGGGAGTTACATACGTTAAGGTTTCAAATGACGGAGCGGGTAGCAGCATTTATAGAATTGACAGAAATGCTGATATGTCAAAAATCAATACTATACCTAAATTTGTGAGTAACATCGCATTAGTGCGACATGAAGATAAACTTGTGTATGAGGGAACAGTTTATAATAAAATATATGTTACCAATAGCCAAGAATCTATAAAAATTGACGGTGTAGATAAGCTTACGTTAATTGGTACTGATAGTGAAGACAATGTATATGTTGGACAATTAAAAGACAATTTGGTAAGCAAAGTTTATTACGGTAAAACGTCCCAAGATAGCAACCAGTGGAAAGTGATTAATCTGCAGACGCCTGCTAGTAAAGAAAATTTATTTATATCTTCGGATAATAAAGTCTATCAAAATGATGAACTTAAAGGTGTATTAAAAGATATTAATTCTGGGTCTCAAACTAGTTATAAAGGAAAGCTACTACAATTATATACTAAAGGGGTAGTATCCTTAGTAAATAATAAAATATCTTTTGTTCCTTTTAAGTAGAAGCAATTTTAAACTATGCCTTTGGCATAGTTTTTTATTTACAAAGAATATTTAAGTAATATTTTATTTTAATAATATTAAATTCAAAATAACAATAAACTTTGTTATAATAGGTAATAGACATCAAAAAAATGGATATAAAACGGCTTAACGTAGAAAGTAACAATAAGATGTCGTTATAAATGAGGCATTAATATGAGGGGGTATAAATATGGATACACAATTAATATTAGGTAAGATTTTGATGATACCAGCAATTTTAATAGCATTTACTTTTCATGAGTATGCGCATGCTATAACAGCAGATAGGTTAGGAGATAAGACTCCTAGATTTCAGGGAAGAATTACGCTTAATCCAATTGCTCATATAGATCCAATGGGATTTATTTTGATTTTAATAATGGGATTCGGGTGGGCAAAGCCAGTCCAGACAAATCCAAGTGCCTATAAAAATTATTATAAGGATGATTTGAAAGTTTCATTTGCAGGTCCATTTGCAAATTTGATTATTGGATTTATATTTGCAATTGTTACTGTGCTATTTTGGAAATATTCGCCGACTAAAGGTAATATATATTTCATTTTAATAGAGATATTAAAGACTACGGTGTTTATAAATTGTTTGTTATTTTTTCTTAATTTAGTACCAGTGCCAGGCTTTGATGGATATCATATAGTTAGAGATTTGTTCCCAAAGTTTTTTTATAATATGACAGATACAATAACTAGATATCAATTTATTATATTTATGGTACTAATATTACCTATATTACCTAATAACCAATCAGTTTTTACTTATATTGTGCAAGTACCAGCGCAGTGGGTAAATGATATTTTTATAAATATAGCATTAATGCTTTAATAAAAAAGTGGATTTTATAGGAATTAATAATTTAAATATTTTAATTTAAGGAGAAAAATATATGCGTTTAAGGAAAAAATATTGGGCTAGACCAGAGCTAGAGTCTAGTCATATTGTAATAACAGATCACTATGCTCATACAGGAAAGTGGAAGTCCGAATTTGAAAATGATAATGAAATACATTTAGAACTTGGTTGTGGTAAAGGAAGATTTATTGCGGAAAAATCTAAAAAAAATCTTAATATCAATTTTATAGGAATGGATTTAAAAGATGAAGTGTTAGTGTTCGCTCTTAGAAAAGTATTAGAAGTAAGAGAAGTAAAAGGAGTTCAGAATATAAATGTACGTCTTATGCCAATAAACATTGCGTTTATTGATGATGTGTTCCAAAAGGATGAGATAAGTAGAATTTATATAAATTTCTGTAATCCTTGGTTAAAAGATAGACATAACAAAAGGCGATTAACACATACTAAATTTTTAGCAAATTATAAGAAGTTTTTAAAACCAGGATCTGAAGTATGGTTTAAAACAGATAATGTAGAATTATTTGAAAACTCATTAGAATATTTTAAAGAATCTGGGTTTAAAATATTATTTTCAACTCTTGACCTTCATAGTAGTGATTTTAAAGATAATGTAGTTACAGAATACGAAGCTAAATTTGCAGAGTTAGGCATGAAAGCTATGTTTTTGCAGGCTAAATTAATTTGAGATAAATAAAATCTAAAGAAAAAATAGTGTAATCAGTATGAAGTTTCTCTTGCGTGGCAGCAAATAAGAGTTTGAAACGTGAAATTCAATTAAGAAATTCTAATCTTTTAAAAATATAAAATTCTCTTTCACTCACATTCGGCGTTGCCGGTTCGCTAGCCTTCCTTCCAGTCAGGCTCACGAGAATTTTATATTTTCAAAAGAAGAATTTTAAATGGAATTTCAATGTTTCTGCTCTTCTTATTTGCTGTCACTCCTGGAGAAACTTCATACCATCGCATTTACGCTAAAATGGATAGCAAATATAATTAAAACAATTATAAAACGATGGGAATTCTTATTTATTGACATAGTTAATGGAATGTTATAAACTTAATTGTATGAAGTATATTAGATATTATTAATTTGAAAAAAATTTTAAGTTAGCATATTACTATAAAATTGAATATATGTTTTTAGGTGCCTTTTATTAATGAATCTACTTTAGTAGATAAAGCTACATTTAGTAGATGAATTGATAGGGTGAAAAGGGAATGTGGTGTAAGTCCACAGCAGCCCCCGCTACTGTAATTGATGTATAACCACTTATAACACCCGTAAGGGAAGGGATTAGAGGTAGAGATCAAAAGTCAGGAGACCTGCCTAAAATCAGAAATATTAAGCTTTCGGCGGGAAAGAACTTGTAGAAGTTAAGTTAGTGCGATGAAAAATTGTACATAACAGCAGGTGCGAAAGCTTGCTGTTTTTTTATTTTTGGGGAAAAATCAAACAAAGAAAATATATAAAGAAAAGTATGTAAGAAAGGAGAGAAAGCAATGGCTAAAATAATGGTTCAAGGAACAGCTTCATCTGTAGGCAAGAGCATATTAGTGACAGCGCTTTGTAGAATTTTTGCACAAGATGGGTTTTCTGTGTGTCCGTTTAAGTCACAGAACATGTCACTTAATTCGTATATTACAATGGATGGAAAAGAAATGGGACGTGCCCAGGTACTTCAGGCTTATGCAGCTGGTATTGAGCCAGAGGTTTTTATGAATCCAATATTATTAAAACCTACATCAGATAAAAAGTGCCAAATTATTGTTAACGGAAAGGTTTTTGGGAATAGTACGGCAATGGAATATCATAATATGAAACTAGAATTTAAAGATATGTTAAAAAAACAGTTTACGGAGCTTGAAAAAAACTTTGATATTATAGTATTGGAAGGGGCAGGTAGCCCTGCAGAAATTAATTTAAGAGATAGAGATATAGTAAATATGGGAATGGCAGAACTTATAGATGCTCCTGTAATACTCGCAGGAGATATAGATAAGGGTGGTGTATTTGCATCACTTGCAGGAACTATGCTTTTACTTAACGATGACGAGAAAAAAAGGGTTAAAGCAACTATTATAAATAAATTCAGAGGTGATGTAGAAATACTAAAACCAGGGCTTTCAATGCTTGAGGATATTATACATATTCCCTGCATTGGCGTAGTTCCTTACTTTAGATTGGATTTAGAGGATGAAGACGGAGCAGTAGAATTTAATAAAAAAATAACTGCACCTATTGATGTTGCCGTAATAAAACTTCCACATATATCAAATTTCACAGATTTAGATGCCTTAAAGGCTGAAGAGGATGTATCAGTTAGATTTGTCACAACTAAAGCAGAGCTGGGAAAGCCAGACTTACTTATATTACCTGGAACTAAAAATACTATAGACGATTTAATTACTTTAAGAGAGTCAGGGCTTCTAGACGCTATAAAGCAATATAGCATCGAAGGTAATATGTTAGGCATTTGTGGAGGGTATCAAATGCTAGGCAATAGCTTAAAAGATCCAGAAGGGGTAGAGGGAAGTATTGATAAAATAGAAGGTATGAAGCTTTTGGACATAGATACGGTATTTGAAAATGAGAAAATAACTACAAGAGTGAAGGCTCGTAGCATTAATATGAGAACAAGTAATATAATTGAAACCTATGGTTATGAAATACATATGGGTAAATGCAGCTATGGTCATGAGGCAAAGCCACTATTTGAAATATATAATAGGAGTGGGGAGGAGCTTTCCCCCATTGGTGGAAATACTTCATCATTCGATGGAGCCATTAACGCAAGTGGAAATGTTATGGGCACATATATTCATGGAGTTTTTGATGGGGTAGAGTTTAGAGAATATATTATTAATACCTTAAGAATAAAAAAAGGATTGGCACCTAAAAAATCTAAGACCTATGAAAGTCTAAGAGAAAAAGAATTAGACAAGTTAGCAAACATAGTTAGAGATAGTATCGACATGGAGACTATCTATAAAATTATTGGGTTGGAAAAGCGAGGGCAAAGCGGGGGACAGTTAAGAACTAAAGATTGAGATGGCGAAAAGTTGGCGAACTAAGCTGGGGACAGTTAAGAACTAATTAAGAACTAAAAGGTGGGGGACAGTTAAGAGCTAATTGTCCCTTTAGAGAAAATTAGAGCAGTATATGATAGTGAGGAATTAAAATGGAAATACTATTTAAGGCAAACATAATAGATTTGATATTAGCAATTATGTTAGATTTATTAATTGGAGACCCATATTGGTTTCCACATCCAGTGATTTATATAGGGAAACTTATTTCTAAGTTAGATAAGGTAGGAAGAAAAATATGTAAAACTAATAAACAAATTAAAACCTTTGGAGGAATTATTGTAGTTATAGTAGCCTTTTCTAGTTTTTTAGTTCCATTTATAATTTTACAAATTTCTAAAGAGGTTTTCTGGTTATACCATATTCTAAATATCATATTAATTTGGACAACAATAGCGACAAAGTGTCTCCACAAGGAAGGCATAAAGATATATGATTCTTTGGTTAAAAATGATATCAATGATGCAAGAGTTAAATTATCTTACATAGTTGGGAGAGATACGAAAAACCTTAGTGAATATGAAATAATAAGGGCGGATGTAGAAACCATTGCAGAGAATACAGCGGATGGTGTTATAGCTCCTATCCTCTATGCAATGCTAGGGGGAGCGCCTTTAGCTATGATGTATAAGGGGATAAATACCATGGATTCAATGCTTGGATATATGAATAAAAAATATAAATATATTGGATTCTTTCCAGCCAAAACAGATGACGTATTTAATTTTATACCTGCAAGAATAACTGGTTTATTAATTTGTTTATCAGCACCAATAGTAAGGGGCAATATTCTGGATAGTTTAAAAGTAATGACAAGAGATAGAAAAAACCATAAAAGTCCTAATTGTGCCTATCCAGAAGGAGCAGTAGCAGGAGCTATGAAAGTTCAATTAGGTGGTACAAATGTATATTTTGGAGAGAAAATGTATAAACCAACTATAGGAAATAAAATTAAAGATTTAACTAAAGAACATATTATAGATACAATAAAATTAATGTATGGGGCGATGTTTTGTTTATTTATAATAAACATATTACATGAAATATGTCTATATGTTAAATATTAAAATATATGAAGTATGAAATATAAAACATGAGGAACGAAATGTTACTAATAGTTAAGTATTTTGGAGATGATATAATGATACAACTTATAGGACTAAAACATGATGTGAAAATAGAAATTAGAGAAAAATTTTCAATTATACCAAAACGCCAAGAAAGATGTTTAGAGGCTCTTTTAAATATTTGTGAAGAGGCAGTTATTTTAAGCACTTGTAATAGGACGGAAATTTATTTTAAATCCACGGACGAGGACATTATAAATAAAATTTTTAAGGCGCTAAATTGGGATGAAACTTTAATAAAGTGCATGGTAAGTTACAAGGGAGAAAAAGCAGTAGAGCACTTAATGGAGGTGGTTTGTGGCTTTGATTCTCTATTACTTGGTGAGGACCAAATTTTAGGGCAAGTTAGGGATGCTTATGAAATCTCAAAAGGTTTAAAAACAAATAAAAAACAACTTCAAAGACTATTTGAAAGTGCTATTGCTTGTGGTAAGCAATTTAGAACTAAATCTAAGATAAGTGAAATACCAGTTTCCTCATCATCTATGGTAATTAAAAAGGCAATAGATAGGGGTCACAAAAATTTTATGATTTTAGGTTATGGAGCAGTAGGAGAATTAACCTCAAAGTATATATTAGAAGCTCAAATAGACATATTATATATTGCAGTTAGAGATGCTTTAAAGGTTAATATAGAAGACCCAAGAGTAAAAATAATACCATTTATAGATATAAATAAATATTATGCATTGGTAGATTGTGTTATATCTTGTACCTCGGCTCCCCATACTGTGGTTCATTTAAATGAGTTGCCTAATAAGTCTTTATTATTATTCGATTTAGCAGTACCAAGGGATATAGAGGAAACGGTAAATGAAAATCCTCTATATGAAGTATACGACATAGATATGCTAGGAGACATCCATGATATAAATTACAAAAGAAGAAAATCATCAATGAAAAACAATAGGTTCATTGTGGATAAAGCCATAAAAGAATATATAGAATGGAAAACTATAGAAGAGTTATCACCTTTTATAAAAAAGATAAAATGCAATGGTGAAGATGTTTATAAAGAAAGACTAGAGACTTTTAAACATAAGAAAAAGACTAAGGATAATGAAAAATTAGCAGAATTATTACTAAAAAGCACTTCAAATGCCTTTGTAAACAGAGCTATAGTTGTATTAAAGGAGGAACATTTGAAGGGGAGGTCTAAGGAATGCGAGGACATATTAAGCAGGATTTTCCAGATTTAAATTATAACATGATTTCACTTCTCTCAGATAAAGTTAATATTCTTATTGTTGGTGGTGGAGAGGCAGCTTTTATAAAATGTAGAACTTTTTCAAATGAAGGCTGTAATATTACAGTAGTGTCAAAAGAATTCTGCCTAGAGTTTGAAAAGCTTCAGCATAAACCAAATGTAAAATTAATAAAAGCTGAATATGAAAAGAGTTATGTGGATCATAATCATATTGTTATTATCGCCACAGATAATAAACTTACAAACCAGGCTATAAAAGAATACTGTGATAATAAATGTAAGCTGTATTTAAACTGTGAGGATTATAAACAAGGGTTATTTGTAACTCCTGTTCAAAAGAATACACCTAATATGAAATATGCATTACATACTAAAAGTGGCAGTCCCAAAACTACACTTCTCATGTCTAAAGTTATAGAAGATAAACTTAAGGAATATGAAGAATTTATAGATTATACCTGTAGTATAAGAAATATGGCTATATCAAAGGCTAACAAAAAAGAAATCATGAGTTTTGTTTGCAGTGAAGATTTTTACTTTTTTTATACAAAGGGAGTACAAAATGATATTTTGAAAATGTTTTATGAAACTCAAACTTAGAAAGTTAGAAAGTATAAAGAGTAAGGGGTGATGGGGTTTGAAAATTAATATAGGAACTAGGCGGAGTGAACTAGCGCAGGTCCAAGCGAATACTATTATAGCTATGATTAAAGAAAAATTTGATATTGATGGCGAAAAGGTACTTATTGAGACTAAGGGAGATAGAATTTTAAATGTTACTTTAGATAAAATAGGGGGAAAGGGACTTTTTGTAAAGGAAATAGAAGTTGCGATGCTAGAGCAAAAAGCTGATATGGCAGTACATAGCATGAAAGATGTACCATATGATGTACCTGAGGAGTTTGAAATAGTGGCTATTCCAGTTAGAGAGGATGCTCGTGATGCATTTGTTGCATTTAACAACATTAGCTTTTATGACCTACCTAAGGGTGCAAGAATAGGTACTAGCAGTATAAGACGTGGTACTCAAATTAAGCTAATAAGGCCAGATGTAGAAATAGTACCTATAAGGGGTAATGTTCAAACTAGAATATCAAAAATAGAAAAGGAAAATCTTGATGGTATAATACTAGCGGCAGCAGGGCTTAAAAGGCTTGGCATGGAAAAGATAATTACTAATTATTTTGACGTAATGGAGATTGTACCAGCAATAGCCCAAGGAGCTCTCGGAATTGAAATGGTTAAAAATCATCCACAAGTATCAATAATTAGAAAATTAGATAATTATGATGCTAGAATATGCGTTGATGCTGAAAGAAGTTTTATGGCTACACTTAATGGAGATTGCCATGACTGTATAGGTGCCTATGCATATCTTGATAACGACCTTATGCACATGCTTGGAGTGTACAGAGTTAATGGAAAAATAATTAAAAAACAACTATCAGGTGATAAAAACAGCTATATAAAGCTAGGTGAATTATTAGCTAAAAAGATATTAGAAGATAATTAAAAATTATAATAATGTAGGTGTTAGTGCAAAAACAGAAAGGGGATACCAATGGGAGAGGTTTATTTAATGGGAGTCGGCCCAGGAGACGAGGAACTTATAACTCTAAAAGCCATAAGATTACTCGGGAAATGTACAGCAGTTATGTATGATAGATTAGCAAGTACTAGTGTGCTTAAATATCTAAAAGAAGATTGTGAAATATATTATTGTGGAAAAGAGCCAGGATGCCATTATAAAACTCAGGAAGAAATAAATGAAATGCTTGTGTCTCTTGCTAAAAAGGGGCACATAGTTGGAAGAATAAAGGGAGGAGATCCCTTTGTATTCGGACGTGGTGGCGAGGAAGCAATAGCTCTTATAGAAAAAAATATAGAATTTGAAGTTATACCTGGAATAACATCACCAATAGCGGTACTAAATTATGCGGGAATACCTATCACTCATAGAGGTATAGCCCAAAGTTTCCACGTTTTCACAGCGATGACTGCAGAAAAACTTAATATTGACTTTGATGCAGTGTCAAGGCTAACCGGAACTTTAGTTTTTATGATGGGTTTTAAAAACTTAGAAAAGATAACAGAAAATCTTATATCTAATGGGAAAAGTCAAGATACACCTTGCGCCGTTATAATGAGAGGAACTACATCAAAACAAAAAAAAGTAGTGGGAACTCTTAACGATATTTTAATTAAAGTGCAAAAATCAGAGATATCATCTCCTTGCATTATTGTAGTTGGAGAAGTAGTTAATTTTAATGATCAATTTAATTGGTATGAGAAGAAACCACTATTCGGTAAAAATATTTGCATAACTAGATCAAAAGCACAATCAAAGGAATTAAGAGAAACATTAATAGATTTGGGAGCAGAAGTTCTTGAGATAAATTCCATTGAATTTAAGAATACTACATATAACCTAAATGATTACAGAGCAAAGTTTATGGATTATGATTTTTTAACTTTAACTAGTGTTAATGGAGTAAATTTCTTTTTTGATTACTTAAAAGATATAGAATTTGATTTAAGAGATCTTAAAGTTAAAATTGCAGCCATTGGACCAGCTACTGGGAAGGCTATTAAAGACAGAGGAATTATGCCGGCCATTGTGGCGGACCATTTTGTAGCAGAGAGTTTGTTTGATAAAATTAAGACTTATATAAAAGCTGGAGACAAAGTGCTAGTACCTAGATCAGAAGGTTCAAGGCCTTATTTGGTAGAAGCATTAAGAGATTTTGGATGTTTTGTTGATGAAGTGTTTACTTATGAAACTTTATGTGGCAAATTACAAACTGGAAATGAAATTAAAGATGTAGATTTAATAGTCTTTACTTCACCATCTACAGTTAAAAATATGATTACAATGGTAGGGCTTGATATCATAAAGTCTAAAAAGGCACTTGCAATAGGGCCTATAACTGCAAAGGCTTTAGTTGATCAAGGAATAGATCCAACTATTTGCGATGTTTTCAGCGTACAAGGAGTTATAGAAAAACTTTTGAAAATATAGAACCAGATTAGTGGAAATTTATTAACATTAAAGATGATAAGTAATAATAAATTGTGGATAAGTATAAAATATATTTAATTAGGAGTGGATAACTTTGTTCAAAAGAAATAGAAGATTAAGAGAAACAAAAAATATAAGAGATTTAGTACGTGAGACAGTATTAACATCAGCTGACTTTATATTCCCTATATTTGTAGTTGAAGGTGAAAACATTAAAGAAGAAATATCTTCAATGCCAGGAAATTATCATTTTTCACTAGATAGGCTTCATGAAATCATAGAAGAAGTTGAAGAAGTGGGACTTCGTGGAATAATTTTATTTGGGTTGCCAGAACATAAAGATGAAGTTGGTTGTGGCGCTTATGATGCAAATGGGATTGTACAAAGGGCGGTTAGAAAGGTTCGGGAGTTATCGAAAGATTTAGTTATAATAACAGATGTATGTATGTGCCAATATACTAGTCATGGCCACTGTGGAATATTAGAGAATGCCAAGGTAGATAATGATAAGTCCTTAAAATATATAGCGGACATAGCACTATCTCACGCAGTGGCTGGCGCGGACATGATAGCACCGTCAGACATGATGGATGGACATGTAGAGGCTATAAGGAAAATCTTAGATAAAAATGGATTTAAAGATATATCTATAATGGCTTATAGTGCAAAATACTCCTCAGCATTTTATGGACCCTTTAGAGAAGCTGCAAATTCTGCTCCACAATCTGGAGATAGGAAAACATATCAAATGGATCCAGCAAATATAAGAGAAGCAATGAGAGAAATAGAAGCCGATATAGAAGAGGGCGCAGATATTGTAATGGTAAAACCAGCTCTATCATATTTGGATGTAATAAGATGGGTTCGTGATAGACATGATGTGCCAATAGCAGCTTACAGTGTTAGTGGAGAATTTGCTATGGTAAAAGCAGCAGCAAAAATGGGCTTAATTGATGAGAGAGCTATAGCTATGGAAATGCATATATCTATGAAAAGAGCAGGAGCAGATATGATAATTACTTATTATGCATTGGATTTATGTAGATGGCTTAGGGAATAGGTTTCAAAGCGTCAAAGCGGGGACAGTTAACAACTATTTGTAATATTAGTCAAAGCAACCCCAAAATGTCAAGATCTAAGGAATATAGAAATAAAACTTTACATTAAGAAAAGAGGGAATTACTATGAGAAATTTAGATATATTTAAAGAATCAGAGAAATATATGCCAGGTGGAGTTAATAGCCCTGTTAGAGCATTTAAAGGAGTAGCTGTAAATCCACCAATTATAAAAAAAGGTAAAGGGTCATACATTTACGATGAAGATGGTAATAAATACATAGATTTCGTATACGCTTGGGGACCAATGATACTCGGTCATTGTGATGATGATGTAGTAAAAGCTATACAAAACACAGCAGCGGAAGCGATTGCCTTCGGTGCACCTACGGAAATAGAACTAAAACTAGCAAGACATATTTGCACAACTATAGATAATGTAGAAATGGTTAGAATGGTAAACTCAGGTACAGAAGCTACAATGAGTGCTGTTAAACTTGCTAGAGGGTACACGGGAAAAAATAAAATAGTGAAATTTGCAGGTTGTTATCATGGACATTTTGAAAGTTTTCTAGTTGAGGCTGGTTCAGGAGTTATGACCGCCGGCATAGCAGGTTCTGCTGGTATTCCAAAAGAAAGTATTTTAAACACATTAATTGCAAATTATAATGATTTAGACAGTGTAAAAAAATTATTTGAGAAATACGGCGAGGATATAGCATGCATAATAATTGAACCAGTTGCAGGAAATATGGGAGTTATTCCAGCTGACAAGGAATTTTTGGTGGGTCTTAGAGAATTATGTGATAAATATAAGAGCCTACTTATATTCGATGAAGTAATGAGTGGATTTAGAGTAGCATATAAAAGCGCACAAAGCATTTATAAAGTGACTCCAGATTTAACAACTTTTGCAAAAATCATGGGAGGGGGACTTCCTTGTGGCGTCTTTGGTGGTAAAAAAGAAATAATGGAGTTATTATCACCTATGGGACCAGTTTATCAAGCTGGTACTATGTCTGGGAACCCAGTAGTAATGGCAGCAGGTTACGCGACCTTAACTAAACTTTATAATAATCCTAGTCTTTATGAACACCTTGAGAGATTAGCCGCAAAACTACAAAATGGATTAATCGATATTGCTAAAGAAAAAGGTATACCTATGGTAGTTAATAGGTGTGGCTCAATGCTTACTGCTTTCTTTACAGATAAATTAGAAGTTAAAAATTATTCGGATGCTAAAAGTTGCGATACGTTTATGTATGCAAAATATTTCGAACATATGATAAAAAGTGGCATAAACATTTCACCATCTCAATTTGAAGCACTATTCTTATGCGTTAAACATACAGATGAGGACATTGAAAAATTCTTAGAAGCATTTAAGAGTTTTAATAAATAATAATATCCAAATAGAAAACAATCTTTATAAAAGCCAGCATGAATAAAGTTAGGATAGTAGAGCGTTCGTTAACAGTGTCTAAGTTTATTCCATATAAAATTCCCTATGGGAACCATTCGACGTCCTGTCTCAGGGTTCCGCGCTACCCATCCATGGTCCGCTTACGGGAATTTTATACTCCATAGACTAAGACACTGTAAACTTACTATATACTATCTTTCACTTTATACATGCTTATCCTCTTATAAAGTAAAACCATATTAAAATTGTTATTTTTAATTTCCATCACAAATAAGATCTACCGTATCCGTAGGATCATTGATATTTATAATATTAGATATATACGTACTAATATAAATCTGATATTATAAATTTTTCAAGGCGATGGCCTTCTGATTAAGGTTAACCACTATTAATATATTTGTTAATTTGTTGCAATAAAACAAATGATAATTTATCTATTTTTATTAGAGGATGCTGACAGGAGTATATATCGCGTAAGATGCGATTGAGCAAGCCTTAGTAATTCTTAATTTATTTTATTTACAGATGCGTGAAGGAAAACACATGTTTGAGCACACAACAATTGAGAATTGTTGTGTACCTATTAGGAATACTAAGGGGCAGCGAGTTTGTGTTTTTTAGCAGTTGTAAATATAATAAATTTTAGAATTACTTAGCGACGCGAACGCATCTCTAGTGATATATACTTCTCGTTATAGCATACGCTAATAAAAAATTGTTACTTCATATTTGTAGATTGTTACACACTAGAATAAAATAGGCGGTGTAAATATGAGATTTATTAAGGACAACGAATTTATTAGGGGCAATTGCCCAATGACTAAGGAAGAAGTAAGAATATTAAGCACCGTAAAACTAGAACTTGAAGAGGATTATAGGGTGCTAGACATCGGAGCTGGAACGGGATCTGTAAGCATTCAGATTGCTGAGATATGTAAAAATGGTGAAGTTATAGCTATAGAAAAAGATATTGATGCACTAGAGATTATAAAACAAAATAAAGAAAAATTTAAGACGAGTAACTTAGAAATAATAGATGCAGAAGCCATGGAAATAGAGTCAAAAATAGTAGGAGAATTTGATGCTATATTTGTAGGTGGAAGTGGGGGAGATATAGCCGATATTATAAGGAGTTATGGTAAGAAACTTAAAAAAGACAAATATATAGTTTTGAATTTTATAACTATAAACAATGTGTATAAAGCTATGGAATGTTTAAAAGGATTAGATTATGAAGTAGAATGTGCACAAATTCAAGTAAGTAAAACCAAAGGTCAAAGTTATATGTTAATGGCTAACAATCCTATATTTATAGTTAGTGCAAAAAAACTATAAAAAAGTATATATTACGCGTATTGCAATACGCGTAATATATACTTTTTTTTGTGTGTAATTCTGTAATACATTTTAATTGCTCTTTCTAGATAATGTTAATATTTCGTAAATAAATAAAATTAAATTCGATAAATATAAATACAATGCTTGATAATTGAACATAATGATGTTATACTTAAGTCATGTTAAACAATTAACATATGTTAAACAATTAACAAACGAAGAAATTCATATCGGGATACCCTATATGAACAAAATAAAAGTAAAATTGATTTAAATAATAAAGGACATTCTTTATTATTGTGGAATAAAAGAAAGGAAGTGAGAATGATGAATATAAAGGTAATAATGAATAACGGCACAGAATATTGTCAGACACAAAATAAGTATTCGGATATAAGAAATTTTATTGAAGAAAATTTGATTGGAAAAAAATTAGATTTTAATGGAATGACGAAAATTGATTTTAATGGTAAAATTGTATTTTTGAATCCACAAAATGTAAGTAGTATTGTAGAATTATAAATTTGAAAAAGATTAGTGGTAAAATTTTTTTTAAACATAAATGTTAAATAATTAACAAATAACTTCATATTGGCATACCAATATAGATAGAATAAAAGAGAGGAAGTAATAACTATGAATATAAAGGTAATAATGAATAACGGCACAGAATATTGTCAGACACAAAATAAGTATACGGATATAAGAAATTTTATTGAAGAAAATTTGATTGGAAAAAAATTAGATTTTAATGGAATGACGAAAATTGATTTTAATGGTAAAATCGTATTTTTGAATCCACAAAATGTAAGTAGCATTGTAGAATTATAAATTTGAAAAAAATTCTTATTTCAAGTCACGACATGAAGATAGAGCCAATAAAGTATATATTAATACTAATGCATTCACTTAGTTAAGAAATGCATTATACGTAATATATACTTTTTTTTGCGCTTAAATGGTAATACATTTTACTTCATATATTTTATGTGTTTATTTTTCAACAGTATATTTAATTATGTTATATATTTGAATAATTACATTATTATGTTGTATAATTAAATAAGGACGAAATAGTTAAACATTGTAATAATAGGGGGAATATGTATGCATGAAAAAAGACCATTGGGTATAATTTTAATTGGATATTTCTATGTATTTGGTGCATTTGTTTTAATAGCAACATTATTCACAAATGCCACTCAAGAATTTGGCATTGCAGTAAGATTTGGTGTTCCTAATGTTCCAGAGAATATAATGAGAGTGTTAGTGATCATAATATCTTTAATAATGGCTTATGGATATTTAAGCCTTAAAAAATGGGGATATTGGTTTATGATAACTTATACTATATATTTTTTAGTGGTAAGTATTAATTTGTCTCAACAATATAAACATCAAATTTTTTACGGAAATGTCACATTTTCAATAATGGTATTATTATATACTTTATCGAAAAGAGGATATTTTAAAGAGGTAAAATATTCTTAAAATATGAATTAAGGGAAGCCATTTTATTTTGGGCTTCCCTTAAAAATTATCATATTATCAACACTATTAATAAACAAAAGCAAAATTATTAAAGGATCGTAAATCTATGATTGATAAACTAAATAGAACATTATATAGACTCATTCTCTTTATAGAAGTATCGTTTAGCTGGAAATGTAAGTGTTAATCCTATAATTGAGACTATAAAGCCTGGATTATAAAATGATTGCTCAGTAAGTTTTAATAGAAAAATCATAGATACAATTAGAAAAAACATATTGTAGGTTATCATTAGACAATAACCCCATTTTTTAAGCCTCAATAATCCATAAGATATTGTTAAGAGAATTAAAATGACTAATACTTTAATTGTAACACTGTAAAAAGTAGGTGCGGGCGTAATAATCCCAAACCGGTTAGTAAACTTTGGGAAAAATGATACTATTAATAAAAAAACATTTAAAAAATTCAAATCTGCAATGAAGGTTACTAATATAGGTCTTTTTTCTTTCATACCTCTCGCTCCTTAGATTAAGCCATCATATTCTATAGACGTTTACCAAAATTTATAAGATTATAGTTTATATATATACTAATAATAACATAAATTTCAAGTACAAGGGATTAAAAAACCTAGAATTTGGTTCTTTGCCTTTGTAAATACTTAGTTTTTAATTTAAAAAAGCTTGCAATTATATCCTTATAGTGTATAATTACACTATAAGGATCCAAGTACAAGATCCTTCTTATAAACATGAAAAAATAGGGGTAATCCATAAATTATATTGGATATAATAAAAATCTATTTGCAATGTATTAAAGGGGAATAAAATAACAAATTTATTTAGGAAGTTTGATGTATATATGATGGTAAATTTACAGATAAGGGGTTGGAAAATGGAAGATAAAAGAATATTAATAACTGTTTCATCTATTTCAGTTTATATTATTTGTATGGTTTTAAATTTTACAGTCTTCTTTAGTTGTTCAACACCCGTAACGATGAAAAATGGCATAGTCACACTTATATATATAACTGTTTTGGTGATGGCACCAATACTAGGAATAATAATCAAGAATAGAAAAGTAGTAAAGTATTCATCTATCTTTTGGGGTGCTACATTATTTAGTGCTTTGATATTGTTATCTATTAATATTCCGGTAATCAAAGTTCTTACCGAAAATTGGATGATGCCTTTTATAGTTTTATTTATTATTCCATTGGGTGGGCTAGAATTTTTTGTTAATAGTAATATTCTTAATGCTATAATAATTACAATTATAGCTTTAGTAATGTTTATAATTACGGTTATGTCGCTTAAACACACTAAATCAGCCAAGTAGGAAGTGTGGAGGAAGGTTTATAAGTGGAGATTAAAAATGTAGAGGCATGATAATTCCGTTTGTAGTATTTAGAACATTTGAGATTCTAAGTTCGTTCTTTGCTTTTTTTCCTGCATTGATTGGACTTATAGTTGGATTGATTATCAGAGTTATAACAAAAAAATATAAAACAAATTAAAGTTATGAATAGAATGAAAAGTTAAACCAGAATATTTTCAAAAAATGCTATTATGATCAGTTTTGATGATAGTATGGTAAGTTAATATTAAGTTAGATGAAAGGGAGAGGAAGGGGTAGATATTTTGAGTATTTCTTTTAGATATTATATAGATGAAGATTTTATAAAATTAGAAGAACTTATTTTAACAAGTTATGTATGGGGGAATCCACCATGGGGATTAAGCCATCATGAGTTTAGTCGTGGGGTTTGTAGTGCATGGGCGAATGTAAAAGATAATTGGAGACATACCGTTGGCATATGGGAAGAAGATGGCAATATTATTTCATCAGTTATATGCGAAGGTGTATGGAACGCAGATGCATTTTTCCTTTTTGATTCTTTAGAACGACAAAGAGACAGCGAACTACTTGAGCGAATGTTTCATCATGCAGAAACACATTTGTCCTGCTTTACAAGGGATACAAAAGACTATGAAAATAAAACCAGACATTTACATATAGTGATTCCACCAGAATATGATTTGGTAAAAAAGATGGCGAAAGCGAGAGGATATGGGTTATCACAGAAGGTCGAGCGGTCACTGATACTTCCATTCCCCAAAAAGAAATTTGATGTTATACTTCCAGCGGGCTATACGATAGCTGATGGAAATCAAACACCAGATTTTTTCCTTTCAAATTCTCATATGTTTTCCTTTAACTATACACTTCCAATAGCGGAAACTGGTGAAAGAGGATTTCATGATTTGAGAAAAATGCCAGGGTATAAACCAGAACTTGATTTGTGCGTATTGGACACAGAAGGAAAGCCAGTGGGAATTGCTATTATCTGGTATAATGAAAAAATGCCTTATTGTGAATTAGAACCACTTGGAGTTGTATGGTGGTGCAGACGCGAAGGAATAGCAAAAGCATTGATATATGAGGCGGTCAACCGTGTTATGAAGATGGCACCACAATGCAGGGGAATGCTTGGAGGAGACCAGTCATTATATTGGAATTTAGATTTTAAAGTTGAAACAATCAATGAAATTTGGGATTGGAGCAGAAAATTTTAGAACGGTGGGGTACATTATGAAAAAATTAGTGCATTTGAATAATTATTCTAGAGATGAAGTATTAGAAATTTTTAAAATAACGGAACAAATTTTATAAGGTCAGTTTAAGAATATACTAAAAGAAAAAACTATATTAAGAGAAATTTAAAATTTGGAGATTATCTTAAATATCGCAAAACATAAAAGATAAGCAGAAGCCTGTGTTCAAACACATCCTTCTGCTTATCTTTTCCATTGTTGCAACACATACCAGTGTTTGTGCAGCGAACCTGAGCCAAAAGCCCTCAGGCCTTCTCTATCCTTGCTTCTAAGAATTTATGGTTTTACCCCGCCCTTCGATTTCATTTCAAAGAAATGAAGAGCCCCTCAATTTAATGACAGATATACATAGCAGTATAAACGTTCTTGTTGCTAATATTGCATCTGTTTCATACTTTGTCATCGATGATATCCATACATAGGATTGCACCTATTTTGAAGTCAAAAACCCTTCTTTCATTAGAAGTTCAGCTGAGAGCACCGCTCCACCAGCTGCTCCACGAAGCGTATTGTGGGACAAACAGACAAATTTATAATCAAATATTTTATCCTCTCGAAGTCTTCCAAGGGATATTCCCATGCCTTTCTCAATATTTCTATCAAGTTTTGTTTGAGGTCTATCATTTTCTTCGAAATAAGTTAAAAATTGCTCAGGAGCATTTGGCAATTCTAATAGTTGTGGTTTGCCTTTGAAATTCGACCAATGCTCTAAGATAGTTTCTTTTGAAGGTTTATTTTCAAAGGAAACAAACACTGCAGCTAAGTGACCATCTGCTACTGGAACACGTATGCATTGGGTTGAAATTATAGGATCCTTCGCATTCACTATTTTATCGTCTTCAATATGTCCCCAAATTTTTAGAGGTTCCTGTTCACTTTTTTCTTCTTCTCCACCAATATATGGTATAACATTATCAATAATTTCTGGCCAATCAGAAAATATTTTACCGGATCCAGATATAGCTTGATATGTGCAAACTAATATTTTTGTAGGTTTATATTCCATAAGAGCACTTATAGCAGGAACATAACTTTGAATTGAACAGTTTGGTTTAACGGCAATAAATCCTCTTTTAGTTCCGAGTCTCTTTCGTTGTGCGTTAATTAATTGAAAATGATCAGCATTTACTTCTGGTATAACCATTGGAACATCTGGAGTTCCGCGGTGTGCTGAGTTATTTGAAACCACAGGAGTTTCAGCTTTTGCATATTGCTCTTCAATTTCTCTTATTTCATTTGCACTCATATTAACTGCGCAGAAAACAAAATCTACCTCACTACTTATAACATCTACTTCTGTAATATTTTTTATCACTATGTTTTTAACATTTTCAGGCATAGGTATATCTAATTTCCATCTTTTATTTACTGCCTCAAAATAAGTTTTACCCACAGAGTTCTCACTAGCAGCAATAACAGCTATTTCAAAATAAGGGTGGTTTTCAAGTAGTGTAACAAGACGTTGTCCAACAAATCCTGTTCCACCTAATAATCCGACTTTTAGTTTTTTATCCATTGTATTAATACCTCCGATTCTAATGATTAACAAATGTGAATAAATATAAATGTGATTAAATATAAAAAATGCACTTAAATATATCCATATATATGTTATAAAGAAATAGTAATAATAAATGTAAAATTGTATATGTTACTATTGTAAGTAATTATAATGTTAAAAAGTATATACTTCAAGCAATTTATTATATAGAATGATTAGAGGCGATAAAAATACGTCTTGACAATCAAACGATAAGTTATATAATTTTCCATGAGAAGTATAAGAGAAGTATATGAGAAATGGGGAATCAAGTTGGCTAAAAATGACAAAAATAAAATAAAACTATATGGATTTAACAACTTAACAAAATCATTAAGTTTTAATATTTATGATATTTGCTACACAAAAACTAAAGAAGATCGCGAGAAATATATTGAGTATATAGATGAACAATATAATGCTGAGAGGTTAACAAAAATTCTTACAAATGTTACTGAGATGATAGGGGCTAGTGTTCTAAATATTGCAAAGCAGGACTATGATCCTCAAGGAGCAAGCGTAACATTGCTTATTTCAGAAGAAGAAATCCCTTTATATGTGGTAGACCCTTCCTGCAATAGAGGAATTCTAACACCAGTTCGCGAAAATATTGTTGGACATTTGGATAAGAGCCATGTAACAGTACATACATATCCTGAAAGTCATCCTGAAAATGACATAAGCACCTTTAGGGTAGATATAGATGTAGCAACTTGTGGAACTATATCTCCATTAAAAGCTCTAAATTATTTAATAGGCAGTTTTGATTCTGATGTTATTACTATTGATTATAGGGTGCGCGGATTTACTAGAGATATGGATGGTAAAAAACATTTTATAGACCATGATATTAGTTCTATACAAAATTACATTGCTGAAAAAACTATAAATAGATACAATTTAATTGATATGAATATATATCAATCTAATATATTTCATACAAAAATGAAATTAAATGATTTTGAGCTTGATAATTATTTATTCGAGATTAAACAAGAAGATTTAAATGAAGATGAAAAAAGCAATATTATAAAAAAATTAGAAAAAGAAATGGAAGAAATATTTTATGGAATGGATATTTATAGTGAGTAAATTCAAAAGTTATTAATATTAATACAATTAAGACTATAAAGATGAAATTTTAGATGAAAGAAATGCAAACTAATCAAGATTATTTTAAAAAATAAAATATATAAGGCCCATTTAGATAAATAACAATTCACTAATATTGATATTTATTTATATGGGCCTAAGAATAATAATCTTTCTTAGTTAAACGTTTTTATGCTTTCTTTATACAAAAATAATTAATTTTTGGAATGATGTAAATAAAAAAAAGTTTTTACATATTCTACCTCATTTTATTCCGAAAATATGATATAATTTGAAATATGAACTAAATGTACAAATAACGATATTTTAACAAATAACGATATTTTAACAAATGAGATAAAAATAAAGACCGAATACAACATCCATTGTAAGATATTTTAATAATGAATTTTTAATTAAATTACAAGGTACAGAAAGGAGAAGACTAGCATGCAAAAAAAAGAAATGATAGCTATGATACTCGCTGGGGGTCAGGGCTCAAGGTTAAAGCAATTGACGAAAATGATAGCAAAACCTGCGGTGCCTTTTGGAGGGAAGTATAAAATTATAGATTTTTCTTTAAGTAATTGTTCTAATTCAGATTTGGATACAGTGGGGGTTCTTACACAATACCAACCATTGTCTTTAAATTCTCATATAGGTATCGGCGCACCCTGGGATTTAGACAGGAGAGATGCAGGAGTTAGTTTGCTTCCACCTTATCAAAGTGAAGATGGAGGAAATTGGTATAATGGCACAGCAGATGCTATATTTCAAAATACAAATTACATTGATAGTTATGATCCTGAATATGTGCTTATTTTATCAGGAGACCATATTTATAAAATGGATTATTCGAAAATGCTAGATTATCACAAAGAAAAAGGCGGAGATGTTACTATTGCAGTAATAGAAGTGTCAAGGGACGAGGCCAGTAGATTTGGAATAATGAACACTCGTGAAGATGACAGTATATTTGAATTTGAAGAAAAACCAGAAGATCCTAAAAGTAATTTAGCATCTATGGGAGTTTATATTTTTAATTGGTCAACCCTTAAACATCTATTGAAAGAGGACAACCTAGATAAAAAATCAAGTAATGATTTTGGAAAAAATATAATACCAAAAATGCTTCAGAACAGCCAGAAGTTATATGCTTATCCTTTTAAAGGGTATTGGAGAGATGTTGGTACAATTGAAAGCTTTTGGGAAGCTAATATGGATTTATTATCGGATGATAATGATTTAAATATACATGATACAAAATGGAAAATATATACCGTTAATCCTATGTTGCCACCACAATATATCGGACCAGAGGCGAGTATTAACAATGCAATGCTCAATGAGGGGTGTACTGTTTTTGGAGAGGTAAATAATTGTGTGCTTTTCCATGGAGTACATGTAGGGAAAAACTCTAAAATAACCGATTCAGTTATTTTACCTAATACTAAAATAGGGAACAATGTGGTTATAGATAAAGCTATTATAGGAAGCGATGTTATCATAAGACGTAATTCGAAGATTGGTAATGGACGTGATATTCTTGTTTTAGAAAGAGGACGCGAAATTAAAGTTGATTCAAATATATCCACTAAACTATAAAATAGGAGCGGTGATAATATGCTTAAAAATTATATAGGAATGTTAATGCTTAATGAGCAAGAAGATAATATTAAAAGTCTTACTAAATCAAGGCCTATAGCGTCTATTCCTATAGGTGGAAGATATAGAATCATTGATTTCGTACTTTCCAATATGGTTAATTCTGGTATTCACAATATTGGTATATTTACTAACACAAAATATAGGTCTTTAGTTGATCATGTAGGATCAGGTAAACCTTGGGATTTAGATAGAAAAATAAATGGGTTATTTTTGTTTAATCTTACATCAGAAAGGGCACAATTACGTGATATAGATGTATTAAGTGGTAATATGGAATATATTTATAGAACAAAACAAGATTATGTAATAATTGCTTCATCATATATGTTATGTAATATGAATTTTAATGAGGCTGCTAAATATCACGAAGAATCTGGTAGTGATATAACTTTATTATATAAAAAAACAAACAATGGGAAGAGGCATTATTTAGATTGTAATACTTTATATATTGATGAAGAAAATAAAGTACAAAGCATTGGGAAAAACATAGGAGCAGAGGATAAATTAAATATATCTATGGAAATGTTTATAATGAAAAAAACTACTCTTATAGGTATTATAAACAAATGCGTCCAGACAGGTTATGATAATTCATTAAAATCAGCTATTTATAATCATGTTTCACAACTTAATGTAAATGCATTTGAATTTAAAGGATACCTTCAATGCATAAATTCTATAAAAAATTATTATAAAACCAGTATGGAGATGTTAAACGGTAAAGTAACCAAGGAATTATTTTTTAGTAATGGGTTAATTTATACTAAAAGTAAAGATGAGGCTCCCACTAAATATTTTAATGGATCAAAGGTGAAAAACTCTTTAATTTCCAATGGATGTATTTTGAAAGGAAGCATAGAGAGAAGCGTAATTTCAAGAAGAGTTACTGTTCATGAAGGTGCAGAAATTAAAAATTGTATAATTTTTCAAAATTGTGAAATTAAAAAAGGATGTAAACTTACTAATGTTATAATTGATAAAAATACTATTATAAGTGAAAATACAGTACTTGAAGGGGATATAGAGTTCCCAGTGGTTATAGAGAAAAAAATCAGAATATAATTAAGGAGGGTTAGTATGAAAGTATTATTTGTAGCGTCAGAAGCTTATCCTTTTATAAAAACTGGAGGCCTTGGGGATGTTGCCTATGCGTTACCTAAAGCATTAAGAAAGTTGGGCATTGACGCAAGGGTCATAATACCTAAATATAGTAATATCCCATTATCTTTTAAAAACTGTATGGAAAATGTAGCTACTTTTAATGTAAATATTGGATGGAGAGATCAATATTGTGGTCTAGAATATTTAACTTATGATGGGGTACCTTATTATTTTGTAGATAATGAATATTATTTTAAAAGACCTCAGGCATATGGATTTTATGATGATGGAGAGAGATTTTCTTTTTTCTCAAAAGCAGTGCTTGAATCTATAAAATACATTAAAGATTTTGCGCCAGATATAATTCACTGTAATGATTGGTTTTGTGGAGTTATACCAGTTTTGCTTAAAGAAAACTACAGTGAAAATGATTTATATAATAAAATAAAAAGTGTATTCACTATACACAATTTACAATATCAAGGTGTATTTTCAAAAGAAGTACTAGGTGATTTATTAAATTTGGATGAGAAGTATTTTAATGATGACGCACTAAAATTTTATGATGCCATATCTTTTATGAAGGCAGGAATTGTTTTCTCAGATGCAGTAACTACTGTAAGTGAGACTTATGCTGGCGAAATTCGAACTCCCTTTTATGGAGAAAAACTAGATGGATTATTATCCACTAAATCTGAAAAATTACATGGAATAGTAAATGGTATAGACTATGGTTTATATAATCCTTTAGTTGATAAAAAGATATTTTTTAATTATGATAGTTCAAATATAAAACAGAAGGTTAAAAATAAATTGAAACTTCAGGAAAAATTGGGATTTTCAATTTGTGAAGATGTTCCACTTATAGGAATTGTGACAAGGCTTGTTAAACAAAAGGGTTTAGATCTAATTGTGGATATACTACAGGAACTCCTTAGTCTTCCTATTCAAATTGTATTACTTGGTAATGGTGATGAGTATTATGAAGATATATTCCAGTATTATGCATCTATTTACCCAAGCCGAATATCAACAAACATTATTTTTGACGAGGGACTCGCACAACAAATATATGCTGCCTCAGATATGTTTTTGATGCCTTCACTATTTGAACCTTGTGGTATTGGGCAACTAATAGCCTTAAAATATGGAAGTATCCCAATTGTCCGTGAAACTGGAGGATTAAAAGACACCATTACTCCATATAATAAATATACTGGTAATGGCAATGGTTTTTCTTTTAGCAATTATAATAGTAAAGAATTACTAGATACAGTGATTAGAGCACTTAACTTATACAAGGATAAAGATTTATGGGATAAATTAGTTCTTAATGCTATGCTTTCAAATAACAGTTGGGAAAATTCGGCTAAAAACTATATGAAATTATATAGCGATATTCAAAAGTAGGTTTTTAGTCACAAGTTAATTCAAAATTGCTAGGTGGTGAATTTTATGGTAATTGATAAAGAAATATTTAAAATAGACTATATTGAAAAACTACAAACGATGTTTGCAGAGGAAGCAATTGATGCGTCGCCGCTTCATCAATATTATGCTTTAGGTGCATTGATAAAAGATTATTGTGCTAAACCTTGGATAGAAAGCAATAAAGAATATGGGGAAAACAATGTGAAACAAGTGTATTATTTCTCCATGGAATTTTTAGTGGGTAGATTATTAAATAGTAATTTAGTTAATCTAGGTCTAAAGGATGTTTGCCAGGAGGCACTAAAGGATTTAGGAATTAATTTGCTTGAGGTAGAAGATATAGAAGTAGACGCAGCTCTTGGAAATGGAGGGCTTGGAAGATTAGCAGCATGTTTCTTAGACTCTATGGCGTCCACTGAGGTTCCAGGTCATGGCAATGGAATAAGGTATAAATATGGATTATTCAAACAGAAAATAGAAGGTGGATATCAAGTAGAAGTTCCTGATAATTGGTTAAAAAACGGTAATGCATGGGAAATAAGAAAAGAAAGCAAGGCTGTAGAAGTAAGATTTGCAGGAAATGTACATTTAATCGATGGAAATGAGGGAATCAAAGTTATTCATGAAAATTATGAAACAGTACGAGCGGTGCCGTATGATACCCCTGTAAAAGGATATGAGAATAATACAGTAAACACCTTAAGGCTCTGGAGTGCAGAAACTATAGAGGATGATTTCGATTTTTCATCTTTTAGTCAAGGCGATTATGCAAAAGCAGGTGAGAAAAAATATTCAGTGGAAGCTATCTCACAAGTTTTATATCCGGATGATAGTTATGAGAAAGGCAAATTACTAAGGCTAAAGCAAGAATATTTTTTTGTAAGCGCTGGACTTCAAAGTATTCTAAAAGATTACAAAAAAAAGGGGATTTCTGTTAGTGAGTTTCATAAATACATCGCGGTTCAAATAAATGATACCCATCCAGCAGTAGCAATAGCTGAGCTAATGAGATTATTAATTGATGAGGAGAATTTATCTTGGGGCGATGCATGGAATGTTACGACTCTCACAATGGCATATACTAACCATACAATTATGTCAGAAGCACTAGAAAAATGGCCTGTAGAAATGTTTAAAAAATTACTTCCACGTATCTATATGATTATAGAAGAAATAAATAGGCGTTTTTGTAATGAAGTGTATCATAGGTATAATGGTGATTGGAATAAAGTCAATAGTATGTCTATCATTCAAAATGGATATGTGAGGATGGCATATTTAGCTATTGTAGGAGGTCATTCTGTTAATGGTGTTGCGAAACTCCATACTGAGTTATTAAAACATCAAGAACTATCTGATTTCTATGAATTTTTCCCTGAAAAATTTAATAATCAAACAAATGGTATAACTCATAGAAGATGGCTGTTAAATTCTAATGACCAGCTTGCAAATCTTATAACGGAAACTATAGGTGATAAGTGGATAAAGAATCCAAGTGAGCTGGAAAAACTGATGGATTTTGCAAAAGATACAACGTTTCAAGAGAAAACACTTAATATAAAAACTAATAATAAGATAAATTTTTCAAACTATATATTAAGAAATTACGGAACTTCAATTGACCCTAATTCTATATTTGATGTTCATGTAAAAAGGATGCATTCATATAAAAGACAAACTTTGAATGTGCTTAATATTATGAATTTATATAACCAGCTTCGAGAAAATCCAAATTTAGATATAGTTCCAAGGACGTTTATATTTGGTGCGAAAGCGTCACCAAGTTATTATATAGCAAAACAAACTATTAAACTTATAAATACAGTAGCTTCTAAGATAAATAATGATCCTATAGTTCGCGGCAAAATAAAGATACTATTTATTGAAAACTATGGAGTGTCACTAGCTGAGAGAATTATCCCTTGTGCTGATGTCAGTGAGCAAATATCTACTGCATCTAAAGAAGCATCTGGAACTGGTAACATGAAATTCATGATGAATGGTGCTATAACAATAGCTACCTTAGACGGTGCAAATGTAGAAATATTTGATGCTGTAGGAAAAGATAATATTATTTTATTTGGGTTAACTTCCAAAGAAGTAATAGAGTATTACAAGAATAGAAGTTATAACTCTTTTGAAATATATAATAACGATCAAAGGGTAAAAACCATATTAAATCAATTGATAGATGGATTTCTAGAGACTCCTAGAATGGAATTTATGAGCATATATGATAGCTTATTGATGCAAAATGATGAATATTTTGTGCTTAAAGATTTTGATACTTATGTAAAGGCTCAGAATGAAATTGATAGCTTATATAGACAAAAATCCATTTGGCAACAAATGTCCATTATAAATATAGCAAAATCTGGCATATTTTCAAGCGATAACACTATAAAGAAATATGCAAAAGAGATTTGGGGAACTCCACATATTAATATTAAATATTAATGCTGATTTAAATTTACAAAAGTTGCAAAGGACACCACCTATAAATATCAAAATCGCAATGTAAGTTAATTGTGATGTGAGTAAACTATAAATATAAAGACACTAAATTACAACTATACAAAAATGCGATACCAAATTAAATTTAGTATCGCATTTTTTAAAATTTTTATTGATTAAATAAAAAAAAAGTTGTAATATTACTATATGATATAAACACGAACAATTATACGAAAATAAAACTTAATATTCGCAAACTCATATATGCTTAGTAATATGGTCTAAGTGTTTCTACCAAGTAGCCGTAAAATACTTGACTATGGGTGTTTTAATAAATATAGTAAAAGTAATTGGAAATCAATTATTTTTACTGAAAAATTTTATTATAAACTCCCTAGTTAACGTCTTATATCGTTATCTAGGGAGTTTTTCGTTGCGAAGGTATGGCTTAAATACAATTAACAAAGGAGAATATGAATGAAAGAACTAAAGAATAAAATATTAGAAGAAGGCAGAGTAATAGGTAGTGAAATTTTGAAGGTTGATAGTTTCCTTAATCATCAAATTGATATTGAACTTTTAAATGAAATTGGACAAGAGTTTAAGGAAAGGTTTGGTAACGATAAAATTACAAAGATATTAACAGTTGAAGCATCTGGTATAGGAATAGCATGTATTGTGGCACAATATTTTGGTAACGTCCCAGTTGTTTTTGCTAAAAAACATGAAGCTACTAATTTGGATAAAGATGCATATGAAGCAGATGTGTTTTCTTTTACAAAAAATAAGAATTATAGGATAAGAACTAGTAAAAAATATATAAACAAAGAAGACAAAATTTTAATAATTGATGATTTTTTAGCAAATGGGAATGCAGCATTAGGACTTATAAAAATCGTGCGCCAGGCTGAAGCTTCTGTTGTGGGAGTTGGAATTGTAATTGAAAAAGCATTTCAAAATGGACGGCAGTGTATAGAAAAGGAGGGTGTAGAAGTAGAATCATTAGCAATAATAAAGTCCTTAAAAGATAATAAGGTAATTTTTCAATAATTGTATTTAAAGATTTGATAATTAATATTTATAACGGGGGGCAATTAACAATGAAGAAGAAATTAGGAAGTATATTAGTAGCATTAACAATGGTTATGCCATTAATTCTTACAGGATGTAGTAGCACACCGAAAACTGAGACAAAAACAGAGACAACTACAGAGGCAAAAGCTGTGGCACCAGTAGTGGTAGGGTTTTTATATGTAGGACCTGTAGGTGACGAAGGATATACGTATTCTCATGATGTTGGAAGAAAAGAGCTTGAAAAAGCAACTGGTGTAAAGACTTTGCTTAAAGAATCTGTAAAAGAAGATTTAGCAGAAGTTGAAAAAGCATGCGAAGAAATGATTAATCAAGGTGCAAATGTTATTGTAGGAACAAGTTTTGGATTTATGGATGGAATGGAAGCATCAGCTGCAAAACATCTTGATGTTAAATACCTACATGCATCTGGATACAAATCTTCAGTAAATATGTCAAACTATTTTGGACGTATATATCAAGCAAGATACCTCTCAGGTATAGTTGCTGGAATGAAAACTAAAACTAATAAAATAGGATATGTAGCTGCATTCCCAATTCCTGAAGTAATAAGAGGAATAAATGCATTTACTCTAGGAGTGCAATCTGTAAAACCAGATGCAGTTGTAAAGGTAATATGGACTAATACTTGGTATGACCCAACTAAAGAAAAACAAGCAGGAAAAGCACTAGTTGCAGCAGGCGTAGACGTAATCGCTCAACATCAAGATACTGCAGGTCCTCTTCAAGCAGCAGAAGAAGCAGGAATATCAGCTATTGGATATAATACAGATATGGCAGCTAAAGCACCTAAGGCATATATGACGGCACCAATTTGGAATTGGGGACCATATTATATTGAACAAATAAATGCTATCAAAGCTGGTACTTGGAAATCAGGAAGTTATTGGAAAGGATTAGAATCTGGAATAGTTAAACTTGCTCCACTTACAGCTAATGCACCAGCTGGAGCAGCAGCAGTTGTAGAAAAAGTAAAAGCTGATATACTCTCAGGTAAAAACAAAATATTTGTAGGACCAATAACAGATCAAGCTGGAGCTGTTAAAGTAGCAAAAGACGTAGTAATGACAGATAAAGAATTACTAGAATTTAATTGGTTTGTTAAAGGAGTAGAAGGCACTATACCAAAATAATAACAAAACCAAAATAAAATAAAAATAAACATGGAAATAGAAATAGAAATAGAAAAAAAGAAAACAAAAATAAAAACAAATAGTATATAATTAAACATATAAAGGGTATTTAAATATAGTAAGTATGATATATCATACTTACTATATTTGTTAGATTTTGAAGTTAGATTATTTATTCAAATATTATATTTAGATTAAGACTATTTAGAATATGAATTATAATTATTTACAATATAATATTTGAATTATATTTATTTGAAATATGATAGAGAGGGGGACTCAGATATGGATAAAATACCTTATGTATCTATAGAGAACATTAGTAAGACCTTTGGAAAAGTAGTAGCAAATAAAAACATGAATTTAACTATATATGGCGGAGAAATCCATGCACTCTTAGGAGAAAATGGAGCTGGTAAAAGTACTCTCATGAACATGTTATCAGGTGTATATATGCCGGATGCTGGTTCGATTTTAATTCATGGGAAAAATATGAAATTTTCTTCTCCAAAGGATGCTATAAAAGCAGGTATAGGAATGATCTATCAACATTTTAAATTAGTTGAGGAAATGACTGCTAAACAAAATATATTACTGGGGCAAAATATAGGGCTATTTTTTAATGATAAGTTAGAAACAAAAAACATTAAAGAAATATGTGAAAAGTTCCATATAGATGTGGATGTAAATAAATATGTTTGTGATATGGCAGTAGGTGAAAGGCAAAATTTAGAAATACTTAAGGTACTATATAGGGGTGCTGAAATTTTAGTATTAGATGAACCGACTACTGTGTTTTCGCAAAGTGAAACTGAAAAATTATTCATGATAATGAGAAAGATGAAAGAAGAAGGCAAAGCAATTATATTTATAAGTCATAAAATGAATGAAGTAATGGAGATTAGTGATAAAATCACTGTTTTAAGAAAAGGCGAAGCTGTAGAAACACTCCAAAAAGAAGAAACCAATCCAAAACAATTAACAGAACTTATGATGGGACGAAAAGCTGATTTATCTATAAAAAAAATAGATAAAGAGCCAGGAGAGGTATTGCTTGAAGTTTCAGAATTACTCGTGTTAAATGCTGAAAAAGCAGAGATAGTTAAAAAGATAAGTTTCAGCCTAAGGAGCGGAGAAATACTTGGAATTGCTGGAATTGCTGGTAGTGGCCAAAAAGAGTTATGTGAAGCTATTGCAGGTATAACGAAGGTGTCAGGTGGAAAAATAATTCTTGAAGGTGAGAATCTAGTTGGGAAATCTCCTAGAGATATTATTAATAAAGGTATAAGCATGAGTTTTATACCAGAGGATAGATTAGGAATGGGTCTTGTTGCATCATTTGGAATGGTGGATAATGTTTTACTAAAGGATTACCATAAGCAAAAGGGTATATTTATAGATAGAAAACCGGTAATTGAAAAAGCAAAAGAAATGATGGAAACGTTTGAAATCAAGACACCAGATATATATCATCCTATAAAATACCTATCCGGTGGAAATATTCAAAAAATATTAGTTGGAAGAGAATTAAGCATGTCACCCAGGATACTTATTATGGCATATGCCGTGAGAGGGCTGGATATTAATACATGTTATACAATCTACGACTTAATAAGTAAAGAAAAGGAAAAAGGAACAGCAATATTATTCATTGGAGAGGACTTGGATGTACTAATTCACTTATGTGATAGAATTATGGTGCTTTGTGATGGTAAGGTGACTGGCATTGTTTCTGCGAATGATGATTCAAGAGAAGAGATTGGTATGATGATGGTGGGAAATTCGATAGAGAGGGAGGAGATATAAATGATTCAGATAGTTAAAAAGGCTGGAATTTCTAAAACGGATAATATTAAAATTAGATGTATATCAGTTCTCCTATCTTTATTGGTACTAGCTATGTTTTTGCTAATAATTAAACTGAATCCAATAGACGTATATGCTGCTATTATAAAGGGTAGCTTTGGTTCGGATTATAGTATTAAGCAAACAATTATTAGGGCAATACCATTAATTATAACTTCCCTTGGAATATCTATAGCTTTCAAAATGCAATTTTGGAATATCGGTGGAGAAGGACAAATAGTTATGGGAGCCTTTGCTGCTACTTATTTTGCCTTGAAATATCCGAATATGGATAAATTACCGCTATTATTAATAATGTTTTGTGCAGGTATCTTAGGGGGTGGCGTGTGGGCATTAATTGCAGCCGTGCTTAAAGGTAAATGTAAAACTAATGAAACGATTGTAACATTAATGTTAAACTACGTTGCACTAAAATTCATAACATATTTGCAATATGGTCCTTGGAAGGACAAAAAAGCAATGGGTTTCCCTAAAATACCTAATTTCTCCCCAAATGCAACACTACCAGATGTTTTTGGTATACATGTGGGATGGATAATTGCAATTATACTTGTGATTATAGTATATGTTTTCATGAAATATACCAAGAAGGGTTATGAGATTTCAGTGCTTGGAGAAAGCGTTAAAACAGCAATATATTCAGGAATTAAGGTTCAAAAAACCATGTATATTGCTATATTTTTAAGTGGAGCCTTATGTGGAATCGCAGGAGTTATTCAAGCATCAGCTGTAAGTAGAACACTTACTGTAGAAGTCGCTGGTGGGGCTGGTTTTACAGCTATAATTATAGCTTGGCTTGCAGCACTGTCAGCACCTATTATAGTAATGGTATCTATACTTTTTGCAGCACTCCTCGAAGGAGTATCATTTATCCAAACAGCATTTGGAATCCCTCAAGCAGCTGCGCAATTAATACAAGCGATAATATTATTTTTCGTATTAGGTAGTGAATTTTTCACTAAATATAAAATTAATTTTAAAAATATAAACTTGCAAAAAGAAAAAATACAAGAGGAGGGGAATAAAAATGAATAGTATAACAACATTTTTAGCCGCTGCAGTTGTGGCGGGTACACCTCTACTTTTTGCAACACTCGGTGAATTATTAACTGAAAAGGTAGGTAATCTTAACTTAGGTGTAGAAGGTATGATGCTTATGGGAGCTGTCATTGGATTTATGGCAGGACTCAGTACAGGAAATCCAATTATAGCAATGATCGCCGCAGCAATGGCAGGAGCCTTTGGAGCATTGATTTATTCTTTTCTAACTATAAGCCTTAGGGCGAACCAAGTTGTATGTGGACTTACACTAACTATATTTGGAACAGGATTTTCAAGTATGGTAGGGAAGTCATTGATTGGGAAAGTTACTCCAGATAAAATTAAAGTATTTTTTGTACCTAAAAAAATTCCAATACTATCAGATATACCTTTTATAGGAGATGTATTTTTTAATCATGACGTGTTTGTATATTTAGGATATATAATGACCTTACTTTTATTTATATATTTATATAAAACAGCTAAAGGTCTAAACACCATGGCTGTTGGTGAAAATCCAGCGGCAGCAGATGCAGCTAGCATAAATGTTAGTTTATATAAATACGTTAACACATTAATAGGAGGAGCACTTTGTGGTCTTGGAGGAGCATATTTGTCTCTTGTTTACGTACCAGCATGGCAAGAGAATGTAACAGCCGGCAAAGGATGGATAGCAGTTGCCTTAGTAATATTCGCAACTTGGAGACCTCAGAGGGCACTAATAGGCGCATATCTTTTCGGAGGTCTTGACATATTAGGCTTTAGACTTCAGGGAATACCTAATTTTGCAGTATCTCAATACCTAATTGATTTGTTACCATATGTAGCTACAATAGTTATATTAGTATTCGTATCAATGAAAAAATCAAGTAAAAATTCTCCCCCAGCAGGACTCTCAATTCCTTATTTTAGAGAAGAGAGATAGCCGAACCCTATTGGGGACAGTTAAGAACTTAAGGCGGATAAGGCGGGGACAGTTAAGAACTTTATAACTAAATTGTATGGCAATGATAAAAAATTGCTATGCAATTTTTTTTGTGTTTTAAAGGAGGGAAGGGAAAAATCATGGGGGACAGTTAAGCACTTAAGGCGAGATGAATAGGAGGGACAGTTAAGAACTTTATCGAAGTGGTGGGTGTTGATGTGGAGGTGGTATTGAGGGACGGTTAAGAACTTAAAGATCCTTAGTTGTTAACTGTCACCTGGGTTTTACCTGAATTTACCATGGGATTTATCCCGGCAGAGGTAGGGAGGGACAGTTAAGAACTTAGGAGTGGGTTGGTGTTGAGGGATAATTAAGAACTTAGTGTCACGACTTTATCTGGCTTTTCTCCCAACGGGGAAGTAAGTGACAGTTAAGAACTTAGGAGTGGCATAAATGTGAGGGACAGTTAAGAACTTGAGGATCAATAATTTAATTTGTTCTTAACTGTCCCCCGACTTTTGACCGGACTTTTGGTTGCTAAGTGTCCCCGGGGTTTTCTCGGACTTTTGACCGGCTTTTCTGGGCTTTTCACGAGTTCTACATGAATTTTTCCTTCAGAGAGGGTGAGGGACAGTTAAGAGCTTTAAAGTCAATTAATGAATTAGTTCTTAACTGTCCCTAGCTAATTCCCAGCTAAATCCCCCAGTCAGTCCCAGCAAAATATCAGCTATTTCAACTATTTTAGGTTCAGTTTGTGTTTTGCGTATAATTATAGTATGATATATAGTGGGAATGGTGACAAAATGAAATATGCAGTTGTTACATTTACAGAAAAGGGAGATCAAATAGCAAAAATCCTAGCTTCAAGATTTAATATTGATTTATTTTCAAAGAAACAGCAAATCGATTTTAATTTTAAAGAAGTTAGTAAAAAGATAATGGAGGCTTATAAAGGTATAATCTTTATAAGTTCTACAGGTATTGCGATTAGAGCTATAGCACCATACATAAAAAACAAAGACACAGACCCTGCAGTGTTAGTTATTGATAATTCATGTAAATATGTTATAAGTCTTTTAAGCGGTCACCTTGGTGGTGCTAATGAGCTTACATTGGAGGTTAGTAGACTTCTCGAAGCTAGACCTATAATAACTACAGCTACAGATAATTTAGGCATTTCTGCTCCTGATATGATAGCAAAAGATAATGGACTTATTATTGAAGATTTAAAAAAAGCAAAACAGATTGCTGCGCTTTTAGTAGAAGGAAGAAAAATAGGTTTTTTTGATGAAAAAGGAATAATTAAAACACCAGCTGGATATAGTAGTAATTTAGAGGATATTAGTGGATTACTGTGTATTTGTAGCTCAGAGAGTATTAAAAGTCTAAATGATCACCATGTAATACCTACTCTTAAGTTAATAAGAAGAAATATAGTACTTGGTATAGGATGCAGGAAAGATTTTTCATCTGAGAAAATGCAACTAGCGGTACTTAGAAAACTTAAAGAGTATAATATAGATATTAGGGCAATAAAGTCTATAGCAACAGTTACTGTTAAAAAAGATGAGATTGCAATAAAGTCATTAGTCGATTATTTTAAGTGCCAGCTTAATATATTTACTATAGAAGATATAGGAAATATACAATATAAGTTCTGTGGTAGTGACTTTGTAGAGAAAACAATTGGAGTTAGTGCTGTTTGTGAGCCTTGTGTAGAACTTAGTGGAGCAAGGATAATAAAAAATAAAATGAAATTAGATGGTATGACCTTATGTATAGGGGAAGTATGATATAATAGAGAAGGTATTTTAAAGAAGTAGTACATTAATAAGTGTTTTTAACAAATAAGAAGGATTTCAATGAATATTTATAGAATGCATTATAGTAGACTATAAATAATTTAAGAATAGATAATAACAATAACGGAATAAGAGGAGTGTATTTATATGACAACAGATAATAAAGAAGAAGTAATGAAAGATATGACAACAGATGTTGCAGAAGAAGTGACTATTAAAGAAGTGACAACAGATGCCGCAGAAGAAGTTACAATGAAAGACGTAATGGCTGATGAAACAGCAGTACATATTAACAGTGGAGATATCGTTCTTGGGACTGTACTTTCTGTAACTGAAGAAGAAGTAACAGTTAACATAGGATATATGGCTGATGGCGTTATCACAAAAGAAGAAATATCAAATGAAAAAGATGTTAACCCTGTAGATATCCTAAAGGTTGGCGATGAAATTTCTGTATACATTATGAAAATTAATAATGGAGAAGGAAATGTGCTTTTATCTAAAAAGAGAGCAGATAGTCTTAAAGTATGGGATAAATTCCAAGAAATATTAGATGAAAACAAAACTTTAGAAGTAACAGTTAGTGATATAGTAAAAGGTGGAGCTACAGCTTATATTGATGGAGTTAGAGCATTCATACCTGCATCTCAAATGTCAAACTCTTATATAGAAAAACTTGAAGACTTTAAAGGCAAAACTTTAGAAGTTAAAATAATAGAACTTGATAAAGAAAACAAAAATATAGTTCTATCTAGAAGAGTAATAGAAAAAGAAGAAAATGAAGTTAAGAGAGAAATAATTTGGAATGAACTTAAAAAAGGCGAAAAGAGAAAAGGTACCGTAACAAGATTAGCTAAATTTGGTGCTTTTGTAGATTTAGGTGGCATTGATGGTCTTATTCACGTTTCACAATTATCATGGAAAAGAGTTCAAGAACCATCAGAGGTAGTATCTGTTGGAGAAGAAGTTGAAGTTAAAGTTTTAGATTTTGATAAGGAAAAAGGCAGAATATCTCTAGGACTTAAAAACGAAGAAGAAAGTCCTTGGAGTACTATAAAAACTAATTACAAATCTGGTTCTATAGTTGAGGGAACAGTTGTTAAATTAATGGACTTTGGTGCTTTTGTACAACTTGAATCAGGAATAGAAGGACTAGTTCATTTATCAGAGATATCAGAAGAACGTATTGCTAAGGTTTCTGATGTATTAAAAGTTGGAGAAGTTGTAAAAGTTAAAATCGGAGAAATAAACGAAAAAGATAGAAGAATTAGCCTAAGTATTAAAGAAGCAGCAAGAGGCAATGAAGATTATTCTGATTACAAACAAGAAGAACAAGGTGGAATAACTTTAGGAGATCTATTAGGAGACAAACTTAAAAACTTTAAATTTGAAAAATAATTTAAAATCATAATAAAATCTACGAGGCAAAACGACTACTAGTTGTTTTGCCTCGTAGTAATTTCATAGTAATTAAGGGAGACTAGTAGATTGCTAATATGTGAAGTCTGTGGAAAACCTGCAGATAAACATCATATAGTAGGGGCGATAGAAAAGCTATAGGAGACATTAAGATTGTCTCCTATAGCTTTTGACCTTTTTCAGGCTATGTTAGATAATATTGAGGCCTAATGCATAAAATTTGGCTCGTCCTATATGATAATGCAATTTTATTCTAATAATTATGTATTCAACTATTTATTAGACTATACTTTGTTTATATATTAATATAACATAAATTTCAAGGAAAATATTATTGTTTCAATCTAAAATAGCCAGTGTAGATTTAGCCTAAATTAATAATTCCTGTAGAATTTAATAGTATTAAACCTATAGAAACTGGAGCAACAAATTTTATTATAAAGCTATATAGTTTCTCAACTTTAAATGAATATAATCCATCACTAGTAATTTCTTTAACAGCGTTTTTACTTCCCCAAACCCAACCAACGAAAATGCATACAAATATTCCACCCACAGGTAAGAAAATATTTGAGGCAACAAAATCGAAAAGGTCAAAAAAGGTTTTTCCGAAAATTTTAATATCACTCCAAACCCCAAAGGATAAAGTACTTGGAATTGAGAGAGCAAAAACTGCTAAGGTTGTTAAAATAGTACATTTTTTTCTTCCAATATTAAATTTCTCTGTTAAGAAAGCTACTATAACTTCTAGGAGAGAAATAGTTGAAGTTATAGCGGCAATAGCGACTAAAATAAAGAATAAAGTTTCAAAAATTCCACCGAAAGGCATTGCCTTAAATACTGCCGGAAGAGTTATAAATATTAAAGCTGGACCTGAGGTTGGTTCCAGGCCATATGCAAATACTGCTGGGAAAATAACAAGTCCTGCCATTAAAGCAATTACAGTATCGGCGATAGTAACTTGAATTGCTAGTGAAACAATATTTATTTTTTTATCAATATAACTTCCGTAGGTTAGTATTATACCCATGCCGAGGCTTAATGAATAGAAAGCATGACCCAGAGCTTCAAGTACTCCTTTAGTAGTTAGTAGTTTAAAATCTGGCTTAAACAAAAATGCAACTCCCTTTGAGGCACCATCTAATGTCAAAGATCTAAACATTAATATAACTATTAAAATAAATAATAATGGCATTAAAACTTTGCTATACTTTTCAACTCCACTTTTAACTCCTAAGATTACTACGTAGGCTGTTAATGCTAAAACTAAAAAATTCCAAAATAGTGGCTCTATTGGGTTGCTAGTAATATTTGCAAAATAACCACTTAATTTATCTGGAGATACAGTTATTAAATTACCTATAGCTGACCTACCAATGTACGAAAAAACCCATCCGGCAATTATAGAATAAAAGGACAATATTATAAATGCAGTAGAAACAGATAAAACACCTGCTAAGTACCAAGGTTTTTTAGGCGCTAGTTGCTTAAATGCGTCTACAGCATTAACTTGAGTTTTTCTTCCTAAAACAAATTCAGAAATCATTACAGGTAGACCTATTAAGATTATGCATGCTAGGTATACCAAAATGAAAGCAGCTCCTCCATTTTTACCAGTAATGTAGGGGAATTTCCATATATTGCCTAAACCTACAGCTGAGCCGGCGGCAGCGGCTAAAAGACCAAATTTTGAACCGAAATTATCTCTTTTCATTAGTAATCCACCTTTCTTGTATAAATGTTATGTATTATTGTTACATGTTTTTAAAAAAATTATAAAAGCATTACTCTAGAATAAAATAAAAAAAATCCTCCGTCCCTATGAATATAGTTATATATTCATAGGGACGAAAGATTATACTTTTCGTGGTACCACCCTAATTTGTAATTTATTAAATTACCTCATTATTTATGCAAAAGTAAATTAAAGTCAAAACTTTAGGAAAGTTAATGATTTACTTGAACTCTAGTCATATAACGGTGACAACCGACCTCATCTACTAAATAAATCTTTGGAATTGGCACTCAAGAGTGATCATTATATACCTATCTAACACTAACTTCCACCAAATGTTAGTTCTCTGTGGATAAAATACCGATATTTTTATCTCCGTCTTCATTTTGGAAACTATTATAATTTTTTAAAACTTATGTATATTGTATATTTTTAGCCCTAAAATGTCAATATATTATTATTATCTTACAATTTATACTATAATTTAAAGGTCCAAAATTACTATGTAATATAGTAAGCTATATACTTGTGGCTATAGAAAAGCGGCTATTGTTTTTAGACTTATGGGACTAAAAAAATATGATGAGAAGATGATACTAGATATGAAAATTGTAAAAGAAGAAGTTCTTAAAAAAAGAATGTGAAATGGTATAGGTTCATAAAAAAATATAAACTATGAAAGCTAGCTTAAATGCCTTTCATAGTTTTATTTATTTTGATGATTTATCTTTTATTTAAGATAACACTTATAATATAAAGAGAACTTCCTAATTCATTATGAGGAGTTTTATTTAGTTCAACATTATAACCAAGTTCAATTGCTGAATTATATAAATGATTAAGACCTATGCCCATATCTATATGATTAGTGTCTTTGAGCATAATTTTAGTTAAGAGATTTTTATTCTCTAGATAAAAGTCAAATTTATTATTAGTGATTAATAATCTCCAAGGCTGAGAATTAATTGCAGAGGGAGCATCAATAAGAGCTTGTATTATAGTTTCATATTGCTTTTCAATAAGCCCTGTTACTACTTTGCTTTTATCTAATCTTTTTCTAGTTTCCACTGGTTTAATCTCTATAGTTGGGTATCCAAAGGCTACTAAAATTATAAAAGTTTGTTTATCTTTAATTTTAAATAGTTTTTTGAACATTGCCGGTTTAATTGTACTACCTAGCCAACAAGTTCCAATTCCAAGTTCTGTTAACTTAAGAACTATTTCCTCACCAATGAAACCTATATTTTCTAAATGGCCTTCTACCATCTCGGAAGTAAAGGCTATATAATGTGGGGCTTTAACTTTTGTATATTTACCTATAATACCCTTAAAAGTAGATGTGATTTTTTCACCATCTTCAATTAATACTACATCCATAGGTATCTTGTCAAATAGTGGTTTAGCCTCATTTATAATAGTTTTAATTTTTTTGAAATGCTCCGCAGACACTTTTGTATCTTTATAATTTCTTATAGATTTTCTTGAATTTATAGCTAACATCATAATAAAGTCCTCCATTTTAATTGAATTTTTAAAATAGCATTTGATAATTCAGTATACCAAAATAATTGTTATAACATTTGAGATAATAATTAAATCTTAGACAATATTTTTTTCATCCCAATTACAATTACTAAAACAAAAACAGAAGTTAGAGCAATACTTCCTCCTGGAGCACAGTTTATGTAATAAGATATAACAAGCCCTAAAATTATGTCAATAAAGCCGAACATTATTGAGTAAATTAGAGTATGTTTAAAACCTTTATTTAGTTGGAGCGCTGTTGCTACAGGCAATGCTATCATAGAGGACATAACAAGTATTCCAAGTATTCTAAGAGATACTGAAATAGTAGCACCCACAAGTAGAGCGAAAATATAGTTGATTATTTTGACTTTAACGCCAGAAACCTTAGCGCCTTCTTCATCGAAAGTAATATATAATAATTGATTATATAAAGAAAATAAAGTTATTATAGAAATAATACTAAGTACAACCATTATGTACAAATCTGTTTTTGTAACAGTTAGTATACTTCCAAATAGAAATGAATTAACATTTGCGCCCGCTTGACCTGTACTTACTAAAGTTATTCCAATACCTACACTAAAGGTAAGTAAAATAGCCAAGATTAATTCTGCGTATTTTTTATAATAATCTCTTAAAAATTCAATGGATAAACCACATACAGATGTAAAAACAAAAGCACAAAGTATTGGATTAAAACCAAGAATTAAGCCAATAGCAACTCCAGCAAAGGAGGCATGTGCCATGGTATCTCCCATCATGGAATATCTTTTAAGTACTAGGAAAACTCCTACAATTGGGAATAATATAGAAATTAAAATTGATGCAATTAATGCATTTTGCATAAAACCATATTCAAACATAAAAGAATGTTACCCCCTTTCTTCGTTTAATTTTAATTTGTAATTATCGATAGTATAAAGGATTCCATCACCATCACCCATTTCGAAAATATGGGTTGAATTGTCTAAAGCAGCTTTTAAATTATGTTCCACAGAGACAACAGTAATTTCTAAATCTTCATTTAATCTTTTAATAATTCCATATATGTCTTCCATACTTTGCGTGTCTATACCAGTTGAAGGCTCATCTAAAATCAATAACTCGGGGTTGCCAATCAAACTTCTAGAAATAAATATTTTTTGTTGTTGTCCTCCAGAAAGATTTCCAATAAGCGACTGCGAATGATCTTCCATACCTACAGACTTCAGACTTTTTAAAATAAGACTTTTATCTTTAATTTTCAATACCTTTCTGTGGCAATTTAACATCTCATAAACTGTTATAGGAAATTGAGCATTAAAATTTTCAACCTTTTGAGGTACATATGCAATCTTAGATGTAGATATATCAATTTCACCACTATTAGGTTTTAATAAATTTAATATCAATTTAACTAAAGTACTTTTAGCACTACCATTTTCACCTAAAATCGAAACATAACTTCCTTTTTCAATTTTAAGATTAACATTATCTAGTGCGTAAGGTTTTGAGTTTGTATATGTAAAACATAGATTTTTTATGTCAATCATGTAAATCCTCCTTGATAACTCTAAGTTAATAGCTATTAACTTACATAAAACTAAGCAAACAAATAGCTAATAATAAGTTGCAACCAATAATTGCAGCAACAAACATTATACACCTAAATGCGAATAACTTGCAACAACCCTATTTACATTATAGACAAATAATAATATAAATATATCTCATAAAATTTATATTATTGGTAAAACTATATAAGGTGATACTTTAGCTTATGGGAAATTTAATATTACTAAAGTATTTAAGCAATAAAAATGCATGTTTCATGAATTTAATTCAGTAAGAAAGGTAGGGTTATTATGAATCACGTAATTAGTAAAGTAGCCAAGGATAGTCAAGGAGAAATTACCGCTTATGAACTTGAAAATGGAGAAATAGTTTCAAAAGAACAAGCTGTATCACTTGCAAAACAAGGAAATATAAGTGGAGTTTCTGTCGCAACTTCAAAAAAAGGTGAAGAATTTTTAAGAAGTCTACCTGATGGAGATAAAACCAATAACCTAGACAGTTTACCAGTTATAGATGATAATGAAATTTATTAAATAAAAAATTAACTAAAACATTAAAGCAGGGACATTAATTTGTTTCTGCTTTAATGTTTTTTGGCTCTAGATAGGTTAAGTGGTTGAGGGGTTGAGGGACAGTTGAGAACTATGTTGAGAGGTTGAAGTGGGTGGGGGACGGTTAGCTAGCTAGGCAGGGGACGGTTAAGATCTAATGAGATAATGGGTTGGTAAGTGGGGGGACGGTTAAGAACTATGAGCTGACGAGTGGGTAAGCGAGGGACAGTTAAGAACCAATGCACTAATGGGTTGGTAAACGAGGGACAGTTAAGAACTAGGTTGAGGGGTTGAGATGGGTGGGAGACGGTTAGCTAGGCAGGGGACGGTTAAGAACTAATGCACTAATGAACTGATAGTTAGCACACTAATATATTTCCTTAAAACTAAGTCGAGAATTTTTGTTGAAAAAAGATTTTATTTGGAATACTATTAAGGGTATAAATATATTTTTAGTATCGAAAATTATAAGATCTTTTTAATAAGATGATTTTAGCTCTCAATGCGGGACTATTACGTAATTAATTTAGATAGACAGGGGGATAAACCAATGACAATTCTTGAAAACACCTTACATAACATAAAGCCACTAGATAAAGAAGCCATTAAAAAGGCATGGGATAGACTCGATAGTTTATCAAAACCTATAGGAAGTCTTGGGGAAATAGAAAATATTATAGCAAAGATGGCAGGAATTACGGGAGAGATACATAATAAAATTAATAAAAAGAATGTAGTTATAATGTGTGGAGATAACGGAGTGGTGGATGAGGATGTGTCTAACTGCCCTAAAAGTGTAACTGCTACGGTTACTAGTAATTTCACTAAAAAAATAACGGGTGTATATGTATTATCAAAATTTGCTGGAAGTGATATTACAGTTGTGGATGTAGGGGTAGATGCTGATTTAAAGAATCCTAAAGTTATAGATAGAAAAATTGCTTATGGCACCATGAATATGATGAAGGGGCCTGCGATGACTAGGGAACAAACAATTAAAGCTATTGAAGTTGGAATTGAGATGATTGATGATTTAGTTAATAAGGGATATGATCTGTTTGGAACCGGAGAAATGGGTGTTGGAAACACAACAACAAGTGCGGCAATATTAAGCGTTTTCTCTGGACTAGAAGTAGAAGCTTCAGTAGGTAAAGGGTCTGGAATAACGCAGGAGCAATTTATTAATAAAAAAAGAGTAATTAAAAAATCTATCGAAGCAAATAATCCGGACAAAAATGATGTTATAGATGTACTTTCAAAAGTTGGAGGATTCGATATTGCGGCATTGTGTGGTTGTTTTTTGTCAGCTGCTAAAAATAGAGTTCCTATTGTTATTGATGGCTTTATAGCATCAGCTGCAGCGCTTTGTGCTTATAAATTAAACCCTTTAGTAATAGGGTATATATTCGCATCTCACTTATCAGCAGAACCGGGAGCGGCTTTTATAATGAAGGAGATTGGATTAAAACCTATGCTCAATTTAAATATGAGACTCGGTGAAGGATCGGGTTGCCCCCTTGCTTTTAATATAATTGAGGCGGCTCTGTTTACAATGAATAATATGGGAACATTTGAAGATGCGGCGCTTGACAGAGATAAGTATATAGATATAAGGGAGATTACCGAAGGGTAAAATATAGGTGTGAGAATTTATGAATATATATTTGCTACGGCATGGTCAGACTGAGGAAAATAGAAAAGGTTCTTATTATGGTAATTTGGATATAAGTCTAAATGAAATTGGCATAAGTCAAGGAAATAGGGCTAAAGATTTCTTTAAGGATATAATACTTGATAAAATATATGTTAGTGATAAAAAAAGAACTTTAGAAATGGTAAAATTAATTTTAGGACAAAAGGAAATTGAAGTTACTCAAGATAATAGAATAAATGAAACTAATTTTGGAGATTTTGAAGGGAAAACCTATGAGGAAATTTTAGAGTTATATCCTGAGGAATGTAAATGCTGGAAGGATAATTGGAAGGAATTTGTACCACCGAGTGGTGAAAGTTATATTGAACTATGTAAGCGTGTTAAAAGCTTTATGGAACATATTAAAAAGCTAGAAAAAGAGAATGTTTTAATATGCGCACATTCGGGAGTAATAAGAGCTATATATTGTTATATTATGAATGAAAATATAGATTTATTCTGGAAATTTGGTTGTAAAAATGGTGATATAAGTGTAATAAAATATGAATATGGTAATTTATATATTGAGTCCATTATGCATATCTAGGAGGTGAGCGTGTATGAGCAAAATAACTTTAGTAACAGGTGGAAGTCGAAGTGGTAAAAGCAGTTTTGCTGAAAGTTTCTTCAAAAATACCGATGATGTTTTATATATTGCTACGGCGATAGTTACGGACGTCGAAATGGAAGATAGAATAAAAAAACATATAGATAGTAGAAATTCAAAATGGACAACTTTTGAAGGATTTTTTGATTTAGATAAAGCCATTGAAAAATATGAAATGAAAAATATATTGCTTGATTGTGTTACCATTATGACAACTAACTTGATGTTTAAGGAGAAAATAGATTTTGATAACATCTCTATGGAAGATGTAGATGGTTTATTAAATGATATAAAAATTCAGTTTGAAAAACTTATATTAAAAGTAAAAGAGAGTAACAAAAATTTAATTATGGTAACTAATGAAGTAGGACTTGGACTTGTCCCAGAAAATAAACTTAGTAGAGTATTTAGGGATATAGCTGGATATGTAAATCAATTTTTAGCAAGTCAAAGTGATGAGGTATATCTAGTTTGTTGTGGATTGCCACTAAAATTAAAGTAAACATTACTATTTAGGAAAGAGGTGAGGTTTGCAAGGATAAGTCTTTGTAAGCAAATAAAATGAGAGAATATTTAAATGATTTCTTGCTTTTTTTTCAATTTTTCACACGTATACCTATAAATAAAAGCTTAAAGTGTGAAAAAGAAAACTTCAGGCGTGGGTCTATATTTTTCCCCGTGGTAGGATTATTTATAGGAATCGTGCAATTTTTAGTTTATTATATATTAATAAAAGTGCTGCCAGTGAATATTACATCAGTATTTGTAGTTATAATACCAATAGTTATCACTGGAGGATTACATGTGGATGGGCTTGGAGATACATGTGATGGTTTCTTTTCATTAAAAGGAGACAAATACAAAATAATAGAAGTTATGAAAGACAGTACAGTAGGAACATACGCCACTGTTGCTATAGTATTTGACATGTTAGCGCGTTATGCTGCGGTGAGCACAATAATAGAAATGAATTTACCACTCATATTAATTGCAACTCCAATAATTGCAAGATTTACTGTGGTTTTTATATCTTTCATTGGAAAAAATGCTAAAGAAACAGGCTCAGGTAACATATTTATTGGAAATATTGATGTAAAAAGGATAGTAATTACAGGTATCATAACTATTATACTTGGAACCATATTAATAGGATTTAATAAAAGTGTTATATTGATAATTTCAGGGATATGTTTAAGTTTCCTATTTAATAAGTTCTGCGAGAGTAAAATTACGGGACTTACAGGTGATAGCTTGGGAGCTAATAATGAATTAGTTGAAATTTTAACTTTGATTTTATTTATAGCAATAAAGTAAGTTAAGATTTTAGGGGTAATAGGTGGCCAAGCTGGGTTAAGCCGGGACAGTTAAGCTTGGATAGTCAATTAAGGGGGACGGTTAGCAATTAATCGTCTTTCTTTTGGTTAAGCTATGGTTAAGTTGTTGGTTAGGTTAAGCTGTTGGTTAGGTTAAGCTTGGACAGTCAATAACTGATTATCTTTCTCTTGATGTTAGTTGTTAGTTGTAGTTGTTAGTTTAGTTGTTAGTTGGTTGTAGTTGTTAGTTGGGTAGTTGTTGGTTGGGACAGTCAATAATTAACCAGCACTTATCTGGGCATAAGCGTGGGGGACGGTTAGCAATTAATCAGCAATTATTTTGGTATGCTTGTCCAATATTAATGAATTTTAAATATTTAGCTGCTATTTCAAAATTTTTATTTATTCTACAAATATGTAAATTAATCATTACTAAGCATGACATTTAATAAAATCATTAATGATATTTTCAAATTTTTCCTCAGTGCCAATTAAGTTTATACCAATAGTGCTTAATTTAGATACTCTAGACTGACTGATGTTTCCAAGTGTGCTAGATATCTCTCTCGATTTAAAATTGCAGAAACTCTTCATTAAAACAACAGTTAAAGCTTTTGCTTTGACAAACTTTCTACTGTACTTTGTATAAAGCTGAAATTTTGATATATTCATTTTTGATGCTATAAATTCTATTATATCTTCTTGCTTAAAGTTACGTACTAGTATTTTTCTTTCACTTTTATACTCTGTTTTTTCATTTTCTAATTCATCTTTGAATTCATTTTCTTCTTTTAATTTCCCAGTATTAGATCTAAAAAGAAGGTCGAAGTAACTTTTTCTTGAACTTTTAAGGTTATTGCCAAAAAGACTCATAACAAACACATAATCAACCAGTTTAGAAGAATCAAGTGTTTTTCCTAAAAATATAGATAGACTAGAAAAAATATATTTTTCAGGACAATTTTTATATCCAATTATATCTGTAGGATTGTTGTGCAAATAAAGAGATAATGTCTTCAAATATCTATCATTGTTAACTATTTTGCTCTTAAATCTATCTTTAAAAAGATGCCCTTTCCTTTCATATTTTCTATTAAAGTACATAGCATAAGAAAAATTTATTCCATGCATTACTTTTGATATATCAGAACCATTTGCATCAATCATTAAATGTACATGGTTATCCATAAGACAGTACCCGTAAAGCTTAAAATTATGAAGAGTCTTATACTTCTTTACAAGTATTAAATACCTTTTCTTATCCTCATCATCCTTGAATAAGCTTACCTCGCTTATACTTTTGCACATAATATGAAATATTGACTCAATTGTTTTTAATCTCGAAGTTCTTGGCAAAACAATCACCTCTCCTCATAAACTATTCTTTAAATTATTCCCTATGGGGTGGGATGATATTCATATTCTTTAGTTAATAATTAATAAGTTGATAACTAATAAGTTATTAAGTGTCAGCTGAAGGCTCAAAAGACTTAGTTGCTGACCGTACCTTTGGGTAATGCCTTAATTTAATTCAATCAGTTATTAACTGTCCCCAGTGGCCACAGTGGCCAGAGTCAGAGCAGAGGAGCAGAGGAACAGAGGAATTAAGGAACAAAGGAATAACTTCTCAAAAGGCTAACTTAAGACTAACCTCATAACTGTCCCCAAAAGATGCCCACCCAAAAGGTGTTTAACCGTCCCCAAAAGATTCACCCAAGTCCCAAGACCCACAATTTAGCCAAAAGACATAGTTCTTAACTGTCCCCACCGTCACACCGTCACACCGTCACACAACGTCTCCACCGTCCACAACTCCCCACCTTTTGTCAACTGTCCACATTTTTTGATATTGACATCGACAGGAAATTATAATAGACTAATACTAATAGTAAAATAGAATAAAATTTTAGGTGCCTAGTAATAGGTGAAAAGGGAATGCGGTTTAAATCCGCAGCAGCCCCCGCTACTGTAATTGAGAAATCAAAAGCCAGGAGACCTGCCTAAATGATGTTAACAAAGCTTTCGGAGGGAAAGAACTTTTTAATGTAGTTAATTTAATTATGAATTAATTAAAAAGTAGTCGCTATCTTAAGTAGACTACTTTTTTGTTTTTTGAAGATATATTACTTACAATAATTGTTCTGAATTTAAAAATAATTGATAAGGTGGAAAACATAATGAAGAAGGCAATTTTAGTTGTAAGTTTTGGTACAACCCACGAAGATGCAAGAAAAGTGACTATAGATAAGATAGAAGAAAAAATAAGCAATACCTTTGCAGATTATGATATAAGAAGAGCATTTACTTCGCACATTGTTCTTAAGGTTCTTAAAAATAGGGATAATATTCATATAGATTCTCCAGAGGAAGCTTTGGAAAAGTTAAAAAATGAAGGTTATAACGAAATAATTGTTCAGCCTTTGCATCTTATTCCTGGAGTGGAATTTGATTATGTAAATAATGTAGTTAATCGATATAAAATAGCTAAAACATTTGATAATATCGTGGTAGGAAGACCTCTTATTTGTTTTAAGGGCGAAGAGGAAGGCGTGCCAGATGACTATTCAATAATATTAGACGCTCTAACTAAGCAGTTACCACAAAATGACACAGTAATTTTAATGGGACATGGTACAAATCATATTGCAAATGCAGTATATTGCTGCTTTGAAAGTGTCTTGAGAGATAGAGGGTTTAAAAATGTTCATGTAGCAACAGTTGAGGGATATCCAACTTTAGATAGAGTGATTCCTAATGTTAAAGCCCAGGGATGCAATGAAGTTACCTTAATGCCACTACTTTTAGTAGCAGGAGACCACGCCAAAAATGACATGGCAGGAGAAAAGGAAGACTCATGGAAGAATATTTTAGAATCAGAAGGGTTTAAAGTTAATATATATCTGCATGGATTAGGTGAAAATAGCGGCGTTCAAGATATTTATATACAACACATTAATGATGTAATTAATGAAAAATTTAAGAATGTAGGAAAAACACATAAGGGCATTTAAAATTCTGAATAGTACCAGTAGAATAGAACTTGAAATAGACAAAATTACTGGTTGAGCGAAGTTTGCAGTCGAGAGGAAGGTATTTAATGATACATGGTGGAGATATTTATACTAGTGGATTACTTGAGGGACGAGAATTAATAGATTATAGCTCCAACATAAATCCATTGGGAGTGCCTAAAAGCTTCATTGATAACATAGATAGGGCAGTAAATGCCTTAACGAGGTATCCAGATATCCAATATAGGGATGTGTTAAAAGCTTTAAAAGAATACACAAATTGCCCTCGAGAGTATTTTGTTTTAGGGAATGGAGCAGCAGAAATAATTGATTTAGTTATATCTTGCCATAAAAGTTTATTAATTGTGGTGCCGTCATTTGTAGAGTATGAAATCAATGCTAAAAAATGGAATTGTAGTATAGAGTATTCATATTTAAAAGAGAAGATTAATGAGAATGTTTTATTAAAACAGAAATATGATGAACTTATCTTTGATTATGAAGACATTCTAAATAAATTGCAAAAGGTAGAAGCTTTGATAATAGGCAATCCTAATAATCCTAATGGCAATATTATAGATAAAGACAAGTTTCAGAAAATTCTTGAATATTGTGAAAGCAATGGGAAAGTAATAATAATAGACGAGGCGTTTATAGAATTTACTGGAGATACTGGTCACAGTTTTTCAGAAAAAGCTAAAACTTACAAATGTTTATTCATTATAAGAGCTTTAACCAAGTTTTTTGCAATGCCTGGTATAAGATTTGGATATGGAATAAGTAGTAATTTTAATTTGATAAAAAATATTAAAGAAAAACAAAATCCTTGGAACATAAATTGTTTTGCAGAAGTTGCAGCCTGTTGTGTGTTAAAGGATGAGGAATATATTAAAAAAAGCAAAGAATGGATAAGCGGCGAAAGGCCAAGATTCCTAGAATCACTGAAAAACATATCCTTTATAGAAAAAGTATTTTTAACCTATGGAAATTTTGTATTGTGCAAATTAAGTGGACCAGCTCTTGAAAACAAAATGACCTCAGAGGAATTGTATAAACTATGCCTCGCTCAAGGTTTTGTTATAAGAAAAGTAGACAATTTTAGAGGACTGGACAATCAGTACATAAGGCTAGCTATTAAGGATAGAAATAGTAATGAAAAGTTATTAGCAGAGTTTGAAAATCTTAGAATCAAAAGCATAACTGAAGGAAACTGAGGGGACAGTTAACAATCAATTGAGTTGTGAGGATAAGTTAAAACTGAGGTGAAGCAGTGTTGAGGCTGTTGAGGCTGAGGGACAGTTAGCAATTAATAGAAGTTTAGATGCTATTTCACAAAAGGGCGTGAATAGAAATGGAAAATATAGTTAAAATGAAGAGTATAGTTATAGCTTCGAATTCCAGTGGTGGTGGTAAAACAACGGTAACTCTGGGAATTATGAAAGCATTAAAAAATAGAGGCTTCGATGTACAGGGATATAAAGTAGGCCCTGATTATATAGACTCAGCTTTTCATTCAAAGATAACTGGTAAAGATTCAAGAAATTTGGACTTGTATCTTATGGGTGAGGATGGAGTTAAGGCTAGCTTTTCTAGAGGACGCGGAGATCTAGCGGTAGTTGAAGGCGTCATGGGTTTATATGATGGAAAAGGGATAGACACATCCTATTCTACATATCACGTATCAAAGGTTTTAAATTTACCTATAATACTTGTATTATCTCCAAAGGCCCAGGTAGCAACCTTTTGTGCAGAAATAAATGGTATTTTAAATTTTAAAGACGCCATTATAAAGGGCATAATACTAAACAACATAACAGAAAGTTACTTTAAGTTGCTTAAAGCTGCCATTAAAGAAAATTGTAACGTGGAGGTCTTAGGTTATCTTCCGAAAGATGAGAGATTAAGTTTAAAAAGTAGACATTTAGGGTTAATTCAAAGTAGTGAAATAGAGGATTTAGAGGAAAAAATTGAAATATGTGCTTTGTTATTAGAAAAACATTTGGATATGGAATTATTAATAGAACAATTTAAAGAAAGTGAAAAGTATGAGGATAATTTTCATATTGAAAATAAGGGAAAAAGAATAGCTGTAGCCTATGATAAAGCATTTAGTTTTTATTATAAAGAGAATTTAGAACTTCTTGAGGAAATGGGCGAAGTTATATACTTTAGCCCAATTGTTGATAAAGAGCTACCAAGTGACATTGATTTCCTTTATCTAGGTGGAGGTTACCCAGAGGTGTTTATAGAGGAACTAAGTAAAAATACATCAATGCTTTATAGTATAAAAAAAGCTCTTGATAATGGACTTCACTGTTACGCCGAATGTGGGGGATTGATGTACCTTACCTTAGGTGAAAAAACTTTAGAGAAAAAACTTTTAGGGGGAAGACCATTAGGTGAAAAACCTTTAGAGGAAAAATATCTGGGGGAAGGACAGCGAAGAGAAGAACAATTAAACAATAATACCGTTGGCTTTTTCAATGGGTATTATACTATAACTAAAAAACTTCAAAATTTTGGATATGCAAAAATAAAAGTAGAGATAGAAAATAATATAGTACCTAAAAATATGAGTATAAATTGTCATGAATTTCATAAATCATTTGTTAGTTTACCGGAAGCAAAGATATTTAAACTTTCTAAAGAGGTTTATGATGGGACCCAGAAAAATTGGTTATGCGGATATATTAAGAGAAATACAATAGCAGTATATGGACATGTGCACTTTTTTGGAAACTTATTATGGTTCTGGGAAATTTTCAATTAGGTTGATTATGCTATTTAGTTCTTAAGTGTCCCTTGCTTGTTCTAGCTCAGTAGCTTAGAAAAATTAACTGAGGGCAATTAACTTAGGACATTTAGTTGTTAACTGTCCCCAACTTATCCCCAGCTATCCCTATCCCTAGCCTGTTCTAGCTTACCCAGCTCAGATAGGGCAACCGAATTAGGCTAATTAGTTCTTAACTGTCCCTGCTCATTCCCCGCTTAATCCGCCCATTCCAACTCATTACCACTTGTTGGGCAATTAAAAGAAAAGGAGATTAAAATATGGATTACATAAAAATTCCTATGGATATAGAAAAGAAAAGTTTCGAAATTATTGGAGAAGAAATGGGAGAACATAATTTTTCTGATAGAGAGCTTTCAATAATTAAAAGAGTAATACATACTACGGCAGATTTTGATTATAAAAATATAGTTTATATTCGCGAGGGAGCGATAAATGCGGCTACAGAATTACTTAAAAAAGGAACTACTATATATACTGATACAAAAATGGCACTAGCAGGTATGAATAAAAAAGCTTTAAAAGATTTAAATTGCAATGCAGTATGTTATGTTAGTGATGAAAAGGTGGCTGAGATAGCAAAAGCACGGCACATAACACGTTCTATGGCTGCTGTTGAGAAAGCTGTAGAGGACGGAGTGGAATTTTTCATATTTGGTAATGCACCTACAGCTCTTTTTAGATTAAAGGAGCTTATTGAGGAAGGGAAATGTAATGCTAAATTTATATTGGCAGCACCTATTGGGTTCGTTGGAGCTGCAGAATCTAAAAAAGAAATTGAAAAACTAGACCTACCAATGATTGTTGTGCAAGGAAGAAAAGGTGGAAGCACAGTGGCTGCATCTATTTTAAATGCACTGATGTATATGATAGTAGATAGAGGTTAGTAATTCAGACTTTTTTAATATTAAGTTTATTGTAATACCCAATATACTGAGGGGAGTAGATGTAATATGGATGATATAGTAATTTATATGTTGGTACTTGGTTTATTAATTCTTTCAGGCAGGGTGGATTCATTGCAAAAAACTGTTGCTCATATGAATTTAACTCTATTTAAGATTGCAAAGCAGGTTGGAATAACAGAATCTCCTTTAGACGAACATCTAAAAATTCTTGTTAATGATGGTAAAAAAATTCAAGCAATAAAAGAATTAAGAAAATCTACTGGACTTGGATTAAAGGAAGCCAAAGATTATGTTGATAACCTACAATAAATGACAACCTTATCAGGAGGTAAATAACTATGCTTGATTTATATGTTAATTTTAATGGTAAAAAACTTAGATGTGGATATACAACTGGATCTTGTGCTGCAGGGGCTGCAAAGGCGGCAACGCAGATTTTGTTTTACGATAATAGAATAGATGAAATAAGGATAGACACCCCAAAAGGTATAGAATTATTACTTCCCATATATAAGGTAGTTAGGGGAGAGAACTTTGTGGAATGTTGCATTATAAAGGATGGGGGAGATGATCCTGATGTTACTCATGGTATTGAGATCTGGGCAAGGGCTGAAAAATCAGAGTCAGGATATACTTTAAAAGGTGGAAAAGGCGTTGGGGTAGTTAGAGGTGAAGGATTGTACATGCCTAAAGGTGAATGGGCAATAAATCCAGTGCCTAGAAAAATGATAGAGAAAGAAGTAAAAGAGGTGCTCCCGAAAGATGTTGGGGTTACAATAACTATATTTGTACCCAAGGGGGAAGAGGTAGCCAAGAAAACATTTAATCCTAGATTAGGAATTGAGGGTGGTATATCAATACTTGGAACTACCGGCATTGTAACACCAATGTCCGAAGAGGCTCTCACAGAATCTATTCATTTAGAAATATGTCAAAAGGTAGCCGCCGGCCATAAAGATCTCACCTTAGTTTTTGGTAATATGGGAGAAGATATGGCAAAAAAAATGGGATTTAAAGCTGATAACATAGTAATGATTTCAAACTATATTGGTTTCGCACTAAACAGTTGCATGGAGAAAAAGATAGAAAAGATTGTGCTTATAGGGCATATAGGAAAGGCGTGCAAAATAGCAGCGGGATGTTTTCAAACTCACAGCAGAGTTTGTGATGTGAGGCTTGAAGTAATAGCTCTAGAATTAGCTTTAATGGGAGCACCTACTGAAATTGTAAATAAGGTGTATAAGGAAAAAACAACTGAGGGAGCAATAAAGTTATTAGGTGACGATTATAATGATATATATGAAAATATAGCAAATAAGATAAAGAAAAGATTATTCCAGTATACTTATGAAACAATTCCAGCAGAAGTAGTTATGTTTTCTATGAATAAGGGAATTCTGTGGGACACTAGAGAAAATAAGTAGGGATGGTTAAGAGCTAATGCATAAACGAAACAACTAAACTAGCTAAACTAGCTAGGGACAGTTAAGAATTAAAACAAATAGCCAAACAAATAGTCAGGGACAGTTAAGAACGAAGACATAGTTAAATAGCCACAAATAGCCAGGGACAGTTAACAACTAACAAATAAAAAACAGCCAGGGACAGTCAAGCTGAAAGCTAGAAAGTTAAGAAAGCTAAAGCTGAGCAAAGAAAGGCAAAGTCAAGGACAGTTAAGAACTAACACATAAACAGATAAATAATCAAATAGTGAAAGCGAGCAGAATATATGGTTTATATAGTAGGAATTGGGCCTGGTAGCCCAAAATATATTATTCCTTTGGCAGTAGAGACTATGGAAAAAGTTGATGTAATCATAGGATTTGAAAGAGCTGCAACGAGTATACCTAAAACCAATGTTGAAAAGATAATAGTGAAAACATTAAAGGAAATCATGGATTATATAACAGAAAACACAGACAAAGATATCGCTATAATAGCATCAGGTGATCCATGTTTTTATGGCATAACAAATTATATAAAAAGTAATTTTAATGGCAAGATAGAAATAGTACCTGGTATAAGCTCTTTTCAATATTTAATGTGTAAGCTCCAAAAACCATGGCAAAATGCCTATTTAGGTAGCATGCATGGAAGGCAAGAAGATTTTATAGAAATTGTTCGAGAATATGAAATATCTGTGTGGCTTACGGATAAAAATAACTCACCACAAACTTTAGGCAAAAAACTCTTTGATAATAATATTAATGCCACCATATATGTAGGCGTGGAATTATCATATGAGGATGAAAAAATAATAACAGGTACAGTTGAAGAAATTAAGGATAAAATTTTTGATGACCTTAGTGTGGTTGTTGTCGAAAATATATCGTTGAAAATATAAATTAGAAAGGCACATAAAAATAAAATAGCAGACTCAGTAACATGAATTTATTTGTGCCTAATTAGATATGGAGGATTAAACATGGCGAAATTATACGGTGTAGGGGTAGGACCTGGAGATAAGGAATTACTTACAATAAAAGCGATAAAAACTATTGGAAAATGTGATGTAATAGTAGTTCCAAGTGCTATGAATGGTGGAAAAAGCATAGCTCATGAAATAGCAGAGGAATATATTAATAAGGATTCAGAGGTGTTAGTTAAACATTTTCCTATGGGTGGAGTTGAGCAGGAATCTAAAATATACGAAGCATTTAAGGCTATTGAAGAAAAATTAAAAGCTGGGAAAGATGTGGCTTTCTTAACTATAGGAGATCCGTTTGTATATAGTACATACATATATCTTTTAAATTACATAAAGGAAAGCGGATACGAAGTTGAAACAGTCCCAGGGATAACATCCTTTTGTGCTTGTGCCAGCATTGCTAATGAGTATTTAGTAATTGGGAATGAACCACTTTTAATACTTCCAGCATCTAGGCTTGATACTATAAAGGATGAAAAATTTTTAGTAATTATGAAGGTTTATAAAGTAGAAGAAGAGGTATTAGACAACCTTGAAGCAAAGGGTTATAAATATGTATATGTAAAAAAAGCGGGCAGAGAAGGGCAAGAAGTTCTAAGGAATCGCGAAGATATATTAGAAAATAAAGAATATATGAGTTTAATAATTGCAAAGAAAGAATAAGTCGGGGACGGTTAAGAACTAATCACGCAACAACATCTAATCAGCCAGGGACAGTTAAGAACTAATCTGCCAAATTAGCTACAGATTACAGATTAGCCACAGATTAGCCAGGGACAGTTAACAACTAAAACAACAATACTTTATAGAGGATAGGTGAATTTAATGGTTTATTTTATAGGCGCAGGACCAGGAGATGTAGATTTAATAACAGTTAAAGGAAGAAATATATTATCTAGTGCAGATGTAGTTATATACGCGGGATCGCTTGTAAGCGCTGAGCATATTAGCTTTTGCAAAAAAGATGTAGTGGTTCACAACTCAGCTTCAATGACTCTTGAGGATGTTATAGAAGTTATGGAAAAAGCACATAGTGAAAATAAAAATGTAGTAAGATTACATACTGGAGACCCAGCTATATATGGAGCTATAAAAGAGCAGATGGATGAGCTAGATAAATTAAATATAGATTATTCTATAGTGCCAGGGGTAAGTTCCTTCTCAGCAGCAGCATCTGTTATAAAAAAAGAATTTACTCTACCAAGTGTTACTCAAACCCTTATACTTACAAGAGTCGAGGGAAGAACGCCAGTACCTGAAACCGAGGATTTAGAAAAACTTGCGTCTGTTAGAGCATCTATGGCTATTTTCTTATCTATAAGCATGATAGATAAAGTAGTTGCAAAACTTAAAGCAGGTTACGGTAGAAATGTTCCAATAGCTGTGATTGAAAGGGCTACATGGCCGGATGAAAGAGCGATTATTGGAACTTTAGATGATATAGCAGAGAAGGTAAAGGCGGCTAATATAACAAAATGTGCTCAAATTCTTGTAGGTGATTTTATAGATTGCGAATATGATAAGAGCCTTTTGTATGATAAGACCTTTACGCATATGTTTCGAGAAGGAATAAAATAAATAGTGAAGGGGATGTTAAATTGGGAAAATTATATGTAATAGGAATAGGACCAGGTGGACTTAAACATATGACAATAAAAGCAATGGAAGCCATTAAAGAAAGTGATATAGTTGTAGGTTATAACAAATATATAGATATGATAAAACCATTATTACAGGACAAGGAAATATTCTCTACAGTCATGAAGGGTGAGGAAGAAAGATGCAAAAAGGCGCTAGAACTTAGCCACGATAAGATAGTTAGTGTAATAAGTACTGGCGATTCTGGAATTTACGGAATGGCAGGCTTAATTCTTCAGCTTAGGGTTGATGAAGAAGTTGAGGTTATTCCAGGAGTTACAGCATCCTCTGCTGCAGCATCAGTACTCGGAGCACCACTAATGCATGATAACTGTAACATAAGTTTAAGTGATTTAATGACTCCATATGAATTAATTCAAAACAGAGTAAATCTAGCTGCAGAAGGTGATTTCATAATTTCATTATACAATCCTAAAAGTAAGGGTAGACCTCATTATTTAAGAGAATGTATAAATATTATAAAAATGCACAGAGATGGAACTATTCCAATAGCAGTAGTTAAAAATGCGCTTAGAGATGGACAAGAAGTAAATATATCTACATTAGATACCTTTGACGAGAACATAGTTGACATGATGTCGATTGTTATAATTGGGAACAGCCAAAGCTACGTAAAAGATGGTAAGTTTATAACACCAAGAGGGTACAAAGTTTAGAAAAATAAGGAAGATCGAAGAAAAAGATGGAGGGACGGTTAAGAACTAACAAAATTGAGGGACGGTTAAGAACTAATGAAACTAATAAAGTAACAAAGCGGTGGGTACAGCGGGGGACAGTTAACAACAATAAGCTTTTAGCATGTTTCAAAAGGGGAAAGTTCTTAACTGTCCCCGAGCACCACTCGAGCTTGAGGATCACTTAGTTCTTAACTGTCCGGGACCAACCGCTCCGCCACTCGAGCACCATTGAGCGCCACTTAGTTCTTAAATGTCCCCTAAATCAACAGCTAACATAAACAGCACAAAGTTCTTAACTGTCCCCACCCAACATCCAACACCCAAAACACCCAACAAACCACCGCGATCACCTTAGCACCATCCCCAAACACTGCTTAGTGCTTAACTGTCCCCAACGATTGCTTAGTGCTTAACTGTCCCCAACGATTGTCCAACGATTGTCCAACGAGTACCAACGATTGACAGACCAACCAACGGTTGACCAACTAGCGATTGCCAAACCATCTATTGTTCTTAACCGTCCCCTGAGCAACCGCCCCAACCCAACCATGTGAGCAATAATCCAACTAAAGTTCTTAACCGTCCCCCAAGCAACCGCCCCAACTAAAACAACCACCCTCAACTATTTTAATTTTAGGAGTTGAATAAAAATGATAGGTTTAATTGTAGGTACTTCAGAAGGAAAAAATATTCTCTCAGGATTAAATGAATTTACAGATGATATTCTCATCTCAACCGCTACTGCTTATGGTGCAGAGCTTCTGAAAGATTATAAATATAAAATATTCAATGAAAAACCGTTAGATTTGGTGGGGCTTATGGAAATTATAAAAAATAATGATATAAAAATTTTAATTGATGCGTCCCATCCTTATGCATTAGAAATTACTGAAAATGCAATTGAAGCATGTAAAATCAAAGGAGTGCAATATGTTAGATATGAGAGGCCAGCAGTTCTTGCGAAATTTAAGGATAATAAAAAGGTTATTGTAGTGGAAAATTATGATAGTCTTTATAAACATCTTAAAACAATAGACGGGGCTATTTTAAATACCACTGGTAGCAGAAACATTGATAAAATTTTAGATTTTAACTTAGAAAATAGGATAATACATCGAGTTCTACCTTCCGTTAAGGTCCTGGAAGAAATACTAGAACTAGGAGTAAAAGTTGATGATATAGTAGCGATGAAGGGCCCCGTAGGTTATGAGCTAAACAAAGGTTTTATTAAAGAGTACAATGCTAAAGCAATAATCATGAAGGATAGCGGGGTTCAAGGTGGAACCGAAGATAAAATAAAGGCTGCTATAGATAATAACATTCCAGCATATATAATAGGTAGGAAACCAATGGAATATACAACAGTGTTTTATAGTGAGCTTGAGCTAGTGAAATATATTTCAGGTTTAATATAATTTGAAGTACCGAAGGGGGAGGACAGGTTGCAAATAACTGTTCTTCTCTTTTTATTGAGTATGACAAACATGCGCAAGGACAACAAACACATGTAATTGAAAGATTATGGAATATAGGTAGGAATAATCATATTGGGAGCTTTTTATGGTATAATCGAAGATATATGGTAAAATGCAACGTTATTGTAAGAAGAAATGTTATTTAAGTATAATTCTAGCAGTTTTATTAGTGAAGTTATGACTTTCGATAGAACTTTAAATCATAATTAATACTTGATTAGGGAGAGATAAAAAACATTAAGATAGATTTAAGTAAATGGGGGATAGAAATATATGAACAAAAAAATCATAAGTTCAATTCTTGCTACGTTAATGATAGTGGGGTCAACATCTTTAACTGCTTTTGCGGCAATGAATAAAGGTACCGTTGTAATAGGACAGAATGCGTTTGACTTTGAGTATGCTAATGACCCATCAAATTTTGATGAAATAACTAATGCTATAGTTTCAGGTGGAGAAGTTTATGTTAAAGGTTTCGACGGAAAGTGGATAGACAATAATACCGGATTAGCAGTATCTTCAATTATTATACCAGCCGTAGTTTATAAAAGTGCTACTGAAAAAACAAACTTTGATGCGCAAGATAAAGATGTTGAAGTAGAACAACCCTTAAAAGTGATGTCAGTAAGTGACATTAATATTTCTAAGAATGTAGGCGATACTTATACATTACCAGAAACTATGACAGTAACTTTAGCTGACCAATCAACTAAAGATTTAGCTGTAACATGGGACCAAATAGCAGATACAAAAGTAGCTGGATCATTTACATTTATAGGTACTTTAACTATGGTTAATGGAGTAGTAAATTCAGATAACGTAACTGTAAGAGCTAGATTAAATGTTCTAGATAACACAATAAAAGTAACATCTGTAAGTTTAAATAAAGCTACAGATATCTTAACAGTGGGAGATACAGATAATCTAACTACAACAATAGATCCAAATAATGCGACAAATAACACTGTAACTTGGACAACCTCAAATTCCAAAGTAGCAACTGTGACTAATGGAGTTGTAACAGCTTTAGAACTTGGCACAACGGTTATTACAGCAACAACTGTTGATGGAAGTAAAACTGCAAATTGCACCGTTACTGTAAATAAGAAATCAGGATATGTGTATAATACGTTACTTGATAATGATCTAAAGGTAAGAGCAACTCCTGAGTTAAGCGGGACTCAACTAGGCGTTCTATATAATTATGAAAAGGTTGAAATTTTGGATAGCATGTTTGATACTAGTGGAAATAAATGGGACGAAATTACGTATAACACTGGTGTTGCCTATGTATATGATCCATATATACAACATTATACTTCCCCAGCGGATAATGTAGTAGATATTGCAAAAAGTATTACCAAGCAATTTGAAGTTGGAACATCAGATCAAATTGCGGGGAATTCTGATGGACAAGGGTTATCTCTAGGATACCTTCAATGGTGTATAGGTCAAGAAACCTTACAGCCACTACTAAATAGAATGTATAGAGAATATCCTAAAGAGATGGAAAGTATTTTTGGGACGAACAACAGTATTTTACATTCCACTATACTATCCACAAAAGAGGAGCAGAGTATATGGGCTGAAGGCATTAATAATACCTTTAATAATATTATGGAACCTTGGAAAACTCAATTTGTTGAATTAAGCAATAATCCAGAATTTATAAAAATTGAAGAAGATGCAGAGGTATATACCGTTAAGCAAGCAATGATTATTTGTAATACGTACAAATTAAATTCGATAAGGGGATTTGCTCTTGCATTTGATATCGAAACGCAAAATGGAGGAATAAGCACAGAAGCTGCAAAAATCATAGATGCAACATGTGTGGAAACCCCTAACATGAAGGAAAAAGATCTTCTAGAAGTTATTGCAAATGCCGTTGCAGATAGCTCGGGTAGTAGTTCGGAAGATGTTCGGTTAAGGAAAATGACCATAGTTAATGGAAAAGGAACAGTTCATTACTTTACGCTTAATTTAGATGCAAATTTTGGACTAAGCGATACTAACTGGAGATAAAAAGATTAATTAGGACTGTGCATGATGTACAGTCTTTTGCTATGTCATAAATCAATATTATTTTGAAGATATGGTAAAAGCGGATTTGGTAATTAACCGTGGGGAGAACGTGGGGAAACGGGGGAGAAACTTGGGGGACAGTTAAGAACTTGTTTTTCTTTGAGCTGTTAAATGAAGATAAACGAAGGGGACGGTTAAGAACTTGTTTGTCCTTGACCTGTTAAATGAATGAAAACGTGGGGGACAGTTAAGAACTTGTTTGTTTTTTCCTGTTCTGTTAGATGAAGGGGACGGTTAAGAACTTGTTTGTCTTTGATCTGTTAAATAAAGAAAAATGAAGGGGACAGTTAAGCACTAATCTATTTTTACCCTCTTAAATATGAAGTATAAATAAGTAGTTCCTAACTTGTCCCCACACATAGTTCCTAACTGTCCCCCAAATAAATCCCCAAATAAACACAAATAAACACAAAACATTGACTCACATACTATGGTTAAAATCATTGCATAGTTATAAACATATGGAAAATTGAAACTAAATTGTAATAATAAACGTTATTTAAACATGGTCCTAGAAATTCTATTAGTAAATTTATAATTTTAATAAATCTTAAACCATAATTAATACTTGAATTAGGCAGAGTTAATAAAAAAATTTAAGATAGATATAAACAAATGGGGGGTAGAAATATATGAACAAGAAAATAATAAGTACAATTCTTGCTGCTTTAATGATAGCAGGATCAACATCTTTCACTGCTTTTGCGGTAATGAATAAAGGTACTGTATTAATAGGACACAATGCTTTTAGCTTTGAGTATGCTAATGACCCATCGAATTTTAATGAAATAACTGATGCGATAGTTTTAGGCGGAGCGGTTTATGTTAAAAATTATAGTGGGGTGTGGGTAGACAATAATACAGGATTAGTGGTAGCTGCAAGCCTTATACCAGCTGTAGTTTATAAAAGTGCTACTGAAACTACTAACTTTGATGCGCAAGATAAAGATGTTGTAGTACATGAAACCTTAAAAATAACATCAGTAAGTACAGTTAATATTTCAAAGAATACAGGTGATGTTTATACATTACCAAAAACTGTGACAGTAACTTTAGCTAATGGATCAACTAAAGAATTAGCTGTAATATGGGACAAGGTAGCAGATACAAAAGTAGCTGGAACATTTACATACATTGGTACATTAACAATGGTGGATGGAGTAGTAAATACAGATAACGTAACTGTAACAACTAAATTAATTGTTGCAGATAGCATAATAAAAGTAGCATCTGTAAGTTTAAATAAAACTACAGATAACTTAACAGTGGGGAATACAGATACTCTAACTGCAACAATAGTGCCAAGTAATGCAGCAAATAAGGATGTAACATGGACAACCTCAAATTCAAATGTAGCAACTGTATCTAATGGAGTTGTAACGGCATTAGCTGGGGGAACAACTAATATTACAGCAACAACTGTAGATGGAAGCAAAATTGCAAATTGCAGCGTTACCGTAAATAATAAATTAGGATATGTGAATAATAATTTGCTTGGAATTGATCTAAAAGCAAGATCGAATCCTGATGCAAATCTTGATAATATACTAGGGCCAATATTTAAGTACGAAAAGATTGAAATTTTGGATACTGTAATTGGTACTGACAATCAGTTGTGGGATAAAATTATGTATAAAGGTAGCGTTGCCTACGTATCTGACCCATATATACAACATTATACATCACCATCAGATAGTGTGGTTTTAATAGCTAAGAATATTACTAAACAATTCGAAGTTGGACCTTATGATCAAATCGCGTGGAATTTTGATGGACAAGGATTATCGCTAGGATACCTTCAATGGTGTATAGGCCAAGGAACATTGCAACCTCTACTAAACAGAATGGATAGAGAATATAATACTGTAGATAATCCTGAGATGAAAAATATTTTTGGAACAAACTATGATGAAATTCATAACATGATTAATACACCGGCGGAACAATCAAACTGGGCCATAAAAATTAATGATGCCACAAATGAAATTAAGGAATCTTGGAATAGTCAATTTGTTAATTTAACCAAGAATGAAAACTTCATAAAAATTGAAAAAGATGCAGAGGTCTTTTATGTAAACAAAGCAATGGGTATATGTAATGACTACGATTTGGAAACAGTAAGGGGATTTGCTCTTGCCTTTGATATTGCGGTGCAGAATGGAAGCATAAGCCCAGCAGCTAAAAATATTATTGATGCTGAGCTTACGCAAACCCCTAACATGATCGAAAAAGATCTTTTAGGAGTTATTGCAAACGCTGTAGCAGGTAGTTCAGATGATATTCGCTCAAGAAAAATGGCCATAGTTAAGGGTTATGGAACTGTTCACGAAATTACTCTTGATTTAGATAATGATAAAGGACTAAGTGATACTAACTGGAGATAAAGAGACTAAATAAATTGTTGAAAGTGGAGTTTGCACTACACTATAAATGATTGTTACAATTACAAAAAACAATTAGGTAGAATAATTATTATACTTTATATGCAATTAAGACTGTGCTTGATAGTACAGTCTTTTGCTATATTTTAAATCAATTAAAAATCGGGTAAATGCACATTAGTTGTTAACCGTCCCCTTCTATTTAAACATAAACATAGTTGTTAACAGTCCCTCATCTAGCCCCTATTTCGGGGCAAAACACTCATTAGTTATTTTAACCGTCCCCCACGCATTCGTTCTAACTGTCCCCAAACAAATCTCCCAAAGAAATGTCCAAACAACTTAACTGTCCCCACCCAACCCCTAACACCCAACCCTCAACAAACCAAATCTCTAAACAGCTTAACCGTCCCTCATTCTTAACAGACTGTCCCCCCAGCCAAACAGCTCAACCAACAGCATTAGTTCTTAACCGTCCCTAAGATACCTAAGATACTTAACCATCACAACACCAAAAGTTCTTAACTGTCCCCAACAACCAAACAACCACAACCAACAGCTTAACTGTCCCCAGCCCAGCTAACTGTCCCCAGCCCAGCTAGCAGCCCAGCCAGCAGCCCAGCTAGCCCAGAGCCAGCCCAGCTAACCCCAACAACAGCTTAACCGCCCCCCAACAATTTCCCCACCCAAAATGATTTTATGTATCACTATTGATACACCCATATTATAGTGATATAATAATTATATTATTAAATGTAGGAGGGGTTAATTTGGATAAAATAGCGCTTATAACAGACACTACAAGTGATTTAAGAAGTGAAGCCATAGACAAATACAGTATAAATGTATTGCCTTTTAGGATTATCTATTCTGATAGAGAATATCAGGATAATATAGATATAACGCCACAGGAAGTTTATGATAATATGAAAATAGAAGTACCTACATCCTCTTTGCCATCAATGAAGGATATGGAGGAATTGTTTTTAAGATTAGAAGAAGACGGATATACTCATGCTATAGCAGTAACTCTGTCCACAGGGCTATCAGGTATATTTAATGCCATGAAACTTACAAGTGAAAATCATCCAGGTATTATTACCCATGTATGTGATTCACAGTCTATAGCTCTTGGTGAAGGATTAATAGTAACAGAATGTGGAAAACTAATACAAGAAGGAAAAAGTTTTGACGAGGTTGTTGCAGCTATTCCTTCTATTAAAAAGAGAATACATCTTTATTTCGTAGTAGGTACTTTAGAGTACTTGAAAAAAGGTGGAAGGATAGGAAAAGTTGCAGGCACAATAGCTGAGCTTTTAAACATTAAACCTATAATTTCAATAGATACAGACGGTAAGTATATTACTGCTGAAAAAGTAAGAGGTAGAAAGCAATCTCTTAATAAACTTATTGAACTTACAAATAACATATTAGATAAAAAGAAGTGTAAAGTTTATATAGTGCATGGTGATGCCTACGACGAATCTAAGAAAGTAATGGAGAAAATAGGGGAACATCCAAACGTTATCTCCATAGAATTTGGAGGATATATAAGTCCTGTATCAGGAGTTCATAGTGGGCCCGGTTTAGTAGGAATGATCTGTATAGAGGAACCTTAGATAAAAATGGCTGATATATTAAATAAAGAAAGTGAGATAGACATTAGGGCGCAGGAAAAGATACTGTACGTTGAATACAAGAAAAAACTTTTGGAGCTTAGAAAAGTTAAGAAAGAAAAAGAAGCAGTGGGTCAAGTGTTCACAAAAGGGTTGCTACCTTTGTACGTATTATTTATTTTAAGTTTAGGCGAAACTAATGGAAATGATATATCTCATAAAATTGGTGATCGAACGAATGGTCTTTGGATTCCTAGTACAGGCGGGATATATCCTCTTTTGAAAAGATTAGAAAAGGAAAAATTGGTTATTGGAGAATGGAATGATTCTAAGAAAGCACAGAAAATTTATAAAATAACAGTTGAAGGTAGAAGTGAGTTAGAAAATAAAAAATACTTACTACAAGATAAAATTGAAGAAGCTTTAGAAGTATTTAAAATAATCTATAGGGATTTATATAATTGAAAGATTATGATTTATATCCAAATTAAGATAAAGCACAGCTTTTTGTTTAAGAAAATCTTTTTATGGTATATAATAATTAATACAGGAACAATTATGGAAAGAGGTGAAGGTATATGCCATTACCACAAGAAAATAAGAACTACACTTATGAAGATTATTTAAATTGGCCAGAAGATGAAAGATGCGAATTAATTGAAGGAGTGCCACATATGCAAGTAGCACCAGCATGGCAGCACCAAGCAATTACTTTTGAGTTAGGAAGGCAATTTGGAAATTATTTGATAGGAAAATCTTGTAGAGCATTTACCGCTCCCTTTGATTTAATAATATCTGATGATGTAATTGAAGAAGCTAAGTCAAAAAATGTAGTTCAACCCGATCTTTTAGTTATTTGTAATAAGACTGGATTAAAAGGTACTGGATATTTTGGTGTGCCAGATTTAATTATTGAAGTATGCTCACCATCTACAATGAGAAATGACAAAGTTTTAAAGTTTAATAAATATGAAAAAATCGGGGTAAAAGAATATTGGATAATTGAACCAGAAGGTAAATTTATAAGTATATTTACCTTACAGGAAAATAAAAGATATGGAAGACCTGAGATATATACAGAAGTTGATAACGTAAAAGTAGGTATTTTCGAAAATCTTATAGTTGATTTGAAATTGGTTTTTGGTTAGTGCTAAGTAACAGATAAATAGGGATTTATATAATTAAAAAGTTTAAAACATAAAAAGCTGCAGTTGTGAATTGAAGTTCACCTGTAGCTTTTTATTATAAATCGGTCTTAATTACCATAATTTAGTTTATGTTGTAAAGTTGTTAAGGTATCTAGTGGACCCATAAATATTCTATTGATGGCATATGGATTATCTATTTTTGAAGTTAATCCTGAATTTGTAGTTATTCCTAAATTATAACCTGCTGCGTGCGTCGCTGACATTGTAGCAGAATTGTATGAACCACCTGGGTATGCTAAATACATTACTCTTCTTCCAAGTATCTTTTCGATAGCTAATTTTGCCTTTTTTATAGTTGCTAGCTGATCTGTGTAGGATAACTTAGCTAAATTTTCATGTGCATAAGTATGACTTTCTACTCTGAAATTATTGGCATCCATTATTTTTAATTGTGTTGATGTCATTGAACCTGGATTTCTGTCTATATCTTTTGCTATTACAAATACAGTAGCTTTTTGTCTGTTTGCTTTTAATATTGGATAGGCTAAAGTATAATTACTAATATATCCGTCGTCAAATGTTATTAGTACTGGCTTACTCGGTAATGTTAGTTTTTTAGATATACTTCCATAAAACTGGTCTAAAGATATTGTAGTATATCCATGTGTTTTTAAATAATTCATTTGTGAACTGAATGCTGCTTTTCCTATTATTAATCCATCTGTCGTTGAACTATAAGCTGCTATCTTATGATACATTAACACTGGTATTTTTTGAACTGTGGTTACTTTCTTAATGTAATAACTAGGTGCATGACCACTAGCGGCTAATACTATTTGACAACTAAAAGCTATTAATAATATCACTATAAAGAATATTTTCTTTTTCATAATTTACCTCCGATGCATTCTTATTTTTTCAACTATTGTAAAATTAGGCAAAAAAATAAAGCAACTCCAAGCCATCCCTCAGAGTGCTTAAATATGGTTACCTTTATTTTATTTCAACTTACATAAATAATATTGCAAAATAAGCCTATCTAATTCTTGACTTAGAGAAACGACATCGCTATCAGCTAGTCTTTCGGTAACCGATATTAAATTTTCTAATTTATTTCTAAGCAATTCTATTTGTATACCCATAATTTCACCCTTTTCTTTTGTTACATAAATATGATTTTAATACAAAATATAACAATATGCAATATATAATATTGATTTAATTGGATTCTAAATGAACAAATTCAAACTTGCCACTTGCCACGTGGGCGGCACTATATTTTCTATATTTTCAGCTCTAAATCTCCTTTTCTTATCCAACCTTTTTTTCTCATAATCTCAGAGAAAATCAAAGTTAAAACTGCAGGAGCTATAAAGTGTAGAAATACTATTTTTAAAATTATAATTGATGTTGGCTGACTTCCTTGCATAACAGCAAAGGTTCCAAATTGACCTACAAGTCCACTTGTGCCCATACCTGCACCTAGAGAATTGTTTTTCATTGCGAAAATCGTAGTAGACAAAGGTCCGAGAATCGCACCGGCAAGTGTTGGAGGTATCCAAACTTGAGGACGTCTTATTATGTTAGGTACTTGAAGCATAGAGGTGCCTAGTCCTTGAGATATTAAACCACTCATCTTATTTTCTCTATAACTAGAAACGGCAAAGCCTATCATTTGAGCACTACAACCAACAGTTGCAGCACCAGCTGCAAGGCCTGACATGTTTAGCGAAATTGCGATGGCGGCGCTACTAATTGGAGCAGTAAGTGCAAGCCCCATCAAAGTAGATACAGCAATACCCATTGGAATAGGCATAAGTGTTGTGGCTGAATTTATGACTGTGCCTAGATCTGTCATAAAGCTTGAAATATAAGGCCCAACAAACTTTCCTGCTATACTTCCAGTAATAATAGTAACAATAGGAACGATAACGATATCGAGTTTTGTTTTTCCGGAAACTAAGTTTCCAAATTCCGCACCGATTACTGCAGCAATGAAAGCTCCTACTGGGCCACCACCCATATACATATATCCGAAAGCACCAGTAGCAGCTGATGAAAACATTGCAAGAGGAGTAACTTTTAATCCCCAAGCAACCGCCACCCCTATAGCTGCACCAACTACAGGGGATTTAGCAGAAATTATTTCTGTGAATTCTTTAAGAAAATTGAGTCCAGGAATTTTTGAGAATTGACTTAAAATTAATCCAATTATTAAAGAAGAAAATAGACCTAACGCCATTGCACTTAAGGCGTCTAAAAAATACCTTTTAAGAGCTTTCTTTATAATGATTTTAAATTTTTCCATGAGTTTACCCCCTAATAAAATACATATATTGCTGACAATATTGTATCATCTTATTGATAACTCATCAATGAGTTATCAGTTTTTCTTAAACCATCTACTTTAAGCTTGCCACTTGCAACTTGCCACTTGCCATGTGGGTGGCACTATATCTTTCATTAAGATAACTTAACATCAAAATGGAATATAAAACAATAACTAACATAATATATGGTATAATTTAAATATTAGATATTAGTCATAATCTAAGGAGGTTTTGTGACGACTAAAGTATTAAAAGTATTATAAAAAAGGGTTGAATTAAAAAAAAGAGTTAATTAAAAAAACAAAAAGATTAAATGGGGGGAATAATTAAATGGTTAAAGTAAAAGGTAAAAAAATTCTTAGTTGGATAATAACATTAGCTTTAATAATATTTAATTTTAGTGGTGTTATCGGAGTTCAAAGTGTTAAGGCAGTAGAAGGTGTAAGCGTTACTGGTGTAACTTTAGACAAGGCTACACTTGGAGTAGGTATTGGACAAGCATCATCTTCATTAGTAGAAACAATATCTCCAGCTAATGCTACTAACAAAGCTGTTACTTGGTCAACAAGCAATAACGCAGTAGCAACAGTTTCTAATGGAATAGTTACAGGTGTAGCTTTAGGAACTGCAGACATATCAGCTACAACTAATGATGGGAATATAAAATCATCATTATGTGTTGTTACAGTTACTGCAAATGCACCACCCGCAAATAAAACTTTTGATATAATAGGAATTACAGATTTTCATGGTCAACTTTTGGATTCGAGCAATACAAAGCCTATTGGAGCAGCGCTCTCAAAAGCGGTTAAAGATGTAAAAGCAGCAAATCCAGATAGAACACTTATTCTTGGTGGAGGAGATTTATATCAAGGTACGCCAGTATCTAATGTGTTACGTGGAGTTCCAGTTCAAGAAGTATTATCAAATATGGGCATGGAAGTTACAGCCCTTGGTAATCACGAATTTGACTGGGGCCTTAACGTCGTTAATGATACTACCATGACTGGTGCAAATTATGAAATTGTTTGTGCTAACATGTACAAAAAGGGTACAAGCGAAAGACCTTATAAGCCTTACAAAATAATTACAAAAGATGGAACACGGATAGCGGTCGTTGGAGCTATACTTCAAGATGCACCAACTATAATTATGCCAGCTTTAGTAGCGCCCTTTGATTTTAAAGATCCAGCTACAGAAATTAATGCAGCTGTAAAAGAAATCAGAGATGGAAATCTAGCTGATATAGTAATAGCGGATGTACATGATGGTGGAACCTCACTTAATACTATGGTTAACAAATTACATGGAGTAGATGTAGTATTTGGTGGACATACACATTCTATCGCAGATCTTGTAAATAAGGATGCAGACGGCAAGGATGTTCCTACATTAATAGCAAATTCATCAGGTAAGGGTTATATAGATTTACAAATCACAGTTGATGCTGCTACTAAGGCACTTTCTTTCTCAGCTAAAGATCAAAATTATAAAGCACTCACAACCACTGTAGATTCGGCAACAGACCCTGAAGCTAAGAAAATTGTTGATGATGCAGGTGCAGATTTACTTCCTATATTTAATGAAGTAATCGGAAAAGATGTCGAAGCTTATACAAGTATTCAAGTAGATGCGCCTTATGGTGAATCTCAATTAGGAAATTGGATGGCAGACGTTGTAAAGAATTATTCAGGATCACCAGCAGATGTAGGAATGGTAAATAACGGAGGTATTAGATTAAGTCCAATCCCAGCAGGAGATATAACTGTTGGAACAATATTTAACATTATGCCTTTTGATAATATCATTAATACTACAACCATGACTGGTGCACAGCTAAAAGTAATATTTGAACAAGCTGTTCAAACAGATGGTAAAGGAATACAAATTTCTGGAGTTAAATTCACATATGACGATACAAAAACATCATATAAAGCAGCTGTAAAAGCTGCGGATGGAACAATTACAACCCCAGAAGTACAAGGACAAAGAGTAATTACTATACTACGAGAAAGCGATGGTACAGTAGTAAAGGATACAGATATACTAAAAGTAAACGCACCAGACTTTGTTGCAACTGGCGGTGACGGCTTTACAGGATTTTTAGCCCCAGCTATAGTAAGTAGTAAAGTTGATACACATTATAATGTACGAGATGCTTTAAATGACGATGTTAGAGCTAATAACAAAATAAAAGTTATTATGAATAACAGAATAGATAATAAAATAAATAAAATATCAATAATAGGAACATCAGACGTACATGGAGCAATATACCCACTAGATTACAATACAGGACTTGCAGCAAATGTAGGACTTGCAAGGGTTTCATCCTATGTTAATAGCGTACGTAAAACTAATCCAAACACAATGTTAATAGATAATGGAGACACAATTCAAGGAACGCCTCTATCATATTATTTTGACATGATAGATAAAACATCAGAATATCCAATGATGAAGGTAATGGGAGCCATGAAATATGACGCATGGACACTTGGTAACCATGAATTCAATTATGGATTAGATACATTAGGCAGAATTATAGGCGATGCTACTAAAGAAAAAATTTCAGTATTATCAGCTAATACTTATAAATCTGATAATTCAAACCTTGTTCAGCCATATATAATGAAGTCATTCACTGTAAATGGTAAAACAACTAAAGTAGCAATACTTGGACTTACAACTAAAACTATACCAAGTTGGGAAGATCCAGCTCATTATGCAAACTTACATTTTAATGACTTAGTACTGGAAGCACAAAAATGGGTTCCAATAATAAAAGCAGCTGGAGCAGATGTTATAGTGGCATCAATTCATAGTGGAATAGCTAATGCTAGTGATACAATTCCAGAAAATCAAGTTGATGCAGTAGCACAAAGTGTATCAGGAATAGATGCAATTCTTTGTGGACATGCACATACTGGAAAAGTTTATTCTTATACAAATCCAGATGGAAAAGTTGTACCTGTAGTGGAACCAAAGAATGGTGATGGAATAATCAGCCAGATAGATCTTAATATCGATGCGCAGGGGAATTATGTAGGAGTAACAGGATATAATGTTACAATTGATCCTACAATAGTTGCGGATCCTGAAATATTAACAATTGCAAAACCATATCAGGATGCTACACTCGCTTATACAAATACAGTAATAGGAAAATCAACAGCCCTCTTTGAAGGTACAAAACAATTAGTACAGCCTTCAAGCATAATGGAACTTGTGAACAAAGTGCAAGCAAATGCAGCAGGAACAACACTTTCAATAGCTGCTCCACTTAGCCCTACAGCACAAGTACCACAAGGGGATGTTAAAAGGCAAGATATTATGGGAGTTTATGTATATGAGAACTTCTTATATGGATTAAAAATGACTGGCAGTCAACTTAAAAATTGGCTTGAATGGTCAGTAAGATATTACGCACAAGTAGCGAATTCAACTGATCCAATAGTTAAGGACTCAGTACTCAAAATTGCAGATTATAACCTTGACCAGTTATATGGAGCAACATATGACATTGACTTAACTCAGCCAGCTTGCACAGTAGACTCTACTGGAAAAGTAATCACTGGAAACAGAATAAAGAATCTAAGAATTAATGGCACACCTGTAGAGAATACAAAAATATTAAAGGTAGCTATTAACAATTATAGATACAATGGTGGCGGTGGATTTATGGCTGCAGCAGGATTTGTACCTGGAAGCCAAGATGTAATAGACGCAACTTTCTATGATTCATTAAAAACTCTTGGAGATGATGGACAAGTTAGAAACATGATGTTCAAATATGTAGAAGACAATGGAACAATTACTCCAACAAACAGTGAAAACTGGAAAATATCTACTATTGAGATTCCTAAAACTATTTTTGATCTTATGGTAAATGGAACCTTATTAATAGGAACTAAAGTATTTACTTTAGATTACGCAAATAATCCATTACATGCTGATGAAATCACAAATGCAATAGCAGGTGGTGGAAAAATTTATATTAAGAATTTCGCAGGTACTTGGATAGACAATCAGACGGGATTACCATCAATGCCAATGTAGTATATCCATCTGCAAAGTTACAATAATACACAGTAAAAAATAGAGATAGTAAAAAGCTACAGGTGAATTTAATTCACCTGTAGCTTTTTATGTTATTTCTAAACATGCCAATTGCCACACACGTGGCATTGTTTTTATCCCAAATAAGAGCTACCGTCTAGTGGGATTAAAGCTTGAAGTCCTGGTTTATCATTAACTAGGCCTATAGCGTAAATAGTGTAAAAATGCTGAGCTTTAAGTCTTATATTGGGGACGTATAAAGCAACAGTTGTAGTTCCAGTGGGTCTAGCTTCTAAAGTATAGGTTCCAGGAGGAACTTGTATATAATCAGTAGATTCTTTATATTTAATATTTTTAAATAGAATTTTACCATCTGAAGTTGCAATATCCACGGGACCAGCATTAGGAGATAGATGAGCAAATTTAACATAAGCCATATTAGTAGGGTTTGCTACTTTAGGTTCAAGCACAAGTAATAAATCAATGTTAGGCAACAAACCAATAGCAGCAACGGTATAAATTTTTTCAGATGGAATAAAAATATTTTTATTAAGTACAGGTGTTGTTTTAGTACCTGCAGCATATAATTTTATATTGTAATTACCGGGTTTAACCTCTACATAATCAGTAAAAACACCATAGGTAAGGTTTCTAAATTTTAATATATCATTAATATACACATCAACGGCTGGGGATTTAGGTGAAGCATGAAGAACCCTAAAATATGAATTCGTAGGGGGGATCCGTTGCGATGGATGAACCCCATACATAGGGTCAAACCGTTGCATTGGGTTAGCTCTGTATAAATAATACGGATCAATATAATTTTTTGGGCAATAGAACATAAAAGGCTCCCTTCAAATATTTCTACTGTACTAATATATGAAGAATAATCATAGAATGTTCTCAAATATTCCTTACATACGAAATTAATACAAATAGGGTAGTAAAATAGCAGAAAACTTACAATGCCAACAATTAAGTTTAAAACCTCTTAAATTAAAGTATCTGTTTGTATATCACGATATAATAAATAACTAAAAAAGTTTAAAATAAATCTAAGAAAAGTGCAACTAAATTAGAGGAAGAACAGTTATATATGTGTATAATAAGAAAAAAATACTAATTTGCATATGTTTTAGTGAATTAGTAAAGATTAGCAAGCTCGGTCGTGGCTCCCACACGACGACCTCCTGGATGTAAAAATTTCCAGTGTCTAAATGTGAACGAGTAAAGGCAATTAAATAAAAGCAAAAGAGGAGAACAGCTGAAAGAATCTATTCAACTCTTTTGTTATCTCACAGGTAAAACTTAAATTGGTTGTAATAATTTATGGATTCTACAATAAACATAGAAGGGTGGAAAAATTTATATTTATTATTAATTAAAAAATATTTTAAAAAATTGCAACTAAAATATAACCATAACCGTTATATAATTGTAAAATAAGAAAAGGTATGAAATGATTACAATTTTAGAGAATATACAGTAACTAGCAACTAGTAATTAGTTACTAGTAAATAAAAAAAGATATCTTATAAAATTGAAACTAAAACATAACTATAATCGTTATATAAGTGTAAGTTAAGGAAATTAAAGAAATATATTAATATAAAAGAAAATTAATGAAATAGTGTTAAATTTTCGTAACATATTGAGATTTAACCAAAAGTGTTATATAATATAAATAAGATGAATTTTGTGTAAATAAGTTGAAATCATCAGAATAGTATAAGAAATCTGAAAATTTAGTAGAAGAATGAGATGATTTAAAAAGGTCAAAAACACATTAAAGTCTTTAATTACTATGTTACTTTAAAACTGAGTCAGTTGGTTTTACAGTAACAAAAAAATGGCTTCCTAGGGGGTGTAATTAAAGAAAAACAATTGTATTCTTTGGAAGAAGAGTCCAATAATAATTAGGTTTTTATTTTCAAAAAAATAAAAAACATATAACAATATGGGAGGGGACAAAACACATGATACAAATCAAAAAAACACTAAGCATATTCATGGCAGCGGTATTTGTAATGGCCGGATTATTAGGTAACATTACAGCAAACGCAGTTGCACAGGCTGACCCAACAATTAATTTCGTTGGATTAGATCATACACCACTAGTTGCAGGAGATAAGGAAACACTTACAGTAACTGCAGCTAAATACGAGGGAGATGTACAATACGCAGCATTTATGTACAATGGTACTAAATGGACCAAAATAAGCGGATATGGCGCAGTTGTAGATTCAAAAACTCCATATGCATTACCAGCAACAATAGCTTTAAAAGCAGGAAAATATCCAGTTTCAGTTTGGGTAAGAAAAGCTGGAATACACGGCATTCAATCAAACGTTTTTGGAGACTTTGATAGTTTCAATTCACTAGTACTTAATTGTGTAGCTAAAAACGCTAACAGTGTTTACACTGCTGGGGCTGCTAATTACAAAGTTGAAGGAGCGAAAGTAACTTTCAACGGAATAGATAACATAGGTGGAAAAGTTGGACCATACCTTTACCAATTATTCGCTATGAATACAGCAACAGGAGAATGGTTAGGTTCATCAAGCGATTATGCTGCAACTCCTTCATATACATTTGAAGAAGCAGGAACTTATATCGTTGTTGCACATGTTAATACAGCAAATTCAACAAAAGCTTATGAAGGCGTAAAAGTAATAAGTGTAACTGTTAAAGCAGAAACACCTGCAGCAGTAACAATAACTTCAGTAAAAGCTATTACTCCAGTTAATGTAGCTTTTGGAACAGCAAAAACAGCTTTAGGATTACCAACACAAGTTACATTAAACTTAAGCAACTCAACAACTAAACTAGTTGACGTTACTTGGGCAAACACTAGTTATAATGCAAATGCAAGTGCAACATATACATTCACAGGAACTTATGTATGCCCAACAGGCGTAACAGGAACAATGCCAGCAGTAACTGCTAATGTAGTAGTTGGAGTAAATCCAGACTTAGCAGACGTAACAGCAGCAAATGCAGCAATATTAGGATTACAAACTGCATCAGCTAAAGATTTAACAGTAGTTGCAAACTTAACTGCAGCAGAAGCTTTAGTGCAACCAGCTAAAGATGCAGTTGTAAAAGTTGACAGTGCAGCTTTAAAAATAACTCTTACAGATTCAATAACATTAGCTACAACAACTATAACTACAGCAAGAACAGCATTTGATGCAAAAGTAGCTTATACAGCATTAAAAGCTGGAGTAGAGACAAAAGTAGCAGCATATGTAGTTTTAGCAAATGGAGATTTAAAAACTCAGGCATTAGTAGATGCAGCAAAAACTGCTAAAACAGCAGTAGTTCTTACAGGAATAAATGCAGCAGATACAACAGCTTTCCAAACAAGAATAGATGCAGCTACTGTAAAAGTTGTTGCAGCTCAAAAAGCTATCGATGATGCAAAAACAACAGTAAAAGTATTTAATACTACTGTTAGACCATCTTCATCTGGATTTGGATCAACAGTAAATGTAACATTAACAACAGAAGGTAAAGCAAAATATGCAACAGCTACAAAATATGTAATTTTTGATGGCGCAGATGTTGTAACAGAGCCAACAGGAACTGTATTAGGAACAGAGACAACAATTTTCCCTAAAAAACTTGCAGGCGCTTTAGTAACAGTTAAGTTATTAGATGCAAGTGGAGTAGTAGTTGAAACTATGGACGTTAAATTAGGAGAATCAGGAACAATTGAAGTTGTAGCACCAGTAGAAGTTGTAACTGTAGCTACAATAAAACCTTCCGATAATTTCGGAGCATATGTAACAGTTACTTCTAATCAAGTAGGCGCAGTTCAATTCCAAATATGGAATGATGTAAAAGCTGTTACAGCAAAAGCTGATTTAGGAACTTCAACACTAAGTATGGCAGTAGCTGGAGACAAAGTTACAGTTAAATTTTTCAATGCAGCTGGAACAGTAGTTGCAACAAATAACGCAGTAGTTTTAGTAGCTGCGAAGTAATAACCACTAAAAAGACTTTTGCCCTTAATTGAAATTTAATTAAGGGCAGTTAATAAAATATTAAATCAAAATAAACTAAACGGGGGAATAAATATATGAACAAGAAAATTACAAGCACAGCTCTTGCTGCTTTAATGATAGCAGGATCTACATCTTTCTCAGCTTTGGCTGCAATGTCTTCAGGTACAGTTGTAATAGGAGCACAAGCTTTTTCTTTTGCTTATGCAAATGACGTAGCAAATCTTGGTGCAATAACTGATGCAATAGTTGCTAATGGCGCAGGAGCAGTTTATGTTAAAAACTTTACAGGAAATTGGATAAACAATGCTACAGGAGCAGCAGTAGCTGCTAGTGTTATACCAGCTGTAGTGTATACAAATGCTGAAGGAACAACTGATTTTGCTGCTGGAGATGTAGATGTAGATGTAGTAACAGAAGCAACAATTAAAGAAGTAACTGCTACTAACGGTACAGTAACAGCAGAATTAGTTGAAGCACAAACAAAAGCTTCAGTAGCTTCAAATTTCGTTATAACACAGAAAATAGGCGATGGAGTAGCAACAACTGTAGTACCTACAGCATTTACTGTTGTAGATAATAATAATTATAAATTTACTACACCACTAGTAGCAGGAGCTGCAACAGTTCAAAGTGTTGTTTACTCAGTATCATACTTGTATTCTGCTCCAGTTTCTTCAAAAGCAGTTGCAATTGCAGCAGTTACTACAGAACCAGCAGTAGCAGCTTATGAAGCAGCACCTATTGTAACTGGTGACAATGTTGTTGCCGCTGAAACTTTAGGAGCTGTTGCAAAAGCAAGTGTTGCTTTAGTAACTGATGCAGCTACTAAAACAGCTTTCACAACAAGATTAGCAACTAAAGATGCTTTTGTAGCAACTGCTAGAACAGCTCAAGAAAAAAGTGCTATCGCGTTAATCAATAATTCAACAGAATATAATATAATTGCTAGATTACAAGCATCAGTTTTAAATCTTCAAGGTATTGATGCTACTTATGCTAAAGAATATCAAGCAGCAAGAGTTGCTAATTTTACAACAACTAAAGCTCTAATTCAAGCAAATGTAATTGACTTTGCTAAAACAGCAACTGATCTTGTACTTAAAGCTGATTTAAAAGCATTAAATGAATCAGTTACAGCTTATATAAACGCAGTTAATGTTACTGCTCAAACGACTGCTACTACTTCTATGAAAGCAGCTTTAGCTCTCTTCACTAACCACTATGCATTAACAGGATATGTTACTGCTAATGACAGCGCATATATGATAGAATTTGCTAAGTCAGGTACTTTAACTACTCTTGCAGGCGTTAATACAGTTATAAAAAATGTTAATAAAGTAGTAACAGCAGCAGCAACTGCAACAGCAAATTTAACAGCAGCAAAAACTACAGTAGCAGCATTATTCACAACAACAGCTAAAACAGCATTGACTACTACTACTACACAAGTTCTTATTACAGCAGCATTAGTAAATGTTAATAAATTAGCTGATACAGTTACAGAAAAAGCTGGTTTACTAGTAGATGTTCAAAATGCTCAAGGATTATTTGATGCATCAATAGTTGCAGCAGATTTATCAGCTGCAAACACTGCAGTATTAGCATTATTCACAGGTTCAGATAAAACAATAGTGAACTCAGCTACTACACAAGTTCTTATTGATGCAGCAACAGTAAAAATCAATAAATTATCTGATGTAGTAACAGAAAAAGCTGGACTAGTTGTAGATGTACAAAAAGCTCAATCATTATTTGATGCATCAATTATTGAAGGAAATATAACAGCAGCAGAAACTGCAGTAGCAGGATTATTCGAAGCTGGTGATGTAACAAAATTAAATACAACCATACCTACTACACAAGTTCTTATAGATGCAGCATTAGTAAAAGTTAATAAATTATCTGATTCAATAACAGAAAAAGCTGGTTTATTAGTAGATGTAAAAGCTGCTCAAACATTATTTACTGCACAAACTGCTAAAGCAGATTTAACAGCAGCACAAACTACAGTAACAGCATTATTCGAAGCTGGTGCTAAAACAAAATTGAATACAGTTACACCTACAACTCAAGTTCTTATTACAGCAGCATTAGCAAATGTTAATAAATTAGGTTCTACAGTAACAGAAAAAGCTGGTTTATTAGTAGATGTACAATCTGCTCAAACATTATTTACAGCAGCGATTGCTTCAGCAAATTTAGATACAGCAAAAACTACAGTAGCAGCATTATTTGTAGCTGGAGCTAAAACAGTAGTGAATCCTGCTACAACTCAAGCTCTTATAGATGCAGCTTTAGTAAATGTTAATAAATTAGCTGTTGGAGTATCAGAAAAAGCTGGCTTATTAGTAGATGTACAATCTGCTCAAACATTATATACCGTAGCAAATGCTGCAAAAAATTTAACAGCAGCAAAAGCTTCAGTAGAAGCATTATTTGAAAATTACACTACTAAAGTAGCATTGAAAGTTACTCCAGCTACTACTCAAGATAATATAACTGCAGCATTAGCAGATGTTAATAAATTAGCTGTTGGAGTAACAGAAAAAGCTGGTTTAACAGCAGATGTTACAGCAGCACAAAGTATCTTTGATAAAGCAAGTGAAGCATCAAGATTAAAAGCAGTAAATGATGCTACTATTCTTACTATGAATGCAGCATTGTTAAATGTAGGAATTGCACAAGATCCTACTTATGTTAATTTTTCATCAAATACAAAATCAGAAATTGCTCAATTAGTATTTGCAGCTAAACCAACAGCTGGATTTACAAATACTACAGCAGTAATAACTGAAATAGCAACACAAAATACAGTAAGAACTACTTTAATTGCTAATGTAAATGCCGCAACTACTATAACTGCTATGAATGCAGCTTTAGATGTAGCACAATTACCAGCATTCAAAGCTTTATCAGCAGTTCAAAAAGTTAATGTTGCTGAAACTGTTTTAATTAAATTAAATGCATTAAAAGCTGCAACAGCACCAACTAACTTTAAATCAATACTTGATATCAATACTGCAGCTGGTCTTTAATTAAAAAAATCACTTAGATCACAAGAACCCATGGTGGTTAAAGAAAATGAGTGAAGAGTGAAAGAATAATTAAGGAATTAGAGAGAAGGATAGTTAGAAATAGCTATCCTTCTTTTTAAATTAAAAATTGTTACTTCTAATATTAGAGCAATATTAGAGCAATATTAATTGATAGAGTAAACTACTAATGATAAAATAAACTACCAATGATAAAATAAACATTTAGATTATGTACTTTAGGAGGAACTATTATATGCCACAAAGAGACGTTTTAACCATAGGAAATGCAGAACAAGACGATAATAATTCAACTTTTGAGATATCACAATTCTGCAGCATTGAAGGAAAAGCAATAGAAAGTATTGATTTAAATAAAGAAGAAAATGAAGAAAAAATAGTACATGAACTAAATATTTCGTTATCACAAGAAGAGAAGCAACTGCTAAAAGTTAAAATGGAAATACAAGACATAGAGAATAATATAAATGATGAAGTAAACATGAAGGTCAAAGATATATTTTCATTAATGGATAAATACATGGAAATAATTAGATTAAACACAAAAAATGATTTAACTCATATAGAAAATAACCTTATAAAACTACATAATAATAAATTTGATGAGTTATTAAAAAAAGAAAATTACAATCTAAAATCAATAGATGATAATATAGAAAAATATGAAGAGCTAGGAAATTATATAGAAAAACTACAAAGGAATATAAAATTCGTTTCAAACACTACATTAAACGCTGCTATAATGGAAGAAATAAATGCATTAACAAGCAAAAACGATATCTTAGAAAAGAAACTTATTAAATTACTAAAATGTGATGAGGAATCCTTAGAACTAACTGTAAAATCACACAAACTTATAAGCGTTATAAACCATAATAATTCACAAGAGCAGATAGACATATCATTAATAGAAAATAACTTTGTTGATTATATAAATTTAGGTCAAAAGAAAAGAATGAAAGGCCTAATAATGTTTATGGAGAAGAACCTTAAGAAATACATTTCCATAGCAGAGGTAAAAAAGGATATAGATGTTATAGTAAGTGAGCTCAATAAGCCAACTTATAGTACAGATACCATAGAGTTTTATTAGCGGAAGAAGGCAATTATGCCTTCTTTTTTTTATGTCGATATTGATAAGTTAATATCAATTGCATATTGTTTATTTTATGTATATAATTTACTAATAAGGCATTGCAAGGAGGGATGTAATTATTATGGTAAATAGCGATTTAATGATAAAGATATTAGCAGAAAATACTTTGACTTCAGTTAAAATGCATTTAACATAAAGGTAACTATATCCTAACCTAATCTAAATTATAATAGCATCAATATGGTATAAACTATAAACTACTGTAATAATGTAATATTATAGTAGTTTACTTAATAATTAAAAATGAAAGGGGGACATGCTTATAAATTTAATAGATAATTTTAAATGTATATTACCAAAAATTTGTTTAATTACAGATGACCCATATCGAGTTAAAATGATTGCAGCTCATTATTTGGATAATGTAGAGATATTTACTGAGACACGAGGACAAGTGGGGCTTATGGGTGAATTCAATAATATTCCTTTAATTGTTTTGTCAGTTGGTATTGGTATAACATCAACAATGGCTTATTTAACTGAGTTATGCTCAAAAAATGAAATTAAGCGTATTATTTATTTTGGTGATTGTGTAACAAATGATTCTAGCCTACCTGTTGGTTCCATAACATATATAAGTAAAGCATACGAAAAAAACCAATGTTTTGAGGCATCTGAAAATTTGTTTAAAATTACAGAAATTATAAAAAGGCAACATAATATTAAAGCACAAGCCTGTGTAACTACTACTAATGATAATTATTTTATAGAAAAAAAGTATATTGTAACTAAAGAATCAAAAGTTTTAGATTTTACAACATCAGCTTTATATAAACTCAATAGAAATGATACTGATAGCGAAATATTATCATTACTTAATGTTTGTGAAAGCGCTACCACAAATGAAAAAATAGATCAAGCGATAAGACAAAGTGGCTGCCATTCTGCGATAATGTTAGCACTTTATACTTTGATTTTTAAAACAGTTTAAAAATCATTATACTTTTTTATTATAGTGATTAAATATAATAATATATTTTAAAGGAGATGTAAAAATGAAGAAGATAAAGAAATCACGGTTCCTATCCATAATTATGTCATGTTTATTAGTGATAAACACATTAATAATGTCACCAGTGTTAGCGGCAACGGATGATATGGATGCATCCTTTAAATCGAAAACTAATCCGCCTCAAAACATTGCTTTAAAATCAGAATTAGCAACATGGAGTTATGCTTCTGCTGCTGTTATTACCCCTGCTGCTCCAGATCTTGCAGCTACAAGTGGTTATTACACAAAAACTCCAGCTGGAACAAATTCTACATTACAATTATTTAGAAATAATGTGAAATTTAATACTTTTTCTTATTCCACTGGAACAATTTCAAACAATGGATATAATGGACAAACAGACAAAGGGTATTGGTTGATTTCAACATCAAGTAAAGGTTTTAAAGATTTAGTATTTAACTTTAATACACGTTCTTCTGGAACAGGTCCACGAGATTTCAACACAGAGTGGAGTACTGACAATACAAATTGGACTGTTTTTGGAAACACTAGTGTTACTTCAGCAAATACAGTTAAAATTGAAACCACATCCCCAGCTGAGCAATTTGGCATGATATTGCCAGCAGAGGCTGCAAATCAAGATAAGCTTTATATTAGAATCTTACAAAAATCTGAAGTTTCAGAGGGTGGTGCTATAGTAGCCTCTGGTGGTACACATGGTGTTAATAGTTTACAACTTTATGGTACAAAAGACCCAGCGTATACAACACCTACAGTTACTGCGACTACCGCTACTATTCCTGCTACTACTACAGGGATTTTAGATGTTACTCCTATAACTTTAGCCTCAGCAGACGCAAATGCACAAATTTATTACACAACAAATGGTACTACTCCAACTACAACAGTAGGTGGATCTACAAAATTGTACGTGGCACCTTTCACAGCACTTTCTGCAGGTGGGGTTACAGGTACAGACCCATTTGTAGTTAAAGCTATAGCTAAATCTCCTACACTTTTGACATGCGATGAAGTTACGTTATCCTTTAATCAACAAACTATTACTTCTAATGCAGATGCAAAAAAACTTACTGCTGGTACTTATGCATGGGTAAAAGGCATTGGTACTTACTTAAATGGAAATAGTACTTTATACATTCAAGATGGTATGAAAGCTAACAGTGGCCTTTGTATTTATAAAGGTGACTATTCATCTTATGTAGGTAAAGAAATATATGTTTATGGTAAAGCTTCACCTTATAACGGCTTGATGGAAATTGTTCCAGATGTCGTTAATACAACAAATGTAGTTGTACGTGACGTTAACCCAACTCTTCCAACTCCCACCAAAATAATGTTCGATCAACTTTCAAATAGAGCATATGAGGGAATGATTGTTGCTGTCGACACAGTAAAACTTAATACCGTTGCTGGAACAACAACTACATCTTATTATAATAATACAGTTAGCCAAGCAGGTGTGCCATGTGTATTGCGTGCTAAAGGTATAGATGCTTCTGTTGGTACAACTGGAAGTTATGTAAATGTTGTAAAAGCGATTGTAAATTATAACAGCGTGGCCCCATATAATGGAGCGTATTTACTTTCAACAAATACAACGGATTTAGTATCTGCTCCTTCACCAACTGTTGAATTCATGACTGCTAATGTAGCCACTGGAACAGCAGTACCATTAAATTCTAAAGTTACACTTGCTACAATAACCGCAGGCACAACAATAACATATACCTTAAATGGTGTAGTGTCAGTACCAAGCCCAGGAAATTCAGTAGATGTTACTATAAACTCTTTCCCAGGTGGAAAAGCAACAATTACAGCAACTGCTACAGATGGCACGTATACAACTGCAACTCAAACTTTCACATATACACAAAGTCAAGTTGCAAATGTAACAGCAATCCCAGACAGTTCTGCAATTCTTACAACAACACCTATAACATTATCATCAACAACACCGAATTCAACTATAGTGTATTCTATATATAAAAATTCTTATTCTCCGACTGACGGTACTTTGGTAGGAACTGCTAATCAAACATATACAGCTCCTATTACATTAGATGCCGCTTATTTCCCAGCAAGAATAGTTGCCAAAGCAATACTTGCAAATTACACCGATAGTAATACAGCAACATTCACATACACTGCTAAAAAAGCGGTTGGTGGTGAAAAGAACTACTATGGATCAATTCACTCACATACAGCGGAAAACTCAGATGGTCAAGGAACTTTGGCAGAAGCAAATGCTTATGCAAGAGATGAAGGTAAATTTGATTTCTTTATCTTAACAGACCACTCAAACTCTTACGATACAGCTCCAGCAGGAGATACTGTTGCTAGTATTGGAAATATAAATAATTATAATACAGCAAATCAAAAATGGTTAAATGGTAAAGCTGCAGCAGCTGCTGCGACTACAACTTCTTTCCTTTGTGATTACGGTTATGAAATGACATGGTCAGGTGGACCTGGGCATATGAATACATTCAATACAACAGGTTTTGTTAGCCGTAACAACACGGTACTTAACAACAAAACAAATGACGCTGGTATGCAAGCTTATTATGACTTGTTAAAAACCACACCAGGATCAATTACACAATTCAATCATCCTGGTCCTACTTTTGGTAACTTTTCAAATTTTGCATATTATGACGGAGCAATAGATGATAAAGTTAATCTTATCGAAGTAGGTAACGGTGAAGGTGCTATTGGCTCTGGCGGATACTTCCAGTCTTATGACCAATATATTTTGGCTTTAGATAAAGGATGGCACTTAGCTCCAACTAATAATGCTGATAATCATAAAAAAGGTTGGGGAACATCCAACACTGCTGCAACGGTTGTTTACACAAATGATTTTACAATGAGTGGAATATATCAAGCGATGCGCGACCGTTCAGTATGGGCAACAGAAAATAGAGATTTAGATGTTACGTATAATTTAAATGATGGAACAAACACTTATAGCATGGGGACTATTTTAGATGTCGCTCCTGCTAATGCAAACATTACAGTGACAGCTAAAAATAAAAACCCAGGCACTGAAACTAGTAATATTGCTTCAATCCAATTGATAAGCAATAGCGGAAAAGTTGTGAACAAAAAAACTTACGTTGCGGGTAGTAGTGATGTTACGTACACTTATGCAATGGCATTACCTGCTACAGGCTATTACTTAGCAAAAATTATAGATAACCAGGGAAATATTGCAATTACTGCACCAATTTGGCTTGGTTCTGCTCCAAAAGTTGGAATAACTTCAGTTGTTAACAGTGTTGTAATGCCTGTTACTACAGAAGCATTAAATTTAACAACAACTTTCTTTAATAATGAAAGTACAGCGTCTACGCTTAAATCTATATCATATACAGTAGACGGAGATGCTACAGCTAACCAAAGTTATATTCTTGGTAAAAGTATTGCAGCACTTGGAGGCACTACCCATGTATTTAGTTATACTCCAACCACAGCTGGAACAAAAACAGTGAATATCAGTGCTGTGATTACAGTTAACGGGGTAGATACAACTTATACAGCTACAAGTACTATGAAAGTTGTAGACATTAACAAGGTGCTATATGTAGGGCTTGATGCCTCTCATGGTAATGAGTATGTGAGCGGAGGAAGTTACCCTGGTTCTATGGCTAATATGATGACTCTTGCAGCAAATAACAGTGTAAGAGTTGTACAACTTAGTACTTCACAAGAATTTATTGATGCTTGTAACAATCCTAAATTTAAAATGATGATTATGAATGGACCATCAAGAAAAAGTGTGCCAACATGGTCAAGTCCAACAAACTACAGCACAGGTGAAATTGCAGCACTTAAAACATTTTCAGAAAACGGAAATACACTTGTGTTCGGTGTTATAGCGGATTATGCTGAAGCTTCAAATAAAGATGTAACTTCACCTCAAAAGCATATGTCAGAATTGCAAAATGATGTTTTGGCAGCTATTGGTTCCACACTGCGTGAAGGCGATGACGAAGTTCTTGACGATGTTACAAATGGAGGATCAGCATATAGATTATATCCAACAGAATTTAATATGGCTAATCCATTAATGGAAGGGATTGTAGATGGACAGACATACAGCCAATATTCAGGCTCTTCAATTTATGCTGTAGATAAAGCAACTGGAGAGAGAACATCTACACTTCCTGGAACAGTTAGTCCACTAGTTTATGGTTTCCCTACCACTTATTCTGCGGAAACTGACAATGACAACTTTGGTTATGGTACGTCAAAAACTGATTTCCCATTTGTTGCTTTTGGTGCTAATGATGAAACGGATAAGGATATGAGTAATCCCAACTTATACATTCCTAAATATGTTAATCCTAATAGTAGCATAACAACAAACCCAGAAGAAAAATTAATGGCAGCATCTGAAAATGTGCTTCATTCAAATGGTAAAACTTCTTTAGTTGTTGTTGCGGGTGGATCATTCATGAGTAACTTTGAAATACAAGTAGCCCTAGAAAATTCAGCAACATTACCATATGCAAATTATAATTTAATGGATAACCTTTATAAAACTGTAAACCCAATAACAATAACAAGTGTTGCTGATGCTAAAAACTTAGCTGATGGAACAGATGTTATAATTGAAGCGACAGCTACTAGTGAGGTTAATACTCAAAACACAAATCCTGATACAAACAAAGGTTTCTTTGACTGTATTTATGCGCAAGATGTAACAGGAGGTATTAATTTATTCCCAGTTGCTTCTGGTATAAAAGAAGGACAAAAAGCAAGATTTTACGGTAAAATTACACATTATCAAGGCGAAGTTGAGATAACAGTTAGTAAAACTACTATTTTAGATGAAGGTATTAATAAACTTAAGCCTACTACACTACCTACAAAGGATTCAATGTTGAAAGCCAATACTGGAAGTTTAGTGAAAACACAAGGTGTTGTGTCAAATGTTAATAAAAATGTGGACGGAACTATAAATCAATTTACAATTAATGATGGAACTGGCCCTGCCATTGTGTTCATTAATGGATACATCACAAAGGGAACAACACTTCCGTTTATTACAGAAGGTGCAACAGTTTCTGTTGTAGGGCTGACATCTATCGGTGAGGTTGTCGGTGATTCTAATATGTACCCAAGAATTAGGGTCAGAGACCGCTCAGAGATAGTTAATATTCCAACAGAAAAACCACTTATAGGTATACTGGTTGCAAAAAAACCTACAAAAACACAATACACCGTTGGAGAAAGTCTAGATCTTAAAGGATTAGTTGTTATAGGAATGCATAATGACGGATCAACAGAACTGTTGACAATTACAGCTGCAAATATAAGTGGATTTGATAGTAAAACTACAGGAAGTAAAACATTAACGGTTAAAGTAGGAGATAGGACATCTACTTACACTATTACAGTAAATCTTCCTAAGACTGACTTTGAAGCTATAGCTAATGGATCTGTATTAATAGGAACAAAAGTATTTAGCTTAGAATATGCTAATAATCCATTACATGTTGAAGAAATCACTGATGCGATAGCAGGTGGTGGAGCAGTTTATGTCAAGAATTTTGCTGGGACTTGGATAGACAATCTTACTGGATTACCAGCAATGCCAAAATAGTTAATAGCTAAGCCCTGCCCCATTGAATGGAAACAACTAAAAAGAGTTGTAATCCATTCAATGGGGTATTTTTTAAGTCCAATAAAAACATTTATAAAAGTGCAACTATTTTGTAGAATAAACGTTATATAAATGGAATCGAAAAAGGATATTCTCATGGAATATTTAAAAATAATAGGGGGTAATTTAATTTGAATAAGAAATTTATAAGTACAGTTCTTGCTGCATTAATGCTTGCAGGATTAATGTCAGTCAAAGCTTTTGCAGCAATACCTAGTGGTACTGTTGTAATAGGAAACAATGCTTTTAACTTTGCTTATGCTAATGATCCAAGAAATATTGACGAAATCACTGATGCAATAGTTGCAGGTGGAGCTGTTTATTGTAAAAATTTTGGGGGAATATGGATTAACAATAGTACACTAGAAGTTGTAAGCGCAAGTAAAATACCAACTGTAATATATACTGACGCTAATGGTAAAAAAACCAACTTTGATCCTGGGGATACTGATCATGTAAACTCTGATATAGTAAATGTTAGTTCAGTAAGTCTAAATAAAACTACAGATATTTTATTAGTAGGTGCCACAGAAATTTTAAAAGCAACGATAACACCAACTAATGCAACAAATAAAGATTTAACATGGAAATCTTCAAATATTAACGTAGCAACAGTAGATAATACAGGAAAAGTATCAGCAATTAGCGCGGGGACAGCAAATATTACAGTCACCACACTTGATGGAAATATGACTGATACTTGCACTATTACAATTAACAATGACGATATTAATAATACGGATATAACTAGTAAATTTACCGATTCAAACTTTAAAGAACAAGTATATTCTTTAATAGGAAAAACTAGCCCTGCAGCCATACTTGTTTCTGATGTAAAGGATATAACAGAACTAGAATTAAGTGATGCTAATATAGGGAGTTTAAGTGGTATCGAGTATTTTACAGCATTAACTTATTTGGATTGTGATAATAATCAACTAATAGAATTATATATAAATAAAAATACAGCATTAACTGATTTATACTGTTTTGGCAATCTACTAACAAGCTTAGATTTAAGTAAGAATAGAGCATTAATTAATGTGGATTGTAGTAATAATAAATTATCAACTTTCGATACAAGTATGAATATAGCGTTAAAGGAACTATACTATGGGTCTAATCATATGGCAATTTTAGATTTAAGTAATAATAAAGCATTAACTATTTTGGATTGTGATAATAATCAAGTAAACACTTTAGATATAAGTAAGAATACAGCATTAACTGAATTATACTGTTATAGTAATCTATTACAAATTTTAGATTTAAGTAATAATACAGCATTAACTATTTTGGATTGTGATGATAATCAACAAGCAACTTTAGATTTAAGTGATAATACAGCATTAACTGATTTATACTGTTATAATAATCAACTAACAACCTTAGATTTAAGTAAGAATACAGCATTAACTGCTTTGTACGGTTTTAGTAATCAACTAACAACTTTAGATTTAAGTAAGAATATAGCATTAACTGATTTGGATTGTTCTGATAATCAAATAAGAACCTTAAATATAAGTAATAATAAAGCATTAATTAATTTAGGGTGTTATTATAATCTACTAACAACTTTAGATTTAAGTAAGAATATAGCATTAACTTATTTGGATTGTTCTGATAATCAAATAAAAACCTTAAATATAAGTAATAATATAGCATTAACTGATTTATACTGTTATAGTAATAAACTAACAACCTTAGATTTAAGTAAAAATGCAGCACTAAATAATACGGATTGTAGCTATAATAATCTAACAACCCTAAAAATCAATAAATCTGCTTTTTATTTTAAAAATGTTATTTATAGTCCTCAGTATATAAATTCAACACAGACAACTACTACAGATAAAGTGAATATAATAACTAATTAAGGTGTTGTGAGAAATTTAGGTTATTTTGTTAGTGGAATAATTTAAATATTAAGTATATAATAGTATTTATTATTGGAATAGATTATATTAATAATTATTAATTGGTAACTTTGGGAGACTTTGAAGTACATTCTTTATGTGGGCACCTGGAATGTATGAAGTTTATGGTGCAACCCACCCAATCTTTTTGTTAAAGATTGGGTATTTTTATGTAAAAATAACAAATATCAAAATTCAAACTAAAAAAAACGGGGGAATAAAACATGAATAAGAAAATCACAAGTTCAGTTCTAGCAGCACTAATGATGGCAGGATTGTCATCTACAACTACTTTTGCAGCAATGGATAAAGGTACTGTTGTAATAGGTAACAAAGCTTTTGACTTTGAGTATGCTAATGATCCATTAAATGCAAGCGAAATTACTGATGCAATAGTTACAGGCGGAGGAGTTTATGTTAAAAATTTTAGCGGAGATTGGGTAAACAATCAAACTGGAACAGAAGTATTAGCTAGTGTTATTCCAGCTGTAGTTTACAAGAGCGCTACTGAAACGGTTAATTTTAATCCTGCAGATACAGATGCAACTCCTGTTCTTGAAACACTATCCTACACTATAGGACAAGCTAAAACAGCTACTAAAGATGCCAATGGTGATTTTAAGGTATCCCTAGCTGGGTTAAGTAACACAGCTATGTTTACTACATTAACCTTAGAAGCTAACAAGAAAGCTAGTGTGAAAATTGATTTTAATGGAATGTCTAAAACTGTTACAACCAATGATTCTGGAGATGTTACTATTGTTGTAGCTAATCTACTTGGAGGACTTGACACTAATGCAGATGGTATCTCAGTAGGAAGTTTAAAAAATATTCTAACGTTTACGGATGGCACAGGCAAAATAACAGCAACACTTAAAGATGAAGCAGGAAATGAGAAAATAACAATAATCAATATTTCTGCTAACTAAATGTGATAGATGAAAATAAAAAAAATGTAGAATTTAGAGATTAATGTAGAATTATCTTATTTTATAGAAAGTATAGAAAGAATTATGTTACTTTATAGAAAGTATTATTTACCTTGAAAGTAAATAATGCTATAATATGTCCATATGAAATATTATTTTCTACAGGAGTAAATAATGCTATAATATGGACATATGATTTTTTACTAGGGGGAACTATGGATGAATGAAGAAATGGATGTCAGTATTGAAGATTATCTTGGAATAATAAAAGAAAGGATATGGTTAATAGTTTCTATAACACTTGCAGCTGTCATAATAGCAGGTGTATTAAGTTTTTTTGTTATTAAACCTACATATCAAGCAAGCACAAGTATAATAGTGGGTAAACCACAGGTCACAGACAAACAAGCTACACTAAATAGTGACGTAACTATGTATCAAAATTTACTTAAAACCTTTACTGAAATTGCTAAATCTGATTTAGTAGCACAAGGTGCACTGAACAGATTAAAGGGTTATTTAACAATAGGTCAAATCAAATCTAGCATTACAGTTACTCCCCAAACTGGAACTCAAATTCTTATGATTACGGCTAAGAGTAAAAATCCAGAAGAGGTATACAATATTGTAAATGCTATTTCAGCTTCCTTTATAGAATCCTCAAAAAAGGTTTATCCTACAGGTGGAGATATACAGGTTATGGATAAGGCTATTATTCCACTAAGTGCTATTAGCCCAAATAAGAAATTAAATATGGCAATTGCCTTTTTTATAGGACTCATGATTTCGCTTGGAATCGCATTCCTTCTCGAATACATGGATAACACAGTGAAGACTGAATCGGATGTAGAAAAATATTTAGGAATACCAGTCCTTGGAATAATACCTAGAATTATAGAAGATAGAAAATAGAAGGTGCCAGAATGATTGATATACATAGTCATATACTTCCAGGCATTGATGATGGTTCAAAGGATATGGAAATGAGCATTAAAATGTTAAAACTAGCAGAGGTTAAAGGAACTAAAACCATAGTAGCTACTCCTCATTATATAAGGGGTATATACGAAAATCATTATGATGATGTTTTCCTCTTGTATCAGGAATTAAAACTCCAAGCCAAAACCTTTGGAATAAACATAGAAATACTTTTAGGACAAGAAGTAATGCTTGACAAACATTCACTTAAACTCTGCAAAGAAAAAAAGCTAAGAGGAATTAATGGAACAAGTTATATGCTTATTGAATTTCCTATGGACAAATTGCCAAGGGATGCCCTGGATTTAATTTTCGAGCTAAGGCTTCTAAATATTAAACCTATAATTGCACATCCAGAAAGGTATGAATACATATATGAGTCGCCTACTACTATAAATGGTTTTATTGAAGAAGGGTGTTTGTTTCAAATTAATACTGGAAGCATAATGGGTATATTTGGAAAAAAGGTTCAAAATTGTGCCAAGCTATTGATAAAACAAGGTCTGGTAAATTTCATAGCGTCTGATGCTCATTCTCTATATAGAAGATGTCCAGGTCTTATAGAAGGATTTAGCCAGGCTAAGGTGTTAGATAGTTTAATAGAAAAAAAACTATCAGAGAATTTAGAACTGTTGCTCTTAGGTAAAGATATAGAAATGAATATGGAAAAAATAAAGAAAAATCGAAGTTTCTTTCAGATATTCAAACATTAATTTTATTGAAAAATTGAAAAATTGAAAAATTGAAACTATTGAAAACATGTAAAAAATATTTAGTAAAGGTAGTGAATCAAATGAAAGGGTTAGACTTAATAACATTTAAGGAACCTAATTCACCAACGTCTGAAGCCTATAGAACTCTTAGGACTAATATCGAATTTTCCTCCATTGATAAAAAGATTAAAACCATACTGGTAACTAGTTCAGGACCAGGAGAGGGTAAAACTACTACTTCTTCCAATTTAGCTATGGTTATGGCTCAAGGTGGAAATAAAACACTATTAATAGATTGCGATCAAAGAAAACCACAGGTACATAAAGTTTTTAGATTTTCAAATGAAAAGGGTTTGTCTAACATTTTGGTAAGTGAAAATGAAATAGACATAAATAGTGGTATTCATGAAACGGATCAACCAAACCTTTATGTTTTATCTTCAGGCACAAGGCCACCAAATCCAGTTGAGCTTTTAGGCTCCACAAAAATGAAAAATTTAATTGAGGAATTTAAAAAAACATATGATTTTATAGTTTTAGATACTCCTCCAATAATAATGGTTACGGATGCACAAATTCTAGCTCAGTATACGGATGGTTGCCTTTTAGTTATTTCGTCTGGAGAAGCAGATCGTGAATTAGTTATTAAAGCTAAATCACTCCTTGAGAAGGTTAATGCAAAAATACTCGGGACAGTACTTAATAAAGTGGATGCAAAAAGGAAAGGTTATTATCATTATCAATATGAGTATGGTGGAGACAGCAAAGTAGAAAAACGCAGAAAAAAAGCAAAATAATCAAATTATTTTAAACCATAATTTTTGCCTGAAATAGGAAGAAAAATTATGGTTATCATTTTGTTCTAGATTATTGATCTAATGATTTTATAAAAATAAGAAACTGTTTAAATATTCAGTGAAAACAGAATTTTATGTATAATTTACAACAAATTTAATATTGAATAGAATTTTAAATGAGTTAAAACATAAAAAATAAAATTCTTATATTTCATTATTTATAAATGAACAAAACTGAAAAAAAAACATTTTATGGCGACAAATGTAGAACAATGAAGTATAAATAAACTCTTTTAAAATGTTAACAAATTATAAATAAAATAATTTTTAAAATGTGAAATAATGAGGAAATTGAAGTATTTTCGGGTATATGGCTCCTAGTTATCTAAAATAAGAAATGGCAAATTTGCCATAAAATTGTCGAACTTGTATAATATAATTAAGAAATTGTACATAATTTAAAAAAGTGGGGGATAACATGAAAGCACTGGGAAAATGGAAAAAAATTATATTAATACTAAGTGATGCAGTTTTAATAAACTTAGCATATATATTAGCTTTCTATTTTAGATATAATTATAGAAATTTCAAGTTTTATTCAAATGATTACAAAGAGATAGCTATAATTGTAACAGTTATCTATATAACTTGTTTTTATCTCTTCAAGCTTTATGAAAGCCTTTGGAGTTATGCAAGTGTAGATGAATTTATGTTAGTTATTGGTGCATGCCTGACTGCTAATATTGCTATGATTGTTTTTGTTAGAATTATAGGACATCCATTTGCTTATGGAGTAAGTATAGTAGCTTGTGCTTTTTCAATTATTTTTATAGTCGGGTTTAGAATGTCCTTTAGGATTTATGGTAGATTTGAAAGTATGGTAAATTGTAATGCTAGTACAATTGTTCAATCAAGGGTAATGATAATTGGTGCAGGATCAGCTGCAGCTATGGTTATAAAAGAAATGAAAAGGAGTAGCCAAAGCAAATATTTGCCTGTAGTTGTAATTGATGACGAAGTTTATAAAAAAGGAAACAATATTGTGGGAGTAAAAATACTTGGAAACAGGAAAGACATTCCCAAAATTGCAAAAGAAAAAAATATTCAAACAATACTTATAGCTATCCCGACAATAGGTGATGTGGATAAAAAACAAATCCTTGAGATATGTAAGGGAACGAATTGCAAAATAGAAATAATTCCTGGTATGTATGAAATTATAAACGGGAAAGTTTCCTTAAATCAAATTAGAAAAGTAGAAATTGAAGATTTACTAGGACGTGAAGCAGTAAAACTTGATATGAAAGGTATAGAAAGTTATATTCACAATAAAACTATATTAGTCACAGGTGGCGGTGGGTCTATTGGTTCAGAACTCTGTCGTCAAATTTTAAAATTCGATCCGAAACAATTAATTATTTTTGATATATATGAAAACAATGCTTATGATCTGCAAATGGAACTTCAATATAAGTATCAAAAGTTGAATTTAAAAGTACTTATAGGGTCGGTTAGAGATAAAAAAAGATTAGAAAACATCTTTGAAGTATATTCACCAAATATAGTTTTTCATGCCGCGGCACATAAACATGTTCCATTAATGGAAGTAAGTCCTATGGAAGCTATAAAAAACAACGTATTTGGTACATATAATGTAGCTGAATGTGCACATAGATTTAATGTAGAAAGGTTCGTTATGATATCCACAGATAAAGCAGTAAACCCAACAAATGTTATGGGTGCTACTAAAAGAATGTGTGAAATGATTATACAATCTTTTGACAAAACAAGTAAAACACATTTTGTAGCAGTGAGATTTGGAAATGTTTTGGGAAGTAATGGTTCAGTTATACCACTATTTAAAAAGCAAATAGCGCATGGTGGCCCAGTTACACTTACTAATAAATACATAACAAGATTTTTTATGACTATCCCTGAAGCAGCGCAATTAGTACTTCAATCTGGGGCGTATGCCCAGGGTGGAGAAATATTCGTGCTAGACATGGGACAACCTGTAAAGATATATGATTTGGCTTGGGACTTAATAAAACTTTCAGGCTTTGTTCCAAATAAAGATATAAAGATTGAAATTACGGGGCTACGCCCGGGAGAGAAACTTTATGAGGAACTATTGATGAGTGAAGAAGGACTTGTTAATACTAAACATGAAAAAATATTTATTGGGAGACCGACGTTTAGTGATTTAAGTGAGATCAAGGAGAAGATGAGGGAACTTGAAGGGGTTATTATGGAAAATGACGTACAAGCTTTAATTAGTAAAATAGGAGAAATAGTTCCAACTTACAATAGAGCAGAGGCAGAATGTGCAGCTACTAACGTAGCAGAATAATTACAAAACATATTAAGGGGGGCTTATTATGGAAAAAGTATTAAATGTTGTAATTAGTTTATTATTATTAGTGTTGTTCTCACCATTATTTTTAATTGTTGGGATAATGATTAAGTTAAATTCAAAAGGACCAGTATTTTTTACTCAGATGAGAATTGGTAGGAATAATAAGTTATTTAAATTTTATAAGTTTAGAACAATGAAAACTGGAACTCCAAACGTTGCAACTGACAAACTTGATAGTTCAAAGAGTTATGTAACTAAAACAGGAAAAGTATTAAGAAAAACTAGTATTGATGAGCTGCCACAAATAATTAATATTCTTAAAGGTGATATGGCGTTTGTAGGACCAAGACCTGCACTATATAATCAATATGAGCTTAAAGAACTTAGAACGATGGCTGGAGTTCATGAACTTCTTCCAGGAGTTACAGGCTGGGCTCAAATTAATGGTCGAGATAATAATGATGATCATGAAAAAACTCAACATGACAGATATTATTTAAATAATAAATCATTGGGTTTTGATGCTCAAATAGTATTTAGAACGGTATTTAAAGTTTTAAGAGCAGAAGGAATTCTTGATAGTGCACAGAAACAGACAATTAATGAGGTTAGGTCTAAAGATATTTCGGCATAAATTTGGAGTGATTAATAATGTGTGATTTGCTAATTATTGGTGCTGGTGGACATGGTAGAGTAGTGGCAGAAACTGCAGAGCTTGAAGGCCGATGGGAAAACATTATGTTTTTAGATGATAGGATTGATGTTAATTTTGTTTTGGGGCATAGGATTATTGGCAGAATGGATGAGTATGAAAAGTTTATGGATCAATATGAATATGCTATTGTATGTATTGGTGATAGTGAGAAAAGAATGGGACTTATTAAGAAGATACTAAGGGTTGGTTATAAAATTCCAGTGATTATTCATCCTAGAGCATTTGTGAGTAAGTATTGCGATATTGGGGATGGGAGTGTGATACTTGCAGGGGTTGTGATTAATACAGGTGCTAATATTGGTATGGGGTGTATTATTAATATTAATGGTTGTGTTGATCATGATTGTGTTGTTGGGGATGGAGTGCATGTATGTAGTGGGGCGGTAGTTCGGAGTATGTGTAGAGTTGGAATGGGGAGTTATATTGGGGCTGGAGCGGTTGTTAGGTCGGGGGTTGTTTTGGGGGAGAGATTTGTGTTGAAGGATGGAATGGTGATTTAAGTAAAGGAGAGTTTGTATTTGGACTTAGAAGAAAAAGAAGTGTGGTATGTTTTATTCGTAAGTACAAACCAAGAAGAAAAAGTGAAAAAAATCCTTGAAAAATAAATTGTAAATTATTAACAAACAATTGTTCCAACAAGAGAGCTTAAAGAAAGAATGTGAAGGATTAGATAGATAAGCTGAAAGCTATATAAATTAATCGGTCTAGGTGAATTGATAATAGATCATTAAGTGCTAAAAAACCTTTATTTCTTGATCTGAATATATAGGAAATATGTTAATTGTTGTAATGATAACCGCTGTAGGATTTTAAAAGTGATTCAATGGTAGTGCGAAGTCATTATGCAGTATGGATTATGGATTAAATGAGGTGAGAAGATGTTATTAATTACAGGAATCACAGGGCATAGTGGCAGATATTTTCTGAAAGAACTAGTTAAGAATAAATATGAAGGAAGTATCAGATGCATTGTTAGAGAAACATCTGATACATTATTATTAGATAACAGTGGATTGAAGATAGAGAAGTTTGTTGGCGATTTAGATGACCAACAGTTCGTGGATAAAGCTACCGTTGGTGTTGATACAGTGGTACATATAGGTTCAATATTTTATTCAGTTATTTTGATGAGAGCTGCCCTAAAAAACAATGTCAAGAAAGCTATAATTGTTCATACAACCGGTATATATTCCAAGTATAAGAGTGCGTCAGAAGAGTATAAGAAAATTGAATCAAGTATTGAAAAAATCATTAATAATAGTAATAAACCAATTGGACTCATATACTTGAGACCTACCATGATTTATGGCTACCTAAATGATAAAAATATGGTTGTATTTATAAAAATGGCAGATAAACTTAGATTATTTCCTATAATCTCTCATGGTAAGAATTTGTTGCAGCCAGTTAATGGTAGAGATCTTGGTAAGGCATATTATCAAGTATTAAGTAAGCCTGAAATTATTAGTGGAGATTATATCTTATCAGGTGAAAAGCCAATAGCTATGGTTGAAATGTTTAAGATTATAAGTAATAATTTGGGCAAGAAAACAATTTTTATTAGTATACCTTTGAGATTAGGTGTATTTATGGCAAGTTGTCTTAAACTCTTTACTCTTGGAAAAGTTAATTATATAGAGAAAGTTCAGCGAATGGGGGAAGATAGAAATTTTTCACATGATGCTGCAAGTAAAGATTTTGGATATAAGCCTATGTCTTTTGATGATGGGATAGAGCTAGAAGTTAAAGATTATTTAAATACAGTTAAACAAGATATGGGGGACTAGGGTGGTATGAAAATATTAGTTGTTTGTCAATATTATTACCCAGAGCCTTTTCGAATTTCTGATATATGTGAAACTCTTGTAAAAAAAGGACATATCGTAACTGTTCTGACAGGTCTTCCTAATTACCCAGAGGGTCGCGTTCTTGATGATTATCGACATGGCAAGAAAAGAAATGAAACACTAAACGGTGTTAAGGTTATCAGATGTTTTGAAATAGGCAGAGGTAATAGCAAGTTAAAGCTATTTCTAAATTATTTTAGTTATGCCATTTCAGCAACGTTAAAAGCACTTTTTATGAATGAAGAATTTGATGTTGTGTTAGTAAATCAGCTTTCTCCTGTCATGATGGGAATCCCTGCAATGGCTTATAAAAAGAAATATCATAAAAAAGTATTGTTTTATTGTTTAGATTTATGGCCAGACAGTTTAGCAGCTGGTGGGGTTAAAGAACATTCAATAATTTATAAGATATTTTATAAGATATCTAAATGGATTTATGAGTCAGCAGATATGATTTTGGTAACTTCGAGTATGTTTGAAGACTATTTTAAAAGTACCCTTAAAATGAATAATATAAATATAAAGCACTTACCACAATACGCTGAGGATTTGTTTACTCAAGGTGGAAAAGATACAGCACTAGAGGTTGCAGCTGATAGTGCGACCAAAACCTATAATTTTGTTTTTGCTGGTAACATTGGTGATATGCAGAGTGTAGAAACCATAGTTAAAGCTGCTAATGAGCTACGTGATTTTTCTAATATTATTCATCACATTGTAGGAGATGGTTCAAAATTAGATGAATGTAAGAAGCTTGCCAATGAATTAGGATTAGTAAATGTGGTGTTTTATGGAAGAAGACTCATTGATGATATGCCGAAATTTTATGGAATGGCTGATGCAATGCTAATTACACTAAAAGACAATAAGACGTTATCATATACATTGCCTGGAAAAGTACAATCCTATATGGTAGCTTCAAAACCAATTATAGGTGCTATTAGCGGTGAAACAAGACGTGTTATAGAAGAGGCTGAATGTGGTTTTTCATGTGAAGCAGAAAATTATAGAGGTTTGGCAGATTTAATATTAAAATTTTGTAATAGTGATAAAAAAGATCAGATGGCAAAGAATGCTCAAAAATTTTATTTAGAAAACTATAGTAAAGAAAAATTTATGACAGTATTAGAAGATGCACTAATTAATTTGGAGGCGTAACTTATTATGTTTAAAAATAAAACATTACTGATAACAGGCGGAACAGGTTCCTTCGGAAATGCTGTAATGAAAAGATTTCTTAATACTAATATAGAAGAAATTCGCATATTCTCAAGAGACGAAAAAAAACAAGATGATATGAGAAAATTATATAAAAATGATAAAATCAAGTTTTACATAGGGGATGTAAGAGATATAGCTAGTGTGAAAAATGCTATGCACGGAGTAGACTACATCTTTCACGCAGCAGCTTTAAAACAAGTTCCATCTTGCGAGTTTTTTCCGCTTGAAGCTGTAAAGACTAATGTAATAGGAACAGATAATGTACTTACTGCGGCAATTGATTATGGAGTGAAAAAAGTAATATGTCTTTCTACAGATAAGGCAGCATATCCAATAAATGCTATGGGAATTTCGAAAGCTATGATGGAAAAAGTATTTGTGGCTAAGTCTAAAACAGTATCGGAAGACAAGACACTGATTTGTGGTACTAGATATGGAAATGTTATGGCATCTAGAGGCTCAGTAATTCCTCTATTTATTGAACAGATAAAGAATGGCGGACCTCTGACTATAACAGATCCTAATATGACTAGATTCCTTATGAGTCTTGATGAGGCAGTGGAACTTGTAATATTTGCATTTGAAAATGCTAATTCGGGTGACATAATGGTTCAGAAATCTGAAGCTTCAACAATAGGTGACTTGGCTCAAGCAGTGAAAGAATTATTTGATGCAGATAATGAAATTAAAATTATAGGTACTCGCCATGGAGAAAAGTTATACGAAACACTTCTTACCAAAGAGGAATATGTAGTAGCAGAGGATATGGGGGGATTTTTTAAGGTTCCAGCAGATAAAAGAGATCTTAATTATGATAAATATTTTGTTGATGGAGATAAGAAACTAACCACAGAACATGAATACGACTCTCATAATACTGAAATTCTTAATGTGGAACAAATTAAAGAAAAGCTATTAAAACTTGATTATATAAGAGAAGAGTTAAAGGTGTGGCAGGTTGTAAAAGAAGCTGCCGTTACTAAATAATTGTCTATATTAATAGGAAAGGCAGGAAATTTTAATGAAGATACTTGTTACTGGAGCTAATGGATTTGTAGGTAAAAACCTAATAGCTGAGCTTAATAATAGAGGCTATAAAGACATATATAAATTTGATATTGATACTGATAAATCTTTATTAGAAGAATATGCTAAAAACTGTGAATTTATTTTTCATCTTGCAGGAGTAAACAGGCCAAAAGATGAGAAAGAGTTTATGGAAGGTAATTTTGGATTTACATCAGAACTTTTAAATTTGTTAAGAGAGCACAATAACAAGTCTCCAATATTAATTACTTCTTCTATTCAAGCTGAAAGAGATAATCCTTATGGCAATAGCAAGAGAGCTGGGGAAGAGTTATTATTTGATTATAGTAATGAAATAGAAGCAAAAGCTTTAGTATACAGATTACATAACCTTTTTGGAAAGTGGAGTAGACCAAATTATAATACAGTTGTAGCTACATATTGTTATAACATATCAAGAGGCATAGATATACAGGTAAACAATTCTGAGGCAGAACTTTCTTTATGCTATATAGATGATGTTTTGGATGAATTTATTAGAGCTTTAGAAGGTAATCCTACAAAACTAAATGAATATTGCTCTGTTCCTGTGGTTCATCAAATTAAGCTAGGTGATTTAGCTGATAGGATTAAAAGCTTTAAAAATAGTAGAAATAACTTAAGCATTCCCAATATGGAAGAGGCACTTACTAAAAAGCTTTATAGTACATATTTAAGCTTTTTATCAGAGGATAGTTTTTCATATGATTTAAAGATGAACAAAGACAATAGAGGTTCCTTTACTGAATTTCTAAGAACTCCTGATAGAGGCCAAGTGTCAGTAAATGTAGCAAAACCGGGAATCACAAAGGGAAATCACTGGCACCATACAAAGAATGAAAAATTCTTAGTAGTATGTGGTACTGGGTTAATTCGTTTTAGAAAGATAGACTCAGATAAGATAATTGAATATAAAGTATCCGAAGAAAAGCTTCAAGTAGTTGACATACCAACAGGTTATACTCACTCTATTGTAAATATAGGTGATACTGACATGGTTACAGTGATGTGGGTTAATGAAGCATTTGATACTGAAAAGCCAGATACATATTTTTTGGAGGTTTAGTAGATGAAGAAACTAAAGGTAATGACAGTAGTTGGAACTAGACCAGAAATAATAAGGTTATCTGCTGTTATAAATAAATTAGAAGAATCAGATGCAATAGAACATATGCTTGTACATACAGGACAGAATTATGACTACGAATTAAATGAAGTATTCTTCAAGGACTTTAAACTAAAAAAACCCGATTATTTTCTTAATGCGGCTACTGGAACAGCAGTAGAAACAATAGGAAATATTCTTGTCAAAATAGATCCTATTATGGAAGAAGTAAAACCAGATGCGTTCTTAGTGCTTGGGGATACAAACAGTTGTCTTACAGTTATAGCAGCTAAAAGAAGACATATACCAATATTTCATATGGAAGCTGGTAACAGATGCTTTGATCAAAGGGTACCAGAAGAGACCAATAGAAAGATTGTAGATCATACATCGGACATAAATTTAACATATAGTGATATAGCAAGAGAATATTTACTTAGAGAAGGATTACCAGCAGACAGAATAATAAAAACAGGAAGTCCTATGTTTGAAGTTATTAATTCAAGAAGAGAAGATATAGAAAAATCAAATGTATTAGAAAGACTAAATTTAAAAGAAAGACAGTATTTTGTGGTATCAGCCCATAGGGAAGAAAATATAAGCTCGGAAGTAAACTTCTTAGATTTAGTTGATAGTTTAAATGCTATAGCAGATAAATATAAACTACCGATGATAGTAACGACACATCCTCGAACAAGAAAAATGATAGAAGCAAAAGAGATAAAATTAAATCAGCTAATAACACTAATGAAGCCACTTGGATTTAATGATTATGTAAAACTTCAAACTAAAGCAAAAGTAGTAATAAGTGATAGTGGAACTATAAGTGAAGAATCATCAACCCTTGGATTTAAAGCACTTAATATAAGGCAGGCCCATGAAAGACCAGAGGCAATGGAAGAGGCGTCTGTTATGATGGTGGGACTTGAAAAAGAAAGAATATTGCAGGGGTTAGAGGTGCTAGAGACGCAGAAAATAAATACACTAAGACAGGTTGAAGATTATAGTATGCCAAATGTATCAGATAAGGTACTTAGAATAATATTATCTTATACTGATTATGTGAATAGAGTAGTATGGGGGAAATAACAATTAGTAGAGGGGTAAATTAATATGAGTAACAGGGAATATCAAGTTTGTACAAATTGTGGTATGGACACATCGGATTCTAAGATTGCTTTTGATGAGAATGGGATGTGTGATCATTGTAATAATTTTTATAACAATATTAAGCCAAATTGGCAACCAGATGAAACTGGACGTGTTAAGTTGGATGATATTGTGAAGAAAATTAAAAAAGAAGGAGAAGGGAAAAAATATGACTGTATTATTGGTTTAAGTGGAGGAGTAGATAGTTCTTATCTAGCTTACTTTGCTGTGAAAGTGCTAGGGCTTCGTCCTCTTTTGTTTGCTTGTGATACAGGCTGGAATTTAAATGTTGCAGTTAATAACGTCGAGAAAATCACAAAAGGCTTAAATATGCCTTTATATACTGAAATTGTAAACTGGAATGAAATGCGTGATCTTCAGTTAGCATTTTTTAAATCTCAGGTTCCTTATCAAGATTTACCACAGGATCATGTTATATTTGCTTCGCTTTATAACTATGCATCAAAGAATAAAATTAAATATGTTTTGACTGGTGGTAATAATTCCACAGAATGTGTTCGTGAACCTAATGAATGGGTTTATCAGAACGATATTAAGATGATTAAGGATATTCACAATAAACTTGGTAAAGTACAGCTGAAGACTTTACCTTTATGCGGAATGTTTAAAGCTCATGTTTATTATAGATATATCAAAGGCTTGAAAGTAGTTAAGCCGTTGGATCTTATACCTTACACAAAGGCAGATGCTATTGCTACACTTCAACGCGAATTTGGTTGGGAGCCATATGCAAATAAACATTACGAGTCTATATTCACAAGATTTTATGAAGGCTACTGGCTAATTAAGAAGTTTGGATATGATAAGAGAAAATGCCATTTTTCCAGCTTGATTTTGACGGATCAGTTAGATCGTAAGGAAGCTTTGAATATTATCAGCAAGCCACCTTATGATGAGAGACAGGCTCTTGAAGATCTTGAGTATGTGGCTAAAAAGGTTGGTGTAACAAAAGAAGGGTTTATTGATATTATGAGCCAGCCCAATAAGACATATAAGGATTATGAGAATTCTGCTGGCATGATTTCAACAGCTGTTAAGATTGCTCAAATGCTGGGGCAGGAAAAACGTCAGTATCGTTAATAGAAATACGAGGTGCTAAAATGATTGCAGTTATAAATTATGGGATGGGAAATGCAGGATCCATTTTAAATATGCTCAAGAAGATTGGAGCAGAAGCTATTATTACGGATAAAATAGAAGAAATTAATAATGCAGATAAAATAATACTACCTGGAGTTGGAACTTTTGATAATGGAATGTCTAATCTTCACGATTTAGGATTGGTTGAAGTAATAAAAACTGAAATATTGGAGAAAAAGAAGCCATTTTTGGGTATCTGCTTAGGAATGCAACTTCTTGGAAGAAGAAGTGAAGAGGGTCAGATGGAAGGTCTAAACCTTATCCCTTTTGAAACTAAAAAGTTTTCTTTTGATAGTAGCTTAAATCTAAAAATACCTCATATGGGTTGGAATATTGTGAAATTCAATATGGATGATCCATTGTTTATCAACATTGAGGGAACGCAACGCTATTATTTTGTACATTCTTATCATGCTGTATGCGATAGTTCTGAGAATTCATTAATTAGCTGTAATTATGGGTACGAATTCACCGCAGCTGTTAAGAAAGACAACGTTTATGGAGTTCAATTCCATCCGGAGAAAAGTCACAAATTTGGAATGAAGCTGTTGGAAAATTTTGTAGGAGGAAGATAAGAATGTATTATAGACCACGAGTTATTCCGTGCCTTTCAATTACAGGAGAGCACGATTTAGTTAAGACAACTAAGTTTTCTAATCCGCGATATTTAGGTGACCCTATAAATGCAGTTAAAATTTTTAATGATAAGGGTGTAGATGAATTATGTATTCTTGATATTACTGCATCTAAAACTGGAAAAGCACCGGATTTTAATTATATAAAGGGTATTGCAAGTGAAGCTTTTATGCCATTAAGTTATGGCGGTGGTATCACAAATATTGAGCATATTAAAAAAATATTTCATATGGGTTATGAAAAGGTAATTATAAACACAGCTTTTTACCATAATCCTAAATTGATTACAGAAGCAGCAAATTTAGCAGGAAGCCAAAGCATTGTTGTTTCAATCGATGTTAAAAATGACATGTTTGGTCGTAAAAAGTGCTATGTGTGTGGTGGTACAGAAAAAACTGGTAAAGATCCTATTGAAATGATAAAATTGGCTGAGAGTCTAGGGGCTGGTGAAATTTTGATGAATTCAATAACCAACGATGGCACAATGAAAGGTTATGATATAAAACTTATTTCTGATGTCGTTGAGGTTGTTAATGTACCAGTAATTGCGTGTGGTGGAGCTGGAACAGTGCAAGATTTAAAGAAAGCATTATTTGAAGGAAATGCCCATGCTGTAGCTGCTACTAGTCTATTTGTTTACTATGGTTCTGAAAAAGCAGTTCTTATCAACATGCCAGATGAAAAAGAATTAATAGAGTTAGGTGTATATCAGCAGAATTAAATATAGAAATATATGTTCAGTACTTAATATAAGAACTTAAAATGGGATAGAAGGAGAATTAAAATGGCAGATGTAACAGCTATAATACTTACTATGAATGAGAGTAAAAATATTGTAGAGTGTATTAGATCAATTCGAAATTTTGTTTCACGTATTGTTGTGGTTGATAGTGGAAGTAGTGATAATACTGTTGATATAGCAAAACATCTGGGTGCAGAAGTTTATATCCATGAATTCGAAAATTATGCATTGCAATTTAATTGGGGATTGGATAATACCAACATAACAACTAAATGGGTACTTAGACTAGATGCAGATGAAAGATTGACAAGTGAACTGTGTATAGAAGCTGAACAGGCTATTAAAGTACATAACGATGATGATACTAATGGAATGATTATAAGATTAAGAAACTTTTTTTTAGGTAGGTTTATAAAACATGGTGGTGCTTATCCATTTAGAAAATTAATGTTGTTTAAATTTGGTATTGGTCGTATAGAAAACAGAAAAATGGATGAGCATACAATTTTAAGTTGTGGAAGAACTATTGAACTTGAAAATGATGGAACACACTTTGATTTCAAAAATCTTAACCATTGGATTAATAAACATAATTGGTATGCTACAAGAGAAATGCAGGATTATTACGAAACGAATAATAAGGGTAGTATTGAAAAAATGCCAGGAGAAAATATAAAAATTCGTAGGCGGCAAAAATATTTGTATTATAAAATACCTATATTTATAAGACCATTTTTAATATTTATATACAGATATTTTTTTCAACTTGGTTTTTTGGATGGTAAAGAAGGACTTATATTTAATTTTTTATCATCTTACTGGTATAGATTTCTAGTAGATGCTAAAATATACGAACATAAAAAAATGGGTGGAGAAATGGAGAAAACAGGGGAGCTGAAAGGTTAAAATATTATTATATATTAACATATTATTTAGCAATTTCAAAACAATGACTTTTTATTTGATTGATTAGATAAAAATATATGAATGACTGGAGAGTTGAAAGTAATGAAAGTTTTTAGATATATTGGATATTTAGTCATGTTTATTAAAAAGGGATGGCAGAGAATAATATGGGGTAATATTCAAAAATCTATGATGGTTGGGTGTGGAAAAAATGTAAAATTAGCTAATGGATGTGATTTAACATATTCTCACTTACATATAGGAAATAATGTTTATCTAGGACCATTTACATTTGTAATTTCACCATTTGCGGATGTATATATCGGCAATAATATTATGTTTGGTCCTAATGTCATGATTATATCAGGTGACCATAGGATTGACATTATAGGGAAATATATGATGGATGTTCCAGAACAAGCATCTGGTAGTGACAAAGATGTGATTATTGAAGATGATGTATGGGTTGGTGCAAATGTAATAATACTTAAAGGGGTTAATATAGGGAGAGGTTCAGTTATTGGTGCTGGAAGTATAGTTACTAAGAGCATTCTACCTTATACTATATATGTGGGAGAACCAAGTAAAAAATGCTGGGAAAGATTTGATAGTGAAACCATAATCAAACATGAGCATCTTATTAAAAAAAATAGAAACATATAAAAAATATTTATAATAATTATAAATTTTAGAAGGTAATAATGAATAGCTATTGACGTAGGCTTCATTATAAGAGGGTGATTTTAATGAGCTCAAACAAAATAAAAATACTTATGAAAACTTCACTGGGACATAACGGTTTTGCAGGTGTTACAATGAATTATTTTAAAAATATGACTCATGATAGAATTGAAATGGATTTTGCGGTGTGTGATACTGAGGAATATATGAGAAAAGATTTTGTTGAGTACATTGGTTCTTGTGGAAGCAATATACTGATGTTGCCACAGCCGTCCTATAAACATATATTTAATTATTCAAAGAAAATGTGGAAGATATTAAAAGACGGTAAATATCAAGTAATCCACGTCAATGGGAATAGCGGGAATATGTTTATTGATATTCTATTAGCCAGACTATGTGGTGTGAAAGTACGAATACCACATTGCCATAATACAAGTTGTAGATTTAAACAATTGCACTATATTTTCAAACCATTTTTGAATATCATGGCTACAGATAGATTTGCATGTTCTAATACTGCAGGTAAATGGTTATATAATAAAAGAACTTTTGAATTAATAAATAATGGTATTAATTTTGAAGAATATAAGTTCAATATATCATCCAGAGACTGCATCTGCAAAAAACATGGGATATCAGATAAATTTGTTATATGTCATGTCGGAGGTTTTATTGATGCTAAAAACCATAACTTTATTATTGATATTTTCAAAAAAGTAACAAAACTTAATTCAGAATCAATATTATTGTTAATTGGAGATGGTCCTCTAAGAAATGAGATAAGAGAAAAAACAATTAAACAAGGATTAGAAAAACAAGTAATCTTCGTGGGGAATACTACAGAGGTTGAAAAATATTATAGCGCATCTGATGTGTTTATTTTGCCTTCAAAATTCGAGGGATTGCCTCTAGTGCTGATTGAAGCGCAAGTTTCAGGTTTGCCTTGTATTATCGCTGATAATATTACACAAGAGGTTGATATAACTGGGAAAGTTACTGCATTATCCATCCTATCGGAGCCAAATGTATGGGCAGAGAAAATAGTGGGTATTTCCAGAAATTATTCGAGAAATAAAGTCAAATACAAGGAAAACGCAAAAATATTTGATATTAATAAAAACTCCAGAGAGTTGGAGAAGTTTTATATTAGAAGAGCAAGTGAGGAGTATGTAAAACATGAGTAAATACAAAATAATGTTTACTATTGATACCATGGGAAATGGTGGGGCTGAACGTGTAGTATCTGTGTTAGCTAATCAGTTTGTAAAAGAAGGATATGAGGTACTCATTACGCAGCTTTATAGTCATAAATGTGACTATGAATTAAATGATAAAATAAAGCTAAACTGTGTATCACCGAAAGATGCAAGTGGTGTATCGCGTTCAATAAAAACAATGTATCAGTTAAGGAAATGTATAAAAATTGAGAAACCCGATGTTATCATTTCATTCTTAGCAAACATAAATATTTATACGATATTAGCTTCACGAGGACTAGGAGTTCCAGTTATAGCTTCTGAAAGGAATGATCCAAGCAGGGAGCCTGCAAAAAAATATTTAAGAGCATTAAGATCTATATGCTATTTATTCGTAGATTGTATTGTATTTCAGACTAAAGAAGCTCAGATGTATTTTAACCGAAGAATACAAGTAAAAGGAAGAATTATCTTTAATCCAATAGTTGATGGATTACCTGAGCCTTGTACTGTTCAAAGAAATAAAAATATAGTTACAGTTTGTAGACTTAGTGAGCAAAAGAATCTTAAACTTCTTATTGATTCATTTGAGTTATTTAACAAGAAGTATAATGGTTATCAATTAATCATTTATGGAGAAGGGGAGCAGAGAAAAGAACTTGAAAATTATATAGAAGAACTAGAAGCAAAAGATAGAATTTCATTAGCAGGGTTTGTGAATGATATACATGACAGAATAAAGAATAGTTGTATGTTCATACTGTCATCCGATTATGAAGGAATGCCAAATGCATTGATAGAAGCAATGGCACTTGGAATATCTTGTATTTCGACAGATTGTCCTATAGGCGGACCAAGAGAAATTATAAGACAGTATGAAAATGGTGTTTTAGTATCGGTTAATGGATTAAATGAATTGCTTAGCGCCATGAGTTATTTAACAGATGATTTGAAAAGATCAGACTTGATTGGGAAGGAAGCTGTTTTGATTAGAGATAAATTATCAGTTGATAAAATAGTAATAGAGTGGGAAAAATGTATAGAGATGGTGACAAAATGAGTAAAAAAAAGGATATTATGTTAAATTTATTTATGAAATGGGCTTTTGTAGCATATTTATTTAGCCAAGTATTTTTTGATCATACTTTAATTTCACAATTCGCTTTGATAATAATAAGTGTTATGAGTTTTTTATTGTGTTTAATAAAAAAGAAGTTCTATTTTAATTTATATTTTATTTTTACTTTATTATTTTTACTACAAAGTTACATTTCTTCTAGAAATGGTATTTCAGTAGAAGTTCAAACATCTATGAAAATGACTGTTACCATAACATTAAATTTTATTATTGCAGTTGCTATTTATAATTATATTTTAATATGTGATAATTTAGAAGAAAGTTTATATATTTTTGCAAAAATAGTATTACTTTTTTCGATTTTTATTATTTTCCTCTCATTTGGTGATATTTTTAGTACTAGATTAGGAGATGCTATAAATCTTAATATATTTGGTAATGATATTACATACAATTCAAATAGTATTTCTATATTAGCGGGGATTTGTTATTTAATATATCTTTATAAATATAGTAAAAATAAAAACAAATTAATTATACCTTGCTTAATATGGTTAATATTTATCATATTAATATCTGGTTCTCGAAAAGGATTTCTTTTATTGTTTTTAGGCACACCTTTGTTGATATACTTATTAAATCCTAAAAAACAAATAAAGAATATTTTAACAATTGTATTTATTTTAATTATTTCATATTTAGTACTAATGAAAGTTCCAGTAATGTACAATATTGCAGGCAATAGAATTGAAGCATATGTCAATATGATTTTTGGTTCTGGTGTAAAAGAAGCTTCTGCAGACACAAGAAATTTACTTATTGAGAGAGGATGGGCTTATTTTCTACAAAAACCATGGACAGGTTATGGACTAGACTGTTTTAGACAATTAGAAGGTTCATATGGTTTATATTCACATAATAATTATATTGAATTACTTGTTTCAGGTGGAATACCAACTTTTATATGTTATTATGCTATTCGTATAGTAGTTTTGATAAAGTTGTTTATAAACAGAGAGAGTGATAATATAAATAAATTATTTTTTGTGATTCTCTTGCTACTTATTATATTAGAATATGGATTTGTAGCTTATTCTGAAAGATTATTTATTATTTTATTTGTTTTTGTTTTATGTGGGTATAAAAAAACGGAAGGAAGAAGGAGGAAAAATGCATATGAAAAGTAAGAATAATAAGATAAGGAAATTTGCTTCATATTTATGGCATTTGCCATATTTTGTTCCTGATAAAGTATATTTGAAAATGAAATATAAGCACAATATCGGTAAAAAATTAAATTTAAAGAATCCTCAAACTTTTAACGAAAAACTTCAGTGGTTGAAGTTATATGATAGAAATCCTTTATATACTAAGTTAGTAGATAAGTATGAGGTTCGTAAATATATCGAAAAAGAAATTGGTAAAGAACACTTAATTCCACTTTTGGGTGTATTTGATACTTATGACCAAATAGATTTTAATGCTTTACCAAATCAATTTGTGTTAAAGCCAAATCATACATCAGGGGATGTTTATATTTGTAAGGATAAATCTAATATAGATTATGGTGACCTAAAAAAGCAAGTTAGTATATGGCTAAAACGAAGGTATTATTGGGTTCATAGAGAGTGGCCGTATAAAAATATTAAGCCAAGAATTATATGCGAAAAATATATGGTAGACGAATCTGGGACAGAACTTAAAGATTATAAATTTATGTCTTTTAATGGTGAAGTGAAATGCTCTTTTATTTGCTTAAACAGAAATTCTACTAAAGGTCTAAATGTAGATTTTTATGATATGGGTTGGAAGCCTATGCCTTTCGAAAGGCATTATAAAAGAAGTGGTGGGGTAATACCTAAACCAAAGAATTTTGATCTAATGGTTAAATTTGCAGAAAAACTATCTATTGATATACCTTTTGTGCGAGTGGACTTTTATGAGGCAAATGGACAGTTATATTTTGGAGAATTGACCTTCTTTCCAGGTTCTGGTTATGAAGAATTTACGCCGGAGTCATACGATTATTTGTTAGGGAGTTGGATTTGTTGCCAGAAAAATAAAAGCAGAACAAACTGTAAATAATTAATAATGGGGTTACTAAATATGGTAGATTTTAATGGTGCATATGAAAGAGCAATATACAAAAACTTTATAAGATACAAAAAAGGAAAACTCAATAGGTTTTTCTCGAAGGTATGGGGCACGATGCTACGTCTTATATTTAATTGTGATATTTGTATAGGTGCGGCTATTGGGGAAAATGTTAGGATACCCCATGCTGTGGGAATAGTTATTGGCAGTACTGCTGTAATCGAAGAAGGAGTGGTGATAATGCCAAATGTTGTTATAGGAGCTAACCATTTTCCACCAAAAATTGGGTTAAAGCGGCATGCTACTATTAAAAAGAACTGTTTAATAGGAGCAAATGTTGTCATTATAGGCAATATTACAATTGGGGAAAATACAACTATTGCTGCGGGAGCAGTTGTAACAAAAAATATTCCACCTAATTCGATAGTAATAGGAAACAATAATATATTAAAAAAGGATTATAAATAATGAAGTTTTAATGAAGAAGGTGAAAGTATATGAGTAAAAAATCCATTATTATCGGTGGTGATATTGTACCGACCAAAAGTAATTATAGTTACTTCAATAGGGGTGATATTTTATCTCTAATTGGAATTGATCTTAAACAGATTTTGACTTCATGTGATTTTAGAATTTTTAATCTTGAGACGCCCCTTTGTGATATAAAAAGTCCAATAAAAAAGTGGGGACCCAATTTGATTACTCCAACTAATACAATTAATGGAATAAAGGCACTTGATCCATCTTTGTTAGTAATAGGAAACAACCATATAATGGACCAAGATACTCAAGGATATGTTTCTACTATAGAAACCCTGTACAACAATAGAATTAATTATGTTGGAAGCGGAGAAAATCTTATTCAAGCAGCCCTACCATATATATTTGAAACAAATGGCATGAAAATAGGTATTTATGCTTGTGCAGAACATGAATTTAGTATTGCAACCGAAAACAAAGCAGGCGGTAATCCTTTTGACCCTTTAGAGAGTCTGGATCATATTAGAACTTTAAAATCTATTTGCGATTATGTTATTGTGTTATATCACGGCGGGAAAGAACATTACCGTTATCCTTCACCATATTTACAGAAAGTTTGTCGAAAGATGGTTGATAAAGGTGCGAACTTAATTGTATGTCAGCAAAGCCATTGTATAGGTAGCTATGAAGAGCATTGTGGTTCAGTAATTGTTTATGGACAGGGGAATTTTATATTTGATTATTCTGAAAATGAACTTGAACAAACTGGTTTATTAATCAAAGCAAGTTTTGACGATGAAATGAAAATAGAATTTATTCCAATTTACAAGTGGCAAAATTGTGTGCGTAAAGCGGAAGGGAAGTTAGCAGAAGATATATTAGTGGAATTTTATCAGCGATCAGATGACATTTTAAAGGATGGATTCATTGAGCAGGAGTATCAAAAATATGCACAAGAGGTTTATCCTTTATATATAAGACATTTTTCTGGATTTGGTAAATGGTTATCACGGATAGACAGAAGATTATTAAATGGGATGTTGGTGAAAAGAAAGTATAATAAAAATCAATTGCTAGCAATACAAAATTACATTGAATGTGAAACTCATAGAGAATTGGTGATTGCAGGTTTAAAGATTGAGGAGAAATGAGTATACATATTAACAAGCTTAAAAATAAGTGTATTTACCGATTGAAAAATATACCAAATTATAATTTGTTTTATATTTATAGCCTTATCAATAGTAGTGATCCTCAATGGTATTATATTCTATAAGTGAATAGCGGTTGGAGAAGGTTGTTAATATGTAGATATTGTTGTAATAGTATGAAACAACTTTAGAAAAAGAGTAATTAAAAAATGATTTGCTATGTAATGGATACTACCCGAAATACATTGCGTTACTATAGATAGAGATATTAAATTTTAAAGTGATGTTGTTAATCAATGATTAAGTAGAAATGCAATTAAAGAAAAAATATGTGGGAAGAATTGTAATAAAACTTATTCAGCCAATTATAAACATGGTATTGACAAGAATATCATGTTTATAATTGGCTGAATTGCGACAATCAATATGGTTTTTAGTTTCACGAATATATTGATTGATGTAGGGTTTCAAAATATTTAGTGAAGCATGAGTTTAAAAATGAACAAGTCAATAGGACAATACTTCTGTTGCATTTTGAACAAATTTGTTTATAACTTTTGTATTATGTGGAATTATAATTATATTTAAAGTCATGAAGGGAATAGATAATGTTTAGAAAAATAATTAGTATAATAAAGATTTGCAGCTTAAAGCTTAGATTTGGGAAGCGGTTAAAAATAAAGAGTATTAGACAATTTATCAGATATAATACTGAAATAAGCGTAGGTAAGGGGGCTAATTTATATTTAGGTGGGATAAGCGCTCAAACAAATGTTCATTTAGTATGCGTTCATGGAAAATTGAATATTGGCAATCAAGTTAATTTTAATAGAAACTGTATTATCATTTGCAGACAAAAAATTTTAATTGATGATAACTGTTCATTTGGACCAAATGTGTGCATATATGACCATGATCATTCGTTTAACATAGATGGAATAATACCTAGTGAATTCAAATGTTCAGATATTGTTATTGATTCTGGATGTTGGATTGGTGCAGGTGCAATTATTTTAAGAGGAACACATATTGGCAAAAATTCAGTTATTGGTGCCGGAACTGTTGTGAAAGGCAATATACCGCCTAATTCTTTAGTTGCATCAACCAGAGAAACTAATATCATTCCAATAAGGTAAACTATATATTTTAAGATTATATTCAAAATAGAAATAATAGACAATAAAGGGAGAATTTACTTGGATAATGATATAAATAAAAAAATTTTCAATGCCATGAAGTGGTCAACGATAACTGAAATTATTGCAAAATTAATTGCGCCAATTACAAATATGGTGGTTGCAAGATTTTTGGCTCCTGAAGCATTTGGCATTGTTGCAACTGTAACAATGATAACAAGTTTTGCTGATATGCTTACAGATGCAGGATTTCAGAAGTACTTGGTTCAGCATGAGTTTAAAGACATAGATGAAAAAAATAAGCATATTACAGTTGCGTTTTGGACAAATTTAGGGATTTCATTATTTCTTTGTGTATTAATTTCCGTATTATGTAAACCAATAGCTATACTTGTTGGGAACCCAGGTTTGGGAATGGTAATTGTTGTAGCGTGTATTTCATTGCCTCTTACGGCACTCTCAAGTATTCAAATGGCATTATATAGGCGCGATTTCAATTATAAAGCATTGTTTTATGTTAGATTTGTTGGAATTTGCATTCCATTTGTTGTGACTATTCCTCTAGTTTTGATTGGTTTTAGCTATTGGGCATTGATAATTGGAACAATATGCGGTAATTTGTCTAATGCAATTATTCTTACAGTAAAATCAAAATGGAAGCCAATAAGATTTTTCAGAATATCTATACTAAAAGAAATGTTATCCTTTAGTATGTGGTCGCTCGTTGAAGCTATATCCATTTGGTTAACATCTTGGATAGATATATTTATAGTTGGAAGCAAGCTAAATGTACACTATTTAGGAATATATACAATCTCAATGAATACTGTAAATGCAGTTATGGCGTTAATCACTGGCGCTACAACATCTGTTTTATTTGCAGCATTATCACGGCTTCAAAATGATGACGTAGAGTATAAGAAGGTATTTTTTAAATTTCAACAGATAGTAGGGTTGTTTGTTTTTCCAATGGGTGTTGGAATTTATATGTACCGTGATTTGATTACCAGTATTATGCTGGGGAGTCAATGGGGTGAAGCAAGCTTATTCATTGGCTTATGGGGTTTGATGAGCGCTTTTACTATAGTTTTTTGTAATTATAGTAGTGTGGCATATATCTCTCAGGGTAAGCCAAAGTTATCTGTTTTAGCTCAAGTATTACATTTAATCATATTGATTCCAACTATTTTGATGAGTACTAAATATAGCTTTACCGTATTGGTTTATGCGCGATCCTTAATTCGGTTTCAATTTATTATTGTGCAGTTTGTTATTATGTACTTTGTAATGAAAATTTCACCGTGGAAGATGGTTAAAAATGTATTGCCGTCAATTCTGTGTGCTGTTGCAATGAGTGGAGTTGTATATCTCTTAGAAAAAATTGGTAGAGGAGTTTTGTGGGAATTGGTATCCATAGTAATATGTGCAGTATTTTATTTTGCATTTATTATGCTATTTCCAAGCTGGCGTAAGGAACTTTTACATTTTATTAGACAAAAGACAGGTCATTTAAAAAGGCTAAAATGAAACTAAAATAAACATTATATCGCGAGGGAAGTTTGGATGTGAATGCCTTTTAAAAAAATAAGCAATAATGGTAGATTAAAATGAAATAAAAATTCAGAATGAATGTTTTGATGGTAAATAATACTGAAATAGCAAAACATGTATGATGAAGGTATCGTTTAGCATTACAAGATATATTTTACACCACTCTATAAATTTTGTAAAATATTGGAGTGATAAATTTCCATACTAATTTATATAAATACAACCAAAGGAAGGTAATGAATTATGTACAAAATAGTAGTAGCGGGAACAGGTTATGTAGGCCTCGTGGCAGGGGTTTGTTTTGCTGAAGTGGGTCATCAAGTTACCTGTGTAGATATTGATGTAAATAAAATAAATCTAATGAAAGAAGGCATTTCTCCAATTTATGAAGTTGATTTGCAAGGATTGATGAAGAAAAATTATGCAGCGAACAGGCTTAATTACACCACAGATTATAAATCAGCCTACAAAGAAGCAGATGCTATATTTATTGGTGTGGGAACCCCTGAACAGCTAGATGGTTCTGCAAATCTAAGCTACATAGCTACAGTTGCAAGACAAATAGCTGAAACTATAGAAAAGGACTGTCTTGTAGTAGTGAAATCCACAGTACCAGTAGGTACAAATGATAAGGTAGAGCAATTTATAAGAGATTTTCTACCTCATGATGGAGAAATTTGTATTGGTAATGGTTATGGTGCCAATAAAAAGATTAGAGTAGAAGTAGCATCTAATCCAGAGTTCTTAGCTCAAGGAACAGCAGTACATGATACACTTTATGCAGCAAGAATCATCATTGGAACTGAAAGCAAGTGGGCAGAAGAGATGCTCATGAAGATCTATGAACCCTTTAATCTTCCTATCGTATCTGTTAGCAGAAGGTCAGCGGAGATGATAAAGTATTCGTCTAATGACTTTCTTGCACTTAAAATATCATACATGAATGATATCGCTAACCTTTGTGAATTGGTAGGGGCTAATATTCAAGATGTAGCAAAAGGTATGAGCTTTGATGAGCGTATTGGTAGGAATTTTTTAAATGCCGGTATTGGTTATGGAGGTTCATGCTTTCCAAAAGATACAAAGGCCCTTGAGTATCTAGCAAGACAAAATGGCTATGAGCTTAGAACTATTAAGGCTGCCATTGATGTGAATAAAGATCAAAAGACCATGTTATATAAAAAAGCTTCCAGACGCCTTATTACATTTAATGGGCTTAAAGTGGCAGTGCTTGGACTTACATTCAAGCCAGGAACAGACGATTTAAGAGAAGCACCCTCCCTTGAAAATGTACCTTTATTATTAGAACATGGAGCAGAAGTTTACGCTTATGATCCTGTAGGTAAAGAAAATTTTCAAATACGCTATCCAGAAGGGGAAATTGGACAAGGTAGTATAAAGTATGTTGATAATATAGAAGATGCTTTGAAAGAAGCTAATGTATGTTTTATCTTTACCGAGTGGGGTGAGATTAAAGCGTTGAAGCCAGAGAAATATAAAAAGCTCATGAGAACACCTTTGGTGTATGATGGGAGAAACATCTATAACGTTCAAGAAATGAAAGAGGCCGGGGTAGAGTATTATTCTATCGGAAGACCATACATAAAAATTCCCTAGGCAATTTCTGAAGCCGCAGCAACTATGATTTAAATGTAAGTTGGTTGATAAATATCTATAACGAAGAAGAAATAAAAAAAACAGGAGTGAAGTATTATTCTGTCGAAAGATAAGGACACCTATTTTTGAGGAGGCAAACAAATGAGTTACAAACCTTTAGTTAAAAATAAAACATATCTCATTACCGGAACTGCAGGTTTTATTGGGTTTCATTTATCCAAGAAGCTCTTGGAAAAGGGCTGCAATGTAATTGGGATTGATAATATAAATGATTATTATGATGTGAAGCTTAAGTATGCCCGTTTGAAAATACTTAAACCTTTTGAGAATTTTATCTTTGTTAAAGGAGACATTTCAGACAAGGCTATGTTAATGAGGACCTTTGAAGAGTACAAGCCAAATATTGTGGTGAATTTAGCGGCGCAAGCTGGAGTTAGATATTCTATAGAGAATCCAGATGTATATATTCAAAGTAATATTGTAGGCTTTTTTAATATCCTTGAAGCCTGTAGATTTCATGCTATAGAGCACCTTGTGTATGCATCTTCAAGTTCTGTCTATGGTTCTAATAAAAAAGTACCTTTTGAAGAATCAGATTTTGTAGATCATCCTGTATCACTTTATGCAGCTACAAAAAAATCTAATGAACTAATGGCACATACGTATAGTCATCTTTATAAGATTCCAACTACAGGACTTAGGTTCTTTACGGTCTATGGCCCTATGGGAAGACCGGATATGGCATATTTTGGTTTTGCTGATAAGTATTTTGCTGGTGAGTCCATTAAGATATTTAACAATGGTGACTTTGAACATGACTTATACAGAGATTTTACATACGTAGATGATATAGTAGAAGGAATAGAAAGACTTCTTAGTAATCCTCCTGTGGAGGCAGTTCCTTTTAAAGTATTTAACATTGGGAACAGCAGCCCTGAAAAACTGATGGCATTTATAGGAACTTTGGAAAAAGCTTTAAGTAAGGCTACTAGCAGAGATGTAGTATTTGATAAAGTTTTTGAGCCTTTGAAGCCTGGGGATGTACCAGCAACTTATGCTTCTACTGATTTGTTGCAGAAAGCTGTAGGATTTAAACCTTCAACGACGATTGAGGAAGGTCTACAGAAGTTTGCTGACTGGTATGTTGGGTATTATGGAGTGAAATAGCAACAGAGTTTATCCGTTTCACTTCCAAACTCTGTAAGGGGTCAGACCCTTGGGAATGATTTACATGTGAAAGCTAGGTGAAGATGGGACATCTGATGCGAATTAAGTAGATGAGAAGTTGGGTTGGAGAGTTGAAGAATTTGGTAAAAGAGAGACAAAGAAACTTGGCGGCAGCCATATGAGGGAACTACTGAAGTTTATAGAAATATAATTTCAGTAGTCTTATTGTCGTGAAGTATGCAATTTAACAACGAATAGAGTATATGCATCACAATATTTAGATAATGTGTGTGAATTATAGTTTGTCTAAATAGGACATATATGGTAAAATTATGCGAAAGACGTTAAAAAGAATAGAAATAAAAAACTAGTGTTAGCTAGGCAAGAAATTACAGAAAGAAGGAGATGTTCTTTTATGAGAGTCAAAAAAGCTATTATACCAGCAGCAGGACTTGGAACAAGGTTTTTACCTGCTACAAAGGCACTACCTAAAGAAATGTTACCTATAGTTGATAAGCCTACAATGCAATATATTATAGAAGAGGCAGTTGCGTCTGGCATAGAAGAGATATTAATTATTACAGGAAGAAATAAAAAATCTATTGAAGACCACTTTGACAAATCAGTTGAACTTGAGTTAGAGCTAGAAAGTAAACATAAAGATGACCTTCTTAAACAGGTCAGAGATATATCAAATATGGTAAATATACATTTCATAAGACAAAAGGAACCTAAAGGACTCGGACATGCTATAAATTGTGCAAGAGCCTTTGTAGGCAACGAACCTTTTGCTGTTATGCTTGGAGATGATATTGTTGATGCGGCCACTCCATGCTTAAAACAACTTATGGACTGTTTTGATGAGAATAATAAAACAATCTTAGGAGTTCAAGAAGTAGCTAAGGAAAATGTTTATAAATATGGTATAGTTGATGGAATTCAAATCAGTGATAGAGTATATAAGGTAAATGATCTTGTTGAAAAACCACAGGTAGATGTAGCTCCATCAAATGTAGCTATACTTGGAAGATATATTATAACTCCTGAAATATTTGATATATTAGATAATACTAAGCCTGGTAAGGGCGGAGAAATCCAGTTAACTGATGCTTTAAAGACATTAATTGCGCAGCAGGATATGTATGCATATGTATTTGAAGGAAGAAGATATGACGTAGGTGATAAATTAGGGTTTCTAGAAGCCACGGTAGAGTTTGCTTTAAAAAGAGATGATTTAAAAGTTCCATTCATGAGGTATCTTCAAACTTTAAAATATAACGATAACTTTAGTGGTATATATAATGAAGTAGCGTGTAGTATGGAGATACTATGAATATAGAGATCTTATTATTATATCCGTTAGCTATAATTTTAGCTTAGCGGTTATTTTTTTAATTTTTTGAAAATATATCTTTTGTAAAAAATATAGAAAGCAGCTATATAGAACAATAAAATTGTAACTAAATTAAAATGATGGTAAAAAACTACACATTTACGTATAATTGTAGTATGGTTTATATGTAGTGATCATAGAGGTAGAGTAAAATAAAAACAATTTAAACCCCATTATCTGTCCATGTTGAAGACTATAATAAAATTATGATAACAATAGGTGGTGAAGACTTTGAATTTAAGCCTTGATTATAATGGGAATAAAGGCTTCAGGCTTTTAAGTATATAGCAAGGCGACCCGCCGGTCCGCCAAGTAGCAACCAACAAACAGATTTCGCTTCGCTACATCCATATGTTGGAAAGGGGTCGTGTCAGGCGCCTAGTTTGTGGGAATAGATAAACTAGGCATGCGGAAGCTAGGCGAGAATGGAACATTTGATGCGAATTTAAGGTAAAGAAGTTCGGGGTGTAAATTTAAGAAGGTTAGAAAACAATATAAACAAAATACTTGGCGATAGCCATGGGGTGCAAACTACTGAAATTTATAGAAATATATTTTGGTAGTTTTTTTGTCGTGAAGGCAGGTTTCACGACATTTATAGAATACCTATTATAGTGATTACACAAATGGTGTATAATAGAATTGTAAAGCATATATATAAATGCTAAAATAAAAGCAAGATAGGAAGCAGGTGAGATAGTTGATAAATACTGAAAATGAACAACGAGTAAAATTAGATGAGATACTAAAATCACTGTTTGCAGTATCAAAGAAAGTGCTAATTACAATGATGAATAGTTTATTCAAAGAAAATTTTGATGTAAAAATGGCAGAAATAACATTTGAAAATAATGAATTTGTTTCAGATGATTACGATATAATACGGGGAGATTTATTTTTAAAGATTTCAAAAGGAAACAAACCATATCATTATCATATAGAGTTGCAAACAAAAAATGATTCAACAATGGTAATAAGAATGTTTGAATACGGGTTTAAAAAAGCAAAGGAATTAGCAAAATGTTATGGTAATGATGTAGAAGAAACAGTTATTTTTATTCCAAAGCAATTAGTTATATTTGTTGAGCAAAACAGGGATATAAAAGATGAGTTAAAAATGAAATTAATTTTTCCAAATGGGCAAGAAGTAAAGTATACTGTACCAACAATGAAATATTGGGAATATAGTGATATAGATATAATGCAAGATAAAATGTATCCACTATTGCCATTGCAAGTATTTAAGCTTAGGTATAAAATGGAACAAATAAAAAAGAAACATGGCGAAGGTAGTTTTGAACTTAGAGAAACAATCATGGAAGCAAAGAATATATCAGAAAAAATATCTAAAGAAGGAAGTCAATTATTTAATGGTGGGGAAATAGACGGCGATGATTTACACAGAATATTACTAGCGGTGGCAAATCTATTTGAATATTTGAATACAAAATATGGTGAGGATGAAAAATTAAATGAGGAGGTACGTAGTATGACTAAGACTTTGTATGATCCAGCTGTAGAACAAAAAGGAAGAGAAGAAGGAAGAGAAGAAGAAAGAGAAAAAACAAAAGAAGAAAGAAAACAACGAATACTTAGGCAATATAGTAAAGGACTTTCTATAGAATATATTGCGGATATAAATGATTTTGATGTTGAGTATGTGAAGGATGTAGTAAAAGCCAGAATTCAATAGCAATAAAAGAATTGGCGATAGCCATGGGAGGGAGCTACTGGGATTTATATTAAGTATAAATTCTGGTAGTTTTTTTGTCGTGAAGGCAGGTTTCACGACATTAATTTAATATTTTAAAAGTAGAGTAGAATAAAATGTAATTTTCTGATAAAATAAGAATATTAGCAACCAACAAACAGATTTCGCTACGCTACATCCATATGTTGGAAAGGGGTCGTGTCAGGAACCTAATTTATGGTAAAGCATAAATTGGGAATGCGGAGGCAAGGCGAAGATGGAACATATGATGCGAATTAAAGGTGAAGAATATGGGCTGGAGAGTCGAGAGGTTGGGTAAATAGAGGACAAAAAAACTTGGCGGCAGTCATGTGAGGAAACCACAAAATATATACTACTGAATTTATAAAAACTATAAATTTCGGTAGTTTTTTTGTCGTGAAGTGATCTTTTTCATGACATTAATTTAATATTTTAAAAGTAGAGTAGAATAAAATGTAATTTTCTGATAAAATAAGAATACAGGAAGGAATGATAATATGGAAAGATTAAAGCCTCTAAATGACTTCATCTTTAAGAAAACCTTCGGTGAGGAAGAAACAAAAGATAATTTAATAGCACTCCTTAATGCAATTTTAAGTAAAAAAGATAGAGATAAATTAGTTACACTAGAAATAGTTGAAAATAAAGAGCTAACACCTGAATTAATTGGAGATAAGACAGGAATAATAGATGTTAGAGCTAAAACAAAAGATGGCACGCAACTTGAAATAGAAGTGCAGTTAACAAATCAGCACAATATGGATAAAAGGACAATGTGGTATTGGGGAGAAATGTTCTCAGAAGGAATAAAAAAAGGAGAAGATTATAAGAACCTGCCTAAGGTCATAACTATAAATATAGTAGATTTTGAATATATAAAAATACCAGATAAATTCCATACAACCTTTCATTTATGGGAAGATGGAGTCAAAGATTACATGTTAACAGACGTAGTAGAGATTCACTTCATAGAGATGGAGAAATTTAGAAAGTTAAGAAATAAGAACTTAAAAGAAGATAAGCTTCAAAGGTGGTTATCCTTTTTTAGAGAAGATATAAGTAAAGAAGAGTTAAAGGAGCTGATGGACATGGACGTTGATATTAGAAAAGCAGAAGAAAAAATAGAATATCTAAGTAGTGATCCACAAACATTGGAACTTTACAAAGCTAGAGAAAGATCACTTCATGAAAGGGCTAATATGATAAGTAGTGCAAAGGATGAAGGAATAAATGAAGGAATTGAAAAAGGTGCGATAGAAAATGCAAGAAATCTATTAAAACTAGGAGTTAGTATAGATATAATAATTAAAGCTATAGGTCTTTCTGAAGAAAAGATAATGAAAATAAAGAAAGAGTTAGAAAGTTAACAATCACATTTTATAGCAAGCTCAGTCAAGATCTTGCAAAGCCCCCACGAGTAGCAAGCTCAACCAAGGTCTCGCAACGATCCCCGGGGGCTGTGAACGTTTCGTGAACAACAAATGCGAAAGCAAGGCGAAGATGGGACATCTGATGCGGATTAAGCAGATGAGAAGTTTGGTTGGAGAGTAGAGAAATTTGGTAAAAGAGAGGCAAAAAAACTTGGCGGCAGCCGTGGGAGGAAACCACAAAATATATAGAGGTATATATTTTGTGGTTTTTTCGTCGTGAAGTTTAGGTTTCACGGCATTAATAGAATATTCATTATAGTGATTTTGTAAAAAAATAGTGTATTAATAAAACATCGTATTACTTATAGTTATTAATAGGCCCTTTAAATTCAAAATAGAAAAAGTTAAAGGGTGTTTACATTTATCAAGTATATGTTATAATATAAGTATGAATTGGTGAGAGGGTATCACCAAGTAAAACAAAAAAAATCCCAATTGATGGAAAGGATGTCTTATAGGCATCCTTTTTTCTGTTAACAAGGCGAAGATGGAACATCTGATGCGAATTAAGCAGGTGTGAATTTGGGCTGGAGAGTTGAGAAGTTGGGTTGGAGAGTTGAAGAATTTGGTAAAAGAGAGACAAAAAAACTTTGCGGCAGCCATGGGATGAACCCACAAAATATATAGAGGTATATATTTTGTGGTTTTTTCGTCGTGAAGCGTGGGTTTCACGACATTTAAGAAGTAAAGTATTCCATTTTAAAAAATGGATAGAGGCTAAGAGTAACATTTCTGTTTTAGATATGTTAAGATTAAAAACATTATAGTGTAAAAGTTATGGTGATTTGATATAATAAGAGAAAGAGGTGAATGATAAAATGTCCTATGAAACAAGACCACAGACTTATGATGAAACTATAAGAATTTTAGAAAAAAAAGATTATCGTGGTATTGCTGAATTTATTTTACCATCTGTAAAAGAAGCAGATGAAATAAGTTTAGAGCATACGAAATTATCTGTACCTGATATGAGAGAAATGGATTTTTTAGCAACGATTAATATGAATAAAGAAAGATTTATTCTTCACATAGAATTTGAAACTGTATATAAAAGTAATACACAAATGATGAAAAGAATGCTTAGGTATTATACCTACATTAAATGGCATAATGACTTGCCAATCTATCAGGTACTTATGGTACTTAAGAAGCCTGAAAATGTTAAGAATATTAAGGAAAGTTTTGAAAGTACAGTTCAAGGGTTGGAAATAATGAAATATAACTATAAGGTTATAAAGGCTTATGAGATTGATAAGAATGAGATACTAAGTCAAAACAGTATAGTATTTTATCCACTTAGAGTGTTTATGAAACATGATGGAGAAACTGAAAAAGAACACATATTAGAATGCTTATCGGTAGTAGAAAAAATAGAGGATACTGACTATTATTTTTTAACAGTAGAATGTTTGAAAAAGATTTATCAAACAAGTGAATATGAAGATTTCGTAGAGGAGGAGATTTATATGTCATCTGCATTATATAAAGAGCCTTATGAAAAAGGCAGAGAAGAAGGAATAGCAAAAGGGCTACAAGAAGGTGAGACAAAAACTCTTGTAAGGACTACAATAAAATTTTTAATTAAAAAATTTGGAGTTATACCAGATGATTTAAAGGAGAGTATACAAAAATTAGATGCGCCAACATTAGAAATCATCATCGATAACATATTGGAATATGAAAGCTTAGACCAGATAAAAAAATATATTCGCTAGCAAGGTGAAGATGGGAACTACTAAAATATATAGAAGAGTATATATTTTAGTAGTTTTTTAGTTCGAAGAAAAAAATTATAGATTGATAAAGAAGTTTGAAGATGATATGATTACTTTACGTGAAAATTAAAATAGTGGCGGTGATTTAGAATGGATAGTGAAACAAAGAAAATGTTTGAAATGATATTAACAAAATTAGGTAGTTTAGAAGAAAATCAAAAGGGTATGGAACAAAAAATTGATAAAAACCATAATGAGGTTATAAATAAATTGGAAATATTAGAAAATAATCAGGATGCAATTAAAACTTACATTTTAAATTCAAATGACACGTTTAAAAAAGTGGAAGATGATCATATGTTTATTCAAAATTTAAAAAAGGTTGTCAGTCAGTAGCAAGCTCAACCAATGTCTAGCAACGATTACCTCGGGTTGTAAAGGGGTAGTGAATGACCAATGCGGAAGCAAGGCGAAGATGGGACATCTGATGCGAATTAAGCAGATGAGAAGTTGGGTAATAGATAACAAAAAACTTGGCGATAGTCAGGCTATGGAACTACTTAAATATATGCAACAATATATTTAAGTAGTTTTTTCGTCGTGAAGGGTAGCTTTAACGACATTTATAGAATATTCATTATATTGTAAATAAGGAATAAAATAAATTGAGAAAATGTCCGTTATAAGAAATTACTCAACGTAGTAACAGCAGTTTTGTAGTTTTATTTTAAAAGATGTTTAAAAATAAAAAAGATGATATAATAGTATTATGTTAGGTGATACTATATATATACTATTAAAACGGAAAGAACAAGAATGGAGATATAAGATAAATGCATATTTATTTAGATATGAATATTTATAACAGAGTTTTTGATGATCAATCACAACTTAGAATTAAATTTGAAACAATGGCAATTGATATTATATTTGAATTGATAGAAAAGGAACAATATCAATTGTGTTGGTCATTTATGCTAGATGATGAGAATAATAAAAATCCATTTTCGTATAGAAGAAGTTCTATAAAAACTATTTCAAGCATATGTAAAGTCAATATTAAACCAAATGATGAAATATTAAATATAGGTAAATTTATAATGGCTAATTCTAATACGAAACCTAAAGATGCACTTCATTTGGCTTGTGCAGTATACTACAAGTGTGAGTATTTTATAACATGTGATGATAAATTTATAAAGACTGTGATAAAAAATGATGTGAGCTTAGAAAATGTAATTGGTAAAATAAAATTAATGAATCCTATAGATTTTGTTAGAGGGGAGATGAGTATAGATGTTATTGAATGAAAAAAGTAAATATAATGACAAGGAAATAATTGAAAAAGGTTCTAATGTGTTAATAAAAGAACTGGGTTATTCTGGATTTATAAGGTTTATACGACAAGTAGAGAATAATGGGAATGAAGATTATTTAAGCATACAGCAAGAAATTTATAAAGATATGAATATTGATGAAATATATAAACAGGCAAAAGATAATTAGCAAGCTCAACCAAGGCCTCACTAGGAAACCACAAAATATATAGAGGTATATATTTTGTGGTTTTTTTATCGTGAAGTGATTGTTTCGCGTCGTTTATAGAATATTAATTATAGTGTTTAAGTAAATAGAGAATTCCAAAAAAAATAGTTACATAGCACAAAGCAATTGAGGTATAATAATAGTAAGTAATGAGAATTAATTAAAGGATTTTATAAAATAATAATCAATTACAATGCAAAAATTATTGAAGAATTTTAGAGGTGATTTGAGTGAATGAGAAGTATTAGAATTTACAATTTTTTGTGTGGAAAGTCTAGCAGAAAAATTAAATATAGGTGCAAAAAAAACTTATAAATTACTTAAGTTTGATACGGATGTTTTAGATCATTATATTATACCTTGCTATGAAGCATTACATTCTCAAAGTAAACATTATATTGTAGAAGACTTGATAGAAGTGCTAAAAGAAAAGGGCATAAAGCATATTTGAATATCTATAGCCTGCGTTTAGAAGATATAAATAATAAATATAAGGTTAAAGAATTTTTGAGTTATGATATGGAATGGTTAGATTTTATATTAGATTCTAGAAATGGTAGTAAAGATTATTTAGAATATGATGTAATTATAGGTGGCATAGCTGATGATAAAGTTTATAATACAATTGAGTTATATGAGGATAACTTAATTGATAAAGAAGAGGCTCTTAAAAGATTGAAATACTGCAAACCCAATCATCAAATGTGTATAGTTAATCAAGAAGTCATTGATAAATGTTTAAAATATGAAGACAGTAAGGAAGTGCAAAGGTGGAGGCAAACAAAATCTTATTACAATCTTTATATAAGAAAATAATCCTTGAATTTTCCATTCGAACAGGCAAAGATTTAGAGGAGAGTATGAATTATTTTTATACTTCACAAATATATGAGTTAATTAGTGAGGGTGTAAGTGACTTGCATTGTAGAGGTGCTAAGTATTTGGCAGAGGAACTAATGTTAGAAGATGGATTTATTGAGCATAAAGGGTTTCTAAAGAATTAGGGTTGGAGAGTTGAAAGATTTGGTAAAAGAGAGACAAAGAAACTTGGTGGCATTCTTATTTTTGGAAATGAAGAGTTGATTCAGGCAGCATTGCCTCATTATAGAACGGATGCTATTTTACGAAAAGTAAATTTAGATCGTTATGATGATAGGGATGATATTCGGGTTAATCTTCTAGAGAGTTATGAACGGCTGATGCAGTTTGTTTCAAAGCATTTGAACGATAATTTTTATCTTGAAGGCGATAGAAGAATTAGCCTTAGAGATAAAATTTTTAGAGAAGTTGTTTCCAATTTACTTATTCATAGAGAATTTGCTAATCCATTTCCTGCAAAGCTGGTTATTGAAAAATATAGGGTTTATGTTGAAAATAGTAATAAGTCTCATGGTAATGGAATCATTGATCCTGAAAACTTTTCACCATTTCCAAAGAATCCAACCATAGCAAAGTTTTTCAAAGAAATCGGATTGGTGGATGAATTGGGATCAGGAGTCAGAAATATCACTAAATATAATAAAATATATTCTGGTGCTACACCGACATTTATAGAAGGAGATGTTTTTAAGACTATTATTCCGTTGGCTCAACAGGAAAGTGGTCAAGTCGGTGGTCAAGTTAGTGATCAAGTTATTCTGAAAGAAAATGATAGGACTGATGAAATTTTAAGGTTTTGTAAAATTCCTAGAAGTAGAAATGAAATTCAATGTTTTCTTAAGATAAAAAGTAGGAGTTATGTGAGAGAGAAGATACTTAATCCTTTAATAAAAGGACGTCTGTTAAAATTAACCATACCTAATAAACCTACGAGTTTAAAGCAAAAATACTATTGTGAAAAAAAGTTGTAGCAAGCTCAACCAAGGACTAGCAAGGATCACCGGGGTTGTGAACATTTAGTGAACAACGTATGCGGAAGTTAGGCGAAGATGGGACATCTGATGCGAATTAAGTAGATGAGAAGTTAGAGTGAAAAGTTAAAAAATTGAGAAAAAAATAAAAACAAAAAAATTGGCGACTGCCGCATGAGGGAACTACAGAAATTTATAGAAACTATAAATTCCAGTAGTTTTTTCGTCGTTAAAAAGGTAGATTTCACGACATTATTTTAATGGCCCCCAAAAGTGTGTGCCAGATAAACAAACCAACGGTTATCTAATGATTGGTTAAAAACTCGATTATATATCAATATTGTGATATAAATTACTGAACCCGCTGAAAAAGATTTATATGGAATTGGTACATATATATCTAAAGAACTTTTGGAACCTGAGACTGCAAAAAGGGAGTTTCAAAAATTGCTAAAGGAATTATTACTTTAGAAGATATGCCTTTGAGGAGCGCTCTAGTAGCTGATGATAGACTGGATTATAAAGGTATAAGGAGAATTTTAGTAGATAATTATATTGTGTTTTATATTGTTACTGAGGAGAGCAAAACAGTTACGATTGTTAGAATATTATATATTATATAATAGGAGAGATTGGCTAAATTTATTATAGATAAGGCTATCAACTTATGTATACTGATGAGCATAAAAAACAAGATGACTTGGTTAAAAAAAAGATGTTAAAGGAGATAGGACAGTAGATGAACGAAAATGTGACATTTGATGCAAGCTTTATAAGCAATGAAGAGAACGAGGAGGAATAACTTATGAAAACAGGAAATTATAAAAATGTTGATGAATCGTGGAGGTGAATATTGGAGATGTTGTAGAATTTATAATGGATTGTAAACCTTACCCGCATATGAAATATGTAAGAGCGGTAGTAAGAAGTACATGCAAAGAAACTGGTAGGTTTATAATTAATAATGGATTCGATTGTCATGTATGTTTTGTAGATACTATATATAAAATCAATGATGTTGTAATTAGAGAGGAATATTACAATTATATAACAATATTCGACCATTAGAAATAAAAAGAGTTGGCGATAGTCAGCTAGGAAAGCTACTGAAATGTATAGAAATATACTTCGGTGGCTTTTTTATTAAATAAAATTTGGTGATATTCTATATTTGGGTTAGACTTATAATTTTAAGTCAATAATTTATAAAGAATTATAAAAAAGGAGAAAAAATTATGGTCACACCTAAAAGAGAATGGTTTCCAGGAGTAAGTTACCATATAACATCGCGAGGAAATCATAGAAATGATATCTTTAGAGATGAAGCTGATTTTGGTATGTATTCGCGTTACTTTAATAAAATAAATAATTATAGAACTATATTTATTAAAGGTAAATACGAAGTTTATTTTTAATACTACTTCTTGATTATTTGTAATAAAGCTTGATCATTTCGAATAAAGATAGATCAAACTTTTTTATAAGACTACATCGCTTATATGTAAATAATAAATTGACGTACGTAAAAATGTACGGTACAATATAATATAAAGAGGTGATTAATCATGAAAACTGTTCCTATTACGAATGCTAGGCAAGATATTTTTAATATAATAGAACAAACTATTGCAAACTCAGAGCCTATACAGATAACAAGTAAAAAAGGTGATGTTGTAATGGTAAGCCTTGCAGATTGGTCAGCAATACAAGAAACTTTATATCTTCTAGGAATGCCTGGTATGAGAGAAAGCATTTTGGATGGAGCTAAGGAGCCTATTGAAGAGTGCAAGTCTTTGGAGGATATAGGATGGGATATATAATAGTTCTAACTAAGCAAGCTCAAAAGGATGCTAAAAAATTAGAATCCTGTAGTTTAGATAAAAAAGCAAAAGAAATACTGAAAATAATGAAAGAAAATCCTTATCAAAATCCACCACCATATGAAAAACTTATAGGGGATTTAAAAGGGTTTTATTCTCGAAGGATCAATATAAAGCATAGGATAATTTATGAAGTGTATGAAAACGAAAATACAATTAAGATTTTAAGAATGTGGACACATTACCAGTAAAAAGGGCTATTTACAGCCCTTTTTTATTTCATCTTACTTTTTAGGTGAAAAAGTAGCAACCAACAAACAGATTCCGCTACGCTACATCCATATGTTGGAAAGGGGTCGTGTCAGGCGCCTAGTTTGTAGCAAGCTCAACCAAGGTCTCGCAAGGAACCCCGGGGTTTGTGAACTTTATAAAAACTCATTTTCGTATAGAAGAAGTTCTATAAAAACTATTTCAAGCATATGTAAAGTCAATATTAAACCAAATGATGTGAGCTTAGAAAATGTAATTGGTAAAATAAAATTAATGAATCCTATAGATTTTGTTAGAGGGGAGATGAGTATAGATGTTATTGAATGAAAAAAGTAAATATAATGACAAGGAAATAATTGAAAAAGGTTCTAATACTTAATCCTAATATAAAAATTACAATCCATGAAAATCCTATAAGACAATTAAAAGTTAGTCCAAGTATTCCAAATATTTTTTTAGTATCATTAATAAATAAACTAATAACACCAAGGATAGCACCTATGGCTGTATGTAGGGCATTTTTATGAAAACATAGATACAGTTATTTTTAAAGGGCAGAAAGCAGTAAATAATTACATTAGTGCGAACTATGAAGCGTTTCATAACACTGGAAGAGAATATATTATAGAGGACCTTAGTATTTACATTTATGCAAGGCAAAAGGTTGAGTCAGGGATTGTACAATAATAATTTAAAACGTTTAGAGCCTTAGGGCTCTTTTTTCATACCTAAAAAAGGAGATGATAAAAATTAATAATTTAAAGAATTTTTCACCATAATAAAAAACCCATTTATAGTTTATTATGGTTAAAAAGGGTTTTTAAATAATTTTATGGAAAAATAAAACAATAAGGATTATACTGTAATTACATTGGTTTAGGTAGGTGTTATGTAAGGCTACAGTTGTTGAAAATGAAAAAACTTTATAAATATAAATTCAAAATTTGAAGGGAGTGGATTAAGCTGAAGAATACATTAAAACCCAATTCATACGTAAAAATAATTTTTCCTGAATTGCAGCTTTTGGAGCATTTTAAAAGTGTTAAATTTATTGATACAAATTCTTTTAGAGGAAAGTATAAAACAGGAATAGCTAGGAATAGGGTAGATATGGCATCGAAAAAATTGAAACAGAGTTTAAATTCAATGTCAAATGAGTTTCCTAAAATTAATAGATCTAGTAAGAATTCTGTTCAAACTAATGTTAAGCAGAATAGCAATGATAACAATGTAAATAAAAACACATTTGAAGAAATATTTATAGAACTCGAGAAGGAACTACCTGAATATGTAATTGCACAGGAGGGTTTTCTTAAAGGTTTAAGTATTGCTTTCAAAAGACCAATTTTACATCAAAAAAATGAGGGCATTAAAAACGTAGTTTTTATTACCGGACCCAGAGGAACTGGTAGACATTTATCTGTAAAAGTTGCAACAAACTTTCTAAGTAAGAAGAAGTTACTTATTTCAAAGGAAGTAAAAATAATTGACTTATCAAAATATAAATTAGAAAAAAATGTTGAAGCTCTATTTGTTCCTGATGTTTTTAGAGCATTTTATAGTAGGTCTCAAGTAATAGTATTTGATAATCTTTCGGAATGTCATCCTATGGTTATTGATTATATTACTAAGATCGTAGTAGATGAAAAATTAAAAATGGATAAAAGGTACAAAGAGCAAAACAACGGGATGTCAGATATAACAGGTGTGTTAGAAGTGGATGCTACAGATGAAATTTTAGTAAATAATAAATATATATTTTTTATTACAGAAAAAAAAGAAAGTTTCATAAAAAATACTTTTCCAACTAAATTTTTAAATAAAGTAAACGATATTTTAAGTACAGAAGAATTGAATGTAAATGCTTTAGAAATTATAACTTCATATCATATTGAAGAAACATTAGAAAAATCAAATAAAAATTTAAATATCGTTCTCACTGTTGAAGATAATGTTGTACAAAACATTGTTCATAATTTAGAGGTCAATAAAGGGGCCTTTGGCATTTTTGAGTACATTGAAAAGAACATTTATAACTCATTAGTTGAACTAGTTATACATAAAGAAATATCTTCTAATAATGCATATAAAATTTCAGTAAGAGATAATAATCTTTTGCTTACTTGTGATGGGTATGAAAAGGTTATTAATAATATGTTTAAAGATAACACCGAAGAGATTTTATTGGAACTCGACACGGAACTAGATAATGTTATTGGACTTAAAAATATAAAGGATTTTATTATTGGACTAAAAGATAATATTAGAATACAAAGGCAGAGAGAAATAAATGGTGAAAATAAATCAAATATATCACTACATATGGTTTTCACGGGTAATCCAGGTACAGGAAAAACCACTATAGCAAGAATTGTAGCAAAATACTTAAAGACATTAGGTTATTTAAGCAGTGGTCATTTAATAGAAATAACAAGAAATGATTTAGTTGGCATGTATGTTGGGGAAACAACTCAAAAAACATTTAGTAAAATAAACGCTGCTAAGGGTGGAATATTGTTTATAGACGAAGCATATTCACTTGTTAAAAACAAAAATGATATATTTGGGTTGGAAGCTGTAGATACATTAGTAAAGTATATGGAAGATTATAGAGATGATTTGGTTGTTATAATGGCAGGATATAAGGATGAAATGGAGGGTTTTTTAGAAACTAATAGTGGATTACTTTCAAGATTCAACAATCAAATTGAGTTTGAAGATTACAGTAATGAAGAGTTACTAAATATATTAAAAGTAACTGTTAAAGTAAAAGGCTATAACATTTCAGAAGCAGATGATAAAGAATTTTTAGAGTTATTTGAAAGAAAGAGAATTAAGGGCAAAAATGATAGTGGAAATGGTAGATTAGTAAGAAATTTAGTTGAAAAAGCAATAGTAAATTCAACTAAAAGGCTATCAAATGTGGATATTGCAAATTTGAATCCTCAGAATCTCAGTGAACTTACCCTTTTAGATTTTCAGATTCAAAATAAAAAAGAAATTGATTTAGAAAAAAGATTAGATGATATCGTTGGGCTTGAATCTGTAAAAGCCTTTGTTAAGGGACTACAAAAACAGCTTATAGCAAATAAAAAAAGAAAGAAAATGGGGATTACATTAAATAATAGTCAATCATTAAATATGATATTTACAGGTAACCCAGGCACAGGAAAAACAACTGTAGCAAGAGTAATTGCTCAACTAATGAGTGATATGGGTATATTAAAAACGGGTCAAGTAATAGAAACTGATAGAAGTGGCTTAATTGGTCAATATTTAGGGGAAACTACTAAGAAAACTACAGAGATTTTTAAAAAAGCTATGGGTGGAGTATTATTTATAGATGAAGCATATGCATTAGTTTCAGATAGTAATAATAATGATATTTATGGTAAAGAAGCAATTGATACACTTGTTAAACTTGTAGAAGAACATAGAGAAGATACTGTTGTAATTTTAGCTGGGTATTCTAAAGAGATGAGTGAATTTTTAAATAGTAATTCTGGGTTAAAATCAAGATTTCCACTTAAAATTAATTTTCCTGATTATAATCTTGAAGAACTTTATAGTATTGGTATGATATTAATAAATGAAAAAGGATTTAAACTTGAAAAAACAGCAGAAGATGATTTCTTAAATTATATATCCCTTAAAAAAAGAACAGCAGGTTCTAACCAAGGTAATGGAAGAATGGTAAGAAATATTGTAGAGGAATTAATTAGAAATCAATCAGGCAGAATTGCTGATAGCGAAGTTATAACAGAAGGAGATATCCAAATAATTAAAAAAGAAGACTTTATAATTGAAGAAACAAGTAATGAAAAAGAAATTGATTTAAAAAAAAGATTAGATGATATCGTTGGGCTTGAATCTGTAAAAGCCTTTGTTAAGGGACTACAAAAACAGCTTATAGCAAATAAAAAAAGAAAGAAAATGGGGATTACATTAAATAATAGTCAATCATTAAATATGATATTTACAGGTAACCCAGGCACAGGAAAAACAACTGTAGCAAGAGTAATTGCTCAACTAATGAGTGATATGGGTATATTAAAAACAGGTCAAGTAATAGAAACTGACAGAAGTGGTTTAGTTGGTCAATATTTAGGGGAAACTACTAAGAAAACTACAGAGGTTTTTAGAGAAGCCAGGGGTGGAGTATTATTTATAGATGAAGCATATGCATTAGTTTCAAGCAGTGATGATAATGATCGTTTTGGTAAAGAAGCAATTGATACACTTGTTAAACTTGTAGAAGAATATAGAGAAGATACTGTTGTAATTTTAGCTGGATATTCTAAAGAAATGAGTGAATTTTTAAATACTAATTCTGGGTTAAAATCAAGATTTCCACTTCAGATTAATTTTCCTGATTATAATCTTGAAGAACTTTATAGTATTGGTATGATATTAATAAATGAAAAAGGATTTAAACTTGAAAAAACTGCAGAAGATGATTTCTTGAATTTCATATCCCTTAAAAAAAGGACATCAGGTTCTAATCAAGGTAATGGAAGAATGGTAAGAAATATTGTAGAGGAATTAATTAGAAATCAATCAGGTAGAATTGCTGATAGCGATGTAATATTAGAAGGAGATATTCAAGTAATTAAGAAAGAAGATATTATAATTCAAGATATAATTAGTGAAAAATTTGATCTTGAAAGTAGATTAGAAAATGTAATAGGTTTGCAAGAAGTTAAAAACTATATACGCAGTTTACAGGCACAAACAAAAATAAGGAATGAAAGAAAAAAGATTGGATTATTAGTTGATACTTCTCAAAGTCTACATATGATTTTTAAAGGAAATCCTGGAACGGGGAAAACAACTATGGCAAGAATTGTTGCTGATGTATTATATAATTTAGGGATTTTAAGAAGCAGAAAACTAGTAGAAACGGATAGAAGCGGACTTGTAGCGGGATATGTTGGACAAACAGCCTTAAAGACTAAATCTAAGATTGACGAAGCATTAGGTGGTGTTCTATTTATTGATGAAGCATATGCATTAGCTTCTAGAGGAACTGAAAATGATTTTGGTAAAGAGGCAATTGATACTTTAGTGAAAGCTATGGATGATAACCGGGATGATCTTTTAATTATTTTAGCTGGATATAATAATGATATGGATGATTTTTTAAATATGAATCCTGGTCTACAATCCAGATTCCCAAATATAATTGAGTTTGAAGATTACACCATAGAAGAGCTTATAACTATATGTTCAAACATGTATACTCATAATGGATATATTGTTACGGAAGAGGGTAGAGGTAAACTTGAATCTATATTTGAAACTGCCCTAATTAATTCGAATTTTGGGAACGGTAGATACTGTAGAAACGTAATGGAGAAATCTATACGTAACCAAGCACTGAGATTAGCAAAACTTGATGACTTAAATAGAGATAAGCTAATTACTATAATAGCAGAAGATATAGAAGAAATTTAGGAGGAAATATTAATGAAGTTTATTTTTAATTTAATCGGATATATTATCGCTGCATTTTATTGGATTTTACCTATGCCAATCTTATTTCTGTTTTGTATTTTCGGACCAATAGTAGTTTTAATTAGTGGAATTAATATTATTTTATCAAATTACACTGTACGTGGAGGAACAATAGAATTCCTAATGTGTATGCTTTTTATTTTTTATATTTCATTACGGGTGAAAAAAATTAGAAAAATATATTTAATATTTCCATGGCTCTTTGAATTTTTAAAGTATTCAATTGTCGCTTTTGTTTTTATAGGTATTGGTCAATCAATATTAAACTGGAGTTACGTTGAGATTAATCCTAAAAGAAGACTATTAGGTATTGTTTGCTTCATTCTATCAATAGTGATTTGGAGAATTGTGTTATCAATTAGTAAGTATAGAAGCCCTTTGGTAGAACTATTTGAAGAAAAAATTCAAAAGTATAAAAAAGAAGATCAACAGGGGGTGGTAAATAATGAAGAGATTTAAGGAGGGTGAATCTAATAATGAGGATTTGACAAATAAAGATAAGGAAACTAATAAAGTAGAAGAGTCCATTGGAGAAAAAACAAATGATACAATTAAATTAAAAAAGCTTGAAGAAAAATTAGAGATACCAGATTTTATGGATTTTAGTATAAAAAGATTTAGAATGATATTAGGTATAAGTTTTATTTTGTGTGCAGTTTTATATAGTACTGTATTATCTAAAGGCGGTAATGTGAATTATATTAAAGACATTAAAGGTGGTATTATTAATGGAGTAAATCCAGGTGATATTTTGAGTGAGAATATAGTATATTTAGCTAAGCCAGTTAACTATGGAGTTCAAATGCCAGCAGATAATTTTGGGAATGTAGAAATATCAGTTTGGGATTTTGATGATGAAGATGGAGATTACGTTCAGGTTTTCGTGGATGGGGTAGCAAAAACGGATCCATTTATGATTAGACATAGAGAGAAGAAAATATCAGTTCCATCAAAAGCTGTAATTCAAATTAGGGGAGTACGAGACGGAAATGGAAAAGGCATAACATATGGAGTTTTTTTCAATAAAACAGGAGAAACATACTTAAATAAAGCATCGTTGAATTCAGCAAATACATATACTTTAAGAACAGCTAAATAGAATTGATCGTGCTTTTTCTAACTTAATGATATTAGATTTAGCAAACAAAAGTTGTTCACTCGGTCTCCAAAATTTGTAACGATCTCGGGGGAAGAGCGAATTTTTACCAAAAGGGTAAAAACGAAGTGATATGTGGAAGCAAGGCGAAGAATATGGGCTGGAGAGTTATATCTTAAAGATTTACAAAGTGGAAAAGAAGGAATTACATTAGCTGAAATTTTGTTGTTTGGTAACGATGGATTGATCTTGAATGCATTACCACATTTTAAGACAGATGCTATTTTACCTAGAGATGATACTGATAGATACGATGACAGGGATGATATCAGAACCAATTTAATTGAAAGTTATGAAAGGCTTATGCAGTTTATTTCAAAACACTTGAATGACAAGTTTTATTTAGAAAAGGACCAAATAATTTTTCACCATACCCTAAGAATCAAATAATTGCAAAGGTTTTTAAAGAAATAGGTAGAGTGTAAGAGAAAAAATATCTAAAGAAGGAAGAGAAGAAGGAAGAGAAAAAACAAAAGAAGAAAGAAAACAAAGAATACTTAGGCAATATATTAAAGGACTTTCTATAGAATATATTGCGGATATAAATGATTTTGATGTTGATTATGTGAAGGATGTAGTAAAAGCCAGAATTAACTCTGTAAGGGGTACTTGTTATAAAAGACAAGTTGAGAGCCTGCTAAAGATTTAGCTCTGAAATAAAGTTTGGTTACAGTTAAACAAGTATTATGGCTATGGAACATTTAAGATAAATTAGTGAAGAAATTGGTAAAAAAAACTGTATTTCAAAAGAATGTTGAGTGTGATATAATACAAATATAATGAGAGGTGAAGAGAATGGATGATGAAATAAAGGCTATGTTTACAAAGCTACTTGAAGGACAAAACAGAGTTGAAATTGAAGTGAAAAAGAACTCAATTAAGCTTGAATCCATAGAATCAAAGATAGATGTTATTGCCGAAGTCCAAACAGCACACAAAGAACAAAATGTAAGAGCTTCCAAGAATTCAGATTTACTAACAGAAGAAAAAGTGGACTTATTGGGGACATCAATAAAAAGTGTTTCTAAGGACGTTAATGAAGTCAAAGAGAACATAGATGTAATGAAGGACGTATTAGGCAGAAACCAAATAGATATTGAAATATTAAAGCGTAGACCAGTTTAAGAACATATATTTGAGATCCATTTGAAAGGCTTGCGCCAAGGCTCCCCGGGTATGTGACTTTTAGTGAATGACCAATGCGAAGGCTAGGCAAAGATGAGACATCTGATGAGGATTTAAGGTAAAGAGGTTGAGATGAAAAGTTGAGAGACTAAGTAAAGAATAGAAACAAAAGGACTTGCCTATAGCCAGGGTGGAACTACTGAAATTTATATTTTGGTAGTTTTTTCGTCGTGAAGGATAGCTTTCACGACATTAATAGAATGCTATATTTGTATTTTCAGACATCTTTAAAATTTCATACTTTTCTTCTGCAGTATATTTAGTTTTTTTAGAGTATTTGTATTCTAATGAATGTATCAATAAGTTTGGGGTGAGGGGGAGTGATATTGTATAAAAAAGAATAGTTTTAGTAATAATAAGTATAGGTAACCCTAAGTAGATGTTGAGATTAAAGAGGTGACAATATGGTGAGAAGTAAGGAATTAAAGGAAAATAAGCTAATATGGGCACTATTTATTTTATTAGGTGCACTAGCGGTTTTTACATATAGCATATTATATAATGGCGGAGTAACTGTAAAAAGAACAGATTTCACAGAAGTTATACAGAAACTTAAAGACATACAAGTAAAAGGTGGAGAATTCGAGTTAACTCAAAAGGATCTAGAAGAGTTAAGCAGTATATATTTTGCTAAGCCAGAAAATAAGGGTAATATAACTTTTAAAGGAATTAATATTGAAATGTTAAAGGGAAAGATTTTAGTTAAGGCTCCGATCATTTATAAGGGGTTTAATTTATTACTGACATCTACAGGAAAAATAGATTTTTCTAATGGAGAGATTATATGTGTAGCTGAAAATTTTAAAATTGGGAAACTCTTTGTGCCTAAAAACTTGGTGATTTCTCAAATTTCGAAGTTTAATGATAAATTTTTTTATGTTGAGGATAATTCAATAAAAATTAATCCAAGATTACTTCCATTTAAAATTTACAGTTTTAAAATTGTAGATAATAAAATACTAGCAGTAGCTGAGAAACTTGATACAAAAACATTACTTGAAAATTTTAATAAAAGCAGCATGAGAGAGACTGATAAACAAATAGATATACTCAAAGAAAAAATACAAGGCGTTAATATACTTATGAATGAGGCGGAAAAGCAAAAGATAAAAGAAATCCAAAACAAAATAGATGTATTCAAAGATAAATCTATAGAAGAAAAGAAAAAAGTCTTAAGTGATGTTATTAGCAAGCTTGACATAGTTATCAATGATAGTAGAGAAAGTGGAAAAAAGAAAGAATTAGAAAAGTTAAAAGTTGAAGTTGAAAAAAAGTTTCAGCAGCAAAGGGCGATTATGCGTCTTGCATTAACAAAAGCAAAGAATGAACTAAGTAATGTATACTCCCAGGTTGCGACAACAGAAGAACAGAAGTTAATAACAACAATGAGTTCAACTTTGAGTAAAATGATAGCTAATCCCTCTTATAATTCTGCGCCAGATAAAGCTTCTATTATGTCTATTTATGGAGATTTAAACCCTGGCAGTAAAAATAGAGTTAAAAGTGCATTATTTTGGAATATTGACGGGGATAGTATTGGACAGTTGAGGCAGGCTTTTGGACTATAGTAACTGTAGTAAAATGTAATAAGTATCAAGTAATTATGTGACCTTTGTGGTATTAATAATTAACAACTTCTATTTTTTTATTAATAATTGAATTATACCCAAATATTCATGCAACGCTGCTGAAGAAGAACTTAAACTTGCACTTGATGGTACAAAAGAATTAAAGTCCATATATAATTTTTTATTGGTAGTAAAATCGCAAGGATATATTTGGAGGTTTTTTATTCCAGCATTATTAAAATTAATTATTGCCCGGTACATATGGAAAGCTGATGTCAACAATATAGGTTTGGTATAGTTATATTTTGTTAAAATCACTTTAGTGAAATTTGCATTTTCAGTAGTGTTGAGACTTTTATTTTCCATAATCACAGCATTTTTACTTAAGCCTAAATCTAATAACTGACGGTTGGCTATTTCAGCTTCATTTCCAGAAGTTTTAAATACTTGGCCACCTGAAAATATTATTGGTAGTCCAGTTTTTAAATGTATACGGGCAGCTGCGAGCAATCGATTAGCCGCAGAACCTGAAAGATTACCACTACCACTTAAATCAGGAGAACTTAAAGTAGCTCCACCACCTAATACTACGATAACATCTCCATCCAATTTATTTGGTGGTAAATATTTGTATTCTAATGAATGCATTAATAAGTTTGAGGTAAGAGGTATTGATATTATGTAAAAAAACAATGTTATAAAAACAATGAGTTTAGGTAATTCTTTGTTTTTTTTGTAACATAAAATAATATATATAACCAAGGAAATAATCAGGCATCCTGGAGGTAAAATCAAATTAGCAATGGTTTTAATGATATATAACATCAATTTTTCTCCTCTCATTTTAACGTGCTGATTTTATTATACTATATGAAGTACATTGAAGATATTAATTAGTGGAATGAAACCCCAAATATAGTGCAAAAAATTTCTGTGCAAGATCTTCATTCGCAAAATTCATAACAAAAATAATAGACAAAGTGGATAATTCCACCTTGTCTATTATTTTTATGGTTAATAATTTTTTTTAAAAGCTTTATTATTTAAATAAGTATAAATACACATACAGGATATACCTATTAGAAGAACTATAACCCCAGTTACAATAAAGAAATTTATATACCCAAGAGAAATATCTCTTAAGGCTACTTTTAAATAAGGGCTATTAATAGCAAATCTACTTGGAATCTTATAGTAAAGTGCTAAAATGCAAGGGATAAGGGTCATTATAGAGGCTGGTATAAAACTTGAGCCTACCCATAAAAATGTTCCTCGAGGATTTTTTCTATTTAGCAATGCCAATAAAATTATCATAATCAATACAAGAATTATTGAAATTATTTTAACACTATAAAGCTTATAGATAATGTTTCTAAAGCTTTGAAACTGGGGATATTTATCTACAGCACTAATATTAAATAAAATTGCATAATTATCTATAATAGTTCCTACCTCTTTTGACACAACTAAAAGTTGATATTTCAAATTGGAATCTAGGGCAATATTACTTTTTTTGGCATATGCTTCAAGATTATTATAAATTGGTTTAGTATCTGTTTTATTATTAATATATGTAGTATTATTTTTCATGTAACTCTCTGCGTTATCTATATCCTTATTGGATAATTTAATAATAGATTCATCACTTACTGAGTTAATAAAAATTTTCTCAGGAATTGAGGTTACCATACTTAAGTTTTTAAAACCATAATCTATATCTTTTCTCATTAGAGAAAAATAGTCGTTTTTATTTAATGTATCTTTGTAATAATTTGAATTTAGTAATTTAGCATTAGTAAAAAAACTAAGTTGCATTATAATTATAGTGAACATAAGAAAAAAGCTAACTAAAAATTTCAACATCTCTCTAAATTTACTCATATCTAATTGCTTCCTCCTGTCTGTTTAAGCTGATTTACTGGTGTTCCATCAATTAGATCAGAAATAACGACATATCTATTAGGAGCATTTCCGATGTAATCAAAAGGATAACAAGTATACAAGGTCAGCTTTTCACTATCTAAAGGCTGAACAATAGAATTATCATTTCCTTTTACTATTTTTATTTCAGATATCTTGTAGACATATTTTCCATAGGTTGTATTAAGAACTATAGTATCTCCTTTTGAAACATTCTTTAAAGCGTTAAATACAGAATTTCTGTGACCAGCTAAAACGACATTACTGCCTTCCCCTGGGAATCTAGAGCCGTTAAAGTGGCCTGCACCTTTTAAGAGCTGTTCTTCACTGTCGCCATGAAACACAGGAATATTCATAGAAACCTTATCTATTATAAGATCAGCGAATTTTTCTCCATAACGTGGGAAAACTGTTTTAGGTTGAACTGAAGTAGTTTTAAGCAAAGTCGATGGTTTATAATCAGTATGCAGAAACAAACTAGATATATAGTAAGCAGATCTAAAATAATTATATGATCCTATAGATATTAAGGCAATTCCACATGCAAAAAGCAAAAAAGGGATTCCAAATAGAATCCCCATTTTAGGCTTTCTTCCGGATTTACCTTTTGAGACTAATTTTCTTCCCATAAGTTCCTCCTAAAAGTTAATTAAGCAGTTGCTGTAGTTGCTGTTAAGCTGTTTTTTCTTAAAACAAATACAGAACCAGCAGCAAGTATTATCATTAAAATACCAGCATAAAGAAGTGTATTGTCTAAACCAGTTTGTTTTACTTCATTTGATGAAAAGTTAACAACTGTGTTACCATTTGCATCTGTTGCAGTTATTGCAAATTGTCCATTTGCCTGTTTTACAACATTAACTTCTAAACCAATAGCATTACCTGCAGCTGTTACATTAGCTAATATGCTAGTTTTATCAGCAGCACTAAGTGATGTTACGTCTTTTACACCAGCAGCGTCCAAAATAGCAGCAGCATCAGTTATTTGTGCAACAACAGCTGAAGACTGTGCAGCAGTAAGTGTAGTTGTTTTTAAATAATTCTCAGCCTGAATTATGTATGTTGTAGGCAAGTTAGCATTTTTTAAAGCGCTGATTACATCATCATTTGGAGCAGCAAAAACAGTAACTGATGTTCCAATTACTAAAGTAGCTGTTAAAATAAAAGTAGATAGTTTTTTAAATAATTTCATTGAATTTTTCCCCCTAGTATTTTTTATTTATTAATTATAGCCATAAACAACTAGTTTATAACTAGATTAAATTAGTTGATATAATGTAAAACATGGAATTATATTCATCAAAAGAATATATATTTATATAATAATACATTTTACTGGAATTGTCTACATATATAGCATGATTATTCACAATATATTGCATTTCACTTAGTCATATTAAATCTACAATCTAATTACCTTCATTATAAGAGTACAATAAAAAAGATGAAAAATCACCTTGAGGAGTATTTTTTTGCCTTATCTTAGAACTTCTCTTATATCATTAGTTACTAAATCTATCCATATACTATATTTATTATTCCCTCTATAATAGTGAAAGGCTACCCAATTTTTTGATATTATTGTGTTTGATTTTATCTGATATGCAAACCGATGTTTAGAATGTGTAGCCTTTTTCCACTCAGTAGTATTATTATCAAATCCATTTTCTTTACAATATTCGGTAAGCAATTCCTTACCTTTTTTTATTGATGTTTTTTTGCTAAATATCCCACTTAAGAACATTTTTTTACCCCCCATTTTTATTAATTTGGTATATTACTATAGTTCCCATTTAATAAGGATACAAATAAAAAGAGAAAAAAAAACAACCTGCTAATACAGATTGGGTGGGTTGCACCCTAAACTCAATACATTCCAGGTGCCCAAATACAGAACGTACCTCCTCTTTTTCCATAAAATAACTAATTTTATAACTATTTACATAAGTATATTCTATAATGTTTTAATAATACCTTCTAAAGAATAAATATATTTTTCAACCTATTCAAAATATTTACAATAAATCTGAAAACTTATTATTAAAGAATCACATTTAAAATTTCTTTATATTTTGGTAGTTTCTTCTTCGTGAGGTTATAAGGCGATTATGCATATCTTCGAGATTAATATAAGTGAAATTATATAGAAGGAATTTTCTGGCGAATGTAGAATAATAGAATATGTGAAATGATTATAATCTATTTTGTATATATTTAGGTATATTTTGAGGAAAATAAGTTTTTACAATAGGGGGTAATTTAATTTGAAAAACAAAATTATAAGTTCATTTATTTTTGCTTTTATGGTAGCAGGAATATCATCTTTTTCAGCTTTTGCGGCAATGCCTAACGGTACCGTTACAATAGGGGGTAAGGCTTTTAACTTAGGTTATGCAAATGGATTGGCTAATATTGATGAAATTACTAATGCAATAGTTGCTGGAGGAGAAATTTATGTTAAAGGTTTCTCAGGACAATGGATAAACAACGCTACAGGATTAACAGTAACTGCAAGTGTTATACCAGCAGTAGTTTATACAAATGCTAATGGAGTGAAAACATCTTTTGATGCTAAAGATGCAGATTCTAGTACACCTACTATACCTGTTCCCGATATTACAAAAGATTCTTTTGGTTATGATGTTGCTAAAGAAATTGCAGATTCAAAATATAAAGGTAGATTAGCGGGTACTGAAGCATATAAAGCATCTGCAACTTATGTATCAAGTGTATTTCAAAAACTTGGTCTAACCCCTTCAGGAGATGCTAATACTTATTTACAAAAATATAATATGAACGTTGCAGAATATGCGAGTATTCCAACGCTGAAAATTAACGGTACCAATTTAACTTTTCTAAAAGACTTTAAACTTCATGGAAATACATCTTCAGGAACAATAAACAGTGACCAAGTAATATTTGCGGGGAATGGATATGAGGAAGATTTTACAAATATTGATGTTACAGGAAAAACTGTTTTATTCTTAGCTGATGTGAAAACTAGCAAATCTGTAGGAGCATTAGATAGAGCATCAATTGCTAAAGCTAAAGGTGCAACTTCTGTTTTAATTATTCCTAACATTTATATGCCTATAAATACATTTGAAAAACCTATAAAATATAATGGATCAAATTTTCCAATCTGCTATATAACTAGAGAAACAGCTAAGAATTATGTAGGAATAAATATTGATACAGATAAGATAGGTTTGATTTCTAAAGTTAAAGTTGAAGGCACTATCGATATAACTAGAACTCCTAACAAGGATTCGTACAATGTATTGGGAACAGTTAAAGGAATAGATCAAACTAAAACTATAGTAATTAGTGCAAGTCTTGATAGTTTTGGTTCATTACCCGATGGAAGAACTGCTAATGGTGCCTCTGCTAATGCAGCTCCAGTTGGAACTTTATGTGATTTAGCAAAGTATTACACAAATACAAAACCCGAATGTAATATACTATTTGCAGTATTTGGTAGTCAAGCTGAATTGATGGAGGGGTCTAACTATTTCGTAAATAATTATTCAGGGATTACAAGAGTGATTGCAGATATTGATGTATATGATATTGGAAATCCTCAAGTTGGTAATAATAAAATATTTAATGTAGTTGATAGTAAGTATACAGAATTGCATACTGCTATTTCTAAAGGACAAGAGTATGTATTAGATACGCCATCAGAAGTCAATTATCCGTTTGGTAATAACTATCAGTTCTTTATAAAAGGTATACCTAATGTATTCTTAAGATATGGAGAAAATTTAGATTCATTAAATGATAATATTATTCAACCAGTGGCAATGACTAAAGTGAAAAATCATATAGTAAATATTATAACAAATCTAGTACCAAAACAAACGCCAATTGATCCGACAACACCAACTAAAGAGTATGTAGCTTCAATTAATGAAACTCTAAATGTTATTGAGACGAAATTCACTAAATTGTACTATGAAGATAACTTTACACAAGCAGCAAAACTAGCAGTGCCTCAAATAGACACTATATATGAATCTGTCCTACGATGGAATTACAACCCAATAGTTCCAAATGAAAAATTAATAATTTACTGCGTCGATGATTGGGATGAAGGGTGGATAGTTACTAACAGGTTGGATAAAAAAGGATTAGGGGAACATAGTGGTGGATATCAGAGTTTTACAGATTACAGTTTAAGTATAGTTCGTTTAGAAGAACAAACTTCACCTAATGAAATTTATGGTACATTTGCTCATGAATTTAATCATGTAGCTGCAAATCATGCTTTATCTGGGAATGATAGCATGTCTGATATGGATAATCAAGAAATATCAGGTCATGTGTATCCATTTAGCGTAGGGATGTCTCTAGATGGCGATTTAAAATCAGTTTTCAAGAGTTTAGTTTCAGATTTAGCTTCAGGTAATGATGTAACAAAAATAGATTGGACAGAATATACAGGAGATAATAATCAGCAATTAACAAACCAAGATCAATGGCAAATTCATTATGATAGGTTAGCTAGTGTTGAATATTACATTTGGAGAACTTATGGAGAAGAACTATGCAGAGAGATTCAATATGAATTCTATAAAAAGCCTAGACCTTCTGTACAATCAGTACTTGAAAGTAAACTAGGTAAAGATTTCAATACTATATTAAAAGAATGGTATGCATTTTATCAATAAAAAACAGGGGATAATTCAAAATGAGTAGCACATTTTTGTGCTACTCATTTTTGATTTACATACAAGGAAGAATTTCTTGCCATTTATAGTTATATCCGGCTCCTGTTTTCTAGTTAATTACAGAGTTAATAATTCAAATGAACATAATGAAAAATAAGTCGTATTTTGATGAAATATGTTATACTTGCTATTAATACACAAACATATCGAGATAAGGAGGAACTATATGGAAATTCCAAAAGGAAGGGGATATCTAAATAATATATCCTTACTAAGAACGTTTGCTATTTTAATAGTTGTTTTAGGACACAGTATGGTTGTTTATCAATACGGTTGGGGTATTTATACTCCACTTGTTAAATCAAGTTTTTTTAATTTGTTAAAGACGTATATCGATTGTTTCCAAATGCCACTTTTTATTTTTATTTCAGGGTATATGTATTATTATTGTAGGAAGGAGTGTGGGAAATATAAGAAGTTAGGTAAATTTTCATTGGATAAAGTAAAAAGGCTATTAATACCATACATTTGTGTTGCATTAATCTACGTATTACCAATTAGAATGATGACTGATTATAAAGGTTATCATGGGTATAATGCATTAAAAATAATTTACAAGTATATTCTAAATGGATTAGACGTTGGGCATTTATGGTACCTATTAGCCATATTTGAAATATTTATAGCCTTTTATTTACTTGAAGCAATAATTAATAAAATTGGTGTACCCGCGAGTTTTATTATTATCGCATGTGCAAATATCATTAGTTATAAGTTACCTAATCTATTCCAAATATCAGGTTCAATATATTATTTTATGTTTTTTTATTTGGGTTATATTATTAGAAGATATGAAAAAAACTTTGTGAATAGATTTAAGGGAAAAAAGAACACTGTTTTAATTGTTATGTTATTTGTCTTACAGGTTTTATTTTTAGCTGTTTCACTTAAAATTTCTAATAATAATATAATTGGAACATTATTTAAAAATTCTACATTTTTATTGAGTAATATTTCTGGTACTATTTTTTATTTTGTTGTTTTATCGTTAATAAGTTACAAATATAAAAGCTTAAATAATAACAGAACCTTAAAGTTTTTAGATAAAGAAAGTTTTGCAATCTACCTTTTCCATTCACCATTGATTTACATAATGCTAAAGTTTATTGCAAATAAAAACATTTCTCCATTTTTAGTTGTGCCTTCAATGTTTATTATTATTTTATTTGGTTCTCTGGGGATTTCATATGTAATAAAGAAAACAAAAATTTTAAAGTTCATAATTGGATGTTAAAGGGTAAAAATATAATAAGCTTGAATCATAATAGGGTTATCAATAAGCCTGGTGAGATCTAACGAAAAAACTACTGAAATATAAATTTCAGTAGTTTTTTATGTTACTATTCTGTCTACCTTAAAAATTCTGTTATTTCCTGGGATATTAAATCAATCCATACGGTATATTAAGTTCACTATGTTTTAAAATTTGAATATTCATCAACTAACGTTTTTGTTTTTTTTCATTTCACTGTGTAATTATCTCAGTAACACCATCGCCATCGTCACGGCCATCGTACTGAATAATATGTTCATAATTTTTACCAGAAACACTCTGCCATTTGATTTTCTCATATGGTATACCTTCAGGCACATATGTTTTTATTACTATTGTTTGATTTGTTAGCTTATCAATCCTATTTAGTGTTTTTACTTCTTGCAAATTATTTTGAGTTTGATTCCACCTCAACTCTACAAGCTTGAAATTTACTATTTCACCTTTTATAACAATCTCAACAAATTCACCTTTACCTATGCCATTTAAAACTATAGTATTTTTGTCTTTAATTGAAGCTGGCTCAACAGAAGATCCTGTTATAATTGATACCTTTGTATCAACTACTTTAGATTTAATTATAAGATTTAGCATTACCTTCTTATCGTAGTTTTCAACAGTTCCTTGATAACTATAATTACCTACCTTACTGGTATCAATACTTGAAGAATTCCATTTTACAACAACATCTTGTGTACTTTCATCTGTCATCTTTGCTTTGACTTTTGTAGGTAATAAATATTTATCTTTCTGATTTATGGTAATGTATATATTTTCTATAGATGCTACACCTACAACGTCTAAAGTTAATTTAATCTTACCATTATATCCAATTACAGTTCCTTGGTAGCTGTAACTTCCAGCTTTACTTGTATCCACAACTGAAGGACTCCATGTAACTTCAACATCCTGAGTACTATTGTCTGACATCTTCGCCTTTACCTTTGCAGGTAAGGAGTATTTATCGTTTTTCATAACTTTATTATTTATATCTTCTATTGAGACTATGGCTAATATATTTAGAGTTAACTTAACTATTTTATCTGTATTTTCTAAAGTACCAGTATATGTTTTTATTCCTACCTTAGTAGTATCCACTGTACTTGTGTCCCACTTAACTGGAAATTGTACTTCAGTGTTATTTATTTTTACAGTAATCGTATTGGGCAGAGTGTAATTTCCTCCTAATGTGATGGTGTTAATAATGTCACCTACAGTTATTTTTGCTTTAAGGTCTTCTAGCATAGTTTTTGTTTTATCGTCTTTTGTAGCTTTGTAGCCATCACTCAATATCTTGAAAGCATTAACTGGGTTATTTTCAGTAATATATAGCTTGGCTAGTTCTAAATAAGGTTCTACCCTCTTAGGATTTATATTAATTGCTTCCTTTAATACTTTCTCTGCTTCATCTTGATTTCCAGTCTTTACATACGCCTGCGCTAATCCTACTCTTGCTTCTATGTTCTTAGGATCTATTTTAATAACCTTCTGGAAAGCAAGAATAGCTTCTTCGTATTTTCCTTCTTGAAGGTACTTATTACCCAAACTAATTCCACTTTTTACTTGAACCCCATTTGTATACTTTGCTACTCCTATTCCTTCAAATACTGAGCAAAGTATTACAACGCTAATGATAATAAATGATTTACGTTTCACTTTTGCAAGCCTTTGTATAAAACTCATATGCACACCCCCCGTATTAGTATATCAGCGCAAACGTTTTTACACAATATTGAAGTAATAACTTTATAAACCTGTTTATACATCTAAATACAATTAATAAAAAACATAGTTTGTACTAACACGTTCAATAGTTACTGGAATATCAAATCACATTACTTTGATCTGGATTATTGAATGCTCATATTCTATTATAATCTTATCTAATATTAAGAGCTAAATTGGACTTCCTATTTTAGGTCTTATTTTTTTTGATGATTATATTTTTTATAAAAAATATAATGGAAATTAAAGTAAAATAGCATTGACCGAACTAGTGTTCGGTTATATAATAGAGATACAAATAAATTTAAATATTAAAATATAGATTTTAAAATTATGTTAAAGGGGGAATTACATGATTCAACAAGTAAAATGTCCAATTTGTGACCATAGGTTATTTGATAAGGAAGAGAATGCACAGGGGGAAATATCTATTAAATGCTCCTATTGCAGAAAGATAGCAAAAGTTAACCTAGAGAAAAGTTCAATAAAAAAAACCTATACAAGATAGTACCTCTATACCGAGCAATGGAGTCAAGTGAACATCCAAATGGCCGGATAGCTACTTATATTTAAAGTAGTTATCTGGCTATTTTTTTATTTATTTTAAAGTTAACGCAAACAACAATATATTATCGTACCGAGCAAAGGCACCATGAGTGACCAAATAGCCGGACAACAGCTAATTAATTTTAGCTGTTGTCCGGCTATTTTTTTTTGCTGCTCAGGTTAAAAAAATCTGGGTTTTGAAAGTTTCTTTTTTAGAAAGATTAAAGCATTAAAAAAACAAAGGAGGATATGAAAATGAACAAAGTTATTAAAATTGGTAGTGAATTAGTGAAGGTAAGTGAGGAGATATACAAAGAGTATTATAAAATGGCAAGACGTGAGAGATATATGGAAAAAGACATTAAGGTTGGACGTGTTGATATTAATGAAGAAAGTGGAGTTACAACTTTTGTTCCAAGTAAAGAGGACTCTATTGAACGGTTAATGGAGCAAGGGTCAGATTTTGCAGATGGCAAGTCTATAGAAGATATTGTATGCGATAAAGTTATGCTTTGTATTTTACAGGAGATTATGGTAGCACTAAACCCTGAAGAGAAAGAGGTTATAGTGGATATCTACTATAAAAGACTTACAGTGAGAGAAATTGCAAAGAATGAAAACGTTTCACATGTAGCAATTGTTAAAAGGAATAAGAAGGTGATTAACAAGCTGAGAAAACTTTTAAACCTGGAAGGTGACAGGCACCACCCGAATTTTGTCTAACGGTGACAGCAATACCCAAAAATGAAAACGTTACACATGTAGCTATTATTAAAAGACAAGAAAACTTTTAAATAAATCTGGTTACCAAACAGCACTTCTCGTTGGCTAATAAGTGAAGGGATTTTAAAAATTAAAAAGGTGGGTGTATATTATGGAAAAACTAGTTGAAAAGGCTAAAACTAAAGATAATGGAGCTTCGGGCGAGATAATAGAAAAATTTAAGTATCTAATAATCAAAGAGGCGAGCAGGTATCACATTCCAGGGTATGAACTAGAAGACTTAATTCAGCATGGTTATCTTTCAGTTGTAAAAGCCATAGCGATGTACAAGCTAGGTAGTAACAGTTTTAATGGTTATTGTATAAATGCTATAAGATTGAATTTCAAAGCCCTTTTAAAAGGTGAGATAAAACATTTTAGAGAAGTCCCAAACAATGATATGTTAGACTTCGATACTGCAGGTAATTATGAATTTACATTAGAAGATGAGGTAATAGCTTACGCCGAAGTGAAAAAATTATATGGGGCTCTTGATACTCTTGATTCCTTAGAACGTACAATAATAGATGGGTTCTATATTTTAGGGAAGCCCCTTTCGGAAGTTGCCTGTGATAGTGATAAAAGCTACTATCAGTTGTTAAGAATTAAGAAAAAGGCTTTGATAAAACTGAAAGCTCTAATGTAGACAAACAAGTGCCACCCACGTGGCAAGTGGCATGTTTGGTAAATTGCTAGGAAGACTTAAACCACAATTTATAAATAATATATGTAAAGAATAATAATTTTTCATCGATAATAATAACAATGTAGAAAATATTTACAAATCTAATATTTCTAAAGTTCATGACTTAATTAATAGCTTAAATAAAACCATCAAAATAAATTAATTATAAAAAAATTGGGGATGAAAAAATGAACAGAAAAGTATTTAAAATATCAAAAATGATATTCATGCTAACAATAACATTAATCCTGACTATTGGAATAACAGCTGTAACGTTTGGTGTTACAGATCCGACATTAGATTTATTGAAAAAGTATAATATGGTCAATACCTATGATATTAGTAATACAAAGAGTGGTGATAGTGGGAATTTATTAAATACAAAAGCCACAATAATATTAGGAACTGATTTATTTTCTCCTTATATGTTAAATGTAAGTGATTTCAAGGTGTCAGAAGGAACAATAACTAAAGATTTAAAGGGCGTCTACACATTAACAGACATAATAAGTAGCATAACACCCAACACTTCACATTCTATAACTATTGAAAGAACTTTTACAACAGGTACGATTGACTATAATATAGACAAGTCTACAATTACGTCTGATTATAGTGAATTACCTAATTATACGGATTATTTAAAAGCAGATATTGGTGTGGAAACGAATAATGTAGGAATACAAGCAAAAGCTAAAGTTTTAACTAAGGGCCTTACTAATATTTATGATAAGGCTTTTGCAATATTTAGATTTGTTAATACAAGTATGACTTATAACTTAGACTCAAAATATGCCAATAAAGGTGCTTTAAGTGCATTGACTTATAAACAAGGTGTATGCGAAGATTATTCTAAGTTATTTGTTGCTTTGTGTAGAGCAAGTGGAATACCTTCTAGAACAGTAAGTGGATATAGAAATTGGCAGCCTGGTGATAACACCACGGTTGATTTAACACAATTACTCCATATGTGGGTAGAAGTTTACTTTCCTAACTACGGATGGACCATTGTTGAACCAACTGTAGAATTTTCTTTAGGAGCCGCAGTGTCAGATGGCGAGTTAATGAATTATTTCGGTAAAGCTCTTAACCCAGCAGAGCATATTGCTGTCGGCTATGATTACAAAGACGTAGCAACTATTTCATCAAATTATGAACGTACAACAATTAATCAACCTATTATGAGCACAACCTCTCATGCGACTTTATATGTATTAGATGAGGTAACAAGTGACGCTTTAGCAGTTGCAACGAACGCAGTAGTTAAAGCAGAAACCTCTAAATTGCAAGCAGATGTTGACTCGGCCAGTGTTTTAGTAGATGTTATGCCTGCTGGTGAAGATAAAGCAGCTTTAACTTTTAGATTAGATTTAGTACAAAATGTAATTACTAATGAAATACAAGCAGAGAATCTAAAAATAGTTAATGCTACTAGCCTTACAGCTACGGCATATTTATTACCGACTATGGGTAATTACAAGGTCGCTTTAGTTGCTGTAATTGATTTGAAGAGTGGTGGGGATAAGACTACATTGCAAACTAAATTAGAGTCTATTTTAAAATCAATTCAAGATAAAATAGCACGAAGTAAATTTCCATCACTAACAGATAGTCCATTTTTATCAACTAAAGATACTAGTAAAAAATGGGATATTAAATTTAACGGAGCAATTGATGTGAAGACTGTTACTACTAATAATATTTCCATGAAAGATTCTAAAGGTAACTCGGTTGATTTTAACGTATATTGTAATGGAACAGTAATAACTATAATTCCAATAAATAAATTTGAAATAGGTGAGCAATATGTCGTTTATATTAGTGGAAAAGTTTTAAGCATAAATGGCAAAGGCATTAAAAATGGATATTATTTCACTTTTGAAATTAATTAGTAGGTTTAACTACTGAAATTTATAGAAATATATTTTGGTAGTTTTTTTAGGACACAGTATGGTTGTTTATCAGTACAGCTGGGGTATTTATACTCCACTTGTTAAATTAAGTTTTTTTAATTTATTAAAGACATATATCGATAGTTTCCAAATGCCACTGTTTATTTTTATTTCAGGGTATATGTATTATTATTATAGCATGTGCAAATATCATTAGTTATAAATTGCCTATTGTATTCCAAATTTCAGGGTCGATACATTATTTTATGTTCTTTTATTTGGGTTATATTATTAGAAAATATAAGAAAAATTTTAAAGTTCATGATTGGAAGCTAAAAGGGAAAAAACATAATACTATGGTCGCATAATAGGGTTCCATAGATTGTCTATTTATAATAAAATATGGTATTCTATTATAAAGCTAATTATAAAGTCCTCAAAATAAACTAAGGTGGAGGCTAGACAATATGTTTACAGCACTAAAAATCGCCTGGAGATTTTTAATAAACAGCAAACTTCAAACATTTATAATAATTTTAGGTATTGCCATTGGTATTTCAGTGCAAATATTTGTTGGACTCCTAAGTATGGGACTTGAAACCTCTTTGGTTGATAAAGTGGTTGGAAATTCAACTCATATAACAATCTATCCTAAAAATAATATAATAGAGAATTATCAGGTCAAGGAAAATAAGATTAAAAAAATGGATGGTAAAATAATATCAGTTTCACCAGTAGTTGAGTATAATGCATCTGCTAATCTTAGAGATATAACTCAACCGGTACAAATTAGAGGGTTTGTTTCTAAAGATTTGGAAGCATTATATAATATAAAAGATAAAATTTATAGTGGAAAAGCAGTTAAAAATCCTAATGAAGTTTTGGTTGGAAAAGAGCTTAGTGAAAAACTTGGCTTAAAAATAAAAGATAATATTAATATAGTAACGCCTGATAATAGAAAGATGGTCTTAAAAGTGGTAGGATTTTATGATTTAGGTACAATAAAGGTTAATAAGATTTTAGTTATAACAGATCTAAAAACTGCTCAAAATCTAGCGGGGTTTGGTGATGCTGCAACTTCCATGGAATTATCTACAAGTGATCCTTATAATGCAGATATTATTGCAAGTAACATTATAAAAGGTCTAAATGACAAAAATTTAAAGATAGAAAATTGGAAAGACCAAAACAAGCTATTAGTAAGTGCAATTATGGGTGAAAAAGTATGTAGCCTTATAATTCAGATTAGCGTAATGATTGCCGCTGTTTTAAGTATAATAAGTATAATGAGTATAAGTGTGGTCCAAAAATATAAGCAAATAGGTATTTTAAAAGCTATGGGAATAAAAGATGGTACTACAGCTTTTATATTTTTAATTCAAACTTTTATTTTAGGTATACTTGGTACAAGCCTTGGTGTGGGGTTGACCTATTTATATGTAAAAGGGTTTAATAGATATATAATTTCACCAAATGATGGAACTCCTATAGTTAATATAATAATAAATTATAATTTCATAATTAAATTATGTATTATTGATATAATAGCATCAACTTCAGCAGCATTTTTTCCGGCTATAAAATCATATAAATTAACACCTGTGGAGGTCATAAAAAATGGATAGTATTATAGAATTAAAAAATATCAATAAAATATATGGAAGAAGAGTGAAAACACAGGTATTAAATAATATAAATTTATCCATTGATAAAGGATCCTTTAACTCTATTATAGGAGCATCAGGAAGTGGTAAAACCACTTTATTAAATATAATGGGAATGCTTGATAGGCCTACAAGTGGACAAGTACAAATGGAGGGTAAAAGAATAGAAAAAATGAGTAGAAGGTCTTTAGCTTCAATTAGGAATCGCGAAATAGGGTTTGTATTTCAATTTCATTATTTATTACCAGAGTTTAACGCTATTGAAAATGTTCTTATGCCGCAAATTATAAAAAGTTTTTTCTATGGTAGAAAGACTCGTGAAAAAGCAAAAGAACTTCTAGAACTCGTGGGACTTCCATTAGTTAAGAAGAATAAAGTATATAACTTGTCAGGTGGAGAGCAGCAAAGGGTTGCAATTGCACGGGCACTTATGAACAACCCTAAAATAATACTGGCAGATGAACCTACAGGAAATTTGGATTCTCATTCATCCGAACTTATATATAATTTGTTTAGAGATATAAACAAAGAGCTAGGAACTACTTTTATAATAATAACTCATGATGAACGAATAGCAAAACAGACAGACAGAATAATTGAAATTAAAGATGGTAGGCTTATCTAAGCTGTGAAGCCTACCTTAAAACTTCTCTTATTTCCTTGGATACTAAATCAATCCATACGCTATATTTATCATTCCCTCTACTAGGGTGAAAGGATACCCAATTATTTGCCACCCTTTTATTTGAATGTTTGTGATAAGCAAAGAACTTTTTAGAATGACTAGTTTTTTTCCATTGTGCCGCATTATTATCAAATCCATTTTCTTTACAATATTCGGTAAGAAGTTTCTCGCCTTGTTTTATCGATATTTTTTTCTGGAATATCCCCTTAAAAAGCATTTTGCATCTCCTCTTTTTTTAATTATTTTATAAATTAATATTGTATGTGTCTACTTAAGTTACAAATAAAAGGAATAAAAAAACCCAACCTGTTTTCACAGATTGGGTCGGTTGCACCATAAACTCGATACGTTCCAGGTGCCCAAATGCAGAACGTACTTCATCGTTTCCCATAAAAAAATTCATGTATTATTTATTATATCATATATTACTATATTACTTATTCTATCATATATTACTTATTCTACATTATATAGAATAATCCCTTTTAATATAAGAAATTATTTAGCACTATTTTCCACTAGTTTTCGACAGAGTGTTAATTTAGATTGTCAATTTATAATATACTGAGAATTTTTACAGGGAATTTTAATACCCTGTCTTTTTCTTTTTCAAAATTTATTTGGATACTAAAGGAATGAAAAAAACTAATTGAAACTTCCAAATTTTATGTTTAAAATTATGTTATGTATGGTAATATATTAATATAAAAAAGATAGGGGGGTAATATGGCTAGAAATAAGGAATTTAAGAAAAACAAACTAATATGGGCACTGATTATTTTATTAGGTGCACTAGTGGTTTTTGCATACAGCATATTATATAATGGCGGAGTAGTGCTTAAAAAAACGGCTACTACAGAGGTTATAGGTAAACTCGCAATTATACAGGTAAAAGGTGGAGCATTTGAAATAACTCAAAAGAATATAGATGAGTTAAGCAGTTTATATTTTGCAAACACCAAAACCAAAGGAGATATAATTATTAAGGGCGTTAATGTAGAAATCTTAACTGATGAGCTTTTAATTGAGGCTCCTATAAGTTATAAGAAGCTTAATTTATTATTGACCTCAAAGGGAAAATTAAGTTTTTCTAATGGGAAAGTTACATACACTGCTGATTATTTTAGAATTGGGAAGCTCACATTACCTAAAAAAATAGTTATTTCTCAAATCTTAAAGCTTAAAAATGATAGTTTTTCTGTTGAGGGAAATTCAATTAAAATAAATCCGAGCCTATTTCCTTTTAAGATAAACAGTCTTACAATTAAAGATAACAAAATATTAGGAATGGCCACGGGGCAGGGAATAATAAAGTCCCTTGAAGAACTTGATAAAATGAGTGAGGCAGAGATAGATATACAACTAGAAGGATTGAAACAAAAGATACAAAGTGCTACTGTACTTATGAATGAAGAAGCAAAAGTAAAATTAAATGAAATCCAGGATATTATAGAAAAAGCTAAGGGTATGTCAATAGAAGAAAAGAAAATAATCATAGGTGATAGTATTAATAAGCTTGATGAAGCTATCTCAGAAGCAACAAACAGTGGGATAAAAAAAGAACTAGAAAAAATTAGGCTGGAGGCTGAAAAGGCACAAAAGGTCGCAGTAGAAAAAGAAAAAATATCAGAACAACAAAACGAGGCTAGGCGGGTTGCATTAACAAAAGCTCAGGCGGATCTAAGTGGTGCCTATTCTCAGGTACAGACTTCAACAGAGAAGCAAATGATATCTATAATGCAGATAAGTATGGGCAAAATGGCATCTAATCCAGCCTATAGTTCCGCCGGAGATCAAGCGTTGGTTAGGTCTATTTATAGTACATTGGATTCAGTTAGTAAGAATAAATTTAAGTACGCATTAGCTGTGAATATTGATGCTGGAAATCTTTCTATATTAAGACAAATGTTTGGGATATAGGCAGGTGACAGGCACCGCCCGTAATTTGTCGCGAAAGTGACAGGCACCACCCGAAGGGTGACATAACCGAAAAAAATTAAAGAAGTATCAAAAGTTTCCTACATTAATAAATAGTGTAGGGACTTTTTTACGTTACATACAAAATGTATTTATTAAAATATTATATAAAAATTTAAAAAAATTACTTAATATGTATTTAGGATATGTTATGCAGGAGATTAATTTATAATAAGACATAATTTAAGAAGATAAATTAATTTTAAATTAATTGCATAAAAAGAATACATACAATTATAAAAAAAATAGATTATTTTGTTCATAGTATAGTTTCCATATTAAGTATATAATAAAATTTATGGTTGGTAATAAATTACTTTGAGGCAATAATCATAGGCAATGAATCATAATCTTAATTGGTAATTTTGAGTTCGACGATTAGAAAAAGGGATACTTTGAAATGCATTCTGTATTTGGGCACCTAGAATGTATGGAGTTTATGGTGCAACCCACCCAATCTTTTTTAAGATTGGGTATTTTTATGCTAAAAAATGGTTGAATATTAAATTAAACGGAGGTAGAAATGTATGAAGAAAAAAATTATTAGTTCAGCTATTGCAGCCTTAATGATAGCTGGATCAACATCTTTTTCAGCTTTTGCTGCAATGGATAATGGTACGGTTGTAATAGGAAACAAAGCTTATGACTTAGATTATGCCAATGACCCAGCAAATTTAGCAGAAATATCTAATGCAATAATTGCGGGTAAGTCAGTTTATATTAAGGATTTCTCAGGAAATTGGATAGAAAATATTTCGAATAAACAGGTAGATGCAAGTATTATACCAGCTGTAATTTATAAGAGTGCTATTGGAGTAAGGAATTTTGATGCTGCAGATAAGGATCAAGTGACTATATTATCAGTAAGTGTTATTAATGCATTAACTGTTGACAATGGTACAACAGCAGATAAGTTAGTATTGCCAGCAACTGTAGCTGTTAGATTAAGTAATAATACAACAGGCAATGCTAACATAACTTGGGATAAAACATTATTTGATGGAACAAAGTCTGGAGATGTAACTATAAAGGGCGAATTAACAGTTCCGATAGGGAAAAATTGGGCATTAACAGAAGCTCAAAAGGTTGTTAGTGTTAAGATTACTATTAATGCAATACCGGAGAATCCGAATGATGGGGGCGCTACAGTAGACACAACTGAAAATGATTTAAATAGTGCTACCGTACTGGCTGCTGGAAGTTACACTATAACAAAGAACACTGCAATATACGGTCCATTAGTTGGTACTACAACTGTAAATGGAAATGTAACAGTTGCAAATTCAACAGGTTCGAGTTTAACATTGAAAAATCTGAAAATCAGTGGTACTTTAACTATTAACTATGGTGATGGTAATGTTGTACTTGATAATGTCATTGTTAATGGAGTTAATGTTTCAAATGTTGGAAGCAACTCACTTCATTTAAGAGGTAACACAGTTATTACATCTTTGACTGTTAATGACGCAAATAATGATGCACATATAGTTGTTGAAGGTAATGCATCAGTTAAAGGCGTAGTTGTTAATTCTGGAGCAAATATTGAAGTAGCAGCAACAGCATACAATGCTCAACCTTTTGTAAATGTAATCCTATCACCTAAAGCCAGCACATCAAAAATAACCCTCAAAGGTACTTTTGAAACTGTATCAGTAACTACGGATGCTAAAGTTGTTATGGATGCCACTTCTGAAATTACTAATCAAATAATAGCAACAGCACCATTAGAGTTAACAGTTCCGAGTACTGCAACGGTTGCTAAAGTAAATATCCAACCAAGCAGTTCATTGGATGTATTTAAATTAAGCGGAAATCTTAATAACGTAAATGTAAGTTCAGTTGCTAAGCTTGAAATAAAAGCTGGTAATGTACAAGTATCCTCTGACAATAATGCATCGGTTAATATATTTGCTGAAGCAGGCTCAACAGTATCTGTTCCAACAGGGAGTGCTATTGAAATAACAGGGACTGGAACTACATCTACAAGAGCTAAAAGTCCTGAAAATGCAGTAAATAAAGTTCTAATAGATAATGTTTCGGTAGATAATAAAACAATTACTAATTTACCAATTGGTACAACAGTTAATAGTTTACTTAGTAAAATCTTAGTTTCAGATTTTGCAAGCACTAAGGTTATAACTTCAGCAGGAAGTACTGCTAGTGATACTGCAGTTATTGATAACACTATGAAGATTGTAGTTACTGCTGAAGATGGAACTGAGAATATCTATACAATTAACATAGCAGCACCAGTTAGCAGCAATGTTGTTACATTTCTAGATAATAATTTAGAAAAAGCAATAAGAGATATAATTCAAAAACCAACAGGAGACATTTTAAAGGTTGATGTTGATAAGATAACGACATTAAGTGCTCAGGATAAAAATATAACAGATCTTACAGGAATAGAAAATCTGACTGCTTTAACTAACCTGTTTCTTTTTGAAAATAAAATTACAGATCTTAGACCACTTCGTGGATTAACTAGTTTGCAACAGATTGATTTATCTAGAAATGCAACGTCAGAAAATGATATGATTCATGATATTAGTCCTTTAAAAGGATTGACCAATTTGACTAGTTTGTGTTTATATGGAAATGATTTTACAAATATCAGTGCATTGCAGGGATTAACTAAATTAGAATACTTACTTTTAGGAAGAGATCCTTCAAAAGTTACGAAAAAAATTACCGATTTTAGTTTTATATATGGATTAACAAGTTTAGTGAGACTTGATTTATCAGGAAGTGATTTTAAAAATATCGAATCATTAAAAACATTTTCTAAACTACAAATTCTTGAATTATTGCATAATAATATAACAGATATAAGTGCAATAAGTAATTTTATAAATTTAGAGTTTATTAATTTACTAGATAATAAAGTAAGTAACTTAGACGGTCTAAAGGAATTGACTAAATTAACAGGATTAGATTTGCGTAACAATCAAATTGTTAATATAGACGCATTAAATGGTCTTACAAATTTAGCAGGTTTATATTTAGGTGGTAATCAAATTACGAATTACACTCCAGTTGAACAGTATTATACTAATCTTATAGGTAAAGATTTTCAATTGGAAACACCAATAGTAACTACAGTATCAGTAGATAATGAAGGAATGGAAGAAAATAAAACTGGATATAGTGCACCAGTAACCGTTAAAGATCAAAATGGAAATGTAATGACTAGTGGGTTTACATTAAGTTATTCTGTTGATAAAACTTCAGTAGTAACTGTAGACGAAAATGGGATATTAACATCAGGGGCTTACTCAGAAACAGATCGTACAGCTACATTAACAGTAACAGTCACTCCAAATAATGGTGGGGAAGCTATAACTGGGACAGCAACAGTAAATGTTTTTGCTAAAGTAGATATTTTAAAAGATTACAATGCAGTAATAGCATTAGTAAAACAAGCAGATTATACTGCAGAAAGCTGGACAACTTATCAAGCAATAGTAGAAGCAAATCCAGTTACAGCTACGGATAATCAAGCTCAAGTAACTGCAGCAACAGCAGCAATCAAAGCAGCACAGAAAGATCTAGTAAAAGTGTCAATAGTAGAGGCAGTAGTAACTACAATATCAGTAGAAAACGAAGTTATGGAAGAAAATAAAACTGGCTATAGTGCACCAGTAACTGTTAAAGATCAAAATGGAAATGTAATGACAAGTGGATATACATTAACTTATTCTATTGATAAAACTTCAGTAGTAACTGTAGACGCAAATGGAATATTAACATCAGGAGCTTACTCAGAAGCAGATCATACAGCTACATTAACAGTAACATCCACCCCAACTAATGGAGGGGAAGCTATAACTGGGATAGCAACAGTAAATGTAAGCAAGGCCAACATAGCAGTAGTAATTAAGACAGCTCTTACTGATGCGATTGTGGCAGCAGGCTTAAATCAAGCTACAACAATAGTAAGCACAGACGGTAAAGATATAGATCCTGAGGCTAACAAGTGGGTAACTTCAGAGGTTAAGACAGCTTACACAAATGCAATAACAGCAGCTCAGATAGTAGCACATGACTCAGATGCTAGCCAAACAGATGTAGATACTGCCGTTGCAACATTGGTTACAGCAACAGATGATTTTGACTCTGCAAAAGCGGATGGGACAAGAGTAGCACCAATAGTTTCGCCAGCAATTGAATTGGCGGGTGTTCCCACAACAGTAATTACAGAAAAAAAAGTAATTGAGGATGTAAATGGTAAGGTTACTGAATTCACAGAAGCTGGTAAAACTCCGATAGTAGTATCTCTATCAAAAGGTAGCGAAGGCTATTCGAATGTAAGAGTAGTAGTTGAAGGATTAAATGATGGAGTTCAACTAATTGCTAAAGATACAGATGGAAACTGGTACAATATCGTAAAAACAGGGTGGGGTCCTTCAGAAGGTTTTGCTCTAGCAAATGCAACTACAGATTTATATTTGATAGCAAATAAAGAGGGGACATATAATGCAACAATTAAGTTAGTTGATGTTTCAAACAGCAATACAGTATTAGCAACAATAACTAAAAGTGTTACTGCTGAAAAACAAACCCTTGTAGAAGAGGTAGAAGCTGCAGCAACAGCAATAAATGCTGGACAAACATTAGCAGATTCAACATTAACTGGAACTTTCAAAGATCCTGATCTTAACGTACCAGGAACAATTGAGTGGAATGATCCTACAACAGTAGTAAATGCAACTGGAAGTTTTGCTTGGACGTTTACACCAACAGACACAGCTAAATACAATGTGATAAAGGGAAATGTAAGTGTAATAGTAAATTCAGTTGCAGTAGTAACTACAGTATCAGTAGATAATGAAGGAATGGAAGAAAATAAAACTGGATATGGTGCACCAGTAACTGTTAAAGATCAAAATGGAAATATAATGACTGATGGGTTTACATTAAGTTATTCTGTTGATAAAACTTCAGTAGTAACTGTAGACGAAAATGGGATATTAACATCAGGGGCTTATTCAGAAGCAGAGCATACAGCTACATTAACAGTAACAGTCACTCCAAATAATGGTGGAGCAGCTATAACTGGGACAGCAACAGTAAATGTTTTTGCTAAAGTAGATATTTTAAAAGATTACAATGAAACACTAGCAGCAGTAAAACAAGCAGATTATACTGCAGAAAGCTGGACAACTTATCAAGCAATAGTAGAAGCAAATCCAGTTACAGCTACGGATAATCAAGCTCAAGTAACTGCAGCAACAGCAGCAATCAAAGCAGCACAGAAAGATCTAGTAAAAACTCCGGTAGCAGAGGCAGTAGTAACTACAATATCAGTAGAAAACGAAGTTATGGAAGAAAATAAAACTGGATATAGCGCACCAGTAACTGTTAAAGATCAAAATGGAAATGTAATGACTGATGGGTTTACATTAAGTTATTCTGTTGATAAAACTTCAGTAGTAACTGTAGACGCAAACGGAATATTAACATCAGGGGCTTATTCAGAAGCAGATCATACAGCTACATTAACAGTAACAGTCACTCCAAATAATGGTGGGAAAGCTATAACTGGGACAGCAACAGTAAATGTTTTTGCTAAAGTAGATATTTTAAAAGATTACAATGCAGTAATAGCATTAGTAAAACAAGCAGATTATACTGCAGAAAGCTGGACAACTTATCAAGCAATAGTAGCTGCAAATCCAGTTGCAAATACGGATGATCAAGATAAAGTAGCTGCAGCAACATTAGCAATTAAAGAGGCACAGAAAGATCTAGTAAAAGTGACAGTAGTAGAGGCCGTAGTAACTACAGTATCAGTAGAAAATGAAGGAATGGAAGAAAATAAAACTGGATATAGTGCACCAGTATCCGTTAAAGATCAAAATGGAAATGTAATGACTGATGGGTTTACATTAAGTTATTCTGTTGATAAAACTTCAGTAGTAACTGTAGACGCAAATGGAATATTAACATCAGGGGCTTATTCAGAAGCAGAGCATACAGCTACATTAACAGTAACAGTCACTCCAAATAATGGTGGAGCAGCTATAACTGGGACAGCAACAGTAGACGTAATGAAAGCACAAGTACTTTTACCTACAGATATTGTATCAATAGATCTACCATTTCCAATGCCAGTATTGAATGTATTGAATGGAACAGCATTAGATGATATAGGATTACCTTCTACTGTAATTCTTAATTTAAAAGATGGCACTACATCAATTGCTTCAATTACTTTTGATGGAGGATCACAAACTTATGACGGAAGTAAAGCTGGAAACTATGTATTTACAGGTACAGTAGTTTTACCAGAAGGGGTAACAAATAATGCTGGAGAAAAGGTTGAAATAACAGTTACAGTTTTACAAGCTTCAGCTTCAGTAATCTCAGGAACAGTAAAAAATCCAGATGGATCACTTTCAGATTATGGAAGCGTGAGTATGTACTCACAAAATGGTGGACAGTCAGAATCTGCAAATATAAATAAAGGTAAGTTTATAATAGGCTCTCTAGCAGACGGAGATTATACAATAATTGCCTATACTGATGGAGAAAGTGAATATACAAATTCAATAGAAAGAACAATTACTATAATTGATGGAAAAGTATCAGCAACATCAGATTCCAATATAGAATTAGAATTTACTGACCCAATGATAACAGGAAATGTAAAGAAACCAGATGGAACAGTAGCAACTTTAGGATATGTATATATATCTTCACAAGGGTATTTGTTGAAAAGTGTATATTTAAATAATGGTAGGTTTCTAATAGGTGCTCTAGAAGACGGAGTGTATAATATATTTGCTAAAACTTATTATAATAGCGAATATACAAATTCAATTAGCACGACTATTACAATAGAAGATGGAGTACCATCAGAAACCAATATAGAATTAGAATTTACTAATCCAATGATAACAGTAACAGTAAAGAATCCAGACGGATCACTTGCAAATTCAGTATATGTCTCTATATCTTCACAAACTAGTGGTATATCAAGAGATGAAAGCATAAATGATGGAAGCATAAATAATAGTAAGTTTCTAATAGGTGGTCTAGAAGACGGAGTTTATAATATAGTTGCTATGGTTGGTGAAGATAGTCAATATACAAATTCAAATACTACGACAATTACAATAGAAGATGGAGCTTGCTTAGAAAGCAATTTAGAATTAAAATTAACTAACCCAATGATAACAGGAACAGTAAAGAACCCAGAGGGGACACTTTCAGATTTAGGATTTGTATCTATATCACCCAAAATTGGGGGTAAACCAATTGGTATAAGCATAAAAAATGGTGAGTTTAAAATAGGTGGGTTAGCAGATGGAGAATATAGTATAGTTGCTATAACTTATTATGGAGATATTAAATATACAAATTCAAAAACTGCGACATTTACTATAGTAGATGGGGTAGCATCAAAAGCCAATATAGAATTAGCTTTCACTAACCCAATGATAACAGGAACAGTAAAAAATCCAGATGGAACAATGGCAACCTCAGGATCTGTCAATATATCTTCAGGGAATGTGGGTAGAATCATCAGGATAAATAATGGTAAGTTTATAATAGGTGATCTAGCGGACGGAGTATATAATATAGTTGCTTATACTGATGGAAATAGCGGATATTTAAATTCAAAAACCAGAACAATTACAATATTAGATGGAGTAGCATCAGATGCCAATATAGAATTAGCTTTCATTAACCCAATGATATCAGGAATAGTAAAAAATCCAGATGGAACACTTACAGTTGAAGGATATGTAACTATATCTTCACAAACTGGAACTTGGATCACAAATATCGGTATATTTAATGGCAAATTTTCACTAGGGGAGTTAGCAGATGGAGTATATAATGTAGTTGCTCATACTAACGGAGATAGCCAGTTTGTAAGTTCAAAAACCACAACAATTACAATATTAGATGGAGTTGCATCTCAAGCCAATATAGAATTAGAGTTTACTAATCCAATAATAATAGGAACAGTAAAGAATCCAGATGAAACACTTGCGGCTACAGGATATATCGATATATCTTCAAAAACTAGTGGTATACGTAGTGTAAGCATAAATAATGGTAAGTTTCTAATAGGCGTTTTACCAGACGGAGTATATAATTTAGTTGCTCATACTTTTGGAAATAGCCAATATGCAAACTCAATGACCAGAATAATTACAATAATAAATGGAAAAGTATCAACATCATCAGATGCCAATATAGAATTAGATTTTACAAATCCCATGATTACAGTAACAGTAAAGAATCCAGATGGAACACTTGCGAATTCAGGAAATGTCACTATATATTCACAAACTAGTGGTATGTCAATCTTTGGAAGCATAAATAATAGTAAGTTTCTAATAGGTGGGCTAGCAGATGGAGTATATAATATAGTTGTATATACTGATGGAGATAGCCAATATACAAAATCAGTAACTAAAACAATTACAATAGTGAATGGAGTAGCGTCAGATGCCAATATAGAATTAGAATTTACTAACCCGATGATAACAGTAACAGTAAAGAATCCAGATGGAAAGCTTGCAGATTTAGGATATGTCACTATATATTCAAAAAATTGGAGTACAAGGAGCAATATGCATAATGGCAAATTTTTGATAGATGGGCTAGCAGACGGAGTATATAATATATTTGCTCAAACGGATGAAGATAGCCAATATGCAAATTCAAAAACCAGAACAATTACAATATTAAATGGAGTAGCATCAGATGCAAATATAGAGTTGGAGTTTACTAACCCAATGATAACAGTAACAGTAAAAAATCCAGATGGAACACCAGCAACTTCAGGATATCTATCTATATCTTCACAAACTGGAGGTATCTCAAGTGGTGGAAGCATATATAATGGTAAGTTTATAATAGGAAATCTAGCAGACGGAGTATATGATATAATTGCTAGGGCTAATGGAGATACTCAATATACAAGTTCAAAAACTACGACAATTACAATAGTAAAAGGAGTAGCAACAGATGCCAATATGGAATTAAAGTTTACTAATCCGATGATAACAGGAACAGTAAAGAATCCAGATGGGACACTTGCAACCTCAGGAGATGTGTCTATATTTTCAGAAACTGGGAGCGCAAGTGCTGGTTTATATAATGGTAAGTATGTAATAGGTGGGCTAGCAGATGGAGTCTATAATATGGTTGCTTATACTAGTGGGAATAGCGAATATGCAACTTCAAAAACCACTATAATTACAATAGTAGGCGGAGTAGCAACAGATGACAATATAGATTTAGTGTTTACTACCCCAATGGTAACAGGAACAGTAAAAAATTCAGACGGATCAATTGCATCCTCAGGATATGTATCCATGTTTTCACAAAATGGGGGCATGTCAAGCGGTGCGAATATATATAATGGTAAGTTTCTAATAGGCGGGCTAGACGATGCAGTATATTATATAGTTGCTAATGCTTATGGAGATAGTGAACATACAAGTTTAAAAACTAGGACAATTGCAATAGTAAATGGAGTAGTATCAGAGACCAATATTGAATTACAATATACTAACCCAATAACAACTGTATAGTACCCGAAGGGTTACCCGAAGGGTGACAGGCACCACCCGAATTTTGCGGAAAAATGAGAACTTGGACAGTATAACAGGAAAAATAAAAAGTGAGAATCGTCATTTCAATGGCGGTTCTCTTTTTGTGTTTAAAACAAAAATGGACTGAATAATGATTAATAATGATTTAAATTAATATTATTGGGAATATTCTAAATATTATTTTAAATAAAAAAATAAAACCATGGAGGATTGTTATATGGGGAGAAAAGCACTTATATGGTATCCTGGAGCAACGTACCATATAACTGAACGAGGGAATCATAGAAATGATATTTTTAGAGATGTGGAAGATTATAAAGTTTACATTAGAATATTAGGGGAAGTATTAGAAAAATACAACGCTATATTATATTGCTATTGCATGATGACAAACCATGTACATTTAGTTATAGAAACAAATGATGAAATAATAAGTAAAATAATGAAGAGACTAAATGAATTTTATACAAGATATTTTAATAATAAGTATATTTTAGTAGGGCATTTATTTCAAGGAAGATATCATTGGGATATTGTTGGAGATGATAGCTATAAATTAGAAGTGAGTCGGTATATACATTTAAATCCTGTAAAAGCAAATATTGTTCAGACCCCAGAAAAATATAAATGGAGTAGTTATGGAATGTTTATAGGATTAAATGAAGAGAAGTTAATTGATTCCAGTAAAATTCTTAATTATTATAAAAGTATTAATTGTAGAGAATTATATAAAAAATTTGTAGAACAGAGTATTGGCACCGGCAGCGTGCGAAAGTGACAGGCACCTCCCGAATTTTGTCGCGAAGTGACAGGCACTACCCGAAGGGTGACAGGCACCACCCGAAAAAAGACACCTTACCACTATGGTAAGGTGTCTATTGGTTTCTATACTCTATGGCTGTGCACTTACTGCTGTACTCCAATCGCTATATACTCTTGTATTCCCAGCAGTTACGAATGACCTTACTTTATAGTAATATGTTGTTCCCGTTGTTAATTTTGAATTTGTATAATATGGATATGGTTCTGACATTCTTGTTAAAAAGCTATAGGCTCCGTTACTTGAGGTAGCTTTATATACTTCATAACCACTTGATCCAGTTATGCGGCTCCAAGAAAGTCTAATACTACTAGAACTAGTGCTAATAGCTTTAACATTTGATGGCGATGCTGGTGCTGGCACTGGTGTAGGTGATGCTGGTTCTGCACTTATTACATCAGACCAATCGCTATATACTTTTGTATTTCCAACAGTCAGGAATGACCTCACTTTATAGTAAGAGGTTTCTCCTGTTGTTAATTTTGAATTTGTATAATATGGATATGAAGTCGACATTCTATATAATAAACTGTAGGTTGCATTACTTGAGTTAGCTTTAAATAACTCATAACCACTTGCTCCGTCTACTTTACTCCAGGAAAGCCTAATACTACTAGAACTAGTACTAATAGCTTTAACATTTGATGGCGACGATGGTGCTGGCACTGTTGTAGGTAGTGTTAGTTCTGAACTTATTATATCGGACCAATCGCTATATACTCTTGTATTTCCAATAGCTAGGAATGACCTTACTTTATAGTAAGGGGTGTCTCCTGTTGTTAACTTTGAATTTGTATAATATGGATACGAAGTCGACATTCTATATAATAAACTGTAGGCTCCATTACTTGAGTTAGCTTTAAATAACTCATAACCACTTGCTCCGTCTACTTTACTCCAGGAAAGCCTAATACTACTAGAACTAGTACTAAGAGCTTTAATGTTTAAAGGTACATCAGGCGCAAGTACTGGTGCTGGTATTGCGCTTATTGCATGTGGTAGAGCACTAGACTGTTTAACCGAACCAACTACTCTATATGAACTAACTTTGTAATAATAAGTTTTATTGGGTGTAAGTCCAGTATTATTATAACGTGTTGACGAGGTTGTTGATATTAAGGAGTAAACTCCAGTACTTGATGTTGCTCTATAAACTTGATATCCACTCACTCCAGCCACAGCACTCCAACCAATATTAATGCTATTATATCCTGATGGTATTGCATTAATTGCTTGAGGGGTGGTAGGTGTATGCATGAAGAAGGCAAAAGCGTCTGTCGCATAAGTTGCACCCATGTTTCGTAGATGAACAGAAGTGCCTTGGTTGTCTGCAACATATGCCCAAGTATAATCGCCTTCAGTAAACCATCCCATAAATACAAAGGTATGAGTTGGATATCCATTCCAACCATTTGTTGTAAAACAAATATTTCCTGGTATAAGTTCTTTAATAGCGGACGAGGATATCCATGCATTTGAACGTAGATAAGATAAATACTGTCCTGTATTGCATGTTGCTGTTGGAATCCATATACTTATTCTTCGCATTGCTTCAGTTGAAAAATAAACACAAGTATTTGTTGGATCTCCACTATGGAGTTCAACAGCTCTATTTAGTACACTAATAATATTAGCTGTAGGAGTTAAGTAAGTTGATAATCTTGTTGAAGTTATTGTTTGGTTACGCAATAGTAATTCACGTCTATCTGATTCTAGTTTAGCCAGTCTTTCTGCTTCTAGTTTAGCTAGTCTTTCAGCTTCTGCCGCTGCCGCTGCATCTTCTTCATCTTGTGTTAAACTACTTGTGTTTATTGTAGCTTGAATTGATCTCTGTACATTTGCTACACTTGCAGCTTTCTGCTGTGCGGATACATTGTTTCCTGCTATTTCCGGCTGCGTAGACGTAGCGGGCCTCTCAGCTGCTATTCTATCAATTTCTTCTTGTTTAGCTGCATTTGCAGCAATTTCTGCCAATTTGTTAGATTCTGTTTGATTTGTTTTATCTAAAGAAACAGTTGCCAATTGATTGACTCCCGCTTGATTGACCGGTTCAGCAGGTACAGTTTTAATAGCTAATTCAGCGCTATTCTGTTGAGTAACTGCAGATAACAATGTCTTTTGGTTTGTTATATTGACATTGTTTTTTACTGGCTCGTTCGCCTTACTTTGACTTGTCAAAGTGGTAGTACCTAAAATTACTGCGGATGTTAATGCTGTTGTTATTACCATTGACATAATTTTTTTCACTTTTAATATTCCCCCAAATTTAGTAGTTACTTTGAATTTGTATTTTACATAAGCAGTTACGTTGAAATTTTCTAGAGACTAATTATTTGATTTTTATTGCTTTAATCTTGTATTAATGTAATAATTATGCTGATAAAAGTTTACATTATGATGATTAGGAAGTAATAAACTAATGAGATCTAGTTGCATACCCTTATAAAAATGCTCAATTTATCTTCTTCGCCATTACTTGTCATAATCCTTTAATTTTCGTATTACAAATATAGACTAAAACTGCAATTTCATTATCACGGCTTATCACGGCTTGTTGAATTTGGTGACAGGCACCACCCGAATTTTGTAATATAGTGGAGGTACAAATATATGAACAAGAAAATAATATGTTCAGCTATTGTTGCTTTAATGATTTCAGGAACAACATTTTTCGAAGCTTTTGCTGCAATGCCTAATGGTACTGTTGTAATAGGAAACAAAGCTTTTAGCTTAGCGTACGCTAATGACCCAGATAATATTGTAGAAATAACTGATGCAATAGTTGTTGGAGGCGAAGTTTATGTTAAAGGTTTTAACACATTTTGGATCGACAATACTACATCTAAACCTGTAGCAGCTAATGTTATACCTGCTTTAGTTTATAGAAGTTCTGGAAAAGAAATTAGCTATGATACTATGGATAAAGAGCAAGGGTCAACAACAGCAATTGAATCAGTAAATACAATTGACACTACAAAGAATATAGGTGAAACGTATACGTTGCCAGTAACAGTAATGGCGACTTTATCTGATGGAACAACTAAGGAGTTAGGAATAACATGGGACAAGGCTGCAGATACAAAAGTAGCTGGAAAATTCACATTCATAGGTATATTAACAGTTGTTTATGGAGTAGTAAATCCAAACAATGTGACCATTACAGCTAAATTAACTGTTTTAGATATAGATCCAACAGTTAAAGTCACTAGTATTGAGGATATACGAAAAATGTGGGAAATAAGCAAACCCACTAATACTAATGAAATTTACACAGAGGGGGCCAAGTTATATAGCACCATATTCTCCAGGAAAACTTGGTAATGAATTCTTAAATGATGGGTTAAAAATGACTAATTTTGTTAGGTATTTATCAGAGATTCCATATGACTTGGTACTGGATCAAAACTTAACGGGGCAAGCCCAATATGGAGCAACACTTGAGCGTGCAGTTGGACAACTTACACATTATCCTATCCAATTACCTGATATGTCAGATGATTTCTTCAATAAAGGTTATAAATCTACAACTAGTAGTAATATAGGATATGGCTTCAGCTCTATATCAGATTCAATTAAAGCTTATATGAGTGATTCTGACATGACAAATATAGATAGAATTGGGCACAGGCGTTGGCTTCTAAATCCAGGTTTAAAAAAGATAGGATTTGGGTATGCAGACGGATATACTACAACACAAGTATTTGATAACAGTCGTAACACTGCGACTGCGTATGATAGTATAATGTGGCCTAATAAAGGTAATTTTCCAGTTGATTTTTTCGCAGGAGATGATGCTTGGTCAATTACGCTAAATCCACTAAAGTATAAATTGCCTTTACTTTCTTTAGTTTCAGTAAATATTACGAAACAAGAAGATGGTGAGACATGGGTATTAAATAATAAGACAGACAATTCGGTGGCAAAGGATTATTTCAATGTAAATACTGATGGTTATGGAGTATCAAATTGTATAATTTTCAGACCGGGAAATATATCAAAATATTCGTCAGGAGATATATATAATGTTATTATTACTGGAATTGAGGATATTAATGGAAATCCATGCTCTATTAAGTACAAAGTGAATTTTTTTAACTTGTAATGTGGGTGACAGGCACTACCCGAATTTTGTTAGTATGGGTGACAGGCACCACCCGAATTTTGTAATAAATGGTAATTATTTAAGCTTTGTGGGTAATGCTAGTTATTTAGCACATGTAGCTTATGTAGAAGGAACTGTTGAAATAATAGATGGTAGGTATGCAATATATGAGGATGAGTTTGGAATATTAAAATTCACTTTTTATAATGATAAATTAGAAGTTAAAGAAATAGGATCCTTTGGAGGTGGGAATGTAACCTTTGGAGGAATATATATATAATTTAAAAACAACAAAAGACAGATAATCGTCATTTAGATGGCGGTTTTTCTTTTGTTTTTTCTTTTGTTAAATATAGAAAAACTGGGAAAAGTGCAACTAAATTATTGTAATTAACGTTATATAAGTGTAAAAAGTAAAAAGTAAAAATTATCAATTATTGTAAATTGTTAAAATATAGATTGAAAATAGAGTAGATTTACGAGCTGAGTCATTATTTAAATAACCAAAGGGGGTCTAAATTTATGAACAAAAAAATTACAGGTTCAATTCTTGCGGGCTTTATGATAGCAGGATTAATATCATTCACGGCGTTTGCTGCAATTCCTAAGGGCACTGTTGTAATAGGTGGCAAAGCTTTTGCCCTAGCGTATGCTAATGACCCAGAAAATATTGATGAAATCACTAATGCAATAATTGAGGGTGGAGAAGTTTATGTTAAAAACTTTAGTGGAATTTGGATTAATAATAAAACAAATATATCTGTAGATGCAAGTGTTATACCGGCTGTAGTTTATAAGAGTTTAAATGAACAAAATGATTATGATGCTGGAGATAAAGATCACCTATATATAATATCAGTTAGTCAGATTAATACTATAAACGTAGTTTATGGAACAACGGTCGAAAATGCCAATTTACCAGCGAAAGCTACATTGAAATTAAGCAATAATACAACAAAAGATGTTGACCTTATTTGGACAAGCTCTAATTATGATGGAACAAAAGAGGCAACATACATTTTCAATGGTTCGTATTTACTTCCAGAGGGTGTAATTGGAATAAAGCCATCTATTACGGTTAATGTTGTAGTTGGAGTAAATCCCGATTTAGCAAATATTGATGCAGCAGAAACGGCAGTTAAAGTAGCTGAAAATTCAAGAATGGGCGTTGATGTAACTGCAGCCACTGCAATTGTAGAAGTTGTTAAAGATACTACTAAAAGAGAACAATTTAATGATAGATTAGATAATATTGATATTTTAAATGAATTAGTATCAAAGGGAGATAACACGTTTACCTTAACAAAACAAAATATTTTGTTAAGTAATTTTATTAACCGAGAAATGCTAAATACACCAGCAGCATGGATTAACAGTGAGTGGTGTTATGCTTTAATTAAAAATGGACAACCTGGTTACTTTACTGATACAAAAAATCCTAGTGGTTCTTGGGTAAATTCATTAGTAATTTATAATTATATTAAAAATCAACTTATAAACAATATAGATCCTTTAAATTTACAAAATGATTCAGCAAAAATTTATGAATTTTTAGAATTAAATTATGTTGATTGTATAACTGCAGAACAATTGAATTTAGCGTTTGGATCTAACGGTTCGTTAAGTGGCAAGGGTCAAGTATTTATTGATGCTGCAAAAATTAGCGATGTTAATCCTGTATATTTGGCTGCTCATGCAATTCTGGAAACAGGATATGGGACCTCCGTTTTAGCTAATGGTGGTACAAAAGAGTCTAGTGGAATATATACTTATGGTGTTCCTGTTTATAATATGTTTGGTATTGGCGCAATTGATAGTAATCCAGATGAAGGTGGTACAAGCACTGCATTTACAAATGGATGGACCAGTATAGATCTTGCAATTTATGGAGGAGCAGCATGGATAGCAAAAGACTATATAGGAAAACAACAAAACACTATCTATAAAATGAGGTGGAATTATTTAAATATTTATCATCAATATGCAACAGATGTTAATTGGGCAAATAGTCAAATAAGAATTATTAAAACTTGGTTTGATTTATTCCCAGACACTACATTAACTTTTGATATTCCGGTTTTTAATTAATATTTAGTGGAGAAGTTAGATTATTTATCATTATTAGAGAATTGTCATTTCGGTGGCGGTTCTCTTTTTATCATATTATCCCAAAAATGAAATGCAACTATTTGTTAGGTTTAACGTAGTTTATAATGGACGAATTAAATGAATATTAATCATTTTTTTAAGAATTATATGGTATAATTAATAGTAATTAACAAGAAAATAATGGTATATATGGACCCATTAGGAGGAATTCAGTATGACACGCAATAATACAGTAAATATATCAGAAAAAGAAGCGATAAATATAAAGTTACATCTTAATGAATATGATAAAGGTGTTATGTCAGATTTTCAAAAGGAATTCTTAAAAGAAGAATTAGATGAACTACCACCACTTGAAGATGGACAAGTATCTATTAATGGTATATACACTTTTGATATGGGGGATAAAATTGAGGTTAGCGTTTATTTAAGAAATGGATTGTCAAAACAGATTAATTTTGACAAAGTTCCCTTAGTTATTGTAAACAAAAATGGTGATGTACTTGCAAAACAAGTTATGGATATGAAAGAGTTTGGTATTTTACCTCCATTTTCTGCAAGTCCATATAAAGTTTATTTTGATAAGGCTAACTTATTTGTTGATTCAATTTCAAAGGAGGATTGGAAAATACAATTTGAAAAATCTATTAGTGCAATAAATACTGTAAAGGTTGAATTTGAGGGATTCCCGGGAGAGGTTCACCATGAATTAGAAGGTGCTTTTACAAAATTCTTAAACAAATTACCTTTAATAAAAGCTGGAGATGTGAATATTGAGGTGTTTAAAACATTAAAGTGTTTAGATAATTCTATTGCTATAGTTTTTCTAATACGTAATGGTTGTGATAAAGTCATAAAATTAGAAAGATTACCAATAATAGTTAAGGATGATAGGGGAGAAGTAGTTTCTCGGGGAATCTTTAATATTGAAAATGTGAATGTGAATCCTCATAAAGCTAAAATTTACGATTTTACTATAACAGAAAATTATATTATTAATAAGGATTATGATATAAACACCTGCAAAGTATATTTCAAAGCATAAGAAAAGGGAGGGAAAAAATATGAAAAGCAGCAAAACAGGTTATAAAAAACTAATAATTCCAATTATAGTGATTGTATTAATAATAGTCGGATTTGTACTTATTAATAAAAATCGGAATAATAAGATAGACGCAAATAACGCAAATAAAAACGTTATTAAGACTGGTGAAACAACATCAAAGGGGAATCCGACAACAGCAACAACTGGAACAAATGGAACTACTGGTACAACCGCTGCAGATGGATCAGTTACTGAAAAAACAAGTACTGGTGAGAAAGTTACTACTGTGGATGAGAAGGCAGCAGAACAAACAAAAATTGAAAGTACAAAAGAAGGTATTGCTGTATTTGTTAAAGCTGCAAATTTTGGATCCATAACAGATATTTCTATTAATAGTAGTAAATTTGATAAAAGTTGTAAATATTATCAATTTTCTCTGGGGAATAGTGTGATATCAGATGTTGAGGCTATTACAAAAACTCAAACAAATATTTACCCAGCGCAAGAAGCTGGAAATGAAGTAATAATATCTCTATTAGATGTAAATAAGAAAATAGTTAAAAAATTTAAAGTAATATTAAACGCCAAATAATCAAGTAAGTTAATAATCAATAATAGGAGTGAAGTAACATATGAAAAAAAATATAAATAAAAAAGTGATTGGTATATTGGGTATTATAATAATTATAGCAATCGCAGGTGTATTTTACATAAAAAACAAACCAAATAACACTTTGCCTAGTGCACCTATTACTGCTACAGTAAGAAAAGCATCTTTTAGCTCTGTAGTAAATGTAACTCTGTCAGATGCAGGTAAAAAACAATATAAGGATGTTGTAAAATATCAGGTTTTTTATGCGGGAAAGGCTATTTCACCAAAAACTGATATAGGTAAACCTACTACTGCTTTTCCAGCTAGAGTAGAAAAGGATAAAGTAGCAGTTAAACTTTTAAAAGCAGATGGTAAAGTGGCATATTCAGTGGATTTGAATTTACAAAAGGGAGAAGAAGTTAAATAAAATCATGATTACAAAAAAGGTAACAATATAGAAGGGTTAGACAGTTTTTATGACTGTCTAACCCTTTCTATTTATTATAACGATTCATAAAATAATTCTTACTTAATGAAAGGATACTATTTTTATAAAAACTACTCTATGCTAAGTATTTTAAATTCCTCAACCACAGGTATACTATTACCTGCATCTCCAGCTGCAAAGGTGCTTACAACTCCAGTTCCATTTTTATAAGTTACACTAGGAATTATGCTAGCATTTATATTTGCTGCAGTGCTATTATCAACCCAGATTGCATTAAAACCTTTAACATATACTTTGCCACCAGTAACAATTGCTGAAGTAATTTCATCTATATTTTTAGAATCATTAGCATAACTAATTGCGTAGGCTTTGCTTCCAATAACTACAGTACCACCAGGCATTGACGCTCCAGCAGCATAAGTCACCACTCCAGATATAGCAGAAAAAGCTGCAATAAATAATGCAACATAAAGAATTTTTTTTCTTTTCATAAGTTTATTATCCCCCTTTATTTAACAGTTTATCTTAATTATTATATAATTCAAAGTTACATGAATTTTTATGTAATTTATCGCACACTTATATTACGATTTGACAAGTGATTTAGTTTCAATTATTTAAACATATCTTTCCTATTTAAGACATAAATTACAAATATCATGAGAAGTCCAATTATTGCAACCACATACCAAAAACCTGTGCCTAGACCATTAACACCAAAGGGTATTCCAGTTACATTCATACCAAATAGTCCGGAAATCATATTAGGTATAGCCATAACTATAGTAATAGCAGCTAAAAATTTCATTACTACATTTAGTTTATTTGAGATAACTGAAGAGTAGGCTGCCATGGTTCCTTCTAAGACGTTACTATAAATAGTACACATCTCTATAGCTTGTCTATTCTCGACAATAACATCCTCGAGTACATCTTTATCATCGTCATATTTATCAAGAATTTCTAGTTTAAGCATTTTCTCTAAGGTGATTTCATTTCCTTTTAAAGAGGTAGAAAAATATACAAGAGATTTTTCTAGGGCTAATAATTGAAGAAGTTCTTTATTTCTTAAGGTCTTATGTAGTTGTTTCTCGACTATGGTACTTTTTTTATCAATTTGTCTTAGGTATAGTAGATAATAGTTTGCAATTCTATATAAAATTTGGAGCATAAACCTTGAACGTTTATACGTGTAAAAGGATCCGATTTTTCCCTCAGCAAAATCTAATAATATTTTACTGTTTTTTAAACAAACTGTAATTATTACTGTATTAGTGTAGATCATAGCTATAGGGTAAGTGTCGTAGGTTAAAGAATTGTCATCCATATCCGTGAAGGGAATATCCAGGATAATTAATGTACAATCTTCTATGTCTATACGAGAGGTTTCCTCTTCATCCAAAGCAGCCCTTAAAAAATCCATAGGTGCATTAGTGTTTTTCGATATGAATATTAACTCCTCATCGGATGGATCTACAAGGTTAATCCAACAACCTGGTTCTATGTTTTCCAGTCTTGATAACTGGTTATTCTCTGCACTGCTATATATTGAAAGCATCACAACATCTCCTTGTATAATTTCCTTTATATTATAGTCTATAAAAGGCAATATATACAAGAGATAATTAATTAAATAAATTTTAATAAAACCATTCTAAATTATTAAACCATAGTTGACAAGAAAGGCTGAATAATTGATAATGGTAGTTGGAAAGTTATACACATAAATTCTAATAATATGAATAAGAATAAAGGAAATAGGTTAAATTTATTTCGACATATTATTAAGGGAGATGTGTGTATTTATGGATATATACCCATTATTTATAATAGCGTTAGCGCTATCTTTAGATGCCTTTGGAGTAGCTTTATGTATAGGATTAAACAATCAAACTAAATTTAAAAATAAGGTAGGATTTACTATTTCATTTGCTTTTTTTCAATTTTTGTTATCATATATAGGGGCTTATGCTGGGTTCCTTTTTAATACATATGTAGCTTCAATGCCAACCATAATTGGGGGGATGATTATATCTTTTGTTGGAGTGGTTATGATTAAAGAGGGTTTTGAGAATAAAGGAAAGTGCCCACTACTTAAACCTAAAATGTATTTTATTTTAGGGGTATCAGTAAGTATAGATGCAATGGTTGTAGGTTTTACGGTATTAAATAATATAACAAAGGTTATATTATTAAAAGATACATTGTTTATTGGGGGAATAACTCTAGTTATGGTGACTATGGCCTTTATAATGTCTAAGTATTTAAAAAAAATAGAGGTTGTAAGCAAATATGCAGACTACATCGGAGGAATAATATTAATATTTTTTGGACTGAAGATGATGTTTTTTTAGAGGAATAATTTTAATAATTCTTGGACTGAAGATGATGTTTTTTAAAAGAAAGGATGATAAACATGTTAGAAAAATTAAATATGTTAGAAAAATTAAAGGGTTTAAATTCATTTAAGGCATTTGAATATTTTAAAGAGATGAATAAGGTTCCAAGAGGTTCTGGTAATGAGAAAGCTATAAGCGACTTTCTTGTAAACTTTGCAAAAGAACATGATTTGAAAGTTATCCAAGATCCATCTTTAAATATTATAATTAAAAAACCAGGAACTACAGGATACGAGAATGCTCCAAATATAATAATTCAAGGTCACATGGACATGGTTTGTGAAAAAAACATAGATTCAAAACATGATTTTCTAAAAGACCCAATTGAATTTATTGTTGAAGGTGATTTTTTAAGAGCTAATGGAACAACACTCGGCGGCGATGATGGTATTGCAGTTGCATTTGGTCTTGCTATTTTGGCATCTACTGACATCCCTCATCCCCCAATGGAGTTATTAGTAACTACCGAGGAAGAAACAGGTATGGGTGGAGCTCAGGCATTAGATCCTAAGAATTTAGAGGGAAGAATATTAATAAATATAGATTCTGAAGAAGAAGGAAAACTTTTAGTAAGTTGCGCAGGTGGCGTACGCGAGAAGATAAAGCTTCCGATTACTTGGGAAGAAGCAGATAAAAGCTTTATTAGTTGTAATGTAAAACTAAGAGGGTTAAAAGGCGGTCACTCTGGAATGGAGATTAACAAAGAAAGAGGAAACGCTAACAAGATTATGGGACGATTTTTAATGGATTTAAGAGCGGTTATAGATTTTAAAATAAATTCTATAAGTGGAGGAGCTAAAAACAACGCAATTCCTCGTGATGCTGATGCTATTATATTGTTTAGAGAAAATGATAAAGCTTTAGTTATAGATAAAGTGAAACAGTGGAATTCAACACTTAAAAATGAGCTAAATATCATAGATCCGAATGTGGATTTAACAATTGAAATCATGGATAATAAGGTGGAGAAAATTTTCTCAGTGGACACAGCTACAAAAGCTCTTCAGATACTTTTCCTTATTCCAAATGGGGTTAAAAGCATGAGCACCGCGATTACAGGATTAGTTCAAAGCTCAACAAACATAGGGGTTTGCACCACCAGTGATGAATGTATAGAATTTGATTCTGCCATAAGAAGTAGTGTGAAAACTTTAAAGAAAGCAATAGCGGATGAAACTATAGTACTTGCAGAAATGGTAGGAGCAACTATTGAATTTGAATCTGAATACCCAGAGTGGCAATACAATCCGGATTCTAAGATAAGGATAATACTTGAGACAGTATATAATGATTTATACGGCAAGAAACCTGAAATAGCAGCTATACATGCAGGACTTGAGTGCGGATTGTTTAGTGAAAAATTTGGAGGTAATCTTGATCAAATATCTTTTGGACCTAATATTTATGATGTGCATACACCAGGTGAACACCTAAGTATTTCATCAACAGATAGAATGTGGGATTACTTAATAGCAATATTAAAACAAATAAAATAATGTAATAAGGTGATGTAGATGGATGTAATTTCATATTTAAAAGAGAATAATATTAAGATTACTAAAGCAAGAAAAAGCATAATCGAGATTATACTCAGTAGAAGTGAAGCTATAAATGCAAATCTCATATATGAATTACTTAATAAAGACGACATAAAAATAGACTTGTCCACAGTATACAGAACCCTAGATTTGCTAGAAAATAAAAAGATTTTAAATAAATTCGATTTGGGAAATAATATGTATAACTATACTATAAATAATAATGCTCACAAACATGTAATTGAGTGTGATTTATGTCATAAGAGAATGGTTATAGACTGCCCAATACCTCAAATAGAAGAACAAATAAAAGCAAAGACAGGAATAACGCTTACGGAAAGTCATGTTATTTTAAAAGGTGTTTGCAGGGAATGCAAAGAATGTAAAGATTTTAAAGAAATTAAAGAATTAAAAAAATTTAAAAAATAAGAGAGGATGGGTTTTATGCAATTTTCTTCATTGGTACTAATGGAAATAGATAAAGAAACTAAACAATTTGTTCGAGAGATTGGAAGTTATGAAACTTCCGAAGGAGCAGAATTTGTTACAAAATTAAATTACTCTGGAGAATTAATCAACTTGACTTTTGATACTCAAGTCGATGTTGAGGAATGGCAATATACTGCAATTTATGATTATTTTAATGAAGAGGCTTTTACGTCTAAAGGGTATATTATTGAAGCCGTAGATGATGAGTATAATCCAACATGGCTAGTTAAGTTTAAATATTCTGAGGAACACATGGTTGTTCGCGAGGCTATAATTGAAATATGTGAACTAATAAAGCAAGAACTCAGAGAAGTTTTTATAAAGATTAAGGAAAAAGAAGAAGAATATAAATAGATATGTTAAAAAATGCTTTAAATATGTAAAAAATAAATAACTAATGAAGAAGAATTAGAGGTGTATATGAGACTTGAATTTATTGATAGAGTAAAGGTTGATGAGATTTTAGGAAAAAATATATTTTCAAATGACGGAAGCGTATTGCTAAAAACAGGAGTTAAATTAACTAAAGGGTATATCCGAAGACTTAAGGAGTTAGGTGTTTTTTATGTATATGTAGAGGATGCTAGACTGGATGATATATCAATAGAAGATGAAAAGTTAAATGATTTAAAAGCAATAACCATGAAGAATATGTCTAAAATTATGAAAAATGTAACTGGAGGGAATAAAAAAGAGACCAGTAAATCCCTATTGGCTGTTACAGACCTAGTTAATTATGTTATTGAAATGGGTGATGTAAACAAAAGTTTATACGATATTCAAACTCATGACAACTATACGTACCTTCACTCTATTGATACTGGAATTATGGCGATTTTCCTAGGGATTTCAATGAACTTTGAAGAAAAAGATTTAAAGCAACTAAGTATTGGAGCGATACTCCATGATATAGGTAAAACTAAAATTGATAAAGGTATTATAAGTAAACCATCAGGATTAACGAGTTTAGAATTTGATGAAATTAAGAAACATCCTATATATGGAAGGGAATTGTTAGCGAAAGATTTCTCAATTCCCTTGGAAGTTTTAGAATCAGTGGAACAACACCATGAAAGAGTTGATGGTAGTGGATATCCTTATGGTCTTTGTAAAAATCAAATTTCTAAGTTTGCAAAAATAATAGCTGTTTGCGATGTTTATGATTCAGTAAGTAATGATAGATGTTATAGAGAAAAATTTAGTCCTAGCGATGCCTATGAGTTAATTTTAGCAGGCTGTGGGAATTATTTTGATGAAGAAGTAGTGAAAAACTTCAGAAAAACTTTTTCAGTATTCCCACTAGGAGTTTGTTTAAAACTATCAAACGGTATTGAGGGATATGTAATTAAGCAAAATAAAAATTTCCCTGATAGACCTGTAATTAGAGTGCTTTATGATGACGAAAGTAGGAAACCAATAAAATTTTATGAGATAGATTTGTTAAAGGTTCATAATGTTGCAATTAAGTCAGTAATCTAAGAAAAGGATAGTGCCACCCACATGGCAAGTGGCATGTGGGTGGCACTAAAGGTAAAATATGAAAAATATAAATATTATTATAAATGGTATGACGCAGCAACATGAATATTTATTAGAGGATATAAAAAGTAAAGATAACAATTCTGATATGTGGACAGTGAGCAAAGATATAGGTGGAGTGTTATACCGGTTGATATTTGTGAATGAAATTGAGATGCAACTAAATCAATTAATGTTATATGACATTCCAAATGATAAAAATAATATATATATATTATTGTCCGAGGGTGAAGTTAATGAGGATGAGATGACAAAATTTCTTTCTCTAAACAACATATTAGGAAAACCTATAATTAGAGTAAATATATCAGAGAAAAAAGTAAATTATTCTGAGAATGTAAATACACAAATAGTTCAAGAGCTTGCAGCGGTTATGAGTAATAACAACTTATATAGTAAACGTGAAAAAATAAGTATGAGTGATAAACCTCTTATTACTATGGGGATTATATCTATAAACATTATAATGTACATACTTACAGCTTATTTGAGTTTAGCTGCGCAAGGTAGCATTTTTACTAGTGATACTAATGTTTTAATTTTTCTTGGGGCTAAGGTTAATAATCTTATCTCACAAGGTCAATATTTTAGACTTTTCACATGTATGTTTCTCCATGGTGGGATTGTGCATATAGGCGTCAATATGTATTCACTTTACGCTATAGGCCCAATGGTTGAAAAGGTTTATGGAAAGGCAAAATTTATTGCTATTTACTTTGGTGCTGGAATAGTTGCATCTATATTTAGTTATATATTTTCAACAAGTGTTTCAATTGGGGCATCCGGAGCAATTTTTGGATTACTCGGAGCAGTACTTGTTTTTGCAATTAAGTCTAAAGGGAAAACTGGGAATGCTTTTATAAGAAGTATTTTATCAGTTATAGTTATAAATATATTTATAGGAGCCACTCTTCCAAACATTGATAATTTCGCCCATATGGGTGGACTTCTTGGTGGCATGCTTATAGCATTTTTGGTAAGTTTTAAATCAGAAACTTAATAAAACACAAATAAATAAAAGACCCACGAAGATTTAACTTCGTGGGTCTTAAACATTTTATGCAACTACATTATTGTGATTATCTTTAATAATGTTATTAACTTCAATAATGCTCGCAAAATCTTCAAAATATATTGTTTCTTTTTCAATTAATAAAGATGTAATAGCCTCTAAGGATTCTTTTCCATCAGTGAGGATCTTTTTAACCTCTTCATATAATTCTGAAATTAGATTTTTGCATTCTAAAAACACAACTTCTTGGTTTTTAAATCCTGATTCACTTAACTTGCCCATAGTAAGTAAACCTAATGATTCACCCATCCCATATTCTGTTATCATATTTGATATAATCTGAGTACTTCTTTGCAAATCATTATAAGCACCGGTAGTTACATGGTCTTCACCAAAAATAATCTCTTCAGCAGCCCTGCCACCTAAAAGTACCATTATTTTCTTCTTTAAATGTTCTTTGTTCTGATATAATGTGTCTTCTGGAATACTTAAAGTATAACCACCTGCACCTTTAGTAGTTGGAATTATAGTAACCTTAGATACTTTATCATTTGGTAACATCTTAAGTGAAATCAGAGCATGTCCTGCCTCGTGGAAGGCGGTGATTTTTCTATCCTCTTCTTTAATATAATCTCTATCAACTTTTTCATAACCAGCTAGCATTATTGAATACGCTTTATCCATTTGAGCATTCCCAATAAATACTGCATTGTCCTTACATGCAATAATAGCAGCCTCATTAGTTAAATTCTCTAGCTTTGCACCTGAAAAAGATGTTGTTTTATGTGCCCATTCTGCATAGTCTATATCCTTAACTGGTTTATTTTTAAGGTGAAGTTTTAAAATTTTCTCCCGAGCAGATACATCAGGTAAGGTAACTTCAATATGTCTATCAAAACGGCCAGGTCTAAGAAGCGCCTCATCTAACATATCAAGCCTATTAGTTGCTGCAATTACTATTATTCCCTCTGTTTCATTAAAACCAGACATTTCAGTGAGTAGTGCGTTAAGTGTTTGATCTTTTTCGTCAGAGCCACCACCATGTCCATTATCTCTTTTTTTACCTATTGCATCAATTTCATCAATAAAGATAACTGCTCTACCATGACTTCTTGCTTTCTTAAATAAACTTCTAATCCTACCAGCACCAACCCCTACATATATCTGAACAAAATCAGAACCGGATACCGCATAAAAAGGTACATTTGCTTCTCCAGCCACGGCTTTAGCAAGCAGGGTTTTGCCAGTTCCTGGGTCTCCATATAAAATTACTCCTTTTGGCATTCTAGCACCATAAGCGGTATATTTTTCAGGATTTTTAAGAAAATCAACTACATCCTGTACACTATCTTTAGCTTCCTCATTGCCTGCAACATTTTCAAAGTTATAACCTATATCCTCCACAGCTGTAACATCTAAGTTCGTAGCTGAGAACATACTTTTCGACTTTCTCTTTGTAGATTTGAAGGTCATAATTCCTATGACTATAAGCGAAATCACAAATCCTGAAATTGAAGCTATTTCAACAGGACTAGTTAGAGTTTGCTCTGAAACATTTATTCCATTTTTAAGCAATCCTTCTTTAAAATCATCGGTTCTTGGATTATCTGTTTGGTATATTGTACCATCTTTAAGTTTAACTTGGATTTTAGGAGAGGTAGTTACGTATACTGTTGAGATGGTCTTTTTTGAAGTATCTTTAAGAAAATCAGTATATTTTTTATCTGTGGATACTTTAAAGGTATTACTCACAAAAATCAGAAATATTAATGAAAAAACAGCAGTTACAATAGGGATAAAAATATATTTGTTTTTAATTTTATTCATATGATAGAAGCGTGAAAACCACTATACATTTAGAGTAGTGTAGTTTTCGCCTCATTCACCATCCTTTCATTTAATATGTTTTTCTGTATTTATGATAATTGAAAATGTTCTAATTTTATTTTTATTAAAACAGTTATAATTTTACTAAAATAATTTACAAATTTTATATTTTATGCAAAACACATAGAGTTATTATCAACTTATATGACTTATTATAGTATTTTTTTGTAGCCTTGTCCAACGAACCTAATAGAATTTGGAAATGTAAATAATGTAAGAAGTAAATGATAAATATATTATTTATTGTATACATCAGTATACATCAGCTATAATAGTTTCAGGGGTATCACATATTAGCTCTGTTTTTTAACATTTGGGATAGATTTTTTAAATTAATAAAGCGAAGATAATTAGATAGAATTTACAGTATTTAAGAAAGATCATTATATAGATATAAAAAGGAGAACAGATAAAATGGGTAAGAAAGTTTATGCAATAAAAGAAGGATTTAATGCTAATACTAACGAGAAAATAGAAAATAAAATAGTTGATACTTGGGCAGAGTGCTTAAAATATGTAAAAGGGGTAAAAGGAGCTAAATATAAAAGCTTTGAAGATCCTAATGATGCTAAAGAGTTTTTAAAGGGTGCTTCGAATGTTTTTAATAAAATAGATAATAATTACCCAAAAGATTGTCTTCATGTTTATGTTGATGGAAGTTATAATGCAAGTACTGAACAATATTCTTATGGGATGGTAGCTGTGCGGAATGATATAGTTCTACATATAGAGAGTGGTTATGGGAAAAGTGAATCTGCGAGAAATATAAGGCAAATAGCAGGGGAACTAGAAGGTGCAGTGAAAGCCTGCCAGTATGCTTTATTAAAAGGGGAAAAGAAAATAGTAATATTTCATGATTATGTTGGAATATGTTACCATGCTACAGGATTCTGGGAGAGAAAAGAAGAATCTTCAAAGGAATATTACAAAAAAATGCAAGGACTAATGAAGAGTGGAATAGAAGTTATATTTGTTAAAGTTGATAGTCACACTGGAGATTTATTTAACGAGCTTGTTGATGAAATATGTAAAGAAGAATTGGGGATAAAATCAGATAAGGTTGTGGAAAAATGGTTGAAAAAAAATAATATAAATGTAGCAAGTGATGAAGTGAAAGAAGAAATCTTAAAAATAGCGCCTAGTGGAGAGGTTAACATAATTGTTATAAACTCAAAGGATGAAAAAAATAATGATATAAAAAATAATAATATTAGAAGTAGTGATAAAGAAATTAAAATAATATCATTTAATGATATTATTAATGAATATAACTTAAATCCAGAAGATATAAGTAGTTTAATAAATAATTTAAGTAGCACTGAGAAAACAAATTTTATTACTTATTTATTAGAGCTAAACAAGTAAATAAATATATGGATATAACATAAAATATGGAGGTAATACATTGGTAAATTTTTTAAATAACAAAATGATAAAACCATATTTGTATCTATGTGGCAACATTGTGACAGAGGTTAACAAAGAGTTTCTTAATTTTACAGGGTATGCATTTGATGAACTGTTAGGTAAAACTGTTATAGAAGTTTGCGCTATTTTAAAAATTAATTCTGAAATGTTCCCTCAGAATATAAGTTGCAAGTACATAGGACACATATTCACAAAAACGCTTGAGCCATTGGAGGTAACTATTTCACTTTTTAATGGTAGGAAAACCGATGAAAGAAAATATACTTTTGAAGAAAAACCAAATTCTAAACTTAAGGATAAACTTATTTTTGTGGAACAATCATTTTTAGATAACTTATCAGGGGCAGCTGTTTACAGTGTGCCAGATTTAATATTGCTTAAAGCAAATCAAAAATATATTGAACTAATAGATTCAAGTTCTAACAAATATAATGATATTTTAGGTAGACCTATTAGAGAAATTGTAAAGGATTTTGAAGGCAGCCACGCTGAAGTTATTTATAACTCTATTTTTGACTTACAAAAGAGTAGCTATATAAAGGAATTGGTATTTAATAATTTAGGCGATGACATAACTTATTGGAAGTTTAATCAAACAGCTATATTTGAAAATGGAAAGATGAAATACATATTTGAAATTGTGACTGAGGTTACGCAAAGGGTTTTTGAAAATCAGAATTTAGAGCGGAAAAACAAGATAATAAATCAACAAAAGCGGCAGTTAGAAGAGCATAATATGCAGCTTGTTAGTATACTTGAAAATTTATCTGAGGGAGTAATGTTTGCTAATAACAAAGGCGAATTTATAATGGTGAATTCAGAAGCAAAGAGGTTTATTTATCAATCAGGAAAAGGAGTTACACTAGGAGAAGCGCTTAAAGATACTAAAGTATTTGATATGGTGGGGAATGAGATACCATTTGAAAATTTTCCATCTGTTAGAGCATTAAGAGGTGAAATAGTAAAAAAAGTTAAAATATTTGTACGTCATCCTCATAAAGAGTATTTTGCGGAAATTAGTTCAATTCCGATTTATAATGCCCGAGGACAGATAACTATGATAGTATCGTGTTTTCATGATATTACTGAAACAATACACCAATCTAGAAAAATCGAAGAACAGAAAAAAGAACTAGAAGCTGTCATAGAAAATATTTCTGATTCTATTGCAATTTTTGATAGTAAAGAACAATATATATTATTAAACAAAACATCAAGGGAAATGTTTTTCTCTTCTTATGACAACATGAACAATATAAGTGATGGGTATAAACCATCTGATTTTTATGATCCTCATGGAGATAAAATTGATCCGGAAAATATTCCAGCCCGTAGAGTTATGAGGGGTGAAAAATTTAAAAATATGAGAGTAATAGTAAAGTCTCCTCATAAAACATTACAATTAGATATTAGTGGGACGCCTATTTATGATAGTAAGGGGAAATTTACTTTAGGTGTGCTTTGTAGCAAAGATATGACAGACTATTTTAAACATGATGAAGTTATAAGAAGCAGATATGAATTTTTGAATAGGATGGTAAATACTTTTGATTTACCTGTTGTTAGATTATCTTCCCTAAATTTATTAATTGTTGATATTAATAAAAAGGCATTTGATATTCTTAAATTGCTAAAGCCTGAAGTTGAATCAATGGTTGAATTAAAAAATAAAAAAATAGAAGATTTATTTGAAAACTTTAAATCAAGTGAATATCATAAGTGTATAAGTGAAGTGTTAAAGGAAAAGAGAATTAAGTATTTGAATAAAAAAAGTCTTTTATTAAATGGAAACCAGGTATATTGGAATATTGTATTTGAACCTATGCTTGAGGTGAATGGAGAAATTCGTGAAATAATAATTTTAATAATAGATGTTACCGCTGAAATAAAGTCTAATTTGAACATGGAAAAAGCACTGAAATTACAGGGAGAGTTTCTTGTTAACGTATCTCATGAGCTCAAGACACCACTAAATATTATATATGCCACTGCTCAGTTATTTAGTATGTATTGCAATAGTGGATCCCTGAATGAGAAAAAGGATTCAATTATTAAATATATAGATTCAATTAAACAAAATTCAAATAGGTTATCTAAAATTATAAATAATATAGTTGATTTATCAAAAATTGAAGCAGGATTTTTTAAATTAAATTTATCTAATAATAATATAGTTGAAGTTGTGGAGGAAATAGTGGTATCTGTGAGTGCACTTACTTACAGTAAAGGCCTAAATATTATTTTTGATACGGATGTTGAGGAAAATATCATTGCTTGTGATACAGAAAAGATAGAGAGAATAGTATTAAATCTTATATCAAATGCGATAAAATTTTCGGACGAGGGTGATGAAATATTCGTAGAGGTTAAGAAGAAAAATGAGTTTGTTGAAATATCAGTTAGAGATAATGGAATTGGCATTAAAGAGGAGTACTTGGATATGATTTTTGATAGGTTTAAGCAGGTAGATAAATCGCTATCAAGAAATGCGGAAGGTACAGGTATTGGCCTTAGTTTAGTTAAGTCCATTGTAGAATTACATGGTGGTAGTATTTTTGTTGAAAGTGAATTTGGAAAAGGAAGTAAATTTACAGTTAAACTTCCGTTAATAATGGTACTTCATGAAAATATGTTATATTGTAGCAATGTGAGAAGTAAAAATGAAAATATACAAGTAGAACTTTCAGATGTATTAACTAATTAAAAAAATACATTAATTAATCTAAAAATGCACATCCTATAAAGAACAAATAAATAAAGAGAGGATGTGTAAATTATGCATAATAAATTTATATCAACAATGGCAGCAGGTGCAATAATTGGAGTGGCAGCAGGTGTAATGTTAATTCCTAATATGGATAGAAGTACAAGAAAAAGAGCAAAAAAAACCGGCAAAATAGTTATGAATATGGCAGGCGACATGTATGATAGCGTGAAGGACTACATTTTATAAAAAAATTAAAAGGCTCCAAACTATATTAATATACATATGGTTTGGGGTTTTAATTTTGTTATTTAAAATTCGTTCATATAATTAGAAATATATAGGCAAACTATGTTATAATTAAATAAAATTGTCTAAGATTGTTTAAATTAATGATATTTTAGGTTAATGTAAATAAACTATTATACAAATTTGTTATTTATTTGAATGTATTTTGTACGTAACCATGTTGTAAAGGAAGAGTGATTATGGAAATATTGTCATTAGGGGAAAAGATAAAGAGGAAAAGAAAAGAGCTTAATATGACATTAAAAGACCTTGCAGGAAATAGAATAACACCAGGACAAATCAGTCTGGTTGAATCTGGGAAATCTAATCCTAGTATGGATTTATTAGAATATTTGGCAAATACATTAAATACAGCGGTTGAATACCTTATGGAGTCAGAGGAAGCTCAAGCTGAGAAAATATGTTTGTACTATCAAAATATTGCTGAAGCACTTATTATAAATAATGACTTACATCAGGCTGAGCAAAATATCGACAAATCTATATTTTATTCTGAAAAATACAAGTTGGAATATAGAAAAGCTAGGAATTTAGCCCTAATAGGGGATATATATATGGCTAAGGGCGACATTGCTGCAGCTCAAGAAGTTTTTCTTTCTTCAAACGTTATCTTTATTAAAAATAATTCTTATGAAGAAATAATTAAAACTTTTCTAAAACTAGGTAAAATAACACTTGAACTTAAGAGTTATCAGTCGGCTTCAAGTTATTTTAGACAATCAGAAAAGGTTTTTATGGACAATCAAATGGGAAATGACTTTTTATTAGGTGAAATATATTATTACATAGGATTTACTTGTTTTAAATTAGAGGACATGGATAAAGCTGTAAAATACTCATATTTAGCTGAGGAAAAGTTTAAGCAAATAGATAATAAGAAAGAATATGCTAATTCACTTTTATTATTGGCATATGAGTACAATAAAAAAAGTGATGTTAAAAATGCTATAAAATATTCATTAAATACTTTGAAAGTATTTAACGAAGTTAATAATTTAATTTATGTATCAGAGATAGAAAATAATTTAGGAAGATTGTTTTATGAGTTTGAAAACATGGAAGAATCGTTTTTACACTTAAATAAAGCCAAGGAAATAAGGGAAAAAACTAATGACTTAAAGTTAATCGAGACCTTAGCAAATATTTGTGAAAATCATATTAAGCTTAAGGCAGTAGATAACGCTAGAGAAGCTCTAAAGAATATTTTAGAATACATTGAAGAGGGTAATTATAAGGCATTATATCACTACTATTTATTAAAATATAGAGTGGATTTATTAGAAGGAAATAAGAATGAAGCAGAAAAAACTTTATTACAAGCACTAAATTTTGTAAAAGAGCAAGAGCAAATAAAGGAAGCGGCAGAAATATCTATAATGATTGGTAAGTTTTATATTGAAGGTGGTAGAGCAACAGAGGCTGCTAAATATTTAAATGAAGGTGTGGAATTATTTACGAAATTGGGAATAATCAAGTGATTTAAATAAAACTATTTTATGGGTAGGGACAAACAAACAAATAACAAACATACATACTTATTATTTGTTTGTTTGCCCCTTGAATTCATAAATTAGCTATTTAATCTGTGGATAGGTGATGAGGATGAAGATATTATCAACTGGAGAAAAGATAAAAAGAAGTAGAGTATATAAAGGGTATACATTGAAAGATATATGTGGGGATAAAATCTCAGTATCTAAAATGAGTTGCATAGAAAATAACAAAGTCATGGCGGAAGCTTGGATACTAGAACATATAAGTGAAAAATTGGACATAGATATTGATTATTTAAATGAAAATGTATTAGAGCAAGTTCAGGAAAATATTAATATTTTGAAAAAGTATGAAAAGAATGATAAAGATGCAGATTTCGAGACTAATGTATCCTATAATTTAGAGTTTGCTGAAAAATACAATTACTACGACTTAGCTATTGAGTTAATGCATATGCTGTTTAATTTTTATTTGGATAAAAAAGATTTTGAGAAAATTCAATCAATTACTCCGGAGTATTATGATTTATATTCACAAGCATCGCTGCAAGATAACAAATTGACTTACTATATCGACATTGCAAGACATTTATATATAAAAGAAGATTATCTTCAAGCTTCGAGCTATTATTGTAATGTGCGAAAGGGGTTAAGCGAAAGCAAAACTCTTAATTATGAAAAGTTAATAATAGCAACTTATAACGAGGCTGCTTGTAATATTATGTTGAAAAATTATGAGTACGCCTTTGAGGTAGGAACAAAATTATTAGATTTGGTAAAACACGTGGATACAGAACTTAGAGGGGCAGAGATATATCATATGCTCGCTATGTTATCTATAAGAATGAAGAATGGCAAGTTTAAGGAATATGAAAAAAAATCTTATGAGCTTTATAAAGATAAAACTTCTAATAAGGCAATGGCCATTTTTAATTATGGCTCAACAATGTTTGACTGCAATATGAAAGAGAACGCAGTTGAATATATAAATAAGGGGTTAAGCTGCTACCCTAGAGAAAACAAAACAGGGTTAGTTAGATTCATGCTGGATTGCATTAAAGAACTTATGAGAAATGACGTTGTAGATTTGGCACAAACAATTTCTGATGAAGTGTTAAATTATGCAATTGATTTAGATGATATAAAATTCATTGAAAAAAGTTATTATTATAAAGCTATTATTCTTGATAGACAAGGACAATCATCTAGTGCAGAAATATATATGAATTTATCTTTAGATTCGCTGTTCAAATTTGGTAAAAAGCAAGATATATATGCGCGTTACTTAGAAATGGGAAATATGTACTATAAACTGAGTAATGTAGCTGATTCTATAAAGTATTTCAGTTTAGCTATAAAACTTGAGAAAAAAATGTGATTTAGAATTAAGATGTAGGTTTGGAATTTAACCATACCTACATCTTTTTTTATTTAGAAGTTTCTCTATTTATTATAAATTCCTTGGCGTTAATTTCTAAAGTATCGTCTAAAGAAGTTAAAGCTACTTCGTTATATTTATTGTTTAAGGCAAGAGAAAGTATCCTGTCGGCAAGCTCAGGGTTTTTAGATAAAAGAGAACCATGGAAATAAGTGCAGAAGGTGTTTTTATAAACACAACCCTCATAACCATCTTCTCCATTGTTGCCATATCCAACTTTAACTTTGCCAAGGGGGGTTAGTCCATTAATATAAGTTCTTCCGGAATGGTTTTCAAAACCTACATAAGTTTCATCAAAAACTTCATTATGAATAATGGTGTTGCCTATAAAACGTTTATCTCCACCTTCAGTGTAAATATCTAAAATACCAAGACCTTCAAGTTGTTCACCTTCAGGCGTAGTATAATATTTCCCAAGCAATTGATATCCACCACAAATTGCTAAAAACACTTTTCCACTCTGAATATACTCTTCCATTGAAGATTTTTTGAATTTTATTAAGTCTGGTGAAACTATGGCCTGTTCATAATCTTGCCCTCCACCGAAAAATACAATGTCGTAGTCGTCTGCAATAAACTCATCACCCATAGATACATTAACAATGTTTACTTTAATATCACGGGATTCGGCTCTGTGTTTCAATATTAGAATATTCCCTACGTCCCCATACACATTCAATAAATCAGGATATAAATGACAAATATTAATTTCCATATTATTTTTGTTACCTCACATTCTAAGTTATATTTTTTATATTACCAAATTTTATCTATGTAACCTTTAGCGTGCAAAAATTTTCTTAAATTTATCATGGCGGTATATGTAGCTAGTACATATACTATTTCGCCGTTGCAAACCTTAATTTCATTGAGTAAGGTTTCTTCGTCTTTACATAATAGAAAAGAATCTGATGAAAATCCTGCTACTTTAAGTCGTATTGCCATATCGTAGAGGCGTATTCCAGATATCATAATTTTATCAATGTTAAGATCAGTTAATCGTTCGAAATTCACATCCCAAATCCAAGAAACATCTTTACCATCTGCATAGTTATCATTCAATAGAAGAGATAGATTTATTTTTCTCTTGTCTAGATTAATAGTGTTTACAGCCTCATCATAACCAGCTGGATTTTTAACTAATATTATTTTAACTTCTATGCCGTCAATATTTAAGGTTTCTTGTCTTCCAAAACTGCTAGCTACGGTTTTAAGAGATCGCTTTATAATATTATCTTCAATTCCTAGTTCTTTAGTTACGGAATATGCACATAGCGCATTATAAATATTATAAGTTCCAGGTTGGTTTATGTAATATTCTTTATTATTGATAAAAACTGTGGAACCGCCGGTGTTTATGTCAACAATTTTATCTACGAAGTATGTAAGCTCCGGACGTTTATATCCACAATTTGTGCAATAGAAATCACCAAGATGGTTGTAGGTAATAAAATTATATTGATAAGGAGCCTTGCAGACTGTGCAAAATTTAGCATCTGCATTGATATCTACAACTTTATTTTCGTTAATTTTTATACCGAAACCATAGTATTTTATATCATTTTTAAGGTTTAAGTTTCCAAGTAAAGATTCGTCTCCATTAAAAATAAGAGTTGAAGTTGGAACTTTTTCGATGCCCACCAGGATCTTCTTGAGCGTCGTATACACTTCCCCATATCTGTCCATTTGATCTCTGAATAAATTGGTAATAGTAATTATTTTTGGAGTTATATATTCAGTTACAAATTTAAGATTTGCTTCATCTACTTCTATAACAGCAATTTTCTTCTCAATGGATTTTTTAAAAGAATAATTTGATATAAAACATGCAACTATTCCTGTATACATATTTGCACCAGTATTATTTGTAATTACTGGTTTATTGCTCTGTTTTATTATGTTATAAATCATGCTCGTGGTTGTAGTTTTACCATTGGTACCAGTTATGAGTATGACCTCATAATTATTAGCAATAGTTTTCAAAATGTCTTTATCAAGCTTTAAGGCAATTTTACCAGGGAAATTTGTTCCACCTTGAAATAAAAGCTTTGATAATTTCATAATAAACTTTGAAACTAATATACTGAGTAGTGACCGAATTTTAATTTTGAACACATCCTTTAATTGTAATTCTGTATTTAGTTATTATTATTAACATTTATTTAGGAAAACTTATCAATTATTAGAAAACTTTTTAATTATTAGAAATCTAATTTTAGAGAACTTATTTAAACTAATACAATTTTATAACATAGTAGCATAAATGTCTAATATATTAATGATACTTAGGGTTAAATACTGTGGCTTTTTAGCTATGTATTTGTTAGAATATAACTATAACACACATAAGACCCAATATAAGTGACTAAAAGAAGACAAAATAGGAGGAACTATGAAGAAAAATAAATTATTTTATAGAGTTATAATTTTTATTATTGTAACCATTGTTATAATTCTTTGGAATTTTAAAATTAAAATTGATACAAATAATGATGTAGGTTTAAAAGTTACTAAATGGGAAAATTTTTATAGTGGAGATAACATTCATTTTTATTATTTAAATTCTCAGAATGAAAATTTAACAAAACTTAGAATCAAATACGGATTAAATAAACTTATAAATGCTAAGGATGATCAATTAAGTAACTCTATAAAAATTATGAAATTTATTAATCAGAATGTAAAAGCACAAAGTAACTCAATGACCAGTGAAAAAACTACTCTTGAAATAATGGAAGTAGCTTTTGGTGGAGGCAAAATATCAGATAGCGATTATGCAACTATATATGAAGAGTGTTTAGCCTCTATTGGAATTAATGCAAGGCGAGGGGTCTTAAGAAATACTGAAAAAAAGGTTACAGGAAAATCATATTTTAATGTATGTGAAATATGGAGTGATAAATACAAGAAGTGGATAATGATAGATGGTGTTAATGGATGTTATATGAGTGAAAAAGGGATACCCCTAGATGCTTGTCAAATAATAGACAAGGGAATAGAAAAAGTGCAAATTGTAAATTTAAAAGATAATAATAAGTATATAAAAAACATGTCAAAATACTATGAAAGTTACAGCATATTCGTGGATAATAATAGATATGGTGAGCTAAAGAGTAATTCTAAAATTGCTTATTTGAAAAACGAGCAGCTTCCTAGGATTGAAACAAAGGAAGGTTTTATTCAACCTACTATTTTTGTTGATAATCCACAGGTGTTTAAAACATCTCCTAATACAGAATATGTAAATACAGGTAATGAGAAGATTCCAACTTTAATATTTGCCAAGGGAGACTTGAAAAATGATACGAGTGAAGTAGAAAACTTCACCATTGGAGCATTTATGAATAGTTATATGCTTCCAAATTATTTCATAAGTGTTAATGGTTCTGATTATATAAAAGTTAATACTTTTTATTCTTTAAAAATTATCAAAGGAATAAACTCTATTAAATTATCTTTAGATGGAAAAACTATAACTAGAGAAGTCGTAATAGAAAAATAAGTTAGAAGGGAGCAGACATTAGATGGATTTGAACATTATATTGGTGTTAAAAGCTATAGTAATAGCGATAGTAGAAGGGGTAACAGAATTTATTCCTATTTCTTCAACAGGACATATGATCATTGTAGGAAACGTTATAAATTTCAAAGGTGCATTTGCAAATAGTTTTGAGGTAGTTATTCAATTAGGTGCTATTCTTGCAATTATAGTTTTGTATTGGAATAAAATATGGAGTTCAGTTGTTGATTTTTTTAAGGCGAAACCTTCAGGTATTAAATTTTGGACTAATATTATAGTCGCATTTATACCAGCTGCAATCTTTGGGTTTCTTCTAAATGATAAAATAGATGAATATCTTTTTAATCCAGGAACTGTGGCTGTTGGTTTAGTAGTTGGTGGAGTTCTAATGATTATTATTGAAAATAAATTTAGGCATAAACATACAACAAAAAGTATAGATAAAATAAGTGTTAAACAATCATTTAAAATAGGTTGTTATCAATGTTTAGCACTATGGCCAGGAATGTCTAGATCTGCTTCTACTATAATGGGAGGTTGGATTTGTGGCGTTTCTACAGTTGCTGCAACCGAGTTTTCATTCTTTTTAGCCATACCAACTATGGTTGGAGCTACAGCATTAACTTTATTTAAAAGTGGAATGAATTTTAGTAGTGGGGAAATTATTACTTTGGTTATTGGCTTTGTAGTAGCTTTTTTAGTTGCATTAGTGGTGGTTGAAAGATTTGTTTCTTATTTAAAGACTAAACCAATGAAGATTTTCGCTATTTATAGAATAGTTGTTGGCATGGCGCTTCTTGTTTTAATTAAATTTGGCACTATTTCGTTATAAGTAGTATAAGTAGTAATATTCTTTTATTTTTTATTTATGGTTATACCATCACTTGTTAGTATAATAGTTTCATCGAAATCGGTTCTATATATAATAGTATTCATTTTTTTTAATTTATCTAATGTTTCTTTGGCTGGGTGACCAAAAGTGTTGTAAAATCCACAACTTATTATGGCAATCTTTGGGGATACTTTATTTAAAAATTCTTGAGATGTGGATGTCTTACTGCCATGATGACCCACCTTAAGAACATCAGCTTTTAAATCATAATCATTACCCAGTAGTTCATACTCAGCTTGGGTTTCGATGTCACCTGTGAATAAATAGCTTGAATTTTTATAGGATACTTTTATAACGCATGAGTAATCATTAGTATTTTCATATGTTGTTTTATTTGGTGATAACATAGTGCAATTGGTACTCGGGCCTAAATTCATAGATATGTTTGGCTGTGCTACTATTATTTTTAAATTTTTCTCTCTGAGGGCTCTAACCATATCAACAAAAACTTCAGAGGAAACTATGGCTTTGGGGGCATAAAATTTTCCAATATCAAAGGTTCTAATTATACTAGACATACCGCCTATGTGATCTTCATGGGGATGAGTTTCAACAACATAATCAAGTCTTGTAACATTAATTTTTTTTAGATACTTGATTAATTTCTCTTTTGAATCACTGGTACCACTATCAATTAGTAAATTTTTATTATTTACTTGAATAAGTATACAATCACCCTGACCTACATCAATGAAATGAGTAATCATATTATTTTCTTGATTTAAGCTCGTTTCTACGGTAGACTTATAACTTGCAGTTACACACGTTGTTACAATAATTAAGAAGATGCAAATTAAGGTATATTTAAACCAGGTTTTCTTTAGCATGTTATTAATCTCCTATATAATACTTTCAGCATATTTATCCATTTATCTATATAAATGATATTGCCCATTTATAAAAGAAAATATCAATGTCTAAAGAGATATTTGAAATAAGTCGTGTTAACTAGTATAATTATGTTGTTGTTTAATTTAAGAATGAAAGGAACAGAGATATGAGAACTATATATTTTTATTTTTGTATTATTATTAATTTAATCTGGATAAACTGCAAAAGAATGAAATTTGAAAGTATAAAAAAGAATAAACCTAAAGAAGAGCTTGAGGTGTATATGGAATACATTGTTAAGAGTTGGTCTAATTTCGTAATAAATACGGCTGGTTTAAATTTAACAGTTATAGGAAAAGAAAATATACCAGATGAACCTTGCCTTTTTGTTGGGAATCACCAAAGTAATTTTGATATACCAGTGGTATTATCTAATATGAAAATACTTACTGGTGCAGTTGCAAAAAAAGAGATGGAAAAAATACCAATAATGAGTTACTGGATGAGGCAAATCCATTGTGTATTTATGGATAGAGAAAATCCAAGGGAGGCCCTAAAGGCAATTAGTGAAGGTGTTGAAAATTTAAAGAATGGATATTCTATGCTTATTTTTCCTGAGGGTACTAGAAGTAGAAGTAATAATATGGGTGAATTTAAAAAAGGTAGTATGAGGCTTGCTATAAAGGCTGGAGTGCCTATTGTCCCTATCACAGTTTATGATACTTATAAGGTGATGGAAGGGAATAATGGAAGAATTAAAAAGGCCAATGCTAAACTTATAATAGATAAACCTATATATCTTGATGGTATGTCAAAAGAAGAAAAAGCGAATATTTCAGAGGTAATACAAAATATAATTCAAAGTAATTTAACTAAGGAACTTGATGCTAAATAAACTTATTATTAGTTTGAATAGAATTTAAAGAAGCAGCCCTAAAGCTGCTTCTTTTTTGAGGTTACTCGTACCTTTTTGTTAAAAGATCCTGAATTATAGATATTTTAGTTTCGAGTAAAACATGTTCATTTTTTAGTTTTAATTTATTGTTTTCAGTGTCTTTATTTTTATTATCAATAGCTTTTAAAGTTTCTTTTAGATTTTTGTTTATAGATAATTTTTCATCGATTATAGGTTTATAAATTTTACTTAAAGTAAAATTTTTATTGATTAAGACATATGTTTTATTATAGAATGAAATTAGATATAATTTAATTTCTTTACCTAGGTTGTTTAAGCTGGAAATAATTAAATCTATAAGTTTATTCATATATAATCACCTCAGTTATATTTTACATAAAGAATGCTAAGAAAGGCAAGGTAAAAATAATGGATAAAAATAGCAAAAATTATTATTTGGAGAATGTTAATCATAAAATCGAGAAATTGGATCTTATAAAAGATAAATATGATCTAGAATTGATCCAAAAAAAACAGCTTTTAGAAAATAATATATCTGATATTCAAGCATTAGAATTTGAGAATGATATGCTGCGAAATCAATATAGTAGTTTAATAAGTTTAGTTGAGAAACAAGGATTGATTTTTCATGTAAATTTCAGTAAATATGTTCCTCATCAATGGGAAAATTTGATTATAGTGAAGGCTTTAAAAGGGTATGAAATTCAAACAAAATCAGGGAGAGTTTTGAAGATTGTGGATGAAAATTATTCTAAGATTATACAAGATATAAATAAAAGCAAATTTCAAAGCTTAATTGTAATAAGAGTTACTGACAAAGGTGCTTTACTTCAGTTAAGATTTAATTTAGATATAGAAATAAATAACATAGTATGAATAATATATTGTTTATTTTTAAACAATATAAAAGAAGCTGAATTTGAATCTTCAGCTTCTTTTATAATGTTTAGAAATTATTTAACTTCTGTTCTGTCTCTATCGCTATCTCTGTCTCTTCCTAAGAATGATAAAGAATATAGGCCACATAAGCCTACTAAAGCGAATATAATTCTTGTAAATGCTGAGCCTGCTCCAAATAAGTTTGATACTAGATCAAATTTGAAAAATCCAATTAATCCCCAGTTTATAGCGCCTATAATAACTAATACAAGTGCAGTACCATCTAATGCTTTCATTGTAAACATCTCCTCTTTCATAATGTCTTAATCTTATTGTTTACAATTTTAAAAAAAATATTACAAAATTAAAAAAATTATTTTATTTCACCATGTATTTCGTAATGTGATATTTCTACAACATTGTTGGTTTCACCTACAAATACTACAGTAGGTTTGAATTTTTTAGCTTTTTCTTCGTTAATCTGGCAATAGGTCATAATTATTATTTTATCTCCAGGTTGAACACATCTTGCAGCAGCACCATTTATACATATTGTTCCACTTGAAACATCTCCAGCAATAGCATAGGTCTCAAATCTGTTTCCATTGTCAATATCAACGATTTGAACTTTTTCATATTCTAGGATATTTGCGCTTTCCATTAACGCCTTATCTATAGTTATACTTCCAACATAATTCAATTTAGCATCTGTAATAACAGCCCTGTGTATTTTAGATTTTAACATAGTTAATATCATATGTGACCCTCCTGTGTGCGTATGGGGCAGATAATAATTATTAATTATTATCCCTCCTGTATTTATTATTAGTTTTGTATATTAAGATTTCCATATAAAATTATCTATTAATCTTGTTTTGCCAATGAATACAGCTATGGCAACAATTATAGGGTCATGTACGAATTCTATAGCACTCAGGGAAAGGGAATCTACAACCTCTATATAATCGATTTTAGCCAAAACTTCGCTTTCGAGTTCGTTTCTAATAATTTGTTTTATTAGCTCTGCAGATTTTTCACCACTTGATAACAGTTCCCGACCTTTGGTTAGGCTTTTGTTTAGAATTAAAGATGCTTGTCTTTCTTTTGGTGATAGATAGAAATTACGAGAGCTTTTTGCAAGCCCATCTTCTTCCCGCACTATAGGGCATCCTATGATTTCTATATCAAAATTTAAATCTGTAACCATTCTTTTTATTACAGCCAACTGTTGAGCATCTTTTTCTCCAAAATAAGCTTTATCTGGTGATACAATGTTAAAAAGTTTTGAAACAACAGTACATACACCGTCAAAATGACCAGGTCTTTTAGCACCACAAAGACCCGTTGTAAGCTTGGACACACTAATATTTGTTAGAATATCTGAAGGATACATTTCGGAGGCTTCAGGAGCGAATATTAAATCAGCACCTGCAGCTTTACATAGCAATACATCACTATATAAATCTTTTGGGTAAGAAGCTAAATCTTCATTGGGACCAAACTGTATAGGATTTACAAATATACTTACCACAACCTTTTCATTTTCACTTGTTGCACGTTTTATGAGACTTTCATGGCCAACATGCAAATATCCCATAGTAGGAACTAAGGCAATGCTGTAGCCTTCTTTTTTCCATACTTTTATCTGACTTCGAACTTCATTAATAGTTTTTACACAATTCATTTATTAAAGATACAATAAGGTGTAATGATATACACTTTACTAATATCAGTTTCACTTCCTTTTCTATCTATTTCTAACATAACTAATATAATTTATTTAAAATTTCATCATCTATTTTAAAACAATGTTCGACAGCTGGAAAAGTTCCATCAGTAACTTCTTTAATATATGATTTAAATCCATCTCTCATAAGATCCCCAACGTTTGCAAAGCTTTTTACAAATTTAGGTTTGAAATCTTTAAACATATTAAGCATATCTTGATATACTAAAATTTGACCATCACAGCCGCCTCCAGCACCTATGCCAATAGTGGGTATAGATATTTCCTTTGATATAATATCCGCGAGTTTAGAGGGGATACATTCAAGAACAATGGCAAAGGCACCTGCATCTTCTATTTTTTTAGCATCTTCAATAAGTTTTTTAGCATCATTGCTATTTTTACCTTGAACTTTAAACCCTCCAAACATATTAACAGATTGTGGAGTTAGACCAAGATGACCCATTACGGGGATTTGAGCATTGACTATAGCTTTAATTTGTGGGCAAACTACAGCGCCACCTTCTAATTTGATTGCCTGAGCTCCGGCTTCTTGTATAAATCTTCCGGCATTTTTAACTGCATCTTGAATTGAAATTTGATAAGACATAAAGGGCATATCACCAACCACAAGAGCATTCGTAGTGCCACGGACGACAGCTTTAGTATGATGTAACATGTCTTCCATAGTGACGCTTAAAGTATCCTTGTAACCAAGACAAACCATACCTAAGGAATCACCTACTAAAATTCCATTAACACCACATTCATCAATGAGCTTCGCCATGGAATAATCATATGCTGTAAGCATTGTTAATTTTACACCTAGTTTTTTTGCGGATATAAAGGTTGAAATAGAATTCTTCAATTTATATTCCTCCTGCATTCTTAAATATTTTGGATTTTATTGTTAAGGTTATGTGTGGGTGTAAATTTATAATAAAATGTGAAAAATAGGGTAAAGTTAATATGCGAATGCATCTGAATTGTTTATATATTAAAAACACTAGAGGTTAAGGAACCACTAGTAAACATATTATTTTATTAGTTATTTTTCAGAAAATCCCTGAATTAGTAGATTCAGATATAACTATCTCATTCATTAAGATATGAGCAGAAAATAAAAAAAATAACTTTATGGAATAAGCTACATTAGTAGTTAGAGCCACTTTAGTGGAATAAGCCACTTTGGTAAAATAATAATATGTAAAACAATTAGGTGCAGTTCGCATGCGATACTACCCACAAATATCTTAGCATAATTTTTTTCGGAATACAAATATAAATAGATAAATTAATGCATAAACTATTGATATATATTATAAAATGTCTGATAATGTATTATGTACATTTATTTATAGAAAAGGGAGGTATAAAATGAGCACATTTTTACAAATACTTAGCATTGTGGCATCTTCATTGGTTATTCTTGTAATATTTAATGTTCTAAAATTTTATGTGTTATATAAGATAAAGATTAATAAGTGGATAGTACTTGCAGCAGCTGTAATACTATTTATAATTCCTATGGGTTTATGGAGAAATATGCCAATATATTTAAGTAGATACATAATACCAGGATTATTTGCAGTCTTACTTTTATGGTTTATGGATTTATCAGGTTTTTTGAAGAGAAGGAATAGTTCTAAATCAAATTCTGAAAACAAAGGTTATACAATGGGTAATGCTAAAGAAAATAAGAAAGATATTGTAATTAGACCAAAGGCTAAACCGAATAGAATTAAAAATATAAAAAAATAATATGATAAATAATAAAAAATCAGTATATATTCCCTTATGGAATTTATACTGATTTTTTATTGTTTATAGCAATTGTCTAAAAGTCGTTAACTGTCCCCGCTATTTGTTTTTAGTTGTTAGTGTTTAACATTCTTCTTTATCGATTCCATAAAGGTTTCAGGAGTGACTATTCTCACTTTAGAATTTTCCTTCAGCTTATTCACGACATTCTCAATATTACTTAAGCTTTTGCTCCAAGCATGAACATAAACAAAGGTGTAACTATTAGAATTATGAATATCTACTTGCCCAGAGTCAGTCCGTTTATTAATATTTTCAACTAACTCATCTTCACTTTCTAGACTATTCCAAAGTAAATCCCTACAGGACACTATAGGTTTATTATTAGACCAAATAATTTCTCCATGATAGTTGTCGTGTCTATGATAATCAAGATAAAACAATCCTAGTATATTAGACTTAATAGTAAATTTACTCCAAAGTTCATTGTTATAGAAAGAGGCATCATCTATAATTGCTACATATTTTTCAGCTACTTTTTTCATATAATCATTTAATCTATTAATATACAACTCAAGTGATGTCTTTTGAAATTTACTTGGGTACATATACCCATTTCCTGATGGTGGCACTATAAAATAATCATTAGTGGATCCATGTGATGCACTTTCATAATATAAGCTAAATACAGTAGGTGCAAGGTAATATAAAGATGGACTTAATGACCAACCCAAATTAAATTTACCTTTATCGGGAGAACCATACCATTTGTGTGAACCGTAATTAGTTCCAAGATCCCACTGTTGATTGTCCCCATCAGACATAATAAATGTTACATTATGAACATTTTCCTCAGACAAGATGTTCAATAACGTTTTTTGAGTCATAGGTAATGAAGGAAAGGCACTTAATACAGTTAAATTATAAGACCAATCCGCAGCAACCATACTAATACCATATTTTGAAACTGTACTGATATTAATAAATTCATCCGGTCCCCAACCGAGGCATGTGGAGTCCTTCTCCATGGATGAAAATATTTTATCCCGAAGAGATGTATCGGTAATACTATCCTCATAAAATATCAGGCATTTGGCCATTATGCCATAGTCTCTTAATGCGGAAGATTTACCTGGTGACAATTGAATTATTATTGAATGATTGAGGCCCGAATTCCATAAATTATCATAAGCCCAGTTTTCACCTGTATTACGACAGTCGCCTTTAATTTTTGTGATACCATACATTCGTGCCTTATCTTGAATAATCTCGTCAACAGCAATGCAGTTTCTTAATGAAGCAAGTGAACAAGCATTATTTATTGAAGGATCTTTAAGCAATTTATTATTATAAAGTATATATCCATCAATATAATCTTTAAATATATCTAATAATCTCCATGGGTCCGAGACATTTTCGTATGAAATTCCATAATTATTTTTTAAATTATCTAGCCATATTTGATAATCTGGTTGAGAAGAATTAAGTGTGTATATTTGAAGAGATGATTGCCTGTTAACCAACCCTTGGAGGGTAGCTATCATAGTCCTCTCACTAGAAGTCATTGAATCTTGAGAAATAACATATAAATAAGTTGGTTTTGTAGGATTTTTTATATAATTATTAGTATTGAGGGCTCTTTTAAAGTCACTCCATTTAATATTAATCATTGATATTTTCCTTACAGTATTTATAGAAATCATGTAAGAAATTAACCCTTTCATTATTATTAAAAGACTTAATATGACTCTCATCAAAATTTGCTAATAGCAACTGTCTATTTATAATGTCATCAGCCGTAACATCTCGAGAATTTTTCATCATATCATACATAATCATGAAGGTAGTGGTCCTTCCTATGCCTTGCTTACAATGGAAATGTAGCCATGTATTTTTAGGTTGTAGGTTTACTAACTTGACAAAGTAATCAACCATATCATCTGATGGCACCTTACCATCAGTAACAGGGATGCGTATATAAGATAGTGATTTAGAATCAACAAGATGATTTTCATCTTCTACTTTTGTTGGAACTATAGTTATATTCTTATGATTATAAAAAGTAATAGGCACGTTTAATTTAATACTATTTAGTTTAGTATATTCATTTTGAAAAACCTGCTCCATTGTTAACCCTATGTTAGCATCATTTTTAGCATTAGCCCAGCTAACAGGAAAACCATTAATAAATCCGTGGGATTCTTGTCTTAAGTCAACAACTGTTATAGATAATGACGTTCCTATATTATTTATTGTAAGAGGTAGATTATATTCGCAGAATTGTTGACTGCCAGAAATGTTTAATGTATTCAGTCCTTCAAGGTTTAAATTTTCATTACCTAACGTATTTAATTGACTAGTAGACATGCGAAAATGGTTAGGTATGTCATAGTAATTTTGCGAATCCAAAACAAGATTTACATCATTGTTTTCTAATGAAGTATCGGGTGATTGTGAAATTTTAGTTGTTATTTCTCTTAAATCCATTTCATTGTAAAAATGAGGATACCTGATATACATAAAAAAACCTCCATAGAAATACAATTATTACAATATATTATGCATAAAATATATTTTGGTACTGAAGAGGGGAATTGTGGATGATTGTTGAATTATGTTATTAGTAAAAGATATTAGAATATATTAGAGGTATAAATAAATTTAGATGACAGCACATGAATTGTTATATTTCTACGATAGGATATCTGAGAAAATAGAGGGGCTAAATGATTAGAGCAAAGAAGTTTAAAAGTAAATATAAACAATGGAGGTTAGAAATAATGAGTATACCAAAAAAAATGGACTTAACAATTGGAAAATCGAAAGAAATAGCTATGGCCATGTTGTGGAAAATAATATAACAAAACTGCTTTATAAGATACTTAATGAAGCAAGGGATATATCTACAACATATCCTAATAAATCATATTCAATGAGCAAAGAAGTATACGATATATCAAAGAAGAATAATCTAGATTTAGAAGAAGGATATGCTTTAATTGGTATGTCATTAGCCTGTAGAGCCAAGTCAGAGATTAATAAAATGATGGATTATTCCTATAATGCACTTGAAATATTTCAAGTATTACAGGAAACTCGAGGACAAATAAAATCATTAAATCTTATTGGAATTGCTTACTTTTATAATTGTATGTATGAAGAAGCTCTTAGATATTTATTACAAGCACTTGATTTATTAGACGAATTCAAAGATGATTTATTATTAAGTGGTATATTAAACAATATAGGGGAAGTTTTTCGTGAGTCAGGTAGGCACGATAAAGCATTAGAATATTATTATAATGCCCTTCCAATATGTATAAATATTAATTCAAAAACAAATACAGCTTCAGTATTAACTAATATTGGGGAGATACATTTTATAGAGCATAGATATAACGACGCTTTGGAATTTTTCATTAAAAGTTATGATATTCTCATAGAAGAAAAAGACATGGTTACCCTTGGTGTAGTTGAAAATAAATTAGGAAGGATTCACTATATCAATAAAAATCATAGTAAAGCAACTGAATATTTTTTTAGTGCACTAAAAAGATTAGAAAAGATAGAAAATAAGTTCTATGCCATTGATGTATTAGTAAATATTGCAGAGTTACAATTAGAAAAAAATTCAGATAAATCTTTATATTATTTTGATAAAGCTATACAATACGCTGATAAAATAAATGCAAAGAAAAAGTTGAGTGAAGTGTGTAAAATCGTAGCAGACTATTATGAAAAAACAGCAAATTATAGAGATGCACTGGAATACTTCAAAAGGTATCACCGCGTAGAGCAGGAAATTGGGACTTCGATTGTTGGAAATAAGCTAGAGATTTTAAAAATTCAATTAGCACATTTAAAAGAAAATGATGAAGTTAAAAAAGTTAAAATGATTAATATTCAATTAGAAATGGAAATTTCAAATCAAGCTAATGAGTTAGAAAATATACAGAAATTAAATAAGGTTTTAGAGAAAAAAGCACTTGAAGATGAACTTACTGGTGTTCCGAATAGAAGTTATATTAATTATCATTTAAATAAAACATTGGAAGAGTCTTCATTATTTGATCAAACAATAGTCTTATTCATAATCGATATTGATAATTTTAAAAAATATAATGATTTCTGGGGGCATTTAGAAGGAGATAAATGTCTTATAAAAGTTGCAAACTGCTTAAAAGGTATACAAGTAAAACGAAAAGAAATTTTTGGGAGATATGGTGGAGAAGAATTCATTTATTATGCAAAAAACATAAATTATGACAAAGCATTAGCCTTAGGAAATTTGATTAGAACTGAAGTAGAAAAATTAGGTTTGAAGTATACGTTAGATAATAATAGTTCTACGTTAACAATAAGTGTAGGAGGAGCATTTGGCAAATTATCAAATTTTAACAATATATCTAGTATGATAAAGATTGCCGATAAGGAGCTTTATATGGCCAAAGACAGTGGACGAAATATTACATTCATAAATAGTGTGATTGAATAATTAAACCTAAAGAAAGAACTATCTGCTTAGATAGTTCTTTCTTTGGGTTTAATATAACTTAATTGGTAAGAACACAACTTAGTTGTATTCTGACTGTAGGGCTTTTAAATTTAATTATATTAACTACATCCAGTTGTCGTTCCACACTCAAGGCAAACCTTGCAAGTACCGTTTCTAACAAGTCTTGTACTTGAACAATGTGAGCAGGTTTCAGAGTATAGTCTTTCCCCTTGAATTTTGCCAGTGCTTATATTTGTAGGGGAGAGAACATTCTCAGATTCTGCTAGACCTGCTGAAATTTCATTCTCATCAGGTATTAGTGGGTTATTAGGTATATTTGTATTGCTGTAACTTTCGGGTTTAATTTGACACCTTGAATAGTCACCTAGTTCTATATCAATAATTTTGCTGATTAAATCTGATATAGAAGAGACAGATTTAATATATGGATGTTTTTGTACAAACCCATAAGGCTCGAATTTTTGTCCGCGAAGCATCTTAGATATATCTTCTCCAGGTACATGATGTTGAAGCATTACTGAAATTGCCTTTGAAAGTGAATTTAATAATCCAGTAATTATAGTTCCTTCTCTATCTGTAGTTATATATATTTCGGAAATTTCTCCGTTTGAACGTCTATTAACTGTAGTATATATTTTTACATCTTCAATTTGAGCAGGATGAGTAGTGCCATAGCGTATTCCAATTGGTTTTTCGCGTGTTGAATGATTAGAGTTTTCTTGTAATGACTTTGCTTTCTTTAAAAGATCAGCATATGATAAATCCTCAAGTAACAATTCTTTGTTTTCAGACAAAGTAGTGTTTAAAGGCTGACTTGCCTTTGAACCATCTCTATATAAGGCTATACCTTTGACGCCTAGTTTCCAAGAACTTAATATAACTTCTTTAAAGTCGTCCATAGTAGCATTTTTAGGTAAATTTACAGTTTTTGATATAGAACCTGATATCATTGGAGTTATTGCTGCCATCATGAGAACATGGCCCATGAATGAGATATATCTTTTGCCACTTCCACATTTGTTTGCCGTATCAAATATTGGTAAATGTTCTACCTTTAGATGTGGAGCACCTTCAATTTTACCATCAATGATTTTTTCGTATTCAAAGCCGTTTTCTTCTACCTTTTCTTTTCTAAGAATATACTCAAGAATATCATTTGTTTCTTTTTCTGAGTATCCTAGGTTATCTAGTGAAGCTTTAATTACAGGATTTACTATAGTCATAAAGCCGCCACCAGATAATTTTTTATAAATGAAATGGCTGAAATATGGCTCTACAGAGGTTGCACCACAATCCATGGCAAAGGAAATAGTGCCAGTAGGAGCTAAAACTGTAACTTGTGCATTTCTAAAACCATATTTTTCACCACTGCTTAATGTTTTTGACCAGCAACCTTTTAGGGTTTCACTTATGTGGCCTAAAGAATCCTTCTTTAAAACATCATGGTCAACTTTTATAGGTTCATAATTTAAATTCTCATATTTACTGCTTATTGCTCCAGCAGCTCTTGCATGATTTCTTATAACTAACTGCATATGATCCTTATTTATTTCATATTTTTCAAAAGGAGCAAGCTCTTTTGCTATTAAAGATGAAACATAATAAGACTGTGCAGTCATTATTCCACTAAGAGATGAAGCTATATTTCTAGCATCTTCTGAGTCATAGGCGTAGCCCATTACCATAAATAAAGAAGCTAAGTTTGAAAGCCCAAGCCCTGTGGTTCTAAATAAATAACTTTTTCTTGCTATATCTTCAGTTGGAAATTGGCCCCAATGTATTGAAGCTTCTAGCACTAATTGAGTAAGTCCTATTAAATGAACATATCCATCCACATCAAACTTTTTAGTTTTAGTCTCATAGAATTTATATATATTGATAGAGGCTAAATTACAAGAAGTATCATCTAAAAAGGCATATTCGCCGCAAGGATTAGTTGAATTAATTCTATTATATTTAGCACCAACATTTCCATCTTCTCCAGCAGGGCAAGTGTGCCATGCATTAAAGGTGTCATCAAACTGAGGAGCAGGATCTGCGCAAAGCCAAGCAGATTTGTTAAATGTATCCCATAGTTCTTTAACCTTTATATCTTTATCAATTGACGAATCATTTCTACCTTTAAGGGTAATAGTTTGATCTGGATCCTTTGATAAGTTATCAACTTTCATCATGAATTCATCTGAGAATCTTATGGAGTTGTTTCCATTTTGACCAGATACAGTCTCATATGCCTCTCCCTCAAAACTGCCATCATAACCCATTTTAGTAAGAGCTCTAACTTTATCTTCTTCTTTAGCTTTCCAAGTCATAAACTCCATTATTTCTGGATGGTTGATATCAAGACATAACATCTTAGCAGCACGCCTTGTAGTTCCACCAGACTTTATTGCTCCTGCATTTCTGTCAAGGCCTCTTAAAAAGCTCATGAGACCTGAAGAAACTCCACCACTAGACAATTTTTCACCGCAAGCCCTTATGTTAGAAAAATTAGTTCCAGTGCCAGAACCACCTTTAAATAATTTGGTTTCTGTTACGTATTGCTCGGAAATTGAATGCTTACCAAGTAGTTTGTCTTGGATTGAGAGAATGAAACAAGCTGAAGCTTGAGTCCTTGTATAAGCATCTTCACTTTTAACAATCATATTTGCTTTTTCATCAAAATAAAAATTATCTAAAGATCCACCTTTTATACCGTAGGATAGGTTAAGACCTGTATTAAACCATTGAGGAGAATTTGGAGCAAACATTTGATTTAAGAACGTATATATTAATTCATCATAAATAATGCTTTTTTCTTCCTCTGTTTTAATAATAGTTTCATTCATTAAGGATTCACACCAAAAATTAACAAGTCTATGAGCTACCATTTTCAAACTATTTTCATATCCTAGTTTATTGTTAACACCAGATTTTCTGAAGTATTTTGAAGCAATTATATCACATGAATTTTGTGAGTAATGCTCAGGGAATTCTAAATCCTTCATATCAAGAAGTATTTTATTCGTTTTATGATCTTTTAGCATAACATCTACTTTTTTCCATACAAATAAATCAAAAACAGAAACTGTTTTATCTTTCTCTAATTCCTTTGTGAAAACCCTTTTAATTAAACTGTGTATATCCGCCATAATTAATACTAACTTAAAAAGCTAGTATCTTCACCTCCTATTAGTTGCATATTAAATCTAAATCATGTAAAATGTACTTCGTATTGTTTGGAATAACTAGACCTAAAAGTTCTTTTAATCATTTAGGTTAATCTTATGTATAAAAATAATATAATACCATATGTAGTAATTACTGAAAAAATACAACTACATATGGTATTATATAATATTTTTTATAAAAAATCAATTAAAATATTAGCCAAAATATTAACTTATAATATGGCGAATAATAAGCTTATTGATACAAAATAGTAGTATAATAAACATATATCTATTATTTTGAGAAATAAGCTAATATTTATTATTTTGAAAGAGGTGATGATAAAATTATGATACATCAATTCGATGGACAAATACCTAGTATACACGAAAACACCTTTATTGCTAGCAGTGCAGACGTTATAGGAAATGTATCTATCGGAGAGTACAGTAACATTTGGTTTGGAACTGTATTAAGAGGAGATTGGAATGATATATCTATAGGAACACACACAAATATACAAGACAATTGCTCTGTGCATATTGATGAGGATTTTCAAGTTAGTATAGGAGATTATGTAACTATAGGACATAATGCGATAATACATGGTTGTAAAATTTCAAACTATACTTTAATTGGTATGGGGAGCACTGTGCTCAATGGGGCTGAAATTGGAGAGTATACTATAATTGGGGCTAACAGTTTAGTTACTCAAGGTAAAAAAATACCCGCCGGTGTTCTATGTATGGGAGTGCCCGCAAAGGTCATTCGTGAACTAACTACGGAAGAAAAAGAAAGTTTAAAAGAATCAGCTGAGCATTATGTGAAGCTTTCAATGAAATATATTGTGAAATAAATTTGGTGTGGTGTGGTGAAATTTGGTGGGACAGTTAACAACTATTTGACTATTTTAAACTTGAGAAAGTTTGAATAGTGGCAGTGGCTAAAAAGGGGACAGTTAACAACTATATGAAATATTCAAATCATAAAAGTGAATATCATTTCGATACATAGGCAAGAATTTAAACAAAAGTTTGTGTGGAGAGGTGATTTTTTATGCCGAGAAAGGCAAGAGTTAAAACAGGTGACGCTATATTCCATATTATGTGCAAAAGTATCAGCGAAATAATTTTATTTAAAGATGATGAGGATAAGGGAAAATATCTGAGTCTTATAAAAAAGTATAAGGATCTCTATAAGTGTAAGATTTACGGGTATTGTCTTATGGATAATCATTCACATATATTAATTGATGCTAATGGTGCGGACATATCAAAAGTGATGCATGGAATAAATTTTTCGTATGCGATGTACTTCAATAGAAAATATGAACGTGAAGGACATCTTTTTAAAGATAGATTTAAGAGCAAAATAGTGGATAATGACCTATATCTGAAGACTTTATCATTATATATGCATAATAATCCTACCAATATAAGTAGATATAAAAATTGTCCTGAAAAATATGGATTTTCTAGTTTAGGAATATTTTTAGGGAAAAGAGTTGATTCCTTTAAATTAGTCGATTATGGATTTATTATGAGTCTTTTTGGAGAGAGTCTTAAAAAAGCAAGAAAGAATTATTTTGATCTTATTTTTAAATCCAATGAAGAGAGATTAAAAGAAGGAATGGAATTTGAAGATGAAGAAACAGAATATAAAAGTGGAAGAAAACTACTAGTAAGAGAATTTAGGGCGGAAGATGTAGTGGAATTTGTAGGTACTAGGATGAATATACATAAGACTAAATTCTATATGAAGTATAGCAGAAATCTTGTGGAAGCAAAAGCTTTAGTAGTTGTAATGCTGAGGAGCCTTTGTAATTTTAAATCCAGTGATATATGCAGCCTATTAGGTAATATTACGCAAGCTAGAGTATCAAAATTAAGTACTATTGGAATAGAATTAATTGGAATAAGAAAAGAACATACAGATATTGTAGAAGATTTTATTAAAAGCTATGCCGTTAGTGTTTAAAGTAATATAAAAGATGAAAAAATACAGCTAGAAATATCTTTTTTATTAAGTAGTAAAATAGGACAAGCATACTATGCAATTAGATATTACAAAGTTGTTAACCGTCCCTTATCTTTATCTTATCTTATCTTATCTTTTCCCTTGATATGCCCACCTTTTACTTTCTAAAAATTGTTCTTAACCGTCCCATAACTCAGATTTCCCAAAATTTCTTCCCCAAAAACTCCTCAAAATCTAAAAAAAATTTAAATTATAGACAAAATAGCTTTTATTTTTACCAGTTTTTTAATACAATAGAGAAGAGAGACGAATTTAGATATAGGAATATAGATATAGTGCTTTTTTTAGGAGTGAGATAAATGATAAAATTAAATGGAATAGAAAAGATGACAAATGAGCAAAAATATAAATATATGCTTATTCTTTTAGAAGGACAGCTTAGCTCAGAAAAAAATGATTTGGCGAATTTATCAAATGCTACAGCAATTATTAAAGTTATTATGGATAGGGTGAATTGGTCAGGGTTTTACATATTGCGTGAAAATACATTAGTCCTGGGAATGTTTCAGGGACTTCCAGCTTGTAACAGAGTAGAAATAGGTAAAGGTGTATGCGGCGCAGCAGTAACGCAAAAAAAACTTCAACGTATAGAAAATGTTCATGATTTTCCAGGTCATATTGCTTGTGACGGTGCTACTAATTCAGAAATTGTTATACCAATAATAAAAGACGGCACAGTTTATGGAGTTTTAGATATAGATAGCCCTGATATAGGAAGGTTTACTGAACTCGAAGAAAAGTACTTAGTGCAATTTGTTGATAAACTTAACAAATATATAGATTGGTCAAAAGTATAGATTGGTCAAAAGTATAAATAAAAGGTAGGAGATAATAAATGATAAAAATAGGAGATTTAAATAATTTAACAGTTGTAAGGCGTGCAGATTTTGGGTACTATTTGGGAGCGGGGACAGAAAACACTAGTGATGACATATTACTCCCAATGAAGAGTACCTTGGGCAGAGGGCTTAAGATTGATGAGGAAGTTGAAGCCTTTATATACAGAGATACGAGTGATAGATTAATTGCAACTCTAAAAAAACCACTTGCAAAGGTTGGCGATTTAGCTTATCTTAAAGTAATCGATATGACTACAATAGGAAGCTTTGTTGAAATTGGTTTAGAGAGAGATGTGTTGGTTCCTTTTAAAGAAGAAAACTATAGCCTAGAAACAGGTAAAAAATATCTTTTCTATATATATTTAGATAAGACTGGAAGACTTGCGGCAACTACTTTTATTGATCAATATTTATATGAAACTGATTCATATGAGATTGATGATGAGGTGGAGGGTACGGTATATGGAATCCAGACTAATGGAACGCTTATGATAGCTATTGATGATATTTATAGAGCAGTTATTTTAAGAAATGAGTATTATACTAGTGTAAAACCTGGAGATAGATTAACTGTTAGAGTACAAAAATATTATGAAGATGGTAAAATGGATGTAACGGCAAGAAAACCAAGATTAGAAGAAAGAGATGTAGTAGAAGAGCAAATATTAGAATATTTAAATAAAAATGACGGATCTATGGAATTCAATGATAAAAGTTCTCCTGATGATATTAAGAAAAATTTTCAAACTAGCAAAAATGCATTTAAAAGGGCATTAGGTGGACTTATGAAAAGTGATCTGATTGTTCAAGACGGCGAAGGTACTAAATTAAAATAGTTAAATATATTTTAAATAACAAAAGGCTGATGAATTAATTCATCAGCCTTTCACTATTTATATGTTGAGGTACATTCAGATAAATAAGAATGTCCCTTAACATACCAGGGGGTACTAGTTTAGATATTTTCGTTTACCTTAGATGAATTACGTTTGAATATTTTTGCAATCTCATTAAGGAGCAATGGTACAAGGGATAAGCCAGTAACGAATGCCCAATCCTGCAAACTTAATGAATGAACACTAAATACATTTGCTAAGGCTGGTATCATTATTATAAAAGTTTGTAGCATTATACCTAATATAATAGATCCAATTAAATACTTGTTTGAAAATAATCCTATTTGGAATATGGATTTTGTTTCATTTCTCATATTTAAAGAATGAACAAGTTGGGAACAACTAAGTACTACAAAAGCCATAGTTTGTGCATGTTTTATAGCATCTTCTGTTATTTTTTCAGGGTATAGTGGGAATAAAGTAGTTGTTCCACTATAATATTTTGCACCTATTATAAATGCTGTTAAGGCCAATACACCAATTAATAATCCGTTAAGAGACAAACTCAATGCTGAACCCTTAAATAAACTATCTTTTGGGTTACGTGGCTTAGATTTCATTACGTCAGGATCACCAGGATCGACTCCTAAAGCAAGTGCCGGCAACGTATCTGTGATTAAGTTAACCCACAATATATGAATAGGTCTAAGTGGTGATGCCCAACCCAGTAATATTGCGAGGAATAGCGCTATAATTTCACCAATATTACAAGAGATAAGGAAGATTACCGTTTTCTTTATGTTTCTAAAGATGTTTCTTCCTTCCTTTATTGCGGCAACAATAGTTGAAAAATTATCATCTATGAGTATCATATCAGCAGCACCTTTAGCTACATCAGTACCTGTTATACCCATTGCCACACCAATGTTTGCCATTTTAAGGGATGGTGCATCATTTACTCCGTCTCCAGTCATTGATACAATGTTTCCTTTGGCTTTAAGAGCCTTTATAATTTTCACTTTGTGCTCTGGAGATACTCTTGCAAACACGCTTATATGATCAATTTTACTACTTAGTTCCTCGTCTGACATTTTATCAAGCACAGAGCCTGACATAACAGCAGTAGGATCATCAGTAATATCAAGTTCTTTAGCTATAGCAAAAGCTGTGTTCTGATGGTCACCAGTTATCATTACGGTTTTTATTCCAGAATTCCTACATAGGGAAATAGAATCCTTAACTTCGAGCCTTGGCGGATCTATCATACCTACCATACCAATAAGTATTAAATCACTTTCTAGTGAATCAATATCAATGTGAGATGTAGGAAGAATTTTATAAGCAGCACCTAGAACTCTTAAAGCATTGTCAGACATAGTATTAGAAGCAGCTATTATGTCTTTTTTGATGTTCGCTGTAATTTCTACGATGCTACCGTTAATTGATACTTTTGTACATAGATTTAATAGATTATCAATGGCCCCTTTTGTCATTACGTAATATTCACTATCATATTTATTTACAGTAGTCATTAATTTTCTATCTGATTCAAATGGAATCTCATCAATTCTTTGATGCTTTTTTTCTAAGTCATCTTTGTATATTTTGTTGTTTACTCCAGCTACCAGTAGTGCTATTTCAGTTGGGTCACCTGTTTTTGAACTTTCGGAGTAAGTAGCATCATTACATAAAATAAGATTTTCAAGTAATAGCTTATGCTGATCGTCATCAATTGATAGGGTATCTATATTTCTAAGGTTACCATCTGCATAAAATTTCGTTATAGTCATTTTATTTTGAGTTAAAGTTCCTGTCTTGTCTGAACATATAATATTTACTGAACCTAAAGTTTCTACAGCAGGTAGTTTACGTACAATAGCTTTCTCTTTTATCATTTTTTGAACACCCATAGCAAGAACTATAGTAACTATCGCAGGAAGACCTTCGGGAATAGCAGCAACCGCTAAACTAATGGCTGTAAGTAACATTTCAAACATATCTCTATCTTGAAGAACACCTACTATAAACATAAGAGCACATATTGCAAGGGCACCTATTCCTAGGAACTTACCAAGCTCAGCTAGTTTCTTTTGTAGTGGCGTCTCAGCATCAACCTTTTCATCTAACATTTTAGCAATTTTACCGATTTCAGTATTCATTCCAGTAGATACAGCTATACCAACACCTCTACCATAGGTTGCAAGGGTCGACATGAAGAGCATATTTTTTTGGTCACCTAGTGGAATATCATCACCAGTTAAAACAAGAGTCGCATCTTTATCTACTGGAACAGATTCTCCTGTAAGTGTAGATTCTTCAATTTTTAAATTTGCAGTTTCAATAAGCCTTAAATCACAAGGTATATATCGTCCTGCGTCAATAATAATAATATCGCCAGGTACAACTTCTCTAGATGGGACTTCTTTTAACTGTCCATCACGTTTAACTACGGCTTTCGGCGTAGATAATTTTTTTAATGCATCAAGAGCTTTTTCAGCTTTAGACTCTTGAATAATTCCTACTGTTGCATTAATAACAATTACAATAGCAATTATTATTGCGTCACTGGTTTCACCAAGAATAGCAGAAATTACAGCAGCTGCAAGTAAGATATAAATTAAAATATCGTTTAATTGGGCAAAAAACATGGCAAATAGAGTTTTTGGTTTTTTAGTTTCTAATTGATTTAGTCCAAATTTCTCTCTGCTTTGCTCTGCTTCCTTTTGGGAAAGTCCTGTTTCCGGATTAGAACCGAATTCTTTTAGAACTTCCTCTGTAGTTTTGTTAAAGAACATGAATACCACCTCGTCTTATAGTATTTGTATTATAGTGTAATTTTATGAAACAAAAAAAGACCTTTGCTCCATAAAATAAATAGAACAAAGGTCTGGCAACTTCGTGTGAGTTAATTATCCGGGTGTAGTTTTTACACCGTGATGACGAACAATTAAAAGCAAAAATACTGCTCTCGCTACTCCCCTTTTATATACTAAATATATTATATCATAATATTAAATATGTAACAATAAGCATATGAGGTATTTTAAGGTTAATATTTTAGATATTTAAATGGGTATTAGAGAATAAAATACAATCCCTAATACACCTGAAATTACTATTACCGAAATGGGATGAAATTTTTTACTAAGCAATAACCCTAGAATTATAATTCCAATTATTACGCTTTTGAGGTCTTTATAGGATTCACGTCCTAGTGATATGAACACAGAAATTATAAGCCCAATCATAGCAGGCCTCATACCTGCTAGAGCAGATTTCATTATATAAGATTCTTTAAATTTCAAAATATAGCGATTAGCTATGGAAACCAAGAAAAAAGAAAATGAAATTACACCTAGAGTCGCAGCAATACTACCTAATACACCGGAAACTTTAAAACCTACAAAAGTAGCTGAGTTTATTGCGATCGGCCCAGGAGTCATCTGTGATATACCAATAATATCCACAAACTGTGTAAAGCTAATCCAATGATGAGTTGTTACAATTTCTCTCTCGATAAGAGGAAGCATAGCATACCCGCCGCCAAAACTAAATGCACCTATTTTTAAAAAGGATACAAAGATTTCAATTAGAGTGGACATTTACTTCACCTTCTTTCCAAGAAAAATAACCCCATATAAACCAGATAAAAGTATAACTATAACAGGATGTACATTCAAAAATAATATACTCGCAATAGAAACTAAAATTACAATAAGATTTGCATAGCTTTTTTTTAGAGATTTGGATAAACTTACAACTGCAATGAGTATAAGTATAGGTACTGCGGCAGAAATACCTTTAAAAACCAAATCCACGTAATAATACTCCCTAAATTTCATAAAAAAAACTGCAACGCATAATATTATAAAAAATGAAGGCAAAATAACACCTAGAAGCCCGATGATGGCTCCAAGGACGCCGCTAATTCTATAACCTATAAATATGCTACCATTAACTACAAAAGCTCCAGGAAAGGTTTGGGAAATAACAATTATATCTAAGAAATCTTCTTTAGAAATCCACTTATTTTTATCTACAACTTCAATTTCAATTAGGGGGATCATTGCATAACCTCCACCAAAAGTAAAAGCCCCTATTTTAAAGAAGGTCCAAAACATATTTAATAATCTTTTCATTTACCTCACCTCTAAAAATTAATTTTAATTATATTGTTAATCTATAATATTTACGGTTTAATTATACTAGTATAAAAAATAATTGGCAAATATTATCGGAAAACATAATTCTTTTGTCCAAAGTTAGATATAATGTATATATAAGAATAGAAGGTCACACAAGAATAATTAATATAGACAAATTAATATATATAAATCAATTAAATAAATTAATTAATTGGACAAATAATGGGGGTGAAAAAAATTATGGAAATATCAAGAACTAGAAGAAATTCACCTGTTTCATCAGATAAAAAAACTTCATCTAATAAAATGGATTTTTCTCAAAATTTTAGTTTTGCTAGGCAGCAAAAATCTGAGCAACAACTAAGGGATATGATGGATGACATAAAAAAGAGAGGAAACAGGTTAAGTGTTACAAAATGTTTTGCAGATGTCAAAGCGTATAAAAATTTAATTAAGGAATATTTAGATTCTGTTTTAAAACATATGTATGAGGTTAAAAAAGATATTAGTTTTTGGCAAACACAATATTTCATAACTGTGGAAACTGTGGACTCTAAACTAGAGGAACTCACTCAGTTGTTATTAAATCAAGAAAAAGGAAATCTTGACGTAGCAAACACCATTGATGAAATTTCTGGGCTAATCGTTGATATTTACAAGTAACAAAAGATATATATTACGCGTATTGCAATACGACTAATGCTTTCATCTTCGCTAACAACTCCTAAATTTATTTTTAATTAATTTGCTAAAAAATATAAACTCGCTAGTAATCTGTATGTTTTTTTTACAAAGCAACATAGGGAGCGATAAAACAATATTCAATGTGGGTTATAGCACTTATTATAGACTTAAACAAATAAGTTAAGCACATAACAATAGATAATTGTTATGTGCTTAAGTTGTTTCTAAAGGAAAGAATTATAACTAGCATCTGACGGCATTCTAAGATCTCCTCTTGGGGATACACTTATAGTTCCTACTTTAGGACCATCCGGCAGAGCTGAGCGTTTAAATTGCTGAGTGAAAAATCTTTTTATAAATTTATCTAACCATTTATTTATTACTTCTTCAGTGTAATCAGCCTTGAAGGCTTCTTTAGCTAAAAATAATATCTTATCTCTAGATGCACCTTGCTTCATGAAGTAATAGAGGAAGAAGTCATGTAGTTCATAAGGACCTACTATGTCTTCAGTTTTTTGAGTGATTTTACCACTTTTATCTTTTGGTAAAAGTTCTGGACTTACAGGAGTGTCAAGTACATCTAAAAGGATATCAGTAACTTCCTTTGACGCTTCTTTATCTGCTACATATTTAACTAAATATCTAACAAGTGTCTTCGGAACTGAGCAATTTACAGAGTACATGGACATGTGATCTCCATTATATGTGCACCAACCTAAGGCAAGTTCTGATAAATCTCCTGTTCCTATTAAAAGTCCACCTTCTTTATTAGCAAGATCCATAAGAATTTGAGTTCTTTCTCTTGCTTGAACATTCTCATAAGTTACATCATGTTTATCAACTGGATGATTTATGTCTTTAAAGTGCTGTAGGCATGCCTCAACGATATTAATTTCTCTTAGCTCGGTGCCTAAATGTTTACAAAGGTTTATCGCATTCATATAGGTCCTATCTGTGGTCCCAAAACCAGGCATAGTTACAGTAATAATATTTTTCAGTGGTATGTTTAACTTATCAAAAGTTTTAACTATAACCAGTAGTGCTAAAGTAGAATCAAGTCCCCCAGAAATTCCAACTACAGCTTTATTAAGCCCAGTATACGAGAACCGTTTAGCGAGGGCGGAGGATTGAATATTAAATATTTCTCCACAACGTATTTCACGTTGATGTAGATTTGACGGAACAAAAGGATGCTTATCTATAGGTCTATCAAAAGTTCCGAAATCTAAACTAGAAAATTGAAAAGGAATTTCGTTAATTTCAAAAGGACATATAGAAGTAGTATTTCTAAAACTGGTATTTTTCAATCTTTCACTGTTCAATTTATTTATATCTACTATAGAAGTAATAATTTCATTTTCTCTTTGAAATCTATCATTTTCTTTAAGTAATAAACCATTTTCACTAATTAAAAGATGGCCACTGAAAAGTAAATCTGTTGAGGATTCGAAAACACCAGAAGATGCATATAAATAAGAACACATACATCTTGCACTTTGAGAAGTAACTAAGGATTTTCTGTAATCAGCCTTACTAACTAATTCATTAGATGCAGATAAATTAGCAATTATATTTGCACCATGAAGAGCTAAATAACTACTTGGGGGGATGGTAACCCAAAGATCCTCACAAATCTCAAAAGCAAATTTAATATTGCCACAAGTGAATAATAAATTTGTTCCAAAGGGGATGTTTTTTGTAAAAGAAAGATTTACAGTTTTGTTTATTATTCCAAGACCTTCAGTAAACCATCTTTTTTCATAAAACTCAGAGTAATTTGGAATATAGCTTTTTGGTACTATTCCAAGTAGATTACCGTTAAATATTACATAAACACAATTATATAAACAATCATTAAAATATAGAGGAGATCCAACAGCAATTAATATATCTTTGTTTTTAGAAAACTCACATAAAGTTTTAATTGCAATTTCGGATTTTTCAATTATCTGATGTTGCAAAAACAAATCTGCACAAGTGTATGCTGTTGTGCAAAGTTCTGGGAAAACTATGAACTTTGATTTTTCTGCGTAAGCCTGGGTTATACATTTTTGAATGTTAATTAAGTTAAATTCTATATCTGCCACTTTTACAATTGGACAAGCAGCAGAAACTTTTATAAAAGAAGTTTCCAAACGAATTCATCACCTTTCTTTGGTTTTTCAAATATAGTATATGCAAAAATGACTTTATATAACAAATATTCACTAAAGTATAACATTATTTTAGTGAAATTAGTAGGTAGATAAGGTATATATTAGTGTTAGTGTATTAGTGGGGACAGTTAATAATCATTTGACCTTGTTTAATAAATACTTATTAACTGTCCCCCATTATTTTCTCCCTCATCATTTTAACGTCATAACGTTATACAATTATATAGGAAGTAGTTATTAGCTTAAAGGGCTACAATAGTTAAAATGATATTTAAAATACAATAAAGTAGTATTATTAAGTTCATAAAAGATATATAATTAGGATATGGAGTTGAAATGCCATAAGGGGGAAGAGTGAATAATATTAATTGATATTTTAGAGGGAGGGTGCAATATGATTTGGACACCGATGATATTTTGGATAGTTGTAGTATTAGGGGCACTAGCCATTGATATTACAACTAGTAGTTTTATGTTTGTATGGTTTGCAATAGGTGCTATTTTTGCAATATTCGCTATTGCGTTAAATGCATCACTAGTTATTCAAGTAATCATTTTTATAGCAGTTAGCGCAGGGGCTATGGCAATTGGTTATCCTATAGTTAAAAAAACCATAAAGGAAACTGTACAAAAAACCTTGACTATGGAGGAAGGGTATATAGGAAAAGAATTTAAATTAACTAAAGATATTGATGATAAAGCAAATATTAAATTTCAAGGAATTTATTGGACTGTAAAAAATATTGGAGAACCTTTAAAGAAAGGTGACTCGGCTCAAGTTACTGGTATTGAAGGAAATAAATTATTAATAACTAAAGTATAGGTATATTAAAATTCGAGGAGGGATTTGTTATGGGAACAATTATATTTTTGGTTTTATTACTAATAATAATTATTGGTATTTTAACTTCTATCAAAATTGTTAATACTGGATCAGTGTGTTTAGTGGAAAGATTTGGTCAGTTTCATAGGATATTAGAACCAGGTTGGCATTTAACAATTGTATTTGCAGATTTTGTTAGAAGAAGGATTTCTACTAAGCAACAAATATTAGATATACAACCACAGAATGTTATAACTAAGGATAATGTTAACATATCTATTGATAATGTTATATTTTATAAGGTTACTAACTCAAGGGATGCAGTGTATAATATTGAGGATTATAAATCAGGTATTGTGTACTCAACTATTACTAATATGAGAAACATTTGTGGAGATATGACTTTAGATGAAGTATTATCAGGAAGAGATAGAATTAATTCTAGGCTTCTTGAGATAATTGATGAAATTACAGATGCTTATGGAATAAAAATATTATCTGTAGAAATTAAAAATATAGTTCCACCAACTGAAATCCAAAATGCTATGGAAAAACAAATGAGAGCAGAAAGAGATAAGAGAGCAGTTATACTTACGGCAGAGGGAGAAAAACAAAGTTCAATTGAAAAAGCAGAAGGACATAAACAAGCTCAAATATTAAATGCTGAAGCTGAAAAACAAGCAACTATAAGGCGTGCAGAAGGACTTAAGGAATCACAACTTCTTGAAGCGGAAGGTAAAGCTCGCGCTATAGAGACAATTGCAATAGCAGAAGCAGGCGCTATAAGACAAGTAAATACAGCTATTATAGAATCAGGTACAAATGAAACAGTAATAGCATTAAAACAAATAGAGGCACTTACAGAAATGTCTAAAAATCCAGCTAATAAACTTATACTTCCAAATGAAATATTATCAACTTTTGGTAGCATAGCAGGTATTTCTGAAATGTTAAAAATGACTAAACATACTGAAAGTATGCCATTAGAAAAAAAACCAGTGGCAAATAAATCAATATAAATAAAAAGAAAGTCTGAGTAATCAGACTTCCTTTTTATGTTTTGAATGAGGTTTATTGACTTTTTTCTGAACTGAATATCCAAATTTACCTAGTGGTTTAGAATTTACACTAAAATATTCACCATGGGAATAAGTAATGAGATCTGCTTTTTCAAAATGAATTTTTCCAGCAGCATCTATTAAAGTATTATCTACATGTGTATTTACGATTTCAGCTAAAAATAAATCATGGGTTCCTAGTGGGGTAATGCTTTTAACTTTGCATTCTAGAGATATGAAACATTCAGAAAGTAAAGGAGCAGTGACATCTTTGCCGCTTTCAATAGTGAAGTTCATCTCTTTTATTTTATCTATTTGTTTTCCAGAACGTACACCACAATAATCAACTTGTCTAACTAGTCTAGAATTAGGTAGATTTACTACAAAGTCGCCACTTTCTTTTATATAGTCATATGAAAGCCTTTCAGGTCTTATTGCTACAGTTATCATTGGTGGTTTAGTACAAGCAGTTCCTATCCAACCTACTGTAAAAACATTTATTTTTCCTTCTTTATTTTTTGAGGTAATCAATACTACAGGAACAGGATTTAACATTGCACTGCCTTTAAAAATAGTTTTTGGCATATATTTTCACTCCTATATCTTTAGCATACATTATTTTTTAGCATACACTATAAAGTATGTTTTTGGTTTGTATTTATCCATTATACAATATCTTAAAAGATTTATACAGTTTAAATCCAAGAGAGGTAGGAATTTATAAAAAAATAACAAAGACAATTTTCCGTATAAGATAATATTTCCCATTGGAATTAGTAATATTTTTTTAATAATATGGTATAATAAGTATAGAAGAGTAAGAGTATGGGTGTGGTGATAATTATGACAATTCCAGGAAAGATAATATATGGTGTGGGAAAATTAGTTGGGAATACTGCGGGATATGGGATAGATCTAACAGGTAATGTTATATCTTCTATTGCGGAGATTTCAGGAAAAAAGAAATTTGCTATTAATAGCAAGAAGTATAGTAGAGTAGCGTCAAAAGTAACTCTTAGAACTTTAAAAGTAACGGCAGCAGTAACTGCTGTTGTAGTAGATAAAACTATTGATGCAGCTGTAAATACTGCAAAATATATTGCTGAGAATGCTGTCCACACAAATGTACGCATTTATGGAGAATCAGAGAATTTCTACGATGAAGATAAATATATAGAGGTAAATTATAAAGTTTTGGAGAAATAAAGTATAATATGGTAAAAAAGATATTTTAATGTATTATTAGTTTTTAAATTTGAAAAAATTTACTTTCCAAATATATATTTTAGTGATATAATTTTAATGAGAGTAAACATGAAATATAGATAAAAAAATGTGAGTCACACTAAAGGGTCTGTTATATAATAGACTTGATTAGTGTGGTTTTTTTGTTTTTGTGTATTTTGACATTAAAATTTAATAATGACACATCTTTAAGGATTTACTAGAACGATTACTTTGGAAATATAAAACAAAAATTAATATATATAAAATGAAAAAGGGGGATGGAGTTATGGAATTAGAAAATTTCAGGTTTAAGGATAAGGGTGATTTAGAGATATTTGTATACAAATGGATACCTGATGCTAAGGTACAAGCAAAAGGAGTAGTTATGGTAGCACATGGAATGGCAGAGACAGCATCTAGGTATGAAAGTTTTGCAAAGTCTTTAACAGATAATGGGTTTATTGTTTATGCTAATGATCACAGAGGTCATGGGAAAACTGCTGGGACAGTAGAAAAATTAGGAGATCTAGGTGATGATGGTTTTAACGCAATGGTTGAAGATACACATGAACTAAAAGAGCGAATTAAAGAAGAAAATATGGACTTACCTATATTTTTATTCGGGCATAGTATGGGATCTTTTTTAGCACAAAGGTATATTTGTTTATATGGAAATGAATTAAAGGGTGTTATTATTACAGGAACTTGTGGAGCACAGGGGGTTATTATAGATATAGGAAGAATGATAGCGAAAGGAGAGATTAAGAAAATAGGGAGAGGTGGAAAAAGTAATAAATTAGCTAAATTGATTTTTGGAAGTAATAACAATTCTTTTAAACCAAATAGGACAGCTTTTGATTGGCTCAGTAGGGATAACAAGGAAGTAGATAAATATATAGATGACCCATTATGTGGGACTGTTTTCACAGCTGGATTTTTCTATGATTTTTTAGGTGGCATTAAGAGTATAGAAGACCATAAGGAAATTAAGAATGTGAACAAAGATTTGCCTATTTACATTTTCGGAGGGGACAAAGATCCCGTAGGAAAAAATGGTAAGGGTCTCTTAAGACTGGTTAAGACTTATAAAAAACATGGAATTAAGGATTTAACATACAAACTTTATAAAGATGGAAGACATGAGATGCTTAATGAAACAAATAAAGAAGAGGTAATCTCAGACGTAATAAAATGGCTTATCAAACATGTTTAGGTAAACCACTTTTTCATAGATTATGCTATAACGAAAAGTATATATTGCTGGGGATGCTTTCGCGGTGCCGAGGAATTCTAAAATTTATTTTATTTACAGCTGCTAAAAAATACAAACTCGTGTTGCTCAAACATGTATTTTTCTTCACGCATCTGTAAATAAAATAAATTAAGAATTACTAAGGCTTGCTCAAATGCATCTCTGCGCAATATATACTTTTGTTAGCATAATATATGAAAAAGGACTTTATGCTATATGATGAGCAAGAGCAAGGGCAAGGTCAAGGGCAAGGTCAAGGGACTTTTGAAAGGGGATATTGCAAGGGGGAGTATATGTTGGTAGGGATGGTTAACATTGATTAGGGAATTGGAAAGTTATTGATGAAAGGGTACAAAATCGCGTTGCTCTTTGATGGCCGTATTGGGAGATATGCTTTTGTTAGGATAATTTATTGAGGTTATGCTTATTTTGTTAAGTTTCTTACATTTTCTAAATCTTCCGTATAAAGTTCAATATAACCACACTGTGGGCAAACAGAAGCCTTGGTTTTTATCTTTTTAATCAGTCCCTTTGGAAATCTGTTTGCGAGTTGCAATTCACTGCCCATACTACTTAGTATATTAAGACCTTCAACCATTTCACAGTTGCATTTCAAACATTTCCTCATAATTATTCCCCCTAATAATAAATAACCTTAACCTAATTTTGAATTTCTCTCTTAAAATAATGCCAAACAAACCATGTGCTTACCAATTCCCAACCTTTCAGTCCATACTCATTCATTACCATTGTTGTTTTTTCACCAGATCCTAATATACATACACATTTATATTCATATTTTTTCATCGCAATATACCCCCATTTTGAGTCTTCTTAATCTACAACTGCTTCGTAACTCTCTATGTAATATTATCATAATTTGACACACTTTGTAAGGAAATTATATATAAACCGCCTAAATAAATGGAATTGGGTTAATGACATAAAGGTTTTAATTTTACGTTAATATTTTTGAATCGACAATAAATCTTCAGTTCTGTCATTCATATATTTATAAGAGTCATAAACTCCTTGATTATAAAATTCTGGTGCTAATTCTTCTATTATAAAATTTAACATCAGATTTGTTGATAAATCACCTAATTCTTCTTCCCTTTCATTTAAAAAATAATTCTTTATTTCAGAAATCATTTCTTCCTTTTTCTCTTTAGTTAATTTAATTATGTTTTTATTTATCATAGTATCCCTCCATCACAAATTAATGTTATTCTGAATTGTTTTACATTAATTATAACTTAAATTTCAAATATAAGGGATTAAATAATATATTATGCTATAACAAAAAGAATATATTGCTATAAATGATTTCACGACGCCAAGGAATTCTAGAATTTATTTTATTTACAGCTGCTAAAAAATACAAACTCGCGCTGCTCAAACATGTATTTTTCTTTACGCATCTGTAAATAAAATAAATTAAGAATTACTAGGGCTTGTTCAAATTCATTTTTGTGCAATATATTCTTTTGTTAGCATAATGTATGAAAAAGGATTTTAGGCAATGTAGGGAGCAAGGTCAAGGACTTTTAGAAGGGGATAATGTAGGGGGAAGTCTATGTTGGTAGGGATGTCATAACTTCTATGGGATTGAAGATCTATTTTATCTGCAGCTATATGGGAGTACAAAATCACGTTGCTCTTTGATATCTGTACTAAGAGATATGTTTTTGTTAGCATAATAGTATGAACTTTCTCCGGAAGTGTCTTGCAATAAGAAGAGCAGAAACATTGAAATTCCATCTAGAAATTCTTCTTTTCGAATATAAAATTCTCGTGAGCCTTTCAGGACAGATAACAATTAATAATATGAACTTTCTCCGAAATGACTTGAAATAAGAAGAGCAGAAACATTGAAATTCCATCTAGAAATTCTTGTTTTGCTAATATAAAATTCTGGTAAGCCTGCCAGGACTGCAGGCTAGCGAACCTGAGCCAGGAAGGCGAATGTGAGTGCATAACAATTAATAATTGTTATGTCCTCCAGAGAACGACCCAGAGGTAGAGAATTTTATATTTGCAAAAGATTAGAATTCTAAATGGAATTTCACGTTTCAAACTCTTATTTCAAGTCCCGCAGGAGAAAGTTCATAGATTGCACCCTTATTTTTTAGGTTCGTATTTTTTCATCTTTTGATATTTACGATCAACATAATGAGTATGAAGTAAATCTTTAGCTTTTTCACCATAAGGCTCACCTAAGAATTCACTATATAGTTTTTGAATAGAAGGATTTTCATGAGATTTTCTTATAACTTTATTGTCATCTTCTTTGTAGATAGCTTCTATTCTTTTCTTTAGTATACTAACATCACCACGAATATATGGTTGACCACCGCCGCCAATGCAACCACCTGGGCATGCCATAATTTCGATTATATGGTAGGTCGATTCACCATTTCTTATGGATTCAATTAGTTTTCTTGCGTTGCCTAGACCGTTTGTTACTGCTACATTTACATCCATATCGCCTATTTTGATGGTTGCTTTTTTACTGCCTTCAAACCCTCTAATGGAGTGGAATTCGAGTGCTGGGCCGGTTTCGCCTGTAATCCACTCAGAAGCGGTCCTTACAGCAGCCTCCAGGACTCCACCTGAAGCGCCGAATATAACTCCAGCTCCAGAGGATTCTCCTATTGGATTGTCAAACACATCATCTTTTAAAGAAGTAAATTCAATTCCGGCTTCTTTAATCATTTTTGCTAATTCTCTAGTGTCTATAACAATATCTACATCTCTTAGATTATCGTGTTTTAGTTCATCTCTTGCGGCTTCATATTTCTTAGCAAGGCAAGGCATAACAGACACTACTACCATTTTTTTAGGATCTATATTCATTTTCTCCGCAAAATATGTTTTAGCAATAACGCCAAACATTTGATGTGGTGATTTACAAGTGGATGGAATATCTAACATATCAGGATAATCATGTTCTAACATATTTATCCATGCTGGGCAGCAACTTGTGAGTATAGGTAATTTACCGCCGTGTTTTAGCCTATGCACAAATTCGCTAGCTTCCTCCATAATAGTTAAATCAGCTGCAAAGTCTGTATCGAATACATAATCAAATCCTAGGGCGCGTAGAGCGGATACCATTTTACCAGTTACTAGAGTTCCAGGCTCTAAACCAAATTCTTCTCCAAGAGCTGCTCTTATAGCTGGCGCAGTTTGTACAACCACTATTTTATCCTTAGCATTTATAGCATCCCATACGTTAGGCATGAAATTCACTTCTGTCAAAGCTGCAGTTGGACATACAGCAACACACTGACCACAGAAAGTACAGTTTGTTTCAGCTATTGGTGCATTAAAAGCAGGAGCTACATTGGTGGTAAAACCTCTATTAATTCCAGATAAAACTCTACAGGTTTGAACTTCATTACACATAGTTTCACAACGCCTACATAAAACACATTTATCTAGGTTTCTTATAATAGAATAACTGGAATTGTCTGTGGCATAATGAGATATTTTGCCAACATATTTTATTTCTCGAATAGCAAGTTCAGCGGCTAGAGATTGAAGTTCGCACTTAAGGTTTTTCTCACATAATAAGCATTCTTTGGGATGATTAGAAAGCAAGAGTTCAACTACTGCTCTACGTGCTTTTATAGCTCTAATGGAAGTTGTTGTTACAACCATCCCATTGGCTACAGGTGTGGAACAGGCAGGAGCTAAATTTCTACGTCCTTCTACCTCTACTACACATACTCTGCAGGAACCAGGGTCATTAATTGTTCTGCCATCATGAAGCTTAAGATAACATAAAGTTGGTATATGGATATTAAGGCTTTCGGCAGCTTTTAGAATTGATGTACCGGCATCTACTTCTACTTTTATATTATTTATCGTTAAAGTTACTAAATTCAAATTTATCACCTCTCTTAAGTATTACTTTCGTATTATGGCATTCACTGGGCACGTTTCATAACATGAACCACATTTAATGCATCTATCCTGATCAATAACATGTAGCTTTTTAATTTCTCCATGAATGCAAGTAACAGGACAAATTTTAGCACAACGAGTACAGCCTATACATTTATCTGTGATTTCATACATTAATAAGTCTTTACATACTCCAGCAGGGCAGTGTTTATCTCTTATATGAGATATGAATTCCTCTTCAAAATACCTTAGATTACTTAGAATAGGATTTGGCGATGTTTGACCGAGACCACAAAGAGAAGTGTCTTTAATAATTTGACCTAGCTCTTTTAAGTTGTCGATATCTTGCTCAGTAGCTTTACCTTTTGTTATTTTTTCAATTAGTTCATACAATCTAGTATTTCCTATTCTACAAGGTGTACATTTACCACAAGATTCTTCTAAAGTGAATTGGAGATAGAATTTTGCAATATCAACCATGCAGTTGTCTTCATCCATTACAATCATTCCACCAGAACCCATCATTGACCCTATGGAATTTAAAGATTCATAGTCTATTGGGGTATCTAAAAGTGATGCAGGAATACATCCTCCTGAAGGTCCACCAGTTTGAACTGCTTTAAACTCACGTCCATCTTTAATGCCACCACCAATATCAAATATGATTTCCCTTAGAGTAGTTCCCATTGGAACCTCAACTAAACCAACGTTATTGATTTTACCTGCAAGAGCAAAAACTTTAGTTCCTTTAGAGGTTTTTGTTCCTATTGAGCTGAACCAGTCTGCACCTTTATTTATAATGGCAGGTATTAGGGCGAAGGTTTCTACATTATTAACACTGGTAGGTTTATCCCAAAGACCACTTTGAGCAGGGAATGGAGGCTTATTTGTAGGTTCTCCACGATATCCTTCTATAGAGTGAATAAGAGCGGTTTCTTCTCCACAAACAAAAGCACCGGCTCCATATTTTAATTTTATATCGAAACTAAAGTCAGTTCCTAAAATATTGTTTCCCAAAAGACCACATTGACGTGCCTGTTTAATAGCTATGTTAAGTCTATCAATGGCCAGTGGGTACTCAGCTCTTATATAGACAAAACCTTGGGAGGCACCTATAGCATACCCAGCAATAGCCATGGCTTCTAGAACACTATGAGGGTCACCTTCGAGTATTGAACGATCCATAAAAGCACCAGGATCTCCTTCATCTGCATTACATATGATATATTTTTGATCTGCTTGAAATTTCTTAGCAAAAGACCATTTTGTACCTGTAGGGAAACCACCACCGCCACGTCCGCGAAGCCCAGAATCAGAGATTAGTTTAATTATTTCATCTTGGGACATGGTAGTAATAACTTTGCCAAGGGCCATGTAACCTTCCTGCGCTATTGATTCGCGTATATCTTCAGGATTTATGAGGCCACAGTTTCTTAGTGCAATTCTGTACTGCTTTTTATAAAAAGACATCTCATCTTGCCTTTTAACTTTTCGTTTAAGAGTTGGTTCCTCGTATAATAACCGATCAATTACATTACCCTTAAGCAAATGCTGCTGTACTATTTCATCAGTATCCTCTGGTGTTACTTGAATATAAAAGACATTATCAGGATCTATTTTTACAATTGGTCCTTTTTCACAAAAACCAAAGCAACCTGTTATATGTGCTTTTACTTCTTGGTCTAAGCCAACCTCTTTTATCTTTTGATTCAATTTGTCAATAATGAGTGCACTATCAGCAGACTGGCAACCGGTTCCGCCACAAACTAATATTTCCCGCTTACATCTAGTATGTTCGACGCTTTCCTCTTGTCCATGAGAGAACTTTCTAAGTTTGAGTAATTGGGTAAAATCCTCATGAGCTTTCGTAAGGTCCTTAAAAGAATTTATTTTATTCAAGGTTAAATCCTCCTCGCTGTTTATTTAGTGGATAACAATTATTGATTACTATCTAATATCTAATATCTAATATCTAATATCCAACATCTATTCTGAGTATTCTTCTAAAATTTTAATTACATCATTAGTTTTGAAATGACCATAAACTTTGCCGTTAACAGTTACTACTGGAGCAAGTCCACAGGCGCCTATACATCTAAGTGTTTCAATAGTATATTTTTTATCAGGCGTAGTTTCTCCAGTAGATATATTAAGTCTTCTTTCGAATTCACTCAAAATATCCGCAGATCCTCGTACAAAACAAGCTGTTCCAGTGCATATATTTATAACGTATTTACCTCTAGGGACTGTAGTGAAATATGAGTAAAAGGTTACAACACCATAAACTGAAGCTGTGGGAACGTGTAGTTTTTCCCCAACGAAATCTTGAACTTCATTAGGTAGATATCCAAATATTTGTTGCGCTTTATGTAAGACTTCAATTAAAGAACTACGGTCATTAGATACAGTTTTGATAAAGTCTTCTAATTTCTTAAATTGGTCATTAGATAAGTTTTCTGAGCACAATATGCAAACCTCCTTGCTATTCTCTGGCTTATAAAACCACTGGTATATTTTATACAAACTCTAATTAATAGTATTTCCAATTTGAAATGGAATATCCTATTAATTATCTAAAAGCGTCTAGAAATTCATTTTTTAGACGCTTTTAAAATAAACTTTTAAATAAATTTCCACAAGCCCCATATAGATAATTTCCAAAATATAGACAATCAAGTTGAATAATATGATGCCTATGATATACTTTAAAGGTAAATATTATTTATATTTTGCGAATATGAGGTGATTGAATATGATATATCCACAGGTGAATAAGAGCGAAAAAGGATTATCTGAAAATCACAGAAATTCAGTAGCTTTTCTCGACAAAAGTCTCTATAATTTGAGAGTTGATTGTGAAAAATGTTCCGGATTGTGTTGTGTTGCACTTTACTTTTCGGCATCGGAAGGTTTCCCAATTGACAAAGATGCTGGAAAACCTTGCTTAAACCTACAATCGGACTTTAGCTGTTCTATTCATAAAAATTTAAGGAAACAGGGACTCAAAGGTTGTACTGCTTATGACTGCTTTGGTTCAGGGCAAAAGGTCACTCAAGATACTTACGGTGGACATGATTGGAAACATGTCCCAGAATCTGCAAAACAAATATTTGAGGTGTTTCTTATTATGAGGCAACTTCATGAAATGTTATGGTACCTGACAGAGTCACTTACACTACAGCCGGCCCGTGCTCTTCATGATGAGCTCAGTTCCATACTTAACGAGACGGAACGCCTTACTAGATTGAGTCCTGAATCACTAATAGGACTGGATGTGGAAGCACATCGAGATGATGTTAATGCGCTACTTCAACATACAAGTCAGCTTGTGCGAACTAAAGCAAGTCGTGGGCAGAAGGTCCCTTCAAGGCTTCAGAATACTAGTACTAGAGGATTAGATCTTATTGGCGCAGACCTTAGAAAAACTAATCTTAGAGGTGCAAACTTGAGAGGGGCATGCCTTATAGCGGCAAACCTCACAGATACCAATTTAAGTGGGGCCGACCTCATTGGGGCTGATTTGCGAGATACCGACCTCAGAGGAACTAATCTCATAGATTGCATCTTTCTTACCCAAGTTCAAATTAATACAGCGAAGGGCGATTCAAATACAAAGTTACCAAGGGCACTATCTCGCCCAACATATTGGTCAAAATGATTAATTAGCAAGTAAAAATAAAATAATTAAATGGAGTGGTGTTTAAATGGACAACATTTTGAAAATTATTAAAGATCGGACATTAACCTACGAGCAAAAGGTATTAACCCTTGCTAGAGCAGCTGAGGATAGTATAGATGTTCTAAATATAGAAAAGGATACTCAAAAGCTTCGAGATGAGGGAATAATCTGTGATCTATTTGAAGGACATGCACCTTATAGACCTAGGTATATAGTTCCGAATTACGAGAAATTTATGAAAAATGGTAGTGAATTTCTAGGACTGAAACCACCAAAGGATATTTGGGAGGCTACTAATAGTTTATTGATATTATACAGGCATGTACCTTCAATTACTTCATTTCCGGTATATATAGGAAATATTGATTTTCTTTTGGAGCCGTTTGTGAAAGATGAAGAAGAAGCTTTTCATGCTATAAAATTATTTTTAACACATATAGATAGAACTATAACAGACTCATTTTGTCATGCAAATATAGGGCCAGGGGATTCGAGAGCTGGAAGATTAATATTAAGAGCAGAGAGAGAACTGCAAAATGCAATTCCTAATATAACAGTAAAATATAGTACTGATACCACAGATGATTTTGCTATTGATTGTATTAATACAACTTTAATTACTGCAAAACCGAGTTTTGCGAACCATGAAATGTTCTCAAAAGAATTTGACGGAAACTATGCTATAGCCAGTTGTTACAACGGACTTACTATTGGTGGAGGAAGTTATACATTGTCTAGATTAAATCTAGCATCACTTGCTAAAAAGGCAGAAAATGAAGATGAATTTGTGAATGTAATATTACCGGATGTAGCACGGAAGATGGCTGATTACATGAAAGAAAGAATTAGATTTATAGTAGAGGAGAGCGGGTTTTTTGAAACTAATTTCCTAGCACACGAAGGTTTAATTAATAAAGATAATTTCACAGGCATGTTTGGAATGTTTGGACTTGCTGAATGTGTAAATTATTTTGTTGATACGTCTATTTTGGAAAATAGGTTTGGACATGGCGCAAAAGCTAATGCTTTGGGATATAAAATAATAGAGAAACTTGAAGCTGAAGTTAATAAATATAGTGATCCTAACTGCACTATAACTAAGGGGAAATATTTACTACATGCTCAGGTAGGCATTGATTCTGATATAGAAATAAGTCCGGGATGTAGGATTCCAATTGGGGATGAACCTGAGCTGCCAGAACATATAATGCAGTCTGCAAAGTTCCATAAGTTCTTTCCATCGGGGATAGGTGATGTATTTGCATTTGATAGTACAGTTAAAAGTAACCCACAATATATATTAGATATTATTAAAGGTGCTTTTAAAAATGAAATGAGATATTTTTCAGCATATTCTACTGATTGTGATGTTATAAGAATTACTGGATATCTTGTTAAAAGATCAGATATGGAGAAATTAGATGCAGGTCAGCAGGTACTTCAGGATACAGTAGCATTAGGACTTGGGTCGGTTAAAAATAATAGGGTTTTTGAGAGAAAGATAAGAAAAAATGATTAAGGGATTAGTAAACCGAATTATTTCCTTTAGCTCTGTTGATGGCCCGGGAAATAGGACCGCCATATTTTTGCAAGGGTGTAATTTTAACTGTATTTATTGTCACAATCCTGAGACAATAAATGTTTGTAATAGCTGCGCTAAATGCGTGAGTGCTTGCCACTATAAAGCACTGCAATTTAAGGATCCTTATGTAGTATGGGATAAGGCAGCTTGCAAGACATGTGATGAATGCATAAAGGGTTGCATGCGATTTAGCTCCCCTAAAGTACAAAACATGACAGTGGAGGATGTGCTAAGCGAAATAGAAAAGAGTAGATCTTTTATATCTGGGATTACGGTTTCAGGGGGTGAGTGTTGTCTCCAAAGTGAGTTTTTAATACATTTATTTAAGGAAGTTAAAAAGATGAATTTAACATGTTTTGTGGATACCAATGGGTCGGTTCCACTATGGGAGCATAAGGAGCTTGTGGATGTTATGGACATGGCAATGGTGGATATAAAATCCTATAATAATGATGAACACATGAAACTTACAGGTATGGGAAATACTACAGTAATAGAAAACGTAAAATATTTAGCTAAGCTAAATAAAATTTATGAAATTCGAACAGTTATTGTACCACAGATTATAAATAATAATTACAATGTAGATAAAATTAGTAAGCTTATTGCAAGCTTAAATCCAGACATAAGATATAAACTTATAAAATATAGGCAACTGGGTGTAAGGCAGAGCTTAATAAACAGCTACACACCTAGTGATGAAATAATGAAAGAATTAGCTGCGGTAGCAAAGAAAAATGGTTGTAGAAATATAGTTATGGTATAAGTAGGAACAAACAAAATAATAACAATTTGTGTTAGTTTATTTTAATTTATGAAATAATTTATACGATGAAAGAGGGAAAGTTTAATGAGGGAAGTTACAAAACTTAAAACAAGAGATGAAATTGATAGCAAATATAAGTGGAACGTTGAAAAGTTATATGAAAGTTCAGCCCTTTGGGAAGAAGATTTCAAAGTTCTGAAATCTAAAGCACCAAAGATGTTAAGATTTTCAGGGAAAATAGGAAAAGCGGAAGATTTATTATCATTTTTAGAAAGCAGTTTAGAAATTGAAAGGCTTTTAGATAAGTTACTTGTATATGCACATCTAAGAGGTGACGAGGATACAGCTAATGCAAAGTTCCAAGTGCTTAAAAATAAAATTGATGAATACAGCGCAGAGGTTTCTAGTGTTACAGCATTTTTTATTCCTGAATTATTATCATTACCAGAGGGAGCTGTAGTCGAGGCCATAGGCAAGATTCCAGAGCTAAAAGTATATGAATTTTATTTGAAAGATATTTTAGATCAAAAGGCTCATACCTTAAGTGCAGAGTGCGAAAAACTTTTGGCATCTGTTAGTGATTGTTTAAATGCACCGGGAAATATATTTTCAATGCTTACAAATGCAGACATGACATTTCCATGTATAAAGGATGAAAAAGGGAATGAGATTGAACTAACAGAAGGAAACTACAGTAACTTTATAAAATCAAAGGATAGAAGAGTAAGAAAAGATGCCTTTGAAACATTATTTTCGACCTACAAAGGATTTAGCAATACTTTAACAACATCTTTAACATCTTCAATTAAGAATTTTATATTTAATGCAAAAACAAGAAATTATTCAACATCATTAGAAAGCTCTTTGAAGCCGAATAATATTCCAGTAGAGGTTTATCAAAATGTGGTGAACACTATAGATAACAACCTGTCTTCCCTTCATAAATATGTGAGCCTTAAAAAGAAACTGTTAGGGCTAGGCGAAATGCATATGTATGATTTATATGTGCCAATAGTTGAAACGGATGAAGATCATATTGAGTATGAAGATGCAGTTAAAATAGTACTCGATGGTATTAAACCACTGGGAGAAGAGTATTTAGACATTTTCAAAGAAGGAATTAATGAAGGTTGGGTAGATGTGTTTCAAAATAAGGGTAAACGGTCTGGGGCATATTCCTGGGGATGTTACGACAGCATGCCGTATGTGCTTTTAAATTATAACTACCAGTTAAATGATGTATCAACCTTAGCTCATGAAATGGGTCATTCTATTCATTCTTATTATTCAAGGAAAACTCAACCATATATATATTCTGGGTATGAGCTGTTCTGCGCAGAAGTCGCATCTATAACTAATGAATGTCTATTAATAGATTATCTAATTAAAAATGAGACTGATAAAAAGAAAAGGTTATTCTTAATAAATCAGCAATTAGAAGGAATAAGAACTACAGTATTTAGACAATGTATGTTTGCAGAGTTTGAAAAAATTACACATGAGAAGATTGAACAAGGAAATCCATTAGCTCCAGAAGATATGTGTAAAATTTATCACGAATTAAATGTAAGATACTTTGGGCCGGATATGGTGGTAGATGAAGGTATAGATATGGAATGGGCAAGAATTCCTCACTTTTACAATGATTTCTACGTATATCAATATACTACAGGTTTTGCAGCAGCTAATTCTTTCAGCAAAATGATAGTTGAGGAAGGGGAGAGTGCTGTAGAAAGATATATAGGATTCCTAAAAAGTGGTGGAAGTGATTATCCAATAAATATACTTAAAAAGGCTGGGGTAGATATGTCGACTCCAAAACCATTAGAGGACACTATAAAAAGATTTGATGAATTATTGGGAATGCTCGAGAAAGAGATATAACAAAAAAAAGGTATATATTACTACAATTGCGTTTCTCTTTGCTAAGTAATTCTAAACAAATTTAAATAAAAGATACTAAAAAGTACAAACTCGCTATCGCTCAAACATGTACTTTTCTTAACGCATCTTCCATTAAAATTAGTTAAGAATTACTAAAGCTTGTTCAAATGCAACTTACATAATATATACCTTTCTTAATGTGTAATTAATCTTATTTCAAAGAGCTATTAAAATTTCAATGTTTCTGCTCTTCTTATTTGGAGTCACTATGGAAAAAAATCATACAACCATTTATATGATACTTTATGCATTCTACTAAGGGCATCTGTGAGGTCCGCGAGAATAGCCATTATGGGTATTTTTATTGGCAATATTGTTAGTTATATGCAGTAAAGTTTATATCTTTATTATATAAACTCCTCATAGGGTACAAATGTTATTGTCTGAATCGTTTTTCTAAAAGAATGTGTACTATATGACATTTTATATATAACATCATCTATAATAAACATTGGTTGATTATTTGCCATATTTTTTAACTCCACTTTCTTACCTTGCTTGTGTAGCTCTTCTAATGCTGCAGATGTAATATCATTAATATTTATATAAATCTTATCTAATTGAAAAGTTAATTTATTTTTTCCTTTACCCCAAGTCTTACTCGCTGTCCAAATTGTTATTACTGCACCTAGAATGACCGCTACAAGTACTGATTTATCTCCCATTTGAATACCTCCACATTATATAAAAAATATTTTCTTGACCATATATATTCAAAGTTATTGATGTTTATAAGTTAATTGTAACATATATTTTAACTGTACAGGATTAAATTGTATAATATTTTCACAATCTTAATGTTTATAATTATGGTAGCAGGTCCAATTGTACTTCAATTATTTTTGTCAAGAAAAGAGAATAAGTGGCTTGGTTTAATATTACCAGCATTAAATGTTATAATTTCTATTATGGCAGTTTTAGGGATGGCTTTTTTTGAAAAACCATCAATTTTTGAAATTATTATTCAAGTTTTGATGTTGCTTTTAATTAGTAATATTCCAACAGCAATTCTAATAGCTATATATTTTGCATGTCGTGAAAAATTAAAAAAGAATAAAGAGATAGATAAAATGAATATTCATGATTTGCACTAGCTACTCATTGTTGGAAATTTGGTAGTATATTATAATTGTGAACATAATTATTATAAATCTTAAGTAAATCTTAATACTTTTTTAATCTATATTTAATAATATAGCTTTAATATATATAACATAGGAACTTATATATATTAGAGGAAGTGTAACACAATGATAATTAATACCCATTTACTAATATCACAAATCATATATAAGTACATTTCAAATAAGATGGACTTAAAATTAGACAGGATATCATTTGCATATGGGAATATTGAACCAGATTTGAATAAAAAGGATATTAACCATTCACACACATTAGAGAAAAGCTTTGATAGTGTGTGTGAATATTCAGAGGAATTGATGAATGAAAATATTTCAATTAAGGAATTTTCAAGGCGCTTAGGAGTGATTTGCCACTTTGGATGTGATTATTTTTGTTTATATCACAGAGATGGTAATGAGAAAAAAAGTTTACATGAACATATATTTTATGAGGTAATTCTACATTTTAAATTACTAATACTTTTTTTTAGCGGTAAGATAAAGTTGAATTACTATGAAATGAATGAAGATAGCGTAGAAGATATAGTAATGAGGATACAAAAAAAATACAATTCTGAGGATGAGAATTTAACAAGAGATATAACCAATTCAATATTTGCTGTTTCACAAATTTCAAAATTACTAGTACATTCAAGTCAATTGTACTTACAGAAAAATGCAATTAATATTAAAATGAATATTCAAAATTTGAATTAAATACTTATGGATAAAAATAAGAAAAGGGGCTGTCTCAAAATGATTAAAAAATCATTTCAAGAGACAGCCTCTTTTCCTTATTAATTTTAATAAAAGCACTAAAAAATCACTCTTTTGATCGTTGTTTTTTAGTGCTTTTTTATTTTTTTACATCACAAAAAGAAGATCTTTAAATCTTCTGATTTTAAAATATTGTTTTTGATTTTGAACTTTAAGCTGATTTTATTTCATGCAATAAAATTCCACATCTATCATTTTGGATTTTGTTATGAAATTTATTTATGTCATATCCAAAGCATAAAAGAGTAAATTCAGTTTTCACATTAATTGTTCCTTTAGTCAAAAATCTTCTAAACCCATGATCTTCTTTCAAAACTCCAAATGCGCCTTCAACTTGAATTGACCTATTAGTTCTTAACATGATTCCTTCTGAACTTGTTATATTTTCTAATGACTTTAATCTTTTTTGTATAAATTTTTTAGATACGCTTAGTTTTTTATTACCCTTTGCTTTTGTACATTTTGGTTTATACTGGCATGAATCGCAATCCTCACATTCATAAACTGTTACACTAGCTTTATATCCAGACTTTGACTTTCTTATCGTGGTATAAATAACCTTTAATTTTTTATTGTTATGGCAAGTATATTCATCATTTATTTCATCATAATTCATATTTTCTCGCTTGCTTATATTATTTTTAAAACTTCTCTTTTTCATGCTTTCATAAGTTTGAGGTTTTATAAATGTGTTTTGTCCAGTGGATTCTAAATACATATAGTTTTCTTCACTTTCATATCCAGCGTCAGCTATTACGCTATCAAATATTTTCGATAATTTTTCCCTTAATTTTTTTAAAAATGGAATAAAAGTAAGTTGATCAGATCTTTCGCTAGAAATATCTATCCCAACAATATATTCACCTTCCACCCCTATTTGCATGTTATATCCAGGTTTTAGTTGTGAATTTCTCATATGATCTTCTTTCATATGCATAAAGGTTGAATCTTTATCAGTTTTTGAAAAACTATTTCTCCCATCAAAAGTTTTGGTATAATCATCATATTTTTTTTGCTTCTCTATAAACTCTGAAAGGTTTTCTATAAACTTCTGTATTTTAGTTTTTCTTTTGCCTTGTCCATGCACAAATTCTACATTTTCAAGTTCTTTAACTTTATTTAAAAATCTCAAAATTTTTTGAAGATAATCTATTTTAGCCTCTGGCTCTGAAACTATATATTCTGTTTTGTATTCAAAATTTATTTTTTCAATAATTTCCTTTATTTTTTCTTGAAGTTTCGCTTGAAATTTATCCGTAGATTTCTTCCATACGAAAGTATACTTATTAGCATTGGCTTCAATTTTCGTTCCATCAATAAATATATTCTTAAATTCAACCTCACCGTAGGTTTTTAATTTTTCAACTAATTGATTAAATAAATCATCTACAACGTTAACAAGTCTTTCGCTTCTAAACCTAGCTATTGTAGCATGATCAGGGACTTGATTCCCCTGTAAGAGCCACATGAAATTGATATCTCGCTTACAAGCTTTCTCTATTTTTCTACTTGAATAGATATCATTCATATAGGAGTAAACTAATATTTTAAATAGAATCTTCGGTTCAACTACTGGATTTCTTCCTTGTGAAGAGTACGCCTCATTTAGTTTTGTATAATATAGTTCCTCCAATATTTGGCTTAGTAGTCTCACTGAATCATCTTCGGGTATCAAAATTCCTGTTTCAATAGGAATAACTAATTGATAAACCTCGCAATTTTTGATATAATTCTTTTGTGTAATTTTTTTATTAATCATGCTTAAATTATACACCAAAAGTGGATTCCTCGGAATCCACTTTTGTATTTACATAAGAAAAAAAGAGCCATCTCGCAATAGAAATTACTTTCTATTTTGAGACAGCCCCTTCTTTATTTCTTAATATACCAATATACAGGAAGTCCAACTAATGTTATTACAATCCCAATAAGAGCTTTTGGAGTATCAGTTACAAGTGTACTTATTAGGATATATATACCGCCAACAATTCCTATTAGAGGAACTATTGGGTAGAATGGTACTCTATAAGGTCTAACTAAATCTTTATGTTTTGTTCTTAATATAAAGATACCGGCTACTGCCATTGTGAAGAAAATCCATAAAACAAAGACAACAAGATCAGTTAAAGCATTAAAAGAACCGCTAAATATATATAGACAAGTAAGTACAAATTCGAAGATATATGCATTTAATGGAGTTTGATATTTTTGATGTACTTTTCCTAAAAATCTATCATAAGGTAAAAGTTTATCTTGGCCCATGGCAAAAGGTATTCTAACACCTGTCATTAGGTAACCATTTAATGCACCAAAGATTGAAATAAATATACCGGCAGAGATAAATAAAGAACCGGATTTTCCCAATAAAACTGCTGCAACATCAGTAGCTACTTTATTAGAATTTATAACAGTAGTTATAGGAATTACATTTATAATTGCAAAATTAAATAAAACATAAACTATTATTGTAATACCGAGTCCTATAATTATTGACCTTGGAATATCTTTTTTAGGATCTTTAAGTTCACCAGCCATATTGCTTACACTTACCCATCCATCATAAGCCCAAAGTGTTCCAAGCACAGCTGCTCCAAATCCAGCTCCAGCTGCCGATGCACCTATTGGAAGGGAAAAACTGTGTGCTGTTCCGCGTGTAAGTCCTAAAGCAATAATAATAAAAATTGGGATTAGTTTTGCAACAGTTGCAACAAACTGAATTTTACTAGCAAGTTTTGTTGATAATACGTTCGCAGTTGTAATAATTAGTAGCATAAATATTGCAAATAGTTTTTGCTCTATACCACTCATAGGTACAAAATTAGTAGCTTGAGTGGCTAAAACTATTGCCAGTGCTGCTACAGAACCAGGTACATAAATAACCGTTTGTACCCAACCAAATAAAAATGCCCATTTTTCTCCATAAAGTTCCTTAAGATATATAAAAATACCGCCAGTTTTTGGTATAGCTGCTGCTATTTCAGCTATAGTAAGACCTGATGCCATAGTTATAATACCACCTACGACCCAAGCAAGTATACCTATAGTTGGAGATCCCGCATTTTTAAAAACAATTGATGGTTTAAAGAAAATTCCTGAACCTATAACCATGCCAATTACTACGGTAATAGCCTCAAGAAAACCAATTTCTCTCCTTAGCTTCTTTGGTAAATTAATGACAGAACTTGAGTTTTTTGATGCTTTCAAAATTAATCATCCTCTCTTTTTCTATTAATAGAATAATATCAAAAGAGGATATAGTCAACAAATTTTTTTCAAGACATTCAAGTCAAATTAAAACATACAAGTTAAAATATCTTCAATAACTGCATTTGAAAAATAATCAGAAATATTAAAGGTTGAAAGCACCGTTTTTACTGCAGGTTCAAGGTGATTTACACCTATAAGTTTAGTTTCAATGTCTGAAACATCAAGTTTGCTAAAGAAATCACCATATATCTTGATACCTTTTATTATTCCGTGCTCTACTTCCATATTGCATTCAATTGTACCAAATGAAAATTTTTTCTCATTTACGAAGTTATACTTTGGGGAATGACCAAAATTCCATTCCCACGTAGAATATTTATCATTAGCAAGTTTTTCTATATTAAGAAGATCATTAGGGGTAAATTCATATAGGTTATTTGAATTATTCTCCGAGATAATATAGTTCATAATTAGGGTTTTGAAATCCATGATAGATAGGGGATGTTTTAAGTGGGAACTTATATTAGTCACCCTACTTAATACGGATTTAATACTTTTGTCCTTAAATTTTAATGGCTTAGCTTTTAACGCTTTTGATAAATCAGTGATATTGGATTCAAAAAGTAAGGTTCCGTGATGAAGAACCCTGTTTTTGTAATTGTATTGTGCATTGCCGGAAAACTTTTTACCTTCAATAGTAAGATCATTTCTTCCACTAAATTCTGCATTTATATTAAGTGAATTTAGAACTTTTAGAATTGGCAAGGTGAATTTCTTAAAGTTTGTAAAATTCTCTTGCTTATTGTTTTTAATAAAAGTAAAATTCAAATTACCTAAATCGTGAAAAACAGTGCCTCCACCAGATAATCTTCTTACCACTGGGATATTATTTGCGTTTATGTAGTCCAGGTTAATTTCGGACAGTGTATTTTGGTTTTTCCCCACAATGATACTAGGCTTGTTACGCCATAACATAAAGCAGTCTTCATTAAACTCCTTTAGGATATATTCCTCCGCTGCCAAGTTAAAATAAGGATTTGTAAATGCGTTATTTATATAAATCATAATAAATCCTCCTTGTATTGAATTTGTTATAAACTACAATTTGTTATAAAGTATAGAACAATGTATATATTCAATTGAATTATATCTCAAAATCTAATTTAATGAAATATAAAACATATTAAAAATCATTATAAAGAAAATTGGATATTTTGAATTAATTATATTGAAATCCTTAAATTCATATAGTACAATTGAATTAAAATAATGTGTTATAAAATTTAATATTATTCAGATGATAATATCGAGAGATATCTATTTAGAGATAGCCGAAGAAGAAATATAGGAAATAGTCGTTTTCTATAGAAGCTTTCAGGCAAACATATCGATATTTGATGAAACTCTGGAAAGTCCAATTATTGGCACCGTAGGAGAAATACATTAATGTATAAAATACTAAAGGTATTAAAATACTATTAAGTAGAAACTCTCAGGTAAAAATACAGAGATACAATGACATGAGGTTACTTTTATGTCGTTGTATCTCTGTTTTTGTTTTTTACATTTATATTTTTTATTAAATTGGAGGGGAAATATGTTGGAGAATTTAAAGAAAACACCTTTATACAATACTTATAGTGAATATGGCGGAAAAATAATTGAATTTGGTGGATGGGCAATGCCCCTGCAATACTCAGGAATAATCTCAGAACATGAAGCTGTAAGGAATGATGCTGGAATTTTTGATGTATCACATATGGGAGAGGTGGATATAAAAGGAGCCCGGGCCTTTGAATTTGTACAAAAGTTAGTCACAAATGATGTATCAGTTCTTAAAGATAATCAAATATTATATACTTTAATGTGTTATGAGAGTGGAGGAATAGTTGATGACCTTTTAGTATATAGATTTTCAAGTGAACATTTTTATCTTGTTATAAATGCAGGTAATATCGAAAAAGACTATCAATGGATGCTAAGTAATAAGGCTTTATATGATGTGGAGATTACTAATATTTCGCATGATGTGGCGCAGATTGCTATTCAAGGACCAAAAGCACAGAAGATTCTTCAAAAGATAATGGATATAGATTTAGACAATATTAAATTTTTCTATTTTGAAAAAGATGTGCTTGTAGATGGCATAAAATGTATTGTTTCTAGAACGGGGTATACAGGTGAGGATGGATTTGAAATATACACTTCAACAGAAGAAATAGAAAAGTTATGGCATAAACTACTTAATGTCGGAGGGTCAGAAGGACTTAAACCTGCAGGGCTAGGATGCAGAGATACTTTAAGATTTGAAGCTTCCTTGCCACTGTATGGTAATGAAATATCACAGGATATTTCGCCACTTGAAGCAGGGCTTGGTTTTTTTGTGAAACTTCAAAAAAATGAATTTATAGGCCGTGAAGCTCTTTTAAAGCAGAAAGAAGAGGGAATTAAAAGGAAATTAGTAGGTTTTGAGATGAAGGATAGAGGTATTCCAAGACATGGATATGAAGTTGCCGTACTTGGAGAAAAAATTGGAATAGTAACAACTGGATATTTATCACCTACATTAAAGAAAAATATAGGTCTTGCTCTAATAGATTCTAAATATAGTGAATTAGGAACAGGAATAGAAATTGTTATTAGAGGTAAATTATTAAAAGCTGAAGTAGTTAGTAAGAAATTCTATAATAAAAAATATAAAAAATGAAAATAATTATAAGAAATAATAAAAATTATATAAATAAAATTTAGGAGGACTTTATATGAAAACATTAAAAGAATTATTTTATAGCACTGACCATGAATGGATAAAACTTGAAGGAAATACGGCATACGTGGGAATTTCTGATTTTGCACAACATGCTTTAGGGGATATTGTTTTTGTTGAACTACCTGAGATAGATACGGAATTTATTAATGGGGATGTTTTTGGTGTAATTGAATCTGTTAAAGCAGCTTCGGATATGTATATACCATTTGGTGGAAGGGTAATAGATATAAATGAGGATGTAGTAGATAATCCAGTATCGGTGAATGAGGACTGTTATGAAAATTGGATGCTGCTTATAGAAATTACGGATGTGGAAGAATTGGATTCTCTTATGAATGAAGAGCAATATAAAGAATATTGCAGTAAGGAGAAATAATATGTTCCCATATATTCCTAATACTTTAGAGGATGAAAAATTAATGTTAGAAAAAATCGGTGTATCATCTATACAGGATTTGTTTAATGATATACCTGATGATCTTAAATTAAATAGAGAATTAAATATAAATCAATCATTGTCTGAGATTGAAGTGGCGAAACAGGTAAAATCCCTGGCAAATAAAAATAAAAGTACTGAGGAGTTAGTTTGTTTTTTAGGGGCTGGAGTTTACGATCATTATATACCTTCAGTAATAAAACATCTGGTTTCTAGATCTGAATTTTATACATCCTATACGCCTTATCAACCGGAGATAAGTCAAGGAACTCTTCAAGCTATTTTTGAATATCAAACATTAATATGTGATTTAACAGGACTTGATGTTTCCAATGCCTCTATGTATGATGGGGCTACGGCATGCGCTGAAGCATCTTTTATGGCTGCAGTTCATACGAAAAGAAAATCAATAATTGTATCTAAAACGGTTCATCCACAAATAAGAAAAGTTCTTAATACTTATACAAAATTTAAGGGAATAGAAATTGTTGAGGTAGATGCAGTGGATGGAGTTACAGATATTCGAAAATTAAAAGAACTTGTTGATAAGGACACGGCTGGAGTCATAGTTCAAAACCCCAACTTTTTTGGGATTATAGAAGACATTACTGAAATAGAAAAGATCACTCATGATAATAAGGCACTTTTAATAATGAGTGTAGACCCTATATCTCTTGCCATATTAAAAACTCCAGGAGAAATTGGAGCAGATATTGTAGTAGGAGAAGGCCAATCACTTGGAAATGGTATGAATTTCGGTGGTCCATATTTAGGATTCATGGCAACTACCACAAAACTTATGAGAAAAATGCCAGGAAGGATAGTAGGTCAGACTGTTGATATAGAAGGGGAAAGGGCATTCGTATTAACACTTCAAGCTAGAGAACAGCATATAAGACGAGAGAAAGCAACCTCAAATATATGTTCAGACCAATCTTTAAATGCCTTAACTGCTGCAATTTATCTTACAACAATGGGAAAACAAGGATTACAAGAGGTAGCATATCAATGCATGAAAAAGGCACATTATGCTTTTAATGAAATTATTAAACTAGAAAATTACAAGTCGACATTTAACAAACCTTTTTTTAAAGAATTTGTAATCAAGGGACAGCAAAATGTAAGTGTTATTAACGAGAAATTATTAGAAAAAAATATAATTGGTGGTTATGATTTAGGGATAGATTACAATGACCTCCAAAATGCTTTACTATTTTGTGTAACAGAAAAAAGAACAAAATCAGAAATTGATGAGTTAATAACTGTTATGGAGGGAATAAAATGAAAGAATATAACAAGTTAATATTTGAAATTTCAAAAGAAGGAAGGCGAGGATATAAATTACCCCCTTGCGACGTAGATAATATTGATATTAGTGAAATGATACCAAAGCATTTGCTTAGTAAAAAGGAATTATCTCTTCCAGAGGTAAGCGAAGTGGATGTTGTAAGGCATTATACATTATTGTCAAACAAGAATTATGGGGTAGACACTGGTTTTTATCCTTTAGGTTCTTGTACTATGAAGTACAATCCTAAAATTAATGAAGATATGGCGTCTCTTGAGTCTTTTACTCAGATTCATCCATATCAAGACCAGAAAACGGTGCAAGGATCATTACAATTGATGTATGAACTTAGTGAGAAGCTTTCTGAAATATCAGGAATGGACCAAGTTTCACTTCAACCTTCAGCAGGTGCTCATGGGGAACTTACTGGCCTTATGATTATAAAATCTTTTCATGAAAATAAGGGGGATTTTAAAAGGAAAAAGATTATAGTTCCTGATTCAGCTCACGGGACAAATCCAGCTAGTGCAAACGTAGTGGGTTTTGAAATTGTTGAAATTAAATCTAATGAAAAAGGCAACGTAGACTTAGATAGTTTGAAATCTGTATTAAACGATGAAATAGCAGGGCTCATGCTAACAAATCCAAACACATTAGGGTTATTTGATGAGAATATTAAAGAAATATCAGATCTGGTGCATGAGGCTGGTGGACTTGTGTATTATGATGGAGCAAATTTAAATGCTATTATGGGCAAAGCAAGACCAGGAGATATGGGTTTTGATGTTGTTCACATGAATCTTCATAAAACATTTTCTACTCCACATGGTGGTGGAGGACCAGGAAGCGGACCAGTAGGAGTTAAAAAAGAACTTATTCAATATTTACCGGTACCAATAATAGAAAAAAAAGGAGATAACTTTATTCTTAATTACGATAAACCATTATCTATTGGGAAGATAAAGAGTTTTTATGGGAATTTTGGGGTCCTTGTTCGGGCATATTGTTACATTCTCTCAATGGGAGCTGATGGCCTGAAAAAGGCAAGTGAAATCGCAGTGCTTAATGCAAATTATATGAAAAGCAGATTAAAAGAATATTACTATTTACCAATTGACAGGGTTTGCAAACACGAATTTGTTTTAGGTGGATTAGGTCAGGGAGCAGGTGAGGTTACTACATTAGATATTGCAAAGAGACTTTTAGACTATGGATATCATCCTCCTACAATATATTTTCCGAAAATTGTGGATAATGCAATTATGATAGAACCTACGGAAACGGAAAGCCTTGAAACTATGGATGAATTTATTGAAGTTATGATAAAAATTTCAAAGCAGGCAAAAGATAATCCAGAGTTATTAAAGGGGGCTCCATATAATACTCCTGTTAGAAGACTTGATGAAGTCCGTGCAGCTAGAACTCCAGTATTAAAATATACAAAACAAGTTTAACTAATTCACCGCACTTTGAATTTGAGTTTGGGACTTTTCATTTTACTAAGAACTACTAAAATTCAAGACTTTTAAAATTTCTAACAGCCTCTATGCAACGTCCTGTTGCAGAGGCTTGAGGTCCGCGTCCTGCGGGCCTCTACGAAATTTTAAGCCTTGAATTTAAGTAGTTCTAAAGTTCATTCAAATGTACCAAACTCTAAATTCAAAGTGCTATAGAATAAGTTAAACTAGATAGCAATGTTATATATAAACATTAATTTTAAGGGAAAGGGAAATATAAAACATGGGAAAACAAGGCAATAATGCTATAGATAGAGTTCCAAGCAGCTCCAGCAACTTTGTTGTGGAGGCTGAGGACCGGGTCCTGCGGTCCTCTACGAAATTTTAAAAACCTTGAATTAAGTAGTTCTAGAGCTTATTCAAATGTACCTGCACTCTAAATTCAAAGTGCTTGTGAATAAGATAAACTATGATGTGGTTTATATACAAACATTAATTGTAAGAGGAAAGGGAAAGATAAAATATAGTAAGACAAGGTAAGAATGCTATAGATAGAGTTTCAAGCAGCTCCAGCAACTTTGTTGTGGAGGCTGAGGGGAGAGTCCGGTGGGGATTTGGGAAGTTTTAAAAACTTTAATTTAAGTAGTTCTAAAGTTTATTCAAATGTACCAAACTCTAAATTCAAAGTGCTTGTGAATAAGATAAACTATGAAGTAGTGTATATATAAACATTAGTAGAAGGGGGGGAGGAAGGCAATGATGGAGATGGATAAAACCATAGTGATGGATAAGGATATAGTTATTATTGGGGGAGGCCCTGGGGGATATGTTGCGGCTATTCGGGCAGCTCAATTAGGGGCGAAGGTTTGTATTATAGAAAAAGGTGAGTTTGGTGGTACATGTTTAAATAGAGGATGCATTCCTACGAAAGTATTATATAGAAATGCTGAAATATTAAATACTTTGAAGGATATTAGCAAATTTGGGATAAAGCTTGATAGTTATAGCGTTAGCGTAGAAGAAATTCAAAGTAGGAAAGAAAAAATAGTTAATCAATTGGTAAGTGGGGTAGAGAAATTATTAGAGGCTAATAATGTTGAGGTAATTTTAGGTACAGCTTCTTTAAAGGATAAAAACACTGTTTCTGTTTTACTTAAAAATGGAGATTGTAGAGAGATAACAACGGAAAATATAATCATAGCAACTGGGTCCATTCCAGCAATTCCTGATATACCAGGTATAAGTTTGCCTGGAGTATTTACTAGTGAAAATATTTTGAATTTTAAAGAAGTGCCTAATAATCTAGTCATTATAGGTGGTGGAGTTATAGGCATGGAGTTTGCAGGTATATTTAATGCTTTAGGGTCAAAGGTAAGTGTTTTAGAGTTTTTGCCTAGTATTCTAACTCAAGTGGATACTGATTTAACAAAGAGGCTTAGTGTTTCGCTTAAAAGGAAAGGCATTGATATTAACATTAATACTAAGGTAATTAGTATTGAAAAAGTTGATAATGAACTAATTATAACTGCAAATGGTAAAAAAGGAGAAATAAAGTTTGCAGCAGATAATGTCTTAGTATCCGTTGGGCGAACACCTGTGACTAATGGTCTTAATATTGAAAGACAAGGTATAGTGCTTAATAAAAAAGCTATTAGGGTAGATGAAAATTATGAGACGAATATACCTCATATTTATGCTATTGGTGACGTGAATGGATTAAGTATGCTTGCACATGTTGCATCGAATCAAGGCAAAAAAGTAGCTGAAAAAATTATGGGATTCAAAGCTTCTTATTCTGGTGAAATAATACCAAGTTGTATTTTCGTGTTTCCAGAGATAGCTTGCGTAGGGTTAACAGAAAATGAAGCCAAAGAAAAAGGAATAGAGTATAAAACAAGTAAGTTCTTATTTGGGGCTAATGGAAAGGCCTTAGCATTAGGGGACGGGGAAGGAATGGTAAAGGTTATAGCAACGCTTGATAATACAATTATTGGAGTTCATATAATGGGACCTCATGCATCAGATTTAATTATTGAAGGGGTTATGGCTATAAATAATAACATGAAGGTAGATGATATCTCGAGTATGATACATGCTCATCCAACTTTATCTGAAGCTTTTGAGGAAGCGGTGCTTGGGCTAAAAGGAGAAGCTATTCATATGGTGCCTAGTAAATAAGTTTCATTACTTGCCTATAGAGACCTATTGTTATAGAATATAATTAATAATTATTGTCTATTCTAGTGAATAATAGGAGGAATTAAAATGAGATTGTTGCTTACAAACGACGATGGCATAAATGCAAAAGGGATATATGCCTTGGCAAAAGAACTTGAAAAAAATCATGAAGTATTTATTGTAGCACCGGACTGCGAGCGAAGTGCATGTGGACATTCAATAACCCTTGGAAGACCACTTGTTGTAAAAGAAACTAAGTTAAAAGGTTTAAAATCAAAAGCTTTTAGTGTAGATGGAACACCGGCGGATTGCGTTAAAATAGCAATTAATAAGCTTATTGATTGTAAAATAGATATGGTAGTCTCAGGAATTAATAGAGGGCTCAATTTAGGTACAGATGTTTTATATTCAGGTACAGTTTCAGCAGCTATTGAAGCAACTATTTATAAAATACCAGCTATGGCGGTTTCAATGCAAATAAACAAAGACAATGAGAATTATGAAATAGCATCTAAATATGCTGGAGAAATATTACTTAAGGCTCAGGAGAATAACCTTGAAAATGATATCGTATTAAATGTAAATGTTCCATTGCTAAAGGAGAATGAAATAAAAGGAATTAAAGTGTGCAAAATTGGAAATAGACAATATAATAATAGTTATATAAAATCTATTGGAGAAAATAATGAAACTCAATATCAGATTAAAGGTCAAGTTAAAGATGTCCATGAGGAAGAATCAGACACAATGTATTTTAAAGAGGGGTATGTAACTGTAACTCCACTTCATTACGATTTAACTAATTTTAAAATATTAAGTGATGTACGTGAATGGTTCTAAAATAAGAAAGCCAGGTATTTCAATCATTTTATGATTAAAGTACCTGGCTTTTAATATAAAGTCATTATTAACAATAAGTAACTTTATTGTACTTTTTCAAACTCTTCTTTCGAAACTCCACATAATGGACAAACCCAATCTTCTGGAATATCTTCAAATTTAGTACCTGGTTTTATTCCACCATCGGGATCTCCTACTTCAGGGTCATACTCGTAGCCACATACTGAACAAACATATTTATCCATAAAAACATCTCCTCGAAATTTATTTAATAATATTAATCATTTAATATTATCTATCTATTATACTTCAAATATGTAAAAAATTATATGATTTTATTTTATTAAATAAATTATTCTTTTGCTTTGGTTTAGCTTATGGAAGCACAAAGTTATATATTTAAAAAAGTTTTCAGAATTTACACAATAAGTAGAATTATTTGCTATAATTAGCCTAAAGAAATTTCTAATAAAAAGAAATAAAGTTGTGTAAATAAAATTTATCTTTTGGGAGAAGGGGAAATATATGAATATTAAAGAAAAGCCACTGATATTTGATGGTGCAATGGGAACATATTATGAAAGTATTAAAGAAAATCCATTATCTAAATGTGAGCTTGCGAATATCTATGATGGAAATACAATATTAGATATACATAAGGAATACATTAATGCGGGTTGCATGGCAATTAAAACTAATACATTTGGAGCAAATAGAATTAGTCTTGAAAGTGATTTTGATCTAGTGAAAAATGTTATTGTAAAAGGTTATGAAATTGCATGTGAAGCCACAAAGGGGACTGAGGTTTTAGTTTTTGCTGACATTGGACCAATACCAATTGCGGAAACAATGGATTTATGGGAATCATACAAAGAAATAGTAGATTTATTTTTAGAGATTGGAGCAACACATTTCATATTTGAAACCTTTAGTAGCGATGAATATTTGACTGAGATTTCCAAGTACATTAAGAATGAAAATCCAAAAGCCTATATTTTGATGGAACTTGCGGTTTCGCCAGAAGGGTTTACAAGACTTGGTGTATCAGGTAAAAAATTTATAGAAAAAGTTTCAAATTTGACAACTATTGATGCTTGTGGTTTTAACTGCTTTATTGGACCATATCACTTACTGAAATACATTAAAACCCTTAATATAGAAAATAAAACTATCTCTATAATGCCAAACTCAGGGTATCCAACAATAATAAATAGACGTACTTTTTTCAATAATACAAAAGAATATTTTGCGGGGCAAATGTTAGAAATAGTAAAAGAAGGTGTGGCTATTATAGGGGGATGTTGTGGCACAACTCCAGAATTTATAAGGGCAACTGTTGAAAAAATCAGAGGGTTATCACCAGATGAAATTGCTACCAAAAAGCAGATTAACATAACTCACATTGAGAAAATAATTGTTAAAAACCTTCTTTTAGAAAAACTGAAAATTGGTAAAAAAATAATTGCAGTAGAGTTAGACCCGCCAATTGATACAGGAATAGAGTTCTTTATGAACAGTGCTAAAACTCTTAAAGAGCAAGGTGTTGATGCAATAACAATTGCAGATTGTCCGGTTGCTAGGGTAAGGGTGGATAGTAGTTTGCTAGCTTGTAAGTTAAAAAGGGAACTTGACATCACAACTATTCCTCATATGACATGTAGGGATAGAAATATTAATGCTACAAAAGCGCTTCTTCTAGGCTTAAGTATTGAGGGGGTAAATAATGTTTTAGTGGTAACGGGAGACCCGGTGCCTTCAGCTGATCGTGATGAGGTTAAGGCAATGTTTAGTTTTAATTCTGCGATGCTAGCGGGTTATATTACTGATCTAAATGATACAACATTTTCTTCTCCTTTTAATATTTGCGGTGCTTTAAACGTAAATGCTATTAATTTTCAGAGCCAATTATTGCACGCAAAAAAGAAAATTGAGAATGGTGTAACTATGTTTTTAACACAACCGATTTTGACAAAGCAGGCTGTTCAAAATTTAAAACTAGCACGAAATGAATTGCCAGTTAAAATCTTAGGCGGAATAATTCCAATTGTAAGTTATCGTAATGCTTGTTTTATGAATAACGAAATTTCTGGAATAAGTGTTTCTGAAGAAATTATTGAACAATACAAGGATATATCAAAAGAAGAAGCGAGTATTCTTGCAATCAAAATATCTACTGAAATTGCACAAGAAATATATCCTTATGTAGATGGATTTTATCTTATTACTCCTTTTAAAAGGATAGATATTATTTCTAAAATTATTGATAATATAAACACTATAAATAATAATTAATAATTATTTATTTATTTTTAAATTAGAAACTCTCATTATGGATAAATTCATGATGAGAGTTTTATTTTTAATTAAATAGTTCTTAACTGTCCCCCAATTATTTCGATTATTTTAGATAGTTGTTAACCGTCCCAAACGTCTCCCCAACGTTTCAATTAAATAGTGCTTAACTGTCCCTAGATAATCAATCAAATAGTTCTTAACTGTCCCCGATTATTTCCACGATTATTTCCCTAACTATTTTTCTAGAAATGTTGACAAGCACTTATGGATATTATACAATCAACATATGAACAGTAATTCATGTGTTCATATGAGCGGAGGTAAATTAATGGATAAGAATATAGAGTTTTGTAATTGTTCTACCATACATGAAGATGTGGTAGAGAAAGTAAGGAAATTAATACCAGAAGAGGAGACTTTATATAATTTAGCAGAACTTTTTAAAGTTTTTGGTGATAGTACAAGGATCAAAATTCTTTGTGTGTTATTTGAAACTGAAATGTGTGTTTGTGATATAGCAGCCCTTCTAAATATGACCCAATCAGCCATTTCTCATCAACTTCGGGTACTTAAAAATGCTAGACTTGTGAAATATAGACGAGAAGGTAAGGTTGTGTATTATTCCTTGGATGATCAACATGTTAAACAAATTTTTGATCAAGGACTTATTCACATAAAAGAACTAAGATAATATCTTAATACATAACGAAAAAATATATAATAGAAAAGTAGATTAAAACTTTGAAAGCGGGGGAGAGAATGAGTACTGCAATAAAAAGAGAATTCATTTTAGAAGGTCTAGGTTGTGCTAATTGTGCAAATAAAATTGAAGCTCAATGTAGAAAAATAGATGGGGTATTGGATGCGAATATAAATTTTGCAACTAAAAGCTTAGTAATTCAATTTCAAAGTGAAGAAGAAATATCAGTAATTTTAGAACAAACCCGAAAAATAGTTAAAAGGATAGAACCTGGTTGCAAACTTATATCAAAAAATATAAAAAGATTTAAACAGGTGAATAAATGTCAGGACAACGAACATTGTAATTGCCAAGATCACAATGATAATCATGGGGATGAGCATGAACATGTTGAAGAGAACGGACACGTACATGAACATGGTCATGATCACTCAGAATTCGGAAATAATAAAAATAAAATTATACGTTTTTCTATAGGTGCTATTATTTTCATAATAGCAGTTATATTTAAATCTAAATTTGATTATTTTGCTGAATTTGCTTTATTCTTCATAAGTTATTTGTTAATTGGTGGAGATGTTCTAATAATTGCTATAAAAAATATTCTAAGAGGTCAAGTGTTTGATGAGAATTTCTTAATGGCATTAGCAACAGTAGGAGCCTTTTCTATTGGACAATTTCCAGAAGGCGTTGGGGTTATGCTTTTTTACCAAGTAGGAGAGTTCTTTCAAGACATAGCTGTTAATAAATCAAGAAAATCTATATCTGCACTTATGGATATTAGGCCAGATTATGCTAATAAAAAAATTAAAGATGAAATTGTAAAAGTTGATCCACTGGAAGTACACATTGGAGACATTATAATAGTAAAACCAGGAGAGAAAGTACCTTTAGATGGGGTTGTTATAGAAGGTAGATCATTAATAGATGCATCTGCTTTAACTGGTGAATCAATTCCAAAAAATGTTAAAAGCAACGATGAAATTTTAGCTGGGTGTATAAATAAAAACGGGGTATTAACTATAGAGGTAAAAAAGGAATTTGGAGAATCGGCCCTTGCAAAAATTTTAGATTTAGTGCAAAATGCTAGTAGTAAAAAAGCACCAACTGAAAATTTTGTAACTAAATTTGCAAGAGTTTACACACCTATTGTAGTTATAAGTGCTACGGCTCTTGCGCTTTTGCCACCACTTTTAATACCTGGTGCTCATTTTTCACAGTGGATATATAGAGCCTTAGTATTTTTAGTAGTTTCTTGTCCTTGTGCTTTAGTAATATCTATTCCACTTGGATTCTTCGGGGGAATAGGTGGTGCATCTAAAAATGGAATTTTGGTTAAAGGTGGAAATTATCTAGAGGCATTAAATAGCGTTGAAATGGTAGTTTTCGATAAGACAGGAACACTAACTAAAGGAGTGTTTAAGGTTACGAAAATACGTGCAGAAGGTCAAATAAGCGAAGATGAATTATTAAGGTATGCAGCGTATGTAGAAAGTTATTCTAGTCACCCTATTGCTACATCAATATTAAAAGCTTATGGCAAAGATATACGAAAAGAAGATATTGAAGATGTGGAAGAGATAGCAGGAAAAGGAATTAGAGCTAAAGTAAAAGGAAAATCTATCTTAGCTGGTAATTCAAAGTTAATGGATAGTGAAAGAATTTCATATAATAAACCTGAAAATATTGGATCAGTAATATATGTTGCTATAGATAAGAAATATGTTGGTAGTATTATTATTTCTGATGAGATAAAAGAAGATTCTATTCAAGCAATAGCCGATTTAAAGTCTATGGGCGTTAAGAAAATAGTAATGCTTACTGGTGACAATAAAGAAATAGCTTTGAATATTGGGAAAAATCTTGGCATAGATGAGGTTTACTCAGAACTTCTTCCACATGAAAAGGTTGAGAAGTTAGAAGCTTTGCAAAAGGAAAAGTCACCTAAAGGAAAGATAGTATTTGTAGGAGACGGAATTAATGATGCACCGGTTCTTGCAAGAGCAGATATTGGAATTGCAATGGGCGGAATAGGTTCTGATGCTGCAATAGAAGCTGCTGATATAGTGATAATGACTGATGAACCTTCAAAAATTGCCCATGCTATAAAGATTGCAAAAAATACAAAGAAGATCGTTATGCAAAATATCATATTTGCACTTGGTGTTAAAGCAGCAATTTTGATATTGGCAGTTTTTGGAATAGCGACCATGTGGGAAGCCGTTTTTGGTGATGTAGGGGTTGCTCTAATCGCAGTGTTAAATTCTATGAGAGCCATGAAGGTTGATAGGTAAAAATAACAAAAGGGTTAACAAGAACTAAAAGTTCTTGTTAACCCTTTTCATAAGTCTTACTAGATTATTAAAATATATATTTAAATTTTATTTATAAAAATAGGTTGTAAAATTAATAGATTTGAAATATAATTGGTATATACAACATAACAACATGACAACATATTAAATATGTTCACCAATAAAAAAATATTGTTTATTGAGGAGGGAAAGTTTTGAAAATAGTTTCTAAGGATAACCCTATTCCACTTCATTATCAAATAAAAGAAATACTTCGCGAAATGATAGAAAATGAAGTGTTAAAGCCAGGGGAACCAATTCCAACAGAAAGGGAATTATGCGTAATCCAAGGGGTTAGCAGAATGACCGTAAATAAGGCTATTATGTCATTAGTAAATGATGGATTAATTTATAGAGAACAAGGGAAAGGTACATTTGTGTCTATTGCAAAGGTAAATCGTGAAATATTACTTCTTAAAGGGTTTACTGAACAAATGGAAGATAATGGTGTGATTTCAAAAACTAGAATATTATCTTATGAGATACTAGATGCCACAAAACAATGTAAATTAGAATTGAAAATGCCTATTGACGAAAATGAAATAATTGAAATTAAAAGATTAAGGTTTGGTGATGAACAACCGATAGCAATTGAAACGGCATGGCTTCCGTATTATTTATTTGATGGAATGACAAGGGACAGGATAGAGGGGAAATCATTATATGGTATATTTCGTGAAAAGTATGGATACTATCCATACGAGGCAAAGCAAATAATTGAACCTATAATGCTTAATGAATATGACAGCGAACTTCTAAATCAAAAAAAGTCTTCTTTGGCATTAACATTTAAGAGAACCACATACTTAGAAAATGGAACTCCAATTGAGTATACCAAAGCAATATATAGAAGCGATAAGTATAAATATCAAATAACCTTAAAATAAGGGGAAAGTAAAAATTACATAAAATATTTAATAAGGTGGTGAAGTTATGAGGATTAAAGCTATAGTTAATGGAAAACTTATTATGAGTGACAAAATAATTAAAAACTCTGTGATAATCTTTGATTCGAAAATTATAGATATTGTAAATAAGGATAACTTCCTTTTATATAAAAAAGAGTATGAGGAAATGCATAAGGAAGAAATACAAGTAATAGATGCTAAAGGCAGATATGTATCACCTGGGTTTATTGATATCCACATTCATGGTTCTGGTGGATATGATACTATGGATGCTACGGCAAAAGCAATAGACGTTATTGGCACTACAATAGTTAAAAATGGAGTGACGAGCTATTTGCCTACTACAATGACATCGGACATGGATAGTGTTTATAAAGCACTAGACGGTGTACGGCAAGCAATGAAACTAGAAACTAAAGGTGCGAAAATTTTAGGGGTACATATGGAAGGACCTTTCATAAATGAAAAATACAAAGGGGCTCAGAAAGCAGATAATATCATAAAACCGAATTATGATATTATAAAGGATTATTTAGATATTATTAAAATTATAACTCTAGCACCAGAAAAAGATGAGAATCATAGTTTTATAAAAAAGGTAAAAAGCAATTCTACAATTACATTGTCAGTAGGCCATTCAGATGCAAGTTATGACGAGGCGATGAAGGCGATAAAGGATGGAATAACACATGCAACACATACATTTAATGCTATGACTCCCTTAAACCATAGAAAACCAGGAATTGTAGGTGCGATTTTTACAAGTGACATTACCTGCGAATTAATAGCAGATTTAATACATGTTCATCCAGCAATTTTTAATATACTCATAAATGAAGTCCATAAAGATAAAATGGTACTTATAACAGATTCTATGAGAGCGGGCTCTATGAAGGGTGGTATTTATGAACTTGGGGGACAAAAGGTAATAGTTGAAAATGGAGCAGCAAAACTTGAAGATGGAACACTGGCAGGTAGCGTTTTAACTTTAAATAAGGCAGTGTTAAATATGCTACGTAACAGTGATTTAGAAATTTATGAGGTTGTTGCAATGGCAACACTTAATCCAGCAAAGGTTATTAAGATTGACAATATAAAGGGAAGTTTAGAAAATGGATACGACGCAGATATAGTTGTTTTTGATGAAAATATAGATGTGTTTTTAACAATAGTAGAAGGAAAAATAATGTACGAAACTCAAGAGTAAAATTTTGAGTATTATTATGAGGTGGTGCCAATATGAGAATAATAGTTGTAGATAATTACGAGGAAATGAGTAAGAAAGCTGCTTTAATGATTGCAAGCCAGGTAATGTTAAAGCCTGATAGTGTGTTAGGCCTTGCGACTGGAGATACTCCACTTGGAATGTATAAGGAATTAATTAAGTTGTATAACAAAAATGAAGTGGATTTTAAAGAGGTTAGAACATTTAACTTGGATGAATATTATGGAATAGATAGAGAAAATCTTCAAAGCTACTATTATTTTATGAATACTAATTTATTTAATAGTATAAATATAGCTAGAGAAAATATTAATATGCCTGATGGCATGGCAAAAGATGTAGATGCTAGTTGCACTGAGTATGAAAAGAAAATAAAAGAACTTGATGGAATAGATATGCAAGTGCTAGGCATTGGTGGTAATGGTCATATCGGTTTTAATGAACCAAATGTAAATTTTGAAGCAGAAACGCATTTAGTTAATTTAGATGAGCAGACAATAGAAGCTAATTCTAGGTTCTTTGAATCAATAGAGGATGTGCCTGTAAAAGCGATAAGTATGGGAATAAAAACAATAATGAACTCTAAAAAAATTATTCTACTTGCCAATGGAATAAATAAAGCAGAAGCAATAGAAAGAGCTGTAAAAGGTAAAATAGATCCTAATATACCAGCTTCAATTTTGCAACTCCATAATGATGTAACCATTATTATAGATAAAGAGGCAGCTAGTAGTTTATAAAAATGAAACACCTATACTAGATATCTAAGCTAGTATAGGTGTTTCTTATTTGATTTGACTTTTGGCTTCGTTGTTTTCATATAACAAATTGTAACAATAAGTTATTATAACACTTCTTTTAATTATTCCTATAAAAACACCATTATCATCTACCACGGGAACGAAATTTTGATCTTTCGCTAGTGATATTAAGTTCTCTATGTCTGCATTAATTAATACTGCTTTGTTAGAGACGTGCCTTGGTATATTTTCAATTAGAATTTTATTTGTATCATTAAAACTTAGATTTGGAGTATTCTTTAATTTCCATAATAAATCACCTTCAGTTAAAGTACCTACATAATTACCAGTTTCATTTACTAAGGGCACAGATGTATACCGATGGTACTCCATTCGTTCTAGTGCTTGTCTCATTGTAGAAGTTGGTTTTTCGTAAATAACTTCATTTTTAGGTGTAAGAAAAAAAGCTATGTTCATAGTTTCCCCATCCTTTAAAGATTTTTATTTTAGTTTGCCAATTAGAGTGCAACATCATTATACCATGTTTAACAGATTAATTTATAAATATTCTATTAAATATCTCCATTTTTACCTAAAATTTGGTTAAGGATTGATCCCTGTTTTTATTACTGTTTTAAGCTTCCATTTTCCTTTTTTGAACCGTAAGAAGTATAATGTACCACGAACAACCCAATCAACTATCATACCTAGCCATACACCTACTAGGCCAAAATTTAATACAACTCCTAATAAATAACCTAATGTAATTCTAAATAGCCACATTCCTATAATCGTTGTAACAAGTGTATATTTTACGTCGCCTGCACCTTTGAGCCCCGCTGGCATAACAAAAGATATTGACCACAAAGGAATAAAGGCAGAATTTATTATAAGTACAGTTGCGCTCAGGTGGATTATTTGCATATCATTGTTGAATAGTGAAGCCACCTTTCCTGCAAAGGGTATAAACATTAGGGCAATTACAGTTAAAAAAACAGTTGAAAGTTTTACAATATATGATAGCGAACTCTCAGCCTCTTTGCTTTCTCCTCTTCCCATATATTTTCCAACAAGAGCAGTTGCTGTAGTGCTTAAAGAATTTCCTGGAACGTTAAGAAAAGTCGCAACAGAGCCAGCAATAGCATTTGAAGCAATAGATATGGTTCCCATATTTACTATAAAAATTTGAGTAATTAACTTCCCACCATGGAAAATTAAGGACTCTATACTTGCAGGCACCCCTATGCCAAATACAAGTTTTAATAATGATTTATTAAATCTGAATTTTTTTATATTTGTAAGTTTCAAAATTTTAGAACCTCTGATGAGAACTATTAATATAATAGTACCTCCACTAACACGAGCAACAGCGATTCCAAGTGCTGCGCCTACTATTCCCATACCTAAAACATTTATAAAAATATAAGTTAAGGATACATTTATAATATTCATAAAGATACTAATTTTCATAGGAGTTTTTGTATCCCCAGCTCCCCTCAGGAGTCCATTTGCAACTAAATCAATAGTTATTAATGGATAAGTAAGTAAAGTTATACTTAAATATGTATGTGCATTACTTATTACTGTAGGCTCCGCGTTACCGAAAAGCATGGCAATTATTGGTCCTTTTAATAAAAACATTATTATAGTTACAAATAGAGTAATTATAAGTCCAGAAAAGAGCGCCTGTTTCATAGCCTCATTGGCTTTTTTTATATTTCCCTGTCCAACAAATTGAGCTACAACAACCATACCTCCAATTGCAAGGGCAGAAAAAAATGCTATAAATATATTATTTATTGAATCTACCATTCCAATAGCAGAAACTGCTTCGGCTCCTATATGGCCAGCCATCATAGTATTTATCATACCTAAAGATATAACAAATAATTGTTCGGTCATTATCGGAATTGCCAGATTAAATACATCTTTACGTATCCATTTCATGTATGTCCCCTCTTGTCTAATCTAATTATATATATTATAACATTATAATTAAATAGATTCATTCATTGTTTGATTTAATTAGAATGGATTTAATTAATTATATTATAATGTTTTATTAGAAATAAATTTATGGAGCAACAGATATTTTTTTCTTTTTTAAAAAGTTCAACTTAGTTTCTGTTGTTATAATTGCAATAAATATAATTAAACATCCTAAAACCATTTTTAACGTGAATATTTCATTTAGCATTATAACAGATAAAATAGAACCGATAACAGATTCTAAACATAGGATAATAGCCGCGTGGGTAGGTGTGGTATATTTCTGTGCTACATTTTGTACAATAAATGCAAACATTGTGCTGAAAATTCCTAAGTAACCAATTGCAAATATTGTGTTTGAATTTAAAACTTGCGGTAATGGTTCATAAATTAAAGCAGCTATAATTGAGAATACTGCAGCGGAACCTAGCTGTATTATTATAAGCGATATAACATTTACCTTTTGCGCGAAATATCCAACTGAAACTATATGAGCTGCGAAAAATACTGCACATAGTAAGGTCAAACTATCCCCGAGTCCAAGATAAAGTCCTCCATCTAAGGTAAGCATTCCTATTCCAATAAAACATAGGAATGCAGATATTAATGAAAAACGATCTGGTTTTTTTTTGCTGATTGCCCAATAAAGAAAGGGAACAATCACCACGTTTGTTCCAGTTAAAAATGCATTTTTACCAACAGTTGTATATTTCATACCAACAGTCTGGGCAGCAAAACCTAAAAAGAGGAGAAGACCAACAAAAGTTCCAATCTTTAACTCATTTTTAGTTATATGTTTAATTTTTTTTCGTAAAATTATTAACATAATCAGTACAGAAATGCCAAACCGCATTGCCATTATATAAAAAGGCGTAATATTATCTAAAGCACCTTTTACAGCTATAAAACCACCACCCCAGACCATTGCTACTAGTAGCAAAGAAATGTCAGCTAATATACTCTTTTTTCGGTCGGGAATATTCATGGTTAGGACTCCTTTACAATGCGAACATCATAAAAAATAATTAGTATTTTAAATACTATATTTTTTATTACGTTTAGATCGATTATTAAATTATTTTAAAGTTTTAAATTTACATTTATGACTTAATTATATTTTGTTGTTACTAAGCTAAAAGTTCTGTAATAAATAATTCTTTTTCTGTGCTTAAATCTATAAAATTTAAATCAACAGAAATTAGGGGTTTAGAAATATTATTTATATCTATTTTAATTATCTTTCCAATAGTACCATTATTAAGTTTTACCATTTCACCGGTGTAGTAATTTGGCATTTGTTTTATAAAAGTAGTTAAATAATTAAAATCTAATAACCCTATACATTCATGCCTCATAATCTCTAACACATTTAGAGGGTTTTGTTTTTTGCTATAGACTCTATCAGAGGTCATAGCATCAAACATATCTGTAATTGCTATTATTTTTGCAAAAGAATTAATTTTATTCTCTTTTAAACCAAGAGGATATCCCGATCCATCTAAACGTTCATGATGAGTCAGAACACCTGAAAGAACAGACTCATCTAAAAAAGGAACATTTTTTAAAAGATTATAAGCGTAAAGTGAATGTTTTTTAATTTCATCAAATTCTGATTTTGTAAGTTTAGAAGGCTTATTTAATATAGTTTGGTCAACTTCCGTTTTCCCAATATCATGAAGAAAAGCCGTATAAGTCAAAAGTGTTAAATCCTTCTTAGATAAATTAAGCCAATGTCCGAGCATTGAACTTAAAAGTGCAACATTTACACAATGACGTGTAAGATATTCGTCTATATTTCTAGAATTTGTTATACTCTTTAAAATAGCACCATAATCATGTAGATTATCTAAAATTTCCTTAGACATAATTTTTATTTCTGTTAAGTCTGGTTGAGTATTTTTTTGTAGGCTATTTAAAAACCTATCTATCTTATTTGAAAATTGATTTAATATATCTTCTGTTTGAATTAGACTTTGCTCTCTTGAACTTTGCGTTGTAGGCACAAGCAGTTCATCTTCACCTAGAAAAATATTTATAGTGTTTGATGGGTAAAATTCTATTACTTTTTTAATCATTAAACTATTTAATGAGATTTTTTTTGCAACTAAAATTATACCGTTTAGTATTAAATCTTCAGATAAAATCATATTTGGTTTCAGGTCGTAAATACTTATATTTTTAACATTTGCTTTCATAGATACATCCTCCTCAAAATTAATTAATAAATTCTGTGAAAATACTCAAATGTACTTGGACAAACTAAATATTCTAATAACTTTATTTTATCATAAAAACTGACATAAGCCTAAATGAATGTTTTTTTATTTATTGACTTTGATAATTAAAATATTTATAATTAAATAAAGCAGAGTGAAATACTAAGAATTAATTTTGATATATTAGTGGTACAGTTTCGAAGAAAATGAACATTTCCGTAGGGAACACAGTACCACAGGTAATACAGTAACGAAGGTAATACAGTACCGAAGGTAATGATTAATGAGGAGAGATAAAAACATGGAAATATATTTAGACAACAGTGCAACTACTAAACCTTATGAAGAGGTTATTGAGGCCACATCTAATACTATGAGAAATTATTATGGAAATCCATCTTCAGCACATAGTTTAGGGTTTAAGGCAGAGCAAAAACTTAGGGAGATGCGATTAAATATTGCTAAAAGCATAAATGCTAGTAGTGAGGAAATAATATTTACATCAGGAGGAAGTGAAAGTAATAATTTTCTTATAAAGGGGTTTTCTAAACTCTCGTTAAATAAATTAACTGCTAATATAATAACTACTAAAATTGAACATCCAAGTATACTTAATACCTTTAAGGCATTAGAAGATACAGGAATAAAAGTTACTTATATTGATGTAGATGATAATGGTAGAATTGATATAGAAAGACTTATTGAAAGCATTAATAAAGACACTCAAATTGTTAGTGTAATGCATGTGAATAATGAAGTAGGGGTAGTGCAGGACATTGAGCTTATTGGGAAACTAATTAAAGAAAAAAGCAGTAGGGCTAAGTTTCATGTAGATGCAGTACAAAGTTATGGGAAAATTCCTATTGATGTACAAAAGTCTCATATTGATTTATTATCTACTAGTGCACATAAAATACATGGACCTAGAGGGATTGGATTTGCATATATAAGGAAAGGACTTATCCCTATTAGTTTGATAAATGGTGGAGGGCAAGAAAAAAATTTAAGATCAGGAACAGAAAATCTTGCTGGGATTGTAGGATTTGCAGTAGCTGCTGAGATTATTAATAAAAATATACATGAAAATTTCAACAAGGTTTTGGAGGTAAAGAAATATTTCATAGAAAAACTGTCTAAGATAGAGGATGTTATAATTAATAGCAAACTAGATGATAATTTTACACCTTATATACTTAGTGTCTCATTTGGGGGAGTTAAAGGCGAGGTACTACTTCATTCTTTAGAAGAGAAAGGCATATATGTGTCTACTGGTTCAGCATGTTCGTCTAAAAGCCATAAGAGTAGTGAAGTACTAGCAGCCCTTGGAAGAACTCTAGAGCAGCAAGGTGGAACTATAAGATTTAGTTTTTCTGAGTACAATAATAAAGAAGAAATAGATTATGTTATAATTGAGTTAGAAAAATCACTTAGATTTTTGAGGAAGTTCTACAAAAGATAAAGCATCACCTTTAGGTGCTGATTATCACCTAAAGGTGCTGTGTGTCACCTAAAGGTGCTGGCATCAACTAAAGGTGCTGTGCATCGTCGAAGTTGATGTTTTAGTTATTATAATAAACAGAGGAGCGAGAAAACATGAAAAAATTAATACTAGTAAAATTTGCCCCGGAGATCTTTTTAAAAGGTCTTAATAGAGGTAAATTTGAAAAAAAACTTAAAGATAATATAAAAAATGTGATTAAAGATTTAGAGTATGAATTTATTGAGGATACTGGAAGATGGTTTATATTCTCAGAACAAATGGAGAATATTATAGAGAAGGTTAAGAAGGTTTTTGGAGTAATGGAGGTATGCATAGTTACTCAGGTTGAAGCTACTATGGATTCAATTGAAAAGCAAGCTCTTTTAGAGATTGCAGATAGTCCAGCTAAAACATTTAAAGTTGAAACCAATAGAGCAAATAAAAACTTTACTCCAGGTTCTATGGACGTAAGTAGAAAAGTAGGAGCTTATATATTACAAAATAATAAAGATATAACTGTAGATGTCCATAATCCAGACTGCTTTATAAATGTTGAAATAAGAAATATGGCATATATTTATTCAAAAAGAATAAAGGCAGTGTGTGGATTGCCTTATGGAATGAATGGTAGCACTATGCTTATGTTATCAGGAGGTATAGATTCACCTGTTGCAGGATATATGATGGCAAGACGTGGGGTAGAACTTCATGCGGTTTATTATCATAGTCACCCGTATACTAGTGAGCGTGCAAAGGATAAGGTAAAGCAGTTAACTAATATATTAAAAGAATACACAGGAAAATTAACCCTATATGTAGTGCCATTTACTGAAATTCAAATGCAAATTATAGAAAAATGTAGAGAAGATGAATTAACAATAATTATGCGAAGATTTATGATGAGGCTCGCATGTGCTCTAGCAGAAAAATATGGTATAAATTCAGTAACTACTGGAGAAAGCATAGGTCAAGTAGCTAGTCAGACTATGGAAGGACTTGTAGTAAGTGATGATGTTGCCGATAGACCAGTATTTAGACCACTTATTGCTATGGATAAAGTAGACATTATAGATGTATCAAGGAAAATAGAGACTTACGAAACGTCTATTTTACCTTATGAGGATTGTTGCACAATTTTTGTACCTAAACATCCAAAAACAAAACCAAGGTTAATTGAGATAATTAAGTCTGAATCAGTTTTAGATATCGATGCTCTTGTTGAGAAGGCTATTTTGGAAATGGAAATATACAAATAAAAATATAAAAAATTAAATATATAATTTAAGAGTAAGCTAACAAAATGATGCCTCATGACTGTTGGCTTACTTTTATTTTGTAGATTTAAAATAATGAAAATTTTGAAGAGTTTATAATTTTAAATAATTTTAAATAATAAAAAAAATGTTGAAAAATGTTGAAAAAAGTAATGATGCATGATAATATATAAATGTAATTTAATTTTATGTGTATATATTTAATAAAGAATGTAAATTTATGTGTAATAGTTTACAAAAAAACTGAAGAATAATCAAATTTGCGTGTTACTGATATGATCAGGCATGAGCGAAAGTCATTACAATATTATAGCCATCTTTAGGTGAGACTATAATTATGACTTCGCTTATGCCTTTTATTTTTTCTAACGTGCAATAAAAAAGAGGAGAATATAAATGAAAAAAGCTTTTGGTGTTTTACAAAAGGTAGGAAAATCTTTAATGTTACCAGTAGCATTATTACCAGCTGCAGGAATATTACTTGCATTTGGTAACATGTTTCAAAATCCACAGTTTCTAGCAAGCGTTCCAATGCTTAATGCTCATTGGTTTCAAATAGTAGCCAAAATTATGGAGCAGTCTGGGGATGTTATTTTTACAAACCTTGCATTATTGTTTGCCGTAGGAGTTGCAGTCGGACTCGCAGATGGTGAAGGTGTTGCAGGACTTGCAGCAATAGTTGGGTTCTTAATAATGAACAAAACTTTAGGTATTGTTTCTGGAGTTTCTCTAGATTTAGTAGGTAGAGCACACCCAGGGTTTGCAAGTGTATTAGGCATACCAACACTTCAAACCGGAGTATTTGGTGGTATTATCATGGGTGTCGTGGCAGCACAATTATATAAGAAATATTACAACATTGAATTACCATCATACCTCGGATTTTTCTCAGGTAAGAGATTTGTACCTATAGTTACAGCAGTATGTGCAATTGGAATTGGTATTGCAATGAGTTTTGTATGGCCTCCAATTCAAAGTGGCTTAACTTTCTTTTCAAAAAGTATGATAGATGCGAACCCAACATTAGCAGCTTTCGTATTTGGAATGATAGAAAGATCATTAATTCCATTTGGATTACATCATATTTTCTATAATCCGTTTTGGTATCAATTTGGAGAGTATATAAATAAGGCTGGTCAAGTAATCAACGGAGATCAACTTATATTTATGGCTCAGTTAAAAGATGGTGTTCCAATTACAGCAGGAACATTTATGACCGGTAAATTCCCATTTATGATGTTTGGTCTTCCAGCAGCAGCACTTGCAATAATTCACGAAGCAAAACCTGAAAAGAAATTGTTAGTAGCTGGTATTATGGGATCTGCAGCTTTAACTTCTTTCTTAACAGGAATTACAGAACCAATTGAATTCTCATTCTTATTCGTTGCACCAATATTGTTTGGAATTCACTGTGTATTTGCAGGGTTATCATTTATGACAATGCAGCTTTTAAATGTTAAAATAGGAATGACCTTCTCAGGTGGACTTATAGATTACTTATTATTTGGTGTAATTCCGAATAGAACAGCATGGTGGTTAGTAATCCCCGTAGGTTTAGTATTTGCAGCACTTTACTACTTCGGATTCCGTTTTGCTATTAGAAAATGGAATCTTAAAACTCCAGGACGTGAAGTGGATGATGTTGAAGATACAAGTACTTCAAAAGCTAATCTTAAAGGCCAAGAACATGCAATAGCAGTATTAATTGCTCTTGGTGGGAAAGAAAATATCACTAATTTAGATGCTTGCATTACTCGTTTACGTGTAAGTGTTAAGGATGCTAAAAATGTTAATAAAGCAGAACTTAAGAAACTCGGAGCTGCTGGTGTGCTTGAAGTTGGTGACAGTATTCAAGCAATATTTGGAACAAGAGCAGAACATATAAAAACAGAAATCAAAGAAGTTATAGCTAAAGGATTAGATAAATAATTTTACATTAGACCATCAAAGAGGTGTTAGAAACTTATTTGGTGGTCTTTTTTTATATTTAGTAAAATGAAAATTAAATTATATTTAAAGAGCCACAATTATTCAATCATGAATAATTGTGGCTAAATTGGCATTGTAGTAAATAGAATTAAATACATTTTGATTTATTCTTTGAAGAATTTAATTTAATAGTAAAATGTTTATCTAAATATTTATCCACGCCTTTTTTTTTGCAAAACTTATAAGCGACAATAGTGATATAAGACCATATTGCGGCTATAAACCACCCACCAAGAATATCTGTTGGAAAGTGTGCCCCCACATAAATTCTACTAATTCCTACTAAAATCAGGTATGTTATTATAAGACCACTAATTAAATAAGAAATTTTTTTATTTTTTATTCGCTTAATTAAAAAGTAAATAAGAACGATGCCAATCGCTGTAGAAATAGAAGAATGTCCACTAGGGAAACTATAACCATGAGCTTCAACTAATTTTGTTCCTATGGGTCTATCTATTTTTATTGTATTTTTAAGTACCAAGTTGGTAAAACCAGTAATCCCGATATTAAATGCACAACAAACAGCTTCCAATTTGTTATTCAAAAAATATAATATAATAAAAACCAATAGGCTTATTACAATCTGTAATTCTGGATCGGAAGATTTTGAAATAGTAATATAAAATTGATCCCATCCCAAATTCATGGAATTTGCTAAATAATAAAGCATGCTAATTTAATCATCCTTTCTATAATAAATTGAATCTTGATGTATTTATAAAAATTCGCTTTATACAAAGTATTCAAAATTCCAATTAAGTTTTAATATTTATTGAGTTTTTAACACTAATAATAATTCTTAATATCAATAATATTATATCAAAAGCTACAAATAAAAGATACATTTATATTGTTTGTTAATTATTCTACATCAAATAGTGATTTAATTATTCTAGATATATGGCTAAAGATATCATAAATTAGGATTAATTGTAATAATATATTTCCCGGGAAGTGAAATTTTTTCGTTGCAAATAACAAAAATCTATATGGCCTAATTAATTAGAACCATATAGATTTCTACTAAATTATGATAAATTCAAAAAATGTTTTATTCTGTCATGGTTAGGACTTGAAAACATAAACTCTGGAGTGGAGTTCTCTAGAACCTCTCCGTTTTCCATAAAAATAATTCTATCAGATATCTCCCCTGCAAATAACATTTCATGAGTAACTACTACTAGTGATATTTTTTCAAGAGCAAGACCTCTAATTACTTTTAAAACTTCACTAACTAGTTCAGGGTCTAATGCAGAAGTTGGTTCATCAAATAAAATTAACTCAGGATTCATTGCAAGACATCTGGCAATAGCAATTCTCTGTTTTTGTCCACCAGACAGGGTACAAGGATAAGCATTTATTTTATCCAATAGATCTACTTTTAAAAGTAGTTTTTTTGCAATGTCTATAGCAACTTTTTTATCTATCTTATTTACTATAATAGGGGCTTCAATTATATTTTCTAGAACAGTCTTATGAGGAAATAGATTGAAATTTTGAAAAACCATACCTATTTTTTTAGAAGAATTAATTGATTCAATATTATTAATTTTATTTTTGGCTTCTACAATTGTTATTCCATTAAATTCAATGAGTCCGCTATCCAAATGCTCAAGTCCACTTATACACCTAAGAAGAGTGCTTTTTCCGGAACCAGAAGGACCGATAATAGAGATTACTTCTCCCTTTTTTAGACTTAAAGATACATCTTTTAAAACCTGGATTTTGCCATAATTTTTATTTGCTTTACATATATTGAGTAAATCCATAGTAATACCATCCTTCATTTAACTTTTTGTCATTTATTCATAAATTGAGTATTTCTTTTCAAGTTTTCTAAAAGCCATTACAATCAGCGTTGTAAACATTAAATATATTATTGCGGCAATGAAAAAAGGGGTGATTGTAAAATCTCTAGTTACAACTTCTCTTGCGGCTCTTAGTAAATCTTGCAATCCGATTGCAGCTACTAATGCGGTATCTTTTACTAGAGTAATTGCCTCATTACAAGTGGGAGGAATTATTCGTTTAAAGGCTTGGGGAAGTATTATTTTTGACATAGTTTGTCTATAATTCATGCCCAATACTTTGGCAGCTTCATGTTGACCTTTATCTATAGATTGAATGCCAGATCTGAATATTTCTGTGAAATAAGCTCCATAATTTAAGGAAAAGGTAAGAGCAGCTGCAGTAAAAGGAGAAAATCTGATCCCGATAATAGGTAACCCAAAATATGTGAAGAAAAGTTGGAGGAGCAGTGGAGTACCCCTAAAAAACCAAGTGTAAATGTCCACAATTTTACCAAGTATTTTAAAATTTGAGACTTTAATTAGTGCACCTATTATTCCAAGTGGAATGCAAAAGATTATTGTTGCAAAATACAATTCGATTGTAAATATGCTCCCTTTTAAAATATAAGTTGTAACATCTATAAAATTAGCCAAATATAACACTCCTTTTGAAAAATTGCATGATTATTCTAGGATACTACTTAATCTTTGTATGTAATGTAAGTTTAAGTAGTAACTTGTTATTTATAAATGATGTCTTTGCCGAACCATTTTTGTGATATAGTATTTGCAGTTCCATCACTTTTCATTTGTTGTAGTAATTTATCTATTTCGGCAGTAAGTAAAACATCAGTTTTCCTTATGCCAACGCCATAATCTTCTACGCCTAAATTTTCATTTAGCACTTTGTAATCATCAGGTTTTTTACTAACATAATATCGTCCAACTACTTCGTCTACTATAACAGCATCGATACGACCAGCTTTTAGATCAAGTAGAGCTTCTGTATTGTTTGAATATTTCTTGACCTCTTTTAAAGATTTTGAAAGCAGTGCATCTTTAGCAAGTGCAGTTTCACTGCTGCTACCCATTTGAAGTCCTACAGTTTTAGCATTTAAATCAATATTTTTAGAGATTTTTGATTTACTATTAACAATAATTATTTGTTTATTTTGAAGGTATACCTTAGAAAAAGCAATTTGTTCTTTTCTTTTGTCTGTTATTGTTAATCCATTCCATATAACATCAATGTCCTTATTATTTAAACTTAATACAACACCATCCCATTCAACAGGTTTAAAAGTCACTTTAACACCCATTCGCTTTCCTACTTCTTTAGCCATATCGATGTCGAAACCTACAATTTCACCACTACTATCTCTAAATCCCATTGGTGGGAAATTATCATCAAGACCAACTACTAGTTCTTTTTTTCCTTTTATATCATTTAAAGAGTTATCAGCTTTAGATGAGGTTCCACAGCCAGATAAAATAGCGGTTGTGAGTATAACCACCAGTAATAAGTTAAATTTGATTTTCATTATGAACACTCCTTTATAGATCCTATAAGTTATATTTTACTTTATCGTATTAACTTTGTAAAGCATTAAAGCTAAAATAAATTGATCTGAAATCATGGGGATATAAACAAAATTATTATTTATGTTGCTACTTGACAATAGAAAAACAAGGTGTTATTCTTAGGTTGAAAATTAAATAAATCCTTCAGGGTAGGGTGTAATTCCTAACCGGCGGTATAGCCCGCGAGCCGAGAGGTAGATCTGGTTTAATTCCAGAGCCGACAGTAAAGTCTGGATGAGAGAAGGAGAATATTGATGATAAGTGCAAGAGAGTTTTTATTTATTAACTATAATGGTTAATATAATATTTTTGTATTTTGATCCAACATGTATTTAGAAAGCAGCATCGCTTTTGATGATGATTTAACATCACTGTAGGTGATGATTTAACTAAATACGTAATTAGCTTATTAAGCCCTGAAAACATTGTTTTCAGGGCTTTTATTATTTTATATTATTTTATTAAACTAAGGATAAAAATACTAAGAAAGAGATGACCAGTAAAACTGGCACCATAATTATAAAATTAGGGGTGATAAATTGGACAATTATTATATGAGACGAGCGCTTGAATTATCTAAAAAAGCAGTGGGGTTTGTAAATCCTAATCCACTGGTTGGTGCTGTTATTGTAAAAAATAATAAAATAATTGGAGAGGGATACCATGAATATTTTGGTGGACCGCATGCAGAAGTCAACGCTTTTGCAAATGCGTCGCAAGATGTGGAAGGTGCAACAATATATGTAACTTTAGAGCCTTGTTCACATTTTGGTAAAACGCCTCCTTGTGCAGATGCTATAGTGCGAAATAAAATATCTAAAGTGGTAATCGGAATGATAGATCCTAATCCACTAGTTGCAGGAAAAGGTATAGAAATTCTGAAAAATAATGGAATAGAAGTTATTACAGGTATATTAGATATGGAAATAAAGAAAACTAATGAAATATTTATAAAATATATTTCTGAGAAACTACCATTTTGTATTATGAAAACTGCTATGACACTGGATGGTAAAATAGCAACAGCTATTGGGGAATCTAAGTGGATAAGTAATGAAAAATCTAGAGCTTATGTGCATGAATTAAGGCAAAGAGTAAGTGGAATTATGGTAGGGATTGGAACAGTGCTTAGTGATGACCCAGAACTTACTACAAGAAGAGAAGATAAACTAAGTTTAAACCCAATAAGAATTATTATAGATAGCAAAGCGAGATTACCAATGGACGCAAAGGTGTTAAAATGCGATGAAAAAACAAAAACTATAATAGTTACAACAGAGTTTGCGAAAGAGAGTAAACTTGAAGCTATTAAACAAAAAGGCGTTGAAGTTATTGTAACTCCAAGTAAAAATAATAGGGTAGATTTGAACTATTTAATGAGAGAATTAGGTGGTAAGGGAATAGATAGTATCTTAATTGAAGGTGGAAGCACTTTAAATTATTCGGCCCTTGAGGAAGGTATCGTAGATAAAGTCATTACTTTTATTTCTCCAAAAATATTTGGAGGGACTTCAGGTAAAACTCCAGTAGGAGGCGAGGGGATTAAGCATGTGAAAGATGCTATAAGACTTACGGACACACAGGTAACTAGATTTGATGAAGATATTATGATTGAAGGGTATATAGAAAAGAGCTAAATAAATCAATGTGAATACTAAAATAAAGGAGGTGAATAGATGTTTACAGGGTTAATTGAGGAAATTGGGGAAATAAAGTCAATAGAAAAAGGTGCTAAGTATGGGAAAATTACTATAAAAGCCACAGAGATTATGAATGGCATAAAACTTGGTGATAGTGTTAGTACCAATGGAGTGTGTCTTACCGTAACAGAATTTAATAAAAGTAGCTTTAGTGTAGATGTAATGGCAGAGACTATAAGAAGCAGTAATTTAGGGAAATTGAAACCAGGTTCAAAGGTCAATTTAGAAAGGGCACTTAGGTTAAGTGATAGACTAGGAGGCCATATAGTAAGTGGTCATATTGATGGAACAGGAACTATTATGAATTTAAGTAATGAGGGAAATGCTACTTGGGTGTCTGTTGAAACTTCAAAGGATATATTAAAATATATTGTACATAAAGGTTCAATAGCAATTGATGGAATTAGCTTAACTGTAGCATATGTTGATGAAAATATATTTAAAGTATCAATAATACCTCATACCAAGGGTGAAACTACTTTAGTAATTAAGAAAATTGGAGATGTAGTTAACCTAGAGAATGATATGATGGCAAAATATATTGAGAAATTGATGAAATATGGTAATGAGACAAAAGAAAATAAATCTATTAGTATGGGTTTTCTTGAGAATAATGGATTTGTATAATATAAAATTTTAAAATGTGCAGATTAAACAATTTATAAATAAGGGGTGTAATAATGTATAAATTTAATACTATTGAAGAAGCTTTAGAAGATATTAAAAATGGGAAAATGGTTGTTGTGGTAGATGACGAAGATAGGGAAAATGAGGGAGATATAATAATCGCTGCAGAAATGGCTACTCAGGAAAATATAAACTTTATGGCTAAATATGCACGCGGACTTATATGTATGCCTATAGTTAAAGAAAGATTAGACAAATTAAATATAAATCCAATGGTTTTAAACAATACTGATGCACATGGAACAGCATTTTCTGTGTCGATCGATGCAATAACTACAACTACAGGAATATCTGCAGAAGAAAGAGCTACTACTATATTAAAGGTCTTGGATCCTGATTCAACAGCAAAAGATTTCAATAGACCAGGTCATGTATTTCCACTAGCAGCGAGAGACGGTGGAGTGCTAAATAGGGATGGACATACTGAAGCAGCTGTTGATTTAGCAAGGATTGCTGGACTCTATCCTGCAGGTGTTATTTGTGAAATTATGAATGAAGATGGATCAATGGCAAGGGTGCCAGAACTTATGGAATATGTAGAAAAACACGATTTAAAAATAATTACTATAGTTGATTTAATAGCATATAGAAGAAAAACTGAATGCCTTGTAGAAATGGTTACGCAAGCTGAAATGCCAACTAGATATGGAGATTTTATTATTTATGGATTTGTAAATAAGTTAAATGGAGAACATCATGTGGCACTCGTAAAAGGAGATGTAAGAAAACATGACTCTGTACTTGTAAGGGTACATTCTGAATGTCTTACTGGTGATGCATTAGGATCAAGAAGATGCGATTGTGGAGAACAATATGATGCGGCAATGAAAGCTATATCAAAAGAAGATAGTGGGATTTTGCTTTATATGAGGCAAGAAGGACGTGGCATAGGATTAATTAATAAGTTAAAGGCATATAATCTTCAAGATAAAGGAATGGACACCGCAGAAGCTAATTTAGCTTTAGGATTCCCAGTAGATATGAGAGATTACGGCATTGGAGCTCAGATATTAGAACTTCTAGGTGCTACAAAAATAAGACTTATGACTAACAATCCTAAAAAAATAACAGGAATTTCAGGTTATGGTATTGATATAGTTGAAAGAGTAGCTATTGAGATGAATCATAATGAAAAAGATAGATTTTATTTGAAGACCAAACAAGAAAAAATGGGGCATTTGCTTCATGTAAAATAAATAATTTGCTTGTTTTAAAATAAATATAAGTATTTAATCAAAACAAAAATATAAAATAAATAGGAGGATTTGAAATGAAAGTATATGAAGGTAAATTAATAGCAGAAGGTTTGAAATTTGGGATTATAGTAGCAAGGTTTAATGAGTTTATAGGTGGAAAATTATTATCAGGAGCATTAGATGGTTTAAAACGTCATGGAGTTGACGACAAAAGTGTTGAAATTGCATGGGTTCCCGGTGCTTTTGAGATACCTCTAGTTGCACAAAAGATGGCTAAGTCAGGTAAGTATGATGGTGTTATATGTTTAGGAGCAGTAATAAGAGGTGCTACATCTCATTATGAATTTGTAGCTGGTGAAGTTACTAAAGGAATTGCGGCTGTAACATTACAAACAGGGGTGCCAGTTATTTTTGGAGTACTTACTACTGAAAATATTGAGCAGGCTATAGAAAGAGCTGGGACTAAGGCAGGTAATAAAGGGTATGATGCTGCAGTAACAGCAATAGAAATGGCGAATCTACTTAGAGAAATATAGAGGGATAAAAAAAAGCATGGGATTTCTCCTACGTGCTTGCAAACGAGCTCAAAGCTAGAAATTTCATTAAGAAATTCTAATCTTTTGCTTATATAAAATCGCCTACCTCTGGGTAGTTCTCTGGGGGACATAACAATTATCAATTGTTATGCGCTCACACTCGACGTCCTGTCTCGGGTTCGCTAGACTGGGCCTCTGGGTAGTTCGCTGGGGGAGATAACAATTATTAATTGTTATCTGTCCTGGCAGTCTTACGGCGATTTTATATTCGCAAAAGAAGAATTACTAAATGAAATTTCAATAGCTTCTTCGCTTCGTATTGCAAGTCCTACGGAGAAATCCCATGCTTAATATTAGGTATTATTCTAAGCAAATCTGTGTGAGAGGGTGTTGTTTAGGGAGAGATAACAATTATTAATTGTTAAACATTCTGGCAAGCTTACGAGAATTTTATATTCGCAAAAGAAGAATTACTAAATCAAATTTCAATAGTTTCTACGTTTCGTTTGCAAATCCTGCGGAGAAATCCCATGCTTGATTTTTATATATTATTTTAGTGAATATGGGTGATAGGTTATTGGATAGGTAACAATTATTAAGACGATAATAAACTTGTTATTGATAGAATTATCATCAGAATTATAAAAGTTATAGACAAAATTTTGCCGGAGTTAGCACCATAATTATCATTGTATTTATGACCTAAATAAATCGATATAAAAAATAGAACTATTGAAATAATTGGAACTGGAACTGTTACTCCAATAGCATCTAATATAGATTGTCCAATATTTTTTTCTCCAAGATAAGTAAATGAAAACATTACAGAAAATATAGAGATTATCAATGATAAAGTTCCTATTCCCCATTCTTTCACATTAATATTTTTTGATTTTCCCATATTATCCTCCCTTATTATAATTAATTGTACTTTAAAATTAACTAGCTTTATACAATTATTCTATTGCAACATGTTCCATAAATGTGTCCTTATTCGATTATACAGTATATTAATATAATTATTCAAATATTTAACATAACTTTAGAATCCTTTAATTATTCAAGCAGTATATTAAGGGAATTTGTGAAATAGGGGATTAATTAGGGATTTATAACAATTATTAGTTGTTATACGTCCCTAATTTAATTTCGCCTTGGGGTATACTTATGATATAATAGCCTTATTATTACTAGGGTAGAGGTAACATAAGGGGGTATTACGAGTGGGACTAGGAGATAGTGTGGTTACTATTATATATATTATGATGGGATGTGCTGCTGTTGTTTCTGGATTGAATTTTGAGAAAAAGCAGGGGAAAAAGTATAAGGGTGAGAATTTTAATGAATATATAAAATTAAATAAGATTATATTGATTTTATTGGGAGGGATAATCCTATTTGGTACTTTTCTTGGACAGGGGATACCTTCTTTAAAAGATATTATAACAAATATAACAATTGCAAGTTTATTAGTTATATGGATTATTTATTCAGTGATATCTAAAAAAAGATTTTCAATCAAAAAATAATAAACAAAATAGAAGGTTATTCACTTCTATTTTGTTTATTTTAATTGGTATCCATATTAGATATATTTTAGCGTAAATGTGATATAGTATGAAGTTTCTCCGGGAGTGGCACTAAATAAGAAGAGCAGAAACATTAGAATTCCTTAATGGGATTTCACGTTTCAAGTTCTTATTTCACGTCACGCAGGAGAAACTTCATAGGTCGCACTTTTTTTATTTTAATTTAAGAAAAAATATATTAAGGGGTGCATACTTTATTTCTTCCAGAATGTTTAGCAGAATATAATGCTGTGTCAGCCTGATCAACTAGGGTTTCCAAATCAGATACATTATCAGGGTAAGTAGCTGCACCTATAGAAATAGTAATATTAATTATAGCTTGATCTGGAAGAACAAACTCATGAATTTCTACAGCTAATCTTAAACGCTCCGCAACTTCTATTACTTGTCTACTTGGACAATCTGGTAAGATAACAGAAAATTCTTCTCCACCAATTCTAGATACAATATCAAAACTTCTACTATAGGTAGATAATACTATTCCTAATTCCAGTAATACAGAATCACCTGCTAAATGACCATAAGTGTCATTCACCTTTTTGAAAAAATCTATGTCGATGATTAAAATTGATAAATGTTCATTTTTACTTTTGACATTTACAAATGACTGGTTTAGGGCATTATCAAATTGTCTAACGTTATTTAAACCAGTAAGAAAATCTATAGTTGATTCTTGCTTTAATCTATTAATCAATTTAATTGAAGTATTCATGTAATTTGCGATATAAAATGCAAGAGTTCCAATAATAGAAGAACCTATCCAAAAATAAATAAGGGTATTACGAAGCACTATAAAATCTTTAATAATTAATAAAAATGCAATAGTAATTAGTAAGGAACTAATAATGTTCATATAAATCCATTTTTTTAATCCACTAAGATTTAATTTTGATATAATAGCACAAGCAATAGCGACATTTAACATGTTAACAGATGCTATTATAGCAGGGGTACTCACACCAAAGTAAGTTATTCTAAATAAGGCAATTGTGAGACCGGCAATGATTGATGAAAGTCCACCACCATAAAAAGCGGCCAATAATATTGGAACATGACGAAGATCCATAATAACTTCTGGGTTAATGCGGATAGTAAATAACATTAAGATAATACCTAGTATTCCTTTTGATAAACCAAAGTAAAATTTATCTTTAATAGACACTGATAAGTTCAGAAAATTTCTTTTAAATATTTGACTACTAATAAAAATAAAGGAAATTAGTATTGCAGAGTTAATAAATAAATCTCTCAACATTAGGGAGCTCCTTTCAAAACAAAATGTTTTGAGAATTAAGATTAAAAAACTACTATATATTAGATTATATAGTAGTTTTTTAGGGAATTAAAGCATATTTTATATAAAATGAAAATAAATTAGCATAAATGAGTATATTATATTTTAATGTGCTCTGGACGTAAACTATAAACTACGTCTTTTCTTTCTAGCATTATGCTAATTTTTTCTTTTAATTCATCATCAGCTAAAATGTTTAGGAGAAGTTCCTTAGTGGGGTTTACTGCTGTAGGGTTGCTAATTGCCTTTAACATCGTGTAATCACCTGATGTATCTCCATAAGCATAACTTTGATTTAAATCAATGTTATATTTATCTACAAAAAATTCTATAGCGGCTTTTTTACTAACACTATCCCACATAGGAATAATATCACCAGTGTATTCATTATCTTCATTCAGTGTATATTTTGTTCCTATATAATCATCAAAACCGTATTTTATAGACATTTCGCGAACGAGTTCAATAGGGCTTCCTGATATGGTAATAATTATGTGACCTTGACTCTTATGCCATTTAATTCTATCACGAGTGAAGGTATAAACTCTATCGCCCTTTTGCTTTATAACTTGCCTAGCAATAAACTCAATTTGAGACCTGTGAAGTCCAATTATAGCCTCGGTGTAAATATCAGCCATTTTAAGCAAATAATTATCATAATTCCCTATTCTCTTATCCCATCTAACATAATATGGTTTTACTTCCTTGTACCATCTATCATTTTCGATTATTTCGCTTTTAATTAATTTTTTAAATACCTCTGTCATTAAACTATCTCTGTACAGGGTACCATCAATATCAAAGAAAGCAGCTATTTGTTTTTTCATAAGGGTCACCTCCAACATCAGTATAGTTAAATATGGTATTTTCATAATATAATATAACTAATTATTTAGGAAATATTATTCTTTTCTCCGTGATTATAAAATCCATTGGAACATCATATTCACTGGTAGGAATCTTATCAACTATTTGATAGTCATAGGCTATACCAATAGTTAAAGTATTCTTTGATTTTTCGGGTAAAAATCTATCGTAATAACCGACACCAAAACCTATCCTATTGCAATGAGTATCAAATACTACACCAGGCACTATAATTAATTCTATATCTTTAATATTAAACAGCTTTAGTAAATCATGTTTTGGCTCCATAATGCCAAAGGTAGATTTAGTAAGATCATTTGTAAGGTTATTTATTTTAAATGGTATTATTTTTTTCTCTGAAGGTATGCAATAGGGTGCAACCAATGTTTTACCATTGCCCAGGCACCAATTAGCAATAGGATATGTATCAACCTCTTTATTAAAACTTATGTATAACATGATATTTTTGCAATTTATAAACACAGGTAATTCCATGATTTTGTCTAGTATTTTTTCACTAAAAACACTTACATCCTGAATGTTCATGTTTTTTCTTTGATGAAGTATATCTTTTCTCAAATTTTCTTTAAGATTATTTTCCATAAGTACCCCCAAAAATTTTTACATTATGTAGATAGTAAAATGCTGATTTAGAAAGCACATAAATACTGTAAATTTTAAATTAGTATAACATATGTCTTTTGTATATGCAATTTGTAGAACCGCATATAAGGTCATAATAGAAGCTGTTTAAAGAAATTGTTTATACAATGAAGGAGAAAATTTTCTAATTAAATATTATTATATTAATATTAATAATATTATATGAAAAAGAATGTTAAAGGGTACTAATTAACACCAATTTTGTTCCACTTATAAATGGGTATATTTACAAGCAGATTAACAGAAAAAAACTGACGAAATAAAATTTCATCAGTTTTTGAAGATACATATATTATTTATCATATAAATGACATGCAACAAAATGTTCTGGTTCTATCTCGACCATCTTAGGCCTATTCTCGCGACATATATCCATAGCCTTATTACATCTATCAACAAATTTACATCCAGTAGGAGGGTTTATAGGGCTAGGAACATCACCTTCAAGCATTATTCTCTGCCTAGATTTTTCAATCACTGGGTCAGGTCTAGGAATGGATGAGAGCAATGCCTGAGTATAAGGGTGAAGCGGTTTGTCGTATAAAACACTACTTTTAGCAAGTTCTGCTAGGGAACCAAGATACATTACACAAACTCTGTCTGAAATATATCTAACCATTGAAAGATCATGGGCAATAAACAAGAATGTTAAACCATAATCTGTTTGTAGTTCCTGAAGTAAATTTACTACTTGAGCTTGAACAGAAACATCTAAGGCTGATATAGGTTCATCGCATACTATAAAATCAGGATCTACTGCAAGTGCACGAGCTATTCCTATTCTTTGCCTCTGTCCACCACTAAATTCGTGTGGAAATCTGTTTGCATGTTCCTTATTAAGTCCAACTAATTCTAGAAGATCATCAATTCTTTTCTTTCGTTCTTTTCCACGACTAAGATTATGAATATCAATACCTTCTGCAATAATATCAGATACAAGCATCCTAGGGTTTAAAGAAGCATAAGGGTCTTGAAAAATCATTTGTGCACGTCTATTATATAACTTTAAAGATTTCCCTTTTAGAGAATGAATAGATTTACCTTCAAACTCAACAGTACCTCCTGTAGCTTTATAAATTCCTAAAATTGTTCTCCCACATGTTGATTTTCCACAACCTGATTCTCCTACGAGGCCAAGTGTCTCGCCTTTATAAATATCAAAACTTACATCATCAACAGCCTTCAAATATTGGTTTTTTCCAACATAAAAGTATTTTTTTAAATTTTTCACACTAAGTAATATTTCTTTTTTATTTTCTTCAATCATTTTAAACTTCACCTCTCTTTTCAATAGCCTCAGCAGATTTTATTAAAAGACTAGGTGTGTCAACTTCTGGAGCATCAGGATGACTTAACCAACAAGCAGATCCATGCGAATCACTAATAACAAAAGATGGAGGCATTTTTTCTCTGCAAATTTTCATCGAATATTCACATCTATCTGCAAATGGGCATCCAATGGGAGGAGCAAATAAATCGGGTGGTGTTCCTTCTATAGATGATAATTTATTTCCAGTTTTAACAATGTCGACTCTTGGTACTGAACTTAAAAGTCCCCATGTATATGGATGTTTTGGATTATAATACAATTCATTAGTACTTGCATACTCTACGATTTTTCCACCATACATAACTACTACTCTATGTGAAATATTAGCAACAACTCCCAAATCGTGAGTAATAATTATAATAGAGGTATTTATTGTCTTTTGTAAATTTTTCATTAATTCCAGTATTTGAGCTTGAATTGTTACATCTAGTGCAGTTGTAGGTTCATCAGCAATAAGTAGTTGTGGATTAGATACTAAAGCAATTGCAATCATAGCACGCTGGCGCATTCCACCAGAAAACTGATGGGGGTAATCATTAATCCTTTCTTTTGCATTTGGTATTTGAACAAGCTTTAACATATCAAGGGCTACATTTGCTGCTTCTTCTTTTGTAAGATTGCTTTTATGACTCCGAAGCCCTTCTAATATTTGTTTTCCAATTGTCATGGTAGGATTAAGAGAGGTCATTGGGTCCTGAAATATCATACCAATCTGTTTACCTCTAATTTCCATCATTTCTTTTTTGGATTTAGCAATTATATCTTCACCATTAAAAATAATTTTACCATTTTTAAAACGTGCAGGTGGTTCAGGGTTTAATCTCATTATAGATTTTGCAGTTACAGATTTACCACAACCAGACTCTCCAACAATAGCTAAAGTCTCACCTTCAAATAATTCAAAGGAAACACCACGAACTGCTTGAATCTCGCCAGCATATGTATCAAAAGAAACCTGTAGATCTTCTACTTCTAATATCTTTTTTTTCAAGTGAGTAACCTCCTATTTCCTAAGTTTAGGGTCAAGCGCATCTCTTAGACCATCACCAAGTATATTGAATGCAAGCATAATTAAGCATAGTACAACTGATGGTATTATAAGTAAATGAGGATATTGATAAAAAATCTTTGCTCCATCATTAACTAGAACTCCAAGGGAAGCATATGGTGCTGGTACGCCGAGCCCTATGAAGCTTAAAAATGCTTCAGCAAAAATCATTCTTGGAATCATCATAGTCATATTAACTATTATTGGACCCATACAATTTGGTATCAAATGCTTGAAAATTACTCTGTTTGCATCAGCACCTAGGGTTTGTGAGGCTAGTACATATTCACTGTGTTTTAGTCTTAATACTTCTCCACGAACCAAAATTGCAGTTCCCATCCAACCTGTAAACGCCAGAACAAGGGTAATGGTTGTAATCCCCCTTGGCATTACAATTGACAGTAACATAATATATAGCATATCTGGAATTACCATAAGAATTTCAATTATTCTCATCATTATATTATCAGCTGATCCACCAATGTATCCAGATATTCCTCCATAAACAACACCAAATAGGCCTGTAAATAAAACAGATATGAATGCAATTAAGAAAGAAACTCTTGAGCCTTCCCATAATCTAGTCCACAAATCACGGCCGAGATCATCAGTTCCAAGCCAATATGTGCTGTTGAATTTTTTTACTCCAATGGTTTCTATAATTAAATTTTTTCCGCTTTTTTTGAAAGTAACTCCCCTAAAACTTGGGTCTGATTTTAAGAGCTTTTCTCCTTCAGCATTTAGTTTTGTGATAATTGAATCCCAAGTATCAGATGTGGTTGTTTGTATCTCTAGCTTATATTCCTTTTGGTCTCCTTGATAGGATTCCTCAGATTTATCGCCAATACTAAAGCCTAATTTTCCAGATTGCTCCTTAAGTTCAACATTTTTAAATTGCAATTCAGTTTTTCTAAGATTAGGTTTATATTTTTTATAGCTAAACACGGAGTTAGAAGATAACTTTAAACTTCTCTGATTTGAGAGAATAGAAGTTTGGTCTTGTAGTTTTATATTTTGATTTCGATAAGTATGTCCATAAAGGCCTTTTGAAATCATAGGGCCAATAATTGCCATAATAATTAATATAACTAAAATCCAAAAAGATATTATGGATGGTTTATTCTTTTTTAGTCTTCTAAAGGCATCCTCTAAATATGACATACTTGGGCGCTTGATATTCTGAGCAGCTTCGAGATTTTTACCAACAAGTTCGAATTGCTCCTTTTCAATTTTATCCATTTATCTATTCGCCACCTTTACTTGATATTTTAAGTCTTGGGTCAATAAATCCATATGCTATATCAACCAAAAGAAGGGATAATATTATTAGCACTGCATAGAATAGTGTTATACCCATAGTCATAGAATAGTCTTGGTCTGTTATGGTGGATACAAAATACCCTCCAAGTCCTGCAACTGCAAAAACATTTTCTATAACAATAGATCCTGTTATAATAGCCGCAAATGATGGTCCAAGAACTGATACAACTGGCATTATAGCATTACGAATTACATGACTCCATACAATTTTAGAAGTTGAAAGACCTTTAGATTTTGCGGTCTGTATATAATCTTGCCCAAGTACCTCAAGTGTTGTTGAGCGCATTAATCTAGCTACGAAAGCCAGTGTTCCAAGTCCTAAAGTAAAGGATGGTAAAATCATTGAAAGTTGACTATCAGTTACGGTAACAGGAAGCCAACCTAAGGTTACGCCAAAATAATAGGCTAGTAGCGGCCCCATTACAATACTGGGAACAGATACACCTATTATGGAAATAAAGATTATAACATAATCTGGCGCCTTTTGATGTCTTAATGCTGCTATTACGCCAAAAAGTACTCCAAAGAAAGCTGAATATGCCATAGCTCTCCATCCTAAAGCAAAAGATTTAGGGAAACTATTTTTTATTACCTGAGATACTGGGCGATTAACATATCTGTAAGAAAGTCCAAGATCTCCATGAACTAAGTTGTTCATATATTTAAAATATTGCTGCGAAATAGGCAAATCCAATCCATATTTCTGTAATAAAGCTTGTCTTAATTCTGGTTTTAGCTTTGGATTGTGAAAAGGGTCTCCAGGCAGGGCTTTCATTAATGCAAAAGTTATAGTTGATATGCATAATATTGTAATTATTGCAAAAAATACTCTTTTTATAATAAACTTAACCATTGTTTACCTCCTATGTATAAAAATTCTTTGAAGTGCTATTTAATAGAAGAAAAGGTATACGTTAAAATAACATATACCCTACCTTATTTATGAATAACTTAAATTAAATTTATTTAGCTGTCTCAGCAGATTTAGCAGTCATATCTACACTAGCCCAATAGAAGTCTGTAGCAGGGCCTGCGCCTCTGTTAACAACTCCAGTTAAGTAATTTTTAAATGTCCAATGAGCTACTCTGAAATATTTAGGTGCAACAACCATATCAGTCATTAACAATTTTTCAGCTTCATATAAATATCCCATTCTCTTTGTTTTGTCTGCTTCTGCTTTAGCATCTTTGATTAATTTATCATATACTGGATTATTATATTTACCATAGTTATTTCCATTTGTTGATTCAAATAAATCTAAATATGTCATTGGGTCTACATAATCTGGTCCCCAACCACTAGCACAAATACCAAAGTTTCCAGCCTTAAGTCTTGTTAATTTATCGCCCCATGCAACTGGTACAAGATTGATATCAATTCCAACAGCTTTTAAATCTGATTGCATTTTTTCGCCTTGCTTAGTACTAATATCAGATTGATCTATTAAAACATCTTGAGGTGGTAATTTAGTAAGTCCTAATTCTTTAAGTCCAAGTGCTAAAGCTTCTTTAGCTTTTGCTGGTTGATTATCTTCAATTAAAGCCTTGCCATTCTCATCACGGAAAGTTTTACTAAGACCTGGGAAGAAATCTGGAACAACTGCAAGTGCAGCCATATCTCCTTGTGAAACATTTTCAACGAGTCCCTTACGATCCATAGCGAGTGATATAGCTTTTCTTATATTCTTATTAGATGTTATTTTATTAGTAAATTGATTAAATTCAAGATAGAATACTGTGTAATCTGGCATATCAATTAAATCTTGAAGTTTGTATTGATCAAGTACTGCTTTATCTTGGAATGTCTTCAAATCATTAGCTTGAATTGCTGAACCATCTAAAGCACCTGTCTTTAAAAGGTTTGTTCTTGTAGCAACATCATTAACAACTTTTAAATTGATTGTATCAATTTTTATATTTGCTTTATTCCAATAGTTAGGATTTTTTTGTAATGTAAAGCTATCTTTATGTTTCCATTCTTTAATTACCCATGGGCCATTACTATTAAGTCCTGGAGCTTCAAGAGCATAATCTGTCTTATGAGCAGTATAAAAAGCTTCATTTACAGGGAAATAAACAGGATTAGCAGTTAATCCTACAAAGTATGGGCATACTTTTGAAAGTTTAACTTCGATATTTCCGTTTACATCTTTGATTCCTACTTTTGCCCATAAATCTTTTTTCTGTGTATCATATGTTGCTTTGTCAGCAGCTGGCATTAATTTTAAAGCAGCAGCAACCTTTGAAGCAGCAGCTGTTTTTTTAGCTTCATCTTTTTCAGCATCTCTAGCATCTAGTAAAGTTTTAAATGCAGCATTTTTTGAAGCATAAAATGATTCACTAGTAAGAGCTGCATACTCTGGAGCGCCTACAATGTAATCTGTGATCATAAATGAGTATGGGCTGTTTCCATCAAGTGCTAGTTTCCATCCGAAGAAGAAATCTTTAGCAGTAACTGCTGTTCCATCAACCCATTTTGCACTTTTGTTAAGTTCAAAAGTGTAAGTATTTGTTGCGGCATCTAATGTCCATTTTGAAGCAACACCTGGATCGTATTTACCTTCTTCTTTACCATAACGTACTAAACCTTCGATGAACATATTTGCAATTTGCATGTCCAACGCCCCACTTATTTGTTGTGCGTCCAAGGTTTCTGGTTCATCTGAAGAATAATAATTTAAAACTTGTGGCGTTGCAACTTTCGCCACCTCAGCTTTTTTTGCGCATCCAGCAAGTATACCTGTAGATACGAACATAGCCACTACTAATGAAGCAACTAACTTTTTCCTTTTCATTACATAACCCCCCCTAATTAATCAATGGAAAACTTTTGTTTCCCTTTAATGTATATAAACATCAGACAGCAATTTTGCAAATGCCTCCTGAAAATTTATTATGATAGTAGAAAATACTGAATAAAAATTCATGTTATTTAGACTTAATAATTAGATTTTTAATTGTTAAGAGACATTTACAATTAAACTCTATTAAGAAAAGCCAATTTCTTTTTTTTTAATGCTACCATTAAAACCTTTCAGTGTCAATCGTTAGAGCAACTTTCATAAAAATAAATGTTTATAAGAATATACTGTCATTTGACGGAGTCGAGATAAAAATTATTAATTTGATTAATTTTAATTTTTATATTCCTAAGTATATTGTTAAAAAATACTAAATGAGACAAAAAAACATAAATTATTTTAAAAAAAACAACAAATTTATTCTAATTATGCAATAAAGATTTCATAATACAATATATATTGTATTATTATTGTTCATTTTCTCAATATTCTCATAATATTGTTTATTATTTAGTTACTATTATAGTACATTAAAAATTATAAAAAGGGAAATCTATAACTGTAATAGAGCGATGCGGTGGTGTTAAAAACTACTAAGTGTCCATATGATTAAATAGGGAGGAATATTCATGAATTATTCGAAAATAAAAGAAGTTAATGGAATAGAACACGTTGGTGATGTGCCAAGTGCAAAGAAAGGAATTGTAGATTTTCTTTCTGGTGAGGATAGATATAAAGACTCAGTGCCACAAGATAGGCTTAATTCCTATAAAAAAGGACGCGAAATAGCAGTAGAAATTGAGAATATTTTAAATGGAGATCAAAGGGCTTATTAGAATTATATTTATTTGAGATTGCTGGAAATTGGGTACAGAATTTTAATTCTGTACCCTCATTATTTACATATATTGTAAATATAACTTTTATAGGTTATTTAATAATGAAATTTAATTTGAGAAAGTGTAAAAGATAGAAGAATAACGTCTAACTTTGCTTGCGATTTTATGAAAAATTTGATAAAATATAAATAATTGTAAATAACTATTTATATTCTATATTTTATTAGTTGTATGATATATTTATTGAAGGTTTTAAAATAAAAAACAAAGGAGAAAAAACGGATATTGAAGTATAGGTTTTGAGTTAAACCTATAAGTAGATTTTGGTTGGAATCTCATATGACTCAAGTAATGGAGCGAAGGTTATTTCAATTGTATATGTGATATAATATATTCAAAAACAATTTAGAGGTGGCGGGGAAACATGAAAAATTCACGTAAAACATTGTTCATACTTTTAATATTATCTATTTCAATATTCTTATCATCTTGCGGTGCCAAGGTGGGTACCAATACCACTACCACTACCACTACCAAAACTAGTACTAAAGCAACTAGTACTGATCCTGTTCAGAAAGAGACATATATGATGGGGACAATTATCCAATTAAAGGTATATGGCGAAAATGCACAAATAGCAGTAGAAAAATCAGAAAAAAGAATAAAAGAGATAGAAGACAAAATGTCTGTAAATATTAAAACCTCTGAAATTAGCCAATTAAATGCTAAAGCTGGTATTTCAGGACAAAAGCTAAGTCCGGATACATATTCAGTAATACAAAAGGCAATTAAATATAGTAAATTATCTGGAGGCGCACTTGATATAACAATAGAACCAATTGTTAAGTTATGGGGGATAGGTACAGATAAAGAAAGGGTTCCATCTAAAAGTGAAATTAGTGAAAAATTAAAGCTAGTAAACGATAATGATATTATTTTAGATGATAAAAACTCTACAGTAAAGTTAAAGAGAGTAAATCAGGCTATAGACTTGGGTGCAATAGCAAAAGGTTATACAGCTGATGAGGTAAAGAAAATTTTATTAGAGAATAAGGTTAAAAGTGCTCTTATAAATTTAGGTGGTAATGTTTATGCTGTTGGAAGTAAGATAGATGGAACTGACTGGACTATAGGAATACAGAATCCATTAAGTACACGTGGAGAGTATTTAGGAACAGTTAGTTTTAGTGACAAATCTGTTGTTACATCAGGTAATTATGAAAGATATTTTATTAAGGATGGGATACGTTATCATCATATATTTGATCCGACTACTGGGTATCCAGCAGAAAAAGGTCTTATAAGTACAACTATAGTGTCAAATACTTCAATTGATGGAGATGCACTATCTACAAGTACTTACATATTAGGCCTTGATAAAGGGATGAAATTAGTAGAGTCTATTAAGGGTGTAGAGGCTATTTTTATTACCAAGGATAAGAAGATATATGTTACTCCAGGGCTTCAAGATAGTTTCAATTTAACGAATAAGGAGTTCACTTATGAAAAAGGGAGATAAGATAGTTGGAATAATACTTGTAGTTGTTGTTATAATATCCCTAGGTGCTACAGCGATATACAAAGCTGCTATTAAAGGAACACAAAATATCGCAGTTCTTAAGCGTGAGGGCACAGTGCTTAAGACTATTGATTTAAATAAGGTTGTAAAACCAGAAGAATTTACTATAAAAACCGCTGATGGCCATTATAATACTATATTGGTTAATCATAATTATATTAAGATAGTAGATGCTGATTGTCTACATCAAGAGTGTGTTAAAAGTGGAGCTATTTCAGAGCCGGGTCAGATGATTGTATGTTTACCAGATAAACTTATAATTACAATTGAAGGACAAGCTGATACAAAGGTTGATAGTGGTACATTTTAAAATTTAATAAATGTAGGTGAAAATATGACAAAAACTAAAAAGATGGTTTTACTTAGTATGTTAGTTGCGATGGCTTTAGTTATTTTTTTGATTGAGGCTCAAATTCCTGTAATAGCTCCAGGTATAAAGTTAGGACTTGCTAATTCTATATCATTACTAGCATTAATTTTATTCGGGTGGAAAGAAGCGTTTTTGATAATGATTATAAGAACCTTCTTAGGTTCTATGTTTGGAGGCGGGCTGCCAGCTTTTATGTTTAGCCTTGCAGGTGGAGTGCTAAGTAATCTAGTAATGGTATTACTTTACAAGTATTTTAAGAATGTATTGAGCATACCAATAATCAGCGTTTGTGGATCTATTTTTCACAATATTGGTCAATTACTTGTAATGGCCTTCATAATGAATAGTTTAAACATAATTCTTTATTTACCAGTATTACTAATTGCGGCTATTGTTACAGGGTACTTTATTGGGATTTTGGCTAGTGCATTAAAAAATAAACTAGATAAGATATTAACGCGGATATAGATTTCTCCAGCGGTGGCTTGCAATAAGAGCTCGGGACTGGAAATTTAATTAAGGAATTCTAATCTTTTGCTTATATAAAATACCCTAGCGCTCACACTCGACGTCCTGTCTCGGGTTCGCTAGCCTGCCGTCCTGGCAGGCTTACGGGTATTTTATAGTCGCAAAAGAAGAATTACTAAATTAAATTTCAATAGTCCTTTCGCTTCTTATTGCAAGGTCACTGTGGAGAAATTTATATCCTAGTGTTATGTGGTGAAGAGATAAAGAGACGAAGAGAGAAAAGTAAGGGAAATCAAAAGAAGAATTACTAAATAGAATTTCAATAGTCCTTTCGCTTCTTATTGCAAGGTCACTATGGAGAAGTTTATATCCTAGTGTTATGTGGTGAAGAGACAGAAAAGCATGGAAAAGCAAAATATGAATTTCTAAATGAGATTTCGTAATGTTAGGTTAAGGATATAAAAGATGGGCAGAAGGGTTAATATAACTTCTGCTCATCTTTTATTATTAGTTAATCATTTTTTTTCATAAGTCCTATGATTGTATATATTAGTCCGATTATAATAAAGAATATAAACATTAGATATGTAAATGAGTGTTTATATTCTCCAAATGTATTTAAGGTGAGTTCCAAATTACCTATTGCCACGCCTAATACGCCACTAATTAAGAAACTAGTTCCAGCAATTATTTCTTTTATCCCTTTCATAAAAAACCTTCAATTATTTAATAATTTATATAAAGTTAGCACAACTACAAATAAAAAATACCGCACTAATTATAATTTTAATTAGTACGGTATTTTTATGTTATTTCATCAAGATATTTTAAAATAAACCCAATTGATTTTAAAGTTTAGTTACATCATCTTTTGCTGTTATAATAGTAGCCTGACTAGTTTCTTCTGGAGCTTTGCTAGCTTCTACAGGAGGTTTTACTTCTACAACAGGTTTGCTAGGCGCTGGATGAGCTTTTAATGGCTTAGCAATAGCTTTTGTAGGACACTTTGTAGCACATAGTCCACATTGTATACATTTCTCAAAGTCTATTGTAGCTAAGTTTTTAACCATAGTAATTGCCTGAGTTGGACAAACTTTTACACACATTTGGCAAGCGATACATCCAACTGAGCAGTTATCTTTTACTGCTTTACCTTTTGATTTTGAGTTACATTCAACAAGTACTTCTTGATCTGCTGGAACGAATTCTATTAAATCCTTAGGGCATATTTCAATACATGCACCACAAGCAACGCAATTATCTTTGTATACTACAGCAACACCATCAATGATGTGAAGGGCATTAAACTCGCAAGCCCTTACACAACTTGCAAAACCTAAACAACCATCTGAGCAAGCTTTAGGACCACCACCAGGAGCAATAACTGCTTGGCGGCAATCTTTGACTCCATCATATATATTTTTCTCTTTAGAAACGTTACAAGTTCCTTTACATTTAACAAAGGCAACTTGTGGGTTTGCAGTTTCAACGGATACTCCCATTATTTCACCTAGTTTTTCAGCGACAGAACTTCCACCTACAGAACATAAATTTAGGGGTACACCTCCTTCAACTACAGCTGCTGCATAAGCATCACAACCGGCAAATCCACATGCACCGCAATTTGCACTAGGTAATGCTTCTCTAACTAGTGGTACTTTAGGATCAACTGGTACATGAAATTTTTTGTTAGCATAACCAAGTACTACTCCAAATACAAGTCCCATACCGCCAATGCTTATTACTGGGTATATTAAATTATTTATATCCATTTAAATACCCCCTAATTTTAAACCGCTAAAGCCTAAAAATGCGATAGCCATGAGGCCAGCTGTAACTAATGAAATAGGTAAACCTCTAAAGCATAAAGGCATATTGTCACTCTCTTCCATTCGTTCTCTTAGACCTGAAAGAAGTACAATTGCAAGCATGTACCCAAGAGCAGCTCCAAGAGCATTAACCATTGATTCTATTAGGTTATATTTTTCACCTATATTTATAACTGCCATACCAAGAAGGGCACAGTTAGTTGTTATTAAGGGAAGATATATTCCTAGAGCCTTATAGAGACTTGGCTGAGTTTTTTTAATAACCATCTCAACAAATTGCACGAGTGCTGCAATAACTAGAACAAAGGCTAGTGTTGATAAATAGGTTATGTGCAAAGGAACTAAAATCCAGTTGTAGACTCCATAAGTCATGAATGATGCTATGAACATAACGAATACTACGGCAAGACCCATACCTTTTGCAGTTTCTGTTTTCTTAGAAACTCCAAGAAAAGAACAGACTCCAAGGAATTTAACTAATAAAAAGTTATTTATTAAAAATGCACTTATAAAAATTGAAAAAAGTTTCATTTCCATCCACCTTTCTTTACAAAGTTAAAAAATTATTTTTTGCAACTATGAGCACAAGAGCCACAGCCAGTACATTCACCGGTTTCTTCATTAATTTCATGAAAATGTGCAATTTTATTATTAACTTCATTTGTTTGATTGATTGCTTTTTGATTTAATAAAGCCATTATAATACCGAGTGTAATAAATGCACCAGGTGCTAAAACCATCATTATAGCCGGCTCAAATGAGCTTCCTAGTATTTTAAATCCAAAGATTGCTCCAGCTCCTAGTAATTCTCTTATTGCTCCTAGAATTATTAATGCTACTGTAAAACCAAGTCCCATTCCTATAGCATCATAAACTGAAGGAAGTACTTTATTTTTTGATGCATAAGCTTCAGCACGTCCTAGAATTACACAGTTAACAACTATAAGTGGAATAAAAATTCCTAAAGATTTATAGAGGGTTGGTACAAAGCCTTGTAATAAAAACTGTATTAATGTAACGAAAGCAGCTATTATTGTAATGTAAGCAGGTATACGAACCTTTTCAGGAATTACTTTTCTTAATACTGATATAAAAAGATTTGAACCAATTAACACTGCGGTTGAAGCAAGTCCCATACCTATAGCATTTTCTACACTGGTTGTTACAGCTAGCGTAGGACATGTAGCAAGAACTTGTACAAAAAGTGGATTCTCGGTTACTATACCATTTCTTAATCTCTCAGAAAATGAACTCATTATTAATTAGCTCCTTTCAATGAAGAGTTGTAAAAATCAATAGCATCGTTAACACCAAGTGTTACAGCTTTTGATGTTATAGTTGCACCTGTAATAGCTTGTATTTGATTGTCCTTTGAAGGAGCTACTTTTACAACTTCTAATTTCTCTTTTATAGGTTTATTTTTAAATTGACCTGAAAATTCAGGATTTGGAGCATTAGCACCAAGACCAGGGGTTTCAGTGTGAGATAAAATTTTAATTCCAGTAACTTTTCCAGCACTAGATATTCCAACCATTATTTCTACTGGGCCACCGTATCCTTTTGGAGCAACTTTTAAAGCATAACCAGTTACTTCGCTACCCTTCATTCCGGAATTAACCTCTGTGACTTTCTCATTAACTTTTACATCAGATTTTATAAACTTATCCGCAGTTGGTAATATTTCTTTCATAGCATCTTGTCTATTAGTTTCAATGGAAGCTGCAATAGGTGCTTTAGTTATTTCAAATGCGCCACCTAGCAACAATCCTGCAATGCCTGTAATTAAAAGTAAAATTAAACCTAGTTTTATATTTTCTTTCAATTATTTCACCTCCCCAAAAATACGTGGAGCAGTAAATTTATCAATGAATGGAACAAATAAGCTCATTATTAATATAGAGTAAGATACGCCTTCAGCATAACCACCATACAAACGTATTATTGTGGTTAAAACTCCACATCCAACTCCAAAGATAAGTTGTCCTCTTTTTGTCATTGGCGAAGTGGTATAATCAGTTGCCATAAATATAGCACCAATCATTAATCCTCCGGCACATATTTCATATAATGCATTTCCAGTCATTAAACCATCTCTGCCTAATATAAGTGTTAAAATAAATACACTACCAATAAACGCTACTGGTGTATGCCATGTTATTATTTTTTTATATAGTAGATATGCTCCACCAATCAATAAGGCAAGCACAGAAGTTTCACCTATACATCCACCTACATTACCAATAAAGACGTTCATTAGACTAGGCAAATTGCTGCCACCTTCTTTAAGTATTCCAAGTGCTGTAGCAGATGAAACACCATCAACAGTAAAATTAGTCATGTGAACCGGCCAAGAAGCAAGTAAAAATGCTCTTGCAGCTAGTGCTGGATTCATTATATTTTGCCCAATTCCACCAAAAAATTGTTTTACAATAATTATTGCGAAAAAACCACCAATTGCAGGGAGCCACAGTGGAACAGAAGCAGGAAGATTAAAAGCAAGTAATAAACCAGTTACAACAGCGCTAAGGTCTCCTATTGTAATTTTTTTATGAGTAAGCTTTTGCCATAATGCTTCTCCTGCAATGCATGATAGCACCGCTACTAACGTAACTAAAAATGCTTTCATTCCGAAAAAATATATTCCAGCAAAGGTAGCAGGTATTAATGCTATTATTACGTCTCTCATTATGCCCTGCACAGAATCGTTTGATTTTACGTGTGGGGATGAAGATACTGTATACATATAAGTCACCTCTATCTATTTTTTTCTTCTATTAATATTTACTGTTCGTTTACCTTCGCGACATGTTTGAGTTAAATGACGTTTTGCTGGACATACATAAGAGCAACAAGCACACTCAATGCAATCCATACCATGAAATGCTTCAAATTCCTCATATTTACCACCTAAAACTAAATGATTTAATTTTGTAGGGTTTAAAAACATAGGACAAACACTCATACATTTTCCACATCTTATGCAGCTAGATTCCTCTTCTAATTTAGCTTCATTTTTTGTTAAACAAAGAATCCCCGAGGTTCCTTTAATTACAGGAATATCTAAGGAACTTAAAGCCATTCCCATCATAGGTCCACCTGAAATTACTTTAACTGGTTCTTCTTTAAATCCACCAGCAGCTTCGATAACTTCGTTTATAGAAGTCCCAAATTTTACTCTTAAATTCAATGGTTCTTTAATTGCCTCTCCAGTTACAGTTAGAACTCTAGCTATAAGTGGTTTACCGTTTACTACAGCATTATAAATTTCAAACGCAGAATCTACATTTTGGACTATGCATCCGACATCAGCAGGAAGTTTTCCAGAAGATAATTCACGACCGGTAATTGCAAAAATTAATTGTTTTTCTGCTCCTTGAGGGTATTTTGTAGTAAGTGGAGTAATTTGTATATTAGATATGTTTGCTGAAGCCTTTTGCATAGCCTCAATTGCTTCAGGCTTATTATCTTCTATTCCAATATAACCCTTTACACCAGGGAACATTTGAAGAATAATTTTTAAGCCTGTAACGATTTCAGTAGATTTTTCAAGCATCATTCTGTAATCGCAGGTTAAATATGGTTCACACTCTGCAGCATTTACTATAATGGTGTCGATGTTTTTTTCAGCAGGGGGGTTAAGCTTAATATGAGTTGGAAAACCTGCTCCACCCATACCTACAATACCAGCTTCTTTAATGATAGCTAGTAGTTCGGTTTTTGACAATTTTTCATAATCACTGTGCGGTGTTAAAGTTTGTACTTCTTCATAATTATTGTCGTTTTCTACAATAATAGACAAAACCATGGTACCATTACTATGAAGTCGTGGGGCTACATCTTTTACAGTTCCAGATACACTTGAATATATTGGTGCGGATACAAAGGCTTTTGATTCACCTATTTTTTGTCCAACAAGTACCCTATCACCTTTTTTTACTAATGGATCACATGGCGCTCCTATATGTTGTTGCATAGGAAATACTAAGTCGCCTTTTGGAATCAAATCTTGAATAGCTTTGTTCATACTTAAGTCTTTTTTACCACTCGGGTGAATGCCTTTTTTGAAAGTCAAAAGTCCCATAATAAACCTCCTTGTAGTTCTTTTCGAGCATAAAAATATAAATATTTATGCTCCGTAATTGTTCTATAGGGTAGATAAGAACAATTAATTCATAACTACCCTATAGAACAATTTGTGTAAAAACATTTTGTATTAAAACATTTTATACCTATTATAGAAAGCATTGTAAAATTAGTATAAAATTTTGTCGCAGTTGCATATAAAATAAATTATACTATACATATTACACCCTTTGTATATATAATAGTATAGTTTTTATGAAAAAAGATTTCCTAAATGAAAAGTAGTTTTTTTGACAATGTTTTATATTGTAAAATGATTTTTTAAAAATATATTATAATGAAAAAAAAGTGTTTAGTATGGTATAATTATTATGAATAAAAAGAACTATATTTACGAGAAAACACAATTGAAAAGGTAAGGTGAATATGGAAAAGAATAGCTTAAATAATTTGGAGATTAATAGTATAAATTTAGACATAAATGAAGATATCATAAGTAGTTTGAAAACAGAAATTTGTAAAAGAACAGAATTTAAATATAATTCCAATGTGGTTACTATACCTAAGTATTTTTATAGGTTTATAGGTATTAAAAATAATGAGAAAGATTATTATGAGAACCTATATAATGTGGATAAGGAATTAAAGAAAATAGGATTATGTTACATTCGATTTAGCGAGGGCCTAGATAAAAATATTGGTATAAAACTTCAAAATGTGCTAAATGATATTTGGGGTAAAGTAATACTTACTGAAGTTTTAGATGTTTCTCTAATTATAAATCTAATAAGCGACAATAACCTTTTTCCAAATTTAACAAACAAAGTTTTATTGCAGCAAATTAAAAATAATTTGAAGGGATTGATAGAATATTATATTAAAAGTAATGAAACAAGTAATAATAATAATATTAAAATTATTATAAATTATCTTGTTCATTGGGTAAATATTTATTCTAAAGAGTTGTTTGAAAAATTTGATTACATTAATATTAATCCTAAAGTAATGTTTTATGGAAACATATCAAAAGAAGAGGTTTTTTATTTGATATTATTATCAACCTTAGGTTGTGATATTATATACTTTAACCCTGAAAATTCAGGGTCATTTTATGAAATTGATAAATACAATGCTTTTTCTAAGGAAATTGTTTATGATTTTAAGGCTGAAATAAAGCCTTTCCCCACTAATATGGAAGATAGAATTAAGACAACTGCTTATAGTGCTAAGGAAGAGCTTAATAAAACTTTGTTTACGGATGATTCAGGGTTCTATAGACCTTGGCAGTTTGCAGATTATGATTTAGAGGTAGTTACCCTTAATACTACTTATGAAGAAATATATATATGGATTAAAGAAAAAGCACATTTAAGGGAAGGTTTTAATGTTAAGGGTTCGACTGTAGTTGTGTCTAATATTTTTTCTAAAGTGTGTGGGACACATGAAAATATTGACAATTATTGGAAAGAAATTAATGAAGCTATAACCGGAAAGTTTACTAAATTTTACAAAGAATTACCCATAATAAATGCTGTGCATTTGGAATATGGAAAGTTTAATCAAATATACCCGAATAATGTTTTTTCAAATTTTGATACTCTGGAAATGATTAATTCACCTTGGTGGAAATACAAGGAGCTCAGGTCTGGGCTTCAAAAAAATATTGCTGAAAAAATTAAAGCACTATGCTTAAATCCTATAATAATAAATGTTGAGAAGGAAGATTTAAGAGATTTACAAGTGGATATTTTTTCTGTATTAATTAATTTAGACAGGCCAATACTTGAATTACTACAAGCATTTGATTACCCAGAAGAAGTTCCGAAGATTATAATTTACAATAATGAACAAAATGGCAAATTGTCTTTTGAAGATTGTATAATGATTACATTTTTGGATTCTATGGGAATAGACATTATTATTTACAATCCTTCAGGATATAATGACATAGAGAACTTTATTAATCCAGATCAATATGACATTCACAGATTAGAAAATGTTAGTTTTAAGTTGCAGTTTAAAAAAAATACAGAGAAGAAAAAAGGATTTTTTAAAAATTTCTTTGGCGGTTGATTTTTAAATAGTTAGTAGTTGTAAAGAAAAGTTAGAATACTAGATAAGAGGAGTGGAAATATGGAAAAAAACAATCAAGTACTTGAAATTTACGATGAGAAAATTGAAGAAAAGAATATAGAGAAAAAAGTTACTGGAATAGAGAATCAGGTTAAAACTTCACCACAAGTAATAAAAATTGCATCAAATTTAAATATTAAAGATGCAAATGCTATACTAGAGTTTGGAAATGAACCGGCAGCATTAATATCCAAATTTGCAGATCAAATTCTAAATTCAATTAAAACTAGTAGTGTTGAAAATTCAGGTGTTATGATAAAGGAACTTACAAGTATAATGAAAAAATTTGATAAACAAGATTTTGAAGAAGAAAAAACTGGATTTTTTGGGAAATTGTTTGCAAAACCAAGCAAGGCAATCGATAAAATGCTTGGCAAGTATAAAACCATTGGAGGGGAAATAGACAAGATTTATACTCAACTTAGTGTTTATAAGGTCGAAATAAATAGTTCTAACTTATTGCTTGAAGGCTTATATAATCAAAATTTCGAGTATTATGGAGAATTAGAAAAATATATTGCAGCAGGTAATATGATTGCTGAAAAATTTGAAAATGAAGATATGATTAGGCTTGAGGAATTAGCAGGAAATGGTGAACAAATAAATGTAATAAATTATGAAAATGCTAAGGCAAGTCTTGAGATGCTAAAACAGAGAATTTATGATTTGGAGATGGCAAAGATGGTATCATTACAAACTGCTCCTCAAATTAAAATGATACAAAGAGGAAATTATAAGCTGATATCTAAAGTTCATTCTGCGTTTATAATAACTATACCTGTATTCAAAAATGGAATAATTCAGGCTATTGCTTTAAAAAAGCAAAAGTTAGTATCGGATTCTTTGGCAGAACTTGATAGGACTACTAACGAATTATTAATGAAAAATGCTGAAAATATAAGAAGTCAAAGTGTTGATATTGCAAAATTAACTGGTGGAACAAGTGTAAAAATTGAAACACTAGAGAAAACTTGGAACACTATTATGCAAGGAATTGAAGAAACAAAAAATATAGAGGATGAAAATAAAAGAACGAGAGAAGCGGGAATAGTTAAATTGCATGAAATGACAGATAAACTAAAGCAGAAATCTTTAATGTAGATTTATTGTTATAAGGTAATATTATAATAAAAAGAAAACACACTATAAAAAATAAGGGAATGCAAGTAGATTTGTTTATACGGGTCTACCTAGCATTCCCTTATTATATTTTGTAGATTTTAATTTTATATTTCAGTATCTTTGATGGAAACCGTTTGTTTTATGTAAGTAGATTCTTTGCTGTAAAATACATCAGTATTTATTTCATTTTCTCCTTTTGCCACTATCATTGTAACTATTGCATCACCAGTGGTATTAACAACAGTACGACACATATCAAGAATTCTATCTACTCCGATAATAAGAGCGATACCTTCAATTGGAAGGCCTACGGATTCTAGTACCATAGCAAGAGTAATCATACCTACCCCTGGAACGCCTGCAGTGCCAATGGAAGCTAAGGTTGCAGTAAATATTACGGTTAGAATTTGAGTGAATGTTAGATTTGTATTAAAAAGTTGAGCTATGAAAATTGTTGCAACACCTTGCATAATAGCTGTTCCATCCATATTTACAGTTGCACCTAGAGGTAATGTAAACCCCAAAATACTTTTTTTAACTCCAAAGTTCTTTTCAACAACCTCCATATTAACTGGGAGTGTGGCATTAGAACTTGAAGTACTAAAGGCTATAGACATAACTGGCCAAAATTTTTTATAAAAAGTAACAGGATTTAATTTTGTAAAACCATATAAAAATAAGGTATAAACAAATATTAGATGAACGGTTAGGGCTAATAAAATAGTCAACATATATAGACCTAAATTAACAAGAGAACTTAGACCAAGTGTAGCGAGTACCTTTGTTATTAGGCAGAATACTCCAATAGGTGCGCATAACATTATATAATCAATTATTTTTATTATTGCATCATTTAGTGCATCAAATAAACCTAATATTATTTTTGATTTTTCTTTATCAATGCTGATTATAGCCACTCCAAGTAGTAAGCTAAATACAATTACTTGTAGCATATTTCCGTCTACCATAGCTTTGAGAGGATTAGTCGGAACCATGTCTATAATCATATCCATAACTGGGACAGCGGCTTTTACCTTATATGTTAGATTTCCAGTAACTAAATGACTATTAGAACCTGGATTTATTAGAAGAGCAATAGAAATACCTATGGTAATTGCAAGAGCAGTTGTTATTAGATATAAGCCAATAGTTTTACCGCCTACACGTCCTAATTTTTTTATATCTCCCATTTGAGCAACACCGTTTACTAAGGAAACGAAAACCATTGGAACTACAAGCATTTTTATTGCATTTATAAACATTGTTCCTATAGGACCTAATGCATAAGTTTCTAGGGGCTTGTATAAACTTTGAGGTAAAATATTAATTTCACTATTAAAAAGTAATCCAATAATCATTCCTATAAACATTGCAAGAAGAATTCTAGTTGATAAGTTTAATTTTTTCATAGGTGACTCCCTTCTTTTGTTGTTTAGGCATATAGCGTAAAATAATTAGTAAGATATGCCAGGTATATCCTCAAAATGTCATATGTAAATACTAAGAATAATGTAGAATTATGTTGAAAATATTTCTATTTGCTATTTTATCAGAAATATAAATAGAAAGCAATGTAAATATACAGAAAAATGAAGGAATTCATAGTTCAATATTCATTATAAAAATTACATTATTGAAAAAAATAATTAAATGAGATATAATAAGATAAAGAAAATGAAAGATTTAGGCACATGAAAAGGTATAATAAGTTAGAGATGTTAAAAGAATTAACTTGTTATTTATTTGAATGTTCCTATAAGGTGAATACATATGGATATGTTTGAGTTACAAGCACAAAAGAACTTATTAAAAGATGCACCACTTGCGGAGAGGTTAAAGCCTGGAAAATTAGAAGATTATGTAGGGCAAGAACATATTTTAGGAAAAGGAAAACTTTTATGGAGAGCTATAAAAGCAGACAAAATAACTTCATTACTACTTTATGGACCACCAGGTACAGGTAAAACTAGTTTGGCGAAAGTTATTGCTAATTCAACAAAATCTAATTTTGTTAGACTGAATGCTGTAACTGATGGACTTAAGGAACTGCGAGAAGTGGTGGCCCAGGCAAAGAATAACCTAGGAATGTATAATAGTAAAACGATATTATTTATAGATGAAATTCATAGATTCAACAAAGCTCAACAGGACGCATTATTACCATTTGTTGAGAAAGGTACATTGATTTTAATTGGAGCAACCACTGAAAATCCATATTATGAAGTTAATAATGCATTAATATCTAGGTCTATGTTATTTAAGCTAGAACCTTTAAATGAAGAGAATATTAAATGTATTATAATCAATGCTTTACAAAATGAAAAGGATGGTTTTGGAAATACCAATATATGTATGGGGAAAGAAGCTATAAGCTATATTGCGAACATGGCGAATGGAGATGCAAGACGTGCGCTTAATGCACTAGAATTATCAGTATTAACTACAGATAGAGATAAAGAGGGAAAAATAAACATAACCCTTGAAATCGCAGAGGAATGTATGCAAAAAAAACATATACAATATGATAAGAATAGAGACGAACATTATGATGTAATTTCTGCTTTTATTAAAAGTATGAGGGGCTCTGACCCAGATGCCACAGTACATTACCTAGCAAGAATGATATATGCGGGGGAAGACCCTAAATTTATTGCGAGGAGAATTGTAATAGCTGCATCTGAGGATGTGGGAAATGCAGATCCTATTGCTATGATTGTTGCAAACAATGCAGCACAGGCAGTCCAATTTGTAGGAATGCCTGAAGCAAGGATTATACTCGCACAGGCTGCAATTTATATAGCTTCAGCTCCTAAAAGTAATGCATCTTATATGGCTATTAATAAAGCAATTAAAGATATAGAAGAAAAAAACATAGGAAGTGTGCCAACATATTTAAGGGACCAGAATTATAAGGGTGCAAAAAAACTAGGATCTGGAGTAGGATATTTATACCCACACTCGTATCAAGGGAATTATGTTGCTCAGCAATATTTGCCAGATAAACTTAAGGACACGATTTATTATGAAGCATCTGAGAATGGATACGAGAAAAAAATTAAAGCTAGACTTGATTTATTAAAAAACTGAGAAAAATAAGGAACAGAATTAGTTGGTTTTATAGGGTGACTAAAAATGAATCAAGTAATATAAACTTAAGTTTATATTACTTGATTCATTTTTATTATTTCATATTAATAAATTTTTCTATATCTAAGGTTATGAGATTTAGAGAACTTCTCCAAAAATCAATAGAATGAATATCTACACCCATCATTTTCGCTACTTCAACTAAATTGTTTTTTCCTGTAGCAGAAAGCAAGGCATCATATTCACTTACAAATGAGTCTCCATTTTTTAGATACAAAGCATATAAACCTTTGGAAAATAATAATCCGAAAGCATAAGGAAAATTATAGAAATTACTTGAAGCATCATAATAATGAGGTTTACAGAGCCACATGTATGGATGTAAAACATTATGGTCAAGACCTGATCCATAAGCTTCCTTTTGAGATTTTAACATAATTTCCTTTAATTCATTTACAGAGAGTGAATTATCTTCGCGTCGTTTAAAAAGCTCCGTTTCAAATAAATATCGGCTTAAAATATCTACAATGACCTGAGCATTGCTAGAAATATCATTCTCGAGTATTACTAAGGTTTCTTCTGTTGAAGCATTTTTTAAAGCTGCATTACTTATTATTGTTTCACAAAAAATTGATGCAGTCTCTGCAATAGGCATAGGATAATCACTATTTAATGCAGATTCCCTAGATAAACATAAACCATGATACCCGTGACCTAATTCGTGAGCAAGAGTTGAAACATCGTTAAAACTTCCTGTGAAGTTAGATAAAATTCTGCTTTCTTTAATGCTATGTAAATTAGCACAAAATGCACCACCTAATTTACCAGGTTTAGGATCAGCATCAATCCAGTTATGCGAGAAAGCATTACCTGCATAACTTCCAAGTTTATCACTAAAGGTAGAAAAATTTTTAACTATAAATTTAATTGCTTCATCATAGGAAAATTGCATATGAACATCACCCAGTGGTGCAAATAATTCATAAAAAGGAAGACCTCCAAAATAACCTAATAGTTCAGCTTTTTTTCTAAAATATTTTTGGAAAGAAGGAAGACTTTCCATTATGGCACTTATCATAACATCTAAAGTTTCTTTATCCATTCTTGAATTTTCAAGAGAATTATGAAGCACAGATTCATAACCACGAGATTTGCAAAGCGTAATAACTTCACCTTTTATGCCATTTAATGCGGCGGCGGAGGATTCAGCAATTACATCATAAGATTTAAGTTCTGCGTCGTAAGCATTTTTACGCGTTGTTTTGTCTTTGTCATATGCCATACTTCTAACCACAGATAGTGGAAGGGTTTTATCTTCTCCATTTATATTAATAGGGACTGATAGAGTTGAGGTAAGTATGTTTTGAAGTTTAGACCAGGCATTTGATCCACTATTTTTCATTTTGGCTATAAGTTCTTCTTGATTTCCAGAAAGCAAATATTTAGAGTTTTTAACTAGGTCCAATAAATAATAACTGTGTGATTTTAAAAGGGAATTGTTTTCAATTAGAGATTCTAAATTTTCTATTGAATTCAACCATTTTGAAAAAATAGTATAGGTTTTAGCAAGGTCAGATAGTTTAGATGCCATCTTTTCTGAAAATTTGCTAGCTATTTCATTTTTTGTATCTACACTTAAAGTTAATTCACCATAATTATATAATCTATTTACAGCATCACTAAACCTATTCTCAAAATTAATGAAATATTCAATTTTCTCTTCAGAGTTATTAGAAGTATTACAATTTTCTATTGCCCATTTCTTTATGAGTTTTATGGAATTTTCAAAAGAAATCATATCTTCTTTAAATTCTTTGCTGTCAAAGGATGTGTAGAGCTCATTTAAACTCCATTTCATATCCATATTAAATCCTCCTAGTCTACATTTTGTTTATAAAATTTTATATATTAAATATATTATACTACATTATGTAAAATAAAATACTACTATTTAGTAGCTTTGGGTTATAATAGCGGAGTTACTTTATATTAGTATAACTATTTAATATCTTGTTTTAGAGTGAAAAAACATCATAAAAAAAGCAGGAGAATTCTCCTACTTTTTTTTATAAAATATATTCTTTATAATAGTTAAAATGTCTACTATATATACTAAATATCTTTGAAAAGATTCTGTTGATTCAAGGGCACTAGCAGTTGTCTTAAGTACTACTTCAGTAACATCTTTTACATTATCGGTTATTTCGAACCAATTTTTAAATGTTTTTGGTAATATAGACAATATCTCATCAATGTCTTTTTCATTTTTCTTAATAATTCTGTTTACGGTTGTTATGGTTTTAATAAGTTTTAACAATCCTATTATGAGTATAATTAGTATTGCTATACCAAGAATAATCAATAAACCTTGTCCTAATTTTAATATATCCACATACATTAATAGCACCACAATCCCTTAATAAATTTGGTTATTTTATGTCGTTTTTTCAATTATTTCTGCTTGTCCGACAATTGTGATAAATCTTCATCATCGACCTTTGTACTTTTTGTTTCAATAATTATTTTTGATGGTTTTTTTTCATTTAAATATTCAGTGATTTTCAATTTAGCATCTATTACACTATCTTTAGCATTAGTAACTTTATTATCAATGGTTTCCTTGAGATTTGTAGTTTTTTCTTTAATATTGTTTGTAATATCTTTTGATGAGTCAACAATATCTTTTCTAGTTTCTTTACCGGATTTTGGTGAAAAAAGTAATCCACCCAGTATACCACCAAGACTTCCGACCGCAGTACCAACAAATATTTTTTTTGCAGTTTTAATTTTTGATTTCCTTTCTATCTCTTTTTTTCTATTTTTAAACCAACTTGTTAATTTCATAATTTTTTCCTCCTTTAAAGTTAAAGACCTTACATATATTGTTATATTGTGATGAACAAATTTGAAAACCTTATATACATTATATACAATATGAGGGTTTTTGTCAATATTTAAAGAAAAATGTAGAAAAAACAACAATGTTTAGTACAAATTACCATAAATTCATACTAATTAGAGTTAATAACCATTTGTGCAATATTATTTGAATGATCTCCAACTCTTTCCAAATTAGTTAAGAGCTCTAGATAAACAGAGCCGCCAGCCGGTGTACATTCATGGCAACTTAATCTAGTTATATGTTCCTTTTTCAATTTTCTTTCCATGCTATCTATTTTCTGTTCTACTTCCATGGCTTTACGAGCAGATTCTACATCAGAATTTTCTAAAGCTGCCATTGCATTATCAAGGCAGTATTTTACAGTTTCGAACATATATGTAACATCAGATAATGATTTTTCAGAAAAAATAATATTGTGGTCAATTCTGTATTTAGCAAGTTCACTTAAGTTCTCAGCATGATCTCCAATTCTCTCTATATCATTTACTACATTAAATAATGAAGTAATAATCTCAGATTGATGTTCCGATAGAGGGGTATTTGAAAGAGATACCATATAACCAGTTATTTCTCTTTCAAGATAATTTATCGTAACCTCATGTTCATTAACTGAGTTAATCATATTTTCATCAGATTTCAAGAAAGCGTGCATTGAATTAGAAAGATTTACTGAGGATAATTTCCCCATTCTCGTAACTTCCTTGATAACTTGTCCAACTGCGATAGATGGAGTTTCTAGTAATCTCGGATCTAAGTATTCGAGTGCAAGAACAGATGATTCTTCATCCTTTCCAGGTACTAATTTATTAACAATTTTAACTAAAGTACCTATAAACCAAATTTGTATAAATACATTTGTTACATTAAATAATGTGTGAGCATTTGCAATTTGTCTTTGAACATTGCCACCAAACATTGGAACAATATGTAGTACTAACTTAAAAGCTGACATAAATATTAGTGTCCCTGTAAAGTTAAAGATTAAATGTATAAATGCAGCTCTCCTAGCATTTTTAGTAGTTCCTATACTTGCTAAGAGGGCAGTAGCACATGTCCCAATATTATCTCCGAAAAGTATGGGAAGCGCAACGCCAAGGGTGATACTATTATTTGAAGCAAGTGCCATTAATATTCCAATAGTAGCACTACTACTTTGAACTGTTGCGGTCATGCCAAGACCTACTAGAATTCCCATAAATGGGTGTTCTCCTAAAACTAAAATAAGATTTTTAAAGCTATCTAGTTTACTTAAAGGTTTCATAGAGGTTTCCATCATTGACATACCAACAAATAATATACCAAAACCTAAAACGATTTCACCAATGTCTCTAGTTTTTTTATTTTTGCTGAATAAAACTAAAATTGCACCTATTGCAAGAATTAAGGGAGCTATATCTGTAAGTTTGAAGGCTATAAGTTGAGCTGTCATGGTAGTGCCAATGTTTGCCCCCATAATAACCCCAGCGGCTTGGAATAAATTCATCAGCCCTGCATTTACAAAACCTATAGTCATTACTGTGGTTGCACTACTACTTTGAATAATTGCAGTAACTCCTGCACCAACAAGTACAGCAAAAAACCTATTGCTAGTTAAAATTTCCAGCATTCTCTTTAATTTTTCCCCGGCAGCTTTTTGGAGACCATCACCCATAAGCTTCATTCCGTAGACAAATAGTCCAAGGCCACCTAGAAGTTGGAAAATCATCTTATAATCCATATTAACACTCCTCTTAAAAACAATGTACCTTAAGAAATTTTACCATATAAATGTTAAGTTATCATTAAGTTTGTATAATTAATGTCAATTATTTTAAGGATATTGACATTATGTTAAGGAAAAGTATGAAATGTTAAGCTAAGGTTAACTTATTTTATTTTAGAAGAACAATTTATAAAATAAAATAACCAAATATATGAAGCTTATATTAATAATAAAAGAAAATAAAATTAATTATAAAACTTATAATTGTGTAACATTTGTTACCGACTTTTGGGTTGCTCTATATTACAATAAAGGTAGTTCAGCAGGGTATAACTCATGTTGAGGTTAATTATTCAAATAATAAATTTTAATATATGGAAGATAATTTTATTAATTGTTGTCTATCCAAAAAAAGTAGGAGGAATATAAAATGAGTATGTTTTGTTATCAATGTCAAGAAGCTTCAAAGGGCAACGGATGCACAGTAAGAGGGGTTTGTGGTAAAACTGATGATGTTGCAAATATGCAGGATTTATTAATCTATCTTTTAAAAGGAATATCAATTTATAGTACTAGAGCAAGGGAACTAAAGGTAGAAAACGAGGAAATAAATAAATTTGTAGTAAATGGATTATTCATGACTATAACAAATTCAAATTTCGATAAAGCAAGATTCATAGAAACAATAACAAAAGCTTTAGAATTACGAGAAGTAATTAAAGCAGAACTCGTAAAAGCAGGTGGAATAATAGATGGTAATTTACCTGATTGTGCAACATGGACAGGTAGTCCTGAGGAATTTGAAAATAAATGTACGGATGCATCCGTTCTTAAAACGGAAAATGAAGATGTAAGATCTTTAAGAGAACTAGTAACTTATGGTATTAAGGGAATGGCAGCTTATGTCGACCATGCCTCTAATTTAGGATATGAAAATCATGACCTTTACTCATTTATGCAAAAGGGACTTTCTCAAATTACTGATGATAGTTTATCAGTTGATGAATTAGTAGCATTAGTACTTGAATGTGGTAAATATGGAGTAGATGCTATGGCACTATTAGATGAGGCCAATACTACTACTTATGGAAATCCAGAAATTACAAAGGTAAATATAGGCGTTCGCAATAACCCAGGAATATTAATTAGTGGACATGATTTAAAGGATATGGAAGAATTATTAAAACAAACAGAAGGCACAGGCGTAGATGTATACACTCATAGTGAAATGTTACCAGCAAACTACTATCCAGCGTTTAAAAAATATACTCACCTTGTAGGTAACTATGGAAATGCATGGTGGAAGCAAAATTCTGAGTTTGAAAGCTTTAATGGACCAATACTTATGACAACAAATTGTATTACTCCTCCAAAAAATTCTTATAAAGAAAGAGTCTATACTACTGGAGCGGCTGGATTTGATGGAATGAGCCATATAGCTGATAGATTAGACGGAAGTGCAAAAGATTTCTCTGCAATAATTGCTCATGCAAAACAATGTAGTGCACCAACTGAAATAGAAAGAGGAGAAATAGTTGGAGGGTTTGCTCATAATCAAGTAATAGTACTTGCTGATAAAGTTGTGGAAGCTGTTAAAACTGGAGCAATTAAAAGATTCTTTGTAATGGCTGGTTGTGATGGACGCATGAAAGGCCGTGAATACTATACTGATTTTGCAAAAGAATTACCAACGGATACAGTTATTTTAACTGCAGGATGCGCAAAATATAGATATAATAAATTAGAACTTGGAGATATTAGTGGAATACCTAGAGTACTAGATGCAGGACAATGTAATGATTCATATTCACTAGTTGTTATTGCAATGAAACTGCAAGAAGTATTTGGACTTGCTGACATTAATGAATTACCAATAACATACAATATTGCATGGTATGAACAAAAGGCTGTAATAGTGTTATTGGCACTACTTCACTTAGGTGTAAAAAATATCCACTTAGGACCAACATTACCTGCATTCTTATCTCCAAATGTTGTTAAAGTACTTGTAGAGAATTTTGGAATAGCTGGAATTTCAAACGTAGAAGACGATATAAAAAAGTTTATGGCATAGAAATTTGAATAAACATTCTAAGATATGAACTACATCCACTAGTATGAATATTGATTAAAAGCCCCCTTATTGGAATTAAAATATTTCAATAAGGGGTGCTTGTATTTAATTAACTTTATTACTAAATATTTTTACATGAAATTTAGATTTAAGGGAAAAGTAATTATAGTATTTTACAATATTCTAATAGTGATGTTATAATGTACTTAAGAAATCTAAAGATTAAATTCGACGGTCAACAAAATATTACAAATTAAGTGCTAATTTTTAAATTTCTAAGAACATTATAAAAAACTCTTGAATAATTTCAGAATGTATTTTAAACTATAGAAGAGGTAATGTTAATATGGATATTGATTATAAGGTATTAAAATCTCTTAGTAGTAATGTTGTTGTTTCTGAAAAAGATAATAATGTTTATGTTCTTTTTGGTAAAGGCATAGGTTTTGGGAAAAAACCAGGTGAACTTATAACTAAAGGAAGTAACATAGAGCAGAAATTTATTAAGATTGACTATAGTGAAAAAGCTAATTATGTTGAAATTCTTAAAAATGTAGAAGGTCAAATATTAGCAGTTACAGAAGAAATTATTTGTCTTGCTGAAGATAGTTTGGGTGAAAAGTTAACCTCACGTATACATGTTGGTCTAGGTGACCATATTAGTTTTGCAATGAAAAGAATGGAACTTGGAATTGATATCGTTAATCCCTTTTTAAATGAAATACATACTTTATATCCTAAGGAATACAAAATAGCAGAAAAAGGAACAAAACTTATTAAAGAAAAATTAAATGTGGCGTTTCCGGAAAGTGAAATCGGTTTTATTACACTTCATATACATTCTGCTAGAGTTAATGAGGAAGTATCTCAAAGTCTTAAATATACTAGAATTGTTAAAGAAGTAATTGAATATATTCAAGAGATACTTAGAATTAAGACTAATCAAAAATCCATGGAATATGCAAGGCTTGTATCTCATTTAAGGTATGCTTTAGATAGAATAGAAAATGATAAGGTCTTAAAAAATGTAATGTTAGAATCTATTAAGACTGAAATGAGTGAAGAATTCTCAATTTCTAAAAAAGTATGTGAATTTTTATCAGAAAAACTCTCAAAGGAAGTTTGCGAGGATGAAGTTGGATATATTACTATGCATATCCATAGATTAAAGCAATTAAATTAAAAAAGTTTATAATGTTAGGTGTGTAACTGATTAGATCAGGCATGAACCAAATAAAATGCTAATAAGGCATCTTATTAGTTTATGCCTTTTGTTTAAATAAACGTATTTTAGGTACATAATAAAACACAAACTAATATTAATATAATCAAATAAAATTAAAAGTAAAATTTCTTAATAAGAAATTTTATGTAGATATCAAAAAATATTTGGTATTTACATTAGAGAAAGGCGAGGATGATAAAAATGTTTAAATTTTTAAAGAAAAACAAAGAGGAAAAGTGTATGATTTTAAAATCTCCAGTTGTGGGAAGATGTTTTGACATATCAGAAATACCAGATGAAGTTTTTTCTTCTAAAATGCTTGGAAATGGAATAGGTTTTGAATCAACTGACGGAGTACTATATGCACCAGTTGATGGTGAAATTCTTCAAGTGTTCCCTACAAAACATGCTTTGATTTTAAAAAGTGTTGAGGGAATAGAAATATTACTTCACATAGGTATTGATACAGTAGAGATGAAAGGTGAGGGCTTTGAAGCTTTTGTTGAGAAAGGAAAACAAGTTAAGGTTGGAGATAAATTATTAACTTTTGATAATGATTTAATAAAAGCTAAAGCTAAAACTAATTTAAGTGTATTAGTTCTTACAGATAATGAAATAATGGAATCTGTAGAATTTAATCTAGGAAATGTAGATAAAAGCAATGAAGTAATAATAATAAAATTAAAGAAATAGGGGTGTCTATATTATGAAGGAAAAAAAAGCGATAGTTAAAAATGAAACTGGAATACATGCGAGGCCAGCATTATCAGTAGTTAAAGAGGCTTCTAAATTCAAATCCGAAGTACTTATAGTAAAAGATGGCAATGAGTATAATGCAAAAAGTATAGTAGCTATAATGTGTATGGCAGCTGTTAAAAATGATGAATTAATAATAAAAACCAGTGGCGTCGATGAAGAAGCCGCTGCAATAGCTATGGTGAAAATTATAGAAGAAGGACTTTTAAAATAGGGGGGAATAAATATGTTAAAAGCAATAGGTGCATCATTTGGAATAGCTATAGGTAGAGCATTAGTTATTAGAGAAGAAGTCTTAAAAATAAAAGAAAGCAAGGTTTTGGATTCGTCAAAAGAGTTAGATAGGTTTAATAATGCCTTACAAGAAGCCATTATTCAACTTGGAGTTATAATCGAAGATGTAAAACAAAAGTTAGGCAATGAAAAGGCTGAAATATTTGAAGCGCATTTATGTATGCTTGAGGATCCAGAATTTATAGGATCCATTCAAAAGAAAATTAATGATGAAAAATATAATGCTGAATACTCACTACAAACAGTTTCAGAGGAAACAGCAGCTATTTTTGAACAAATGGATAATGAATATATGACTGAGAGAGCAGTAGATATTAGAGATGTAAGCAAAAGAGTGCTAAATATATTAATGGGAATAAAAGTAGCTTCAATTGCTGAAATTAAAGAAGAGTGTATAATAGTAGCTAAGGATCTCACTCCATCGGATACAGCTCAGATTGACAAAGATAAAGTTTTGGCTTTTGTAACTGAAATAGGTGGAAAAACTGCTCATTCCTCAATTATTGCACGTTCACTGGAGTTACCTGCAGTTGTAGGTGCTGGTAAAGCTATAAGCGAAATTAAGGACGGAGATTTAATTATAGTCGATGGAGAAGCAGGTATAGTTATCATAAATCCAGATGATAAAACACTAAAAGAATATAAGAAACTTCAAAAGGAATTCATTGAATCAAAACATCAGTTACTTAAATATGCAACTATGAAATCTACTACAAAAGATGGAAAGTCAGTAGAAATAGCTGCAAATATAGGCTCATCAGAAGACTTAGATTCAGTAATTAAAAATGGAGCAGAAGCAATAGGATTATTTAGAACAGAGTTTTTATATATGTCAAAAGATGCACTTCCAACAGAGGAAGAACAGTTTAGCGAATACAAGTCAGTTCTTGAAAAAATGAATGGAAAACCTGTTATTATAAGAACCTTAGATATCGGTGGAGATAAGAAATTAAATTACTTGCCTATGGATGAGGAAATGAATCCATTCTTAGGTTATAGGGCTATAAGACTTTGCCTTGACAGAACAGATATATTTAAAACTCAATTAAGAGCTTTAGTACGTGCATCGGCTTTTGGTAAACTTAAGATTATGTTCCCTATGATATGTAATCTTCAGGAACTAAGAATGGCTAAGAAAATACTAGGACAGTGTAAAGATGACCTTAAATCTGAAGGCGTAGCATTTGATGAAAAACTAGAAGTGGGTATAATGATAGAAATACCATCTGCTGCAATAATGTCAGATCTATTAGCAAAAGAGGTAGACTTCTTTAGTATTGGTACTAATGATTTAATTCAATATACGTTAGCGGTAGATAGAATGAATGAAAAGATATCATATTTGTATGATTTTTATCATCCAGGAGTTTTAAGGCTTATTAAAACTGTAATAGATAATGGGCATGCAGCAGGAATAACAGTTAACATGTGTGGCGAAATGGCAGGAGATACAAATCTCATACCTGTACTACTTGGATTTGGATTAGATGAATTCAGTATGAGCGCTTCTTCAATATTAAGAGCACGTAAAACTATTACAAATGCTAACTTCGACGAATGCATAAAATTATCTAAGCCAGTATTAACATTTGGTGATTCAGATGAAATAAAGGAATATATAAAAGCTAATATTAAAGCATAATTTCAATGAAAATTTATTCTATTAAAGCAATCTATTCTTAATTAAGGGTAGATTGCTTTTTTGTACTGAAATTTTGTATAATATATTTAATAGTAAAATTTTTTTAGACATATGATACAAAATAACGATTCAAAGGTTATGAGGGTGTAATACATCATATGCCTTTTATAAAGGATGAGGGTAGATGATCAAATTAAAGGAAAAACTTATATTCCATATAGATGTTAATTCAGCATTTCTTTCTTGGAGTGCTGCTGATAAACTTAGGCGCGGTGCGGATATAGACTTAAGGGAGATAACATCTGTAATAGGAGGGGACGAGGAGTCCCGTAGAGGAGTAGTACTCGCGAAATCTATGAAAGCAAAAAAGTTTGGAATAATAACAGGCGAAAGTTTGTTTACTGCAAGAAAAAAATGTAGGGACCTAGTAGTTGTACAACCTGACTTTAAATTATACGAGAGCTGTAGCAAAGCTATGAGGGCAATTTTTGAAGACTATACACCATATGTGGAGAAAGTTTCTATAGATGAGTGTTTTCTGGATGTAACAAGGTATAATACTTCGAGAGAAGGGGCCTTAAAGATAGCTAAAGACATTAAGGATAGGATAAAGCTTGAATTGGGATTTACAGTGAATGTGGGTATGTCAGATGTTAAGCTTTTAGCTAAAATGGCATCTGATTTTGAAAAGCCTGATAAAATACATTCTCTTTTTAAAAGTGAAATACAAAAAAAAATGTGGAATTTGCAAGTTGGAGAGCTTTTCATGGTTGGTAGGAGAACTGTTCCAAGGCTTAATAATTTAAATATATTTACCATAGGAGATTTAGCTCAGTATGATGTTGAAATACTAAAATATCACTTTAAAAGTAGTGGGCTTATGATGTGGAGATATGCCAATGGTATAGATAATTCAGAGGTAAGCTCAGATAAATATGAGGTAAAAGGAATAAGCAATTCAACTACACTAGCGGATGATATTAAAAATAAAAATGAAGCCTACAAAGTATTGTTAACATTGGTGGAGCACACAGCTACGAGGCTTAGGGATATAAAAAAGTGCTGCCTCACTATTTGCGTAACTATAAGAAATCAGGAATTTGTGGATTACTCTCGTAGTACAACTTTAAAAACATCCACTGATTTAACGCAAGAGATATTAAAAACAGTAAACATCCTTTTTGATGAATTATGGAAAGGAGAGCCCATAAGATTGCTGGGAGTTTCTCTTACTAATTTATGTGAGGATAATTTTAAACAAATATCAATTTTTGATATTGATAATGATAACATCCGAAAGAGAAAAGCTATAGACAAAACTATAGATAGTCTGAGGCGTAAGTATGGTGAAAATTCAGTTATAAAATCGTCATTATTAAAAAATAAAAAGTAAACTTTTAGATGACTTAAAATAAAGCTTATTTTAAACCATTGTTCTAAATTATTAAAAATCAATGTAAAATAAGAAAGAAGTATTATTTAAGATGCTTTGCTGGAGGTATATGTAAATATGGATAATAGAGCACTAATACCTTTATATTTTAATGGAGATATGATTAATAATTTATATACAATTGTAATTGAAGAATTTGCTGAAATTAAAAGTGAAAGCACTAGAAAGCTTTTGACGATTAGCACTAATACACCCCTGTATGAAGCTACTTGTGGTAAAATAATGCAAGGAGACTTAAATGTTCAACTTCTCAATGAGTTTACTACCCAAAAAATAGAAGAAAGAGTTTCAATAGTAATAACAATTTTGTCAAGATTAAAAAGCATGTTAAATGGGCAAAGTATGTTAAAAGTAATAAATAATGAGTCGGATGTAGCAAATATAAAAGAATTTGATTTTGTCCAATTTACTGGAGAATTATATAAAAATCCAGGTTTAGAATTTATAGAAGATATAATAAAGGTTATGGAAATGCAATTAGCTTTTTCACCAGACCCTTTAGAAAATGGCGAGGAAAGTAAGGAAAATATAGTTAAGAAGCAAGTTTTAAAAATTCTGAAAGAGGATATGCAATGTTGCAAAGTGGAGAAGTGTATAAAATTTATTAGTGGTAATATAGGAAACAGCAATACAAAAGTTGTTGTACCCTTAGTAATAAAACATATGTCAGATAATTTAGATTATATTGAAGGTGCTAGGATTACTATCCTTGGTAAAGTGGTAAAAATTCCAAAGAAAAATGAAGCTAATAACTATAATTTGCTAAGTGGAACATACTTTGACTATCTGAATGAGGAGTATTTTAAAGAATTTAAAAATAGATTTCTAAAAGATACGGATTTAATTACGGATTATAATTCGAAAAATATAGAAATAAATGGACCTGTAATTGAAATCATACCTATAGCAATGTATATCTAAATCTATGATATTTGGAGGTTTTATGTTTATACCAAATGATGTTAAAATAATTATGAACTGTTTGAAAAAGAATGGATATGAATCTTATATAGTGGGGGGAAGTATTCGTGATTTTAAGATTGGCACGTCCAGTCCTAAAGACTATGATATAGCAACCAATGCTTTGCCAGAAGAAATTATTAAACTATTTGATAAAACTATTCCTACAGGTGTGCAGCACGGAACTGTTACTGTTATGATAAATAAAGAGGGATATGAAGTTACAACATACAGAATAGATGGTGAATACTTAGATAATAGAAGACCGGATGATGTCACTTTTGTTTCGAATTTAGAAGATGACTTAGCAAGACGTGATTTTACAATAAACGCTTTAGCTTTTAATGAGGAAGATGGTCTTATAGATTATTTTGGTGGCACAGAAGATTTAGTTAACAAAATAATCAGAGCCGTAGGAGAGCCTAATAAAAGATTCAAAGAAGATGCTCTACGAATGCTTAGAGCTATTCGCTTTTCTGCTAGGTTAGATTTTGAAATAGAAGAAAATACTTTTGAGGCTATAAAAGCAAATAGTCACCTTATATTAAATGTAAGTAATGAGAGAATCCGCGATGAACTATGTAAAATGATGATATCTGATAATACCACAAAAGCGTTAAGGTTACTTGAGAAGAGTAAACTATTAGAATATATATTACCAGAACTTAAAGCAACCGTTGGGTTTAATCAACAAAATACTCACCATGATAAAGATATATTTGAGCATACTTTAGCTGTTGTAGAAAAATGTCCACCAGATCTCAATTTGAGAGTAGCAGGGTTATTACATGACATAGCAAAGCCATCTTGCTTTACGGTTGACGCAAAAGGGATAGGACATTTTTATGGCCATGATAAAAAAGGGGTTATATTATCTGAGCAAATACTAAGGCGTTTTAGATTTGATAATAAAAGTATAAACGAAATTAGCATTTTAGTTAAGGAACATATGAATATATGTGCAAAACCAACAGATTCTTCTGTAAAACGTCTTATTAATAGAGTTGGCAAGGACTTAGTTTTTGACCTCTTCAACTTGCAAAGAGCAGATGCCTTAGGATCGTGCTTTTCTGAAAAAAGAATAGATGAGATTGATAGGGTAGAAGAAAAAACAATTGCTATCTTAAAATCTAAAGTTCCACTATCTACAAGAGAACTTGCAGTAAACGGTAGAGATTTAATGAATGAATTTTTTCTTAGCCCAGGGGGAGAAATAGGTGAGATACTTAAATTTCTTTTAGATAAAGTTTTAGAAAACCCAGAGTTAAATAACAAAAAAAAGCTTTTGTGTATTGTCTATGATGAATATATGAAATAAAAAATAGTCCACTCGGTATGAAGTTCCTCCTGCGTGGCCCCAAATAAGAGTTTGAAACGTGAAATTCCATTAAGAAATTCTAATATTTTGCAAATATAAAATTCTCTACCTCTGGGTCGTTCTCTGGGGGACATAACAATTATTAATTGTTATGCACTCACACTCGACGTCCTGTCTCGGGTTCGCTAGACTTCCTCTGGGCATGCGTTTGGGGCACATAACAATTATCAATTGTTATGCCGTTCCTGGCAGTCTTACGAGAATTTTATATTCGCAAAAGAAGAATTTTAAATGGGATTTCAATGTTTCTGCTCTTCTTATTTGGGGCCACTCCCGGAGGAACTTCATACTATATCAGATTTACTCTAAGATATATCTAGTATGGATAGCAGCTAAAAAACTAAATTTCATAATTCTGATGGAGAAACTTCATAGCATATTTTGTTTTGAGTTATTATGAAAACCTAGTATAAAACATTTACTTAGGCACAAAATAATAAATGAAAGAAGGTGTGTTTATGAAAACTAATGAAATAATTACTGTAATCAATGAAAACAATGAGAAAGTTGACCTAGAAGTAATTGATACCATTAATATGAATGGTATCAATTATGTGATAGTTGGACCTAAGGATTCGGATGAGGCATATGCTTACAAAACAGTCAAAGTTAATGGAGAAACAGAATATAAGTCAATAGGACAGGGAGAAGAATTTAAAAAAGTATTACAGAAGTATAGTGAAAATCAATCATAAATAATTAGGAGGGTTTTATATGAAGGATCGTGAGCAAGCTAAGAAGGAGAATTTACGTGATTATATTAAGAAAGATATAAGAACGAAAAATGGAGCTTCTAAAAATCAAATAATACAAACTATTGAAGAAAGTGCATATAATGAAACTGTTTTTGAAACTAAAAAAAATGGATATTAGATTTTATATAAATAAGTTAATATAACTAATAAAATATATCTTAATAAAAAGAGTAAGTGTTTATTATCTAAACTATGGTAATATAAGTTTAGATAAAAAAACTTACTCTTTTTGTTATAAGAAAAAAATATGGCTAAAATCTAATAAAAGAGGGGAATTAATATATGGAAAAAATGTTTGAAGAATTTGAAATTCATTTAATGGAAGATGATAAGCCATCTATATATTTTGATAACATTATAAATGACAAAGATATTTGTGCAAAGTACCCTTATATATTAATAAGGTGTTTATTAGATACTCCACAATCCCCAAAACATCATCCAGAAGGAAATGTATGGAACCACACAATGTTGGTTTTAGATAATGCATCAAAAGTAAAAAATCTTAGTGAAAATCCTAGAGCATTTATGTGGAGTGCTTTATTACATGATCTAGGGAAAACGACTACAACAAAAATAAGAAAAGATAAAATCACATCTTATGATCATGATAAGGTTGGTGCAGAGTTAAGCAGACAATTTCTTGAAGCAATTACAGATGATGTCCAATTAATTAAACGAGTTACGACTTTAGTTAGATGGCATATGCAAATTCTTTTTGTAGCAAAAGATCTACCTTTTGGGGATGTTAAAAAAATGGCTCAAGAAATATCCATCAAAGAAATTGCTTTGTTATCGCAGTGTGATAGACTTGGTAGAGGTGAGATGAGTGAGGATAAAATCAAAGAGGTTAAGGATGACGTTAAATCTTTCATCAAAAAATGTGAAGGGTGTTTGGTGTCATCAAAATAATCTATATTAATAAAAGAATATATTATTACAAATGCTTTCACTGCGCCAATGAATTCTAGAATTCATTTTATTTATAGCTACTAAAAAATGCAAACTCGCGTACGCTCAAACATGCATTTTTCTATACGTAGCTATAAATAAAATGAATTAAGAATTGCTAAGACTTGTTCAAATGCATTTTACACAATATATACTTTTATTAATAAAAATTAAATTTCGATAACAACGGAAAAACATCTAAGGAAATACAAGGAATACAAAATAATAAATAAAGAACAACGAAAAAATATCAGAATAATATCAAAAGAATATCAAAAAAAACAATAAAGAATACTAAAATACAACTAAAGAAGATATATTGAATATATGTATAGGCTTAATTTTTACATAGGGGCATGTTATACTAAATGAGTATGAAACTAATAATATTCATTAAATATATTTGATAGGAGGGATGATCAAAATGAGATATGAGGGAATAGTATATAGGCCACCTAGTGAGGCTTACAGCTTGATAGTGCAGGTTACAATTGGTTGTTCACATAATGGGTGTACCTTTTGTAATATGTTTAAAGAAAAGAAATTTAGAATACGTGATATATCTGATGTTTTGGAAGATTTGCAGCAGGCTAAATTAACATATGGGATAGTTAAAAAAATATTTCTAGCTGATGGAGATGCATTAGTCCTTCAAACTGAAAAATTAAAATTAATTTTATTGAAAATAAAAGAATTGTTTCCTGAGTGCGAAAGGGTAGGAATTTACGCTACTCCAAATGATATTTTAAGAAAATCTTTAGAGGAACTTAGGGAACTTAAGGACTCTGGGATTGGAATTATATATCTAGGGGTCGAATCTGGAAGTAATGAAATATTAAAAAGTATAAATAAGGGTGTAACTGCCGAGAAAATGATTATGGCAGGGCGCAAGGTTAAAGAAAGTGGAATAAAGCTATCGGTTACTATTATTTCAGGAATAGGCGGTACAGGAAAAATCAAGGAACATGTTATAGAATCTGCGAAAGTAATAAGTGCTATAAACCCAGATTATGTGGGGCTTTTAACTTTAATGTTAGAGAGAGGAACCAAAATGCATGAAGATGTACAAAATGGCATTTTTAATACACTTAACCCAGAGCAAATAATGCAAGAGACAAGAGAGTTCCTTGAAAATGTAGAAGTTACTAACTGTATTTTTAGAAGTAATCATGCTTCCAATTATATGGCCTTAGCAGGAACATTACCAGGAGATAAAAAGCAGTTATTAAAGGACATAGATTTGGCGCTAAGTGGGAAATTTACTTATAAGCAAGAAGAATCTAGGAGATTGTAAAGTGATTAAATTACCAGGTTCCGTAGAATTCGTTATGACAAACAAAGGGTGTGGATATTATGAAGGAAAAAATTCTTAAGCTACTTAAGGATAGTGGAAATAATTTTGTGTCTGGTCAAAAAATCAGTGAAAATTTAGGTGTTAGCCGCGCTGCTATATGGAAATACATAAATATAATTAAAGAGGATGGATATGAGATTGAAGCAATTTCCAGAAGGGGATATAGAATAACTTCCTCTCCGGACATACTTACCTTTGAGGAAATTAAGGACTTTTTAAATACACAGTACATAGGTAGAAATATTGTTTATTATGATTCTATAGGGTCAACTAACTCTAAAGCTAAGGACCTAGCGGAGAAAAATGAGGAACATGGCACAGTTATAATAAGTGAAGAACAGACCTTAGGACGTGGGCGCCTAGGAAGAAATTGGGTATCTCCAAAATATAAGGGGATATGGATGTCGATAATACTCAGACCCAATATAATCTCGCAAAATGTGTCACAAATAACACTGGTTGGGGCAGCGGCCGTTCATAAGGCTTTATTAGATATGGGAATTAAAACGGGTATTAAGTGGCCAAATGATATAGTCCTTAATAGTAAAAAAGTATGTGGTATATTAACAGAGATGAGTGGAGAAATAGATCATGTCAACTATTTGGTTATGGGAATTGGTATAAATGTAAATCTAGAAAAAGAAGATATACCCGAAGAACTAGAAGATGTGGCTACGTCTATCAAACTTGAAAGTGGTAAAGATGTGGAGAGGAGAATTTTGCTTGCAAATATATTAAACATTTTTGAAAGGTTGTATATGGATTTTGTGGAAAATGGGAATATAAAAGAAACTATTGATATTTGTAGAAAAAACTCAATACTTATTGGAAAAGAAATTCAGTTAGTTAATAGAGGAAAAGTAACAATAGCCAAAGCCATAGATATAAGTGACCAGGGAGAATTAGTCGTTGAAAATTATAAAGGAATAGTAGAACATATTGTTTCAGGTGAAGTTTCTATTAGGGGGGTTTATGGATATAATAAATAAACTTATATTTAACTTGCATTAGGTATAATGTAACTTACTTTAAGTGAAAAATATGGATTAAATCTATATTTTTATATAGACATAGGAGCTAAAATAACGGTATAATGTGGTTATTAAGTTTGAAAGGAGAATGGTTATGGAAGAAAATAAAATTATAACGATGTTAGATGAAGACGGAGAAAAGGTTGATTTTGAATTAATCGAAATCATTGAATTAGATGAAAATAAATATGCTTTATTAGCTCCAATAGGAGAAGAAGAGGATGCTTTTGTTTATAAAATAGAGATTGTAGATGATAAAGAACAATATATTGCAGTAGAAGATGAAGCAGAATTTGAAAGAGTACTCGAAGAATACGAATCAACTTTTGAAGAATAAGTAAATAGGCCAATAGACCATTAAGGTTTATTGGCTTTTATTTTAAAAGTGTTAAATTTTTTAGTGTATTAAATGGTTATTATAATAACTAGAGGAGGGGAAATTTTGAATTTAGTAGAGATTGATATGGAGGCACTTATAGAAACAATTTCGCATGTTGATGACAATTTAGGGAAAAGCTTTCTGGACACATTTACTGGCGAGGTTATATATATTCCAACAGAAGTAAGTTTAGCATTAGAAAAGGGGACTTTAAAGGAGGATACCTTTGACAACTGGCTGAAAGAGTTTGCTATCGCCGCAATACTTATTAGTGATGATGAGGTAAACAGATATTTGAGCACACCTCTAATAGATGAAGATTTTTATATAAAAACAATGAAGAAATATGTTAACAGTATCACAAGTAATCCTAAGTTGAAACTAGAATTACAGGAAGCATTAAAAAACACGGAACCTATAAAAAGTTTTAAACATATTATAATGGATAAAGAAAATGAAATAGAAACAGTTGAAATAAAGGAAAATGCAACAAATGAAGGTGTAGCAAATGGCTGGTATATGTATGAAGATAATTGCATAGAAGAGTTTGCCCGGGACTGGTTAAAGTCAAACAAGATTGAGGTGAAATATTTAAATTAAATGATTAGAAAGTGATTAATTTGTTGGGGGTATTTAATGGCAGTATACGAAGTAGCAATAAGACTTGCGCTTGCAGTTGTAGTTGGTGGCTTGATTGGATATGAGAGAGAATTTAAAAATAGACCAGCTGGTTTTAGAACGCATATATTAGTATGTTTAGGTGCTGCAATTACCTCAATGATACAGTTATATTCAATTCAAGAAACAACCAATATGATAATTATGCATCCAGAACTACAATCTGCGATGAAAGTAGATATTGGAAGACTGGGGGCGCAAGTTATATCAGGAGTAGGATTTCTAGGGGCAGGGACTATAATACATGATAAGGGATCAATAAAAGGGCTGACTACTGCAGCAAGTATATGGACAGTTGCATGTATTGGTCTTGCTGCCGGCCTAGGTTATTACACTTTAACCCTATTATCAACAATATGTGTTTTTATAGTATTAGTATTTCTTAAGACTTTTGAGGCTAGGATTTTCAAAAATACCAATGTACTTAAAATAGAGATTCAATATATTAATAAAAGAAATATGGTGGAAAAATTGGAACAGTATTTTGAAGGCATGAGTATAAAAGTTAAAAATATAGAATTTTTAATTGATGATGAAGAAGAAGAAGAGTCGGATTACAGCAAAACAAGATATACAATTTTGGCACCAAGACATATTAAGAGTAGTGGCATTGTACAAAAATTATGTGCTTTTGATGAAATATATAAAGCCATGATATTATGATGAAAAAATGAGTTGAAAACTTATTTATATACTATATATATTAGGCATACCTCAATTAACAATATAAAAATTAATGTATAAAGCAATTTTTTAAATTTATTCATAATTATCACCCCATTTATAGTGTATGTTAAAGGGATTGATAACATAATTAAAAAACTTAGAATTTGAAGTAAAAATTTATAAAATAAAAAAGAGCACTTATAATAAGTGCTCTTTTCTGATTTTATAAATCTATCTTCTAGATTTAGCAACTTCAATATTTACTCTTCTACTGTTTAACTTCTTACCTGAACTATTGTTTAATATAGAATCAACTAGGTTTGCAGGCACATCTAAAAATGAGAATTTATCTAAAATATCGATACGGCCAAGCTCATTTTTATTAATATTAGCAGTTTCACATAAGAAAGATATTATATCTTTAGTCATAACTTCATCCATTCGTCCTATTGATAAGAATAGTCTAACACTATCTGTTGATGCAGTTGTTGTAGCATCATCTGCATAGTTATAGTTAACTTCTTTATCAAATATAATTTTTATTAATGAAGCGGCTACATCTTCATCACCAAATTCAGATATAAGATTTTGTCCTAATGGAAGAAAGTTTTCATATAAATTTTCTTTTAGAACTAATTTTATTTGATCTATAATAGTTTCTGATTTTGCTGCAAAAATATCTGTTATACTAGGAACACTTTTTTTAACAATTAAACTTTTAGTATCACGTTCAATTTGTCTTATAGCAGATGCTTCTCGTCTTGTAATAAGACTATAAGCTGTACCTTCTTTACCGGCTCTACCAGTTCTTCCAATTCTATGAATATATGATTCACTATCTTGTGGTAAATCATAGTTTATTACATGAGTAACATCATCTACATCTATTCCTCTGGCAGCTACATCTGTTGCAATTAAGTAGTTCAAATTACCATCTTTGAATTTTTTAAGGGTGTTCATTCTTTGGCTTTGTTTCATGTCTCCGTGCATACCTTCTACTGTATAACCTCTAGGTTGTAATGCATCAACTAATTCATCTACACCCTTCTTAGTTTTACAAAATAGAATACATGTTTTAGGAGCATCAACATCAAGAATTCTACATAATGATTCAAATTTATTTTTTTGATTTACTTCATAATAATATTGCTTAGTTTTAGAAACTGTTAAAGATTTCTTTTCTATGGCAATAATCTTTGTTTCAGGATGCATATATTTTTTTGACAATATTTTAATAGCTCTTGGCATAGTAGCTGAGAAAAGTAAAGTCTGTCTATCAGCGCTTAAGTTACTTATGATTGATTCAATGTCTTCAATAAAGCCCATGTTTAACATTTCGTCTGCTTCATCTAAAACAAGAAACTTAGCATTTGCTAACTTTAAAGTTCCTTTTCTAATATGGTCTAGCAATCTTCCTGGAGTTCCAACTACGATATCTACTCCTCTTTTTAAAGCGGATATTTGTCTATCAATAGATTGACCACCGTATATTGGTAATATCTTAATTCTTTCATGTTTTGCAATACGTGAAAGTTCTTCGGCAACTTGAACAGCAAGTTCTCTTGTTGGAGACATTATTATTGCTTGAACTTTTCCATTTGATTTTTCCATTAAGCTTAAAATAGGTGCTCCGAAAGCTAATGTTTTACCAGTTCCTGTTTGAGCCTGACCTATAATATCAAAACCCTCAAGTACTACTGGAATAGCTTTTGCTTGGATGTCAGATGGGTATTCAAATTTCAAATCTGTTATTGCGTGGAGTACGGATTCGTTTAGTCCTAGTTCGTTAAATGTAATTTTTTCCATTAATTAAAATTCCTCTTTCTTCTCATAAATATCAAATACATCTTTATTATTGTAACAGTATATACAAAATAATAAATATTAAACTAATAAGTAAATTTAAATTACTTTTTTATAATTATCTTAAAAAATTCCTCAAAATTGAGTTCTTCTCAATAATATAAATAAGAGGTAATCCAATTCCATAACAGCAGACTAATTCTCCCCATGCAACTTGCAGCATACAAACTAAAAGGGGCATGTCCTTAACATATAAAAGCTTTAACAGTATGCCAATAACAATGGCATTAACTACTACAGCCGGTAATGGAGCAAGTATTCTCTTGAATTTAAGTTTGCTTTTACCAATATAGTAAGTTATAATCGCGGCTATAAGTGTTGCAAGGGAACCGAAAACCATATCCGGAATACCTAGTGGACTTATGATATTTGAAACTATACAACCAATTAGCAGCCCAGGAACAGAAAAGGATGCAAAGAAAGGTAAAATAGTAAGTCCTTCAGCAATACGATATTGAATAACTCCAAAGCTGAAAAACGATAAGCTTAGAGTTAAAGCTGCATAAATAGCAGCCACCATCGCTGCAAAAACGATATTTCTTATTTTTACAGACATAGTTCCTTCATTTAATTTAATATTCATTTTTGTGCCTCCATAGTTTTATTTTAAGACAGGATGGTTGCGAACTGTCTATGAGTATTTGACTCGAATCTTTATTTTACTATATATTTCGCGATTAGTCAATAGATTTTCTTTGAAATCAGGGAAATAGACGCAAATTTTAAAGGAATATAGTCTAAATTAGTTAAAAGTATGGTATAGTTAAATCATATATTCTTTTGTTTTTATGGATGCGTATCATTTAAAGTACGTCAACTATTTAATGAAGCTATAAATTGTTAATAACATAGTATTTGTTTAAAGGAGATTATGATGAGTAAAGAAATTTTTAATACAAAACAAACAGAGTTAAGTAATGGGATTAAACTTATTACAATTAAAAAAGACAGTCAAATTGCAGCTGTTCATGCTGGAGTAAATATAGGTTCACTTTTTGAAGAGAAAAATGAAAAGGGAATAGCCCACTTTATAGAGCACATGCTTTTTAAAGGTACACTTGATAGAACAAATGAAAAACTAAATAGCGATCTTGAAAATTTAGGTGGAGAATATAATGCCTATACGGATTTTAACTGCACTGTATATAGTACAACAGTTTTAAATGAAGAATTAGAGAACTCACTGTCACTTCTCGGAGATATGCTTTTAAATTCAACTTTTCCAATTAATGAAATTGAAAAGGAAAGAGGGGTAATACTCGCTGAAATTAGAACAATCAAAGATGATATTGAAGACCTAAGCTTTCTAAAAGTTAATGAGATTGCATTTAAATATAGTCCACTTAGGGAAGATACTATTGGAAGTGAAAATGTAATAAAAAAGATTACAAGAAAACAACTGGTTGATTTCTATAATAAGTATTATGTTCCCAATAATACTTTTATATCTATTGTGTCCCCCTTTGAACATGAGGATATAATAAATATAGTGAACAAGTATTTTGGTAATTGGGTTAAAAAAGAATTTGAGAAGAAAAAATTAGTAGCTGAACATCACCAATTTATAAAGAAAATCTCATATAAAAAAGAAATTGAACAAAGCACCATACTTTATTTATATACTTTTAATGGACTTTCAAAAGATGAGGAATTAGCACTTAGAATATTAAACTATAAGTTTGGGGAAAGTTCTAACTCCATATTATTTAGAGAACTTCGGGAAGAAAGAGGATTATCATATGATGTTTACACTCATTTAGATACTTCAAATAATGTTAAAACACTATATATCTATACATCTGTGGCAGAAAAAAATGTAGATGAAGCAATTGATGTAATTGATACGGCCATTAATGATATTCAAAGTGAAAAAATAGTTTTTGATGATAATACAATAAATTTAATGAGAAAAATAATGAAAACTGCTATAGCATCAACCTTAGAGGATTCTACAGATCTTTCAAATTATGTAATTCATCAGGCTATGGATAATGAAGATATTTATCAATTTACTGAGGATATGAAAAATATGGGAAATGTTAAAAGTGAAGATTTATATAATGTTTCAAGAAAAGTATTACAAAAACCAACAATTCATGTATTTCTGCCAGAAAAGAGTGTGTAATATTGAGTAACATTATAACAAAAATAGAGTTGCAAAAAAAAAATAAGAAGAGAGTTAACATTTATATAGATGATGAATACGCTTTTGCTTGTGATGCTCAGTTGGTGTACATTCATAATATTACAAAAGGCAGGAACATTGATAAAGAAAGTTTAGAAGATATAGTTAATGAAGATAATTATATAAAAGGGAAAAATGCTGCACTACATTTTTTAGAAAGAAGTTTTAAATCATCTAAACAAGTAGTTGATAAATTAGTTATGAAGGAATTTGACGGAAAGACTATAGATAGAGTAATGGAATTTTTAATGGAATATGATTTTATTGATGATAGAAGGTTTGTAGAACTATTTATAAAAGAAAAAATAAATTCTACTGGAAAAAATAAAATTAAGTATACACTATTAAAAAAATATCTCCCAAAAGAACTTATAATAGAGGGACTTAGCAAAATAACTAGTGAGCAACAGTTTCAAGTAGCTTTAAAGTTAGGTGAAAGTAAAATCATAACATTATCTAAAAGTGAAAAAGATGTTAGAAAACTTTATAAAAAATTAGCTGACTATTTAGCTCGTACTGGATATGAATATGAAATAATTAAAGAGGTATTAAATAAAATAACTAACAATGATAAGGTCGATGATTTTGAAGAAAATTCATCCTTTGAAAAAGGAGCACCAACAAAAGATGCTGTTGAAGAGGATTATGATAAAGTATACGAGGTAGCTAGTAAAAGATACAACATATTAATTAAGTCTGAGTCTCAGAAAATAAAGCTATATAAAAAGCTAGGAGACTATCTTTTAAGAAGAGGATTTAAATGGGATCAAATTAAAAAAGTATTAAGAGATTTAGTTAATGGCATTGATGATGTTACTAATGAAGGAAGGTGATAGTATTGTTTAGGGAACCTGTAAGTTTAATTTTATTATTATTATTTATTTACCCAATAATAAAAGGCTTTATATATAAATTTTCGTCGCAACATTTGAAAGGAGCGTTAGAGAGTGTTTTTCAAAGCATTTCTTTTTTGATTTCTTTATGTTTAGGTATTTATTTTACGAAAAAAGTCTTTATGCAACATGATCAAGGCATGTATAAAAAAATATATAATAGTATCCCTACCAATGCTATAGATTTTATTAATAGTAATCCATTAATGATTTATGTATTGATAATGCCAATAGTAATTCTAATAATTTATAGTATCATAAATTTTGTGTTTATTTTTACTAGTCGTATTACCTTATATCCTTTGTTTGATGTTATAGAACATAACTTAAAAGGGAAAAGTAGTATATTTAATAGAATTGTAGGTGCTATAGCTCAAGTACCAAAAGCCATATGTTTTGTGATTGTTGTTACTTTTATATTCAATTTTCTGTCTCTTCTTAATGTAACTGATAAATACAATAGCTATTTGGAACAATCAAAAGTATACAATTATATATCAAAAGAAGTAGTTATTCCATTAACTAATTCAAAACTTGCAAAACAGCTTCCAAAGGTTGTTAATAACTCATTTAAAATTGTAGTAAAAGAAGCTGCGAGTTCAGACCCTAATGTACAAAACAATCAAAATGGCATAGTTTTTTATAATGGTATTACTCTTGCACAAGGAGTTCAATCTAATGATGAAATTAATAAGTTCGCAATTAACTTGGTGCAAGGTGAAAACGGAACAAGAGAAAAAGCAAGGACTATTTATAATTGGGTAGGAAGTAAAGTAGTTTATAGTGATGAGAAAGCAAATAGAATATTAAATAATGAGCTTGGAGTAAAATCAGGTGCTATACCAACTTTCAATACGAAAAGTGGTATATGTTTTGATTATGCATGTCTCTACGTCGCAATGTGCAGAGCTAATAATATAAAGGTAAAAATTATAACTGGCCAAGGATTCAATGGAAGTAATTGGGTTAGTCATGCATGGAATCAAGTATATATAGAAGAAGAAAATACGTGGGTAAATGTAGATCCGACATTTCTAATTGGGGGAGACTATTTTGATAGTAATAGATTTGGTATTGACCATAAGGATGCGAATTTAGCTGGACAATGGTAAAAAAAGCATCTCCCTAATTTTAGGGAGATGCTTTATAACTTTTTAATAATAAATTAATGGCTTTTTCACAATCCTCATCTTCATTATTTAGGGTCCATGCAGTATTGAAGTAATATAATGCTTTTGGTTTGTTAAAACACATAGCGTAGCAATAAGCTAAGTTGAAAAAGTATTTGCTTTCACGGCGCAAGGCAATAGCTGCATGAAATATGGGTATTGCCTTATCGTATTTTTTTAAGTGAATAAAACAAACTGCGGTATTGTAAAGCGCACCAGCCTCATTATCTTTCATTTCAGCAGCTTTTTTATATAGAGCTATTGCTCTATTATAATCCTTTGTATTGTATATGTCGTTAGCCTTTTGAAAGTACTCCATTATTCTCCTCCGTATAATTCTTTAAAGAATTATAAATTTCTTATCCTATGACTCATAAAAATAAAGTTGCGTATAAACTCTACATTTGTTTATTTGAAACCAATAAAAACAGGAATATATCATATAATATATTTAATATAAATACTGTCCAAGGATTTCAAAAAATATTCACTTATTATGAAATTTCAGTTATTTTTTCCTACCACTTTTCTTTCGAAAAAAGCAACCATTTCATACATAAGGTAAGCTAAGATAGAAAGTATTACTATGCTCATCATTACCATATCCAGTTGGGAGATTTGTCCACCAAATATTATTAGAAAACCTAAACCTTCTTTAGCAACTAAAAATTCACCCATAATTACACCAACCCATGACAGGCCTACATTAATTTTAAGTGCAGAAATAAGAGTTGGAATGGATGCAGGAATAATTAAATTGGTTAGTATTTGAAGTTTAGAAGCTCCAAAAGTTTTTAAAAGTTTGATTTTATCTTCATCCACCTCTCTAAAACCACTTAGTATGCTTATTATAGTTACAACTATGGATATTAAAAGGGCGATTACTATTATTGCTTTTATTCCATTACCTACCCAAAATATAATAATAGGTGCAAGTGCTACTTTAGGCAAAGCATTTAATACTATTAAGTATGGATCAAGAACTTTTGAAATAAAATCTGACCACCATAATAGGACCGCGATGAGGGCACCTAGAATAGTTCCCAGTAAAAAGCCTGTTATTGTTTCAAAACAGGTTACTGAGATATGAGTTAGCAAGGTTCCTTCATTGTATATTTGGATAAATGAATTGAACATTTTTGAGGGTGTGCTTGTCAAAAAAGAATCAATCCATTTAAGTCTGCCAGCAATTTCCCAGAAACTGAAAAATAGAATAAGTATTATTATCCTTGTAAAAATAATAGTATATTTTTCTCTTTTTACGTTTTTAATATATTTTTTTTGTTCATCGCTTTGAATCAACATTATTATTCAACTCCTTCCAAATTTCATTGAAGTAAACTCTGAAATGTGGGGCTTCTCTGCGTTTTAGGGGGCAGGGGAAATCTTCTCCAAATTCCAGGTTCATGTGTTTAACAATTACAGCAGGGCGATTAGACAGGATAATAATCTCGTCTGACATAGCGATGGCTTCTGCTATATCATGGGTTACCATTATTGTAGTCTTTTTTTCTTTTTTTATAATTTCATAAACTTCATCACTAATGTTTAATCTGGTTTGATAGTCTAGGGCTGAGAAAGGCTCATCTAAGAGTAGTACTTCAGGGCTTAAAGCTAAGGTTCGAATTAGAGCAACCCTTTGGCGCATGCCTCCGGACAACTCTCTTGGATGATGGTCTCTAAATTCCCAGAGATTATAACTTATTAAAAGATTTTTTACCATATTCTTATTATCATCTGTAATGCAATGGTTAATTTTAAGGCCTAGAAGTACATTGTCCCATATAGTTAACCAGTCAAACAATTGATCCTTTTGAAACATATATCCAATTTTTAAAAAGTTTGAACTATCAGTACTTCTATTAATAACTACTTTTCCATATGACGGAGTAATTAGGCCTGCTATTATATTTAAGAGCGTAGACTTTCCACAGCCAGAAGGACCTACAATACTTAAAAAGTGACCTTCTTCTACACTAAATGAGATATCTGCTAGAGCAGGAGTTTCTGCTGTTAAAGAGTGGTAATTCATGCTTATATTATTAATTTCTACTTTAATCACTGTATCATCCCCTTGATAGTTATAGTTCAGTATATGAGGTTAGAGAATGTATTGTTAACGACATTTCAGAAGGAAAGAAATCGATTTATTTAAATAGATCAATATTTATAATAAATAGAGAATTTTGGTGAGAATATAAATTTCCTTCTGGAGTCGTTAATGTTTCAGTACCGCAGGTAATAATTAACGACATTTCAGAAGAAAGGTTACACTTTTATAATTTAACAGTTTTTTTAAAATGTGGATAAAATATATATAAGAAATAGGTTGAAAATATTATATTGAGTGAGTTATAATGTAATATAAATGTTTGTTGAATTCATATGAACTTAGTTAATGTATAAGTAAAATATGAAAGGAAATGAAATCAATGTAAATAATAACAGAGAAGATTTGTAGTGCAGAGAATAAATTTAATTTTTGAAGAATAAAGATATATATACAAATAATAAGGTTATTTGTTAGAAGATTAAATAAGTTATAAAATTACATTTCAAATTTAACTCTATAAAAATATATAACTAAATTTTAGGTTTTAAGATTATAACAAAATCGGAACTTGCGAGGAAAGAGAAGATTATGATGAAAAAAATATTACATGTTGGATTAGATGTAGGATCTACTACTGTTAAGATAGTAGTGCTAAATGAGAACGATCAAACAATATATAGTAAATATCAGAGACATTTCTCTGATATAAAAAGTACAATTGCTGAGCTTTTATATGAGGCTTATACCAATTTCTCTGATTGCTATATTACTATAGTGGTAACAGGATCAGGTGGACTAGCCTTATCTAAATGGCTTAATATTTCATTTATTCAAGAAGTAGTAGCCAGCACTTATGCCATAGAAAATATCATTCCAAGAACTAATGTTGCTATAGAACTTGGTGGAGAAGATGCCAAAATTATATATTTTGATGGGGGTATAGATCAAAGAATGAATGGTACTTGCGCTGGCGGTACTGGGGCATTTATTGATCAGATGGCATCATTACTCCAAACAGATGCGACAGGACTTAATGAACTTGCAAAAAATTATAAAACCATTTATCCCATTGCAGCTAGATGTGGAGTTTTCGCGAAAACTGATATTCAACCATTATTAAATGAAGGTGCTGCAAAAGAAGATATTGCTGTATCAGTTTTTCAATCAGTAGTTAATCAAACTATTAGTGGACTTGCTTGTGGTAGACCAATTAGAGGAAATGTTGCATTTTTAGGTGGACCATTATATTTCTTGTCTGAACTTAGAAGAAGATTTATAGAAACTTTAAAGCTAACAGAAAATCAAGTTATTTTTCCAAGCGATTCTCAGTTATTTGTAGCAATTGGTGCTGCAATGTTATCAAAGAAGGAGAGCGTTATTTCATTTAAAGAACTAAATGCTATGCTTCCCAAGTTAAAAGAAGTGTCTAGTCATGATGTTCGAAGATTTAGACCTTTATTTTTAGATGATACTGAACTTCAAGTTTTCAACAAAAGGCAGAGTGAATATAAGGTGCCAAGGCGAGAACTTGCTTCTTACGTAGGAAATTGTTTTTTGGGTATAGATGCTGGTTCTACAACTACTAAAGCTACCCTTATAGATGAGGAAGGTGTACTTTTATACTCCTATTATGGAAGTAATGAAGGTAATCCATTAACTTTAGTTAGAAAAATATTGAAAAATATATACGATATTTTGCCAAAAGAAGTAACTATTATAAATTCAGCAGTAACAGGTTATGGCGAAAGATTAATCATGGCTGCGCTGCAAGTAGATATTGGTGAAATTGAAACAATAGCTCATTACGTGGCAGCGAAATTTTTTGTTCCTGAGGTAGATTTTATATTAGACATTGGTGGACAAGATATGAAATGCCTAAAAATAAAAAATGGTGTGATAGACAGTATAATGTTAAATGAAGCTTGTTCCTCTGGTTGTGGCTCTTTTATAGAAACATTTGCTCAATCTTTAAATATGGAAGTTGCTGATTTTGCAAATGTAGCATTGCAAGCTAAAAGCCCAGTGGATTTAGGCTCTAGATGCACTGTGTTTATGAATTCAAGAGTTAAGCAAGCTCAAAAAGAAGGGGCCTCGGTGGGAGATATATCAGCAGGGCTTTCTTATTCAGTAATAAAAAATGCATTACTTAAAGTTATTAAGATAAGAGATCCGAAAGACCTAGGCACAAAGATAATAGTTCAAGGTGGAACCTTTTACAATAATGCTGTACTTAGGGCTTTTGAAATTGTTTCAGGAAGAGAGGCTGTAAGGCCTGATATTGCAGGTTTAATGGGAGCCTTTGGGGCTGCGCTTATTGCTAAGGATCGGTTTGCTTGTGGCAAAGTTACAACTTTATTAACAGTTGATCAACTGGATAAATTAGTTGTAGAAACTTCAATGGGTAGATGCAAGCAATGTGAAAATCAATGTGTTCTTACAATTAATAAATTTGATAATGAACGTGAATTTATATCTGGTAATCGTTGCGAAAAAGCACTAGGCAAAAGTATTAAAAAAGAAAAAATACCTAATGTATATGATTATAAGTATAAAAGGATATTTAATTATATTCCGTTAAAGAAAGAAGAGGCAACTAGAGGCATTATAGGTATTCCAAGGGTACTTAATATATATGAAAATTATCCGTTTTGGTTTACCTTCTTTACGAATTTAGGTTTTAGGGTGGAAGTGTCTCAAAGATCTACTAAAAAGGTATATGAGATGGGTATAGAAACTATACCTTCGGAATCTGCTTGTTATCCTGCTAAAATAGCACATGGACATATTATGAGTCTTATAAATAAGGGAATAGATTTTATATTTTATCCATGTATTCCATTTGAGAAAAAGGAACTAAAGGACGCGGATAACCATTTTAATTGCCCTATAGTAACTTCATATCCAGAGGTTATAAAGAATAATATGGATATTTTAAAGGAAAGAAATATTAAGTTCCTAAATCCTTTTATTTCTTTAGATAATAAGAAAAAATTAGTAAAGAGATTGACTGAAGAGCTCGCAGACTTTGGAATTAGTAAAAAAGAAATTGTTATGGCGGCGGGTATTGCATGGACAGAAACTGATAAAGTAAAATCGGACATACAAAATAAAGGTGAAGAAGTCGTAGAATACATTAGAAAAACTGGAAAGAAGGGCATTGTTTTAGCGGGAAGACCATATCATATAGACCCAGAGATTAATCATGGAATTCCAAGTGTAATTACTGATTTTGATATGCCAGTACTCACAGAGGATTCTGTAGCTCATTTAGGTATTATTGAAAGACCTTTAAAAGCAGTTGATCAATGGGTATATCATTCTAGGTTATACGCAGCGGCTAGTTTTGTAGCAACCCAGCCAAATATTGAGCTTATTCAGCTAAATTCTTTTGGCTGTGGACTTGATGCAGTTACGTCAGACCAAGTTGCAGAGATTTTAGAAAATAACGGAAAACTATTTACAACCTTAAAAATTGATGAAGGAAATAACCTGGGAGCTGCGAGAATAAGAATTAGATCATTAAAAGCCGCTCTTAATGAAAGAGATAAAAATGGGATAGTACCTAAAAAAATAAAAGAGAGTGAGAGTAGAATTATTTTTACTAAAGAAATGAGAAAAAGACATACAATTTTATGTCCGCAAATGTCCCCGGTGCATTTTCAATTTGTACAGGAAGCATTTAAGGCATCAGGGTATAATCTACAAGTATTGCCGTCAGTAGATATTAAAGCTGTAGATGAAGGTTTGAAATATGTAAATAATGATGCTTGTTATCCCACAATAATTGTAGTAGGACAAATAATTGAAGCTTTAAAATCAGGTGAATATGATATAGATAATACATCTGTTATAATTTCTCAAACTTGTGGAGGTTGTAGAGCTACAAATTACATTGGGTTCCTTAGGAAGGGACTTAAAGATGCAGGATTCCCTAAAATTCCAGTGATATCATTAAATGCAGCTGGTCTTGAGAATAATCCAGGCTTTAAGTTTACACATTCAATGGTTAAAAAATCAATAATGGCCATAGTATATGGAGATTTGCTTATGAGGGTCCTCTATAAGGTAAGGCCTTATGAGGTAATACCAGGTTCTGCTAATTTGCTTTATGATAAATGGGTAAAAGTATGCAAAGAAGCTGTAATTAAAGGTAAAAATAGTGAGTTTAAAAATAATATTTCCTCTATTGTATCTGAATTTGATAACCTAGAAATCAAAAATATATCAAAACCTAAAATAGGACTAGTGGGTGAAATTTTAGTTAAGTTCCATCCTACTGCTAACAATAATATTATAGATGTTATTGAGAGTGAAGGTGGAGAGGCAGTTATGCCAGATTTAACTGATTTTTTCCTATACTGTGCTTATGATGCTGATTTTAAATATGAATATTTGGGTAAAAGTAAAACTGATCAAATACTAAATAATATGGCAATTCAATATATAGAAAGTTTTAGAAAACATATGAAATCAGTTCTTGAAAAAAGTAAAAGATTTATTCCACCGATAACTATACAGGAACTTGCAGTGGGAGCAAAACCTATTGTATCACTAGGAAATCAAGCAGGGGAAGGGTGGTTTTTGACTGCTGAAATGGTTGAATTAATTGAAAATGACACAAAAAATATTGTGTGTATGCAGCCATTTGCTTGCCTACCTAATCATGTAACAGGAAAAGGAATGATTAAGGAATTAAAAAGAAGATTTCCAGGCGCTAATATAACTGCAATAGATTATGACCCAGGTGCAAGTGAAGTAAATCAAATTAATAGAATAAAACTCATGATGTCTATTGCTTTTAAAAATCTTAAGGGCGTAGAAGAAGTTAAAATTGCGTTTGATGAGGCAGCTAGTGATAAAAATTTAGATTAAGTATTCTCCTGTGTGCCTCGCAACCGAACTTAAAACAAGAAATTCCATTAAGAAATTCTAATCTTTTGCTCCAATAAAATACCCTAACTCTCACACTCGACGTCCTGTCTCGGGTTCGCTAGCCTCACTTCCTGTGAGGATTACGGGGATTTTATTTACGCAAAAGAAGAATTTCTAAATGGAATTTAATAGTTTTTCGTATCTTATTGCAAGTCACTTCGGAGAAAATTCTCATCATATCATGTATCTACAACTAAAATGAATACGAAAAAGGGGAGGAAATAAAAGAAGACTATTGAGAAATCTTAAAAATTCTAATCTAAAAGGGTTTTAGCTGGTAGGCTGCGGATTTGTTAAATAACAAATAATTTAATATCACTGTAAAAATAGACTTGTCTTAAATAGATAAGTCTATTTTTATATGTCTTTATCCTCAATATTGTGTAACATAGCCTATATAATAATAAAAAATTATTATAATATAGTTTAAAATTTACAAATGTAACATAAGTATTATTAAGGTACATTAAAAAAGGCAACTATAATGATATTTTTATATGAATATACATTACTTGCGCCATAATTAAGTAAATATATTATTTTGTAGTAGTATTTTATTATTTAACAATATGTGATCAAATATTATGGAGGAGGATAAATAATGGTTAAGGAAAAAAAAGAAAGGGGAATGTGGTTAACAGTAATTTTATTGGTATTAATAGTATTATATAGTTTAAGTATACTATATAATTTATATTCATGTTTAAGACAGCCAGGAGGATTAATGAATTCATATGAATTAAGAACAATAATTTTAGCTTTAATTCAACTTATAGGTTTTATACTAATATTTAAGCGGAAGAAATTAGGATGGTACTTTTATGTATCTGCTTGCTTAATTTCAATAGTAGTAGGTTTTATAACTTCTTCTAGTTTTATATTAGGTGCAATTATGTATATGGTAGTTATATTAATATTATCATTAATGTTATATTATTTTATATGTCCAATATGGAATAGCATGGAATAGTGTAGTAAAAAATATGGGTTTGCAAATTGACTATTGATGTAAATCTAGCTATATATCTGTACGTAAGAAGTGCTATAATCAAATTAAGATGTTACTTAATAATAAATATGAAAGGGGATAATTATATGAATCAGGAGCAAATGGATAAAATACATTCTGGAAAAGGTTTTATCGCTGCGTTAGACCAAAGTGGGGGCAGTACCCCTAAGGCACTTTTGCTGTATGGCATTTCGAAAGATCGTTATTCAAATGACGAAGAGATGTTCAATTTAGTTCACGAGATGAGAACGCGTATTATCACGGACCCTGCATTCAATTCGGAGCACATTTTGGGTTCTATTTTATTTGAAAACACTATGGATCGTAAAGTTGGTGATCAATTTACCGCTGATTTTCTTTGGGAGAATAAAAGTATTGTGCCTTTTTTAAAGATCGATAAAGGGTTAGCTGAACTTGAAAACGGGGTTCAACTCATGAAGCCTATTCCCAATTTGAAAGAACTCTTAAAACGGGCGATTGAAAAAAACATTTTTGGTACAAAAATGCGTTCAGTTATTAAAGAAGCCAATCCTGAAGGAATTCGAAAACTAGTTGAGCAACAGTTTGATATTGGAAAGAAAATAACTGAAGCTGGGTTGGTTCCAATTATCGAACCGGAGGTTGATATCCACAGCGAGGATAAGGAAAAATCAGAGAAAATATTAAAAACTGAAATTTTCAATCAATTATCTACCCTTGACAAGGATGTTAAAGTAATGCTTAAACTTTCAATACCAACAGAAGATAACTTCTATCATGATTTATTGGATAATCCGCATATATTAAGGGTTGTGGCTTTATCAGGAGGGTACACTCAAATTGAAGCAAATGAAAAACTTTCGCGTAATAATGGACTGGTAGCTAGTTTTTCGCGTGCATTATCACAAGGATTGACAGCACAACAAACAGACAAAGAATTCAATTTGATGTTATCCCATTCAATTCGGACAATTTATGAAGCATCCATAAAATAAAGTAGATATTTGTTCTTAAAGTTACTCGCTTAGAGATATGGAAACAGGTAGTAAGATTATTCCATTAAATTACAAAAAGTAGACTAGTTTTCTAAAAGAGTATAATCTATTTGCGAAAGTTATTATAGGCTTATATAGAAATTGTGTTTATGTGTATCGAATTTCCTTTAGATTGTGATGCATGTAAATAATTATTAGTAACTATAGTAACTATAATTATAAGGGTTCGGTATTTAAGATGTGAAGATAGTATATAATGAGTTTTACAGAATCTTAGTTTATGTAATGAAAAATTTCTGATTTGTTTTTCATAGTAATAACATGATATTAAATTTCTCCGGAGTGACTTGCAACAAGAAACGTCAAAACTATTGAAATCCCATTTAGAAATTCTTCTTTTGCGAATATAAAATTCCCGTAAGACTGCCAGGACAGATAACAATTAATAATTGTTATCTCCCCCAGAGAGCTACCCAGAGGTCCAGTCTAGCGAACCCGAGACAGGACGTCGAGTGTGAGCGGTAGGGCATTTTATATAAGCAAAAGATTAGAATTCCTTAATGGGATTTCTAGTTTTAAGTTCTGTTGCAAGACACGCAGGAGAATTTGTATATTTTTATTTGATAGTTTTTACTGCATTTTCACCAAAGGTATTGTTTACAATTACATTAAATGCAGGTCTTGTAGGTATTAAGTCTGCTTTGTAGGATTGTATTATGTCCATAAGTTTGGTTAAGTCATCTGATTTTAAAACTGGATTCGACGCAAAAGCATTTATATCTCTGTAATTTTTAATAGATGAAGTGAGAGCTGCTTCATCTGCGCCAGGGAAATAAGACTTAATCGAAGCTATTACTTCAGCGTCAGAATGAGTACTTACCCATTTTTGACCTTTATATATTGCATTTGTAAATTTTTGCACTATTTGTGGATTCTTTTCTATATAAGATTTTGTAGCGAAAAAGCATGTATATGGCATGGTTCCAGCAGATGCACCGATGGATGCTACATTATATACGGAATTATCCTTTTGCAGCATACTAGCACTAGGTTCAAAAAGAGTAACATAATCGCCTGTACCAGCTTTGAAAGCACCAGATGTAGCTGTGAAAGCTAAGTTCGTAATAATATTTACATCAACGCCAGGTTTAAGACCATGATTTTTTAAAACATACTCAAGTGCCATTTCAGGTACGCCGGCAGGTCTTCCACCTATTATAGTTTTACCCTTTAAGGATTCCCATTTGAAATTGGTTTCAGCTTTTCTAGATACTAAAAAAGCACCATCCTTTTGTGTTAATTGTGCGAAAATTACAGGGAAGTCTTCGCGTTTTTGATTGTAGATGTAAATAACTTGCTCTGGGCCAGCAAAACCAATATCTACAGCTTTGCTTAGGACTTGTTGCATAGTTTTGTCGGCACCTTGGCCGGTTGAAAGGTCAATAGTAATGCCTTCCTCTTTAAAATAACCCTCCGATATAGCCGCATACATTGGCGCATAAAATATAGAGCGAACTACTTCATTTAGTTTAACGGTTACTAAAGTATTTGTAGTGGCTTTTTTACATCCGGAAAACAAGGTGATTATTAAGGTGAGAGAGAGAAGTAGGGAAAAAACAGAGACTTTTTTAATTTTCATAGATACCTCCATGTTATAGGTTGTTATAATTATATAATATGAAAGATTGTGTATTTGTGACATTTTAAATTATAAAATGAAATATCTTGACATATGTCAATTAAGAGGTATAATTAAAAATAATGAAAACTTCATAAAATTTTTAAAAGCTTAGATGAAGAGGAGTAGGGGAAAATTAATATTAAGAGAGGAAGATTCATTGGCTGTAAGATCTTCTATATGAAAAACCTTGAAGGTAGCTTCGGAGCTTCTTTACCCAATTTATGAAATTATGAATAGGTGGTAAAGACGGTTTTCTTAATCGTTAAATTTTAAAGAGCCTGCAAACTTTGCAGGAAAAAAGGTGGTACCGCGAGCTTTTCGTCCTTTTATAGACGAAGGCTCTTTTTTTATTGTTTTTAAATTTCACATACTAAAGAAATTTATATACTAATTGTTATTTAGGAGGGTTTAATTATGGAAGAAAATAATAATATTGATAAGAATTATGATCCAAAAGAGTTTGAAGAAAGACTTTACGCTTGGTGGGAAGAGAAAGGATTTTTTACTCCAACTGTAGATAAAAATAAAAAACCATTTACAATAGTGATGCCACCACCAAATATTACGGGGAAATTACACTTAGGTCATGCTCTTGATAATACTCTTCAAGACATTCTAATAAGAACTAAAAGAATGCAAGGATATAACACATTATGGCTTCCTGGAGAAGATCATGCCAGTATTGCAACAGAAGTAAAGGTTGAAAATGAACTTTTAAAGCAAGGTCTTAAGAAGAAAGAAATGGGAAGAGAAGCTTTCCTTGAAAAGGTTTGGGAGTGGACTAATGAATATAGAGCAAAAATAAGAGGCCAAATAAGGAAGATGGGATGCTCTGTTGATTTTACAAGGGAAAGTTTTACTATGGATGAAAACTTAAATCTTGCGGTGAGAGAAGTTTTCGTTAAGTTATATAAGGATGGACTAATATATCAAGGAAATAGGATAACAAACTGGTGTCCAAAATGCAATACTGCAATATCGGATGCTGAAATAGAGTTTGAAGAGCAAGCAGGACATTTCTGGCATATAAAATATCCAATAATAGGCACGGATGAATTTCTAGAAATAGCTACTACAAGGCCGGAAACTATGCTTGGAGATACTGCGGTTGCAGTAAATCCTAAGGATCCACGTTATACACATTTAATAGGTAAAAAAATAATGCTGCCTTTAGTAAATAGGGAAATACCAATAATTGCAGATGATTATGTTGATATTGAGTTTGGAACAGGCGCAGTTAAAATTACCCCAGCACATGATCCTAATGATTATCAAATAGGAAAGAGGCATAATCTTCCTGAGATAGTAGTTTTAAATGAAAATGCAGCTATATGTGAAGGTTATGGGAAATATTCAGGATTAGACAGATATGACGCAAGAAAGGTCATGGTAGAAGATTTGGATATTGCAGGACTACTTGTTAAAATAAAGGACCATGCTCACAATGTAGGTACTCACGATCGATGTAAAACAACTGTAGAACCGATGTTATCAAAACAATGGTATGTTAAAATGGAATCTCTTGCAAAACCAGCTATAGAGGCAGTTAGGGAAAATAAAACTAAATTTGTTCCTGAGAGATTTGATAAAACATACTTTAATTGGATGGAAAACATTCAAGATTGGTGTATATCAAGGCAATTATGGTGGGGACATAGAATTCCAGTATGGTATTGCAAAGACTGTGGAGAAATGATAGTAGTAGCTAATGCACCAACAAACTGCAGTAAATGTAATAGTACAAATCTAACTCAAGATAAAGATGTTCTAGATACTTGGTTTAGCTCAGCATTGTGGCCTTTCTCAACACTCGGTTGGCCAAGTAATACAGAAGATCTAAAACAATTTTATCCAACAAGTGTTTTGGTAACAGGATACGATATCATATTTTTCTGGGTTGCAAGAATGATTTTTTCAGGAATATACAATTTAGGGGAAGTACCATTTGAAACAGTAGTAATTCATGGAATGGTTCGTGATGAGCAAGGAAGAAAAATGTCTAAGTCTCTGGGAAATGGTATTGATCCATTAGATGTAATAGACCAGTATGGTGCAGATGCATTAAGATTTTCCTTAGCAACAGGTAATTCTCCAGGAAGCGATATAAGATTCTATGAGTCAAGAGTTGAAGCAGCTAGAAACTTTGCTAATAAGATTTGGAATGCTTCTAGATTTGTTATGATGAATTATAATGAAGAATTAATGGCTAAATATAAAGATTGTAAAAACTATACTGCCGCCGACAAGTGGATATTATCTAGAATGAACACTGTGGCTTTAGAAGTTACAGAAAATATTGAAAAATATGAAATAGGTATAGCGCTTCAAAAAACTCACGACTTTATGTGGACAGAATTCTGTGATTGGTATATTGAACTTGTTAAACCAGTATTATACGCAGAAGATGGTGAAGCTAAAGGTATCACATTAAATGTATTAAACAAAGTATTAAAAACTGGACTTAAATTACTTCATCCTGTTATGCCATTTATAACAGAAGAAATTTATACTCACTTAGATAATGAGTATGAATCTATAACTATTTCTAAATGGCCAGAGTATGACGAGGCCCTTAAAGATGAAAAAGCGCAGGAAAATATGAATTATATTATAGAGGCGATAAAAGACGTAAGAAATGCTAGGGCAGATATGAATGTAGCACCTTCAAGAAAAGCTAAAGTATTTATATATGCAACAAAAGCAAAAGAAGCATTTGAGGAAGGTATGGTTTATTTCCAAAAACTTGCATCAGCTAGTGAAGTTAAGTTTTTAAATTCTAAGGATGAAGCTCCAGAGAACGTAGTTACAGTAGTAACTATTGGAGCAGAGGTTTATATGCCGCTACTTGAACTTGTAGATTTAGAAGTAGAACTAGAGAGGTTAAATAAGGAAAAGGATAAATTGAGTAAAGAAATAGATCGAGTAGAAAAGAAACTAAGTAATGAAAAATTCACAGCTAAAGCTCCAATAGAAGTAGTGGACGAAGAAAAAGCTAAAGGTGAAAAGTACAAAGAGATGTACAAATCAGTAATTCAAAGTATAGAAAATTTAAAATAAGACAAGTGACAATAGACAGCAAATAAAAAATCTCCTATGTTTAAATGAAACATAGGAGACTTTTTGAGTAAGTAGATGGAGAGGTTAACAACTAAGGAAGTTATTAACTAATATGAGAATAGCTTTTAACCGTCTGCTTCCAGTTATTCGAAAGGAAGGATAAGCATGAATTATGATGAGGCTAAGGCTTATATAAAAAACACAGCAAAGTTCGGTAGCAAACTAGGTCTTGAGAGAACTGAAAAGATATTAGAACTTCTAGGAAATCCACATAAAAAATTAAAGTGTATACATATTGCAGGAACTAATGGAAAAGGGTCAACTACTGCTATGGTGACTACGATTTTGGTGGAGGCCGGATACAATGTAGGTTCATATATCTCACCATTTATTGAAGAGTTTGAAGAACGAATACAAATAAATAATAAAAATATTTCTAAAGGGGATTTAAGTAACATTGTAACTGAAGTTTCTAAAGCAGTAGAGAAAGTAGTAGAACTTGGATATAGTAATCCAACAGAATTTGAAATCATAACCTGTGCGGGGTTTTTATATTTTTATAACAATAATGTAGATTTTGTTGTAGTTGAAGTAGGGATTGGAGGAAGGCTCGATTCAACAAATGTAATTACACCTATTTTAAGTATTATAACATCTATTAGTTTAGATCATACCCTAATACTCGGTGATACTTTAGGTAAGATTGCTTATGAAAAAGCAGGCATTATTAAGGGAGGAATTCCTGTAGTTATGTATCCACAGGAAAATGAAAGTCAGGAAGTAATTGAAGAAATATGCTTCGATAAAAAATGCAAATTGATAAAAGTAGCAAAGGGTTCAGCTGTATATTTGGGAAAGAAAAATTTGAAGAACATTGTAATGACTTCAATAGATGCAGGAGTGATTTTTAGCAATAATGTTATATCTCAAAAAATGAAGATTCAAACCCTAAATAATCATTATATTATTGATTTGGCACTTTTAGGCAAACATCAATTACTAAATTGTTCTGTGGCGGTTCATGCTATAGAGGAACTTATAGATCAAGGTCTTAAAATCAATAAAGAGGATATAATAACAGCCCTTAAAAAGGTGGTGTGGCCAGCAAGGCTTGAGGTAATGAATAAACAACCTTTAGTTGTTATAGATGGAGCGCACAACATAGATGGCATAGAAAAACTTACACAGAGTATAGACATGTATTTTACTTATAATAAAATAATATTGATTTTAGGTATTCTCGCAGATAAACAAGTGGATGCAATGATAAAAACTATAGTTCCAAAAGCATACAGAGTTATTACAGTTACACCCCATAGTGATAGGGCAGAATTAGCAGAAAAATTAAAAATTCAAGTAGAAAAATATACTACGAGATGTGAGGCAATTGAAGATTATGAGTCGGCTTATAAAAAAGCTTTAAGTTATTGTGAAGACGGTGATTTATTATTAGTGTCCGGATCTTTATACATGGTTGGAGATATGAGAAAAATAATACGAAATGTTCACGTTTATTAAAAGTATGAACTTTCTCTGGAGGTGACTCCAAATAAGAAGAGCAGAAACAATTGAAATTGCATTTAGAAATTCCCGAATTACCAGGTTTACTAACAAATATTTTATACGCAAAAAAAGGTATATATTACGTATAGTGCATGCATTAATAGTATTGCAATACGCGTAATATATACTTTTTTAAGCATTTATAATTAATTTTTCAAGTGCTATTGCTAGTTGATCAGGGCAAGAGGTACTTTTATCACCACAGTTAATGCCCTTAAGCTTTTTAATAGCGTCATTAACTTCCATTCCTATGAGTAGTGTTGAAAGTCCTAATGCATTTCCTGGACATCCTCCTATAAAAGCAACTTCAGTTATTTTATTGTCAACAATTTCGAAATTTATTTTTCTGGCACAAACGCCCGTTGGTTGATAGCTATACATAATTTACTCCTCCACTCTTGTGTTTTTAATAAACACAGTAATCATTATATACTATTAAGTAGTTATATTTCAAGAAAAAAATTTTCATAAAAACATTGTGAGCATAATATTGATATTTTCATATTATGGTTATGAGGAGGTGAGGAATTTGAGAAAGTTATATGTATGTAGTACTTCTGCAGATTGCATATCAAAGGTTAACTTGGATTTGTTTGTAGAGGAAAAAAAAATACATTTAGATAAAAGAAATCTCAAAAGAATTGGTCCTCATGGTATATATGTTTACAAAAACAAGCTGTTAACGGCTAATAGTTATGGCAATAGTATCTCTATGGTTGATGTTGATAATTATAAAATAGAAAGTCATTTTATAGGCATGCATTGTAATGATTTATCAGTTTATGATGATAAGGCTTATGTTATTTGTGGAGATTCTGATGATATGATAGTTTTTGATTTAGAGAAAAAAAACATTATAGAAGCAATTCCCTGTGGTAATTCGCCGCATAGTATTTATATTTGTAAAAGAAAAAAACTTATTATAGTAGCAAATATGAATAGTGATAGTATAACAATAATAGATTCGGCTCAAAATGGAAATATTAAAAACATTAGGGTAGGTGCATATCCTACTAAAGCGGTAGTTACTCCCGATGGAAATTATATTTTAGTTTGCGAGTCGAATATAGGTATGGATAATAAAGGATGCATAAGTATTATTTCATTAAAAAACTATAATGTATTAAACAAGATATCTGTTGGTAATTCACCTGTTGATATGTTTTGTAATGAAAGATATTGTTATGTATCAAATTTTGGAGATGGTACGGTAAGTATATTAGATATAAATAATTACAAAGAGATAAAAAAAATTGAGGTTGGAGGTATGCCAAGAGGTATAATAGAAGATGAAAAATATTTGTATGTAGGTGATAATTATAACAATTTACTTTTTAGAATTGATAAAATCACTGAAAATAAAAAAGCCATTTCAATTGGTGGCGAACCCACAGGAATGACTTTTCTATAAAAACCATCTTCCAAAGAAGAGTAGTTTTATAAAAAACTTAATAACTTCTGTAAGAAGTTTAGTCATCTATTAGAAGATTGATGATCTTAGCATAAAGTTCAGAAGGATTTTTCCTCCATTTGGTGCATAAATTCCGTGCTTGCTTGTTTGATGTTACACTTAATTTAATATCTATGAGTGTAAAACTGTCTTCAGAAGCAGTTAGGTTAACAAGATAATTATTATTGTTTTCTATTGTGTAATCAGCACTAACAGTCAACTCTTTTTTGATATTTTCAAGATGAGCTTTCAAATAATCATCAATAAGTTTCACTTTACTTTCTGAAATTCTTCCTTTAAATAAGGATAAAACATTATCACCTTTCTGCGAAATGACCAATCTTTGTTTACCTTTTTGTTCAGTATGTTTAAGTAGGTTAGAAGTAATCAATTCTGTTATATATTGTTGCAAAGTAAAATAATTTATAAAATTATTTTCTAAAATAATTTGTGTTATTTGAATATTGGAAATAGGTAATTTTATTTTATAAAATATATAAAGTAAAAGAAGCTTATTTTCAGCTAAGTCTAAAGCATCTTCAAACATATCGTATCCTCCTTGTAGCACGTTTAATCCAAAACAATAATGAAATGTTTTGTTTCATGTAAAATAACTATAAACATTATAACATAAAAAGCACCGGAATAAATCGGTGCTTTTAATTTTAAGGTCTTATAATAATTCATCTAAAGTTTATTAAGGAAAAAAATTATAATATAAATTATACATATATATTAACTTTTAGAATATAAATTTAAAGTATAAACGTACAAGGAGATAGTACAATTAACAACTGTTACTATAGGTCAGAGTAATATAAGGAGGATATAAGAGGGCATGAGCTACATAAAAAAGAACTTAATAGCATTTTGTGTGATTTTAGTTGGAATTTCAACAATTATAGGTATTTATAACTGGAGAACTATGGGCGTATTTGTAGGAGAGCAACGTAAATTACCAATTTACTCAGTGGATACTAAAGATAAAAAGATTGCAATTTCCTTTGATGCAAGTTGGGGTGATGATAGAACGGCAGATATATTAAAGACATTAGATAAGTACAATGCTAAAGCAACATTTTTTGTTGTAGGAGCGTGGATAGAACAATATCCGGATATGCTAAAGACAATAAGTCAGAAAGGTCATGAAATAGGAAATCATTCTAATAAACATCCAATAATGACTACTATATCTAAAGAAAAAATGATTGAAGAAATAGCTGCCACAGATGCTAAAATAATGTCTATAACAGGTAAACAAACAAGACTTTTTAGATGTCCATCTGGAGAGTATAATAATTTAGTCATTGAAACAGTAGAAGCTACAAACCATTATAGTATTCAATGGGATGTAGATAGTATTGATTGGAAAGAGCAAGGTGCAGAAATTGAGTACAATAGAATAATAAAAAAGACTAAGCCAGGCTCCATACTTTTATTTCACAATCAAGCTAAATTCACTCCTGAAAATTTGCCTAAAATTTTAGAATATTATAAAAATCAAGGGTATGAATTTGTGACAATATCAGAACTTATATACAAAAACAATTATTATATAGATGGATCAGGAAAACAAATACAAAAATAAAAATAAAAGTATTGAAATTTAGCAAGCAGTTGTATTATAATGGGAATATAAATTAGTAACAATTATGGAAAATTATTTACAAACAAAATTATCATAATATTAGGTATATTACACTAGAAAAATGAATACTTATATTCTAAAGAAAGTTTATTAAAAAAACTAAGGGGAAAGAGGGATTATGATGGATAATGTTATGTTAAATAACAAGATTTATTTAGAAGGAAAGGTAGTATCCGAATTGAAGTTTAGTCACGAAATGTATGGCGAGGGGTTTTATGTATTTGATTTTGAGGTATGGAGACTTAGCGAAACAACTGATATTTTAACTATAACAATTTCTGAAAGATTAATTTCAGGAATGGATATCAAAACAGGGAATGAATTTATAGTTGAAGGTCAGCTTAGATCTTATAATAAATTTGTTGAAGGATCTAATAGATTAATATTAACAGTATTTGCTAGGGATATTAAAATTTGCGAAGAACGCAGTAAAAATCCAAATCAAATATTTTTAGATGGTTTTATTTGCAAAAGTCCAGTATATAGGACAACTCCTTTTGGAAGAGAAATTGCAGACATGCTTTTAGCAGTTAACAGATTGTATAATAAATCTGATTATATACCTACAATTGCCTGGGGACGAAATTCTAGATTTTGTAAAAGTCTTGAAGTAGGAGATAATATAAGAATTTGGGGAAGACTTCAGAGCAGAGAATACCAAAAGAAATTATCAGAAGATGAAGTTATAAAAAAAGTAGCATACGAAGTGTCTATATCAAAGATGGAGAAAGTAACCAAAGATGGTGAGGACACAATAGAATCAGAAAACTTAACTGAAGAAGAGCAAAGTTTCGAAGTTCTAGACGTTATATAATATAAATTTGAATAAGCTCTAAACGTTATATGGCATAGATATATAACGTTTAGACTTTTTTATTTTTAAGACATAGAAAAGAGCATATGTTACGGCAAATGAATTTGTAGTAAAATCTGCTCTATTCAATTACTTTCTTAGATCATCAAGTAATTGAGTTTTTCCTTTAGTTTTATCGTCCACATTTTTTATTATTTTTGCAGGTGCTCCAGCAACTACAACATTTTCGGGAACATCATTTACAACTACGGATCCTGCTGCAACTATTGAATTTTTACCGATTCTTACTCCCTCGAGTATTACAGAGTTTGCTCCAATTAGTACATTGTCCCCAATTTCACAAGGGCTTTTGCTTGGTGGTTCGAGTACACCAGCTACTACAGCTCCTGCGCCTAAATGAACTCTTTTACCGAGTTTTCCTCGTGCTCCAACAACAGCATTCATATCTACCATAGTTTCTTCACCGATTTCAGCACCTATGTTAATTACAGCGCCCATCATTATAACAGCATTTTTACCTATGGTAACCTTGTCTCGTATAATTGCACCTGGTTCAATTCTTGCATCGATATTTTTCAAATCTATCAGAGGGATAGCAGAGTTTCGTCTATCTTGTTCAATTTTAGATTTTTTAATTTTGTCTTTATTTTTTATTAGAAAATCTGATATCTCTTCGCTTTCGCCAAAAAGAATATAAAAATTTCCACTACCAAAATTTTCTATACCTCCAAATTGGCATTGTGATAAATCTCCGTCAATATAAAGTTTAATTGGAGTGGCTTTTTTAGCTTCTTTTATGTATCTTGCAATTTCATAAGGGTCTGTTAAATCATAATTCATAATTATTCTCCTCTCGTATTATAAGTATTAAGCCAAATTCTTATTTTTATTCTAATAAAAATTATTAAATACTGATTTTTATTCTATTATATAGTAAAATACTTATAATGCAAATGATTGAAAAGCACAATTGATTAAAAATCACTAGCTAAAAAGTAAAAACACTAGAGAAGGGTGATATTATGGATAATGTATTTTCAAATAATGTAAACAATATAGAGATTTCTGGAATTAGAAAATTTTTCAATAAGGTTTCAAAGGTTGAGGGGGCAATTTCACTAACCTTAGGGCAACCTGATTTTCCAGTGCCTAAAGATATTAAAAAAGCCATGATAAAGGCTATTAATGAAAATAAAACTGAGTACACAGCCAATGCAGGCATTCCGGAACTTCGAAATGAGATTTCAAATTTTTTGAGAGGTATGGGCATTAACTATTTAGCTGATGAAATAACGGTGACAGTCGGTGGAAGTGAGGCACTGCTATGTATATTTGCAGCATTTTTAAATGCTGGAGATAAAGTTCTCGTGCCAACGCCAGCTTATCCAGCTTATGAGAGTTGTGTTAAGCTTTTTGGAGCAGAAGTAGTTAATTATAATCTAAATAGTGATTTTACTATTAATTTCGAAAATTTAAGTAAACTTATTAAGGAGCAAAATCCCAAGCTTTTAGTGATGTCACATCCGTCTAATCCCACTGGAGCAACATTGTCGCGAGTTGAAAAAGATAAACTTTTTCAACTTTTAAAAGAGGAAGACATTTATATAATAAGTGATGAGATGTATAGCTCATTATGTTATGGAGAATATTATTCTTTGGCCCAAATTGCTGAATTGAGAGAAAAAATAATTTTGGTAGGTGGGTTTTCTAAAATGTTCTCAATGACTGGACTTCGCGTAGGATATGTTTGTGCAAGCAAACATATTATGGATAATATAATGAAAGTGCATCAGTATAATGTTTCTTGTGCTACTTCAATATCTCAATGGGGAGCATATGAGGGATTGCGCTCTAGCATGAATGATGTAAATATTATGAAAGTAGAGTTTGAGAAGAGAAAAGAATATTTATACAAAAGATTAAAGCAGATGGGAATTGATACAACACTTCCTAAAGGAGCCTTTTACATATTCCCATCTATAACAAAATTCTCTATGACCAGCGAAGAGTTTTGCACTAGACTGTTAAACGAAGGGAAGGTAGCTGTTGTACCTGGTTCAGCTTTTGGAACAGGGGGAGAGGGTTTTATAAGAATTTCATATTCTTACAGCTTAGAAGTGTTAAAAGAGGGTTTAGACAGAATGGAAAAATGGATTAAATCATTACCTGCGGTACTGTAATATTAACAAAATAATTCTTTTTAAGCCTTGGAGCAGAGAAGTAGCGGCTCTAAGGCTTTTATATTTACAAAACACTAGAATCCCATGTAGAAATTCTTGCTTTATGAATACTAATTCAAAGCATATGTATCACATCAGCAGCCTACCGTCTAAAAGATTTTTTTTGTGGGGTTTATTGAGATTTATTATTTCGTTATATGCCATCCATACTAGATATATATTAGTGTAAATATGATATAGTATGAAGTTTCTTCGGAAGTGACGTGAAATAAGAAGCACAGAAACGATTGAAATCCCATTTAGAAATTCTTCTTTTGCTAATATAAAATTCTCGTAAGACTGCCAGGAACGGCATAACAATTGATAATTGTTATGTGCCCCAAACGCATGCCCAGAGGAAGTCTAGCGAACCCGAGACAGGACGTCGAGTGTGAGTGCATAACAATTAATAATTGTTATGTCCCCCAGCGAACGACCCCGAGGTAGAGAATTTTATATTTGTAAAAGATTAGAATTCCTTGATGGGATTTCACGTTTCAAGTTCTTATTTCACGTCATGCAGGAGAAACTTCATAGGGTACACTATTTGTTCTTAGAGGTTAATTTGGCATATTAACTACATCATCCATAGTATATAGACCTTTCTCTTTTCCGTACATAAATTCACAAGCTTTAAGTGCACCTATTGCAAAGACATCCCTTGATATTGCAGTATGCTTAATTTCAATGCATTCGCCTTTTCCAGCAAATATGACTTCATGGTCACCTACAATACTTCCACCACGGATAGCATGAATTCCAATTTCATTAGGTTGTCTTTTGCATGATCCATTCCGTCCATTGATGAAAACTGTTTCTTCATCAATAGAATCCTTAATTGTATTTGCGAGAAGTAGAGCGGTACCACTAGGAGCATCCACCTTTTGGTTGTGATGTTTTTCAATTATCTCAATGTCAAAATCCTTATATAGCATACTGCTTATACTCTTGAGTATATTGTTAACGATATTCACACCTATAGACATATTTGCAGAGTGAAATACAGGAACTTCTTTGCTGAGAGAATCAATAATAGCCAACTGCTCCGCAGAGTAACCAGTAGTGCAGAATATAATAGGAATATTTTTCTCTTTAGAGTACTTACATAAGGAATCTAAAGCATCCGGCCTTGAAAAATCTAAAATTACATCTACATCATTTTCACATTCAAGTATGCTGTCATAACATGGGTAGCTTAAATTAGATGAATTTCTATCAATACCTGCAACAATTGAAAGTGTTGTAGATTCTTTAGCCATTTCAGAAATAACTTTACCCATTTTTCCATTGCAACCGTTTAGAAGCATTCTAATCATTAGATTTCCTCCTTTAAAGGAATATTATAAGATCTTAACTCTTTCTTTAAAAATTGTAAATTAACTTCTTCCATTTCACACAAAGGTAATCTTAAAGAACCCACGTTCATTCCCATAAGATTCATAGCTGTTTTTACAGGGATAGGATTTGTTTCAACAAATATAGCGTTATTGAGGGGAAGATACCCTAATTGAATTTTTAAAGCAGCTTCATGGTCTCCGCTTAAATATAATTCACACATATTATGCATATCTGTAGGAATTATATTTGCAATAACGGATATAACGCCGATACCGCCTAAGGATAAAATAGGTATAACTTGGTCGTCATTACCTGAATAGATATCTAAGTTATCTCCACATAATGATTTTATTTGTGCTATTTGACTTATATTACCGCTTGCTTCTTTAACTGCTACAATATTTGGTATTACGCATAGTTTTAGAAGTGTACTTGGAATAATATTGAGAGATGTTCTAGAAGGAACATTGTATATTATTATTGGAGTAGTTACACTATTTGCGATTGCTTTATAATGTTCAAATAATCCCTTTTGAGTAGTCTTATTATAGTAAGGCGTGATTAAAAGTATTGCATCTACTCCTATTTTTTCTGCCCATTTACTCATACTTATTGTAGCAGCAGTATCGTTACTTCCTGTACCTGCGATTACTGGGACTCTCTTATTAACTAAATCAACTGTAAATTTTATAGTCTCTTTTCTTTCCTGCTCTGTCATAGTAGAGGCTTCGCCCGTAGTACCACATACTACTATAGCATCTGTTTTGCTTTTGATTTGCCATTCTATTAATTCTTCAAGCTTTTTGAAATCTACCCCTCTTTGATTAAATGGGGTGACTATGGCAACACCAGAACCTTTAAAAATACTCAAAAGATTACCTCCTCGTAGTTGCATTTTTACTAATAATTATTAATTGTTAGTAGTAATGCAACTATTTTATTTGTACTACTATATATTTATTAATTTAGATTGCTTTTAGTGAAACATTTTGTCATGTTAACTGACAAAAAGATTTAAAAGACATAAATAGCCACTAAAATTTTTTTTTATCATATCATATTATATCATATAACCCCTATGTGAAAACATATATACTTTATAAAAATAAATGATAATCAGTTTCATAAGTTGCAAAAAACATTCAAGTTAATGTAATTATATAAACTAACATAAATAAATTTATATAAATTATACCATAATTAAATAGTGGATAAATTTTATTTTCTTTTATTATTATGAATAAAAGACCTCCAGATTGTAAAAAATATAATATATCATAATTACATAGGAGGTACACCATGGGAAAAACACCTTTAAAAAAAGTTATAAAAGCTAAATTAAGATCGAACAAAGAATTAACTAAAAATGAAATGTTAAGAGAAACGTTGAAATATGAAATAGCAGAGGAATTAGGATTAACTGACAAGATAGGTGATTGTGGATGGAGTGGATTAACAGCAGAAGAAACAGGAAGAATTGGAGGCTTAATGACGAAACGAAAGAAAGCAATAAATCTCCCTAAAAACAAGGATTTTTAAAAAATCAAGTAAATTACTTTGGACAATATTTGGTGTATGGGTTAATATATTATATACCATTATAGTTTTAAAGGATAAATCTTTGAAAAAGAAGAAATCTCTGAAAAAGGAGAAATGTTAATATGGACTGTTATAAAGAATTTGCTCATATATACGATGAATTAATCAATTCTGATATTGATTATAGAACATGGGCTTCTAACATATTATTTATGTGCAAAGAATATAACCTAGACATGGAGAGCTATTTAGATTTAGCGTGTGGTACAGGAAATCTTACTATAGAAATCGCAAGTGAATTTAAGAATATATGGGCAGTTGATTTATCTTGTGATATGTTGAGTCAAGCAGAGAAAAAAATGAGAGATGCGCGAGTAGAAGCAAAATTTGTATGTCAAGATATTTGTGAATTGAATTTAAACAAAACATTTAATCTTATAACTTGTTGCTTAGATTCTAGTAACTACATATTAGAAGAAGAAAATTTTAAAAAGTATTTATTAGGTGTCTATAATTTATTAAAAGAGGATGGTTTATTTGTTTTTGATATTAATTCTTATTATAAACTGACTCAGGTTCTTGGTAATAATATTTATAATTATGATTCGGATGATGTTGTCTACATTTGGGAAAATTATTTGGAAAATGATATAGTGGAAATGAATTTAACTTTTTTCGTAAAAGAGGGACAAGTATATAGACGTTTCGATGAACAACATTCAGAAAGAGCTTACACACAAGAATATGTAGAAAAAGTTATAAAAGAAATTGGGTTTAAAATAATTAAAAAGATGGATAACTACGAAGATAAAATAGTAAGCGATGGCACAGAACGAATATGTTATATGCTTAATAAGTAAAAAAAGAATAGTACAAGGAGGTTAGTATATGGATAAATTGGTTAGAGCTACTGCAAAGGAAGGTCAGGTTAGAATAGTTGCAGCAATAACTACGGATTTAGTAAATGAGGGAACCGCGATGCATTTATGTTCGCCTACGGCATCAGCAGCTTTTGGTAGGATGCTAACAGCGGGTACTCTAATGGGAAGTATGCTAAAGTCAGAGCAAGATAGTTTAACATTGCAAATTGATGGCGGGGGCTCTGCTAAGGGTGTTGTAGTAACTGCTCATGCTGATTCAAGTGTAAAAGGGTATATAGGAAATCCTAATGTAGATTTGCCAGCTAATAAAAAAGGAAAACTTGATGTAGGTGGCGCAATTGGAACAGATGGTTATTTAAGAATTATAAGAGATATGGGTCTAAAGGAACCATATGTCGGTCAAGTACCAATTGCTACTGGTGAAATTGGAGATGATTTAGCATATTATTTTACTGTTTCGGAGCAAACACCATCTGCTGTGGGACTAGGAGTTTTAGTTGACACTGATATGAGTATTAAAGCTTCGGGAGGTTTTATAATCCAAATGATGCCTGGCGCAGATGAATTTTTAGCTGATATAATAACATATAGACTTGAAGAAATCCCATCCATAACTGAATTTATAGCAAAAGGGATGAATATTGAAGAAATTTTAGAATTTATTTTTGAAGATATGGAGCTTAAAATACTTGAAGATATTAAGCCGATGTATAAATGTGATTGTTCTAGAGAAAGAGTCGAGAAGGCACTAATAAGTATAGGTAGAAAAGATTTGGAAGAATTATATAGTGACAATAAAACAGAAGAACTTAAATGCCATTTTTGCAACAAAAATTATGAATTTAATCACGAAGATATTGGGAAGTTACTCAAGGAAGCTAAGTCATAGATAAAAGGTAGTTTGGGGCAAAAGAATATAGTATATGTCTTGTTGCTTTTTATTGTGAAATAAACACAAACTATATTCTATAGTAACATATGATTATCATATTATTGTTTGGAAAACGAAGAAAATTGAAGCAAATTAGATCAATAGGGAGTATAACTTAAATATATATGGATATTAACTATATTTGCGGTTGACAGGTATAAGAAAATCTTATAATATAGTGAAGTACTCGTAGGCGAGGAAGTAAACAAAAGAGTAAAAAACAGTTAACATATAAAGTTGTTGACAAGTTTTATGAAATGATGTAGACTATACTAGTCTGATAAATACATGTGGGAGCATAGCTCAGCTGGGAGAGCATCTGCCTTACAAGCAGAGGGTCACAGGTTCGAACCCTGTTGTTCCCACCACATATGGCCCAGTAGCTCAGTTGGTTAGAGTGCCGCCCTGTCACGGCGGAGGTCGAGGGTCCGAGTCCCTTCTGGGTCGCCATTTAAATTTAAAATAAAGTTTAAAAAATTAATAAGGCTGGATAGCTCAGTCGGTAGAGCAGAGGACTGAAAATCCTCGTGTCCCTGGTTCGATTCCTGGTCTAGCCACCAGTGTTGCGGAAGTAGCTCAGTGGTAGAGTGCCACCTTGCCAAGGTGGACGTCGCGAGTTCGAATCTCGTCTTCCGCTCCAAAAACTTTAAATAAAATGGCGCTATAGCCAAGCGGTAAGGTCAAGGTCTGCAAAACCTTTATTCCCCGGTTCAAATCCGGGTGGCGCCTCCAAAACAGAAGAAAAGTAGCCTAGATACTGATGTTTCAGTATCTAGGCTACTTTTTTATTTTTATTTCTTATGGTGGAAATATAATATCTCCTGACAATATAGGCCGAATGGGATTATATGGAATTGATATTGAGACTTTGATATAATTAGTATTAAATTGATTGTTATTTATTTAGGTTGGATTTTCTTGATAAAAAATAATCTAAAATCATTATTAATACATGCATCAATAGCTATGGGGCTAGGTTGCAGAGAAAGAGAGGCTAGCATATATTAATAAAGATTGTTTGTGAATTTTATAAGTGGAGGAGATGAATTAATGAAGGAAAATAAACTAATGCTATTATGTATATTAATTTTATCAGTATCAATTATTTTTGGTAGTGTTTACATTGGAAATGCAATTAACTCTAAAAATGTAAACAAGGTGGATGTGGCTGACATTCCTGTCTATAACAAAGCATTAATGACAGATAAAGAAGCAGCAGAGTACTTAAACTTACAATTAGATGCATTTGATAAATTAGTAATTATGTATGAATTGCAGCGAAAGGAAGCGATAAACGGTTATGACACTTTTGCATATATTCCATTTATAAAAGTTGATGGTGTTAGATTATTTAATAAAGCACATTTAGATAAATGGATAGAATATAATTCTTTAAACAGTCAAGAAATAGAAATAAAATAAAGAAAATGTTTAATGGACAGGATAGATTTTCAAAAGTTTAGTGTCTTCTCAAAGAAATGAAAGTGGTATCAATACCGGTATTTAGTAATTAGATTGTTTTTTTATGTTATTTGAAATAATATAAGAAATTTTCTACCGGAGTCTTAAAATGCTACCTCTATCGATTAGTTTCCCATTTCTTAGGAATACAGGTTCTACCTTATGCTTTTTTAGAAATTCCAATACTTTTTTTCCGTATAAATAATGATCTAGATGACCATAAAAAGCTAGGACGTTACCTTCAAGAAGACCTGTTGCGCCACCGATAAAACCGTAACTAAGCCCAGGAAGGAGGATATCACCAGAAGGAAGTAATAAAACATCTATTTTTTCAAGACTCAGTGCCTTAGCAATGGAAATGTCACTAGTTATAATTGCATGATCATTTACTACGCAAGTAGAGCATTTTGTATAACCTTGTTTAACATTTATTAACTTTTTATCTTTTGAAAGATCCAAAAGATTGATATCAGTAAATTTAATTAAGTGAACAAAAAGATTGCCTATGCTAAGTGAATTCAGACATACATTATAAGGATATTCTATTTTTAAAGGTGAATTTGATTTATAAACTTTGCAATTTAAAGAAACTAAGGTACGTATAAATTCACTATTCATATCTTTATGCACAACGATTTTATCTCCTAAAATGTGCAAAAGCATATCCGGGTGACCACAAACAGCTTCATATAAAAGGTTGCTAGGAGGGCAAATATGCAAGGTATATCCTCTGGAAATTAAAGATTCTTTTTCTTCATTATGAATTCTAAAATCAACAATAATATTTTTCATTATTATACTCCTATTTAAATATATATTTGCTTACCATTATTTTATAACATAAAGTTATTAGGAATTGCAATATGTCGATAATTGTTTAATCTATTTTGCATATACATTAATATTACACACATACTATCTTTGTGAGAAAGGAGTGTGCAAAATGCTATTATTAACTGTTGTTTATAATAGGAGTATGGAATACTTAATTGATGAAATTAAAGACATGAAAAAGTGTTTTGAAGATAAAAAAGTAATTTTAGGTGTAGTAGAGTCTATAATAGAAGATACTCATTTCATTAAAATCTTTTGTAGTGATGATAACATAAGTGATAGTAGTATAAAAATATTTAATTTGCATGTCGCAAATATATTATACAATATAGTAACAGTGGAATTTTGTAAAAAAGAAATCAATAATTTTTTAGGAGAAACTTATTTTTTTCTGAAATATAATGAAATAAAACAAATTAAACCTAAGATACAAGAAGCCTTGCTAAGTGAGGGTGCAATATCTGGCCCTAATATGGTGTATTGTATAAATAGGAAAAATAAAATTATTGATAAAATAATTAAATGTATACAAGAAAATAATGAAATTAATATAAGTGGATTCTTAACCTTTAGGTCGAAAGAGCTAAATGGTGATTTAGAGTGCATTGTTGATAAAGTTGTAGAAGAATATATGGTGGAAAAAGAATACAATGAGTTTATAAAATTACTAAAATACTTTGTTGAAGTTCAAGAGAGCAAGATAGATGTGGTTAATATTTTTATTGAAAAAAACGGAAATTATAGTTTAAGAGATGAAGATGGCAATGACTTAGTGGGAGATATGATAATGGAGTTGCCTGATGTTAAATTTGATTCAAAAGAAAATCAAGAAGAACTTATAATTAGTACAATGATAACTAGTGCTCCTGAAAAAATAATTATACATTGCGTAGAACACTGTAAAAATAAAGAATTAATTTCAACCATAAGTAAAGTTTTTGTAGACAGAGTTTATTATTGTGATGAATGTGCGTTGTGTGAAAAGATAAAAGAAGGAATTTTGGTATGAGGAATTATAGTATAATAATAAATATCAATATATGAATAAAACAATGGTGAATAAAACAATAAAAGAATATGAATAAACCAAATACAAAAGTGTTGACAAACTAGTGATTAGATAGTATAATTCAAATTGTTGCAAATGAAAATATATAAAATAATTTAATATAATAGAGTGATGTTTTACAAGAAGGAACAGCCGTTTCTCACCTAACAGTTATGCTAGTTAGGTTAATTAGTAATTTAAATTTGTTACTATTAAGGACGGCATTTTGCCGTCCTTTTAATTGTTTAAATATTATAAAATTATCTAAATACATCTAGGAGGTGAAAATTATTAGTAAAAACAAAGATTTCATGATGAATGAGGAAATAAGAGATAGAGAAATAAGAGTTATTGGAGCTGATGGTTCTGCGTTAGGTATTTTGAATACTAAAGATGCGTTAAACCTTGCAGAAGAGAAAGACTTAGATTTAGTTATGATGTCTCCAACTGCAAAACCACCAGTATGTAGAATAATGGACTTTGGTAAGTTTATTTATGAACAACAGAAAAAAGAAAAAGAAGCAAAAAAGAAACAAAAGGTTGTTAATCTTAAAGAAATACGATTAAGTGCAACAATAGAAGATCACGATATCGCAATCAAAGCAAGTAATGCTAAAAAATTCTTGTTAGATGAAGATAAAGTAAAGATAACTGTAAGATTTAGAGGAAGAGAAATTGAAAATTCAAAAGTGGGGCATAAGATATTAAGATCTTTTGTAGAAAAAATCGGTGATGTTTATATTGTTGAAAAACCAGCGAGACAAGAGGGAAGAAATATGATAATGATTCTAGCTCCCAAAAAAGCATAACCGAGAGGAGGAATTTTACATGCCTAAAATGAAAACACATAGAGGCGCAGCAAAAAGATTTAAGAAAACAGGTACAGGCAAGTTGAAAAGAGCGAAAGCTTTCACAAGCCATATATTAACAAAGAAAAGTCCCAAAAGAAAAAGAAACCTTAGAAAAACTGCATATGTATCAACAACTCAAATAAAAGCGATGAAGAAATTGTTACCATACTTATAATTGAATGGTGATTAGGAGGTATATTAAATGGCTAGAATTAAGCGAGCAGTTAACTCTCGTAAAAACCATAAGAAAGTATTAAAACTTGCAAAGGGCTACTACGGTGGAAGAAGTAAGTTATTTAAAACAGCTAATGAATCAGTAATGAGAGCACTTAGAAATGCTTATATCGGTAGAAAATTAAAGAAAAGAGATTTTAGAACACTTTGGATAGCTAGAATAAATGCGGCTTCAAGATTAAGTGATCTTTCATATTCAAGATTCATGAATGGAATGAAACTTGCAGGCATAGATATAAACAGAAAAATGCTTTCAGAGATTGCTATAAATGATCCAAAAGCTTTTGCTGAATTAGTAGAAGTTGCAAAAAAACAATTACAAGCATAGAATCGTTTATATAAAAAATGTAGCCTTTGGCTACATTTTTTATTGCATTTTTGACAAAAATATGTTACATGATATAATTAGTAAAACATCATAGGTGAAAATTTAAAGGTGTAGAGGTGACTTATTTGGGATTACATATTAAAGATCTTAAAAAGAAAAATATTTATACTCCTGTTCGGATACTTGCATTAGGTTTTGCTATAGTAATACTCATAGGGGCGATACTTTTGAGTTTACCTATATCCTCGCAAAGTGGTAAAATTACACCTTTTATAGATTGTATATTTACCTCTACATCTGCAGTATGTGTTACGGGTCTTGTTACTCTAGATACTGGAACATATTGGACATATTTTGGCAAAACAGTGATAATGTTATTAATAGAAACAGGTGGACTTGGATTCATGTCTGTCGCAACTTTAGTTTTTTTTGCTTTGGGAAAAAGAATATCATTGAAGGAAAGACTGGTAATGCAGGAGGCTATGAATGTAAATGGATTACAGGGTTTAGTTAAAATGGTCCAATATGTATTGATATTTACTTTTTCAGTTGAAGCAATTGGGGCAGTGTTATTCGCAACGCAATTTATTCCACAGTTTGGAGTTGCGAAAGGAATATATTATAGTGTATTCCATGCAGTGTCTGCTTTTTGCAACGCTGGATTTGATTTAATGGGGAATTTCAAAAGTGTTACTGCTTATGCCAATAATTCGGTAGTAATATTGACGATTTCAGCGTTAATTGCAATTGGTGGGTTAGGGTTTTACGTATGGGTAGAAATTTATAACTATAAGGGGAATAAAAGGCTATCTTTGCATTCTAGAGTAGTTATTTATACTACGCTGATCCTAATTGTTGGAGGGGCATTACTTATGTTTCTCTTTGAAATGAATAATCCTGGCACCATGCAAGGAATGTCTATGAAGGGCAAAGTATTATCTTCAATATTTGCATCAGTTTCTCCTAGAACGGCTGGATTTAACTCTATTCCGTTAGATAAAATGACAACAGCTGGAAATTTTTTAACAATAATTTTAATGTTTATTGGTGGATCTCCTGGTTCAACAGCTGGTGGAATAAAAACGGCTACTGCGGTTGTACTTTTTATGACCATAGTATCTGTAGTTAAAGGGCGTGAGGACACTGAAATATTTCAAAAACGTATAAACAAGGATGTTGTGTATAAAGCTTTAGTAATAATTGTTCTAGGCCTCGGGATTGTTGTAGGAGTTACAATGATATTGTCTATTACAGAGTCACCAAAGATACCTTTTGAATATTTTTTATATGAAGCTACTTCAGCATTTGCTACAGTAGGATTAACCCTGGGACTAACTACTAAATTGACATTTGCAGGGAAGGTAATAATAGCCCTTACTATGTATGCAGGAAGAGTCGGACCGCTTACTATAATACTAGCATTAGCTAAGAATAAAAACTCTAAATCTGGAACAGTAAAATATCCAGAAGATAAAATCTTAATTGGTTAGGGGGATAATTAATGAGTAAAAGACAGTTTATTGTTATAGGCCTCGGAAGATTTGGAACGTCTGTTGCTGAAACATTATATTCTTTGGGAAACGATGTATTAGCAGTTGATTATGATGAAGATGTAGTTCAAAACATATCAGACACAGTGACTCATGCAGTTCAAGTTGATGCAAATGATGAAAATAGCTTAAGAGCTCTTGGTATTCGTAATTTTGATTGTGCAGTTATTAGTATAGGTTCTAATATCCAAGCTAGCATTTTGGCAACGCTTTTAGTTAAAGAATTAGGAGTGAAATATGTAATTGCAAAGGCAACTACTGCGTTACATGCTAAGGTGTTATATAAAATAGGTGCCGATAGAGTAGTTTTCCCAGAACGAGATATGGGTGTTCGTGTTGCTCATAATTTAGTATCATCAAATATATTAGATTATATAGAATTATCTCCGGATTATAGTATAGCTGAAGTTGTTAGTCCAGAAGAATGGCATAATAAGACATTAGGGGAATTGAATATAAGAGCTCAATATGGCTTAAATGTAATGGCTATAAAAAGAGGTAATGACATTGATGTTGCTCCGTCAGCTGATAATATAATTGAGCCAGGTGATATTATTGTGGCTATAGGCAATATTGAAGAATTAAACAAATTAGAAAATCTAGTTAAATAAGGGGTTCTTCGTTTGGAATATATTCAAAGCAAGGATAATTTATTGATTAAAGATATTAAGAAATTAAAGGAAAAAAAGTATAGAATAAGTTGTAATATGTTTTTAGTTGAGGGGTTTAGATTTGCAGAAGAAGCACTAAACTCTGGATTTGAAGTAGTGAACATTATTATTAGTGCTAGAGGAGAATCCAAATATATAAACTCCGGCATAAAAAACAAGCTACAGATAAATACTAAAGTTTATGGTGTTAGCGATAGCTTATTTAAAAGTATTTGTGACACGGATAATCCACAAGGTATTCTTGCTGTAGTTAGAAATAAATCAGTAGATATTAAATATGATCATGGGTTCTACATGTTAGCGGATAAAATTCAAGACCCAGGTAATATGGGAACTATAATTAGAACTGCTCATGCAGCAGGAGCATTAGGTGTTATAATTACAAAAGGAACAGTTGATATTTATAATGAAAAAACTTTAAGGGCTACAATGGGTTCTATTTTTAAAATACCTGTTATTTATGATAAAGATTTGTCACTAGTGCAAAAGCTAAAGAGTGAAGGATTTAAACTGATCACGAGCTCATTAGATACTGATAAAAATTTTTATGATGTAAACTTAAAAGAAAAAGTTATTATATCAGTTGGGAATGAAGGCAATGGAATAAGTACGGAAGTGTACGCAATATCTAATTTAAAAATTAAAATTCCTATGCCTGGTGGTGCAGAATCTTTGAATGCGGCTGTAGCTGCATCAATTATGATGTATGAAGTGGTAAGACAAAATAATATTCTAGAATTTTAAAATTTATAGTTGAATTTTTTTGTAATTGTGGTTATAATGTTTTGTATACTTTCACAAATTAAATAAATAATATTAAGCTGTGATGGAGAGAGTAAATATAAAAATGTTTACAGGGATAAGAAGCCTTAGACTGAAAGCTTACTTAAGAAATTTTTATTTTGAAGTTCACTCCGGAGTTCTATCAGTGAAACTTAGTAACTGCTAGCGGTTAGAATCGATAAATTTATCTAAGAGGACTAATATTTAGTCAATTAGGGTGGTAACGCGGATATTCCGTCCCTTCATTGTGGACGGTTTTTTTTGTCTTTTAAAAAATTATAAAACTTATTAGGTAAATAAATATGGAAGGAGAGAATAAATTATGAAAGAAAAGTTAGAAATAATAAAAGCTTCAGTTATAGAGGAATTAAAAGGAACTAATATTAAAACAGAATTAGAAAATATTAGAGTTAAGTATTTAGGCAAAAAAGGTGAATTAACACAAATATTAAGAGGGATGGGACAGCTCTCAAATGAAGAGAGGCCAACTATAGGTAAGTTAGCTAATACAGTTAGAGAGGACATAGAATCCCTTATAACAAAAGCCTCAGATATAATAAAAGAAAAAGAGAAGGAAATGAAGCTAAAAAGTGAAGTTATAGATATATCTATGCCAGGAAAAAAACAAACAGTAGGTAAAAGACATCCATTGGATTTAACACTTGAAAAAGTTAATGAAATATTTTTATCTATGGGATTCGCTATTGAAGAGGGCCCCGAGGTAGAAACAGATTATTATAATTTTGAGGCATTAAACATACCTAAAAACCATCCTGCAAGAGGTGAACAAGATACCTTTTACATAAATGATAGTGTAGTTTTAAGAACACAAACCTCAGGAATTCAAATAAGAACTATGGAAAATCAGAAACCGCCTATAAAAATGATTGCACCGGGTAAAGTTTATAGATCAGATGCAGCGGATGCTACTCATTCACCGATATTTTATCAAATTGAAGGTTTGGTAGTAGATAAGGATATTACTTTTGCTGATTTAAAAGGAACACTTGAGTCATTTACGAAAAAAATGTTTGGTGACAAAATGGAAATGAAGTTTAGACCACATCATTTTCCGTTCACAGAACCATCAGCTGAGATGGATGCTACTTGTTTTGTGTGTAAAGGTGAGGGCTGCAAGGTTTGTAGTGGCAGTGGTTGGATAGAACTTTTGGGTTGTGGAATGGTTCATCCACAGGTTTTAAGGAATTGTGGAATTGACCCAGAAGTTTATAGTGGGTTCGCTTTCGGATTTGGCCTTGATAGGATTACAATGCTCAAATACGGAATAGATGATATTAGGGCACTTTATGAAAGTGATATGAAATTTTTAAAACAATTCTAAATTAATAATGAAGCTTAGATAAATATTATTTAATATTATATGAATAGATAATGTAAAAATTATCTAAGAATACAAGGAGGTATATTATGAAAGTTCCAGTTAATTGGCTTAAAGATTACGTAGATATAAATATTACACCAAAAGAGCTTGGCGACAAACTAACTATGTCTGGTTCAAATGTAGAAGAAGTTATTATATCAGGGGCTGAAATTGACAATGTTGTTACAGGAAAAATAATAGAAATTGTTAGTCACCCAGATGCTGATAAATTAGTTGTATGTCAAGTAGATATAGGATTACTACAACCAATCCAAATTGTTACGGCGGCTACAAATATGAAAGAACAGGATATTGTACCAGTAGCACTTCATGGATCAAGTCTTCATGGAGGATTAAAAATAAAAAAAGGTAAACTTCGAGGAATACTTTCAAATGGCATGTTTTGCTCTGAGGAAGAACTTGGAATAGCCGGGGATGAACCAGTTCATGGACTAATGATACTACCCCCAGATACGATTATTGGAGGCGACATAAAAGAAGTATTAAACCTTCAAAGTGCTTTAATAGATTTTGAGATAACTTCAAATAGACCAGATTGTCTTAGCATTTTAGGAATAGCTAGAGAGACAGCTGCGACTTTAGGCACTAAGTATAGAAAACCAGCGCTCAATTATATGGCAACAGCAGTTGAAAATGTGGAAGATATTTATAAGGTAAATATTAAAGATGAACTATGTAGAAGATATATGTTAAAGGGTATAAAAAACGTAAAAATAGAGCCGTCTCCACAATGGATGCAGGAAAGACTACTAGAGGCAGAACTTAGACCTATAAATAATATAGTGGATATTACAAACTTTGTTATGGTAGAGCTTGGTCAACCTATGCACGCATTTGACGCTAGACAAATTACTACTAATAATATAGTTGTTGAAAGAGCAAAAAACGGAGAAAAGTTTATTACATTAGATGAAACGCAAAGAGAATTAGATGAGAGCATTTTAAATATAAAAGATGGAGATAGAACTATAGGTCTTGCAGGTATAATGGGAGGATTAAATTCAGAAATTAAAGATGATACTACAAACGTAATATTTGAGGGTGCAAATTTTGATGGAGTTAATATAAGACTCTCTTCTAAAAAACTAAATTTAAGAACTGATGCATCTACAAAGTTTGAAAAGGATTTAGATCCTAATATGGCTGAAATGGCAATTAATAGAGCCTGTCATTTAGTGGAGGAATTAGGTGCCGGTGAAATAATGAAGGGATGTATAGACGTATATCCTAAAAGACTTAATACTCATACTTTAGAAGTAGATGCAAATTGGATTAATAAATTTTTAGGAACGGATATATTAAAGTTAGATATGAAAACATATCTTGATAGATTGGAACTTGCTACTGAAATAATAGGCAATTTTTTAATAATACAGGTGCCTACATTTAGGTCCGACATAAACATAAGAGAAGACGTGGCAGAAGAAATAGCTAGAATGTATGGTTATGATAATATACCATCTACTATGCCTAAATGTGAAACTTCAAGAAGTGGGAAAAGTGAAAATCAAAAGTTAGAAGATAAAGTTGTACTTTCTTTAATAGGAAGTGCGCTTAACCAATCCATAAGTTATTCTTTTGTAAGTCCTAAAATATTTAATAAGCTTTTAGTTCCTATTGATAACGAGTTAAGAAAAGTAGTTACTATAAAAAATCCTCTAGGAGAAGATTATAGTATAATGAGGACTACAACAATAGCGTCTATGATGGAATGTCTATCTAGAAATTATTCTAGAAACAATGAACAAGCGAAATTATTTGAAATAGGCAAAGTTTATATACCAAATGAAGATGTTAACAAACTCCCTGAGGAAAGAAATACATTAACTATAGGAATGTACGGTAATGTTGATTATTTAGACTTAAAAGGGGTAGTTGAAAATGTATTAGATAGTTTAGGTATGAAAAATATATCTTTTAAAAGAGAAAGTGAAAATCCGACTTATCACCCTGGAAAAACCTCTAATCTATATGTAAAGAGGGAATTTGCAGGTGTGGTTGGGGAAATTCATCCTAGTGTTTCAGAGAACTATGAGCTAGAACCAAGATGTTATATAGCGGAGTTAAACCTAGATGTATTATATAAATATGCTGATTTAAATAAGAAGTATAAACCACTTCCTAAATTTCCAGCAGTTACAAGAGATATTGCACTTATTGTTGATGATGCGATTTTGGTTCAAGACATTGAGGATATAATTATAAAACAAGGTGGCAACATTCTAGAAAGTACTAAGTTGTTTGATGTGTATAAAGGATCGCAAATAGCAGACGGAAAGAAAAGTATTGCTTATGCTATAGTATATAGACGTAACGATAAGACATTAACAGATGATGAAGTAAATAAGGTGCACGAAAAAATATTAAGATCTCTAGAGCATAAATTAGGTGCGCAGCTTAGATAATATTGCTAAATTAAAACTCCCTTAGAAATAAGGGGGTTTTTAAAATGCGAATCCTATTTAAAAACAAATGGACATAATATTAATTGTTTTATTTGATGTGTTAATTTGAAAATATTGGTTTTATTAAAAGTTATATTGTGGTACAATGATGTTAACTAATCTGTCTAAGAGGGTGTTTTAGATGAACATTGTAACAATAAAGATAAATGGTATTGAATATAATTTAAAAGGTGATGAAAGAGAAGAATATTTACATATGGTAGCTAGTTATGTTGATAAGAAAATAAAAAATATAATGGGCAAAAATGAAAAACTTAGCACTTCCTCAGCAGCAATTTTGACTGCTTTAAATTTAGGCGATGATATGTTTAAAAGTAATTCACTTTGTAAAGAACTTAAAGGTAAGGGTGAATCTTTAGAAAAACATGATGAGGAATTGATGGAGCAATTAGAAAGTTTAAAGAAACAATTAAGTCATTTAGAAGACTATAATCAAGAATTGCTTAATAAATGTAAAAGTACAGAAAAGACTGAATATACGATAACATTAGAGCAAGAAAATATAAAGTTGCAACAACAATTAGAAATTATGCAAGAGACCAGTAAAATTTGTATTGAAGAAAATAGAAAAATAAAGGCAGAAAATAAAGAAATAAAATTTAATCTTCAATCTTACAAATATAAGATAATTGACTCGAATAATAAATCGTTAGAAGATCAAATTAGTTTAGCCAAACTAAAGAAAATTAATAATCCGTTATTAAATTCACGTAAAAAATAAAGAACATTTAAAAATATGTAAATCGTCGCCAAAAGGCGGCTTTTTTCTTTGGTATGGAATTATTAATGTGTAAATATAACATCACTTAACAAGTGAAAGATTTGCCTTAGAAAAATTTCCACTATCACTTGGCTATTATTTTGGTTATAATTAGAGTATAGTTTTATTTCATGAAAAGGGTGGTTACATAAATGAATTTGTTAACAATAGAAGAAATGAGTAAAAGTTATAGTGAGAGAATACTCATTAATAAAGCATCACTAGGTATAAGCGATGGCGATAAAATTGGATTGATAGGAGTTAATGGTACTGGAAAATCCACTTTTTTAAAAATAATAGCTGGCTTTGAAGTTCCTGATGAAGGAAGAATTATAAAAGGTAGCACAGTAAATATAGAATATTTATCTCAAAATCCTGAATTTGACTCAGAAGCTACAGTTCTTGAGCAAATTTTTAAAAGCGACACTGATGTAATGCGGGTTGTAAGAGAATATGAAGTTGCTTTAGAAAAAATGGAAGAAAACCCAGAAGATGAAAAACTTCAAAATATTTTAATGAATCTTAACACTAGGATGGATGCATGTAATGGGTGGGAAGTTCAAAATGACGCTAAAATAATACTCACAAAACTTGGAATAACTGATTTTAAGCAGCGCATTGGAGAACTTTCAGGTGGACAAAGGAAAAGAGTAGCTTTATGTAGTGCTCTAATTACTCCATCAGATTTATTGATTTTGGATGAACCTACAAATCATATGGATAATAAAATAATAGATTGGTTAGAGAAATTTTTAAATAATAGAAAAGGTGCACTACTTATGATTACCCATGATAGGTATTTCCTAGATAGGATAACAAATAAAATTATTGAACTCGATAAAGGAAATTTATATAGCTACCAGGGGAATTATAGTGTATTTTTGGAAAAGAAAGTTGAAAGAATGGCTTTAATGGATACAATAGAGAAAAAAAGAGAGAGTTTATTTAAAAAGGAACTAGCTTGGATAAGACGTGGTGCAAAAGCTAGGACTACTAAACAAAAGGCAAGAATTGATCGTTTTGATGAGCTCAAAGATGGAAAAGTTGAGGTAACAAACGAAAAGTTAGAATTATCCTCGGCATCGACTAGACTTGGTAAAAAGATTATGAATGTAGAACATATTTATAAAGCATTTGGTGATAAGAAATTAATTAGTGATTTTAGTCATATTTTCACTAGGAGAGATAAAGTTGGTATTATTGGTCCTAATGGTATGGGTAAATCAACGCTTATGAATATTTTAAGTGGAATATTAACTCCGGATTCAGGGGAAATAGAGTGGGGCGAAACATTGAAAATGGGATTCTTTCATCAAGAAAATGGTGAGATGAATGAAAAGCTACGGGCTATAGAGTACATTCGCGAAGGTGCGGAATATATAACTACAGGAGATGGAGAACAGATTACAGCTTCCCAAATGCTTGAGAGATTTTTATTTGATGGAACTACAAAACATTCATTTATTTCTAGTTTATCTGGTGGAGAAAAACGAAGATTGTATTTATTAAGAATTCTTATGGAAGCTCCAAATGTACTGTTTTTAGATGAGCCTACCAATGACTTCGATATTCAAACTTTAGCAGTACTTGAAGATTATTTAGATGGATTTAATGGTGTGGTTATAACTGTTTCTCATGATAGATACTTTTTGGATAGAGTATCAGACAAAATATTTAGCTTTGAAGGAAATGAGAAGATAATTCAATTTGTAGGTAATTATTCTGAGTATCAAGAATATATAGAAAAAAATCCAAATTTGCTTGAAGATAATAATTCAACAACTAATGTTAATAAACAAGATGAAAAAGGTAAAAATGAAGAAGATGGAAAAAGTAACAATCAAGAAATTAAACAAGATAAAGCTTTGAAGTTTACTTTTAAAGAGCAAAAAGAATATGAGGAAATTGATGGCATAATTGAGGAAAAGGAAGCAGAACTTCTAGAAGTCAATAAAAAAATCAATGATGGAAGCAGTGACTTTGAATATTTGGAGAAACTAGTTAAGATGCAAAAGGATATTGGAGTTCAGACTGAACAATTAATGATTAGGTGGGCATATTTAAATGAATTAGTTGAGAAAATAGAGGCCCAAAAAAATAGTTAATATATAATAGATAATATATAATAGATAATATATAATATATAATATATAATTTGTGTAAAGTTTATACAATAAAGAAGGTATAACCTGTGGATAAAAATAGAGATATAAAAATATCTGTGCGTAACTTAGTAGAGTTTGTACTACGAGCTGGCGATTTGGACATGAGATTTATGGGAAGTAGTAGGGCTGTCGAGGGGACTAAAGCACATCAAAAAATTCAAAAGGAAAATAAAGAAAAGTATTCAATAATATTTGGAGAAGAATATTCATCGGAGGTAAGTTTAAAGCATAGCGTACAATATAATGGTACTACAATTCTTATTGAAGGGCGTGCAGATGGTATTCTAATTAAAGATGGTAAAGTCACCGTAGACGAAATTAAAACTGTTGCTAAAGACGTAGAACTGCTTAAGGAAGATTATAATAGTCTTCATTGGGCTCAAGCCAAATGTTATGCATATATATATGGAGCTGAGAATAATCTTGAACTTATTAATGTTCAACTAACCTATTACGAAATAGAAACTGAAAAAACTAAGCAATTTATTAAAGCTTTTTCTATGAATAATCTTAAAGATTTCTTTGAGGACATTATTTCCAGATATTTTGTATGGGCAAATATTACGAGTGAGTGGAATGTTGAACGTGATACAACTATAAAAGATCTGAAGTTTCCCTTTGATAATTATAGAGAGGGACAAAGAGAGTTAGCTGTTTCAGTATACAAAACAATAGTAGAAGATAAAAAAATGTTTGTGCAAGCCCCCACAGGGATTGGTAAAACAATATCTACCTTGTTCCCAAGCATTAAGGCTGTGGGAGAAGGGTATACTGAAAAGATCTTTTACTTAACAGCTAAAACCATAACAAGGCAGGTTGCTGAGGATGCTTTTGACAAAATGAAAGCGAATGGGCTTAAATTTAAGACAATTACAATAACAGCGAAGGATAAAGTGTGTTTTAGCAAAGGTTGTGCGTGTAATCCAGAGCAATGTAAATTTGCAAAAGGGCATTTCGATAGAGTTAATGTTGCATTACTTGATATTATAAAAAATGAGAATACATTTAGCAGAGAGATAATTGAGAATTATTCAAATAAACATAAGATATGTCCTTTCGAATTTACATTAGATTTAACCTTATGGTCTGATTGTGTTATATGCGATTATAATTATGTATTTGACCCTAGAGTTTATTTGAAAAGATTCTTTACGGATAATAGCGGAGACTATACCATTTTGGTTGATGAGGCACACAATCTAGTAGATAGAGCTAGAGAAATGTTTTCGGCTCAAATTCATAAAAAACTGCTCTTGCAGTTGAAAAGAGATATAAAAGGTAAAAATGATGGAATGTACAAGATATTAAATAAGTTAAATTCTTTTATGCTTGGCATGAAAAAAATGTGTAATGAAGATGGGTTTTACAAACAAAATTCTGAGCCAGTGGATATATATAATCTTCTTACAAGGCTTACTAAAATATTAGAGGTATGGCTCACAAAAAATGAGAAATCCGAAATATATGATAATTTTTTAGAACTGTACTTTAATTCTTTGAGTTTTATTCGAATTGCTGAACTTTATGATGATAAATATATAACCTATGTAGAAACTACTGAGGATGATGTAATATTAAAAATATTTTGTTTGGATCCATCTAAACTTTTAAGAGAAGCATCAAAACGAGGGTCATCTGTAATATATTTTTCTGCAACACTACTGCCATTAACGTATTTTAAAGAAATTTTGGGTGGAGAAAATTTAGATTACCATTTAACGCTAAAGTCTCCCTTTGACAAAAATAAACTTAAAATAATGATAGCTAAAGATATTTCAACTAAATTTAAATACAGAGAAAATAGTTATTTGAAAATAGTAGAGTATATATATTCTGTAATAAGCGCAAAAAATGGAAACTATATGGTGTTTTTCCCCTCATACAAGTATATGGATGAAGTGTATATTAGATTTTCTGAAAAGTATCCACAGACTGAGTTAGAGATTCAAACCAATTTTATGTCTGAAGACCAGCGAGAAGATTTTTTGTCGAACTTTAAAAACTTAAGCCATAAGAATATCTTAGGTTTTGGAGTTTTAGGTGGTATATTTTCGGAAGGTATTGATTTAAAAGGTGATGCTTTGATTGGCGTTATAATAATAGGTGTAGGGCATCCTATGATTTGCTTTGAGAGAGAAATTATTAAGGAATATTTTGATAATAAAAGCAATTGTGGCTATGAATATTCTTATATGTATCCAGGTATGAATAAAGTACTTCAGGCAGCTGGAAGGGTTATTAGAACAGAAGAAGATAAAGGGGTGGCTCTGTTAATAGATGATAGATTTCTTCATCAAAGGTATAGACGACTTTTCCCAAAGGAATGGGATAATTATCAGATAACAAATAATAACACTCATGTTAAAAAAGAGATTATAAAATTTTATATAAAATAAAAAAACTTGAGGATTACTCAAGTTTTTTTTATATTAATAATCAAAATTCATTTATAAAATAAATGGGGGGGATAAAGAAAAGGAAACAATTTAATAATAACTGCTACAAATACATCTACATAAAATATTTACATCCGTGAATACGATAATAATTAACTAATAAGACATAAATAGTTTCCTTTTTACTTATGGGGGTATTTTATATAAAAATAAGTTTCATCTTTTGTATTATTAATACTAATGTGTTTCGACTTATTTCTTAATATAAGAGTAACACGGATTACACAAATAGTCAATAGAATTCTAAAAAGTTTAATATAACCCAAAATAATTTTAAAATATAAATCTATTCGACAAAATAATTTTAAAATATAGCAAAAAATAGAGTAAAAATAATTTTATATTTAATGAGTATTTTTTACAGAAAGTTAATAATGATTTAAGCGTTATAGTGCTAGAATGTAAATAAGGATAACAATGATGTAAATGGTGTAAGGGATGATAACAATATGAATTGCTATTACATCCAAATAATAATAAGGAGGAATAGTATAAATGTTTGTTAAATCTTCTAGAGAACTTTATGGCTGGGATAGATTTTCAAAAGTAACATTGCTGGTAGGAATTTTTTTGATTGTAACTAGGTATATGTGGATTTTAGGAGCAGCACTTATTATCTATTCAATTTGGAGAAGCAGATCAACTAATATGCGTGGGAGAAATAATGAAAAATTTGTTTATGAAAATTTAGAGAGAAATTTTCATAATAAGATCAACAATATAAGACAGAATTTCAAACAAGATATAAAATTAATTAGTATTAAAATTAGAAAGTATAAACCTATAGAAAATTTAAAAGAAAGAAGGGAATTTTTAATAACTAATTGTCCTAAATGTAAACAAAAATTAAGAGTACCAAGAAGAAAGGGTAAGATTATTGTAACTTGCTCAAAGTGCTCTAGTGAGTTTAGGTTAAGGACATAAAAAAGAGATATCCTTTTAAGGATATCTCTTTTGGTTATTAGCCATGTATGTATAGATTATTCTGAAATTATTTACCTGAACCTAATTCAGCAAGACAATCTTTACAAATGTTTTTACCTTTGTAGTTTACAACGTCTCTTGCATTTTGACAGAAAATACAAGCTGGTTCATATTTCTTAAGAATGATTTGATCACCGTCTACATAGATTTCTAAAGCGTCCTTGATATCTATATCCAAAGTTCTTCTCAATTCTATAGGAATAACAATTCTTCCAAGTTCGTCCACTTTTCTTACTATACCTGTTGATTTCATATAATTTCCTCCTCAAACATCTTTCGACTTATTTATAATTAAATTGTAGCAAAAATAACATAAAACGTCAATAGGTTTATGAAAATATTTAAAAATAAAAATAAAAATTAACAAACTTTTACGTATTATGCAAAAAAAATATAATGGTATGTCATTTTAAACAATATTATAATACCTTATAAAAAATACATAAGTTTTTAATTATTACAATATTCATAATAGTTTGTAATTAGTGTAAATTATAAGAGCAAATAAAAAAAGGGTTAGTACGGGTGGTACTAACCCTTAATATGTAATTATCTAAAATTTGTGAATTGCAAAGCAATATCAAAATCCTTGGATTTTACAAGTGCCATTACTTCCTGTAGAGTGTCAAGATCTTTACTAGTAATTCTTAATTGATTATCCATAATTTGAGCTTGAACTTTAAGTTTACTAGATTTAATTTCAGCAATTATTTTTTTTGCTTTTTCTGTAGAAATACCTTTTATAATTTTAGCGGTTTGTCTTGAAGAACCTAATGTTGCCTCTTCTTGTTTATCAAGGTCTAATGCTTTACCAGATATACCTCTTTTAATTAATTTACTTACAAGAACTTCTACAACTGATTTTAATTTAAAGTCATCATCAGATACAATTTTAATATCCTCTTTTACTAGTTTTATTTCAGTAATAGTATTTTTAAAATCATACCTTTGTTTAATTTCTTTTAAAGCTTGGTTGATTGCATTGTCTACTTCTTGTAAATCTACATCTGATACTATGTCAAACGAATGTGCTGCTGCCATAATTAAAAACCTCCTCTAAATTTAATATATTTTGGCTCATTAAAACAAATGAAAAATATTATTTTATTTATTTTAGTGCACCTTAATAGAATTCTCTTAATTAATAGTAGATTAATAGTTTGTAAATGTCCAGTAGTTAATGAACAAAGATTAGATTTTTTTGAATTATTTGTATTAAATTAAAGATTAATTCGGTTTTTCCCTAAGGTATACACAATATTCAACGATATATTATTAAACATGAAAACGAGATATTTTAAATAGCTATTATATAATACATACTTAAATACTTAAAAGGAGAAAAAATCTGTGAGAGTAAATATAATAAATAAAGAGGACATATTTAAGAAGTTAAATAATATTGAAGTTGAAAATGAATCTAAGCAAAAATTAAACTATATTAATGAACATTTTATATTTAATACTTTGAATAGTATATTATCACTTTGCAGGGGAAATTCTGAAGAAGCTAGGAAAGTTGTTTTAGAACTTAGCAACTATTTAAGATTTAATTTCAATGTGGAAGATGAAATTGTTTTTTTATATGATGAAATAGAGTATATAAAATCTTATTTATATATTCAAAAGGTAAGATTCGGCGATAGATTAAATATTAAATATGATATAGAAGAAGATATAAATTTTGTAATTCCTAAGAACTCACTATATAATTTAATAGACAATGCTGTTAACCATGGAATTTTGAAAAGAAACCATGGCGGAACTATAACTTTTATGGTTAAAAGGGATAATGAAAAAATAGTGTTGAAAATTAGTGATGATGGTATTGGTATGGATGACTCGCTAATAATGCAAATACAAAGCCCTAAACATTGTGGTTCTATTTTAACTTCAAAATCTCAATATAAAGATTTATATAATTCTAAATTGGAAATAATTAGTAAATTACAAATTGGAACCAATATAACTTTATATATACCCATACAGAATATAAAATGCGTTTAGCTTTAATAATTTAAGGTTTATTATGAAATATAAATAGGTGGTGGGGTGTATATGCTAAGAGTAGTTTTAGTAGATGATGAGAAATTGTCTTTAGACGAACTAAGTTTTATTTTAAGCAAAAATAGTGAAATAGAAATTATAGGTAAGTATTTTAATGCTTCGACCGCTTTAGAATTTATAAAAAAAGCTAAACCTGAAATTGTATTTTTAGATATAGAAATGCCAGAAGTTAATGGATTTACTTTGGCAAAAGAAATATGTAATCTTGATTTCCCGGTTAGTATTGTATTTGCAACAGTATTAGATAAATATGCTATAAAAGCTTTTGAGATGAATGCTGTGGATTATGTCCTAAAGCCATTTTCAGAGAAAAGGCTAGAGATTACGATGGATAAAATAAATGAAAGATATAATTGTAATAAAAATACACCGCTTTATAGCTATAATAATATACTTCCGGAAGCAAAAGTCATTGAAGGTGTAAAAAGGTTACCACTTTGGAAGGATGAGTGCATTTTTCTAGTGTTACCACAAGATATATTATATTGCACTGTAATAAATAAAGAAGTGTTTGTTTTAACTAAAAATGCGACATTTACAACACATGACACTTTAAATCAATTAGGAAATAAATTGATTTATCATAATTTTTTCAGGAGCCATAAAAGTTATTTAGTTAATTTAGACAGAATTTATAAAATAGTTCCGTGGTTTAATAGTACTTTTGTGCTCCAGATAGAAGGATGGAAAGAGGAAGTACCTGTAAGTAGACACTATGTTAAGGAATTTAAAAAAATACTCAACATGTAAGAGCATTATAATAAAGATTGAGAGGTATAAATGAAAAAAATACTAATAGTTGATGATGAAGTTAATAATAGATTATTACTGGAAGAAATACTTGAAGAGTTGAAAGAGCTAGGAGTAGAAATACTCCTAGCTGAAGATGGAAAAGAGGCTTTGGGTATAATCAAAAGTGAGAGGCCAAACCTGGTGTTTTTAGATATTATGATGCCTGAAATAAACGGATACGAGGTATGTAATATAGTGAAAAAAGAATTAAAGTTACTCAATTTATATATAGTATTGTTAACGGCTAAAGGCAAAGCAGAAGATAAACATAAAGGTCTTGAAGTTATGTGTGATAAATACCTTACTAAGCCTTTTTATTTTAATGAAGTTTTAGACATAGCTCAAAATGTATTAGGAATTAAGATCAATTAAAAAGATATACTTTTTTGTTTTTCAAATAAAAGAGTATATCTTTTTTTTATGAGATTATATTTGAATGAAGGATGAAAATTTAATGTTTAATATGATTTTAATATTATAATATGGTTTAAATATCGTGAAATTGACGAAAATAACTAATAATAGAGCTTTTGCTTAAATAAGTTCATCCTATAAAGATACAAATTTTTAAAAATAATGTTATACTATTGTAAGAAATTATTACCGATGAGAGGGAGAAATGTATGTTGCATGAAGCACAAGAAAAATTAAAAAAATATTATGGATATGATAATTTTAGAAAAGGACAAGAGGATGTAATTGACAGTATTCTAAGTGGACGTGATACTTTTGCTGTAATGCCTACGGGTGCTGGAAAATCTGTATGCTATCAGATACCTGCACTTATGCTAAAAGGTGTAACACTTGTAATATCGCCACTTATATCACTTATGAAAGATCAAGTTGATACCTTAAATAGTATAGGGATAGCTGCAACATATATAAATAGCTCATTGAGTATTAAGGAAGTTAATGAAAGAATTGATAAGGTAGCAAAGGGGGAGTTTAAACTTCTTTATGTTGCCCCAGAAAGGTTAGAATCAGATTCTTTCTGCAATATGCTAAATAGATTAACAATATCGCTTTTAGCAGTGGATGAGGCTCATTGTGTATCTCAATGGGGACATGATTTCCGGCCGAGCTATGCGGCAATTTCAAGTTTAATAAACAAATTACCTGGAAGACCGATAATAGCAGCATTTACAGCTACTGCAACGCAAGAGGTAAGGACTGACGTTATAAAGTTATTAAAGTTAAGGCAGCCAGATGTTTATGTAACTGGTTTTAATAGAGAAAATTTGAGTTTTACTGTTATCCGTGGAGAAAACAAAAGAGATTTTGTTTTAAAATATATTCAAGATAATAAAGATAAAGTAGGGATAATTTACACAGCCACAAGAAAGGAAACAAATAATCTTTATGAGCTTTTAAAGAAAAAAGGATATAATGCAGGTAAATATCATGCTGGGCTTAACGATGAAGAGCGAAAGCAAAACCAAGAAAAGTTTTTGTATGATGATATAAATATTATTATAGCTACAAATGCTTTTGGAATGGGAATAGATAAATCAAATGTTAGATATGTAATTCATTATAATTTGACTAAAAGTATGGAGGCTTATTATCAAGAGGCTGGACGTTCTGGTCGTGATGGAGAGCCTAGTGAATGTGTATTGCTGTTTTCAGCAGCGGATGTTTTGCTTCAAAAATTTTTTATAGAGCAAAGCACCGAGTCACCTCAAAGAAAAGTTAATGAATATAAGAAACTTCAAGCTATGGTGGATTATGCGCATACAACTAGGTGCCTAAGAAAGTTTATTCTAGAATATTTTGGAGAAGAAAATGTTGTAGACAAATGTGATAATTGTAGCACCTGCAATGATGAAAGTGAACTTGTAGATATAACTATTGAAGCACAAAAGATATTTTCTTGCATCTTTCGAATGAAGGAGAGGTATGGTACTTCTTTAATTGCTGAAGTACTCCGTGGTTCAAAGAATAAAAAAGTTTTGGATCTTGGTTTTGATAAGTTATCCACATATGGGATTATAAAGCAATATACTGTTAAAGAGATAAGAGACCTTATAAATGTGCTTACAGCAGAAGAATATTTGTCTCTTGCTGATGGTCAGTTTCCAGTGGTTCATTTAAAAGATAAAGCAGTGGCAGTACTTAGAAATGAAGAAAAAGTGTTTCAAAAAGTCGAGAAAAAGAAAGCAAAGATTGTTCGCGATACAGGTCTTTTTGAAATATTGCGCACACTTAGAAAAGAGATTTCTGAGAGAGAAAAAGTTCCACCATATATTGTTTTTGCGGATAGTGCATTAAGAGAGATGAGCGAGTATTTCCCAGTAAATAAAAAAGAAATGTTAAATATTAAAGGAGTGGGAGAATCTAAGCTTAATAAGTATGGAGAGGAATTCATCCAGGTTATTAAAAAATATATGATGGACAACAATATAGAACTTAAGGAAGAAATAATATATAATGAAGAAGACAATGGGGATGTTCAAACGGAATGTGCTGTAGAGAAAAATTCTAAGAATGATGACAAGGTGCCTAGCTATGTTATTACTTATAATATGTATAAGCAAGGTAAAACCATAGATGAAATAATTAGTGAGAGAAAACTGAAAAGCCTCACAGTACAAGAACATATATTTAAATGTGCTTCTGAGGGTTTTGAGGTTAATTTAGATGATTTTATTCCAAAACACCATGAAGCACTTATCATTAAGGTTATAGAAGAAATTGGAGCTTCAAAGCTCAGACCTATTAAAGAAGCATTACCAGATGAGATAGATTATTTGGCTATAAAAGCAACAATATTTAAATACGCTAACAATAAAATTTCTTAGAAAAAAGGAGAAAGCATGGAAAAATTATTTAATGAACTAGGAGTACAAGAAAACCTTATAGAGGGTTTGAAAAAACAAGGGATTGAAATCCCTACAGAAATTCAAGTAAAGGCTATTCCAATGGGGCTTGCGGGTTCGGACATTATAGGAGAATCAGAAACAGGTACAGGTAAAACTTTAGCTTACTTGTTACCTATCTTTCAAAAAATAGATATAACATCAAAAGATATTCAAGCAATTATACTTGCACCTACTCATGAACTTGCAATGCAAATACATAAGCAGATAGAATTGTTATCGGAGAACTCAAATAGCAATATTAAATCCACTAGCATAATAGGTAATGTTAATATTAAAAGGCAGTTAGAGTCGCTTAAGGGGAAACCACATATAGTAGTTGGCTCTGCAGGAAGAATTTTAGAACTTATAACAATGAAGAAATTAAAATCCCACTTCGTTAAAACTATAGTAATAGATGAAGGTGATAGAATGATAGATGAGGATAACATCGAAGGAGTAAAAGCAATAATAAAAACTACACTTCGGGATAGACAAATTATGATATTCTCAGCTACAATTTCACTTAAGGTTGTAGAGATTGCTAAAACTTTAATGAAGGACCCAGAAGTTATAAAAGTGGGGGATAAAAGTGTTGTAAACCCTAACATAAAGCACATGTATTTTGTAGTTGAACAAAGAGACAAACTTACTCTACTCAGAAAACTTATAAGTGCTACTAAACCTGAAAAAGCAATAATATTTATTAATAAAAGTGATGAAGTAGAGATTACAACTTCAAAACTTAATTATCATGGATTAAAGGTAGAAGGTATTCATGGAACTTCTGATAAAGAAAATAGAAAGAAAGCTATTGAGGATTTTAATGAAGGTAAAATTCAACTTTTAGTGGCTTCTGATTTAGCAGCTAGAGGGCTTGATATTGTTGGAGTATCACATATATTTAACCTTGATATACCAGAAAATTCTAAAGACTATTTACATAGAGTTGGTAGAACAGGAAGAATGGGTCAGAGGGGTTTAGCATTATCCATAGCAGTAGAGAGAGAGCTTGATCTTATTAAAAATTATGAAAAAGATTTTAATATAGAAATTAAACCAAAAGATATTCGAATGGGGAAAATTATTGATGTTAAATATATGCCTAAAGAAAAACTAGCTGAACATAATCCTAGAAATAGTAATAAAACATCAAATTTTAGTAAAAGCTAATAAATTACAATAGCCTAGTTTCATTCCTTGTGGTATAATGGCTGAGTAGTTTCGGCTAGAATGAAATTACATAATACTAGGTTGAAATTACTTAATATATGGAGGTATTTATAAATATATGATTAGTACAAATAATATAAGTTTAAGATATGGAGCACGTAAATTATTTGATAATGTTAATATAAAATTTAATCCTGGTAATTGTTATGGATTAATTGGCGCTAATGGTGCTGGTAAATCAACATTTCTTAAAATATTGTCAGGCGAAATAGAAGCTAATACAGGAGAAGTTTTAATCACACCAGGAGAAAGATTAGCAGTTTTAAAGCAGGATCATTTTGAATTTGATGAAAATGAAGTTCTTCAAACAGTAATGATGGGTCATGTAAGACTGTTTGAAATAATGAAAGAAAAAGACGATTTATATGCAAAATCAGATTTTACAGATGAAGATGGAATTAAAGCTTCAGTGCTAGAAGGAGAATTTGCAGAACTTAATGGATGGGAAGCTGAATCAGAAGCTTCAACTCTACTAATGGGACTTGGAATAACCGATGAACTACAAAATAAAAAAATGAAGGAATTAACTGGATCAGAAAAAGTTAAGGTGCTCCTTGCACAAACTTTATTTGGTAAACCAGACATTCTATTGTTAGATGAGCCTACGAACAACTTAGATATAAAATCTAAAAATTGGCTTGAGAGTTTTTTACTAAATTTTGAGTCCACTGTTATAGTTGTTTCTCATGATAGACATTTTTTAAATAAAATATGTACTCATGTTGCAGATATAGATTTTAGTAAAATCCAATTATTTGTTGGTAATTATGATTTTTGGTATGAGTCTAGTCAGTTAGCACTTCAAATGGCTAAAGATCAGAACAAGAAAAAAGAAGAGAAAATTGCAGAACTTCAAAACTTTATTGCTAGATTTAGTTCTAATGCATCTAAAGCGAAACAAGCTACTTCTCGTAAAAAACAATTAGATAAATTGACTTTAGATGATATAAAACCTTCTTCTCGTAAATATCCATTTGTCGGATTTAAGCCAGAAAGAGAAGCTGGGAATGATTTATTAACAGTAGATAATTTAAATAAAACTATTGATGGAGTAAAACTTATTGATAATTTAACGTTTATAGTTAGCAAGGGAGATAAGATTGCTTTCACAGGAGCAAATGAACTGGCTAAAACTACTTTATTTAAGATATTAATGGGAGAAATGGAGCCAGATAGTGGTGAGATTAAATGGGGAGTTACGACCTCTCAGGCCTATTTACCGAAGGATAACACAGATTATTTTTATGGAATAGATTGCACCTTAGTTGACTGGTTACGTCAATACTCAGAGGAAAAGGCTGAAAGCTTCATTAGAGGTTTTTTAGGAAGAATGCTTTTCTCAGGAGAAGAAGCTCTTAAAAAAGCTAGTGTACTCTCAGGTGGAGAAAAGGTTAGATGTATGTTATCTAAAATGATGCTTAGCAATGCTAATGTATTAATTTTGGATGAGCCTACTAACCATTTAGACTTAGAGTCTATTACTGCTCTAAATAATGGGTTAACAAGTTTTACAGGAACAATGTTATTAACATCACATGACTCTCAGCTAATTGCGACAGTTGCAAATAGAATAATAGAGATTACCCCTAAGGGAATAATGGATAAACAGATGGGTTATGATGAATTTATAGAAAATGATGAAATTCAAAAAGAACTAGAACTTATGTACAAATAAAAAATAAGCACTTCTAATAATAGTAATATTATTAGAAGTGCTTTTTTAAAATTTACTAAAGACCAAATCCGCCAAATCCACCGCCACAACCGCCACGGCCACCAATGCCACCAAAGCCTAATAGTAAAAGGATTAACCAGATACCACTGCCACCACCAATGCCACTATTTCCACATCCATTTCCACAGTTGTTTCCACAACTATTTCCACAACTATTTCCACAGTTGCACACTGGTTTACAACAACTAACGGGTTTACAACAACAATTATTATGTCTATGACTCATATAAATAACCTCCTTATTTGGTAAGTAAAAGTTTAAAAATCAACTAAAGTGACTTAAGTGACTTTAGTCACTTAGGTAGTTACTTTAAGAAGAAATTTTATACTTAAACTTAAGTATTGGAGTTGCTGTGGTATTAATACCACCACAAATATGTGATGGACTTTCTTTCGAGAAACTTAAATTAAGGAGGTTGTAGGTGTACTATAATATATTCCGTATTTTATTAAATGTGAATGTAAAATAGTGGTAGTTAATGAAACACAATTATAGAAAACAAGAAAAATAAGGGTGCCAGTTTGGTAGTCTTATTTTTTATGTGAATAATTCAAGAAAAAGTACAGCAACATATAAGTATAATTATGTATTTAGTCACAAAATATAGTAATTTATTAAATTTTATGGTATGATAATATAAATAATTACAAAACAAAAGGTAGAAGCGAGTTATCTCCTATGGTTTGACTTAATTCACCTAAAAACTTTATAAAAAAAATCTATAAAAAAAGGATTTTATTAAAAAATATATAATATAATAGTATGTGTAAAAAAAATTATAAACGGGGGTAAATGATATGGAAGAAAATAATGCTTTAACTTCTGATAAAGAAGCTATGAATGTGGCAACAGAAGAGGCAATAACGATAGTATCTGATGCTACAAAAGAAAATGTTGATAAGACGATTAATGCGGTTAAAGGCATTGCTAAAAATGTTAAATCAAAAGCTGAAAGGGCAACTACTGCTGCAAAAAAAACAGTAGCTAAGAAAACAATAGCTAAGAAAACAATAGCTAAGAAAATCAATGTTGGTTTTTATGTACAATATCAAGGAAAAGAGATTTCTAAAGAAACAATACTAGAAAAAGTTCATGAAGAATGGACAAAAGATCATAAAATTACGGATCTTAAAACTTTGGATATATATATAAAGGTTGAAGAAGATACAGCATATTGTTTGGTAAATGGAGAAATTAAATTAGACATTAAATTATCTTAATATGTAGCTCCGCAGGAGATGCAGCTCCGCAGGAGATGAATTCACTAAAATTAGAGAAGGCTTATGGCCTTTTTTATTTTATGGAAATATTAGTTATTTACGACGTTATTGTAAATAAAGAATAGGTATTTTCTATTTGTGATAGAATACATACTGTAATACTTAAAAAATCATGTACATTGTTAAACCTATATGATAGATTGAAAGTAGGTTTCAGTTCCCTGCCAAATGCGGAGAATAAAAATATTTTAGGAGGGGATTTATAATGTTGGAAGAAAGACTAAGTAAAGTTCTAGAGATTATGGAAGATATGAAAATACCTCAGATGATAGTTTCTGACGCAGCAGCTATATACTATCTTACAGGAAAGTGGATTTTATCTGGAGAGAGAATGCTTGTACTATATATCAATTTAAATGGACACAACAAAATATTTATAAATGAGTTATTCCCTGTAAGTGAAGACTTAGGGGTAGAAAAGATATGGTTTAACGATACTCAGAGTCCCATAGAAATTGTTGCAAGAAACGTTGAAAAAGACAAACCAATGGGAATCGACAAAAATTGGCCAGCACATTTTTTAATAAAACTAATGAAATTAAATGGTGGTAGTACATTTGTTAATGGGTCTGAAATTGTTGATCGAGTAAGAATGTGTAAGGATGATGTGGAAAAAGATTTAATGAGAATAGCATCGAAATTAAATGATAGCGCTATGGATAAAATGATAAAACTTATTCCAAAAGAATACTCCGAAAAGAAAATGGGGAAATTACTCGGTGATATATGGGAAGAAGTGGGCGCCGAAGGACATTCATTTGATCCGATTGTAGGTTATGGTGCAAATGCTGCCGATCCTCATCATGAAATGAATGAATCAACAGTTAAAGCAGGGGACGGTATAGTTATTGATATTGGATGTAAAATGAATTCCTATTGTTCAGATATGACTAGAACTGTTTTCTATAAAAAAGTATCTGATCACAGTAGAGAAGTTTATGAGATTGTAAAAGAAGCAAATAAAAGAGGGATTGAGAAAGTTAAAGCAGGGGTTAGATTTTGTGATATTGATGCTGTGGCTAGAGACTATATAACGCAAAAGGGTTATGGGAAATATTTCACCCATAGATTAGGGCATTCAATAGGAATAGAAGATCATGATTTCGGTGATGTCTCAGCGGCTAATACTGACAAAGTTCAGGTAGGACAGATTTTCTCCATTGAACCAGGCATTTACATTCCAGGTGACATAGGAGTTCGTATTGAAGATTTAGTAATAGTTACGGATGATGGTTGCGAGATATTAAACAATTATACAAAAGACTTAATTATTGTAGAATAACATAAAGTACACATATTTTTTATTGGAGGAACAATTATGTTAAATATAGGTTGTCATTTATCAGTATCAAAAGGATATAAAGCTATGGGCCTAGATGCACTTAGCATAGGAGCAAATACCTTTCAATTCTTTACTCGTAATCCTAGAGGTAGTAAAGCAAAAGAAATAGACCCGAAGGATGCAGAAGCATTACTGGATGTATTAAAAGAAAATAAGTTTGATACAATCCTGGCACATGCGCCATACACACTAAATGCATGTTCTGCTGATGAAAAAACTAGAGAATTTGCAGTTATGATTATGGAAGATGATTTACTTAGAATGGAATTTTTTCCGAATAGTTTTTATAACTTCCATCCAGGTAGTCACGTAAAACAAGGAACTCAGGTGGGCATAGAATATATTATAAATATGCTTAACACTATACTAAAACCAGAACAAACTACCATAGTACTTCTTGAAACAATGGCAGGTAAAGGAACAGAAGTAGGACGAACATTTGAAGAATTAAAACAAATTCTTGATGGGGTTACTCTTTTCGGCAAAATGGGTGTATGTCTTGATACTTGTCACGTATACGATGCTGGCTACGATATAGTTAATGATTTAGATGGAGTCATAGATGAATTTGATAGGATTATTGGTCTTGATAAGCTTTATGCAATTCATTTAAATGATAGCAAAAATCCATTTGAAAGTCATAAAGACCGCCATGAAACAATAGGAGCGGGCTCTATTGGACTCGAAGCGATTACTAGAATTATTAATCATCCCAAATTACGTCACTTACCATTCTATCTTGAAACTCCAAATGAATTAGCAGGTCATGCTGAGGAAATTAAGATATTACGAGAGTTATACATAGACTGATATGTTTGGAGAATCGTAGTAAATCAAATTAAGTCTATTTTGGCTTACTACGATTATATAATAAATAAATGGGATGATTTGTAGCTAACAGAAATGTAATATATAGCTATTAATTACAAGTACATCTTTAATTTATCCCAAACTTCTGAAAAACTTTCAAATTCTATAAATTCTTTTTTCTCTTTTCTTAGAAGTTCAAAAACACCATTAACCTATAATAACTGTAATAAAAAGCTGATTATTTATATCGAATGGAGAAAGGGGTATGACAAAATGAAAAATAAAATTATTTCGGAAGTTGAAAAAATAAAGGGAAGACTATGGGAAATAAATGATTATATTTTTTATAATCCAGAATTAGGTGATGAGGAATTTAAGGCTGTTCAAAAATTAACATCTCTATTATCAGAACATTCTTTTAAAGTTCAAATTGGTATAGCAAATAGATTAACTGCATTTAAAGCAGTATATAATAGCGATTTAAAAGGGCCCACCATTGCATTTTTGTGTGAATATGATGCATTGCCAGGAATAGGGCATGGTTGTGGACACGATATGATAGGTACAATTAGTGTTGGCGCAGCAATAGCTTTAAGCAAAGTAATTGGAGAAATAGGTGGCACAATAGAGGTTTATGGTACACCTGCTGAGGAAACATGTGGTGCGAAGATTGATATGGCTAATCAGGGAATATTTGACAATGTAGACGTTGCTATGATGACACATCCATATGGGAAAAACTGTGAAAGCGGTCCATCCTTGGCAATGCAATCACTAAAGTTTGATTTTACAGGAAAATCTAGTCATGCATCAAGCTCACCTGAACATGGAATTAATGCACTAGATGCAGTTATATTAATGTTTAATGGTATAAATGCCTTAAGACAACATGTCACATCTGATGTGCGGATACATGGAATTATAAAAGAGGGTGGCATAGCTGCTAACATAGTACCAGAAAAGGCTGTTGCAGAATTTTATGTAAGAGCTCTAAAAAAGAGTTATCTAAAGGAAGTAGTCCAAAAGGTTAAAAACATTGCAAATGGAGCAGCAATGATGACAGGAGCGAGTCTGGAAATTACTTTATATGAACCTTCCTTAGATGATATGAATACAAACAAGAATTTATCAAAGTCATTTAATAAAAATTTGAGAATGCTTGGCATTACAGATATTAAGCCATCAGAGAATATTGGATCTTTAGACATGGGAAATGTAAGTTATATTGTACCATCTATACATCCACTGCTAGGAATAGGCAATCCGAAACTTAACTTACATACTGAGGAAATGGCGAAAGCTACAATTACTAAGGAGGCACATGATGCTCTAATTAACGGTGTTATGGCACTTGCCTGTACTGGATATGATGTCATCACAGATAATGAATTGCTTTCTAATATAAAAAAAGAGTTTGCTAAAAGTTTAGAATCAGTTTAGTATATTAGTAAAACTGAGCCTTAGAAGTTGTTTTGGGGCAAATTAAATAGAATTGTATTCAGAATGCTATTGTTAAGTTGGCATATGTTTGTTAGAATAGAATTGTAATGTATTTCAATTAATGACCCAGTGGGATTTTTTAGCTCCCACTAATTAAAAAGTTTATTAAATTACCATATACATAGGGAAGGAGATAATAATATGATTTATTCAACAGAAGTTTCAGAAATGATTTGTGTTGCAAAAGGACCTAATCATGGTTCAGCACCAATTCCTGAAGAAGGAAAATGGGTACAAAGTAAAGAAATTAAAGATATCTCAGGTTTAACTCATGGAATTGGCTGGTGTGCTCCTCAACAGGGTGCTTGTAAGCTTACATTAAACGTAAAAGAGGGAATAATACAAGAAGCATTAGTTGAGGTAATAGGATGTTCTGGTAGTACTCACTCAGCTGCAATGGCTTCAGAAATACTTCCAGGAAAAACTATTTTGGAAGCATTAAACACAGATTTAGTTTGTGACGCAATAAATACAGCTATGAGAGAGCTATTCCTTCAAATAGTATACGGAAGAACTCAAACTGCATTCTCAGAAGGTGGACTACCTATCGGCGCTGGACTTGAAGATTTAGGAAAAGGCCTTAGAAGTCAAGTTGGAACAATGTACGGAACACTAGCTAAGGGACCAAGATATTTAGAAATGGCAGAAGGTTATGTAACTAATATTGCGCTAGACGAAAATAGTGAAATAATTGGATATAAATTTGTTCAACTAGGAAAAATGATGGAAATGATTAAAAAAGGTATGGATGCTAATGAAGCTATGGAAAAAGCTACTGGAAGTTATGGTAGATTTGCAGAAGCAGCAAAAGTAATCGACCCAAGACAACAATAATATAAAAAGGAGGAATAATTAAATGGCTTTATTTGAAAGTTATGAAAGAAGAATAAATCAGATATTACCCGTATTAAAGAAGCACGGAATAAATTCACTAGAAGAAGCAAGAACTATATGTGAAGAAAAAGGTATTGATACTTTTGAAATAGTAAAAGGAATTCAACCTATAGCATTTGAAAATGCTTGCTGGGCATATGCAGTTGGAGCAGCTATAGCAATTAAAAATGGATGCACAAAGGCAGCAGACGCTGCAGTTTATATAGGCGAAGGACTTCAATCTTTTTGTATACCAGGTTCTGTTGCTGATGATAGAAAAGTTGGAGTTGGACATGGTAATTTAGCAGCTATGTTACTACGAGAAGAAACAAAATGTTTTGCATTTTTAGCTGGACATGAATCTTTTGCTGCCGCTGAAGGCGCAATTGGTCTTGCAAGAGCTGCAAACAAAGTAAGAACAGAACCTTTAAAAGTTATACTAAACGGTCTTGGAAAAGATGCTGCTTTTATAATTTCAAGAATAAATGGGTTTACTTATGTTCAAACTAAGTTTGATTACTATACAAGTAAATTAACAGTAGTTAAGGAAACAGCTTACTCTAATGGAGAAAAAGCTAAAGTAAGATGTTACGGAGCAGATGATGTACGTGAAGGCGTTGCAATAATGCATTCTGAGGGAGTAGACGTTTCAATTACAGGAAACTCTACAAACCCAACAAGATTCCAACATCCAGTTGCTGGTACTTATAAAAAAGAATGTTATGAGCAAGGTAAGAAATACTTCTCAGTTGCATCCGGTGGTGGTACAGGAAGAACTCTTCACCCAGATAATATGGGAGCAGGTCCTGCTTCATACGGAATGACAGATACAATGGGAAGAATGCATTCAGATGCACAATTCGCAGGTTCGTCTTCTGTTCCAGCTCATGTAGAAATGATGGGACTAATAGGAATGGGTAACAATCCTATGGTTGGTGCTTCAGTTGCAGTTGCGGTTGCAGTAGAAGAGGCAATGAATAAATAAAAAATAATAAAGTTTAGTAAAGACTGTACAAGCAGTGAAAGATTTAATTTCACTGCTTGTACAGTCTTTCTTTTTTTGTAGTCACCATTCATAACTCTAAGGTTTAAAATAATAAAAAAGGGCAGGAATTTTTACTATGATAAAATTGAGATTTACTTACAAAAATTTTTAATATGCATTAATAATTTATTATGTTATTATAAAGATGCAATTTTTGAAAAGTTTAAATGTAGAAATTAAAATTACTTTTTTTTATAAAGGGTGCAAACAATCTGTTTACTGACTACGTATTTTAAATAACAAGGAGATAAAAAAATGAATAAACATGAATCTAATATAAAGAAATATAACCAATATGGATATGATGCAGATGGATATGATAAAGATGAATATGATAGACAAGGATATGATAAGGATGGTTTTGATAAGTATGGCTTTGATGCTTTAGGAATTCATATCAATGGAACGAAATATAATAATGAAGGTTTTGATAAAAAAGGTTTTAATAGAGAAGGGGTTAATATAAATGGTTCTATGTTTGATTGGCTTGGATTTAACACAGATGGATGGAATAAGAGAAAATTTAATTTTGATGGAATAAATATAAATGATACATTATATGATTGTTATGGTTATGATAGTGATGGGTTTAACAAAGATGGACTTGATATAAATGAATATGATAGGTATGGGTATAAAAATTCAAAAGTTTATTTTGGTGGTGAAATATCCAGTAGCAAAAGTAGTGAAAATGAACTGAGTTTAATAAAGTTAAAACGAAGAGGCCTTAATAGAGGAAATATCTATTATGAATATTTGAAGAATGTAGGTTTGGATAAAACATATATTCAAAATAGTGGCTATAATTATACTGGGTATGACAATAATGGATTTAACAATTATGCGGTTAATAAGAATGGAACCAAATATGATGATGAAGGTTTTAATGTTGATGGATATAATATAAGATGCTTTGAAAAAAATGGAATACATAAAAACGGAACATATTATGATGAAAATGGATTTGATTATGATGGATATGATATATTTGGCTTTGATAGCCAAGGTTTTAATAAACGAGGTTTCAATAGAGACAAGTTAAATAGCAAAGGGACAAAGTTTGATAAGGATGGTTTTAATTCAGAAGGTTATATTCTAAGAGGGATTGATAAAAGAGGATTTAATAAACAAGGAATATATGCAAATGGGACGAGATATGATGAAAAAGGTTATGATAAATTTGGATATAAGATAAATGGATTTAAAGGAAATGGGTTATATAAAAATAGAACATTTTTCGATGAAAATGGCTATGATGTAAATGGACTCAATTCAAAAGGGAATGATATTGGGGGTTATGACAAAAATGGTTTTGATAAAAATGGCTATAATAAAAATTGTTATAATAAAGAAGGGTTTGATGCAGAAGGGTATGATATAAATGGATTTAACAAAGATGGATTTAATATAGAGGGGATTCATAAAAATAAAACTAATTATGATTTAAGTGGTTATAATAAATTGGGTTATGATTTCCAAGGATTTAATAAAGAAAAAGTACATCTAAATCGGACAAAGTACGATGACGATGGTTTTGATAAAAATGGATATGACGGAGATAGTTACGATAAGAATGGGTATAATATAAAAGGATTTAATAGAGATGGAATTTATAAAAATAATACTAAATATGATTTCTATGGTTATGATGAAAATGGCTATGATATTGAAGGGTTTAACAAAGAGGGATTATACAAGGACGGAACTTATTTTGATGCAAAAAGTTATGACAAGCATGGATATAATAAAAACGGTTTTAATATTCTAGGTATACATAGATATGGATCACTATTTAATAAGGAATGTGATACTGATGGTTACATATTAGGGGTTGATAGGGAAGGCTTTGATAGAGGGGGATATAACAGAGCAGGATATAATCAAAGTGGCTATAATAAAGAGGGATATGATATTAAAGGATACAATAAACTTGGGAATAATGGATATGATTTAAATGGATATAATGAACATGGATATAACAAATTTGGATATAATAAAGAAGAGTTCAATGAGTATGGATACGATAAAAATGGGTTTGATAGGCCTGGATTTGATGTGAATGGTTTTGATAGACAAGGGTATAGTATTCAAGGTAAATCAAAGGTAGGTATGTATGAATATTTAAAAAAATCCAAAGGAATTATAGATTTAAAGAATAGTTATTCACAAGAAGTTAAAGAAATATTAAGTGCTATTGAAATGGCAAAAAGAAGTGTTTTGTATGAAGATTATATTGCTACTTTAACTCATTTAAGAAGAGCAAGTGAATTATTTTTGAATAAACTTATGAAAATACGAAATATACCGATGAGTATTATGTGTAATTTTACCTTAGAGGATAAACTTGATTCACTAAAAAGATGTGAAAGTTTAGAAAAAGAAGATTTTAATATGTTTGACACTATAAGATTATTGGCTAATCTTGCAATTCATGAAGGTAGAGCAAGTGAAGAAGGTGCAAAAAGAATATTGATTAAAGTAGAATGTTCGATACTTAATTTAGTTAAGAAATTTAGCATGTAAAAAATAATAGGGTTTCATAAGAAAAGAGTTGTAATTTGTTGAATAATGTAATATATTAAATTTAATATATTATTAGATAATAATAATTTAAAAAGGGGGCCGGTATTGTGTTCACAGATCTATTCAAGAAAACAAATAAAAAAACATCTAAATACGCAAGCTCAGAATATATTCATAAAGATATACTTATAAAAGCTTTTTCTGATGTAATACAAGGTAAAATAGCAAAATTAGATGCAAGTAGTATAGAAAATGATGAGGTAGTTGATAAATGGAATGAAATGATAAATACATTGTCTGATTCTAGAAGAAAAACTATCATAGAAGTAAATAGTGTATTGCAAACAGTAACAAGAATGGATACTGTTAGAGATATGATTAAAAGTGTGAATGAACAAACAGAAGCATTACATTCTATGTCAGCAAGTAGTGAAGAGTTATCCGCATCTATTGAAGATGTTTCAAATATGTCTCAAAAGGTTTCGGAACATTCAAATCAAGCAAAACAAATAACTGAAATAGGGGTAAAAAATATATCCAATTCTATTAAGTTTGTAAAAAAATCATTTGATGATATTGATATTATAAATAAACAAATGCAAGGGGTTAAGGAAAAAACACACACAATAAATCAAATAATTGATATTGTGAAAGGTATTGCGGATCAAACAAACCTTCTGGCTTTAAATGCTGCAATTGAAGCAGCCAGGGCAGGTGAACAAGGAAGAGGTTTTGCTGTAGTTGCAGATGAAGTAAAGAAGCTTGCTGAACATACTAAAAACTCAGTTATAGATGTACAAAAAAATATTTTTGAGTTGCAAAAGGATATAGATTTATTTGTTCAGAAAATTAATGATACATCAGAACAATTAGATTCTGGTAAACAACTTGTGGATACTTCATTAGAGTCAATTAATCTAATTGATAACTCAATTGATACTGTTAATGAGACGATTATCCAAGTTGCTGCAAATACAGAGGAGCAAACAGCAGTAACTCAATTATTTACAAGTAGTATTTTTAATTTATCACAGCAGGCGGATAATATAGATAGTAGTTGTCAAACTACTGGTCAAGCTATATATGATTTGAGTAAAAAAATAGATTCAATAAGATTGGAAATAGTTAAAGATAGATTCTGTTTATCAGATATAGATATGATAGAAATTTATAAAACTGATCATCTGCTTTGGAGATGGAGGGTTTACAATATGCTTCTTGGCAATGAAAGTGTAGATGTTAACATAGTGGGAGATTACAAAAAATGCAGACTTGGAATATGGTATTATGGGATTGAATGTGATGAATTTAGAAATGACAAAGACTTTATGGAACTTGAAAATCCGCATATTGAGCTTCATGAAGTGGCAAAGGAAGCTGTTCTTGCATACCAAAGAAATGATATAAAGGTAGCAGAGGAAGGTCTTAAAAAAATGGATATGTGTTCAGTCAAAGTATTTGCTATATTAGATAAAATTAAAAATACATTATCTTAATAAAGCATTTTAGAAGAGGATAGAAGGGATGCAAGAATTAAGAGCTGTTATATAAACAGACGTGAGAGAAAATTCGCGTTTGTTTATTTTTTTAATCATTGTTTTAGTGAAAAAGATGTCACGTGCCACTTGGGTGGCACTTTCTTTTTTTGTATAAAGATGGTATTATTTTTATAATAAGAAAAATCGACAAATAGTTGGAAATATTTCAACTTTGGGAGAATATTATGGAGATTATGGTTGGAGCAGTAAGCGATAAGGGAAATATAAAGGAAATAAATCAAGATAATTTTTTGGCACAGATATGTGTGGGAACAAATGGGGATGAAGGAATTTTCATAATGTGTGATGGTATGGGCGGATTATCTAAAGGGGAAGTTGCTAGCACCAAAGCTGTTCATGGATTTAAAGAATGGTTTGATATAAATTTTTCAAGTTTGAATCCTAATTCAAGTGCAGATGATATTCTTTGTGATTTAAGTCAGGTACTGGAAAAGGTTAATAAGGAAATAATAGGTTATGGATTAAGCATATCAGAGAGGGTGGGGACCACCACCTCAGTTTTATTGATTTGGAATAATAATTTCTATATCGTACATGTTGGAGATAGCAGGATTTATAGATTAGATAAGCAACTGAATCAATTAACTGAAGATCATACTTATGTTGCAATGAGGGTTAAGAATAAACTTATGACAAAAGAAGAAGCAAAAGTAAATTCCAAAAAAAATGTTCTGACACAATGCGTGGGAGTAAAAGAATATATAGATATTTTTAAAACTTCAGGTAAAATTTCTGGAAAAGAAATTTTCATACTTTGTAGCGACGGATTTTATAATAAATTAACTGAAAAAGAAATCGTACAAGCCTTGTACAATAACGGTGAAATTAATAATGATACTTTGCAGGAAACTGCTGCTGAGTTAGTTGACAAGGTAATGTCTAGAGCAGAGCGAGATAATATTTCAGTAATGCTGGTAGGATTAAATGGAAGAAATGAAAAACTAGGAGTAAAAATAAATAGATTTTTAAATGTATTTAAATAAACCTATTAATTATAGAGTAGGAGGAAAATGTCTTGAATAATAAAGATGGTTTGGTTTTTGAAGTAGAAAATAGTGATAAGAAAAATTACTTAGTTACTTTTATGAATGCTGATGATAACATAATTGAATATGAAATAGAAATGATCAATAATAATACGTCCTGTGGAGCTATTAATATTGAAACCAGGCAGTTTAATGATGAAATTAAGATAATGTATGACATAACAGGAAAGGAAAGTTTAGTAGATTTTCTGAAAGTTAATAGTATGAAAAAAGGACAGTTTCTAACTATATTAAGAAACATTTCAAATGTGATAATAGAGTGTAAAAATTATTTTCTAGATGAAGACAAGTATTTTATGAACTTACATTATATTTATATTAATCCAATAGATTTATCCATAAGCTTAATATATCTTCCATTTGAACGAGCAATTTCAGAAAAATGTAGTTTGAAATTTATAGATATAGTTAAAAAGATTATTTTAGAATATACTGATTTTGAAGATGCAGGTAATGATAGAATAGTTCAAAAAATATTGAATTATTTAAAAAATGATTGGGTTTCTATTAATGATTTCAACAAATTTATGGAAGAATTCGGAAAAGGAAATGTAAAAGTATTTTATGCAACTGGAGAGGTTAAAGAAGAAAAAGTTCAGGGAACAGTTAAAGAAGTAATTAAAGAAGTTGTCAAGGAGCCAGAGAAACCAATAACAATCACGAAAGCAACTATTGAAGTAAGTAGAAAAAAAGATAGCTTATACACATCCTTCTTTAATAAGTTTAAGAAAAAAAATAAAGATAAATCGAAAGATAAAACAAAAGGTGGTTCTAGAAGAGCAGATACTGGTTTGATAAATTCTACGCCTAATAATTCATCTAAAAGAGAAATAATGACTGAAATGTCCTATGAAACAATTTTGCTAGATTCTAAAGTAGCCTATCTAATAAACAAAAAAGCTGGCACTGTTGAAAAAATATGTATAAACAAAGACATATTTAAAATAGGAAGAAGATTAGGAGAAGTAGACTATGTAACTGATAACAAGGCGGTAGGTAAGATTCATATGGAATTTCGAATAATGGATTCAAAATATTATATTGTAGATCTGAATTCCAAAAATGGAACATTTATAAATGGGAAAAGATTAGAATCTAATAAGGAATATGAAGTAGAGAATAAAGATATTATCATGCTTGCGAATTGCAAATTTACTTTTCAAATTGAGTAAGAAAGTGGTGGTTTGGTAGATGGCAAAAATAAGTTTAGTAATAGTGGAATCTGATAGACCTTATATAACGAGCTTGACTAATTTTTTAAGTGAAGGATATGGTGAAAAGCTCCAAATAACATGTTTTACAGAAATTCAGTATTTAGAAAAGTATTTTCAAAAGAATAAAAAAATAGATATATTACTCATTAATCCAGAAATGTTTTTCGATGAGATGCCTTTGCAAATGATTAATAATATAATCATTTTATCAGGCAAAAAAGATTTAACAGAATTTAAGGGTTATCCTATAGTTAATAAATATCAGACAGGTGAAGATCTTTATAATGAGTTATTAAATATTTGTCTAACAAATGACTCAGGTGTAGAGCAGATCTCAGAAAATCCTAATAAAGAAGTAAGTATCACAACGGTATACTCACCTATTGGTGGAATTGGAAAAACTTCAATTGCTATTGCTTTAGCTTTAACCCTGTGTAAGTTAAGTAAAGCGGTGTTATATTTGAACCTTGAAGATATTCAATCTACTCCAGCATTTTTTAATTGTACATGTAGTAGAAATTTATCGGATTTATTGTATTTCGTAAAGGATAGAAGTGATAAATTTCAAGAGAAACTTCAGAGTATTGTGCTTAAAGATGTAACAAGTGGGCTTAATTATTTTGGACCAGTAGATAGTGTACTAGATATCGAAGATCTTAATTCAGAGGATACTAAATTTCTTATGGAAAGCTTATGTAAAACTACTAGATATGAATATATAATTATAGATTTAAGTTCACGATTTAATAGCAATTACAATGAAATATTATCAAAGTCTTCAAAGGTTTTAATTCCAATAGGTCAAGATAAGTTATCAAGTGTAAAATTAGATAATTTATTAAAGCAAACGGATAAGTTAGATAACTTTTATTTTTTAATAAACAAGTATAGAGAAGAAAATGATATAATTTTGCCTCAAAGTTTGGTAAGTGAAAAAAAACCGATAATTCAAAATATATATTATGATTTAAATTTAGAAAAAAATAATGTGGAATCTTCATTTATGAAGGATACAAATGTTTTTAACCGTGGAATAGAAGAATTATTAAGGAAAATTATTTAATAACATTATTTAATAACATTTCAGCATCGTAGATTGTGAGTAGCTTTGAAGAGAATGATTAAGGTAAAGGAGATAATATGGATAAAGCAGTAATTACAGTGAAGATTGAAGGCCAAAATCAAGAATATGAATTAGAGATTCCGCTTGATGTCTCTGTTAAGGAGATATGTGCTGCACTAATTAAAGCCTTAAAGCTTGAAGAAAGAAAGATAAACATTTCAGGTTATTATATAAAAACGGAAAATCCTACATGCTTTTTAAAGGGGAATGATATTTTAAAGAAATTCAATATATCTAATGGAACAACAATGATTCTTATCTAAAAAATACGCTTAAAGAAGGTGCCAGGATGAACCAAACCAGAGATTATAATAATATATTGATAATTAACAATCAGGATTTTTACAAAGAAATTGATTTAGATGATTATGAAAAAGAGACAGTTATTTTAGGAAATTATGAAGAATGTGATATAAATTTAAAAATAGATATTCCTGAAAAAATTAGTGTGCATTTTAATAAAATAAATACATCTTGGCAGATAAAAGAGGGGGAAAATTCCTACTGCGTTATTAATAACATAAAAACACCAAGAAAAATACTTTTACATGGAGATCAGGCTAATATTAAATTCTCTCTTGATAAAACTGAATTGTTTAAAATTAGCTTTTTTATAGATTTTATAATTGAGAAAGAAAACTATGATAAGGTTATATTTTTGGAAAATGTTGATTTAGTTACTATTGGAAGCTTTAACAATAATAATGTTATTATATATGATAAGCTGGTAGATGGGGAACATTGTGAGATAAGAAGAGACCAAAATCATCAATTCTATGTTGTTGATTTGAAATCAAAATATGGAGTGCATATTAATGGCAAGAAGGTAAATTTAAATAAAACGCCTCTTAAAGATAATGATTTTATAATAATATGTGGATATAAAATTCTATATAGGCAAAACTCTATTTCCATATCTAATTCAAATGAAAAGATTCAGGTTAATGGTTTAAAAGTACATGAAAAAGAACAAACCGAATCATTACTAGAATATCCGTGCTTTTCTCGTTCACCTAGATTAATTTATGAAATTCCAACAGAAGCTATTGAAATTGAAGCACCACCACAAAAGGAATCAAAGGTGTCCTATGCATTTATATTAACATTAATACCACTTCTAGGAACAGTGGTCATAGCTAGCTTAGTTTCTAAAGGACAAAATAGTTCCTATTTAATATACGCAGGTGGAATGGTAGCATTTACAGGGGTTGCCACGATAATAACATTTATAAACCAACTTAAAAAGTCGAAAACAGATCGTAAAAAAAGAGGTAAGCTTTATGAAACTTATATAAGTGATAAAGAAAAAGAAATTCAAAAGAGTGTGGACAGACAGATTAATAATTTAAAGGCTTTAAATCCAGATTCAGATGAATCACTTCAATTTATAAATGAATTTAATAGAAGATTGTGGGAAAGAACACCTGAACATAAGGATTTTTTAAATATTCGAGTTGGAAAGGGAGATAGTGTACCTTCTTTTGAAATTGAAATTCCTAAGGAGACTCTAGATTACAATGAAGATGGTTTAAAACATATAGCAAAGGAAACTAAATCTAAGTTTCTCATTTTAAAGGAAGTACCCATATGCTTTGATTTATTAAATGGTCAACCTGTAGGTATAATTGGTGAGAGAAATAGCACTATAAAATTTTTATGGAACACAATAGTTAATGTAACAGAGCAACATTACTATGAAGATGTAAAAATTGTATTAATAGCGCCAGAAACTGAAAAAGCTAGCTGGGAGTGGATAAAGTGGCTTCCACATGTATGGAGCAATAAGAGGGAAATAAGATTTATAGGTTTTGACAAGGAATCTGCTCATACTGTATTAAAATATCTAAATGATAACATACGCGAAAGAGAAGAGAATCAAAAGAAATCAAGGGATGCTAGATTTTTACCGCAATTTATTGTGATTGTGGCTGACCCCAAACTAGTAGAAAATGAATCGATAATGCAATATCTTGAGAAACCTAATAAAATTGGCTTAACAGGGGTATTTGTATATAATCATATAGAACTTCTTCCAAGAGACTGTGAAAATATTATAGAAGTAGGAAATGATTTTAAAGGTAAGATAACTCAAATTAGTGACGCAGATAATGTTACTAAATTCGATTTTAATAATATAGATGTTAAAAATTGTAAAGATTTTGCAAAAAAAATGGCACCAATATATGTTACGGCGTCGTTTACTGAAAACTCACTGAGAAGTTATATAACTTTATTCGATTTATATGGAGTAAAAAAGTCTACAGACTTGCACATTGTTAATAATTGGGCAAGTAGCAAACCTTATGAGTCTATGGCAGTTCCAATAGGCGTAAAAACAGGAGATGAGGTTGTTTATTTAAATCTCCATGAAAAGTTCCATGGGCCTCATGGACTAGTCGCAGGGACCACAGGGTCAGGTAAGAGTGAAATTCTCCAAACATATATTGCATCAGCAGCTCTTAACTACCATCCTCACGATGTTGTATTTATTATCATAGATTACAAGGGTGGTGGAATGGCAAATCAGTTTAAGAATTTGCCGCATTTAGTTGGAACTATAACCAATCTTGATGGAAATCAGATTAATAGAGCATTGATTTCTATTAAAAGTGAATTAAAAAGAAGACAACAGATATTTGGGCAGTACAATGTTAATCATGTAGATGCATACATGAAATTATATAAGACCAATAAAGCAAAACAAGCTATTCCACATCTAATAATTATCGCGGATGAGTTTGCAGAGCTAAAAAGTGATCAACCAGATTTTATGAGAGAATTGGTTAGTGCTGCGAGAATAGGAAGAAGTTTAGGGGTCCATCTCATACTTGCAACTCAAAAGCCAGCAGGTGTAGTGGATAATCAGATTTGGAGTAACTCTAAATTCAAATTGTGCTTAAAGGTTCAAAACACTGAGGATAGTAAGGAAGTTATTAAAAGCGATTTAGCGGCAAGTATAGTAGAGCCAGGAAGAGCCTATTTCCAAGTGGGAAATAATGAAATATTCGAATTGTTTCAATCAGCTTGGAGCGGAGCTAAAAAGTATGATGATGATGATGTAAATAAAAAGGAAATAGACATCTCAGAAGTAACAATCGAGGGAATGAGAAAGGTTATATATTCCTCAAAGGACGAAAATAAGGGGAAGAAAAGCAAGACGCAACTTGATGTTGTAATTGAAGAAGTACAAAAGGTATGTGATAAAAGTGGTATTGAAAGGTTACAAGGTCCTTGGTTACCGTCTCTAGAGGATACAATTTTCTTAGATAATCTACGCTGTGATGAAGATTCAAAAGAGTGGATATGTCCTGTAGTTGGTTTTCTAGATGATCCTGAAAGACAACTTCAAAGATCCTTAAAAATCAATTTGGGTGAAGAAGGACATTTGCTAATTATTGGAGCACCGGGGTATGGCAAGACCACTTTTATTCAAACTCTTGTTATTTCATTAATGAAAACTTACACTCCAGAGGATGTAAATCTTTATCTGCTTGATTTTGGTACAAGGACTCTAAAAATTTTTGAAAATTCATGTTACGTGGGTGGAATTATAACTTCTGATGATGAGGAGAAAATGGGTAATTTCATTAAGTATATCCTTAGAGAAATTAACCACAGAAAAGAATTATTCTCATCCATGGGAGTTGGGTCATTAAAGGCATATAAAGAAGCTTGTATTGGAAGTATATCTCAAATTATTATTGTTATTGATAATTATGCTGCACTACTTGAGTTCTACCCTAATTTAGAGGAGAGCTTAACGCTAATATCTAGAGAAGGAGGAACATTAGGTATAAGTCTTGTTATAACGACAACAAATTACTCTTCAATTCGTTACAAGATGGTTTCTAATTTTAAACTTACCATAGCCCTTAATTGTATAGATAAAGCTGAATACTCAAATATTTTTGGAACTACCAAAATTCAGCCAGAAAATAAGAAGGGAAGAGGACTTGTAAAGCTTGATGGAATTTATGAGTTCCAAACTGCACTTCCAATTGCCGGAGACAGCGAAGCTGAAAGATCCTCAAATATAAAACAATTAGTTAAGGCTAAGAACTCTATGTGCACTGGGGACAGGGCTAAACTAATTCCATTTATACCAAAGGTTTTGAAATTGACGCAGGTAATACATGAGGTTTCGAATATGAAAGAATTAAATGGATATAAATTTATTGCAGGTTTAAGTTTTGATGAAATGGAGTACAATTTTGTAGATTTAACTGAAAATCCTATAATTAATGTATTGGGCAAGAGTAAAAGCGGAAAAACAAATATGTTGAAATCCATAGCGTATACATTGGATAAAAATAATAATTCTGAAAAACTTCAATTATATTTAATAGATTCAAACAATTTTGGACTTCACGGGATAAAGGAACTAGCTAGTGTCAAAGCATATGGTTCTAGTTTCGAGGAGATTAAAGATACACTACTAATCATTAAAGATATGATGGAACTCCGAACAGAAACTCAAACAGATGAAATACTAAATAAGGGTCCTAAATTTAATGAAAAAGAATTTTTAGACAACCTACCAATGATAACTCTGTTTATTGATGATGTTAAAGAATTGATGAATCATATTGAAAATCAAAGCGAGTTGACGGGTATTTTGTCCAAGATAATAGCAGAGGGTAAAAATGTGGGAGTGTCTATGATTGTTGGTGGAAAAGAAGATGACTTTAATAAATACGTGTATGCAGCAGAATTTATTAAGCAACTTAAAAATGAAAACTTTGGGTTTATGCTCGATGGAATTAACAATCAGCGTTTCTATGAGGTTAAACTTAAATATGGGCAAGTTGAAAAACATCTACAAAAGGGAGATGCCTACTTTATTAATAAAGAAGGTTATCAAAAGATTAAATTGCCTTATTTAGACATATAATGCTATAATATTCCTAAATAAGAAAAACATGTTGAAATTTATCGAAGCAAATGTTAGAATTAAGATGTACTTTAATATAATTAGTGGAGGGATTCGATTATGGCAGGAACAATTCGTATTACACCAGAAGAACTTGAACAATCAGCTACTATATTTTCATCAAATCATGATAATACTGAGCAGATGTTAAGTAAATTAAATAGTGAGGTTAACAGACTAACTCAATCTTGGGAAGGTATGGGGCAAAATGCTTTTTTTCAACAATATGAAAGTTTGAAACCACAAATGCTAAAATTCCAAGAATTACTTGGTACAATATCTATTCAACTGAAATCAGTTGCAAATACTATGAGAGATACAGATCAAGCGATAGCACAACAACTTAAGTAGTACATAATAACCAAATCCCCTTTGCCTTAGAGCAATGGGGATTTATATATATAGTTTGTTTTAGTATTTCTATTATTAACATTTATAGAAATAAAATAGAAAAATTTACGTTGGTCGTTCAAGGGGGAGATATTGTGGGAGAAATAAAAGCAGGTATAGAAGCATTTCAAAGTGCTGCAACTCAATTTTCGAATGCTGCAGTAAGTGCAGACAGAATACAAAAAGTTCTGCAAAACGCGTCAGATGCTTTACTAGAAACATGGAAAGGTAAAGGAAAAGATGCCTTTAATAATGAATATCAGATAATTAGTAAAAATATGTATACATACAGTGAAATTTTAAAGGATATATCAAAAGAGTTAACTGACATAGGTAAACAATTTGAAGAACAAGATACAGATATAAGTAATGAATTATTGAAAACTGTAAGCAATTAAGTAAAGATTTAAGGCTTAAAATTTTTTACTATATATAATGAAAAGTAATATAGATTAAAAATGGGGGAACAAACGTGAATTTAATTGAAATTCAAATGGAAATAGATAAGTATAAGGGGTACATTAGGTCCAGCAATGCTGCAATTGATAGTTTGAATCAGGCTATAAATAGAGTAGATGATGGTAAGCCAGATTTACAAAATGCAAAAGACAATTTCGAAAATGGATATAAAGGTGGAGCAAGTCCTTTGGCCTTAAATGATTTTATTACTTTTAATACAGATGCTGAGTTACAAAGAAGTTCTGTTAGCACAAGCATAACTTCACTTCGAAATGATATAGTAGAATTTGAGCAAAAGATTCAACAATTAGAAGCGCAAAAGGCTGCAGAAGCAGAAAGGCTAATGGAAATGGCCAGGGAAGTAGTTAGGAAAGCAGAAGAAGTAGTTAGGGAAGCGGCAGAAGCTGCCATCAAGGTAGCTGAAGATGGGATGGCGGCGGTTTTAGCTAAATTCTAAATAAACTAATACATAATTTGGGGGTTAAGCGTTATGGAACAAATAAAAGAAATTACAAGAGCTGAGGAATTAAATAAAAGAGGGATAATATTTATTGAAAGTAAGCAAGAAGAAGAAGCGTTAAAATATTTTAATAAAGCAATAAAGTGCGATGCTAACTATTTAGAACCACATTATAATAAGGCAATGGTATATATAGTTTCAGAAAAGTTTGATGAGGCTATTGAATGTTACGATGATATATTAAAAAAGGATCCGAAGCAAGGAGAGGCATGTTTTGAAATGGCTAACGTGTTATTCTTTAATAAAAATGATATAAAAGGTGCTGTTGAACTTTATAATAGAGCAATTTTTCTTGGAACGAGAAATGATACCATATACTACTATCTTGGATTGTGTTTAGAAGCATCTGGAGATGTTGAAGATGGACTTAAGTGGATCGAAAGAGCCATAAGGATAAATGAAAAAAGGCCAGAACTGCTACTTAAGAAGGCAGGAATATTAACTGCGCTCGGTAGATATATTGAAGCAGAAAAAACTTACGATAAAGTTTTAATGCTGGAGGCAGATAATGATGAAGCCTATCACTTTAAGTGCATTATTTTAGGCGAACAGGGGAAATATGATGAGGCTTTTAGTGTGCTCGCAGGCGGCGAAGAATTAATTGGTAAAAAGGTTATATTTGAATATGACAAATCTTTATTATTTGAAAGACAAATGAAATTCGCAGAAGCTTTAGCAGCTATTGAGCAAGGCTTAGAAATAGATGGCGATAATACATTACTACTTGAAAAAAAAGGATCATTACTTTTACTTCTTGAAAAAGGTGAAGACGCAAAAGATACTTTTGATAAGATATCCGAACTTGAGCCTGAAAACATGGAAGGTTATTTTAATAAAGGAAGTGTATGTCTTTTAATGCAAGAGCTCGACGAGGCATTAGAAATTTTTGAAAGTATAATTGAAAAATCAAATGAAGATAATGCTTATAGAATTAATTCATATTATTTTAAGGCTTTGATTTTAAAAAAATTAGGCAAAGATGATGAAGCAAAACAGGCATATGATTTTGCACTTAAAAACTATAATGTGTTAATTTTAGACTACCCATATGATGCACAACTTCAACTCTTAAAGGCAAATACCTTAAGAGATACTGGAAGTTATGAAAAGGCCGAGGAATTTTATGAATATGCAATAGATTTAAATAAAAAACTACCAGAGGTTTATTTAAATAGAGCGAAGAACTATATACTACTTTGCAGAATGGATGACGCAAAAAAAGCAATACAAGCTACACTTAAATTGAATCCTGGGTATAAAGCTATAATTGATTTGGATGAGGATTTAAAAAAGTGTTTGAATTAAATAATTAGGGGTGGTTAAGCGTGGGTACAAACAATATGGATGTAGTAATTGATGTCAGTGTGGCAGAAGAAACATCAAGGACTTATACTTCTAGTATAGAAGAAATTAATGAGATAATGACCAATTTGACGAATTGTATAAATAATATTAAAAATGATTGGAAGGGAGATTCAAGTAATAGTTTTACTTTGAATCATTTTCCGAAACTTAATACAAGTATGCAAAAACATGTTGATATGATTAAAGTTTTACAAAGTGAGATAGCAATGGCGATTCAAGATTTTAATGCCTTAGATTCAGAAATTAAAGGGAAATTTTAGAGGTCTAATAAATATAAAAGGTAATAAAACAAGGGGGTGAGTTTGTGGAGATGGTAATTGGAATATCTTATGGGGTAATGAGTGAGGCAAAACGAAATTTAGGTAGAGCTAGAGATTCCTCGCAAGAAGAAAAAAATAGTCTTAACATTGCTAAAAGTACACTTGAAGCTAGTAGTTCAGCAAGATTAAGAATGGCAGCAGATCTTATTAGTGATAGAGTGAAAAATGTAAGCACGAGGATTATTAATATTGACAAAGTTAATTCCGGAATTGATTATGCTGTTAGACGATTTCAAGAAGTGGATGAGGAATGCGCAAGTAGAATAAAAAATACAGGTCTTGACTTCAGGAGAAGCGTAGGATTATTAAACTCCAAGGAGAAGTTTCGTGTAGACCCTTTTGGAAGTATAATGGCTGGAGGGGAAAAGACTTGGGATGCTACTCGAACTGGGGTAAGTAATGCTTGGGATAAAACTCGTGAATTGGGAGGTGAGTTTTGGGACGAGAATGGGGAATTAATTACTAATGTTGCAATATGTGCACTAGAAGTAGCGGCTGTTGGGTTAGCGTTGCCTGCAATCTTAGCAATGTCTGCTGTAGGAGCAACAGTTGGAGTTATAGCTGTAGGAGTAATTTCGGCTGTAGGAGCAATATATAGCGTAAATACTTTTGTTGATTCAGGCATAAAAGTTGTTCAAAAATTGCAAGGCAAAACGGGAGATGAATATACTGGATTTAATGCAATACAATCAGGGATTAAGCTAGTTACTAAGGATAAAGGGAAGTCAGAAGATATATATAACCTAACTGCAATAGGAGTGGGAATATTAACTCTTGGCACGGCTGGAACATTAGCAGGACTTTCAAAGGTTAAAAATATTAAAGCTGCAAGTGCAGTGCGTTCACTAGAAAAAACAGAACCTCTAGTAAAAAATGCAAATAAAGTTATTAAATTAACATCAAAGTATAGTAATTTGGCTAAACAAAATGATGCCAGAATTATTGCTCATGCAAATAAAGTATCAGGTGCAGGTAGTAAGGAAACAAGGGCATTTAGGCAGGCAAAAAAAAGCTATGATGCATCTATAAAATATAATCATATTCAAGAAGGGATAACTAAAAACAGTGGAAAAATAACTGAAAATTTAAAATCAGCATTTGTAGGTGGTACCGCAACAGGTATAGAGGGAACTGTGCCAAAAGGAATTGAAACTTTTAACAACCTAATAAACGGAACCTCTAACTCTACAGTATATAATCCCTATCTACCCACAGTTTGTGGATTTGCGAATTAACATATAAAAATTAAATACAGGAAAGATAGGTGAGAACTATAGTAAATTATAAAAATAAAGATAATGCATTTTGGCGTACGGCTATTTTCCTTGCGGTACTTTTCTCCGTAATACCAATCGCTTGTTTTGTTGGAGAGGTCGTGATCATAAAAAATATACTCATTGATAATAAATTAGATCAAATTCCATATATTATATTTCCAATATTATCGCAAGTATTTGTTTTTAAATATCTACAACCGGGATTTTTATTAGCTGACGGGTGTAGGTTTGATATAACATTTCACAGTGATAGATTTGAGTATATAGGGAGATTTAAGAAAAAAACAATTTATTATACTGAAGTAGAATCTTTAAACAATTTAAATCTTCTTATTGCAGGTGGGGGTTATGCTAGTGAAATAGAAATTTTGCGAATAAAACCAAAAAATAAAAAAAGAATTCAATTAAGTTGTAAAGGTCTATCAGTGGAGAATGCAGAAAAATTAAAGCATGACCTATGCCAATATTTGGGAATGAATATGAATATAGAAAAAAAGAAGTTTTCATTATTTAATAAAACATTATAATAATATTTGGGAACTGTTAAAATAAGTTTTAAAATTATATAAACCCATGTAAAAAGTTGATTCAATGATAAAATTGGGTCTATTTTTTTTGCTGAAATTCCAGGAATTATATGATGCTGGCACAAGAAAAGAACAGTTAAAGTACATTAAAGAACACTGAAAAAACTTGGATATAGACATCTAAAGATCTATACTTAACAGAACGTCTATTAATTCACAAAAACTTATAATCTGACATTAAATGTCTTGCCTCAAATGTAATCTTTGTACATTAGGTAATAAAAATTTAATTTTAAATCCCTACTACTGAAAACGATGTAGTATTTTGTATTAGAAGCATATTCAGTAATGTCATTTTAAGTAAGATATGAATTGATAACAAAGGACCCTATTAGAAGGAAGGAATTAGATGTTAAATATATAATAATTTTAATATTTTTGGAACTTTAATAATAACGGTTACAAATAATTTCGGAGGTGTATATAAAATGTCGTTAGCTTTATTAGGTTATGGATTAGTAATTGTTTTTATGGTACTTATTATGACAAAACGTCTTAGTGCATTTACTTCACTTATAGTAGTGCCAGTAGTATTTGGACTTATAGGTGGATTTGGACCTAAATTGGGGCAATTTGCTCTTACAGGAATTAAAGGTGTAGCACCAACAGCAACAATGCTATTATTTGCAATCCTTTTCTTTGGAATTATGATAAATGTAGGTTTATTCGATCCACTTGTTGATTGGACTATAAAATTAGTAAAAGGCGATCCAGTAAAAGTACTTATTGGAACAGCAATTTTAGCTGCTGCGGTATCTTTAGATGGTGACGGCTCAACAACTACTATGATTTGTTGTTCTGCTTTATTACCAATATACAAGAAGCTCAAAATAAAACCGCTGTACTTAGCTACAATAATAATAATGCAAAATTCTATAATGAATTTGCTACCTTGGGGCGGACCTACTGCTCGTATAATGGCATCTTTAAACCTTGATAGTAATGAAATTTTGCGTCCATTAGTTCCAGGAATGATTCTCGCTATAATCTGGGTTATATTTGTAGCTTATCACCTTGGAATGAAAGAACGTAAGAGACTCGGAGTTATTAAAATTGATGAAACAGCTGCATTAGAAATGGCAGCGACATTAACACCAGAAATGGAAGCGCTTAAAAGACCAAAACTTATATGGGTTAATTTTATAGTTACTATTGCTGTTATGGTTACATTAGTTAGTGGAAGTGTTCCACCTGCTGTAATATTTGAAATAGCTACAGCATTAGCACTTATGATTAACTACCGTTCATTAAAAATGCAAAGAAAACTTATAGAATTTAATGCTGGGAACGCTATACAAGTTGTTATCATGGTTCTTGCAGCTGGAATATTCATGGGGATCTTAACTGAAACAAAGATGGCTGAAGCCATTGCTTTAAATTTAGCATCAGTAATACCAAAATCACTGGGTTCTCATTGGGCTCTAGTTACAGCCTTCCTTAGTGTGCCAGGTGCATTCTTACTATCTAATGATGCATTTTACTTCGGAGTTGTACCAGTACTTGCAAAAACAGGTGCAGCTTATGGATTCACTAATTTACAGATTGGTATTGCGTCAACTATGGGTCAAGCATTCCATTTATTAAGCCCACTTGTTGCGTTTATATATCTATTATTGCAATTAACAGATGTTGATATGGGAGAATGGCAAAAACATGCTGCTAAATACTCAATCGGAACTTTCGTAATTTTTGTATTAGCTGCAGCGATTACTGGAGTTATGCCTTTATAAAAAAGAGAAACAATTTAATAATAATATTTGATAAAATATTGTTGCAAAACACAAAAGTGGATTCCGAGGAATCCACTTTTGTGTTTTGGAAAGATAAATAAAATTTAATTAGCCGCATCTTTCTTTTTTGGCTTAAACTTTAGAAAACCTAATATTCCTGCCAAACATAATACAAGAACACCTGCAATAAAAGGAAGTGAACTTTGTGGATTTTTAAGGGCTTTAACAGGGTTAAGAGCTTTGATAGAGCTTACAAGTGTCTTATTTTCAACTGTAAAGTGAATTGTTTTAGTTGCTAAATTATCAGCTGTATCTGTAGCTCTAATTACTAAAGTATAAGGTCCAGTAGAATTAATTGCCTGTCCAAATACATAGGGTTTATTATTTAATGTCATATCATATTTTATAGCTTCCTCTTGATAAATTTGAGGGATAATTCCTGATTCATAGGTCTTGTCCTCCACAACATTTGTAATTCTAATAACGGGAGGGGTAGTTTTTATAAAGAATGTAAATGTCTTTTTTGTTGTTATACCAGACTTATTTTTTGCAGTTACAATAATTGAATGTTTTCCTTCAATAGTAATATCCTCACCATGATATATTTCACCATCTAAGAACATTGTAATTGAATCAAGACCATATTTAGATTGAGTAATTAATATTGGTTTTATCATTGTATTAAAGGTCATATTATTCAATGGAAATTTAAACTCTAGAATAGGACTACTTTTATCAATTACAAAATGTATTATTTGCTCACTAATATTGTTGGCTTTATCAGTTGAAGTTATCAATAAATTATAAACTCCATCTTTAGAGATTTTACTGTTATTATAAGCGGCACCATTTAATGTCATGGTAGAGTTAAGTAAGTTAACATCCATAAAAGTTATATTAGGATTTACGTCAGTTGCATAAAAGAAACTTTGAATTAAACCAGATACATTAATTTTAGGTCTAATTGTATCTAATATAAAGGTTGAAACTGTTACTTTTGAGATATTACCAGCTTTGTCAATTGATCTTGCCTTAATCGTATATTTTTGGTTTTTGGATAATGTAGGCAAGTTATTTGGATCAACTGAAACACCGTTGATGGATACTTCAAAAATATCATCCTCTGGGTCACCTTTAGTTATAGTTGGTGTAAAAATCCTATTCATATAAGGTGTAGTTTGGTTGAAGTTAAGCACTGGCAACGTTCGGTCAATGTTAAAGGTTAAAGTTTTTGTAGTTGCATTTTGAGATAAGTCTTTTCCATAGGCTTTAATTATGTATTTACCCTCTTTTGTAGCATGGAAATTATAAGAATATAGACCATCGCCAGTTTTCTCAAGGGACGATGTAACATCTTCACCGTTTATAGTGACAAGATTAGAATTTAGATCAAAATTATTATCATAAAAAGTAATTAAGGCATCTGTTGAAACATGATTATTATATTCATTATCCATAACTCCACCTATTGATATTGTAGGAGCGGTTTTATCTAAAGTAACAAAAGAGTCATCAGTTGTAGAGGTATAAAGTATCGATTTATTTCCCGATATATCTAATAAAGAAGAAATTTTAAAGACAACATTTCCATCAATATCATTATTAGTTAATACATAGCTTGCAGTGTATATATTTCCAGAGGACGAAGTAACTTTGCAATTTTGACCATTAATTGTGACGAATTGGTTGTCCTCAAGTTTTTCACTACTTGTAAAGGTTAAATCAACAATATCTGAAACGCTAGCATAAGTAGTACTTACCCCACTGCTATTATGTGCTTTTAAACTTATGTCACTAAGCGTTGTGGAAGTTTTATCATATAACACAGAATCAGTACTTACAACTGAGGGAACCCCAACATTACCTGCTTCATCCAATATTCCATTGAAAGCATATGGTAGTAGGCCAGCTTCAGTAGTATCATCAAGGGTGTATTCTGCCTTATAGTGATTAGTTATAGGATCTTTTACAGCACTCACCTTATGGCCAGCAATTATTACGTTTGTAGTCATAAATTCAGTTCCATCTGTATCAAATTCTAAAGTTACTTTGTCATTAGGTTTCGCAAGATTAGATATTGGATTATTTGAAGTAAAAGTAACATTGCTAATAATTGGTGGTGTTTTATCATATTTAATATTTTTATCAATAGGTACAGAATTTATAATCTTTGAATTAACATTTCCGGCAAGGTCAGTCAGTTTCGATATTTCAAAAGCTACATATCCTTCAGGGTCAGTATCTTTTAATACATAAGCAACTGTATAAGTCGAATCCTTATATGTAACAAATTCAGGAGTAATTAATTGGTTGAATATTTTAATTATTGGTGCCTCAGTAGCTACATCAGATAGCTGCCTATTAGTTGTAAAGTTTAAGTAAATGGTAGAGCCAGGTTTTACTGATTTATTAGATTCATTTGAGTCAAGCCAAACATTGCTAACAGTTGGAGTCGAATTATAAAAAGTGACTCCGCTTCCTGTTGTAACATCAGTTATGCTTTTAGTAGATTTCAAACCAGAGACATCTTCAAGATCATCAATGCTAAAGGTTATAGGACCTTCAATTCTTGCATCTCGTAATGCATAGGTAGCTGTGTATGTATTAGGCGTAAGTACACTTACATCAAGATAAACTCCGTTAATTTTTACTTGGGGAGTTTTAACAAGAGTACGGAAACTTGTGAATTTTAAGGTGATAGTATTTCCTGGATTTGCATACATCTTATTTTTATTATCAGATTGCATTGTAACTTCAGATAATACTTGATTACTAAAATTAATGACATCACCAGTAGTAGTGTCAGAAACATCGGTAGTCATTTGGTTTAACTCCATATCTACTACATTACTAATATTGAAGGTAACTATGCCTTCAAGGTTTGTAGAATTTAAGGTATAAGTTGCAGTATAGTCATTTCCGATTGCAACTATATCACTATCCTTAATAATACTGCCTAAAATTGTTATAGTCGGATTTTTTTTAAGAACTTCACTGCTTGTAAATTTTAAAGTTATTATATCCCCAACTATAGCAATTGAAGAATTACTACTTGAAGCAATTCTTACACTGGATAAAGTAGGCAAAACAATGTCTTCAGGTGTTTTAGATGATAAATTAAGACTTTTTGACAATGTAGATTCTATGTTAACAGGCTCTGTTGTTGCGTTTACATTAACTGGAACAATTCCAGTTGATACTATAAGACACACAGCAATAGTCATTGCTATTTTTTGACGATTCAAGAAATATCTCCCCCTCGATTTTAATACAAATATATTTAATATTTTACAGGAAAATATGATATAATACAACCATATAAGACATATAAAGCCATATAAAGTAATAAATATGTAAAAATAAAGGATTATATAGACAATTTACCTTTAACTCTTATAAATATGAAAAATTTAAAAAGGAAATATGCTATTTTATTGAAATCAAAAATACAAAAAATGTTATAAATAGTGAGATGCTATAAAGGGAGATTGGATGGTTAAATTATGGATTTAATTGGTAGAATTTTTGAAAATAAGTATCAAATTCTTGACATTTTAGGAAGAGGTGGCATGAGTACAGTTTATCTTGCGAAAGATATAAAGCTGCAAAAATTATGGGCTATCAAAGAGGTATCCGTTAGTACAATCAATTCGAAATCAAACTTAATGGCCGAAACTAATATACTAAAAAAATTAGATCATCCAGCACTACCAAGAATAGTAGATATAATTACGAAAAAAGATCGTATTTATGTAGTTCTAGATTATATTGATGGCATTTCATTGGACATTCATTTACAAGAGGTTGGAATAATTGAAGAAAAAACTGTAATTGATTGGGCGAAGCAAGTTTGCGATGTTCTTGATTATCTGCATTGTCAAAAACCTAACCCCATTATATATAGGGATATGAAGCCAGGGAATTTAATGCTAACATCTCAAGGTAAAATTAAATTAATAGACTTTGGGATAGCGAGAGAATACAAAGAAGAGGTATCTACAGATACAACTTATATTGGCACAAAAGGGTATGCTGCTTCTGAGCAATATGGAAGTCACCAAACAGATGCTAGAACTGATATTTATAGCCTTGGTGTTACACTATACCATCTATCGACAGGAAATGGACCTAATGACCCACCTTATGAAATTAAACCAGCACGAGAGATGAATCCCTTATTGTCCGAAGGATTTGAATATATAATAGCAAAATGTACACAACAGGATCCAACACTTAGATATCAAACTGTTAAAGAAATGATTTATGATCTTGAAAATATACACAAATTGAATACCGCATATAGAAGGATGGTAAGAAAGAAAATGTTAAAAGCTTATGCTATAATATTTTCATTTGTTACAGCGTGTTTTTTAATTTTCATTGGAACTAGTGGAATTAAGCAAGAAAATATTAAAGAATACAACAGTATTATTAAAACTGGAGGTATATTTGTAGCAGATAAAAAATATGACCAAGCTATTACAACCTTTGATAAAGCAATCGACGAAAACAATAATAGGCCAGAAGCATATGTAAATATTGCAAACATATATCTTGAAGATACTAGCCTAGAGGAAAACCAAAGGCTGGAGAAATGTATTAGTTATTTAATTGATAAAGTTATACTTACTAAATTGAGCGTAGCTAAGGATGAAGAAATATTAAAACTTATGGGAAGTACATCTTTTAAAGAGAAAAATTATAAGGAAGCCTACAAATATTATGAAATGATTGAAGAACCTATAGATGAGGCTGTACCATTTTACAAAGCTACAGCTCAAGCATTAGGATATAGGCAGAAATCAACTAAGGAAGTATTGGACATAGTAGCTAATCTAGAAAATTATATTGAAACCATACCTGATGTAGATATGAGAATTAGGAGTTATATGGATTTATCAGATATATATATAAATAATTTGGATATTTATCCAAACAGCTTTGATAAAATTATTAAACTGTTAGAAAAAGCGAACTCTTTGGGTAAGGCAACCGGGAAACGAACATCAGATTATAAGCTGTACGCAAGATTAGGAAAAGCATATCAAGATAAAGCAGATACGTATGAAAAGAAATCTGCTAAATATATTGTTGAAATGAAGAAAAGTTTAGAATATTACAATTTAGCTTTAGACAACGGCTTTAATAAAGTAGATGGTTACTATTCTATTGGAAATGCTTATAAAGAAATTGGAGATTATGCTAACAGTTCAAAGATTTTTCAAAAAATGATAGCTATTTTTCCAAATGATTATCAAGGATATACTCAATTGGCATTACTTTACTATAAAGTTGAAATTGACAGCCCAACATTAAAGAAAAATTTTGCTAAAGTAAATACTTATTATAAATTAGCCTTAAAGAGATATGATAGAGCGACAAATGATTATGTGTTTAATTTACTAGAAGGTAATATAAAAGATTTGAAGACTCAAGGGTCAATAAAATAAGAGGGTGAGTAAGTGGATAAAAATTTATATATGAAATATGTAATACTGCTAATAATCGGATGCATAGGGGCAGTTGCAAGTATAATATTTGGAATATATATTTACATTAAGGAAGATTTGAGTGAGTATATAAATTTTGAGTTCCTCAAAAACCTAACCTCAAAGAAAAGATTTATTAAACATAAAAAACAGAGTTTAGTAGCTAAATCTAATTTATTAGCAATTAAGGATGAACAGTCACAAGAAAGTGTAGAACTAACATCAGATGATACTACATTGTTAAATGATGATACTACGTTATTAAATGATGAGAATGTGAACTTATAGATAAGCCAAATTGTTTTATAAAACAGGTTGTGGGGGAATGTTAATGGGTACGATAATCGGGATCTCTTATGAGAGAATGGATGAATCCAAAAGAAATTTAAGTAAAGCGAGAGACGACCTCGAAGCTGAAAAAATGAGCCTTAATATTGCTGAGAGTCAACTAGAATTCACGGGATCACAAATACTAGCAAGTCAGGCAAATGTAATTAATGGTTATATAAAAAAAGCGGACAGTAGGATTTTAAATATTGATAAAGTCACGGAAAGCATTGATTATGCAGTAAGAAGATTTAATGAAGTGGATGAGGGTATTGCAAGCAGAATAAATAGTATAAACTCTCAATCAGGAAGAGGTAAATCATTACTAACTACTAACCAGACTTTAGGAGTAAGTATTTCGGGTACTATAGTTCCCGTAGGTACAAATGCATGGAATGGATATAATATACCTGATACTCCAGCTGCTCAAAATTCTGGAGTTAGTGATTATCTGAAGTCTTCAGGAAAGCAACTACTATTTGGTAATTACACTGATGATGTAACTGTTTTAGGAACAGGTGCACAAATAGCGACGGGTATCTTTGGAGTAGATGCACCTGGAGATATCAGAGATATAAGTGCTGATTTTGTAAATTGGAAATGGTCATGGGGTCATACAGGGAAAACTGTTTTAGATACTGTTGCTTTATTACCATTAGTAGGTGTACTAAAGTATGGCGACGAAGTGGTAACGCTTTTTAAAGGAGCGGATAAAGTTAAAGATGCTACTAAAGTAGTAGAAGCAGGTGGAGATGTTTTAAAGACTGATGCAATAAAGGTTGTAAGTGAAGCTGGTGGAAAAATACCAGTAGAAGATTTTAAAATTATTAGAAATAAATCAATACATAATATAGATGCTGATTCAATAACACTTGGTAAATATACGCCAACCGTAGAAAAGGGGGTTGAAAATTGGGCAAAAGCAGGACCAGATTCTTATATTTCAAAAGCAGGAAAGAATTCTACTTACTTTGATTTGGGAAGTGAATTTGAAAATATCCAAAATAAATATAATTTGACAGGTGAAGATATGTTTGAATATTTTAATGTGCCAGCACTTGATGATGCTGTTAGTAGTGGGAAAGTGATTCAGTTTTCACATAAACCTGATTTGCCAGCATATCAAGGTAGTTATCTAGAGAAAGAGTGGAAATACTTGCAAGAAAAACATGGATATTCAATACTTATTGAAGATAAAGGAGGAATTTGGTATGCAGAATAATAATTCAAAAGAAATAGCAAAAGATTTTCTTAAAAAACTGAGAAATCACTTTGGTAATAGAGTAGAAGGATTTTCAATATATGCCATTACTGATGAGCCATATAAAATGTTTAGCATCAAATTTACAGCGTATAATTATTTTAAAATTATATTTAATTACGATAGAGGTAGATTCGGATGTAGCATTTGTTATGGAGAAGATGGAATTGCATTAACAAGTAGTCAAGAGTGGTATGATAAAGCTGACATGAATATTTTCTTTAAAGAATTAGAAGAACAACTACAATTAAGAATACCAGACAAATTTTTAGAGTTTTATGGATGGAAGTAATGATTAATAATGAAATAATATGGTATTAGAGAACAATAAATTATAGCATCCAAAATGAAAACCATATATATTAGAGCTAATAATAAAGACAATATTTCTGATTAAGGAAACATTGTCTCTATTTGTCTCTATTTTTAATGCAAATCAGGTGAATTTCATGAATAGTGTAGATAAAGCTACATCACAAATTGAAAGTAGAATTCGTTATGGAGGAGAATTAGAACAATGGTAGATAAAGGATATAAACAATATATTGAATCTATAAATAGTAAGGAAGAACATATGGCTAAATTAATAGGAAAAGCAATTAAAGATATTGAAGATGAGATAAAACATCACAAAAGAGGAGTAGGTAACAACGCAAATGAATCTCAACTACAACGAATTAGCGAGGAACTTAAAAAAATGAAGGACACTTTAAATCCTCAAAAATACATGCCAGGGTATCCAAGAGCTATAGTTGATTCATGGGATTTGGATTCCGAATTAGGATTAATGCTTTTGGAACTAGTTAATAAATATAAAAAATTATAAAATGAGCTATTTTTAAATAAAAATAATGAAATTAAGAATGCATAGTAAATCATTTTATCTTTACTAGGCATTCTTTTATAAAATGATACTTATGCCAACAAATGATTTTTCCATAATAGTTACCTAGTGCAAGAGTGGTAATGCTCAAAAGATAAGTAGGGATTTAAAACATTAAGATTAAAAGGAGATGTTTGGATTGCAAATTAAAAATAGTGAGAGAATATCAGATGAAATAATAGAAAAATTAGCTTGTTATTTTCAAAATGAAATTGATGATTTTATGGTTTCGGGAGAAACAGATAGTCCTTATATAATGTTTCAAATAGAATTTGTGGTGTATAAATATTTTAATATTATTCTTAATTATGACAGAGGAAGATTTGGATGTAGTATAATAAATGGAAATAGATACTTGCCACTAGAAAACAGTCAGAAATGGTATGATCAAGCTGACATGAATATCTTCTTTAAAGAATTAGAAGAACAACTACAATTAAGAATACCAGATAAATTTTTAGAGTTTTATGGATGGAAGTAATGATTATTACTGAAATAATATAATATTCGAGAACGAGTAAATTATAATGTTAAAAATGAAAAATGAAAAATGAAAAATGAAAAATGAAAAATGAAAAATGAAAAATAGACAATATATGAGAGGAATATGGAAATAGAAAACTTAATTAGTAAATTAAGCCTAGCTTCAAAATATTTAAACAATAATGGCAAAAATATAGAGGCCAATGAGTTAGACAATTTATCTAAACAACTTCAAGGTGTAAATGTAGGAAAAAAAACATTAGAAGAAATAAAAAGTAACATTGTGGACAGATGTGGCATAAGGTGGTTAGGTGAAATATATATTAAAGAAATGAAAAGTTCATATGAAGGGTGGAACTTTTTGGGTTCAATAAAATTACTTGCTGAAAAACTTTAATAAGAACGATGATGGATAAGGAGTTATGATGTATGAATAATTATGAAAAAGATATAGAAATAATATATAAAAATTTAGTAGGAAAATATAATTTGAAGATAATGACAATAAATGATTTTTCCATGGCTCTAGTTGGATGGAAATTTGCAATAATTGTAGCAGTAAGTCGCGATGGTGTAACTTTAAAGTATATTATGCCTAATGAAAATGGTGAACTTATTGAATATTGGTTTGATTCTTTTATAAGTAGCAAATTTGAAGATAATGATAGAAAAGATATTGGCGACCCTAGAACTAATAATGAAATTATACTTGCTGAGTTGAAAATCACAGCTAAAGGATTAGTTAGTCATTGGGATGAAATATTACAAGGGGATAAAAAATGGATTAATGATTATCAAAACTATGAACTAGGTGGAAATGCTGAAAAAACAAATATATTAACAGCTAATATTCTAAGGCCTATTTTTGAAAGACTAATATTTGAGAGGTAATAAAGAATGAAAATAACTGGAACAATGTCATATATAAAAGTTGAAATTGATGGTAAAACGGTAAAAATTGAAGGAGAAATGATTGTAGGTGGATTTGTTGCTTTTGAAAATACAATAAAAAATTGGGAGCCACCATATTATGATGAAGTAATAGAGGACAAAATCAAAAGAGAAATAATTATCAAAGTTATTAATCATACTAAAAACTCTCATTTAGTGATAACTTTTGAGTGAAATTTGAGCTATAAATGTAGAATTCGACCATGATATTCGAGATTTTAAAATTTGTGGAGAATTAATAATTGTATTATTAGCAATACCTTTTAATGAAACAGAATTAGATAACTTATATGCAATTTCTCATGAAGGTAAAATAATTTAAAAACTTATTATCTTTATTAACTTAATATGGTATTATAATTTTTTTATGGTATGATATTAACTAAAGTATTAGAATTAAGCTATGTTTAAAGAAAAATAACGAAATTAAGAATATCAAGTAAACGATTTCTAATAAGAGTAACATAAGGGGATAGAAAAATGGAATTAATTTTTAATAATCATGGAATTGAGATTTTAAAAAATAATAATAAATATTCTTTAAGGTATGATGCAGGTGAAATAGTAATGGAAATGAGAGAAATATATATTACAGAATATGAGACAATACAGATAAAGGCTCAGAAAAGTTCAAAAGACTTATATGATTATCTAATTAAAAACCTAAATAAACGAATGTTTGTATAAATAAATATGGAATTACTCCAATTGAATAGGATAAGTAGGTTTAAAACTAATAGGCATAGTCAATACTTCTAAATAGAGGTGGTAGGCATGTCTTTTATTATATCTTTTCTAAAAACAAGAGATTTAGTTTTAATAAAGAAAAAATTAATTTCAATATACATATTAAATGTAACAGATGTCTTATTTACTATTTTCCTAATCAACACGGGTATGTTCCTAGAAACTAATGCTTTCATGTCACAATTTGTAAACAACAGGCAATTATTAAGTATAATAATTAAGATAGCAATTCCATTCGTACTGTTGTTCTGGGTATATGGAAGAATGAGAAAAGCTACTGAAAAGCAATTGTACCAATCTAATATTTTAACAAATGGATGCTTAATATTTTATGTACTTGTAAATATTTCACATATTATTTGGACTATATTATATAATGTGATGAAAATTTAAGTAAAATAAAGGCTATCGTTTTCATATGCGGTAGCCTATAATAAAGTAATAGCTAAAATGAATAACATAAACATGTTATTGGATTTATGTAGAAAATTATAGTTAGTATGTTAAAAGATATCAAAAGGAGGAATAACTAATGTCAAAAAATGATCAAATTTATGAAATAATAATCACAGAAGAAGGTCTTAATACCTATAGAGGTTCTAATCCTAGCGCAAATAAAATGGGTGAATATTTAGGAATTAACAGCGTGATGACTGATTTTGAGTGGGATGGAGATATAAACAAGGAAATAATTCTTTATGCTAAAATCAAAGATGATGTATCAGTTAAAGAGGCTTTAGCTGATCTAGAAAATGTTGAATATATTGAGAAGGTAAGAGAAAGTTAGGGTAAGTTAATTTATTAGTATACAAATTAAGAATGAACTAGAGAGGAAAGTAGAAACATATTCCCTCTCTAGTTCATTCACATTTACTTAGCTTTTGTTCCTACTCTAATTACTTCAGCCTTTAACTGGTAATGATCATCTGAAATTTGTTTATGTTCAATAACCTTACCATTCTGAATGGTATCTTTAAAAGATCTTACCTTATATCCTACCAAAGGAAATTGTTCTTGAATAGTTTCACCAACAAATAGCGTAGGATCCTTTATATATGTAGCGGGACCAGGTTGAACAGATGCATATATATCATTAACTAGATTATATGATTTGTTGTTTAAACTTGAATTAGAATAAATATTAAATGTCAGTATCTTATTTTGCACAATACTTTCGATATAAATAGGAAATTTTAAAGTATTGGTAAATTTATAGTCTAAATTGCCCCAATCTACCGTAGCATCCATTCCAAGCGGTACATAACTTGAAGGTATGGTATGATGATGCCTCTCAGTAGATTCAAGATTTGATCTAATCACTGCGTTATATAATGATGTAGACACCTGACATATCCCACCACCATAATCCGAACTTACTTTTGTACCAATATCAACTGGAGCAGATTTATAACCTTTGGCAGCCGTCCTTTTTCCAACTGTACCATTAAAACTAAAGCTCTCACCTGGCATTATAAGAGTCCCGTTTATACTTTTTGTTGCAAGTGTTATATTTGTGGATCTTCCAGAAGCAGAGGAAGAAAAATTAGAAGAAAAACTTGAAAGTCCTGTATTAACAGTTTGAAGGTTTTCTTTTGTTATGGTTGCTAAAATAGGTTTAATTTCCGCATTCACAAGAATATCAGGAGATTTTATATCCCCACTTATTTTACTTAGAATTTCTTTTTCTAGTTTATCAGTCATAAGTTCACATCCTTGTATATCAGATGTAATTACAAAATTACTACCGTTTTTATAAATAGTTCCATTTATAGGAGCTCTATCAATTTCTTTTTTCATATTAGAAATTAAAGCATGTAGTGGTATAGAGTCGAAGGTAAACTTCAAATTAAGCGTCTTACTTACAGGGTTTTTAATCAGTTTATATCTTTGCGTAAGCTTTAAGTTCTTACCGTAATCAAAAGCCTCTTTAATTACCTCATCAACATTATATCCTGCTTTTATTTTCGCATAATTTAATGAATAAGTTTTCAGTGGAGTTTTAATGCTTATATTTTTCTTTAATATAGTGGTTTGATAATTTTCAGTTACCAAAATTTTAGCTTCCACCAATGTTTTCCCAGATATATCTACATCACCAATTTTAACTCCTGGGTATACTATACTTGTCCATTTCTGTGTAGTAAAATAAAGATAACCATAATATCCACTTACACCTAAAACGATTATTAGTAGTAAAATTATTATTGCGATTGACTTTTTTTTCATAAGTTTGATTAATCCTCCATATTTCATTTTTCTTTTGATATTTCATTATATAATTTCAAGAAATGATTTCAAAAGTATATCTTTTCGTACATTTCTATTACTAAACCCTCTATGTTCATTTATGTATTTAATATTAAAATTATATCATAATTATCATAAACATTGACTATTATTAAATATAATTAACTCTACATCCATTTTTTTTTATTGAAATATAGAATTTGGCATAAAGAACTAAAAGCCATTATAAATATAATAATGAAGTAACTATATTTTCCATTTAATTCAGGCATATATTTAAAATTCATACCATAAATTCCTGTTATAATTGTTAGGGGCATCATAATCGTAGTGATTATAGTTAAAACTTTCATTACTTTGTTCATTGAATTAGATAATTGTGAAGAATAAAGCTCTAAACAAGATGTAACCATTTCATGGTCAGATTCAATTAAATCATATATACGAAGTACATGGTCATATATATCGGAGAAATATATTCTATGTTTTTCAGTTATGATATCATCATGCCTTAAAAGAGTATTTAATACTTCTCGCAAAGGAGAGACAACTCTTCGGAGCTTAATAACGCTTTTTTTAACTCTCATAATATTATTAAGTGTATTTTGAACTGGGTTGTTCATGGATTCTTCTTCCAAAATATTAATTTTTTCTTCCACTGTATCTGTTATAACAAATAATTGGTCTATTGCTTCATCAAGAATATTATACAAAATAAAATCACTTCCATAAGAAACAATATCTAAACCATTGTTTATATCGTTCATAATCTTTTTTACGGATTTGTTTTCTCCATAATGTATTGTTATAATATAATCCGAGCTCATGAATACATAGATATTATTATAAGAAAATGCATTATTTGTATGACTATCTGAGGTGACAATAACTAAAAAATGATAATCCTTATAGTCATTTATTTTACAACGTTTTGTCTTATTAATGCAGTCATCAATAGTGAGATGATGAAAATTAAATTTATTTTTCAAAAACTTAAAATCATTATCACTGGGGTTTTTGATATTTAGCCAAAACACTTTTTCAGTGTTGGATGCTTTAGAAAATACTTTCTCGATTCCTGTATATTCTTGTACTTTACTATTAATTAAAGTAATCACTAAAATCTCTCCCTTTATTGAAATATTGGTGAAAAAAACACTAACTATATAATATATTATTATTGATATTAAAGATATAATATATTATTATTATTTATATAAAATATATTGTAACCTACTATATTATAACTGTTTTGTTTAAAGAAACCTATTTTTATGAATTTGTAGAGAGAAATAATTTTACTATAAATAATATAGTCCAAGCAATAACATTTCAGATGGGAAAGGAGGGATATTCTGTGAAATATTTAAAACCAATGAAAATGGTAAAGCTAGTTTTATGTGCTTTTGGATTAGGGATAGGAGCAATATTTCCGTTATTTGCAAACTTTTTTATTGAATGGATACCAGAGCGAAAATTAGCTTTCATTATTGGGTGCCTTGTGGCAGGATACATAGTGGGACTTTTTAGTTTTTATATAGTTAAGACTATTTTATTAAACGTAGATAAATATTATAAGCTTACTCTCGCAGGTAGATTAGGTATAGATAGTGTTAGTAATGTAGAAAAAGAGAATGATTTAATATTAAACATGAAAAGTGAGTTTAAGGAACTGATTAATAATTATACTGCACTTATGGAAAATGAAACCAATCATTTTTTAGAGCTTTCAATTACTGATTGTTTAACTTCAGTTTATAACCATAGATATTTATATGAATATTTTAAAAAAAAGGTATCAAAAGGAATTAACTCAATGACTATATTATTTTGTGATATTGATCACTTTAAATTGATTAATGATACTTATGGACATATCAAAGGTGATATGGTACTACAAGAGGTCGCAAGAATTATTCGTGAATCTACAAATGGGAATGAGGGTATTTTTAGATATGGTGGAGAAGAGTTTGTAGTTTTATTAGATAACTGTTCTTGTGAAAAAGGATTTACTACTGCTGAAAAAATCCGATTAGAAATATATAATTCTAATGTAATTAAAGCGTATTGTGATTCTGAAATTCTCACAATTAGTATAGGTATAGCAATATATCCAAATGATGGAATAAATATAGACACTTTAATTGGTAAAGCTGATAAAGCTATGTATCATGTTAAAGAATCTGGAAGAAATCGGTGCGAAATTTATAACTCTGAAATAATATAAAAATAGTTTATATGAATATTTAAAAAATAGAATACAGAATAGAAATATTTAGTAATCATAATAGATATAAACAGAAAATTGAAAAAAAAGAAATTTTGGTGTTGACAAATTGATTTGATAGATATATACTAAAAAATAATATAACAAATAAAGCGATGAAGGAGAAAATGATATCACATTTTAAACCACAGAGAGCCAATGATTGCTGAGAGTTGGTGTTGATATGGATATGTAATAATCACTCTCGAGCTGCTTAGTTGAAATTGAAACTATTGTGCCTTGAAATTGCAAAAAAAAATTTTTAAGGGATAGCCACAAGAAAAACATAGTTTCGTAATGAGTAAACAAAGACGGATGCCTCCGATATAGGGCTATGGTTAAGGGGAGAAATTCAAACTTTTATTTCTTTTGACCAAAAATAATGAGGTGATTTATAATTGTAAATTACGAACTAGGGTGGTACCGCGAATCTTTCGTCCCTATAAACATACTTAAGTATGTTTATAGGGACGAAAGATTTTTTTATTTGCTAAAAAAAGGAGGAGTTGTAATGTATAAAACTATAAGTGCAAAGGTGGAACATGGTATTGATGCTTTAGTAAGAGTTACAAATACTTTAAGAAGAAAAGAATTTAGAATAAAAGGACTCGTAATGACAGAAGGTGAAACTAGCGGGTATTCAAACTTAAGGATAACAATAGAAGAATACTCTAATTTAGGGATAGAGCAAGCAATGATGCAGCTTAGAAAGATTATAAATGTTTATGAAATTGAGGAGTTTAAGTGCGAGGATCAAGTGGAAAAAATGAGTCCTTTAGTAACTTCAGGATTGGTTTGTGAGTAAGGGAAAACATACAAAAATAAAATTTATTGAAAAGAAGGTGGGGAAATGTTACTGAGTGGAGCTCAAATTGTACTTAAGTGTTTAAAAGAGCAGGATGCGAATGTTATTTTTGGATTTCCTGGTGGATCTGTGATTCCACTTTATGATGCTCTTTATGATGAATTAGAATATTTTTCGCATATTAGAACTGCACATGAACAAGCGGCAGTTCATGCAGCAGATGGGTATGCGAGAGCGACAGGAAAGGTTGGAGTTTGTTTTGTAACCTCAGGACCGGGGGCAACGAATACCGTCACGGGAATTGCAACGGCTTTTATGGATTCGATTCCAATGGTTATAATTACAGGGCAGGTTCCACGAAATTTACTTGGGCGTGATTCATTTCAGGAAATAGATATTATGGGGGTCACATTATCTATTACAAAGCATAGCTGCATTGTAAAGGATGAAAAGAATTTAGCAGTTGAAATAAGAAAAGCTTTTCAAATAGCTCAAAGTGGAAGACCAGGTCCAGTGCTCATAGATATTCCGAAAGATGTTTTTTTAAGTGAAACGGAATATACAAAGGTGAAAAATGAACCTAAATTGCGAGATTCTACTTTCCAAATAGAAATGGTAAAAATGCAAGAAGCAGTTAAACTGATTCAGTCTTCCAAAAAACCTATAATTTATGCTGGTGGCGGAATAAAAACAGCTAATGCTTCAATTAATTTGTGTAAGTTTGCTTCGCTAGGAGACATCCCTGTTGCGAATACCTTGATGGGACTTGGTACTATCCCAAGAGATCATAAATTATCACTGGGAATGTTAGGAATGCACGGCTTTCGTGAAACAAATTTAGCAGTTACAAATAGTGATTTAGTTATATCAATTGGTGCAAGGTTTAGTGATCGAGTAATTGGTAAAGCAGATGAATTTGCTCCAAGAGCAAAAATCATTCAAATTGATATTGATGAAACTGAGATAGATAAGAATAAGGCAGTAGATGTATCTTTAGTTGGAGATATGAATACAATTTTGGAAACTTTACTATCTTATATGGAACAGAAATATAGGCAGTCTTGGCATGATGAAATAGAAGGCTGGAAGGTTGATAAGTTAGCAAACTTCCAAAACAACACTAAGGTTTCAATAGGTTTTACTCATTGTGATGTGCTTCAATGTTTAAATGAATCCCTTGAGGAAGATACAATTGTTACAACAGATGTTGGACAACATCAGATGTGGACCGCGCAACAATGGAATTTTAAGCAACCTAGAACATTTATAACATCTGGAGGCCTTGGAACCATGGGATTTGGATTGGGTGCCGCCATTGGAAGCCAAATGGGACAAATGGACAAGAGGGTACTTTTGGTAACTGGCGATGGGAGTTTTAGAATGAGTTGCAATGAGCTACAGACAATTTCAAAGTATAAACTTCCTATAATCACTGTGATCATGAATAATCATACCTTGGGAATGGTAAGGCAATGGCAAAGAATGTTTAGCAACGGAAGATACTCTGAAACAGATATTGGCGATGAAGTAAACTATGTGAAACTTGCGGAAGCATATGGTATCGAGGGGCACAGGGTTACAACTTCGCAACAATTAAAAAGTCTACTTGATACCATAAAAATGGTAAGAAAACCAATGGTAATAGATTGTGCAATAGATAAAGACGAAGGTGTATTTCCAATTGTACCACCAGGAAAATCAATTCAAGAGTTGGTTTTAGAATAACATTTAGCTAGTATAATAATAAACCTATATCTTTATTTACTGGGTAAATAAAGATATAGGTTTATGTTTTGAATGATATTTTTTCGGATCTTATATACTATTTAATGCATATGTAGGAAAAATAATAATATTATGTTAAAATTTATAGTACAATGGAAGCAGTTAATACAAATTACAGTAACTGAACTTACATGGGGGTCTACATATGAAGAGAAAAATCAATTTTATTAATTTATCTAAAATATTTAGTCCATACAGGGGATTATCTAGGGAGATTTATATTTTAGCATTGGGAAGAATGATAAATGCTGCAGGAAGCTTTATATTTCCACTTATAACACTAATTTTAACTATAAAAATTGGGGTTAATAAAACTGAAGCTGGATATATTATATCTGCTGCAGGTATATGTCTTATGTTTAGCGGAATTATAGGTGGAAAACTTACAGATTGCTTTGGGAGAAAAAAAATAATAATTATATTCAATTCATTAGGAGCAATTTGTTATTTAATTGCTGCATGTTTGGGCACATCTATTTATTTAGTGCCTATGGTAATTTTAGCCGGATTTTTAATGGGGATTGCAGGACCAGCCTCAGGAGGATTAATTGCGGATATTACTACACCTGAAACTAGAGAGGGAGCATACTCTTTGTTTTATATTGCTATAAATATTGGATTTACCATATCGCCAATAATCGGTGGGTTGTTATTGAAAAATTACTTATGGTTGTTATTTTTACTTGATGGAGTAACTTGCCTTATATCTGTTCTTTTAACTTTTATTTTTATTCACGAATCTATTCATAAAACAAAAGAGAAATTAGGGGAAGATAGAAAATATGAAGAACATATGGAAGGTTCAATTTCTAAGGTTTTATTGAAAAGACCAATTCTTATATTTTTTGCATTAGTGATGTTTGGTTATGATTTTGTATATTCTCAATTATCCTTTTTATATCCGTTGCATGTTTCTAAAATAGTCCCTAGCAATGGAGCGGGTTTTTATGGGATTCTAATTAGTCTTAATGCAATAATAGTGATCACTATGACTCCAATAATTACAAAATTAGTATCAGGTCAAAAGTCCATAGGAAAAATATTTTTAGGTGGAATATTTTATACTGTAGGCTTTGGAATGCTAGGTTTTATAAGTTCGATACCTTTTGTATATGTTTCTGTAATTATTATTACAATTGGTGAAATAGTTATTACTATTAGCTCTGGTCCCTTTATTGCAAATCATACACCTGCATCTCATCGTGGTAGAATGGATGCAGTGTTGCCAATAATTATGGGGTTAGGCTTCACTATTGGGCCAGCAATCATGGGTACAATACTTAAGTTTACAACCATAGAAAATGCATGGAGATTTATTGGCTTAGTTATGTTAGTCTATACTTTTTTCACATATCTTCTTTATAGATATGATGAAAAAACAAAGTTATATTTTTAATTCAACACCACTAATTTCCCTACTCATCATAAGTTCTACTAAAGAAACTATCTCTGCACCTGCCTCAACTGGTGGAGTACCATTTTTATGTATATTAGACACTACAGTTCTTTGAGACTCTGGTTTTAAGGAACTTGATTCATAAGCCATGTAAGAACTCATGCTATCACCAGTTGCAAGCCCTGGTCTTTCACCTATAAGTAATACAGTGACAGTTGCATTCAGGGCTTCGCTAATTTTATCCATGGTAGCAACTCTTCCATACTTAACGAATATAGGGGTACCTAATTTATAGCCTTTCCCCTTAAGGCCATCTACAATAATAGGGTAGATATCTTTAATATTAACATCTATTGCATGAGAGCTAAGACCGTCTGCTATTATTATCTGAACATCAGGTTTATGGATGCAATTGGATTTTATATTGTTAATAGTTTCATCAGAAAAAGCTCTTCCGAAATCTGGCCTTGTAATATATTCTTCTTTATCTTTTATCAAAGTCTGGACCTTAAGAAAGCCCAGTTCATCTATTATAGTTTCATCTACATGAGACCATACTGAGTCTATAGCCACTGCATGGTCGGCACTAAATCTTAAAAGGGTCTCAGTTTTAAATCTATCTGCGGCCCTTCCTAAACATATTCTTGCATTAGTAGTTTTTTTTAGTCTAACGCAACTTTCCATATCTAGAGGATTGTCTACAGTTACTCTAGCTGTGTAATCAATGGTAGATATATCTCGTGCAAATTCTTTTTCCATAATCTTCACTCCTAAATTTTAAATATAGATGGGTCTCCTGCTTTATCAGTGAGCCTTTCATTTTCCATAATGCCAAGAGCTTCCATTCTATTTTGAAACTCATTAATGGGACCTTTGCCAGTAAGTTGCCTAATGGTATTAATATCATGAAAACTAGTAGTTTGATACATAAGCATAACATCATCACCACCAGGAATACCCATAAAGTAGGTGCAATTAGCTAAGGAAAGTAGTAATGCTAGATTTTCAAGGTCATTTTGATCCGCTTTCATATGGTTTGTGTAACATACGTCAACACCCATTGGAAGTCCGGTTAATTTACCCATAAAATGATCCTCAAGACCTGCACGCGTAACCTGTTTTCCATCATATAAATATTCTGGACCAATAAAACCAACCACTGTGTTTACCAAAAAAGGATTATATCTTTTAGCAAATCCATAACATCTAGCCTCCATAGTGAGTTGATCTGCACCATTATGTCCCCCAGATGAAAGTTCAGACCCTTGCCCTGTTTCAAAATACATAAAATTAGGTCCCTTTGAACTTTTTTTACTTTTCATAAGTTCGTAAGCTTCATCCATAAGAGCTACACTAATACCAAAAGCTTCATTGGATTTTTGAGAACCAGCAAGGCTTTGAAACATTAAATCCATAGGAGCACCTTTTTTTAGGGCTTCCATTTGGGTGGTTACATGAGCAAGTACACAGTTTTGTGTAGGGATATCCCACTTAATCATAAATTCTTTGAATTTCTTTAAAACTGCGAACACATTATCTGTAGAATCAATTACTGGGTTTAATCCTATAACTGCATCCCCAATTCCATAACTTATACCATCCATTACAGAAGCCATAATTCCATCTAAATCGTCGGTGGAATGGTTTGGTTGGAGCCTTGAAGAAAAGGTGCCTTTTTTACCAATGGTAGTATTACAATGAGCGATATTTTCTATTTTTGCTGCAGCATAAACTAAATCCATATTACTCATAAGTTTAGTAACGCCAGCTATCATCTCAGCAGTTAGGCCACCTCGTATTTCTTTTATAACACTATCTTCAGCTTTTAATATAAATTCTCTAAAGTCTCCTACGCTCATATCTTTAATTTTATCGAAGGCTACTGGATCTACAGCATCTTGTATTAATCTAGTTATTTCATCAGTGTCATAGGGAACTACAGGGTTATTTCTTAAATCTTCTAAGGTCATTTCAGATAATACAACCTTTGCAGCTACTCGCTCAGCAGTATTTTCTGCAGCTATTCCAGCCAAAGTATCTCCTGATTTTTCCTCATTAGCTTTTGCAAGAACCTCTTTTACATCTTTAAAAATGTATGTATTCCCAAAAAGTTTCGTTTGTAAAATCAATTAAATCACCTGCTCTCATTATTTAAAGAAAAATTATTTTTGAAAAATTAATGTCTTTATTACCACTGGCACCACCTTTGATATTGATTTACCGATGTCAACGTAATCTCCATTATCAACCTTAATTTTATCTAGGCAGATCACTCCTTTAGAACCTTTTAAAAGATTACTAATGGATTGCCCTAGGGCCTTTGCAAAATCATTTTCGACAATTACGATAATAGGGGAACTTCTATTTTTAAAAGCTTCAACAATAGATTTGGACATGGCTTTTATTTGTAGATAGATAGGAGATTTAGGCCCTTTAAAAGCGATGGCGACTGAAGTGGTATCATATAGTTTAAGTTTTTCACAAATAATATTGTAGATATTAGTCAAATTCTCATCTTTATCAAAAAGTTTAATAATTGGAATGTTTTTAATAGGTAATAAATTATCATCAAAAACAATTGTGCTACCACTAATTTTTAATGAATGTGACCCTGCACCAATTACTGTAGCTCTTATTTTTTCTTTAGGCTCTAAAATTTTATATTCGATGTTCTCAAAGATCTTTTTGATAGAATATCCAAGAAGGGGACCGATATCACCAAAACGTGTAGCAGCATCTAAAGTTTTAATTTCCTCTTTGCTGTAAATAAACTCAGCAACCCCGCCTGAAAACATAATAAACTGGTTGTTTATACCCTTATGTTTATGCTGGATGAAAAGTTTTTCAACGTCCTCATCTAATGTGTTTTCACCATTTAATTGTAAAAACATTTTTGCAAAAACATCAGTAAGAAGTTTTAGAGTTTGAAAATCAGGAATAACACCCAAAGATAAATTTAGTTTTAATCTTTTTATAAGTGGCTTAATCTTCTCCGACACATAGGTTATTGTTCCCGCGTTATCAAATTGTATAAGTCTCCCACCAATATCTAATGCAAAAGAATCTATTGCTTGTCCATCCCAAAACACAGAAGCGTTAGTAGTTCCTCCACCTATATCAAAATTAATTACATTTGAAGTAAAGGTTTTAGAAGCTAAAGCAGCCCCAGCGCCAAAACCTGCAAGAATTGCCTCTAGATCCGGACCAGCGGTTGCAACTACGAAATCCCCTGCAAAGTCTGAAAGATACTTTAGAACTTCCTTTGAATTTTCTTTTCTGCAGGTTTCACCTGTAATGATAATGGCACCTGTAGAAATATCATTTTTTAGAATATTCCCTTTTTGATATTCCAGGGTAATTATATCTTTTATTGCTTTTAAATCTATTTCTTCTTTTGAAATTAAGGGTGTAAAATATATATCGCTTTTGTAAATCACCGTAGAATTTGTAATTTTCACTTCTGGAACAAGAAATAAACTAGCTGTATTTTGAATCGAAATTCTGCTGAAAATTATTTGCGTAGTAGTCGTACCAATGTCAATGCCTACGCTTAAAATCATGTTTTTCATAACATCCTCCAATATAGTCTGCACAGAAACCTTTAAAATAAAAAAAGAACTCAAACCTATCTAGGTTTAAGCTCCATTGCTTTTGATAACATTATTAGTTTTATGAATTATTTCTCACTTAACTTTAAAACCAAAACATATTTAAAAAAAAGCTTCTTTGCAATTATTTAAATAATTTAATTCATTTTATCATAGAATTTTTACAATGTAAAGAGATTTGAACTATTAAATTTGTTAAAGGAGGGTGCTAATTTTCGAAATAGAATACTATTTTTGTACCCTTCTGGTTTGATTCTATATTTATATGTCCATTTAATTTGTCTTTTACAATACTGTTAACAATATTCAGACCTAAACTATCATTACTTATTGAATTAAGATCAAAACCTGGTCCATCATCCGTAAGACAAATGTTAGAAAACATAAGTCCTTGTTCTATTATTATTTCAATATTTAAAGGCTTATCTTCAATGAAGGCATGCTTCACACAGTTTTCAAGAAGTTCATTTATAATAATTGCAATAGAAGTAGCTTTATCCGAGTTTACATTAATACTATGTCCTAAAAGCTCTACCTTAATATTTTTATTGTATTGAAGGCCATTTCTTATAGCATTATTTTTTATAATAGATAATATGTTTTTTATGTCTATGTTATCAATTCCATTTTGTGCCAACACCTCATGTACTGTGGCTATACTTAGCACTCTGTTTATGACATCCTGAAAGGACTTTTTCGCTTCTAAACTGTTTATTCTTCTAGATTTAAGTCTAAGAATGCTGGCAATAGTCTGAAGATTATTTTTAACTCTATGATGTATCTCTTTAATAGCTACAGATTTTAATATTAACTCTTTTTCTACTTCTTTTATGCAAGTAACATTTTTAACTAACATAATTACTTTATAGTTGTGATTTGTTTTTGTGAAAGCATATTTAATTTGCAAAGATAGATTACCGACATTTGTTTCGAATTCCATAAATTTTTTTTCTTTTATGATAAATTGAAAATTTACTTCGTTTAATGCCAAGTTATCGAATTTCATTCCTACAATGTTGTCTTTATATCCAAGCTTTTTATATAAAATTTCAGCTTTGAGATTAGCGAAGAGGGAAATACCTAATTCATCAAAAATCACAATTGAATCATTTAGTAAATTATAATCTACGGTAAATTCACTGTCTACTTCCTTTAAGCTCATAATATTTTGTGATAATTGCGCCGTAGTTTCAGATAGAATTTCCATATTCCTGTTTTGGCTTATTTCATCTGTAATGTCTTTTTCCGTTATGAGAACTCCAATTATGGTGCCTTTTGCATTTTTGATGGGTACAGTTTTTTGCTTCACCATAACATTTTCTTGAGTAACAGCTTTAAGGTCAAAGGTTTCTATGCCAAGCTGGAGGGTTCGAAGTACTGCAGGTTCATTTTGCCTTAGGGCAAGTTTACCAACTACTGAATCTTTGTATAAAGAAGAATAGCTAGAACCTTTCGCTTCTGCTACAACAATTGCTGCATCTAGATCTCTGGTTAAACAATCAATAAAAGTAAAATCGCCAGCCAATTTGGAGAATAGGGGAAGGGTCTTTTCTATATTTTCTAAGGTGCATATATCTTCTTCAGTTAGATCAGTATGGGTTATACATAGTTTACGCAGCATAGTATCCATATCTATTCTTTTCCCGAAGAATTATTTTTATTAAAGTCAATTAAGGTCATGGAGGTTTCAAGTATTGAACATTGTTTGTCCATGCTTAACTTTCGTAATTTTTTATAAGCGTCATTTTCTGATAAACTAAACTTTTCCATAAGTACTTCTTTTGCTCTAAAAATAGTTTTACTATTTTCAAAATCTTCTTTAATTTTAGTAATACTATTTTTAATAGCTCTAATTTGTTTACCTCTTGAAATTGCAATTTTAATTTGAGGAATCAATTTTGCATCATCTATGGGTTTTACAATATATCCAAGGGCTCCAACATTATTGACTTTTTCAATAAACTCTTTTCCACTGTATGCAGTGAGCATTATTAAGGAATCAACAAGATCTTCATTCATAATCAATTGTGCAGCTTTTATACCATCTAGTTTAGGCATATTTATGTCCATGAGTATCAAATCAGGTTTATGTTTTCTACATAAATCAATTGCTTGAATGCCGTTTGAAGCTTCACCAACAATAAGGTACCCAGCATTGGTAAGTATTTCTTTGATGTCCATTCTTGTTATAGGATCATCTTCTGCAATAATAATTCTATTTATAATAAGACATACACCCCCAAAAATTTAAATAAGATTAACCTTTTTGTAATTTTACCATAAAGTAAAATCTTTATCATTAATATTTTACCAAAAATCATATTAAATTATGAATATGGTGAAAATTTATAACTTGACTTAAATATTAAAGGATGATAATATTATGCCTAAATAATAATCACAATTAAGTTTTCTGCACAGAATACCTTTTAATATTTTTGAATTAATAATTTTAGTGTGCTCACTTACACTAAAAAATCAAAACAAATGCGTTTTATTTGTTGAAATTAATTAAAAATTTAGGAGGGCTTAATTATGAATAATGAATTAAAGAAAACACTAAACCCCGTGCAATTGTGGGCAATAATAGTTGGCATGGTTATATCAGGCATGTATTGTGGTTGGAATTATGCTTTAGATTTTACAAGTCCAATCGGATTTATTATCGCGATTCTAATAGTAACTATTTTTTATACAACTTTTATGTTTAGTTACGCAGAATTATCTACGGCAATACCTCATGCAGGTGGTCCCTCGGAATATTCCAGTAGAGCAATGGGTAATTTTGGAGGTTTTGTAGCGGGATTTGCATGTTTAATAGAATTTTTATTCGCAACTCCAGCAATAGCTTTAGCGGTCGGAGCTTACATACATTTTATAGTTCCAGCGATTCCCGTTGTAGTAGCAGCATTAATATGTTATGGATTATTTGTATTAATAAATTGCCTTGGAGTTGAAACAGCAGCCAAGGTTGAACTGGTAGTAACAATTGTAGCAATAATAGGGCTATTACTATTCGCTGGAGCAGGCATAACACATATGAAATTAAGTAATATAACAGGTGGGGACACGTTTAGAGGTGGATTTAAAGGAATATTTGCAGCAATTCCTTATGCAATATGGTTTTATTTAGCTGTTGAAGGTGGTGCCATGGCAGCTGAGGAGTGTAAAAATCCTAAAAAAGATATTCCTAAGGGATTTATATTAGGAATAATAACACTTGTAATTCTTTCTTTACTTACCTTTTTCGTAACTGCAGCTAATATTGATCCGATTGCGTTAAGTAAAACAGATTCACCACTTCCTGCAACTCTTGAGGTTATATATGGAGCTGGAAACATTTTATCAAAAGTTATGAGTTTTATAGGATTATTTGGACTTATTGCTTCTCTTCACGGTATAATTATCGCATATTCAAGGCAAGCTTTTGCAATGTCAAGAGCAGGGTACTTTCCAGCAATGTTATCTAAAGTTAATAAAAATGGAACGCCAGTGAACGCAATAATAATACCAAGCCTTGTAGGGATGATCTTTATTTTAACTGGTAAAACGGCTACAATAATAGTTATTTCTTCATTTGGAGCAGTGGTTTTGTATATAATTAGTATGGTGTCTTTATTTATATTAAGAAAGAATCAACCAAATTTGGATAGACCTTTTAAGGTATATTATCCACTAGTTCCTACAATTGCGTTAGCAACTGCTGTTATACTTTTAATAGCTATGGCAGTATCTAACGCAGCAACAATTACGTGGGTTATTGGTGCATTTGCAATTGCAATTTGTTATTACTTTATCTATACTAAATTAACATCAAATGCATCTGTACAAAAGGGGATTGAAGCAGAAAATTATGAATAAATAAGTTAATATTTTTAATAACATTCTTAACTAGAAAATATCCACTTGAAAAGGTGGATATTTTTTTGGAGCCTACAATTGTTTGAATAAATGTTAGTAATTATGTTATATTATATATTATACTAATAAAAGGTAATGCCGTAGAACTCGTTTTGGGTCGAGGACATTTATACTTTAGATAAGGTATTAAACATGGAGGGGTTGGCTTGAAAAAATCACGGCGTCAAAAATTTAAAAGAAAAAGGGCTATGAAAAAAATATTGCTATTTTTCTCTATAATTCTAGCCTTTGTTGCTATTAAAACTGTTTTCTTTTCCAGCAAGAAGGTTGAGGTCAATCAGGCTACTAAGAAGTCCGATATGGCAACTACTTCTAATAATATTACGAAACCTGTTGTTCCCGTCAAAGTAGTAGATAAAAATACGGAAGTACTGCTATCTGCTGTAGGAGACTGCACAATAGGCACTGACAGTAAATTTGGTTATTCTAATACTCTTCCTGCTATGGCACTTAAGCCTAATAACAATTTTTCTTATTATTTTAAGAATGTATATAACATTTTCAGCAAGGACGATGTTACGATTGCTAATTTAGAAACAACATTTACAGATTCAAATGACAAAGCAGATAAGCAGTTTAATTTTAAAGCCACTAGTGACTATGCAAAAAGCTTAACCCTGGGTTCCATTGAAGGGGTAAATCTTTCTAATAATCATATTTATGATTATAAAGAAAAAGGGTTTGAGGATACTGAAAATGCTCTTGAAAAAGAAAATATTAACTTTTTTGGAGAAGGGTCTAAATGGATAACAAAAATAAAAGGACAACCCTTTGGTTTTCTAGGTTATAGAGGTTGGTCACTCGACAAAGATTTCTTAGATAAATTAAAATTGGATATTGAGGAATTAAAAAAGACTAACTCAGTTATAGTTATTAATTTTCACTGGGGAAACGAAAGTCAGTATTATCCAATAGATGCACAAAAGGAACTTGCACATTTCGCTATTGATAACGGGGCAGATATAATACTCGGACATCATCCCCATGTAATTCAGGGCATTGAACAATATAAGAATAGGATTATCGCTTATAGTTTAGGAAACTTCTGCTTTGGTGGAAATTCAAATCCTAGCGATAAAACAACTTTTATTTTCCAAAGTAATTTAAAGTTCACTAATAATAAGTTAACGGCTATAGGGATAAGAGCAATTCCTTGCAGGATATCGTCAGTGAATTATACAAATGACTATTGTCCAACGCCACTATACGGAGATGCTAAGGTAAATTTATTAGATAACTTAAATAAACTTTCAACAAATTCCGGTTTTAAAATAAGTGATAAATTTTATTATATAAATATAAATAATAGTAATTAAGAGACAAATTATATAGGTAATATTACTGTAATTATAGTTCCTTCATTTAATTCAGATTTCACAGTTATTTCACCTTGTAAATTATCAACAGCCTCTTTTACAAGAGCTAACCCAATTCCTGAACTTCCTGCTTTTGTAGTATATCCTCTTTCAAATATTGTATTTAAACTTTCTTTTTTTATTCCAACTCCTGAATCTTTAACTATGATTTTGATTCTGTTAGTGGTTTCTTGAATTCTAACACTAACAGATCTATTCTCTTTTATACTTTTACTAGTCGCTTCCATAGCATTTTCTATTAAATTTCCTATTATTGTAACTAAGACATTGTTAGAGATAGTTTCAAGGTTATTCTCAAGATTTGTAACTTTATCAATGACTAAATTTATTTTTAATTCCTTTGCCCTACTGAATTTTCCAAGCATTAATGCTGAAATGGTGGGGTTCTTAATTTTATTTGTAACTTCACTTACTAGTTTTTGCTTTTTCACAGTAATGTTAGTAATATATTTTTTAGCATCCTCCAATTCACCAATGTGTATAAGTCCTAGTATTACATGAAGTTTATTCATAAATTCATGATTATTTGCTCTTAGCGCTTCAACAATTTGTCTCACGCCGGTTAGCTCTTCAGCAAGATTAGTTACCTCAGTTTTATCTCTAAAAGTTGCGATTGCTCCTATGATTTTTTGCCCGTCTTTTATCGGAACTCTATTAGTCATAATTAAAGTGTTATTTATATGTTGTTCTTTGTCAAATTCAGATATTCCAAGTTCTGTTATGGATAATAAACGAGTGGTTGGGAATAGAACATCCATTTTTTGTCCTATAATTTGATTTTTACTATATTTATCTTCGAGTTCTAATATTTTAAGTGCGGAATCATTAATAAGTGTTATTTGACCACTTTTATCAATTGCTACCAGACCTTCGTGTATGGCATCAATTATACTCATTTTTTCATTATAAAGTTTTGCTATTTCCTGTGGTTCTAGACCAAGCAATGTTTTTTTTATATTTTGAGCTAATAAGAAGGCTCCTATAATGCCTGCAGTTAAACTACTTAATGAAGTGAAAATTAAATACATAATAGCAGTATATTTTGAATCTTGTATACTGTGAGTTAGTGTTCCTACTGCCACAAAGCCTATTTCTTTTTTATTATTCATATCATATATGGGAGTGAAGGCTCTTAAGGATTTCCCTAAGGTTCCTGTAGCTTCAGAAAAATAAGTTTCTCCGCTTTTTAAAGCTCTATATTCATCTCCACCAACAAATTTGTTTCCTATAAGCTTTGGATTAGGGTGGGAATATCTTATTCCATTCATATCAACTACAATAATATATTCTATTTCCTCAACTGTTTTTAATAATGTATTTACATAAGGTCCTATAATTTTATTTTCATCTTTCATTTCTAAAGCTTTTTTTACTTCTGTTGAATGAGCTACAATTTCAGCAACATTCATTGTATTTATTTTAGCTTTACTTTCGATGTTATTTGTCATCCATGAGGTTACAAAAAATATAATTATGGATATTGAAATAAAGACAACTATTATTATTAATATAGTGAGTTTTGTTTGTAGTTTAATCGCTTTTTTCATTTTTATTACCTCATTCTTTGTTGTATTTTAGTTTTCTATTATAATCATTATATATTTTTTTCCTAAACTTTCATATATAAAAAAATGAGATGCAATAAAGCACCCCATTTTTTGTATCTTTAATTATTTAGATTTGGAATCTAATCCTAAATAGCATTCATATACATTACTTCATTAATTAACATATCAAGAAAGGAATTTCATGAGTAATGCTGCTACGACAACCATTGAAGCTCCGCCTATTCTAGTAGCAATCTGTGCGAAAGGCATTAATTCCATACGGTTCGAAGCTGATAATATTGCTACGTCACCTGTTCCACCAAGTCCACTATGGCATGCAGTTACAATTGCAGCATCTACAGGATACATATTTACATATTTTCCTATAAAAAATCCTGAACCAATCATAGCTAAAACTGTGGATGCACATATTGCAATATATGATGGTGTGATGGCACTTACTAAATCTGCCCATGGTACAAATAGTACTCCGAGGCCAATCATTAGAGGGTAAGTTAATGAACCAGATATAAATTTATATAATTGATGTGCACCTTGTTCCATTTTTTCTGGCATTAGCTTTAAGATTTTTAGTAAAGCTGCTGTAAATATCATAATTACTGGTCCGGGAATTGGAACGAATTTACTTGCAAGACTACCGAAAATAAATAGACTACAAGCAATTAACAGTCCGGCTCCCATTAATGAGAAATCTATTGCTTTTTCTTCAGTGGTATCTACCATATCATCATTACCACTTTTAACGAGTACTCCTTCACCAGAAAGCTCTGGTTTCTTTTCACCTAAACGTTTCAATAATCCTGCTGAAACAATGGCTATAACATTCCCAAGTAATGCAGCCGGGATCATTTGTGCTACAAAGACTTGCTGACCTTGTTGAAGAATTTGTGAATATGATAATGTAAGAGGTAATATACCTTCACCAATACCTCCTGCTATAATCGGCATTACAATAAAGAAGAAAGTTCTGTAAGGTGTATATCCGAATGCTAGGCCTACAAGTATTCCAGCTGATATAGCTGCAATTGTTCCAATAATTAAAGGAACGAACATTCGTGTAAAACCTTTAATTAATATTTTCCTATTCATTCCAAGTATACTTCCGGCTACTAAAACAGAAATATAAAGATATAAGAAGTTAGATGTTTTCATCACAGCCGTAATCGCTTTCACGGATGTTGGATTTAAAATGTGAGCATATAACATATAAGATGGAACAAATAGACATAGTATTGCAGGCCCACCGATATTTTTCAATATTGGTATATTTTTACCAACCTCACCTAAAAGTATACCCATAATCATGATTGTTGCAAAACCACCAATCATATCTGCTGGAAGTTTTTTGTAGATTGAAGCGGTAAAGATAATACAAGCTATAACAAGATACAAGGGTAATGGAACGACACCAATCTTTAAAGTAGTAATTTTAGAAAAAAAGTCCGGTTTTTTTGATTTAACGTTTACATCTGATTGCATATAAAATACCTCCCGTTTTAGTAATATCATTTATTTACTATAATGATAATAATAAAAGAATTGGAGAAATTTTAATAGTATATGAAACTTTATAAAGTGTTTTGTAATTAAAAAAAGTAAAAGTTATGTGATTCTTATGGATATCTAAAAACATATAACCTTTATGTATTATAGATAATTATTAATAAAATCAGTATTTGACGTTGAGCACTTATACCTATTAATAGGTCTACCTAAAGAACCATAAACAACTTCTTTTTTTAAAGATTTTATTTCCTCTAGAAAGTTTAGATACTTACGAATGGAAACCCTTGATATTCCTAAAAGAGAAGCTAATTCATCTGTTGAAAAAGCCGTATCATTTATTTCTAAGATTTTATTCCATACAAGATTTAAAGTGTTTCTATCTAATCCTTTAGGAAAAGCTTTAAGTGTATATGCTTGTTCATTATGAAGTAAAAGCTTATCTAATTCCTCTTGATTCATATCCTTTTGACTTTTCATAAATTTTTCTCTTTTTTTATAAGATGATAATGCCGAATCAAAACGTTCAAATTCGAAAGGTTTAATTAGATAATCGATAGCTCCATATTGGAGAGCTTTTTTTATACTTATGCTATCTTTAGCTGCGCTTACTATAATAACATCAATATTTTTATCTGTTTTTCTAAGTTGTGAAAGCAGCTCAAGCCCATTAATTCCAGGCATATATATATCTAATAATATCAAATCTATAGGCTCTTTTTCTAAAATTTTAAAAGCGGCGTCGGCAGAAGCAGCAGTCCCTTTTAATTCAAAACCACCAACCTGCTCTAAATAATATTTATTAAATTTTACAACCATAGGATCATCTTCAACTATCAAAACCTTTATCAATATATAGTACCTCCCGCTTAATGTAATGGTTAGGTTTACACCCCACCTTTTATATTTTATCACATTATTACAAAACTTATAAGAAATATAGAAAAAGATATAAAATTTATTACCAACTAAAGTAGTTATATTATAATTATTGAAACATTTGGAAATGCTAAATAATATGTTATGTTGTTTTGAAAGGAGTGTTTTTTTATGAGTAAAAAAGTAATTATTGTAGGGGCTGGAATTGGTGGATTATCTACGGCGCTAAGACTTCTTAGAAATGGGTACGAGGTGGAAATTTACGAAAAAAATGAAACTATAGGTGGAAGGGTTAATATTATAGAAACTGAAACTTTCCGTTTTGACTTATCAGCTTCAGTTTTAATGATGCCTGAGGCTTATAAAGAAATATTCTCATATGTTAACAGGAATTATAGTGATTATCTAGAATTTCTGCAAATAGAGCCTATTTATAGGCTTTTTTCTGATGCTGGAACTACAATTGATTTAAGTAATAATATTTCTTCCTTAACAAAGACGCTAGAAGGTATTTCAAAAGAAGATTCCTTAGGATATTTTAAATTTATATCTGATGTCTATGAAAAATACCTGATTTCTAGTAAATATTTTTTACAAAAACCTCAAGAAACTTCTAAAGAATTTTTTAATTTAGAAACTTTACTAAAAGCTTTTAAAATACATACGCTTACTACACCATATGCATATATTTCAAAATATATAAAAGATGAGAGACTTCGAAATCTTTTAGCATTCCAGTCTATGTATATTGGTATATCACCTTTTAATGGTCCTAATATCTATACGCTTATACCTGTTATATCTCAGCTACATGGATTGTGGTACCTTAAAGGTGGTATGTATTCATTTGTGACGGCACTATCAAAGCTAATACTTGAATTTGGTGGAACCATAAATACAGGGGTAACTGTGGAGGAATTTTTATTTCTAAAAGATAAAGCTATTGGTGTAAAAACATCCAAAGGCATAAAAAAATCAGATATAGTTGTGTGCAATGCAGATTTTCCGTATGCTATGAAAAGCTTAGTAAAAGATGAGTATTACAAGGATAAGTATACTGATAAAAAGCTAAGTGAAATGAAATACTCGTGTTCTACTTTTATTATTTATTTAGGTCTTAGAAAAAAATACTCTGAATTATCAGTCCATAATATATACTTAGGTAAAAATTTTAAAGAAAACATTGAGTCAGCATTTAAAGGTACTTTACCTGAAAATCCTTCTCTATATATTTATTGTCCCAGTAGAATAGATAGGAGTATGGTGAAAAATGAAGGTGATTGTTTAAATATTATGCTTCGGGTACCTAATCTCTTTTTTAAAGAAATAACTTGGGATAAACATACCATTAATTTATTATCAGATATGATTTTAAGTGAATTAAAAAAAATTAAAGGACTTGAGGATATAGAAGAAAACATTGAATATAAAAATTATCATACACCACTAGACATGGAAAGCCAATTTAATGCTTATGGGGGTACAGCCTTTGGCCTTAGCCCGACATTAACACAAACAAACTATTTCAGACCACATTTAAAATCAAGCAGGGCCAATAATTTATTCTTTGTGGGCAGTTCAATGCATCCTGGTCCCGGAATATCACTAGTCTTAAATTCAAGTAAATTAGTAGTAGAAGAAATTATGAATTTCATAGAACAAATTTAAGTTAATTCAAGTTAATTTAAGTTAATTTAATTTAACATTAAAACCTTGATTTTATAAAAAGAAAAAAGTAGATTACTTTCAGAGCTATTGTATTATAGCTCTGAGAGCTTGCATAGAAAGGTGTTGAGTCGTGTCTAAAATATTAAAACAATAACTATTATTTGTTGTTTTTTTATAAATATAAAAATATGCTATGTCTCCGTTATTTGACAGTGTTGTTTTTTTGTCCTATATTCTATATAAGGTAGAATGCCCAACAATTTCCTACAAATTTCTACAAAGCCCTGCAATAAATTCAAAACTTGAAATCATTATAGGAAATATATTAATTAGCATTACAAAATATCAAAACTTTTGATTATTTTGAAATAGATTTGAACCAAGGAGGATAAATGAATGAAGAAAAAAATATCTAAAATTGAAATCATAGGAGCCAGTATTGGCTTAATTCTGTTATCAGTGTCTCAAAAGGTTTTTGCTGACCCTAATAGTGCATTGATAAGTGCAAAAACTCAACTTGAAGGACAAGCCCGTCCAATTGTAAACAATGTTATTGTACCAATTTGTTCCCTCATACTTGTGATAATTACATTAATTGCAATAGTAAAATCAACCATTGCATATAGGCGTGGGAGCGGGGTAGACCTAGCACATATTGTAATTCTAATAGCAGGGATAATTCTAGTTATGACATTCCCAAGTTGGGGTTGGGCACTAATAAATTAGGGGGTGAAAAATGGATATAATATTTGGATGGCTAAAGGAGAAGATACTTGAAGGGGCTGGTGAAGTCTTAAAATATATGTCAGAAGCTTCAATTGACTTATTTAGCAATAACATTGTAGATAATGTTTTAAAGTTAATGGAATATATAGGCTGGATACTTTTAGCGGTAGGAATATTATTTGCAATTGTAAATGTGTATATATCCTATTTAGAAAGTGAATCAATAAATGTTCATCTGCTTATAGTTAATATCTTCAAAGGAATAATTGCTATATTATTTTTAAAGGCTGGGGTAATACGTGTATATGCACTATCAACAACAATAAATGATCTAGTCTGTCAAATAACATCTACACCAAATTATAAGCAATCCTTAGATAATGTTGCTAGTGGAATGAGTTCTGTAAGTTTTGGAGTGTTATGGGTCTTGATTATTACTATAACAGTAATAATTTCAATACTAGTTTGCTTAATACAAATATTAAAGCGTGGAGGTATGTATTTGGCTCACATAATGGTTGGATACTTATACCTATTTAGTATACCTAGTGGTAACACTGATGGCTTTATGGACTGGTGTAAGCAAACTATAGCTATTGCATTAACTAATATACTACAAACAGCATTACTTTATATAGGACTATCACTTATAGCTAACGATATAACAAAAATATTTTTGGGAATAGGTGTAATCATGGCTGCATCAAAAGTTGAAGATATAGCCGGGAAGTACGGCATGTCAACTAGTTCGGGTATGAGTTTTAAATCAGCAGGGAAAGCATTTAAGAATTTTGGGAGTACAGCCGGTGGAGCAAGTTCAATGGGTGGTAATGCTTCAAATGTAATTTAATAAAAGACGGGCCTTTAGTGGCTTGTTTTTATTTAAAGGGAGGTCATGAAATGTTTATTTATCCTGGTAATTTGAAAGAGAAAAAAACCTTCATGTATTTATCAGTATTAGAACTTGTTATAGTTGGAGTCTTAACTGTAACATTCATTATATATTCAGCGCAAAATTTAACTTTAATACCACTAATTGTTCCAATAACATATTTAATAATAAGTATAAGAATACTTGAAAATGGTTCGAATTTATTAGAACAACTATTAAAGGTTTTCAATTATTTGCTTAATATACAACAGATATTTAAGTGGGGTGAAAGAAAGAAATGAGTTTTTTAAAGATACAAAAGAGGGATGGAAATACAATAATTAAAAAAAATAAAGCAAAAGAAGAAGCAAGTAAAACAGTACAAGAACTTTTAGATATTCAGGGAATAGAAGATAATATTATAAATAATACAGATTACAGTAAATATTATATAAGAATAACACCTAAAAATATAAATATATTGACTAATGAATTTCTATTAAGTGAAATATTAAATCTGAAAGTAGTTTGTAATGTAGTGGATAGTATAGAATTTTTAGTAGTTGATAAAGTAGAACGGTTAGAAGATAACAAAAACTACATAATTAGTTTAATAGAAGATAGTACGCAAGAGGTAACAAAGATGCTACTTCAAAGGGATTTACAACATTTAAAACAATTGGAAAGTGAAAAGGGCTCAAGTAGGGAATTTTATTTAGTTATCCCATTTAAGACATATGATCCTCTGTGCAGGCAAATGATTCTAAATGTACAACAAACCCTAGAAGATAGAGGATTTACAATATTAAATTGTGATAAAAAATCATTGAAAAATATGCTTCAAGTTTATCTTGAAAGAAATTTTAGTGGAGATATTGTTAAAGATTTTGATATATAAAGGGATGAATAAATTTAGAGGAAATAAATTTAGAGAGGTGAATAAATGAATATATTGAAAAAAGAAAAAAAAGAAAAAATTCTTACTATAGAAGAACAGGAAAAAACATATATAAAAGATTTTGTAGATATGGTTAGCCCAAGTGTTATTAAATTTTTCCCTAGTCATTATATTTTCGGTAACACATATAGAAGAGTTTTTGCACTTAGGAATTACCCCCTGCATTCTGAAAATATGGCATTACTACGGAAGTTCGGAGAAAAAAGCAATATAACACTAAAGGTATATTGTAATAAAATGAGTGTTAATGACTATGAAAATTCCATAGAAAGTAGTGTTCATAAAAATATTTCAGATACAACAGAAAATCAATTTATAAAAAGAACCAAAGCAAATCAGCAGTTAGAGGTTACACAAACTCTAGTACAATATTTGAATCAAAATAAGGATGAGAGTATGTTTAAAGTACAAGTCTATATAGAGGTTATAGCAAATAGTCAAGATGATTTAGATAAGATAACAAATGCCGTAATAATAAGACTTAGTGGAATAACTTATGATAATTTATTTTTAAGACAAAAGGAAGGTTTTACAGCAGTGAATCCTTGCGGAAATTCAAGAGATCTAGGTACACAATTTGAAAGGCATATGCCATCAAGTAGTCTTGCGAACCTATTTCCATTTAGCTATAGTGGATCTATAGATAAAAATGGATTTCTATTAGGCAAGGATAAATTTGGAGGAAGCATAATAACTGATTTTGCTAAAAGAACAAATACACATACCAATTCAAATATATTGATTTTAGGAAACAGTGGAGAAGGAAAAAGTTATTTACTAAAGTTAATAATGACAAATTTAATTTTAAAGAAAAAGAAGATAGTATGTTTAGATCCAGAGCATGAATATGTAACACTCACTGGAAATTTAAAAGGTACATTTATTGATTTAATGAGTGGACAATATGTAATAAATGTATTAGAACCAAAGATGTTTGATGACGGAACATATGATTCAAATAATGAGGATGATTACATTGACACTTTTTCTAAAAATACAATATTAAGTCAGCATATATCTTTTCTAAGAGATTTTTTCAGAGCATATAAAAATTTTACTGATGAATTATTAGATGTGCTAGAAATAATGCTTGAAAAAACCTATATCAAATTTAAAATTACGTATACTAGCGATTTAGGAAATAAAAAACCATATGAGTACCCTATACTATCAGATTTATATGAGACAACACATGAAGAATTTGAGGATTATGAAAATAAAAAAGATGTTATATATACAAAGGAACATTTACAAAAATTATTACTTGGATTAAATTCTATTTGCAACGGTTCCGACAGTAGATTTTTTAATAAACATACCAATATACCTAGCTTTAATTTTGTAACATTTGGAGTTAAAAGCCTTCTAGAAGCTTCAAGTAATTTGAAAAATGCAATGTTATTTAATGTACTTTCATATATGACAAATAAATTATTAGTGGAAGGGGACACCGCTGCAATACTCGATGAATTTTACTTGTTTTTAGATAATTTAGTAATGGTTAAATATGTTAGAAATTTTGCGAAAAGAGTTAGAAAAAAGGATAGTGCAATAATACTTGCAAGTCAAAATATAGAAGATTTTTTAGCAAAAGATATCGCAGAACTCACTAAACCATTATTTGCGATACCTACTTACAAGTTTTTATTTTACCCAGGAAGTATAGATAAAAAATTATATATGAATCTACTTAATGTTAATCAAAGTGAATATAAATTAATTCAATCATCTAATAGGGGGAATTGTTTATTTTTGAGTGGTAATGAAAAGTTTAATTTGCAAGTGGAAGCACCAGATTACAAAGAGGTTTTATTTGGTAATGCGGGTGGTAGATAATGAACCCAAGAATAATATATACGATTTTTAAAGCCCTAAAAGATGAAAAAACAAGAGAAATAATAATTGGAATAAGTTTATCAATTTTCTTCTTAATATTTATACCTATAGTGTATTTTTTCGAAAATAACCCAATAGCACTAGGAATTACGGCTACAAAAAATGGAATTGCTGGTAATGTGAATGTACGATCTAGAAAACCTAATATATCGCAACAACAATTTTTTAAAAATATTTCAGTTGGAGCAATTCAAACACATAAAAAAAATGGGATATTTGCTTCAATAACATTAGCACAAGCAATGCTTGAAAGTGGGACAGGCTCAAGTGCTCTAACATCTAAAGCAAATAACTTATTTGGTGTAAAAGCTTATAATTGGAATGGAAAGACTATTCAAATGATGACAAAGGAACATGTACAGGGAATAGATGTGTACGTATTAGCAGCATTTAGAGCTTATGATAATTGGAATGAAAGTATACAAGACCATGCAAATTTTTTAATGTTGAACAGAACATATGCAGAGCATGGAGTATTTACATCAGAAACGTATGAACAGCAAGCGCAAGCATTACAAAACGCTGGATATGCTACTGATCCTAATTATGCAACATCTCTAATAACATTAATAAAACAATACAATTTAGATAAATATGATACAAAGTAAATATGAAGGTAATGGGGTGATGAAATGTTTTATAATAATCGACGGACAATATATATATCATTAATAATTATTGCTATAATATTATCGTTTTTATGTGGTAAAAAAATTGGGAATGGGGTTATAAATAATAATCAAACAACAAAAACAGCAACGCTAGAAAATGTACATTACAATGATACTTTAAGTGTAAAAGGTAATGATTATTCAGTAGACTACAGTATAATAAATGCTTTATTTTTAGAAAAAACCTCGATGCAATTTAATGTAACTATGCAAAACAATATAAATATAAATACAATTAGAGTTGTGGCAAAAGATCAAGATAACAACATTTTAAGTATAGACACAAATGTAACAGATAATGATTTATTAAGATATACTGTAAAATTAGATGCAAATACAACTATAATATCTATTTATGTTTATCCGCTAACAAAGGCTATGTCAATTAACAAAAAAATAGATTTGGATACTATACCATTTAAAACAACTAAATTATATGTATCATTATTAAAGCAAGAACAGATACAAAAATTACAAAATTAAATAATGTCTACATAATATATTGAGCCTGAGAGAAAATAAAATTATCTCTCAGGCCCTTTTTCAATGTAATAACATTGTTTTTTCTCTTATAAGACTATTCTATCTTTGACTTCTGAATCAGAAATTATTTTTCCATCTCTAAAACGAACTATTCTTTTAGTATGCTGAGCAATTTCTGCTTCATGGGTTACCATGACAACCGTTGCACCTTCACTGTTTAATTTCTGGAATATCCTCATAATTTCAATCGAAGATTTCGAATCTAAGTTACCAGTAGGCTCATCTGCCATGATAACCGCAGGATTATTAACAATAGCTCTAGCAATTGCCACCCTTTGTTTCTGACCTCCAGATATTTCATTGGGTTTATGTTTAATTCTATCGCTAAGCCCTACCTTATCAAGTGCTTCTAGCGCTCTTTCACGTCTTTCCTTGGAACTAAATCCTGAATATACCATTGGAAGTTCAACATTTTCAAGTATATTCATTCTAGGCAAAAGATGGAATGATTGAAATACGAAACCTATTTCTTTATTTCGTATATAAGCAAGTTCACTATCAGTAAGATTAGAAACATCTTGATTATTGAGTAAATAAATACCAGAATCCATTCTATCAAGGCAAGCTAAAATATTCATAAATGTAGATTTACCTGACCCTGAAGGTCCCATTATGGCCGTGAATTCACTTTTCTCAATTTTAAGGCTTACATTATCTAAGGCTACACAGTCTATATCCCCAGTTATATATTTTTTTACTATATCCTTTACTTCTATTACTACCATGCTTTATTCACCTCCAAATTCCTAAAATTCATTTTACTCATATCTCAAGGCATCAATTGGTCTTAATTTTGAAGCTTTATTTGCAGGGTAGAGTCCAAAAATAACTCCAACTCCAGCTGAAAATCCAAAGGCTATAAGTACAATACTAGGTGATATTAATATGGACATATTGGCAAATTTGCCTAATAAATAAGCACCTAAAAAGCTACCTAGAACCCCCACTATGCCTCCAACTCCTGAAATCACAAGTGATTCTATTAGAAATTGAAGTAGAATATCTCTCCGCCGTGCACCAACAGCTTTTCTTAGCCCAATTTCCCCAGTTCTCTCTATTACTGATACAAGCATTATGTTCATAATACCTATACCTCCAACAAGAAGAGATATACCAGCAATTCCACCAAGCATTAGTGTCATACTATTTGAAGATGCAGTGGCAGTTGAAAGTAAATCGCTTTGGTTAAATACCCTAAATAATGTACTGTCGTTATTAGATTTTCTAAGCATAAACACTTGAAGATTTGCCATAGCATCATTTACTGTATCTTGCGAAGTTGTTTCAACATAAAAGGTTCTTATGCTTTTGTTCTTTAGCAATCTTTGAGCTGTAGATATAGGTATAATAATTTTGTTGTCATTTGATCCTGCACTTGTACTTCCTTTTGATTGAAGTACTCCTATTATTGTAAACTCATTTCCATTAACTAACATGGTTTTCCCAACTACATTTCTATTTGGGAATACAGCATCAATAACATCTATTCCAACTACTGCAACTTTATATCTATTATCAATATCATTTTGGTTAATAAATCTCCCTGACTGTGCACCTATTTGTTTTATTTCTTCATAATTAGGTGTTGTAGCTTCCACAGATGTTGTGGTATTCTTAACCCCTGCCTTTATAGTTACATTCCCATTAACTATTGGGGCAATCTCTTTAATTCCAGGCTTTGTCTTAAGGGTAGCTATTTCCTCATTGCTAACTGTTATTTCTCTGCTACCTGTTATGCTGACTGTAATCAAATTGGTACCAAGTCCTTGAATCTGATCTGCAACTTGTTTTTTTGTTCCTTGTCCCATTCCAATTAATATAATCACAGAAAGTATGCCTATAATTATACCAAGCATTGTAAGGAACGAACGCATCTTATTTGCTACCACAGAACCTAAAGCCATTTTAATAGCTTGAGTGAACTTCATTTTCATAACCTCCTTACTCAAAATTATTCACATATTACCTTAGAGTTCCATAGCTAATTTCCTGGTCTTCCACCACCGCCACCACCACTGTAGCCACCGCCACCACCGAATCCACCAGATCCGCCAGCACCACTTAATGGGTTTGCTGTTTTAGTACTAGTAGTTGTAGCACTCTTTACTATTGCAACCAATACTGTATCTCCCTCGTTTACACCACTTGTTACTTCTATATAATTTTGGTTAGCAATTCCAACTTCAATGTTTTTTCTAGTTACACTTGCTATTGAAGTCGGAGCTCCACCGCCACTTCTTACACGCTGAGTCCCATTACCAGCAGCATTTCCACTTGAGCTATTTCCACTATAGTTATTTGTATTACTTGAAGTGCCTGTACTAGTTGAACTATTACCAGAAGTTTCAACAGTTACAGATTTATTAGTACCAGTACCTTGAACTGCTTCAATTGGAAGCATAATTACATTATCCTTGGTTTGTACAGAAATTTTAGCATTTGTAGTCATTCCCGTTTTAACTCCAGTAGCATTATCGATGGAAACTGCTACATCATAAGTTGTAACTGAGTTTGTTGATACACCAATTGATGAAATTTTAAGTACTTTTCCCGTAAATGTTTTACCTGTGATTGCATCAATTGTCGTAGTTGCAGTCTGTCCAACTTTTACTTTATCTATATCTAATTCATCAACTGCAACTACTGTTTGCATTTGATTTAAATCAATAATAGTTGCTACCGCTTTACCTGACTGAATATCGTCACCAGGATTAAAATTAAGTGCTGCTACAGTTCCATTAACTGGAGATTTGAAACTATTATAACCTGTTTGAACTTGAGCATTGCTTAAAGTAGTTTGATCCTGCTGAATATTAAGATTTTGAGAACTGATAGAATTGTTAATATCCTCCGCATTTAATGTATATAGAGTATCACCTTTATTTACAGCAGAACCAGCAACAACGTATACCTTTGAAACTATAGAAGCCGATCCACTTGAACCGTCAATAACTACGGGTATAGTTTTTCCATCACTTCCTTTATAAGAAATAACCATTGCATGACCTAAAGCCTTTCCTATAACTGATGGGTCATCTCCAGATGCTATATTAACGGTTTGAACTATTCCACTTACTGGAGCTTTTACATAAAGTGTATTTAAACTCTTCTTAAGTTGAGCCAATTTCAAATTATCTTGAGAAAGTGCATTTTGTGCCTTTTGAACACTTTGATCAGCAGTTTGGTCAACTAGGTTCCCAATAGATTGTCCACTCTTTACCAAATCTCCAGGTTTTACACTAAAAGAACCAAGCTTTCCATTGTTTTGGGCTACAATATCCTTAGACACACTAGAACCAGCAATACCACTTGCGGTAACTACAACTTCAATATTTCCTTTAGTTGCCTTGAGTTTCATATATTGCGTTGCACTGGCAGAAGGCTTAGTTAGAGCAGAATATCCAAAATAACCTCCTAATAAAGCTACTGTAACACCACATACTATTATAACCGGCATTTTCCATGACTTTTTCGTTGATTTAATTGCGTTGATTGATTTCATTGCTTACTTCCCCTCATGATAAATTGATATCCTAATTCATTGAGTGGTATACTGTTAACTCATTCTAAATAAAATATTAAAAATTCATGTTAATGATATGATAAAAGAATTAGGATTACTTTAAATTTATTATAATGAGTATATGTGTCTATTGTGTGTCAATTTTAAAGTATTTTTTTTGAAAATAATTGGAATTATTGTAAACAAATCGAGCAAGAAAAACTATTAAGAAAACCAGAGGGGGATTATGCCGAATCTATTTCAATATAAACAATTTTAATGGTTTTTTATAGCTAAATATGTAAGAACTTTTATAGGGAACAAGCATAAGATAGAACATACTGGTATGATGTATTTGTGATAAGAAATAGAGTAATTTTTTTTAATAGAATAATAAGGGAGGTAGAGAATGAACTTTATAGGTAATATCATTTGGCTATTATTTGGTGGAATTATTGCAGCTATTGCATGGTTTTTAGCAGGTATAATTTTGTGCGTTACAATTATTGGAATACCCTTTGGTATTCAATGTTTTAAAATTTCCATATTTGTATTGTGGCCTTTTGGAAAAGAAATAGAGATTGGTAATTTCGGAGTTGGGGGATTAATATTCAATATCATTTGGATAATTATTTTAGGATGGGAGTTTGCCATAGCACACCTCGTTATAGGTGTTATCTTTTGTATAACAATTGTAGGCATACCGTTTGGAATTCAGCATTTTAAATTTGCTAAACTTGGGATCGTCCCATTTGGAGCAAAAATATATCAGACATAAATAAGAGGTAACATGCTGTTTAAATTGTATAACTAATGCATAAGATAATAGCATGTGATTTGGTATAAGTTTACTAGAGGAATTTAGCACATTTTGTAGAAATATATACATTGATTAAAAATTTAAGGAGTGAAATTATGAACAACACGAAAAAACTTGGTCTATGGACCTTGGTAATGTTAATTTTTGTACCAACCTTTGGATTCGGAAATATTGCATCAAATGCAGTGACACTTGGGCCTGCTGCTATTCCGTCATGGCTTATAGTTGCCTTATTATTCTTTCTACCTTTATCAATAATGATAGCAGAACTGGCTTCTGCTAATAAAGATAAAGAGGGAGGTTTATACACCTGGATAGAATGTTCTATTGGTCCGAGATGGGCGTTTATAGGTACTTGGTCATACTTTGTTGCGAACCTATTCTATTTGCAACTGGTGTTTTCAAGAATACCAGTGATGATATCATGGACTATTTTTGGTGAAAATAGATTTAACGATGCAAATGCATATTTGTTGCCGTGGATAGGCCTCGGACTAGCAATAGCTTTAACATATGTAGCTACAACTGGGGTTAAAAGATTCTCTAAAATTAGTGATTTAGGTGGGAAATTAACTTTAGCTGTTACAGTTATATTTATAGTATTTGCAGTAGTTGGAGTATTAATTGGGAAACAACCATCAGCTACAATTTTTACACCAGCAACAGTTATCCCAAAATTTGATGCTGATTACTTTTCAACTTTCTCATGGTTAATTCTCGCTGTTGCTGGGGCAGAGGTGGCGGGAACATATATTAAGGATGTCGAAAATCCTAAAAAAATTTTCCCGAAAGCTGTTATTATAGCAACTACATTTGTTGCCGGAGCATATATACTGGGATCCCTTGCAATATGCTTAATTGCATCACCTGAATTAATAAATAAAGCTGGGGTTAAGGATGCAGGTTATGTTGTTTATAAGATATTAGCAGAAAACTGGGGTTTAAATGGTAAAATATTTGTTCAAATATATGCATTTATTTTAACTATATCATCTATAGCGGCATTTGTAGTATGGCTCGAATCTCCAATTAGAGCTATGTTCTCAGAGGTGCCTACTGGCACGTTTCCAAAATTTCTAACTAAAAAACGTGAAGATGGAACATTGGTTAATGCACTTTGGGTCCAATGCGCCGTACTGTTAGTATTAATAATAGTACCACTTGCAGGACTTAACTCTATAGACAAATTTTTCAACCTATTAACTACATTAGCCGCTCTATCCCTTGCAATACCTTATATTGTTCTTTCGTATGCATATTTAGTGTTTAGGCTAAAAGGTAATGTACCTCCATTTGTAATGTTAAAATCAAAAGCGGCTGTTATTTCAGCTTCAATTGTTGTTTTCGTATTAGGAATACTAGCATTTTTTGGAGCTGGATGGGCAGAAATTGCAGGAGCTAAGAGTTTCTCAGAGGCCATAATTCCAATATTAAAGAATTATGGTGGACCAGTAGGATTTATAATTTTTGGATTATTAATAACATATATAACAAAAATGTTTTCTAAGGGTAATATTAAAGACAACTAGCCCAAATATATAAGTAAAAAACACCTACGACGAATCGTAGGTGTTTTTTACTTGCAAGCTTCATCAAATACTTTACGAACAATAGCTTTAGAGGGAATACCTTCATGTAGCTTTACTCCGTCAACATAAAATGTAGGAACCAAATAGTAATCGTATTGGGAAGCTATCTCTGGCTGACGCTCTTCATCGATTATTGTAACTTCAATGTCTGCATAGTGTGGATTTGTATTTTTTAATTCTTTTATAATAGAATTTGCCTGTCTGCAGTAAGGACACCAGGATGTTATAAACATAATTACTGGTTTCATTTATTATCACCACCTATTTTATCTACAATGTATATTATTCTGAATATAAAAGATAGTATACACTATTTTGTTAATATGTAAATTACATATTGAAACATATTAGACATATTTCGACTTGTTATATTTTTGTCACATATGATATACTGAGCCTGGACACGAATATAACTTGTTAATAAAAAAATGATTATGGAGGTTTTTATATGAAAATTAAAGCGATAATATTATCAATAGTTATAGGTAGTACCTTATTAGTAGGATGTGGTGCTAAAGAAGCAGCAGCAGAAAAAGCAGCAGCAGCTAAAGCGGTGGCAGTAAAAGCAACAGCAGTAAAAGTAGCGGCGGCAAAAGTAGCAGCAGAAAAAGTAGCGGCAACAAAAGCGGCGGCAGTAAAAGTAGCAGCAGAAAAAGCGGCGGTAGCGAAAGTAGCAGCAGAAAAAGCAGTGGCAGAAAAAGCAGTGGCAGAAAAAGCAGCAGCAGCGAAAGTGGCTGCAACAAATTCAGCAAATGCAGCAAATTCAGCAGCAACAAAAGCAGCGAATGCAGCGGCAACAAAAGCAGCAAATGCAGCGGCAGCAACTAAAGCGGCGAATGCAGCAAGTTCATCAAAAGTTGATGCAACAGCCGCAGCTACTAAAAAATAATAAGTAAAAAAAGCTAATCCATTGGAAAATTAATGGATTAGCTTTTTTGTTTTACAACTTAAATCTTTGAACCATAATATTTAGTTCTCGGCGAGTATTGCTTGATCTTGAGAGGCTTTCGTTATTTCTTGTATCGCCATAACAGACTCATTAACACTAGCTAATATTTCTTCTGAGCTAGCAACTGATTCTTCAGCTGTAGCTGATACGTTTTCAATTGCTTTATGAATTTCTGATATAGTCTCATTTACTATATTCATAGAAACTCCAATATCAGAGGAGAGTTTATTAAATACTACAGCATCATCGCCATATTGATTACTTGTATCTATAAATAATTGATAATCAGGTTTAACTTTATTATCAATAAAGCTCAACACATCTTGAGCGTTGTTGGAAAGATTTTGGAATGCTATATCAACTTTCCCAGTAACTTCTTGAATCCTTTTTACTGCAATTTCTGACTCTTCAGCTAACTTTCTAACTTCATCAGCAACCACGGCAAAACCCTTACCTTGTTCTCCTGCTCTTGCTGCTTCAATAGCTGCATTAAGTGCAAGGAGATTTGTCTGACTTGCTATATTTCCTATTTCATCAGCCATTATCTTAACTTCACTAACAACCTTGCCTTCTGCAATCGCTTTTAATATGCTTTCTTGTTTTTCCAAATATAATTTAGTTGCTGTACTAAAGCTATTATCCGCAACTACTTTAACTTTGTTCGCCTTTATTTCTATATCATTTGCAATTTTATTCCCATTATTTGATCTCTTTTAATATCGTTTAAATCAATAAAAAATGTACCCTTATGTAAAAATTTATGGTAAAAAAAAATAATGACGAATAAAAGTTAAATTAATAGCTAAAGGAAAGTAGGTAAGTGTATAATGTAAATAATGTACAGTTGGAATACTATATTTTATTTATTTAGGAATAGTTATAATTAAGTAGTAAATAGGAGGTATTAAAAATGAGTGAGGGCGCATTTGGAATTATACTTGATATAATAGGAGAGGTGTTAACAGCTAGTAAACCGAAAAACAACGACTTGAAAAATATTAAAGAAAATAACAGCTATAATTTAACACATAACAATAATATTGATATTTTTAATATTATAAAGGATTACAATAAAAAACGTGTAAATAAAAGTGCCAAGTATTCAGAAAAAACAGGAGTAGTAACACAAATAGTAGGATTAGATCCAAAGAGAGGTACACTCGGCTATACAGAAAATGGGACAGGCAAATTAATAGAAATCAATAAAAGCACGTATTAAGACGTTAAAATATTAAAAATGTAAAGGCTTATGGTAGATTTTAAACTAAAGCCTTTTTTTATTATATATTCAAATAATATTAAACATATTGAAAATGTAGTGTGAGAGTTTGAACATGAGATACAAGTTAGTTCAAAAGGAGGATTATATGAAAAGATTTATGATTGGTCAATTTGATAGGTTTGATATAAATAAACAGAATAGAGATTATAGAGATTATTTTTTTGGAATTGAAGTTAATCAAATGGAGTCACTTGCTGAATTGCAAATATTAAAAGATAACATTAGGGATAGAAATTTAAGTATAGGTATTCATTTTCCACTATTAAAGAATCAATGGAGATCAAGAGATCCTCAATATCTTTCTAAAGATAATACGACTTATGAAGAGTCAATAACCTATATGGAGAATGAATTTGCGAGAGCAGAAGAATTTAATCCGGATTATATTTTGCTTCATTATCCGAAGCCAGTTATTTTAGATGATAATGTTGGGTGGTCATCCTGGAGATTTTATGATGATACTGAATATTATTATGAATCAGAAATATCATACAAGTATTTCGAAGACAAAAGCAGAAAAATTTTCAAGATATTGTCTGAACAGGGTGAGAAATATAATTTTACCCCTGTTTTAGAATTGGATGGATTGAATAGTTATGTATATGAAACAAATTTGCTGGAAGGTTTATTGGATGAATATCCGAATATAAAATTATGTCTTGATTTTGGTAGAATACACTTACAAGATTGCATCGACGATAATTTTAGAGGGAAAGAAATAGTTAGAAAGTTTGGTAAATACACTTATTTAGTGCATTTATGGAATGTGAAAGTTGATATAAATGTGACAAATGCTCATTATCCAGCACTTAAATCTTTGAAGGTAGAGGGTGGATGGGGAGATATGGAATCGTATTTTAAAATTCTGAATGAGCTGAATGATAATTATAAGGTTTTATTTGAACATAAATCTCATTTAATAAGCGATGTAGAGCTGGAAGAATGTTATCAGTGGATTGGTGAGTTAGTAAGAATATAATCCGTAGGGCTAATAACTAAGCACGCTGAGGTGAAATAGGAGTGATAATTTCAAATGACAAAATAGAAAAAATAAATTATAAACTATTGACACAGACTTTAGAAAAGAAAGGCAAGGTAATTTTATGATAAAAGCAGTTATATTTGATATGGATGGAGTAATTATTGATAGTGAACCTACACATAAGAAGATGGAAAATGAGACTTATAATAAATTAGGCATAGAGGTTACAGAAGACGAGCATAACACTTTTGTAGGATCAACTTCTCGTTATATGTGGGAAACTTTAAAAAATACATATAAGATTAATCAAACACTTGAGGAGTTAATTGAATACGAAAGAAACATATATTTTAAATACCTTAATTCAGATGAATGTGAAATAAAGCTTATTGATGGGGTGAAAGAACTAATAGAAGACTTGCATGAGAATGGAGTAAAGTTAGCCATTGCTTCATCATCACCACTAAATGTAATTGAGGCTATAGCAAAGAAATTTAAAATAGAAGAATACTTTGAAGTTTTTGTTACTGGCGACTATGTAAAGAAAAGCAAGCCTGAACCAGATATATTTCTTTTAGCTTCAGAGAAACTTGGGGTAGGGGCAGAGGAGTGCGCAGTTATTGAAGATTCCAATAATGGGGTTCGTGCGGCTAAAAAGGCAGGTATGAAGTGTGTAGGATTTAATAGTGATGTTGATGGGAGACAAGATATTTCTATGGCAGATTTAGTAATAAATAGCTTTAAAGAAGTAAATTATATAAAGTTAAGTAGTGAAACAGATTAATTTTTCATAAGGAGTTATGCAAATGATTGAAATTATTGGGACAACAATAGAAGATGTAAAAAGAATTGAAGAAAGTGGTGCTGATAGAATTGAACTTGTTAGTGCATTGTCAGAAGGCGGCTTGACTCCAAGCTATTCGCTGATCAAAAGAGCAATCAAAAGTGTTAAGACACCAGTAAATGTGATGATACGGCCACATAGCAAATCATTTATATATACAGAGGAAGAAATTCAACTTATGGTAGAAGATATTTTGATTGCAAAAGAACTAAATGCAAATGGTGTAGTATTTGGAGTTTTAAATAAACACAATGAAATATGTATACCTTCGTTGGAGAAATTGTTGAAAGCTTGTGAAGGCATTGATGTAACCTTTCATAGAGCTATTGATGAACTTTCGGATCAGGTTAAAGGTATAGAAATTTTAGCTACATATGGGCAAATTAATAATGTGCTTACATCTGGTGGGAAAGGGAATATACTTAAAAATATTCCAGTTATTAAAAACATGGTGAAAAAATCAAAACATATTAATGTGATAGCTGGAGGCGGCTTAGACCTTGAAAATATTGAAGAGGTTATGGAAAATACAAAAGTACCTCAATACCATTTTGGAACCGCAGTAAGAAATGATAAGTCAATGTTTGGAGAAATAAATACAGATAGGTTGAGGTTATTAATAAAAAAATGCCATATATAAATCTTATAGAGGAGTGATAAAATGAAGGATTTAAAGAAGCCATCTAAGTTACAAAGTGGAGATAAGGTTGCATTAGTTAGTTTATCTTGGGGTGGTGCTGGTGATAAAGAAATATTATGGCGTTATAAGCAAGGGAAGGAACGTATAGAAAAAATATTTGGATTAAAAGTTGTAGAAATGAAATATACTTTGGCAGGAACAGATTATATATACAAGCATCCTGAGAAACGAGCAGAAGATTTGATGTGTGCATTTCGAGATAAATCAATAAAAGGTATCATTGCTTGTATTGGTGGAAATGAAAGTATTCGAATGCTCCCATATATTGATTTTGATATTATAAATAATAATCCAAAAGTATTTATGGGTTATTCAGATTCTACTACTACCCATTTGTTTTGTTTTAAAGCAGGAATATCAACCATTTATGGTCCGACCTTATTAGTTGATTTTGCAGAGAATGTGTCTATGCATTCGTACACAGTTGAAAATATTAAAAAGGTATTATTTGAAGCAAATGAAATCGGAGAAGTAAAATCAGCACCAGAATGGACGAGCCAACATATGCCTTGGGAAGAGTCTAATAAAACACTCCAAAGAAATTACAAACCTAATAGTGGTTACGAATTATTACAAGGGAAAGGCGTTATAAAGGGAAGGCTTATAGGCGGATGTTTGGAAGTTTTAAATATGCTTCGTGGAACAACGATATATCCAACACTTGAAGATTTCGATGACTCCATATTGTTTTTAGAAACGTCAGAGGAAAAACCTCCAGTATGGTTTGTAGAATGTGAGTTAAGAAATTATGGTATTACAGGGATACTTGACCGTATTAATGGTATCATCTGGGGAAAGCCACAGGATGAAGAAAATTATATTGAATATAAAGAAGTTATTTATAAAGTTATGAAAGAGTTTAATAAAGAAGATTTGCCAATCTTGTATAATATGAATTTTGGTCATACAGAGCCTAAAATTTGTCTTCCATATGGTGTCTTAGCTGAAATTGATTGTGAGAAAAATACATTTTCAATTATTGAGTCAGCAGTCGTATAATTATAAAGAAATAGCAAAAACCTTATTACATTTTTATTCGTCTAATATATAGGGAGGGATAACAATGAAAAAAATTATAATTATGTTTTCACTTGCGGTTATATTAATTTCAATGGCCGCATGTTCTCCAAAAAAATAAGGATGAAAAGTGGGTTGATATTCCGTTTAAGAAAGACACTGCATTTATTGCAATAGCGTATCTCCTAAAACCAAAAGGAAAATATGAAAGTAGTATACTTTTAAACATGTCCGATTTTACATTTAACACAGGCAGATACCGAATAATTAAAGTTGTTTCCACAAAAGTTAATGAGAAAATTAATATCAGTTGCGATTTCAGTATTAATTAAAAATATGTAAGGGACGACACAAGTGTAAACCCATATCAATATAAGATGTGGGTTTTTAATATATAGATTTAGTATTGATATTGAAGAGAGGAGAAATGTTATGAATAACATATCTAATATTCAGGTGCGTGAATACAGAAAAGAAGATTTGCATTCTGTTGCTAAAGTTCATATAGATACGTGGAATGATACTTATGCAAATATAATTCCAAAGGGATTTCTTGAAAATCGTACATATGAGAGTCAAATAAAGAAATGGGAGGATAGACTTTTTAATACTACAGACACAAATGAATTTATGTTTGTAGTAGAAAACGAAGAAGGTGAAGTCGTAGGTTTTTCAACTGGCGAATTAAACGTTGTTGGTTGTAATTTTGATAGTATTATATACACGTTATATATAATAAAAGAGTATCAAAAGAAAGGATTCGGAAGATTGCTTGTAAAAGCAGCCGCTTCAAAATTAAGAGATTTAGGTGCCAATAATATGGGATTATGGGCTTTTTACGAAAATAGTGCATGCAATTTCTATGAGCATTTAGATGGTAAACAGGGTGCTAAAAGAATTGTAAATATTGCAGGAAAAAATTTAGTTGAAGTTTCATATGAGTGGAATGATATAACTTATTTGATAGATTTATAATCATAAAAGGATAGTCAAAATAATATTAAAAAGCATTGACAAATCAACGAAAAGGTAATATATTATCTTTATAGGTAACACGTTACTTATATATGCAATATATTAGAGGAAGGTGAATTAATGTGAGAAGGTTTATTAAAATTATTTTAGCTGTAATTTTTTTATTGGTATTGATTATTGGTGGTAGTGGTTTTTATATGACAAGAGGATTAAATTCTGGAAAGAATATGATTATCAAACCTATAGATACGTCACAACTTGAAAACGGAGTTTATAAAGGTATATATAATGGGGGAAGATGGTCTAACGAAGTAAATGTTACTATAATAGACAAAAAAGTAACCAAAATTGTTATTGTTAAAAGTGTGGTTTTTGAAAAAGCAGAAGTATCTACAGCACTTATTAATGAAGTAATTAAAAAACAGAATACTAATGTTGATGTCATAGGTGGTGCTACAGTTACGAGTAAAGCATATCTGAAATCAATAGAAAATGCTCTGTCTAAATAGAAAGGAAGTTGATTATGAGCAAGGTTGAAAAAATGAGTGATAAGCAATATTTATTTGGAGTGATTTTCATAGTTGCTAACAGAGTGGATACTATGCTTGAAAGAGAATTTAAAAGATTTGGAATTACAACAAAGCAGTGGTTTTTAACAGTTATTATAGAAAATCTATTTGATAAACCACCTACAATGAAAGAAGTCGCAAAGGAAATGGGAAGTTCTCATCAGAACGTCAAACAGGTTGCTTTAAAGCTAGAACAAAAGGGATTATTGATTTTGCAAAAGGATAAAAGAGATGCTCGTGTAACTAGACTAAAGCTGACAGAGAATAGTTATGATTTTTGGGCAAAGGTTAGATGCGAAGGTACAGTATTTACAAAAGCATTGTTCAAAAATATAGATAAAGATGAATTAGAAGTTGCAAGAAGAGTGATGCAGAAGATGCAGTTAAATATTAATGAGATGGATGCTAAAAGTGGGGGCATAGAAGAGACGGAATAACATTTAAATACTTTATTTATAATAATAAATTGATGAGGAGTTAAAAATAATGAAAACTGTTGTAGTATATAAATCAAAAACAGGGTTTGTAAAAAATTATGCAGAATGGATTGCAGAAGAACTATCAGCGGATATTTTTGAGGTTTCGAAAGTTAATATCAATATGTTAGCAACATATGATACCGTGGTTTATGGTGGTAGTCTACATGCAGTGGGCATTATTGGTATCAAATTTATTAAGAAAAATATTGATAAACTCAAAGATAAAAAATTAGTTGTTTTTGCTTCGGGGGCTTCTCCATCAAGCGAAGAAGCAATAAATGCAGTTAGGAACAATAATTTTACTCCAGACCAACAAAAACATATTGAGTTTTTCTATTTGCGAGGTGGATTTAACTATAATAAGCTACCACCTTATGATAAATTGCTTATGACATTATTGAAGTGGAAAATAAAAATTAAAAAGAAACAAAGAAAAGAATTAATACCTGATGAAATAGGTATGCTAGCCTTTTTTGACAAACCAGTAGATTTTACGAAAAAAAAGAATATAGATAAAATAATTACTTATATTTTGTGATTTAATAGTATCATAGGTTTAATAAATTCTCTCATTGAATAAAAAACAACGCTAATACATATAAATATAGGGTTAGCGTTAATTTGTTCTGAAATTTTCTAGAAATAATTAATTTTTAATTACTTTATAGGAAATTCTTCATTTTTTATTAAGTTCTATAAGTGGAATTATTAAATGATCAACAATATGTTCTACATATTCCATTTTAATGGGTTCTCCAGTAATTATAAGTTGATAAAATAATAATGCTGGGCCCACATCGGCGAGAAGTTTCAATTGCTGTTTGTCTAATTTTTTATTAATACTACACTCTATGGCATAACTAAATATACATGTTTGATTGGTTATACAATCCAAGTGGATCGCTTTAGATAATGATTTATCTCTGTTGATTGCTGTTGCAATAGACAGCATTACCTTTTGCCTAACTTCGTCTCTTATTCCGAAATATATGCTAAGTAATTCGCATAAATAATCTCTCAAATTTTCTCCACAACGTTTAGGATCAACCTTCTGTTCACAGGGCATCATAAGGGTTATGGCTTCTGCCATAAGATATGGTTTAGATTTCCATCTGCGGTATAAGGTTGCTTTCCCTGCATGGGCCCGGAGTGCAATGGCATCCATAGTTACGGAATCATATCCTTGCTCCGATACTAGTTCTAAGGCTGCTTTGAGAATAGCGAGATCACGTAGTTTATCTACAGGTCTTCCAAGCTTAGCTGGGATTTTCCCTTCAACATTTTCAATGAAATCGGATTTGTTTTTTATATCCATCCTTTAGACCCCCATTCCCTGTTTTCTATAAATATAACACAATATAAATATTATTTCAACATAACTGAACAAAATAGTTTTGAAACTATTGTGTTTTGATAATGGCTATGATATACTCTCTTTTATAAACGATAAGAATCGAAGGGTGGAAAATTTATGTTATTCAAAAAATTATGTTTAGAAGATAAAAAAAGTATAGACAAATATATATATCCATACAAATTCTTGAGTTGTGAATATTCTTTTACAAGTTTATATATTTGGAAAGATGCCTGTGACATTCAGTACACCATATATAAACAAGCTCTAATAATAAAAAAGAAAGATTTTGATGGAAACTATCATTTTATGCAACCTTTAGGGTATGATAAGGAAGATCTGGAAGAAATTATAGAGGCATTAAAAGCATATAGACAAGAAAATGATATGAAATATTTATTTAAAGATCTAGAGGAGAGCTTTATAGAGGAATTTAATGTTTTACTAAATGATACAAACGAATTTTATATAAAAGAAGATAGAGATAACTTTGATTATTTATATGAAGCCAAAAAACTTATGGCTTTATCAGGTAAAAAGCTTCATTCAAAAAAGAATCACTACAATGCGTTTACTAAGACTTATAATTATGAAGTAGTTGAAATAAGTGATGAAAGAGTAATTAACGATGTTAGACTTGCCGCTGAAAAATGGTATGAAGAAACAAATGAAAAAGATATTAAACTTTATTATGAACTCTTAGCAATAAAGGATATAGTTAATAATATGGAATTATTAAATCTTAATGGAGTAGCGGTATATGTTGATGGAAAAGTAGCGGCATTTAGTATTGGTGAAAGTTTGAATGAAAAACTTGCTGTGATTCATATTGAAAAAGGTGATAAAAGTATAAATGGGGTATATAGTTTTATCGCAAAAACATTGATAGATAAATGTTTTAATAATGCAGAAATAATAAATAGGGAACAAGACTTGGGCATTGATGGACTTAGAAAATCTAAAATGTCTTATTACCCTCTAAAACTAGAGAAGAAATTTATTCTTAGCTTTTAGGAAAGATATAGGATATATTTAAGTGTATATTGAGAAAGAGAGGTGGTTTTCTGATGAAAAAGATATCAGGTTTTGCTGTTTGGACTATAGGTTTTGTTATCATTGCAATATTTATGTTTGCTAAAACAGATCAGACTTCAACAATTATTGATTTTAATCAATTTCAGAATGATTGGACAAATAACACTATAAAAAGTTTCGTGGTTCAGGAAGATCAAATGACAGTTTCAGGAACTTTAAAAAATGGAACTTCATACAAGACCATAGTTCCATCTGCTAGATTGTTTCAATTCATAAAAGATCATCCAAAGAGTCCAGCGGTTCAGGAAACATACGTAAAACCAGCCACTCTTCCAATGTGGTTACAGTTTTTGCCTACTATACTAATGATAGTAATCCCTTTAGGATTTTTGCTTATATTTATGAAGCAGTCTAAGGGAGCTGGTGGAGGTGGTGGCGTAATGAAGTTTGGGAAAAGCAAAGCAAAACTTGCTGATCCTACTGCAAAAAAAGTTAGTTTTGATGATGTTGCAGGTGCAGATGAAGAAAAAGCTGAGCTTGCAGAGATAGTTGATTTCCTAAAGCAACCTAAAAGATATATGGAAATGGGTGCTCGTATACCAAAGGGAGTTTTACTAATAGGACCGCCAGGAACCGGTAAAACACTTCTTGCAAGAGCTATTTCAGGAGAGGCTGGAGTCCCATTTTTCAGCATCTCAGGTTCGGATTTTGTAGAAATGTTCGTAGGTGTTGGAGCTTCAAGAGTAAGGGATTTATTTGAGCAGGCAAAAAAGAACTCACCTTGTATAATATTTATAGATGAAATTGACGCTGTAGGAAGACAAAGAGGTGCAGGCGTTGGTGGAGGAAATGATGAACGAGAACAGACTTTAAACCAACTGTTAGTTGAGATGGATGGTTTTGGAGAAAATGAAGGAATAATAATGATTGCAGCTACAAATAGAGCTGATGTACTTGACCCAGCATTACTAAGACCAGGTAGATTTGACAGACAAATACTTGTTGGAGTTCCTGATAGAAAAGGTAGAGAAGAAATTTTGGCAGTTCATTCTAAAAATAAGCATCTTGAACCAGAAGTTAAACTTAGTGTACTTGCGAAGAGAACACCAGGATTTACAGGTGCAGACATTGAAAACTTAATGAATGAATCGGCACTTTTATCTGTGCGAAAAAATAAAAAGCTTATAGGGATGACTGAACTTGAAGAAGCAGCTACAAGAATAATCGCTGGGCCTGAAAAGAAAAGCAGAGTGGTAATTGAAGCAGATAGAAGGCTTACAGCTTATCATGAAGCAGGTCATGCAATTGTAATGAATTTACTTCCAAATTCAGATCCTGTTCACCAGATAAGTATAGTTCCAAGAGGAAGGGCTGGCGGATATACTATGCGTCTTCCTGATGAGGACAGATCATATATGTCAAGGTCAAGACTTGAAGAGGAGATTGTAGGACTCTTAGGTGGTAGGGTTGCAGAGAAACTAGTTATTGGAGATATAAGTACTGGTGCAAGTAATGATATTGAAAGAGCAACTTCAATAGCAAGAAAAATGGTAATGGACTATGGAATGAGTGACACTATTGGAACAATTGCATTTGGTTCAGGTAGTGATGAGGTATTCCTTGGAAGAGACATGGGTAAAGATAGAAAATATAGTGAAGAAACTGCTTTTAAAATAGATGTAGAAATAAAAAAACTTATAGATGAAGCATATAAAAAAGCATTAACTATTCTTACTGATAATAGGAGCAAATTAAATGCTGTTGCTGAAGAACTTCTAATAAAAGAAAAGCTTGAAGCAGTAGATTTTCAAGAAATATTTGCAAGAAGCTAATGAACACTATATATATTATAGTTAGATAAACCTGTATAGGAGGTCGCATAATGGAGTTAATTTCATTATGTGGCCTCATCTATTTATAGTTATTTTTAAATTTCTTCCATTCTTTTTAATGATTCTAATACATTTGATTTTTGTGTGCCTAGATTAAACTTAATATTATATGTTTGCTGTGGAGATTTAGATAAAGATAGACTACTTTAAGTAATAGTAATCCAAGTAACATCTAATGGGTCACGATCTACTACGCGATTATATCTATATTGTGGGTAACCAACCATAACTGCACCGGTTAACACTTTACCTTTTGGAATATTGAATAACTTCAGTAAAGGATAATGATTTGCAAATGCACACATCTCAAAGATTCCAGCCCAACAAGTACCTAGCCCAAGAGTAGTTGCAAACAATTCTAGGTAGGCGAAGGAAAAGATCGTATTTTCACGTCCTTTCCTAAAATCTTTTGGAGTAGTTGCCAAAATTAGATGAGGAGCACCTCGCAGGATATTATCTATTCCAGTCTCCCTGTAAGCACGAATATAGTAATTAAAACTCAAGTGCAAGGGATTCTCAGTCTGTGTTTCCATCCATGCTATTGTTACCTCAGTAGCTTTTTTTAATATTTTCTTATCAGCTACAATAATATAAGATACTCCTTGCTGATTACTAGCAGTAGGGGCAAAACGTGTGATATTAATTAATTCCATCAATTGTTCTCGAGGCACATCCGTATTTTTGTAACAACGAATTGATCGACGTGACCGAAGAAATCGTTGAGCAGTTTTTGCATTTATAACTGGGAATTCGTCTAAATCAGTTTGATTATCCAAAGATGACCTTACATTGTCAATTGCTTTATGAGGGCATATAGCAACACAATGACCGCAGGCTATACATGCTTTTGGCTCAATTACTATAGGACCATGTTCACCCATACACAGAACCCTTCTTGGGCATACCTTTATACAAATTCCACATTTAATGCACCTTATTTGGTTTACTTTAATTAATTCCATTAGTATTCACCCCTATTTCATTTTTTTATATGTACTGAATTATGTTTGGTTTTTCTTTTATTTTTAGTCAATATTATTTAAAATAGCCTAACATTTAATATTATTAGATTAAAAGTTCTAAAATTCCTTTAAAATGAAGGTAGATCTTTTTCTACATACAAAGAGAAATCTCACAACTATAGAGTTAAGTCGTATTAATTTTAATTTATTTGGAACTTGTATAATACACATTTAATACACATTTAATACACGTTTACAATTGAAAGAATATTTGGCGATTAACTGTATTTTAAATAAAAATATATACATTATAAAGTAGAAGCCATAAGGCTTTTACTTTTTTTAACTTACAATGACACACATATATTAAGATATTGGCACGGCTGTTGCTTACTATATAATTAAAGAATACGGAATGAGGAGGCGATTTAATGATTGGAATTTTAATATGTACCCATGGTAATTTTGGCGAAGGGATAATGAATAGTGCTGAATTAATTTCTGGAAAACAAGAGGAAGTTGTTACATTGGGGCTGTCCCATGGAGATAGTATCGAAAAATTTATTGAGAAGGTTACAAAATCAATTATTCAATTAGATACGGGTGATGGAGTATTAGTTTTTGCTGATTTACTTGGTGCAAGTCCTTACAATGCAGCTGCAATAAGCTCAAAAAAAGTCGGTGATACTAAGTTTAGATGTATAACTGGAGTTAATTTACCTATGCTCCTTGAAGCATTAATGCTGAGAGAATATTGCACATTAGATGAGTTAACGGATAAAGCATTAGACGCAGGTGTTTTAGGAATAAAAGAACTGTTTAAAGAAATAAATCTATACAATAAAAAACAATAGAGGAGATGGTTATTATGTTAAATATCGTTTTGACTAGAATTGATGACAGATTAATTCATGGGCAGGTTATGACATCTTGGGTTCAATTCACAAGGGCTAATAGAATAGTTATAGTGGATGATGGTGTGGCAAAAGATAAATTTATAGCATCCGTAATTAGTATGTCTGTACCATCAGGTATTAAATTAAACATCTGTGACATAGAATCGGGAGCAGAATTACTTAAAGGAGAACCTAATGAAAAAGACAAAGTGATTGTTCTTTGTAAATACCCTGAAACCGTTTACGCACTATTAGAAAAGGGGGTTGTTATTAAAGAGTTAAATGTTGGAGGAATGGGAGCAAGCGCTGGACGAAAAAAGCTATATAAAAATATATCTGCATCTAAAGAAGAAATAGAAATTTATAAAAAAATTATGAGTAAAGATGTCAAAGTTTCTATTAGAATTATTCCGGATGATTCAATTACGCAAATGGCGAAATTAGTATAAAAGATATTTTAATATATTATAAAAATATTATAAATAGGAGGTAATTGACATGACAATTCACCTTTGGCAAGCATTCCTGATAGGCGTTGTATACTATTTAGGTTGCGTAGGTACTCCATGGCTTAGTCTTTTAGGAAGTATAAGTGTAGTTTATAAGCCACTTGTAGCAGGAACTTTAGTTGGACTTATATTAGGAGATCCTGTTAATGGATGTATAATTGGTGCAACAATAAACTTACCATATTTAGCATTTATATCTGCAGGTGGAACAGTACCAGTTGATCCAGGTCTTGCAGGAACATTGGGAACGGCCCTCGCAATGGCTGCAGGCGTTGCTCCAACAGTTGCAGTTACACTAGCAATACCACTCGGACTTTTAGGTACTATGATTTGGGTAGCTCATATGACCGTAGATGTTATTTTTGTTCATATGGCAGACAAAGCAGCTGAAGAGGGCGATTTAGATCGAATAAACTTTTTACATGTAGTTCCACCACAGATTGTAATGTTTTTAATAACAGTAATACCAGTATTGCTTGGAGCATATTATGGCTCAGGTGCCGTCAAGACAATAATTGATTTACTTCAAGGTAGACCATTACACATATTATCAGTAATAGGAACAATATTACCAGCCCTAGGAATTGCAATGAATCTAAGGGCAATAGGACGAAAAGGTGTTTTGGTATTCTTCCTATTAGGATTCCTAATGTCTGTTTATGGTAATTTAACAGTTATAACAGTAGCGTTATTCGGCGCAATAATTGCCTATATCTATACAACACTATCATTTCGAAATGAGGGGGAAGTAGATAATGGATAAAGAAATTATGGAAAAAGAGAATATGGATAAAGAACCTAGAATAAAACTTAGTAAAAAAGATGTTGTAAAAGCGTTTTGGAGATGGACATTTTTTTCTCATGCTAATTACAACTATGAACGTTTAGAAGCTACAGGTATGGTATTTTCTTTATCACCAATTATTAAAAAATTGTACGGAGGAGATAAAGATGAATATAAAGCAGCAATCAAAAGACATATGAATTTTTATAATACAGAGCCACATTTCGGTGGAATTATTAATGGTATGGTTATTGCAATGGAGGAAGAAAGAGCAAATGGTGCACCAATTACGGATGAGGCTATAAATGGCCTTAAGACAGGACTTATGGGCCCACTCGCTGGAATAGGAGATACATTATGGCAAGGTACCCTTACCCCTATATATTTAGCTTTTGGTATTAGTTTAGGAATTACAGGAAACCTTATGGGACCAATATTATATACACTTCTTATGTTTGGAACTATGTTCCCTATTGCTTATATTATGTGGATGAAGGGATACAAATTAGGACGGGAAGGAATTCAAAAGGTTTTAGAAGGTAATTTGCTTAAAACTGTAATGACAGCAGCATCAACTATGGGAGCCATTGTTCTAGGTGCATTAACTGCGAATTTTGTAAATGTATCTAGCCCTTTAGTAATTAAAGTGGGCGGAGTGGCACTTAAACTACAGGTAGATATACTTGATAAATTAGTTTTAAAAATCATACCACTATTAATTACTTTAGGAACACTATATCTACTTAGAAAACAGATGAAAGCAACAACTGTACTTGTATACTTAATAGTTTTGGGGGTTGTTGGTGGGGCTATAGGATTGTTCTAATGTAAAAAAATATATCACCAATATAGAGCAAACAAAGTAGTACTATAAATGTAATATTTTGTTTGCTGCTAATTTATTTAACAAAAGATAGAAACAGTCCACTAAGTAAAGGAGGAAAAATAATGTTTGGATTAAGATTATATGGAGCAAGTGATTTAAGGTTAGATGAAATGCCAAAACCAAGCTTACCTAAAAGAGGCATGTTAATAAGAGTTCATGCATGTTCTATTTGTGGTAGCGATTTGAGAAACATAAAAGCTGGGGGCACATCACATGGAATGATTTTGCCAAGAGTACTAGGACACGAATTTTCAGGTGAGATAGCTGAAATAGATGGAGAAGGAGAATGCTATCATATAGGGGATAGGGTTTTGATAGCCCCAGGTGTACCTTGTGGTAAATGTGATTTCTGTGAGCAAGGACTAACCAATATGTGTACTGATAAAAAGACTATATCAAATGAGTATGATGGTGGATTTGCAGAATATGTAGCAATTCCTGAGAAACTCATACTAACTGGAGGACTAATACGGTTACCTTCAGATATAACATATGAACAGGCAGCAATAACTGAACCTTTATCTTGTGTATTAAATGGACAAGAAATATCTAAAGTGGGGCTTGGGGATGTTGTAGCCATAATTGGTGCAGGACCACTCGGAGTAGCTCATGCTGAAATTGCAAAAATATTAGGAGCATCCAAGGTTATTATGTCTGAACTTTCTGAGGATAGACGAGTACGTGCAAAACATTCAAGGGCAATAGATGTGGTTTTAGACCCAACAAAAGGTGATTTTCTTGAAGAAATTTTAAAGGAAACATCAAATAAAGGGGCAGATGTAGTTATAGTTGCAGCACCATCTGGAGCTGCTCAAGTTCAAGCATTAGAAATTGCATCGAAAAGGGGAAGAGTAAACTTCTTTGGGGGATTGCCTAAAGGGAATTCCCAAATAACAATTGATAGTAACGTAATTCACTATAAAGAACTAACCATAAATGGCACATCGGATTCTAGGGTTATACATATGAAAAAAATAGTGAAATTACTTTCTACAGGTAAAATCGATACTGATTTTTTAATAACTAAAATATTTCCTATTACTGAATTTAAAGATGCTTTTGAGCTTGCAGCAAATGGCAAAGCTTTAAAAGTTGTTATTAGACCTTAGAAATATAAATATAAAAGGGAGGTAATTATTATGTTAGTAAATTTAAATGAAATATTAGTCAAAGCAAGAAAGGAACATTATAGCGTACCAGCTTTTGATTGTACCGAGGAATTAATAAGACCGATTCTTGATGAATGTGAAAGATTGGGTTCACCAGTAATTTTAATGGCACTTGAACATGATTTAAAAGGCAAAGGAATTGCTTATATATCTTCAATTATAAAAGGAGTAGCACCTGAGTACAATATTCCTATAGTTTTGCATTTAGATCATGCTACTAATATTGAATTGATAAAGAGAGCAATCGAATATGGATTCACATCCGTAATGTTTGATGGGTCTGTATTACCATTTGAGGAAAATGTAAAAATTACAAAAGAAGTAGTTAGGCTTGCACATGCAAAAGGAGTTTCTGTTGAAGCTGAACTTGGAAGGGTTGCAGGTTTAGATTTGGATGGTAGTGATACTGGCGAAACAAGGCTTACAGAAGCCGAAGATGTTACTAAGTTTGTAGAACTTACAGGTGTAGATGCGTTGGCTATTTCAATAGGAACATCACATGGAATATATGTTAGTCTTCCAAAATTAAACATAGAGAGACTAAAAGAAATAAATGAAGTCAGCACTGTTCCTTTAGTATTACATGGAGGATCAGGAACACCTGTAGATCAAGTGAGAGAGGCAATAAAAAATGGAATAGCAAAAATAAATTTGTATGCTGACATAAGAATTGCTATGACGGCAGGTGTTAAAAAAGCTTTCACCGCTGAGCAAAGAGTAGACGCCTTGCCTGATCAATTGTTTGCGCCAATTAAAGATGCTGTAAAAGAGGCTGTTAAAGGTAAAGTTGAAATGACTTTGTCTAAGGGGAAGGCTTAAATATATTATAAAAGCTGTTGCTATTATAAATAAGCATTATGAAAGGGGAATAAATGAAATTAACTAGTCAAAATATAAGCCATAAAACTATAAATCAATTAATAGGCAGCAAATTGGAGTGTGAATGTGGACATATACACTCCATGAGTACACAGTATGTTGTAATAGAAGAAGAGGCTATTAGTAAATTGACCCAAATAATTGAAAAATTAGGGTACAAGAATATATTGATAATAGCTGACACAAATACTGATAAGGTAGCGGGAGAAAAAGTAAAAAAAAGTTTAGCCAATAGTAAATTAAATATTAAAAAGTTTGTATTTGATACAACTCAGAATAATCTTGTACCAAATGAAGAAGCAATAGGCAAAATTTTAGTTCAAGCTGAAAAAGGGCTAGAGGTCATAATAGCAATTGGAACTGGTACATTAAATGATTTGGCTAAATATGTTAGTTACCAACTAGACATTCCAAGTATGGTAGTTGCTACAGCACCTTCTATGGATGGATTTGCGTCAACGGGAGCAGCATTAATTGTTGGTAACCTTAAATTAACATATGTAACAGATTGCCCACAAGTAATTATTGGAGATGTAAATATAATTAAGGATTCTCCAATGGATATGATATTAGCAGGATTTGGGGATATAGTTGGTAAATATTCTGCCTTATGTGATTGGAAACTAAGTCAATTAATAAATAAAGAATATTTCTGTGAAGTCTCGTGTAAAATGGTTGAAGTGTCACTTGGGAAATGTATTGAAAATACTCAGGGAATTAAAAATAGAGACAAAATCGCTATTAAAAATCTAATGGATGCATTGATTTTAACTGGAATTGCAATGAGTTATGTTGGTAATTCAAGGCCTGCCTCCGGAGCTGAACATCACTTATCTCATTACTTTGAAATGATGTTTCAATTTGAGGGTAAAGAGCCAGTATTACATGGAACAAAAGTTGGAATTGCAACGGTAATAACTATGAAGTTACGTGAATTATTTGCTGAATCAACAATTGATTTTGATGAAGCAATAATTAAAGCGGAGAACTTTGATGGAACGAAGTGGAAGAAAACTGTTGAAGAACTTTATCAAAGTGCTGCAAAAGGGATTATAGATATTAATGAAAAAGAACAGAGAAATTCTATTGCAAAAAGGTTAGAAAGAATTAGATTTATTAAAGAAAACTTATATAAGATAATAGAAATAATAAAAGATGTACCAAGTGCACAGGAGATAAAAGAAATACTGAAAAGTGTTGGAGCACCATATACACCAATAGAAGTAGGGATTGATACTAAAACACTAATAGATTGCATTAAAATGGCAAAAGAAGTTAGGACAAGATATACCATATTAAATTTATTATCGGATATCGCTATTTTAGATGATTTAGCATATGAAGTTCGAGATTATCTCGAGGAGGTAAATTAATATGGTGGATTGTAATGATACTTCAAATTCTCAAAACATTGTTCGTGAATCATTAAAAAAAGTGAAGTGTTTTATACTTGATTTAGATGGAACTGTATATTTGGGAAATAAAATTTTAGATGGAGCTATAGAGTTCTTAAATGAACTAGACAAACAGAATATTAAGTTTAAATTTTTTACAAACAACTCTTCAAAGAATGCAAAGTTTTATATAAATAAAATTAAAAATATGGGCTATAACATTAAAGACGATATGATGCTAATATCAAATGGAGTTATAATTAATCATATAAAGGAAACCATGAGTAATAAAAGAATATTTGTTTTAGGAAATGAATATTTAAAAAGTGATTTTAGAGAATCAGGCATAAATGTGGTAGAGGAGGCAGCAGATGTTGTTGCAGTTGGCTTTGACACCTCATTAGTTTATGAGAATCTTTCAAAGGCTTGTGCATTTATTAGAAATGGTGCTACTTTTCTTGGGGTAAATCCTGACTTTAATTGTCCAACTGGAGATGGATTTATTCCGGATTGTGGTTCAATATGTACATTAATTACAGCGTCTACAGGGGTTATTCCAGAATTTTTCGGAAAACCAACACCGTATACACTAGAATATGTGCTTAAAAATACAGGATTAAAAGAGGAAGAAATTGCATTTGTAGGAGACAGATTGTACACAGATATTGCGATTGGAAAGAATAATAATTCTGTTACAATACTTGTGTTGACTGGTGAAACCAAATTGCAGGACTTAAAAAATTCTGAAATACATCCAACACTTATATTTGATTCTTTAAAATCAATTAAAGAAGTTATTCATAATATATACCTAAAATAGCAAATAAAATTATAAATAAATTGGAGGGATTTATATGAATATAGCAATTGGGTGTGATGAAGCTGCAGTTGAATTAAAAGAAAGTATTAAACTATATATTATGGAAAAAGGATATAAAGTTACTGATTATAGCGTAAATGTTGATGGGAAACCAGCTTTATATCCCGATATTGCAGTAAAAGCTTCAAAATCAATAGCTAGGGGAGATAATGAACGGGGAATACTGTTTTGTGGAACTGGAATAGGAATGGCGATTTCAGCAAATAAAGTTCCCGGAATAAGAGCAACTGTATGTCATGACACTTATTCTTCTGAAAGAGCAATAAGGAGTAACAACGCACAAATAATTACTATGGGTGCAAGAGTAATAGGAGTTGAGCTAGCTAAAAAAGTTGTTGATGCATGGCTTGAATCTACTTTTGATGGTGGAAAGTCATTACCAAAGGTAAATAAAATAATAGAATATGAAAAACAATTTTCGAAAGAAGAATATATAAAATAAGTAAAGCCGGTACTTATATAAGCACCGGTTTTTACTTTTCCTTCATTAGTCAAATTATATTGTGATGAAATGCGCGCATAATAGCTTAGCAAGGGTAGATTTCGACATCCTATACTTTATATTTTTCTAATAATGTTTATTAAATAAACGTTATTAGAAAAAATATTTTAATTATTATATTCACTCTATTAATTATAAGTTATAATATATTTAACTCTATAAAAATATTATATACTTAAAGTATTTGAAATCGATTACAAATAAATTAAGAGATGTGAGGGGTTTTAAATTGGATAGAAAAGATAAAGTATATCAAAAATTGAAGGAACTCACGATTTTAACTAAATTCAATGGGAATGAGGAAATAGAAAAGTTTGGGGTTCAGGCGAATACAATAGCCAATGAAATTGATATCTGCAGAAATAATGTTAGCAAAGAACTGAACAGTCTTTTAAAAGAAGGAAATACAATGAAGGTATTGGGGAAACCAGTGCTATACTTTGATAAAAAATGGATAGAAAAGGAATATGATATTATTATTAGTGATTCAATTATTAATAATGTTTTTGAACTCAGAAAAATATTCAGTAATAATTTACAAAACAATAAAAATATAGAAAAGATTGTTACGATTACAGATGAAAATAAAAGTGATAAAGCAGATAACGCTGATGAGTGTGGAACTATCTTCCAAAGTATAATAGGTGCTGAGGATGGACTGAAAATCCAAGTTAAACAAGCGAAAGCTGCAATACTATATCCCCCTAATGGGTTACATACATTGCTTGTGGGGCCTACTGGTACTGGGAAAACAACCTTTGTTGAAATAATGTACAAATATGCAAAGGAAGTAGGTACTTTAAAACCCAATGCTCCTTATGTAATTTTTAATTGTGCAGATTATGCTGAAAATACCCAGTTATTATTGTCTCACCTTTTTGGGTATATAAAAGGATCATTTACAGGAGCTAATGCAGAAAAAAAAGGATTGGTTGATCAAGCAGATGGTGGAATACTTTTTCTAGATGAAGTTCACAGATTACATCCAGAAGGTCAAGAAATGCTTTTTTCGCTCCTGGATAGAGGGTGCTATAGAAGACTTGGAGAAGTAGAAAGTACACGAAGGGCAAAAATTCTTTTTATCGCGGCGACAACTGAAAACCCTAAGTCAGTTATTTTGGACACATTTATGAGGCGAATTCCTGTAATAATTAACTTACCTAGTTTAGATGAGCGGCCTCTAAAAGAAAGAATGACCTTAATATGTCAATTTTTTAGAGACGAATCAGTTAAAATTAAAATACCTGTAAGAGTTTCAAAGGAAGTATTAAAGGTTCTTTTATTATATAAATGCCCAGGCAACATTGGTCAATTAAAAAATGATATCCAGCTTATTTGTGCCAATGCCTTTGTTGAATATGTTACAGAAAAGCGTGATTTTGTGCACGTGAAACTTTCTCAACTTTCTCAGAGATTTAAGGAAGGTTTATATGTATTTGATAATAAAAGAATCGAACTCGCTAAAGACTTCAATTTAAATGATTTTGAATCTGTGACTTTTAATGGTACCGGTGAAGGCTTGTACGATAATTTAAAAAGTGTATTTTTATATGATGAATATAAAACCGAAGAGGATTTTTATGATTTAATTTTACAAAATGCTCAGAAATTTTATGAAGACGGTTTTTCAGTAAATGAAATAAAAGAAAATATAACTTTGCAAATTCAAAACCGTTTTGAAAATTCAACATCTAAGATAAAATCACAAAATTTAATGCTTGATAAAGAAGTATTATCAAAAATTGTTACTCCTGAAATTGTTAGAATTGTTCAGGATTCTTTAACAGAAACTTTAGGAGAATGGACAAATTTTATCGACACTAAAACTGTATACAGTTTAGCGTTGCATATAGAAACTTTAATTGAAAGACTTAGATTAGGTTATATATCAATTCATCCTAGTGTAAAAAAGATATATAAAGAACACGAAAAAGAATATAAAATTTCTAAAAGGATGATATTAAAACTTGAAGAGGAATTAGCAATAAAAATACCTGATGATGAAGTAGCTTTAATTGCTATGCTTTTATTTTCTATAAATAAAAAGAAAAGCAATAGTAATGTTGAAGTATTAGTTATCACTCATGGATATGCAACTGCGACTAGTATGGTGCAGGTAGCTAAAACGCTTTTGGGATATGAATGTATTCATGCATTAGACATGCCACTTGAAGAAAAAGCACAGGATGCCTTAGATCAAGCAATTGAAGAAGTAAAAAGAATTAATAAGGGCAAGGGTGTACTGATATTAGTTGATATGGGTTCGCTTACTACATTCTCAGAAATAATAACTGAAAAAACTGGAATACCTACTAGAGTAGTTAAAATGGTTAGTACTCCTATGGTTATAGAAGCGGGACGAAAAGCAATGATACCAGATATGGATATTGATACACTTGTTGAGGATGTGAAAAATATGAGTTCTTTAATTGGGGAAAGAATAAAGGTAGATAAAGTATTCCCTGATATTGATACTCCTAGAGTAAGTTATCAGGAGGGTATTATTAACTTGTTAAGTGATATCCTGACCTTTCTAAATGTGGAGAAGACATCTAAAATACTTAAAGAAGTTTCAGAGAATATATTTGCAGAGTACAATAAAAGCATGGATGAATCAATAAAAATTAAATTTCTTTTTCATTGTTCTTGTATGATTGAAAGAGCTATTAGAAATGAAGCATTACCTTATAAGAAATTCATGTTTATAAAAACCACTAAGAAGGAACTCTTTGATTGTGTAAAAACTAATTTTAAAATAGTGGAAGAAGTATTCGGAATATTAATAGAAGATAGTGAGATTGCTTATGTAGTTGAAATGCTAGATATATATTTCAATGCTCCAGTTGAAATAGTTTAGACATAATACGCATTGTAATACACATTTGATACACTTCTATATTTGAATGAATATTTTATGATTAACTGTATTTATAATAAAAAAATATGTATTTTAAAGTAGAAGCCTTAAGGCTTTTACTTTTTTTTTCGTATAATGACACACATATATGAAAAAAATGGCATCGGATTTGCTACTATATAATTAATTGATTAAAAATAAATCATAAAAATGAAAAATAATTTTGTGAAGAAGGTGAGTTAAATGGTTTTGTTTTCAGCCTCAATAATGTGTGCAAATCAGCTTGAACTTAAAAAAGAGTTAGTTAATTTAGAAGGCGCTGGCATAGATATGTTGCACTGTGATGTTATGGACGGGATATTTGTAAATAATCTTGCAATGGGTCCATATGTGCTTGAACAAATAAAAGAAAATTCCAATATCCCATTAGACATACATTTAGCAACGATAGACCCGGAAAAATATATAAGGCTTTTTTTGCCCCTGAAGCCGAAATACATATCTTTTCATATAGAAACAACGAATTACCCTTTTGAATTAATAACGCTACTTAAAGAAAATAATATTGGTGCTTCTCTTGCCATCAGCCCTGAAACAGATATATCAAAAATAGAAACCATCTTAAAATATATAGATATGGTTTTAATAATGACAGTGAATCCAGGTTTTGCAGGTCAAAACTTTAATTATAAAACTTTGAGTAAACTAGCAGAATTAAAAAGAATATGCCAAAGATTAAATGTTAATCCCACTTTAGAGGTAGATGGTTGTATAAATGCATCGACAATTCCACTAGTGGTTAATGCAGGAGCCAATCTTTTAGTTTTGGGTACTTCAAGTTTATTTAAGAATAATCATGATTATAAACAAAAATTAGAAGTGCTTAAAAAATTAATAAATAACTTAGGGGAAAATTAAATTAGAGAAAATTGGCTATAAAATATTGTAGCCAATTTTCTCGTTTTATAGTTATTTAAAAAATTTCTTCCATTCTTTTTAATGATTCTAATACATTTGCATTTGATTTTTGTGTATTATTTTTTTATCCTATTTTCTTGATTCTTCACTTATTATCTCTGGTATCAGATTAAATCATACATTTTATCACCCATGTGATTACCATGTAACCACTTATTTTGAATTAATATAACATAGGGCGTTTCAATATAAAACTTGGATATTTATACAATTTTTGTAGGAGAATTGTGAAAGTTTATTGTTAATCCATATAGAAAACTTAAGATTTTAAAAAAAATATCGCTTGCTTAAAAATACTTTGTTTACAAACTATTTGTAAACAAGTGATATATAGTTACTTTCAATTACAGGTTCAGCATATCTGGGTCTTTGGAATCTTACTTATACACCTGGGGATATGAGCTCAATGGCAGAAGCCTATACTAGAATTTATGTAAATACTTGTCTAGATAACAAAGTAAAGGTTCTTAGTGATGTAATTAGTGGAGGAAAGTGCGATGGTATTGTTTATCATCAAAACAGAAGCTTGAAGCAGTTGATTTTCAAGAAATATTTGCAAGAAGCTAATGAACACTATATATATTATAGTTAGATAAACCTGTATAGGAGGTCGCATAATGGAGTTAATTTCATTATGTGGCCTGTTTATGTTGCAAACTGAACAGTTTATGTATTTTATATTTTTTCAATGCCAAATTAAGATATAATAAAGAGCAAACATTATGTGATGAATTAAAAATAAAGTTTTCAAATATGGTGAATTTTCAAGAGAATTATAGAAAAGCAGTTAATTTTTTAAAAATGAACAAGAGGGTGTGCAATTATGGAAACTGACGTAGTAAAGTCAACAATAAGGCCAATAAAAAAGCGTAAGAAAATTATTTTAGGTATTATAATTTCTATTTGTACCTTGCTTATTATATACTTTGGGATGGCAATATATTTTATGAATCATTTTTATTTTGGTTCTACAATAAATAGCATTAGTATCTCAGGTAAAAGTGTAGAAGATGTAAATAAACAAATGGCATCTGAGATTCAAAAATATCAGTTAGACATAAAGGAACGTGGCGGTATAAATGAACATATTAGAGGAGAAAAGATTGGCTTAAAGTATGATAGAAATGTTGAATTTAAGGAGTTTAAAGATAAACAGAATCCTTATAAATGGATTTCATCGATTTTTAATACAAAAGATTCTAAAATGATAGCAGGAGTTATATATGATGAGGATTTATTTAAAGAACAAGTGGACAAGCTCTCTTGTTTTGATAGTAGTAAGGTAATTGAACCTAAAAATGCTAGATATAAGTATACGGATAATGGTTATGTGATTGTCGATGAAGTCATTGGAAACAAGGGCAATAAAGACATTTTATATAATTATGCAATAGATGCAGTGAGCACGGGTAAAACAACAATAGATTTGGAGGCAATTAATTACTATGTTAAGCCTTTATATAATTCAAAATCTCCAAAGGTCGTTGCCACAAGGGATATGCTTAACAAATATGTATCTTCAAAGATTACCTATACTTTTGGGGAAGATAAAGAAATTTTAGATGGTTCTACAATAAACAAGTGGTTTACAGTTGATGAGAATAGTGAAGTCACATTTAATGAAAAACAAGTTGAAATCTATATGGACGTGTTTGCTAGTAAATATAATTCAGTTGCTAAGACTAGAAATTTTGTTTCATCATCAGGCAAGGTAATTAACGTTGGTGGTGGTACTTATGGCTGGTCCATTAATAAGGTTAAAGAAATTCAAAATTTAAGTTCGATGATAATGGAAGGTAAAGCTATAACAAAAGAACCAGCGTATTATCAAAGCGCAGCATCTCATGAAAAGAATGATATTGGAAATACCTATGTAGAGATAGATCTTTCAAGGCAGCACTTATGGTTTTATAAAAATGGAAAGCTGATAACACAAGGAGATGTTGTTACAGGTAATGGTGGGTCTGATAAGACAAGAACACCTGTCGGCATTTATATGATCAATTATAAAGAAAAAAATGCAACCCTTAAAGGTGAAAATTACGTTTCTCCTGTGGATTTTTGGATGCCTTTTATAAGAGGAATAGGGATTCATGATGCAAGCTGGCGCGATAAGTTTGGGGGAGAGTTGTATAAGACAGGCGGATCCCATGGTTGTGTAAATTCACCATATGAAGTAGCAAAAACAATATTTGATAATATAGAAGTAGGTACTCCAGTTGTTTGTTATTAATAGGAGATAAATTTATTTAATTTTAAAATTTAAAGTTTGAAAGATTTATAGGTAAGAAATTTTTCTGAAATATAAAAGGGGAATCCATTATAATAATGGGTTCCCCTTTTGAAGTAAAATATATTAGTGTTTAATTTATTTAATTATCAAAAACCTCTTCCATTCTTTTTAATGCTTCAAGCACATTTGATTTTTGTGTACCTAGATTAAACCTAATATATCCATCTCCATTAGCAACAAAATGGGCCCCGTTTTCTACTAGCACTCCAGCATTTGTTGCTAAAATGCTTGTTACCTGCGTCGATGTTAGTTTTGTTTCTTTTATATCTACCCAGGCTAGGTAAGAGGATTCCATTTTCATCACCTTTAATTTAGGTATTTTCTTTTCTATATATGATTCAAAGAGTTCATAGTTTTCTTTTACATATGTATTTAATTTTTCAAGCCAGGTTTTACATTCTGTGTAGGCACAAATAAGTCCAATAATACCAAAAACATTAGGTGAAGTAATTGAATTCTGGGTTAGTTTTTTTCTAAAACGTTCTCTTATATTCTCATTGGGTATGATTGAATAAGAGGTCTTAAGCCCTCCTAAATTAAAGCCCTTATTTGGTGAGGTTAATAGTATTAGATTATCGCTATATTCTTGTATTTTTAACGCAGAATTAAACTTTCCAAAATGTATATGTTCTCCATGCACCTCATCAACAATTAGTATGGTGTTATTCCTTTTGCATAAATTTGCAACCTTAGTCATTTCCTCAATGCTCCAAATCCTCCCAGAAGGATTATGAGGGGAGCAGAATAAATATAGTTTTGGTTTATGTTTTTCTAAGAGTGATTTTAATGCTTTGAAATCTATATAATACCTACCATCATCAATAATCAGGTTATTATATATTCTGGTTACACCTTGTTTGCTAGCGGCGGAGTCAAAAGGATCATAAGTAGGTGTATTCATTAAAACAGAATCCCCTATCTGGCAAAATGCTTGCAACGCATAGTGGATAGTAGAAACAGTGCCATAGGATAATGTTATCCATTCTTTCTTAATAATCACATCATGCTGGTCACATTGCCAATTCATTACAGCATTATAAAATTCATCATAACAGTAGGTATAGCCAAAAACACCTCTGGTAACAACTTCATGAAAAGCCTTTTCCATCTCGAAGGGTATTTTGAAATCCATGTCTGCAATCCACATAGGTATAAAGTTATCTGGAACGGGTCCAAAATGTTCTTCTATTATTTTCTTGTCCCATTTTCTAGATTTTTCACTTATTCTATCTGGCACTTCATTAAAATCATACATTTTATCACCCCTATATAATTATTAATTCTCTTGAACTATTGGTAAGCTTTTGGCAGCCATTAGCTGTAATCAAAATATCTTCTTCTATTCTAACTCCACCAACCTTTGGCAAATATATACCTGGCTCTATTGTGATTACCATACCTTCTTTTAAAAGGTCTAAGCTACCGCTCTTAACATCCGGATATTCATGCACCTGGATTCCAAGACCATGACCTAAATTATGTCCAAAATATTCTCCGTATCCTAATTTTTTAATAATATCTCGTGCTATATTATCCAATTCTCCCAAAGTGAGGTTTGGTTTAGCATTTTTCATGGCTTCTTCTCCAGCAGCTTTTACAATTGCGTAAATATATATAAGTTCCTCCTCACAATTTCCTAAAGCTAGGGTTCTTGTGATATCTGAGCAATAGTTATTATATTTAACTCCAAAGTCCAGAGTAATGAATTCTCCTCTTTTTATTATTTTATCACTTGCCTTGCCGTGGGGAAGGGCACCACGTACTCCAGAGGCCACGATTGTATCAAAAGATTCCTTTTGTCCTCCATGTTCTTTCATAAATCTAACTAATTCATTCTCAACCTTTCGCTCACTCATGCCGTCTTCGATAAAGCAAGCTATATGATCAAAGGCACTATCTGCAATAGTACAAGCTTTTTGAATGTACTCTATCTCCATAGGTTCTTTGATCATCCTAATCTTTGAAAAATCTAAAGAGTTTAAACTGCAATCTAAAGATTTTTGAAGGTAGTTGTAAAAATCATAGGAAACCTCATTTCCTTCAAAGCCAATTTGAAAAAGTCTTTCTACTTTTATTATATGATTTAATATCTTTTCTATAGTATTTTCACTTGTTAGAAGTATAACCTCGAACAACTGATTTTTAGACTTTACTTCTTCAAAATATCTAGAATCTACTATTATATATTGATTTTCTATAGTTATAAAAATATATCCTGAGCTACTAAATAAGTCCCCAAGATAAAACTTATTATAGGCGCTACTTAAAAGCGCTCCATCAATATTCTTTTCCAAAATCAAATTTCGTATGATCTTAAGTCTACGTTTATAATTCATTTTTACCTCCTTATAGCAGAAGAGAACTGATATATATCAGTCCTCCATCATTCTTATTTACTCAATAACAACAAGTTTGCCTTTTTTAATAAGGTTATTTCTATGAAAAACATTTATTACTGCAATGAAGACTGCTCCAACTATTAATCCTATAATATATGGTCCGATACCTTTTATTAAAGGCCAAGCCCAAATTGCAGATTCAGGGAACCATTGAACAGCGCCCAAGGCTACAGCTGTCATGGAACCCAAAATAGCTCCAGACACATAAAGTGGAATACAAAATGTAGGTCTTTCTAGTGCAAAGGGGATAGAACCTTCTGAAATCCCCATAAATGCTAAGAAAATTGCTGTTTTACCTACTTGGTAAAATTGTGGGTCATATATTCTTCGTCCAACTAATTTTCGATCTATTAGGGTGCTTAAACCTAGTCCAAAGGAAGGTATTACTATAGCTAAACATCTTGCGGTAATAGGTAGAGTTTTTTCAGTAGTAAAGCCAAGAGCTACAAATCCAGCAGCCTTATTTACCGGGCCGCCTAAATCAAAGGCTGTTGCAGCTGATAATACAAGTGCATAAGCATATTGACCAGAACTTCCTGCGGCTTGTAGTACGTTTTTTATCAAACTATTTATCCATCCGCCAAAAGGTGTAATGATAAATACCATTAAGAATAAACATACTAGAGCTGAAAGAAGAGGAATTAAGAATGTAACTTTAAAGGCTAACCAATCATGAGGCAAGACTATTTTACTGTTAAGCCATTTAACTAAGTAACCAATAATAAATGCTATGAGTATTGCTCCCAAAAATCCTGAAGCTACAGGTGGAACTTCGCTCCATTTACCATCCAATAAAGCAAGCATTGGAACAGGTTTTGTAGATACATATCCGCCAATGAAACCAGCGGCCAGTGCAGTTTTGCCTCCTATAGAGTAGGCAGTAAAGGCAGCAAATAGTGGTATTGCGAACCCAAAGAGTGTGAATCCAAAGTTCTGCATAATGTCTGCTAATTTAAGCATGGTAAAACTCATACCTATAAACTTACCTGAATTTATCGCATCAACTATGGATACAGAAGGACTTATTTTAAGAAATACATATGGAATTAGTTGAGAGATAGCACCAATTAATCCTCCCATTATGAGTACTGGGATCATGTAGGAAATACCAGTCATTATATGTTTGGTAAATTCTGTCCAACCAGAACCTTTTGTTGATATATTTTTATTTTGCGTAGTGTTTTTACCACCACCTGTTGATGAAGTTGAACCAATTAACTTCTTCTTAATCGCCATTTTATACCTCCATATTTTTGATTTTTACTGTGCTAAATCCTCTTCTATTTCTTCTATAGTACCTTTTGAATTTTTTATAAGTTCTTGTAGGCTAACCTCATAGACCTCGTATCCTTCAAATCTCTCCATACCTTGTGGAGTAACAGCAACGGAATGAATTATTATTTTAGCCTCACTAATATCAGTGTCAGTTAACTCATTTTGAATTCCATCAGCTCCTTGTGTCTCAACTTTTACATCATAACCCATTTGGAGTGCTGCTTTTTCTAAAGCTGCAGCAGCCATGAAAGTATGAGCGAGTCCCATAGGGCAAGCACATAAAGCAATTAATTTTGTAGGCATTTTCATCTCTCCTTTAATTTTTATTATTTAATTATTTAATTATTTATTGCATTTTCAACCATAGTGAAAATCTCTTCCTCATTTGTATTGTTAACTAAGATTCTTTTGAAATCTTCATCTATAAGCTTTCTTGCAAGGCTTGATATAAGTTTTAAATGTGTAGTTCCATTTTGTTCATTAGGGCTTAAAATGCAGATAATAATTTTTATAGCATCTCCTTCATCTTCCCATTGAACTTGCGTTTTTGGTTTTAGCACAAATATAGCAGGTTTTATTATATAGTTTGATTTTGTATGTGGGAGGGCTATTCCATCTCCTAAATTAGTATTAAAATCTTTTTCTCTATCTACGAGGCCTTCAAAAACTCCTTGTTCCTCTTTAGTAATTCCTAAAGTTACGGAGAGTTTTGCAATATATCTTAGATAATCATTTTTGTCTTTTAGATTTAAGTTCAATTTTATATTTTCACGCGAAAACACTTCACTCATATATAAACTGCTCCTTTATTTTACGTCTAGTATTTCCATTAATTTATTAAAGTTAAAAAACTTTAATGCCCGCCTAACTTCTCCCTCGTCCTCAATGAAATTATACAAATATTTAAACACAGGAAAGTTATAACTCTCTTTTTTATTAAAACAAACCATAAAGATTAATTGAACTTGTTCCTTATTCCAAAGTATAGGTTTTTCAAGTATCCCTACACCAATTATAGATTTATAGGAGCCTTCTAAGATAGTATGGGGAATAGCTACCAAATGCCCAATATCGGTAGAGGACATTTCCTCCCTTGCAAGCACCATCTTTATTACTTCATCATCAATGAAACCCTTGGCTTTCATTTCTAAACCTATTTTTTCTATAACCTCTTGTGGCGATGTTGCATTTATCTTGAAAAAGGCATCTTTATTAAAGACTTCATTAAATATCTTTCTTTTTTGTTCCTTTTCTTGAAAAACTTGGTGGAGTTCATTTATAATTTCATCGGAAAACACATTTTCTATATAGAGCACAGGTACCTTGAAATTCTTTTTTTCTAATTTTACAGTGGACACTATAAAATCAATATCTTGGTTTAATGCTACATCCAAATACCTGACTGGATATGTTCCAACGATGTTAATATCACTAATTCTTTGTTTTAACTTTTCTGCCAGTAGTTGAGAAGTTCCAATACCGTAGTGGCATATAATGCATACCTTTTTACCGTTTGTTCCTTTTCTTCTTTCAAAGGCTGCACCGAAATGCATGGCAATAAAGCCGATTTCATCTTCATCTAAAGTTACCTTAAATTCTTCTTTAAGTTTGTTTGCCAAAATAGTGGCAAGATTTATTTCCATTGGTAACTTGGTTTTTATTTGTTTAAGCAAGGGGTTTTTAGCGCTTACTCCTGCCTTAAACCTATTGATAAAAATGTTTAAATGCATAACCAAAGCATTGATAAAATCAATATCTTCTCTAAAATCTATATCAGTAATTAGACCGATTTCCATTAATACAGAATCTACAAATTTATTTACCTCATTATTTACTTCATTGCAGAGAGCTTTTCTAGTATTGTAATTATAGTCAATTACACCACTACTTGAGGACACATATAGTATCTCTCCTTCATTTATAGTAAGATTAAGTGCTAATCCTATCTTTTGTAGAATATCTTTAATGAAGACATAGCTATGCAGTATATAGCTGTCTTTAGAGGCGTTTTCTCCTATAATATAGCTTTTGCGTACCCTTGATACAGAGGTTATGATTCTTGTTAATAATACATTAAAGTCCTTATCTGAAATTATGATATCATTGTCTTTTAGACCTTCCATAATTATTTTTTCAATTAATGCTAGTTCATTTTCTGAAATGTTTTCTAACATAACCTCTAATAAATTATTTTCATCGGTCTTCACAGCGTAGTTTAAAATTAAAGATCTGATATTGAGTTCTTCACCGACAATTTGGCTTCCATGGAAGGGCTTAGATATAATATTTAACTCATACTCTTTTAAAGTAATCTTTACTTTAGAAATAAGTTTATTGATACTTGGAATACTCAAATTCAAATTGTCACTTAGTTCTTCAACTTTTACATAATCATTGTTTAAAAAGATGTTCAAAATCTTTTTAATTCGACCTTCCAATGAATCGTCTGATTCAAAACCTTCTATAAGCTTAACAGCCTCGTCTTTAATTCTTTTTATTTCTTTTGTGGAACCCTTAAGTTTATATCCAATGCCCTTTGTAGAGGCTATTTCTACTCCATAATCATTAAGAGAATAATTTAAATCAATAATATATCTCTTAATAGTCCTTATGGATACATCTAATAACTGACTTAATTCCACAGCTGTAACATATTCATTTTTTTCAGTAAGATACTTAATAATGATGGAATGTTTTTTACTTATCATTTGCTTCACCATCCAACAACTTTATTGTAAACCTTTTCGGATAAAAGGTGATTGTACTTAATGTCCCAATAAGTGCCATAAAATTATTTATAAGTTGCAGAGTTCATATAAAGCCTCAGCATACAAACCTATTGATTTTATAAAAGCATCTTCACTTCCATATTCCTGAGCCATGTGAGCATTTCCCGAGGAACCATCTGGAAACTCTCCTCCAAAGACCACGGAATTCTCCATTTCTGCTGCGTAAGTCCCTGCACTAGTTACTCTCACAACATTTTTAGTGTCTCCAGTCTGCTTTAAATATATCTCATATAATTTTTCTACAAGAGGTGAATTTTCTTCTATGTAATTAGGTTTTTTATCACTAGTACTTTTTATCTTATATCCATTTAAATCATAATATGTAAAGTAATTATTGATTTTTTCAACTATGATTTCGGCAGTTAAATTTTCAGGATATCTTACGCTTAAAGTTAATGAAAGCTTCCCATTTTTCACACGTAATATAGTTGGAACAATTATTAGAACACCACACCTACCTTGCATGTCTAAACCAAATAGTTTTCCATCTCTGTTGTCTCCACCAAATAGAGGTTCAAGTTCTTGTAACCAGTTTTCTTTTGAAATCTTATTTAAGAACTTAAATGCCTTTTCAATAGGATTATTGGTTTTTTCAGGTTTAGAAGAATGTCCACCAATACCAATAAGTTTAAAACCTGTTACTTCATTTTCATCTTTGATATATTCCAAAGATAGATTTTCTTTTTCAAGAAAGTTTTTAATAGACGATAGCTTAGGCTCAATATTTTTGCCATTTACCATAACATAATTTGGAATGGTGTTATGTACGTGACCCCCAACTATCTCCATATCACCACTATCTATATTTCCACAAATTGTAATAACTGTGGCGCCTTTTTCGCCATTTATAACTGGGAATTTAGCATCAGGAGTAAAACCGTAAGTAGGATTAGGTTCATTTTTAAAATAATGTTTTATACATTTAAAACCACTTTCTTCATTTCCACCAGCAACAATTCTAATATTTCTCTTTAAGGTAAGATTATTATCTCTTATAAGTTTTAAAGCAAGAAAACAAGCAAGCACTGGCCCCTTATCATCAATTACTCCTCTGCCAATAAGCTTATCTCCTGATTTCAAAAGCTTAAATGGATTACTAATCCAACCATCACCTGCTGGAACCACATCGCAGTGACCAAAGGCATAAACATACTCGTCTCCCAAACCGTATTCTATATGGGAAGCATAGCCATCTACAGACTTTGTGGTAAAACCTTCTCGCAGACCTAAGGCTTCAAACCACTTTAGTGCTTCATCAACGTTTTTCCCAAAGGGCATGGCTTTGGAGGTAGTGGTCTCATCATTTAGGGAGGGAATACTTATCCACTGATCTAGAAGATGAATAAACTCCTCTCTATATTTTTTAGCCTCATTAGTAAAATCTATCATGATATCTTCTCCTTTATGTAAATTCAAAATTGTGTAAAGTATTTAATTTATGCACTAAAGACATATTGTAAACACGTATTTTGAATTACTATAACATGGAGGGGGTTAATATACAACTTGGATATTTGTATGAACTTTGAAGGAGAATTGCAAAGTTTATTGAATTATATCAATAGAATGATTAATAAGTATTAATAAAAATTTAGTAATACTTATTAAAAATATGAAAGAGGTGAGAGCATGAAAAACAATGTATTAAGTGGGATAATGGGTTCATCTGTTGCTGATGCTTTAGGTGTGCCAGTTGAATTTGAAAGCAGAGAAACGCTTAGGGAAAACCCTGTAATTGATATGCGATCCTATGGCACTCATAACCAGGTTGCTGGGACATGGTCTGATGATACAAGTATGACCTTATGCCTTATAGATAGCCTTTCTAAGGGGCTCGATTACGATGATATAATGACAAAATTTAGAAAGTGGATTAATAAAGGTGATTACGCTGCACATGGACATATATTTGATGTAGGAAATGTTACGAGAAGAGCATTGTTTCGTTTTGAAAGAGGAACAACTCCTTTGGGTTGTGGTGGGATTAGTGATAATGATAACGGCAATGGATCACTAATGAGAATTATGCCTATTTTGTTTTATCTACAATCTATTTATGGAACAAAAATCACTGAATATAATAAAGCAATGGAGATAATCCACAATGTTTCATCACTTACTCATGCTCATAAACGCAGCTTAATTGCTTGTGGCATATACATATCTGTTGCGAGTATGTTAACAGTGGATAAAGACCTTGAGTCAGCGGTGGAACGGGGTATTTATAATGCAGTAGAATATTATAAAAAACATGATGAGTTTGTAAATGAACTTGCTTATTATAAACGGCTCAGCAATAATACATTTTCTGAAATACCTCTTAAAAACATTAAAAGTAGCGGATATGTAGTGGATACACTTGAAGCAGCCATTTGGTGTTTGCTTAATACAAAAAACTATAAGGACTGTGTTCTTATGGCTGTCAATCTTGGCCAAGATACTGATACTGTTGCTGCAGTTGCAGGAGGACTTGCAGGGATATATTACGGGTATGAAAGTATTCCAGAAGAATGGCTCTCAGTTATCGTTAAGCGTGATTATATAAAAGGACTCTGCAATAAGTTCTATGTAACGCTTAGAACAAAAAGTTGATGAGAGCTTTAAAAACATGCCACTTGCCATGTGGGTGGCACTAGTTTTTAATATTATAAAGAAAAATGTTGATATTCATGATCCCGAAATATCATTTTTGATGTTGGTGTATCTAAAGGATCTTGAACATGTAGTTCTATTCGATTAAAAGGTAGAGGAATAGTGAATTTGTCCCATCTGTCTTTTAATTGTATTTTTCTTTTACATTTAATTGAAAGAGGTAATATCCTACGTTTTGTAAGTGATGCTGTAATAAATGGGAAAGGTTTCGCTTCATGATAAGGGCCTAAGGGGCCGTCAAGAGTAACGGCTAAATTTGCACAATTTTCACGTATTTCCTTTCTTATTTTAAATAGAAAGTTTCCACCTTCACTTTCATCAGGTACTCGAATTGTCTTATATCCAAAATGCTTACATATCAAATTAATATAATCACCTCTTACATTTTTAGTAGTAATTACGTAGAGTCCTTGACCACTGAGGTAAGGATATAATGAATAACTATCTCCATGCCAAAATACAATAATAAATTTTTCAGCATTATTTGATTCTAAAAAAGTATATTGGCCAGTAGAAATTATTTTGCTAGTTTTATACACAAATTGAATATAATAAATAGCAATAAGTGTAATAAGGTTTCCGAAAAAATAAGATATTTTATTCATCTATAGTCACCCCTTTTTTCTTGATTTCTGATTCATACAAAGAAACTCCTTTGGTATTCATTAGAGTGTTTTTTTTATGAATTATGGATTTTTGGTATACCGCAATAGCGTTTTCTGCCATAACATCTAAGGAAAACTTATTAGAGAAATCGTAGGCATTTTGAGACATCTGTTTTAGTATTATAGGGTTTTCCATTAAATAAATAACTTTTTCTGACCATAAATTCAAATCAGCTTTAGTCTTAAATCCATTATATTCATTTTGAATGATATTATCTATTCCACTAGAACTAAGGGCTACAACAGCGCATTTTCCAGCCATTGCTTCTAATATTACCATGCCTTGTGTTTCTGATTGTGAACTAAAAACGAAAATATCTGAAGCCATATAATACTGGCAAACCTCCTGCGGACTTATTGAACCTAGTAGAATTATTGTATCTTTTAGACCTTGGTCTTCTATGGTTTTTAATATATTTTGTTTCTCCGGTCCATCTCCTATAATGATGCATTTAAAAGGGACCTTGGAATTATTTTTTATATGTTTTATTCCATCTAATAAAAAATAAATATTTTTTTCCTTTGTTAACCTAGAAACGGAGCATAAGAGAATTTCATTTTTCATTCTATATTTTTTATGGAGAAGGTTTACGTTATGCAGGTCTATATCATTATAAAAATCAAAGTCAACTCCCGTGGGTAAAACGGTTTTATCGCGGCTTACACCAATGTTTGCTAAGTATTCCTTTGCAGAATTAGTTGGTGCAAGTATAGCATCACATTTCTGGGAAAATATTCGAATCAATTTATGAGAGAATATAGTTTCAAAAGTTTGTTTTAAAAATGGCAAATTATGAGCGTATTTTTCAAGCCTGGTATGATAAGTCAAAATCACAGGTAATCCATATTTATAACCAAGTTCAAGTCCTTTTGAACCCATCCAAAAAGGGTGATGCACATGAATTATATCAAAATTTTGGGATGAAAAGTTTTTTTCTATCTTTGAAGAAAAAATATTAACTATAGGAAAGTCAAAAGGCTTAGTCTTATAATAGATCAATAAATTACATCTAATTACATTAGCATCCTCTAGGGTTTTAAGTGGATACCTAGGTGCAAATATTACAACGTTATGCCCTTTTTTGCGAAGTCCTTTTGTGAGCCTTGTAATAGAAATAGGAACGCCACCAATAAAAGGTAAATAATTATTAGTGAACATTGCAATATTTAATTTTTCCTTGATTATAATGTTTTCTGTTGCCTCCTCAAAATCATTATAATAATCAACGATTTTGCTTACTCTATAATTAATCAGTAACCCTAAAAATATAAGAACACTTAGTATTAAGATAAAATTAAAAAAGTTTATATAGAAGATTGAATGTATATAAAACCAAATATTTTTCAAAATACGATAAATAACTAAATTAGAGGGCGTGTCTACTTTTATAACATTATAAGATACCTTATTATTTTTTATATTTACTTTAATATAGTGATAGAAACTATTTTGGTTATTAAGAAGTAAGGCTCCTCCAGCACCCCCAGTTATAAAGTATTGGACATCTTTAATTTCCCTATTATTAAAAACCTCCATACCAGAGGTGAATACTGCATTTACTTTATATTTTGAAAAAGCATCTGTTAAAAAATCGCAATATGATTTATTAAGAGAATCAGTATTTTCAAGTTTAAAGGGTGCTTTATTCATAATTACAAACTTATACTTATATTGCTCACTTAGAATTAGTTCATCTACTAGCCACTTTTTCTGCCATTGTTCAGAGGTTAACCCTGTGGTGTCTAAAAAAATAAAGTAAACATCTTTTACACTATATGAAAAATAATAAGGACCATAATGATGATAAAATTTTGCAGATCCATTATCTAAAGTTTCTTTATCACCTATTCCAATAATAGTAGGAATTTTTATTTTATTTAAGCTTTTATTTAATATCCTATATTTATCCTCATCACCATTTATTACAGCATTTCCTGTAGAAATAGCAAAATCTAAATTCTTGTCATCGTTTATTTCTTTAACTATTTGGTTATCAAATATATCTATAGAACTTTTTATATTACCCATAACTGCAAAAGAAATTGAATCACTTGTATTTATATTATTAAATTTTTGTATATTGTTAATATTAGTTGATACAAAGTCAGATTCAAAAAAAAACAAATAACTCTTATAAGAAATAAAAATTAATAATAATGTTATATCTAAAAATAATAAAATTTTTAAGTTTTTTTTCTTTCTCATAAAGTTACCTCCTAACACGCTCTATTTTAAATATTTTTCCTCTTGAGCTTGTTCTTAGATATTTCTAAATAAAAAATTATTAGACCTATCAACATACCTAAATACATGGTAAAAAATCTCCATAAGAATGTTAAGGATACTATATCACTTTTTGCTACGAAATTAGAAAACATCAATGTAAATCCGCTTTCTGCAACTCCTGTAGCTCCAGGAGTAGGTGCAAAATATGTGATGAAAGTTAATAAAATCTGGATGGAAATAATTTGACTTGTTGAAATGCTAGAGTTAAGCCCTCTAATGAGAATAACTGGGAACATAAATAAGGTGAATAGATATAAAATCATATATATTATGGATAACAAAATATATTTTTTATTACCCTTTAAGAATCTTTTAATGGTGAGAGCAAAGATATCAATTTCTAAGAAACAATTAGTTCTGAATTTTTCTATCTTATTTCTTGAAACGATATTTTTGTTTTGGAGTAAAGCAAATATTTTAGAAAGATTTTTTTTTATTATATTAGTATTTGTCAGTATTTTATAACAACCGTAAGCAGCTAAAAAATATATAAGGACTAAAGAAAATATATAAATTAAATTATTACCACTTGGAATAATTGTAGAAATAGATTTATTTTTTATTAAAATTATTGGTGTTGTGATAAAGAAAAAAATAAAAGGAAGCACAGTTTTTATTGTAGTTGCTGCAGTAGCATCACCAATGGATATGTTTCTTTTGTTTAAAAAATATATCTGAGCAAAGCCACCTCCGGTAGCAAAAGGAGTTATATTTGACACAAATATGTTAATGAATGTTAACTTAATGAGATATCCAAGTGTAATATGAATTTGTAGGGTTTTTAAAATATATAAAAATCTTAAAGCATCTAAAAGGAAATGAAAAATTAATAAGATGATGAGTGCTAATAATATAATAGGGGACAAGGATTTAAATGATAAAAATAATGTTTTATCACTAAAATGTTTTTGTATAAATAGTATGGACAAATATGAAGTGAAAATGAAAATAAGTGTGAGAATAGAGTAAGTTAATATTTTTGTTTTTGTAATTATATAATTATCATTATTTAAATTAACCTTTGATTCATTAATATCATTGAGTTTATTCATATTTATTCTCCTTGACGGTAGATAATAGGGGGACAGTAAGCACAATAGTTAGCTAACTAATTTTATTATTTTTATTTCGTAATAGTCTATGAATATGTGTAGAATGGTAGAAATATGTCCAGAATTCCATTATCGTGATTTAAATTAAAAACAAAAAAAGCAAGCAACTAGGCTCATTAACATGGATGTTGTATAAATTTAGAAGGAGAATTGTGAAAGTTTATTGAATTATATTAATATACAATTATCCTAAAAAGCAGTTATTAATTAAAGGAAATGGAGGTTGAATAAATGAATGCAGTTTTGACAGTAATACCAATTTTACTTATTAGGTATGGGCTTTTAAGTATAGTAAACAAAGAAGCACTTAACCGTGCGAGTTTGTTTGCTCCAGTAATAGGAAGAGAAAAAGTGGCATATTGGGTTTATCAAATTACAACCGCCCTTATTTTACTATATTTATTATTACTCAAAATCAAAGTTGCCTCTGAGTTGTTTTACATAGGACTTATAATCTATAGTTTAGGAATTATTTTATATGGGGTATCTACAATAAATTATGCTCAGCCTAAAATGAGCGGAATAAATTTAAATGGGTTATATCGAGTTTCCCGCAATCCTATGTACATTGCATATTTTATTTATTTCTTAGGGTGTGTATTTCTAACCAAATCATGGATATTGCTTGTGCTATTAATATGTTTTCAAATATCAGCGCATTGGATTATCCTCTCAGAAGAAAAATGGAAAGCAACATTTGAAATACAAAGATATTTTGAGGAAAGAATAGGAATGTCTATTTATAGTATTTTGCCTAATGTAAAAGAAACTACTTTTGACTTTTAAAAAGTTTTAATGAACGCTTAAACTGAGACAAAATAGTAAAATAATTCGTCTCAAGTTGTGTAAAGAACGGGAGGAATATATGAGGAACTAATAAGAGAGGGGGAATAAAAAATTGGTATTGCTCGAAAAACATATATTTGAACTGGAAAATGAGTTGCTAAAATCTGAAACAAGGCAATCGGCAGAAAAAATAAGTGAATTACTGTCAGACAACTTTACTGAATTTTGCAGTTCGGGAAACATATATAATTATAATAAAGGTGATGTCTTTGATGAGAATATTAATTTATCTGAATTAATGTGGGAAATAAAACAATTTACAACAAAACAAGTGTCAAATGATTGTATATTGGCAACATATAAGTTAATAAATCATAGTGAATTGAACGAACATATGAAATATTCGCTTCGTAGTTCAACATGGAAATGTTTAAATGGTAAATGGAAAATGATTTTTCATCAGGGTACATTGACATCTAAAATGTAGGCGGGAATAATAGAATTTTATGTGGGCAATATCTCGAAGTATTATTATTTCACACAAAAGTTAAAGGAGATAATTAAAATGAAAATTTGTAGTAAATGTAATTGTGAATTAATTGATGACTTGGAAGTCACAGCACAAGGGGTATATGAAGTGGGTATCTCTTATAAAAAGAGAATTTCGAGTAACCACAGGGGAAAAGTAAAATCAACTCTTTGCCCTAAATGTGGCGATGTGTCATTTTATTTAGACAAAGAAGCAATAGAAATTATAATGAAAGATGTCCAAAAATAAATTAATGTTTAGAAATAGGACAAAACGCAATCTCTCCTAAAGTCTGTCATAAATAACTGTAATAATTACTAACGAAATCAGATAAACTAAGGGGTCAATATACTGCCCTATATAAGTGGTACTATCCAGCAAAGGATTGGAACAATGATGATTGAGGGAAGATAATTTGCTACCTTGATTTTGGTAATTCCTATGATATTCATCCCAAGTGCTATGATCATAAGTGAGCCTACACAGGTGATTTCCGCAATAGCGGCAGCTGTCAGAATTGGCTGTAAAAAATGTGCCAGCAGAACAATGGAGCCCTGGAATACAAAAACAAAAGCGGCAGCAAACAAAACACCGATGCCAAGACTTATAGACAACATGGCCGATGATATCAAATCGAGCAGTGATTTTGTAAAAAGCATCTCGTTGTCTCCGGTCAGTCCTGAGTTCAACGAGCCTACGATCGTCATGGCGCCGATACAAAACAAAAGGGAGGCCGTAACAAAGCCCTCCGCGATTGAAGCGGTGTTGCCAGCAGATTTCTTGAAACGTGTTCCAATCCACTCGCCTAAAGCATTTATTTGCTTGTCAATATCCAGCCATGTCCCTATGATTGATCCAATGACGATGGAAATAATAAGAATCAGAGTATTTTTGCCTTTAAGTTTACCTGATATTCCAATGTAAATGGTGCATAGCCCTATACCAAGCATGATTGCATCAGTAAATTTTTTAGGGATTCCTTTCTTGAACAGCAGACCGACAAGACTGCCCATGATAACGGTAGCTGTGTTGACTAATACTCCTATCATCTTAAATTCTCCCTTCTGTTTGTTTGATATAATTTTACTATTGCTCTTGCCCCTTGTAAAACGACGCATTATAATAGATGTATTAGAATTTCTCATAGATGTGATGGAGGTGGAATATGGAATCTAATAAGGTGAAAGCGCTACTTACAGCAGTGTATATGGGTAGCTTTACAAAAGCAGCGGAGAAGCTTGGTTATCACAGTCGGGGCTTACGCACATGATGAACAGTCTGGAAAAAGAGGTCGGCTTTCAGCTTTTGCAACGTGGTCGCTTCGGTATCAGGCTCACATCTGATGGTCAGCGATTGCTTCCAATGCTGAGGGAGTTTTTGAAGTGGGATTCAAAAATCCGCTCCGAAATCGTTTTGATAAACAAGCAAAAGAAGGAAAATATTCGCATCGGAGCCTATTCCAGCATCTCAAAGCACTGGCTTCCAACCATTATAAGAGATTTTCAGAAACTCCATCCGGATATCAATTTTGAGATTAAGGTAGGTGGCATGGATGAGATTTACGAATGGTTGCACAATTGCGAAGTAGAGCTATGCTTTGTAAGCAGTTACGCGAAATACAACTATGAATTTATCACACTGAAAGACGATCAGTATATGGCGGTGTTACCGGAGGACTATCCATTGAAGAATGAAATGCAATTTCCAATCGAAAAAATAGATGGAGCAACATTTATTATGCCATCCTTTGGCACAGATAATGATGTACAGGTGGTGCTGGACGAATTCAATATCAAACCTTTTATTAAGACAACATCTGTAGACGACTCTGCTGTTATGTCCATGGTGGCCCATGGTTTGGGTGTCAGCATATTGTCAGAGCTAGTGCTGAGAGGGCACAACGAGAAAGTGATCACCGTACCGTTGCAACCTGCATCCTGTCGTCGGCTCGGAATCGCGATGCGGTCATTTAAAGAAGCTACTCCAATGGAGAAGAAGTTTATATCACTAGCAAAAACTACTCATTTGTAAATTAATTTATTGCAGACAACGCCAAATAAATTAGTTTGCTACTCCAAAAAGACTGCCGCTATTAAAAAGGCGTTAGTTTTTTTAATGTTATATTAATGTTTCTCATACTTTCCAGAAACAGCAAAGAAGTGAGTGGACTAGGACTTGCCATAACGAAAAAAATAGTAGAAAAGCACGGTTGGAAAATCTTTATTGATTCTAATATAGTTGGATATACGAAAGCTTTTGTTATTCAATTATAGTCTCTGCTGGTACTAATGAATCTGAAATAAAACGAAAAAGTCCCAGCCATCGCTGGTCATAAATAATATAAAAGCCTTTGAAGTGGTTAATTTAGCAATAATAAGCTTAGTAGTAATGAAAGAATTTATAGCATCGATTTTTGTTTCAATGCTTGTTTTGCCATAAATTATAGGGGCTATTGGGATGTATTTAGATAGTCTATTTGTAGTGGGGAGTAGTATAATCTTGGTATTTGTAATGATGGCAGTTATCTTTAAACTTTTGCCTTATTTTACAATTAACGAAAAATATTAAGGTTAGTACACAACTTTAACAAAGATGCTATTAAGTTTTATGAAACATTGGGAATGTCCACGAGGAATAGAAGAATGGAACTAAAATTATAGTGCTACTACTACTTTAATGGTCCATGGTATTCTTTAGTGTATTACAACAGAAATATATATTGACTCTACTCTAAGGTTAGAGTTTATAATACCTTTAAAGGGAGGTAATATCTTGAAAATCAGTGAGTTTGCTAAAAGAGCTGGAGTAACTGTAAAAACGTTACTGCATTATGATAAAATCGGTTTATTGAAACCATCACAAAAAACTGACTGCGGATACAGAATTTATTGTGAAGAAGATTTTTTGAGACTTCAACAGATTACTACTTTAAAATTCATTGGTCTATCATTAAGTGAGATAAATCACATTTTATGTAAAGCAGGAGAAAATTTAGAAAGTATGATTAGTATTCAAAAGAAAGCTTTAGAAGAAAAGAAAAAACATATAGAATCAGTTATAACTGTCTTTAATAAAGCCGAGAATCAAATAAAAGAAGATGGATTCTTAGAGGTCGATAAACTCATTGATATTATTAAGATAACTAATATGGGAAATAAGATAGTAGAACAATATAAAACTGCTGAAAATTTTAATTTAAGGGGTAATCTTCATAGCTGTAATATTAATAAGACAGATTGGAGTACCTGGTGCTTTAATCATATGAAAATTCCCACTAAAGCAAGGATACTGGAACTTGGATGTGGAACAGGGGACTTGTGGAGTAAAAATAGTCATAATATAAACGATGATTGGACAATAACTTTATCAGATTTTTCTAGCGGTATGCTAAGTAGTACAAAAAACAGATTAGAACAGTTAGGTAATGATTTTTTATATGAAGAGATTAATGCAGAGAATATTCCTTATAAAGATGAGAGTTTTGATGTAGTTATTGCACGGCACATGCTTTATTTTGTACCAAATATAGAAAAAGCTATATCTGAGATAAAAAGAGTGCTTATTAAAGGTGGACTATTTTATGCAACTACTAACTCACGAGAATCTATGGCTGAATTAAATGAACTTGTAAAAAACTTTGATTGTAGTTTAGGATTGCATAATAATGGGATGTGCGATAGGTTTGATTTAGAACGTGGACAGACTTTGCTCAAAAAATATTTCGATGAAGTCAATGTGGATATTCTTGAAGGGAAAATAGTAGTAGATAGTGCTGAATACGTGGTATCTTATAAAGCTTCTACTATAAAAGGAAGTTTGATACTTGTAGGAGAAAAGAAGCAGGAATTTACAAAGTATGTAGAGAATTATATTAATGAAAAAGGCAATATGTCAATAACTACAAAAGCATGTATTTTTAAAGCAAAAAAGTGAATTCTCTATTCCCTAATATTAATGAATGCCACAGGCAATAAGACTTTGTGGCATTTTTATTTGTAATAAATTAGAGATATATAATTACATTATAATTAACATATCTCTAATGTCTTTATATTTTCTATATTATGGTATTATTAAGGTAGGATAGGTTTCAATTATGAAGATTATTTAATAGTAATATGTAAGGAATTGAATCTTATTAAGAGGGGTTTATGTTATGGAATATATGAAGTTAAAAGAATACTGGTTGTTGGAAGAAAAAAAGATATTTCAAGGGTGGGATTTTTCATATATCAGTGAGAGGTTTTATTACTACTAAATATTATCATACATATAGTTATTAGGCTACTCACAGGAGTGCAGGTATCAAAGCGTGGTAAATATACTCTAAACTTTAAGCTATCCATGAAAGTTAGATTTTAGGATTATTTTTTGTCATAGCAAATTTTTCGGCTGGCTCCATTTCAGCTCTTATTTATATCTTGTTTTTTATTTTATAGATAGTATTATTTACGGCATGATTTATCAAAAAACTAAGAATATTTACTCTTGCACTATTTCACATTTTTTAGCAAATGTCTTTGCGGCATTTATTCTTTTACTTATTTGACTAAACATAAGAAGTATGAGAAAACTCTGCAGAGCAAGGGTAATATAAGAAATAATATTCTTATAGGGCGTAACAGAAATATTTATTTAATCCTGGGAAGTGGAATATTTGAATTATGATTTAGAAATTTATGTACCTACTAAATCAGAAAGTGAATATATCGGAAAAAGCAAGAATGGAAGTGCATTATGATTACTATTTATGATTGGTTTGGCTATGAATTGCCGATAAAGGAACGTTATCAGCTGATAAAAGAAGCAGGGTTTGATGGCATTTTATTATGGTGGAGTGAAGACTTAGGACGGAATAATTATCGCAACGGTCCGCAAATTGTTCGAGAAGCGGGTCTTGTTATAGAAAATATCCACACACCATTCCAAATCCAAGACAACATCTGGCGTGATAATCTGGACGGTGAAGCCTCCATCGATTGCTATTTGCAATGTGTCAAGGATTGTACCGAATTTGAGATTCCGACCATGGTGGTGCATCTGCCGGACGATGACAACCCATATAACGCATTGGGATTGTATAGAATCAAGAGAATTGCTGAAAAGGCTGAACAGTTTGGCGTCAATGTTGCACTAGAGAATTTACGGAATTTCACCAATTTGTCATATATGCTGGAGCAAGTGGATTCCCAGCGCATAGGATTCTGTTATGACTGCTGCCATCACTACCACTATTATCCGAGCTATGATTTATTATCCATGTACGGTTCCCGTTTGATGGCATTACATTTACATGATTATAACGGAAATGCCATACATCGATTACCTTTTGACGGTACAATTGATTGGTCTGTAGCCATGAAAAAAATTGCCGAAACTGGTTATTCCGGTCCGACTGCAATAGAGGCCATGAATTGGGATTATAAGGATTTATCAGCAGAGAAATTTTTACGAAAAGCGTATGTTCAGGCAAAAAAGGTGGAAGCATTAAAACTCTATAATCCATGATAAGTAAATAATCTGCAACAATCTTTGATAGATGCAGGATACCGTAATTAGCGCATCTTCACCTTATTTTTAAAGTTTGTCACAAACAACTTTAAGAATTATTAAAGAAATTAGATAAACGGGACAGGTTATGTCTATAATGGGAAGTCCAAAAGATATGAAGAACTTTATACGGTTAGGGCATATTTCCAATATCTGAAGACATTTCTGAGTTAAAGAGTTGTGTCAAATTTGTATTTTTATGCGAAGGTATACCTTATCTAATAATATAGGGGGACACTTAAAAATGAAAAACAAAAAATCTTTTGTTTAATAATTACATCCATAATAAGTATTATAACTATTTTAATTAGTATATTTCTAATGTTTTATGCTTTTGAAAGCGGTTGGCCCGATAGACTTTATAATGGAATAAAAGGTATTGATTGGATAATAATAATTGCGCTAATCCTTATGATTTTAGTTATGACGATTAAAATTATCGGATTCTTATATAATAAAAAGAAAGCGTTCGAAATGATTATTAAATTATATCCACTTAATTACAAAATGCAATCTAAAATACTTATACTATTACTGATAATTCTTGTATTTTCAATAATATATTCCTCTCCATCTATATCAAGCATATGTGGGTTTTCTATTATAGCTGGGAATTGTGTATTAATTATCATACATTTGTATTTCGCTAATGGACTTTATGAGAATGGAGTAATGTATTCTGGGATGTTTTATTCGTGGGGAAATATTATAAGTTATAATTATAAAGAAGGCCATATAATTACATTTGAAATAAAAAGAAAGATTAGTGAGCCTTTAGAAGTTAAGTTTTTTTTCAAGTCAATAAGTTGTAGTGAGATTGATGAAATAATCCATAGGAGCATATAATTTTGGATATATCTGTGAATATTAATTAAAAGTTAATGAAGAATATTCTAAAAGTGTGAAGTAATCAACTAGTAATAATGGTCAGTTGCATAAAGAAAAGAGAATAGAACAAATAATAGGAGGTTCATGGTGAATATGAATATAATGTGGCAGGTGGTATTTATAATAATTTCAGTAGTGATACTATTGGACAGTATAAATTTATTAACAAATACATCTAAAGTATTAGCTAAATTCTCAATCAAACTACATTCATTTTGTAATGCCAATATAAGAGGAGCAATAGCTAAGAATCATTACAAGACAGCTAAAATGCTGGGAATACAGGGTATAATAATTGGAACGGTACTTACAATAATTTCAATTAATTTTAATAATCCTAAATTTAATTTAGGTTCAACGAGAATATTGATTCTAATGGGGGTACTAGCAGTATTCAACATAATTATATTAAGGAATATGGAGCGTTAATAAAGTGATATTACTTGTTCTTTAAGGAATTTTTAAACTAATATATATCAGAATATTCTTAAAGCACGTCATAAACAACTGTAAGAATTACTCAGATAAACTGAACAAGTTATGTCTATAATGGGAAGTTGAAAAAATATAAACTTAATTGATTCGTGCGGGGGCTGTTAGACAGAGAGATGTCATCTCTTTTTATACCATCCTTTTAATATTATTGGGAATGGTTGGGAAAAAGATACACTGATTATTGATTACCTACCACTAAAAGGAGATGACGTTGTAGGTAATGATGTTTGGATAGGGAAGTATGTAGGATAATACCAGTACCAGTGTCATGTACTAAAAGATAAATGTAATTATAATATGAAAAAATATCTTCTTACATCCTTTTTTTTTACCTCTTACCGGTATTAAGTTACCAGTCGATGATCAAACCTTTTAAAGTATATTGAAATTTTATATAATATTAGTGAGGCAGGTGATATGGTGAAGATACGAATTGAAATAGTAAATGATTTAGTAGAAGATGAGGTGATAATACGCTGCCCACGGGTAGATGAAACAATTAAAAAAATACATCATTATGTTTTAGAACAATCCTTATCTAAATCTAAAATTATTTTCTATAAAAAAAATCAGGAGTTCTATTTTCCACTGATTGATATTTTATTCTTTGAAACAGAAGGTGAGCGTATTTATGCTCATACTGGAAATGACGCTTATATTGTCAAGTACCGTTTATATGAACTGGAAGACCTTCTTCCACGGTACTTTGTGAGAATTGCTAAGTCGACAATAGTAAACATTATGAGGGTGTATTCAATTAACCGTAACCTTACAGCTTCAAGCCTTATAAATTTTGTTGATAGTCATAAACATGTATATGCATCGCGTTCTTATTATCAGGAACTGCGGCATCGTTTAGATGAAAGGGGAAATTATGAAAAATAGAAAGGATATAGATGCTAACAATCCTTATGCTAAGGTAATGTTAAGTTCGACTAGCAAATATCTTCATTCAGAATGTTTACAAGGCGGTCACTTTATTTCACACCTTGGAGTATTGGAAGTGTATTTTGATCAAGTGCAACCTAGCATTGATGGAGCAGAAGTATTTATTGACAACATTATTGGTTCAATATATTTATATATTCCAAGGCACTGGAATGTGGTTAATGATATAGATTTATATATTGGGAGTGTAAGATACAACACCGATCATACTGAATTTTCAGAAAATGCACCACGGCTTACTCTTTCCGGAAGAGTCATTCTGGGTAATGTGAAAATATTGTATATTTAAGGACGATGAAGATATGATACAAACAGTAACAGCTATTTCTGTCAGTAACCTTGAAAACCAACCCTTATAAGAACCTAAAAGCACTTGAAAGTTTTGGGCTTTATATCTGTTACAGGTATTTTTTTGAAAGGATGGAATCGAAATGAAAACGAAAGTGCAGAACGGTAACATAACACTTCCTATCACCCGAACTGGTGAGGGTCAGCCAATTATATTTTTTAATGGGATTGGATCTACGCAAACAACTTGGAAAAAGGTTATTCGTGTACTGAAAGGCGAGTACGAAATTATCACTTTTGACTTTCGCGGGCACGGTCAGGCTTCTACTGCTCAGGATTATTCTTTTGACGCCTTCGTTAGTGACGCTGAAAATGTCCTGAAAGCGGTTAATGTAGATAGGCCAATCGTCGTTGCCTGCACAATGCTTTTCGAATCATTGATATGTTGAAAAGATAGTTTTCATCAAACCTTCGACAAGTTAGTTCGGATTTTTTATAAAGTTCGTCATAAACAACTGTAAAAATAATTAAAAAAAGCAAATAAATTGAACAGGTTTGTCTATAATCGGAATTTGGAAAAATTAAAATCTATTGATTAATATGGAGAGAGGGATATGTCAAACTTGTAGAAAATAACGTGGCAATCGAAATTGAATATAGGGGGCAGTGATTTGAAAAGCAGAAGTGTTTTAATTAGAGTATGTATATATATTGGAATGACATTTATTTTGATTTTTTTAGAACCAAAGGGTAATATTTTACTTGGAATTTTATATTTGTTACTTTACCTTGTGGCAACATTGGGGTTAATCAGTTGGAGAACCTTTAATTGTATATGGGTATGTGATGAATGCGATGAAAAATTCAAAATTTCATTGTGGGCGAGTATCAAAAGTTTTTCTATTTTTAGTCTCAAAAACAAATTATATCATAGACAATTATATTGCAATAAATGTAATAAAAAGACATGGTGTAGATGTATTTTTCAAGAGTAAATATTAAAATCAAAATATTCTAATATTTCGTCACAAGTACCCCCATATCATTAGATATGGGGGTACTTGATTAAGTGTATATTGATATTCTGAATGTAACATAAGTATGATGACTTGTTACATTGAATGTATTATAAATCAGGCAATTAATCCATTCCATAAAAAAGAAGGTGTTAACCCACTCTTACATTTCATATTCTTTTATGTGTCGATATAATGTGGATCAGCTTATATTCAATAGTTTTGCTAGTTTCATAAATTAGCAGAGAAATCTTCTAGTAATATATAAGTTTTTTTTGCTTTTTCATACAATGTATAAAGGAAAATTATGAATGTTTGTTGAATTATGTAAAGAGAACATGTTATAGCAGGTAATATGTTCTCTTTACTTAGTGTCTATAATGGGAAGTTGGAAAAATGAAAACTTAATTGATGAGTGTTGTGAATATCAGATAATATATCTTAAAAGTTATGTTCTATAAAGAAATTTCTAAGTAAAAGAGGGAGATATTGTTATGGATTATGGTACAATTTTATTTTTTATTATCATAGGTATATATTATATAATTAAGTTTAGTAAAGATAAAAAGGGTTATAATTTACTTATAGTTTTGATGGCTATTACAGGAATATTTTACAGAAAAACTTTTGGAATATATAGCAATGTAGGTAAAACAGCACAAACAATCATTAATATAATTTATTGGACTTCTTTATTGATTTTATTGGTGGTTTATTTTATTAATGAAAAGAGTAAGAGAAAAAAGCAATCCAATAACGTTTGAGGTTAATGGACGAAGTTAATATTATTTAATTAAATGAATTACAAGAGAGATAACCTTTATCAAAGGTTATTTATTTTGATGATTATTATTTTGAGGAATGTCCTGAAGACTGCTTTCAATGGGTACAAAGTGGTGATGATTATAATGCATGGGATATAGAGATATTATCCAATGATATTGAGACATTATTGACTCAAACTAATTTTAGTTACATACTCCTTGATTATCCTTTTGCATACAAAAATAATAAGGTTACACTTTAAATGAATCGATGAATTTTATTAAACAAGTTACAGAATCAAATTTGGAATATCAATATTTTATAAATATTGTGATGAATTTTTGATAAGTATATAAACCATTTAAAGAGGTTATGCAAGAAATGTTACCAGGCATTTTTCTGAAAGTTCATCATCTACAACTGTAAGAATTACTAATACATAATAAACTAGATAGGTTATTTCTATAATTGGAAGTTAAAAAATGAAAAGTTAACGGGTATATGTCAAACTTGTTTTTCAATAGGGACTATACACATTAAATTAGGACGGGGGAAACTATTATGAAAGCAGAAATTAATCTCATTACAATTTGGACAAATGATATAGGTAAGATGAAAGATTTTTATAATCAAGTTCTCGGATTTAAGATTAAAAATGACCTTGGAGGTTATGTTGAATTTGAAAATAATGGAGTCCGCTTTGCTATTTGTATGAGAGATGTTATGTATAATTATAGCGACGAATATAAGAAAAAAATAATTGGTCAAGCTTTTGAACTGGCTTTTCCATGTGAAAATCCAAATGATGTTGATGAATCATTTACACAGTTAGTTACAATGGGAGCAACACCTATCCACGAACCACAGAGTATGCCATGGAATCAAAGAACAGCATTCTTTGCAGACCCAGATGGGAATATACATGAAATCTTTGCAGAGATTAAATAAATCAGATTATGTCTATAGGAAAATTGAATACTTAATAAAAAAGCATGATGTAAATGTTATTTATAAAGGAAGGGCAATAATATGTATACAAAAATTGAAATTTTACAAATTGCTAAGGCACAGTTAGCGCTTGATTATAATTGCCAACTGTCTGATTTTGAGAAAGAAAAAAATACAATAGTTGAAAACAATCTTATTGATGGCAGACGTATTTATGGTAATGATGGATGCTTTTTAAAACTACTCTGTTTTGGTGGCAAAGCAATTATCAGTACATCACCTATAATTATGCCTTGGTGTGAAGAAAGGTTGCTAAATACAGATGCTGCATGGATTTTTGAATATCCAAATCTTCGGGTAATAGATAAAGAATTACAAAAATTTGGACATGAAATAGCAGATATTCACCACTACTATCTACCAAAGCCTAATGTGTCATGTATAGAACCTATCACCAGTGTAAAATGGTATGAGCCTGAAGATATTTTACAGTTTGAAAATGATGATAGATTTGGAGAAGCTTTTGCTTTTGATAAAAACCATGCAGATGTGCTTGCAGTTGCAGCTTTTGATGGAGATAACATAATGGGTATGGCAGGTGCCAGTGCAGATAGCAAAACCATGTGGCAAATTGGTATTGATGTTTTGCCTGAGTACCGTGGCAGAAGTATAGGAACAAACTTGCTTACAATATTAAAGGATGAAATTTTGAAACGGGGAAAAATACCGTTTTACGGAACCGTGGAATCTCATTTTCTCTCACAAAATATAGCTGTGAGTGCTGGATTTTTTCCAGTATGGGCAGAACTTTATTCCAAAACCAATGAATGAAGAAAATTTTGTTTAAGATAAGTGATGACGTAGTAATTAACTATTAAGTAATTTGAATTTATAGGAGGAGAAAACAAAATGGAAGATTTAATTGAAAAAGACTTAGAACTGATTGAAAGAGCAGCTGAAACCATTAAAAAGAACTATGATAGGGTAAAATATAAGCATACAGTTGCAGTAGCAATTAGGTGTAGGAATGGGAATATTTATACAGGAGTAAATGTTTATTTGAATCATGGTGCTTGTGCTGAAATGATAGCTATTGGTTCCGCCATAACTAATGGTGAAGAAGTATTACCACCATGCGGAAATTGTAGATAAGTTATTTTTGACTATATGCCAGACTGTAAAGTAATTATTGACACTAACAATAAACTGAAAAAGCTGGCTGCAAGAGACTTATTGCCGTTTGCTAATTCTGTTCCAGAATAAAGTAATTTATATGTTAGCATCTATTAATATATGTAAATAAATATTTATAAGGGGTATAAGATGGATATGATTGATATTGGTGGATATAGTTTAAACGTTAATTGTTATGGAAAAGGAACACCAACTGTGATATTTGAATCAGGTCTAGGTGATGACAATGAAGTTTGGACGTTAGTGCAACCAGAAATTTCAAAAAATACAAGAACATTTTCTTATGATAGAGCAGGTCTGGGAAATAGTGATACAGGTGATTTGCCAAGAACCAACTTAGACCAAGTTCACGAGTTACATACTGTTTTAAATAAAGCAAAGGTTAAAGCCCCCTATATTTTAGTTGCACATTCAATTGGAGGCTATAATGCAAGATTATTCGCAGGTACATACCCTAAAGAAGTGTCAGGTATTATATTTGTTGATTGTTCACATGAAAATCAATTTGAAGATAGGGTAAAAGGTTCTTCTTCAAAAGAAATAGAAATCGCGAAAAGCCAATTGATTGGTGCAGAGCAAACTTTTGATGAACTACTAATTAGTGAAAACCAAGTAAAAAAAATAAGAAAAAAGGATGCATTAAGGAATATTCCAATAGTTGTCCTTACTTCTGGACATAAAGGTGACAAATCTTCTATCCTTACAGAAGAAATCTGGTTAAACTATCAAAATGATTTAGTATCATTATCAGATTATAGTAAACACCTTATTGTTGAGGATAGTAGTCATTATATACAGAAGGATAAGCCCCAGGTAGTAATTGATGCAATAAAAGGGATAGTTAATGGAATGAGTAAATAGATTCAGTAGATGAAATCAATTTTATAATAAGAGATAGATTTTAAGTTATTCACAAAATGAGCATAATTCTAAATTACAGTTAGTTCGTAAAATTCGTAAAACTTGTCATAAATAATGTGGAGGCAACCGTATGTTTATAAGGAAAATTGAAATCAAGGATTCAGAAAAATTCTTAAATATGTTAAAGCAATTGGACAATGAAACAACCAATATGATGTATGAACCAGGAGAAAGAAAAACAACTATAGAAGAAATGACCTCTAACATTAAAAATATATATAGTTCAGAATCATTAAGATTAGTAGCAGAAGATAAAGGAGATATAATTGGATTCTTATCAGCTGAAAGAGGATTTGCTAAAAGAATAAGTCATAGCGCTTATATAGTTATTGGGATATTAAGAAATTATAGAGATAAAAAAATAGGAGCAAAATTATTTGAAGAGTTGGAGAAATGGGCATTAGAAAATAAAGTTTCAAGATTAGAATTAACTGTAATGGAATACAATGAAGGTGCAATAAGATTATATGAAAAAATGGGATTCAAAAAAGAAGGTTTAAAAGAAAATTCACTTATAGTTGATGGGAAATATGTTGCTGAATATTATATGGGAAAAATTATATAACTATTATAATGGATGTATAATTTAACTTAAAATAATACATTCTTTGCTTATATAAATTTATTCAAACAATTGTATGATAAATAAATATTTTGAGTCGAGATTGTATTTTAGTAAGTATTAATGAAAGAGATTAAATTGGAGGTACTTCTATAGAAGATAACATTTGCCGAATGTAACTATAAAATTATGTAATGATATTACAAGTTTACTAACGGTGCACTTTAACTGATGGTGTAAGCACGAAATAAAGAATATATTATGAGGTGAATAAAGTGAAAAATATAGGAATGATTGTGGCTGTGGAAATAGAAGCAGTATTAAATAAATATGGGGTACCGCTTAAAAAAATAGAATTTGAAGGATATTCGGTATATCAATATAAATTAGGTGAAAATAATTTATTTGTTATACATAGTGGAGCAGGAGAAATTGCTGCTGCTATGACAACACAGTTTTTAATATCACAATTTAGAGTAAATTTTATTGTAAATTTTGGTGTTGTAGGTGGTTTGACACAAGAGATGTCATTAGCAAGAACGTGTATTGTTGAAAGTGTTGTCCACTATGATTTTGACACAGCAGAGGCTGACGGATGTGATGTTGGAAGATATCTTGAATATCCGAGTATTTATATATCTACAACAAAAGAAATCGTCGATAAAGCACTTGAAAGTGAACCATTGTTAAGAAAAGTAATTTGTGCTTCAGGAGATAAATTCATTGCAAGAAAAGAGAAAAAAGAAGAATTGCCATAATATTTTTAATGCAGATATATGTGAAATGGAGGCTGCTGGAATTGTGTTGACTTGTAATAAAAACAAAATCCCATGCTTATTGATAAAAACTGTATCTGACAGCATTACTAGTGGAGTTAGTGAATTTAAAAATCAGATTAATGAATCTGCAAGAATTTGTATAGAGATAACAAACAAAATCCTTAGGGGGTTTTAATTTGAAAATTGTTATTAGAGAATGTAAAACGCAGGACTATACGGACATAGTTTTGCTGAATAAGAATGAAAAATATTATGGGTATTGCCGTTTCATCTGATTTTAGAAAAAATGGAATTGGAAAAATGCTTTTAAATAAAGTTGAGAAATGGGCAAAGGATACAGGTGCTTATGGTGTACGACTGGTGTCAGGAGCAACAAGAATTGGAGCACACGCATTTTACACATCTTGTGGATATGACGTAAACAAAGAACAGAAAAATTTTAAAAAAATGTTTTAGAATTTTATTGTTATTAGCGTAATTTTTAACTATTTACGTTGTTTTAATTCATAAATTATTCTGTATATTATTATAAAAAGCCCCAACGAAAAAAAACTAATTAAATCTAATCCTAAAATCAGAAAATCATATTTATCAAATAAATCAGGATACCATTTAATCATTATCATCATAATACCTGATGAAATGCTTGTCAGTACCATTAATATAGCAACAATTATATTATATTTTGCTCCTAGACCGCCATTTATATTTTTATATGTTCCAAAAATAACTAATGCACATGCAATTACAAGTACTGCCACAATTATATATACAGACATGTTATCAATACCTATAGACCTTAAAATAATTTGTGTAATAATCAGTGTTATTAATGTAATTAAACTATATAAACCTTTTTTATCATTATTCATTTTTGCTCGCCCTCCCAGTAATCTATCAACTTACTTTTCAATTCTTTACATATTAACTCGCTTGCATAATAAATGCCTTTTGATTATAGGGGAATTTCCTGTCCAATCCGCTATATTACTATCTTATCTTTATAAAATCAGTAATAGCCAAAATTACTATATATAATGTGAAAAATATAAATAACCCCACAGTTGTGAATAATAATAAACTTCTATATCTTGTCCAAATATCAGGGATACTATTATTTAGCACAATAATTATAATCACAACAAAGTATATTATGTAAATAAATATAGAAATTATTTTTATATACTTATATTGTTGATCGTTCATTTTCTTTTTTTCTTTCTTAATTATTAAGTAATACAAAATCGGTGAAAATAACATAATAATTATTTGTATAAAATATGGGAAACTTCTTATGCCTCCTACACTATTTAATATTTGTTTGGCAACCATAACTGCTAATAATGATATGCCCAATCCAAACCATTTTTTGTTATCGTTCATCTTTTTAACGCCCTCCATATTTTAATAATAAATTAATGCTAAGAAGCATTAGTTATCCCCAAAATAATACTCAGTATATTCACAACTCAATAATCCATAATTGATAATAAAATTACACAAATCCCAATGGCTACTGACGCTGCCACAATTATAATCATTAACCTTTTTATAGTCAATGTTTGGTAATAATAGTATAATTAAATAAAGGATTTGTGTCAAACTTGTAAAATGTTGTGAGCTTTATTCATAAACTCCGACACAATGGTAAATAATGCGAATATGGGGGCGATTTTATATGAATGTAGAACATAACAGAATATATTTAATAATTTCTATAACTATTATAACTATTACGAGAATTTTAAATAGTACTGGTTTATTACTTTATGTAAATGTTAGTTCTTCAAATACAATGAGAGTGATAGTATGGGTTTTATTGCTCCTTAATGTTTACTTTTATATCAAATTATATTGGTCAGTCTATTATAATAATTGCTATAAAATGAATATGATGGGTAAAGCAGCTATTAGGGGTATAGCAGTTTTAGTATTCAGTTTATTTTATCCAGGTAATATTGCACTTATTTTATGTATTGCATTAATCGTTCAATCTATTAAGCATAGTAAAATAATACGTCAACACTAAAGTATATAATAATAAGATAACAGGGGGATAATTAATGTATTTAAAAATGAGTGATAATGTTAATTTATATGTAAAACAGTCAGGTAATGGTATCCCTTGTATCTTTATTCACGGTGGACCAGGAGGTTGTAGTTATGATTTTGAAATATTAGGTGGTAATTCATTGGAAGGGTTTATGAAACTATTATATTTTGACCAAAGGGGAAGTGGAAGATCAGGAGGAGAAACAGATAGTGATTATTCTATAGATAGGCTTGTAGAAGATATTGAAGAAATTAGAAAAAAGTTAGGAATATCCAGGTGGATAGTAATGGCACATTCATTTGGAGGAATTATTGCTGTAAATTATGTCTACAAATATCAAAAATTTGTTGAGAAATTCATTCTATTAAATTGTACTCTAAATATGGAAGACTCACTTAAGAGTCAAATACGTTACGGCTCTGAGCTGTTATCACAAGAAAATTTACAATTAGATGTTTGCAACTCTGTATTGGAAAAATGGAAATATATTTTTGATATGCTTATCGAGAAGGATATATTTTATAAACTCCAATATAAAGATTATAGTAACTTTCTAAAAGTAAATGATACTAATAGTGAAATAAAAAAAACTAATACATCAATGGCAAATCAAGCTTTTAATAATAAAGGGTATTTTATAAGTTATTTTGACCTTACAAAAGAAATAATAGTGCCAGTACTTGTTATAACTGGTAATGAGGATTATGCTATTGGTCCTAATCAATATAAAAATTTTATTTTTCCAAATGAAGAGCTACAAATTATACAAGGAAAACATATATTGTATCTTGAGAATAATAAAGAATTTAAGCTAGTAATTAAAAAGTTTATTGAAGATTTATAAAAGTTGTAGTTTATTAATTTGGAGGGTGAGAATTTGAGAACATATATTTAGCTTTGTTTTCGAATTTTATAGGTTACTACAAGCCCATTTTATATTCCCTAACTATTAAAGTATCATAAATTTATGATTGATGAACTATAAAAGAAGATTGTGAATAGAAATTATTTCTTAAACCCATATATACTTGCTGTAAGACCAATTACAACAATAGTAAAACCTGCAAAATTCGAAGAAAAGACCTCATTAGAAAAAAATCCTCCACCGCCAATTGCTATGACTGCCACTCCAACAATAGTAACTTCTATACCTATTAACATTATTTGACTTGAGGTCTTGTCTTTAGTATATTTATCTAAAATGACTATAGTTAAAAGTATTGGAATAATTAAAATAACAATAAAAATTAATAATGCCATAAAAATCCCCCTCTTCTTAAAAAGACATAATCTCCTACAAGTTTTTACTAAATTATAGTTAAGTTATACACTAATAATAACATAAGTTTCAAGTATAAGGGATTAAATTATCTAAAGATTGGTTCTCTACATTTATAATTAGCTATTCTGGTATCTACAAAGTTAGTTGTATTATGAATTGCTTATACCACGTTTTTTAATTTATTTACCTCTTTTAAGAGAATGTCTTGGCATTAAAAACCCACTTTTCTTATGAGTGCATTTGAACGACTCGGCTACAAAGGTTTCATCCATTTCAATTTCTAATCATAAGAATATTATAATTAAGACTCCAGAGAATATAAATCTAAATGAGCGCAATAAATCAAAGGATAGTTAAAATGGTCTGAGGTTAATAAAGGGATTAAGAGGGGGGAGAGGTCTAAAAGTTTCATATTTATGAGCACAACATTAAATTTAATTAGAACCTTGTAAAATTTAATGAAAATTTAATTGGACACTTAACGGAAATACTTCTTAATGCACTGAAACCCTCATCTTATGGAGTTTAGCAATAGTTAAGGAGGGTGTTAAATTTAATTAAATTTAACACCCTCCTAGATTAATATATTGAAACTGAGAGAAAATGAAGTTACCTCACATGCACTTTTCAAGGATTATAAGGGTGATTTCTATGGAAGTTTATTACCAGCCGATGTGTATATTTCATACCACTCCTGCCTTGTAAGTTCAACTTCTGATGCCTTACATATATCCTTTAAACGTTGCTTATTTGTTGTACCAACTATTGGCTGAATTTTAGCAGGATGCCTCAAAATCCATGCAATTGCAATTGCAGTATTGGTTACACCTTTAATGGCTGCAATTTCGTTGATTTTGTTGTTAAGCTCTGGGAATTTGTCGTTATCCAAAAATACCCCGTCAAAGAATCCATACTGAAGTGGTGACCAAGCCTGAATATGTATATCCTTCAAACGGCAATACTCCAGAATACTATTATCACGAACAACGGATGGATCATTTTTCATATTTACATTTAGTCCAGAATCAATCATACCTGTGTTTGTTATGCTAAACTGAAGTTGATTGATAATAATTTTGTTTTTTAAGTATTTGTTAAGTAGTTCAATTTGCATTGGATTTTGATTACTTACTCCAAAATATTTAACCTTGCCACTGCTGTGGAGAATTGAAAAAGCTTCTGCTACTTCTTCGGGCTCCATAAGTGTATCCGGACGATGCAAAAGTAATACATCTATGTAATCTGTCTTTAATCGCTTTAAGCTACCTTCTACAGAAGCTAAAATATACTCTTTTGAAAAGTCAAAATAACCTTTTCTTATGCTGCATTTTGTCTGTATTATAAATTTTTCACGGATGTTAGAATTCATATCAACAGCATCTGAAAAAATCTCCTCGGATTTACCTCCACCATAAATATCTGCATGATCAAAGTAATTAATACCCTCGTCTAATGCAGTATTAATAAGGGTGGATGCTTGCCTTTTAGAAAGACTACCCATTCTCATGCATCCTAAGGAAATCTCAGAAGCACTTATTGCTCCATTACCGATATTGATTTTTTTCATATTTAGCACCTTCTTCATCTATTATTTTATCTAACAATTAGTTGCTATACTCATAGATATATTTTGTGAAGATATCTATAATATATTATTTGCCTAAAAAAATATAAAATTCGTTGATATTGTGCACAATGTTAAATAATATGTGGAATGTTAGTTGCAAAAAGTGATAAGTCTCATTTGAAATTTGTTTATATTAAGATTTCCTAAAGTTTGTTTTTTTACATTTAGGGCAGGGAGGTAAAGTGTCAGTATTATCATCTAAGATTACCTTTTGACCGCAAATTTTACAAACGTATTTTCCATTTCCAGGTTTTTCTCCAGTTGAATATAAAATAAATAATTCACCTCTTTTTTATTGGTTTATTGCCAATGTAATCTTAGCATAGTAGAATTATTTTAACAATGTTAGAAGAATTAGTTAAAGCGGATTTAAACCTGTTAAATTATAAAATTATACAGTTAGAAAAAGAACAAAAGGCTGATAGTATGGGTACAGACTTACTTAATGGTGGTATAATATAACAAAATATGAAGTTGAAAGGAATTTTATAATGAAGGATTTTTTTAAGTTCAATAAAAAAATAAGGTTATCGGTCTATCCATCACCTAATATTATTTATGCGAAATATAGTATTATATTATTGTTGATTGTTGTCTTAATTAATGGTCTCAACTTAAATTTAATTGTTTTAGCATGGGGCATACGTTATTTAGTAATTGAAGAACCCCAAATTTTTATTATAAATCTTCTTTTTATTATTCTAACTTTATATATCAACTTAGATTTTTTGCATGCACTGATGGGAAAACAGTTTATAGAGATATCAGACAAATTTATCAGAGTTAAAAAACTCACTAGTGATAGAACCTTAAACTGGTCCGATGTAAAATCTGTAGAAGAAATGTATAGATTAAAATCTTTTGAGTTTCTAAGCGGTGTTAAACTTAAAAAAAGAGATAAAAATATGAGAAGTTTTTTAGGTAGAGATATAGTAATAAATTTTCACAAGTATGCTAATATTGAGATAGAAGAATTTATTGAATTTGCTTATAGGAAAAAAACAAGTAACTTTAGAATTAGGTTTTAGAAAAACAGAGAAATATAAAGAATAAATGAAATGTTTACATATGTAGATGCAAATACATTAAATATACAATTTCGGTTACGGGAGGGTGTTATAATGTTAATATTTGTGATGTTGTAGAAATGGATAAAATCTTTCTAGAATATTGTGAAGAGTTAAGGGGGATGAAAATATGAAACAAGAGAATCAATCGTTAAAACAAATCGGACTATTTCTACTGTATACTTTTTCTATTACATGGTTGTCTTGGTTAATTATTATCACAGGGAATAGATATTTTGATGCTCTTTGGTACGGTGAGCCTTTATTTTGGATACCGATGTTAATTGGTGGATTGGGACCAGCCATTGCTTCTTACATCATTTTTAGGCAATTCAATGAGAATTTTGGTAAAAAATACTTTTTAAAATTTATTTTTTATAAAAAGATAAATAGAAAAGTTTGGCTGATCTTTGGAGTATATATAATTTGGCGTTTTCTTATGGTTTGGATTGCATTTGGAATCAAGGAGCCTATATCAATTCTATATATGTTTCTTAATTTACCACTTTTTATAATTGGAGGTGGACTTGAGGAATTGGGTTGGCGTGGATGTTTGCAACCTAAATTAGAAAAGGTAGTTAATTATTTTCCCTCTGTCATAATTGTGGGAATCATATGGAGTATGTGGCATTTACCCTTATGGTTGATAAAAGGGACAACCCAAAGTGCGATACCATTTGGATTATATGCATTTTTAGGAGTAGTCTTATCTTTCACATTCACAACTATCTATAAATACACAAAGAACTTATTGTTCTGTGTTTTAAGTCATGCATGGTTTAATGGATGTATTGGGCTAGTTGTTTATATAGGTAGTGAAGGATACTTGCAACTAAATTTGAATTGGAAAGTATTTGTAGTTTTTATCCTCGAACTAATAGTGTCCGTCATTTTAGGAATAGTATATAATCATACGCAGTCTATAAAAACTAATGAAAAAATCGGTTTATCTTAAATAGACAAACCGATCTTTTATGTTTAATCATTAATATTGTCTAACATAGCCTCGTCTTAATATTAAGATCATAAACAATTAGATGGGCCTCTGAGATGTTACAGGGCAGCGAAGAGAACCTAGTGTTACATATCTTCCTCTAAAATAGCCATATTTATATTATCGCGCCACTTTTCATCTCTTCTTAAAATTTTGCGAGAATATCCTTCTCTAGTAAATCCAGCTTTTTCTAGAACTCTTATTGAACCTACGTTTTCAGGTTCTACACCTGCTGAAATTCTATGAAAATTAAGGGTTTTAAATGCTATCTCTAAAGAAAGTAAAACTGATTTTGTGGCATACCCTTTGCCAGTATACTTTTCTGATAGATTGTAACCTATCATAGCGGACTTAAGTGGACCTCTCTCTACAAAAGCAAAATTTATAGTCCCTATAGGTGTATTAGTTGTTTCTAAAAAAATTACGAACAAATAATATTCATCATTTTCAATTTGCTTTTGAACTTTCATTATTCTTTCCAACTGTCCTTCTAGGGAATAAAAAGAAATATCAGGTTTAATTGGTGCCCATTTATTAAAATACTCCTTATTATCAATATACATCTGTAGTAATGCGGGAGCATCTTCTTTACTACATTCTCTAACAACTAGTTTTTCCAATCTATATCACTCCTCTTAAGTAAGAATTATTTTTATGTTTTTTTTATTTATATCAAGATAAGATCTTTAAGATTACCAGAGTAATATTCTACATTTTCGTTAAAACCTGTTCTTGACCTTGAAATTACATAGCATTTTCTTCCCTAATAACTTGATGTTATTGTAGACTATCCAATCCAAGTAATATCTAATGGGTTACGATCTAATAGTCGATTATAACTATATTGTGGATAACCTACCATAACCGCTCCGGTTAACACCTTATCATCTGGAATATTGAACAACTTCAGTAATGGATAGTGATTTGCGAATGCACACATTTCAAAGATGCCTGCCCAACAAGAACCTAATCCGAGAGAAGTTGCAAATAGTTCTAGGTACGCAAAGGAAAAAATCGTATTTTCTCTTCCATTTTTAAAATCCTTTGGAGCAGTTGCCAAAATCAGATGCGGTGCAGCACGCAGGATGTTATCTATTCCAGTTTCTCTGTATGCACGGACATAGTAAGGAAAACTCAAGTATAAAGGATTGCTGATCTGTGTTTCCATCCACTTTATCGTTATCTCAGTAGCTTTTTTTAGTGTTTCCTTTTCTTCTACAATAATATACGATAACCCTTGCAGGTTACTTGCAGTTGGGGCAAATCGTGCAATATTAACTAAGTCTAACAACTTGTCTCTAGGCACAGTTATATTTTTGTAACAGCGAATTGATCGGCGCGACCTAAGAAACTGCTCAGCAGTGTCTGCATTTATAACCGGAAATTCTTTTAGATCGGTTTGATTTTCAAATGGAACCTTAATATTGTCAATTGCTCTATGAGGGCATATAGCAACACAATGTCCACAGGCCATACATGCTTGTGGCTCAATTACAATAGGTCCATTTTCACCCATGCACAGAACCCTTCGTGGGCAGACTCTCGTACAAACTCCACATTTAATACACCTTGATTGGTTAACTTTAATTAATTCCATAAGGCGTTCACTCCTATTATATTTTATATTTGCATTTAATTAGGATTGTTTTCTTAGTTATCAAATCTATATCAGTACTAATCTTCTATCTTGAAAGAAAGACCATGTTCAATAAGTTTCCTTTTTAGTATTGTCAATGCCTTAGGTCCAAATCCATGGAAAGCAATTAATTCCTCTTCTTTATACAGGGTTAACTGTTCCAATGTTTCAATCCCTGCTCTTTGTAGCACTCTGTGAGCGGGTTGACTAATTTTATCTGAATTTATTAAAATACTATTTAGTAGATGTTCATTTTTCATGATTTTTCTCCTTTATATTTAACTGATTTATATATTATAATAGCATAAATAACTCTATAAATGATCCTAGTGCACCAAAAACTACCACTGATGTCGACATTAAACCTATAAAAGCAGATCCAAAAATATACTCTATTAACGAAGAGGCTAAAATAGGAAGAGCTACAATTACAGTTACTGCGATAATAGAGCAGTATTTCAAAAAATATAATAAATTAAATTCAGAGTATCCTATATCAGCCTTTGATAATGTGAATTATTGTTTAGCGGTGAAAAACTAAAACCAAAATGAGAATAACCTAATAATAGGTTAACTTTACATAATGTCTATAATGGGCAGTTGGAAAAATGAAAACTTAATTGATGAGTTCTGTGAAAATTAATAACTTGGATATGTCGAACTTGTATTCAAATTGCGAACTAATATTCTATAAAAAAGGGGGTATTATAATTAACAATTTTATTAAAATATAAAGAATATCATTATCTTTAGTCTGTAAAAGACGTGATGTACCATGGTATGCTAAGTTTGTAGTAGTATTAGTAGTCGGATAAGCTTTAAGCCCTATTGATTTAATCCCTGATTTTATACCAGTATTAGGCTGTCTTGATGATTTGATTTTAGTGCCCCTTGGTGTAGCATTTGCAATTAGATTAATACCAAAAGATATTATGAATGAATGTAGAGAGCAGTCAGAAGATATTTTTAAAGAATGTAGACCTAAAAATTGGGTTGCAGGAGGCAGCATAATTTTTATATGGATTGGAATATTTACTTATTTTTTAACAAGATTTCTATAATATATTGTTATGTATTTTTCTTCGTAACATTCATAAAGTTCGTCAAATAGATCTAAGGAGCATTCACTATAACACTTTATATTGAGTGTTTTTAAAATCCTTTTTATATCCAGTGTGTGCTAATGTTTTTATCTAAAGGAGTGAGAATATGAAATTACTCTTTAGTAAAAGCTGCTTCATTTTCCGGTGAAAACCACTAACATCATGAGGAATCTAAAATTTTTACTCAGACTGGTAGCCAAGGCATTTGGAAAGTCGCAAGAGAAAGCAAGTGGTCGTTTGATGAGTCCAACGCAAGAAAGCTCTATACAAAGACTAAAGAACTATTGAATTAATTGGGAGGTGAAATTATGAACGAGATTGAAGAAGTAGTTGACGCACTCTGTGTGAAAATGTGTTGTGGAAAAGTTATGGAGAAGTTCATGTTAATATTGTCTGAGTATAAAACCAAGTTAATTCGCTTTATTCATTAACTACTAATGATACAAGAATCGGCTACAATATGGAAATTAAATCCAGTATATGGCCGGTTTTTACACGTATGTCGGCTGTGCGCCATATTATGGGAAATAAAACAGGCGGAAACTTAATATGTAGACGACCTAAAACAATTATTGAAGCAAGATTTAGTTTAACAAAAGACAAAATGATGTTCTGGATATGGTTTTTGCGTCTATTGAAAATAATGATAATCTGCAGTATGAGATTGATATATCTAAATATGCAAAATTATATAACATTCAAGATAAAAGTCATATTTATGGTGATGTGAAAAAACAGTAAAAACATTTGAAGGTAAACGATTTTCGGAATATAGATCCTTTTGATTATATTTATATTACTTATATTATATATAGGTGTAACTACTATTCTTTATTTCAGAACCTTTGAGATATACGGTAAGGTTGTAATATTTTTTTAATCTATTGACAATTATTATAGATGTAACTATAATAGTTACATGGAAGAGTTGTAACCAATACAGTTACACAGATTAAGTAACTATGAAAATAGTTTTGAATTAAACGGTCAAGGAAATTAATATAATCATGTAAAAAATATTATATAAAGGTGATAAGCCGTAAAATCGGTGGTAAATTAAGGAGGTTGTATAAATGATAAAAGGGATTACCATAGACAATATTGCTATCGACTGCAAAGACGCAGTTAAACTCCGTAATTTTTATGCTGAACTTCTCGGTTTGGAATCTTGTATAATGTATGATCTACCAGCTTTACGTAGTCAATTAGGTCTTGTGTTATTTTTTAAGGAAGATGCAGACTTTGAATATGTTAAACCTGTTTGGCCTGAGGAGATAGGCAAACAGCAAAAACAAATGCATTTTGGTTTCCAAGTAGATGACTTGCTTACTGCTGTATTACAAGCAGAAGCATTAGGAGCTTGCAAAGCAGAAAGCCAGTTTGGTGGGAATTACCTTGTTACTATGTTTGACCCCGAGGGTCACCCGTTTTGCCTATCCGCAAAATAATTATAATCAAATGTTGTTTTTCTTCACAATGTTCATATAATATCATCAATAAAATCTTTTTATCGGTATAAAAAGGTTATTATAACTAAAAATGTAGGACAAGATCAGTGAATTTACGCCTTGATCACAAAACATTTAAATTGAAGAATATCAAAAGTATTTTAAAACATTAGAGACTGTAAACAAAAAAAGCATCTGTAGCCCTAGATATTTTTTTGTTTACAGTCTCTATTTAATTTTAATATATCTTCAACTATATCTGCTATTGTAACATTCTTGAGTTCCATCTCCATAGCTGTCTCTGTACGATGTAAAACTCCCTCAAGAACAAAATGAATTTTTGATCCTACAGTACAGTTGGGATCGGAATCTTCATGTATCTTAAATAGTTGCCCTTCTTTAACAACCTCAACTGCTTTATATACATCTAATAAAGTTATATTTTCTACTGGCTTCGTAAGATTAGCTCCACCACAACCTGCATTAACACTAACTAATCCAGCTTTTTTTAACATTCCTGTAACTCTCCGAATAACTACAGGATTTGTGTTTACACTGATAGCGATAACTTCTGAAGTGAAAACTATATCTTTGCCAATATCCAACATGGATAACATGTGGACTGCAACAGAAAACCTACTACTTATTTTCATATTTTTAGCCTCCTATTGTAATCATTGTAGTTACATCCAGCACAATTGTCAATAGCTTTTATTTTGGGGTTAGTTTTAAATGCACCGTAATTTTTACTTTTTTCTACAGAATATAAAGGAAAATTATGAATGTTTGTTGAATTATGCAAAGATAGCCTGTTATAACTGCTAATATATTAACTTTACATAATGTCTATAATGGGAAGTCCCAAAAATGAAAGTTATAGGGAAATGGGTATATGACGTCCAAGCAAAAGATTGCGTTACATTGAAATTTTATTATGTTGCAGGGTAGATTTATAAAATAACTCTATTAAAGGGGGTAGTGCTTATGGAAAATTTAATAAATCGGTTTTCTAAATTTAGTATTATGGTATGCCTTTTAGGAATTATATTGACTGCATTATTTAACAAGTATCATATTTTGCCACTAAACGTAGTAACATATTTTCTGTGTCTTATTGGGTTTTTCTTTTGCGGTGGAATGGGGCTAGAAGAGCAGAGGGAAATAAAAAAAATAAACATTAGTAATTTAATTCAAATATAAAATTAGTTGCTAGAGAGCTTCAGAATATTTTTTGATAGTAAATCAATCGCAGTTTTATGATAGTTAAACAATTGTATTCTATTGTAAAGTAAAAACTATTTGTAGAGCATACAGATAAATAATTTAATGGAGGGATTTTATATGTTTGGGAAAGAAAAAAAAGAAAAGAGATTTGTTATTAAAGAAGAACAGTCATTAGGATTTGGTGCAGTATATATTGTTGTTGATACTCAGACAGGAGTTAATTACTTAACGACTGTTGGAACTGGTATGAATGGAATGACACCATTATTAGATTCAGATGGTAAGGTAGTAGTTGATAAATAGGTTCCAATTTATGGGATAAAATTAACATAGTTTTAGACTCGTTATTTCGCATCTTTCTATCCATTAAAACCGATCATGAGCTTATTGGAGTAATTACTACACCTGTCTCTACTGTCTAATCTACTATTGAATGATACAATGTACACCCCATATTAAATGTCAAACGATATAATGTGGAGGGTGCATTTTGCACCCCACGACAAAACTGTCTTTTACATCCGTTTTTTATACGTCCTCATCGCAAAGAAATAAGCCACGATCATAATCCCGACGCACCACGCGAGCGCAGTCCAAATATCATTTCCGACAGGTTGCCTCGACAGGAGCGCGCGGATGGCATCCACTATCGAGGTCACCGGCTGATTTTCGGCAAAGGTTCGAACAACTGACGGCATCGACTCGGTTGGCACGAACGCCGAACTGATAAACGGAAGGAAGATAAGCGGGTAGGAAAAGGCGCTTGCGCCGTCCACTGTTTTTGCGGACAGTCCGGCAATCATCGCAACCCAAGTAAGGGCGAGTGTGAACAGTGTGAGTATCCCGGCTACGGCAAGCCATGATTGTACTCCCGCCGACGAGCGAAAGCCTATAACGAGCGCTACGAGAATGATGACCACAATTGAAATAGCGTTGGATATAAGCGAGGTTATCACATGTCCCCACAGCATGGTGGAACGTGCAATCGGCATGGAGTGGAACCGCTCGAATATTCCACCCTGCACGTCCATAAACAGGCGGAGAGCCGTATAGGCGATGCCGCTTGCTATTGCAATCAGTAGGATGCCGGGCAACAGGTAATTCACATAGTTATCCGTACCGGTTTGAATTGCGCCGCCAAGCACATAGACGAACAGCAGCAGCATCGCTATCGGAGTGATGGTGACTGTGATGATGGTATCCATGCTGCGGAAAATATGGCGCATAGAACGTCCAAGCATAACGCCAAGATCGCTGAAAAAGTGTTTCTTTATTGCTTCCATTTATTTTTCCTCCTTTTTGCCGACGATTGCGAGGAATATTTCCTCTAATGTCAATTGTTTTTCAACATACTCCACCTTTGCGGGTGGAAACAGTTTTTTTAGCTCCGCAAGTGTGCCGTTAGCGATAATCTTACCCTCATGCAGAATGGCAATTCGATCGGCAAGCTGTTCAGCCTCTTCCAAATACTGTGTGGTCAGGAATACCGTCGTGCCACCGTCGGCAAGTTCCTTGACAATCTTCCAAACCTCAATGCGCGCCTCGGGGTCTAGCCCAGTGGTGGGCTCGTCGAGAAAAATGATCTGTGGTTTTCCTACAAGGCTCATGGCGAGATCTAGTTTGCGGTGCATACCACCAGAATAAGTAGACACCTTGCGGTCTGCGGCGTCGGTTAAGCCAAAGCGTTTAAGCAATTCGTCCGCAACCTGGCGTGGATTTTTAAGATGTCGTAACTTGGAAATCATGATAAGATTCTCTTGCCCAGTCAAAATCTCGTCGACAGCGGCAAATTGACCGGTCAGACTGATAGACTGCCGCACGTTGTCGGGTTTTGACGCAACATCGAATCCGCCTACGACAGCGATTCCTCCGTCATGCTTGAGCAGCGTGGTGAGGATCTTGACAATCGTTGTCTTGCCACTACCATTAGAGCCAAGTAAGGCAAAAATACTGCCCTTTTCCACCTCGAAATCTACGTCCTTTAGAACTTGAAGCTTCTTGTAGGACTTTTGCAGTCCCTTTACTTGAATAGAATTGTTTGACATATTCTTTCCCTCCTTACATAATAGTAACATTTGACAAATCGATTTCCAGGCTGAAAAGTTGGAGCCGCGTAGTGCACTCCCTTCAAATCTCCCTTTTATTTTGTTTTATCCGTAACCTTTTTCATGGCCTTGTTAACTTCTTGGTCAACAGATTCTTGATAGATGTCAGCGTAAGTTTTTGAATCTTTGATTAGATCGTCGCAGAAAGCCGCTACATCACTGCCCGTCACTTCGAGCACGCCTTTCCCAAAAGCCGCACCCTCTTCAAAAAGATCGATAATCCCCGAGAGTAAACCTATCCCGTCGGTCAGCTCAACAGGGCCGACCTTAAAGAGATATCTTTGAATCTCTTTATAAACGATCTGATAATCTTTCGGGAGCGCTTTGACACGCGCCATGTGCGCTCGCCACTCTTTTTTACCTTCGATGATATCCTGTATTCTCATTTTATCCTCCTATTTACCTAATTTTTTAGCAATATTATTGTTGAGTTGCTCGCGCCATTTGTCGCGAAAAGACTTTGCCCCTTCTTCGCCGACCAGCGCTGAACAGAAGCCTTTGATATCGTCACCCAAAACCTCTTGGGCACTCAGACCATCCGCCGCCGTTTCTTCGAGCAGGCCAAGCACACCGTCAAGAATTGGAATGAGGTTGCGACCGGTGAAATCTGAGTGCGGCCAAAGATTGGCATTGATTTTCCCCCATGTCGCTTGATAATCAGCCGGCAGTTTTTTGACTCGGGATTCAAAAGTTTTCATTTCTTTAGTCATGTCGCTGCCTGTAATTTTGTCCCAAAAATTCATTATTTTTTCTCCTTTAATTCGTTAATTTTTGATGATACAAACTCCCATTTTTCCCAGAACTGACCTAGTTCCTTGTCCCCCGCATCGTTGAGCACGAAAAACTTGCGCGGCGGCCCCATATCGGACGGCTTTTTCGTAATTTCCACCAACTTGTTTTTCTCAAGTCGCACTAAGATGGTATATACTGTCCCATCCACAACGTCCGAAAAACCGAGGGCGTTCAGCCGCCGCGTGATCTCGTAACCGTAGATTTCCTTGTGGCTGATGATTTCAAGGACACAACCTTCCAGCACACCTTTTAGCATTTCCGTAATGTTTTTCAGCGTAACCACTCCTTGCTATTCTGTTTGACTAGTAGTAAGTATTACTTACTACTAGTATATAGTAACACAGAGTAGCGTGGCTGTCTAGGGGTTTATTTTTGAGAAACAAAATATCTCACTATGCAATATGTGTAATCATCTCATCTTGATTACTAGAACAGTGATCGGTATTTGCTGTTTATTCGCAATGGAACTACCTGGATTTTGGGGTTCTGGTAAAAGAGTTTCTGCAGACGGTACAAAATGGGATTTGTATGAACAAAATCTATTGTCTGAGTATCACATAAGATATGGGGAATACGGTGGAATTGGGTATTATCATGTTTCAGACACATATATAGATTTATTTAGTCATTTTATCCCCTGTGGTGTTTGGGAATGCTCACAAAGTATTATAAAATATATGCAGATAAGTTAAAATACCTTCTTTTTTATTATGGATTAAATATTAGGCTAGCACTAATATTTTCAATTTAGCCACTCTAAATAATAGTTAACCGTTGTATAAAATGGTATAATTTATTCAGAGTTGTTTCTAAGTAGTAACTTAATGCGAATCAAAGACTATTTACATAGTATTACTGGTATGCAAATAGAAATTTAGGAGGTGTAATTATTATAAATAAGAAAGAAACTAGTGATATGAGTAATGTAGGAATAATAAAAAAAATTGATGATATTCCTGAATTAAAAGATGAACTTATTGTAGTGTTTGAAAGTAAAAGCAAAAAAGACATCTCACGTTATGGTCTGTTGTTAGTACAACATGTGTTAAGTCTTACAAATGTGCAACCGTGTGATGCAATTAATGAATGTATAGACATTAGCAGAAAATGGCAAGAAGGAAAAGCTACTTACCAAGAGACTAGACAAGCAGCAGCGATGATGCCTGACTTGGCACGTGCAGAAAAAGACCCAGTAAAAGATAAAGTCTTGAGAGTTGTGGGACAAGTTACTCTTATTCCTCACGTTAAGAGACATGCATTGATAGCATCAGAGTATGCAATAACTTTAATAAATTTAATGTATCCTAAAAATTTAGAGGAAGTAAGAAAAGAAAGAAAAATCCAAATTGAATTAATGAAGAGGGTTTAAAATGAGTACAATAAGAATTTAAGTTAATTCACATTCTTCAAAAAGTTCGTCATAAACAACTGTAATAATTACTAAACAAATTACATAACTTACCTAATATTATTTATCAATTCACTCATATTGCTAGTTATATATTTATATAATTTACAGTAATAGTATTTATATGAGAAAGGTTACATTACCTTTATATATATATAAATTAAGTAGGTGTGCAGTTAGGTAAAGAAGAAGGGTAAGGAGGATAGTGTTATGTTAGAAGGGAAATGTCCAATAACAGGAAGAACAAGCAAAGCAGTAGAAGGTGGGGGAACAACTAATGAGTATTGGTGGCCAAAGCAGCTTAAGCTTAATGTTCTTCGTCAAAACTCAGAACTAAGCAATCCAATGTCTAAAGGTTTTAATTATGCGCAGGAATTTGAAAAATTAGATTATTATGAACTAAAGAATGATTTATATAAGTTGATGACAGATTCTAAGCAGTGGTGGCCTGCTGATTATGGTCACTATGGACCATTCTTTATTCGTATGGCTTGGCATAGTGCCGGAACTTATAGAGTTGGTGATGGTAGAGGAGGTGGAGGGCAAGGCTTGCAACGTTTTCCACCACTTAATAGCTGGCCAGATAATATAAATTTAGATAAAGCACGTCGTTTACTTTGGCCAATTAAAAAGAAATATGGAAATAAAATATCTTGGGCTGACCTTATGATACTTACAGGTAACTGCGCATTCGAATCTATGGGACTCAAGACAATTGGGTTTGGTGGGGGCAGAGTGGAGGTTTGGGAACCACAGGATATTTACTGGGGTAGTGAAAAAAAATGGCTTGCAGCTGAACGTAATAAAGATGATAAAGAACTTGAAAATCCTCTTGCTGCTGTGCAAATGGGCTTAATTTATGTAAACCCTGAGGGACCCAATGGAAACCCTGACCCTAAGGCATCAGCCAATGATGTACGGGAAACATTCTCTCGTATGGCAATGAATGATGAGGAAACTGTTGCTCTTATAGCAGGTGGCCATACTTTTGGTAAATGTCATGGTGCTGCATCACCTTCATATGTTGGGCCAGAGCCAGAAGCTGCACCTATTGAGCAGCAAGGGTTGGGGTGGCAAAATAGCTATAAAACTGGTAAAGGCCCAGATACCATAAGTAGTGGGCTTGAAGGTGCATGGAAAGCAGAGCCTACAAAGTGGACAATGGGTTACTTAAAAACATTATTTAAATATGAGTGGGAATTAGTTAAAAGTCCTGCAGGAGCATACCAATGGTTAGCTAAAGATGTAGATGAAAAGGATATGGTAGTTGATCCCTATGATCCATTAAAAAAGCATAGACCGATGATGACCACAGCAGATTTAGCACTTATTTATGACCCTATTTACAAACCAATAGCAAAGGATTATCTAGAAAATCCAAAAAAATTTGCCCAGGATTTTGCCAGGGCTTGGTTTAAATTAACCCATAGAGATATGGGACCAATATCAAGGTATCTCGGACCAGAAGTTCCAACAGAAAGCTTTATTTGGCAAGACCCAGTGCCAAAAGTTAACTATAAATTGATTAATAAAAAGAATATTTTAGAGATTAAGATAAAGATGGTAGAGTCAGGCTTGTCAATATCAGAACTTGTTACAATAGCTTGGGAATCTGCATCAACCTTTCGGGGTTCAGATAAGCGTGGAGGGGCAAATGGGGCAAGAATACGCCTAGAACCACAAAGACAATGGCAAATTAATGAACCGGAAAGGCTTAGCAAGGTCTTAAATACCTTAGAAAGAATTCAAATGAGTTTTAATAGGTCACATTCAAAGGGGAAGAAGGTTTCTTTAGCTGATATTATTGTATTAGGTGGATGTGTTGGTATTGAACAAGCTGCAAAAAATGCAGGGTACAACATTACTGTTCCTTTTACTCTTGGACGAACTGATGCAACCCAAGAGGAAACAGATGTAAAGTCATTTAGTGTTCTTGAACCTAAGGCAGATGGATTTAGAAACTATATAAAAGATGAATATGCAGTAACATCAGAGGAAATGTTAATTGATAGAGCACAATTATTAACACTAACTATTCCAGAGATGACAGTATTAATGGGTGGTATGCGTGTGTTAAACACTAATTATAATGGATCAAAGGAGGGAGTGTTTACACATAGGGAGGAATGTCTTACAAATGATTTCTTTGTGAACCTTCTTGATATTAATACCCTGTGGAAGGTTTTACCTGAATACAAGGAAAAATTCATGGGTTTTGATAGGGAAACAGGGAGCAGGAAGTGGATAGCAACAAGTGTTGATCTTATATTTGGATCAAATTCACAACTTCGCGCAGTTGCTGAGGTGTATGCATCTAATGGCAATGAGAAAAAGTTCATACAAGATTTTGTAGCTGCATGGAATAAGGTTATGAATGCGGACCGTTTTGATGTTGAAAAATATAATGAAATAAAATAATCAGGTCAGTAGATAGTAGTATTAAAACCTCATTACACATTAAGTATCACCTACCTACGTAAAAGAGGTAAGTGATACTCTCAATAAAGCCTCCAAACTTTCTTACTCCTACAAGAGCGGTAGTTGGTGGAGTTATTTTGGGACCATTATTACATATTACCTTAGCAATATGTAAAGTCAGTTTATATAAGTTTATAAAGAAAGAAGCACCTAATGTTAACCAAACCTAAAGAAGAAAAGGCTAAAAGCTCTAACAAAGATTATATAGGGTATAAAATCCCAACAAAGAAAAAACAGACTTTAGGGTCTGTTTTTTTTATGAAAAACAATACTTTGCAGATTATTTTTCTAGTACATATTTCAAATTATATTTTTTTATTTTGCGGTAGACATTTGATATATCAAGCTTTAATATTTGAGCAACCATTAATGGAGATTTATGCTGTTTTAGAAGTTTAAGCAATAACTGTTTTTCACATTCATCTATGTAAGAGCTTAGAGAAAAAGTTTCAGCATAATGTGAAGGAATATCTATAACTGATATCGGATTTGTTGTCGAAATTGTATTTATGGTTTCACTTTCATTTTGTGGCAAAAGTCTCTGCCGAACAGTTGAAATTATCAATTCTGTATCAGGGGATGTAATAATTAGTCTTTCGATAAAATTTCTTAATTCACGTACATTTCCAGGCCATTTATTGGAAAGTATGGAACTTAATACATTTTCATCCAATGCTTTTACACAGTTATATTTTTTGCAAAAATATTGCATATAAAACAAAGATAATGGAATTATATCTTCTTTGCGCTCACAAAGTGGCGGAATATAGACGGATACTACATTAATACGGTAAAACAAATCCGAACGAAAAAGTTTTTCTTTAACAAGAATTTGTAAACTCTCATTTGTAGCACATATTAGACGAAAGTCAATTTCTTTTGGTACAACAGATCCTAGACGCGTAACTTGTTTGGTTTCAAGTACACGCAGAAGTTTCGCTTGAATCTCAAGCGGCAGGGAGTTAATTTCGTCTAAAAATAAGGTGCCACCGTTGGCCGCTTCAATTAAACCCTCTTTACCAGAAGAAGAGGCTCCACTAAATGCGCCTTTTTCGTAACCATATAATTCAGATTCCATGAGATTTTCTGGAATTGAAGCACAATTCAATACTACAAAGGATCCATTTTTACCATGGCTATTTTGATGGATATATTTTGTCAAAACCTCTTTACCCACACCTGATGGTCCAGAAATTAATATTGAAGCATCCGTCTTTGATACTTGAGACAACATTTCCAGCAACTGCTTCATTTGGGGACTTTCAGCAATAAAATCAAATTGCTGAGTTTCGGTATTAAGCATATAATCTGTAATGATATGTCGGTTTAATACACCGGTCTGAATACGTTTACTTACTTTCCCAATTGATTCCTGAGTAAAAAAGATATATTTGATTGAACCATCGCTATTAAAGGTTGGGTTAGCAGTTGTAAGAAGATGATATGTTTTATTTAATTTAACATCATTAGCTATGACAATAGTTGTTACAGGCGCTTTTTTCTCCATAACCATATCCCAAACACTATAACTTAGGTATCCTTCCTCCTTTAATTTTGGAATTGAATTTCCAACATAAAAATCACGTGGCTTATTAATAACATTACAATATTCATCGTTAAAGTATATATAATTGCCTTGTGCATCCAACACTAAAATACCAATATCAATATTATCTAATACTGAAGTAAAAAACTCATAATTATATTCCATAATAAATCTCCTATTATTAAGTGATTTTTAGTTTAATTAACTAATTTTATCATTATATTTGCGATATCGCAAGAATAAAGGGCGAAAATGCGAATATATGCAATGTTGCAATTGATTTTTAAAAAATTTGATACAAATTAAAAGTCTTACTTAAAAATTAAATAACGTGTGATTTTGTTGAGGTGTAAGCACTTTAAGTAAACAGAAATTAAAAATAATTATGCCTGAATAAATAAAAAAAAAATGGCACACCAATTGCTTTAAGGAAGTTGTACAAGAAAATAATTTAATTAGTATATGGAGGTTAATATTATGAGAATTGCTATTGTAGGCTGTGGTGCTATGGGCACTGTTCTAGGTGCATTTTTTACCAAAGATGGATGCCCTGTAGATCTTATCGATAACTATCAAGAGCATGTAAACGTATTGAATGAAAAGGGTGCACATATAATCGGAAAGGTTGACTTTACGGTTCCTGTTAAAGCATATACACCTAATCAGATGGAAGGTATCTACGATGTTGTCTTCTTGTTTACTAAACAAACAGCTAATGAAACTATCCTTCCTCAGTTGCTCCCACATCTAGATGAAAACAGTACTGTTTGTACACTTCAGAACGGGGTACCAGAACCTTTTGTTGCAAATTATGTTGGTGAAAATCGTACGGTTGGTGGTGCAGTTCTATGGAGCGCAACTTTTTCTGCTCCCGGTGTTTCAGAATTGACTCAGGATGTGAGCAATCTTGATCATTTTTTTGATATTGGAGAAATCAACGGAAATGTTACAGATCGTATTGAGAGAATTGCAGATATTCTGAACCATATGGGTACAGCATCAGTGTCAACTAACCTTATGGCTTCTAGATGGAGCAAGTTGGTTAACAATGCATGCATGAGTGGTATGTCTGCAGCTTGCGGATGTACATTTGGTGAAGTGTTGCAAAGTGAAAAGGCAAGAGCTTGCCTTAGTTATTTAGGACGCGAGGTTAAACTTTGCTGTGAAGCGGAAGGTTATGAAATGCCACCAATAGCCCCTTTAAGTGCCTCTCCAGTTTCCTTATCGATTAAAGATCAAGAGCAATTTAATGAAAATCAGCTGCTGTTTATTGACCTTTATTCTGTTTCTTTGAGCGCTAAGGCAAGTATGCTTCAAGATTTGGAAAAAGGTAACATTTCAGAAGTTCAAATGATCAACGGTTATGTTTCTGAAATTGGCAGAAAGCATGGTATTCCAACTCCTTTTAACGATGCGCTTATCAAAATCGTTAAAAAAATTGAGAAAAAGGAATTACCTTTGTCCATTAGCAATTTAAAATTATTTAATGATGATTGGTTTACTTACGATATGTATAAAGCAAAATAAGGCAAATTATATTAATAAATATAAATAGATTTTTAGGAGGAGTTATTTTGAACGAAAAAGTAATAATATCATGTGCTTTATCCGGAGCTTGGTCACCAAAAGAAAAGAACAAAGCTGTTCCATATACACCCCAGGAAATAGCTGATGCAGCTTACGCCAGCTGGCAAGCGGGAGCTGCTGTTGTACATCTTCACATGAGAGATAGCAATGGTGAAGGCACAATGGACAAAGAAAGATTTAAAGAAAGTATTAGATTAATAAGAGCACATAAGGATTGTGATGTAATAATTAATTGTACATCTTCAGGTTGTATTAATCTAACCGAAGAAAACAGGTTGCCTCACTTTAGAGAAATTTCTGATATTGAAGTAGGCTCACTTGATATAGGATCTTTTAACTGGGCAGATGGTTTTATTTTTGATAATAATCCATTATTTCTAAAAAAAATATGCAATGTTTACAATGAGAATGATGTTAAACCAGAAGTTGAAATATTTGATATGGGTATGTTAGGAAATGCTAAACATTATATTAAAAATGGATATATAAAAAATCCTATGTGGTGTCAGCTTGTACTTGGAGTATTAGGTGGAATGGAGGCTACTGTCGATAATTTATTATATCTTGTACGCCACCTTCCTGAAGGAACTTTATGGTCAGCTTTGGGTATAGGAACAGCACATCTTCCAATCATGTATGCAACTTTAGCATTAGGGGGGCATATCCGTGTTGGACTTGAGGATAATCTTTATATGTCTCGTGGAAAAAAAGCAACAAATCCATTAATGGTTGAGAGAGCTGTAAGAGTAGTCAGAGAATTTGGCAAGGAGCCAGCTACTCCAGCAGAAGCACGTGAGATTCTTAACATTAAACCATTTGTTCGCTAAAGAGCTAATTTTATTTGTTAAATATTTTTAAGTAATGTATATGCTATGTGGTATATCCAACAATAATATTAAAAATTTAAGGAGGCATTTATGAATAATAAAAGAGATTCAGTAGTAGTGGCTTATGGGCGCTCACCGCTAGCTAAAGCATATAAAGGTTCTTTTGCAAAGACTCATCCCATAGAATATGGTGCACAGACACTGAAAGGAGTAATTGCAAAGCTGCCTGGTTTCGATTTGTCTATTATAGATGATGTAATCGTAGGATGTGCATTCCCAGAAAGATATACCGGTTATAATGTCGGTCGTATGATTGCTCAGCGTGCAGGTTTGCCTGATTCTATTCCTGGTCAGACAATCAATAGATTTTGTTCTTCTGGTCTTCAGACTATTGCGACAGCATCAAATGCCATTATGGCAAATCAAATGGATATAGTAATAGCAGGTGGTGTTGAACTGATGACTGACATAAACATGTTACTACCTGAGGAATATCAAGATGAACTGCTTGCAAAACAAATTCCGGGATCTTATATGTCTATGGGCCTAACTGCTGAAAATGTTGCGGAGCGCTACAGTATTACGCGGCGAGAAATGGATTCTATGGCTGTAGAAAGTCATAAGAAGGCAGCAGCTGCTCAGACTGCCGGAAAGTTCATTGATGAGATTATTCCTATAACAGTTGCTACTGAAAATGGAACGGTTGTCGCATATGAGGATGAAGGTATCCGCCCAAATGCTAATTTAAATGACCTGGCTAAACTAAAAACACCATTTAAGGAAGATGGGGTAGTGACGGCTGCTACATCCTCCCAAATGACTGATGGTACAAGCTTTGTTGTACTGATGGCACGTGAAAAAGCAGAAGCACTTGGTTATACTCCTATTGCAAAATTTGTATCTTTTGCTGTGTGTGGTGTTGCCTCTGATGTGATGGGATTAGGTCCTATTGTGGCTGTGCCAAAAGTATTGAAGCGTGCGGGTCTGACTATCGATGATATGGATGTAATTGAAATCAATGAAGCATTTGCATCACAAGCTTTGGCTTGTATCCGTGAATTAAAGCTACCTTTACATAAAGTTAATCCAAATGGTGGGGCTATGGCTTTAGGACATCCGCTTGGTGCTACCGGAGCAATTCTTACTTGCAAAGCACTATCCGAATTAAAACGTACTAACGGAAAATATGCGTTAATCACCATGTGCATTGGCGGCGGCATGGGTGCAGCAGGCATTTTTGAAATGGAATAAAAGGCTAAGTAATAAGACTTAGAGATTAACAAACAATCCTTATATATTATAAATTAATGCTATGAGGGTTGTTGTTACAAAATTAAGGAGGCATATAATATGATATTTAAGAACAGAGTTGCAGTTGTAACAGGCTCAGCTCAAGGTATTGGACTTGCAATAGTTAAAAAGCTTGCAAAGGAAGGAGTAAAAGTTGTAGTAACTGATGTTAATATAGACAAAATAAATGCAGTTGTAGCAGAGATAAAAACCAATGGTGGCGAAGCTTTTGGACTTATTTGTGATGTGGCAAATAGAGAAGAAGTTAAAACTCTTGGAGAAAAAGTTATAGAAAAATACGGCAAAATTGACATACTAATCAACAATGCAGGGATAACACGCGATTCATCTTTTAAAAAGATGACTGATGAACAATGGGATGTTGTTCTTAATGTCAATTTGAAGTCCGTATTTATTGTTTCACAGGAGTTAAGCAAATACATGGAATTAAACAAATATGGAAGGATTATTAGTTTAAGCTCAATTGTTGCCCTCTCTGGTGCCTTTGGTCAAGCAAATTATTCAGCAGCAAAAGCAGGCATATTAGGGCTTACTAAAACATTAGCTGTAGAACTTGGAAAAAGAGGAATTACTGTTAATGCTGTAGCACCTGGTTTCATCAAATCAGCTATGACAGATGAAATTCCGGAAAAAATAAGAGCAGAAATGATTGCAACCATCCCAGTTGGCAGGGCAGGAGAACCTGAAGATATAGCAGCAGCTGTTGCTTTCCTTGCATGTGATGAGAGTGGATTTATCAGTGGGATTACACTTAGTGTTAATGGTGCAATGTATAGATCATAGTAAATAAAAACATTTAAGGAGGTATAATATGGATGTATTAGCTGTAATCGGTCTCATTTTATCTGTAATAGTACTTGGAGTTGGAGCCTACAAAGGATTGGGAGCTCTTTTTGCTACACTACTTGCCTCTCTTGTAGTAATACTTACAAATGGAATGAACATTTGGGAAGGTTTTTCCGGTTTCTACATGAAGGGTTACACAGGTGCTTACGCAAGCTTTTTCCTAATGTTTGCTTGCTCAAGTCTATATGCTCATTTTATGAATATGTCTGGCAGCGCTACAGCTATTGGATACCAGTTTATGGATTGGTTCGGGAAAAAGAGGGTTTTACTTGTTTGTACACTCATTACTGCTGTATTGACATATGGTGGTGTTAGTTTATTCGTTGTTGTATATGCTGTAGCACCTATATTTTTCTTGCTGTTTAAGGAAGCAAACTTGCCACGTCATTTGACAATGGCTGTAATTGCTTGCGGTTCCGCAACATTTACAATGACTGCTCTTCCAGGTACACCATCACTCACAAATGTAATCCCTACTCAATTTTTGGGTACAACACTTACTGCTGCACCAATTTTCGGAATTCTGGCATCAATTGCACTATTTGCAATGTGCATGATGTACATGAATTGGTGTGAGAAGAAAGCCAGAGCAAACGATGAACAATGGTCATATCCTGAAAGTATGGATCCTGCACTATATGAAATCAAGGATCGCAGTGAGTTGCCATCATCTGCAAAAGCTTTTGCCCCTATGATAGTTTTAATGGCAATCATAATTGTTGGCAGCCGTTACGGAGTAAATTCTACTATGCTTGCTACAGGTGCAATGCTAACAGGTACCTTGGTTACATTCGCTCTTAATTATGATAAATTAAAGGGTAAGAATATTAAAAAACTTATAGCTAACGGTTTGGAAGGCGGAATTGGCGCTATTTCAGGTTTTGCAGGTGTTATTGCTTTTGGATCTGTTGTATCAAATTCATCAGCTTTTGCATCAATTATAGAATGGGTCTTAAGTCAACAACTGAACCCATACGTACAAGGTGTATTTTCTACAATGGTTGTATCTGCAATAACAGGTTCTTCATCAGGAGGATTAAGAATTATGTTAACAGAATTTTCTCAGGACTTCATAGCATCTGGTGTGAATCTTGATCTTCTTCACCGTTTAGTAAGTATTTCTGCTGGTGCACTTGATACATTACCTCACTCACCGGGATTATTCTTATTGTTTGCAGTACTTGGTTTAACTCATAAGCAAGCTTATAAACATGTATTCTGGACCAGTTGTGTTATTCCATTTGTTGTCACTATTGTGTCATTACTTGTACTTGTTATGTTTTTCTAAAAGGTAGAAATTTAATGATAAACAGAATAATTAATACTGCGATGTGTTAGCTGCATCGCAGTATTAATTTTTTCCTAAAAAAACATGACAAGAATGTTTGATGAACTATGAATATAAATTGTTTTGATATTTTAATATAAGCAATATAGCTATTAAATAATTAGGATAAACTAAGTCATTTTGTGTATGGTGACATTTACAAAAGTATATAACATCATGTAAAATAAAGTTATTAAGGAATACAGCCAAATAGATTACTACAGATGGCCACAGAAATAAAAAGATTTCATTAATATTATTTCGTCAAATAACAATTAGTAAAGATATTACACAGTTTTTGTAAAACAGTATCATTACTTATCTATATTTATATATTTTTAGGGGGATTAACGTGAATCAATATAATATTCTATTTTATCAAAAATCAAGTTTTAAATGGTATACAATTATGGCATGTTTATATTTATTCCTATTCTCATTAGCAGGTTGCGTATTTTTCTTCTTAAATATCACTGGGGAAGATTACATTTTGATGTTATTTTGCGGGTTATTAATGTTATTGTTAAATTTGGCATCTGCATATATGCTAATATATGGAGCAATTTTGAAAAAATTCTATATAGAAATAACCACAGAATATCTAAAAGTTTCTCTCCCTTTTAAATCTAAGAAATCCTATTGGAAAGAAATATATAGTGCAGGAATGTATGAACCTAGAAATGGTTTAAATATTACGATTCTACTTGAAAAAGATAAAGATAGAAAAACAAAAAGGTCGATATCAAATAATTTAAATTTAATGTTTGGTCTTCCTCCATGCTCTTTCCAAATACCACTTATGATTTTTAGAGATATTGACGATGAAAAATTGCTATCAATTATAGTCAAACAAATAAATAAAAATTATATAAGTAATTTAATAAATATAGAAACTTATAAAGAACCTACTGAAAGTATAATTAAAGCAATAATAACATCAATTTTATGTTTTATTATCTTAGAAATCATTTACGGATGCACAATATACATGTTTAATATAAATTTCATTGAAATACCTATAATTGGTTGTTTTGTGATTCTTTCAGGTTTTAATAAATATTATTTAGAAAAGTCATTTAATATATTTGTAAGACTTTGGGTTGGATTTATATGTTTAATTCAAATACCAGTAGCAATTATAGGGGTATCTTTGGTAGATATAATAATGCAACTGGGATTAATTACAATAACGGATGTCTATAATTTCACATACAATTGTTTTCTAGAGTTTATTCATAATCCTTCAGAGCAAACTGAAATCATTATTTTCGCAATGATATGCTTTTTTATTGGGGCACTCATAGGACGAGTATATAAACTTAAATACACTAGTTAGATAATCTATTTTTAGACAACTTTATATTTAACTAAATTTAAATAAGAGAATTGAGGGGATAGTTTGGATAATATTAAGTCTAAGTTTCGAATGCTTAAGTGGGTTCTTCGAGTAGTAACATTATTATATTTTATTTGGATTGTCTCTAATGGAGATATAGGTAAGGCTCATATATATATGATTTGGAATGTGATTTTAGCTTGGGTTCCACTGGAAATAGTATCATTAATGTGTTATATTAATTCAAACTCAAGAAATAGTGGTTTGATTAAAATTGTGACTATTTTTTTAGGAATACTATGGCTATTATTCTATCCGAACTCCCCATATATAATTACAGATTTTATTCATCTCAGTCCGAATCAATATCATCTTGTTAATCCTAATTATTCACCTTATACAAATGAAGTTAGAATTATATTTAATGATAATATAAATATTTGGTTAGATTTTGTGATTATTGGTGTAGGTGTATGGATTGGTTATGTTGTTGGTTTTATTTCGCTATATATAATACACAATTCATTGATGAAGAAGTATAAGAGCATAGCTTCTTGGGTTTTTGTTTCAATTATTCATTTACTAACTGGATTTGCTATTTATATAGGTAGATTTAATAGATGGAATAGCTGGGATATAATATTGCATCCTACAAATGTAATAACTATATTACAAAAGAGTATTAATACAAAAACCCTTAAATTCACACTTTTATTCGGAATTTTTAGCTTTGTAGTCTATGTTTTAAATTATATTTTACTAGAAATAGGAAAATTATTTGTGAGGAAGTCTTAAAATTAAACTCATAAGAGCATATGATTAAAAACTCATATTAACATAGAAGTAGAGGAGATTGATTTATAAAATGATAGATTTACATATTCATACAACATCTTCAGATGGTTCAGATGAACCAGAGGTAATACTCGCTAAAGCCCAAAAAGCAGGACTAAGGTATATATCAATTACAGATCATGACTCTATAGGTTCATATAAAAAACTAAAGAAAGTAAAAATAGATAACTACTTTAGTGGCAAAATAATCACAGGGTGCGAATTTTCCGTAGCACATAATGGTACTCCAATTGAAATATTGGCATATGATATAGATCTTAAAACCATTGAGGAAACAGGAATTGTTTCAGAAGAAAAATTTCTTGAAAGAGAAAACCAGTACTTAAAAACAATGATGAATATCTGTAAAAATATAGGTATTAAATACGACAATAATTTATCTATTGCAGGTGGGAAATACTTTGCAACACAGGTATTATATTTTAATTTGAAAAAATATCCTGAAAATGAAAAACACTTTTCCACTGAAGTATGGAAAGGGGTTAATGGCTTTTATAGAACTTGTGTTAACAATGAAGATAGTCCATTTTACATAAATCAATTAAAGAATAGTCCATCCGTTGAGGAAATCGCAAAGGTTATAAAAAAAGCAGGAGGTAAATCATTTCTTGCACATCTATATGTCTATTATTCAGATGATCATGAGAAGTTTTTAAACTCAATTACATCATTAAATGCTATTGATGGTATTGAATGTTATCATTCCCTTCACACAATGGATAATACAGATTTTCTTCTTGACTATTGCAAGATTCACAAGCTTTATATGTCTGGTGGAAGTGATTATCATGGTAAAATTAAACCTAAAGTTATATTAGGGGAGAGTTTGACTGGAGCACAGATACCTTACAAAGTCTCGGAAAAATGGTTGCCTAGCTGTAGATTATTTAGTGGTGATAAATTAAATAGAATTTAATCTGAGAGTTTGTAAATGAAGAATATTTTGATTAAGTGTTTAAAATAGCAAATAAAATTAGTAAGGAGCTATCTCATAATAAAACTTTGAGATAGCTCCTCTATTTATTTTCTTAATTATTTACCACTGGCACCATAATTTGATAACATTCTAGCACTAGGATCGTTTACGTTACAGCCTTCCCATTCTTTGTTTGGCATCCAAAAGTCTACTATCATTTCTGCTTGGAATGGATAATATTTCTCAAATAATTCTCTGTATAACAATGATTCTTTTGTGAAGGGTTTAGAATTATATTTATACTTTTCACATAGTTTTTCAAATTGTTCATCAGAATAGCATGACTCTGCATATTCTTTTAGATAATCCACCATAGAATGACCTACTGCATCGCTAAAGGCTGCTTTTTCCCGATATAAAATATTATCTGGCAGATAATCCCCTTCAAATGAACGTCTCAAAAGGTATTTACCCATATTGTATTTGTTTAATTTCTTTTCAGGGTCGATGGACATAACATACTTTACAAAATCTAAATCCCCAAATGGTACCCTAGCTTCTAAAGAATTTGAGCTGATACAACGATCTGCACGAAGTACATCGTACATATAAAGCTCGCGGATTCTCTTTTGTGATTCCTTTTGAAATTCTTCTGCATTTGGAGCAAAATCGGTATATTTATACCCAAATAACTCATCAGAAATTTCACCGGTTAGAAGCACCCTGACATCAGAGATCTCGTGTATTTTCTTGCAAATCAAATACATTCCCATACTTGCTCTTATTGTTGTAATATCATAGGTTCCAAGCAGTTTAACAACCTCTTCAAGAGATCCAAGCACTTCTTCTTTTGTCATATATATAGTGGTATGATCACTATGAATATAATCTGCAACTTCCTGTGCATATTTGAGGTCAATTGCATCGCCCTTCATACCTATTGCAAATGTTTTAATTGGTTTCCCAGGATACATTTTTTGAGCAATTGAACATACTAAGGAGCTGTCGAGGCCTCCACTTAACAGGAAACCTACAGGAGCATCAGCATCCATACGTTTTTCTATAGCAGTTACAAATTTATCATGAATTTTACTGCATATAACTTCCAAGTCATCCGTGCAATAATCGCCCTCTGTTGCTGCGATATCGCAGTAGCATGTAAATTTACCATCAGCATAATAATGTCCAGGCGGGAATGACATAATTTTGTACGTAAGACCAACTAAATTTTTCGCCTCACTTGCAAATATGATTTTACCTGATTCCGAATAACCATAGAAGAGCGGACGGATTCCAATTGGATCTCGTGCTGCTATGAAACTGTTCTTTTTTCCATCGTAAATGACGATTGCATATTCTGCATCTAATTTTGAAAACATATCTAGCCCATATTCATAGTACATTGGAAGCAATATTTCGCAATCACTATCAGAAATAAACTTATGTCCTTTTTCTATTAGGTCTTTCTTAATTTCACGGAAACCGAAAAGTTCACCGTTACAGATGGATGCATCTGTATTCCTTGTGTATGGCTGCATTCCGCTAAAGCTTAAATCCATAATAGAAAGTCTTTGAAACCCCAAAATACCAGATGGTAAAGTAAGAATCTCTGTCATATCTGGTCCCCTCGATTCGGTTCTTTGTAATGCTTCTGCAAATTTATCATGTTTCATATCTATTCCTGTATAACACATAATTGTACACATATTAATATTCCTCCTTTTAGTCGGAAACACGGGGTAATTAAACCCGCTCGCTTCCGCTCACAAATTACCCGTTAAAGTCCATTTAGGACTTTAACCTCCTTAATTTTAGATATAAAAAAAGCCCTCATCCTATAAAAATAGGACGAAAGACTTATACTTTCGCGCTGCCACCTAAATTGGCTTATAAAGCTCATTTCTCATAATAACTACTCTTCCCATCAAGGCTTTTCTATTGATTATATGATATTTAATTTTGAATTTATTTCATTTTACTTTGTATTTTATAATTCGTCAATAGTTTTATGAAGTATCTCTTTAAATAAAATTCATTTTTAGATCAAAAGGGTAACTGTGACTTTAAAAAAATAGTGAAGTGGTATTTATGATTGATGAACAAATTAGAGATTATCCGAACAAGCCAAACTTTCTCAATATCCAGAAGAAGCAAATTAAAATACAGAAGTATATTAATAAAAAAGTAATGAAATTTATAAAGTCATTATATTCAGTGTCTTTAGGGTCTTTACTCTTAAATAGATTAATTATAAGATCAATAATTAAATACATAACTATAATTACCTCCAATTATTTATAAATAGGTATTAATATACTTAACCATATTTTACAAGTATTTATTAAATTATAATTTGTTTTGATAGTAATGAAGATCTAGGGTAACCTAGGGTTTTATTTTTATCCGTTTTATAAATATTGAAGGAAAAGTTAAATTTATGTTGAATTAAGCTAAGAAAGCAGTAGGTTGGACTACATAAATAAGAAATTTAAATACAGCAGATATTGTCTATAATCTGAAGTAATTGATTCTATATTATAGTGAATGAAGTTATACAGATGATAGATTGTTAATTTGAAGCATTAATTTAATAATCAGATGGAGGTTTTACTGTGGACATAATTGACCGAGGAGCACTTAGAAGTGTACTTAACGAACATAAAAAGTTTTTTAATACAGGTGAAACAAGAAACATGGATTATAGAATCTCTGCACTTAAGAGACTAAAAGATGTTATAAAAAAATATGAAAAAGAGATAATAAATGCCTTGTACAGGGATTTAGGTAAAAGTGAATTTGAAGCTTACGGAACTGAGATTGGTTTTGTATTGGATAGCATAGGTAATTTTATTAAGAATTCAAAGAGTTGGGCTAAAACTAAAAAAGTGAGAACTCCATTGCATCAATTTCCATCTAAGGGATATATAATGTATGAACCCTATGGAACAGTGCTTATTATAGGCCCTTTTAATTATCCATTTCAGCTTTTAATTGAGCCTTTGATAGGTGCTATAGCTGCTGGGAATTGTGCTATTTTAAAACCATCTGAATGTACAACTACTGTTTCGGGGTTAGTAAAGAAAATTATTGAAGAAACTTTCGAAGAAAAATATATACGTGTTATTGAAGGTGAAAAAGAGATTACTTCAACCCTTATAAATTTACCTTTTGATTATATTTTCTTTACTGGTAGTGTACCAGTTGGCAGAATAGTTATGAAAGCTGCTGCTGAAAATCTTGTACCTGTAACACTAGAACTTGGTGGAAAAAGTCCAGTTATTGTAGATAAAACCGCTAATTTAGAATTAGCAGCTAAAAGAATATTATGGGGAAAGCTCTTAAATGCAGGACAAACTTGTATAGCTCCTGATTATTTGCTTGTGCATAAAGACATAAAAGAAATTTTCATAGAAAGATTAAAAAACACAGTTGTAAATTTTTATGGCGAAGATGCTTCTAAGAGTATTGATTATGGAAGAATCGTTAATAGCAGGCAATTTGAAAGATTGGATGCAATAATTCAGAATGATAAGAACAAAATTATCTATGGTGGAGAAACAAACGCAGGTATGTTGTACATTGAACCAACAATTATTGATAAAGTTAATTGGTAAGATGTTGTTATGTTAGATGAGATATTCGGGCCCATTTTGCCAATACTTGAATATGAAAATTTAGAAGATGTTATTGAAATGATAAATGATAGACCAAAGCCTTTATCATTATATGTTTTTACAGAAGATAAAAATGTTGAAGCAGCAGTTCTAAGTAGAATTTCCTTTGGAGGAGGCTGCGTAAATGATACTATATCTCATGTTGCAAGTTCCAATATGCCTTTTGGGGGAGTGGGGAATTCTGGCATGGGATCGTATCATGGAAGAGATAGTTTTGAAACCTTCTCTCATAGAAAAAGTATACTAAAGAAAAGTACTTCTTTAGATATAAAACTTATTTTTCCTCCTTATGATAATAGAGCTAAACTTATAAGGAAAATGCTAAATTAGTTAATTACAAATTAAAAATTATTTATATTTGACTAAGGAGATGATTTTATGTCTGAATTAATAGTTCAGATGATTATATTATTACCTATAGGATTAGCTTTTATTTTTATAGGAAATTTGGGTTTAACAATTTAAGTAAACCTGAAAAGTACATGGAAATATTCAATAAATAGTAAGTAATGAGGAACAAGGAGATGACTTCCAGTCATCTCCTTGATACCCCTATGGTGTTTATTTTTGAATTTATGAAAAAAAAGCTATAAACTACTTAACTCATCCTCTGCATGATATGAACTTCTAACAAGTGGTCCAGAAGCTACATACATAAATCCCATTTCCTTTGCGATATTCTCATATTTTTTAAATTGATTTGGGTGTACATATTCCACAACCTCATAGTGATCTTTTGAAGGCTGTAGGTATTGGCCTATTGTAATAATATCACAGTTAACTTGTTTTAAATCTTTTAGAAGGTCTATAACTTGATCCTCATTTTCACCAAGACCAACCATAAATCCAGATTTGGTGAATATCGCACTGTCTATTTCTTTAACCCTTTTTAAAAGCTCTAAAGAACGTTTATATTTAGCCATTGGCCGTACAACCGGGTATAAATCGGGGATTGTTTCAATATTATGATTAAGAACATAGGGTTTAGCATTAACAACTTTTTTTAATGATTCATAATCTCCTTTAAGATCAGGAATAAGAACCTCTATTGTAACATCTGGGCAGAGTTTTTTAATTTCTGAAATTGTATTTGCAAAATGACCTGCTCCTCCGTCTGGAAGATCATCCCTTGTTACAGAGGTTATTACCGTATGCTTTAAATTCATTTCCTTTATAGCTTTCGCAATATTCTCCGGCTCCAATGGATCTAACTTCTCGGGCTCAGATTTTGTAACCTTGCAAAATTTACAATTTCTAGTACAATTTTTACCTAAGATCATAAATGTGGCAGTACCTCTGTTAAAACACTCATATAAATTTGGGCAGTCGGCTTGAGCACAAACAGTATTCAAACCGTGTTTTTTTAATATATTACTGATATTACCTGTATTCGATCCGGCTTTTATTCTTACCTTTAACCAATCTGGTTTTTTTGTATTTATCATTTTATCACCTCATATTAAATTAATACATCCAAAATGTTTTGAGTGGATATGTTCATAAAATATTTTTGCATATTAAAATCTTTAAGGGCTTCTTGTATTGATTTATAATCATAAGAAACTCCTATCAGAGCATTTTCAACAATAGATATATCTTTTTCACTGAAAAAATCCCCATGTATTTTTATGTTTTGAATCTTATTTTTATTGAAATTCATAGAAGCCTGAACTATACCTGCTACAAATTTTTTTTCTCTTTCCATAGTAAACTGAGGATTTTGTCCATAGTTCCACTCCCAAGTAGAGTATTTTTTTTCTGATATATAATTAATTTCCGTCCAATCGTGTTCTGTAATTTGATAAATTTCTGCATTTGCAGTAGTACTATACACTTCATTAAAAAGATACTCCTTAAACTCTTGAGTTGTCATAGGAATCTTAAGGTACTCACAAATATTGGTAACACGACTTTTAATAGATTTTATTCCTTTGCTTTCAATCTTTATAGGGTTAACTTTAAGTGCATTAGCTAAATCAGATATGTTTGAAGAGAAAAGAAGGGTGCCATGGTGTAGCACTTTATTCTTACCTTTGTATTGTGCATTCCCAGAAAATTTCTTGCCATTAATGGTCAAATCATTTCTTCCTGAAATTTCAGCCTTAACACCAAGTTTATTAAGTGCCAAGACAATAGGGGTTGTGAATTTTTCGAAATTAAAACAGTCCTTATCTTCATTAAAACCATTCTTATCTACATTAGAACTAATAAATGAAAAATTGAAATTACCTTCATCGTTAAATACAGCGCCTCCTCCTGTAATCCTTCGTACTACAGGAATATTATATTGTTTTACATAGTCAACATTTATTTCATTGTAAGCATTTTGATAACTACCAATTAAAATGCACTTTTGATTTTGCCATAACATAAAACAATCTTCATTAAATTTATTCATCAAGAATTCTTCTATGGCATGATTTTTATAAGGATTTGTATTGTTATGCTTAACAAATAACATAATGTCACTCCTTCCTGGATACTGCGGTATTTGATTTTAATATTAAAAAACTTTTTCCTGCAATTCGTCCCAAAGCACTGTTACAGGAGGGAGATCATCATTATGCTTTAGAATATCATTGCTCACTAGTTTTCGAAATTTTATTTCATCATCATTTTTAAATGGAATATGATAAATAACTAAATGTTTAGGCTTAATTGCATTATTAATTACTTCTCGGCCTTTTTTATTGTTGATAAATAATGGATTCACAAATGCAATATCAATTTTAGCATCATGAAGCATTTTTTCAAAGTATTCACTTCTAAAGTCCGCATCACCAATAATAAACAGTTGAACTCCACATAAATCGATTAAATAACAAAAGTTTTCAATATCAGCATATTGCTCTCCAGCATGAACAGAATTAAATACTGTAAGAGAAATATCGTAAGTAATCTGAAAAATTTTTTTTAGTGAAAGGGGAATATCTAGAAAAACCATATGGTCCGCTTGCATTAAACCTATTTTTCGTAATGAAGAATACTTTTGTGTTTGTCTATTAGGCATAATGAGACCTTTTACATGATTATTCATTAAGTAACGTTCTGTATAATTTGCGTTAAAATGGTCTGTATGACAATGGGTAAACAGGATAAAATCAATATTCTTAAAAATATTCTTACCATCAATCAAATCGGAAAGCATCTGATTTGACAAACCGCTAAACGGTGCACCTTCATTAACATGAATCCCATCTATTAATATGCTTGTATCATTGAAATGCAGAAGTATTCCTGCATTTGCAAGCAGGGTGATACAAATATTTTTATTATTATACATACTAATCATCTTCTATAAGAATAACATCTCAGGTTTCTCAATATAGACTTTAAGTTTTGCCAGAAATTCAGCTGCTACTGATCCATCTATTGCTCTATGGTCAGCAGTAAGTGAGAAATTCATAAGAGGTTTTATAACTATTTCACCATTCTCAACTACTGGAGTTTCTGTAATCTTATTTACTCCGAGGATTGCAACTTCAGGTTGATTTATAATTGGAGAGAAAGATTCTATACCATACATTCCAATATTAGTTATTGTAAATGTTCCACCCTTAAGCTCATCCACACCAATTGTCTTATCCTTTGCTTTTTGAGCTAATTCTTTTATTGACCTTGAAATCTCTTCAAGTCCCTTTTCGTGAGCATATTTAATTACAGGTACCATAAGTCCATCATCTAGAGCTACTGCTATCCCCATGTTCACATAGTTTCTTAAGATTAATTCATTTCCATCAACAGAACAATTAAGTAGTGGATATTGAAGCAATACCTTTGAAACAATTTTTACTATCAAATCTGTATAAGTTACTTTACATACATCTTTAAGTGCATTTCTAATTTTCTTTAAGCTGGTTGTATCAATTTTTATATTAAAAGTTACTGTTGGTGAAGTAGCACAGCTTTCAAGCATTCTAGCGGAAATTACTTTTCTCATACCAGACATTGGAACTCTCTTTTCAGTATAATTATTTTCCAAAGCCTTACTTGCCACTGGAGATACTTCTGGTTTATTTTTACTATTTTCAATATACTTTTCCACATCTTCAGTTGTTATTCTTCCCTGTGGACCTGTACCTTCAAGTAATGTGATATCGATATTCTTTTTTAAAGCCATCTTCTTAGCTAATGGTGATGCCTTTATTTTTCCTGATTTTATATTTTCACTCTTAATTTCTTCAATCTCTTTTTCTGGTACTTTTATATTACTTTGTTCCTCTGATTTAATACCTTCAGAATGTTCATTTAATAAAGAAGATATATCTTCATCAGCACCAGCAATAATTGCAACTGGCTTTAAACATTCTATTATGTCTCCTTCTTGTGCAAGTAACTTTCTTACTATTCCTGCATCGCATGCTTCAACTTCATTGCTCAACTTGTCTGTTTCTACCTGAAATAAAAGTTCTCCGACTTCAATTTTGTCTCCTTCTTTTTTATTCCAAGTGGTCAACGTACCTTCTGTCATTGTCATTCCAAACTTTGGCATAATTACAACCTTTGCCATAATATAAGCCTCCTCATTTTATATTTTATAGTATACAAATAATTTATACGATTTAAACTTTAGATTATTAAAGCCAATTAATTGGCTTTCCAACTGAAGCCATAAATGCTTCAGCTACAGCTTCAGATACTGTAGGATGAGGATGAATTGTTCCAATAACTTCCTCTGCAGTAGCTTCGAGTGTCATTGCTAAAGCAATTTCACTAATCATATCTGTAGTGTGTTTTCCATAAAGATGAACACCAAGAATTTCGTTAGATTCTCCATCAATAATAACTTTAAAAATACCCTCTGTGTCACCTTCAACTAATGACTTTCCGTTAGCAACCATTGGGAACTTACCCACCTTAACATTTTTATATTTTTCTTTAGCTGCTACTTCTGTGAGTCCTATACATGCAATCTCTGGATCAGTATATATGCAAGATGGAATTTTGTCATATGAAATTATTTTGTTTTCTCCACAAATATTTTCGGCAGCAATAATTCCTTCATGAGAAGCTGTATGAGCAAGCATAACCTTTCCGTTAACATCACCAATTGCGTATATGTTAGGGATATTAGTTCTTAGTGAATTATCCGTTTTAATTGCTTTTTTATTAAACTCTATTCCGATACCTTCTGCATTAAGTCCATCAGTATTGGGAGTTCTCCCAACAGCCATAAGCACAACATCAGCTGTAACAAATTCTTCTTTGCCTTTTAACTCATACATAACATTATTTCCCGATACTTTCTTAACCTTAGCCCCTGTATAGAATGTAGTTCCTTCACTTGCAAGTCTCTTTTTAGCCATGTTAGATACCTCTTCATCAACCATAGGAAGGATTTTGTCCATAAGTTCAAGAACATAAACCTTGCTACCAAGTCTTGAAAGGAGATATGCAAATTCAACACCAATAACCCCTCCACCAATAATGGCAATTGTTTCTGGTACATAATCTAAATCTAATGCTTCTTTGCTAGTGATAATATTTGTTTTACCTTCCTGTGTTATGAAAGGAGGCATAAATGTGTTAGAACCAGTAGCAATAACAAAATATTCTGAAGTAATTTTCTTATCTCCAACAACAATTGTATTTTTATCTACAAAAACTGCTTTACCTTCAACTATTGTAACTTTGTTTCCCTTAAGAAGTGCTTTTACACCGTTAACAAGTTGAGAAACAACAGTATTTTTCCTCTTCTGCAATTTCTGCATAGATACTTTTATATTTTCAACATCCACACCTTCAACTGCAAATTTATTAGCTGTTTTAGTCTCATGAAAGACATTAGCTGTTTTAATAAGTGTTTTTGTAGGAATACATCCTTCATTTAGACATACACCACCAAAATGTGTGCTTTCAACTATACAAACTTTTTTACCTAACTGAGCAGCTTTAATAGCCGATTCATATCCGCCAGGTCCGCCTCCAATTACTGTAATATCATAATCCATTTTTAAGAACTCCTTTACATTAAAATTTTAATAGGTTCAGCCTCTACCACCTAGCCAAAAGACTGCCTATTTGGTAGAGCTTAAAGGCACAATGTGCCAGCCTAACTTAATATTAAAATAATTTTTTAACTCCATTAACTATATCATTGAAATTAGGAAGTATATAACTTTCAAGGCCTGGTGAAAATGCTATTGGAGTATTAAGTGCTCCAACTCTAACTACAGGTGCATCAAGATAATCAAAAACTTCTTCACTTATCATTGCAGAAATTTCACCACCATATCCTCCTCTTTTATTTTCTTCTGTAACAACTAACACTTTGCTAGTTTTCTTTACAGAGTTGAATATAGTTTCTTTATCCAATGGGAATAATGTCCTTGGATCTACTACCTCTGCTTCAATTCCTTCCTTTGAAAGTTGTTCTGCAGCCTTTAAAGCTTCATGAACCATTTTACCTGTAGCAATAATCGTAATATCTTTTCCTTCTTTCTTTATATCAGCCACTCCAAATGGTATTGGTTTGATATCATCTGGTACTTCACCTTTTAAGCCATAGAGACATTTATGTTCCATAAATATAACAGGATTGTCATCATTTATAGATGTAAGCATTAATCCTGCTGCATCAGCTGGAGTTGATGGATAAACAACCTTAAGTCCAGGCACATGTGTAAGCCAAGCTTCTAAAGATTGTGAATGTTGAGCAGCAGCCCCAATTCCACCACCACCTGGCAATCTAACAACCATTGGAAGCGTTATTTTTCCTCCAGACATATATCTAAGCTTTGCAGCCTGATTACATAGCATATCCATTACAACTGTAACAAAATCTCCCATCATTATTTCTGCAATTGGCCTTAATCCTGTACCAGCTGCTCCTATAGCACATCCAACAAATGCTCCTTCAGATATTGGAGTATCTCTTATTCTTTTATCACCAAACTCATCAAACATTCCTTGTGATAATCCAAAACATCCGCCAAAAGCTCCTACGTCTTCTCCAAACATTAATACGTTTTCATCTTCCCTCATCTTAATTGTAATTGCTTCTCTTATAGCTTCCATATAAGTCATGGTTTTCATATTATCTTGCCTCCTCTATTATATCTGTATAGATATCTGTAAGTGCTGACTCTACTTCTGGCCAAGGACTGTTCTCTGCAAATTCTAAAGCTTCTTTAATTATGCTATCAATATCAGCTCGTATTTCTTCTATTCCTTTTTCGCTTAAAATTCCACTTTCAAGCATGTATTTTTCAAACCTTGGTATAGGATCTTTTTTAACCCATGCTGCCTGTTCTTCCTTTGGTTTATATGTTCCAGGATCTCCCTCAAAATGTCCTCTTTGTCTATAAGTCTTACATTCTATTATTGTTGGTCCCTTACCTTCTCTTGCTCTTTTTATAGCCTCACATGCTGCCTCAGAAACTGCAGCAACATCATTTCCATCAACTATAACTCCAGGAATATTATAAGATGCGCCTCTATCTGCTACATTCGTAATTGCCATATGTCTCTTCTGGCTCATGGATATACCATATCCATTATTTTCGCATACATATACAATTGGTAGATTCCAAACGCTAGCCAAGTTCAATGATTCATGGAATGTACCTTGATTTGTAGATGCATCTCCAAAGAAACATATAGCAACTTGATCAGTTCCTCTGTATTGTGCACTTAAACCTGCTCCTAATACTAAATCGTGACCAGCACCTACTATACCATTCGCTCCTAGGATACCTTTTGAGGCATCACATATGTGCATTGAGCCGCCTCTTCCTTTACAAATACCTGTTGCTTTTCCAAAAAGCTCTGCCATCATAAGTTTTATATCTGCACCCTTTGCAATTATGTGACCATGACCTCTATGAGTACTTGTAATATAATCATCTTCTCTTAGATTTGAACATACTCCTGTAGCAACAGCTTCTTCGCCTATATACAAGTGAATAAACCCAGGAATTCGTCCTTCTGCAGACCCCTGAATAGCAACCTCCTCGAATTTTCTTATTTTTAGCATAGTTTTATACATATCAATTACCTTACTGTTTGATATACTCAATATCATTACCTCCCTTTTAATTTACCTATTGATTCAATGATTTGTTAATCCATTGATCTAATAATATATAAAGCAAATACTATGCCAATTAAGAAACTAGAAAAAACCTGTTTTTATATTCAAAACAACGAAAAAAAGACTAATACTAAGCATTTAAGCCTAATATAAGTCTTTTTAATAATTTAAGTCTAATTTATACAATTAGAATATTCCCACAATTGAAACTTTTATGTTATGCAAAACATACAAAGCGAATGAGGGATCTTGTTTTTCCCATTTGTGGGTCTATAAATAGGATTTTTCCCACGTTTGGGAAAAATCATATGAGTTGATCCAAATTTATATTGTGTTTTTTAATTTTTCTATAAATTGTGGATTTACTTATATTTAATTTTTTACCAGCTTCAATTACATTTCCATTACATTCAATTACCATCTTTATTATATTTCCTTTTTCTGCATTTTCCAATGAAACAACCTCAAAATTCAGTGTATCTTTTTTTAATATATTTCCGAATAGAAATTTATCAGTTATTATTTTTTCATCACACAAATAATATGCTCTTTCTATAACGTTCTGTAATTCCCGTACATTGCCACTCCAATTATATTCGTTAATGTAATTTATAAATTCAGGGCTAAATCTATCGGCACCATTTTTATTATGTTCTCTTTTAAGTTTAGAAAGAAAATAATTTGCACTTAGTTCAATGTCTTCTCTGCGATCTCTTAAAGGGGGGATATCTATTTTAAGAACATTCAACCTATAATATAGATCCTGCCTAAAATTTTTATTTTTAACCTCTTCAAATAAATTTCTGTTTGTTGCGGCTAGTACCCTTAGATTTAATCTTACCTCGTTTTTTCCACCTATTCTTCTTACTTTATAATTATCAAGTACTCTTAGTAGTTTAGATTGAACTTCTAAAGGAAGTTCTCCAATCTCATCAAGAAAAATTGTTCCGCCCTCAGCCAATTCAAACTTTCCGGGGTTTCCTTCTTTAGCTGCTCCGGTAAATGCTCCTTTTTCATAACCAAACAGCTCACTTTCTAATAGATCTTTCGGTAGCGAAGCACAGTTTATTGCCACAAAAGGTCCTTTTGAAAAACTGCTATAATTGTGAGCAGCTTGTGCAAATAGTTCTTTTCCAGTCCCACTTTCACCTTCGATAAGAATTGAACATTTAGTTTTAGCCATCTTTTTTGCCGTTTCTATAACCGAAAGCATACTATTATTTTTGGTTATAATATCATCAAAAGTATAGGAGGCCTTATTTCCTGTAACTTTATTTACTGTCTTGTGTAGGTGTTCTATTTTTCTAAATGTAATTGCTAGGCCTACCACATTGTTTCCTGACATTCTTGGTAACATATTAACAGTGAATTTTATTGATTTATTATTGATATAAAAGTTACAATCAACGTAACTCCTCATTTCTTTAATAGTGAACGACTGGAATTCAAGATCTACATCTTTAAGCATTTTTTTTATATTAATCTTATATAATTCGTTTGGTTCTATTTCTAGAATTTCAGCAGCACTATTATTGAATTTGCTTATAGAGTAATCTACGTCAATAATTATTATACCGTCAGATGTGCCGTCAAAAGTAGTATTTATCAGTTCATAAGATCTTAATAGTGCAATTTGCTTTTCTATGGTATATACAGCAGCAACAACTATTCCAAGTGTATGAGGATGTGCTGCTGTTTTATTCCCAGACATATTAAGACACCCTATGATAGTTCCTTTTTCATCATGTATTGATGTAGCGGAACATGTCCATTTATGGTGGGGTTTGCAATAATGTTCTTCACCAACAATTTGGAGAGGTTTATCAATAAGTAGTGCCGTACCTATGGCATTTGCACCCACAGCTTCTTCAGTCCAAATACAACCCAAATTGAAATTGATTGAATCAGCACTATCTTCTACAGGTTTATCTCCTAGAACCTCTATTATGCATCCGTTTCTATCCGAAAGCACTATAATAAAACCTGAACCTTTGACTATAGTATGTAGGTTTTCCATAATTGGACGTGCAATTTTAATAATTTCTTCATTTTCAGAAATAATTTTTTCAAGTACATCTCCACTGACGTTTTTCCCTATTCCATCATTATAATCTACACCAAGTTCTTTGCATCTTTTCCAAGAATCTGCAACATGATGATTTACTGATGAACTAATAATATTATCTTTTACAAAAGAATTCCACGCAGTTTCCCTAATATTTGTGCCCATAATAACCCTCTCTCATCTAAGAATTTATTATAAATATCTATATAAATATATGTTACCACATTATAGTCTAAATAGTATGAAAACGTATAGCTATTTTGTCACGCATTAGGTTTAGTTTCCTCAAAACATTCAGTTTTCTTTATTAAAAAAAAATACTTGTATCTTACGCAACGTAATCAATTATACTTAGTTTATAATATCAAATTAAAGTATAAAGGGAAAGGTGTGTTATTATGTATGAAATAGTAGATTATCAAAAGAATGATTTTTTTATTACTACAGATTTTAAAAAGATAGACATTGACGTGGTTTGTTCACTTCTTTCAAAAACATATTGGGCAAGCAGTAGAGCAAGAGATATAATCATTAAGTCCTTAGAAAATTCTCTGTGTTTTTCCTTATTTCACAAGGATAAGCAAATTGGATTAGTAAGGGTTATTACAGACTGTGCTACATTTGCTTATTTATGTGATGTTATAATTGACGAAGAGTATCGACATAAAGAATTGGGAACTTGGTTACTTAAATGTGTTTTTAAATATCCTAATTTACAAAATTTAAAATCTTATTTTTTAGCTACAAAAGATGCACATGAATTTTATAAAAAATTCGGGTTTAACAATTTAAGTAATCGTGAAAAGTACATGGAAATATTTAATATATAGTTAGGAATGAGGGAAAAAATGGTACAATTAATTTGTATAAAATTCTATTTTTAACACAATATATTATCATCGTAAGATTTAAAAATAAAATTTATTAAGCGGTGATTTAAAACGAAAAATAGAGATTTCTATAGTATAATAACTTCTGTAGTAGTAGGAATAGTATTAATTTTGTATATTTTCTTTATGTATATGGATTTTTATAATGTGAAAACTCCCATTTTTTATAATCATATAAAGTATGTGTGCATATTACTTTGTTTTCTATTATCAATACTTTCCACTAAAAATTTACTTGCGGATACAGATAATGATATAGTTAATCATAGAGACATATTATTGCTTCAATTGGCAATGTTTATAACCGTCCTTGCTGATTTATGTCTAATTATATTTGGATTTTTTATTTTAGGTGTAGCTTTATTTTCCTTGGTACAAATCACATATTGCGTGAGATATACCACTAAAAAACTTAAAGCAACACTTGTGGATTTTTTCGTTATTTTTTTATGTTTAGTGTTTTTATATGGTTTAGCTAATCTGTTCATTGTGGGGATTAATATTTTAATACCTGTTTCAATATTTTATAGTATATGCTTGCTTAGCAGTGTTATTAAAGCTATAGGGGCATTTAAAAATAATTTATATCCACCGCCTAGTAAATACATGATTGTTTTGGGTATGATACTTTTTCTTTTATGTGACATATGTGTCGCGTTATTAGCTATAAGTGTAGTTTTTCCTTTACCGAGTTATTTCATAATCAGGTTTCAGCAAATAATCTTTTTCTTGATATGGTTTTTCTATATTCCTTCACAATTATTATTGTCTTTAAGTGGAGGTACTAAATGGAAGATTTCAAGATGATTATTGCTTGTCTTTTTTTACTTTTGATAAGAGGTAGATATTGAATAAAACTTCTTTATTGGGAGATTAATAGTAAGTAAAACCTGTCAGCTTAGAGTTAGTTAATATTAGAGAAAATTATTAAAAAAAAATTAGGAGATGATAATATGAAAGCTAGTGATTTTTTAGATTATAAAGACTGGGTTGTGGTTGGGGATGTATTAAACCATCTTAAATATGCTTACAAGATATTGAATTCCCTTAAAGAAGCTGGATTTAATGTAGTTGGCTTAAACCCTTCTGGTAAAAATGAAGAGGCGTATAGTAGTTTAGGTGATATACCATACAAGATAGAAGTTTTAAATTTATGCATTAATCCAATTAAAGGTATTAAAATACTTCAAGAAGCCCATGAGTTAAAAATAGATAAGGTACTTATTCAACCAGGGGCAGAAAGTTCTGATATACTTAACTTTTGTAGAGAAAATGGGATTCAAGCAATAGAGGGATGTACTTTAGTAGAATTAAGAAAAAGATAAAATGTCAAATGTAATTGAAAGAGATAAAACACTCATAAGCGAGTGTTTTTTTATTTATTTAAAGATTAAATAAGGGAAGAGCTGGTAAGTAAAGGGCAGACTTACTTAATGGTGGTATAATATAACTAGATGTGAAGTTGATGGGGACTAAAGCATGCTAACAACTAAATTGCGGATATGTATTTAAGATTTAAATTAGGAGGATCTAATATATGAAAAAATTTACTTTTTACTCACCTACAGAGGTTATTTTTGGGAAAGATACTGAACTCAAAGTAGTGGATGAAATCAAGAAACACGGTGGTTCAAGGGTGCTTATTGTCTATGGCGGTGGAAGTGTAGTCAAAAGCGGATTGCTTGAAAAAATCGAGCACTTACTAACTGAAGGTGGTCTTTTATTTACCTCTATTGGAGGAGTGTGTCCGAACCCACGTTTGTCCTTGGCAAGAAAAGGCGTTGAAAAGGCAAAAGAATTTGATGCTAATTTTATACTTGCAGTTGGTGGTGGTAGTGTTATTGATACTGCTAAGGCAATTGCACATGGTACTGCTAATCCAGGAACAGATATTTGGCTCTATTGGATGAAAGATGCGGTTCTTAATAAAAGCATGCCAGTGGGTGTAGTTTTAACGATTGCAGCAGCTGGAAGTGAAACAAGTGATTCTGCGGTGCTTACTGATGAAATCACATCTACAAAGAGAGGACTTGGTTCTGATTTTAATCGTCCTAAATTTGCAATTATGAATCCTGAACTGCTTTATACGCTACCATTATATCAACTTTCTTGTGGTATCGTTGATATTATGATGCATACTATGGACCGATATTTTACTCCTACCGAAGGCAATGAACTTACAGATGAAATAGCTGAATCGCTTTTGCGTGTTGTTATTAAAAATGGAAAAATTGCAATGAAAAATCCACATGATTATCAGGCATTGAGTGAAATCATGTGGTGTGGAAGTATATCACACAACGGACTTACAGGTCTTGGCGCCGCGAAGGATTTTGCTCCACATCAACTTGGCCATGAGCTTAGCGGAAAGTTTGACGTAGCTCATGGAGCTAGCCTTTCAACAATTTGGGGTTCTTGGGCTCAGTATTGTTATCAAACTAAACCGGAACGTTTTACTCGCTTTGCAAAACAGGTATGGGGAATTGAAAAAAACAGTTCAGAAGAGACTGCACGTGCTGCAATGGATGCAACGGTTGCGTTTTTTACGTCACTAGATATGCCCACATGCTTTACAGAGCTAGGGATAGGAGTGCAAAGCGAAAAAACACTTGGTGAGCTAGCTGATCGCTGCGTGTTCTATGGCAAACGTAAGGTTGGCAGTTTTAGGGAACTTGATAGAGAAGACATTTATCAAATTTATAAATTGGCAAATCGTTAATAAACCACATCAGAAAGTACAGAATATTGCACAAGAAAATAATAAAAATAACATAGTTCAGTTTTACTATATGGCCAGTCAATGTGATATTAAATCACACTGACTGGCTTCTTTATTTTTAGAAAACAATTAGGACAATATAATTTGCAATTGCAGAATTATAACAATTAAGAAAAAACATAAAAAATTACATGATACTAAGGAAAACAGTCAATAATAGATGTAGAACTATGAGGATTGAATATAGTTTGTCCAAATGAGCATAAATAGATGCAAGAATATTTTAAGTGAACTTTATCAGAGCTTTAGTAATAAGCTAATAGGGATTATAATTTCTTTATGCAATATTGTAGTGAAAAGCAAAAATTAAAAGATTTATTTTATGAAGGGGAGGATAAGTATGTTTGATATATTATTTTTAGGAGTTATAGCCGTTGCTTATGTAATGTTTAATTACTTTGTTAATTGGTGCGAAGGGCAAGTTGAAAAAGCTAATAATTAGTTTTAAGGAGGTTTTCATATGGTTGGGCTAATAATAGTCGTAATATTATTGTTTTTTTATTTATTTTATGCTCTTTTCAATCCTGAAAAATTCTAACTGGGAGGTCTATTAAATGGATGTTATACAAATTATTATACCATTAATTATTTTTGTTCTTATTATAATACCATTAGGAAGATATGTTTATAATGTTCTAAGTGGAGAAAAAAGCTTTGTTGATCCGTTATTTAATAAAATTGATAATTTAATTTATAAAATAACAGGAATAAAATTGGATGAAATGACATGGAAACAATATGTCTTAGCAATAATAATATCAAATGCAATAATGTGCTTATCAGCTTATATTA